>Ga0268256_1000003_pt1 | contig 1289401 bp, 1175 predicted proteins | sample AgamicAtAmrz_FD_200247 | JGI IMG/M metagenome (GOLD analysis project Ga0268256, IMG submission 200247) | Agave microbial communities from Guanajuato, Mexico - At.Am.rz (v2) (version 3) | ecosystem: Host-associated > Plants > Roots > Rhizosphere | place: Guanajato, Mexico | collected 2012-06-07 | reverse complement strand
CGCTTACCCGGCCTACAACGGCAATTCCCCGTAGGCCTGATAAGACGAAGTCGCCATCAGGCATTGCTTGCCGGGTGGCGCTGCGCTTACCCGGCCTACAACGGCAATTCCCCGTAGGCCTGATAAGGCGAAGCCGCCATCAGGCATTCTGACAAAAGCCCGGCGACATCATTGTCACCGGGCTTTTTCATCACTTCTTATGGAACAACTGGCTGGCGGTGTCGCTGATCACCTGCACCGCGCCGCGATCCCCTTTCGCCATTGAGGCCATAAAGGCTTTCGCCTGCTTGAAGGTGATATGCGGCGGCAACGGCGCGACTTCCGGGTCCGTCTTCACCTCCAGCACCACCGGGCGGTCGGACTGCAACGCCTGCTGCCAGGCGGTTGCGAGCGCATCCGGGTTATCAACAAAAATCCCGCCCAGTCCCAGCGATTGCGCAAACTCGGCGTAGCGCACATCGGGCAACTGCTGAGTCGCTTCAAAGCGAGGATTGCCCTCCATCACCCGCTGCTCCCAGGTTACCTGGTTAAGGTCCTGGTTATTGAAGACGCAAATCACCAGCCGCGGATTCGCCCACTGCTGCCAGTACTTCTGAATGGTGATCAGCTCTGCCATATTGTTCATCTGCATTGCCCCGTCGCCCACCAGCGCGACTACCACCTTCTCCGGCGCGGCAAATTTCGCTGCAATCGCATAGGGCACCGCCGCCCCCATACAGGCCAGCCCACCGGAGAGCGACGCGCGCTGCCCCTGCTTAACGCGGTAATCGCGGGCAAACCAGTTGGCGCAGGAGCCAGAGTCCGACGTGACAATCGCGTCATCCGGCAGCAGCGGCGACATCTCCCACACCACGCGCTGCGGGTTAACCGGGTTCGCCGGAGCCATCGCGCGCTGCTCCATCAGCTCCCACCAGCTCTGCACATTTTTGGCAATCGACTCCTGCCAGCTGCGATCGGTTTTCTGCTCCAGCAGCGGCAGCAAGGCGCGTAACGTCTCAGCCGAGTCGCCATGCAGGTTCACTTCGCAGGGATAGCGCAGCCCCAGCATTGCCGGGTCGATATCAATCTGCACGGCGCGGGCGCTGCCCTCTGCCGGCAAAAATTCGGTCCACGGGAAACCGCTGCCAATCATCAGCAGCGTGTCGCACTCCTGCATCAGTTTCCAGGAAGGTTCGGTGCCAAGCAGACCAATCGAGCCGGTAACAAACGGCGCATCGTCGGGCAGCACATCCTTACCGAGCAGCGCTTTCGCCACGCCAGCCCCCAGCACATTTGCCGCCTGCACCACTTCCACTGCCGCACCCCGCGCACCCGCGCCAATCAGAATTGCCACTTTTTTACCGGCATTCAGCACTTCAGCGGCGCGCTGCAAATCGACCTGATGAGGAATAACGCGCGGACGCTGATAGCCCGAGCCGGAGTGGGTAAAGCCGTGGGCATGCTGCGGCGCCTGCCAGGGTTCGTCCTGCACATCTTTCGGGATAATGACCACTCCGACGCCATTCTGCGCCATCGCCACGCGCACACCGCGATCGACCAGATGACGCACCTGCGCAGGCGTCGCCGCTTCCTGAACAAAATTGGCGACGTCGGAGAAGACGCGATCGAGGTTCATCTCCTGCTGATAGCTCGCTCCGCGCGCGGTAGTCTCTGCCTGGCCGGCAATCGCCAGCACCGGAGCGTGATCCATTTTGGCGTCGTAGAGGCCGGTCAGCATATGGGTCGCCCCCGGGCCACCGGTCGAGAGACAGACGCCCAGCTCGCCGGTAAATTTGGCATGGCCAACCGCCATAAAGGCCGCCATCTCTTCATGGCGAACCTGGATAAATTCAATGCCGTCGCCGGATTTATTCGCGCGCTGAATTGCCCCGAGCACGCCGTTGATGCCATCTCCCGGGTAACCATAAATACGTGTCACGCCCCACTCTTTCAGGCGCTGTACGAAGAAATCGCTGGTTTTCATGCTCATCGTGCTTTCTCCTTGCAGCTTCATTAGAAACATTAAGGGTAGTCGATGATGAATTTGCGGGTGGGATAAGCAGGCAGAATGCCTGATGGCGGCTTCGTCTTATCAGGCCTACAGGGTATTGCAGTTGAAGGCCGGGTAAGCGCAGCGCCACCCGGCAAGGTCTCATATCAGGAAGCAGCGAGCGCCCGGTCGCGCCCGTCAATTTTCGCCTGATAGAGCGCTTTATCCGCCCCCTCTTTCAGGCGAATGGCGTCATCGTAATTCTTATCGGCCACCAGGCTATAACACCCGGCGCTGATGGTCACAATACTCTGCTGCGCACTGGTCTTCACATGCGGGATCTGCGCATTGCGCACCGCGGTCACCGCCTGTCGGGCAACAAACAGCGCCGCTTCAGGCCCGGTATCCGGCAGAATGATCGCAAACTCCTCGCCGCCGTAGCGGGCAATCAAATCATTCGGTCTCAGTTTCAGCTTTTGCAGGATCTCGCCTACCATCCGCAGGCAGTTATCCCCGGCAACATGACCATAGAAATCGTTATAGCGCTTGAAATAGTCGATATCGATCATGATCAGCGCCACCGGTTTTTCCGTCAGCGCAGAGGCCTTCAGGCTTTTACTTAAAAAGAGATCGAACTGGCGACGGTTCGCAAGCCCCGTCAGCCCATCGGCCAGCGCCATCAGTTGCAGCGTATGGTTGATACTGGTCAGCTCATCACGCAGCACCGCAAGTTCGGTCTGGTTACGCACATTGAGCCGCACCTGGCGAAAAATAATTGACCCCATCAACAGTGTGCCGAGCAGCAGCATGCCGTTAAGCACCAGATCCGGCAGGCTCTCCTGCAACCATCTGCTCCACAGCGCCGGCCGGTCGTAACCGGCGGCAACCACCAGCGGGTAACGCTCAAGCCGGGCAAAGCCGTAGGTGCGTTCAACATGATCAAGGGCGGAGACCCAGGTACCGTTACCGCGATCTTTTCGCGCCAGCTCACGCGTAAAGAGCGGGCTGGCTGAGAGATTGCGGTTAATAATCTCCTCACCATAGGGGCGTACATAGAGCGCGGTGCCATCAATATTCAGCAGCGCCAGCATGTCGCGCTGGCCCAGCTCAAAGTAGGCATAAAAATGGCGGAAGTAGTCGATTCTCACCGTCGCCAGCAGGATGCCTTCAAAGCCGCCCGCCTTGTCGCTGATGCGTAACGATACCGGGATCACCAAATCGCCGGTTGTGCGGCTACGGATCACATGACCAATGTGGACGCTACCGTGACCATTACGGCGGTGATAGACAAAATATTCGCGGTCGCTGTTGTTCGACATCACCGGGATTTTGCCAAACGACGTCGATTTCATATTGCCCTGAGCGTCATAAACCATCAGGCCATGCAGCTGCGGCAATCGGGACTTCAGATCGGCGAGATAGATATCAAACTGGGGGGCGTTGATCTGGTCAACGTTCTCTACCGGCAGGTTACGGCGAATATCGCGTAGCACCAGCTCCGCCTGTAAAAAAGTATCCTCCGCTTGCCGCGCCTGCGAGATCGACAGGTTAACCGCATCGCGTTCGATATCCTCAACCGCGCGCTCCCAGGAGCGTGTCAGCGTCCAGGTGGTCGTGGCCACCCCGGCCAGCAGCAATGTGACGATAAAAAAGGTGATACTGCGCCCCAGCGAAGATTCGAGAGCCAGTTTCCGTGCGAGCTGCTTTTTAAATTTCATCCACGCTCCTTTGTCACATCCGCTGTCGATACGTTAAGCATAGAAGCACGATGATCCATAAGCCAAACCGGTTAAGTGTTTCGTGCGATCAGGGTTTCTTAGTAAGCGGAACGCGCTCAGGCCAGTTAATCGCCGGCACGCCATTTAACATCGGCCGGGCGAAGAGGAAGCCCTGAAAACGCTCGACGCCGACGGCCTCAAGCCAGCACCACTCTTCCACCTTCTCAACCCCTTCCGCGACAACGCTAATTTGCAGCTCGGCGCAGCACTCAAGAATGGCTTTCACAATCGCCTGTTTTGGGCCATGAAGATGAATATCGGTCACGATGGTACGGTCGATTTTCAGCTTATCGGGCTGAAACTTTGCCAGCAGAGACAGGCCGGCAAACCCCGAGCCGAAGTCATCAATCGCCAGCCCAATCCCCGCCGCGCGCAGCTGGCGAATCGCCCACGTAAACTCGTCATAGCTGGAGATCACCTCATCTTCCGTCACTTCGACAATAATCTGCCCGGGGCTAAGCTTATTGCGCGCAATGTGTTCGAGGAGAATATCGACCGCGCCCGGGATCTTCACCAGCGACATCGGCAGCAGGTTAAGGGCGATTTTGTGATTACCAATGCCGATGCGTCGCGCCATTGCCAGCGCCCACGCTTTGGAGGCGAGATCGGCTTCGTGCAGCTTCTCAGGCGCAATGGTCGCAAAATAGTCCTGCGGGCTACCACCGTCCGGCCCGCGGATCAGCGCTTCCAGTGAGGAAATTTTACCGCGCAGCGGTTCGATGATCGGCTGAAAGGCGAACTGGCAGGGCTGCCCCTCGAGCATGGGCAGCGTCTCCTGGCTAAACGGCGACGCTCTAAGGGTAAAGCGCCATTCGTCCGGCGAGGTATTGCGCACGCCGCCGTTGTTATTTGCCGAGGAGATAAAATTGCGGATAAATTTGTAGGCGCGATCGCTGCTCGCCTGGTTATAGCGCACCATGCCAAAACGCAATACGGCGCGTAACACCGCCGCAGGTTGCACCGTTCGCAGGTCAAACAGCACCATTCCACGATCGACAAAGCGGCGGCGCGGCGCAAAGTCGCGTAGCAGTTCAACGATATTACCGTGGCGAACGTCACTGTTAATGCGCGCAAAAACGCTGTTGACCGACTCCAGCGGTCCTTCAAGAACCTGCAAAAAGTACTCGCCGTCGAACAATAAGATACCCGTTACCTGCAACGTTGCGTTGTTGTGGTTTGCTCGCTCGACGATATCAGTCAGTTGAGAGGAAATTAGTGCCCGATTCAGTCGGCTACGGTATATCAAAGTCGCTAACACGCGATGCTACCCTCAAAATGCCCACAAAGAATCCGATTGGATGGTGCCATCGCGGGAGTCTAACAATATCCTGGCCACCCCGTTCGTTGAACAGAGGCCAAACTGTTAGCGTGATCGCAGATTAAAGTCTATTCACGCTACGAATGACCTCACCCATTTCTCGCCGCCCGATGTTAAGCGCTCTTTTCCCCCGGGAATGCTTTTGCACACTTTTCCACATCCCCCACCATCAGTTTAGCTTAAGGATTTACTTAACTCCGGAGTTTATTTCGCCGCGAATTTTATTTTTCAAAATAATAACAATCAGACGCTTTACTGTTTAAGCGATACTTAAAAAATAATTAACCCAACCGCTTTTCGTGTCGCATAAGTTGATGGAAAATGCCCGGGTAAAAACAATAACGACATTTCATTAAGAAAAATGAACATGCTCTTTGCGCCTGCGGCAATAAATGGCGCGATTCATCGTGGGATTATTATGAAACTCAACACACCCGTTACACAAAACGAATATTTACTTAACGAAGACTCGACATTATTGTCGACGACCGATATACAGAGCCATATCACTTATGCCAACACGGCGTTTATTGAAGCCAGCGGCTTTACGGAAGAGCAGCTGAAAGGCCAGCCGCACAATATTATCCGCCATCCGGACATGCCGCCCGCCGCCTTTGGCGATATGTGGTTTACCCTCCAGCAAGGCGACAGCTGGACCGGACTCGTCAAGAATCGCCGTCAAAATGGCGATCACTATTGGGTACGCGCCAACGTCACGCCGGTCTACCAGCATGGGGAGTTAACCGGCTATATCTCGGTGCGTAATGTTCCTGCGCGCGAGGAGATTGATGCCAGCGCGACGCTGTATCAGCGTGTTAATGAAAATAAAACGAAAGGTTATAAGTTTTATAAAGGATTGCTGGTTCGCCGGGGTTTGTTTTCATTTTTATCTTTATTTCAGCGCATCAGTGCGGCTGGCCGAATCTATTTCGGTGCCATCACCGCTGCTGCCCTGTTAGTGGTATTGCAATTCCTCGCATTAAATGACCTGGAAAAATCTGCGGCGGTGTTAATTATTTTTTCCCTGCTGACGCTCTTTTTGCAGCAGCAATTCTCCCGCCCGTTGAAAATCGTGCTCGCACAAATGCAGCGCGTGGTGTCCGGGCGTAAAGCTGATCCCCGGCACTTTAATCGCGTCGATGAAATTGGGCTTCTGATGCGGCTGGTGAATCAGTCCGGGCTTAATCTCAATTCGCTGGTCGGCGATGTCTCCGCGCAGATTGCCGGTATCCGCGCCGTAAGTGAGCAGATCGCCCGCGAAGGTGACGCGCTGCATAACCGCACGGCAGAAACCTCCGCCGACCTGCACCAGACGGCGGCAGCGGTTGAGGAGATTGCCAGCGCGGTGAAACAGACGGCGGAAACGGCGTCGGACGCCATGAGCCGGGCAGACGAAACCAGCACCAGCGCCGTGCAGAGCGGCGAAGCGATGAAACAGGCCATCGCCATGATGCAGGCGGTCTCGGCTGATAACAGCAAGATCGTCGACATTATTGGCGTCATCGACAGCATCGCCTTCCAGACCAACATTCTGGCGCTCAACGCTGCGGTGGAAGCGGCGCGCGCCGGTGAAGCGGGCCGCGGGTTTGCCGTGGTGGCCACCGAGGTGCGTAACCTGGCCCAGCACTCCGCCTCCGCGGCGCGGCAGATCCAGACGCTGATTGAACACAACGTGGCTAATGTCAAAAGCGGTGTCGGGATGGTCGCCAGTACGGAGAGCCATCTGACGACGATGATCGATAATGTCGTCACGATGTCGACAATGATAAAAGAGATTGGCACCGCCACTCATGAACAGACGCAGGCACTGGCGCTGATTAATGACTCGGTTTCCCGCCTCGGCGGCATGACGCAAAACAACAGCGGCATGGTTGACCATGTTACGCAGGCGGTGGAAAACCTCGCTGCCCGCGCCGCGCGGCTGCAACGTGCGGTACATGTTTTTGGCGGCAGCTGAGAAGCAAACGGCCATGCTATAGTCCTCTGTTCACTGGCGGAAGGAGAACGTAGCATGGTGTTTCTGCGCGCAGGGCTGATCTTTATCCTCTTTACTGCGGCAACGCTCGCCGCCCCCCTTGTTCCCCCCGCAGGTTTTACCCGGTCGCCGCCAACGCATGCGCTGGCTAAAACCTTCTCCTGCCCGAAAGCGCCGCCGCCTTTTACCGGTGCGCTCGATTTTCGCAGTAAATATGAAGGATCAGACAGCGCCCGCGCCACGCTCAATCCGCAGGCGGAAGCAGCTTTCCATCAGCAAACTCGTGCCATCGCCGATATGGAAAAATTTGTCAGTGGGCAGATCGCCGCCTGGCACCGCAGCGGCGATACGCGTGATGTCACCTGTCTGGTCACCGCGCTGAATCGCTGGGCTACCGCCGGGGCGCTGCTCGGCGAGGCGCGTAACCACACCGGTAAATCGATGCGTAAATGGGCGCTGGCGACCCTCTCGTCAGGCTGGCTTCAGCTGCAATTTTCCGCGAGCCAGCCGCTCAGCGTCTGGCCCGGGCAGACGCAAAACATCACCCGCTGGCTGGGAGAGATGGGCGATTTAACCGCCAGCGAGTGGCGCGGTTTGCCGTTGAACAAGGTTAACAACCACAGCTACTGGGCAGCATGGGCATTAATGGCTACCTCAGTGGCAACCGGGCGCCAGGATCTCTTTGATCAGTCGCTGACGATCTACCATACCGCCATGCAGCAGATTGATGCCGAGGGTTTTCTGCCAAATGAACTGCGCCGCCGCCAGCGGGCGCTGGCCTACCACAACTATGCCCTGCAACCGCTGGTGATGATCGCCCTTTTCGCCCGCGCCAATGGGGTCGATCTCATTAAGGAAAACCGGGCTGCATTACCGCGTCTCGCCGAGCGGGTGATTGCCGGACTGGATAATCCGCAGCCCTTTACCGATCGCAGCGGGGCTGCGCAGGATATCGCCTTTCTGCAACACCCGACCAATCTCGCCTGGCTTGAGGCCTGGTGTCAGCTCTCAACCTGCGATAACGATCTGCGCGCGCGGCTGGCCAGCCTGCGACCGCTGCAAAACAGGCGCCTTGGTGGTCCGCTGACACTCTTATTTGAGCCAAAAGCGTGACGCGGCGCACAGGTCAGCGAGACTGTTCTTAAAAGTGCCCGACAGGGTTGAGATTTGCGCGACGATAGCCGAGGATAATCGTTCGGTATGGAAACATACCTTGCAATGATGTGATTGTATTTCGCCCGGCTCTTTACCGGGCTTGTCCTTGAAACACGCAACTGGATTAAGGAGTAAGCATGAAATCGAACCGTCAGGCACGTCATCTTATGGGACTGGATTACAAAGTGTCGAACACCCGTAAGGTTGTCACCAAAGACAACAACGAAGAGACCGTTGTCTCCCATCGCTCCGGCCGTCATCGCCGCGCGGGTTAAGACCCACTCCCACACCACCCTGCGGGGTGGTGTTTATCCCAGGTTTGCTTCGCGCTACTCACTCTGTGCTTTTTCCACCAGCTTCCCGTCCCGCCCCTGAACGTAAACCGCATCATCAAAAATGAATTGTTGTGCGCCATCGCGCGTGCGCAGCACCATCATCAGGATATTTTTATCGATACAGTTTTTCGGCCCCTTCATATCGTCAAAGCAGAGCCTGTCTTTATCCTCTTCGGGAAGATAACCCTCACCAAAGGCATAGACATAAACACTTTTCGCCCCTCGTTCGGGGATCGATGTAATGTTGTATTGCGTACTGATGGTCTCTTTGTTCTTTAACCACCAGGCAATCCGCTTACTATCGGACAGCGGCAAGCGATCAACCAATACCGAGGCGACGAATTCATTCTGATGTACGGCAATAATCTGCGTTGAGCGATTGTTAAGATAAAAATAAGTAGCAATACCTGCCGCAACAAAGGCCACCGCCAGGCCAAATCCTTTTTTCATTGTGTACCGCCCTCAATATCAACAATGGCTTCCATGTTAGTTAAAAAAGGCCGAAAGCCGAAGCGGGTATAGCGCTGTAGTACAAACCATGTCCTGAAGAATTGAAACTGGTTGAACATTGTTTTCTTAATAAGTTGATAAAAATTCAATCAACGAATAGGTCAATCGGGAAGTATTTGCTCATTCAATGCTTTATAATTGCGCCCGCCGCTGTACCCGCGTGCGACCTCACCCCCCGTGCGCGCGTTCGTTTCTCAAGGAGCTGTTAGATGAATGCCAAACATAATAAGAATCGGTCACTGTATATCCCCTACGCAGGACCCGTGTTGCTCGAGTTTCCCCTGCTGAACAAAGGTAGCGCCTTCAGCGTTGAAGAGCGCAGCAGTTTCAACCTGCTGGGCCTGCTGCCGGAAGTGGTGGAAACCATTGAAGAGCAAGCCGAGCGCGCCTGGTTGCAGTATCAGGGCTTCAAGACCGATATCGATAAACACATTTACCTGCGTAACATTCAGGACACCAACGAAACCCTCTTCTACCGCCTCGTCGAAAACCACCTCGAAGAGATGATGCCGGTGATCTACACCCCAACGGTCGGCTGGGCGTGCGAACGCTTCTCCGATATCTATCGCCGCGCGCGCGGTGTGTTCATCTCCTGGCAAAACCGCGGCAGCATGGATGACATCCTGCAAAACGTGCCGAACCACAATATCAAAGTGATTGTGGTGACCGACGGCGAGCGCATTCTCGGCCTCGGCGACCAGGGCATTGGCGGGATGGGCATTCCTATCGGTAAGCTGTCGCTCTACACCTCCTGTGGCGGCATCAGCCCGGCGTACACACTGCCGGTGGTGCTGGATGTCGGTACCAACAACCAGCAGTTGCTTAACGATCCGCTCTATATGGGCTCCCGCCATCCGCGCATTACCGGCGATGAGTACTACGCCTTTGTCGATGAGTTCATCCAGGCGGTGAAACAGCGCTGGCCGGACGTGCTGCTGCAGTTCGAAGATTTCGCCCAGAAAAACGCCATGCCGCTGCTGAACCGCTACCGGGATGAGATCTGCTCCTTTAACGATGACATTCAGGGCACGGCGGCAGTGACCGTCGGTACGCTGATTGCTGCCAGCCGCGCAGCGGGCAGCCAGCTCAGCGATCAAAAAATTGTCTTCCTCGGTGCCGGCTCCGCAGGCTGCGGTATCGCCGAGCAGATCATCGCCCAGACCCAGCGTGAAGGCCTTAGCGAAGAGGCCGCGCGCCAGAAAGTCTTTATGGTTGACCGTTTCGGCCTGCTGACCGACGGCATGCCAAACCTGCTGCCGTTCCAGACCGGATTAGTCCAGAAGCGCGAGAACCTGCAAAACTGGGATATCAACGTGCAGAACGAAGCGATCTCCCTGCTTGATGTGGTGCGCAATGTGAAGCCGGATATCCTGATCGGCGTCTCCGGCCAGACCGGACTCTTCACGGAGGAGATTATCCGTGAGATGCACAAGCACTGCCCGCGCCCGATCGTGATGCCGCTCTCTAACCCGACCTCGCGTGTAGAAGCAACGCCCCAGGACATCATCAGCTGGACCAACGGCATGGCGCTGGTTGCCACCGGCAGCCCGTTCGCCCCGGTACAGTGGCAGGATAAAACCTTCCCGATTGCCCAGTGTAACAACGCCTATATCTTCCCGGGCATTGGCCTTGGCGTCATCTCCTCCGGCGCATCGCGTATCACTGACGATATGCTGATGGCGGCGAGTGAAACGCTGGCTGAGTACTCGCCGCTGCTGCTTAACGGTGAAGGGCTGGTGCTGCCGGAGCTGAAAGATATCCAGGTGGTATCGCGCGCGATTGCCTTTGCCGTCGGCAAAATGGCGCAGCAGCAAGGCGTGGCGGTGAAAACCTCCCCGGAAGCGCTGAAGCAGGCCATTGATGACAACTTCTGGGAGCCGCAGTACCGCAACTATCGCCGTACCTCGATTTAACTCTCCCCGCAACCCGGAGCACGCTGCTCCGGGTTTTTTGTTGCTGGTAAATCATTCACTTCCTCGCTAAACTCCTTTTCACCCATCAACTTACTGAATATAAAAAAGGAGGCTACCTATGCTGTATTGTGAATTGTTTGACTATTCACATGCATTTGGCGATCGCGCCAGCTCAAGCGTTACCGGTATCGTGCTGCGATAACCTCTGCTTGAGCGAAGCATAACTCTCCCTTCCCTCGGGCTTACCGGGTTGTCGTCAGCGATGTTTGACGAGGCGTTTTCACGCCTGTAACTCTTGAGTAAGCAATGAGCACACTACTATCTGCACAATCAATCCGTGTTGAGACCGCGTTCGGTCCGCTGTTTTCTGACCTCTCCTTTACCCTGAAAAAGGGCGATCGCCTCGGGCTTATTGGCGACAATGGCTGCGGCAAAAGTACCCTGCTGAAGGTGCTTGATGGCACGATTTCCCCACTTTCCGGTACGGTGACTCAGGCGCATCACTGCCTGCTGGCGCGCGTGGAACAACACCTCCCCGATGAACTGCTGGCGATGACGCTGCTTGATGCGGTGCTGGCGCAGCTCCCCTCTGCTGAACGGGAAACCCAGCGCTGGCGCGCAGAAACGCTGCTCGCCACCATGGGGCTGAACGCGCAGGAGATTGCCTTAACGGCGGCGACGCTGAGCGGCGGGCAACACACCCGTCTGCTGCTGGCGCGGGCGCTGATCCGCGAACCTGACCTGCTGTTACTGGATGAGCCGGGCAACCATCTCGATCTGCCGACCCTGCTGTGGCTGGAGCAGTTTCTACAAAGCTGGTCCGGCAGCATTGTGATGGTCTCTCACGACGCCGCCCTGCTGGATGCCGTCACCAACGGCACTTGGATCCTGCGCGACCATACGCTGCACGGCTTCGCCTTACCCTGCACTCTGGCGCGCAAAGCGCTGGAGGAGCGGGATGAGAGCGATGCCCTGCGCCACAAAGCGGAACAGAAGGAGATTGACCGTGTGACCGCCAGCGCCAAACGGCTGGCGACATGGGGTCGCGTCTACGACAACGAGGATCTGGCGCGTAAAGCTAAACAGATGGCACGCCAGGTGGATCGCCTGAAAGCGAGCCAGACGGAACTGACCGACGGCAGCCAGTGGCGGCTGGCGCTGCATGGCGAACCTTTAGCGGCTGACCGCTTACTGGAGATGGAGAACCTGGCGGTCTCCCCCGCACCGGGGCTGCCCGCGCTGTTCCGCATCCCCCTTGCCCGCCTGAAAAGCGGCGATCGGATAGCGGTGCTCGGGCGCAACGGCTGCGGGAAATCTTCTCTGCTGCGGCTCATCTGGCAGGTTTACCACCAGCCGGAGCATGACGCCCTGCGCCTGCATCCGCGGCTGCATGCTGGGTATTACGATCAGAGCCTGCACCAGTTGCCGGACGAGTCGACCCTGTTCGACGCGCTGGAGCCTTTCGCCCCGGCGCCCGGTGACAGGAAAATGGCCTTGATCAGCGCCGGTTTTGCCTTTTCTCGTCACGGCCAGCGTGTGGCAACACTCAGCGGCGGCGAGCGCTCGCGGCTGCTCTTTGTCGGGCTGTCGCTGGCGCGCTTTAACCTGCTGATGCTCGATGAGCCGACCAACCACCTTGATATGGCGGGCAAAGAGGCGCTGGCGCAGGCGTTAACGCAGTTCAGCGGCGGCGTGCTGCTGGTGAGCCACGACCGGCAGTTGATAAGCCAGAGCTGTAACCGTTTCTGGCTGGTGGAAGATGGCGAGCTGAGCGAGTGGCATGATGCCGACGCGGTGTTTGCCCGTCTGCGCGAACGCGCTGGCTCGCCGGTTACGGCGGTTCACGCGCAATCCCTCGACGCTGCGGCACCAGATAATGATGACGCTCTGCTGGAGCGGCTTATCGATCTGGAAACGCGGCTGGAGGAGGATCTGGCGCGCAAAGAGAAGCATCAAAAACCGCAATTGCAGGCGCAGTGGCGCGACGAGATTGCGCGTCTTCGCTTGCTGTTGTAGCGATTTTCTCCGCACAAAGGCACCGTAAGGTGCCTTTTTTTGCATATTCCCCACACATTGATGACATCTGCGTAGCACGTTTTGTAACCGCATTAACTGTTTGATTACTCGCCATTTACCCTACCTGATATAAGGGTAATGGCGGCAAAGTATGTCATTCTGTTGCCAGGGTATTGAATCCCTTTGCTAAACCATTAACTCTTAAGGGGTATTAAGGGATGAGGCGATAGCGCTTCACCGTACTTTTGCCAGCAAGGAGATTAAAGATGAAAGCTGCCGTTGTTACTCAGGATCACCAGGTTGCTATTGCAGATAAGACGCTACGCCCGCTGAAACATGGCGAAGCGCTGCTGAAAATGGAGTGTTGCGGCGTGTGCCACACCGATCTGCATGTGAAAAACGGTGATTTTGGCGACAAGACCGGGGTGATCCTCGGTCATGAAGGGATTGGCATCGTCACGGAGATCGCCGAAGGCGTCACCTCGCTGAAACCGGGCGATCGCGCCTCTGTTGCGTGGTTCTTCCAGGGCTGTGGCCACTGTGAATATTGCAACAGCGGCAATGAAACCCTGTGCCGCGAAGTGGTCAACGCCGGTTATACCGCCGATGGCGGCATGGCGCAGGAGTGCATTGTGGTGGCGGATTACGCGGTAAAAGTGCCGGACGGCCTCGGCTCCGCAGAAGCCAGCAGCATCACCTGTGCGGGTGTCACCACCTATAAAGCGGTGAAAGTGTCGCAGATTAAACCGGGCCAGTGGATCGCGATTTATGGTCTGGGCGGCCTCGGCAACCTGGCGTTGCAGTACGCGAAAAATGTCTTTAATGCCAAAGTGATCGCCATTGATGTGAATGACGAGCAGCTTAAGCTTGCCGCCAGCATGGGCGCCGATCTGACCATCAACTCGCGCAGCGAAGATGCGGCGAAAGTGGTGCAGGAGAAAACCGGCGGCGCGCATGCGGCCGTGGTGACCGCCGTGGCGAAAGCGGCCTTCAACTCGGCGGTTGACGCCGTGCGCGCCGGTGGACGCGTGGTCGCCGTTGGTCTGCCGCCGGAAGCGATGAGCCTCGATATTCCGCGTCTGGTGCTGGATGGCATTCAGGTGGTGGGTTCGCTGGTCGGCACCCGTCAGGATCTTAGTGAAGCCTTCCAGTTTGCCGCCGAAGGGAAAGTGGTGCCGAAAGTGGCGCTGCGCCCGCTGGAAGATATCAACGCCATCTTTAAAGAGATGGAGCAAGGCCAGATCCGTGGTCGTATGGTGATCGATTTACGTCATTGATCGCGCACGGTGCAGGGTGTTCGCGCCCTGCACCGCTCTTGCAGTTTAATTCCCGTCCCCACTGTTTTGCGCTTTTCTGAAAAGCTTATCTCATTTCCTTTGTTCCCTTGTTCTGACGCTCCCCGGATGATGAAGAAGACGTTAAAACAAGAGATAACAAAGGAATTCACCATGCGTTTCCCTTTTCGTATACCGCTGTTAGCGGCGTTGATCGCGGCTACGCCGCTGCTGGGCCAGGCCGCACAGACGCCGGTCAAAGGCGGCACGCTGATCTATCTTGAGCAGCAGGCACACACCAACCTCTACCCCCCGGCAGGCGGTTTTTACCCGAATGGCGGCATCCTCAATCAAATTACCGACAAACTCACCTGGCAGAACCCCAAAACACTGGAAGTGGAGCCGTGGATCGCCGAAAGCTGGAGCAGCAACGCCGACAAAACGGAGTACACCTTTAAAATTCGTCCCGGCGTGACCTTCTCTGATGGTACGCCGCTGGATGCGGCAGCGGTGGCGAAAAACTTCGATACCTACGGGCTGGGGAATAAAGCGCAGCGCCTGCCGGTCTCAGAGGTGATCAACAATTACAACCACAGTGAAGTGATCGATGCGCACACTGTGAAGTTCTATTTCAAAAAGCCCTCGCCGGGGTTCCTGCAGGGAACGGCGACCATCGGCTCCGGCCTGGTCTCTCTCAGCACGTTACAGCGCAGCTTCGATTCGCTGGGCGATGCCCGGCATATTATCGGCTCCGGGCCGTTTGTGGTCAGCGATGAGAAACTCGGTCGCGAAGTGACCCTCACGGCGCGTAAAGATTACCGCTGGGGGCCGAAAAATATTGTTCAGCAAGGCCCGGCCAATCTCGACGGCATAAAGATCATTGTCACGCCGGAAGATAGCGTGCGCATTGGCGCGCTGCTGGCAGGCCAGGCCGGGTTTATCCGCCAGGTTCAGGCCTACGACGAGAAGCAGGCTACCGACCAGGGCTTTACCATCTATGCCGCGCCGACGCGCGGTGTCAATGACAGCCTCAGCTTCCGACCGGACAACCCGCTGGTTGCCGACCTGCGTGTGCGTCAGGCACTGCTGCATGCCACCAATGCCAAACAGGTGGTCGAAACCCTCTTCTCCCGCAACTATCCGCAGGCCACCTCGGTGATCGCGGCCTCCGCCGCCGGGTATGTCAATCTCAGCGACAAGCTGACGTTTGACCCGGCAAAAGCCAACCAGTTGCTTGATGAGGCGGGCTGGAAAACTGCCGCAGATGGCGTGCGCGCAAAAGAGGGTCAGCGGCTGGCGCTGACGGTGTATGAGTCACTGCCACAGCCGCAAAACAAAGAGGTGCTGCAACTTATTGCCCAGCAGTGGAAACAGGTCGGCGTGGCCCTGAACGTAAAAGCAGGCGATGCCGGTAGCCGCACGCTGGATAACCTCGACCCGCTAAAAACGCCGTTAACGGTCTCTGAAGTGGGCCGCGCCGACCCGGACGTAGTGAAAAGTATGTTCTTCCCGGCCAACCGCGATGCGCTGCTGCAAAAAGGGGGCTCCAGCGACAAAGTGAAGAGCTTTCGCGATGACCAGCTCAATGACAAGCTGACGGCGATTTCAGCCGAAGTTGACCCGCAAAAACGGCTGCAACTCACCGGCGATGCGCAGCGCTACCTGCTCGATAACGCTTATGTGATCCCTATCTTTGAAGAGCCGCAGGTGTTTGCCGGTGCGCCATCGGTGAAAGGTGTTGCCTTCGAAGCCGTTGGTCGCCCCTCATTCTATGGCGCCTGGATCGAGAAAGAGTAAGGGGATCGCGATGAGCCACTATCTGCTGCGACGCGTCGGGCAAGGGCTGCTGGTGCTATGGGCCGCCTTTACCCTCTCCTTTATTCTGCTCCAGGTACTGCCCGGCGATGCGGTACTGATTAAATTTCAGAACCCGGATCTGGGCCTCAGCCCGGCGCAAATCGAAGAGATGCGGGTTGCTTACGGCGCGGATAGCCCGCTGTGGCAGCAATATTTCCACACGCTGTTTGCCATGCTGCGCGGCGATGTTGGTTACTCCGTGCAGGCCGGGGTACCGGTGAGCGAACTGATCGCCAGTAACCTGCCCGACACCCTGACACTGGCGCTGCCCGCCTTCTTACTGGCGGCGATGCTGGCCTTTACGCTGGCGGTCGCCTCGCGCTTACCGGCGCTGCGCTGGCTGAGCAACGTATTCCAGTCCCTGCCGGTGCTCTTTATCTCGCTGCCAACTTTCTGGCTCGGCATCGCTCTGATTCAGCTCTTCTCCTTCCAGTTGCGGCTGATCCCGGTGATTAACCCGACGCCTTTGCAGGGGCTGATCCTGCCGATTATCACCGTGGCGATCCCGATCTCCGCGCCGCTGGCGCAGATCCTGATGCGCAGCATCGATCAGGTATCGGTTCAGCCCTTTGTCGGCGTGGCGCGGGCAAAAGGGATGAGCGAAACCGGCGTGTTGTGGCGACATGTGCTGGGCAACGCCCTGCTGCCGGTGCTCAATATCGCCGGTTTGTTGCTCGGCGAACTGATTGCTGGCGCGTTGATCACCGAAACCGTGTTTGGTCGTGCCGGGCTGGGCCAGCTTACGCAGCAGGCGGTCAATAATCAGGATATTGCGGTACTGCAGGCGGTAGTGATGATCTCCGCACTCGGCTTTGTGCTGATCAATCTGTTGGTGGATTTACTGATGCCGTGGTTTGACCCGCGGTTGCAAACGGTCACCGGAGGCGCGTCATGAGTCTGGTTGATTATGCGGCGGCGGCCCAAAAACGCACACCGCTACGCAGCCCGTTGCGCTGGCAACCGGGCTTATGGCTCGCGTGGCTGGTTATCATTGCGGCGCTGCTGGCCGCCTTTTTCCCTGCGCTGTTCACCGGCTGGAACCCGGAAGACGGCGTCGCCGGTGCGCAGCGGCTTGCGCCGCAGGCCGGGCACTGGCTCGGCACCGACCAGCTGGGTCGCGATCTCTATGCCCGAATTATTTATGGTGCCAGGCACTCGCTCTCCGCCGCACTGGCCGCCGTCACCATGGGGCTGGTGGTGGGCACGCTGATCGGTGTGCTGGCCGGCGCGTTTGCCGGTCGGGTGGAGTCGATCCTGATGCGTCTGGTGGATGTGCTGCTCGCCATCCCGTCCCTGCTCTTATCCCTGACGGTGATTATTCTACTGGGCTTCGGAACGGTGAATGCGGCCATCGCTGTCGGCGTCGCCTCTGTTGCCAGCTTCGCGCGGCTCGCACGCGGCGAAGTGGTGCGCGTTCGCCACACCGATTATGTCGAAGCGGCCTGGGGCAGCGGCGGCACCTTCTGGACGGTGGTGTGGCGGCACATCTTGCCCAATTCGCTCACCGCCGTGGTGGCCTTTGCCACCCTGCAGTTTGGTCAGGCCATACTGGCGCTCTCGACCCTCAGCTTTCTGGGGTATGGCACCCCGCCGCCGGTACCGGAGTGGGGATTGCTTATCGCCGAAGGGCGCAACTACTTATCTACCGCCTGGTGGCTGACAACCTTCCCGGGGCTGGTGGTGATCATGGTGGTGCTGGCTGTCAACCGCATCAGCCGTCAGTTTAATGGGGGCCAGGCATGACTCTCCTCTCCGTCGAAAATCTTACCCTCAGCTACCGCACCGGGCAGGCATGGCGCGAAGTGGTACATAACGTCAGCTTCAGCCTGAAGCGCGGCGAAATGCTGGCGTTTGTCGGTGAATCCGGCTCGGGGAAAACCACCACCGCGCAGGCGATCATTGGCCTGCTGGCGGAAAATGCCCGCCGGGATCGGGGCGAGATCGTGCTCAATGGCGAAACCATCAGCCACTGGTCGGCGAAGCGCCTCGACAGCCTGCGCGGCGCGCGCATAAGCCTGGTGCCGCAGGATCCGGGAAACGCGCTTAATCCGGTAAAAACTATTGGCGAGCAGGTCGGCGAAGTGCTGCGCCTGCACCGCCACCTGAGCGTTGCCGAACGCAACGCGCAGGTGCTCTCACTGTTGCATAAAGTGGGGCTGAGCCACCCGGAGCAGCGCATGGCGCAATATCCTCACCAGCTCTCCGGCGGCATGAAGCAGCGCGTATTGATCGCTATCGCCATTGCGCTGCAACCGGAAGTGATCATTGCCGATGAGCCGACCAGCGCCCTCGATGTCACGGTACAAAAACGAATTCTCGATCTGCTGGACACGCTGCGGCGTGAATCGGGCACGGCGGTGCTGTTTGTTACTCATGATCTGGCGCTGGCCGCCGAGCGCGCCGACCGGCTGCTGGTGTTTCGCCATGGCGAGATCCAGGAGCACGGAGATACCAGCGATCTTCTTCGCGCGCCACGTCACCCCTACACCCGGCAACTGTTGAGCGATGTACGCGGCGAGGCGCTGACCATCGCCCCGGTCTCCGGCGATCCTCTCGCTCCCCCGGCGATTCGCCTGCAGGGGATCGCAAAACAGTTTTCGCTCGGCAAAGGCCATACCTTGCAGGCGCTGGAGGCGGTGAGTTTTGACGTGCGCCGGGGCAGCACCCATGCGCTGGTAGGCGAGTCCGGCTCGGGTAAAACCACTCTGGCGCGCATTCTGCTTGGTTTCGAGCAGGCGGACAGCGGTACGGTAGTAATTAACGGCAGTGACGTGACGCACCTGAACCGCGAGGCACGACGCCAGCAACGACGCGAAATTCAGTTCGTTTATCAGAACCCCTTCGCCTCGCTCGATCCGCGCCAGACGCTGTTTGAAATCATCGAGGAGCCGCTGAAAAATTTCGCGCCGGTGGATAAAGCGACACGCAGGGCGCGGGTCGAGGCGGTCGCCGGTCGGGTCGCGTTACCCGTTGAACTTCTGAGCCGCCGCGCCCGTGAACTCTCCGGCGGGCAGCGCCAGCGTGTAGCGATTGCGCGGGCTTTGATTCTGGAGCCCACCATTCTGGTGCTGGATGAAGCCACCTCCGCGCTGGATGTCACGGTGCAGGCGCAGATCCTCGCCCTGCTTCAGCAACTCCAGCAACAGCTGGGGCTGACTTATCTGTTTATTACCCATGACCTGGCGACGGTACGGCGTATCGGGCACAGCGTCACGGTACTGCGCAACGGCCGCGTAGTTGAGCACGGCAGCGTCGAGGCGCTTTTCGCCGCGCCGCAGGATGCTTACACCCGCGAGCTTATTGACGCCATTCCCCATTTTCAACCCGCTACGGAGGAGTTCGCATGACGCGAAAACGCCTGGGCTTTTTTACCCGTCTACTGGATAACGCGCCGCCCAAACAGCGCTATCGCCTGGCGACAGAGCAGATCCGCCACGCTGAGCGTCACGGCTTTGACAGTGCCTGGATTGCGCAGCACCACTTTCACGAGCATGAAGGGGGATTACCCTCGCCGCTGCTCTTTCTTGCGCATGCCGCGGCGCATACGCAAACCATTCGCCTCGGCACGGCGATTATCACCCTGCCGCTGGAAAATCCGCTGCGCGTGGCGGAGGACGCGGCGGTACTGGATTTGCTGGCGGACGGGCGGCTGGAAATCGGCTTTGGTTCCGGCGGCACGCCGACATCGTTTCTGCCGTTCGGCCTGACGATTGACCAGCGTGCCGCTGTATTTGAGGAGTCGCTGCATCTGATCCAGAGCGCCTGGCGCGGCGATTCACTCGCCCACCCGGATAATCACCTTTATCCGCCAGCACCACAGCTGACAGAGCGAGTCTGGATCGCGACCTTTTCCATTGAGGGCGCGGTTCGCGCCGGGCGGGCCGGACACGGTTTGATGCTCTCACGCACGCAGCCGCGCCCTGCGGATAAGCCCGGATTAAGGCTTGATGAGATTCAGAATCCGATCGTCGATGCCTATCTCGACGCCCTGCCAGCTGGCGTTGCGCCGCGCATTCTCGCCTCCCGTACCGCGTTTGTGGCTGACACCACCGCGTATGCGCTTCAGGTCGCCACGCCGGGTTTGACCCGCCAGGCAGAGCAGCATCGCGCCGCAGGCCATGCACTGAATGGTGACAGTGTCACAGATTATATTCGCCAGTTCGACGCGCATATTGGCGATCCGCAGACCGTACTCGCCTCACTCGAGCAAGACTCCGTGTTGCCTCGCGCCACGGATCTCTCTTTCCAGGTGCATTCGGTGGAACCTTCCCATGCGGACACGCTGCGTTCTATTGAGCTGATTGCCGGGCATATTGCGCCGCATATTTTATAAGGAGTCACCATGAGCTTACGTCACGACATTCTCGCCGATCTTGCCGGGATCGCCCCGTCATCTGCCCTCGCCGCCGCCCGCCAGACCCGCGAGGCAGCAACGCGACATGCGCAAGGCAGCTACGACGCACTTTTTACCCCCCATGATGAAACTTTCCCGGCCGGGGCGCGCTTTAGCGTGGCGGCCAACGTGGCGAAATGGCACAACGCAGACGATCTTGCCGCGCACTATGCGGGCCAGGGTCTGACCGATCCGACGTCAGCGCAGCTGGCCCCCGCAATTGAGTTTGCGCGCCTGCTCACCTTCTCGCCGGTTAAAGCCGCGCCAGAAGCGCTTCATAGCCTGCAGGCAGCGGACTGGAGTGCGGAAAATATTGTTACGCTGGCGCAACTGATCGCCTTTGTCAGTTTTCAGAGCCGCCTGCTTGCCGGGCTGCGTCTCCTGAATGGCAAGCCGGTATTGCATAATGACGCCCCTGTTGTCGCAGGCAGCTGGCACACAACCGCGCAAACGCGAAGCGGCAAAGCGGCGCCGGTGCGTTTCACGCAGCAGGAGCTGGGCTGGGAGCCGTGGATCGCGGCAAAACCGCTGGCAGAGTTCAGCGTGGATGAGCAGGCCGTTCTCGCCAGATTTGGTCACAGCAATTCCGACTATTTCCGCCTGCTGGGACGCAACTTGCCGGTGCTTGAACAGCGTACGCTGACGGATAAAGGGATCTTTTATACGCCCGGTGGCCTGCCGCGTGCCGAGCGCGAACTGGCCGCGACGGTTTCCAGCAAGGTGAATGGCTGTATCTATTGCGCCTCGGTACACGCACGCAAAACCAGTCAGTTATCAAAGGAGGATAACGCTGTAGAGAGGTTGCTGGCGGTGGCGCCAGGCGGCGCGTTACATGAGGGGCAATCAGCGCGCTGGCAGGCGGAGATTGACGCCGCTGCCGCGCTCTCCGTGACGCCGCCAGCGCTGACCAGAGAACATTTATCGCGCCTTGAAAGCGAGGGGCTGGATACGCTTGAGCAACTGGATCTGATCCAGTCCACCGCCTTTTTTGCCTGGGCCAACCGGCTGATGTTAACCCTCGGCGAGCCGTTCCTGCCGTAGAATCGTTCCTGCCGTAGCTTCGTGTCGGATGGCGCTGCGCTTATCCGACCTACGAACCCCTGCAACCTTTTATCTCCCCAGGCCGGATAAGGCGTAGCCGCCATCCGGCATGTCACACCACAACCCCACGGCTCAAACTGGCACCCGTAGGCCGGATAAGGCGTAGCCGCCATCCGGCATGTCACACCGCAACCCGCGGCTCAAACCAGCACCGTAGGCCGGATAAGGCGTAGCCGCCATCCGGCATGTCACACCGCAACCCGCGGCTCAAACCAGCACCGTAGGCCGGATAAGGCGTAGCCGCCATCCGGCATGTCACACCGCAACCCGCGGCTCAAACCAGCACCGTAGGCCGGATAAGGCGTAGCCGCCATCCGGCATGTCACACCACAACCCCACGGCTCAAACTGGCACCCGTAGGCCGGATAAGGCGTAGCCGCCATCCGGCATGTCACACCGCAACCCGCGGCTCAAACCGGCACCCGTAGGCCGATAAGGCGTAGCCGCCATCCGGCATGTCACACCACAACCCCGCGGCTCAAACCGGCACCGTAGGCCGGATAAGGCGTAGCCGCCATCCGGCATGTCACACCGCAACCCGCGGCTCAAACCAGCACCGTAGGCCGGATAAGGCGTAGCCGCCATCCGGCATGTCACACCGCAACCCGCGGCTCAAACCGGCACCGTAGGCCGGATAAGGCGTAGCCGCCATCCGGCGTTTCGTTACACCGTCACCACTTCTGCCTGATGCCGGGTGATGCGACGGTTATAAATCAGCAGCGAGGCGAGCGCGGCGAAGGTCAGCACCGCCGCCGGCAGCGCCAGATAGTTATAAGTAAAGCCGAAAGCGATTATCAGCCCGCCAAACCAAGCTCCCACCGCGTTACCGAAATTAAACGCCATCTGCCCACCCGCAGCACCCAGCATTTCGCCGCCCTTCGCATTTTGCAGCAGCATGATTTGAAGCGGCGCGGAGAGCGCAAACAGGCCGGCGCAGCAGAGGAAGCCTAAAGAGAGCGCACCCGCTTTGCTGTCACCGAGGAAAAATAGCGCCACCATCGCCAGCATGATCACCAGTTCGGTCGCTGCCGCAATGCGTATCGGGCTGAACCTCGCCGACAGTTTGCCGCTGAACATATTCCCCAGCACCATTCCCAGCCCCATCAGCATCATAATCAGCGTCATGGCATTTTGTGAAAAGCCGGAGACGTTAACCATAAAGGGCTTCACGTAGCTGAACCAGGCAAACACCCCGGCATTACCGAACATGGTGGCAGCAAAGATCAGCCACGGCTCCGGTTTCTTCAGAAAGTGAAACTGCTCGCTCAGGCGGGTCGGCGCAGTGTCATACAGGCTCGGCACCCAGAAAATGACCGATACCAGCACCAGCACAAAAAAGAGCGATATCAGCACAAAGGTGTAGCGCCAGCTAAAGAGATGACCGATCCACGTACCAAGAGGAATACCGATCAGGTTAGCGACGGTCATCCCGGCGATCATTCCGGCCACCGCCATTGTCACTTTGCCCGGCGGCGCGATTTTCGAGAGAATAATGGCACCAACGCCAAAGATAGCGCCGTGTGGAAAACCGGAAATCAGCCGGCCAATCACCAGCATCGGGTATGCGCTGGAGAAGGTGAAAATCGTATTGCCGACAAAACAGAGCGCCACCAGAAAGAGCAGCACATTTTTCAGCGAGAAGCGGTTGGAAAACATCGCCATGATTGGCGCGCCAATTACCACGCCAGCTGCATACGCGGAGATCATATGCCCCGCCGACGGAATGGAGATCCCCACGTTGTTCGCAAGCTCCGTCAACACGCCCATAATACCGAACTCAGCCATCCCAAGACCAAAGGTCGCAAGTGCCAACGAAAAAACCGTTTTTTTCATACCACTAACCACTTGTTAAAAGTTTGCGACGGGCATTATTGACCATTCGCGTAAGGCAGACCAGTTGAAACCTGCCCGCTGACGTTTTAATCCATGAATACAGTTTTTCTGCCCCTGCTTACACAACCGGGTTTTGCAGCCCCTGTTGCAGAAAATCAATCAACTCCCGCGTTTTGACCGGCAGATAACGGCGGCTGGAGTAGATCGCAACCAGACGCAGCGGCGCTGCAGCCTGCGGGAAGGCGATCTCCACCAGCCGCCCCTCGTTAATGGGCTGCTGACAGGCCTGTTTTGACAGGATGGCGAACCCTACTCCCGCCAGCGCGGCCTTGAAAGCCATCTCACCACTGTTAACGCGATAGTGCCCTCTCACGTTTACCACCTCATGCTTCCCCGCCGCATCGACAAATTGCCAGGCCGCACCGTTCAGCGCGCTGACGGTGGTAATGCAGGGTAAGGTTTCAAACTGGCGGATGGAAACCGGCAGGCCGTAGCGTTCAATTAACGCAGGCGCTGCCACGATGGTACAGGGAAATGTGGCCAGTGGTCGGGCGACGTAATCGCTGTCGTCCAGATCGCCACGAGTGACGATAACGGCGACATCCACCTCTTCGCGCAGGGACTCGAAGCCGGATAAATTGGTTATGCAGCTTATCTCCAGTGCCGGGTAACGACAGGCAAAATCCGCCAGCAGATCGCCGAGCAGCGCCGGCCCCATCTCGCTCGGAATGCAAATGCGTAGCGGCCCTTTGAGCTGCACCTGCCGCGACATCAACTCCGCCTCCGTCTGCTCCAGTGACTCAAGCAGCAGTTTAGAACGCGTATAGAGAAGCTGCCCCGCGGGCGTCAGTTTCCGGTGTCGCGTTGTGCGCTCGATAAGCTGTACACTGAGCATCTCTTCAAGCCGTGCAACCGTCCGGCTGACATTCGATGTCGGCATACCTAGCGCCTTTGCCGCCGCCACAAAACTCCCTTTATCCACCACCGCACAGAAGATCTTCAACGCGGTGAAATCCAGTCCCGTCCGCATGTTTATCCCACTTTTGATAACAATGGTGGTCATTTTTACCGGCTTATTCTCAAAATCGCCAGGTATTAGAGTACCTGCTCCCCATTTTTTTACAGGTTCAGACCCTTGCTTATGTCCAAAACAAACGCATCACCTACCCTTGCCAGCATGGCTATCGTTATCTCCTTTATCCAGTTCGCTAACGCGCTGGAATATATGGCCTTCAATCCCATCTTCGCCTTTATGGCACCGACGTTTGCGGTGCCGCTCGCCTTCTCCGGCTATGTCTCTGCCGCCTATACCTTTGCCGCGATGTTCTCCGGCGCGATCGCGTTCTACTTCATCGGCACAATAAACCAGAAGCGTTTCCTGCTCTGCAATATGGCACTGCTGTGCATACTGACTGCGATAACGACGCTCACCACCCACTTTGGCGTGCTGCTGGCGCTGCGCTTTATTGCCGGGCTGGTCGGCGGCACGACGATGGGGGTGGCGACCAGCCTGCTGATCAATGCCGCACCAGCGGAGCTACGCGGCAAAATGGTGTCGACGGTGATCGCCGCGTTTTCCATGATCAGCATTGTCGGCATGCCAGCAGTGCTGTTTATCTGCTTCCGCTGGGGCTGGAAAGCCTCGCTGCTTTCAATCAGCGTCTGCTGCCTTGCCGCGCTGGTGCTGATTGTGTGCGTCATTCCCGCGCAGCAGGGCGGCTCAAGCCCACGGCAGAAGATCGCCCTCGATGCGCAAACGCTGCTCTTCGCCTCCGGTAATGCGCTGGTGCAGTTCAGCCCGATGCTGCTCATTCCTCTGCTGGTGCCGCTGTTGCAGCTGCTTGGCGCAGCGGTTACGGAACTTGCCTGGCTCTTTTTTGCCGGTGGCATCGCCGGGTATCTCGCGACCCGGCTTACGGGTCTGCTCACACAACGCTATACCATCCTGACGCTGGCGCTGGCCTCCAGTGCCCTGTTTGTTGCCAGCCTGCTTATCCCTGCGCTGCACTACGCTAATGCGTGGCTTTTTGTCGTGCTGTTTCTCGCCGGGGCTTATAGCCGCCTTGTCTCTTCATCGGTGCTCACCCTGCAATTCCCCGATAATGCGCAACGCGCGGGATATGGCTCTTTGCAAACAGCGCTGATGCATCTTGCCACTACTGCCGCATTCTCACTCTCTTCATGGCTACTCTCCACCCGGCACCTGACCCTCGACGCTCTGCAACCGTTACTGATTTTTTGCGCCCTCAGCGCCCTTCTCTTTCCCCTGCTGGTGCCGGTATTGCTGAGAAAGCTGGCGTTACGCAACCCGACGCCACACCCATAACAAATATGCCGGTCTATCGCCGGAGGCAATCATCGTCATAACTGCGCGCGCCGTCACCCGGTAAACCAGCGGCAAAGCTGGATTGTGGAAGATGCCTCGCAAAGTTTTTCACCGTTTGCATGACGTTACTTTATTCAGGAAGCGACCTCGCAATTTCTGCATAAGTCCGAAGAAAGGAGATTGTTTGCGGGTTCGGGGGTTGCTAATTTCCGCAGCGCAAAACCAGGGAGATGAGGCGTATGGATGGAAGAAAAACAGGAAGTCATTGCGTTGGTGCACGCAGGAAAGCGGAAATGGATTGTCACAAGGTGCAGCTAAAAAACCGCTCCGGACACGTTGCCGGAGCGGTAAATGCATTACTTAAGGCCTTCGGTACTCTCTTTTTTCGCTTCGATACGCTCGACGTCGCGATACCAGCGCGGATGGTGTTTCATCGCCCAGCGGCGGCTCACTTTGCCCTCGATCATGCCTTTGATCGAGCCTTTGACCCAGAAAGCCATATACATATGGATCAGGATGGCGTGGATCAAAATAATCGCCGAGGTCGCATGCAGCAGCAAACTGTAACGAATAACCTGCATCGGAAAGTAGTGGGCAAAGTAAGGACGCCAGATCACCACACCGGTGACCAGCAGCACGCTCATCATGCTCATAATGGTCCAGAACATCATCTTCTGCCCGGCGTTATACTTGCCGACCTTCGCCACTTTGTGCTCGTTGCCCTTCAGCACCTCAACGATATTTTTCACCCACGGCCAGTCCTTTTTGTCCGGGATGTTGTGGTGCACGAAGCGCACGAACATAAACATCAGCGCCAGGAAGATCATCACACCGAAGAAGGGATGCAGAATGCGCCCCATCTGCGGTGTGCCGAAGGTTTCCGTCAGCCACTGCAGCGTCGGAAAGAAGAAAGAGATGCCGGAGAGCGCCACCAGAAAGAAGCAGATCACCACCGTCCAGTGACAGGCGCGGTCGATAAATTTAGTGCGCACAATCATTTTCGACTTACTCATGATGATCGTCCTCTTCGTCATCCACCTCTTTATTGGGGCCGATGCCAATGTAGTGGTAAATCAGCCCGGCAAACGTGGCAAGGAAGCCCGCCGCAGACAGCGGTTTCAATACCCCTTTCCACAGCCCAACCGCCGTATCGATATGCGGATCGTTGGGCAACTCGTGATAGAGCGCTGGCTTATCAGCATGATGCAGCACATACATCACATGGGTACCGCCCACGCCCTGCGGATTGTAGATACCCGCATTGTTGTAACCGCGCGCTTTCAGCTTCTCAACGCGCTGCTCGCCAAGCTCCAGCATCTCCTTTTTGGTGCCGAAATGAATAGCGCCAGTTGGGCAGGTCTTCACGCAGGCAGGCTCCTGGCCGACGCTGACGCGATCGACGCAGAGCGTACATTTATAGACCCGGTTATCCTCTTTACTGAGGCGCGGGACATTGAATGGACACCCGGCAATGCAGTAGCCACAGCCGATGCAGTTCTCCTGCTGAAAGTCGACGATACCGTTCGCGTACTGAATGATTGCGCCGGCAGAGGGGCACGCCTTCAGGCAGCCCGGCTCCGCACAGTGCATGCAGCCGTCCTTGCGGATCAGCCACTCCAGCTTGCCGTTCTGCTCGGTTTCGCTAAAGCGCATCACCGTCCAGGATTTGGCGCTGAGATCGGCGGGGTTGTCATACACCCCGACGCAGTGTCCCACTTCATCGCGGATATCGTTCCACTCCGAGCAGGCCACCTGGCAGGCTTTGCAGCCGACACAGGTGGAGACATCGATAAGCTTGGCGACCTCCGCCGTATAGTCACGCGCCCTTGGCGGCGGCGTGACGGAGTTGGTCGCAGAGCGTTTGATGATGTCCTGAGTTTCCATAGCCATAATGTCGCGCCCTTACGCCTTCTCGATATTGACCAAAAACGCTTTATATTCCGGCGTTTGCGAGTTCGCATCGCCGACGTTAGGCGTCAGGGTGTTGGCGATATACCCCTTCTGCGCCACGCCTTCAAAGCCCCAGTGCAGCGGAATGCCCACGGTTTCAACCTGCTGACCGTGTACCTGCAGGGTTTGCAGACGTCGCGTAACCACCGCCACTGCGCGAATAAAACCGCGCTGGCTACTGACCTTAACGCGGTCGCCATTGCGAATGCCTTTTGCTGCGGCCAGCGTTTCGCTGATTTCAACAAACTGCTCCGGCTGGGCGATGGCGTTAAGCCGCGCGTGCTTGGTCCAGGTGTGGAAGTGCTCCGTCAGACGATAGGTAGTGCCGACATACGGGAAGTGCTCTTTTTTCCCCATGCGCTTCACATCCTCTGCGTAAATACGCACCACCGGGCTGGAGACCACGTTCGGGTGCAGCGGGTTGGTGCCGAGCGGCGTTTCCACCGGTTCGTAGTGCTCCGGGAACGGCCCTTCGGCGAGCTTATTGAGCGCAAACAGACGCCCCATCCCTTCCTGCTGCATGATAAACGGCCCGGTGTTGCTTCCCGGTGGCGCGGTGTTGTAGTCCGGAATATCATTCCCGACCCACTTCGCACCGTTCCACAGGATCAGCATCCGTTTCGCATCCCAGGGCTTGCCCTGGAGATCCGCCGATGCGCGGTTATAGAGCACCCGGCGGTTCATCGGCCACGCCCAGGCCCAGCCGAGCGTATTGCCCAGCCCCGACGGATCGGCGTTGTCCCGGTTTGCCATCTGGTTACCCTGCTCGGTCCAGCTACCCGCATAGATCCAGCACGACGATGCGGTAGAGCCATCATCACGCAGCAGCGCGAAGCTGTTGAGCAGCTGGCCTTTCTTCGCCAGAAGTTGGCCGTTGGTATCATAGAGATCGTCCAGCGCGTAGCCGTTGTTCTCTTTTGCCACCTCTTCGGAGTGTGGGTTATGCGGCTGGCTGTAGTGCCAGGACATCTTCAGCAGCGGCTCCGCGCCTTTGCCACCTTCGGTGCGGTACATTTCGCGCATCCGGTGGTAAATGCCTGCCAGAATCTCGCCATCGTTAAGCGCTTCGCCCGGCGCATCCTGCCCTTTCCAGTGCCACTGCAGCCAGCGTCCGGAGTTGGCAATCGAGCCATCCTCTTCCGCAAAACAGGTGGAGGGCAGACGGAACACTTCCGTTGCAATGGCCGACGGGTCAACATCGTTCATCTCGCCGTGGTTCTGCCAGAAGCTGGAGGTCTCGGTGACCAGCGGATCGATCACCACCATATACTTCAGCTTGCTCAGGGTGCTGACCACCTTGTTCTTATCCGGGAACGAGGCCACCGGGTTAAAACCCTGGCAGATATAGCCGGTCACGTCGCCCTTCGCCATCATGTTGAAATATTTGATGACATCGTAGGATTGATCCCACTTCGGCAGCCAGTCGAAGCCCCAGTCGTTCTCTTTTTGCGCCGCATCGCCATAGAACGATTTCATCAGGCTGACGAAGAACTTCGGATAGTTACTCCAGTAGTTCACCTGATCGGGCAGCATCGCTTTCGGCGTATTCGCCGCCAGGTAGTGTTGCAGATCGGTCTGAGTTTCCGACGGCAGTGTCAGATAGCCCGGCAGGCTGGTCGAGAGCAGCCCCAGATCCGTCAGCCCCTGAATGTTGGAGTGGCCGCGCAGGGCGTTAACCCCGCCACCGGCCATGCCCATATTGCCGAGCAGCAGCTGGATCATCGCCATAGTGCGGATGTTCTGCGCCCCGACCGTATGCTGGGTCCAGCCCAGCGCATAGAGGAACGTCGTGGTTCTGTCTACGGCGCTGGTCGACGCGAGCACCTCGCACACCTTCAGGAAGTCCGCTTTCGGCGTACCGCAGATATTCTCCACCGTCTCCGGGGTGTAGCGATCGACATGCTGTTTGAGCAGGTTCCAGACACAGCGCGGATGGCTCAACGTCTCATCGCGTTTCGCATAGCCGTTGTCATCAAACTGGTAGTTCCATGTCGTTTTGTCGTACTGCCGTTTTTCAGCATCGTAGCCGCTGAACAAACCCTCTTCGAAGGCAAAATCATCCCGCACCAGCAGGCTGGCGTTGGTATAGTGTCTGACGTATTCCGCGTTGATCTTGTTGTTTTCAATCAGGTAGCGCAGCACGCCAGAGAGGAAAGTAATATCCGTCCCGGAGCGAATCGGCGCATAGATATCCGCCACCGACGCCGTGCGCGTAAAGCGCGGGTCGACAACGATAAGCGTCGCGTCATTGTTATTTTTGGCTTCCATCGCCCAGCGGAAACCGACCGGGTGGGCTTCAGCAGCATTGCCGCCCATCACCATCACCACGTTGGCGTTTTTGATATCAACCCAGTGGTTGGTCATCGCACCGCGACCAAATGTTGGAGCAAGACTTGCTACCGTTGGTCCGTGTCAGACGCGCGCCTGGTTATCTACCGCCAGCATGCCGAGAGAGCGCACAAATTTTTGCGTCAGCATGCCCGTTTCATTGCTTGCTGCCGAGGCGCACAGCATGCCGGTGGAGAGCCAACGGTTAACCTTCACCCCGGCGTCATTGGTTTCGACAAAGTGCGCATCGCGATCCGCTTTCATCAGGCGGGCGATACGGTTAAAGGCTTCATCCCAGCTGATACGCTGCCATTTATTCGAGCCCGGCGCGCGGTATTCGGGGTAACGCAGGCGGTTTTCACTGTGGACATAATCGAGCAGCCCGGCCCCTTTCGGGCAGAGTGCGCCCCGGCTGACCGGATGATCCGGGTCCCCTTCGATATGGTAAATCGCTTCTCTGGCGTTCTTTGCGCCATCGCCGAGGCTATACATTAATAGCCCGCAACCCACGGAACAGTACGTACAGGAGTTTCGAGTCTCTTTTGCGCGCAGTAATTTATAATTTCGCGTCTGAGCCAGCGCCATCTTCGGGGCGAACCCTAAAGCAGCGACTGTGGTTCCTGCCATCCCGCCCGCGCAGATACGGAAAAATTGTCTGCGGTTGACGTTCATTGCTTTCCTCAATAATCAATCTTCGCTTGCGGCGGGGAAACTAAACATTTCGCGGGGTTTAATAATTGCGGTAAATCAATAACGCCGGAGGCTTGACACCTAATAGTCGCTGCCGCTGCGTTTTACTGCCACCTAAGAGGTAGGGAGCATTCGGCCGTGCCGAAGAGGGCGATGGTTTTACAACCAGCTGCCGTTGACGGTTGACGATTGCCGGTTGGCAATTGGCAGGCACAGCGAAGTGAATGTGTTGCGGGGGATCGGGATGGGCGCCCTGCTCTTCTACTGCTGGCAGAGCGCCCTGTTACGCTCAATAGATCAATTTTTCTCAACGCGTGCGAGGCTAAACCACATGCCTATCGCCAGAATCACTAACAGCATGCTGGCGGTGCTGAGCGCGACGCTGTGCGAGTGGGTAAATGCCGTTTTCGCTGCGGCAATAATCCCCTCGGCCAGCGCCGGATCGGACTCCCGCGCCAGGCGGAACGCTTCCCCGATGGACGATGACGCCTGAGCCGCCGCCTCGGCGCTCAGCTGCTGTGGCAGGTTGATGGTCGCGGAGAATGTGCGGCTTAAGATCAGGCCGAAGACCGCGATACCGAGACCCGCGCCCAGCTCATAGGACATGGTTTCAATCGCCCCTGCCGCCGCCGCTTTCTCCTTCGGCGCAGCGGCCATAATTGCCGCCGTCGAGGCCAGCAGCGCGCTGGCGGCGCTAAAGCCGAGCAGCGCCATCAGCACCGCTGCCTGCACCGGCTGGGTCGAAAAGTTGGTCAGCGACAGCCCAAAAAAGCTGATTGCGCTGAGCGCCATCCCGCCTGCCGCCACGCAGCGTAACCCCAGTTTTGAGACCAGCACCCCGGCAATCGGGCCACTAAAGCCGCTGGCGATCATCACCGGCAGCATAAACACCCCGGCGGCGAAAGGCGTAAAGCCGTGCACAAATTGCAGCTCCTGCGCCATTAGCAGTTCAAAGCCCACCAGCGTCACCATGGCCATGATCGCCATCAGCGCGCCGCTGAGGATCACGCGGTGCGTAAAGAGCCGCATGTCGATCATCGGGCGGCTCGCCGCCAGCTGGATGCGCACAAAACCGGTCAGTAACAGGCCGCCAAACAGCAACGTGCTGGTCACCAGCCACAGCGGCAGCGTGCCTTTCATGGCGGTTTTCGCACTCCACACCAGTAACAGGATGGCGGCAATCAGCGCCAGGGCCTGGTTAAGATGCAGCGGCTGATCGGCACGCCCTTGCTGGCGAGGTACATAGCGGGCGGTAAGTGCCATCACAACCAGCACAATCGGCACGTTGATGAGAAATACCGAGCCCCAGTAAAAGTGCTCAAGCAGCATACCGCCAATCAGCGGGCCAAATGCCGCACCGCCGGAGCCAATCGCCGCCCAGACGCCGAGCGCGGTATTGCGATGGTGCGCCTGAGAAAAGGTGTTGCGAATTCCGGCAAGCGTAGCGGGCACAATCATCGCCGCACCCACGGCGAGCAGCGCGCGGGTGGCAATCAGCCAGCCTGCGGTGGGAGCAAATGCTGCCAGCAGCGACGCGCCGCCGAACAAACCGCTGCCAATCAGTAGCAGGCGCTTAAAGCCGATTTTGTCGCCTAACGCGCCCATCGGCAGCACCATCCCTGCCATCACCAGCGAATAGATATCGATGATCCACAGCAGCTCATTTCCGCTGGCGTCCAGCGCGGTGCTGAGCGTCGGCGCGGCAACATGCAGCACCGTCGCATCAATCGCCACCGGAATATAAACCAGCACAATGATGACCAACGTTAACCACTGACGAAACATAACTTCTTCCTCTTTTATCCGTTCTGGACGCCTGTCCAGAAATGCGATCCTACGGATTGTTGAACACATGTCCAGCTTTTTGTTACACTCCGCGGCATCTTTTAAGGGGAAAATGTTTCATGAGCTATTTAAATCGGGACGATCGCCGGGAAGTTATCCTGCAGGCCGCCATGCGTGTGGCGCTGGCGGAGGGCTTTTCCGCCATGACGGTGCGCCGCATCGCCAGCGAAGCCGGGGTGGCAACAGGCCAGGTGCATCACCATTTCATCTCGTCAAACGAACTCAAATCGCAGGCCTTTATTCGGCTGATCGATGAACTGCTGGAAGTTGAGCTGGTGCCGGAGACCGCACCGTGGCGCGAGCAGCTGTTTGCCATGCTCGGCAGCGATGAAGGCGGGCTTGAGCCCTACATTCATCTGTGGCGCGAAGCGCTGCTGCTGGCAAGCAAAGATCCGGAGATTAAAGGCGCTTATCTGCTGACGATGGAGATGTGGCACGTCAAAGTTGTCAGGCTTATCGAACAGGGCGTGGCGGCAGGCGAATTTACCCTGCATGATCCGGCGGCGGATATCGCCTGGCGGTTGATTGCGATGGTCTGCGGCATGGACGGGATTTGCATCCTCGGCATGCCAGATGTCGATGAATCAGCCTTCAAACGCCATCTGGCACGGATGATTGAGAAAGAGCTCTGCTAGCGCTTGCCGCTGTGCAGATCAAAGCCGTCCATCACGGTTTGCAGCTGTTGCAGGGTAAAGCCCGACTGCGCATCGCTCACCCCCAGCCCGAAGCGCTGCTGCAACGTCTCATAGAGCGCGGTAACGTCGGGCAGGTGCGTCTCTTCCACCACTTTGCCCTGCTGCCAGTGGGTAAAGTGGAAGTTGGTGAGGGTCATTTTGCCGCCGTCCGGCAGATGGCGGCACATCAACAGGTGGTGGCGAAAATGGGAGGTCGGCCAGTGCGCGGAGTGGAAGTTGCCCAGCACGTAATCCGCCTGGTACTGCTCCCCCATCTCAAACTGATACATCGTCTGCCAGTGTTCATGATGACGAAACTGCAACTGCCAGTTTTCACCCGCGCGCAGCAGGCGATAGAGGCCGTGCGGCGTCGCCTGCTCAATCTCCTCCTGCAGGCGGATGGGCGCGGTCAGACTCTGACCGCCGAAACCGACGTCGGCGATCCACGGCTCACCGTCGAGCTGCACCAGCAGCAGGCGGTGGGTGCGCGGCGGCATCTGGTCCGGGTTAGCGAGCAGTACGCGCCCGAGCAGGCTGCGCACCTCAAACCCCATCTCGCGCAGCGCGCGTTCAAAAAGGCCGTTCTGCTCAAAGCAGTAACCGCCGCGCCGGCCCACGACCAGCTTGGCGAAAATCGCCTCATCGCTGAGTTCGATTTCACGCGGCAGCACCACGTCAATGTTTTCGAACGGGATCGCGGCGTTATGGTGCAGATGCACGGCGCGTAACGTCTCAAGGGAAACATCCGGCGTGTGATGCCAGTCGATGCGATCCAGATAGGCACTTAAAAACGGGGTCATACAGGCTCCTTGCGTGTGATGTCCTTTGGTTATAACCCATATTTTCCCCGCCACTGGCGTTTTCGTGCCCTCACTTTATCCCTTTGTGCTCCGCTGCATGATGGCGAGCGCCGTCAGCATCAAGCCCAGCCCGGTAATCAGCGTCAGCGTCGCCATCGCCATGCCCTGGCCGACCGAACCCTGCTCAAACTGCCGCCAGATAAAGACCGCCACGGTTTGCGTGCCCGCAGGCGACAGCAGCAGCGAGGTGACCAGTTCGCGCGAAGCGATGGCAAAGACCATCAACATCGATGCCAGCATCGCCGGGAAAATCAGGGGTAGCACAATAAAACGCAGCGCCTGAAACGCGCTGGCACCATGCACCCGCGCCGCCGGTTCAAGATTACCGCCGAGCTGGCGCATGGCGCTGCCGATGTAGCGCACCGGCCACGGGAGCAGCAGACAGCAATAGGAGAGCAGCAGAATTGCCCACGTGTTATAGGGCGAAACCGGCCAGAAAGAGCGGTTCCACAGCAGGATCAACCCCACCCCGACCACCACGCCCGGCAGCGCGGCGGGCATAAGCGACAGCGCATCGATAAGCGCGCGCCCTTTTGTCTTCTGCATCACCACCAGCCAGGCGGCGCACAACCCGAGCAGGCCGGTTATCAGCGCCGCCGCAAACGCGAGGGAAACACTGGTGCCGAGCGCAGGTAGTGCATCACCGCGCTGGGCAAAGAGTGCCGCAAAGTGAGCGCCGGTGAGATTGTTCCACGCCAGCCCGCCGGAGAGCGTGGCGCTAAAACCGGTCACCGCCATCGACAGCACCGGCAACCCCACCGCGATAAAACCGATCATCGCCATCACCGCCACCACTGGTGCGGTAAACAGCCCCAGTTTTGCGCCGACATGCGCCGCAGGTTTGCCGGAGACGCTGGTAACATCGGTGCCGCCGGTCAGTTTGCGTTGCAGCGCCCAGCCGCCGAGCGCGACAGCTATCAGCACCAGCGACAGCAGCGAAGCGCCGGGCAGATCGATTGGCCAGTCGGCGAGCTTCTCCTCAATACCGACCGTCAGCATCACTACCCCTGAGCGAGTGCCCAGCGCCGCCGGCACGCCATACTCCTCAATCGCCAGCGTGAAGGCCAGCAGCATCCCTGCCGCCAGTGCGGGTGACAGCAGCGGCAACGTAATGTGGTAAAAGGCTCGCCACGGCGTCGCGCCATGCACCCGCGCGACCAGCGCCAGCCGCTGCCCGCTGGCGAGCAGGCTGCGCGAAACGGCAAAATAGACCACCGGGAAGATATTGAGCGTCATCACCAGCACAATGCCACTTTTGCTGAACAGCAGATTATTGAGATCCAGCCCGGTGAGCTGCATCAGGTAGCCCTGGGTTTGCAGCACCAGCATCCACGAGAGCGCGGCAATGTAAGGCGGAGTGAGAAACGGGATGAGAAACAGCAGATCCCACAGCTTCGGGCACGGTAGATCGAACAGCCCGCGCGCGACGCCGAGCGGCAGGCCAATCACCGCACTAAGCAGCGCCACACCAAGGGCGATTTGCAGCGTGCCGCTGAACATTGCCGGCAGCTGCGGTTCGGCGAGCAGGTGCGGGATCGCCGAAAAGGGGTCGCTCAGCGAGCCTGCGCTGAAGTGGGGAAAGAGTGCCTGTAACACAATAAAGAGTAACGGCAGCGCCACCAGTATCACCAGCAGCGCCGTGGTTATCCGGGCGATAACGGTCTGATTCACGGCAAGGGGTCCTGAAAGCGGGGTTGCCCCCGCGGTGGGGTTTACTGGGCAAAGAGCGTGTTGAAGCGCTTGAAGATCTCGCCGCGCTCGCTGCCGGTGTCGCTCTGGGTCGGCAGCAGTTTCAGCTCCCTTAACAGCGGGCGTTTGGCGGCAACATCGGTACGGGCGGGCATCAGCCAGGCATCGGCGACCATTTTTTGCCCTTCCGGCGACAGCACATAGTCGATAAAGGCTTTCGCCTCCTGCTCATGCTGGGTCGATTTGAGGATCATCATCGGGCGCGGCGCAATCACCGTGCCGCTGGCCGGGAAGATCACCTTCAGCGATTCGCCCTGCGCGATGTTGCCATAGGTGACGTAATCGACCGCGCCGAAGACTGCCGCTTTCGCCCCCTGCATCACCGGCGTCACCGCCTGCGCGTTCGGGCCACTCACCACCATGCCGTTCTTTTTCAGATCGTCAAAAAGCTGCCAGGCGTTATCGCCCATGCCATTTTGCAGCCCGATCAGCAGATCGAGCGATGCGCCGGAGAGCGCCGGGTCTGGCGTGGTGACCTTATCTTTAAAGGCAGGCGCGGTGAGATCGCGCCACTCTTTCGGCTCCGGCGTGCCGCTTTTGCTGTTCCAGACAATGCCGAGCGCCGAAATACCCTGCGCCACATAGTCCGCACTTTTCAGCGTCCCCGGCACTTTTTCGGCATTAGTGCTGGTAAACGGCAGCAGCCAGCCGCGTTTATGCAGATCTTCTGCCGTCTCCCACGAAGCGGAGATTAAAATATCCGCCTGCGGGTTGGCCTGCTCCGCCTCCAGGCGCGCCATCACTTTGCCGGTGGTGGCCTGGAAGATATTCACTTTAATCCCGCTCTGCTGCTCGAAGCCGCTGGCGAGGTTTTTCGCCAGCGATCCCGGCCCGGCGGTGTAAACCGTCAGCGCATGCGCGCTGGAGATGATCATCGATGACAGCGCCATAGCGAGGGCGACTCCTTTTTTCACGGACAGTAAGCCTTTCATGCAGATTCCCCTGAGGTTGACGTAACGGTGCGAACGGACTCCACCTCGCCGGAGGCGAGATGAACAATGCGGTCGGCGAGCAGCTCTGCTTCACGGCGATCGTGGGTGACATAGACGGCGGTGGTGCCAAGCTGGCGCAACAGGCGCGCCATCTCATGGCATAACGCTTCGCGCAGCGCGGTATCGAGATTGGAGAGCGGCTCATCAAACAGCAGCACGCCCGGCTCGGCGACAATCGCCCGTGCCAGCGCGACGCGCTGCTGCTGGCCGCCAGAGAGCCCGGCGGGTTTACGCTCGGCGAACTCCGCCAGCCCGACGCGCGTCAGTGCCTGCACGACGCGCGCATCACGCTCAGCGCGCGGGACAGCGCGCATCTTCAGCGGAAAGGCGACGTTTTGCGCCACGCTCATGTGCGGCCACAGCGCGTAATCCTGGAACACCATGCCGATGTCGCGCGCTTCGGGCGGTAATGACCAGCCCGCTTTTGCCACGCAGCGTTCGCCAAACCAGATGTCGCCAGCGGCCGGTTGCGTAAGACCCGCCAGCAGGCGCAGCAGCGTGCTTTTGCCGCAGCCGGAGGGGCCAAGCAGCGCGACGATGGTGCCGGCCGGAATGGCTAAGTCGATACGATTGAGAACGGTGTGCGCGCCGAAAGCGTACGAAACGCCTTGCAGCCGGATGTCAGTGAATGCGCTCATCGACGCCCTCCTGTTTCAGGAAGCCGTGCGAAACCCGCGGTCTGCATCCGCAGGGCGCATCCACCTGAGCAGAAGTCAGGGGAGCAAACATCTTGTTATCCTCTTTGGGATTTGATTGCGGCTGACTATAGGCAGGGAGTATGACGGTGAAATGACACGGATATGGCACCTTGATTTTTAAGCAATGTCTACACTGAAAAGAACGCTGTTCTTAACCAAAAAGGGATGCCCGTGCGGATCGCCACGATAACCAATTTTGCCTATATCGCCACGGTGGTGTTAACGCTCAGCTCCGGCGTCGCGCTCTTTCTCGCCTCCAGCGCCGAGCGCAACGAACGCGAAGCGGTGACGCAAAGCCGTCTCTTTGACACCCTCACCGATACGCTGGAGAAAGAGGCCTGGGCGTTAAGCGAACTGGCGCGCGAAGCGGTGATCAAAAAGCAGCCCGAAGCGATCCAGAGCTGGAAGACCCGCGTGGAGCAGGATATTGATCTGGAGAATCATCTCGCCGCGCTGCGCGATAACGGTGCCTCCGATGAGGAGTTGATTATCCTGCGCGACGGCCTTTCAACCCTCGATCAGCTGGAAGATGAGCAGCGGATCGCCATCAGCGACGTTGAGGCGGGAAAAACCGATGAGGCGATGAACCTGCTCTTTAGCGCCAGCTATGAGGAGCGCCTCGCGGAAACCGAGTACCGCTTTTCGCACTTTCGCAGCCTGATCGATCAGCGTACGCAAAGCGCTATTGCCAACGCCACAGACCTCTCCCTGCGCTTGCGCACCCTTTCGGAGATCATGGTTGGCCTGACCGCCCTGCTGTTTCTCTTTGTGCTTGGTTTTATTATCAAACACCGCATCCTGCGCCCGGTGGTAACGCTGAGCGACGTGGTCAACCGGCTGGCGACCCAGGATTACAACGTTGAAGCACCGGTGCTGGCGCAGGTCGATGAGATTGGCGATATGGCACAGGCAATCCGCATTTTTCGTGAGAACGGGCTGGCCCGCCAGCGCCTTGAGCGGGAGCGCGATGCGGAATGGGCGACGCGCACCCTGCTGGCGCGTATGACCCAGCGTTTGCAGGGGTGCGACTCTTTGCAGGCGATTGTGCGGGTGGTCAGCCGTTTTGCGCCGCAGATCATTCCCGATATGGGCGCGCGGCTCTATCTGTTGGACAGCAACGCTAACCGGATGAAGTGTGTTGCCCGCTGGGCGTTGCCGCCCGGCGAAGATATTCCTTTCGCGCCGGACAGCTGCTGGGCGCTGAAGCGCGGCCAGCTACACAGCCCCGGCAATGGTGACGTTGATATGCCCTGCGATCATATCGTGCCCGAGATCGCCGCGCGGGCGATCTGCGTCCCGCTCAATGCGCAGAACAAAAGTATCGGCCTGCTGACCTTCGATAACTACACGCCGGACAAAGAGCCGCCCTATATCTATCTTGAACTGCTGGCCGAAACCCTCGCGCTGGCGTTAGCCAACCAGATGCTGCGCGACACGTTGACCGAAAAAGCGAACTATGACTCCCTGACCGGCCTGCGTAACCGCCACAGCCTTGAAGAGACGCTGCGCAATATGATCGATCAGGCGATGGTCGACAATACGCTGCTGAGCTGCCTGATGCTGGATGTCGACTACTTCAAAAAACTCAACGATCTGCACGGGCATGACGCGGGCGATAAAGTGCTGCGCGAGCTGTCACGCCTTATTACCGACACGCTCGGCGAGTGCGGCGTCGCCTTCCGCTACGGCGGCGAGGAGTTTTTGCTGATCCTGCCGGGGAAGAGCGAAACCGAAGCGAAAATGCTCGCCGAGCGGCTGTTAAACACCATACTTAAACACCCGATGCGCTATGAGTCACAGGATATCGGCCCGGTGTCGGTCTCCATCGGTCTCGCCACCTGGCCACGCCACGCCAGGGCAGATAACCTGGTACGCGCCGCCGATCTCGCGCTCTATATGGCGAAGGAGCAAGGGCGCGGGCAGATTGTGGTTGCCCGCCACGCCGGGTAGTTGCGAACACGTTTGTTAAAGGAGAAGTTATGAGCCATTTTCGCCCGGTAGCGTTAGAGCACGCCAGCCGCCTGTTAAACCACGGCCCGACCGTGATGATCACCAGCCGCGATGAGCAGATCGATCGCCGCAATGTGATGAGCGCCGCCTGGTCGATGCCGGTCGAGTTTTCGCCGCCGCGCATCGCCATCGTGGTGGATAAAAGCACCTGGTCGCGCGAGCTGATTGAGCGCAGCGGCATGTTCGGCATTGTCATCCCAGGCGTCGCCGCCGCCAACTGGACCTACGCCGTCGGCAGCATTACCGGGCGCGATGAAGATAAGTTCAACTGTTATGGCATTCCGGCGATTGCCGGGCCGGTGCTCGGCCTGCCGGTGGTGGAAGAGAAGTGTCTGGCGTGGATGGAGTGTCGTCTGCTGCCGCCCACCGCCGCGCAGGAGAATTATGACACGCTGTTTGGCGAAGTGGTCTCTGCCGCTGCCGATGAGCGCGCTTTTGTGCAGGGGCGCTGGCAGTTTGATGATGATCAGCTGAACACGATCCACCATCTCGGCGGCGGTACTTTTGTCGCCAGCGGTAAAAGGATGGTTGCCGGGCAGTAAGACCTGCCCGGCCAGCCGTTACATGCTGTAGCCGGGCTTTTTAATCAGCTTCTCCATCTGTGGCGCAATCTCTTTATCCCAGGCGTTCACCTGCCACTCTTCCGGTGCGATCTCGGTGAGCGCCACGCTGATAGAACTCTCTTTGCTGTTGAGATGGCGAATAATCACCTCGGTGATATCCGCCGCCAGCGCGCTTTTCTGCTCGTCGTTCAGATCGCGGGGAAAACATTTGATATCGATATGCGGCATGGTCTGCTCCTTTTTAATAAAAAATGACGATAACACAGCGGGCAACACGCGCTAGCCGATAATGTCGTTACGCCGCAGCACCGCCTGCAGCTTTGGCAGCGCGCAGACGGCATCGGCAATGGCATTCATCTTCGGCGTGTTGCTGGCAAACCACACCTGCCGCGGCCCCCAGCTGCGCATCACGCAGAGATAGATGTCCAGCAGCGTAAGCTGTTCGCCGAAGGCGTAAGGCGCGGCCTGCAACTGACTTTCCAGCCACAGATAGAGGGTTTTGCGATAAGCGATGCAGCTCTCTTTCAACTGCTCTGCCGCGTCCGGCGCCCAGCGCTCCGGGTAATCGGCATAGGTAAAGGTCGGGTAGACATTCGCCACCAGCCATATCAGCAGCCGCCAGAACTGCTGACGCTCCGGCGTGCCCTCTGGCGGAGCCAAATCAGGATGACTGTCAAGGATCATCAGCGCCACGGCGGCGGATTCGGTCATCACGCTGCCATCATCCAGTTGCAGCGTCGGCACCTGGCAGAGCGGGTTGAGCTTGCGCAGCAGCTCCTGCTGCGGGCCGGGCTGGTCAAAGCCTTTGACATCGTGAAACTGATAAGAGACATCAGCCAGCGTAAGCATCGCTTCACTGATGGCCGATCCAAAGCCGGGTACGCCATAAACGGTGATCATAGGGTTACCTCGCAGGAGACAGGAGGCTTAAGCTTAGGTCAGAGTGGCGAGAAATTCGTCAGCCTGCTGCGGCGAGGTCAGGCGCACAAAGCGCAGGTGCTGATAGCGCGGATCGGCCATATCACGCGCGTAACGCTCGCGGTTGCTGCGCCAGGTCTTGATGGTCCAGAGAATGATCGACTCGCGGCTCAGAAAGGAGCGGCGAAAGCTTTCGCAGTTGCCGGTGCCGGGCCACAGCTCCTGTTTGTGCCGCGCGCGTTTTATCGCCCGCAGCACCGCCTGGCGAAGGGTGCGCCAGAAGCCGTAATCGATCCAGATAATCAGATCGACGTTACGCCATTTGACGTCGCGGCTGCGGTTATAGTTGCCGTCCAGCACCCAGCCCGGCTGTTGCAGGATCTGTTCGAGTTTCGCATAGAGCTCTTCGTCCGGCGTCCCCTGCCAGTTGGGCCGCCAGTAGAGGGTGTCCATCTCGATATAGGGCACGTTAAGCTGGCGCGCCAGACGCTTACCCAGCGTCGATTTGCCGCTGCCGCTGGTGCCAATTATGTTGATTCTCATCTTTTTACGCCGATTCCCGCTCAGTCAGGTGAAAGCCAATATCGATAATCTGCTCCCCGTCGCTGCGTCCCTCAATGCGATTAGCCAGCAGAGTCGCCGCCCGCGCGCCAATGGCGTGACGATCGAGCGTTACGGTGGTGATGGCAGGCACATTTGCTGCCGCAAAATCGAGATCGCCAAAGCCGGTTACTGCTACATCGTGCGGCACGCGCAGTCCGCGCGCCTGGATCTCGCTAATCGCTCCCTGCGCGAGCGTGTCGGAGCCGCAGATAATCACATCCAGCTCGGCGGTTTCCAGCAGCTGCGCCGCTCCGGCGCAGCCATCAGCAAAGCGGGCGGGCAGTTGCGATTCAACACAAGGCACATCGGTGATGCCGTGTCGCGCCAGCCCTTCGCACAGCCCATTTTTGCGCTGCGCGGCCGTTCTCTCGTTGGTCCATACCAGCCCCGGACGCCGGTAACCTTTGCCGAGCAGATACTCTGCCGTTGCCAGGCCCGCTTTCTCATGGGAGAAGCCGACCAGCATGTCGATGGGCGTTGGCGTGATATCCCACGTCTCCACCACCGGTACGCTGGCGTTGAAGATCATCTTTTTCAGATCATTACCGTGGTGGATGCCGGAGAGCACAATGCCGTCCGGTCGTCGCGACATCAGGGTCGACACCAGTTCGGTTTCCGTTTGTGGCGCGTAACCGGTGCTGCACAGCAGCATCTGATAACCGCGCTGCGCGAAAGTCTCCCCCATTGCCTGAAGGGTATCGGCAAACAGCGGATCGTTGATGTGCGGCACCAGCACCGCAACCAGCTTGCTGCGCCGCGAGGCCAGCCCGCCGGCCAGCGCGTTGGGAATGTAGCCCGTCGCTTTCACCGCGGCGAGCACCTTTTTCACGGTTTCCGGTCGCACCTGGTCCGGCGTGTTAAGCGCCCGACTGACGGTCATCGAAGAGAGTCCCGCCGCGCGGGCAACATCATCCAGCGTCGGCGCGCGGGAGATAACAGCACGAGAGGGTCTTGCCATCTTCACTCACAGAGCCCGCAGAGGCGTTAGCAGTAGCTACGTTATATCTTGTAGTATAACCATAACTCCAATCAATACCTCTGTTCACTTTTAAATCAGTGCATTACCTCACCATTTTGCTTAAAAAATGTTAGCGCTAACATTGGTAAACCCGCCAATTCCCACTGAGCTGATACCCTCCTGACGGACATTTTTGCAGCCGATCCTGTTTTGCTTTTTTGTACAGGTTTGGTGTACTAAACAGGCGGTAAAAGAGCGTCAAAAGTATGTTAGCGCTATCATTGTTACCAGTTCACGCCCGGCGGATTGACCTGCGAAGTCTCAACCCCTTCGCCCTGCTCACCCCAGCGCGCCAGCACCTGTTGATACTCGCCGCGCGCGATGGCGCCGTTGATCGCCGCCTGCAAAGCCAGCACCAGGCCGTTGCCCTTTTTGCTGGTGGTCGCCACCCAGGTTTTCTTCGGCCCCAGCCCGACCACTTTTGTTGTGCCATTCAGCGCCGCTTTATATGCCGCGACCGACTGCGGACCAAACACCACGTCCGCGCGACCGGACTGAATATACAAATTGCCGGAGGCGTCATCCGTCAGGTAAATCGGTTTTGCCGCCTCGCGCCCGGCGGCGCGGTTCTCCTCACTCCAGCGCAGCAAGATCCGCTCCTGATTGGTGCCGGAGCCAACAATCACTCTGCGCCCGGCCAGGTCGGCTGGGCCGCTAATTGCCTTTATCGGGCTGGTGGCTTTTACCGAAAAAGCGAGCGAGTCGGCGCGATAGGTGGCGAAGTCAAACTTCTGCTTACGCGCCTCGGTGACGGCAATATTGACCAGCGCCACATCGTAGCGCCCGGAAGTGATGCCGAGCGGCCAGTCCTCCCAGGCGGTCTGTACCAGTTTCAGCTTGAGACCAAGAGTGCTCGCCAGCAGCCTGGCGATATCCGGATCGCTGCCAATACGCGTGCGGTTATCGCTCGCCAGCAGAGCCAGCGGTGGTGAGTTAAGCGCGGAGATGGCAACCGTCAGCGTGCCCGGCTCGACAAAACGATAATTCGCCGGGATTTTGGCGATCGCCGCCTCATCCCGTGTCGCTACAATTGGCTGCTCGTTGGCGCGCAGATCGATCTGCCCGGCCACAACCGGGCCTGCGCTGAACACTATCAGCGCCAGTAATGCCTGTTTCATACGTACTCCCTACAGCACTTTGGAGAGAAACTGGCGCGTGCGGGCATGCTGCGGCTGGTTCAGCACCGCCTCACTACTCCCCTGCTCCACAATTTTGCCGTCGACCATAAACACCACCTGGTCGGCGACTTCGCGGGCAAAACCGATCTCATGCGTCACTACCACCAGCGTCGATCCAGCCCGCGCCAGCTTTTTGATCACATCCAGCACCTCGCCCACCAGTTCCGGATCGAGGGCGGAGGTTGGTTCATCAAACAGCATCACGCGCGGGCGCAGCGAGAGCGCACGGGCGATGGCGATACGCTGCTGCTGGCCGCCGGAGAGATGACGCGACCAGGCATCGGCTTTGTTACGCAGCCCGACCACATCCAGCAGTTCGAAAGCCTGCTCGACCGCCGCTTTACGGCTCAGCTTTTTATGGGCAATCGGCGCTTCAATCAGATTCTCCAGCACCGTCAGGTGCGGAAAGAGGTTGAAGTTCTGAAACACATACCCGACGTTGACGCGCTGGCGCAGGATCTCCTTCTCTTTCAGCTCGTAGAGTTTGTCCCCCTGCTGGCGGTAGCCAATGTACTCGCCGTCGATACGGATAAAGCCCTCGTCGACGCGCTCAAGGTGATTAATGGTGCGCAGCAGCGTTGATTTTCCCGAGCCGGAGGGGCCGAGGATCACCGTCACCGTGCCGGGCGGGATCTCCAGCGACACGTTATCCAGCGCTTTATGGCGGCCAAAATATTTGCTGACGCCGCTAATTGAGATATGGCCTTCAGGAGAGATGGGCATGAGCAGGCTCCGTGGCGTGGGGGGTATGGGTCGTCGTCGCTGCGCGGTATACGGACGGATTGATAGCCGAGCGGCGTTCACTGCGCGCCAGCCAGCGTTCAACCAGATACTGGATCGCCGACAGCACACTGGTGATCACCAGATACCAGGCGGCGCCAACCATCAACAGCGGGATCACCTCCTGGGTGCGGTTGTAGATCATCTGGATGGTGTAAAAAAGCTCCGGCATCGCCAGCACGTAAACCATCGCCGTGCCTTTGGCGAGGCTGATAATTTCGTTGAACCCTGAGGGCAAAATGGTGCGCAGCGCCTGCGGTAAAATAATGCGCACCGTGCGCCGCCAGGCGGGAAGCCCAAGCGCGGCAGCGGCCTCATACTGACCGTGATCGACGCCGAGAAAACCGCCGCGAATGATCTCTGCGGTATAGGCGCTCTGCACCAGCGTCAGCCCCACTACCGCCGTGGCGAACTGGCCAAGCACATTAATCGTCTCGTAGCGCGCCCACTCAATGCCGGTAAAGGGGATGCCGATGGCGAGCGAGTCATAGAGGTAGGAGAAGTTATACAAAATGATCAGCACCACAATCAGCGGCAGCGAGCGGAACAGCCAGATATAGCCCCAGGCAAGGCTGCTCAACAGCCACGACGAGGAGAGCCTCGCCAGCGCCAGCAGCCCACCGAGAATGACGCTCAACACCGTGCCGACCAGCGTCAGCAGCAGCGTTTGCCCTAACCCTTCAAGGATCACCGGGTCGAAAAACCAGCGGGCAAAGACGCCCCACTCCCAGCGCGGATTGAACGCCACGGACTGGATCACCGCCGCCAGCACAAACAGCGCGACGATGGCCCCCACGGTACGCAGCGGGTAGCGGGCCGGCACCACTTTGATCGTTTCGGTACTTTTCATGGTCGCTCCTCAGGCAGTTTTGCTCAGACGGGCCGACGACAGCACTTTGCTGAAGCGCAGCCGGCCATCAAACGGCGGCAGGCTGTACTCTTCCGTATCGCGCGTCAGGTCGAAGTGCGGCTGGTAGCCCTGGCTCAGGTAGAGCCGTACCGCTTCCGGCTGGCGAAAACCGGTGGTCAGGTAGATCTGGCTATAACCGGCAAGCTCGGCGCGGCGCTCCAGCTCCTGCACCACGCGTGCCGCCAGCCCCTGCTGGCGCAGCGCGGCATCGGTCCAGATACGTTTAATTTCGGCGGTACGCTGATCGAAGGGTTTATAGGCGCCTGTGGCAATAATCTTTCCGTCACGCTCAAGGGCAATAAACAGCCCCTGCGGCGGTAAGTACCACTCACTCAGCTCCACCTCGGCGTCACGGGAGAAGTAGTCGCCGTAGCGGGCGGCATACTCGGCAAACAGTCCGGCGAGAATCGGTTGCAGCTCGTCGGCATCGGGCGAGAGATCGCGGAAACGTTCGTTCATCCTCTGCTCCTTAATCGCCAAGGCCTGGCGGGTTAATTTCTGATTGCGCGATACGCTCCACCCCTTCGCCCCAGCGGTTGAGCACCTTGTCGTAATCGCCGCTCGCCATCGCACCATTCAGCGCGCTCTGTACCGCCGGGGCCAGCCCGTTGCCTTTGCGCAGCGTGACGGCAATATGCGCCGCTTTTGGCCAGCCGCCATCGACGCTGCCGACCAGCCGGGTTTTGCCGGTCAGCGCCGCTTTCCAGGCACCAATCACGTTGGGGCCGAAGAAGGCATCCGCGCGGCCCGATTGCAGCGCCAGCGTTAGCGCAGCGTCATCTTTGGTGTAGACCGGCGTAAAGGCTTTAAGCCCCTTCTTGAGGTTTTCCGCGTTCCAGGCCAGCAGGATCGCCTCCTGATTGGTGCCGGAGCCAACAATGATGCGCAGCCCGGCGATATCCGCCGCCTGCTGAATCTGTTTGATGGGGCTTGCGGTTTTGACATAAAAACCGAGGGAGTCTTTGCGGTAGGTGGCAAAATCGAACTTCGCTTTGCGCGCCTGGGTGACGGTGATATTGCTGATCGCGGCATCATATTTGCCGGAGGCCACGCCCAGCGGCCAGTCCTCCCAGGAGGTCGGCACCACATTCAGCTCAAGCCCGAGGCTGTCGGCCACCAGACGGGCGATATCCACTTCGCTGCCGAGCAGAGTTTTGTTGTCGGCGGCAAACACCGTCAGCGGCGGCGAGTTGAGCGCCGCAACCGCCACGGTAAATTTACCCGGCTGCACAAAGCGATACCCTTGCGGCAGCTGGCTTATCGCCTGCGGGTTTTTCGCGGTGTGGATCGGCGCGGCGTTGGCCTCGAGGCTGACGCCGGTGCCGTTGATGGTTACCTCGCTGGCCTGCGTCAGCGGCGACAATGCCAGCGTTGCCGCCAGCAAAAGGGTGCGTCTCTGCATAGTGTTCTCTTCTTCTATTGTGTTGACCGGGGATGTGCGGGCAGCGCGAGGCCTAAACTTTCGCGCAGGGTTGTGCCGGGATACTCGGTGCGGAACAGGCCGCGCGCTTGCAGGATCGGCACCACGTTTTCGACAAAGCGCGGGAAGGTATCCGGCGTGCCGCCCTGGATAATGAACCCGTCGGCGGCGCGGCTCTCAAACCACGCCTGCAAGCCGTCGGCCACCTGCTCAGCGGTGCCGGAAAAACGCGGGCGCGGCGAGGCGCTCTCGAGCGCCACCTGGCGCAGCGTCAGCTGGCGTTCGCGGGCGTTGCGCTTGATCTCATCGGTGGTGCTGCGAAAGCTGTTCTGCCCTAAATCGCCAATCTCCGGGAAGGGTTCGTCGAGCGGGTACTGGCTGAAGTCGTGGTGCTCAAAGTAGCGCCCGAGGTAGTTGAGCGCATCATCAATGGAGACCAGCGCGGCGGTGGTTTGATACTGCTGCTCGGCATCCGCTTCGCTGTCGCCGACAATTACGCTGACGCCCTGGAAAATGTGCAGTTCGTCATGATGCCGCCCGTGCTCTTCCAGCTGCTGTTTCACGTCGCGGTAGAAGGCCTGCGCCTCAGCTAAGGTTTCATGGTGGGTAAAAATGGCATCGGCATGGCGTGCCGCCAGTTTTTTGCCATCTTCCGAAGCGCCCGCCTGGAAAATAATCGGCCTCCCCTGCGGTGTGCGACCAATATTCAGCGGCCCTGCGACCTGGAAGAAGTCACCGTGGTGGTTGAGGGTGTGCAGTTTCTCCGGGTCGAAAAATTGCCCGCTCGCCTTATCACGAATAAAAGCATCCTCCTCCCAGGAGTTCCACAACCCTTTCACCACATCGAGATACTCATCAGCAATGCGATAACGCAGGGCGTGATCCGGGTGTTTTTCACGGGAGAAGTTTTTCGCCGAGCCCTCCAGCGGTGAGGTGACGACGTTCCAGCCTGCCCGGCCATGGCTCAGATGATCGAGGCTGGCGAACTGGCGCGCCACAGTAAAGGGGTCGCTATAGGAGGTTGAGAGCGTGCCCACCAGGCCAAGATGCCGGGTGACGCTTGCCAGCGCCGACAACACTGTCAGCGGTTCAAAGCGATTTAAGAAGTGGGGGATCGATTTTTCATTGATATATAAGCCGTCAGCGACAAATAAGAAATCGAGTTTCCCCTGCTCAGCGATACGCGCCGTCTCCTGCACAAAGTCAAAATTAATACTGGCGTCGGCGACCGCCGCCGGGTGTCGCCAGGCGGACATATTTCCCGATGCGCCATGCAAGATGGTGCCAAGCCGCAATTGTCGTGCTGTAGACATACTCCCTCCGGAATTCAGGCAACAGGTGGCCCGGAGCCACCGCCCCAGGTCTTTTAAGCGTTGGTTAAATGTGCTGTAAGGCTTTCTCTGCGAGGCGGGCAAAGTAGCGCGCCGCCTCATCAATCAGCCCTTCATCAGGATTGAACGCGGGGTGATGCAAACCGTACGGGCTGTTGCTGCCGATACTGACAAACGCACCGGGTATCTGCCGGAGATAGACGGCAAAATCCTCCCCGCCCATGTGCAGATCGGCCTCTGCGGTACGGTATCCCTGCTCATTGGCGACCTCGCGGGCGAAGTCTGCCCACTGCGGGTGATTGACCAGCGCATCCGGGCCGTCGAACCAGGTGACCGCAATACCGGCATCGAAGGCCTGCGCCAGCCCGGCGGCGATCGCCTCGACGCGTTTTTTCACCTGCGCGCGGATAGCCGCATCGTGGGTGCGCAGGGTTCCCTCCAGCTCGACATGCTCCGGCAGCACGTTCCAGGTATTGCCACCCTGAATACGCGTCACGCTTAACACCACCGATTCGAGGGTGTTGACGTTGCGGCTGGCGATACTTTGCAGCGCCACAACCAGCTGGCTGGCGAGCAGAATAGCGTCGTTGCCCTCATGCGGCCGCGCCGCGTGCGCCCCTTTGCCGCTCACCTTCAGACTGAAGCGATCGACATTGGCGTAAAACGCGCCGCCGCGGGTGGCAAATGCGCCGACCGGCAGGCCGGGTTCGTTGTGCATGCCGAATATCGCGCTCACATTCTCCAGCGCACCGGCCTTGATCAGCCGTTTCGCGCCGCCAAAACTCTCTTCCGCTGGCTGAAACAGGATGCGCACCCTGCCCGCCAGGTGCTGCTCACGCTCTTTTAACAGCAAAGCCGCGCCGAGCATCACGCTGGTATGAATATCATGCCCGCAGGCGTGCATCACCCCGGGGTTACTTGAGGCAAACGACGACTCAACGGCTTCCTCAATCGGTAACGCATCGATATCAGCGCGCAGCGCGATCACCTTCTCGCCGCTTCCGACTTCCGCCACCACCCCGGTCGGCAGTTCGAGCGGCAACAGGCGCAGCCCGGCATGCTCGAGCCAGTGGCGAATGCGCCGCGTGGTTTCAAACTCCTCGAGCGACAGTTCCGGGTGCTGATGCAATTCGCGTCGCCACGCAATTAACTGTTCGGTAAAGCTCATCCCGCCACCTCCTGTAGGGTCTGCGTCTGCGCGACCGCCTGCGCCAGCAGCAGGAGCGAGGTTAAGCGCGCGCGTCCTTCCGCCACCGGCGTATCGATAATAAATTCGGCAATGCCAAACTGCTGATGCAGCGCATCCAGCCCGGCCCGCACCTGTTCTGGCGTACCGGCAAGGATTGCGCTTTCGCGCCGCGCAATGCGCACCGCCGGGCTGCCCGCCTGGCGGGCAAAAGCCTGCCCCTGCGCTTCACTCGCCACACTCACTTTCTGCCCGTTTGCCAGCTCAACGCCCCACACTTCCACCTGCTGCGCCAGCGCGTCAGCCTGCGCCTGGGTGTCGGCCACAATCACCTGCACGGCGACCAGCGTGTCGCGGCGGCTCTGCTGCTGCCACACTGTGACAACGTCACGCAAGAGAGTTTTATCCCCGTTCAAATGTGCGGCATAGACAAAGTTCCAGTCGAGGGAGGCGGCAAGCGTTGCGCTCTCAAGGCTGGCACCGAGCAGGAAACGCTCCGCAGGAACCGCCGCCAGCGGCGTCGCCAGTATGGATTCCTCCGCACTCTCATCCGGGGTCAGCGACAACCAGTTGTCCAGTTGCGCCAGCTGGTCGGCAAAGCGCCCCTTCTCTTCGGGGTTCACCCCCTGCTGCAACGCGCGGGTGGAGAGCGGTAAGCCGCCCGGTGCTTTGCCAACGCCCAGATCGACGCGCCCGGGCGCGAGGTTTGCAAGCAGGTTAAAATTCTCCGCCACTTTGTACGGGCTGTAGTGTTGCAGCATCACGCCGCCGGAGCCGACGCGGATGCGCCGCGTCTGGCCGAGTATCCAGGCAATTACCAGCTCCGGTGACGGGCTTGCCAGCTGTGAGGTGTTGTGGTGTTCGGCTATCCAGAAGCGGTGATAACCCCAGTTTTCCGCCTGCTGCGCCAGTTGCAGCGTGCGCAGGAGCGCGTCCTGCGCGGTCTCATGCTCCGCGATGGGGCTTTTATCCAGCAAACTCAGTCGGTAAGACATGGCACGCTCTCGTGTCAGAGAAGATGAGCCCATACTGGAGCGCGCCGAATCTGCTGTGAAACAATTAATTTACATTTGGTAAGCAAAAAATTCGCAAAGTCAGCATTGCCCGGCGCTAAAGCCATTAGCAGGCGAAATAAATAAGGCTGAATCCCGGTGCACTCTGGGTAAAACACCGTTTTATGCTTGTGGTTTTTTCTGTTGCATTTTTCGCCATCCTGAATCATTTCCTCTGCTTGATGGAGTTGACTTCACAATTTCGACTAATAGTGTGCTGTTTACGGCTGGGTATGTTTTGCGTCAGTAAACGATTGCGGTTACGATGCTGCGCCATGTTTTCCCTTATCCATACACAGAAACAATGGAAAGAGAGAACGTGTAGCCGACGGTGCAAATCGTGTGGTTTTTGTGCTGCGGCTTGAGACATTCCGCAAGGTCAGACAGGTCAACAGGGTAATGCAATGAAAACAGAGAACAACAACACCACGGAGCATCACGCGGCAAAACGTCGCTGGCTGAACTCTCATGAAGAGGGCTACAGCCAGGCGATGGGCAACCGCCATGTACAAATGATCGCCATTGGCGGCGCAATCGGTACCGGTCTCTTCCTCGGTGCCGGCGCGCGTCTGCAAATGGCCGGGCCATCGCTGGCTATCGTCTATCTCGTTTGCGGTATCTTCTCGTTCTTTATTCTGCGTGCGCTGGGCGAACTGGTACTCCACCGCCCTTCCAGCGGCAGCTTCGTCTCCTACGCCCGTGAGTTCCTCGGTGAAAAAGCCGCCTATGTCGCCGGCTGGATGTACTTCATCAACTGGGCGATGACCGGCATTGTGGATATCACCGCCGTCGCGCTTTACATGCACTACTGGGGGGCCTTTGGCGATGTGCCGCAGTGGGTCTTCGCCCTCGGCGCGCTGGCGATTGTCGGCACCATGAACATGATCGGCGTGAAGTGGTTCGCCGAGATGGAGTTCTGGTTTGCGCTGCTGAAAGTGCTGGCAATTGTGCTGTTTCTGGTGGTCGGGACGGTTTTCCTCGGCACCGGCAAACCGCTCGACGGCAACAGCACCGGCTTCCATTTGATTACCGATAACGGCGGCTTCTTTCCGCACGGCATGATGGCCGCACTGGTGCTGGTGCAGGGTGTGGTGTTTGCTTTCGCCTCTATTGAGCTGGTCGGTACCGCCGCTGGCGAATGTAAAGAGCCGCAGACCATGGTGCCAAAAGCGATCAACAGCGTTATCTGGCGTATCGGCCTGTTCTACGTTGGCTCGGTTGTGCTGCTGGTGCTGCTGCTGCCATGGAACGCTTACCAGGCGGGGCAAAGCCCGTTTGTTACCTTCTTCTCGAAGCTTGGCGTGCCGTACATTGGCGACGTGATGAATATCGTGGTATTGACCGCCGCGCTCTCCAGCCTGAACTCCGGCCTCTACAGCACCGGGCGTATTCTGCGCTCCATGTCGATGGGCGGTTCTGCACCGAAGTTTATGTCGAAGATGAGCCGCCAGCAGGTGCCGTATGCCGGTATTCTGGCGACGATCTGCGTCTATATCGTGGGCGTGTTCCTGAACTACCTGGTGCCGTCTCAGGTGTTTGAGATTGTACTTAACGTTGCGTCGCTGGGGATTATCGCGTCCTGGGGCTTTATCGTGGTGTGCCAGATGCGCCTGCGCAAAGCGATCCGCGAAGGTAAAGCGGCCGATGTCAGCTTCAAGATGCCCGGTGCGCCGGTGACCTCCTGGCTGACGCTGCTGTTCCTGCTCAGCGTGCTGGTGCTGATGGCGTTCGATTATCCGAACGGCACCTTTACCATCGGCTCGATTCCGCTGATCGCCGTTCTGCTGGTTGCTGGCTGGTTTGGCGTGCGTAAGCGCGTAAACGAAGTGCATGCCACCGCGCCGACGGCGGAGCAGACGCCGCGTACCTGATCCCGCACCATTGGCGCTGCGTGATGCCGGGCAGTGAAGTTGACTGTCCGGCAGGCGCAGCGCCTGTTTTATCCCCTGCCTCGTCGTCGCTTTCCTGCATAATTGCCGTTTTTTACAGCGCCATGCTGCTACTTTGAGCGGTTACGCTTAAGAATATCCTCATTACCTGTACACTTACCGCTTTGCTGTCCTATATTTTTAGCGCTAAATGTCACTTTTTAGTACCAGACGCACGCCTCCGCTATTCAGGGTGTGATATAAGCTTATATATTTCTAATATTTATACAAAAGTACATGGTGTACGGGGTGGTGAATGTTTTCTTTTGTGGCCAGACAGGCGATCTTTGATAACCAACTGAACACCGTCGGTTACGAACTGCTGTTCCGCAATAGCATGGATAACCGCTTTCCGGAGATCTCTGCCGAGCAAGCCACGACCCAACTGATCGAAGAGCAGTTTCTCAGTGCGCCTGTCGGACGTAAGAACGATCTGACAACGGTCTATGTCAATTTCCCCTACCAGTTACTGATTGAAGGCCTGGCCGAAACGCTGCCAAAAAACCGCGTGGTGATCGAAGTCCTTGAAGATGCGCAGCCGGACAAGCAGCTACTGGAGACGGTAAAACGTTTGCAGAACCTCGGCTTTCGCGTCGCCCTTGACGATTTCGCGCCCGGCAACCAGTGGGACGCCTTCCTGCCCTATATCGATGTGATTAAGTTCGATATCAGACGAAGCTCGCTGGAAGAGATTGATGCCTGGGTTAACGCCAACCGCGATGCGCTGCGCCACGCGGTGCTGCTGGCGGAAAAAGTGGAGACCTATGAGGAGTTCGAAGCCTATAAGAAACTGGGTTTTCGCCTCTTCCAGGGCTATTTCTTCAGCAAACCGGTGGTCTCGAAGCGTAATAAGCTGGTGCAGAACCGCGCCTTCGCGCTGCGGTTGATGCAGGAAGTGAACGTCGAGTCGCCGAACTTAAACCGCATTGAAGAGCTGTTGAAACGGGATGTCTCCCTCTCGTTCAAGATCATGCGCTATGCGCAGAACATCTTATATAACACGCGCGGGATCAGCGGTTTTCGTAACCAGTCCTTACGCGACATTGTGGTTTACCTTGGCATTAACGAGATGCGCCGCTTCGTGCTGGTGGCCTGTCTTACCTCGTTTGAACACGTCACTAATACCGAAATCTACTATCTGAGCCTGATCCGCGCCAAGTTCTGTGAACTGGTGGCGGCGCGCACCTCCAGCAACAATGTTGCCAACGACGCTTTTCTGGTGGGGCTCTTCTCGCTGCTGGATGTGATCCTCGGCCTGCCGCTGGAGGAGTTGATGGATCAAATCTCCGTCTCGCCGGATGTGGCGACGGCGCTGGAGAAAGAGAGCGGTGAACTCTACCCCTATGTTCACCTTGCTCGCGTCTATGAACAGCGTTTATGGGATGAGACCAGCGCAATTGCCCAGGAGATTGGCCTGCCTTACTCTGCGGTATCGGAATTGATGACGCAAGCCACAAAGTGGGCTGATGAGCTGCCGCTGAGCCTGAAAGGTTAATTATTCGCGCGCGCCGGGCGTGCGCGAAATAGCGACTGCTTTAAGTGAAACATTGTTTCAATTAATTAACATAGCTTCCCGATATTAATTAACAGTTACCCTGCCCTTAAATAAAATCGATCCTGCTTGTCAGACTTTTGCCGACATATCAGCGTGATATGTGACGAAGATCCCTTTTTAACCTCAATTTTTCTACGGTTTCTGCCGTTATTACAGTTACCACCCTTTCTAAAAAAATCAGGATCATGAAAAAAATTGCGCAAGCGTCTGTATTAACGAAACTGCTCGTCGGTTTCTCTATTCTTATTGTGATGATGTTAATTGTTGGCATTGTCTCTATTTATCAACTCAACGCCAGCAAGCAGCAAATTGATAAATTCCGCCAGCATCGCATGCCGGGCATTCGCTACACCCTCGAGATGCGCGGTGTATTAGCGGAAATGCGCCTGCAACAGGTGCAGTACATCTCCTCGACAACCCCTGCCTCTCTCGATCAGCATCGCAATGAGCTGCTGCAAAATCAGGAGACATTCCTCAATGCCCAGCGGCAGTATGCAAAAATCTCTGCCGGTGCACCGCCAGAGATGAATGCGCTGTTTGTTACGGTGGTCGATAACTTTAAAAACTTCATCGACGTTAACGCGAAGGTGATTGAGGCGATGAACCACGGCGACGCGGCAGAGGCGGCGAAGATCAGCGGCGTGGTGTCGGCGAAATACCGCACGCAGTTAATGAAAGATCTGGCGACGCTGGTCGATATGGAAGTGGCCATTGGCGATCATATGGGCGAAGCGACGCAGGATAGCTACAACCAGGCGTTGTATCTCCTGGTCGGTTTACTGCTGCTGGCGCTGGTCGCCACCGGCGTGAGCGCCCTCTTTATTTCGCGCAGCCTGGCGCGTCAACTCGGCGGCGAGCCGGCCTATGCGATGTCGATCATGCAGGCGGTGGCCTCCGGCAAGCTGGAGACGGCGGTCGATTTGCGTGAAGGTGACAGCGATAGTCTGCTGGCGACGATTAAATATATGAATAGCCAGCTGGCGGAGATAATCCGCGGCATTATTGATGGCAGCGAATCGATCTCCCATGCCGCCGGTGAGATTGCCGAGGGTAACAATGATTTATCGCAGCGCACCGAGGAGCAGGCCGCTTCGCTGGTGCAGACCTCGTCGAACATGCAGCAGATCACGGAAAACGTGAAGAGTAATGCGGAGAACGCCCGTAAAGCGAGCGAGCTGGCACGCCTGACATCCGCTACTGCGCTTAAGGGCGGTCAAGAGGTGCATGACATGCTGTCGCGCATGCAGGAGATATCCGACAGCTCACAGAAAATTGTCGATATCATTTCAGTGATTGAGGGGATCGCGTTCCAGACCAATATTCTGGCACTCAACGCCGCCGTTGAAGCGGCGCGTGCCGGTGAACAGGGCAAAGGGTTTGCGGTGGTTGCAGGCGAAGTGCGTAATCTGGCGCAGAAGAGCGCCGATGCGGCAAAAGAGATTAAGCAGTTGATTGAGGGCACGGTGGAAAAGATCACCGACGGGTCGCGTTATGCCGATACCGCCAGCCGTGCGATGGAGGAGATTGTGTCGTCGGTTAATAAAGTAACGGATATTGTTGCCGATATCTCCGCCGCCTCAACCGAGCAGCACCAGGGGATTAAAGAGATTAGCGTTGCCATCGATCAGATGGACCAGGTGACGCAGCAGAATGCCACGCTGGTGGAACAGGCGGCGGTGGCCGCGCAGTCGATGACCGAGCAGAGCGAGGCGCTGCGCAACTCCGTGCGTTTCTTCCAGCTGGCGCGTTAACGGGATGAGAACGTAACACCCCTGGCTTATGGAGACGGGGTGTATTGCCGGATGGCGCTGACGCTTATCCGGCCTACGAGACAGTACCGATTTGGCATTGGCACTGGTCTGTATTGCCGGATGGCGCTGACGCTTATCCGGCCTACAAAACAGTACCGCTTTGGCATTGGCACTGGTCTGTATTGCCGGATGGCGCTGGTGCTTATCCGGCCTACGAAACCCAGAAATTTGGCATTGGCTATTCGAGATTAGCGCGATCGAGGCCGTAGGCTTTATCCAGCGCGCCCGGTGCGGTTTGCGACACAATCATTAACCGGTTCCAGGTGTTGATAATCGAGATAGCAAACGCCAGTTCTGATAACGCCACTTCATCAAAATGTTCGCGCGCCGTGTCATAGACGGCATCGCTCACCCCTTCAGCACCGGGCCGCGTCAGGGCTTCAGTCAGCGCCAGCGCCGCCTTCTCTTTGGCGGTAAATAACGGCGACTCGCGCCAGATGGCGACATGATGCAGCCGCAACTCCCGCTCACCGAGAATCCGCGCCTGTTTAATGTGCATATCCAGACAGAAAGCGCAGCCGTTGAGCTGCGAGGCACGAACATCCACCAGGTTTTTGAGTGTGCTGTCGAGGCCGCTGTTGTGTGAAGCCTGGCTGGCTTCAGAGAGGGCTCTGATCAGGTCAGGAACGCGCTGGAAGAGATTGATGCGGGTGCTCATATTATTTGCCTCGTTTATTGTTTCAACGAGGGCTATATTACGGACTAATGTCGCAGGTAAAAGATGCAAAAAAGCGAAAAACAGGTAGGACATGAGACCAGGATACAGAGCTATTTATGCGCAATATCGTCAGAGCATCACGCAAGGTTTACTTAAGCCCGGGGATAAGGTTCCTTCGGTGCGCGTGCTGGCCAGCGAACTTGGTGTGGCGCGGAAAACCGTAGAGACCGCATGGTCGATCCTGGTCGGTGAAGGGTTTCTGGTCAGCGATGGCGCGCGCGGCACTCGCGTCAACCCGGAACTGGTGCTGTCGCCGGTAAAACGTAAGGCTTGCGATAAAAAGCTTGTAGCGCCGATGGCAGCCTGTGGCGACGCAGAGCGTAAACAGTCCGGTTTCTTGCGCCTCGGCATTCCGGCGCTGGATGCCTTTCCGGGTAAAAAGTGGCTGCTTCTTAGCGCCAAAGCGGTGCGCGCGCTGCACCCGAGCGAAATGCTTACGCCGCCGCTGATGGGCTACGCTCCGCTGCGCGAGGCTATCGCCCACTATCTTAATGTTTCGCGCGGGCTCACCTGCAGCCCGGAACAGGTGGTGATCACCGGCGGGTATCAGCACAACATGCGGCTGATCCTCAGCCTGCTTGCAGGCTCAAAGCATAAAGTGGTGTTTGAAGAGCCGGGCTACTTTTTAGGCCAGCGCATCCTTGAGCATATGTGCCAGCAACTTCATCACGTGCCAGTCGATAACGACGGTCTGGATATGAACGATTTCCTGCGCCATCACAACGATGCCCACGTGGTATTTGTGACACCGTCACACCAAAGCCCGCTGGCCGTAACTCTCTCCCTGCCCCGCAGACAGCAACTGCTGGCATGGGCAGCGCAGCATAACCGCTGGATTGTTGAGGATGACTATGACGGCGAGTTTCACTACACCCGCAAAGTGGTCCCGGCGCTGAAAAGCCTCGATAGTGATGACCGGGTGATCTATATGGGCACCTTCAGCAAAACCATGCTGCCTGCATTGCGCACCAGTTATCTGGTGTTGCCGCGTACGCTGCTCGCGCCGTTCCGGCAAAAGGCCGAGCTCACGGAGAGCGGCCAGCCATTATTCACGCAAAAAATTCTCGCCGCCTTTCTTCGCGAAGGCCATTTTTATAAGCATCTCAAAAAAATGCGTAACCTCTACTCTGCCCGGCGGGGGTTCGTGCTGGCGGCGCTGGCGCAGATTTATCCGCAGATCTTTGATGTTGAGGTGCGCGACGGCGGCATGCATATCATCGCCTTTTTGCGTGAGTCCACGCAGGATGTGGCGCTCGCGCAACTCTGGCAACGGCATGAATTGCAGGTCAGCCCGCTTTCAGAATGGTACAGAGGTGACGCGCCGCGTTACGGTTTGATTATTGGCTATACCAATGTCGTGTCTGCTGAAGAAGCGATGACGTTATTGCAGCGCCCTGCGCAACAGACGCAGGCGCTGCTTACAGATAGCTCACGGCAGGCTGCTGAAGAGTGAGAGATCCCATGCCGTGGCGAGCAGTGACAGGCCAACGATAAACGTCAGCGCGAACGAGAAGGTTTTATCGGACTTTTCCATCGCATGTCCCTCTTTGTAGATGACCTGAGCCAGGAGAGTGAAAAAATCTTACGGCTTACGCCCCTGTAAGTTTAGGTCAATTGGTAATTTTTGTCCGGTGTCAGTTTGACCGGCAGATCGTCGGCGTCCACCATTTGCAGCAGGTCGATTTCAATTGCATTGCAGTAGGCATCCAGCGGCAGGTCGTTATCCTCTTCACCAAACGGATCTTCCAGCTCTTCCGCCAGCGTATCGAGCGAGATAAAGGTGTAGGAGATAAGCACCGAGATAAAGGGGGTCATAAAGTGCAGATCCACCACCAGCGCAAACGGCAGCATGATGCAGAAGAGATAGACCGTGCGGTGCAGAATCAGCGAATAGGCAAAAGGCAGCGGCGTGTTAAAGATACGCTCGCAGCCAGCCTGCACGGCAGACATATCGTGTAAGCGCTGAGTGATGCTGTGAAACAGAATATCCGACAGCGCTCCTTGCGCCCTGCGCTCACCCAGCCACTGGCCCATCAACAGCAGAATACGGTTCGCCGGTGAATGGGCATTTAAGACCTGGCGTAACTCATCAGCCGAGAGATATTTTGACAGCACGTCGCCCTGCGGTTTGCGTCGCAGCGTCATGCGCAGCGCGTGGGCAAAGGCGAACTGTAGCTGCATAAAGTGGCGTACGTCACTTTCGTCTGGCAGTGTGGTTTTCACTTCCCGCAGCAGCGAGCGCGAGGCGATCATCAACTGCCCCCATAACAGACGCGCTTCCGAGTAGCGGGCGAAACAGGCGTTATTGCGAAAACCGAGGAAGATAGCAATCGCCACACCGAGAATGCTGAACGGTGCGACCGTTAGCTTGATGCCCAGCGAGGTGTACCACGGCAGCATCCAGATGACGGCGACCGAGAGCAGGAAGTTCATGGTCAGGCGTGAAGCGATTTTCGGCAGGACAGAGCCGTGCCAGACGAAGAGACGAGCAAGCCAGTGTTTTTCAGGACGGACAATCATAATTATTCAGGGGGAAAAGGAGCGCAGCGGCTATTAAACGTGATCAATGTCACAGTTGCAAGTTTGCTAACGGATTGTGACGCAATTTCGCCCTGCCAGACGAGGTATTGGCGCAGAGGTTGCTGGAACCTGTTATACAACTTTTTTAAAGTATGTTGTAACTATAGGGGTTGTTTTCAGGTCTCGTTACTTTGCCGGATGGCGGCTTTGCCTTATCCGGCCTACGGGGATGGAGTGGAGTGTGGGAGTGGGAGTGGAAAATGTAGGCCGGATAAGCGCAAGCGCCATCCGGCATTTAACAGTCTCCGATCAGCAGAGCGGTTTCACCGCCTCACGCATACCGCGCTGCAGAATCGCGTCCAGATCGCGCGTCACCTGCTCCACCAGGCCTGGCACGTTGCTCAGATCCTGCTCCCAATGATCGCTCACCGACAGCACCGCTCTCACCAGCTCATGGGTGCTGATTTGACGGTCACCATGCTGGCTCCAAAGCTGCTGGTAACGCTCAAGCCAGTGCGCGTCATCCTGCACCGGATAGCTTTTCCCGTCACGCTCGCCGCGATAAAACGCAATCAGCGCCGCCAGTGCAAAGGTCAGGCGCGTAGGTAATTTACCGCTGGCTCTCTGCCCTGCCAGCAGCTGCGGCAGAATGCGGGTGCGGTATTTGGTCATGCCGTTCAGGGAGATGGAGAGCAGCTGATGTTTGATATAGGGATTACGGAAACGCCCGGTCACCGCGCTGGCGAACGACTCCAGCTCGTCGCGCGGCAGATCCAGCACTGGAATGATCTCTTCGTAAATCGCTTTCTCGACAAAGGCACAGATCTCCGGGTCGCTCATCGCTTCGCCAACCGTATCGATACCCGCCTGGAACGCGACCGGTACCAGCGCCGTATGCGCCCCGTTGAGGATCGCCACCTTACGCTCTTTGTATGGCTTGATGTCGTCCACAATCAGCACGTTCAGCGGATATTTATCCAGACGCAACTCTGCGGCCAGCGACTTCGGCCCTTGAATAACAAACAGATAGAAGTGCTCAGCGGTATCGAGGAAGGCATCCTGATAACCGAGCTCCGCTTCCAGTTTCGCCACTTCATCACGCGGATAACCGGTAACAATGCGGTCAACCAGCGTCGAGCAGAAGCTGTTCGCGCTCGCAAGCCACTGGGTAAACTCCGCGCCCAGCGCCCACTCATCGGCATAACGCAGCACCAGTTCACGCAGCGCGTCGCCGTTATAATCAATTAATTCACAAGGGATAATAATCCAGCCTTTATCCTGCGCGCCGGCAAAATGGCGGAAGCGTTCGAACAGCAGGCGGGTCAGTTTTGCCGGATAGCTTACTGCCGGCGCATCGTCGAATTTGTCCCCGGCATGGTAGCTGATGCCCGCTTCGGTGGTGTTAGAGAAAACGAAACGGATATCCGGGTTGTGGGCCAGCTTCAGAAACTCGTCATACTGCGTATAAACACTGATTTCACGGTTCACGGAGCGGATAAGACGCGCGTCGCTCACCGCTTCGCCCTGCTCGTTGAGACCGCGAATAATGGTGGTGTAGAGGCCATCCTGGGTGCTCAGAGAGGGAGGGAAATCACTCGCGATTGGGCGAACCACTACCACACCGGCGTTAAGGTCGGTGTGTTCGTTCAGCAGATCGATTTGCCAGTCGACAAAAGCGCGCAAAAAATTCCCTTCGCCAAACTGAATAATACGTTCTGGATAGTGAGCCCCGGGAAAATTGCGACGGTTTAATGTGTTCACAGTGGGTTCCTTTTTTAGATTAGTCATACAACCTGGGAAGATTGGTGTAATAACTTACCAGACTTTACGACCATGAAACCCTGTTTTGATCAAAGTGGCGTGGCTTATTGACGCCAGTTATATGAACTTGTAGAAAAGTGTCGTCGCCGTCACATTTCCATCCGGCATCAGCGCATAGCGCGGGATTTCACCCACCCGCTGCCAGCCGCAGGCGATATAAAAGTTCTCTGCCCCGCTGCCGGTCGCCGTATCCAGTACCAGCACGCTTTTGCCATGCGCCTGCGCCGCACATTCAAGCGCGCTCATCAGGCGACGCGCCAGCCCCTGACGTCGCGCATTATCATGTACCAATAATTTCGCAACATCGGCGCGGTGCGGCTGGTTTTCCGGCTGAGCGAGCACAATCTGAACGGTGCCGACAACCTCGCCCCCCTCATCCTGCGCCACCAGCACAATGCGCTCGCCGCGCGTCACGCTTGCAGCCACGTCGGACCAAAAGTGATGTGATTTTTCCCGCGAGAGCGGATGCATAAAGCTGACGGAGGCACCGCCGGCAACGCAGTTTTCCAGCACGCCGCACAGGCTGTCGATATGGCAGAGGATCGCCTCACCAGAGAGGCTATTGATATGATAAGCGGTCATTTGGCGTCCTTGTAAAATGACCACTATTCAACGCGGGGCGGGCTAACTCAAGCGCCGCCACCATACAATTTTGTTATGGTTTAACGCCCGCGATTGTTGCGCGTTTTCATGGCGTACATCTTCTCATCCGCCTCCTTCATCCAGGCGCGCAGATCGTCACTGCCATCGTGATTAAACTCGCTGACACCCCAGGAGAAACCGAGCTTCCACGGTTTGCCAGAGTGCTGGTTCCAGGCCTCAACCTGTTCGACCAGATGCTGCATCGCAATCCATGCGCCCTCTTCATTGGTATCAGAGAAGACGATCGCGAACTCGTCGCCGCCGTAGCGAACCCGCAGATCCGCTTCGCGCAGGCTGGCTGTCATCACCTCTGCCATCGCCTTCAGGGCTTCATCCCCTTCGCCGTGGCCGTAGGTGTCATTGATCTCTTTAAAGTTATCGAGGTCGATCCACGCAAGCGTAAGAGGCTGCGCGCGGCGGCGGGCACCCACAATCGCGAACTTCGCCAGGTTATCGAAGCCACGGCGGTTAAAGAGGCCGGTTAACTCATCGGTGGTCGCCGCGCTCATCACCGCGAACTCATCTTCGACGATCATGGCGAAATCTTTCAGGGTATCGACTTCCGCGCCGGAAAAGCCGCGTGCCGCTTTATCAATCACGCACAGCGACCCTACCAGCGCCCCATCCGGCAAACGCAGCGGATAACCGGCATAGAAGCGGATATGCGGCTCGCCGGTGACCAGCGGATTATCGGTAAAACGCTCATCGAGATGGGTATCTTCAATGATCATCGCCGATTCAGACAAAATGACGTGACCGCAAAAGGAGATGTTGCGCGGCAGCGTCTGGCTTTCTGCCGGGTAACCGCCGGTGGATTTGAAATGCAGGGTATCTTCATCGACCAGCGTAATTAACGCGGCCGGAACATTAAACATTCGTTGCGCCAGGCGCGTTAAGCGGTCCAGGCGGGCGTTGACGCCACCCTCCAGCAGGCCGGAGTCATGCAACGACGCCAGGCGCTGTGCCTCATTAGCGGGAATCGCAGGTGTTTTCATAGAGTGCCGATCTCATCATTCTCAGTCTGGACCGCCGCGCACGAGTAAACGGGCGAGTAGACAACGGTTTACAGCATTAAGCGTAGCCTATTCGGCACGTTTGTCAGGGTGGGCGAATCCGCTACTTGCGACCGCGCGAGGCTAATAATATTGGTCTCAAAAATCAGCCGCAAGGTATTTATAAGTTATTAATATTTATTGTGTTGCTTGTTTCACGTTGCGGCTGAAATTGTCACTTCCGGCGCGCGGGTGTGGCTATCGGTGGTGCAGTTTCTGCCGCGCTTCTTCGAGCGGTAGAGATGCTCATCGGCCTCGGCCAGCAGATCATTGAAGCTCTCCGTTAACTGGCGCGGGTCGGGTGTGCCGTGCCCGATGCCGACGCTCATCGTCAGGTGCAGCGTCTGCTGCCGCCATTTAAAGAGATGATCTTCCACCGCCCTGCGCAGCCTCTCTGCCAACGCTTTACCCGCACTGGCATTGTCGGTTGCTGCTACCACCACAAACTCCTCGCCGCCCATGCGCGCCACCAGCCCACGCGCACCAAGCTCCTGCTGCACTTTGTGCGCGAATGAACTCAGCACCCTGTCGCCACACTCGTGACCGTAACTGTCATTGACGCTTTTGAAGTAGTCGATATCCATCAGCATTACCGACAGATGTTTGCCCGCAAAGCGCTTCTCATCTTTGCGCAGGGCTTCATACAGGCCGGAGCGGGAGTAAACGCGGGTGAGAAAATCAAAATCGGCGCGCAGTGACACCTGGCGCATCAGGCGGTTAATGGCTTCCACGCTGACCGAGACGATCACCGGGCAGATCGCCATCGTCGCTACGCCAAGCCGCGCCGAAAGCATCTGTGGGATATCAAACGGTGAGTGAACATGAATATCGATCTGCCCGCTGGAAACCAGCATGATCTCCAGCCCGCCGGTGAGCAGCGTCACCAGGCAGGTCAGCGGCAGGGAATAGCGCACCGCGCACCAGATCAGCGCCGGGAGCGGAAATGCCAGGCTCCCGGCACCGCCAATCATGACTGACGCGGCGACCGACACCGCCAGTGCGAGGATCGGCATCACCTGCGGCAGTGAAAAGCCCTTGAGCGCGCGCGGGCGCGTCATGGTCAGCAGGCATGGCAAAATCAGCACGCCCGTTGAGAACTGCTCGCCGAACCAGTCCGCCAGCAGTGGCCAGAACCCCTGATCGTTAATCCCCACCGACCCCAGCGCGCCAAAGAAGGCGCAGAGCAGCGCGGCCACCAGACAGTAACTAAAGAGTTTCAGCGCATTGATCGGCTGTGGCGTCTTGGCGATCTGGCGCCGCTCCCAACCGATCAGCTGCGCCATGGTGATGATAAACACCATATTGGAGAAGTTGATGATCAGCGACGCCGTACCCCAACTGGTGGTGACGGCATCATAGGCCAGCATCGCAACATAGCTGATTAAGTAGTAGTGCCAGCGGTGCAGAAACGCGTAGCGGGCGAAGACCCCTGCCATCACGGCGTTCAGCGGCCAAAAGAGCGACAGCTCTTCAACCAGGCGCATCATCGCGCCGATAAAATAGAACAGCGTGGTCAGCACAAAAATCATGCCCGCATTCATCAGCGGGGTCTCTTCCCTGAACGGACGCCAGGAGGACAACAAAGCTCGCATCAAATCTCAATTCCTGTCGCGGGCAGCAGGTGCAGCCCGAAGTAGCGCCGGAAACAGCTTAAAGCTTAGCATGCTTCGTTTTCGCAGCGCGGTGTTGCGCAACCGTCATTAGCGCGGCGTATTCATCTGGACAACCAGCCAGTGATAGATCACATCAACCACATATTGCTGCTGCGCGGGCGACAGTGGCTGGCCCGCCGCAATGGCGTGCCACTTTGCCAGACAGCCGCGACAACAGGTAGCGGTGGCATGCTGGGCGATAAATACCGGGTGACCGCGCATCGGCGTCTGTTTACCGTCATTGACAGGCTGCGCAGGCGCAAGACGCCGGGCGACAAAATCGGCAGCGTGGGCAGCAATCACCTCTGCCCCCTTCTCTTCGCAATAGTGCCGCTCCTTTGCCCCTAAGCGAAAACGGGAGCGAAAGCCAGAGCGCCCAAGGCGGGCAAACAGCGCATCGAACTCTGTCATCAGTAGACCGATCTGCCCAGCCGCTGGCTGAGTGCTTCCAGCAGCGCGACGCCTGCCAGCGAGTTGCCCGCGTCATCCAGCTCCGGGCTCCACACTGCAATCGCCATCTCATGAGGCACAATCGCCACGATCCCACCGCCAACGCCCGACTTCGCCGGCAGGCCGACGCGGAAGGCGAACTCCCCGGCGTTCTGGTACATACCGCTGGTCGCCATCAGCGCGTTAATCTGCCGCGCCTGCCTTGGCGAGACCACCGGTTGGCCGAGGTGCTCCGCCTGCCCGCTCTGCGCGAGGAAGAGAAAGGTGCGCGCCAGTTCAGCGCAGCTCATCTTCAGCGCGCAGTAGTGAAAGTAGTTTTGCAGAACGGTGGTGACATCATTGTGGAAGTTGCCGAAAGACTTCATCAGCCAGGCGATGGCGGTGTTACGCGCGGCGTTATCGAACTCCGATCGCGCCACTGCCGTGTCATAAACGATATCCTCGACGCCCGCGAGCTTGCGCACAATCTCCAGCATACGCTGGCGCGGCGCGCTGAGGCGGCTTTGCAGCATATCGCACACCACCAGCGCTCCGGCGTTAATGAAAGGATTGCGCGGCTTGCCCTGCTCAATCTCCAGCTGCAGCAGCGAGTTGAAGGGCTGACCGGAGGGATCTTTACCGACGCGCTGCCAGATCTCCTCCTCGCCGTAGTGGTTCATCGCCACCACCAGGCTGAGCACTTTTGAGATCGACTGAATCGAGAAGCGCTCATTGGCATCGCCTGCCTGATAGTGCTCCCCATTGACGGTGCTGATCGCGATCCCCAGTTTATTGCCGCTGACTGCCGCCAGCGCCGGGATATAATCCGCGACCTTACCGCGTCCCAGCAGCGGGCGTACCTGGGAGACAATCGCCTCCAGCACGCCATTATCCATCACCGATGCCACTTTTACTCCTCGCCCACAGGCCAAATCGGGCTGCGAGTATACCAGAGCTGTTTTGCCGCGTCAGGCGCTGAGACGAAAACGCGCAACCGCTTGCATCAATACCTGCGAATCGTGATAAAGCTGCTCGGAGGCCGCCGCTGCCGTGGTCACCAGTTCGCCGGTGCGCCGCGCCACGCTATTGAGAGAGTGTAGGCGTCGGGTCATCTTATGGATGCTCTCGCCCTGGCTTAGCGTGGCGGCAGAGATTTCACTCAATACCCCACTCAGATGCCCAACCAGGCCGGTCACCTGTTGCAGGTTATCTTCAAGACGGCTTACCGCCTGGGTGCCATCATTGATCCCTTGCAGCGAGTGGTTAATCAGCTGCTGAATGGTTTGCGTCGAATGGCTGCTCTTACGCGCCAGCAAGCCCACCTCTTTCGCCACCACCGCGAAGCCGCGCCCGTGATTGCCCGCATGCGCCGCCTCGATGGCAGCATTCAGCGCCAGAATATTGGTCTGAAACGCTACGCCGTCGATCAGCGCGACGATATTGCGCATCTCGGCGGAGCGGTCGACAATTTCGCGCATCGACTGCGTCACCGTCTCCATCATCCTGTCGCCGCCCGCCGCGACTTTACGTGCTTCATCCGCCTGCTGGCGCGCCTCTTCGGCAAAACCGGTATTGCCTTCGACATGGGACTCCAGCGTGGCGATATGTTCGGTGACATCGTTCAGCTCCTGCGCCTGCTTCGCCGATTGCTGATTAAGCGACTGGTTGCCCTCTGCCAGGCTGCCGATGGTGCCAATCATTGATGCGGTAGCGTCGCTCACCTGCATCACGAGCTGTTGTAGGCCCCGCTGCATGGTGCCGACGCTGTGGCTAAGCTGAATAATTTCGCGGTTGAAACGCCGCACCGGTGGCAATGGCGTACCGAGATCGCCAGCGGCAAGGATATTGATATGGGCAATCAGTGTACGCAGCGGGGTGATGACCCAGCGCGACATGCCAAACCATACCAGCAGCGCAATAGCGACAAGCAGCACCGGGATCAGCATAAAGACCTGCTGCAAACGGCTGAGGCTGGCAAGCAGCGACTGCCTTCCCTGCTCGGCGTGCTGTGCGCCCGCCTGCTGGAAACGGGCGTAGTTATCGTTGAAATCGGCCTGGAATGCCTGCGCCGGGACCGCAAAAAAGGCGTCAATGGACTGCGTTTTTACCAGCCCGTCGGCCTGCTCTTTTAGCGCGCCATAAAAGAGCTGGTAGCTGTTGACCAGGCCTTCATCTTTTGGTGGGTTGAGCGCCTGAAAAGCAAGCCAGGCTTTATTCGACGCGGCCAGCGCCTGCTGGGTTTCATCCATCAGGCTGTGCCAGCTGCCGTCCGAACCGGTCGCTTTATCCTGCATAAAGTAGACCCCGGCGCGATTGAGCAGATCGCTGGCGGTAAGGAGCGCAATGCGTGCTTCATCTGCCCGCACCTGTTGCAGATGCGCCTGTTGATTCAGGCTCTCATCGTGCTGTGCGCTACGCAGCGAAGCGGTAAGGAAAAAGGAAGAGGCGATTTGCAGGGCGGAAAAGAGCGCGATAATGCAAAAAATCCCGGCCAACAAACCAAACTGCTGTGGTGCCATACGCCGAAAAATTCGGCGAAAAATTTGTGTTAAGTTCATGATATTCTTCTGTAACCACTAAGTTGCGGTGAGTCTACAAAAGGATCATGACACATCCATGACAGCCAGTGACGACGCGCCCCACAGGGGCGCGTTTAGCTTACAGGCGATCTTTCCACACGGTCTGAACGTTGCAGAACTCGTGCAAACCAAAGTGGGAGAGCTCACGTCCGAAACCGCTCTTCTTCACGCCGCCGAAGGCCACGCGCGGATCGCTGGCGCTAAAACCATTGATAAACACGCCGCCGCATTCAAGATTATCGGCAAACCACTCGGCCTGCGCGCTGTCGGCGGTGAAGAGTGTGGCCGAGAGGCCAAAGTCGCTGTCGTTGGCCAGCGCCAGCGCATGCTCTGCATCGCGGGCGATGCTGATCGCAGCAACTGGCCCAAACAGCTCCTGACGAAACGCTGTCATCTCCGGCGTCACGTTGGTCAGCACTGTGGCCGGGTAGTAGTTGCCGCTGCCCGGCGTCTTCTCACCGCCAAGTCGCAGGATGGCGCCCTCTTTGATGCTCGCCTCAACCTGAGCGTGCAGCTCATCGCGCAGATCGAAGCGCGCCATCGGCCCAAGGTAGTTCTCCTCATTTTCCGGCGCGCCCTGCTGTAGCGCAGCCGCGGCGGCGACAAATTTCTCGGTGAACGCGTCGGCGATCCCCTCTTCCACAATGAAGCGTTTCGCCGCGGCGCACACCTGCCCGGTGTTCTGGTAACGCCCGGCCACGGCGGCTTTCACTGCCAGATCGAGATCGGCATCGTTAAGCACGATAAAGGGATCGGAGCCGCCCAGTTCAAGCACGCATTTCTTCAGCGCCGCACCGGCCTGCGCACCGATTGCCGCCCCGGCACGCACGCTGCCGGTGACGGTCACAGCGGCGATGCGCGCATCGTTAATCGCCTGGCTGACGCCCTCGTTTGTGGCGTTAACCCAGCCAAAAACGCCCGGCGCAAACCCGGCTTCACTGAAAAACTCGCCGATCAGTGCCGCAGAGCCGAGCACATTTGGCGCATGTTTTAACAGATAGCTGTTGCCCGCCAGCAGGATCGGCACCGCGCCGCGTAGTACCTGCCACAGCGGGAAGTTCCACGGCATCACCGCCAGAATCGGCCCCAGCGGGCGATATTCGATGCGCGCGCGCTGCGCTTCAACTTGCGTGGCCTCGCTGTCGAGCATCATCGGGCCATGCTCGGCGTACCAGTCGCACAGCGCGGCGGATTTCGCCACTTCTGCCCGCGCCTGTAAGATCGGTTTGCCCATCTCTTCACTCATCATCTGCGCCATCTCTTCTGCGCGGTGACGCAGCACGGCGGCCAGATCGCGCAGCTTCTGCGCGCGGTCATTGACGCTGACGTTACGCCAGTGGCGGTAGCCGCTATCGGCCAGCGCCAGCGCGCGGTCAACCTCTTCACGGCTGGCCCATGGCGTGGCGCGCAGAGTTTCGCCCGTCGCCGGGTTGATGGAGAGTGCATGGGTGGTGGCGGTCAGAGTCATTATTTTTCCCCTCAATGATTTCAGAACTTGCATTAGGGTGACGCAGTTTGTTATTTCTGAAAACTGAATAATATTAACTTCACCATTCACATTACGAGAACAGCATGGATTTAACCCAGCTTGAGATGTTCAACGCCGTAGCGCAGACCGGCAGCATTACCCAGGCCGCGCAGAAGGTACACCGGGTGCCGTCAAACCTGACGACGCGCATTCGCCAGCTGGAAGCGGACCTCGGCGTCGATCTCTTTATTCGCGAAAACCAGCGCCTGCGTCTGTCGCCTGCCGGACACAGCTTTTTACGCTACAGCCAGCAGATCCTTGCGCTGGTGGATGAGGCGCGGATGGTGGTGGCGGGCGATGAGCCGCAGGGGTTGTTCTCGCTGGGCGCGCTGGAGAGCACCGCCGCGGTGCGTATCCCGGCGACGCTCGCCGCCTATAATCAGCGCTACCCGCGTATTCAGTTTGATCTCTCCACCGGCCCTTCCGGCACGATGATTGACGGCGTGCTTGAGGGGACGCTGAGCGCGGCGTTTGTTGACGGGCCGATCATGCACCCGGGGCTGGAGGGCATTCCTGTCTATCGCGAAGAGATGATGATTGTCGCCCCGGCGGGCCATGAGCCGATCACCCGCGCGTCGCAGGTAAACGGTGCCAGTATTTATGCTTTTCGCGCCAACTGCTCTTATCGCCGCCATTTTGAGAGCTGGTTTCAGGCCGACCGCGCCACGCCGGGGAAAATTCACGAGCTTGAGTCCTATCACGGCATGCTGGCCTGCGTGATTGCCGGTGCCGGGCTGGCGCTGATCCCGCGCAGTATGCTGGAGAGCATGCCCGCCCATCAGCAGGTCAATGCCTGGCCGCTGGCGGAGGAGTGGCGCTGGCTCACTACCTGGCTGGTGTGGCGGCGCGGCGCGAAAAGCCGCCACCTCGACGCGTTTATTGCGCTCTTGCCGTAGCGTTTTGGCGGCGTGCTCTTTGTTATGCCGGATGGCGCGTTATACGCTTATCCGGCCTACAGGAAGGTGCGGCTGAAACCGCGTAGGCCTGATAAGCGCAGCGCCATCAGGCATTATCCCCCTGGCACCCATTGCCGGATGGCGGCTTCGCCTTATCCGGCCTACTTTTGCAGCGCATCAGGCAACTTCTTCGCGCAACGCCTTCTGCATAAACACGCTTAACGGGTCGGGATCATAGGGCGCGAAAGCGTCGCAAATCTGGTATCCACAGCGCTGGTAAAGTTTCACCGCCGCGTGCTGCTCGATGCCCGTCTCCAGCCGCAACGTGTGGCACCCCTTCTCACTCGCCGCCTGCTCCAGCGCGGCAATCAGCTGTTCACCCAGCTTCTGCCCACGGTGCGTCGGGTCGATAAATACCCGCTTCATCTCCGCGCTGCCATCCTCATTAAGCAACACCGCACCGCAACCGACGGCGTCCTGCTGATGCACGATTTTACGCAGGATCAGCGTCTCTTCGGCAAAGGAGGCCAGATCAACCAGATGGTTGCTCTCTGCCGGGTAAAGCGCGGTCTGGTAGCGGTCGAGGGCAGCGATGAGGGCTACCACCTCTGGCTGCGTGGCGGTGGCATCAACAATACGGTACATAGCGGCTCCTTATGGTTATCACCTTGTTAAATTAGCGAAAACCGCGCCGCTTAACTCATATGAATAACCTATAGATTCGCGACGATATTGCACCCTGGCAATAACAGGCTGTACTTTACGCACGAGAATATTCTGACAAGGGAATCGCCATGAATACAAAAGCCCGTAAAGTAATGATTATCGGCACCGGTAATGTCGGTGCATCTGCCGCTTACGCTCTTTTAAACCAGAACATTTGTGAAGAGCTGATCCTGGTGGATGTGAATGCCCAGCGCGTAGAGGGACACGCGCAGGATCTGGCGGATGCCGCCGCCTTTATGCCGGGGATGATGACTATCTCCACCCGTTCCATCGAGGCGTGCGCGGATGTCGATATCGCGGTGATCACCGTCTCTGGCGGCGCGCTGAAGCCCGGCCAGACGCGGCTGGATGAGCTTGCCAACACCGCGCGCATCGTTAAAAACATCGTGCCCACCATGATGGCAAACGGCTTTAACGGCATCTTTCTGGTGGCGACCAACCCTTGCGACATCATTACCTGGCAGGTGTGGTCCCTCTCCGGCCTGCCGCGCAGCCAGGTGATCGGCACCGGCGTCTGGCTCGACACCACCCGTCTTCGCCGTCTGCTGGCGCAGGCGCTGGATATCGGCGCGCAGAGCATCGACGCATTTATTATGGGTGAACATGGCGATACGCAGTTTCCGGTCTGGTCGCACTCATCGATCTACGGCTCGCCCATTGCTGACGTCTATCAGCAAAAAACCGGCCAGCCGCTGGACGCGGATGCGCTGGCGGATCGCGTGCGCCGCCACGGCTTTGAGATCTTCGCCCGCAAAGGCTGCACCGAATATGGTATTGCCGGCACGATCGCCGAGATCTGCCGCAATATCTTTACCGGCAGCCATCGCGCGCTGGCGATCTCCTGCATTCTGGACGGGGAGTATGGCGCGCACGAGGTGGCGATTGGTGTGCCGGCGGTGCTGACCCACAGCGGCGTGGAGCAGATTATCGAACTGCAACTGACTGAAGATGAAGTGGCGAAGTTCAACCACTCCGTTGAGGTGATCAAAGCTAATATCGCGCGCTTGCCGTAATGCGCACGCTGCGGGGGCGCTGCCGCCCCCGGTAATGTTGCTAGCGCAGGTAGACTTTGCCGATCAAATAGAGCGTTGCCTGGCCGCCAATCAACACCCGATCGCCCCGCCATTCGCAGCGCAGATCGCCGCCGCGCGCCGAGACCTGGCGCGCCTGCATCACCGTTTTGCCGAGCTTCTCGCCCCAGTATGGGATCAGCATGCTGTGCGCCGAACCGGTGACCGGATCTTCCGCCACCGACTCGCCCGGGCAGAAGAAGCGGCTGACAAAGTCATACTCCTCTCCCGGTGCCGTGACGCAGACCATTTTGCCCAGCGGTTTCATGGCGTCGATATCGGGCTGTAAGGCTTCGACCTGCGCCTGGCTCTCCAGCACCACCATATAATCACGCCCTGCATACACCGCCTGCGCCTGCGCAATGCCCAGCGTTTTCAGCAGCAGCGGTGGCGGGTTGTCAACGGGCTGGGTTGCCCACGCCGGGAAGTTGAGGGTCAGCCAGTCTCCGCTGCGCGCAACGGTTAACTCCCCGACAAAACGGGTGCTGAAGCGGATCTCAGTCTCCGGGTAATCGAGGTATTCGAAGATGACGTGAGCGGCGGCAAGCGTTGCGTGGCCGCAGAGGTTGATCTCATCCTGCGTGGTAAACCAGCGCAGCTCGAAGCCTTCGTCGTTGCGCACGAAAAAGGCGGTTTCCGATTGGTTATGCTGCTGTGCCATCTTCAGTAACAGATCGTCCGGTAGCCATTCAGTAAGCGGGCATACTGCGGCAGCGTTACCGCCGAAGGTGTGGTCGCTGAAGGCGTCGACCAGATAGAAGTCAATTGTCTGCATTGTTTTTCCTCATCTTTTCTTTTGTTCTGACGGCAAACCGTCAGCGGCGCAATCGCTATTTTTTCGCTGAATGAAAAATGAGATATACATCACAAAAAGTTTGTCTTTCGGCCGACAAAAGCATTAAGATCTTCGCCTCTTCTTCTCTCCAGCCAACCCAAAGCACTCTTATGATGACGAATACTGTTTCACGTAAAGTCGCGTGGCTACGGGTGGTTACGCTTGCCGTTGCCGCTTTTATTTTCAACACCACCGAGTTTGTGCCGGTGGGGTTGCTCTCTGATATCGCCCAAAGCTTCGATATGGAGACCGCGCAGGTCGGGATCATGCTCACCATCTACGCCTGGGTTGTGGCGCTGATGTCGCTGCCCTTTATGTTGCTGACCAGCCATATTGAGCGGCGAAAACTGCTGATTGCGCTGTTTGTCTTGTTTATCGCCAGCCACGTCCTCTCCTTCCTGGCGTGGAATTTTGAGGTGCTGGTGATTAGCCGTATCGGCATTGCGTTTGCCCATGCCATCTTCTGGTCGATTACCGCCTCACTGGCGATTCGCCTGGCGCCGGCGGGTAAACGCGCACAAGCGTTAAGCCTGCTCGCTACGGGTACCGCGCTGGCGATGGTGCTCGGCCTGCCGATTGGCCGCATCGTCGGGCAGTACTTTGGCTGGCGCACCACTTTCTTTGTGATTGGCATGGGCGCGTTGGTCACGCTGGTTTGCCTGGTGAAGCTGCTACCAACGCTCAACAGCGAGCACTCTGGCTCACTGAAAAGCCTGCCGCTGCTGTTCCGTCGCCCGGCGCTGGTGAGCATCTATGTGCTGACGGCGGTGGTCGTCACCGCTCACTATACCGCTTACAGCTATATTGAGCCGTTTGTGCAGAATGTGGCGGGCTTCAGCGCCAATTTCGCCACCATTTTGCTGCTGTTGCTGGGCGGCGCGGGGATTATTGGCAGCGTGCTGTTCGGCAAGCTTGGCAACCGGCACGCCTCCGGGTTGGTGTGCAGCGCCATCGGGCTGCTGGTGATTTCGCTGGTGATGCTACTGCCCGCGGCCGGAAGTGAAAGCTATCTCGCCGTACTGAGCCTGTTTTGGGGCGTGGCGATTATGATTATTGGCCTCGGCATGCAGGTGAAAGTGCTGGCGCTGGCGCCGGATGCCACCGACGTTGCGATGGCGCTCTTCTCCGGCATTTTCAATATCGGCATTGGCGCAGGCGCGCTGGTGGGTAATCAGGTAAGTCTGCACTGGTCGATGAGTAGCATCGGTTATGCCGGTGCTGTCCCGGCGATTGCCGCGCTGGTGTGGGCGGTGGTGATTTTCCGCCGCTGGCCGGTACAGCTTGAGGAGCAGAACGAGCCGGTGTGATCGTGCTGCAACGGCGTAGGCCGGATAAGCGTCAGCGCCATCCGGCATATTGCGCGGGAATCATGCCACATGGGTGGAATGATTCCGTTCACCATACGTTCGGGAGTTTCATTCATCTCTTATGCGGTGAACGGGACAAGGGAAGCGGCCGCGCTCCCCTTGTCAATCCCCGCGGCCCCGCGAGGAAATCGGAGCTGCGCACTGCGCTCACCTCCCGCGTGCCTGACTGCGGCCGGCTCGACTCGACTTACTCGCCCCGTTCCGGGACTCGGTTTACTCGTCCCATCCATGGGACTCGCCCCTCCGGGGCCAGCGCAAGCGCTGTTCAAAATTGCTCCCGGCAATTTTGTCCTGTCTCGGTTCGCCTCTGTCCGCCATCCCTGGCGTCCAGACCTTATCATCCACGCTTCGGTTCGCCGATTTCAGCGGGGACACAACCCCTCGCTGCCATATCGCAGATAAAAGCCACACTGGTGTCGCTGTAGGCTCGATTTTGTAGGCCGGATAAGGCGCAGCCGCCATCCGGCAAGGGTGCCGCGGAGAGAATGCCGGATGGCGCTACGCTTATCCGGCCTACTCGGTTTCAGCGGCTACTGTGAAGCCATCAGGGCGCGGCGTTTATGACTTCGTGCATCACCGAATTCTGCCATGCAAACCACGGGTTCCACGTCAGGCGGGCGTGAATTTTCCCTGGCGTCACTAACCCCCAATCGGAGTACCACACCTCTTCACCCTTCAGGCAGCGCCTTGCCGCCTCTTCCGACTGCCCGTTGCTGCAAAGCATCACGCTGCCTTTACGTCCATAGAGCGGGTTGTCCGGTGAAAAAAGCACCGACATATGGGAGAACTGGCTGATGCGCTCCTGCGGCAGACTGTCGGTTTTCACCCGCAGACGTGACATTGTCACTGAGTGCGGCGGCGGTGTACCGTACCAGATCACCCGGCTGGCGGGATGGGTAAAAGCATGCCCGAATTGGTCAGCTATCCAGTGCGTATCGAGCACCGAATCATGCTCCGTTAACACCACCAACGTTGGCTTATTGAAGGATTTCTCTGCCAGTAAACTCTGCGCGCTGGCGCTGGTTCGCCAGAACTGGGCAAAAGCGTTGGTTGGCACACGTAAGTAGCGGGTGGCAATCTGTTGGGGAAAGAGCGTACCCGGCGGACGTAGCCAGTCGCGAAACAGCGCCAGCGTCGGTGCCAGAAAAGCGTAGCGGGTGCCCGGCCTGAAGGCTGGCGAGAAGAGCAGCAGCCCCTGCACATTGTCATGTTCCATGGCATATTCCAGCGCCAGATTGCCGCCGGTAGAGAAGCCGCCCAGCCAGAGCGAGTCGACCTCTTTCGCCAGAATCGCTGCCTGCTCATTCACCACCTGCCGCCACTGCTCAACGCTGACGCCAATCAGATCGGCAGGACGCGTGCCGTGGCCGTCCAGCAGCACGGTGCGCACCAGAAACCCTTCGCGGGCAAGCTGTGGGGCGATATCGACAAACGATCCCGGCCCATCGCCGAGACCGTGAATCAGCAAAATGCCTTTGCGCGCGCTCTGCGCTGGTCGCCACTCCTGCGGCGTATTGAGCCGCAGCTCGGCGGGTTTATCCAGCGTCTGAAAGGCACGATGGGCGGCGACATAATCACGCGTCTGCTGTTGATACTCGGCAAAACTGCGCTGCCCGAGCGGCGCATGTTCGCGCTGTTGCTGCTGGCAGCCCACGATAAGCAGACAGCAGCAGAGAATGAAGCAGAAGCGCTGGCGCATCAGGCGCCTGCCGGATAGGTCGAAATAATCTCCAGCACGCCATTAATGATGAACTGCACGCCCATGCAGACCAGCAGGAAGCCCATCAGGCGCGAGATGGCTTCAATCCCGCCCTTGCCCACCAGCCGCATAATCGCGCCGGAGCTGCGCAGGCTTACCCATAAAATCAGCGCCACGGCAGCAAAGACCAGCGGCGGTGCTACGGCGATTACCCAGGCGGGAAAATCAGCGCCGTGGCGAACGGTCGACGCCGAACTGATAATCATCGCAATGGTGCCCGGCCCGGCAGTGCTTGGCATCGCCAGCGGAACAAAGGCAATGTTAGTCTCCGGCTCATCCGCCAGTTCCGCCGTTTTGGCCTTTGTCTCGGGTGATTCATGACTCTTCGCAGGCGGAAAGAGCATGCGAAAGCCGATAAACGCTACGATCAGCCCGCCGGCAATACGCAGGCCTGGAATCGAGATACCAAAAGTGTTCATCACCACCTGGCCTGCGTACCAGGCGACCATCATGATGATAAAGACATAGAGCGAGGCCATGCGCGACTGCTGATTGCGCTGAACGCTGTTCATATTCCCCGCCAGGCCTAAGAACAGTGCGACGGTGGTCAGCGGATTAGCTAACGGCAGCAACACCACCAGCCCGAGACCGATAACTTTGATCAATTCCATCATGATACGTTTCACCTCTCCCCGGTTAACAACCCCGCCAGTATAGCCGCAACGCGGCGGCAAAAGCGCCTTCGCTTATACTGAGAGTGGGTAAAAGTTACGTAAATTCAACCAGATGAGATTGAAAATATTCTTACGCGCGAAAAGTTTTAGCAATTAGTGGCATCCGATACCCATTTGGTTGACTTATATTTGCCTGAGCAATAATATCTGCCGTGATTAAACTACTTGCCGGGGCAACCATTGTGAAAAGCACGAATGATCTATTCAACGACATCATTCCTTTAGGCCGCTTGATCCACATGGTTAACCAAAAAAAAGATCGTTTACTCAACGACTATCTTTCGCCGCTGGATATCACTGCCGCCCAGTTTAAGGTGCTCTGCTCTGTCCGCTGTGAAGGGTGTATTACCCCGGTTGAGTTGAAAAAAGTTCTCTCCGTCGACCTTGGCGCACTGACCCGCATGATGGACAGGCTGGTGTGCAAAGGGTGGATTGAACGCAGCCCGAATCCTAATGACAAGCGCGGCGTGCTGGTGCGATTAACACCTGAAGGCGCGACGCTCTGTGAGCAATGTCATCAATTAGTGGGTAAAGACCTGCATCAGGAATTAACAAAAAACTTAACCGCAGAAGAAGTGGCAACACTTGAGCATTTGCTTAAGAAAGTCTTGCCGTAAAAACAAAGAGGTATGACGATGTCCAGACGCAACACTGACGCTATTACCATTCATAGCATTTTGGACTGGATCGAGGATAACCTGGAGTCGCCGCTCTCGCTGGAAAAGGTGTCAGAGCGTTCGGGTTACTCTAAGTGGCACCTGCAACGGATGTTTAAAAAAGAGACTGGTCATTCACTGGGACAATACATTCGCAGCCGCAAGCTGACGGAAATTGCGCAGAAGCTCAAGGGAAGCAATGAGCCGATCCTGTATCTGGCGGAGCGTTACGGGTTTGAATCGCAACAGACCCTGACCCGCACGTTCAAAAACTATTTTGACGTGCCGCCGCATAAGTTCCGTGTTACGGATATGCCCGCGGAGTCCCGCTATCTCTATCCGTTAAATCACGCTTGTTAAACTAACCGCCTGTAATTAAAGACGTATCGAGGAAAGTATGAAACGTATTACCTGTGCCGCAGCGGCATTGATGGTGCTGCTCAGTGGCCAGAGTTATGCGGAGCAATTTGATCACAGCGCCGGGCAAAACGCCCGTGACGCGATGATCATACCCGCCGCCCAACAAACATCGCCGTATGACTTCAACCATATGGGGGCGGGAAGCGACAAATCTGACGAGTTAGGCGTAGCGTATTACCATCAACGCAGCTAACCGCTTGCCCCGCACCGTGCGGGGCTTTTTTTTACCGTCAGTTTGCCGGTGCCGCCCGGCGCAGACGAAAACCAAACACATTGATATAGAGCCCGGCCATGACCAGCACGGCCCCGGCCAACTGCATCACAGATAATTTCTCATCCAGCAGCAGCGCAGCACTCGCCATGCCGACCACCGGCACCAGCAGGGATAACGGTGCGACGCGCCAGGTTTCATACCGCCCCAGCAGCGTCCCCCAAATTCCGTAACCGAGAATGGTAGCGATAAAGGCCAGATAGACCAGCGACAGCAGCGTTGTGGTATCGATCGCCACCACGCTTTTCAGCATCACTGCCGGGCCGTCAAAAATCAGCGAGCAGACCATAAATGGCACAATCGGGATCAGCGCGCTCCATACCACCAGCGACATCACCGCCGGGCGCGAACTGTGCTGCATAATCTTTTTATTGAAGATATTGCCGCAGGCCCAGCTAAAGGCTCCCGCCAGCGTGAGCATAAAGCCGAGCAGCGGAATATGTTGCCCGGTGAGGCTCGCCTCAATCAGCACCAGCACGCCGACCACTGCCAGTGCGATGCCGACCAGCTGTTTGACGTGCAACCGTTCGCCAAAGATCCCTGCCCCGAGAATGATGGTAAAGAAGGCCTGCGCTTGCAGAACCAGCGAGGCGAGCCCGGCGGGCATGCCGAACTTGATGGCACAAAAGAGAAACGCGAATTGCCCGAAGCTGATGGTCAGGCCATAGCCGAGTAGCAGGCGCATCGGCACTTTCGGGCGGGCAACAAACAGCAGCGCCGGGAAGGCGACCAGCAGAAAGCGTAGCCCCGCGAGCATCAGTGGCGGCATGGCGTGCAGGCCTACTTTGATCACCACAAAATTGAGGCCCCAGGCCACGACTACCAGCATTGCCAGCAGCACATCTTTACGCGCCATCTACGCCCCTTTTTGTTTACAAATCTGTAAAAAATTTACGTTAACTTAAAAAATAGTCCAGTAATAGATCATTAAATTCGGTAGGTCGTTTTTGGCACCTCCAGACAAATTGGCGGTTGTGCGCCTCAGTTTCCGCGTGTTATTGCTGTTGGCATCACAAAAACGAAAATAAACCTGCCGGGTAAGAGAATGACCTCGACACAAACGCGCTCCACCGCCGCACTGCTGATTTCGTCACTTTTGTTAACTATTGGTCGCGGCGCAACGTTGCCATTCATGACCATTTATCTTAATCGCCAGTACGGCATGGCGGTCGATCAGGTCGGTTATGCGATGAGTATCGCCCTGACCGTGGGTGTGATCTTCAGCCTTGGCTTTGGCATGCTGGCAGATAAGTTCGACAAAAAACGCTATATGTTGCTGGCTATTGTCGCCTTTATCGGCGGATTTGCCGCCATTCCCCTCACCCATCACGCGGGTCTGGTGGTGCTCTTTTTCGCCCTCATCAACTGCGCCTATTCGGTCTTTTCGACGGTGTTGAAGGCCTATTTTGCCGACACGCTGCTGCCAGCGACGAAAGCGAAAATTTTCTCGCTCAACTACACCTTCCTCAATATCGGCTGGACCGTAGGACCGCCGCTCGGCACGCTGCTGGTGATGCAGAGTATCAATCTGCCCTTCTGGCTGGCGGTATTCTGCGCCGCCTTTCCGCTGGTCTTTATTCAACTCTATGTTCAGCGCATTGCCGTTGGCAGCGGTCGCGATCCGGCCGCGGCCTGGTCCCCGTCGGTGCTGCTAAGGGATAAAGCGCTGGGCTGGTTTACCCTCTCTAACTTTCTCGCCTCGTTCGTTGCCGGCTCTTTTGCTTCGTGCCTGTCGCAATATGTGATGGTGGTGGCGAGCAGTGAGTTCGCCGAGCGCGTGGTGGCAGTCGTTTTGCCGGTTAACGCGGCGATAGTTGTCACCTTGCAGTATGCCGTTGGGCGGAAGCTAACCCCCGGCAACCTGCGGCCGTTGATGGGGATTGGTACGCTCAGTTTTGTTATCGGCCTCGCGGGCTTTATGGTTTCTGGCGACAATTTATGGCTATGGGGTCTCTCTGCTGCGGTGTTTACCCTCGGCGAGGTGATCTATGCGCCGGGCGAATATCTGTTGATCGACAACATCGCGCCGCCGGGCATGAAAGCGACCTACTTCTCGGCGCAGGCGCTCGGCTGGCTGGGCGCGGCGATGAACCCGCTATTAACCGGCGTGATCCTCACCACGCTGCCGTCCTGGTCGCTGTTTGTCATCCTGATGGTCACCATCGTCATTGCGTGGCTGATGATGCTCAAAGGGATGCGCGTCCGGCCATGGGGCGTGTTGCAGACGCAATAAGGAGATGCCCGTTATCCCGGATCGCAACTGCGCCTTATTCGGCCTGCGGTAACGAAGCCGCTGAAACGGCGTAGGCCGGATAAGCGCTAGCGCCATCCGGCATTATCTTCCCGCAACCATTGCCGGATGGCGGCTTCGCCTTATCCGGCCTACAAAAACGCGCTTTCAGCAATACTGGTGCGGCTTTTATCTGCAATATTACAGCGATGGTGTTGTGTCCCCGCTGAAATCGGCGAACCGAAGCGGGAATGACAAGGTCTGGACGCCATGGATGGCGGACAGAGGCGAACCGAGACAGGACAAAATTGCCGGGAGCAATTTTGAACAGCGCTTGCGCTGGCCCCGGAGGGGCGAGTCCCATGGATGGGACGAGTAAACCGAGTCCCGGAACGGGCGAGTAAGTCGAGTCGAGCCGGCCGCAGTCAGGCACGCGGGAGGTGAGCGAAGTGCGCAGCACCGATTTCCTCGCGGGGCCGCGGGGATTGACAAGGGGGGAGCGGTCCCCCCCTTGTCCCGTTCACCGCATAAGAGGTTAATGAAACTCCCGAACGCATGGTGAACGGAACCCTTCCACCAATGCCATATGCCAGGCCCATTGCCGGATGGCGCGTTACGCGCTTATCCGGCCTACACGGTTCCAGCGGCTTCGTTACCGTAGGCCGGATAAGGCGTAGCCGCCATCCGGCAACTGCGCAGCGGAGACAAACCAGGACGGTGCCTGTTACCACACCTGCTCGGCGATGCGGGTTACCAGCCGCACTTTCTCCCACTGCTGCTCCGGCGTCAGCGAATTGCCCTCTTCCGTTGAGGCAAAACCGCACTGCGGGCTGAGGCAAATCTGGCTGATATCGACATACTTCGCCGCTTCCTCAAGACGCGCTTTCACCCCTTCCGGGTTCTCCAGCTCGCCGTTTTTAGTGGTGATCAGGCCCAATACCACCTGCTGTTTGCCCGGGCGCACAAAGCGCAGCGGCGCAAAGTCACCGGAGCGGTCATTGTCATACTCAAGGAAGAAGGCATCGACATTCACGCCGCCGAACAGCACCTCTGCTACCGGCTCGTAACCCCCTTCGGAGATCCAGGTGGAACGGAAGTTGCCGCGGCAGACATGCAACCCGATGGTCAAATCTTCCGGCTTACCCTCCAGCGCCTTGTTCAGTACGCGGGCGTAAATGCGCGCCAGCTCTTCCGGATCGTCACCGCGTGCGACAATCTGCTTGCGCTGATCGTCAGAGCAGAGATAAGCCCAGACGGTATCGTCCAGTTGCAGATAGCGGCAGCCAGCGTCATAAAACGCGCGGATTGCATCGCGCCAGGTGGTGGCGAGATCGTCAAAATAGGCATCCAGCTCGGGATAGACGGTGGCATCGATCACTTTACGGCCGCCGCGGAAGTGGAGCACGCTCGGGCTGGGAATGGTCATTTTCGGCTGCGCATCGCCGCTGATGCTCTTCAGATAGCGAAAATCTTCCAGCATCGGGTGATCTTTGAAGCTCACTTTACCCGTCACGCGCACGCCGTGTGCTTTGGTCTGCACGCCGTTGAACTGGATCCCCTGCTCGGCTTCGAAAAGCTCAACGCCTTCCAGCCCGGCGAAGAAATCAAAATGCCACCAGGCGCGGCGAAACTCGCCATCGGTTACCACGTGCAGACCGCAGGCGCACTGCTGTTCCACTACCTGACGAATCTCTTCGTTTTCAATATGACGCAGCTGATCGGCGCTGATTTCACCCTGCGCAAACTGCTGGCGCGCCTGTTTGATAGCGTCGGGACGTAAAAAGCTGCCGACTACGTCTGCGCGGAACGGGGCCTGATGTCGCTGCATAATTCTCTCCTTATGCGCCTGGGCAGATGGTTGCCCGGCGTGATAATTCATTATTTGAATATTTAGACTTCTGGACGGCTAAATGTCCAAACAAAATGTCACACCGGGCCAGCGACGGCAAACGAGAAAATTTCACGTCCCATGAAAAATATTCATGTTCAGTGCTGGAAGGTGAAAAAGATCCCTGTCAGGCAGCGTGCTCGATCCCGCTGGCAAAGCTGAAACCTTCATCTTGCCAACCGGTAATGCCGCCGATCATGATCTTCACCGCCAGCCCGAGACGCGCCAGCTTCAGCGCTGCGAAATCAGCCCCGTTGCAGTGCGGGCCTGCGCAGTAGACGACAAATAGCGTGTCGGCAGGCCATTCAGCCATCCGCTCTGCCGTGATGGTGCTGTGGGGCAGGTGAATCGCCCCCGGCAGATGGCGACGCGCAAAGGCATCCGGGCTGCCGACCACATGCAGTAAGACAAAATCTTTCTCGTTATGGGTCAGGGCGTGATGCACATCCGCGCAATCTGTTTCGACGCTCAGGCGGTGCATAAAATGGCTGGCAGCTTCTTCCGGGGAGGCGGCAGGAATATCGGTTACATAGCTCATCGTCTTTTCTCCATGGTTGTGTTAACACTAATCTAACCAAAACAGCGCGCCCTGAATGCGCCCTTCTCTGCCAGATAACACCAGGATAATGACAACTTTACGACACCCTGCTGCCCGCCATCGCGTGGTCGCCCTCGCCTATGACGGGCTCTGTACCTTTGAATTTGGCGTCGCCGTGGAAGTCTTCGGACTGCCGCGCCCGGAGATGGGCGAGAACTGGTATGACTTTGCCGTTGCCGCCGTTGACGTGGGCGAACTGCGCGCTACCGGCGGCATTCGCATTATGGCGGAAGGCGGTCTTGGACTGCTTAATGAGGCGGATACGGTGGTTATTCCCGGCTGGCGCGGTGCCGATCAGCCCGTGCCACCCGCATTATGCCGGGCGTTACAGGAGGCCTGGCAGCGCGGCTGCCGGGTGATATCAATCTGTTCCGGCGTGTTTGTACTGGCGGCTGCGGGGTTACTCAACGGGCGGAAAGCCACCACGCACTGGCGCTACACCGACCGGCTACGTGAGCACTACCCGGCCATCGTGGTGCTGGACGATGCCCTCTATTATGACGAGGGGAACGTGATGACCTCGGCAGGCAGCGCGGCGGGGATCGATCTCTGCCTGCATGTGGTGCGCGAAGATTTTGGTATTGAAGCGGCTAATAGCGTCGCCAGGCGGTTGGTGGTGCAACCTCATCGCGACGGCGCGCAGACGCAGCACCTGGCTCGCCCGGTGGCGCGTACGCGTGAAAGCCGACAGCTCGGCCTGCTGTTTGATTACCTGCACCAGCAGCTGGCGGGCAATCATACGGTCGCTGCGCTGGCGCAGCGCACCGGCATGAGCGAGCGCACTTTTCTACGTCGGTTTCAGGAAGCCACCGGCACTACCCCCGCACGCTGGATCTTGCAAGAGCGGTTGCTGCGTGCGCAATCGCTCCTGACGCAAACGCGGATGAGCATTGAACTTATTGCCCGCCATAGCGGGTTCGCGAACGCTGCCTCCCTGCGTCACCATTTTCAACAGCAGCATGCCCTGTCACCCGCGGCTTATCGGAAAAAATTTACCGAAGCGGTGAATTAATTCACATTATTAAGCGTTTGTTGATATTTAGCAGGCTATTATCTCTCCATTGCAGCGATAAAATTTTCTAGTGAGGCAAATCAGTGAAATAAATGGAGAGGTACAACATGGGAAATATGCATGTTTTTATGGCGGTTCTGGGCATTATTTTGTTTTCAGGTTTTTTAGCCGCTTATTTTAGCCATAAATGGGACGATTGATGAACGACGATAATCCCCCACCGCGACGGCTTCTTACATTATATGTAAGAAGCCGTTTTTGCTTTATCTGGCGCAAAAAAAAACCGCCGGTTATGGCGGTCAATGCTTGCATGGATAGATTTGTGCTTATTGTTACACGCTAACTCATTTTTCAATGTTAACGGGCTGGTGTCACTTTATCAGTAACAACCTCAACAGAACCTAAACGACGCCCCTGCCGGAGCCTTCAACAGGCGAAACCATCGAAACGATTGCCTGACCTAAGTTGACATTTTTCTTTGAAAATAAAGAGGATATATCCCTTTTGAGCCAGTGGGCGTGTTAGGGTGTTCTCTCAATTCATCAGACCGGAGGGGTTATCCCCAATCTCAAATTCACGTGCCCGGTTTGCAGTAGCCATAAGTTTACTTTTACTACCTATTGTTCAGATAAACTTCCTTCGCACGGAGCGATTTGCTCAGTGTGTGGCGCGCGACTTACTGCGTTAACCTGTATTCCTGCACTCAGAAGACGACGCTGGCCGAAAAACGTTTTATAAAAACAGGGGGCCTTTTTGTGGCCCCGTTTTTTGCATTTACGCGTTTTTAGCTTTGCCCAGTGAAAACCCACTGACTTTCGCAATATGCACTCGTAATATTGTGCCCTTCACGCTCGTCCAGCCGCCATTACCTGTCATCCATGAGGGATCTTTAATATGCAGGTAATTAAGCGGAATCTCATGTTGATCGTCGACGCGGTAATCTTCTGCCAGCTGATCAAAAAAAGTGGCGATAGGATTTTTAATATTCTCGTCACCGGCAACAGAACGAATCGCCTGCGCCGTCGACAGCGCATACTCTTTACCTGATACCAGTTCACCTGCCACGACCTGACCGCCCACCACCAGCGTGACCACCATTCCTGCGCCAAGGTTTGCGCAGGAGACCAGATGCGACAGCGCGCTGTCCTGAGTGCTGATGGTCGGCGTAGCGGCTATTACATCACGTTCTGTTTCCATGAATACCTCCACATACAGGCAGAAAAAAACCGCCCGCAGGCGGTTAGTGTTTAATGAAACTGGCGAATAGCTTGCTCCGTCTCCTGCTGGGTGACCAGATCGGAGAAACGGGCGACGAAGTAGGTCTCTCCGTCAAGCTCCCAGGGCTCGATCGGGATTTCCAGAAAAGCGCTTTGCTCATTTTTAAAGGTGACCGATTTGGCGTTATCTTCCACGGACACCTGCTCAACCTTACCACCGGCGCGAATTACCACTACATTTTTGCTCATGTCGGTTACCTCAGTTGCTTAAATTGCCTTCGACATTAACACAGCCATGCTCATCATGCCTGTCCCATGCCATAGATTGTTAAGCGCTAAAAATTAGGTCCTATAATTTGGCTTAATGAGAGGGATAACGCTACGGCGGGAAACGTGAGATGGACCACACTTTCGCAATTGTGTGGGTATAAAAAGGCGGCAAAAAGCCAGAGACCGGCCAGGTAACCCGTCTCTGGCTAAGGATATTACGGTGATGCCGGGTGCCTCCCGGTGAGTGCGCGCCAGCCCGCACAACTCGCTTTCACCCCAAAAGATGTGGCTGGTAGCCCCTCCGCGTAGGGGGATTCATCACCACGCTTAACGTTATTAAGCGAAGGGAGATCGGTCAATGCTCGTGCGGGTTATGTAAGTTTTTAAAGCATAAACATTTATCGCAAGCGCAGAGAGGGGAAAAGTAGCCTCGCTCGCAATGCGTCGTCGCGCAGCACCTAAAACCCCGCCCTCTAAATTTTTGATAAAGAATCGCGGTTAACTGGTCGATAACGGTTAACAGGAGACGTTCTCGAACGCTGACAGGATCAAATCCGTTGATTACCACAAGATCAGGGCGTTTAGCTCGTTCAGGTAATCTGAAGAATTTTCAATTTAATCAGTACGATGTATTACAGCATTTCTTAAGGAGAGATGATGAAGACAACCGAAGAAGCGATTAACGATCTGCAGTGTCGCGCTTTAGCCTATGAAGTCATTTTCCAGTCCATCTTCTCTGAACTGCCGCAAGTGTTCATTGAGAGAGCCGCTGAGAAGATTGAAGGTAACTTCAAAGCATTCGAAACCGGTACGCATTCCGACGCAGGAAAAGCCAAGCTTGATGCGGCAAAAGCCGTTGTTTCGCGCATTATGGGAACGAAAATTTAATCGCCGCTGACAGAGTGTTTATAAGGTCGTGCGGTTTGAAACAATGCCCTTAATTTACGGCTGTCAGTTGCAACTGCTATCGACGGGACCGCTTGAGCATAAAAAAACCGGGCATCTCGCCCGGCTCTTTTTCCATCCCGCAAAGCCTTACTCGCTCAGGCCCCGGTTTTTCAGCATCGGTCCGATCTGCGGATCGTGCCCGCGCCACTGGCGATAGAGTTCAGCCAAATCCGTGCTGTTGCCGCGCGACAGAATGGCGTCGCGGAATTTTTGCCCATTTTCACGGCTCAACCCGCCCTGTTCAACGAACCACTGATAGCCATCGTCGGCGAGCATCTGCGTCCATAAATAGGCGTAATAACCCGCTGCGTAGCCGCCGCCGAAGATATGGGAAAAATAGCTGCTGCGGTAGCGCGGCGGTACGGCGGCCAGGTCGAGCTTCTCTTTGGCGATGGCCTGCGCTTCGAAACTTTCCACATCATTGCCCCCGGCATTTGCTGCCAGCCCGTGCCAGTTCATATCCAGCAGCGCCGCGCTCAGCAACTCGGTCATGTCGTAACCTTTATTAAACTGCGTGGCGCGCAGCATCTTGTCGCGCAGGGCATCCGGCATCGGCTCGCCGCTTTGGTAGTGGCGGGCGTAATGGGCAAACACCTGCGGCTGGCTGGCCCAGTGTTCGTTGATCTGCGACGGGAACTCAACAAAATCGCGCGGCGTGTTGGTGCCGGAAAGGCTGGCGTAGCGCTGGCTGGCGAACAGCCCGTGCAGCGTATGACCAAACTCGTGGAAGGTCGTAATCACCTCATCCCAGGAGAGCAGCGCAGGCTGACCATTGGTCGGTTTCTGGTAGTTGCAGACGTTGTAAATAACCGGCTGCGTGTCGTTAAGCGTAGACTGCTCGATAAAGTTACCCATCCAGGCGCCGCCGCTTTTCGAGTCGCGGGCAAAGAAGTCGCCATAAAAGAGCGCCAGCCCGCGGTCATCGGCGTCAAAAATCTCCCATACCCGCACATCTGGATGGTAAACGGGGATATCAAAACGTTCCTGAAAGCGGATGCCGAACAGCTGGCTTGCCGCCCAGAATACGCCCTCTGTTAATACCGTATTCAACGCGAAATAGGGTTTAATCTGCGTCTCGTCGAGATCATATTTCGCCATGCGGACCTGTTCTGCGTAAAAGGCCCAGTCCCAGGCCTGAGCGGTGAACCCGCCTTGCTGGTTATCGATAACCTGCTGAATATCTGCCAGCTCACGCTCAGCATGCGCACGGGCTGCCGGTGCGATATTGCGCATAAATTCCAGCGCCGCCTGCGGCGTACCGGCCATCTGATCGGCAATCTTCCAGCTGGCGAAATCATCAAAGCCAAGCAGGTGTGCCTGCTCGGCACGCAGCCTGGCCAGACGCAGTACCAGCGCGCGGGTGTCGTTGGCATCGTTACGCTCTGTACGCAGCCAGCTGGCTTTAAACAGGCTCTCTCGCGTCTGACGATCGCGCAGCACGGCCAGCGCCGGTTGCTGAGTGGTGTTCAGCAGCGTTAACAGCCAGCGGTTCTCCAGCCCTTTGGCTCTCGCCGCCTCGGCGGCATGCTCAATCTCTTCAGCGCTCATGCCGTCGAGCTGGCGCACATCATCCACCACCAGACCGCCCGCTTTATCCGCCGCCAGCAGGCGCTGGTTAAACTGGCTAATCAGGGATGCCGCTTCAGTATTAAGCGCTTTCAATGTCGCTTTATCCTGCTCACCCAGCATCGCGCCCGCCAGCACAAAGCGCTGATAGGTCACCTCGACCAGACGCGCCGATTCAGCATCGAGGTTCGCGCTATCAAGGCTTTTCCATACCGCTTCAACGCGGTCAAACAGCTGTTCATCAAGATAAATATCGTTGGCAAGCTCCGCTAACTCTGTGGAGAAGGCTTCGTCGAGCTGCTGGAGGAAATCATTGGTGTCCGCCGAGGTCATGGCAAAAAAGACGCTGGTCACGTAAGTGAGCAAGGCTCCGCTCTGCTCCAGCGCCAGGATGGTGTTGTCGAAGTCCGCTGGCGCGCTGTTCTGCGCGATCGCCGCAATCTGCTCGCGTTTTTGCCGTATCCCTTCATCAAAGGCCGGGCGATAGTGCTCCTGCTCGATAAGATCGAAGGGCGGGGCCTGATACGGCAGTATGCTGGCAGTAAAAAAAGGATTGGTGACCGACATAGTTTGCTCCTGAATGCGGTAAGTCTCCTCAGAGTAGGCATCCGCCGCCCGCTGCGCAATCCTTTCTCACCCCTGCGCAAGCCACCATTTTTTGCCACACTCTTTAACAGTCAAAACTTGTATTGCCGCCTGTGCGCGGTGCATGCTATGTCACGACATCACAAAAATCGTTGAGGAACAAAGAGATGATTATTCTTGTTACCGGGGCAACCGCAGGGTTCGGCGAGAGCATTACCCGCCGCTTTATTCAAAATGGCCATCACGTGATCGCGACCGGCCGCCGCCAGGAGCGTTTGCAGGAGCTGAAAGAGGAGCTGGGCGAGAATCTCTACACCGCTCAACTGGACGTGCGTAACCGCGCGGCTATCGACGAATTTATCGCTGCCCTGCCCGCGCAATGGCGCGAGATTGATGTGCTGGTCAATAACGCCGGGCTGGCGCTGGGCATGGAGCCTGCGCACAAAGCCAATGTGGATGACTGGGAAACGATGATCGACACCAACAACAAAGGCCTGGTCTATATGACCCGCGCCGTGCTGCCGGGTATGGTCGAGCGCAATCGCGGTCATATCATCAACCTTGGCTCTACGGCCGGAAGCTGGCCTTATGCGGGTGGCAACGTCTATGGCGCGAGCAAAGCCTTTGTGCGCCAGTTCAGCCTCAACCTGCGCACCGATCTGAGCGGTACCGCAGTGCGTGTCACCAATATCGAGCCGGGTCTGGTTGGCGGCACTGAGTTTTCCAACGTGCGCTTTAAAGGCGATGACGATAAAGCGACGAAAACCTACGAAAACACCACTGCGCTGAGCGCGGAAGATGTGACCGAAGCGGTGTGGTGGGTGGCAACACTGCCGAAGCATGTCAATATCAACACCCTGGAGATGATGCCGGTCAGCCAGAGCTATGCCGGTCTGAGCGTGCACCGCCAGAGCTGATGCTCCCCACCCGGCCTGCGGGCCGGGTCTGGGATGTATGCAGAAACAATGGTATGGTAGCCGGGTTAACCCTTTAAAAAGTAAGAGCGAATGGCCGCTGAAACGCAACTCAACCCTACGCAACCCGTTAATCAACAGATCTACAGCATCCTGCGACGGGATATTGTCCACTGCCTGATTCCACCGGGTACGCCACTCTCTGAAAAAGAGGTGTCGGTGCGTTTTGACGTCTCGCGCCAGCCGGTGCGTGAAGCGTTTATCAAGCTCGCGGAAAACGGCTTGATTCAGATCCGCCCCCAGCGCGGAAGCTACGTGAATAAAATTTCGCTGACACAAGTGCGCAACGGCTGCTTTGTCCGTCAGGCGATAGAGTGCGCCGTGGCCCGCCGCGCCGCGCAGATGATTGATGACAGCGCCTGTTATCAGCTTGAGCAGAATCTCCACCAGCAGCGGATCGCCATTGAGCGCAAGCAGCTGAATGACTTCTTTGAACTGGATGATGAGTTCCACCACAAGCTGGCGCTAATCGCTGATTGCCAGCTGGCGTGGGATACGATTGAAAACATCAAGGCGACGATTGACCGTGTGCGCTATATGAGCCTCGATCACGTCTCCCCCCCGGAGATGCTGCTGCGCCAGCACCAGGCCATTTTCGAGGCGCTGGAAAAACGCGATGCCGACGCGGTTGAGCATGCAATGACTCTGCATTTGCAGGAGATCAGCGAGTCGGTTAAAACCATTCGCCAGGAGAATCGCGACTGGTTCAGCGAAGAGTAATCGCCCTCCTTTCCCTTATCAGGTCACCTTTTTTGCCAGAAAAAAGTGTGACCTTGATCAAAAGCAAAAACTCATCATCTCAGTGGCGTATTTATAGGGCGTCCGTTTTGGGGCCATCTTCTGCCCCGGTTCGCTTTATGGATATTATCAAGGAGAAACCATCATGATGACTTATGACCGCAACCGTAACCCTATCACCACCGGCTCGCGCGTAATGATTAACGGCACTGGCCGCACCGGCAAAATTGTCGCTATCCACGCCGAGGGGTTGAGCGCTGAAAAAGTGCGCCGCAACAAAACGGTGGAAGTGGAAGGGTGTGAAGGCAAATTCGAGCCGGTAGAGCTGATCCGCCTCGGCCTGCACTGATCGGTAAAACGTGATGAAGATGAGTGCCGCCGCTGCGGCACTCGTCGTTTATTTACAGCCCTGCCGCGAAGTGTGCAACTGTCGCTTTTGCGCCTTTCGCCAGCAGCATCTGATACGCCTTTTGCACCTGCGCCACAAACGCGCTCTCCTTCGGCAAATCACGGCCAAAAATCGCTTCAATGCCCAGCAACGCTTCAACGCGCGCTTCCCCTTCTGCGCTACCGTTAACCGCTTTCTGGATCACCGCAAGCAGCGGATCGCACACTTCAATCGCCTGCCCCTGCTCGTCAACGCCGCCGACGTAGCGCATCCAGCCCGCAACGCCTAACGCCAGCAGGGAGAGGTCGCTGCCGTGCGCCAGGTGCCAGCGCACAGAGTCCAGCATGCGCTGCGGCAGCTTCTGACTGCCGTCCATGGCGATCTGCCAGGTACGGTGGCGCAGCGCGGTATTGCTGTAACGCGCGATCAGCAGATCGGCGTAGTGCGGCAGATCCACATCCTCAACTTTCAGCGTCGGTGCCTGTTCGCGCAGCATCAGCGCGTGTGCCGCGCGGCGATAGTGCTCATCTTCCATGCACTCGTTGATGTGCTGGTAGCCCGCCAGATAGCCAAGCCAGGCGAGGAAGGAGTGGCTGCCGTTCAGCATGCGCAGCTTCATCTCTTCAAAGGGCACCACATCGCTCACCAGCTCTGCGCCCGCTTTCTCCCACGCCGGGCGGCCTGCGACAAAGTTGTCTTCAATCACCCACTGGCGGAACGGTTCACAGGCGACGCCCGCCGGATCGCGCACGCCGGTAAGCTGTTCGATCTTCTCAAGGGTGTCAGCCGTAACGGCCGGGACGATACGATCGACCATCGTGGAGGGAAAGGTGACGTTCTCTTCAATCCAGCGCGCCAGCGCAGCGTCCACCGTGCGGGCATAGTCGCAGACAACGTTGCGCGTGACGTGCCCGTTTTCCGGCATGTTGTCGCAGGACATCACACTAAACGGCGGTAACCCTGCGGCTTTGCGGCGGGAAAGCGCTTCAACAATCACTCCGGCGGCGGATGTCGGCTGATGCGGGTTTTGCAGATCGGCCACGATCAACGGGTGATCGAGCATCAGCTCCCCGGTCGCCGGCGAGTGGCAGTACCCCTTCTCGGTAATGGTCAATGAGACAATCGCCACCTGCGGCTCACACATGGCATCCAGCACCGTTTCCAGCCCGTCCACCTGCGCATGCAGCGCGCGCTTCGCCACACCCACCACGCGCGCGGTCCACGCATCGGCGGACATCTCCGCCACGGTGTAGAGATTATCCTGCTGTTTCAGATCGGCAATCTGCTGCTCGCCGCCGATAAGATTAACTTCGCAGTAGCCCCAGTCGCTGCCGTGCTCTGCGGCAAGAATATCGGTGTAGACCGACTGATGCGCGCGGTGAAACGCGCCAAAACCAAGATGCACAATGCGCGCAACCAGCTTGCTGCGATCGTACTGCGGTAGAGTGGCTTTCGCCGTTAACAGCCTGTTTTCCATGGTGAGACTCATCTTATTAAATGAAACAGTGGTTCACTAGATTAAGGCGTAGCGCAAACCCGACTATGATTTGCGACAGGATTTGCTGACTACACCAACTAGAATGGTAACCAAATGTGTATTAAGCCGGGATGAAAACGGTTTGCCTCAGACGTAACGCCGCGAGGCGACAGGCTGTGCCGCGCTCTGGCGTTGAGGTTCGGCGGCATCTTGCAGAATACTTAAATCACGGTCGCGCACTTCCGGCATCAGTACCGCAGAGACGAGGCCAATCACCGAATAAGCCATTAACATCGCCGCAATCGGCCACCACGACCCGGTCATATTACAGAAGACCCCCGCCAGTACCGGACCGAAACCGACTGCAATCAGGCCGCCCGCCTCTTTTGAGATCGCCATGCGCGTGAAGCGGTTACGCGAGCCGAACATCTCCGCCATGGTGATATTCTCCAGCGCGAACAGCCCCAGCACGGCGATATTATGGATAACGATGATCGACAGCATAATCACGCCGGGCGCGTAGCTTTTATCGACAATCACCGCCATCATTGGCCAGGCAAGAAGAATCGACGAAACAGAGAGACAGATATAGGGTAAACGCCGCCCCACTTTGTCCGACAACCAGCCGAGCAGCGGTATGGTGATAAAACCAATAATCGAGCTAATCATTAACGCGTCCGTAGGTATGCGTTTCTCAAACAGCAGCGTCTGCACCAGATAGCCTGCGAGGAAAGTCTGAATCAGACCGGAGTTGCCCGCCTGGCCAAAACGCAGCCCTGTTGCCAGCCAGAACGTTTTACTGCTAAACATCGCCCCCAGACCACTCTGCTCCGGGGCAATTTTCGCCGGGGAGCCTTCACCTTCATGCACCTCTTCAAACACCGGGCTCTCTTTCAGATTCAGACGTAACCAGATGGCGAACAGCATGACCACCACGCTGGCAATAAAGGGAACGCGCCAGCCCCAGGCCAGCAGCGCTTCACGATCGAGCGCAAAGAACATGATCGCCCAGATGGCAGTGGCGCTCAGCGTACCGCAGTTGGTGCCCATTGCCACCAGCGAGGAGATGATGCCGCGCTTACCTTTTGGCGCATATTCAGCAAGCATGGTGCCGGCACCGGAAATTTCCGCTCCTGCGCCAAAACCCTGAATGATGCGCAGCGTGACCAGCAGCACCGGCGCGAAAATGCCAATCTGCGCGTAGGTCGGCAACACGCCAATCAGGGTTGTACAGATGCCCATCATGGTGATGGTGATAAAGAGCACTTTTTTACGCCCGATACGATCGCCCATTTTGCCAAAGACAAATGCGCCAATAATTCGCGCGATGTAGCCCGCTCCGTAGGTGCCCATCGCCAGGATGAGCGCCATCGCGGCAGACTGCTCCGGGAAGAAGATTTCATGGAATACCAGCGCCGCGCCAAGGGAGTAGAGCTGGAAATCCATAAACTCGAGGGCGGTACCCAGCCAGCCGGACACCGCCGCCTTCACCAGATCCGATGTTGTTCTTTCAGCTTTTACGTCAGTCATTATCGCCTTCTCAATCGTGTTGAATGCGTACGCCTGCACCGCACTTATTGTTATTTAATTGAACGTTAATAAAACTTTGCAGCAGCGACGCTGGTCTTTTTCAAACAGTTCAATCGCATCGGTAACGTGGTGATACGCAAATTTATGCGTCACCAGTTTGCCAGGGTCGATAAGGCCGCGAGCCAGCCAGTCGATAACCACGGGGAATTTATTGGCGTTGAGCCGGGAGGAGAAAATCGACAGCTCTTTACCGGTAATGCCCTGCTGAACAATGGTGCTGGGCTCGCTGGAGAATCCCATGATCACGATGCGCGCCGCAGGGGATGCCAATGTTATTGCCTCCTGCAAAATCGACGGATGACAGGCAGCATCGACAATTAACGTCGGTTTGATCCCAGCCTGCGCCAGCGTCTCCTGCAGCGTTTGCTGGCTATTGTTGATCACCCGATCGGCCCCGCTGCGCTGCGCCATCGCCAGCCGCTCATCGATTCTGTCAACGACGATGACCTGCTGAACGTGGTAGACGCCCTTCAGCACCTGCAGTGTGGTCAGCCCCATCGGCCCTGCGCCGTAGATCAGCGCCACATCATTTTCACGGGGCTGAACCTGACCAGTGACATTCGCAGCGATGGTGAAAGGCTCAACCATCACGGCATCCTCGTCGGAAATCGTATCGGGTATGACCCAGGCGTTGCGCGCCGGAACCGCCGCATATTCGCTAAAACCGCCATCGCGGTGGACACCGAGCACCACCAGCTCAGTACAAACGTTCGGTTTACCGACCGAACAGGGGTAGCAGTGGCCACAGCTGATCACCGGATCGACTGCCACCCGCTCACCAATACGCGAGGGTGAAACGCCTTCGCCAACGGCATCAATCAGCCCATAGAATTCATGGCCGATAACCCGCGGATATCTGGCGAAGGGATTGTGCCCGCGATAGATATGGCTGTCGGAGCCGCAAATCCCGGCGAGCTTAATGTTGACGCGCACCTCCCCGGCAGCGGGCTCTGGCAGAGGACGTTCAGCGAGGTTCAGCTGATTAGGTTGTTCAATTACCACACTTTTCATTCAGATATCCTTTATGACCGGTTCAGCAGCGAGCCAGAGAGGCTGGGGAAAGATAAGGCGGGCGTAGAGACGAAAGCGTGCAGGCTCGCGCCAGGCGTAACCGGGACGTTATCAGGGAAGATAATCAGTGAGAGAGCGTGGCGCTCCGCCAGGCTGGCGCTGCGTTTTGCGGGTGCAATGTTCATCGGAAACCCCTTACATCAAATAAATGTGTTGTAAGGGAACTTACGGAATGCGGCAACTACCATACAAGTATAACGATCGAAATTTACGCGTTCGATCACAGAACTTTAACACTTACCCTCTTAATTACGTGACCATCCTGCGACGATGATCAACATACCGCACAGGGCAACGGCTGCGCCCAGCCAGTCATAGACCGTCAGTTTTACGCCTTCCACAATGCGAAGCCAGAGAAGCGCGGTGCAGACGTAAACTCCGCCGTAAGCGGCATAGACGCGCCCGCTGGCGACCGGGTGGAGCGTCAGCAGCCAGACAAAAAGCGCCAGTACGATCGCGGCGGGAATCAGCAACAGTGGCGTAGCGCCACGTTTTAGCCACAGCCAGGGCAAGAAACAGCCTACAATTTCACACAGAGCGGTGACAAAAAAGAGCAGCGTGGTTTTCAGCATAATCAGGTCGTTTATTGAAAATAGGTTGAACCATCTTACCTGATAATGCTCTTACAGTCGGTTTCGCCCCGGTATGCTGGCAGGCGGAGATCGCTTAGAATAGAGACGTTTTTCCTCACTTAAGGACCATTGCCATGACTTCTACACTTAGCAAACGCCTGTGCCTGACCGCAATGCTGACGCTGGGTGCCATTGTGTACACCACTTCCGCACTGGCTGAAACCAACCGTCTGGTGATCGAATCGGGCGATAATGCACAGTCCCGTCAATCCGCCGCGATGGAAAAAGAGCAGTGGAACGATACCCGCAGCCTGCGCCATAAGGTCAATAAACGCGTAGAGAAAGAGTGGGACAAAGATGATGTCGCCTTCGATGCGCGCGATAACTGCCAGAAAAGCAGCAACCTGAATGCGTACTGGGAACCCAACACCCTGCGCTGCCTGGATCGCCGCACCGGGCGTGAAGTGCAGTAATCTCGTCGGGCGCGCTGCGCCCGCCTTCATCTCAGAGAAAGGATTTTTATGAGTGACGCCTTGCCCGTCCGGCTTCGCCCTCTGGAGCGCGAAGACCTTCGTTTTGTTCACCAGCTCGATAACAATGCCAGCGTGATGCGCTACTGGTTTGAAGAGCCTTATGAAGCCTTTGTTGAACTCTCCGATCTGTACGACAAACACATCCACGATCAGAGCGAGCGCCGCTTTGTCGTTGAGTGTGATGGCGTAAACGCCGGTCTGGTGGAGCTGGTTGAGATCAACCATGTACACCGCCGCGCGGAGTTTCAAATCATCATTTCGCCGGAATTTCAGGGTCGGGGGCTGGCCTCAAAAGCCGCCAGGCTGGCGATGGATTATGGCTTTACGGTATTAAACCTCTATAAGCTCTATCTCATCGTTGATAAAGAGAATGAGAAAGCAATTCACATATACCGCAAACTGGGTTTTCAGGTGGAGGGGGAATTAATTCACGAGTTCTTTATTAATGGCGAATATCGCAACACTATCCGCATGTGTATTTTTCAGCAGCACTACCTGCAAGAGCATAAAACCAGCGGCAGCACGCTGTTAAAACCCACCGCGCAATAAGCGCGGTGGCGGGTAGTATCAATAATACTCGATGGTGTTTTTGATGCTGTATTTATGCGTTACCTGCGGCGTCACGCTCTCATCTACAATCTCAAGGCTACAACTCAGCGGATTGTCATGCTTGTCGTAGTCGCAGGTCTGCTGCACTTTGCTCAGTGGCTTATCATTGAGCGTGCTCACCGCGGCATAATCGAGCTTTTTGCGCTTATCTTTTGCCGGCGTGGACGCGACATCGAGATGTACATCTTTCGACGTGGTGGATTTGCCCAGCGGATAACCTTCATCATCGTAGCGATACTTCACTTCCATATCTTTGCCTGAAGCGCGCACCACAAAGCCGTTATCGTCGGTATCCCATGTGACGCCCGCCGACGGGAATTCAGCCAGCTGGCATTTCCCCTGCAGCCGCAGCCGCTTCTCCTGCGTTTCGGCTTCAATATAGTAGTTGGCATCCAGCACCAGCGATACGCCGCTATTGTTCTCCAGGTCATGAAGTTCGAGCGTATCAAAACAGCCCTCTTTCGACAGCGTTCCGCTGACGCGCTTCGTCACTTCGCCCTTCTCATTAAGCAGAGTCTGACTAAAGTTTTTTACCGCGCCGCGCAGAGGATCAAAATCGAATTCATTCGAAAAACTTGCCATCTCCGGCGTGAATGCGACAGGTCCTTTTTCCTCATCACATCCGACCAAAATCAGAGCCAGAGAGACAAGTAATAACTGTTTTTTCAAAGGTTTCACCACAGTTTTCTTTAGAATGGCGCTTATATTAGCAAAACATTTACGCGATAGCGTAATGAGTTAGCGACTTCGTTAACTGACATCCGCGTAATTTCACATACAGGTAAGATGATTCAGAGATTTACCTTTTGTAGAAAAGAGAAGTGCTAAGCTTAAAGCGCACAATAAATAAGGAGACAAGCATGCACTATTCACGTTGGCTGTGCGCAGCACTGCTGGTAGGTTCTGTTCCTGCTTTCGCCGCGCCGGATTCATGCGAACGGGTTAAAACGGATATCCAGCAAAAAATTATTAACAATGGCGTCCCGGAGTCCGGGTTCGAATTGACCGTGGTGCCAAACGATCAAGCTGAACAGGCTGGCGGACAGGTGGTTGGTCACTGTGCCAATGACACCTACAAAATTATTTATACCCGCAACGGCGGCGCGTCATCGTAGAACGAAAACTGTAACAGCAATCAGTAAAATCTAATCCCCCTGATTTCCAGGGGGATTTCCTTCTCTTTGATCGTGCATAACATTCCCCTACTCCTTAATGATTAACATACCTCCATCATTAGCCTGCTTTTAATTTGCGCGGGTAAGTTTTTACTTAAAATAATAATGGAGTGAGTCATGTCGAAGACGGACTATGCAGGGGGTATTAGCCGACGAACGCTGGTAAAGTCGACCGCCCTCGGATCGTTAGCGCTGGCAGCAAGCAGTTTTTCTCTCCCGTTTGGTATGCGGTCTGCCGCTGCCGCGGTGCAACAGGCGATACAGCCCGCGCCGGATAAGGTGGTCTGGGGTGCCTGCTCGGTCAACTGCGGCAGCCGCTGCGCCCTGCGTCTGCATGTGCGCGATGATGAGATCTACTGGGTCGAAACCGATAACACTGGCGATGACGAATACGGTAATCATCAGGTGCGCGCCTGCCTGCGCGGGCGCTCTATCCGGCGGCGGATCAATCACCCGGATCGCCTCAACTACCCGATGAAACGCGTCGGCAAACGCGGCGAAGGCAAATTTCAGCGCATCAGCTGGGACGAAGCCCTCGATACCATCGCCACCCGCCTGAAAGGGGTGGTGGACAAATATGGCAACGAAGCGATCTATATCAACTACTCCTCCGGCATCGTCGGCGGCAACATTACCCGCTCATCCCCTTCCGCGTCGCTCGTCGCCCGCCTGATGGCGATGTATGGCGGCTTTCTCAACCAATACGGTACCTACAGCACGGCGCAAATCGCCTGCGCGATGCCCTACACCTACGGCTCCAACGAAGGCAACAGCACCTCCGATATTGAAAACAGCAAGCTGGTGGTGATGTTCGGCAACAACCCGGCGGAGACCCGCATGAGCGGCGGCGGCATTACCTACTTTCTTGAGCAGGCGCGTGAACGCTCCAATGCGCGAATGGTGGTGATTGACCCGCGCTATACCGACACTGCCGCCGGACGCGAAGATGAGTGGGTGCCGATCCGTCCCGGCACCGACGCCGCGCTGGTCGCTGGTATGGCCTGGGTGCTGATCAGCGAAAACCTGGTCGATCAGCCCTTCCTTGATAACTACTGCGTCGGCTACGACGAGAAAACCCTGCCCGCCGGTGCGCCAGCAAACGGTCACTACAAAGCCTATATTCTCGGCCAGGGCGATGACGGCGTAGCGAAAACGCCGCAGTGGGCGTCACGCATTACCGGCATCCCGGCAGACAAAATCATCAAGCTCGCCAGAGAGATTGGCAGCACCAAACCGGCCTATATCTGCCAGGGCTGGGGCCCGCAACGCCAGGCCAACGGCGAGCTGACCGCCCGTGCGATAGCCATGCTGCCGATCCTCACCGGCAATGTCGGTATTAACGGCGGCAACAGCGGCGCGCGCGAGTCGACCTACACCATCACCATTGAGCGAATGCCGATGCCGGAGAACCCGGTGAAAACCGCCATCTCCTGCTTCAGCTGGACCGACGCTATCGCCCGCGGGCCGGAGATGACGGCGACGCGCGACGGCGTGCGCGGCAAAGAGAAGCTCGACGTGCCGATTAAGTTCATCTGGAACTATGCCGGTAACACCCTCGTCAACCAGCATGGCGACATCAATCACACCCATGATGTCCTACAGGATGAGAGCAAGTGCGAGACGATCGTGGTGATTGAGAACTTTATGACTTCATCGGCGATGTACGCCGACATCCTGCTGCCGGATCTGATGACCGTTGAGCAGGAGGATATTATCCCCAACGATTACGCCGGCAACATGGGTTATCTCATCTTCCTGCAACCGGTCACCGCGCCCAAGTTTGAGCGCAAAGGCATCTACTGGATCACCAGCGAGATCGCCCGCCGCCTCGGGCCGGATATCTATCAGCGCTTTACCGAAGGGCGCAGCCAGGAGGAGTGGCTGAAATTCCTCTACGCCAGAATGGTTGAGAAAGATCCCGCGCTGCCGAGCTATGAAGAGTTGAAAGCGATGGGGATCTACAAGCGTAAAGATCCGAACGGCCACTTCGTTGCCTATAAAAAATTCCGCGATGACCCGCAGGCCAACCCGCTGAAAACGCCGTCGGGCAAGATTGAGATCTACTCCAGCAAGCTGGCAGAGATCGCAAGCCACTGGGAGCTGCAAAACGATGAGGTGATAAGCCCGCTGCCGGTCTACGCCTCCACCTTTGAAGGCTGGGACGATCCGGCGCGCGCCACCTTCCCGCTGCAACTTTTCGGCTTTCACTACAAAGCGCGCACCCACTCCAGCTACGGCAACATTGATGTGCTGAAAGAGGCCTGCCGCCAGGAGGTGTGGATCAACCCGCTTGATGCCGAACGGCGCGGGATTAACAACGGCGATCTGGTGCGCGTGTTTAACGACCGCGGCGAAGTGCGGATTGCGGCGAAAGTGACGCCGCGCATTATGCCGGGCGTCAGCGCCATGGGTCAGGGTGCGTGGCACCAGGCGGATATGGCGGGCGATCGCGTCGATCATGGCGGCTGCGTCAATACGCTCACCACGCACCGCCCTTCGCCGCTGGCGAAAGGCAACCCGCAGCACACCAATCTGGTCGACATTCAAAAGGTTTGAGGAGTAGCCGATGAGCACCCAGTATGGATTTTTTATTGATTCCGCCCGCTGCACCGGTTGTAAAACCTGCGAACTGGCCTGTAAAGATTACAAAGATTTAACCCCGGACGTCAGTTTCCGCCGCGTCTATGAGTATGCGGGCGGCAGCTGGCAGGAGGAGAATGGCGTCTGGCAGCAAAACGTCTTTGCCTACTATCTCTCCCTCTCCTGTAACCACTGTGAGGACCCGGCCTGCACCAAAGTCTGCCCGAGCGGCGCGATGCATAAACGCGAAGATGGCTTTGTGGTGGTCGACGAAGAGGTCTGCATTGGCTGCCGCTACTGCCATATGGCCTGCCCGTACGGCGCGCCGCAATACAATGCGGCGAAAGGCCATATGACCAAGTGCGACGGCTGCCATGAGCGCGTGGCAGAAGGCAAAAAGCCTGTCTGCGTTGAGTCCTGCCCGTTACGCGCCCTCGATTTTGGTCCGATTGAGACGCTGCGAAAAAAACACGGCACGCTGGCTGCGGTCGCGCCCATTCCGGCGGCGCACTTTACCCGGCCGAATATTGTCATCAAACCCAACGCCAACAGCCGCCCGACCGGGGACAAAACCGGCTATCTGGCCAATCCACAGGAGGTATGAAATGGGAAACGGATGGCATGAATGGCCGCTGGTGCTCTTTACGGTGCTCGGTCAGTGCGTGGCGGGCGGCGTGATTGGCACCGGCCTGGTGTGGATGGCCAATGAGAGCGACCGCCGCGGTCAGCTGCATATTGTGCGCAGCCAGTTTTTCCTCTGGCTACTGATGGGCATCGGCTTTGTCGCCTCGATGATGCACCTCGGCTCGCCGCTGCGCGCCTTTAACTCCCTGAATCGCATCGGCGCCTCTGCGTTGAGTAATGAGATTGCCGCCGGATCGCTCTTTTTTGCCATCGGCGGCATCTGGTGGCTGCTGAGCTGGCTGGGCAAAATGCCCGCCGGGCTCGGGCGCATCTGGCTGCTGGTCAGCATGGCCTCTGGCGTGCTGTTTGTCTGGGCGATGACGCGGGTCTATCAGATAGAGACCGTGCCGACCTGGCATAACGGTTACACCACCGCCAGCTTCTTCCTCACCATGCTGATTGGCGGCCCGCTGCTCGCAGCACTGTTACTGCGCCTTGTCGGCATACGCTTTCCGGCCTCCCGTTTTGCGGCGATAAGTGTGGCGGCGCTGCTGGCAAGCGCAGCGGTGGTGATGATGCAGAGCATGCTGCTTGGCGACACCCACTCCTCCGTGCAGCAGGCTACAGCGCTGATCCCGGATTACGGCTTACTCCAGGCGCTGCGACTGCTGCTTTTAGCGCTGGGGCTGGGCTGCTGGATCTGCCCGCTGGTGCTGCGCAGACAGCCTCGCATCAGTAGCCTGCTGGTTGGGTTTGTGCTGGTGGTTGCCGGGGAACTGATGGGTCGTGGCCTCTTTTACGGGCTGCATATGACCGTTGGCGTCGCCGTTGCCGGGTGATCGATTGCGGGGCCGGAGAGTGGTTGTCGCTTCTCCGGCCTTCGGCACTTTTTCAGGAAATACCATGACCGTTGAGAACCGTGAATCATTTATCTTCACCGCCCGCGTGCTCGGTGCGCTCTTTTACTATCCGCCGGAGAGCGAGCCCTCTGCGCCGCTGGTCAGCGCTTTTACGCATAATGCGTGGCTGGCGTCATGGCCGCTGGCGCAAAGCCGCCTGCTCCCGCTGGCTGAGCGCTTTTCAGCGGATGGCGAAGAGCCGTTAACTGACGCCTGGCAGCGGCTGTTTATCGGCCCGTGGGCGCTGCCAGCACCGCCGTGGGGATCGGTATGGCTCGATAAGGAGTGCGTGCTGTTTGGCGACTCGACGCTGGCCCTGCGCCAGTGGCTGCGCGAGAACAACATTGCTTTCGAGGTGCAGCAAAATGAGCCGGAGGATCATATCGGCACCCTGCTGCTGCTGGCGGCCTGGCTGGCTGAGCAGGGAAAGACGCAGGCCTGCGATGAGCTTCTGGCCTGGCACCTGCTGCCATGGTCGGGCCGCTTTCTTGTCGTACTGGAGGAGCAGGCACAGCACCCTTTCTGGCAGGCTTTCGCCCGGCTGGCACAGCTTACGCTGGCAGAGTGGCAGGCAAACCTGCTGATGCCGGTGGCGCAGAAGCCTCTTTTTCGTTAACGCCCTCTTTTTCACTTGCCGGGATAGTTTATCCCGGCAACCATATGTGACAACGTCACTCCTGCCGCTTCGCTTTTAAGACAATTCTTTAATATTCCGGTAAGCCTGTACGCCGTAAGGCTTAGTGTGAAAAAGCCGCCTGTCGCTGCGTTTTAAAAAATGGCCCCGGAACTGGAAGCCTCCCCGGACGCGAGCTATAGCTCAAAGCACCCTGCCGAACATGGCATAACAACATGCAACCTGCCGTTGCCATAACGCATGCAAACAGGGAGAGACACTGCAATGCAGACTTCCATGCTTACCCGCGCGCTGCTCTTCATCGCCGGGATTGTCGCCATACTGGCGCTGATTACCTGGGGTGTCGGGCTCGAGACGATAAAAGCCCGCCAGGTGGATTTGATTTATCTCGGGCAACAGCATCTGATCCTGGTGTTTAGCTCGATGTTTTTTGCCCTTCTGGTCGGCATTCCCAGCGGTGTCGCCCTTAGCCGCCCTGCCGCACGCGGCGTTGCCGAGTATGTGATGCAGATCTTTAACGTCGGCAACACCCTGCCGCCGCTGGCGGTGCTGGCCCTGGCGATGGTGGTGATTGGCATTGGCGATACGCCCGCGATCATCGCGCTGTTCCTCGCCTCACTGCTGCCGATTGTGCGTAACACCTATGCCGGGCTCTGCTCGGTGCCCGCCTCGTTAATCGAAGCGGCGAACGGGATTGGTATGACAAAGTGTCAGCGTTTACGCCAGGTGGAGCTGCCAAATGCCCTGCCGGTGATCCTCTCCGGGGTGCGGATTGCGACGGCGATTAACGTCGGCACCGCGCCGCTGGCGTTTCTGATTGGTGCCAGCAGCTATGGCGAACTGATCTTCCCCGGTATCTATCTCAACGATTTCCCGACGCTGATTTTAGGCGCAGCCGCCACGGCGCTGTTCGCTCTGATCCTCGATACCCTGCTGGCGGCGCTGGGCCGTCTCCTGAGCCCGCACTCGGCGTGATAATACTAAGAGGAAGTGTGATGAAACGACTTTTTCATACGCTGGGCTGGCTGGCGGCAACGGCGTTGTTCACCGCCAGCGCCCATGCGGCACCGCTGATTGTGGCGACCAAAAGCTTTACCGAGCAGCATATTTTGTCGGCCCTCACCGTGCAGTATCTGCAGAAAAAAGGCTTTCAGGTGCAGCCGCAGACCAATATCGCAACGGTGATTTCCCGTAACGCGATGATCAACAAACAGGTCGATATGACCTGGGAATATACCGGTACGTCGCTGATTATTTTTAACCACATTAATAAACGCATGTCGGCCCAGGAGACCTACGACACCGTTAAGCGCCTTGATGCAAAACACGGTCTGGTGTGGCTCAATCCGGCAAACATGAACAACACCTACGCCTTCGCCATGCAGCGTAAACGCGCCGAAGCGGAGCACATTACCACCATGTCGCAGATGGTGGCGAAGATTGAAGCGATCCGTAAAACCAACCCGAAAAAGAACTGGCTGCTGGGCCTCGACCTGGAGTTTGCCGGGCGCAGCGACGGCATGAAACCGTTGCAGGAGGCCTATGGCATGGCGCTGGATCGCCCGCAAATCCGCCAGATGGACCCCGGCCTGGTCTATAACGCGATCCGCGACGGTTTTGTCGATGCCGGTCTGGTCTACACCACTGATGGCCGCCTGAAGGGCTTCGATCTGAAAACGCTGGAGGATGATAAAGGCTTCTTCCCGAGCTATGCGGTCACCCCGGTGGTGCGCAAAGACACGCTTGAGGCCAATCCGGGCTTAGCGGATGCGCTCAATACCCTCTCCGGGCTGCTGAACAACGAGGTGATTATCTCCCTCAACGCCAAAGTCGATATCGATCACCAGACGCCGCAGCAGGTCGCCCGCGACTTCCTGCGCGAGAAAGGGTTGCTGTAAGGAGAGCCTATGGACACGATTCACTACATGATGGACAACGCGGGCTACCTGGCGAGCCTCACCTTCCAGCACCTCTGGCTGGTGCTGCTGGCGGTGGGCCTCGCGATAGTCATTGGCGTGCCGCTGGGGATTTTGATTGTACGCCACAAATGGCTGGCCACGCCGGTGCTCGGCCTGGCGACGCTGGTGCTGACCATTCCATCGATTGCCCTGTTCGGCCTGATGATCCCGCTCTTTTCGCTGGTCGGCCAGGGGATTGGCTCGCTGCCGGCGATCACTGCCGTGTTCCTCTACTCCCTGCTGCCAATTGTGCGCAACACCCATACTGCCCTCGACAGCCTGCCGCCGGGGCTGCGTGAAGCGGGACGCGGGATTGGCATGACCTTCTGGCAGCGTCTGCGCTGGGTAGAGATCCCGATGGCGCTGCCGGTGATTTTCGGCGGTATCCGCACCGCCGTGGTGATGAATATTGGCGTAATGGCCATCGCCGCCGTGATTGGCGCAGGCGGGCTGGGACTGCTGTTGCTGAACGGCATCGGCGGGAGTGATATCCGCATGCTGATTGCCGGCGCGGTGATGATCTGTTTACTGGCCGTCGTGCTCGACTGGTTACTGCACCGCTTACAAATCGTGCTGACGCCGAAGGGGATTCGATAATGATTAAACTGGAAAATCTGACCAAACAATTTACTCAGAAGAACGGCCAGAGTGTGAATGCCGTCGACAATGTCAACCTGATGGTGCCGGAAGGGGAAATGTGCGTGCTGCTCGGCCCCTCCGGCTGCGGCAAAACCACTACGCTGAAGATGATTAACCGCCTGATTACGCCAAGTAGCGGCAAGATCCTGATTAACGGTGAAGACACCAGCGGGATGGATACGGTGACCCTGCGGCGCAACATTGGCTATGTGATTCAGCAGATTGGCCTGTTCCCCAATATGACCATCGAAGAGAACATTACCGTGGTGCCGCGCATGCTGGGCTGGGATAAAGCGCGCTGTAAAAGCCGCGCGGAAGAGCTGATGGAGATGGTGGCGCTGGATGCGAAAAAGTTCCTGCATCGCTACCCGCGCGAGATGTCCGGCGGCCAGCAGCAGCGTATTGGCGTGATCCGCGCCCTGGCGGCCGATCCGCCGGTACTGCTGATGGATGAACCCTTCGGCGCGGTCGACCCCATCAACCGCGAAGTGATCCAGAACCAGTTTCTTGAGATGCAGCGGGCGCTGAAAAAGACGGTGCTGCTGGTAAGCCACGATATCGACGAAGCGTTAAAGCTCGGCGACCGTATCGCGGTCTTCCGCCAGGGCCGAATTGTGCAGTGCGCCAGCCCCGACGAGCTGCTGGCAAAACCGGCGAATGAGTTTGTCGGCTCCTTTGTCGGCCAGGACCGGACGCTGAAGCGTCTGCTGCTCGTTTCAGCCGGTGATGTGACCGATCAGCAACCGACCATCACCGTGCGGGAATCCACCCCGGCCGCTGAGGCGTTCGCCATTATGGATGATAACGATATGCGTGCCGTAACGGTGGTTGATGGTGCCGGGAAACCGCTTGGCTTCGTCAAACGCCGTGAAGCGCGGCATGACGCCCGCGACTGCGCCGCCCTGCTGCACCCCTTCCGCATTACTGGTAAAGCGGAGGACAACCTGCGCGTGGTGCTTTCGCGACTCTATGAGAGCAACACCAGCTGGATGCCGATTGTTGACGAAGAGGGTCGCTATAACGGCGAGATTTCCCAGGATTATATCGCCGAGTATTTGAGCTCCGGGAAAACGCGCCGGGCGCTGGCGATTCATAGCGAGAGTTAGGGGAATTTGCCAAATGGTGCTAACCGCAGGCCGGACAAGCCCCGGTTAGCGCCTTCAGGTCACCGATTTCATCTTGCGTGCAAGCCAGGCTTTGATATTTGGCCACTTGCGCTGCTCTGTTTTCCCGTATAAATCGCTGAACCCTTCAGCCAATGCCTCTTCTGCACCACCGCTGGCGCCGCCCTGCCAGGAGTAATTGTCGAAGGATTCCGGCGATGTGTTGCCCAGATCTTGTTTCCACGCAGAGATAAAACTGCCGCGTTTGCTCAAATAGTCCCCCACCTCACCGGTGCCCTTTGGCCCCATCAAGGCTTTTTCGCCAAAGCTACGATCAATTGCGTGGGCATATTCATGCAGCACTAAATTTGTCGAGCAGGTCAATAAAGTCCGCAATGGCTGCCATATGCTCTGCGGTAATTAATTGATGGCTCGTTAAATAAATCGTATCACTGAGCGCATTCCATATTTCTGTGTTGACTGCTTCACTATGAATTTTATGAAGTTTATAAAAGGTCTGCTGGATGACAGCGGACCAGGTTTATTTTTCGCACAGGCATACATAGACTTATGTCTCATGGCAAATCGGTGCGTAAATAACGCTCAGGATGGCTTAGCGGTACAGCCTGTAAACACTGCCTTTATACTCTCTCGCTTCAGCAGGTGTCTGCTCGACAAAACGGTAGGTTGTTCCGCTTCGCCCAAGGTATTTAAATTTTGTGCCGACCGGAAAAATACTCTCTTTCTCCACCACATCACCAAATTTAAAATCTTTCGGATTACCGGTAATGTCATATATCACCCCCAACTCATCCGGATCCGAAGAGGTGTTATATTTGCCGCTGGCAAACCTTTGTGCCAATTTTTTATCTGAGGTAACTGACATAAAAAAATTGGCTTTGACTAAGGCACCAGGCTTTATCGTGTTCAGGACAGATCTGTATTTCGTTCCCCTGAAATAGGTGCCCACGCCCGATGCCTTCGCTTTTTTAGCGGCCTGGTTCATGATGGCAATCGCATTCCCCTCTTTACTCAACGTTTTTATCACGTTTTTAATATCAATCCCTGGCGCGAAGGGGGGAGGGTTTTCCCCCACTTCAAATTGAAGCCTGGCTTCCCGGGCCAGCGGCCTGGGATCGGGAACGTCAATATCCAGGCCTTTCTCCTTTCTGATAAGGGAGTTGATATATAACGCCCCCCGGCTGGTGGCGTACAAATAGAGTGCACCATCCAATATATCGTTGGAAAACTGGGTAGCTACCCCTGTATTTTGGGACGCCGCTGCGCCTGACGCACTTTTATCATTTGCAGTGGTACCCGTCCGATATTTCGCGACTAACAGATGTGGTTTTGGCAGTTTCGGATTGAGGAGTTTTATTTTATCGAGGATGGTCTTGAGGTCATCCTTTGGAAGGTTCTCAAACCTGAGTTGCTCAAGGATTTCATTTTCTGACGGCAAGGCGTTATGTGCAGAAATTTGCGGCTTGGTGTTCTCTTTTGCATAGGCATACATAACCGTCATCTCCGGGCAACATTTTCCGTTAAGCGTAGCCAGGGGTGGAAATAGCCGGGATCGCTTTCAGATGTTTCATGCCCCAATATGGCGGGTAACACTCAGTTCTGTTGTAAGAGGCAATCAGTCAGGCCGGACAGGCATTGGCGCTATCCGGCAAAAGGGTGATAAGAGCGCGTCAGGCCAGCACGCGGTCGGCGACCAGCATGCCGGTGGCCATTTGCAGATTGATATAGTGGGCGAGATCGCGCTGTTCAGGCCGCGGCAGATAAGGCAACTCACCCACCAGCGGCGCGGGCAGTTTTTTACTGAGCACATTAATGATCTCGGCGTAGTGCGCAAGGCCAGGGTTAATGCGGTTTGCCACCCAGCCAATCAGCGGCAGGCCGTCGCTGGCGATCGCCTGCGCGGTGAGCAGCGCATGGTTGAGGCACCCTTCCTGAATCCCCACCACCATCACCACCGCCATCTGCTCCTGCACCACCCACTCGGAGAGCGGGCGCAGATCGTTCATCAGGCTGCGCCAGCCGCCGGTGCCTTCGACAACGACGTGATCGACCTGTTTACACAAATCGGCCAGCCCGTTCGACAGCAAGGTGTAGTTGATGGGGCAGCTGTGCGCCACGCTGCTCTCCTCTTCGCTCAGCGCAATCGGGTTGATGACGCTGTAAGGCAGCTCAAGGGAGGAGACGCTTTGCAGCACCAGCGCGTCTTTATTCCGCAGCCCTTCCGGCGTTGCCTGACTTCCTTTTGCAACAGGCTTATAACCTGCCACCGTTTTGCCGCTGGCAGCCAGCGCCTGGAGCAGCGCGCGGGACGCCACTGTCTTCCCGACAGAAGTGTCTGTACCCGTTACAAAGAAACGCTTAAGCATAAGTAACTCCACCGTTAAGCAACGAAAATATAAACCGGAAATATAATTCAGAGCAGAAAGTCTACGGGAAGTGGTGGAGGCTCAATTTGAGATAGCGCAATTTTTATCGCGACTGCGTAAAAATGTTACCCCTGTAACAAACGAATCAGCAGCGATCCGTTATACATCGCGTCTTTTACCAGCGCGGCACCCGCCATGGTGCCCTGATTGGTGAACTGCGTACTCTCAACGGCAATATGTTGGCTGTACGCGGGCAGTGCCTGCTGGCGAATAGAGTCGGCGATAGTTGGAAACAGCACATCTGCCGCAAGGCTCAGCGGCGAGCCAATCAATATTTTTTGCGGATTGAACAAATTAACCATGATGGCGAGAATGCGCCCAACATTCGCCCCAACGCCGCTGATGATATCTTTTGCCAGCAGATCGCCCTGCTGCGCCGCCTGGCAGAGCCACTCTACCGTCAGAGGCTGCTGGTGCAGCATCGAACTCATTGACTGACTCATGCGCAGCTGCGCCAGCTCCAGCACGCTCTCCACGCTGGCGATAGTCTCAAGACAGCCATGGTTGCCGCAGTAGCAGCGCTTGCCGTAGGGGTCGACCTGCGTATGACCAATCTCCACCAGGCTGCTGCTGCCCGCATGGAGCAGGCGTCCATCGGTGATCACCCCGGCACCCACGTTATGGTCAATCACGACCTGAATCACATCCCGCGCGCCGCGCGATGCGCCAAACAGCGCTTCCGCCATCGTCCAGGCGCTGATGTCATGCTGCACATAGACCGGCACGCCGGTGTGCGCCTCCAGCGCTTCGCCGAGCGGCATCTCCTTCACATCCTCATAAAAGGGCATGCGGTGGATAATGCCATTTTCCGTATCAATAATGCCCGGCAGCGTGATGGCGATCGCCGTCAGCCGCTCAAGTTTGTGCTGATGGCGGATAAAAAACTGATCGATTTGGGAAATGATGCGGGTGAGCAAGGGTTCGGCGGCGGTTAAGGGAAGATCGAGACGATCCTCGACCACCAGCTTGCTGCTTAAATCGCGCAGGGAGAGAAATATTTCGCCGCGGCTAATGCGTAATGAGAGGTAGTGCCAGGCTTCGGTTTCCACCACCAGCCCGACCGCCGGGCGCCCGCGGCTGCCCGGCTCCTGGATCTCCGTCTCCTGTACGAGGTGAGCTTCCAGCATTTCGCGTACGATTTTGGTGATGCTTGCCGGAGCCAGCTGCGCCAGACGGGAGAGGTCGATACGCGAGACCGGGCCAAGCTGATCGATAAGGCGATAGACTGCGCCCGCATTGGTCTGCTTTATTTGATCAATATGCCCCGGCTGGCTATCAGCGACCACCTCATACTCCCTTATTTTCGCGCTTCGAAATAAACATTCGGCTATGGTGAAACACTTAATGGCTGTCGTCAAATATTTACCCATGCTTGTGATTTAACGCACATTTTGCCCGCCGTTATGGGCAAAATTCAGCCGTTTGCCGCGTCAAGGAGCTGCTGTTTAAAACGCGCCGCCGCCGCCCCCTGCTCCTGGTGTTTTGACCACACCAGCCACATCTCGGAGACGGCATCCTCTTCAACAATCGGTATCCAGCGCATCTCGCTGAGCTGAACGCGGTGAAACGAGGCGGGTAAAATCGACACGCCCAGCCCTGCGGCTACCAGGCCGATAATGGTCATCGCCTCGCCCACCTCCTGCGCGATGCGCGGCGTCAACTGGTAGCGTCGCATCAGGCTGAGGATATCGTCATACAGGCCGGTGCCGACATGGGGATCGAAAAAGACAAACGGCTCCTGCGCCAGCTCGTGCAGTGAGACGGCCGTGCGTGTTGCCAGCGCGTGGTTACGCGGGATCATCGCCAGCAGCGGCTCACGCAGGATCACCTCCCATGCCAGCGTCTCCGGCAGCGGGGTGTTGCGCATCAAACCGAGATCCAGCGCCCCCTCATTAAGCGGTGCAATCTGTTCGCGGGTGTTGATCTCCCGCGTCTGGATATGCACATCCGGGTAGCGCTGGCGAAAAGAAGAGAGGGTATCTGAGACCGCTTTGATAAAGGGCGCGGAGGAGGTAAAGCCAATGCGTAATTCCCCCGTTTCGCCCTGATGCAAACGCAGCGCACGGGCAGCGGCCTCATCCACCTGGTTTAAGATCTGCCGGCTGTCGGCCAGAAACTGTCGCCCGGCCGGGGTCAATGAGACGCTACGATTTGTGCGGGCCAGCAGCCGCGCGCCGACCTGCTGTTCGAGGATCTGAATTTGCTGGCTCAGGGGCGGCTGCGAGATGTTCAGCCGTGCGGCGGCATGGCCAAAATGGAGCTCTTCGGCAACGGCGATAAAGTAGCGCAGATGGCGCAGTTCGATATTCATACTTTTAAAGTCTTATTTGAGATTATTAATATATTAGACAGAATATTTCCGCTTTCATACCCTTACGCCGTGGTAAGCCTGTCGCCGTAATGACGGGTCAAAAAGGTAAGGATCTCAAGTGAGTCGCACAACAACGGTTGATAACGAACCGACACACATCGTCAACGAACAACCCGCCGCCCTGCCGGGGCAATTTATTAAACGGGGTACCCCCCAATTTATGCGCGTCACGCTGGCGCTCTTTTCCGCCGGGCTGGCAACTTTCGCCCTGCTCTACTGCGTACAGCCTATTTTGCCGGTGCTCTCCCATGAGTTCGGGGTTTCGCCCGCCAGCAGCAGCATTTCTCTCTCCATCTCCACCGCCATGCTGGCGATTGGCCTGCTGTTTACCGGGCCGTTATCGGATGCGATTGGACGCAAAAACGTGATGGTCACCGCGCTGCTTCTGGCGTCGTGCTGCACACTGCTCTCAACGATGATGAGCAGCTGGCACGGTATTCTGGTGATGCGCGCGCTGGTGGGACTCTCGCTGAGCGGCGTGGCGGCGGTCGGCATGACCTACCTGAGTGAAGAGATCCACCCCAGTTTTGTCGCCTTCTCGATGGGGCTTTATATCAGCGGCAACTCCATCGGTGGCATGAGCGGCCGCCTGTTAAGCGGTGTTTTTACTGACTTCTTTAACTGGCGGGTGGCGGTGGCGGTGATTGGCTGCTTTGCGCTGGCTTCGGCGCTGATGTTCTGGAAGATTTTGCCTCCCTCGCGCCACTTTCGTGCCTCTTCGCTGCGACCCAAAACGCTGCTGATTAACTTTCGCCTGCACTGGCGCGATCGTGGCTTGCCGCTGCTCTTTCTCGAAGGCTTTTTGCTGATGGGGTCGTTCGTCACGCTGTTTAACTATATCGGCTATCGCCTGATGCAATCGCCGTGGATGCTGAGCCAGGCGGTGGTCGGCCTGCTGTCGGTGGCGTATCTGACCGGCACCTGGAGCTCGCCAAAAGCGGGCGCGATGACCAGCAAATATGGCCGCGGCCCGGTGATGATCGCCTTTACCACCATTATGCTGCTCGGTTTACTGCTGACGCTCTTCTCGTCATTGTGGGCGATCTTTACCGGCATGCTGCTCTTTACCGCCGGTTTCTTTGCCGCACACTCAGTTGCCAGCAGCTGGATTGGCCCGCGTGCTAAGCGCGCCAGAGGCCAGGCCTCGTCGCTCTATCTCTTCAGCTACTATCTTGGCTCCAGCGTGGCAGGAACCTTAGGCGGCGTATTCTGGCACAGCTACGGCTGGAACGGCGTCGGCGGATTTATCGCGGCGATGCTGGTGCTCGCCGTGCTGGTCGGCACACGGCTGCACGCGCGTCTGCGCTAGCGCGCGGAAAAAAGTCAGGCCCTGCGCAAGCGGGGCTTTTTATTAGCGTACCCCTGTGCCGGAATTGAGGATGGCGCCGGGGTTATCTTCGATAATATCGGCAACCTGCGGTTTGAACTTAGCGGGCAGGTTTTCGATTAACTTTCTCCTTCCCCCCACAACGCGCCAGTCCGCGCCTTTATGCGTATAGCTCCCCTCACCTGCGAATATCTTCGCCTGCGCCTCGGTGAATTGATCGTAGTCATTTATCCAGGCGCGAAGCATTGAGTTTCCTACATTGCCCCATGCCGAGCCGGAGTAGCCTTTTGTCGTAAGATTGAACTCATTGGCAACTTGCTGCGCCAAAGGCGCGCGACTATCCGCCGAGCGGCAACAGATTAGACGCACTTTCTTGAAACGCCTGATATCAACCCCCGAAGTAGTAAGTAACTCCTTCAGCGCTTTTCCATCATAAAAATTGCCTTTGGCATCCGACATATACCCTTTATTTTTAATGATGCCGCCGTGCCCCTGGATGGTCAGTCTGCGGCCCTCCTTAGTAATATCTTCAAAGGTAAAAATGCCATACACCAGCTCTCTGGCACTTCTTACCGCTTTATTCGCCCGCACCTCCTCCTCTTCAGGCTGTTCACTCTCTGAATAGAGGTTAGTGAAGGTGTTGAGTGCTTTATGCAGAACTTTGTACATGTGCAGCCCCTTTCCAACACGGCGTGGCTTTATCAACAGATGAATAGCCCGGTGTAAAACGCGGGTTTCCTAAAATGTAGTGGCTATTTTTTATACAGGCAAGGAGGGGTTCGCGCGCTTGCGCGTATAAGGAAGGCAGGCCCTGCGCAAGCTGGGCTTTTTTATTGCGATGTAGTGCGGAAAAGGGCTAGAAAAGCGCGAAGAGCGAGCTTGCGCCCATCAACTCCCGCACAGCGTCAAGCGCCATTAAACTGCAGATCACCCAAATGAAAGGATTCATGGTTTTTTGCTGTGTTATGCGTTTATTGGTTAAATGAATGTGTTCTCTATTATGGTACAGATTTTAATATTAGCCGCGGAACTACTATTTTTAGGTGTTCAGGTTAAGAAAATGCAAAAAAATCAGAGGCATTATGGATAAGCAAAACTACCAACAACTCACCCGTACCTTTCTTCGCCTGTCACGTTTCTCACACCTTGCTGCCGTTGCCGGCTGGGATATGTTCGCCATGATGCCGCCGGGCGGCAGCGCCGCGCGTGGTGAAGCGCTGGCTGAGCTGAGCGTGCTGCGCCACCAGATTTTAACCAATCCGCAGGTCGGCCAGTGGCTCTCCAGCGCCGGTCAGGAAGATCTCAACGACGTTGAACAGGCTAACCTGCGCGAAATGCAGCGCCACTACGATGAAGCAGCCCTGCTGCCGGAAGCGCTGGTGGAAGCCCTGTCGCTGGCGGGCAGTAAATGCGAGCACGCCTGGCGTACCCAGCGCCCGGCCAATGACTGGACGGGCTTCTCCGCCAACCTGAAAGAGGTGGTGAAACTGACCCGCGAAGAGGCGAAGCTGCGCGCGGCGGCGAAAGGCTGCTCGCCCTATGACGCCCTGCTGGATAAGTTCGAGCCGGATATGACCAGCGCCCGTCTTGATGAGCTGTTCGGCGAGGTCAAACGCTGGCTGCCGGATCTGCTGAAACAGGCGGTAGAGAAACAGGCGCAGCAGACGCTTATCGCGCCACAAGGGCCGTTCCCGATTGCCGATCAGCGTGAGCTGGGTTTGCAGGCGATGAAGACGCTCGGTTTCGATTTTAACGGCGGACGCCTTGACGTCAGCGCCCACCCCTTCTGCGGCGGCGTGCCGGAAGATGTGCGCATCACCACCCGTTACGATGAAAATGAGTTGCTGAGTGCCCTGTTCGGCGTGGTGCATGAAACCGGTCATGCGCGCTATGAGCAGAACCTGCCGCGCAGCTGGCCGGGTCAGCCGATCGCGCTGGCGCGCTCGACGGCGATTCACGAATCACAGAGCCTCTTCTTTGAGATGCAGCTTGGGCGCAGCGAAGCCTTCCTGCGTCGCCTGCAGCCCGCGATTATCGAGCGCTTTGGTATGCAGCCTGCCTTTGAGGAGCACAATTTTATCGCCTGGAACCAGCGCGTGAAGCCGGGCTATATTCGCGTCGATGCCGACGAAGTGAGCTATCCTGCGCACGTGATTCTGCGCTATGAGATCGAGCGGGCGCTGATCGATGGTGAGATTGAGGTCGACGATATTCCGGCACTGTGGAATGAGAAGATGCAGGCCTGGCTTGGACTCTCGACTGAAGGCAACTACCGCAACGGCTGTATGCAGGATATTCACTGGACCGATGGCGGCTTCGGCTACTTCCCCTCCTACACGCTGGGCGCAATGTACGCCGCGCAGCTGTTCCACGCCGCGCGCCGTGCGCTGCCGGGGCTGGATGATTCCATCGCCGCTGGTGATTTCAGCGCGCTGTTTGAGTGGCTGCGCCAGAACATCTGGCAGCACGGCAGCCGCTTTAGCACCGCACAGCTGATTGCCAACGCCACCGGCGAGCCGCTGAACGCCGACTATTTCCGCCAGCATCTTACCCGCCGTTATCTCTAATCACCCCGCGCCGGAGCCGCTCTCCGGCGCGTTTTCCCCCGTTGTACATTCCGTTACACGCCGATACCAATCACTCACGGAAAGGCTTCGCTTACAGGGATATAGTTCTTTCAACGGCCCCGCAGTGGGGTTGAATGAAGAAACCAATTCGAGGATATCGGAATGAAAAAAGTATTAGCTCTGGTTGTTGCCGCTGCAATGGGTCTGTCTTCTGCTGCTTTCGCTGCTGACACCGCTGCCACCTCTCAGGCGCCGGCTGCTGCGCCGACCACCACTACCGCTGCTCCGGCTGCTGACACCAAAGCGGCTCCGGCGAAGAAAGTTCACCACAAGAAACACAAAAAAGCCGCTGAGCAGAAAGCTCAGGCTGCTAAAAAGCACCACAAAAAAGCCGCCGCTAAACCGGCTGCTGAGCAGAAAGCCCAGGCTGCTAAAAAGCACCACAAAAAAGCAGCGGCTAAACCGGCTGTAGAGCAGAAAGCTCAGGCTGCTAAAAAACACCACAAACACGTAAAACACACTGCTGCTAAACCGGCTGCACAGCCGGCTGCATAAGCCACGTGTCTGTAACCGGCGCTCCCCGCGAGCGCCGTGCTAAAACGCGGCGCTGAGCCCTTCGGGTGAGGCGCCGTTTTTCTCTGGAGGCCTGAGCATGCTGCGACGTTATCGTTTTGAAGTGATCCTGATGATGTTAATTCTCTGCGCGCTTATCGCCCTCCGTTTCTATCTTTATTGATGTAGCACGCTGATTTTACTCCCGCTTTCTATGCGTCCCGTCTATATTTATTACTCATGGCTCGACCTTAATAATCATAATTTCCCCACCTGAGAGTACTATGCGAAGAACCGTTGTGCTGTTGCTGGGACCGCTGCTTTTGTTTTCCGCTGTTGGACATGCTGATGATGGCGATGAGGACGCGGTTAGCGCCAGGGATATAAAAACCCTCTTTTTTGGGCATGACGATCGTGTCCGCGTCGCGTCGCCGACCACCGCACCGTGGGATGCGATAGGCCAGCTTGAGACCGCCAGCGGCAATCTCTGCACCGCCACACTTATCTCCCCGCATCTCGCCTTAACCGCCGGGCACTGTCTGCTGACGCCGCCGCGCGGCAAAGTGGATAAAGCGATTGCGCTGCGGTTTGTGTCGCAAAAAGGGGTCTGGCGCTATGAGATCCACGGTATTGAAGGGCGCGTTGATGCCTCGCTGGGCCATCGTCTGAAGGCCGACGGCGAAGGGTGGATTGTCCCCTCCTCGGCCGCCTCATGGGATTTTGGGCTGATCGTTTTACGCTATCCGCCCTCCGGCATTACGCCGCTGCCGCTCTTTAGCGGCGATAAAGAGGCGCTGACCGCCGCGCTGAAGGCGGCTAACCGCAAAGTGACGCAGGCGGGTTATCCGCAAGATCATCTGGATAATCTCTTTAGCCACCAGGATTGTGTCGTGACGGGCTGGGCGCAGAGCAGCGTGCTGTCGCATCAGTGCGATACGCTGCCCGGCGATAGCGGTTCGCCGCTGATGTTAAAAACCGCTGACGGCTGGCAGTTGATTGCCGTGCAAAGCTCCGCTCCGGCGGCAAAAGATCGCTGGCGCGCTGATAACCGCGCCATTGCGGTGACCGGTTTTCGTGACAAGCTGGACGCGCTGGCCAGCGACACGGTGCAGTAACTCACTCCTGCCGCTGGCGATGCCGCTGTAACAACGTCTCCAGCGGCATCGGCGCACTAAAGTAGAAGCCCTGCAACTGATCGCAACCCGCCTCACGCAGCAGCGCCATCTGCGCTTCGTTTTCCACCCCTTCCGCCACGACCTGCATCCCCAGCGCGCTGGCAATGCGGATCGTACCGCTCACTAATACCGAAGCCTGCTCATCGCTATCCACCAGGCCTGCCAGCGATTTATCAATCTTGATGGTGTCGAAATTGAAGCGCCGCAGATAGCCGATACTCGAGTAGCCGGTGCCGAAATCATCGAGCGCAACTGCGGTGCCCAGCGCTTTTAAGTTGGCGATCGCCGCCTGCGCGCGCTCCGGGTTCTCCAGCACGTACGTTTCCGTCACCTCCAGTTGCAGGCGCTGCGCCGGAAAGCGGCAGCTCTCCAGCACATGCGCCACTTTGTCTTCAAACTCCGGGTCGCGAAACTGCGCCGGAGAGATGTTGACCGACAGTTTAAGCCCCGCCTGCGGATAGAGATCGTGGCAGGCGCGACGCAGGACAAACTGCCCCAGCGCGTAAATCAGGCCGCTGGTTTCGGCAATCGGGATAAACTCGTCCGGTTTGAGTTCCCCCTCCGGGCGGCGCGGCCAGCGTGCCAGCGCTTCAACGCCGCTCATCTCGCCGCTGCGGGCATCGATAATGGGTTGATACCAGACATCGAACTCCTCCCGCTCCAGCCCGTTGCGGATATCGTTTTCAATCATCAGTTGCCGCTCGCGGGCGCTGTTTAGCGCGGCGTCATAGTGCGTCATCCGCGCTTTACCGCACATTTTTGAATGGTACATGGCGATATCGGCGCGGCGAAACAGCTCGGAGCTTGAGCACTCCACTAGCGTTCCGCTGGCGATGCCGATACTGGCGCTGATATGCAGCGTACGTTTGCCGATGCGCACCGGCGCGCAGAAGTAGTCGAGCACCGTTTGCGCAAAATCGGTGGCTTTTTCAACCGACCACGGCCCGCTCAGGGTCATGGCGAACTCATCCCCGCCCATGCGCGCCAGCATGCCGTCGGTCGGCACTTTTTCCTGCAACGTCTGCGCAATAGTGACAATCAGCCGGTCACCCACGTCATGACCGTAGATATCGTTCACATCTTTAAAGCCATCGAGATCGATAAACACCACGCTTATCAGATCGCTGTTGCCCCACTCGCTCCACTGCTCTAGCTGCTCAATCAGCGCGCGTCGGTTGGGCAGACGGCTAAGCCAGTCGGTTAGCGCAATGCTGCGCGCCAGCTTCTCCCCTTTCGCCAGCTTGTAGAGCCCCGCGCTGCTGAGCACGATAAACAGCAGGATAAGGCCTGAGGCGAGCATGGCGATCTGGCGGATGTCATCTGCCGCCGCATCCGCCGCTTCCGCGCCCGGAAAGTGCGGCGTCCAGCTCATATAACCGAGGAATTCATCGGCAGATCCGTGTAACGGGATACTGCTCGCTGGGGTATTTTGCGATGACAGGCGCAGGTTCTGGATCTGAAAGGCGCTGCCGAGTTCGCTGAGCAGTTCATCATCAAGGTGACGGGTCATCACTAAGTAACGGCGCGCGCTGCCCTGCTTCTCAAGCCGCCCCGACACCGGGCGGATCAGGCCAATGCTGACAAACGCTACCCCACGCTGCGTGCGGGTGATGCCAGCGAAAATGTCCTTGCCCTGCTGCAGCGCTGCGGCGTGGTTGCGAATAAGCGCCGCCAGCCCATCGCCAAAAAAGGCGAGATTGCGCTCGGAAAAGGGCTGACTGCGAAATGCGCCCCATACCACCGCAAAGTGCTCATCCAGCACAAAGGTGCCGTCATAGAGGTTATCGACCTTAAAGCCCGCGCCCCAGGTGTTGTAGAGCCAGCCGTTATCCATCGGCGTGCGGTAGACGACGCGCACCGCTTCATCCCACACCGCGTTATCGAGACCGAGGGATCGCATTCTGTTAACAGAGGTCTGAATAGCACCCTGCACAGCGAGCGCCGCGCGGTGCTCATCAATTTCATTCGCTTTACTGCTTATCAGGTGCAGTGAGAGATAGAGGAGCGCAACGACGGAGATGATTAAGCCCACTCCCGCCAGAAAAATCATCACAAAGAGCGTTCTTGCTGTGGGGATATTGCGCCAGCTTAGCGGATTGAGCATCGACGACCCTTACTGGTGTCCCGTAACGTTTGTTATTGTCCTCTAAGCGTAATACAGCCCACAAATTTCGTTGCCCGCAAACGCGGGCAACGTCACATCAGGCAAGTTTTATCAGCATCATCCCGATAAGCAGCAGCGCCAGACCGATCCAGCCTTTGCCATTCAGGCGCTGGCCGAAGAGGATCCAGCCGGCGGCGAGCGTTGCCACGATACCGAACCCGCCCCAGAGGGCATAGGCGACGGAGAGATCGATCCCCTTTACCGCCTGCGACAAGGCGCTAAATGCCGCCAGCACCGCCACTAACGATCCGCAGCCATAGAGCTTGCGACGAAAGCCGTCAGAAAGTTTTAAAAAGATGTTGGCGACAATTTCCAGAATAATGGCCATCGCCAGCCATAACGCGTGTACCCACTCAAGCAGTAACATGACCCTGCTCCTGACGTGGGGCTTTGCGCGTGCCGGACTTAATCAGCACAATACCGAGCGCCAGCGCCACCAGACCCGCCGCTTTCAACGGTGAGAGAGGTTCATCAAACAGCAGCACGCTAAACAGCGTAATAATCGCGATACCGATACCTTCCCATAATGCGTAGGCCACGCCGAGGGCGATTTTTTTCACCGCAAACGCCAGGAAAATATAGGAACAGGTGATCATCACCAGCATTAAAATAAAACCGCTATGGCTGTCGTTAATACTTGCCCATTTCATCGATAGCGTGCCGGTTATTTCCGAAACAATCGCCATCGCTAATAAAATCCAGTAAATCATAATTTTTCTCCTGCTTGAGAATAGAGATCCTTGCGATTTACCGCATAGCGGAAAACCGTAAAAAAATTAACAGTTGCGCACAGAGCGCCGGATCGGGCAGGAGAGGACTACAGCGCAGTGCGCCAGTATTGTTCGCCCGCAGGCGGGCAGCAGAAGGAGACAGGAAGTGAAAAACAGGGGGTAAGACTACTGAACCGAATGTCCATATTTTTACAATTTACCGCGCATTGCTTCTCTTCGTGGCGGTTAAAAATTGTCCTCAGTTGTTGTACATGCCTTATATTTAGCACAAGCTAAGATTTTACTCAAAGTATTTGCAATTCTTTACCGCTCGCCAAATTAATTAAACGCAAGCTAAACGAACGGCTGCCGGTATATTTCCGGCAGCGTAGTCAATTTTATTCTTGCGGCGTATTAAGCGCATTGGCACGCGCTTCTGCCAGTAAATTCCAGGAGGAGATAAACAACCCTGCAATGAGTGGCCCAAGCACGAAGCCGTTGATGCCAAAGAATTGCAGACCGCCAAGGGTGGTCAGCAGGATCAGGTAGTCCGGCATGCGGGTATCTTTCCCTACCAGTAGCGGGCGCAGCAGGTTGTCCGCCAGCCCGACCACAATTACAAAGTAGAGAGTCAGCAGCGTGGCGGTGAGCAACTCACCCGTGGAGTAGAGGAAGATTACCGCCGGGACCCAGATAAGCGCGGTACCAACCGCCGGGATCAGAGACAGGAACGCCATCAGCGCGCCCCACAGCAGGCTGCCGCTCAGGCCGGCGAACCAGAAGCCAATCCCGCCCAGCGCCCCCTGCACAATTGCTACCACCAGCGTCCCTTTTACCGTCGCGCGCGCCACACCGGCAAATTTCAGGAACAGACGGCGTTTGATTTTGGCCGACAGCGGCATCACCTCGTAGATTTTCTTCACCAGCGCGGCGCCATCTTTCAGCAGGAAAAAGAGCAGATAGACCATCAGTGAGAAGCTAATGGTTAACCCCAGCGTCCCCTTACCGATAATCACCGCGCTACCCGCCAGATAACGCCCGACGCTGAGCGCCACACCGGAAAGTTTTTCGCGGATGGCCTCCACCGAATCGAAGTTGTTTTCGCGCAGCGCATGTTTCGCCCACTCCGGCAGGTGCGCAATGCCGTTGCTTAGCAGCTGCGGTAGATCCGTCGCGTTGGTTTGCAGACGCTGATAGAGCGCGTTGATCTCAACCGCCAGCGATGAGAGCACGATCATCATCGGAATAAAGACGAGGATACAGATCAGCAGAACGGTAATCAGCGAGGCGATACCGTTTCGCCCGCGCAGCAGCCCGGTGAGCTTTGTACGCAGCGGATAGAAGATCAACGCCAGGATCACCGCCCAGATGATGGCGGAGTAGTAAGGCTGGATCAGGGTGAAAAACGCCACGCTGACCAGTAATAACAGAATGGTAAAAAAGAAGTTGTTGCTTTTAAGCGTTGTCATGCGGACCGTCCAATGGAAAGATTCCCTCTAAGTGTAGTGGCTTACCCTTTGATTGCAAAAGCATTAAGCGGAAAAACACGCAGCCCGGCACGCAAACGCTGAAAATGATTGTGCAAAAAATTGCCAATATCATCAGGATCTTTCAACGATCCTGCCTCCAGGGGGTTGATCCTTTCGTGCGAACAACGATACTGTATTTATATACAGTAATAATAAAAGATCGACACCCATTATGACTACCAGCGCTTTTCCCAGTCCGGCTGCGGACTACATTGAAGATGCGATCGACCTGGTGAGCAGCCTGATCGCCCACCCGTCGGCCACCTATGTGATGCGGGCTTCCAGTGACGCCATGTGCGAAGCGGCGATCCTGCCGGGCTCGCTGTTACTGGTCGACACCAGTCTGCAACCGGGCGATGGCGATATTGTTGTCGCCCGCCTGTTAAGCGGTTTTATGGTAAAGCGGCTGCGGCTGCGTCCTTATCCGCAGCTGGTGGCGGATAACCCGGCTTATCCGGCGATCAGGATCGATGAAGAGGAAGGCGCGCACATAGTCGGCGTCGTGACGACCGTGATCACTTTGCCGCCCCGCCATCATGTACGCGCTCGTTGATGTTAATTCGTTCTACACCAGCTGCGAGACCGTCTTCCGGCCTGATTTAACCGGTAAGCCGGTGGTGGTGTTATCCAATAACGATGGCTGCGTCATCTCCCGCTCGGCCGAGGCCAAAGCGCTCGGCATCACCATGGCTGACCCCTACTTCAAGCAGAAGGCGCTAATGGAGCGTCACAATGTGGCGGTGTTCAGCAGCAACTACGCGCTGTATGGCGATATGAGCCATCGGGTGATGACGCTGCTGGAGGAGCTCTGTCCGGCGGTGGATATCTACAGCATTGATGAAGCTTTTGTGGATTTGACCGGCATTCCGCAGTTGCGCGAGTTTGGCCGCACCCTGCGTAACGCCATTTATCAGCGCACCATGCTCACCGTCGGCGTCGGCATTGCGCCAACGAAAACGCTGGCCAAGCTGGCGAATAACGCCGCAAAAAAGTGGCCGCAGGCGTCGGGCGGCGTGGTGGATCTCTCGCGCCAGGCGCAGCAGCTAAAGCTGATGGCTGCCCTGCCGGTAGGTGAAGTGTGGGGAATTGGCCGCCGCCTGAGCAAGCGGCTGGAGGCGATGGGAATTGACACCGTGCTCAAGCTGGCGCAGAGCGATTTGTGGTTTATCCGCAAAAACTTCAGCGTGGTGCTGGAGCGAACGGTACGTGAACTGCGCGGCGAACCCTGTCTGGGATTTGCCGAGTTCGCACCGGCGAAGCATGAAATCATCAGCTCCCGCTCCTTTGGCGAGCGCGTCAGCGACTACGCATCGGTACGCGAAGGTATCTGCACATGGGCGGCGCGGGCCGCTGAAAAACTGCGCACGGATCATCAATATTGCCGCTATGTCGGCGCTTTTATTAAGAGTAGCCCCCACGATGATGACGAGCCTTATTACAGCAACAGCGCAGGCATTCGTTTACTGACGCCAACACACGACACCCGCGATATTATTGCGGCGGCAACGCGTAGCCTGGATATTATCTGGAAGCAAGGGCCGAGATATCAAAAAGCGGGCGTTATGCTGGGGGATTTTTTTAGTAAGGGCGTCGCGCAACTTAATTTATTCGATGAATTTTCTCCGCGAGAAAATAGCGAATCGCTAATGAATGTTGTAGACACGCTTAATAAAAAGGGAAATAAATTGTGGTTTGCCGGCCAGGGCGTCACGCCAGGCTGGAAGATGAAGCGCTCCCTGCTCTCCCCCGCCTGGACCACACGCTTAACGGATGTGCCGCTTGTCGGCTAGCGGCTGCGCTTGGCGTGCCGCTCCCAGTTCTCCTGTTTTGCCTGTTCCGATTTGCGCAGGGCGACATAGCATGCGCCGCTGCCGCCGTGGTGCGGTAACGCCGGGCAGAATGCCTGCACATCCTCAAACTCCGGCAGCCAGCGCGCCAGATAGCTGCGGATGATATTGGCGTGCGAGGTCTCGTCGCGCCCTTTTCCGTGAATGATCAACACATTGCGTAGCCCATCTTTACGGCTCTGATGCATAAAGCTAAACAGCATCTGTCGGCACTGCTCGACGGGCTGACGCAGCAGGTTCAGGCTCGCCTGCTGGGTATATTTGCCGAGCCGCAGTTTATCCAGCACGCCGATCTGCAGCCCTTCGCGGCGAAACTCCAGCGGCGTATCGAGCGCAACCGGGTCAAGAAAGCCGGTGGTGAGAAAATTATCGAGTTGCAGGGTATCAATGCGCTGCAAAGGTCGGGATTTATGGCTCGGGTGCCAGTGCACATCGGCACTGCGCTTCAGGGGTTGGACATCCTCCATGGCGTCAAGAAACAGCGATTTTTCATCCGGGTTCATGGGGCAGTCCTCCAGCAACATCTGCTGAAGTACTATAGCTGGCGCAGGGCAGCTTCTCAATGCTGTGAGCAAATTACGCGCGCGCTCAAGGTGTTATAAAAAGGGTATAACGACACGCTTTTTTATACCCCGAGTCTCTGTTAAATAATCGTGAAATTAATCACTGATTAAAACTGGCAATAATTATTATGACCGCTATAAATATAAGGAAGGCGCAAGGATGGCGTGCAAAAAATAAAGATTGGATGCTCAGATTGTGTGTACTCTGGAGCCTGACGGATGTCGGCAGGCTCTATTTTTTTAATTAATAAACGTTATTAACCTTATATTTTCTACGTCAACTCACTCTTCAGTGTTATTTCCTTATTGATAACCCACGCTACCACCCTTTCAGGGTATGGTGAGGCACTTTTTTGTTTGCTAAATTATCGCCGCTATTTAGTGATAAGGACGCCCGATGCTCACCCTGCTTGAAGATAAAATTTCAACCCCGCTTGGCCCGCTGTGGATCATCTGCGATGAGCAGTTTCAGCTGCGCGCCGTGGAGTGGGAGGAACATGATGCCCGGATGGTTGAACTGCTCAATATTCACTATCGCCGCGAAGGGTATCAGCGCCTGGCTTCGCACAACCCTGGCGGGCTGAGCCAAAAACTGCAGGACTATTTCGACGGCGATCTGGCGGTGATTGATACACTGCCGACCGCCACAGGCGGCACCCCTTTTCAACGCGAAGTGTGGCAGATGCTGCGCACCATTCCCTGCGGTCAGGTGATGCATTATGGTCAACTGGCGACAATTCTTGGTCGCGCGGGCGCGGCGCGTGCCGTGGGGGCCGCTAACGGGGCCAATCCCATCAGTATTGTGGTGCCCTGCCACCGCGTGATCGGCAGCAACGGCATGCTCACCGGCTATGCGGGCGGCGTGGCGCGTAAAGAGTGGCTGCTGCGCCATGAACGTTACTTACTATTGTGAGAAAACAGGTCTGTTTAGTATGCATTTCATGCACTTCGCTCGCTAAAGCCTTAGTGAAATGGTGGAAATTCAATAACATGAGACAAAGTAAGTCTTTACCGTTTCGTTCCACTGTTTCATTTATGGTGAATTGACGTTTTGCCAGGCTTACGTGCGCCATAAAAAGATGTTAAAATTGACCAATATCAATTACGGCGTAGAGCAGACCTATGATCCCGGAAAAGCGAATTATTCGACGCATTCAGTCTGGCGGTTGTGCTATCCATTGTCAGGATTGCAGCATCAGCCAGCTTTGCATCCCCTTTACTCTTAATGAGCATGAGCTGGATCAGCTCGACAATATCATTGAGCGTAAAAAGCCCATCCAGAAAGGTCAGACCCTGTTTAAAGCAGGCGATGAGCTGAAATCGCTCTACGCTATCCGTTCTGGCACCATCAAAAGCTATACCATCACTGAACAGGGCGATGAGCAGATCACCGGCTTCCATCTGGCGGGCGATCTGGTGGGCTTTGATGCCATCGGTACCGGTCATCACCCGAGCTTCGCTCAGGCGCTGGAGACCTCAATGGTCTGTGAGATCCCGTTCGAAACGCTGGACGATCTCTCCGGTAAAATGCCGAGCCTGCGCCAGCAGATGATGCGTCTGATGAGCGGTGAGATCAAAGGCGATCAGGATATGATCCTGCTGCTATCGAAGAAGAACGCGGAAGAGCGCCTGGCGGCGTTTATCTACAACCTCTCCCGCCGTTTTGCGCAGCGTGGTTTCTCGCCGCGTGAATTCCGTCTGACCATGACCCGCGGCGACATCGGCAACTACCTGGGCCTGACCGTTGAAACCATCAGCCGTCTGCTGGGGCGTTTCCAGAAGAGCGGTATGCTGGCGGTGAAGGGGAAATATATCACCATCGAAAATGGCGATCTGCTCTCCGAACTGGCGGGTCACGCCCGTAACGTTGCCTGAGTTTTCCCCCCACCTTTTGCCTTTTTGCCGGGTCATTACATTTTTCTGATTTATTGATCCGGCAAAAGGTTTCCGCTGTTTCATTCAGCTTATATGGGTTATCTTTTACTGTCAGAGAGTGGTGACAGATGTAAGGAGACCCTGTATGGCTAAGTATCAGAATATGTTGGTCGCCATCGATCCTAATCAGGACGATCAACCCGCATTACGACGTGCCGTGTATTTGCATCAACGGATTGGCGGTCGCATCAAAGCATTTTTGCCGATTTACGACTTCTCATACGAGATGACCACCCTTCTGTCCCCCGATGAGCGAACGGCGATGCGCCAGGGCGTTATCAGCCAGCGCACCGCATGGATCCGCGAACAGGCGAAATACTATATCGACTCGGGTGTGCCAATCGACATCAAAGTGGTCTGGCATAACCGTCCCTTCGAAGCGATTATTCAGGAAGTGCTCTCCGGCGGCCACGATCTGCTGCTGAAGATGACCCACCAGCACGACAAACTGGAATCAGTGATTTTTACCCCGACCGACTGGCATCTGCTGCGTAAATGCCCCTGCCCGGTGTGGATGGTAAAAGATCAGCCGTGGCCGGAAGGCGGTCGCGCTGTGGTTGCCGTTAACCTTGCCAGCGAAGAGATCTATCATAACGCGCTGAATGAGAAGCTGGTGAAAGAGACCCAGCATCTGGCTGAGCAGGTCAACCATACTGAAGTGCACCTCGTCGGTGCCTATCCTGTCACCCCCATCAATATTGCGATTGAGCTACCGGAGTTTGATCCGAGCGTCTATAACGACGCCATTCGCGGCCAGCATCTGCTGGCGATGAAAGCGCTGCGGCAAAAATTTGGTATCGATGAGAAAATGACGCATGTCGAGAAAGGGCTGCCGGAAGAGGTGATCCCGGATCTGGCGGAACATCTGCAGGCTGGCATTGTGGTGCTTGGCACCATTGGCCGCACCGGTATCTCCGCCGCGTTTCTCGGCAATACCGCAGAGCAGGTGATCGATCACCTGCGCTGCGATTTGCTGGTTATCAAACCGGATGATTACCAGTCGCCCGTTGAACTGGATGATGACGAAGACGACTAAGCAACTAACCCGCCGCAAGGCGGGTTTTTTTATACTGCCGGTTGTTCACTCTGCGGCTCTGCGGAGGGCGTTTCCACTGCCAGCCCCCCTTTCACTACCACGCACGGTATCGCCAGCTCAATCCCTTCTGCCGCCAGCTGCTCCATGATGCGGATATTGATCTCCTGCTGAATATCCATGTAGGTGTTGTAGTCCGCTGAATTCACAATATGCACCACTTCAAAATTCAGCCGGTCGGTACCAAAGCCGAGGAAGTGGGCGCGATCGAAGCGCGTATTGCCTACTTCAGTAATGATGGTTTTCACCATCTCACCCACTTTGCGCAGCTTATCCGGCGGCGTGGTGAGCGCAAGGCCAAAGGTGAAGACGATACGGCGCGTCTGCATACGCTTATAGTTGTGCAGCGTTTGCTGCAGCAGGATGGCGTTACCACAGACAATCTGCTCCCCGCTCAGGCTACGAATACGGGTAGTTTTAAGACCAATATGCTCAATGGTACCGGCAACGTCGCCGAACACCACAAAGTCGCCGATCTCAAAGGGCTTATCGAAGCCGATGGAGAGCGAGGCAAAAACATCGCTCAGAATGGTTTGCACCGCCAGCGCAATGGCGATACCGCCCACCCCGAGACTCGCCACCAGCGCGGTAATATTGACGCCGACGTTCGCCAGGATCGACAGCAGCATCATCGTCCAGAGCATCATGCGCAGCAGCAGACCGGCAATCACCATGGTGACCGGGTTTTTGCTGGTGTTAGGCGAGTACATCAGGTGGCGCATCCACGACACCACGCCCTGATCCAGCCAGAGCGCAATCTGGATCGCCAGCACTAAGAACCAGGCGTGTCCGAGGGTGTTAAAGAGGTGATCGGGAAGGTCGACGAAGCGCAGGCTGAAAAGCAGTGCCGCGACAAAAAGCAGGAATTTGCTGGTGCGCCTGAGCATATCCACCACGACATGCTGCAACGTGCCAACACCGCCCTGCTTTTCACTCCAGTTATGCGCGCCTTTCAGCACCATTTTCAGTAAGTGGGTGAAGAGCCAGTAGACCACCAGCGTCACAATCACCACCGTGCCAAGACCAATCCAGAATGAGGGCAGCATCAAGATGGATATAAAGTCAAAACGTGACAAAAACGTCATCCTTCCTCCTTATAAAAAAGATCAAGCAAGAAGTATAGACGCTCTGACAAGCCTTACTGCGGACAAAAAAATACCGCTCCGAAGAGCGGTATCTGTAAGCAGTGCATCTTACAGCGCTTTGAGAATGGCATCGACGCTGGCTTTGGCATCGCCAAACAGCATCTGCGTATTCTCTTTGAAGAAAAGCGGGTTCTGCACACCGGCGTAACCGGTGTTCATCGAACGTTTAAAGACAATCACGTTCTGCGCTTTCCACACTTCCAGCACCGGCATACCGGCAATGGGGCTGCGCGGATCGTCCTGCGCCGCCGGGTTAACGGTGTCGTTCGCGCCAATCACCAGCACCGTGTCGGTATCGGCGAAATCATCGTTGATCTCATCCATCTCCAGCACGATGTCATACGGCACTTTCGCTTCCGCCAGCAGCACGTTCATATGACCCGGCAAACGCCCGGCCACCGGGTGAATACCGAAACGCACTTTCACGCCGCGGGCGCGCAGTTTTTCGGTAATTTCCGCCACCGGATACTGCGCCTGCGCCACCGCCATGCCGTAGCCCGGGGTGATGATTACCGAGTGGGAGTTCTTCAGCAGCTCCGCCGTCTCTTCAGCATTGATTTCGCGGTGCTCACCCGCTTCCTCTTCACTGCCGCTGGAGGAGCCATCGGTGCCAAACCCACCGGCAATCACGCTGATAAAGGAGCGGTTCATCGCCTTACACATAATGTAGGAGAGGATGGCCCCGGACGAACCGACCAGCGCACCGGTAACGATCAGCAGGTCGTTGCTGAGCATAAAGCCCGCCGCCGCTGCCGCCCAGCCGGAGTAGGAGTTAAGCATCGAGACCACCACCGGCATATCCGCGCCGCCAATCGACGCCACCAGATGCCAGCCAAATACCAGCGCGATGATGGTCATCAGCAGCAGCGCCAGCACCTGCAGACCGACGCTGTCGGTACGCACGAAAACCAGCAGCAGCACAAAGGAGACCACCAGCGCGGCGAGGTTCATCTTGTGACGATTCGGCAGCATCAGCGGCTTCGAGGAGATTTTCCCACGCAGCTTACCAAACGCGACAATCGACCCGGTAAAAGTGACGGCACCGATAAAGATACCGATAAACACTTCGGTGAGATGAATATTGACCAGCACCGGATCGATACCCGGGTTGTGGTCGAGATAGCTGTTAAAGCCCACCAGCACCGCCGCCAGGCCAACAAAGCTATGCAGCACCGCGACCAGCTCCGGCATTTCGGTCATCTCGACGCGCTTCGCCAGACGTATACCGATTGCGCCACCGATGATCATCGCCAGCAGGATCCAGGCGACGTTGCCGGCATCCGGACCAAAAATGGTCGCCACCAGCGCGATCGCCATCCCGGCGATACCGAAGTTGTTACCCTGCTGGGAGGTTTCATGCTTTGAAAGCCCCGCCAGGCTGAAAATAAACAGGATCGCGGCAACAATGTATGCAGCTGTAACTAATCCACCAGACATTTGTTACCCCTTAGTTCTTCCGGAACATTTTCAGCATGCGCTGAGTGACGGTGAAACCACCAAAAATATTGATACTGGCAATCAGCACCGCAATAAAGCTGAAGAAGCTGACCCAGCCGCCGTGCCCCATCTGTAACAGCGCCCCGACGACAATAATGCCGGAGATGGCATTGGTGACTGACATCAGCGGCGTATGCAGCGCATGGGAGACGTTCCACACGACGTAGAAGCCCACCACACAGGAGAGCGCAAACACGGTGAAGTGACCGAGGAACTCTTTCGGGGCGACATCGGCAAGCCAGCCAAACAGCACAATCGCCAGCGCCATCAGCGCATATTTACGCCACGGTGAAGCCGGTTTCGGCTCCTCTTTCGGCGCGGCGGGGGCAGCTTTCGCTGCGGCCTGCGGTTGGGCAGAGACCTGAATCGGCGGTGCCGGCCAGGTCACTTCGCCTTCACGCACCACCGTTACGCCGCGTACGACCACATCGTCGAAATTCACTACCACGTTGCCATCTTTCTCAACGCAGAGCAGTTTCAGCAGGTTAACCAGGTTGGTGCCATAGAGTTGCGAGGCCTGGGTCGGCAAGCGGCCCGGAAGATCGGTGTAGCCAATCACTTTGACGCCGTTAGCGGTCGTCGTGACCTGGTTCGGCACGGTATATTCGCAGTTGCCGCCGTTTTGCGCCGCCAGATCGACGATTACGCTGCCCGGCTGCATGGTGTCAACCATTTCACGGGTGATCAGTTTCGGCGCCGGTTTGCCCGGAATTAATGCCGTGGTAACAATGATGTCGACCTCTTTCGCCTGGGCGGCAAAGAGCGCCATCTCCGCTTTGATAAAGGCTTCCGACATCACTTTCGCATAGCCATCGCCGCTGCCCGCCTCCTCTTCGAAATCAAGCTCGAGGAATTCGGCACCCATACTCTGTACCTGCTCCTTCACTTCCGGGCGGGTATCAAAGGCGCGGACAATCGCGCCAAGGCTGTTGGCCGCACCGATGGCGGCAAGACCAGCAACGCCTGCGCCAATCACCATCACTTTAGCCGGCGGGACTTTACCGGCGGCGGTGATCTGCCCGGTGAAGAAGCGGCCAAACTCGTGGGCGGCTTCGACAATCGCGCGGTAACCGGCGATATTCGCCATCGAACTCAGTGCGTCCAGCGACTGAGCGCGAGAGATGCGCGGAACAGAGTCCATCGCCATTACCGTGACGTTGCGCGCCGCCAGCGTCTCAATCAGCGCCGGGTTTTGCGCAGGCCAGATAAAGCTCACCAGCGTGGTGCCCGGATTGAGCAGCGCGATCTCCTCCTCCAGCGGCGCGTTCACTTTCAGGATCACATCCGAATGCCAGACATTATCCCCCTCGACAATGGTCGCGCCCGCCAGGGCAAACGCCTCGTCGTCAAAACTTGCCAGCTTGCCCGCGCCGCTCTCAATCGCGACGGTGAAACCCAGTTTACGTAGCTGCTCGACCGTTTTCGGCGTCGCGGCCACGCGGGTTTCATTGGCCAACCTCTCTTTAGGTACACCAATACGCATAGTTTTCCCTTCCATCGGTTTTAGTTGATGGTTTGTCCGTTTTTCGCGGCGGCTTATTAACGCCGTGCGGAAAATAAAACAGTAACAAACTTTCTATAACCTACTGAAAATAACGCCTGCGATCCACCGTCAGAAAAGCGAAATGCTGCACTAATCCGTGAAAATTAAGCGCTGAAGCGGGCTGGCAGGGTTATTTGACTTAAATTAACGTGGAAAGGCTGATATTCCGCTTAAGCGAAGCGGCAAAACATGATTTATCTCCGCCCCACCATCCCTTTTAACATTACATTAACTTTAAAAACTCATAACCTTTATCACTTTTGCTGGTCAAGGGGCTATTTTTTCAACATATCACTAAAGGTTATGGTTTATCCCCCTGGCCGCGCACACTCTGTAAAAAATGACGCAGACAGTCGCGCGGTTTAAATGCAATAATCACCGACGTTTTATTAATAACAACTTATGGTTTGCGCAAGGCGAAGGATTATTTTTATGAAGCTCAAGTACACCCTCCTGGCGTCAGCACTTCTGTCCGCAACCGCGTTTACTGCTAACGCCGCGACAGAGTTAACACCGGAGCAAGCCGCTGCGGTGAAGCCTTACGATCGCATCGTGATTACCGGACGTTTTAACGCGATTGGCGATGCGGTTAACGCCGTCTCCAAGCGCGCAGATAAAGAAGGCGCGGCCTCTTTTTATGTCGTCGACACCTCTGATGCCAATAACAGCGGCAACCAGCGCGTAACAGCCGATCTCTACAAAGCTGACGCGGCGAAAGCCGACAAGCCGACCTATCGCGTGATCAATGGCGTAACCGAATATCCAAAAGATAAAGCCATTGCGCTCGAGCCTTACGATACCGTGACGGTGCAGGGTTTCTACCGCACCCAGCCGGAAGTTAATGACGCTATCAGCAAAGCGGCGAAAGCCAAAGGTGCTGATGCGTTCTACATTGTGCGCCAGGTTGATGCCAACCAGGGCGGCAACCAACTGATCACCGCATTCATCTATAAAGCCAATGCGAAAAAACGGGTGATTCAGAGCGCAGACGCCATTCCACGCGACTCAGAAGCGGGCCGCGCCGCGCTGGCGAAAGGCGGTGAAGAAGCGAAGCGTGTTGAAATTCCAGGCGTAGCGTCAGACGCCACAGCAGGCGTTGGCGTCGGCCGTTTCTTCGAGACGCAATCCTCTACCGGTGGTCGTTACAGTGTCACGCTTCCGGACGGCAAAAAGATTGAAGAGCTGAATAAAATCACCGCCGCACAGATGGTGCCTTTCGACAGCGTTAAGTTCACCGGCAACTATGGCAACATGACTGAAATCTCTTATCAGGTCGCCAAACGTGCCGCCGCGAAAGGCGCGAAGTACTATCACATCACGCGTCAGTGGTCTGAAAGCGGCAACAACATGACCATCAGCGCCGACCTCTATAAATAAGGCGTCGCTCAGAGAAGAGGCGGCTTTGAAAGCCGCCTTTTTTTCAGTTTTATCTACTTTTTCACAAAATTCCCCTCGCCCTCATTGCATGCCCTGGCGACTCTCCGTAAAATTCCGCGCCTTAGTGATATCCACCATATTTATGCGCTCCGGCAAAATAATTATTCTGGATGAGTTGCTTTTTTGACAGGATAACAATGGAAAAGAAACTTGGCCTTAGCGCTTTAACTGCGCTGGTCCTGAGCTCAATGCTTGGTGCGGGCGTCTTCAGCCTGCCGCAAAATATGGCGGAGGTCGCCAGCCCCGCTGCGCTGATTATCGGCTGGCTGATCACCGGCGTCGGCATCATCCTTCTCGCCTTCGCCATGCTGATCCTGACCCGCATCCGCCCGGATCTGGATGGCGGTATCTTCACCTACGCCCGCGAAGGCTTTGGCGAGCTGATTGGTTTCTGCTCCGCCTGGGGCTACTGGTTATGCGCGGTGATCGCCAATGTCTCCTATCTGGTCATTGTCTTCTCCGCCCTCAGTTTCTTCACCGACAGTCCGTCGTTGCGGCTGTTTGGCGATGGCAACACCTGGCAGTCGATCGTCGGTGCCTCCGCGCTGCTGTGGATTGTTCATGCGCTGGTGCTGCGCGGCGTGCAAACCGCGGCGAGCATCAATCTGGCAGCCACGCTGGCGAAACTGGTTCCGCTCGGGCTGTTTGTTGTCCTTGCTGCGCTGGCCTTCAACCTCGATAAATTCTCCCTCGACTTCAGCGGCGTGGCGCTCGGTGTGCCGGTCTGGGAGCAGGTGAAAAACACCATGCTGATCACCCTGTGGGTGTTTATCGGCGTGGAGGGCGCGGTGGTCGTCTCTGCCCGTGCGCGCAATAAACAGGATGTCGGCCGCGCGACGCTGCTGGCAGTGCTGGCGGCACTGACGGTCTACCTGCTGGTGACACTGCTCTCTCTCGGCGTGGTCGCACGCCCGGAGCTGGCAGAGATGCGGAACCCGTCAATGGCCGGGCTGATGGTGAAACTGCTGGGCAGCTGGGGCGAAGTGGTGATCGCGACGGGGCTGATTATCTCTGTCTGCGGTGCCTACCTGAGCTGGACCATTATGGCGGCGGAAGTGCCCCTGCTGGCGGCAACGCATAAAGCCTTCCCGCGTATCTTCGCGCATCAGAACAAACAGAACGCGCCTGCGGCTTCGCTGTGGCTGACCAACGCCAGCGTGCAGATCTGCCTGGTGCTGATCTGGCTTACCGGTTCGGATTACAACACTCTGCTGACCATTGCCTCAGAGATGATCCTTGTGCCCTACCTGCTGGTCGGTGCTTTCCTGCTGAAAATCGCGCGTCGTCCGCTGCACCGCATCGTCGCCGTTGGGGCTTGCCTCTACGGTTTATGGCTGCTCTATGCCTCCGGCCCGATGCACCTGCTGCTCTCGGTGGTGCTCTATGCCCCCGGTCTGCTGGTCTTTATCTACGCCCGCAGCACCCATAGCGAAACCGTCTCGCTGATGCAGCGCGAGAAGGTGCTTATCTTCCTGCTGCTGGTTGCCGCCCTGCCGGCCACCTGGATGCTGGTGCGCTGAGATCAGTGCAGGCGACTCCAGCAGTAGATTAACAGCCAGGCGCTGAGGCTCCAGCAGATCACCGCACAGCCCAGCGCCGGCCCTACCCGCATAAAAGCGGTGAAATACCAGAGCGAAAGCAGATAGAGGAAGTAAGGGATGATCGCCCACATGCCAAAGATAATGGTGGTGCGTAGCGCCTCGACACCGCGCTCGGTGGCGACAATATAGTGCGCAATCATCGCAAAGGTGGGAAAGAGCGGGATTAACCCGGCTATATAGTAGTTTTTTGTCTTCGCCAGCAGACCAATCAGCACCACCACCAGCGCGCCAATCGCCGCTTTTATCAGCAAGCCCATCATTTTTCCTGTTAACACTTCAACAACATAGACCGCCAGCATAGCGGAAGCGTGTTCGTTTAGAAAAGAGTAATGGCAGGTTCTATCAAGGCGGTGTATGTTGACGTTTTTGTTCATCATGATGGCTTATGAATAAGATCGTTTTTGTAGAAGACGACCCGGATGTGGGCGCACTGATTGCCGCATACCTTGGCAAACACGATATGGATGTGATTGTCGAGCCGCGAGGCGATCGTGCTGAAGAGGTGATTGCGCGGGAGAACCCCGAGCTGGTGCTGCTCGATATTATGCTGCCCGGCAAAGATGGCATGACCCTGTGTCGCGATCTGCGCAAACAGTGGACCGGGCCGATTGTGCTGCTGACCTCCCTTGACAGCGATATGAACCATATCCTGTCGCTGGAGATGGGCGCTAACGACTATATTCTGAAAACCACTCCGCCCGCCGTGCTGCTGGCGCGACTGCGTCTCCATCTACGCCAGCGCAGCGCGGTGTCCGCCGAGCCTGCGGTGCCGTCGCTGAAACAGCATAAAACCATTACCTTCGGCACACTGTCGATTGACCCCGTTAACCGCCAGGTCCTGCTGGCAGGCGTTGAGGTGGCGCTCTCAACCGCCGACTTCGATCTGCTGTGGGAGCTTGCCACCCACGCGGGGCAGATTATGGATCGCGATGCGCTGCTGAAAAACCTGCGCGGCGTAAGCTACGACGGCATGGATCGCAGCGTCGATGTGGCAATTTCGCGCCTGCGCAAAAAGCTGCTCGACAGCGCCACCGAGCCCTATCGTATAAAAACCGTCCGTAACAAAGGCTATCTGTTTGCGCCCCACGCGTGGGACAACTGAAACCCGTAACCAGGTGTCACGATGAAAAAGCTGTTCGTCCAGTTTTACCTTCTGCTGTTCGTCTGCTTTCTGGTGATGACGATGCTGGTCGGTCTGGTCTACAAATTTACCGCCGAGCGCGCCGGTCGCCAGTCTCTCGACGATCTGATGAAAAGCTCGCTCTACCTGATGCGCAGCGAGCTGCGCGAAATCCCGCCCCATGAGTGGGCAAAGACGTTAAAAGAGCTGGATCTCAACCTCTCTTTCGATCTGCAGGTCGAACCGATGAACAAATTCACCCTCGATCCCGCGGCCGCACAGCGTCTGCGTGAAGGTGATATTGTCGCCCTCGATTCGGAATACACCTTTATCCAGCGCATTCCGCGCAGCCACTACGTGCTGGCAGTTGGCCCGGTGCCCTATCTCTTTTTCCTGCATGAAACGCGACTACTGGATATGGGGCTGATGGCGCTGATTGCCATCTCGCTCGCCTTCCCGGTCTTTATCTGGATGCGGCCGCACTGGCAGGAGATGCTGCGGCTGGAGTCCGCCGCCCAGCGCTTTGGCGAAGGCCACCTTGAGGAGCGTATCCACTTTGACAGCGCCTCCAGTTTTGAACGGCTCGGCATCGCCTTTAACCAGATGGCGGACAATATCAACGCCCTTATTGCCAGTAAAAAGCAGCTGATTGACGGCATCGCCCATGAGTTGCGTACGCCGCTGGTCAGGCTGCGTTACCGGCTAGAGATGAGCGATAACCTCAGCGAGGCCGAGCACACCGCGCTGAACCGCGATATCGGGCAACTGGAGGGGTTGATCGAAGAGCTGCTGACTTACGCCAGACTCGATCGCCCACAGACCGAATTGCAGCTGACGACGCCGGACCTGCCCGCCTGGTTTAGCAGTTATCTCGACGATGCGCGCAGCATGAACCCGCAGCACCGCTTGCTGCTCGACTGTCAGGCAGACGACGAATATGGCGCGCTCGATATGCGCCTGATGGAGCGCGTACTGGATAATCTGGTCAACAATGCCCTGCGCTACAGCGAAGGGACAATTAAGGTAACGTTGCAGCGTCAGGGATCGCTTGCCAGCATGACGGTGGAAGATGATGGCCCCGGTATCGCACCGACTGAACGGGAGCGTATTTTCGAACCCTTTGTGCGCCTCGATCCGAGCCGCGATCGTGCCACCGGCGGCTGCGGCTTAGGGCTGGCGATTGTCCACTCCATCGCCCAGGCCTTTGGCGGCAGCGTCAGCTGCGGCGAGAGCGAGCTTGGCGGCGCAAAATTTACCTTCCAGTGGCCGATCTACCATAACCTTCCGCTTCCTGTTTAACCCTTCAACGCACAGTGGCTAATGCCCGGCTCCTGTGCTATAAACCATGAGTATGTTGTAACTACAGGAGTAAAAATGGCCGCATTAGATCTGATTGACCGCCTGAACAGCACCTTTCGCCAGCTGGAGCGTGAACTGGCGGGGCTGAAGGCTGAACTGAGCGAGTGCCGTCTGCTGGTCGCCCGCGTCTTTACCCTGCCGGAGATTGTCAAAGGAGCCGAGCACGATCCGCTCCCCACTATCGCGGTGAAGCAGCATATCGGCAAAGCGGCGGCCAGCCTCGCACTCAACCACTACACCCACCTCTTTATTCAGCAGCAGTCGGAAAACCGCAGCAGTAAAGCCGCCGTGCGGCTGCCGGGCGTGGTCTGTTATCAGGCGAGTGACGCGATGTTGCAGGCGCTCCAGGCGCGCATTAACACCATCAATTCGCTAAAACAGGCGTTTGAAAAGATTGTCACGGTTGAATCCGGCCTGGCGCCCACGGCCCGCTTCGAGTGGGTGCACCGCCATCTGCCGGGGCTGATTACCCTCAATGCTTACCGCACGCTGACGCTGCTGCGCGCACCGGCGACCATCCGTTTCGGCTGGGCCAATAAGCACATTATTAAAAATTTCACCCGCGACGAGGTGCTGGCGCAGTTGGAGAAGAGCCTGAAATCACCGCGCGCGGTGGCAGGCTGGAGCAGAGAGGAGTGGCTGGCGCGCGTTCAGCAGGAGTACAACGATGTCGCCGCCCTGCCGCAAAAAGCGCGACTGAAGATCAAACGCCCGGTGAAGGTACAACCTATCGCCCGCGTCTGGTACGCCGGCTCGCAAAAACAGGTGCAGCACGCCTGCCCGACGCCGATTATCACGCTGATATCGGAGGAGAATGGCGGCGCGGTGCCGGACGTCGGCGAACTGCTGGACTACAACGCCGATAACATTCAGCACCGCTATAAACCGCAGGCGCAGCCGTTAACCCCGATTATTCCCCGGCTGCACCTCTACCTGGCAGATTAGGCAGGCTTCATGCTGCCGACCATTGATTCCGGCCGCACCCAGCTGTCAAACTCGGCTTCCGTCAGGTAGCCGAGCGCCAGCGCGGAAGCTTTCAGCGTCAGCCCCTCTTTATGCGCCTTCTTGGCAATCTCCGCCGCTTTGTCATAGCCAATATGGGTATTGAGGGCGGTCACCAGCATCAGCGACTCATTCAGCAACTGATCGATTCGCTCCCGGTTTGGCTCAATGCCCACCGCACAGTGCTCATTGAAACTCTCCATACCATCCGCCAGCAGACGAATCGACTGCAGGAAGTTATGGATCACCATCGGGCGGAAGACGTTAAGCTCAAAGTTACCCGACGCGCCGCCCATATTCACCGCCACGTCATTGCCCAGCACCTGGCAACAGAGCATGGTCATCGCTTCGCACTGGGTCGGATTGACTTTGCCCGGCATGATGGAGCTGCCCGGCTCGTTTTCCGGGATCGAAATTTCGCCAATCCCGCAGCGCGGGCCGGAGGCGAGCCAGCGCACGTCGTTGGCGATCTTCATCAGCGACGCGGCCAGCCCTTTTAGCGCGCCGTGGGCATGCACCAGCGCATCGCAGGTTGCTAACGCTTCAAACTTATTCGGCGCGGTGATGAACGGCTGCTGCGTAAAGCTTGCCAGCTCTTTCGCCACCCGCTCGGCATACTCCGGATGGGTGTTGAGCCCGGTGCCCACCGCCGTGCCGCCGAGCGCCAGCTCGCCGAGATGCGGCAAGCTCTGTTCGATATGTTTAAGATTGTGCTCGAGCATTGCCACCCAGCCGGAGATCTCCTGGCCGAGGGTCAGCGGTGTCGCATCCTGGAGGTGGGTACGGCCGATTTTGACGATATCGGCAAAGGCGGTGGCCTTTTCACTAAGGGTCTTTTTCAGCACCTGAAGCTGCGGGATAAGCTGCTCGCGCACACCAATGACTGCCGCGACGTGCATCGCCGTCGGGAAGACATCATTGGAGCTCTGGCTCTTATTGACGTCATCATTGGGGTGGATTTTGCGCGCCATACCGCGCTCGCCGCCGAGGATCTCGCTGGCGCGGTTTGCCAGCACCTCATTCATGTTCATGTTGCTCTGGGTGCCGGACCCGGTCTGCCAGATCGCCAGCGGAAACTCATCAGGGTGTTTCCCGGCCAGCACCTCATCGGCGGCGGCCATAATTGCGCGCGCCTTCTCTTCCGGCAACAGACCCAGATCCTGGTTCACTTTCGCCGCCGCGCGTTTGGTCAGCGCCAGGGCGTGGATCAGCGAGACCGGCATCTTCTCTGTTGAGATACGGAAATGCTCAAGCGACCGCTGGGTCTGCGCGCCCCACAGCTTATCTGCCGGGACGTCAATCGCGCCCATCGAATCTTTCTCACTGCGATGCGTTGTCATTACTCTCTCCTTGGGTACAAAGTGATAGGGTTTTCGACTGGCTCACTTGCAAACAGGTAAAAGTATTGATGCTTTTTAGAATGTTGTTGTGAAGTTCGTGCTTTATAACTGCCAACACGGGGAAAAAGCCGCCCCGCAGGGCGGCAGGTACTATTTCAGGCAGCTGGCGCACTGGCCGGACTGGATCTGCTGGAAGAAGTCATTTCCTTTATCATCCACAAGGATAAACGCCGGGAAATCCTCCACCTCAATTTTCCAGATAGCTTCCATACCCAGCTCCGGGTAAGCGACGCACTCCAGATGTTTAATGCTGTTCTGCGCGAGGATCGCCGCCGGGCCGCCGATGCTGCCGAGGTAGAAACCGCCGTGTTTCGCACAGGCGTCCGTTACCTGTTTGCTGCGGTTACCCTTCGCCAGCATGATCATACTGCCGCCCTGGGATTGCAGCTGATCGACGTAGGAGTCCATACGTCCCGCAGTGGTTGGGCCAAGCGAACCCGACGCGTATCCTTCCGGGGTTTTCGCCGGGCCGGCGTAGTAGATCGGGTGATCTTTTACGTACTGCGGCAGATGCTCGCCGCTGTCCATCAGCTCTTTCAGCTTGGCGTGAGCAATGTCGCGGGCGACGATAATCGTTCCGGAGAGCGACAGGCGCGTGGAGACCGGATAATGCGACAACTGGGCCAGGATCTCGCTCATCGGGCGGTTGAGATCGACTTTTACCGCCTCACCCTCGCCCGCCTGACGCAGGGCTTGCGGGATGTATTTGCCAGGATTCTGCTCAAGGCGCTCCAGCCAGATACCGTCGCGGGTAATTTTGCCCTTAATATTGCGGTCGGCGGAGCACGACACGCCCATACCAACCGGGCAGGATGCGCCGTGGCGCGGCAGGCGGATCACGCGGATATCGTGGGCGAAGTATTTGCCGCCGAACTGCGCGCCGAGGCCGAGGTTACGCGCCTCCTGGAGTAACTCCTGCTCAAGCTGCACGTCACGGAACGCCTGGCCGTGCTCGTTACCCTGGGTCGGCAGCGCGTCATAATATTTGGTCGACGCCAGTTTGACAGTTTTCAGCGTCGCTTCCGCCGAGGTTCCGCCAATGACAAAGGCGATATGGTACGGCGGGCAGGCTGCCGTGCCGAGGGTGCGCATTTTTTCTACCAGATAGTTTTTCAGCTTCGCCGGGGTGATCAGCGCTTTGGTCTCCTGGTAGAGATAGGTTTTGTTGGCCGAGCCACCGCCTTTGGCGATAAACAGGAACTTATACGCCTCGCCGTCAACGCTGTAGAGATCGATCTGCGCCGGCAGATTGGTGCCGGTGTTGACCTCTTTATACATATCCAGCGGCGCATTCTGCGAGTAGCGCAGGTTATCTTCGGTGTAGGTGTTATAAACGCCCTGCGCCAGCGCAGCTTCATCACCGCCGCCGGTCCAGACGCGCTGCCCTTTTTTACCCATGATGATCGCCGTGCCAGTATCCTGGCAGGTCGGCAGAATGCCTTTAGCGGCGATCTCCGAGTTGCGCAGGAACTGCAGCGCGACATATTTATCGTTCTCGCTTGCCTCCGGGTCGCTCAGAATATCGGCAACCTGCTGCTGATGCGCGGGGCGCAGCAGGAAAGAGGCATCATGGAAAGCGTGCTGCGCCAGCAGCGTCAGCGCTTGCGGCTCGACTTTGAGAATATCCTGCCCCTCGAACTGGGCAACGGAGACGTGGTCGCGGCTTAGCAGATAGTATTCGGTGTCATCCTCTCCGAGGGGGAAAGGGTCCTGATAACAGAAGGGTTTGTTCGACATTGTTCTCTCACTTACGGCACGATTTGGTTATTGTTCAGGCAGGAGATCCCTCAGCCTGTGTTAAAGCGAGTCGCCATATCCTACACAAATTTTTAACAAAAACTGAGACTAGTACGACTTTTTACCCTCACTGATTACTTCCGCCGGGTTTGTTGCTTTAATGGCGCGATAATTTTCCTAATCGTAAAAAGGGCTTGATAATGCAAAAACTCATCAACTCCGTGCAGAACTATGCCTGGGGTAGTAAAAGTGCGTTAACGGATCTCTACGGCATCGCCAATCCGGACAATCTGCCAATGGCCGAGTTATGGATGGGTGCCCACCCGAAGAGCAGCTCAAAAGTGCAGGACGACGCAGGGCAAACCCGCGCACTGCGCGAGGTGATCGAGGCCGATAAGCAGCGCCTGCTCGGTGATGCCGTGGCTGAACGCTTTGGCGAACTGCCGTTCCTGTTTAAAGTGCTCTGCGCTGACCAGCCGCTCTCCATCCAGGTTCACCCGAATAAGAAAAATTCAGAGCTGGGCTTTGCGAAAGAGAATGCAGCCGGTATCCCGCTGGATGCCGCCGAGCGCAACTACAAAGATCCTAACCACAAGCCGGAGCTGGTCTTCGCCCTCACCCCTTTCCTGGCGATGAACGCGTTCCGCGAGTTCTCTGACATCGTCTCCCTGCTGCAACCGGTCGCCGGTGCGCATCCGGCCATCGCCCACTTCCTGCAGGCCCCCGGTGCCGAGCGCCTGAGCGAGCTTTTTGCCGCGCTGCTCAATATGCAGAATGAAGAGAAGTCCCGCGCACTGGCGGTGCTGAAATCGGTGCTTGATAAAGAGCATGGCGAACCGTGGCAGACCATCCGCACCATCGCCGGGTTCTACCCCGATGACAGCGGCCTCTTCTCCCCCCTGCTGCTCAACGTGGTCAAACTTAACCCCGGCGAAGCGATGTTCCTCTTTGCGGAAACCCCGCACGCTTACCTGCAGGGCGTGGCGCTGGAGGTGATGGCCAACTCCGATAACGTGCTGCGCGCCGGGTTGACGCCAAAATATATCGATATCCCGGAACTGGTGGCGAACGTCAAATTCACGCCGAAAGCGGCGGATCAGCTGCTGACGCAACCGGTTCGTGACGATGCCGCGCTCGATTTCCCGATCCCGGTCGCGGATTTCGCCTTCTCGCTGCACGATCTCTCTACCCACGAAACGCCGCTGGCGCAGCAGAGCGCGGCGATTATCTTCTGTGTCGAAGGTGAAGCGGTGCTCAGCAAAGGTGAGCAAACGCTGGTGCTGAAAGCGGGCGAATCGGCGTTTATCGGTGCGGATGAGTCGCCGGTAGCCGCAAGCGGCACAGGACGGGTGGCGCGCGTGTTTAATAAAATCGACTAAGTTACTGAAGTTTTAAGCAACTATTGCTAAGCTTTAGCGAACTTCATTGACAGTCCAGGCGGTTTGCACCGCCTGGTTTCTTTTTCAGGGATAAGCGCTATGAAAAAAACGTTGGTTGCCGCCGGGGTTATTGTTGCATTAGGTGTCGTCTGGACAGGCGGAGCCTGGTATACCGGGAAACAGCTGGAGGGACGCCTGGACGAGATGGTGAGCCAGGCAAATGCTCAGATCAAACGCAGCGCGCCGGACGCCAATGTTGAGCTCACGGCGCAGGATTACAAACGCAGCCTCTTCTCCAGTACCTTCACCCTGCAGGTTAAGCCCATTGCCGGCACCACCAGCCCGTGGCTGAAGCCGGGTCAGAGCGTGGTTCTGCATGAAAATGTCGACCACGGCCCCTTCCCGCTGGCACAGCTGAAAACTTTCAGCCTGACGCCAGCGATGGCCTCCGTCCACACGCAGCTGGTCAATAATGACGTCACCAAAGCGCTGTTTGAGATGGCGAAAGGCGAGTCGCCGTTTGTCGCCGAAACGCGTATTGGCTACGCCGGTGATACCCGCAGCGACATCAACCTGCGCGCGCTGAACGTGGAGAAAGAGGGTGAGAAAGTGGCGTTTGGCGGCGGTAATTTCCGCGTCAGCGCCGATAAAGAGGGCAACGCGGTTGCGGTGAGCGGCGAAGCGCAAAGCGGTCTGGTCGATACGGTTAACGAATTTGGCCAGAAAGTGCAGCTCTCCTTTAATAACTTCAAAACCGATGGCTCCAGCGAAATCAGCGCGTTTAGTGAGCGCACCGGCAGCCAGAAGATGAGCCTTGATAAGCTCGCTATCTCCATTGAAAACAAAGAGATGGCGGTACTGGAGGGGATGGAGCTAACGGCGAAATCGGACGTGGCAGATGATAAGAAAAATATCAACAGCCAGCTTGATTACACCCTCAACAGCCTGAAAGTGCAGGGTCAGGATCTCGGCAACGGTAAGCTGACGCTGAAAGTCGGCCAGGTGGATGGCAACGCATGGCATCAGGCCACACAGCAGTATGATGCGCAGATCCGCGCCCTGATGGCGCAGCCTGATATCGCTCAGAACCCGGAGTTGTACCAGCAGAAAGCGACCGAAGCGTTTCTCAGCGTCGTACCGCTGCTGTTGAAAGGCGAGCCGGTGATTACCGTTGCGCCGCTGAGCTGGAAAAATGCGAAAGGCGAATCGACCTTTAACCTCTCGCTGTTCCTGAAAGATCCGGCTAAAACCGCTGACGCCCCGCAAACGCTGGCGCAGCAGGTCGATCGCAATGTGAAATCTCTCGACGGCAAACTCTCCATTCCGGTGGATATGGCGACCGAGCTAATGACCCAGGTGGCGAAGCTGCAGGGGTATCAGCAGGAGGATGCGGCGAAACTGGCTAACCAGCAGGTAAAAGGCCTGGCGGCAATGGGCCAGATGTTCCGCATCACCACTCTTGAGAACAACACTATCCTCACCAGCCTGCAGTATGCCAACGGCCAGGTGACGCTGAACGGCGAGAAGATGCCGCTGGAGCAGTTTGTCGGTATGTTTGGCCTGCCGTCACTGCAGCCAGCCGTGCCGGGTGAGGCGGTGCCTCCCGCTCCGCCTGCCATCCCGCAGCAGTAAGCAAAGCGCCCCTCAAATGAGGGGCATTTTTTTATGCTTCCCTGGAAGATATATCCTTCAGCCCCCCCCTTTTCCCTTCCCTATCTATTTCTTTCAGTTATTATTAGCCAGCAAAATTCGGGGCTGCTGAATGCTTTGTAGCGCGAGGCTGATAACCGAATCAGTCCGTCGATGCAAATTCATTCTTTTGGCATTTAGCCCGTTGAAGAGAGGACAGACGTGAAAGGTTTCCAGGGTAAAGGTCCGGATGAGAGTGCGTTCTTCCCGCCGGGTTGCACGCCCTCGCAAGAGGAGTTGTTAGGCGAAATTGTGATCGAGCTTTTGCGTGAAAAAGGTCAGGTCAGCCGACAGAGCCTCTGTATCAAACTGGCAGCGCGCCTCGATAAAGCCAACGATCCGTTAACAGAAGCGCGCTATGGCGATCTGCTGAAGCTAATTTTCACCAGAAAAATGGGCTCGTCATTTCCATAATTTTAATGAATGCGCTATAACGTTTAGCATAACGTTACTAAGATGCATGACCGGGAACCCCTTGTACCGTGCAGCAAATGTGTGAGGCAGAATGAGTAAAAATGAGTCAGATAAGCTTGTAGATACGGTAATGGGCGAGGCGGTACTGGCCCTGCTTGATTCAGATGACGATGTCTCTTTCGATGCGCTGATTGGGCAACTGCAAGAGTCCCTGATGAGCGAAGGCGACAGCACACGACGTGAAGCACTTCAAACCGCAATCGGCGGTGTTCACCACTATAAAACCCAGCCGGCCTCACGTGGGCGCAAAAGCAGTTTACAGGTCAGCAGCCTGAAGAGCCGGTTACCTTTGTCAGGCCCGGGCATCGATAACAAAGCTCGCAAGCACTGATTTCTCCAGCAGCCTCTTTTCACCAGGTCTGGCGTTCCCTACCGGACCCTTATTTTTCACCCTTCTATTCAGACTTGCTTCGCATGTTTCGACGAATGCACAGTAGATTTGATCTGGCCCGCGTGCCTGGAAGAGAGAATCAACAGTGCAACAAGGGAGAGTCATTGAACGACGATGTGCAAGTTGAACCTGAAGAGATCCATGAGGTTATCGGCATAGCCGCTAGCTACCTTATGCATTCTCAACGTCCTGTGAAACCCAGCAGCCTGATGATGGTGCTGCGTGCGCAGAGCAGTATCACCACCGACCCCAGACAGAAGCGCGTGCTTGATGCTGCACGGCAACTGATCCTCGACAGGGTTACTTACTCCGCCTGATTACCGTGAAAACGCCTTCGTCTGTCAGGAAGGCGTCTTCGTTGCTAAATCGATGCCGGTTTATATATCGTCCGGCGTCTTCTGCACCACCCTCTCTAATGCCTTGCGATAAATATCCAGCATTGCGGGATCGTCTTCGGTTTCCAGCAGCCCAACCAGCGCCATGATGAGATGTTTATGGGTCACGTCGCGTTGCTGCAAACGCAGGTTTGCAAGAAGGGTGCTAATCACCTGCTTTTCAGCCCCGGCATCATCCGCGTTCACGCCAAAAAAGGCGTTGAGCTGCTCTTCTGTGGTTGTCGTCTGCATAGTCATCCTGAATAAAAATACCCATAGCGCCCCTCCGTATCGTACTCAGAGGGTCTCATTTCGCCCCTAAAAATAGTCGCGGTTTTCGGCCTTCGCAACCGGGTATATGAAATTTTCTCATCGATTTGCCAAAGCTGGAAAACAGCTCGCAAATCCCCCGCTATCTTGTTGAATTCCTAATTAAGATCGTCAGGATGATTAGCTGTGCCGCCAGCGCCAGAAACCTGATACAACGCTATGCGCAGAGTCAGGGAGCCTGCCGTTCGCTTACTTTTTTGAGGAGTTGTTATGACGGGTAAAAAAAGATCGGGCAATGTCGTGTGGGAATTTTTCCAGCAACTGGGGCGCACCTTTATGCTGCCGGTCGCGCTACTCTCCTTTTGCGGCATTATGCTGGGCATTGGCAGCTCGTTGAGCAGCCGCGATGTGATTACGCTGCTGCCGCTGCTAGGCCACCCGTTTCTGCAGGCGGTCTTTATCTGGATGAGCAAAATCGGCGCGTTTGCTTTCACCTTCTTACCGGTGATGTTCTGTATTGCCATCCCGCTCGGTCTTGCACGGGAAGAGAAAGGCGTCGCCGCCTTTTCCGGCTTTGTCGGCTATGCGGTGATGAACCTGGCGGTCAACTTCTGGCTCACCGCGCAGGGCATTTTACCCACTACTGATGCAGCCGTGCTCAAGGCGCATAACATTCAGAGCGTGCTCGGCATTCAGTCGATTGATACCGGCATTCTTGGCGCAGTGATTGCGGGGGTGATCGTCTGGCGGCTGCATGAGCGCTTCCACACCCTGCGCCTGCCGGACGCGCTGGCCTTTTTTGGCGGCACACGCTCCGTCCCGATTGTCACCAGCGTGGTGATGGGCGTGGTGGGCCTACTAATCCCGCTTATCTGGCCCTGGTTTGCACTCGGCATTAGCGGACTCGGGCAGCTTATCGATCGCGCGGGCGACTTCGGACCGATGATCTTCGGCACCGGCGAGCGGCTGCTGCTCCCCTTCGGCTTGCAGCATATTCTGGTGGCGCTGATCCGCTTTACCGACGCGGGCGGCACGATGGAGGTGTGCGGTCATCAGGTGAGCGGCGCGCTGACCATCTTCCAGGCACAGCTTGGCTGCCCGCAGACGCACGGCTTTTCTGAGAGCGCGACGCGTTTTCTCTCGCAGGGGAAAATGCCGGCATTCCTGGGCGGGCTGCCCGGTGCGGCGCTGGCGATGTACCACTGCGCGCGCCCGGAAAACCGCCATAAGATTAAGGGACTGCTCATTTCCGGCGTTATCGCCTGCGTCGTTGGCGGCACCACCGAGCCCGTCGAATTTCTGTTTCTGTTTGTCGCCCCGGCGCTCTATCTGATCCATGCTCTTCTCACCGGCCTGGGTTTTACCGTTATGGCGGTGCTGGGGGTGACGATTGGCAACACCGACGGCAACGTGATTGATTTCATCGTTTTCGGCGTGCTGCACGGGCTGGCGACTAAATGGTATCTGGTGCCGCTGGTCGCCGCAGTGTGGTTTATTGTTTACTACGCGCTGTTCCGCTTCGCTATCACCCGTTTTGATCTGAAAACACCCGGTCGCGAGCCACAAACGGTTGAGTACGAACAAAGCACGATGCCAGAGGCGGCAGGCCGCTCCGGCTATGATGTCCCGGCCTTGCTTGCCGCCCTTGGCGGAGCGCAAAATGTGCAGAGCCTGGATAACTGCATTACCCGCCTGCGCCTGTCGGTGAGCAGCATGGCGCAGGTTGACGCCGCCGCGCTGAAAGCCCATCGCGCCCTTGGCGTAGTCAAGGTCAACGACCATAACCTGCAGGTGGTGATTGGGCCGCAGGTGCAGTCGGTAAAAGATGAAATGGCGCAGCTCATCGCAGCAGCGCAGATACAGACAACCCCAGAGGCAAGTAGATGAAGCGCGACGTTTCCTTTGATTTTTCCACCCCGGTCGATCGCCACGGCACCTGGTGTACCCAGTGGGACTACGTGCGCGACCGTTTTGGCCGCGCCGATCTGCTGCCCTTCACCATCTCGGATATGGATTTTGCCACCGCGCCCTGCATTCTTGATGCCCTGCAAACCCGCCTTGCGCACGGTGTCTTCGGCTATAGCCGCTGGCAGAACGACGACTTTCTCGGCGCGATCGAATACTGGCTCGCCAGCCGTTTCGACACCCGCATCGACTGCGACGCCCTGGTCTATGGGCCGTCGGTTATCTGGATGATTGCCGAGACCATCCGCCAGTGGACACAGCCTGGCGACGCCGTTGTGGTTCATACGCCTGCCTATGACGCTTTCCCGAAGATGATCAGCCACAATCAGCGCAAGCTGCTGACGGTGCCGCTGCATCAATATCACGGCGGCTGGGTGTGTGATATGACGCAGCTCGAAGCCGTGCTGGCGCGTCCCGAGAGCAAAGTTCTGCTGCTCTGCAGCCCGCATAACCCGACCGGCAAAGTGTGGACGCACGAAGAGCTGACTGCGATAGCACTGTTGTGCGAGCGCCACCAGGTGAAAGTGATCAGCGATGAGATCCATATGGATATGGTCTGGAGCGCGCAGCAACACATTCCGTGGGGCAACGTCGCGCGCTCGCCGTGGGCGCTCTTCTCCTCGGCATCGAAAAGTTTCAATATCCCGGCATTAACCGGCGCATGGGGGCTGTTTGGCGATAAGGCGTCGCGTGAGCGCTATCTCGAGGCGTTAAAAAACGGCAACGGCTTATCCTCGCCGTCGGTGCTGTCAGTAACGGCGCATGTTGCCGCGTATCGTGAAGGCGTAGCGTGGCTTGAGGCGCTGCGCAGCTATCTGCGCGCTAACCTGGCTTATCTCGCCACGACCCTGAACGACGCCTTTCCGCAGCTGCGCTGGCAGCCGCCGGAGTCAACCTATCTGGCGTGGATCGATCTGCGAGCGCTGGAGATTGACGATGACGAGCTGCAAAAAAAGCTGATTGAGGAGCAGCAGGTGGCGATAATGCGCGGCGATCTCTACGGGCCACAGGGGCGCGGGTTTATTCGCCTCAACGTCGGCTGCCCGCGTGCGAAGCTGGAAGAGGGAGTGAAAAGGCTGATTGCCGCGCTGCGTTCATGTTAGCCTGTGGCGAAATTTATCAACGGAGTGAATGATGGTCTGGGGCGTGTCGCTGGTTTACTTTGTTCTCGGTTGGATCTTTTTTACCCGTACGTTCCGCCTCTATGCGCTGGTGTCGAGCCTGCTGCTGGCCATCGCGCTGCACAATGTGCTGCAGAGCCCGCGTCTGGTGATGCTCTATCTTGCTATCCTGGTGGTGGCGTTTATCACCCTCCTTCTGCTAAAACGTAGCCCGGACAAAAAGGGCACTCTCTATTTTTCAGTGCCCTGCTGGCTGCTGATCGCCACGGTGATTATCAACGTCTTCTTCTGAGGAGTGTTCGGTGCCATCCCGGCGCTAAGCTGGCATCAACAGGTGTCTGCTTTTCCATCATCTTTTCGCGCCCTGCTCTCCCAGGTGGCTAATTTTATTACCATTTTTAATAAGTTAATGAAGTGTTGTATAATGCTTTGCACTTTTACAAAAATATGAGTGCGATCATGATTGATTCCAGACTGCCTTTAACCGATATCCATCGTCATCTTGACGGCAATATCCGTGCCCAAACCATCCTCGATCTTGGCCGCCAGTATAATTTAACCCTCCCCGCGCAAACCCTCGACGCGCTGCGCCCGCATGTGCAGGTCACCTCTAACGAACCCGATCTGGTGAGTTTTCTCGCCAAACTCGACTGGGGCGTCAAGGTGCTGGCGTCACTGGATGCCTGCCGTCGCGTCGCCTACGAAAACATGGAAGATGCGGCGCGAAATGGCCTGCACTATGTTGAGCTGCGCTTCTCGCCGGGCTACATGGCGATGACCCACAACCTGCCGGTGGCAGGCGTAGTGGAAGCGGTGATTGCCGGGGTACGCGAAGGAAGCCGCGACTTTAACGTGCAGGCGCGCTTAATCGGCATTCTGAGCCGCACCTTCGGCGAAGCCGCCTGCGAACAGGAGCTGGATGCCCTGCTCGCCCATCGCGATAGCATTACCGCTCTCGATCTGGCAGGCGATGAGCTCGGTTTTCCGGGCAGCCTCTTCCTTTCGCACTTTACCCGTGCCCGCGATGCCGGCTGGCAAATTACCGTGCATGCGGGTGAAGCCGCTGGCCCGGAGAGCATCTGGCAGGCGATCCGTGAACTGGGTGCCGTGCGCATCGGCCATGGCGTAAAAGCGATTGAAGATACCGCGCTGATGGACTTCCTCGCCGAACAGCGCATTGGTATTGAATCCTGCCTCACCTCCAACATTCAGACCAGCACCGTGGCCTCACTCGATCGCCATCCGCTGAAAACCTTCCTCAATCACGGCATTCTGGCCAGCATTAATACGGACGATCCGGCGGTACAGGGGATCGACATTGGTCATGAATATGAGGTTGCCGCCCCGGCTGCCGGCCTGAGCGCAGAGCAGATCCGCCAGGCGCAGATTAACGGGCTGGAGATGGCCTTTATCACTGCCGAAGAGAAACAGGCGCTGCGCGAGCGTGTCGCGCAGGCGTAATGCTAATGGCTCACGGCCTGCCGTGAGCCGCTTATTCAGGTGAGGCTAAGGGTGGCGCGGTGTTTTGCCGACTCGATGCCGAGTTCAATCAGCTCCATAATGCGTATCGCCTGACTGGCCGGAACCGGATTCTCTCCGCCGCCCATCAGCGCATCGCGGATCGCCGCATAGTAGGCCGGGTAGTTGCCCGGCAGCGTCAGCCAAGTCTCCTCTTTCCGCGCTTCGCCGTCGATACGGGTTAACACGCCATCGCGCATGTCGTAACCCCAATCCTCCTGCGGCAAACGCGCCCCGCTTTTCAAGCGCTCCTCTTGCGGATCGAGACCATATTTCACATAACTGCCGCGCGTGCCGTGGACGATATAACGCGCGGATTCCGCCGCCGCCAGCAGCGTGCCGTGCAGCACCACGCGGCGCTGCGGGTAGGTTAATACCGCATGGAAATAGTCAGTGGATTGCGCGCCCGGGCGCAGCTGGGCCAGATCGACAGTTAATGAGACCGGCAGACCAAACAGATTCACCGCCTGGTCAAGCAAATGCGGGGCTAAATCGTACCAGATGCCGCTCCCCGGGCCGCCCTGTTCGCGCCAGCGGTTGCGCACCTGCGGGCGGAAACGGTCGAAATGGGATTCGAAGTAGGCCACTTCACCCAGCGCGCCATCGGCAAGCAGCGCTTTCAGCGTCAGGAAGTCGCTGTCCCAGCGGCGGTTGTGAAACACCGATAACAGGCGACCATAGCTGCGGGCCAGCGCATCCAGCTCACGCGCCTGTGACAGTGTCACGGTAAAGGGTTTATCGACCACCACATGTTTGCCCGCTTCCAGCGCCGCTTTCGCCAGCGGGAAGTGGGTATCGTTAGGCGTGGGGATGACTATCAAATCGATATTAGGATCGTTAAACAGACGTTTGGGATCGGCGACGACATCGACGTTTGGCCAGTCCGCTTTCACTTTCGACTCATCACTGCTGGAAATAGCCGCCAGCGCCATACCGGCGGTGCCAGCGATCAGCGGTGCATGAAATGTTTTACTGGCGTAGCCATATCCAATCACGCCAACCCGAATAATATCACTCATATCACGGCCTCTTTTCAGTGGACCTCCATTTCACACTATCTGCCTGACGCCGACAACCGCTGTCGTAACGCATTTTTAAGGTGAATAATTCAGCGCATTCTGGTCTGGTTTCCGCTTACAAAATCTGCTTAAATCTGCGCCCAACACCCGTTAATGACTACCGGCGTGTGATGTTAATCCCAGGGAGCAGTATAAATATGACCGCAATATTCAATCGGATTGTTGAATTAATGGGCTGGATCGTGCTCGGCGTATCAACCATTCTGTTGGTGTTTGCCAGCCATATTGATAATTACCAGCCGCCTGAACAAAGCGTGGTAGCACAAAAGAAATAACGGCACGCCCTATTGCTGCGATAGCGGATATCGCGCCATAAGCGGGTTGCCCGTCATGAGGAAGGACGTTAACCTTCTTCGCCCGGCGCCGTTGCGGCGCCGGGTTTTTATCTGAAAAGAATATGCTTAATTTAATGGCAGATTATTCTCACGCTATTTACGCCCGGGTAATAACGTCTATTATTTGCGCGCATAGTCGTTCTTTTTTTGCCTCTTCATTATATGGACACCCTCCAACATGACCGTGCAGGACTATTTATTAAAATTTCGCAAAATCAGTTCGCTTGAAAGCCTGGAAAAGCTCTTTGATCACCTTAACTACACCCTGACCGAGAGCAGTGAGATCATAAATATGTATCGCGCTGCCGATCACCGCCGCGCTGAACTGGTCTCCGGCGGGCGACTATTTGACATTGGGTGCGTTCCGCGCTCGGTATGGCGCTACGTGGTCTGAGTCCGCTGGCAATCGCCGTGCGATGCTTTATACTCGTCGCCCGGCAATGTTTGCCGCAACTGAATGTGTTAACAGAGGAAATGGCATGACAACAACACCCGCAGAACGTATCGGAGGCTGGTTACTCGCCCCTCTGGCCTGGTTGCTGGTCGCGTTATTAAGCACCTCGCTGGCGTTAATGCTTTACGTCACCGCCCTGTTAACGCCGCATGCGCTCTCGGCCCTGCTGGCGCAGCCGTCGAAAGCGATGCTGCTGTTGATCTTATCCTTTGTCTTTGCCGCCGCACTCTGGTGCTATACGCTCTGGCTGACCATCGCCTTTTTCAAACGCCGCAGCCTGGTGCCGAAACACTACATTATCTGGCTGCTGGTCTGCGTGCTGCTGGCGATCAAAGCATTTGCTTTTTCACCGGTTTCCGATGCGATGGCGGTTCGCCAGCTGATCTTTCCGCTGCTGGCGGCGGCGCTTTTTGTGCCCTACTTCAAGCGCGCGGTGCGTGTGAAGAAGACCTTTATTAACCCGTAAATAACCTTACAGTTAACCTGTTGTCGCCCGGGGCAGTTTGCCCGATAATAGGCGGCTTTTTTCATTTCAGGCCACATAATGACAGACTATCTTCTGCTATTTATCGGAACGGTACTGGTCAACAACTTCGTACTGGTGAAGTTTCTTGGCCTGTGTCCCTTTATGGGCGTTTCCAAAAAGCTGGAAAGCGCAATGGGTATGGGGCTCGCAACCACCTTCGTCATGACCATGGCTTCGATCTGCTCATGGCTTATCGACAACTGGGTGCTGATCCCGTTGAACCTGGTCTATCTGCGCACCCTCTCCTTTATCCTGATTATTGCCGTGGTGGTGCAGTTCACCGAGATGGTGGTGCGTAAAACCAGCCCGGCGCTCTATCGCCTGCTCGGTATCTTTCTGCCGCTTATCACCACCAACTGCGCGGTGCTCGGCGTCGCCCTGCTCAACATCAACCTTGGGCACAACTTTATGCAGTCGGCGCTGTATGGCTTCGCCGCCGCCGTCGGCTTCTCACTGGTGATGGTGCTGTTCGCCGCGATCCGCGAACGCCTTGCCGTCGCCGATGTTCCCGCGCCGTTTCGCGGTAATGCGATTGCGTTAGTTACCGCCGGCTTAATGTCTCTGGCCTTTATGGGCTTTAGTGGTCTGGTAAAACTGTAATGAATGCGATAACCATCGCCGTTGCAGTCCTGAGCGTACTTGGGCTGCTGTTCGGCCTGATCCTCGGTTACGCCTCGCGCCGTTTTGCGGTCGAGGACGATCCGGTTGTTGAACGTATCGATGAGCTGCTGCCGCAGAGCCAGTGTGGGCAGTGCGGCTACCCCGGCTGTCGCCCCTACGCCGAAGCGGTGGGCACCCAGGGTGAAAAGATCAACCGCTGCGCCCCCGGCGGCGAAGCGGTGATGCAGAAAATCGCCACGCTGTTAAACGTCGACCCGCAGCCGATTGACGGCGATGCTGAGGCGCTGGAGCCGGTGCGCATGCTTGCCATCATCGATGAGAGCAACTGCATCGGCTGCACAAAATGCATTCAGGCCTGCCCGGTCGATGCCATCGTGGGCGCAACCCGCGCCATGCATACGGTGATAAGCGATCTCTGCACCGGCTGTAATCTTTGTGTGGACCCGTGCCCGACGCAGTGTATCGACCTGCGCCCGGTTGCGCCAACCACGCAGAACTGGAAATGGGATCTGCACACCATTCCGGTGCGCACTATTCCCGTGGAGCACCATGCTTAAGTTATTTTCCGCATTCCGAAAAGAGAAACTGTGGGATTTCCACGGCGGCATTCATCCGCCGGAGATGAAAACCCAGTCTAACGGCACGCCGCTGCGTCAACTGCCGCTGGCGAACCGTTTTGTCATTCCCTTAAAACAGCATATCGGCGCTGAAGGCGAACTGTGCGTCAGCGTGGGCGATAGCGTTTTACGCGGTCAGCCGCTGACCCGCGGTCGCGGTCGTATGCTGCCAGTGCACGCGCCGACCTCCGGCACCGTTGTGGCGATTGCTCCTCACGCCACCGCGCACCCCTCCGCCCTGCCTGAACTGAGCGTCATTATCGAAGCGGACGGCGAGGATCGCTGGATTGCGCGTGAAGGGTGGCAGGATTATCGCACCCAGAGCGTTGAGGCACTAATTGAGCGCATCCATCAGTTCGGCGTTGCCGGGCTGGGCGGCGCAGGTTTCCCGACCGGCGCGAAGCTGCAAGGCGCCGGCGACAAAGTCGATACGCTGATCATCAACGCCGCCGAGTGCGAACCCTATATCACCGCCGACGATCGGCTGATGCAGGATTGCGCCGCGCAGATTATGGAAGGCGTGCGCATCCTCGCGCATATCCTGCAGCCGCGCCAGGTGCTGATCGGTATCGAAGATAATAAACCGCAGGCGATCTCAATGATGCGTGCGGTGCTGGCGGGTAGCCACGATATTCAGCTGAAAGTTATTCCGACCAAATACCCCTCCGGCGGCGCAAAACAGCTGACGCAGATCCTCACCGGTAAGCAGGTGCCGCACGGCGGTCGCTCGTCCGATATCGGCGTACTGATGCAGAACGTCGGCACCGCCTATGCGGTGAAGCGCGCGGTGATCGACGGCGAACCGTTAACGGAGCGCGTCGTGACCCTGACCGGTGAAGCGGTTGCCCGCCCGGGCAACGTCTGGGCACGGCTCGGCACACCGGTGCGCCACCTGCTCGATTACGCCGGTTTCCAGCCTTCGGCAGAACAGCTGGTGATTATGGGCGGCCCGCTGATGGGCTTTACCCTGCCGTGGCTCGATGTGCCGGTCGTCAAAATTACCAACTGCCTGCTGGCTCCTTCGGTCAGTGAAATGGGCGAAACGCAGGAAGAGAAAGGCTGCATCCGTTGCAGCGCCTGCGCCGACGCCTGCCCGGCGGACTTGCTGCCACAGCAGCTCTACTGGTTCAGCAAAGGCCAGCAGCACGACAAAGCCATGGCACACAATCTCTCCGACTGCATTGAGTGCGGTGCCTGCGCATGGGTCTGCCCGAGCAATATTCCGCTGGTGCAATATTTCCGCCAGGAGAAAGCAGAGATCTCCGCCATCGCCGAGGAAGAGCGGCGCACCGCCGAAGCAAAGGCGCGTTTTGAAGCCCGTCAGGCGCGTCTTGAGCGCGAAAAACTGGCGCGTCAGGCGCGCCACAAGCAGGCCGCCGCGAAGCCTGGCGAAGAGGATAAGCAGGCGATTGAAGCCGCCCTCTCGCGCGTGAAAGAGAAACAGACCGCTGCCGCTGAGCCGGTAGTGGTGCAGGCTGGCGCAGAGCCTGATAACCGTGAAGTGATTGCCGCCCGCGAAGCGCGTAAAGCCGAGGCGCGCGCGCGTCAGGCGGAAAAAGCGCAGCAGACGAAGGCTGAAGGCGACGATCCGCGCAAATCCGCTGTTGAAGCGGCGATTGCCCGCGCCAAAGCACGTAAAGCGGAGCATGCGCAGAAAGTCGCTGTCGCTACCGAGCCGGAAACCACCGAAATAGTCGATCCGCGCAAAGCCGCCGTTGAAGCGGCGATTGCCCGTGCCAAAGCGCGTAAAGCGGAGCAGGCGCAGAAAGAGGCTCCGGCTGCTGAAGCAGAAACCAGCGAACCGGTTGACCCGCGCAAAGCCGCCGTTGCAGCGGCGATTGCCCGTGCCAAAACGCGTAAAGCGGAGCAGGCGCAGAAAGAGGCTCCGGCTGCTGAAGCAGAAACCAGCGAACCGGTTGACCCGCGCAAAGCCGCCGTTGCAGCGGCGATTGCCCGTGCCAAAACGCGTAAAGCGGAGCAGGCGCAGAAGGAGGCTCCGGCTGCTGAAGCAGAAACCAGTGAGCCGGTTGACCCGCGCAAAGCTGCCGTCGAAGCGGCGATTGCCCGTGCCAAAGCGCGTAAAGCGGAGCAGGCGCAGAAAGAGGCTCCGGCTGCTGAAGCAGAAACCAGTGAGCCGGTTGACCCGCGCAAAGCTGCCGTTGAAGCGGCGATTGCCCGCGCGAAAGCGCGTAAAGCGGAGCAGGCCCGCGCGCAATCCAGCGCAGAAGAGGCCTCCACGCACACTCAGGCTGCCAATGACGATCCGCGTAAAGCGGCGGTCGCGGCGGCCATTGCCCGAGTTCAGGCTAAAAAAGCCGCGCAGCAAGCTGTTAACGAGGATTAAATGGTTTTCAGAATCGCAAGTTCCCCTTACACCCATAACCAGCGCCAGACCTCGCGCATTATGCTGCTGGTCACGCTGGCGACGATACCGGGTATCGCCGCGCAGCTCTGGTTTTTCGGCTGGGGAACGTTGATCCAGCTTATTCTCGCTATCGTCAGCGCTCTGTTGGCCGAAGGGCTGGTGCTGAAACTGCGCAAACAGTCTGTCAGTACCATTCTGGCGGATAACTCGGCCCTGCTGACCGGCCTGCTGCTCGCCATCAGTATCCCCTCTTTTGCGCCGTGGTGGATGGTGGTGTTGGGCACCCTGTTTGCTGTGATTATCGCCAAGCAGCTCTATGGCGGTCTCGGCCATAATCCCTTTAACCCGGCGATGATCGGCTATGTGGTGCTGCTTATCTCCTTCCCGGTGCAGATGACCAGCTGGTTGCCACCCCATGACATTGCGCGCACGGTGCCCGGCTTGCTGGATGCCATCGGGGTGATCTTTACCGGTCACAGCACTAATGGCGCGACGATGGATGCCCTGCGCATGGGCGTGGATGGCATCAGCCAGGCAACGCCGCTCGACACCTTTAAAACCTCGCTGCATGCCGGACACAGCGTTGAGCAGATTATGCACTACCCGATTTACAGCGGCGTGCTGGCGGGCGCAGGCTGGCAGTGGGTCAACCTCGGCTACCTGGCGGGCGGCATCTTCTTGCTGTCGCAAAATACCATTCGCTGGCATATCCCGGTCAGCTTCCTGCTCTCGCTGACTCTGTGCGCCACCCTTGGCTGGCTGTTTGCCCCAGAGACCTTTTTAGCGCCGCAGCTGCATCTGCTCTCTGGCGCGACGATGCTGGGCGCGTTCTTTATTCTTACGGACCCGGTCACCGCCTCGACCACTAACAAAGGCCGCCTGATCTTCGGCGCGCTGGCGGGTTTGCTGGTGTGGCTGATCCGCAGCTTCGGTGGCTATCCGGATGGCGTGGCCTTTGCGGTGCTGCTGGCGAATATCACCGTGCCGCTGATTGATTACTACACGCGCCCGCGCGTGTATGGACACCGTTAAGGAGCCGTCATGCTAGAGACAATGCGTAAACATGGCGTCACGCTGGCCCTCTTTGCCGCCGGCTCCACCGGCCTGACCGCCGCGATTAACCAGATGACCAAAAGCACCATTGCCGACCAGGCGGTGTTGCAGCAAAAAGCGCTCTTCGATCAGGTGCTGCCGCCCGGGAGCTATACTAACGCGCTGGCGCAGAGCTGCTATGTGGTGAGCGATCCGGCGCTGGGCAAAGGTTCGCATCGCGTGTGGATTGCGCAAAAAGAGGATAAACCGGTGGCGGCGGTGATTGAATCCACCGCGCCGGATGGCTACTCCGGTGCCATCCAGCTGCTGGTCGGCGCTGATTTTAGCGGCACGGTGCTGGGCGTGCGCGTCACCGAACACCATGAAACGCCGGGGCTCGGGGATAAAATCGAACTGCGCATCAGTAACTGGATCACCTACTTTGCCGGTAAGAAAATTGACGGTCCGGCCGATAGCCACTTCGCCGTGAAGAAAGATGGCGGCGATTTCGATCAGTTTACCGGTGCGACCATCACCCCGCGCGCGGTGGTGAATGCGGTAAAACGCACCGGAATTTACGCCATGACGCTGCCTGAGCAGCTGTCCCGTTTGCCAGAGTGTGGAGAGTAAACGATGAGCGAAGTAAAAGAGGTCATTGTCCAGGGGCTGTGGAAAAACAACTCCGCGCTGGTGCAGCTACTCGGCATGTGTCCGCTGCTGGCGGTAACGTCGACTGCCACCAACGCCCTCGGGCTGGGGCTGGCGACCACGCTGGTATTGACCCTGACCAACCTGTTTATCTCCCTGCTGCGCCGCTGGACGCCGTCGGAGATCCGTATTCCCATTTACGTGATGATCATCGCCTCGGTGGTGAGCGCCGTGCAGATGCTGATCAACGCCTATGCTTTCGGCCTCTATCAGTCACTGGGGATCTTTATTCCACTGATCGTCACTAACTGTATCGTGGTGGGTCGCGCAGAAGCCTTCGCGGCGAAGAAAGGGCCGGCGCTGTCGGCGCTGGACGGTTTTGCCATCGGTATGGGGGCCACTGGCGCGATGTTCGTGCTTGGCTCGATGCGTGAGATGCTCGGCAACGGTACGCTGTTTGACGGCGCGGATGGCCTGCTGGGAAGCTGGGCCAAAGGGCTGCGCATTGAAGTGTTCCATACGGACTCCCCGTTCCTGCTGGCGATGCTGCCGCCGGGCGCGTTTATCGGCCTCGGTATGATGCTGGCAGTGAAATATTTAATCGATCAGAAAATGAAAAAACGTCGTGAAGCCGCTGCCGCCGCGCAGGTGAGCGACGCGCCAGAGACCTCGCCCGGGAAGGCATAATGAACAAAGCGAAACGCCTCGAAATCCTCACCCGGCTGCGGGAGAACAACCCGCACCCGACCACCGAACTGAACTTCGCCTCGCCGTTTGAACTGCTGATCGCCGTGCTACTCTCAGCCCAGGCGACGGATGTCAGCGTCAATAAAGCGACAGCGCTGCTCTACCCGGTTGCCAATACGCCGCAGGCGATGCTGGAGCTGGGCGTCGATGGCGTGAAGCAGTACATCAAAACCATCGGCCTTTACAACAGCAAAGCGGAGAACGTCATTAAGACCTGCCGCATTTTGCTGGAAAAACATGGCGGTGAAGTGCCGGAAGATCGTGCCGCGCTGGAAGCCCTGCCGGGCGTCGGGCGTAAAACCGCGAATGTGGTGCTGAATACCGCCTTTGGCTGGCCGACTATCGCCGTTGATACCCATATTTTCCGCGTCTCAAACCGTACGCGCTTTGCGCCAGGGAAAAATGTCGAAGAGGTGGAGGAGAAGCTGCTGAAAGTGGTGCCGGCGGAATTTAAAGTCGACTGCCATCACTGGCTTATCCTGCACGGGCGATACACCTGCATCGCCCGTAAGCCCCGCTGCGGCTCCTGTATTATTGAAGATTTGTGCGAATACGACAGCAAGACCGATTAACGCCTCAGAAGGGGCGTACCACCGCCAGCACGGTAATCACCACGGTAAAGAGCACCAGCAGCAGCGTAGCGTTGTTCAACGCGCCTGTACGCTTCAGGGTTTCACCGTTCGCAAGACGGCGTAGCGTGGCGGAGAGAAAGCCATGCAGGCCCGATAACAGCACCACAAAGACAATCTTGACGATTAACCACAGGTGCGGCATCTGCCCGTAAGCCACCAGCATGGCGATGCCGGCAAGCCACAGCACGATCATCGCCGGGCTGGTCATTCTGCGGTTCCAGCTGCGCACATCGTTGAGCAGAACCAGGGTGGTACTTTTATCTTTCTGTCGCAGGCTCCACTGCGCCACCATGGCTGACATCAGCATGCCGCCAATCCAGACAATCGCGCTGACAATATGTACTGCGTTGATCCACGGATGAAAATTCATCGCTTTGCTCCCATAAAAATGAAGTCAGAAGTCTGCCACTGCAGCACCCTGCTGTCATGAACAACCAGCTTATCCGGCAAAAATTGTTAATAATTTCCCTTTTAATCCTATTGCCTGTGAAAAATAGCGCCACAACGTGGCTGATTTTAGGAGATAACTCATTGTGATGCGTCTCACAACTCTGCAAAAGAGTCCCCCGGTGACACGATCGGGCAGTGGAACCGCTGTTTGAGCAAATAATCATCCGCTTATACACTTTCAGATAGTTGAAACCTTTTTTTAGAAGAAAAAAATCCAACGCTGAGCAATGTTGGCTTTATTTGCTAAGGTAATGTTAATAAAGGGCTAAATGTTAAAACATGGTCATCCCTGATATCCATTCCACTCCCCTCGCAGCGGGACATCTAACCAGATATGTCTCAGAAACCAGCCCAATGCACTGCCTGTGTGCGAAAATAGCCGAACATATCCCTTAACCCCATCTTCAGATGTTAAGAACCAGTAGAAAAATCCACTTTTACCAAAATGATAAAATTAAACTCTGAATAACAATTCAGTTTGCCGAGCAAAGTTATGCGCTGGATCTATGTAACAGAATATGTCAAAAGACTTGCCTCACAGGCCAGGATAGTGAACATTACCCGCCGTTTCTCCTCCCAATATAACTAAAAGCGTGATGCAAACTGGTTATCACGCACTGAATACCCCCCGTTAATATGGGATGTAAAAAAAGAGGTCTACGTGTCAACTGCAAACAAACCAACAGAAAGCGTCAGTATGAACGCTTTCAAACAACCAAAAGCGTTCTATCTCATCTTCTCAATTGAACTGTGGGAGCGTTTTGGTTACTACGGCCTGCAAGGAATTATGGCCGTTTACCTGGTTAAGCAACTGGGAATGTCGGAATCAGACTCCATTACGCTCTTCTCCTCCTTTAGCGCGCTGGTCTATGGCCTGGTGGCGATCGGCGGCTGGCTGGGCGATAAAGTGCTCGGCACCAAACGTGTGATCCTGCTGGGCGCAATTGTGCTGGCGCTCGGTTATGCACTGGTAGCCTGGTCTGGTCACGACGCCAGCATCGTCTATATGGGTATGGCGGCTATCGCAGTGGGTAACGGTCTGTTTAAAGCCAACCCCTCTTCGCTGCTCTCAACCTGCTATGACAAGGATGACCCGCGTCTCGACGGCGCGTTCACCATGTATTACATGGCGGTGAACGTGGGCTCCTTCTTCTCAATGCTGGCTACGCCGTGGCTTGCTGCCCGTTTTGGCTGGAGCACCGCGTTTGGTCTGAGCGTTGTTGGCCTGCTGATCACCATCGTTAACTTTGCGTTCTGCAAGCGCTGGGTGAAAAACTACGGCTCAAAGCCGGACTTCGAACCGCTGCGCATCGGCTATCTGCTGGCGACCATCGTCGGTATCGCGGTCCTGATCGCTATCGCCACATGGCTGCTGCATAACCAGGGTATCGCGCGTATGGTGCTGGGCGTGATCGCACTGGGCATTATCGCCATCTTCGCCAAAGAGACCTTCACCCTGCAGGGCGCAGCGCGTCGTAAGATGATCGTTGCCTTTATCCTGATGGTGCAGGCGATTGTCTTCTTCGTGCTCTACAGCCAGATGCCGACCTCCCTAAACTTCTTCGCTATCCGTAACGTTGAACATACCCTGTTCGGCATCGCGTTTGAGCCGGAGCAGTATCAGGCGCTGAACCCGTTCTGGATCATTATCGGTAGCCCGATTCTTGCCGCTATCTATAACAAAATGGGCGATACCCTGCCGATGCCGCACAAGTTTGCCATCGGGATGGTGCTCTGCTCAGGCGCGTTCCTCGTGCTGCCGCTGGGTACCAAATTCGCCTCTGATGCCGGGATTGTTTCCGTAAGCTGGCTGATCGCAAGCTATGGCCTGCAGAGTATTGGTGAGCTGATGATCTCCGGCCTTGGCCTGGCGATGGTCGCGCAGCTGGTGCCGCAGCGTCTGATGGGCTTCATTATGGGCAGCTGGTTCCTGACCACCGCGGGTGCGAATATCATCGCCGGCTACGTGGCTAACCAGATGGCGATCCCGGAAAACGTCACCGACCCGCTGATGTCCCTCAACATCTACGGTAGCGTCTTCCTGCAGATTGGTATTGCGACGGCGGTAATTGCCGTGCTGATGGTGCTGACCGCGCCGAAGCTGAACCGCATGACCCAGAGCCGTGACGACGCGGATGAAGCGTCCAAAACCGCTACTGCGTAATCGCAAGCGGGTAGAAATGAAGAAGCCGTTAACGTCAGTTAGCGGCTTTTTTTTTATGCAACGGCGTACTACTCTATGCCGGAATTCAGATAAAAGGAAACGTCGATGAAACTGTTCTACAAGCCAGGCGCCTGCTCACTTGCCTCCCATATCGCGCTGCGCGAAGCCGGAAAAGAGATCACCCTTATCAGTGTCGATCTGATGAAAAAACGTCTGGAAGATGGCGAAGACTTTTTCGCGATTAACCCGAAAGGCCAGGTTCCTGCGCTGCTGCTGGATGACAATACGCTGGTTACCGAAGGCGTCGCCATCATGCAGTACGTTGCGGATAACGCGCCGCAAAGCCAGCTGCTGCCAGCTGTCGGCACGCTACCGCGCTACAAGGCGCTGGAGTGGCTGAACTATATCGCCACCGAGCTGCACAAGGGCTTCACCCCGCTGTTCCGCCCGGATACGCCGGAAGAGTACAAACCGACCGTGCGCGCGCAGCTGGAGAAGAAGCTGCACTACGTTAACGACGCCCTGAGCGGTAACGGCTGGATCAGTGGTGAGCACTTTACTATTGCCGATGGCTATCTCTTCACCGTGCTGCGCTGGGCGCATGCGGTAAAACTCGATATGACGGGTCTTGGCAACATTGAAGCCTATATGGCGCGCGTGGCGGCCCGCCCGGCAGTGGCTGCGGCGCTCTCTGCGGAAGGCATTGCCTGATTTACAGCAGACTGTATTAACGCAGGGCAAAGAAAAAGGCGGGAATATCCCGCCTTTTTTATCGTCTGGAGCCGGAGAATTACTTCCAGCAGACCAGGCAGTAGTTCTTCTTACCGCGACGCAGCAGCGTGTAACGACCAAACAGACGGTCGGCATCCGTGAAGAAGTACTCCGGATCGGCCTGTTTTTCGCCGTTGATGGTGACCGCATTAGAGGCGATGGTTTTGCGCGCCTGGCCGCGAGACGGCTGCAGCTCGGAATCGACCAGCGCCTGCATCAGATCCGCGCCCTTCTCCATCTCGACCATCGGTACGCCATCCTGCGCCAGCTGCTCGAAGTCGGCTTCGCTGAGATCGCTCAGGGTTCCGTTGAACAGGCTTGCGGTGATGCGTTTCGCAGCGGTCAGACCCTCGTCACCGTGAACCAGACGAGTCACCTGCTCGGCCAGCACATACTGTGCGCGCGGCGCTTTCCCGCTGTTCTTATCCTCTTCTTCCAGCGCGTTGATTTCGGCGATGTCCATAAAGGTGAAGAACTTCAGGAAGCGATAGACATCGGCATCGGCGGTGTTGATCCAGAACTGGTAGAACTTGTACGGGCTGGTTTTCTTCGGATCGAGCCACACCGCGCCGCCTTCGGTTTTACCAAACTTGGTGCCATCGGCTTTGGTGATCAGCGGTACGGTCAGGCCGAAGACCTGGTTCTGATGCAGACGGCGCGTCAGATCGATACCGGAGGTGATGTTGCCCCACTGATCGGAGCCGCCAATCTGCAACGCCACGCCGTAGCGCTCGTTAAGGCAGGCAAAGTCATAGCCCTGCAGCAGGTTGTAGGAGAATTCAGTGAAGGAGATGCCGACATCATCGCGATTCAGACGCTGTTTGACCGCTTCTTTGTTAATCATCTGGTTAACAGAGAAGTGCTTACCGATGTCGCGCAGGAAGGTCAGCACGTTCATGCTGCCGAACCAGTCGTAGTTGTTCGCCGCGACAGCCGCGTTCTCGCCGCAGTCAAAGTCGAGGAACGGTGCGACCTGGTTGCGGATCTTGTCGACCCACTCCTGCACGGTATCTTCGGTGTTGAGTTTACGCTCGGTGGCTTTAAAGCTTGGATCGCCGATAAGCCCCGTTGCGCCGCCCACCAGCGCGACCGGTTTGTGACCCGCCTGCTGGAAGCGTTTCAGGCATAACAAAGGAACCAGATGCCCCAAATGCAAGCTGTCAGCGGTGGGATCGAAGCCGCAATAGAGCGCGATTGGCCCCTGCGCCAGTCGCTCTGCTAACGCTTCCTCATCCGTCACCTGGGCCACCAGGCCCCGCTCTTGCAATTGTTTAATCAAGTTACTGCTAGCCATCAAATTCTCCATGTATAAAACGGACTGCACCTATGCCGGTACACGACTTTTCGCCAGATGCGAAAGGATACTTCAGGGGGGCAGATAGCATAAAGCGCCGGGCTACGTTGCACCAGCGCTTATCACAACATTTTCGGCGTTTTACGGTGCCAGACGGTCGATTTTCCACGCATCATTTTCACGCTGGTACAAAAAACGATCGTGCAGACGATTTGCGCCGCCCTGCCAGAACTCCATCTGCTCAATCGGGATGCGATAGCCACCCCAGAAACTGGGCAGCGGCACTTCGCCCTGCTGGAATTTCTGTTTCAGTTCGAGGAATTTACTTTCGAGGATACCGCGCGCGGAGATGCGGCTCGATTGCTTCGAGACCCAGGCGCCGATCTGGCTGTCGCGGGGGCGGCTGTGGAAATATTTCACCACCTCAAGCGTCGAGAGACGCTCCGCTTTGCCGGTCACCATCACCTGGCGCTCCAGCATGTGCCACGGGAAGAGCAGGCTGATAGCCGGATTATGTTCCAGATGCTGCGCTTTACGGCTGCCGAGGTTGGTGTAAAACACCAGCCCCTTTTCGTCATAGTGCTTAAGCAGCACGATGCGCTGGTAAGGTTGCCCGTGCTCATCGACGGTGGCGACCACCATAGCGGTCGGGTCGGCGAGCTGGGCTTCGCACGCCTGACCCAGCCAGCGTTCAAAGAGCGTTAAGGGATCGGCAGGAAGGTCGGCGCGGCGCAGACCGCCTTTGGTGTATTCACGGCGCAGATGCGCAATGTGCTGCAATTGATCGTTATCAGTCATGGCGTTAGCGAAAGTTGTCCTCAGGGAGAGCTATTATGCGCCCCCCGGTGAAAATCTCAACGCTGCGGAATTAACTGACAGTTGTTTAAGACAATGCGGTCGCGTTTATAGACAGTGGCGCCGTCACCTTTTGACCAGAAAACGTACACGCCGTCGGTGTAACGCGCGCCGGAGGCGGAGAGCCCCTGCTGCAGGGTCAGTTGCTGGTTATCAAGCACGAAACTCGCCTGCTGGCGCGTCTGGTTAATCTTGACGGTTAACGGTTTTTCATCGCACTGATAGGCAAGCGTATCGGTGTGCATGCGCTCGACGAACTGGTTGTAATAGCTGCATCCGGCGAGCAGTGCGGGCAGGCAGATGATAAGAATTTTTTTCATAGGATACTCCGGGACGCTCCAGGTCACGGAGAGCGAAGCGCCCTCCTTAAACCCGGTCAGTCTAGCGGCGTACCCCTGAAGTAAAATCCGGTTAACTCTGATTCTGCCGTGGGTTAGCCGGGAAGATAGCCCCCAGCACCGTTGGCGCAGCGGCGCCGGTCACCGAGGGGAGATTGCCCGGCAAACCAGCCAGCGTGCGCCAGGCAAGCCATGCAAAGGCCAGCGCTTCCATATCATCGCCGCTGATCCCGGCATCATCAGTGGGAGCCACTTCGATACCGGGGAGCTGGCTTGCCAGACGCGCCATTAAAAGCGGATTGCGGCTGCCGCCCCCGCACACCAGCAGGCGTTCGCATCCGCCGCTGAGCAACACCTGTTCAGAGATGGTGATCGCCGTCAGCTCCACCAGCGTCGCCTGCACATCACAGGCGGCAAGCCCAGGATAGTGAACGAGATGACGTTCCAGCCAGGCGGCATTGAAATACTCCCGCCCGGTGCTTTTCGGTGCCGGCTCGGCAAAATAGGGATCGCTCAGCATTCTTTGCAGCAGCGGCAGGATCACTTTGCCTTCGCTCGCCCACTGTGCGTTTTCGTCATAGGGTTTGCCCTGATGACGCCAGATCCACGCATCAAGCAGCATATTGCCCGGCCCGGTGTCAAAACCCCTCACCGGCTGGCCGGGGATTAAAAGGGAGAGATTGGCGATGCCGCCGATGTTGAGCACCATGCGCCGCTCAACCGGGTGCGCAAGCAGCGCGTGATGAAAGGCTGGCACCAGCGGCGCGCCCTGGCCGCCGAGCGCCATATCGCGGCGGCGAAAATCGCCGACCACCGTCACACCGGTACGCGCGGCAATCTGGTTGTTATCGCCGATTTGCATCGTGTGCGGCGCCACACCCGTGGGCTCGTGCCAGACGGTCTGACCGTGGCAGCCAATTGCCACTATATCGTCTGCAATCAGTTGCTCTCTGTCCATCAGGGCTAATACCGCATCGGCAAAGAGTTTGCCAAGCTGCGTATCGAGGCGACCAAGCTGCGAGAGGGTCAGCTGCTGTCCCTGACAGATGCCAAGAATTCCCTCTTTAAGCGGCAACGGAATGGGAAAGGTCAGGCTTGCCTGCTGCGCGACCATGGTGTCGTCGATGGCAGTCAGCACCACATCCACCCCGTCCAGACTGGTACCCGACATCACCCCAATATAGCGACCTGATTTCATACCCCTTCCTTTTTATGCATGTCAGAGAGGCCCCACTCCACCATAAAGCGTCGATTTACGCCATCGACTGCAAACACTTTTTAACAATCCTCACCCTTTTGCTTAAGTGAAAATGGCGCGAAGTGTGCTTATAATCGCTTCGTTTAGATCGGGTTGATCGCGCTTTGTGTATCATTTTTTTCGGGAATTGGCTGAAGATTCGAGTGGCATTGCGAATATGCCATATAATTTAGCCATGACGGATGCTCGCAAGGGCGTTTCATGGTGAACAGGAGATTCATAAATGATGTTACGTGCACTGGCAGTTTCGCTGGTTGGTTTTACATTGGCTGGGTGTGTGAATAACGACTCGCTCTCCGGCGACGTCTACTCTGCATCCGAAGCCAAACAGGTGCAAAATGTCACTTACGGCACCGTGGTTAACGTTCGTCCGGTGCAGATTCAGGGCGGTGATGACAGCAATGTTATCGGCGCGCTGGGCGGTGCCGTACTGGGTGGTTTCCTGGGCAACACCATTGGCGGCGGCGCAGGTCGTTCGCTGGCAACGGCCGCAGGCGCAGTAGCCGGTGGCGTTGCGGGTCAATCCGCGCAGGGTGCGATGAACAAAACCCAGGGCGTAGAGCTGGAAATTCGTAAGGATGACGGCAACACCATTATGGTGGTGCAGAAACAAGGTAAAACCCAGTATGTGGCAGGTCAGCGCGTTGTCATGGCGAGCAACGGCCGCGAAATTACCGTTTCCCCGCGTTAATCCTGCGTGTGCGGTCATGCTAATGGCCGCATAAGCCTGCCCGGCAACGGGCATAAAAAAAGCCTTGCGATTGCAAGGCTTTTTGCTTTCAGTCCCGCGACTGGAGCTCAGTAATATTGTGCTCCAGCCGGGCAATCATCTTAATCAACATCTCAAGCTCCTCCGCAGAGAACCCGGATAAAATCTCACCCCGGGTCTTACGAATGACCGTCTCCATCTGATCGATGATAGGCGACGCTTTGTCAGTCAATTTAATGCGTTTTGCCCGCCGATCGCTGGCGCAAGTCTGGCGAGAAATCAGCCCCTTCTCTTCCAGTTGATCGAGCGTGCGCACCAGTGAAGGCTGCTCAATGCCGATCGCTTTTGCCAGTTGAATTTGCGACTGATCGGGCGGTAACTGATGAATATTGTGCAGCGTCACCCAGTGTGTCTGCGTTAATTCCAGAGGTTTTAGGCGATGGTCAATCAAAGCACGCCAAATGCGTACTAAGCGTGCCAGATCAGAACCTAATGGCGATTCCAATTTCATCTCCTTATAATTAGTTTGCTAAGTTATTATACTCATTTTAGAATAGTTTGCAGCATTTATATTTGTAAAACAAATATATTGCTCGCCTCGCCAGGGCTTGTGCCGAGCCGCTTTCCGCGCGCTGGCGCGCTTATTTAAACAGGACAGTGACGCGTGAAGTTAACCTCAAATTCTCCCGATTTACCCTTCCAGGATCTTATTTTTGGCGCGTCGGTCTATTTCCCGCCGCTCTTCAAAGCCGTGATGCTGGGCTTTCTCTTCTGGTTGATGGCGCACCGCCTGCTGCGCGACTGGATCTATGCGGGCGACATCTGGCACCCGATGCTGATGGATCTCTCCCTCTTTGTGATTGCGCTGAGCCTCGCGCTCGGTCTGTTGATGGTGTGGTAACGATGCGGCTTAATTCGCTTAAGTATTTCTCAACGTTATTGGTCGTGGCGATTGCGCTGGCCGCAGGCTGGTGGATGTGGAATGTCTATATGCAGTCGCCCTGGACGCGGGATGGCAAAGTACGCGCCGAACAGGTGAGCATCACTCCGCAAGTCTCAGGCAGCATTCGCCAGCTGGCTGTGAAAGATAACCAGTATGTTCACGCAGGCGATGTGCTGTTTCTGCTTGACGACGCGCCCTATCACATTGCGGTGGTGAATGCCGAAGGGCAGCTGGCGAAGGCGCAAACGGAGCTGGCAAAAGCCAATAACGAAGCCAACCGCCGCCGCCACCTCTCACATAACTACATTTCGGCTGAAGATCTCGACACCGCCAATATTGGCGTCAAAGCCGCTCAGGCAGATGTCGCCGTGGCCACGGCGCAACTTAATCAGGCGAAATGGCAGCTGGCACAAACCCGCGTTACCGCGCCGGTCGATGGCTGGGTAACTAATCTCTCGGCGCGCACGGGGAACTACGCCACGGCCGGGCAGCCGGTGTTTGCGCTGGTCGATAGTCACTCATTTTATGTTGTCGGCTATTTCGAAGAGACCAAACTGCGCCACATTCGTGAAGGCGCTGCCGCGAAGATTGTGCTCTACAGCAGCAATAAAACGTTACAGGGTCACGTATCCAGCATTGGTCGCGCCATTTATGATCAGAGCGTGGAGGCCGACAGTGGGCTGGTAGCGGATATCAAGCCAACCGTGCCGTGGGTGCGGCTGGCGCAGCGCGTACCGGTACGCATTCAGTTTGATGCCCTGCCGCAGGGAATGACGCTGGTGGCGGGCACCACCTGCACCGTGACCATCAGCGAGCAGCCGTGAGCAGGCTGGCGCGGCTGTGGCAAAACCTGCCGTGGGTTAAGGCGACCGGTGGCCAGTGGCGCTACGCCCTGCGAAACGGCATTGCCATGTGCCTGGCACTGACGCTTGCCTACGCGCTTAATCTTGATGAGCCCTACTGGGCTATGACCTCTGCGGCGGTGGTCAGCTTTCCCACCGTCGGCGGTGTAATCAGCAAAAGCCTTGGGCGCATTGCGGGTAGTCTGCTTGGGGCGTGTGCGGCACTGATTATCGCCGGGCAAACCCTTAACGATCCGTGGCTGTTTCTGTTGGCGATGGCGGGCTGGATAGCCTTTTGCACCTGGGCCTGCGCCCAGTTCAGTAACAATGTCGCCTATGCCTTTCAACTGGCTGGCTACACCGCCGCCATCATCGCCTTTGCGATGACCAATATCACCGAAATCACCGAACTGTGGGATATCGCCCAGGCGCGCGTCTGTGAGGTGATCCTCGGTATTCTGTGCGGCGGCATGATGATGATGATCCTGCCCGGCACCGCCGATGGCCCGACACTGCTCGCCGCGCTCAGAAAGATGCATGCCCGGCTGTTGGAGCACGCCAGCCTGCTCTGGCAGGCCGAGACGAACGACGCCATCCGCAGCGCCCATGAGAGCGTGATTGGACAGATCCTCACCACCAACCTGCTGCGTATTCAGGCCTTCTGGAGCCACTATCGCTTTCGCCGTCAAAATAGGGTGCTCACCTGGCTGCTCCATCAGCAGTTGCGCATCACCAGCGTTATCTCCAGCCTGCGGCGAATGATGCTCAACTGGCCCGACGCGCCCGCCACGCTGCGCCCGGTGCTTGAGCAGTTGCTGGCAGAGTTGGCTCAGCCCCACGCCGATGCGCTAACAATCGCGCGCATTATCGCCCCGCTGGCCCCAACCCACAGCGCTGATTATCGCCATCACGCTTTCTGGGAGCGGCTGCGCTACTTCTGCCGTTTATACCTTGCCAGCAGCCGCTGGTTACGCCATCTGGAAACCCCCTCGCCGGTAAGCGAAGCGCTGCCGCCGCGCAGCCCGACATTGATGCGCGATATCGACAACGCCGAGGCGCTGTGGAGCGGGCTGCGAACCTTTGTCGCGCTGATGCTGGTCGGAGCATGGAGCCTCAGCGCGCAGTGGGAGCATGGCTCCGCCGCGCTGACGCTGGCGGCGATCAGTTGCGTGCTCTACTCCGTGTCGCCCGCGCCGTTTAACTCTTTAACCCTGCTGCTGCGCACGCTTGCCCTGCTGACGCTGTTTAGCTTTGGGGTGAAGTTTGGCCTGATGGTGCAGATCAACGCGCTGGCGCTGTTCCTGCTGTTTCTCTTTCCGCTGCTTACCACCCTGCAATTACTCAAGCTGCAGATGCCAAAGCGCGCCGGGCTGTGGGGGCAGCTGATTGTCTTTATGGGATCGTTTATTGCGGTGAGCGACCCGCCGGTATTTGATTTTGCTGATTTTCTCAATGATGACCTGGCAAAAATCCTCGGCGTGGCGCTGGCCTGGCTCGCCTTTGCCGTGCTGCGACCAGGGTCTGATGCGCGCAAAAGTCGTCGCCATATTCGCGCCCTGCGCCGCCACTTTGTTGACCAGTTGAGCCGCGCGCCAAGGCTCCATGAACATCACTATGAGTCGGTCGTCTATCACCACATCAGCCAGCTCAGTAACAGCCAGGATGCGCAGGCGCGGCGCTGGTTATTGCGCTGGGGCGTGGTGCTGCTCAACTGCTCGCATGTGGTGTGGCAACTGCGCGGCTGGGAGACGCGTTCCGATCCGTTAAGCCGGGTGCGCGATCGCGCGATTGGTCTGCTGCGGGACGTGATGAGCGAGCGCGGCGTACAGCAACGATCGCTGAACGCCACGCTTGCCGAGTTAGCGCGGATTTGCGCGGCGTTAGGCCAGCATCACCAGCCCGCCGCGCGGGAGCTTGCTTCGCTTATCTGGCGTCTTTACTGCGCGCTTGCCCAGCTGGAAAACGCGCCTGCGCCAGGTACGATCAGCGAGCCGGTTACTTGATCACGCCACAGGCATAACGTGCCCCGCCGCCGCCGAGCGGTTTCGGCTGATCGGACATGTTATCGCCCCCGACGTGGATCATCAGCGCCTTGCCTTTCACCTCATCGAGTTTTTTCAGACGCGGTGCGACGACGGCATCAGTCGCTTTGCCATCATTATTGACCACCAGCACCGGCAGGTCGCCTAAATGGCCTTCCCCTTCCGGTCCTTCATGTTTGCCGGTGTTATGGGGATCGAGATGGCCGCCCGCAGCTTCGGCGGCAGAGGGCTTACCCTCTTTCATTGCTGGCTGACAGCTGCCTTTGGCGTGGACATGGAAACCGTGTTCGCCGGGCGGCAGGGCGTTAAGATCGGGCGCGAACTCGAGCCCTTTATCGGTTTCGCTGATCTTCACGCTACCGACGGACTGCCCGACGCCCTGCGCGGTAACGAGGTTCATCTGCACTTCTTCACTGGCGGCCTGCGCACCCGCACAGGTGAGCAGAGCCAGCATTGCCAGACTAAAACGCTTCATATGACCTCCGTTGGATTGTTTTCGCTCTGTAAGTGTAGGCCAGAGCGGCACATTTCACCGGGAGGTCATAGCGTTAGCTTACGGCACGTCGTAGCCGAGCGCCGCTTTGCGAATGCGGAACCACTGCTGGCGAGACATCTGTAGATTGAGCGCGCCAAGGGATGAACGTACGCGCTCAATTTTGCCGGAGCCGATGATCGGCAGCGGCGAAGAGGGTAAACGCAGCACCCAGGCGTAGATCACCTGCTCAATGTTTTCCGCATTCAGCTCGGTTGCCACCTGGTGCAACTCATCGCGCAGCGGCTGGCAGTCGGCATCACTGAAGATGCGCCCACCGCCCAGGCAGGACCACGCCATCGGGCGGATACGCAACTGCTGAAGCTGGTCGAGCGTACCATCAAGCAGCAGCGGCTGATGCACCGGCGAGATCTCCACCTGATTGGTGACCAGCGTAAACGGCAGGCGCGATTGCAGCAGGGAGAATTGCGCAGGCGTAAAGTTGGACACGCCGAAGTGGCGCACTTTACCGCTCTTATGCAGCTGTAAAAAGGCTTCGGCAACATCGTCGGCATCCATCAGCGGGTCCGGGCGATGGATCAACAGCAGGTCGAGAGAGTCGGTTGCCAGGTTGCGCAGGGAGTGCTCGGCACTGTGAATAATATGGTCGCGCTCGGTGATGTAGTGGCCGAGCGCATGTTCCGGCCTGGCGGTAGTGGCGATGCCACATTTGGTGACAATCTCCATGCGGGAGCGCAGATGCGGGGCAAGTTTGAGGGCTTCGCCGAAAGCGGCTTCACACTGATAGCCGCCATAGATATCGGCATGATCGACGGTGGTAACGCCAAGATCGAGATGGGCTTCAATAAAACTGACCAGCTGGCGCGGCGTGAAGTTCCACTCCATCAGACGCCAGTAACCCATCACAAAACGTGAGAACTCAGGACCTTGCGGCGCAAGGGCAATACGCTGGACCATCATGGTTTCCTCGAAGGTAATTTGCCCCGAGTATACCCATTTTTGCCCTTAAAACAGCGAAGGTTGATCAGGTTCTTCCGGGGGCTGGTCACGCATTGCGCGCAATTTACGCTGCCAGCGCTGGCGGCAGAGGCGCAGCACCTCCTGCTTTTGCGCGTCGCTCATCGCTTGCCAGTTAAAACGCTCATCGCGGCTGCGCATACAGCCACGGCAAAAGCCGCGCTCATCTGTCTGACAGATGCCGCGACACGGACTCTGGACCGGGAAAAACTCCAGTTGTTCAGGCAATGGACGCTCCATAGATGCAGACTTTCTCTACATTCAAGACCGCGGTGAGATATTGCGCAACTGTTAAAAACGCATTGTTCGCCAATTGCCATCACAAAGTTCGCCCGCTAGAGTGTGTCGATGCGCAAGAATTCTGAACACGATACACGCGAACACTTACTGGCCACCGGCGAGCAGCTCTGTATGCATCGCGGCTTCACCGGCATGGGGTTGAGCGAATTACTGAAAACGGCGGAAGTGCCGAAAGGCTCCTTCTACCACTACTTTCGCTCGAAAGAGGCGTTTGGCGTGGCGCTGCTTGAGCGCTACTACGCCGGTTACCACCAGCGGCTGGCAAACCATTTTTCCGGCGGCCCGGGCACGGCGCGCGACAGATTGCTGGCCTATTATCAGGAGACGCTGAATCAATTTTGCCAGCAGGGTCACATCAGCGGCTGCCTGACCGTTAAACTCTCGGCGGAAGTGTGCGATCTCTCGGAAGATATGCGCACGGCGATGGACAGCGGTGCGCGGGGGATTATCGCCCTGCTCGCGCAAGCGCTGGAACAGGGACGCGAGGAGAAGAGCCTCGCTTTTGCCGGTGAAGCCCGCACTCAGGCACAGGTGTTATATGCCCTGTGGCTCGGCGCCAACCTGCAGGCAAAAATTTCGCGCAGTGCCGTGCCGCTGGAAAGCGCGCTGGCGCATGCGCAGCAGATCATTACCCGGCCTGAATAACATCAGGCTTTTTATTTCACGTTTTACTAGTCGACCGGTCTATTCAGGAGTTGTTTATGTCCAGTAAATTATTTACGCCGTTGAAAGTCGGTGCCATTACCGTACCGAACCGCGTGTTGATGGCGCCCCTGACGCGCCTGCGCAGCATTGAGCCGGGCGATGTCCCAACACCGCTGATGGCCGAGTACTACCGCCAGCGTGCCAGCGCCGGGCTTATCATCAGTGAAGCGACGCAAATCTCCGCGCAGGCCAAAGGCTATGCGGGCGCGCCGGGTCTGCACAGCGACGAGCAGATCGCCGCCTGGAAAAAGATCACCGATGCAGTGCACGCCGATGATGGCCGCATTGCGGTCCAGCTGTGGCACACCGGTCGTATCTCTCACAGCAGCTTACAGCCGGGCGGTGCCGCACCGGTTGCGCCGTCTGCCATCAGCGCGGGTACCCGTACCTCGCTGCGTGATGAAAACGGCAACGCTACCCGCGAGGATACCTCCATGCCGCGTGCGCTGGAGACCGATGAGATCCCGGGTATCGTGAATGATTTCCGCCAGGCAGTCGCTAACGCGCGCGAAGCCGGTTTTGATTTGGTTGAGCTGCACTCTGCCCACGGCTACCTGCTGCACCAGTTCCTCTCCCCTTCGGCTAACCAGCGTACCGACCAGTATGGCGGCAGCGTTGAAAACCGCGCGCGCCTGGTGCTGGAAGTGATTGACGCCGTGTGTGAAGAGTGGAGCGCCGATCGCATCGGTATTCGCATCTCGCCCATCGGCTCTTTCCAGAACACCGACAACGGCCCGAACGAAGAAGCTGACGCGCTCTACCTGATTGAAGAGCTGGGTAAACGTGGTATCGCTTACCTGCACATGTCCGAGCCGGACTGGGCGGGCGGCGAACCCTACAGCGAAACGTTCCGTGAAAAAGTGCGCGCACGTTTCCACGGCCCGATTATCGGCGCTGGCGCCTACAGCGTTGAGAAAGCGGAAGACCTGATCAACAAAGGGCTGATCGATGCCGTGGCGTTTGGCCGCGCCTATATCGCCAACCCGGATCTGGTAAAACGCCTGCAGCTGAAAGCGGAACTCAACCCGCAGCGCCCGGAAAGCTTCTATGGCGGCGGCGCGGAAGGCTACACCGACTACCCTTCGCTCTGAGAAGCGGATTGAGATTTGATAGCGGCCCGGATCGGCCGCTATACTAAAACCGTGTTTCGAACCGGAACGTTAACGCATTCATAAAAGAGGATATTATGCGCTTACTTCACACCATGCTGCGCGTCGGCGACCTGCAACGCTCAATCAACTTCTACACCAACGTGCTGGGCATGAAACTGCTGCGCACCAGCGAAAACCCGGAGTACAAATATTCGCTGGCTTTTGTCGGTTACGGTGATGAGAGCGAAGAAGCGGTGATTGAGCTGACCTACAACTGGGGTGTCGACAGCTATGAGCTGGGCACGGCGTATGGTCACATCGCCCTGAGCGTGGAAAACGCGGCCGAGTCCTGCGAAGCGATCCGCAAAAACGGCGGCAACGTCACCCGTGAAGCAGGCCCGGTTAAAGGCGGCACCACGGTTATCGCCTTTGTTGAAGATCCGGACGGTTACAAAATCGAACTGATTGAAGAGAAAGACGCCGGACGCGGTCTGGGTCACTGATCTCCCCCGGGCGCGCAATGCGCCCGCTGTTTTACTTCTTTCCGTAAAATTTGCCATAATGCGCTGCCCTTTTTTCCTATCAAGAGATCCTGATGTCCGATAATGCTCAACTGACTGCTCTGTGCGACCGTTTTCGCGGTTTCTACCCTGTGGTGATCGATGTTGAAACCGCCGGGTTTAACGCCAAAACCGACGCCCTGCTGGAAGTCGCCGCCGTTACGTTAAAAATGGATGAGCAAGGCTGGCTGATGCCTGACAGCACCCTGCATTTTCACGTTGAGCCATTCGAAGGAGCTAATCTGCAGCCGGAAGCGCTGGCGTTTAATGGGATCGACCCGACCAACCCGCTGCGCGGCGCGGTAAGCGAATATGATGCCCTGCACGCCATTTTTAAAATGGTGCGCAAAGGGATGAAAGACCAGAACTGCAACCGCGCAATTATGGTGGCGCACAACGCGACATTCGATCACGGTTTTATGATGGCTGCCGCCGAGCGCGCGGCGCTGAAACGCAATCCGTTTCACCCCTTTGTGACCTTTGATACCGCCTCATTAAGCGGGCTGGCGCTGGGACAAACGGTGCTCTCTAAAGCCTGCGCCGCCGCCGGCATCGCCTTTGACGCCACGCAGGCGCACTCGGCGTTATACGACACCGAGCAGACCGCACAGCTGTTTTGTGAAATCGTTAACCGCTGGAAGCGGCTTGGCGGCTGGCCGCTGCCGACGCCAGATGTGGATTCAGAAGCCTGAAAATAACCGGTCTGTTGACCGGTTTTTTATTAGAAGTGGTAGACCAGCCCGGCGGTGGTGAGCAACGCGGAGTGCTCTATCCCGGCGCTGTCCCGGAAAGTGGAGCGCGCATAGAGATCTCCCTTAGCGAAAGTGGCAGTATTACTCCCTTTTTTGTTTAACGTGCGATTCCACGTGCTCTCCAGATAGAGCTTTATCTGCTGCGTGAGGTAATAGCCGACGTTGGCCGAGAGGGAAAAACTTTGCTGATGCTGAGTGGTATCCCTGAAGGTCAGGCTGCGCAGGTAGTGCTGGTCTGTCGCTTTCGCGCTTCCCCAGCGGCTGTAGGTCAGGCGGGCTCCCGCTTCAACATTCTCATGGCGATAGTGGCCGGTGAGGCCGACATAGGGTATGGCGAAGCGCTGCGCATAACCGAGAACTTTCACATTGTCGAAACGCCCTACTTCTGCGCCGTTATCATTGCTGAAGGTGCCGCCGCGCGCGGAGAAGCTGATACGGCTTTGCCGATAGCCGCCCACTACGCCGAGCCGCCAGTGCGGTTGGTTAAAGAGCCAGCCCGTTAAATGGAGATCCCACTGGTTGGCAAAGTTGAGCCGCGTATTGGGATGCGTGCTGTGATCGGTCCAGTGCTGTTGCGACGCCAGTAGCCAGTCGTAATCATCCATCTTGCCGCCACTGCGCGTAACCGTTGTCCACCCTGCCGCACCGAAAGAGAGCCATGAACGCACCTGCCACGCCATAAACCCCTGCAGCACAACGCCATGACGGTAGCGCCAGTTAAGCTGGCTCACTTTGCGCCCGCCCTCTTCGGGCTCGTAGACCCGCTCTTTTGCCGTTCCGCTCAGCGTACCCAGAGCGATGCCGGTCGTCACCTCCTCCTTGCCACTCAGCGGTTGCTGCTGTGCCGTCACGGAAAAAGCGAGGGGAAGCGCCATCAAGGCAATCATCTTGTCTATTTTTTCCATCATTCATCCTGAATTAAGGCGATGCTGTTGATACCTCGTCATCCGAACAAGCATGCCGGGATCTATCAACTTTCTTAAAATAAGATAATTAACAAAGAGTTAAATTAAAAAGCCCGCACAGTAATACCCAACGATTCAGGTTAAGTCAACGCAAGGTAAGCAGATGACAGGCAATAAAAAAGGGCTCATGTCGAAACATGAGCCCTTATCTGGCTGAGCCGATAACGCCGGGTTATTCGGCGTCCGGTACGCCTTTGTATTTCGCGGCAGCCTCTTTGATCAGCGGCTGCAATTCACCGCGCTGATACATCTCGATAATGATATCGCAGCCGCCAACCAGCTCACCCTCAACCCACAGCTGCGGGAAGGTTGGCCAGTTTGCATATTTTGGCAGTTCGGCACGGATGTCCGGGTTTTGCAGGATATCCACATAGGCAAAACGCTCGCCGCATGCAGAGAGCGCCTGTACCGCCTGGGCGGAGAAACCGCAGCTTGGCAGTTTCGGCGAGCCTTTCATGTACAGCAGAATCGGGTTCTCAGCGATCTGGCGCTGAATTTTCTCAAGAGTTTCACTCATTGTCTTTGCTTCCTTCAACTTCTTCTACGGCAGAGATCGAACATTGTAGCGGGTCAGGCTTGCTTCGGAAAATAACATTTTATTCACCGCCCCGATTTAAGGTGTTACAGGCACGATAAGGTAAAGGTGACTTAAGCCAACCCGGCGCGGTTCAGGCGATGGAAACACCGTTTTTAGCGAAACGTTTTGCTCGTTTTTTTGCGCTTGTTAACGAAACGACGCTATAGATGCAAAAACAGTATTAACGTTTGGGCTTTTTATAGATTAGAATCGACGAGTTTTTTAAATCATACGCAAGCATTATAGATGCCTGCCCTAACAGGGGATTGCTCAGTGGCGCGGATACCAAAAGCTTCAATCACGCTCTGTGCTTTGTTGTTCACCACGTTGTCTTTCACGCCATTAGCGAGCGCTTCTGAACAAGCGCCAGCCTCGGCCGTGCAAAAAACACATCTGGCGAAAGCATCCGAACGTAAGAAAAAAAACAGTTCTACAAAAACAGCAAAGAAAAGCAGCGGCACTCCAACAGAAAAAGCCAGCAGTAAAAAAACCGCAAAAAATAAAACGTCGACCAAAAAGAAAAGCAGCGCTACCCCGCAGAAAACCGCAAAAACTTCCTCGCGTCGTAAAGCATCCAGCTCACTGAAAACAGCATCCGTTACGTTGACTGAGAAGTGTACGCCGCGCAAAGGCCACAAGCCGCACTGTATTAAAGTGAAAAGCAGCCAGACCGGCACGCTGGCTGACGTGCATAAACTGCGCGTACAAAAAGTGCAAAAAACCGCAATGTCGAAGCTGATGAATCAGCTTGGTAAACCCTACCACTGGGGCGGCTCATCGCCGAAGACCGGTTTTGATTGCAGCGGGCTGGTCTATTACGCCTATAAAGATCTGGTGAAATTCCGTATTCCGCGCACCGCCAATGAGATGTATCACCTGCGTGATGCCTCGCCGGTTAACCTGCGCGAACTGGAGAGTGGCGATCTGGTCTTCTTCCGCACCCAGGGTCGCGGCACCGCCGATCACGTTGGCGTCTATGTCGGCAACGGCAAATTTATCCAGTCACCACGAAGCGGCCAGGATATTCAGGTCACTTCATTAAGCGAAGATTACTGGCAGCGCCACTATGTTGGTGCGCGCCGCGTAGTGACACCGAAAACCATTCGCTAACGCCCTCTCCCACCTGCCGCTTGCGCGGCAGGTGTTACTTCGCCTTACTCCGCTGCCGCACAGACGCGCGACGCTGAATTACGCCCGGAGAAGAGCACCAGCAGCAGCCCCAGCCCGGCAATAATCGCGCCCATCACCGGAACAAAGCTGTAGCCGAGGCCGCCGGAGATCACCGCCCCACCTGCCGCCGCGCCAAGGGCATTACCCAGGTTAAATGCGCCAATATTGACCGATGACGACAGCCCCGGTGCTTCATGGGCAACACGCATTACGCGCATCTGCAACGGCGGCACCACCGCAAAGGTTGCCGCGCCCCACACCACCATCGCGATCGCCGCACCAATCTCACTGCGCGCCAGCAGCGGGATCGCCAGCATGATAACAATCAGCAGCAGCAAAAAGCCTTTCAAAGTGCCGGTTACCGAGCGATCCGCCAGCTTCCCACCCAAAAAGTTACCAATCGAGAAACCAACGCCAATCAGCACCAGCATGGCGGTGACAAACACCGGCGTGGCGTCCGTCAGCGTGCGCAACACCGGTGAAATGTAGGTATAGAGGGTAAACATTGCGCCAGCACCGAGCACGGTAGTCAGCAGCGCCGTCAGCACCTGCGGGCGCATCAGTACCGCGAGCTCGTTGCGCACGTTGGGTCGTGCGCCCGCGCCGCCTTTCGGTAATGAGAAGAAGAGCGAGACCATGGAGATCACTCCAAGCCCGGCAGTTGCCATAAAGGACATGCGCCAGCCGATAGTCTCCCCAAGCCAGGTGGCGGCAGGCACACCGCCAATATTGGCGATAGTCAGCCCCATAAACATCGTCGCCACCGCACTGGCCTGCTTCTCTTTTGCCACTACGCTAGCGGCGACCACCGAGCCGAGGCCGAAGAACGCGCCGTGGTTAAGGCTGGTGATGATACGGGCGATCATCAGGGTGGCGTAATCGGGCGCAATGGCAGAGAGCACATTGCCGACGGTGAAGATCGCCATTAAGAAAATCAGCGCATTACGACGGCCGCGATGGGAAAGCAGCAGCGTCATTAGCGGCGCGCCGACCATAACGCCGATGGCGTAGGCGCTGATCAGCATCCCCGCCGCCGGAATGGAAACCCCAACGCCCTGCGCAATCACCGGCAGTAATCCCATCGGGGAGAACTCCGTGGTTCCAATCCCAAACGCACCAATCGCCAGCGCAAGCAGGGGGAAATTTATTTTCATCTTTTGACTCCGAAATGGACATGCCGACCCCTGAGCGGGCCGCGAAAGGCAAAAGTATGACAGCTGTCACAAAAAACAGAAGTGAGCGTGAAGAGAAAAGTCTATTGCGCAACGGGGAACAATGGTGGCGCAAGAGTCGAGGGAGAGGGCTCTCCCTCGCATCAGATCAATGCAGTGCAGCGGTCAGCGCGCCGAAAACAATCAGGCTCAGAACGATGACGGTGGTGAAGAGTGAATACTTAAGATCGGTGCTCATCAATTTTTCTCCATTTAATTTCCCCACAAAAAGTGAGCCTGCGCATTTTTGCACAAATTATCTGAAAAATCTTGCGCGATTTCGCAGCATAAACGTTTTAATACTTCCCCTTTTGCTCAAGATCAGACAAAATTCGACGCTAAATTTATTAGCGTACCGGCCATTGACTCCCCTCCTGACGTCCAGTGTCGTTTTCCCGGCGTACCGCACTCACTTTGATGGGTTCAGGGTGATTAAAGGCAAACGTTTACCTTACGAATTATCAGGAGCTTACGATATGGTCTGGAGTAATATCTAATGGCAACGATTAAAGATGTCGCGAAACGAGCAAACGTTTCCACTACAACCGTATCACATGTAATTAACAAAACCCGTTTCGTCGCCGAAGAGACGCGCAACGCCGTCTGGGCGGCGATTAAAGAGCTGCACTATTCGCCAAGCGCCGTCGCCCGCAGCCTGAAAGTGAATCACACCAAATCGATTGGCCTGCTGGCGACCAGCAGTGAAGCGGCCTACTTCGCCGAAATCATCGAAGCGGTGGAGAAGAAGTGTTTCCAGAAGGGTTACACCCTGATCCTCGGCAACGCCTGGAACAGCCAGGAGAAGCAGCGCGCCTATCTGTCGATGATGGCGCAAAAGCGTGTCGATGGCCTGCTGGTGATGTGCTCGGAGTACCCGGAAACCGTGCTCACCATGCTTGAGGAGTATCGCCATATTCCGATGGTGGTGATGGACTGGGGCGAATCGAAGGCAGACTTCACCGATTCGGTGATCGATAACGCCTTTGAGGGCGGCTATATGGCCGGTCGTTACCTGATCGAGCGCGGGCATCGCGATATCGGCGTGATCCCGGGTCCGCTGGAGCGCAACACCGGCGCAGGCCGCCTGGCCGGTTTTATGAAAGCGATGACCGAGGCGATGATCAACGTGCCGGAAAACTGGATTGTGCAGGGCGACTTTGAGCCGGAGTCCGGCTACCGCGCCATGCAGCAGATCCTCGGCCAGTCCTCGCGCCCGACCGCGGTCTTCTGCGGCGGCGACATTATGGCGATGGGCGCGCTCTGCGCCGCCGATGAGATGGGGCTGCGCGTGCCGCAGGATATCTCCGTCATTGGCTATGACAACGTACGCAACTCGCGCTTCTTCACCCCGGCGCTGACGACGATTCATCAGCCGAAAGACTCGCTGGGCGAAACGGCATTCACCATGCTGCTCGATCGCATTGTGAATAAGCGCGAACAGTCGCAGTCGATTGAAGTGCATCCGCGCCTGGTGGAGCGCCGCTCGGTGGCCGATGGCCCCTTCCGCGATTACCGTCGTTAATCCCTTCTCGCGGGAGCCTTACTCCGGCTCCCGCAGCCACTCCTTATTCAACGTTTCACTGTCGCCCAGGTAATCGAGCAGCCAGTTCAGCGCAGGCGACGCCTCGTTTTGTTGCCATGTCAGGCAGCAGGCGGCATCCGGGAACGGGTTCTCCAGTTCAAGCGCCACCCAGTCGCCGCTATCGAGCCACGGTCGGGCAAAATGGGCTGGCACCATCCCTACACAAAGCCCCGCCGACAGACACGCTTCCGATGAGGCCCAGTCCGGCACCATCACCCGTTTCTGGTTATCCAGCAGCCAGGTGATACGCTTCGGCAGCGAGCGGGAGGTATCCTCCTGTATCAGCGACGGCCAGTTGCGCAACGTCTCATCGCTTAACGGACCGTCGAGCTGCGCCAGCGGATGTTGACGCGAGACGACACACTTCCAGCTCAGGGTGCCCATATCGCGAAAGGCATAGCGGCCACCGACGGGAATCGCCTGCGTGGCACCGATCGCCAGCTCAACGCGACCATCGGCAAGCGCATCCCAGACACCGTTGAACACCTCCTGGTAGACCACCAGTTCGACATCGCTGAAGTGACGATAGAAATCGACAATCATCTGCCGGGTGCGCGCGGGTTTCACAATGTTATCGACAGCAATCGGCAGCTGCCCACGCCAGCCGTTGGCGATTTGCTGACACTGCTGGCGGGTGATCAGCATTTTTTTGATAACAGATCGCCCCTCCTTTAAAAACCAGACCCCGGCGGGGGTTAATTCCACATCGCGGTGGCGGCGCACAAACAGCGGCACCGCCAGCCACTCCTCCAGCTGACGCACGGTGTAGCTCACCGCAGAAGGCACGCGGTGTAGCTCCTGCGCCGCGCCGCTAAAGCTGCCGTTACGCGCCACGGCATCCACCACTTCAAGGGAGTATTCTGACCACATATTCTGCCTGCAAAAATTTTGAAACCAATGTGCAAATATTAGCGTTTCACAACCAGGAAAGCACTCCTTACACTTCCCCACCCTGATTACCTGCAATTAAAGAGAAATGAGAATGCAACCTGGCAAAGGATTTTTAGTCTGGCTCGCGGGCTTAAGCGTGCTGGGCTTTTTAGCCACCGACATGTACCTGCCCGCTTTCAGCGCGATCCAGCAAGATTTAAACACCTCTCCCGCCGTGATCAGCGCCTCGCTGAGCCTCTTCCTGGCTGGATTTGCGGTGGCGCAGTTGCTGTGGGGGCCGCTGTCGGATCGCTATGGTCGCAAACCGATTCTGCTGATTGGGCTCTCCATTTTTGCACTGGGCTGCCTGGGCACCCTCTGGGTGCGCGACGCCACCTGGCTGCTGGTGCTGCGTTTTGTGCAGGCCGTCGGCGTCTGTGCTGCCACCGTTAGCTGGCAGGCGCTGGTGACGGATCACTACCCGGCACACCGCGTTAACCGCATTTTCGCCACCATTATGCCGCTGGTCGGCTTAACCCCGGCGCTGGCCCCGCTGCTCGGTGCCTGGCTGCTGGCCCATATTGAATGGCAGGCGATTTTCGCCACTCTGCTGGCGATCACCGTGGTATTGATGATCCCGGTTTTTCGCCTCAAATCGCCGGTAAAAGCGGTGGCGCATGACCAGCAGGCGCTCACTTTCCTCGATCTGCTGCGCGCCCGTGATTATCGCGGTAACGTGATGATCTACGCCGCCTGCTCCGCCAGCTTCTTTGCCTGGCTTACCGGCTCGCCGTTTATCCTGCATGAGATGGGCTATGGCCCGTCGGTGATTGGCCTGAGCTATGTGCCGCAGACCTTCGCCTTCCTGATCGGTGGTTACGGCTGCCGTGCGGCGCTGCAAAAGTGGCAGGGTACGCGCATGTTACCGTGGTTGCTGAGCGGCTTCGCCCTGAGCGTGCTGGCGACCTGGGCGGTCGGTTTTATTCCGGGCGTCTCGCTGACCGCCCTGCTGATCCCCTTCTGCCTGATGGCGATGGCCAATGGCGCTATTTACCCTATTGTGGTGGCGCGGGCGCTGCGTCCCTTTCCGCAGGCGACGGGCCGCGCGGCGGCGTTGCAGAATACCCTGCAACTGGGGCTCTGCTTCTTCGCAAGCCTCGTGGTTTCCTGGCTGATCATCACCCCGCTGCTGACCACCACCAGCGTGATGCTGGCAATGGTGCTGCTCGCAGCACTCGGTTATGGCATTCAGCATCGCGCAGGCGAAGAGCAGGATGAAGTGCGTGAGCCCTCCTCCGCGCGCGGGTAGTTGCTGGCGGGACTGTCGCTGATGGCGTAATTAGCACGCTATTAGCGACAAGTTGAATCACCTCATATTGAGGCCTATACTGATTTTCGGCTGTCATATAAATACGATAAATATTATGCAGTAACGGGCACCGGAGCGTGCCCGGTTCACCAAGGAGGGCCTTTCTGGCAAGGGTCTCTCCCTTCCTCTGTTCTACGTCTGATATCAGCCTCACGGTGCAAACCGTGAGATTTCTCACAAACTCTGCCGGCGTCTACGCTTGTAGAGTTCTGATCACTATTCGTGATGGAGAAGGTATGAGTTCATCGTGTATAGAAGAAGTGAGCGTGCGGGATGACAACTGGTTCCGTATAGCAAACGAACTGCTGGGTCGCGCAGGTATTCGAATTAACGGTCCCGCCCCCGCAGATATCCAGGTGAAAAATCCTGATTTTTTCAAACGCGTTTTACAGGAAGGCTCGCTCGGACTCGGCGAAAGTTATATGGACGGCTGGTGGGAGTGTGACCGGCTGGACATATTCTTCACCCAGGTACTGCGCGCTGGCCTGGAAAAGCAGCTTCCGCGCCACTTCAAAGATACGCTGCGCATTGCCGCGGCCCGGCTCTTCAACCTGCAAAGTAAAAAGCGGGCGTGGATTGTCGGCAAAGAGCACTACGATCTCGGTAACGATCTCTTCACCCGCATGCTCGACCCCGCGATGCAATACTCCTGTGGCTACTGGAAAGAGGCGACCACCCTTGCCGAGGCGCAGCAGGCAAAATTGCGGCTGATCTGCGAAAAATTGCAGTTAACGCCCGGCATGCGCGTGCTGGATATTGGCTGTGGCTGGGGCGGCCTGGCGCAGTTTATGGCGCAGCACTATGGCGTGCGCGTGGTCGGCGTCACCATTTCGGCAGAGCAGCAGAAAATGGCGCAGCAGCGCTGCGCCGGGCTGGATGTGGAGATTCTGTTGCAGGATTACCGCGATCTGCGCGATCAGTTTGACCGCATCGTCTCCGTCGGCATGTTCGAACACGTCGGGCCGAAAAACTACGCCACCTACTTCGATGTGGTCGACAGGAACCTTAAGCCGGATGGCCTCTTTTTACTCCACACCATTGGCTCCAGGCAGACCGATAACAATGTTGATCCCTGGATCAACCGCTATATCTTCCCGAATGGCTGTCTGCCTTCGGTGCGCCACATCGCCACCGCCAGTGAGCCGCACTTTGTGATGGAGGACTGGCACAACTTTGGTGCCGATTATGACCGCACGTTGATGGCCTGGTATGGGCGCTTTCTCGCCGCATGGCCGGAGATCGCCGACAACTACTCCGAGCGCTTTAAACGCATGTTCAGCTACTATCTGAACGCCTGCGCCGGGGCGTTTCGCGCCCGCGATATTCAGCTCTGGCAGGTGGTGTTTAGCCGCGGCGTGGAAAAAGGCCTGCGCGTCGCGCGTTAACGCGGTATTTGACCGACAAAAAAGCCGCAACGAACACGCTGCGGCTTTTTGCTGTCGGTGGCGTCTGGTTATTCGACGACATTCACCACAACAGCGGCCTCTTTCGCTGCCAGTACGCGCTCGACGGTGTCGACGACGGCCTGGGTTTGCGGATCGATCTCAATATTGACGCGCTGACCCAGCTTTTTGCCACTCAGCGTGGTGCGTTGCAGCGTTTCCGGGATCAGATGCACGCAAAAACGCGTGGCGGTCACTTCGCCAACCGTCAGGCTGATACCGTCGATGCCGATAAACCCTTTATAAAGGATGTATTTCATCAGCGTCGGGTCCTGCAGCTTAAACCAGATTTGACGGTTATTTTCCGAGGCGAGGATTTTGACGATTTCCGCGGTCGACATAATATGGCCCGACATTAAATGCCCGCCAATTTCGTCGCTGAATTTCGCCGCACGTTCAACGTTGACGATATCCCCGACTTCGAGTTCGCCAAGGTTAGTAATACGCAGCGTCTCTTTCATTAAATCGAAGCTGATATGGCTCCCGTTAATCTCGGTGACGGTCAGACAGCAGCCGTTATGCGCAATGGAGGCCCCGGTTTCAATTCCGTCCAGCATCGTTTCAGGCAGCTCAACAACGTGGGTGCGAAAATTTGGTTTTTCGTCAATCGACACCACTTTTGCCGTGCCCTGTACAATACCCGTAAACATAATCATCACTCCTGTTTCATTCTTACGGCATTACCGTGTGCTTCACGCACAATAACAGGTGAAAAATCCCCTTGCCAGCCTGAAGCCCGCTTTGCGGCGAAAGATAATTTTGATTTATGGATAACGTGGCAAAAAGAGGCGTTAACAGGTACTATTTGAGCGGATGTCGCACTTATCGCAGTGCGGCATTTTTTGTCGCACAAGGATATAACTCCTTTCTCTTAAGTATTTCCATTCTCTCTTATAACAACAAAATATAGGTGTTAACGTGCAGAAGTATGTAACAGAGGCGCGTCAATTACTGGCACTTGCCCTGCCGGTGATTTTTGCGCAGGTTGCCCAGACGGCGATGGGCTTCGTCGATACCGTAATGGCCGGGGGCTATAGCGCCACGGATATGGCCGCGGTTGCTATCGGTACCTCTATCTGGTTCCCCGCTATTCTGTTTGGTCACGGCCTGCTGCTGGCAATGACGCCGGTGATTGCGCAGCTGAATGGTTCCGGGCGTCGCGATCGCATCGCGCATCAGGTGAGCCAGGGGTTCTGGCTGGCGGGTGCCGTCTCGGTGCTGATTATGATTGTGCTGTGGAACGCCGGTCATATTATTCGCGCCATGCATAACATCGACCCGCTGATGGCTGATAAAGCCGTCCACTTTTTACGCGCACTGATGTGGGGCGCACCGGGTTATCTCTTCTTCCAGGTGTTGCGCAACCAGTGCGAAGGGCTGGCGCGCACCAAACCCGGCATGGTAATGGGCTTTCTCGGCCTGCTGGTCAATATTCCGGTTAACTACGCCTTTATCTATGGCCGTTTCGGTATGCCGGAGCTGGGCGGTGTCGGCTGCGGCGTGGCGACCGCGTCGGTCTACTGGGTGATGTTTATCTTTATGCGCCTCTATGTGAAACACGCCGGTGCGATGCGCGATATCAAACACGAGGCCCGCTTTGCACGGCCCGATATGGCAGTGCTGAAACGGCTGACCCAGCTCGGCTTACCGATCGCGCTGGCGCTCTTTTTCGAAGTGACCCTGTTTGCCGTCGTCGCGCTGCTGGTCTCGCCTCTCGGCATTGTCGATGTTGCCGGACACCAGATTGCGCTTAACTTCAGCTCGCTGATGTTCGTGCTGCCGATGTCGCTGGCGGCGGCGGTGACCATCCGCGTTGGCTTCCGCCTCGGCCAGGGCTCGACGATTGATGCCAAAACCTCGGCGCGCACCGGCTTGATGGTCGGCGTCTGTATGGCGGCTCTTACCGCAGTGTTTACGGTGCTGATGCGCGAGCAGATCGCCCTGCTCTATAACGACAACCCGGAAGTGGTGGCGCTGGCGTCGCATCTGATGATGCTGGCGGCAATCTATCAGATCTCTGATTCGATCCAGGTAATTGGTAGCGGCATCCTGCGTGGGTATAAAGATACGCGTTCGATCTTCTTTATTACCTTTATCGCCTACTGGGTGCTGGGGCTGCCGACCGGCTACATTCTGGCGCTGACGGATCTGCTGGTTGCACCAATGGGACCAGCAGGCTTCTGGATGGGCTTTATTATTGGCCTGACCTCGGCGGCGGTAATGATGATGCTGCGCATGCGCCATTTGCAGCGTCAGCCTTCGAGCCGTATTTTGCAGCGCGCGGCACGCTAAACCGCTGTAGCCGTCTGCGGGCGGCTACTTTCAGCGCGTTTTGCTCAGTTGTTCCGCAATCGAGTGAATTCAGTAAGAAATCTGCCATTTTCCGCTTGCCACATCTGCGGGCTGCCGCTAATATTCGTCCCCGTTGTCAACCACAACATTGCGTTCATAGCTCAGTTGGTTAGAGCACCACCTTGACATGGTGGGGGTCGTTGGTTCGAGTCCAATTGAACGCACCATCCTTCTTCAGTGCGTCCGTAGCTCAGTTGGTTAGAGCACCACCTTGACATGGTGGGGGTCGGTGGTTCGAGTCCACTCGGACGCACCATTCGTTGTTACTCTCTGTTTTATCCCCTTTATTTCATCTCAGCTTCAGCATCACCCACACGCCTTCTGCGCGTTACCGGTCGTGATAAAAATTGTCCCACAGAAATAAGAGATAAAAAAAACCGCACCTTGCGGCGCGGCTTTTCATATTACTGCAAGGCTTATCAGAAGCCGACTTTCAGCGTGATTTGACCGCCGTAACCGCCGGTACCCGCGTCATCGATGCTGCGGGTATAGCCTGCGCGCACCCCGAGGGTCACGTTGTCGCGGATCTGGCCATCGATGCCGATATCCAGCGCTGCCGCGGTGCCATCCTGATCCGGATTAAACGACGTTTCGCTGCCTGCCACACCCGGCGCGCTAACGTTCAGCGTGCCCTTCGAGTCGAAGGTCTGGATAAAGGACGGACGGATAAACCAGCTTACCGGTACCGGTTTACCGCTCTCTTTCAGCGTCGCGTTGTTGCCCAGACGCAGACCGGCACGTACCTGCTGGCTGTGACCATCACCGAACTGGACGTCAGCCACATCATCACTGCCATCTTTCAGGTTCACGCCGCGATACTGGTACTGCACCTGCGGTTCCAGCACCAGGCCGCTGCCAATCTCAAACGGCAGACCGGTTTCGAAGGAGCCAACGTAGCCCCAGCCGTGGGTTTTCAGGCCGTCGCCGTCGCGCGGATTGGTGTCGAAGTTGTGGCGAGTACCCTGTGCCACTACGTCCATCCACCAGCCGCTCTCATGCACGCCATTGAGGTAGAGACCGCCGCTGTAAGCGTCATCGCGAACCGTACCGGCTTTTGACTTGTTGTTACGCTGCACGTCGATGGCAGAGAGACCTGCCGCGCCGTAGATCCCAGCGGTCCACTCCATGCCCGAGCCTGAACCCTGCCACAGATCACTACCGATCTGCAGGAAGGTGTAGCCGCCTTTGCTTTCCGGCGTGTTGCCATTGCTCAGGTCGCTACCGCCGTGATCGTGGCTCAGCTGACCAGCCTGGAAGCGGGCCCACATATTGCTGCCGCCTTCGGTCGGGGTGCGCGACGCATAGCGACGGGCATCCAGCGAGCCGAGAAGCGCACTGTCATAGTCCATTGCCTGAGCGTAGACGGAGCTGTAGAGGTAGATCGCCGAACGGTAGTTCTGCGGGCCGTCTGCGTTACCGCCCGCCTCAGCGGTGGTCAGATACCAGCTCTCATCGGCACTGCCCTGTTGCAGGGTGTAGTTATACGCACCCGCCTGCAGGCTGCCGTCAAGACGGAAAGCATCATCGGTGGTGGTGGCACCGTTAATGGCGTTAACGACCTGAATGCCGTTACCGCTGGTACGTGCCCCGAGGCCGCCCTGGCTGCGAATGGCGATATTGGTGTTACCGGTGGCGGTACCGCCGTCCAGCACCAGGCTGTCACTCACTGCGGTATTGCCGTCAAACAGGGTGTTAAGGGTGATGGTGCCGCCGTTGCCCACCAGGTTGGTGACGGTCAGGGTTTTCGGTACGAACGCCCCGGTCGGTGCCTGGTAATCAATGGTGCCGCCCAGCGTCAGGTTGTCGAGCAGGGAGCTGTCGGTCATCAGCCAGTTTGAACCCGCGTCAACGGTCAGGTCGGTCGGGTCAATCATCCCGGTCAGCGTAGAGCCATTGGTCAACTGCAGCGAGGTGCCTGCCTGGGCGATGATGTCGGTTACCGCATCCAGCCCGCTAAACACCAGCGTACCGCTCTGCAGGAAGGTGCCGCCCGCCTGATTAAGCGCACCGCTCAGGGTCAGGGTGTTGCTGCCCTCTTTATAGAGCGTACCGTTGCCGCCGATCGCCGCGTTAACGGTGCTGGCACTGTTCTCAGTGGTGATGCGCAGTTCGCCCTCGTTGTTCACGTTACCGGCCAGCGTACCACCATCATTGATTTTGGTGACCCCGGTCAGCATGCCGCCCTCGGCGACGCTCAACGTACCGTTTTCGCTGACCACGGTGTTGTTGGCGCTGCCGTCAGCGGCAACCGACAGCAGACCACCGCTCTCCAGCAGCAGGCTATCGGCGATCTTATTGGCAATGGAGAAGCTGCCGTTGGCGTTAGTGCCGTTAAGCGTGGTGTCGGTGCCCGCCATCAGCGCTGCGCCGCTGTTAAGGTTGATATTGGTGACCGTGGCGCCATCTTCCAGTGCCAGCATGCCGCCGCGTTCAATCGCCGTCAGATCCGCTACACCGCCGGCGCGAACGAACTGGGCACCGCCTTTGCTGACGGTGGTGGCGATAGCCTTGCCGCCGAAGGTGACGCTCTGGGCACCGTTTTCGCTGACGGTGCTGGAGGCGACGGTGCCGCCCTGATTGACCACCTGATCGCCAACGACTTTATTGTCGATAACGATCGCGCCGTCATTGACGTTCTGGATCCCGCCCTCGCGGATGATGGTGGAGATCACCGTCCCGCCGCTGTTGACGTTCTGCGTACCGCCACCGTTAATGGTGGTGTTGCTGGCGGTGCCGCCGGTCAGCACGTTCTGCACCCCGCCGACGTTGATAACGGCAAAATCTGATGAGCCGCCGCTGTAGATATTCTGGGTGCCGCGCTCGTAAAGCGTTGTACGTGTCGCGGTACCGCCGCGGTAGACGTTCTGCACGCCGTTTGAGGAGAGATCGGTATCTACCGCGCTGCCGCGCACGTTCTGCTGGCTGCCGTTGCCCAGCGAAGTGCGAACCGCCGTACCCCCCGCGGCAATATTCTGCACCGCAAAGTTATCCATCAGGTTGTTTTCCGCACGGCCACCGCTGTAAATATTCTGGATGCCGTGACGGTTGCGGGTATCGGTAACCACTGCGCCGTCGTAAATCCCCTGTACCGCATCGTCGTTCAGCACGGTAGAGATGGCTGAACCGCCGCTGTAGATACGCTGTTCTGCACGGGTGATTTCCGAACCGGTGGTGGTGCCGAACACCTCCTGAATACCGCCATCAATAACGATTGAGACTTCGGCGTTGGCATTTTTGTTGATCACCTGACGCCCGCCGTTTTTCACGATGCTGACAATCGATGTGCCATCAACCACCTGCAGACCGCCATCGACAAAGGTGAAGTCGGTAACGCCGCCAGATGCAACGTTTTGTCTGCCACCGACAGATATGGTACCGCCGTAGGTATAGCCGCCATCGTTAACATTCTGCACGCCGCCCTTCTCAATACGTGCTTCGAAAGCCTGGCCACCGCTGCCGATATTCTGCGTGCCGCCCAGCAGACGTGCAGCGAAGGATTTCGCGCCGTTATTGACGTGCTGCTCACCACCGTTCAGCACGGTGGAGATCGCCACCGCCGCGTTGCTGAGGATCTGTTTCCCGCCCGCGTTAATCACGCTCTGGCGCGACCAGCCGTACGGGTCAACGATCTGCTGACCGCCGTTATTGATCACCGCCTCGAACGACTGACCGTCTACGCGCTGGACACCGCCACTGTTAACCAGCGTGCCGCGCGCCTGGCCGCCTTTCGTGATCAGCTGTACGCCGCCGTCGCTGATGCTGGTGCCGGACGCTGTGCCTTCAACCAGCTGCGTACCGCCGCCGAACACCGTGCCATCGGAGGCCGCGCCACCAGCAGAGACGTGCTGCACCCCGCCGTTTTTCACGATTGACCCAGCTGCAAGGCCGCCGTAGTTGACGATCTGCTGACCGCCATCGTTAACGACTGAGGAGATCGCAGTGCCATCCACGCTCTGTACGCCGCCGCTGTTGATATGGGTATCGGTGGTCTTACCGCTCTCGAGGACCAGTTGCATACCGCCATCGCTCAGGCTGGTGCCGGACGCGGTGCCCGCAACCACCTGCTTACCGCCGCCAAATACCGTGCCATCGGAGGCCGCACCGCCAACATTGATGTGCTGCAGACCGCCGCTGTGCACTGTGGTGCCTGCCGCCAGGCCGCCCCGGTTCACCAGTTGCGTACCGCCGTTGCGCACCACCGATGAGGTGGCATTGCCGTCGACGCTCTGCACGCCGCCGCTATTGATATGGGTATCGGTGGTTTTACCGCTCGCCTGCACAATCTGCTGGCCGCCATCGCTGACGCTGGTACCGGAAGCCGTGCCTGCTACCAGCTGTTTGCCGCCGCCGAATACCGTACCGTCCGAGGCCGCGCCGCCGACATTAATGTGCTGCAGGCCACCGCTGTTAACGATGGAGCCTGCGGCAAGCCCGCCGCTGTTCACCAACTGCACGCCGCCATTGTTGACGACGGCTGACGTTGCCGAACCGTCAACGCGCTGCAAACCGCCGCTGTTGATCAGCGATCCCGTGGCGCTGCCGCCCACCTGGACATGCTGAATACCGCCATCGCCGATAACCGTATCGCCCGCCAGACCAGCAACTTGCTGTGTTCCGCCCAGCAGGGTAGTTTTCGACGCCGCACCGTTGGCACGCACAATTTGCACGCCATCTTTATCAACCCGCGTATCGTTGGCATGACCGCCACTGCGGATCAGCTGTTTGCCGCCACTGTAGACGATGGTGCCATTCGCCGTGCCGTCAACATCCTGGAAACCGCCGTCATAGATTTTGCTGTCGGTGGTTTTGCCGGTTTCATGAACCTGCTGCACGCCGCCTGCGTCCACGCGGGTGTTGGAAGCCGTCCCTTCGACAATCTGAGTGCCACCAAATAGCAGCGCATCGGAGGCCGCGCCACCTTCGTTAATGTGTTGCAGACCGCCGCTATTCACCTGCGAACCGCTGGCCAGCGCGCCGGAGTGGATCAGCTGTACGCCGCCATCATTCACCACGGCCGCGATCGCCGTGCCATCTACCGCCTGAGTACCGCCACTGTTGATGATGGTATCGGTGGCTTTACCGGTGGCCTGCACCAGCTGATGCCCGCCATTATTGATGCTGGTACCGGACGCCGTGCCGGCAACAACTTGCTTACCGCCGCCAAATACCGTGGTGTCCGACGCCGCTCCGCCTTCATTAATGTGCTGCAGGCCGCCGCTGTTAACGGTCGCGCTCTTCGCCAGACCGCCGTTATTGACCAGTTGGGTGCCGCCGTCATAGATAACCGATGAAGTGGCCGTGCCATCCACGCGCTGCAGGCCGCCTTCGTTGATAAGCGACCCCGTCGCGCTGCCGCCCACCTGAACGTGCTGTACGCCGCCCGCACCGATGATGGTGTCTGCCGCCACACCCGCTAACTGCTGAATACCGCCCAGCAGCGTGGTGGCGACGGTTGAACCGCCCGTGAGTACGCTCTGGATGCCGCCGGTGTTGATCACCGCGCTGGTCGCGTTACCGCCGCTGCGCACTTTCTGCAGACCGCCGTCGTTCACCTCTGCGGAGAGCGAAACACCGTCGACATCCTGTTCGCCGCCCGCGTTAACCACCGCGTCTTTGCTCATGCCGCTGGCATGGATCTGCTGCAAACCGCGGTTGTTGATGACGGTACCGGAGGCCATGCCTTCCACCAGTTGAGTGCCGCCGAGCAGAGTGGCGTCGGAGGCCGCGCCGCCTACGCTAATGTGTTGCAGAGCGCCAGTATTCACCACGCCGCCGGTCGCCAGACCGCCGCGGTTTACCAGCTGTGTACCGCCCGCATTGACCACAGAGTCAATCGCCTGGCCATCAACGGTCTGGGTGCCGCGATTATTGATGATGGTTCCGGTGGATTTACCGGTTTCCTGGACGAGCTGCGCACCGCCGTCGCTGACGCTGGTGCCGGATGCGGTTCCTGAGACCACCTGGGTGCCGCCGCCAAACACGACGCCGTCGGAGGCTGCGCCGCCCTGTTTGATATGCTGGGTGCCGCCGCTGTTGACGGTGGTGCCCGCCGCCAGCCCGCCGCTATGAACCAGTTGGGTACCGCCGCCGTTGACCACGGCAGAGATGGCGGTGCCATCGACGGTCTGGGTGCCACGGTTGTTGATGATGCTGCCGATGGCTTTACCGGTTTGCTGAACCAGCTGCGCGCCGCCGTCATTGAGATGGGCTCCGGATACCGTGCCGGCAACGATTTGATTACCGCCGCCAAAGATGGCTGTGTCAGCCGCAGAACCACCAACCTTCACATGCTGGCTGCCGCCGCTGTTGACTGTCGCATTCTGCGAGAGGCCGCCGCTGTTGATAAGCTGCGTGCCGCCCGCGTTGACAACGCCGTCAACTGAAGTGCCGTTGACGGCCTGCACGCCGCCACTGTTAATCACCGTCTGGCTTGCCAGCCCGCTCTGCAACACGGTTTGCACGCCGCCTGCACCGACAACAGTACCGCTCGCCTTGCCGGACACTGCCTGCGTACCGCCGCTGTTAAGCTGCGAGCCGGTTGCCGTGCCGTCCACTTCAACAATTTGTACGCCGTTGGTGACAACGGTACCGGTGGTCTGGCCGTTCTGGCGCACGATCTGCGAACCGCCATCCTGAACGCGGGTGTCAACGGTCTGGCCGCCCGCCACAATCTGGGTACCGCGGTTGCCGATGGTATGGTTGGTGGTTACGCCGCCGGTGCGCACGTTCTGTACGCCCTCCTGCACCACCTCATCCCGAACCGAATCGGTGACATCGGGGGTGAATGCCATCGCCCCGCTGCTGGCGAACAGACCGCCCACCGCCGCCGAGATCAATACCGCGCCGCCTGCGCGCTTGCCTTTCGCCCGTGTCAGTTCTGAAACCACCACGAACGCCCGCTGAACGTCATTCCACACCAGCCGGTAACTGCAGTTAAGACTTTTCTTCATTTCAATGTCCTCGAAACCCGTCTCTCATCCGCTAGGCGGCGTGTTGATTGGGGTCTGCCAATGCTGTTGTTTTGATGCCAAAGGGATTGCTTCGCAGGGCCATCAGCCGACGTAAATGGCCGATGACCTGCTTGCCAGTGATAAATCGTGTGCATTCGTACTGCCGGTCCGTGCCTTTGTGACGCGGACACCAGAAATAGTCCTGATGATCAAAGTCGAGCCGCACGTCATCCCAGCAGCCGTTGCAGACATGGGTGTTGATGACGCGCCAGGGTGTGTAAAACTCGCTGTTTGGCAGGCTGAAACCGCTGATCAGCACCACCGGGATATGGCAGCCCCAGGCAAGCCAGGAGAGACCGCTGCCGAGGCCGATAAAAAAGTCGGCGTGCTCGAGCAACGCCACGCGTTCAGCGAGCGGCAAATTGCCGGTGAAGTCTTCCGCACCGTGGGGGATTTTGTTCCAGACGTAACCGCGCCCCACCACGCGCTCCTTATCAATACAGAGCACGCGGTAGCCCTGCGCTTTCAGATAGTCGATGACCTCATGCCAGCCGGTGCCGTTATTCCAGAATTTGGCCTGGCTGGTGGACTGAGTGGCGATGCAGACATAGGGTTCAGCGATGCGGCGCGGCGTGTGCTGGCGCAGATCGGGAATGATTTCTGTCGGGTCGACGCCAAGAATATGCCCGGCGGTGCGGTGCAGCCCCACAGCGCGAAAATCAAAAGGTTGTTTGTCGAGATCGCCGTTAAAGAAGAGGCCGACGCGCCAGCTGGCATAGGGCGGCGCGCTCACGCCCGGCCCGGCTTGCCAGACTTCAGGCGTTGAAAAATTGAGCTGCGGATAGACCGGCGAGAAGAGATCGACAATCGGCTGCGCCAGCGTGCAGTCAACGTGGCACTGGTAGGTCTGCCGAAAGCGTTCGGCGTAAGGCACCCAGCCGATCAGGTCGCCTAGCGTGCCGCTGGGAAAAGAGATCAGAACCCTTTTGCCACGCATATCCAGTGAGTGGTCCAGCACGGGCTCAGACTGCACGCCGTCCCAGACACGCAGACGAAACGGCACATAATATTTTTTTGTGCTAACAACCCACCCCTGCCCGACATCGTCAGCAAAGAGGATATTTCCCGTTTCGTCATCGCTTATTTCTACCCGCCAGTTACCGGCTGGCAACAATAAACGGGCGCCGTCATTAAAATCATACAGGATACCCATCGGCCCCTGTTGGGTCGGTATTTCTGGCGGTGAAATAAAAGCATATCCATGACCAACAACTGTGGAAGTCGTCATCGCCTAACCTTCATCAAGAGTTCACGCATTTAATTAGGCTGGCAGTAAATAATTAGCAGGCACCAGCCGACCTCCGGGTGTAATTCTCCGGAACAAAACTTTTTATGATTTTTTGTGACTCATTAAGAGTCGCTTAAGCGTAGTTACGCCGTGCTTTATTGCAAATTATCTCAAAAAGTTAAGATTCATATATATCAACAACTTAGATTTTTTACTTTTTCACGCTGCGTTTGCAGAAGCTAACTAAAACAAAAGGTTAGCCACGCTTAAATGCAAGCATTTTAGGATTTTCCTTAATCTAAATTTGGTGCAAAAACGTGATATTGATTCGGAAATATAAAATATATTTCTGCGCGTATGCTGATGAAATGAACGATATATCCACCGAACCAATCAGCGGGTGCGGTTAAAAAAATAGCTATCGTGGTAATTAATTAGAATGCAAGCAGTTCATTTTTTATTTATTTAATTTGCTGGCACCGGGAGTGAGTCAATGGCGATATAGGGAACTTTCTTATTGCTAATTTCTTTGAGTGAAAGAGTGGCTCGCTAAATAAGCACTTGCGCAGGTGTACAATATAGTTGCCGCAAAATACGGTCATTCTGAAGGGCCTGTTGGTGTCGGGTTGTGCGGCAGAAGGTGTGCATACGGTGGTGCAACGGTTGCGCAATTATGTGATAACGGTTGCATAACGAAACGATGACGCCCCTCATTTCGCATTTTGAAACAGCGTTTTTAATTCCTTTCTGTCACTGTGGACGCTATAATGCCGCAATCCTAATTTGAATGGATTCAGCTGATTGAACTGTAAAGCAGATAACTCACATCAATGTTTTCCCACACTGGCTGAACCTCAGGCACACATTCCTCTGCACGCTTTTTTGATGTCACCTATCCTTAATCAGTGGCATCGCTCTTTTCGCAACACAGGTTTGACTCCGGCGCCGTGCGCATCCCGGAGCGTGAATTCCCATTCCTTCTCAACCCAAACTTAAAGACCAGAAACTGTCATGAAAAAGACCAAAATTGTATGCACCATCGGGCCGAAAACCGAATCCGAAGAGATGTTGACCAAAATGCTGGACGCAGGCATGAACGTCATGCGTCTGAACTTCTCTCACGGTGACTATGCTGAGCACGGCCAGCGCATCCAGAACCTGCGCAACGTGATGAGCAAAACCGGTAAGAAAGCGGCTATCCTGCTGGACACCAAAGGTCCGGAAATCCGCACCATCAAACTGGAAGGCGGTAACGACGTTTCGCTGAAAGCGGGTCAGACTTTCACCTTCACCACTGACAAATCCGTTGTCGGTAACAGCGACACCGTTGCCGTGACCTATGAAGGCTTCACCAACGACCTGAGCGTCGGTGATACCGTGCTGGTCGATGACGGCCTGATCGGTATGGAAGTAACCGCCATTGAAGGGAATAAAGTTGTTTGTAAAGTGCTGAACAACGGCGATCTCGGCGAAAACAAAGGCGTGAACCTGCCGGGTGTCTCCATCGCCCTGCCGGCGCTGGCGGAAAAAGATAAGCAGGATCTGATCTTCGGCTGCGAGCAAGGCGTCGATTTCGTTGCCGCTTCCTTTATCCGTAAGCGTTCTGACGTGGTTGAAATCCGTGAGCACCTTAAAGCGCACGGCGGCGAAAACATCCAGATCATCTCCAAAATCGAAAACCAGGAAGGCCTGAACAACTTCGACGAGATCCTCGAAGCTTCCGACGGCATCATGGTTGCGCGTGGCGACCTGGGCGTTGAGATCCCGGTTGAAGAGGTGATCTTTGCGCAGAAGATGATGATCGAAAAATGTATTCGCGCACGTAAAGTGGTGATCACCGCCACCCAGATGCTTGATTCCATGATCAAGAACCCGCGTCCGACCCGCGCGGAAGCGGGCGACGTGGCGAACGCCATCCTCGACGGCACCGACGCCGTGATGCTCTCTGGCGAATCCGCGAAAGGGAAATACCCGCTGGAAGCTGTCTCCATCATGGCGACCATCTGCGAGCGTACTGACCGCGTGATGACCAGCCGTCTGGACTACAACAACGACAGCCGCAAGCTGCGCATTACCGAAGCTGTCTGCCGTGGCGCAGTGGAAACTGCTGAGAAGCTGGAAGCGCCGCTGATCGTTGTCGCGACTCAGGGCGGTAAATCTGCGCGCGCCGTGCGTAAATACTTCCCGGATGCGACCATCCTGGCACTGACCACCAACGAAGTGACCGCGCGTCAGCTGGTGCTGAGCAAAGGCGTTGTTGCCCAACTGGTGAAAGAGATCTCCTCTACCGACGATTTCTACCGTCTGGGTAAAGAAGTGGCGCTGGAAAGCGGCCTGGCCAGCAAAGGTGACGTTGTGGTGATGGTCTCCGGGGCGCTGGTTCCGAGCGGCACCACCAACACTGCGTCTGTCCACGTACTGTAATATTTACCGGACTTTCCGGCAGATTAAAAAAGCGCCCTTGCGGCGCTTTTTTTTTTAATATTTTTGCTTGCGGATGGAATTAAAAGTTTCAATCGGATTTTGCTATTTAAATCGCACTTTATCTAAGATGAATCCGATGAGAATCCGCTGTTTTAATAGGCGTTTTTAGCAAGTTAAATCAAAGTCGGTGCTTCTTTGAGCGAACGAGCAAATTTAAGTGCATTCTCATCAAAAAAATATTCTCAACATAAAAAACTTTGTGTAATACTTGTAACGCTACATGGAGATTAACTCAATCTAGAGGGTATTAATAATGAATCGTACTAAACTGGTACTGGGCGCGGTAATCCTGGGTTCTACTCTGCTGGCTGGTTGCTCCAGCAACGCTAAAATCGATCAGCTGTCTTCTGACGTTCAGACTCTGAACGCTAAAGTTGACCAGCTGAGCAACGACGTGAACGCAGTGCGTTCTGACGTTCAGGCTGCTAAAGACGACGCAGCTCGCGCTAACCAGCGTCTGGACAACCAGGCTCACTCTTATCGTAAGTAAGAGTACCTGTAATGAAAATGGCGCACAGTGTGCGCCATTTTTTTTGCCTTCCTTCTACCCTCTTTTAACTACTGCATCATTGCTTCGCTCTGCCCTTCAACGCCCGCCGTCGGCTTAATGCTGTTTTGTACCGACAATACTGCGGTTGATGCAGAGGTAGCTTTCCCGCCAGCAACGTTAACCGGATAACCGGCGCGACGCGAGAGCGCCTTCTCAATCATCGTACGATCGCCGCCTGACTGCTCGATAAACGTGCCAAGCGCCGGCGAGAAGACGATAGGCTGCGTCTGCGTGTCCTGTTCAACGGTCTGCGCCAGCGGGCGGTGCACTTCAATGTAGTGCTTACCATCAGGCTCAACGGCATACTTCACCGGTTCATTGATGATGGCTACCCGCGTACCCGCTGCGACCTGGGCAAACAGCGCCTCAATGTCCGGCGCATTCATGCGAATACAACCGGAGCTAACGCGCAAACCCACGCTGTCCTGCGCATTGGTGCCGTGAATCAGGTATTCGCCATTGCCAATCCCCAGACGCATGGCAAAGCGTCCCAGCGGGTTATTTGGCCCGGCGGGCACCACTTTCGGCAACTCTACGCCCCGCTCGAGGGAACGGGCACGGATCCCCGCGGTCGGCGTCCAGGTCGGGTTAGGGATCTTCTGACTGATGCGGGTCACCGACACCGGCGTTTCCAGCCCCTGTTGGCCAATGCCAATCGGGTAGACCTGCACGCTGTTTTTACCCGGCGGGTAGAAATAGAGCCGCAGCTCTGCGAGGTTAACGACAATCCCCTCCCGCGGCGTATCCGGCAGCAGCATTTGTGTTGGGATAGTTACCGTCGTACCCGGTGCCGGCACCGGCGCGATAGTATTATTCGCCTCGAGGATCAGCATTGCCGCCGTATCGAAATGGCGAGCGATGGCCTGCAGGTTTTTATCGCTGGCTTGTACGGTGTAGGTCTGGTTCTGACCAATCAGGCGACCGCCGTTCGCAGGCAGGCTATATTCCGCCGCATGGGCCAGCTGAAGTGTGCTTAATGCACCAAAAAGAGAAAGAAAAAGTAAAGACGCGCGTTTCATGCTGTGTTTCCTGTAATCACTGACAGGCTGTCAGAAAGCTGAAGAATCAGCGAGGCGGCAAGCGCCCCGCGTAAACAGGATAGAAGGGTCTTTTGAGTTTAGCTAAGATTGGCAGCTTTGGTACGGATGGCGCGGATCATCGCTTCCAGCCCCTGCGAGCGGGAGGGGGTTAAGTGCTGCGTCAGGGCGAGTTTTTCAAACCATGGGCGAACATCAAAGGCCACGATGTCCTGCGGGGTCATCTGCTGATAGAGGGCGAAGACAATGGCGATAAGCCCTTTGACGATGGCGGCATCGCTGTCGCCGGTCAGCTCAATCACGCCCTCGTCATTGGGCTGCATCACAATCCACACCTGGCTTTGACAGCCCTGAATCAGATTGTCTGCGTTATGCGCCTCAGCACTCAGCGCCGGTAAGCGCTGCCCCAGTTCAATAATGTAGAGGTACTTCTCTTCCCAGTTGGCGCAACGGTTAAAGTTGCGCACCAGCTTCTCTTTATCAGGTAGTGCGGCCATGTGTGCTCCCTGTTAGCCCAGTAACTGATGAATACGTTTCAGGCCGGTAACCAGACGATCCACCTCTTCATGCGTGTTGTACATCGCAAACGACGCACGACACATTGCCGGGACATTATAGAAGGCCATCAGCGGCATCGCACAGTGGTGACCGGTGCGCACCGCAATACCGTAATTATCCAGGAAGCTGCCCACGTCATAGGCGTGATGTTTGCCGAGATTAAAGGCAATCACCCCTTTTCTGTCGGCCGGGCCGTAGAGCGTCAGATCCGGCACCTCGCGCAGCGCATCGAGGGCGTAGCGCATCAGCGTCTCTTCATATTCGCCAATCGCTTCCAGACCGAGGCGCGTGACATACTCCATCGCCGCGCCAAAGCCCATAATGCTGCCGGTATTCGGCGTACCCGCTTCGAAGCGCCACGGCGCTTTCGCATAGGTCGTGCCTTCTGTCAGGCTGACGGTGGCGATCATCGCCCCGCCCCCTTCCCACGGCGGCATCGCCTGCAAAATATCCTCTTTGGCGTAGAGCACCCCAATCCCGGTCGGCCCGTAGAGCTTATGGGCAGAGAAGACGTAGAAGTCGCAATCGAGCGCCTGCACATCAATGGCGTGGTGCATTACCGCCTGCGCGCCATCCACCAGCACCTTCGCGCCGTGCTGATGCGCAAGGGCGATGATCTCAGCAACCGGGTTCTCGGTGCCGAGCACGTTAGAGATATGGGTAATCGCCAGCAGTTTGCTTCGCGCATCCAGCAGGCCGGGTAACACCTCAAGCTGTAACGTGCCATCCTGATTCAGCGGGATGACGCGTAGCTCGGCCCCTACACGCTCACAGAGCATCTGCCACGGCACGATGTTGGCATGGTGCTCCATGGCGCTGATGATGATGTTATCACCCGCCTGAACCTGGCTATTGCCCCAGCTGTTGGCGACGAGGTTGATCCCTTCGGTGGTGCCGCGTACGAATACGATCTCTTCCGGCAGACGTGCGTTCAGGAAGCTTGCCGCCTGCACCCGCACATTTTCCATGCGCTGCGTCGCTTCCGCGCTGAGGGTATGGATGCCGCGATGCACCGCGGCATAACCGTGGCGGAAAAACTCCGCTTCGGCATCGATAACCGCATTCGGTTTTTGCGCGCTGGCGGCGCTGTCGAGATATGCCAGCGGGAGTCCGTTTACTTCACGTTGCAGTACCGGAAAATCGGCACGTACCTCGTTCACGGGAAAACTCATGCTTCGCCCCCTGCAAGACGCTGGCTAATACGCGCCAGAATCTGCTGTTTTAGCGCCTCGTCGCTGATGGCTTCGGTCAACTCAGCGGCAAAGGCATGGATGATCATCTGCTGCGCCGCGTTCTCATCAATGCCGCGCGAGCGCAGGTAGAACATCTGCTCATCGTCGATGCGTCCAATGGTCGCCCCGTGGCTACATTTCACGTCATCGGCATAAATTTCCAGCTGCGGTTTGGTATCCACTTCCGAAAGACGGCCAAGCAGCAGGTTGTTGTTGGTCATCTGCCCGTCGGTCTTAATGGCGTGTTGCGCCACCTTGATCAGGCCGTTGAACACCGCTCGCCCCTTGCCGCTGACAATGGTTTTATGCAGCTGGCGGCTGTTGCAGTAGCCCTTATTGTGCTCAAGCCAGGTGCGGGTATCGCACACTTCGCTCTTCACCGGCATCGCCAGGCTATTGATATTGAGCTGCGTGTTTTCGCCATTCAGCTGAGTACTGGTGTTATGTCGCAACACCGCGCCGCCAAGCAGGAAGCTGTGGCTGTCGGCTGCGCCATCGTCACCGAGCACAAGATCGTTATGGGCAAAGTGGTAACTGAGCGGGTTCTCGAAAGCCAGCTTAACGTGGTGCAGCCGCGCATTGGCACCGACCTGCATAGTGAAACGCGAGCCGGTAAAATGGCGCGCGCCATTCAGGCTGACATAGTGTTCGTAGACCGTCGCTTCGGCGCCCTGCGCCAGCGAGATGTGGTGGCGGTAGTGCGCCGTGTTCATCTCCTCCCCGGCCAGGCCCTGGGTAACGTGCATCAGCAGCAGCGGCTTTTCAGGGCGCTGGTTGCGTGCGACCTCGATGCGGGTGACGCTCTGTGCCAGGCTTTCGGTGAGATGTAAAAAGACCTCCGGCTGCACCGGCGCAGGCAGGTTTTCGCCAGCCTCACTGACCGTCACTGCAAACCCGGAATCAGTGGTATCGTCGCTCAGTTCCGCACTGAACAAGCCGTCAACGAAGACCAGACGCAGCGCATCAACCGGAAGCGCCAGCGCATCACGCTGCGCGGCGTCGAGGGTGGCGTTGCGGGCGACAAACTGGCTGTTTAACAGGCCATCCAGCGGCGTGTATTTCCAGTTCTCATGCTTACGCGTCGGCAAACCGAGACGCAGCATCTGCTGCAAATGCTGTTCAGCCGTGGCGGAGTGCGCGCCGCGCTTTGTCTCAAACAGATGGTGCCACTGTTGCAGCGCGTTACTGCTGTTCGGTAAGCCAGCCATAGCCCTGCTCCTCCAGTTGCTTAACCAGCGTGAAATCGCCTGATTTCACGATGCGCCCCTGATACAGCACATGTACAAAGTCCGGTTTGATGTAGTCGAGAATGCGCTGGTAGTGGGTGACGATAATAAAAGCGCGCTTCTCATCGCGCAGCGCGTTCACCCCTTCGGCAACGATCTTCAGCGCATCGATATCGAGGCCCGAGTCGGTCTCATCAAGGATGCAGAGCTCCGGCTCCAGCACTGCCATTTGCAGGATGTCGTTACGCTTCTTTTCACCGCCGGAGAAGCCGACGTTAACCGAGCGGCTCAGCAGATCTTCCGGCATCTTCAGCAGCTTAATCTTCTCTTCCATCAAATCCTGAAAATCGAAGCGATCCAGCGCCTCTTCGCCGCGATACTTACGCACCGCGTTGAGCGCCGTTTGCAGGAAGAACTGGTTGCTGACGCCCGGGATCTCCACCGGATACTGGAAGGCCATAAAGACGCCTTCGCCCGCGCGATCTTCCGGGGAGAGCTCCAGCAGATCTTTGCCTTTAAACTCCACGCTACCGCCGGTCACTTCGTAATCTTCACGCCCGGCAAGGGTCGCGGAGAGCGTACTTTTCCCGGAGCCGTTCGGGCCCATAATGGCGTGCACTTCGCCCGGACGCACCTCAAGGTTCAGGCCGCGCAGAATCGACTTATCTTCAACACCAACCTGCAAATCTTTGATACTTAACATTTATTATCCTTTAATTCTTAACCGACGCTGTGTTCAAGGCTGATGGCCAGCAGTTTTTGCGCTTCGACGGCAAATTCCAGCGGCAGCTCGGAGAAGACATCTTTACAGAAGCCGTTAACAATCATGGAGATGGCGTCATCTTCGCTGATGCCGCGCTGCAGGCAGTAAAAGAGCTGGTCTTCGCCGATGCGCGAAGTCGTCGCTTCATGCTCCAGCTGGGCGCTGTTGTTGCGGCACTCGACGTACGGGAAAGTGTGCGCGCCGCAATCGGGGCCAATCAGCATCGAGTCACACTGGGTGAAGTTTCGCGCGTTGGTTGCCGTCGGCATGATTTTTACCAGCCCGCGATAACTGTTCTGGCTCTTTCCGGCCGAGATCCCTTTCGAAATAATTGTCGATTTGGTGTTCTTACCGATGTGGATCATCTTGGTGCCGGTATCGGCCTGCTGATGCCCGCTGGTGAGCGCCACCGAGAAAAATTCACCAATCGAGTTGTCGCCGCGCAGGATACAGCTCGGGTACTTCCAGGTGATCGCCGAACCGGTTTCTGACTGGGTCCACGACATTTTGCTGTTCTCGCCTTCGCACAGCGCACGCTTGGTGACGAAGTTGAGGATGCCGCCGGTGTTGTTATCGCCCGGGAACCAGTTTTGCACCGTGGAGTATTTCACTTCCGCATCTTTGTGGATGATCACTTCCACCACCGCCGCATGCAGCTGGTAGCTGTCGCGCACCGGTGCAGAGCAGCCCTCGATATAGCTTACGTAGCTCCCCTCATCCGCCACCAGGATGGTGCGCTCGAACTGGCCGGTCTTCTCCGCGTTAATGCGGAAATAGGTCGACAGCTCCATCGGGCAGCGCACCCCTTTCGGGATATAGATAAAAGTGCCATCAGAGGCGACGGCAGCATTGAGCGCGGCGAAGAAATTATCGTTCGAAGGCACCACAGTACCGAGGTACTTCTGCACCAGCTCCGGATGATCGTGGATCGCCTCACCGAATGAGCAGAAGATGATCCCCTGTTCAGAGAGCTTCTCGCGATAGGTGGTAGCGACCGACACCGAGTCAAAAATGGCGTCCACCGCCACCTCTTTGCCTTCACGCACCGGTACACCAAGCTGGTTAAAGGCCTCTTCAACTTCTTCGGTCAACCACGCATTGGCATTGGTTTGCTGCACCGCGCCGGGCTGCGAGGCGCAGGCGTCGTCGCAGTTGCCGCAGGAGGGCGCGGAGTAGTAGCTGTAATCCTGGTAGTTCAGCTTGTCGTAATGGGCTTTTAACCAGTGCGGCTCCTCCATCTCCAGCCAGGCGTGAAACGCGTTCAGGCGAAACTCCAGCATCCACTCAGGCTCGTTACGCTTCGCCGATATGGCGCGTACGACCTCTTCGTTGATACCTTTCGCCAGCTCATCCGTATTCAGCCGGGTGAAAAAACCCTCTTTATAGTTGATATTGCCGGTCCAGGTTTTGACATCGTCAGTTGCTTCAGTATTACGAGACATAGTACCGCCTATACCCCAAAGCTTTCGCCACAGCCGCACTCGTGCTGCGCTTTCGGGTTATTGAATTTGAAGATCTGGTTCAAGCCTTCGCGCACATAGTCCACTTCGGTGCCATCGATAAACGGCATGGCCTGTAAAGGGACATAGAGGCGAGCGCCATCAGATTCGTACAGCAGGTCGTCGTCGTTCGGCTCGCTTACGGTATCGAGCACATAACCAAAGCCTGCGCAGCCGGTCTGCTTAATGCCGAGCCGTACGCCAAGAAGGCCGGTCTGTTTTTCCGTTAGCGCACGGATATGCTCCGCAGCGGCCGGCGTCATGGTGAGACCGCGCCATGCAAAATCTTCGGGGTTAAATGATTCCATCGTGTTACCTCACTTCATCTGAGCTGAAGGGCATAACGCTATGTTAGTGATAATAATTCTCACTTCAACCTTCTTAGCGCAGGGTTATTCACCCACGGGCCCTTTTTACAGCGTATCTGTTAAGCATAGACCCTGTTGAAAGGGTGTAGAGCACGGTAAAAAAATGATTAATAAATTGATAAATAATGGCTTTAGCAAGCGTAACGCGTTAAATCGGTAAAAGCGCAAAAAATGTATAGGAAATGCCTATTTTTATTATAGGAGGGGCTTAAAGATCGATGCCCGGTGAAGAATAGGAATTTACAGGCTCACGGGGCGATCGAACTTTTATATGATGGGCGCACTTTTACCGCGCTCTCGCCAACGGCGCGCTCATATAAGGAAAAGCGTGATGCAGACTCCAACTACCCTGTCATACATCGATAGCGGCAGCGGCTATCCCCTGCTGCTGGGTCACAGTTACCTGTTTGATAAAACCATGTGGTCACCGCAGATGACCGCCCTTGCGAAACAGTTTCGCGTCATCGTGCCGGATCTGTGGGGCCATGGTGAATCCCCCGCCCTGCCCGCAGGGAAAAGTACGATGGCCGACCTTGCTGCCGATCATCTGCAGATTATGGATGCCCTTGGCATTGAGGAGTTTGCGGTCGTCGGGCTGTCGGTCGGCGGAATGTGGGGGGCTGAACTCGCCGCCATGGCCCCGCAGCGGGTTAAGGCGCTGATGTTGATCGACACTTTTGTCGGCAGTGAATCGGATGAGGCGCGTGAAAAGTATTTCGGGATGCTTAACGCTATCGACGCCGCAGGCACCCTTCCCGCGCCGCTGCTGGAATATGTCGTTTCGCAGTTCTACTCGCACCATGCCGACCCCTCTGACGTCCAGGCGCTCACTGCCCGGCTTGGCGCACTCAGCGCAGAACAGCTGCGCGCGAGCATTGTTCCCCTTGGCAAGCTTATTTTTGGGCGTCCCGATCGCATGGCAGTGCTGGAGAAGATTACCTGTCCGGTGCTGGTTGCCACCGGTGAGCTGGATTTACCGCGCCCGCCGCTGGAGGGTCAATTCATGGCGGAAAAAGTGGGCTGTGAATTTAGCCTCATCCCCAATGCCGCCCATATTAGCAACCGGGAAAACCCTGAATTCCTCACCCGGCTGATTATCGATTTCCTGAGCGGTCACGTTTAATTGACGCTTTTTTCTTCCGGGTGCGCTTTTTTTCTGCGGGCGCGCCCGCGTTATTTTCCTCGCTGACGGTGATTTATTGTCAGCAATGCCTTCGCGTTTAAACAATTAATGCTTTTATAGGCTCATTACACAGCCAAACACAGCCAGCCCAGCGCCGTTTCATGGCCCTCTTTTACGCGAATTGAGAAATAAATTTTTGATGTTTTATTAGCGATAACAAGAAGATAAGAAAAACCCAAAACAAACCAACAGATAATAATCTGTCGTTAATAGAAATATTACGTCGATAACGCTAACCAATTATATAGATTTAAGCGATCGGTTTTGTAATAGCAATAGATAGAGGCTATCAAACAGCAACAGATCGATCACTTAAAACAATTTTCAAATGTGATGATTGCGTAGGTAAAATTGCGATCTTGTATATTGGAAAAGTCCTGTTCTTTTGAGTAGGGAGCTTAATCAGGGAAATGAAATCAATAATAGTCGATATTGCTGATAAGAAACTTCTCGCCACGGCAGAATTTCTGCCGGTGACCGATCTATCAGGGAAAAATATTCTTTGTTACCAGGCCCGCGCACGTTTTTTTGAATATAACGAGCGTCCGGCACTCCCCCGTCCCGTAGAGATAAGCTGCGGGCAGCCGCCGGAGGTGGATGATTTTATTTTTACCACCGTGTGCCAGCTGGCAAGCGAGAAAGAGACGCTCTGTTTCTCCGTTACATTACCGCCGCAGCGGTTGAACGATAGCGATTATCTCGCCACGCTTTATCACCTCTGCACCCGTCATGATGTCGCTGCGGAGCGTATCGAAATAATCCTCGATAAGCGGATCGCACACGCGGAGCTTCAGCAGAGCCTGCCCTTCTTGCGCGAGATTAAAGCGTACGGTTTTATGCTGGGTCTACAGAATCGTGCTGAGCATTTTTTACAGAGTCGCGACAGCGAATGGCAAAGCCTCTTTCCTGCCGTTAAAGGCTATGCGGTCCCCCGCGCCCTGACCCTTTCACAATTGCAGTTACTGGAAGATCTCAGCAGTTAACGCCCCCTTTACGGTGACGCTGGCTCCGTCTGCTGACTACAGAGGATCGCTTTGTCATCGGTATGGTTTTTATCTGAATAGAAAAAGGCTTTTTTAGCCGTTCCCAGCTGCGTGATGATATGGATCGCCACCCAGTTTGTTTCTGCGTTCTGATCCTGTTTATCGCTGTAAAAGAGTGAACGCCCGGTGTATTGATCGCCAATCGTATAAGGCTTCTCTTGCGGATCGCTGTAGTGACGCCCGTTTACCGAAAGCCCGTTGGGCTCCACCTCAACGCTGTATTCATCGCAGAGCAGCGTGATGCCGGCTGACCATGAGCAGGCAGAGAAAAGTGCAAAACAGCCCGCGGCAATAATCCTGATCATAACCACTCCATTTAATTAAACAGCAAAACGCCCCTGAAACGGGGCGTTAAGAAAGATTAGCTGTAAAGCGAAGGTTCGCCGATCGGGCGCGTTTTGAAACGCCGGTGGATCCACAAATATTGTTCCGGCGCGCGCAGGATTTCACGCTCAATCACCCGGTTCATATAGCTGGCAGCGGCAAATTCGTTATGCGCCGGATAGTCATCCAGCGCCTGGCCGATGTGCAGCGAGTAGCCGGAGCTGTCCTCTTTGCGCACCATCGTCACGGTCAACATCTTTGCGCCGGAGAGACGGGAAAGCACGAAGGTGCCGTTGGTGGTCGCGGCGTCTTTGACCGAGAAGAACGGCGCAAAACTGCTGCCTTTACGGCCATAATCCTGATCCGGCGCAAACCAGACGGCTTCACCCTGCTTCAGCGCTTGTACCAGCCCTTTCAGGTTGCGGCGATCGATCATCGACTTATTGGAACGCATGCGTCCACGGGTTTGCACCCACTCCATCACCGGGCTGTTGTGCGGGCGATAGGTTGCCATCATCGGCTGGCAGAGACCCATTACGCGGCCACCCAGCTCCAGCGACATAAAGTGTACACCGACCACCATAACGCCCTGGCGGCTTGCCTGCGCGGCCTGCAAGTGCTGATAGCCGTCGACGTCAAACCAGCGGCGCACGCGTTTATCCGACCAGAACCAGGCCATGCCGGTTTCAATCAGCCCCATGCCCAGCGAGACAAAGTTTTTAGCGATAAGCGTTTCGCGTAACTCATCGCTCATATCAGGAAAACAGAGTTCGAGGTTACGCTTTGCGATCTTCTCGCGGCGTTTGAGGAAGCGGCGTGATTGTCGCCCCAGACCGGCGCCAAGGCGCGAAAGAAAGGGATAAGGGAGTTGCACCAGTAACCAGAGCAAGCCTAAACCAGCCCAGGTGAGCCAGTAACGCGGGTGGAGAAAAGCCAATTTAAATGCTGTCATTCATCAATCCTTCAAGCCTGTATCCAGTAGCGCTTAAAGAGACAATGAAAAACTTCATCAGGTCATTACGCGTTACAGCCATTCGCTTGCATCAGAGCACAAGCGTTACATCCCGTAGCGCGCAATATAGCACGGAGTGTTAACCCATTATCTTAAGAATAATGAATAAATCGTGAAGATTTTCGGCGGTTACCCGCCGAAATATCTCAGACAACGGCGGTGGTCAGTCGCGAAGAGCAGCAGAGACGCGCCTGCTCATCGAAGATATCGATCTGCCACACCTGATGGCGACCGCCGGTATGCAGCGCCTTACAAACGCCGCGCACCCGGCCGCTGCGCACCGCGCGCAGGTGGTTGGCATTGACCTCCAGCCCGACCACTTTTTGCTCCCCTTCCGTGCAGAGATACCCCGCCACCGAGCCAAGGGTTTCGGCGAGCACCACCGACGCACCGCCGTGCAGCAGGCCAAAGGGCTGATGCGTGCGCTCATTGACCGGCATTGAGGCTTCCAGCGTATCGTCGCTGATGCGCTCAAAACGGATATCCAGCAGGCCAACCATATTGCCGTCGCCCATGGCGTTGAGCGCTTCCAGCGTAACCGCACGTTTCCAGATCATCACACCAACTCCAGCAGAGCCTGCAACGGATGGCGCACACCGTTTCCTTCGATACGCTTCACCTGGCTGCGGCACGAATAGCCCGTCGCCAGACAGCGGTTGCGCGGAAGACGCTGCATCGCCTGATGCCACGACAATTCATAGATACCGAGTGAGTTGGCGTGGTTCTTCACTTCATGCCCATAGGTGCCGGCCATCCCGCAGCAGCCGACGCTGACATTTTCCAGCTGTGCGCCGAAACGCGCGAAAATAGCCGCCCACTGCGCAGGTGCGCCGGGTAAGGCGGTCACTTCGGTGCAGTGGCCGAAAAGATACCAGGGCTCGCCGCTCACTGTGCGTGGCTCAACCTTTTCCAGCACCGAGGGCAGCCACTCATGCACCAGCTGCACATGGAAGTCACCGCGTTTATCCGCCAGCGCCAGCTTGTACTCATCGCGATAACAGAGCACCAGCGCCGGGTCGACGCCGACCATCGGCATCCCCAGCTCCGCAACGCGGTTGAGGAAATCAGCGGTCTTCTGCGCCGTTTTCGCAAAGCGGGTAAGGAAGCCCTTGATGTGCTGCGCTTTACCGTTCGGCGAAAAGGGCAGCACTACCGGGCGGAAACCTAAGCGCTCGACCAGGCGGACAAAATCCGCCACCACCTGCGCGTCGTAGTAGCTGGTGAAGGGGTCCTGCACCACCAGCACCGTTTTCGCGCGCTGCTCTTCACCGAGGGCTTCGAGCTGCTCAAGCGTCATATTGGCGGTATGATGGCCGACCATCTGCCGCTGTAATGACGGCACCGAAAGCAGCGGCAGATCGACCATGCCGATATGTTTCTCCGACAGGTTTCGCACCCACGGCTGGCTCATAAAGAAGTTAAAGGTCTTCGGCGCACGCGCCATCAGCGGCGCATAGTTTTCGACCGTTGCCACCAGATGATCGCGCAACGGGCGCAGATAGCGACCGTGGTAGATTTGCAGGAAACGGGAGCGGAACTCCGGGACATCAATCTTGATCGGGCACTGGGTCGAACAGGCTTTACAGGCCAGGCAGCCGGACATCGCCTCTTTCACCTCGTGGGAGAAGTCATACTCGCCGCGGCTGGCGTGCCAGCTGTTGCGGGTACGCTCAATCAGGGTGCGCAGCGAGGCGCGTTTTTCCGGTAGCTCTCTTTCAAGCTTCAGCGGATCGATACCCCGGTCAGCCAGCAGGCGCAGCCATTCGCGCACCAGCGTGGCGCGCCCTTTCGGCGAGTGAATGCGGTTGCCGGTGATTTTCATCGACGGGCACATCGGGCTTTTGACATCAAAGTTAAAACACAACCCGTTACCGTTACACTCCATCGCCCCGCGCCAGGCGGTGCGCGAGGTGGTTGGGATTTGGCGGTCAAAGCTCCCGCGCTTAACCGCATCAACCTGCTTCATCGGCGCATCCAGCCCCTCCGGCGGACAGATTTTCCCCGGATTGAGGCGGTTCTCTGGATCAAACGCCGCTTTGATTTTTCTAAGCTCACCATACAGCGCTTCGCCGAAGAAGGCCGGGCTGTACTCGGCACGGAAACCCTTCCCGTGCTCGCCCCACAGCAAGCCGCCATATTTTGCCGTCAGCGCCACCACTTCATCCGAAATGGTCTTCATCAGCACTTCCTGCTGCGGATCGCACATATCCAGCGCCGGACGCACGTGCAGCACACCGGCATCGACATGACCAAACATGCCGTAGCTCAGCCCGTGCCCATCAAGCAGGGCGCGAAACTCAACGATGTAATCGGCCAGGTGCTCCGGCGGCACGCAGGTATCTTCCGCAAACGGGATTGGCTTAGCCGCGCCTTTGGCGTTGCCCAGCAGGCCGACCGCTTTTTTGCGCATCGCATAGATACGCTCAATCGCCGCCAGCTCATCGCAGCGCTGCCAGCCAATGACGCCGCCTTCACCGCGCGCCATCAGCTCATCCAGCCGCTGACAGAGCGAGGCCACCTGCGCATCGATCAACGCTTCATCATCTCCGGCAAACTCGACGATATTAAGGCCGAGCAGGGTTTTGTCCGGCACATCGGTAATCAGCTCTTTAACTGAATGCCAGACGATATCTTCCCGCGCCAGGTTGAGCACTTTCGAGTCGACGGTCTCCACCGACAGGGCGCGCGCCTCGACCATAAAGGGGGCGTTACGCAGCGCGGAGTCGAAGGAGTCATATTTGATATTCACCAGACGGCGCACTTTCGGCAGAGGGGTGATATCGAGCCGCGCTTCGGTAATAAAGGCCAGCGTGCCTTCCGAGCCGGTTAACACGCGCGTCAGGTCAAACTCGGTCATCTCATCATTAAAGACATGGCGCAAGTCGTAGCCGGTGAGAAAGCGATTGAGTTTCGGAAAATTATCGACAATCAGCTGGCGGCTATCGCGACAGCGCTCGAGCACGGTTTTATAGATGCGTCCGATGGCGGTGCTGGCCTTGCCGAGGGTTTCGGCCAGCGCGACCGGCATCGCCTGGGTATCGAGGATATCGCCGCCCAGCAGCACCGCGCGCAGCCCGAGGACGTGATCGGAGGTTTTACCGTAGACCAGCGACCCCTGGCCGGACGCATCGGTGTTGATCATGCCGCCAAGGGTTGCACGGTTGCTGGTAGAGAGCTCCGGCGCAAAGAAGAAACCGTACGGTTTTAGAAACTGGTTAAGCTGATCTTTGATGACCCCCGCTTCAACTCGCACCCACCCCTCTTCAGGGTTAATCTCAATAATGCGGTTCATATAGCGGGACATATCAACAATGATGCCCTGGTTCAACGCCTGGCCGTTGGTGCCGGTACCGCCGCCGCGCGGGGTAAAGACCAGCGACTTAAACCGCGCTTCAGCGGCGAGGCGCGTGATCAGGGCAACGTCTGACGTTGAACGTGGGAAGAGAACGGCGTCAGGAAGTAGCTGGTAAATACTGTTGTCTGTCGCCATCGTTAGCCGGTCGGCGTAACTGGTGGCGGTATCACCTGTAAAACCTTGCTGCTCCAGTGCTTGCAAAAAATTGAGCACCAGTTGAACGACGCCTGGTGCCTGGGAAATCTGTGGGATCATTATGCTTGACCCTGCCTGACAGTTAATGTTGTTAAAAGTTAATCGTTTGCTTTAAGCCCTCATCGTTGTATCACATTTTTTTCTTAGGCGCTCAGCAGAATTACAGGCAGAATCAGGCGGTGCAAACCAGCGGATACCGCTGCGCATAAGAACAGGTGCTCGCCTGCCGCACCGCCCCTTCAGCACTGGAAAGGTGAATAATGGATAAAGTTGATCGTCGTCACTCCAGGGATGTGCCGCAATTAATGCTGTCGGTACTGTTTCTGGCCCTTATGATCATTGCCTGCTTGTGGGTAGTGCAGCCGTTTATTCTGGGCTTCGCCTGGGCGGGTACCGTGGTGATCGCCACCTGGCCGCTGCTGCTGCGTCTGCAACGGTTACTCTTCGGCCGCCGCTCGCTGGCGGTGCTGGCGATGATGCTACTGCTGATTCTGCTGTTTATTATTCCGGTCGCCCTGCTGGTGAACAGTCTTGTTGACTCCAGCGGCACGGTGATCCATGCCGTCACCAGCGGTGTCTCCTCGCCGCCGGATCTGGCCTGGCTCAACAGCATTCCGCTGGTAGGGGCCAAGCTCTACGCAGGCTGGCACAGCCTGCTCGATATGGGCGGCAGCGCGATTATGGCGAAACTGCGTCCCTACGTCGGGACCACAACAACGTGGTTTGTCGGCCAGGCCGCGCATATTGGTCGCCTGATGCTGCACTGCGGCCTGATGCTGCTATTCAGTGCCCTGCTTTACTGGCGCGGTGAGCAGGTGGCAGAGGGTATTCGCCACTTCGCCTTCAGGCTGGCGGCGGAGCGCGGCGACGCCGCAGTGCTGCTGGCAGGCCAGGCGATTCGCGCCGTCGCGCTCGGCGTGGTGGTAACGGCGCTGGTACAGGCGGTGCTGGGCGGTATCGGACTGGCAATCTCCGGCGTGCCTTACGCCACCCTCTTTACGGTGCTGATGTTGATGACCTGTCTGATTCAGATTGGTCCACTGCTGGTGCTGGTACCGGCGATTATCTGGCTCTACTGGAGCGGCGATTCGACGTGGGGAACGGTGCTGCTGGTGTGGAGTGCGGTGGTGGCAACGCTTGATAACTTTATCCGCCCGGTGTTGATTCGCCTCGGCGCCGATCTGCCGCTGATCCTTATCCTCTCCGGCGTTATTGGCGGCCTGGTAGCCTTTGGCATGATTGGCCTGTTTATCGGCCCGGTGCTGCTGGCGGTCTCCTGGCGACTCTTCTCCGCCTGGGTTAACGAAGTCCCGGCACCGAAGACACCTTCAGACGACGCGCTGGCGAAAGTCGACGATTTAGATACCCCCGCCTGATTCCGTTAAGGCGGGGTAGCCCGCCTTAATAATCATTAAGCATTGCTTATCATTTTAACCCTGCTTTAGCACTCACCTTGTATAATGTCCGGTATATCGCCTCTTTCGCAGCATATATTCTTTACCTGCGTTTAACTAATGAGACGAATCTGATCGACGCAAAAAATCCGAATGCCTACTATAAGAGCACGGTTATAAATCAACACCTTGATTTATAAGCATGGAAATCCCCTGAGTGAAACAACGAATTGCTGTGTGTAGTCTTTGCCCATCTCCCACGATGGGCTTTTTTTTATCCTTTTTTTATTGATATCAATGATAAAAAAAGAAACCCGCCAGCTGCGGCGGGTCGGTTTTGAAGTTAGTGACTTACTTCACAATGGCTCATCATTCGCCACCCTGACGGCAGCACCCGGGTCTCCCCCTCGACTCTCACCGTGACGCGACCGCGAATATCCGCCGATGAGGCGCCAATCTGCAATTCAAACTCCCCCGGCTCGACAATGCGCTTACCGTCCCGGCGGGTGAAGTTGAGCATATCAACCGGTAGCGTAAAGGTGAGCACCGCCGTCTCGCCAGGGCTTAACACCACGCGTTGAAAGGCTTTTAACTCCTGCACTGGTCGCACCATTGAAGCGACCTTATCGCGTACATAGAGCTGCACTACGTCGCTGCCGCTGCGCGCTCCAGTGTTACTGACCTTCACGCGCAGCGTAATCTCACCGTCAATGGCAACCTGCGCTGTTGCTAGCTGAGGCTCGCCGTAGGCAAACTGTGTCCAGCTCTGGCCATAGCCGAAGGGGTAGCGTGAGCCAAAGTGGAAGGCGAAAGGCGTCCCGCCGCTCTTCAGCTTGTGGTTGTAGTAGTAGGGCATGGCGCCCGCGCTTTTCGGCACACTCACCACCAGCCTGCCCTGCGGCTCCGCGCGCCCGGTGAGCACATCGGCAATCGCCCAGCCGCCCTCCTGCCCCGGCGCCCATGCCATCAGCAGGGCAGCGACGCGCATTTCCAGCCCCTGCAAGTTGTACGGACGCCCGCCGGTCATCACCACCACCACCGGCTTGCCGGTTTCCACCAGCGCCTCCAGCAGTTGCTGCTGAACGCCAGGCAACGTCAGGCTGTCGGTATCGGAACCCTCACCAACCGTGCCACTCTGAAACAGCCCTGCGAGATCGCCTACGCAGGCAATCACCACCTCACTCTCTTGCGCCGCGCGCACCGCGTCAGGGATCAGGCTTATATCGTGTGATACCGGCGATGTCTGCATCGGTTTTCCCGAGGCGTCGCCCGGAAAGACCGGCGCACCCGCCATCCTTTTTTCGATGATATGGCACCCTTTGGCGTAACGAACCTGTGCCTCGCCGAGCGTCTGGCGCAGCGCGGCAAGGGGTGTAGTGACCTGCGACGTCTCCTCCAGCATGTCGCTGATAATCAGGTGCACCGGGAAGCTGTAACCGCTCAATAAGGCCAGCGGATCGTCAGCAGTTGGCCCCACAACCGCCACCTTCGGCGCACCGCTCAGAGGCAGCACGCCGTTATTTTCCAGCAGCGTCAGCGAACGGGTCGCCACTTCGCGCGCCACCTGCCGCGTCTCCTCCGCTTGCAGAACAATCTTCTGCTCATCGCAGTAGGGGTGCTCAAACAGGCCGAGACGGAACTTCACCGCCAGCACCCGCGCGACAATCTCATCAACCTTATCCATGGTGATAAGACCGCGCTCCACCGCCTGCGCCAGATGACGCGCGCAGTCATCTTTTGGCAGCTCGACATCCAGCCCGGCGTTAAAGGCCAGTGCCGCCGACTCGGCGGCATCGTGGGTGACACCGTGATGCTGATGCAGCAGGCTGACACCGCCATAATCGGCAACAATAATTCCGTCGAAACCCCACTGTTCACGCAGCACGGTGGTCAGCAGGAAATGGTCGCTGTGACCCGGCTGGTTATCGATATCGTGATAGGCGGGCATTACCGATCCGGCATTGGCATACTTCACCGCCATCTCAAACGGCAGCAGGAAGGTGTCATTAAGCTCGCAAAAGCCGAGATGCACCGGCGCATGGTTGCGCGCCCCTTCGCTGAACGAATGGCCGACATAGTGCTTGAGGGTCGCCAGCATATCGCCCTTCTCGCCCTGCAACCCCTCAACATAGGCGCAGGCCATCACGCCGACCAGCCACGGATCTTCACCGAAGGTCTCCTCCGTGCGGCCCCAGCGCACATCGCGCGAGACATCCAGCACCGGTGCAAGCCCCTGTTTACAGCCGGTCAAGCGTGCTTCATCACCAATGTGCTGCGCGGCGCGTTTTATCAACGCCGGGTCCCACGTCGAACCATAGTTGAGGGAGGAGGGAAAGAGCGTGGCGTCCTTACACAGCAGCCCTACCAGGCACTCCTCATGGAACAGCGCCGGAATGCCGAGGCGCGTCTCCTCCATCAGCGTTTTTTGCAGCCGGTTAGCGGCGCGCACACCCTGTTTCGCGTCAACAATATGCGTGCCCAGCGGGCGGGTGATTTGCCCGACGCCGAGTTTCAGCCGCTCCGCCAGCGCGTCCTGCGCACTAATACCGGCAAATTCATCGCTTAAATCGGTCCGCTCGCGGTGGTCGCCCTCCTCTGAAAGCACCAGCCACAGCCCGTGCATCTGGGCGTACTTCTCCTCTGGCGTCATGCGGGCGAGAAGATCGGCCACGCGCTCGGCGACGGGACGGTTTGCGTCTTTATAGATTGCGGTCATCGGGTCACTCCTGTGTTGCTGAGATCCGGGGTGGTTTGCGCGTCGGCGGCTTCATTACTGCCACCGCGTTTTTGCAGAAGCTCTTGTGCAATGCTGTCGGCAACGCTGCTGTTGAGCTTGTAACGGGTCAGCAGCAGTACCATACAGATAAATAACAGGCAGGGGATCAGGGTAAACAGCGCGTTGATGGTGGTCAGCACAGTCGCGCTCTGCTGAGCCTGGTTTGGAATATAGTCGACTGCGCCGAGCACCCAGCCCACCACTGCGCCACCGAGGGCGAGGCCAAATTTGATGGCGAAGAGCGCGGTGGAGAAAACCAGCCCGTCGAGGCGGCGTCCGCTGCGGTGCTCTTCATAATCCACCACGTCGGAGAACATCGTCCATTGCAGCGGCGTGGTCAGGTTCTGAATAAAGCTGAAGACGATATTGAGGGTGAAAATAAGCCACACCTGCGACGGCGGAATGATAAAGATCAGCGCGGCAAAAATAACGAAAGTAATAATCGTCCACTGATAAGCGCGCACGCGATCGAATTTACCGAGTAGACGCGCCGATAATAGTGCGCCGGTGAGTGAAGCGAGCATGCCGGAGACAATAAAGGTGAAGACCATTTCCGGACGCAGTAAAACATATTTGACGTAATACATGGTGGCTGAGCCGCGGGTGACAACAGCGGTCAACAGCAAAATATTGAACAGGAAAACAATGCGCCACTGGCTATTTGCCGCCAGCAGTTTGAGATCGCTTATCATTGAGCCGGAGGTGTCATTACGCGGCGTAAAGCGTTCGCGGGTCATAAAGAAACAGCTAAAGAAGAGCACAATCCCCAATGCGCCCATCATGCTCATGGCGTAGAAGTAGCCCTTCTGCACATTGCCATCGCCGAGGTGCGCCACCAGCGGCAGGGCAATCACGGTGACAATCAGTCCACCAATAAACGACAGGCCAAAGCGCCAGGATTGCAGCGAGTGGCGCTCGTGCGGGTCCATGGTCAGCGCGCCAGGCATGGCGCAGTAAGGGACGTTAATCGCCGAGTAGATAAAACTGAGAATGGCGTAGGTGACACAGGCATAAATGATTTTCGCCGTGGCACCCGCTTCCGGCACGTAGAAGGTGATGACGCAGCTGACGCCGAAGGGAATGGCAAACCAGAGCAGCCAGGGGCGAAAACGGCCATGCCGGGTTTGCGTGCGATCCACCAGCGCGCCGATACAGGGATCGACAAACGCATCAATCACGCGAACCACCAAAAACATGGTGCCCATAATGGCGGCGGGTAAACCAAAAACATCGGTATAAAAATAGGCGAGAAATAACGTCGCCGTTTGCCACACCAGGGCGCTTGCCATATCGCCGAGACCATAGCCTATTTTGTCTTTCGTACGCAGGACAGAGGAAATTGTCATTGTTATTAGCCTTGTGAGGTGAAAAATTATTTCATCCTGGTGCGTTATTTCTTATCGCACCGCTCACTACAGGCTCAAGTATTAGAAGAAGGCAGCATCGGAACAATTGCAATAATTGCCAGGCTTTTTACGTTTTTTAGTTATTGTGATCGGCCACATATTCGCGGCTGAAATAAAAAAATCCCCGACATTGTGCCGGGGATTTTGCTTTCGCCGTTATTTTTTCAGTTCGGCGAGGCTGAGCCAGGTTTGCACGACCGTATCCGGGTTGAGCGAGAGGCTGTCGATCCCCTCATCCATTAACCACGCGGCAAAATCCTCATGGTCGGACGGCCCCTGCCCGCAGATGCCGACATATTTGCCCTGCTTTTTCGCTGCGCGGATCGCCATCGACAGCAGCGCTTTCACCGCCTCGTTACGCTCGTCAAACAGCTCCGACACCACGCCGGAGTCGCGATCGAGGCCGAGCGCCAGCTGGGTCATGTCGTTTGAGCCGATGGAGAAGCCGTCGAAGTGCTCAAGGAACTGCTCTGCCAGCAGCGCGTTCGACGGAATTTCGCACATCATAATGATCTTCAGCCCGTTCTCGCCGCGCTTCAGCCCCTGACGCGCCAGCTCGTCCACCACCGCTTTCGCCTGGTCAACGGTACGCACAAACGGGATCATAATTTCGACGTTGGTCAGCCCCATCTCGTTGCGCACGCGTTTTACCGCTTCACACTCCAGCGCAAAGCAGTCGCGGAAGCTCTCTGCCACATAGCGACCCGCGCCACGGAAGCCGAGCATCGGGTTCTCCTCCTCCGGCTCGTAGCGCTCGCCGCCCACCAGGTTAGCGTATTCGTTGGATTTGAAGTCGGAGAGGCGCACGATGACGCGCTTCGGCCAGAAGGCCGCGCCGAGCGTCGCGATCCCCTCCGTCAGGCGACCAATATAGAACTCAACCGGCGAATCGAAGCCCTTCATCATTTCGCGGATTTCGTTCTGCAGCTTCGGCTCCTGGTCGTCAAACTCCAGCAGCGCGCGCGGGTGCACGCCAATCATGCGGTTGATGATAAATTCGAGACGCGCCAGCCCCACGCCTTCGTTTGGCAGGCAGGCGAAGTCAAAGGCGCGATCCGGGTTGCCGACGTTCATCATGATCTTCAGCGGCAGATCCGGCATGGTATCCACGCTTGAGCTTTTCACGCTGAAATCGAGCAGTTCGGCATAGACATAGCCGGTGTCGCCTTCGGCACAGGAGACCGTCACTTTTTCACCGGTTTTGATGCGATCGGTAGCATCGCCGCAGCCGACTACCGCCGGAATGCCCAGCTCACGGGCGATGATCGCCGCATGGCAGGTGCGCCCGCCGCGGTTGGTGACAATCGCCGCCGCCTTTTTCATGATCGGCTCCCAGTCCGGGTCGGTCATGTCGGTGACCAGCACATCGCCGGGCTCAATCAGGTTCATCTCGCTGATATCGTGAATAACTTTCACCGTGCCCGCACCGATGCGGTGGCCAATGGCACGCCCTTCGGCGATGATTTTGCCCTGCGCATGCAGGGTGTAACGCTCCATCACCTGGCCGCGCGAACGCACGGTTTCCGGCCGCGCCTGTACGATAAAGAGCTTGCCGGTATGGCCATCTTTCGCCCATTCGATATCCATCGGGCGGCCATAATGTTTCTCAATCTGCACCGCCTGTTTCGCCAGCGCCTGCACCTCCTCATCGGTCAGGGAGAAGCGATCGCGATCGGCCTGCGGCACATCTTCAATCTGCACCTGCTTGCCATGCTCCTGATTCGGCGCATAGACCATACGGATTTTTTTCGAGCCCATGGTGCGGCGCACAATCGCCGGGCGATCGTTAGCCAGCGTCGGCTTATGCACGTAAAACTCGTCCGGGTTAACCGCGCCTTGCACCACCATTTCACCCAGCCCAAACGCAGAGGTGATAAACACCACCTGGTCGAAACCGGATTCGGTATCAATGGAGAACATCACGCCCGAGGAGGCGAGATCGGAGCGCACCATGCGCTGCACGCCCGCCGAGAGCGCCACGCCGCGGTGATCGTAACCCTGATGGACGCGATAGGAGATGGCGCGGTCATTAAACAGCGAGGCGAAGACATGCTTAATCGCCACCAGCACGGCGTCGTAGCCCTGCACATTGAGGAAGGTTTCCTGCTGACCGGCAAACGAGGCGTCCGGCATATCTTCGGCGGTGGCCGAGGAGCGCACGGCAAACGAGGCCTCTGCGTCATCTGCCGAGAGTTGGGCGTAAGCTTCATGTACCGCCTGCTCCAGCGCCGGCGGGAACGGGGTATCCACAATCCACTGGCGGATCTGCGTCCCGGCTTTCGCCAGTTCGGAGACGTCGTCGATGTCGGTTTTATCAAGCAGTTCATAAATACGCTGATTTAAACCGCTCTGTTCGAGGAACTGATTAAACGCGTCGGCGGTGGTCGCAAATCCGTTCGGTACGGAGACGCCCATACCGGAAAGATTAGTAATCATTTCACCCAGGGAGGCATTTTTGCCTCCAACTCTGTCTACATCATTCATGCCGAGTTGGTCATACCAAAGCACCAGCGGTGACGAGCCATTGTTGGACATCGAGACAATCCTTTTGTGATATATGAAGGGGTACATAACGTCTTACAGCGTTTTTTATCCTGGCATAATAAATTGCGTTGAAAAAACGGTGAATCGTGTAAGCAATTAGCCGTAACGGTTTTTCGGACAGATACCCATCAATAATTCGCAACCAGGTTAATTCTCATCTCCCCATTACTTCTGACAACGTAAAGTGAACCGTAGAGTTCATTAAAAATAAAAACGGCATTTCATTTTAAAATGAGATAAAGGTTATACGCAGTGAAGAGCTTTTTAATTTAAGCTTTCAGATAATTGCGCATCACATTCAGGATGGGATTAATGGACAACGCAGTCGATCGTCATGTGTTTTATATTTCCGATGGAACCGCTATCACCGCTGAAGTATTAGGCCATGCGGTAATGTCGCAATTTCCGGTTGCCGTCAGCAGCATCACCCTGCCCTTCGTTGAAACCGAGAGCCGCGCCCGCGCGGTCAAGGAGCAGATAGATGCGCTCTACCAGCAAACCGGTAATCGCCCGCTGGTCTTTTACTCCATTGTGTTGCCGGAAATCCGCGCCATTATTTTGCAATGTGAGGGGTTCTGTCAGGATATCGTGCAGGCGCTGGTAGCCCCGTTGCAGCAGGAATTAAAACTCGACCCGACGCCGATTGCCCATCGTACCCACGGCCTGACGCCGGGGAATTTGACCAAGTACGATGCCCGTATTGCCGCTATTGATTACACGCTGGCGCATGATGATGGTATTTCGTTGCGCAATCTCGACCAGGCGCAGGTGATTCTGCTCGGCGTCTCCCGCTGCGGTAAAACACCCACCAGCCTCTATCTGGCGATGCAGTTTGGTATTCGCGCCGCGAACTACCCCTTTATTGCGGATGATATGGATAACCTCGGCCTGCCTGCCGCACTCAAACCGCTACAGCATAAACTCTTTGGTCTGACCATTAATCCTGAGCGCCTTGCCGCCATCCGCGAAGAGCGCCGGGAGAATAGCCGCTATGCGTCGTTACGCCAGTGCCGCATGGAGGTCGCCGAGGTGGAAGCGCTTTACCGCCGCCACCAAATCCCCTGCCTTAACAGCACCAACTACTCCGTTGAGGAGATCGCCACCAAGATGCTCGATATGATGGGATTAAGCCGCCGCATGTACTAATAAGCTAGTACACGAATGCATTGTGCGCTATCATGCTTCTCACTGATGCGTTGCGCCCTGTAGCAGGCTTGTTTTCAGCCGCGATTGGTTTATGGTGAGCGCATCACTTCCGGCACTTTTGCCGCTGAAGCCCCTAATTTCGAGATTGTTGATGAACAAAACAGATGAACTTCGCACCGCGCGTATTGATAGCCTGGTGACGCCTGCGGCGCTGGCACAGCGCTATCCTGTCAGCCCGGACGTCGCCGCCAATGTCACCGCCGCGCGCCGGCGTATCGAAAAAATCCTTAACGGTGAAGATCGCCGCCTGCTGGTGGTTATCGGCCCCTGCTCCATTCACGATCTGGACGCGGCGATGGAGTACGCCCGCCGTCTGCAAGCCTTGCGCACGCAGCACGAGGCGCAGTTAGAGATTGTGATGCGCACCTATTTTGAAAAACCGCGTACGGTGGTCGGCTGGAAGGGGTTGATCTCCGATCCCGATCTTAACGGCAGCTACCGCGTGAACCACGGTATCGAACTGGCGCGCAGGCTGCTGTTACAGGTCAACGAACTGGGTGTGCCGACTGCCACCGAGTTTCTTGATATGGTGACCGGACAATTTATTGCCGACCTGATTAGCTGGGGTGCTATCGGCGCACGCACCACAGAAAGCCAGATCCACCGTGAGATGGCCTCGGCGCTCTCCTGCCCGGTGGGCTTCAAAAACGGCACCGATGGCAATACCCGTATCGCGGTGGATGCGATCCGCGCCTCTCGTGCCAGCCATATGTTCCTGTCGCCGGATAAAGATGGCCAGATGACCGTCTACCAGACCAGCGGAAATCCGTGGGGCCATATCATTATGCGCGGCGGTAAGCAGCCGAACTTTTATCCGCAGGATATTGCCAACGCCTGCGATACGCTGCGCGAATTTGATCTGCCGGAGCAACTGGTGGTCGACTTCAGCCACGGAAACTGTCAGAAGCAGCATCGCCGCCAGCTGGAGGTGTGTGATGAGATCTGTGCGCAAATTCGCAATGGTTCAACGTCCATTGCCGGTGTGATGGCGGAGAGTTTCCTGAAAGAGGGAACGCAAAAAATTGTTGCCGGGCAGCCGCTGATCTATGGCCAGTCGATTACCGATCCGTGCCTTGGCTGGGATGACAGCGTACTGCTGCTGGAGAAACTGGCCGCCGCCGTCGCCACGCGCGGCTAACTCGCGGCTCTGCGATGCTGGCAGACTTACCTACAGATTTTAGGGGGATCGGCGCGATCTCCCTGAAACGCACTTGCCTCATTGCACGGTTTATCGATAATAATTCTCATTGTTGATTTACCGTTAAGCGCGACTTTGCCTATGGATAGCCCCGCCACGCCCACCAGCCCGCACGAAAAAGCCGATCATATTCATGAAAACGACAGGCACATCACCAGCCAGGCGCTGCTCGGTGAACAGCGCCGGATTGTAATTGAGCATAACGGCCAGCGCTATTTGCTGCGCGAAACCCACGCCGGCAAGTTGATCCTCACCAAATAAGCTAGCTCGAGCAGCTCACTTCCAGCCGTTTGCCCCAGTCCGGTGGGCGGCGGGCGTAGTCGTCGCTGCGATCGCTAAAGGGCTGGCGCAGGATCTCATGCAACCTTTCCAGCTCTGCCATGTCTCCCTGCTCGGCCGCATCGATGGCGCGCTGCGCCAGCCAGTTGCGCAACACCACCGCCGGGTTAACGCTCTGCATCTGCTGCTGCCGTTGCGCATCATCTATCCCTTCCTGCTGAAGACGCTGGCGATAGGTGGCGAACCAGCTATCAAACGCGCCGCGATCGATAAACTCATCGCGCAGCGGCGAGTCTGCGCTCTGCTGCTCGGTGTGGCTTAGCATGCGGAAGGTGCGCGTGTAGTCACTCCCTTCCCGCGCCATCAGCGCAAACAGCGTGTTAAGGATCTCGTTATCCCCCTCCTGCGGCACAAACAGGCCGAGCTTGCCGCGCATCAGGCTGCCATACTCTGCCAACAACTCTGATTGATACGTATCCAGCGCCGCATTTAAATCATCGACGGCGATAAACGGCGAGAGGGATTGCGCCAGGCGTTGCAGGTTCCACTGCGCCACCACCGGCTGATTTTCAAAACTGTAGCGCCCCTGGTAGTCAGAGTGATTACAGATAAACGCCGGGTTGTAGTCGTCGAGAAAGCCGTAGGGACCGTAATCCATCGTCAAACCGAGGATCGACATATTGTCGGTGTTCATCACACCGTGAGCAAAACCGACCGCCTGCCAGCGGGCAATCATCACGGCAGTACGCCGTACCACATCGCGGAACCAGGCGACGTAGCGATCGGGCTCCTCCTGCAAATGCGGCCAGTGATGGCGAATGACGAAATCGGCCAGTTCGCGCACTTTCTCAGGCTGACGACGATAGTAGAAGTGTTCGAAATGACCAAACCGGACATGGCTTTCTGCGATGCGCATTAGCATCGCCCCCCGCTCGCGGGTCTCGCGCATCACCGGCGTGTCGCTGGTGACAATGCTTAACGCCCGGGTTGTAGGAATGCCGAGGTAGTGCATCGCCTCTGAAGCAAGGCTTTCGCGAATGGTCGAGCGCAGCACCGCGCGACCGTCTCCCATGCGCGAGTAAGGCGTCAGCCCGGCTCCTTTCAGGTGCCAGTCGCGGGTCGAGCCATCCGCCAGCTGCTGTTCACCGAGCAGGATGCCGCGCCCATCGCCCAGTTGCCCGGCCCAGACGCCGAACTGATGCCCGCTGTAGACCTGCGCCAGCGGCGACATGCCGGGCAACAGCGTTTCGCCGCCCCAGACGCCTGCGCCAGATTCGGGGTGAAAAAGCGCCTCGGGTACGCCGAGGGTTTCTGCCAGCGGGCTATTGCGCCAGATAAGGCGCGCATTGCTGAGCGGAGTGGGTGTTAACGCGGTGTAGTAATCTGGCAGTTCATCACGCCAGCGAGTGGTAAAAGTCAGGGTCATAGATCCTCCAGCCTTTTAGTGTAGTGCCTAATGCGGTGTTTAAACACCGGGCAACACAAGGGCTATGGGTGGATCAGTGACGTCAGCTGCGCGGCGGTCACCGCTGGCCAGAGTGCGCCTTGCATGGCGCTGAACTGAAACGCGCTTGCGCGCTTGAGCGATGGCTCATCATCAATGCCGGCAATCATTACCGCGTCGCAATAGGGTTCAACCTGAGAAATGATGGCGCGCATAAAGGGTTCGAAGGCGAGCGTGGATAAACGCTGGTGAATAAAGTTTTTATCCAGCATGACCCGTTTAAACAGCCCGTCAAATACCGCTTTGGTTGACGCGTTGCCCACGCCGAAATTCCACAACACCAGCGGATATTGTTTCGCCAATAGAGACAGGATTTTGTTCTCTTTTCCGCTATTGAGATCTGGATAATTCTCATTGATGGTTAGTTCGAGGCATGGGAATTTTCTGACCTGCGCCGCCAGCGTCTCATCCGTCAGTAATTGCTCAGTTATTTCCGGCGAAATATTAATCCAGGCGGTAAGGTGATGCTGAATTAAAAAGAGCTGGCAGGCTTCAATGAGGGCGAGCTGCTCGGTAAACAGCGTCACTTTTTCAGCGGTCGTCAGGCGCGGCAAAACCAGCTCTGTCGGGGCGCGGACGGTGCTGTCCTTTCCAACAAAGTTAACGATAATTTCGACACCCTGAAGCACTCCGTTACCGTTTCTTGCCGGGAGTAATAAAAGCTCAGAGCGATAGCTGTAATCGAGTGAAACTATCATTTTGCCAGCCCCGCATTATGGGTTGTATCCGGCGTTAACAAACCTGGTTGACGATATTCCATATTTACTGATTTTAATGAGATTGGCTTCATTTTTTTCCCGTTCTATTTTTATACCCTCCCCTCCGTTGTTATTCGTTTGCTCACGCATTCTCCTGCCCCCTGGCGGTGAGTTGCGAACAAGCATAATTAAACTTTAAAAAATGAATTAGTGGAAACGTCCTGGTTTATATGAAAATGTTTCGCGGGCACAAACAAAAAAAGGGAGGCCGGCATTACGCGCGCTCCCTTTTTTGCTTTTCCTGTTGAGGCCAGATCAGATACGCCGCGCCTGCCAGAAATTTTTCCGCCAGTAGACGTTATTCAGCGACGAGCGCATCACGCCCCGGCTGGTTGAGGCGTGAATAAAGGCGTTATCGGTGTCGTAGATGCCGACATGCAGCCCACTCTCGCCGGAGCCGGTTTTGAAAAACACCAGATCGCCCGGTAACAGATCCTCTTTATCAATCTCGGTGCCGAGCTTCGCCTGTTGTCGCGTTTCACGCGGCAGCTGCAGCGCGAATTTATCGCGGAACGTCATCATCACAAAGCCCGAGCAATCGACGCCTGAACGCGCCATACCGCCATAGCGATAGGGTGTACCGCGCCACTCGCTCAGCTGATCGTTCAGATTAGCGATTACCGTAATCGAGTCCGACAACCTTGGATTGGGCGGAGGGGCGCGATGAGAACTACATCCTGCAAGGAAAAGTGCCGCCGCCAGTAAAAACCAGATACGCATTCTGCAATACGCCTCGTTATCTCTTTTATCGGATTAATCTACAGTGGGAGCGCGAGCGGTGGCAAGTCACCATTGCGTCACACCGCCGGGATCAGCATTCGATGGCCTTCCACCTCAACCTGCTGAAAAGCCATGCCGTAGGCGTCTGCCAGATGCGCAGGCGTCATCACTTCCGCTTTGGCGCCGCTCATCACCAGCTTTCCGCCACGCAATAGCCAGACGTGATGGGCCTGGCGCAGCGTATGGTTCAGATCGTGGCTGCTCATCACCACCGTAATCCCTGCGCTCACCAGCCCGGTAATCACCCCATCCAGCGCCGCCTGCTGCGCCACGTCAAGGCTGTTCATCGGCTCATCCAGCAGCAATAGCTGCCCGCGGTCGTTACCCTGCGGGTGGATCTGCAAAATCACCGCCGCCAGGCGCACCCGCTGCCACTCGCCGCCGGAGAGCTGGTTGGTTGCCCGCGCCAGTTTATCCTGCAGACCCAGCTGACCCGCAATATGGGTCAGCAGGCGGTGCTGGCTTTTATCAGGCTGATGCAGCGACAGGTAGTGCCACACGGGTATGGCAAACGGCGCACTCTGCTGTTGGGCCAGGTAGGCGCGATGCCGCGCCAGCGCCGTCGCCGGCCACGTCTCCAGCGGTTGGCCGTTAAACGTGATAGTTCCCGGCCCGCCGGAAAGCCCGGCAATACGCGCGAGCAATGTGCTCTTCCCAGCCCCGTTTGGCCCGACAAGATGCACGATCTGCCCGGGGGGCAGCGACACGCTTATCGGCGCCAGCCTCCCCGGCTCAGCGACATCCTGAAGCTGCATCAGCGTCGACATTACTTGGCTACGGCCTGCTTAATGGCGTTGACCAGCAGCGGATCGTCCGGCGTCATATCGGGTGAAAAACGCTGAATCACCTGGCCATCGCGGCCAATCAGGAACTTTTCGAAGTTCCACAAAATATCACCCGGTGCCTGCGGTGCGCGACCTTTGCTCACCATGCGCTCATAAAATTCGCTGTCCGCAGGCGCCAGTGCCGCTGGCGCGGCGGCAATCAGTTTTTCATAGAGAGGATGGCGCGCGACACCATTGACGTCGATCTTGCTGAACAGCGGAAAGGTGATGCCATAGGTGGTGCTACAGAAGGTTTTGATCTCCTCTTCCGAGCCCGGCTCCTGCCCGAGGAACTGGTTGCACGGGAAGCCCAGCACGCTAAAACCTTCCCCTTCCCACGCTTTTTGCAGCTTTTCCAGCTGTTCGTACTGTGGCGTCAGGCCACATTTCGACGCGACGTTAACCACTAACAGCACTTTGCCACGCCAGGCGCTGAGTAAGCTTTTTTCGCCATCAATGGTGGTGACTTCGGTATCCAGAATATCCTGTTGCATAACATCCCCTTAATGAATGTGATGGTTGCCGGACTTAGCGCCCGGCCCTCAATAATAGCCAGATAAAGACCGGCGCACCTAGTGTCGATGTAACAACACCTATCGGCAGCTCTGCGGCGCTGAGCGCGAGGCGCGCGACGATATCGGCAAACAGTAGCGCGACCGCGCCCGCCAGCGCGCAACCGGGAAGCAGAACGCGATGATCGCTTAAGCCACACAAGCGCAACATATGCGGAATAACCAGGCCGATAAAGCCGATAGCTCCGGCCATCGCCACGCTGACGCCCACCATCCAGCCGGTGGCCGCCACCAGCAGGTTACGCCATAACCAGAGCGGCAGTCCCAGCTGGCGGGCAGATACTTCCCCCAGCGCTAACAGATTCAGCGCGTTAGATTGCAGGCAGATCCACACCATCACCGGCAGCAGAGCGGCCATCAGCCAGCCCTGCTGCCAGTCTATGCCGCCAAAGCCGCCCATCATCCAGTACATCAACTGGCGTAAATCAAGCGAGGTGGAGAAGTAGACCGCCCAGGTCATTAACGCGGTGCAGATGATGCCGAGCGCCACGCCGGCCAGCAGTAAGCGGCTGGTAGAGAGATGGCGGCGCGCAAAGCGCAGCAGGATCAGCGTCACCGTCAGCGCGCCGGCAATGGCACAGAGACCGAGCGCCCAGCCGGGCATCATGCCGCCGCCGAGAAATATCGCCGCAATCAGCCCGACACCCGCCCCGCTAGATACGCCAAGCAAACCGGGCTCTGCCAGCGGGTTTTCAAACAGTGCCTGCATAGTGGCACCACAAAGTGCCAGCGCGGCGCCGACCAGCAGTACAGCGAGGGTGCGCGGGAAGCGTATCTGCCAGACAAAAAGCTCGCCTTCCGGGGTAAACCAGCGGTCAGGAGCTATCCACTGCTCCCCTGCGCAAAGGCTTAAGGTGAGCGCAAGCAGTAGAAGCAGCGCCAGCGCGCCGAGCCAGCGGCGGTTACGTTGCTGTTGAAGATGGGCATATGCCAGCATGGTTTCACGTTTACTCATCAGCCAGGTGACTGATTCTAAGAGGGATAGCGAATGCTGAAAAGAAAAAAGGCCGCGAAGCGGCCTTTTTGGTTAGTGCAAAAATCATTCAGCTTTGGGCGAAGCGTTTTCAACGCGGCTCTTTAACTTCTGGCCGGGTCTGAAGGTCACCACGCGCCGTGCTGTAATGGGAATATCTTCGCCGGTTTTTGGGTTACGGCCCGGACGTTGATTCTTGTCACGCAAATCAAAGTTGCCGAAGCCGGAGAGTTTGACCTGCTCACCATTTTCCAGAGCACGACGGATCTCTTCGAAAAACAGCTCTACCAGCTCTTTTGCGTCCCGTTTGCTAAGCCCAAGCTTATCAAACAGATATTCTGACATTTCAGCTTTTGTAAGCGCCATAGGTTCAATCCCTCAATGATGCCTGGAATCGCTCTTTTAATGCCTCTACACATCTGGCAACGGTAGCGGCAATCTCCTCTTCTTCGAGTGTACGGCCGGTATCCTGAAGGATCAGACTGATGGCAAGGCTTTTCGACCCTTCCACGACGCCCTTACCGCGGTACACGTCAAACAAGTTTACGCCAACTACCTGATTTGCGCCAACTTTCTTACATTCAGCCAAAACATCTGCTGCGGGGACATTTTCACTGACCACAACAGCGATGTCGCGGCGGTTCGCCGGGAAGCGAGAAATCTCCTGAGCCTGAGGCACGGCGCGGTCTGCGAGGGCATTCCACTCCAGCTCAAACACCAGCGTGCGACCGTTGAGATCGAGCTTACGCTCCAGCTCCGGATGCACCACGCCGATAAAGCCAATGCGCTTATCTTTCAGATAAATCGCGGCAGATTGACCCGGATGCAGCGCCGGATTGGTCTCAGCGCGGAACTCAATAGCCTCTAACTTGCCGGTCAAATCCAGCACGGACTCCAGATCGCCTTTCAGATCGAAGAAGTCAACGCTGGTTTTCGCCAGGTCCCAGTGCTCTTCATATCGGTTACCACAGATGGCTCCCGCCAGCATCACGTCCTGACGGATGCCGAGGTTCGCCTGGGTATCCGGTACGAAACGCAGACCGGTCTCAAAAATGCGCACGCGGCTCTGCTGACGGTTCTGGTTATAGACAATGGTGCCCAACAGACCAGTCCACAATGAGAGACGCATCACCGACATTTCGCTGGAGATTGGGCTTGGCAGCACCAGCGCTTCTTCGCCCGGGTGGATCAACTGCTGCAGTTTCGGGTCAACGAAGCTGTAGGTGATCACTTCCTGATAGCCCTTGTCGTTAAGCATAGTTTTCACTCGCTTAAGGGACAAGTTGGCTTCGCGATGCTCACCCATTACCAGACCGGCCTGCACCGGCTCGTCAGGAATATTGTTGTAACCGTAAACACGGGCAACCTCTTCCACCAGGTCCTCTTCGATCTCCATATCGAAACGCCAGCTCGGCGCGACGGCCAGCCACTCATCCTGGCTTGCGGTGACTTCGCAGCCAAGGCGGGTGAGAATATCGCTCACCTGCTCATCGGCAATGTGATGACCAATCAGGCGGTCCAGCTTGCTGCGACGCAGACGGATGGTCGCACGTTTCGGCAGCGATGCTTCATCAGTAACGTCAATGACCGGGCCCGCTTCGCCGCCGCAGATATCCAGCAGCAGACGCGTGGCGCGCTCCATCGCTTTATACTGCAGCTGCGGATCGACGCCGCGCTCGTAGCGGTGAGAGGCATCGGTGTGCAGACCGTGACGACGCGCGCGACCAGTAATAGAGAGCGGGTTGAAGAAGGCGCACTCCAGCAGAACGTTTTGCGTTTCGCTGTTCACACCGGAATGCTCACCGCCGAAGATACCGCCCATCGCCAGCGCGTTTTTCTGATCGGCAATCACCAGCGTGTCGGGGCTCAGCTTCGCTTCGTTGCCGTCGAGTAGCACCAGCGTTTCGCCCTCTTTCGCCATACGCACCACAATGCCACCTTCAAGGCGATCGCTGTCGAAAGCGTGCATCGGCTGGCCAAGCTCAAGCAGAACGTAGTTTGTGACATCGACTACCGCATCGATTGAACGAATGCCGCAGCGACGCAGCTTCTCTTTCATCCACAGCGGCGTCGGGGCGCTAACGTTGATACCTTTGACCAGACGGCCCAGATAGCGCGGACAGGCCTCTTGCGCTTCCACAACGATCGGCAGTGTATCGTTAATGGTGGCAGCCACCGGTGCGATTTCTGGCTCGTTCAGCGGGGATTTATTCAACACCGCAACGTCGCGAGCAACACCGATAATGCCCAGGCAGTCGGCGCGGTTTGGCGTGACGCTAATTTCGATGGTGTTGTCATCAAGCTTCAGGTATTCGCGAATATCGGTGCCGATTGGCGCATCTGCCGGCAGTTCGATGATGCCGTTGTGATCGTCGGAAATACCGAGTTCAGAGAATGAGCAGAGCATCCCTTCAGAGGGTTCGCCGCGCAGTTTTGCTGCTTTGATTTTGAAATCGCCCGGCAGCACCGCGCCAACGGTCGCCACGGCCACTTTCAGACCGAGACGGCAGTTTGGCGCGCCGCAGACGATATCCAGCAGGCGATCGCCGCCCACGTTCACTTTTGTTACGCGCAGTTTGTCGGCGTTCGGGTGCTGAGCGCACTCCATCACTTCACCAACTACCACGCCATGAAACGCACCGGCGACCGGCTCAACACCGTCCACTTCCAGGCCGGCCATGGTGATCTGCCCGGAGAGCGCTTCGCTATCAACCGCTGGGTTCACCCATTCGCGTAACCACAGTTCACTGAATTTCATTGTTTCGCCTGCCCTTATTTAAACTGTTTGAGGAAACGCAAATCGTTTTCGAAGAATGCGCGCAGATCTGTCACACCGTAGCGCAGCATGGTGAGACGCTCCATCCCCATGCCAAACGCGAAGCCGGAGTAGATTTCCGGGTCGATGCCAACGTTACGCAGCACATTCGGGTGGACCATGCCACAGCCCAGCACTTCCAGCCATTTACCGTTTTTACCCATCACATCCACTTCTGCGGAGGGTTCGGTGAACGGGAAGTAGGAGGGACGGAAGCGGATTTGCAGATCTTCTTCAAAGAAGTTACGCAGGAAGTCGTGCAGCGTCCCTTTCAGGTTGGTAAAGCTGATGTTTTTATCAACGATCAGCCCTTCCATCTGATGGAACATCGGGGTGTGGGTCTGATCGTAGTCGTTACGGTAGACGCGGCCCGGGGCAATGATGCGGATCGGCGGCTGCTGGTGTTCCATGGTGCGGATCTGCACGCCAGAAGTCTGGGTACGCAGCAGACGCGTGGCGTCGAACCAGAAGGTGTCGTGATCGGCACGCGCAGGGTGGTGACCCGGAATGTTCAGCGCATCAAAGTTGTGGTAATCGTCTTCGATCTCCGGCCCGGTGGCGACAGTAAAGCCCAGCTCGCCAAAGAAGCTCTCGATACGATCGATAGTACGGGTCACCGGGTGCAGGCCGCCATTTTCGATACGACGTCCTGGCAGAGAGACATCGATAGTCTCTGCGGCAAGGCGGGCATTCAGCGCAGCGCTTTCGAGATCGTTTTTACGTGCGTTCAGCGCTTGTTGAACCTGCTCTTTCGCTTCATTGATTACCGCTCCGGCAGCCGGGCGCTCTTCTGGCGGCAGCTCACGCAGGGTGGTCATCTGAAGGGTCAGGTGCCCTTTCTTACCCAAATATTCGACGCGTACGTTGTCCAGCGCGGCGACATCTGAGGCATCGTTAATGGCTGCCTTCGCACTGGCAACCAGCTCTGCGAGATGTGACATGGTTTTCCTCGTTATATGACGATATTTACACGCGGCAGATACAAAAAAAGCCTCCACAAGGGAGGCTTTCTGGCGCTGTTTTCCGTTTCTTCTTTCACGCGCAAGCCCCCTGAGTTCAGGTGCTAAAGTAAAAAAAGAAGCGGAAAATAGCAGCATTCATGCTTGCATTACCTTAATCGGCCAGGTGGTGACGATGGGCTATTGAAAACGCATCACGGCAAAAAGTCAATGTATTGATACTGTTAAAGCAAAAGAGGGAGCCAGGCTCCCTCTCTTAAACTGGCTTACGCCAGAGCTGCTTTCGCTTTTTCAACCAGGGCAGAGAATGCCACTTTGTCGAATACGGCGATGTCAGCCAGGATCTTACGGTCAATTTCAACAGAGGCTTTTTTCAGGCCGTTGATGAATTTGCTGTAAGAGATACCGTTCTGACGTGCTGCTGCGTTGATACGTGCAATCCACAGCTGACGGAACTGACGCTTTTTCTGACGACGGTCACGATAAGCGTACTGACCAGCTTTGATAACAGCCTGGAAGGCAACACGGTAAACGCGTGAACGCGCGCCGTAGTAACCTTTAGCTTGTTTCAAAATTTTCTTATGACGTGCACGTGCAATCACACCACGTTTTACGCGAGCCATATGCTCTCCTGTATATTCTAATTAAAAAGTTAAAAGGTTAACGACTTATGCGTACGGCAGGCACGCGATGACCAGGCCCAGATCGCCTTTAGAAACCATGGCTTTCGGACGCAGGTGACGTTTACGCTTGGTAGCTTTTTTGGTCAGAATATGACGCAGGTTAGCATGCTTGTGCTTAAAACCACCTTTACCGGTTTTTTTGAAGCGCTTAGCAGCACCGCGTACGGTTTTGATCTTTGGCATTTTTCAATTTCCACTTCGCATTGTTAATAAACGAAACAAAGGCGAACTAAACCAGCGAGCACGAGGCCCACAGGTTTAATTACTTGATGGCCTTACTGTTTCTTCTTAGGAGCAAGCACCATAATCATCTGGCGGCCTTCGATCTTCGTAGGGAAGGATTCGACCACTGCCAGTTCATTCAGATCTTCTTTCACGCGGTTAAGCACTTCCATACCGATCTGTTGGTGGGCCATCTCACGACCGCGGAAACGCAGCGTGATCTTGGCCTTATCGCCCTCTTCAAGAAAGCGAATCAGGCTGCGGAGTTTTACCTGATAGTCGCCTTCATCTGTACCAGGTCGGAATTTGATTTCCTTGACCTGAATAACTTTTTGCTTCTTCTTCTGTTCCTTAGAAGATTTGCTCTTTTCATAGAGGAACTTGCCGTAGTCCATTATACGGCAAACGGGCGGCTCGGCGTTAGGGCTAATTTCGACTAAATCAACCCCGGCTTCTTCAGCTTTTTCCAGAGCTTCTCGCAGACTCACAATACCAAGCTGCTCGCCTTCCAGACCAGTTAAGCGAACTTCCAGGGCGCGGATCTCGCCATTAATACGATTGGGACGCGCCGTTTGAACTCGTTTTCCGCCTTTAATACCTTATTCCTCCAGTTGTTTAAGACTGCGGCTGCGAATCTCTTGTTGCAGCTTCTCGATAACTTCATTTACGTCAAGGCTACCCAGGTCTTTACCGCGACGGGTACGCACAGCAACTTTGCCGGCTTCAACCTCTTTGTCACCACAAACAAGCATATAAGGGACACGACGTAAAGTGTGCTCGCGGATTTTAAAGCCTATCTTCTCGTTTCTCAAGTCTGCTTTTACACGAATGCCTGCATTTTGCAATTTCTCGGTCAATTCGTTGACATATTCAGACTGTGAATCAGTGATGTTCATGACCACTACCTGCACTGGCGCAAGCCAGGTTGGGAAGAAGCCAGCGAACTCTTCAGTCAGGATGCCGATAAAGCGCTCCAGTGACCCAAGAATTGCGCGGTGAATCATAACCGGAACCTGACGCTCGTTGCTTTCGCCCACATAAGAGGCGTTCAGACGAGCCGGCAGGGAGAAGTCCAGCTGTACCGTTCCGCACTGCCATGCACGATCGAGGCAGTCATAAAGGGTAAATTCAATTTTCGGACCGTAGAATGCGCCTTCACCCAGCTGATATTCAAATGGGATATTGTTCTCTTCCAGCGCAACTGCCAGATCCGCCTCAGCACGATCCCACATCTCGTCGCTACCGATACGTTTCTCGGGACGGGTGGAGAGTTTGACGACGATCTTTTCGAAGCCAAACGTGCTGTACATATCGTAGACCATACGGATACAGGCGTTCACTTCATCGCGAACCTGCTCTTCCGTACAGAAGATGTGCGCATCATCTTGCGTAAAGCCGCGCACACGCATCAGACCGTGTAACGCGCCCGAAGGTTCATTACGGTGGCAGCTACCGAACTCCGCCATACGCAGCGGCAGGTCGCGGTAGGATTTCAACCCCTGGTTGAAAATCTGCACATGTCCCGGGCAGTTCATCGGTTTGATGCAGTACTCACGATTCTCCGAGGAGGTCGTAAACATAGCATCTTTGTAGTTGTCCCAGTGGCCGGTTTTTTCCCACAGCACACGGTCCATCATGAACGGGCCTTTCACTTCCTGGTACTGATACGCTTTCAGTTTAGAGCGTACGAACGTTTCCAGTTCGCGGAAAATGGTCCAGCCGTCGTTGTGCCAGAAGACCATGCCCGGCGCCTCTTCCTGCATATGGTACAGGTCAAGCTGCTTACCGATTTTACGGTGGTCGCGTTTCGCCGCTTCTTCCAGACGCAGCAGGTAGGCGTTAAGCGCTTTTTTATCGGCCCATGCGGTACCGTAAATACGCTGCAGCATTTTGTTGTTGCTGTCGCCACGCCAGTAAGCACCTGCCGTTTTCATCAGTTTAAAATGGTGGCAGAAACGCATATTCGGTACGTGCGGACCACGGCACATATCGATGTATTCTTCATGATGATACAAGCCAGGCTTGTCATCATGGGCAATATTTTCATCAAGAATGGAGACTTTGTAGTTTTCACCGCGTGCGACAAACGTTTCACGCGCTTCCTGCCAGCTCACTCTCTTCTTGATAACGTCGTAGTTGGATTCGGCGAGCTCGTGCATACGTTTTTCGAGCGCGTCGATATCTTCCTGAGTCAGGGTGTGGTCAAGATCAACGTCATAATAGAAGCCGTTGTCGATAACCGGACCAATCGCCATTTTGGTGTGCGGCCACAGCTGCTTGATCGCATGGCCCAACAGGTGCGCACAGGAGTGACGGATAATCTCCAGTCCTTCCTCATCTTTTGCGGTGATGATAGCAAGGTTTGCATCACTGTCGATGATATCCGAAGCATCGACCAGTTCACCATTGACTCGACCAGCGATGCAGGCTTTCGCCAGACCAGGGCCAATATCGAGCGCGACATCCAGGGGACTTACGGCGTGGTCATAATGGCGTTGACTGCCATCAGGAAGCGTAATTACAGGCATTTCATTTCCTTAATTTGCAGTGGTGCGCCACACGAAAGAGCACATGCAAAATGAGATTTCAAAGATATAACAGCCGCTTAGATAAGTTTTCTCGCTTCACTCTGCGGAATGTGTATCGGGCGGTAATGACCGCACTTTACCCCTACCCGCGGCTGTTAAGTACCCGACAATAGTACACATTTGCACTCGGCGTTGAAAGGGCTAGTGTGATGGGGATCATTTTTGCGCCCTTTTCCGGCGCTATTGAGAAGAGTTGCCATTTAACCGTGGTTGCGCAACAAAGGTATTATCTGATTTTTCATTTACATCTTGACACAACCGGGGTAGAAGCAGTCTATTTGGCTTCCCATTAACCCCCTAACCCACTGATAAATCATGGTAATAGTTTATATCTTAGCCATCATTTTATTGATTGCTATTGTTATTTTTGCCTTCTATAAACACAGCAAAGTGAAATATTCACAAACCCTTCCGGTGTCGCCGAGAAAGCGACGCTAGGGCTTTTCGCTTCTTCCAGGCACGCAGCATTGCGTGCCTTGTTGGAATAAGGCTCAGGCATTGAAGCCCAGCGCGCGAATCACCTCTTCCATCGCCGCTTCTGTCAGCGCAGTACGTTTAATTCTCTGATTAGCCAGCATGGTTCTTACCACACCCGCGATAACGATATGCTTAGGCTCCTGCCCCAGGTCACGCATCTCAAGCACCACCTTCCCCACTACCCGGCACATCTCATCGTATAACGCCTCATCATTAAGCTTGCCCATATCGCCCTCTTATCCCCTCTTTTTTCATTAGAAAGCCTTGAGTAAAACGCAACCGTCCTTCCTGCCCGTCGCCTGTAAGTGTGCCACAACTCAGCAAATGCAGAGCGCAAATGTAAAAGAACTTGTTTTTTATACAGTTGCACAAAGTTAAATTTCCTTATCGATTTACCTTAAAGAAACTTACTACTGGTGCCGATAAATAGAGCATTCGTGGTTTGAATGATATAGCGACGGTAATGCAAGCGATCAATTATAACGAGATGACGGGACTGAACCTGATGGTTCGAAAAACAACCTCATCGACTCTGCAGGAGTCAATTGAGCGTTTGTCGTCAGGTTTACGAATCAATGGCGCAAAAGACGATGCGGCAGGCCAGGCCATCGCAAATCGTATGCGTTCAAACAGCAACGCAGACACCGTGGTTTCCCGCGGGCTTGATGACGCCATCAGCATGGCGCAGACTGCCGATGGGGGCCTGAGTACCATTAGCGAACGGCTGATTCGCGCTAAAAGTCTGGCTATCCAGGCCGGCAACAGCACGCTTTCCGAAGGCGACAGACAGAGCATTCAGGATGAATACAAAAGTATTCTGGATACCATTCAGTCGATTTCTGAAGGTACGGAGATTTTCGGCAGCTACCCGTTGGCAACGGACTCGCCAGAGCTCCCGCCGCAGCTTATCGGCGATGTCCCGCCGCTGAGTACGAAATTTCCGGTGAGCGGGACGGACTACTCCTTTAGTTCTGGGATCGTCTCGCTGGCCTATATCCCGGCGGGGGCGAAAAATATTACGTTGACCATCGACTCGCTCGGTCTGGATGACGATATTCAGCTCTTTACGCGTGATGGTAAACATCTGGCAGGTACGCCGATTAACGGCAGCGACCCGGACTACACCTGGAAAAGCCGTGGTATCACGGATTCTGCGAAGGCGACCAGCCGCGTATTGACTCCAGCGAACGGTTTCCAGAGTGGCGCCACCTATGATGACTCGCTACTGATTGAAGGGGGGGCGTCCTGGGCTTTAAATGGCAGCGAGACGCTCGCCTATCATGGCATGACCATCAAATACAGCGGCGATGGCGATCGTTACGAGTCCGCTGCGGCCTACAATGATGGCAGCAATGGTTCGAACCGCCTTGAGCGGTTAAAAATTGATAATGTCACCGAAGATCTGGTCGTGATGATCGTGGGTAGCGGCTCTTTTACCAGCAACCTGACCTGGGGCGATCTGCCCAAACCGACCATCACACCGGAAGTACCGCCCAAGCAGAGCCGGCCATGGGAAGTGGTGACCAGCGCCACTGTCGGGGATGAGATTGCAACAACGACTATTCCGACGACGCCTGCGGATGTTAAATCCCTCGGCTTAACCGGCACCGAACTGTTGTCAGAGAGAACTGCCGGCGTGGCAATGGGCAAGCTCGATCAGGCGCTGGAGAAAGTGAGCGGTTACCGCGCGCAGTATGGCGCTTTTATTAATCGTTTTGAGTCGAACAAATCGGTACTGGCGCAGCAGAGCATTGCCACGCAGACAGCAAGAAGCCGGATAGAAGATGCTGATTACGCGCTGGAAGCGAGCAAAATGGCGAAAGCGCAGCTTTTACAGCAGGGCCAGGATGCCGTGTTCAAAGTGGCTAATCAGGCGGCGGAGAATATTCTTTCGCTTCTGCGCAATTGATGTGCTGAGATTTAACTCAAAGAGATAAACGTTATTAGCGCATCTTTTGCTCATAACGTATCAGAATTAACGCACCATTAATCTCTCTTGCCAAATTTAAAAACCGGTACCGCTTTATCCGGTTTTTAAATTAAGCAGATGAAACGACTAACAATTCGCTTTATTCCCATTCACCGGCCACCAGCGTATGCGCATTAAATGCCGCGTCGTTAGAGCCTTTTACGGTATGGGTGCCGGGAACCATGTTTGAACCCGCTTCGATGGTAGTAATGTGGTTTGTAGATTGTGCAGGCTGTGCCGCGAATGCGCTGAAAGAGAGCGCAGAAATAACCAACGCGGCGGCGGTTGTTGTTGTGATTGTTTTCATGATCAAATTCTCTTGCTTAAATAGATTTAACTGGCCGGGCAGTAGCCTGCCCACAGCAAGAATTGTAGATCTGGATCACACTTTTTCCCAGTCAATTTATTTAGCCGTTCGTGTCAAATAAACTGAATATGTTTCCTGGTGGACAAATGTGTAGAGAAAGTGCAGGAGAAAACTTAAATAAAACTGACCAGCGAAGAGCGCACTTAAAGTAAATAAAAACGGGCCGGATAATCCGGCCCGTCCAATTAAATTGAATACCCTAAGGTAATCGACGTTCTGCGATCGGTATGATCCGGTGCCGATGACGGCGGCTCAGAGTTCCAGGTCACGTTATAGGCAACCTTCAACGCAAAGTGGGAGTTAATCGCCACGTTCAGCGCGGTTTCGGAGTTGACGGTGGTATCGTCTGCACCAAATACCGAAACACCCTGGGTGAACTTCGCATTGTCAGAGAACTGCCACGCGTAAGTGCCAGACGCGTAGCCCAGCGCCGTCGTTTTGGTATCGCCGTTAGTGTACTTGTCATACCGTACACCCGGACCGAATTCGAGACGGAAGCTGTGAACCGGGCCATTCAGGAACTGACGACCATAACCAGCGGTAGCGATGTCGCGCGCGTGATAACCGTTGTAGCGATCGGTCAACCAGCTCGCCTGGCCGAACAGGTAGTCGTAGTCAGTCATGTTGTAACGGCTACGACCACCAACAGCATACTTCTCGGAAGAACGTTCGTCGTTAGACGAGGTATTACTGGCGTTGCCCCACAGGGACCAGGCCGTAGTATCGCCATACCATGTCAGGGTTGAGTCAGCCGTCAAAGAGGAACTCTTTGTGTTACCAGACTGACCGAGATAGCCACCGTTAATATTACCTTCAAACGGTTTTTTCGCGGAGGCGGGGTCATCCATGACAGTAAAAACGGTATCATCTGCGACAGCATTCATCGACGCAAGCACGCCCGCAGCCATAACCAGCGCGGGTACTGTCTTAAAAAGCTTCATTTTTTTAAATCCGTACAGTAAATGAGACCAACACGGTCCCGGAAACTTTCTTATGGATCAATGACCAACGGTCCGCAGAAAGGTAACAAATTATAAAAAGACCGCTTAAACATATCAATGAAATCTTATTTGATTTTTTGAATAAGAGAGATCTCAGAATAATTGTTACGGATTCCGAAATATCATCGTAAAAATAATATCGTATTTAAAATCATACTGTTATTTACTTTCCCTTCCCCGTAAATGGTGCCAGGCTTACTGCACGCTACGTAACAGGAGGTCAATATGGTATCGATTTATACGCTGACACTCGCGCCATCCCTCGACAGCGCGACAATAACGCCGCAAATTTATCCGGAAGGAAAACTCCGTTGCACCTCACCGGTATTTGAACCGGGCGGGGGCGGCATTAATGTTGCCCGCGCCATTGCCCACCTTGGTGGCAAAGCCACTGCCATTTTTCCGGCGGGCGGCGCGACCGGTGAACACCTCACCGCCCTGCTCGCCGATGAGCATGTCCCGACCCTCAGCGTGCAGACCGCCGACTGGACGCGACAGAACCTGCATGTCCACGTCGAGGCGAGTGGCGAGCAGTATCGCTTTGTTATGCCAGGCGCTGCACTCAGCGAAGATGAGTTCCGCCAGATTGAAGAGAAAGTGCTGACAATTGAGAAGGGTGCCATTCTGGTGATCAGCGGTAGCCTGCCGCCGGGTGTTCAGCTTGAAAAGCTGACGCAGTTGATTACCGTCGCGCAAAAACAGGGGATTCGCTGCATTATCGACAGCTCCGGCGACGCGCTGGCCGCTGCGCTGGAGATTGGCAATATCGAACTGGTCAAACCTAACCAGAAAGAGCTGAGCGCGCTGGTGGGCCGACCGCTCAACCAACCCCATGACGTGCTGCGTGCGGCGCAGGAGATCATTACCAGCGGCAAAGCGCGTCGCGTGGTGGTCTCGCTCGGGCCGCAAGGGGCGCTGGGCGTTGATCAACAGGGCCATGTGCAGGTTGTGCCGCCGCCGATGAAAAGCCAGAGTACCGTTGGCGCGGGTGACAGCATGGTCGGCGCCATGACCCTTAAGCTTGCCGAAGATGCCCCGCTCGACGATATGGTGCGCTTTGGCGTCGCGGCTGGCAGCGCGGCCACCATTAATCAGGGCACCCGCCTGTGCGCCAGCGAAGATACGCAGAAAATCTACGACTATCTACGCGGTGCTTAAGCGCTTTAACGCAGCGACAGCCTCCGACCATGGTCGACAAATGTTCATCGCCGACTATGCTAAAAAAATTTGCAATTACAACGAGGTGAAATATGAGTAACGATGGCATCACCCGCTACGTCGTCACGGTGAAATTTCACGATGAGACGTTAACGGACATTAATGAGCTTAATAACCACTTTACACTTGCGGGCTTTCTTATCACCATGGCGGATGACGACGGCAAGGTGCACGATCTTGGCACCAACACCTTCGGCCTGATCAGCGCCTTGAGTGAGCAGGAAGTTCACGAGCTTGCCAGCGGCCTCGCAGAGAGTGCCGTCGGGCGAAAAACGGATGTCACGGTCTCCACCTGGGAGACGTGGCGGCAACAAGAGCAATAAGTGCCATCCTGCGCCGTGCGTGCGCCTGGTGTGCGTTAAGTCGAATTTTTTCACAGCTTTAGTGCGCTAACCTAATGATCTGGCTGATTACATGGGAGAAATATCATGTGGCAAGCGATAAGTGGTCTGTTAAGCGAGCAACTGGGTGAAGGCGAAATTGAACAACGCGATGAGCTACCGGGCGGCGAAATTCACGCTGCATGGCGCATACGTTACGCAGGACGCGACTGTTTCGTTAAGTGTGATGAGCGCGCCCTGCTTCCCATCTTCACTGCCGAAGCCGATCAGCTGGCGCTGCTGGCGCGCAGCAATACGGTACGGGTTCCTGAAGTATGGGCGGTCGGTAGCGACCGCGACTACAGCTTCCTGGTGATGGAGTATCTTCACGCCCGCCCGCTGGATATGCACAGCGCCTTTTTGCTGGGTCAGCAACTTGCACATCTTCATCAGTGGAGCGATCAGCCGCAGTTCGGCCTCGACTTCGATAACGATCTCTCCACCACACCGCAACCGAACGCCTGGCAGCGCCGCTGGTCAACCTTTTTTGCCGAGCAGCGTATTGGCTGGCAACTTGAGCTGGCGGCAGAGAAAGGGCTGCAGTTCGGCAATATTGATGCGATTGTTGAACATGTTCAGCAGCGGTTAGCCGGCCACCAGCCGCAGGCCTCTTTACTGCACGGCGATCTCTGGTCTGCCAACTGTGCGCTCGGCCCGGACGGCCCCTATATTTACGATCCCGCCTGCTATTGGGGCGACAGGGAGTGCGATCTGGCGATGCTGCCGCTCCATCCGGATCAGCCTCCGCAGATCTACGACGGTTACCAGTCCATCTCCCCACTCCCGCCCGATTTTCTCGACCGCCAACCGATTTACCAGCTCTATACCCTCTTCAACCGCGCCATTCTCTTCGGCGGTGAACATCTGATGAATGCACAGAAGGCGCTGGATCGGGTACTGGCCGCGTAAAAGCGAAAGGCTAAACAGCCCGATCGCGAATGCCATCGGGCTCTGTAACTTTAGAGAAAGCCGAGCAGCTTAAAGAAGAAGTAACCCGCCACGATAATGATCGCTGGCAGCACATAGAGCGGGAAAATCTGCAGGAAAATGGTGTGGTTTGGCACATTAATACGCGCTTCGATCTGCTCGCGCGTAAGCCCCTCTTCGCCTTTGGCTTTTTCGAGGATCAGCTGGTTTTCCACCCCTTCACGCACAAAGCGCGCCTGGCGGCTCATGCGCGCACCGGAAGCCTGTAGCGCAAGGCCGACAAAGATCAGCGCGAAGATAATCCAGAAGAGAACGTTCAGACCCTGCTGAAAATGGGGCGTCGGCGAGTTGTACCAGAAGAGATTGAGGAATGGCGTATTGAACCGCATCATCTCAATCATCACATGGGCGAAATCGAGCATCACGGCGTTAATACCGGGCTGTTTATCACTATGCTCATACATAAACTTCAGGATCGAAATAACGGTCGAAATAACGGCCGGAATAAAAATCACCCAACCCAGAACGCGTTTTAGTACGGCGATGCGTCCAGCTTGTTGATACGTCATGGATTCCCCTTGTTGTTGACGCACTGTTTGTGCCTTAGTCTACCTGCTGATAACTATTTTCGCCTGATTTTTAAAGACGCCAGGGTGAACGCATTGCCATACTCACTACCTTCACCCTGTTTTATTTCGCTAACCGGAGAGGTGTTATGTCTGCCCCGCGCCAAACAGTTGCAGCAATTTTTGATATGGATGGTTTATTAATTGACTCAGAACCGCTGTGGGATCGCGCCGAACTTGAGGTGATCTCAAGCCTCGGCGTCGATACTTCGCGCCGCGGTGAACTGCCTGACACGCTGGGCCTGCGCATCGATATGGTGGTTGATTTGTGGTATGCGCAACAGCCGTGGAGCGGCCCTTCCCGTCAGCAAGTTACCGCCCGTATCATTGAGCGCGCTATTGCGCTGGTAGAAGCAGAGCGTCCGCTACTGCCGGGTGTGCGTGAAGCGCTGGCACTTTGCAAAGCAAACGGTCTGCGGGTCGGGCTGGCTTCCGCATCGCCGCTGCATATGCTGGAGAGGGTGCTGGCGATGTTTGACCTGCGCGACAGCTTCGATGCGCTGGCCTCTGCCGAGAGTCTGCCTTACAGCAAACCGCATCCCCAGGTTTATCTTGATTGCGCAGCGAAACTCGGTGTCGATCCTTTAGCCTGCGTCGCGCTGGAGGATTCCGTAAACGGGATGATTGCCAGTAAAGCGGCGCGTATGCGTTCGATTGTTGTGCCCGATGAGGAGCATCGCAGCGATCCGCGCTATGTGCTGGCGAATGTCAAACTCGACAGCTTGCAGCAGCTCACTGCCGCCCACCTGCTGGGTTAATGACATGCAGGAGCGGCGCAAAGCTGCTCCTGCATCACAAAAATATTGAAACAATATTTCATTTGTTTGTATTTTGCGTTCCCGCCTTCTATTCTGATCCGCAGGCATTGACGCCCGTCACGACATGACATTACGCCGGAGTAGATATGATACTGGATGCTTTTAAGCTAACGGGTAAGGTGGCTCTTGTAACCGGATGCGATACCGGCCTGGGCCAGGGAATGACAGTGGGTCTGGCGGAAGCAGGCTGCGATATTGTCGGTGTTAACCGGAAAATCCCCCATGAAACAGCGCAACGCGTTGAGGCGCTCGGTCGCCGTTTTCATGCGATTCAGGCCGACCTGCGCGACCAGCAGCAGCTTACAACGATCGTTGATGAAGCGGTAGCGAAGATGGGCCACCTCGATATTCTCATCAACAACGCCGGAACGATCCGCCGCTGTGACGCCATCGATTTCAGTGAAAAGGATTGGGATGAGGTGATGGATCTCAACCTCAAATCGCTCTTCTTCCTGTCACAAGCCGTTGCCCGACAATTTATCGCCCAGGGCAGCGGCGGCAAAATTATCAATATCGCTTCGATGCTCTCTTACCAGGGCGGCATTCGCGTGCCCTCTTATACCGCCTCAAAAAGCGGCGTGATGGGTCTTACCCGCCTGCTGGCGAATGAGTGGGCGAAGCATAATATCAACGTCAACGCAATTGCGCCGGGCTATATGGCGACCAACAATACCCAGCAGTTGCGCGAAGATGCTGAACGTAATCAGGAGATCCTCGATCGTATTCCCGCTGCTCGCTGGGGTACGCCGGAGGATTTGCAGGGTGCGGCGGTTTTTCTCGCCTCGCCTGCGGCCGATTACATAAATGGTTACACGCTGGCGGTCGATGGCGGCTGGCTGGCGCGGTAAATTAACGGGATTGTGACAAAGAGTTACACCGTCACCTCTTCCGCCTACTGTATAAACATCCTATACTGTATGCATCGACAGTTTAGCGAGTTTGATCATGACGGCGGAAGGACACCTGCTTTTCTCCATAGCCTGCGCGGTGTTTACCAAGAATGCCGAATTGACGCCCGTGCTTGCACAGGGCGACTGGTGGCATATTGTGCCTTCAGCCATTCTCACCTGTCTGCTGCCGGATATCGATCACCCAAAGTCCTTCCTCGGCCAGCGGCTAAAGTGGATCTCAAAACCCGTTGCGCGCGCCTTTGGTCACCGCGGTTTCACCCATAGCCTGCTGGCGGTCTTTCTTGCGCTCACCCTCTTCGCCTTAAAAGTGCCTGACAGCTGGTTCCTGCCGGCAGATGCGCTGCAGGGCATGGTGGTTGGCTATCTCAGCCATATCGTTGCCGATATGCTCACCCCCGCCGGTGTGCCGCTGTTGTGGCCCTGCCGCTGGCGCTTTCGCCTGCCGATCCTCGCCTCGCAAAAGGGCAATCAGCTTGAGCGCGTGCTCTGCATGGCGCTGCTCACCTATGCCGTGTGGATGCCGCAAACGCTGCCCGATAATGGTGCAATCCGCTGGTCATCTGAAGCGATAAATATCCTGCAAAATGAGTTCAATCGCTTTATTGATCGCCAGTCTGCGCGATAAATAGTCGATTTCGAACAGTTCGCTATAAAGCATTCCATTTGGATATAAGCCGCCCCGGACACTTCTGCTAACCTTGCGCCACAGGATGACCTCGATGTCATCAATATAATGAAATCAGGAGAACGGGGATGAATTTTCCATTAATCGCGAACGTTGTCGTGTTCGCCGCACTGCTGCTTTTGCTGGCGCAGGCGCGCCACAAACAGTGGAGCCTGGCAAAAAAAGTGCTGGTAGGTCTCGGGCTTGGCGTGGCATTCGGCCTCGCGCTACAGGCTATTTACGGTGCCGATAACCCGGTACTGAAAGAGTCTATTCAGTGGTTTAACGTCGTCGGTAACGGCTATGTACAACTGCTGCAAATGATCGTTATGCCGCTGGTTTTCGCGTCCATTCTCAGCGCCGTTGCGCGTCTGCACAATGCGTCTCAGTTGGGCAAAATCAGTTTCTTAACCATCGGTACGCTGCTCTTTACTACGCTTATCGCCGCGCTGGTGGGTGTGCTGGTGACGAATCTGTTTGGCCTTACCGCTGAAGGGCTGGTGCAGGGCAGCGCGGAAACCGCGCGTCTGAACGCCATTCAGAGCAACTACGTGGGTAAACTGGCCGATCTGACGGTGCCGCAGCTGCTGCTGTCGTTTGTGCCGAAAAACCCGTTTGCCGATCTGACTGGCGCCAGCCCGACCTCCATCATCAGCATCGTTATCTTTGCCGCTTTCCTCGGCGTTGCCGCGCTGAAGCTGCTGAAAGATGATGCGCCGAAGGGCCAGCGCGTGCTGACCGCCATCGACACGTTGCAGAGCTGGGTGATGAAGCTGGTGCGTCTGGTGATGCAACTGACGCCTTACGGCGTGCTGGCGCTGATGACCAAAGTGGTTGCTGGCTCCAACATCCACGACATCATCAAGCTGGGCAGCTTCGTTATCGCCTCTTACCTCGGCCTCGGCATTATGTTCGTGGTACATGGCGTGCTGCTGGGCGTGAATGGCGTAAGCCCGCTGAAGTTCTTCCGTAAAGTGTGGCCGGTGCTGACATTTGCCTTTACCAGCCGCTCCAGCGCCGCCTCTATTCCGCTGAATGTGGAAGCGCAGACCCGTCGCCTTGGCGTACCGGAGTCGATCGCCAGCTTCTCCGCCTCCTTTGGTGCGACCATCGGCCAGAATGGCTGTGCGGGTCTTTATCCGGCAATGCTGGCGGTGATGGTTGCACCAACGGTCGGCATCAACCCGCTGGACCCGATGTGGATCGCCACGCTGGTCGGTATTGTCACCATCAGTTCCGCCGGTGTGGCGGGCGTGGGCGGCGGTGCCACCTTCGCCGCGCTGATTGTACTGCCGGCGCTCGGCCTGCCCGTAACGCTGGTTGCGCTGCTGATCTCCGTTGAACCGCTGATCGATATGGGCCGTACCGCGCTGAACGTCAGCGGCTCGATGACCGCCGGGACGCTGACCAGCCAGTGGCTGAAGCAGACGGATAAAACCATTCTGGATAGCGAAGAGCACGCCGAACTGGCGCATCGTTAAGCTACCCCGGTACAAACAAAACGCCTGCACACTGCAGGCGTTTTTTTATTCCTCTATCTCGCCTTCCTGACGCATCTGCGTCGCCCAGCGCTGTGCCGCATCCGGGGTAGTGAAGGTCGGTGAGCGGCGAAAATGCTCGCCCATCAACACAAACGCGACATACTTCCCACGCAGCCTCCAGACATCACGATAACCATCGACCTTTGACGCATGGTCGGGGGGCGCCGGTTCGACGCGCGGGACATAGCTGATAATGACTCGATTCTGTTGACGAAGCGTTTTCATAAGCGATGCATTCACTAAAGACAAATTTCACACACACGAAAGCCAATGATAGCCGATTGTGACCCCGCGCGTCGCGCCCGGCGTGAGCTTCTCTGCGCGTTTTCAAGGCCGGGCCGGTAAACGGGCGTGACCGGGACATTGTTCTATAGTTAGAAGGGTTAATGGCAATAACCTGCCTTTTTAGTCATGGATAACAGGAGACGAGTTCAATGTCGCAGCATGAGAAAGAGACACAACCTTCCCGCGCCCCGGTTGATGATGAAAACGAAGCCCGCCCGGGACTGGATTCCCTCGCACCATCCGATAACTCTCACCGCCCTTCGCCAAAACCAACCGCACCCGGTGAAGAGCCTACCGCGCCAGGCAGCCTGAAATCACCCGACACCGCCAATGAAAAACTCAATGCGCTGGAGACCTTTCGCAAGGGCGGCGAGAACGCTGCGCTAACCACCAACCAGGGCGTGCGCATCAGCGACGATCAGAACTCGTTGCGCGCAGGCTCGCGCGGCCCGACGCTGCTTGAAGATTTTATTCTGCGCGAGAAGATCACCCATTTCGACCATGAGCGCATCCCTGAACGTATTGTGCATGCGCGTGGCTCGGCGGCACACGGTTACTTCCAGCCCTACCGCAGCCTGCAAGATGTCACCAAGGCCGATTTCCTCTCCGACCCGGAGAAGATCACCCCGGTGTTTGTCCGCTTCTCCACCGTGCAGGGCGGTGCCGGTTCAGCGGATACCGTGCGCGACATTCGCGGTTTCGCCACCAAGTTCTACACCGAAGAGGGTATCTTCGACCTGGTCGGCAACAACACGCCAATCTTCTTCTTGCAGGATGCGCACAAATTCCCCGACTTTGTGCATGCCGTAAAACCGGAACCACACTGGGCAATTCCGCAGGGCCAGAGCGCCCATGACACCTTCTGGGATTACGTCTCTTTGCAGCCGGAAACGCTGCATAACGTGATGTGGGCGATGTCCGACCGCGGTATTCCGCGCAGCTATCGCACCATGGAAGGGTTTGGTATTCACACCTTTCGCCTGATTAATGCCGAAGGGAAAGCGACCTTCGTGCGCTTCCACTGGAAACCGCTGGCGGGTAAAGCGTCGCTGGTGTGGGACGAGTCACAGAAGCTGACCGGGCGCGATCCCGACTTCCACCGCCGTGAGCTGTGGGAAGCGATTGAAGCGGGCGACTACCCGGAATATGAACTGGGGCTGCAACTGATCCCTGAAGAGGATGAGTTCAAGTTCGATTTCGACCTGCTCGACCCGACCAAACTGATCCCGGAAGCGCTGGTGCCGGTGCAGCGGGTCGGCAAAATGGTGCTCAATCGCAACCCGGATAACTTCTTTGCGGAAAACGAACAGGTGGCTTTCCATCCGGGGCATATTGTGCCGGGGCTCGATTTCACCAACGATCCGCTGCTGCAGGGGCGCCTCTTCTCCTATACCGATACGCAGATCAGCCGTCTCGGCGGGCCGAACTTCCACGAAATTCCGATTAACCGCCCGACCTGCCCGTACCACAACTTCCAGCGTGACGGTATGCACCGGATGGATATCGACACCAATCCGGCCAACTATGAGCCAAACTCCATCAACGATAACTGGCCGCGCGAAACGCCGCCGGGGCCGAAACGCGGCGGGTTTGAGAGCTATCAGGAGCGTGTCGAGGGACATAAAGTGCGCGAGCGCAGCCCCTCATTTGGCGAGTATTACGCCCATCCGCGCCTCTTCTGGCTGAGCCAGACACCGTTTGAGCAACGCCATATCGTCGATGCCTTCAGTTTTGAGCTAAGCAAAGTGGCGCGTCCCTATATTCGTGAGCGCGTAGTCGATTTGCTGGCGCATATCGATGTCAAGCTGGCGCAGTCCGTCGCGGAAAACCTGGGGATTACCCTGACGGAAGAGCAGTGCAATATTACGCCGCCGCCTGCGGTAAATGGCGTGGAGAAAGATCCTTCCCTCAGCCTGTATGCCATTCCGGATGGCGATGTGAAGGGCCGTGTGGTCGCAGTGCTGCTGCATGACAATGTTCGCGCGCAGGATGTGCTGACCCTTTTACAGGGCCTGAAGAACAAAGGTGTGCACGCCAAGCTGCTCTACTCGCGCATGGGCGAAGTGGTGGCTGATGATGGCTCCCGCTTGCCGGTGGCAGCAACGTTCGCCGGTTCGCCGTCTCTGACGGTGGATGGCGTCTTTGTGCCCGGCGGTGATGTCAGCACGCTGCTGCAAAATGGCGATGCGAAATATTACCTGCTGGAAGCCTATAAGCATCTCAAGACTATCGGTCTTGCCGGTGACGCTCGCCAGTTTAAAGGGGTGATCCACGTCAACCCGCAGGGTGAAGAGGGCATTATCGAAGGCGATATCGCCTCGACCGCGCTGGTGGAGGATTTTATCGAGCAGCTTTCCGCGCACCGTGTCTGGTCACGTATCAGCAAGATCGATAACGTGCCGGCATAAGGCGTAAAAAAACCGGCCAGATGGCCGGTTTTTTGTGTGCTCAGGCGAATCAAAAAATTACTGGAAAGGTTTTTTCTGCTGAGACTGCTGCTGCGGTGCCTGCGGGTCGGTGTCGTATTCAGAACAAGTCTGATAACCCGAGTTCAGCACGTGACCGGTCTCGTCCAGTGCAACGAAGTAGGTTTCAGTTTTGCCGTTACGCTGGCCCAGGATATAGGTCTGGCAGGTACCACGGGCGTGAACCATGCTCACTTCTGAAGAAGGACGGCCTGCAATCTGCATTACCTGCTGGCGGCTCATCCCTTTTTTCACATCTTTAACGACCGGCTGACTAACCTGATCTTTCGCGCGATCGTAAGCGGTACAACCTGCCAGCATAGTCAGTACTGCTGCGGCGCCCAGAATTCCTGCGATATTCTTATTCATATTCCATCCTCTTTAGTATCCGCTTCTGTATCAGCGTGTTAACTAAGCCTGGAATATAATATTGGAATTTTCAACTCAGGACAGAAAATGATATATCTTTCAGAAAAATCTAATAAAAGTGCGTAAACGACCTGAATCGGCGCAAATTACGGCACGTAAAACTGTGAACCTTGTCGTTTTCCCACGAAGGGGTTAGCTTTAATGAATAACAATTTGCAACCTGCACAGCAGGATTCAACAACGGAGGGGTTAATGGCTCTGCAACAAGAGATTATTCAGGCACTGGGCGTCAAGCCAACCATCAATGCCGAAGAAGAAGTTCGCCGCAGCGTGGATTTTCTGAAAACGTATCTGAAAACCTATCCCTTTATCAAATCACTGGTGCTCGGCATCAGCGGTGGTCAGGACTCGACGCTGGCGGGAAAAATCTCCCAGTTAGCCATCTCGGAGCTGCGTGAAGAGAGCGGCGACAGCGAGTTGCAGTTTATCGCCGTGCGTCTGCCCTACGGCGCGCAGGCTGACGAGCAGGATTGCCAGGACGCCATTGCGTTTATCAAGCCTGACCGCGTCCTGACCGTCAATATCAAAGCATCGGTGCTGGCAAGCGAGCAGGCGCTGCGCGATACCGGTATTGAACTGAGCGATTTTGTGCGTGGGAATGAGAAAGCGCGCGAGCGTATGAAAGCGCAGTACAGCATCGCCGGGATGTGCAAAGGGATTGTCGTCGGAACCGACCACGCCGCCGAAGCGGTTACCGGTTTCTATACCAAATATGGCGATGGCGGCACGGATATAAACCCGCTCTTCCGCCTTAATAAGCGTCAGGGCAAACAGCTGCTCGCACACCTTGGCTGCCCGGAGCATCTCTATAAGAAAGCGCCGACTGCCGATCTGGAAGATGACCGCCCTTCTCTGCCGGATGAAGCCGCACTCGGCGTCACCTACGAGAATATTGACGATTATCTGGAAGGCAAAACGCTGGATGAAGCAACCGCCCGCATTATTGAGGGCTGGTATGTGAAGACCGAGCACAAGCGCCGTCCGCCAATCACGATTTTCGACGATTTCTGGAAAAAACAGTAAACCGTGACGCCCGCTCAGGCCTACAGATACGCTGTAGGCCTAGTCAGCGAAGCGGTGCCAGCGCCTCTCTTTCCGACCCCACTTACCTGATCTTTCCAAATGTTTCTTTTTTAACCTGAAGCGCCCTGCTACACTGTACAAGTAACCAGTATCAGGAGTTCCGTGTGGCAAGGCGTCAATCGGCCCCGCGTCTTTCATTTGAGGCGGCGGCAATCTATGAATACCCCGAACATCTGCGTCAGTGGCTCGAGGCCATGCCTAAACACCCTGGCGTCTATATTTTTCATGGTGACAGCGAGGCAATGCCGCTCTACATCGGCAAAAGCGTTAATATTCGCAGCCGGGTGATGTCCCATTTCCGCACCCCGGATGAAGCCTCCATGCTGCGCCAGTCCCGGCGCGTCAGCTGGATCTGCACCGCCGGTGAGATCGGCGCGCTGCTGCTGGAAGCCAGGCTTATTAAAGAGCAGCAGCCGCTGTTTAATAAACGCCTGCGCCGTAATCGCCAGCTCTGCTCGCTGCGCGTGGAAGAGGGAAAACCGCAGGTGGTTTATGCCCGCGAAGTGGACTTCTCCTCATCACCGCATCTTTTTGGCCTGTTTGCCAACCGGCGCACGGCGCTGCAGGCGCTGCAATCAATTGCCGATGAGGAGAAGCTCTGTTACGGCCTGCTCGGTCTTGAGCCGCTAAGCCGTGGCCGCCCCTGTTTTCGCTCGGCGTTAAAACGCTGCGCGGGCGCATGCTGTGGGAAAGAGAGCGTTGAAGAGCACAACAGCCGTTTTCTCGCCGCGATGGCGCGCATGCAGCTGGTGTGCTGGCCGTGGCAGGGGCCGATCGGCTTAAAAGAGAGCTTTGGTGAGATGACGCAGTACCACATCATCCATAACTGGCTCTGGCTGGGCTCGGTCAATACGCCAGGCGAGGCGGCAGCCTTGCTGCGCACCCCCGCTGGCTTCGATCACGATGGCTATAAAATTCTCTGTAAACCGCTGCTGTCGGGCGAGCACGAGATCGTTGAGCTGGCTTAATGCCCCGCCAGCCACGTGATCTCGCTAAAGAGTAACTGCCCTTCGGCGCGAAGCAGCCGCAGGGTCTGTCTCCCCTCCTGCCAGCACGCGCCCTGATCGGCGGTGAGCAGTTTATCGCCCAGCTGCCATGCGCCGCTCAGCACAAACACCACACCACCGCGCGAACCGAAGGTGGTAAAGGTGCGATCGGCAATGCGCACGTTCGCCTGGCAGCGATCGCGGCGGGTCATAATATTAAAATCCATCGACATACGGCCTTCGCAAAGCTCGGCCTTGACCGGCTGATCCCCTGCAAAGGTGAAAGGCTGGTGGCGCTTCAACGTATGGCGTACGCTGCCGCCGTTAAGCGTCACTTCCCCGCCCTCTATCAGCGTGATCACGCGATCGACGCCGGGGAACGGCGTGAACTCGCCGTTTCCGGCCAGCGAGGCAATGCTGGCGCGCCAGTTAAATTCGCGGGTAGCGGGCGGAAAGCAGCAAATCTCCCGCGTTTCGCCTGCACCATTTCGCCAAAGATTGACCGGCATTTTGCGAATATCAAAGAATTCCATCATCACTCCTGAATAGCACAGCAATATGCTGCGCCGCTGCTTCTGAAACAGCGTGCATTCTTGTTCTTGTTCACATTGCTATAAACAGGTTATCGGCAGCCAGGCAGCGATGCCTTAGGCTACGACGTAACCAGAGATGTAAAAAAGTATAAACTTCAGATAAGTAGCAACTTCGGGCACACAGGAACAACGAGGATACCGCGCCGGTTGCGGCTGGCAAGAGGCAGGCGAGAAAAAACCGCCGGTTCTGCCCATCATGTGCTACTGGCGATGGGCAAAACCGGCGGTCTTAAGAAGGGTCGACTAAATTATTCAGCCGGTGCAGGAGGCATTTTATCGCCTGCGGCAGGACGTTCTGTCAGACGCTTCTCAAAATTAGCATTGAACTGTTTTTTCTGATCCGGCGTCAGAATGTTGTAAATCTTGTTCTGCGTTTCCATATGTTTGAGCATGTCGGCTTTGCGCTGCTCATCCATCTTATTGATCTGCGCTTCGGCTTTGGCTTTGTCGAAGCTGTCGCTGGCGACAATCTCATGCATCGCGCGCAGTTCTTCCACAGGCGGGCGTTTCATCTCTTGACGCTGGCTCTTCATGATGTCGCGGATCTGTGCTTTCTGCGCATCGGTCAGATTCAGGCCCTGGAACATCATCTCATGCGGCCCTTTTCCTTTGTGATGATGCATCATCGGTTTGGCATCAGCCGGTGCAGCCGGCGCATCATCAGCGTGCGCAAGGCTTGCAGCACCAAACGCCAGGGTAGAGGCAACAAACAGGGCAGTCAATTTACGCATAATATTCTTCCTTACTTCAGTTTTATATACGGCGGTTGCCGTGTTGACGCTAATCACTTTAGCGCTTCAAGCGTCAATTAATCAGAGCGATGGTAAAACAGTGAAAGTATAAAAGTGAGTATTTAATCAAATATGAAGGAAATAAGGATAAACGGTGAAGAGTGGAAATGAAAATAAACAACCCACTGAAATATAAGTTTTTTATGGAGATAAGTAAAAACTGAGTATGCTATTTTTTTCAGCACTCAACAAGATAATTCCGTAATAAACTAAGAGAGCCAAAATAAGCCCTGCGGTGGCAGGGCTTAACGCTACGCTATTTTTTCCAGCATTAATCCGGCGCGTAATCCAATCTCAACATTGGGATTAGGAAACAGTACATACTCCTGCGGGTGCGTCACCATATAGCGCTCGCCGCGATCCTCTGCCAGCAGCGTCCCCTCGCTGAACGGGGTAAAGTTGAGCGTCTCACTGTCCATATAGAGGGTGAACGCCTCGCTGCGCCGGGTGAGTTGCTGCACCACCCGGTAACGCAGCGGAGGGTGTTCGGTATCGGGCGCGGGTTCGCCGGAGAGCAGCGCCGCCAGCGCCCAGGCGGTGCGCTGAAACTGGCTCAGATCGTTAGCACCAAACGGCAGCGCTTTGCCCAGCTCCAGCGTGCAGGCAAGCGCGTCGAAGCTTTCACAACTGAAGTGAGTAAAGGTGCCACCGGGTGCCTGGTGGAACACCAGCGCTTCAAGGCCGGCCGCGCCGAGCCACGTGAGGAAAGACTCATCCCACGGCGTGGCGCGCTGCGGCAGAACACCAAAACGCACATGGTGCGAGCCGCGAATGGCGGTATGCAGATCGAGATGCCAGCGCGTCTCATCCCCCTCAGAGAAAAAGTGCGTTACCGCCCGCTCAAGCTGCGCCGCGCGGATGGTTTCATCACTCGGCGGAAGCTGCTGCCAGCGCCCGCCGAACATGCGGTTAAGATCGCTTTTGATATAGCGCTTACCCTGTGCCAGCGCCTGCGGATTGCCAAGAATAATCAGCAGTCGCCAGCTCAGCGGCTGCTCACCGGAGAAGAGGTTGTGCAGCAGTTGATCGATAAGCTCCACCGGTGCCGTCTCATTGCCGTGAATGGCGCAGGAGATCACCAGCGAACGCCCTGTCGGCTGCGGCGGCACCAGCTCAAGGATCCCCTGCTCATGCCACAACCAGTGAATTCCGCCCGCTTCACCGGACATCTTGCGTGGAATATCGCCCGCAATGGTTGCTGCCAGAAAGTTCTCCATACCGCCTCCGCTTAACGCTGAAAAGGATAAACCGACCCGAGATCCAACAGTTGAGTGAGGCGATCCAGCGCTTCACGCCCTTCGCGCAACAGCTGCGGATCGGCCAGATCGGCCTGCGTCAGACGGTCGCGATAGTATTTGTCCACCCACGCATTGAGCGCGGCAAACAGCGTATCGTTCATCATCACCGCCGGGTTTACCGCCCGCTGCTCCACCTCGCTCAACACCACCCGCAAACGCAGACAGGCTGGCCCGCCACCGTTTGCCATACTTTCGCGCAGATCGAAGACCTTAAGGGCGCTAATCGGGTTATCCTGCGCCAGCAGGTCATTGAGGTAACGCCAGACGCCCGCATGCTCCTGCGACTCCTGCGGCAACACCAGCGTCATGCGTCCATCATCATGGCTCAATAATTGACTATTAAACAGGTAAGTTGCCACCGCGTCTGTGACCGATACCGCCTGTTGCGGCACTTCGATCGCCATAAAGCCCGGCACTTTTGCCGCAAGCTCTGCCAGCAGTTGAGGCTGCCCGGCAAACGCCTGCTCGTGGCAGAACAGCAACTGGCGATTGGAGACCGCAATCACATCATTATGGAACACGCCCTGATCGATAACCGCCGGGTTTTGCTGAGCATAGACCACCTGATGCGCGCGCACCTGGTTGAGGCGGGCAACGGCCTGGCTCGCCTCCAGCGTCTGGCGCGCCGGATAACGCCCGGGAGCCAGTTCATTGCCCTCTTCGCGGCCATAGACAAAGAGCTGCACTCCCGCATCGCCATACTCGCCGCCAAAGCGGTTATGGTTGGCAGCGCCTTCATCGCCAAAACGTGCCACCTGCGGCAGCGCGCCGTGCACGCTGAAGGTGTGCGGATCGCGGAAAATCGCCCGCAGCAGCGCTTCGGTGGTCGGCGCTTCGATTGAGCGGTGGAACTTATTGTTCAGGTTCGCCACCGTCAGGTGGACTTTGCCATCTTCGGCGTCCGCCGACGGGCAGACAGTGGCAGCATTGGCTACCCACATCGCTGAAGCGGAGCTGGCGGCAGAGAGCAGCTCCGGTGCCTGCGTCGCGGCTTTTTCCACCACCTGCTCATCGCTGCCGCGAAAACCTAACTGGCGTAACGCAGCAACGTTCGGGCGCTCGTGAGGCGGAATGACCGCCTGGGGGAAACCGGCATCCGCCAGCGCTTTCATCTTTAAAAGCCCCTGCTTCGCCGCCAGCTTTGGGTTGGATCGTTGAAAACGGTGCTTAGTCGAGGCTTCATTCCCAAAGGATAAACCCGCGTAGTGGTGCGTCAGCCCGACCAGACCATCAAAGTTCACTTCACGCGCGCTCATGGCTGCTCCTCACGCAAATGGCTAAGGCCCGGGCTGAGACTCTGCGGCAGGGTGAGATCCGCCGTCTCAAGGCTCGCCATTGGCCAGGCGCAGTAATCCGCCGCATACCAGGCGCTGGCGCGATGGTTACCGGACGCCCCAACACCGCCAAACGGCGCAGTGCTCGCCGCACCGGTTAACGGCTTGTTCCAGTTAACGATCCCGGCGCGCGCCTCCAGCAGCAGACGATCGAACTTCTCCCGCTGCGGCGAAATGAGGCCGCAGGCCAGACCATAACGGGTGTTATTCGCAAGCGTAATCGCATCGTCAAAGTCGTCATAACGCCAGACGCAGAGCAGCGGGCCAAACACCTCTTCATCAGGCACGTTGCCCACCGCGGTCATCTCAATAATGCCCGGTGTCAGCAGAGAGGTGCCCGCCGCCAGCAGACGCGGAGCCAGTAACGTTTTACCGCCGCGCGCTTCATGCTCCTGCCAGGCGTGATAAACCTGTTCCGCCGCCAGGGGTGAGATCAGCCCGCCGAAAAAGGGCTGCGGCTCGGCGTCCCAGGCAGCCGGTATCAGCTTGCTGGCGACCTCCACCAGCCGCTTCAGGAAGGCGTCGCCCGCCGCCGAGCGTTTCACCAGCAGCCGCCGCGCGCAGGTGCAGCGCTGACCCGCGGTCACAAAGGCGGACTGGATCGCCAGATGCACCGCGGCATTAATATCATCAGGATCTTCAACAATCAGCGGGTTATTGCCGCCCATCTCCAGCGCGAGGATCTTCTCTGGCTGACCCGCCAGCTGGCGATGCAGCTGGTAGCCGGTGTTAGCACTGCCGGTAAACAGCAGCCCGTCCAGCCCTGCCAGCGCACTCAGCGCCTGGCCGGTTTCGCGCCCGCCCTGCAATAAGTTGAGCACACCAGCCGGTAAGCCCGCCTGCTGCCACAGTTTCACCACCGCCTCGCCGATCCACGGCGTCAGCTCGCTCGGTTTAAATAGCAGTGTATTGCCTGCCAGCAGTGCCGGGATGATATGCCCGTTTGGCAGGTGGCCGGGGAAGTTATAGGGGCCAAACACCGCCAGCACGCCGTGCGGGCGATGACGCAGGGTTGCCGCGCCGTCGGCCATCTCCGTCTGCTGTTCGCCGGTGCGCGTGTGATACGCCTTTACCGAGATCGCCGCTTTGTTGATCATCGCGGTGATTTCGGTGGCGGCTTCCCAGCGCGGTTTGCCGGTTTCGCGGGCGATGATGGTTGTCAGCTCTTCTTTATTACTCTCCAGCAGCGCGGCAAATTTCTCCACGATCGCCTGGCGGGCGCTAAAGGGCTGGCGCGCCCAGGCGGGGAAAGCGGCGCGCGCGGCCTGGTAAGCCGCCTCGACCTGGGCGCTATCCGCGTCAAAGCCCTGCCACAGCACGTCGTGGCTCACCGGGTTGGTTTTCTCCCGCGGTGCGCCGTGCCCCTTAATCCACTCACCGTTGATGCATAAACTCATTGCGCTCTCTCCTCGCCACTCTTCTCTTCCGCACACAGGCGCACCAGCCGGACGCTATCACCGGGCTGACACTTCAGCGCATCCAGTTCGCCCGCCGACAGCAGCAGCCGTTCGGTCTGCGGGTCAACGTTGATCAGCATCGCGCGAAAATCGTCATAGCGCTCATTCGACACCATGCAGGCTGGCCACTCGCCCGGCGCGCGCTGCCCTTCGCCAATCGCCACCAGCCGGCTTTTGCGGATCGCCCGCACGCGGTCGATATCGCACTCCAGCGTCGGCCCGCCATCAAAGATGTCAACATAGTTGCGGTAGCGGAACCCCTCTTTCTCCAGCACCGCGCGCGCAGGCGCGGTTTGTGGATGGACATGACCAATTACCGACTGCGCCTCTTCCGAAAGGAAATGGGTATAGATCGGGTGTTTCGGCATCAGCTCGGCAATAAAGGCTTTCTGCCCGGTGCCGCAGAGATAATCCGCGCGGCTGAACGCCATCGAGAAGAAGCGTTTACCAAGGCTCTCCCAGAAGGGGGAGTAGCCGTGCTCATCAATCACGCCGCGCATCTCGGCAACCACTTTCTCATTGAAGCGATCGCGAAACGCCGCCATAAACATAAAGCGCGATTTCGACAGCAGGTAGCCGTTGCCCGCTTTGCGCCAGGCGGGATCGAGAAACAGGGTGCAGAGTTCGCTGCTGCCGGTGTGATCGTTACTGAGAAACAGCGTCGGCAGCGCGTTATAGACATTCAGCTCTTTCGAGGCGTGCACCTGCGTGCCGACGCGGTAGTTGTACCACGGGTCGTTAAGCCCGACGGCGACCTCAATGGCGCAGATGCCGCCCACTTCGCCGCTCTGCGTATCCTCCAGCACAAAGACATAGCCCTGCTCGCCCTTCGGCAGCGTGCCTTGCCAGGTCTGGCGGGCGCGCTCAATACGCGCCGCCAGGGTTGCCTCATCGGCAGGCAGCGAGGTTAAACCGCCGCCGGTTTTGCCGGCGAGTTTCATCAGGGCTGCGAGATCGCTTGCCGCGACCGGACGAATCACCATCATGTTGTGCTCTCCGAGAGGAATTTTTCACAGGCGCGGGCAAAGCGCTCAAGGCCGATGCGCACCTCCTCTTCGCTGATGTTCAGCGCCGGGGCGAAACGCAGCACGTTGCCACCGGCAATCAGCACCATTACCCCTTCCGCTGCCGCCAGCTGGGAGATCTGCTTCGCTTTACCGCTAAAGGCGGGCACCAGCTGGCAGCCGATCAACAGCCCAAGGCCGCGAATGTCGCTGAACAGCAGGTGACGGGCATTGATGGCGGTAAGCTGTTCGGTAAACCACTCATGGCGCTGTTTCACGCCGTTGAGCATCTGCGGGGTGTTGACGGTATCAAGCAGTGCCCCTGCCACCGCGCCCGCCAGCGGGTTACCGCCATAGGTGGTGCCGTGGGTACCGACACTCATCACCTTGCCGAAGGTTTCAGTGGTGAGCATCGCGCCAATCGGGAAGCCGCCGCCGAGCGCTTTCGCGGTGGTTAACACATCCGGCGTCACGCCATAGTGCATATAGGCATAGAGTTCGCCGGTGCGGCCGACGCCGGTTTGTACCTCATCAAAAATCAGCAGCGCATTGTGGCGGGAGCAGATCTCGCGCAGCCCCTGTAAAAAGGCCGGATCGGCAGGCACCACGCCGCCCTCGCCCTGCATCGGCTCAACAATCACCGCACAGGTGTCGTCGTTTATCAGTGCGCTGGCAGAGGCGAGATCGTTAAAGGTGGCATGCTGGATCTGCGGTGGCAGCGGCGCGAAATCCTGTGAATAGGCGGGCTGACCACCGGCGCTGACGGTAAAGAGCGTGCGGCCGTGGAAGGCATTTTTGAAGGCGACAATGCCGCTCTTCTGCGCGCCAAAGGTGTCGTGAGCATATTTACGCGCCAGTTTCAGCGCCGCTTCGTTGGCTTCCGCCCCGGAGTTACAAAAGAAGATGCGGTCGGCGAAGGTGGCATCAATCAGCCGTTTTGCCAGCCGCAGCGCCGGCTCGTTGGTGTAGCCATTGCCGGTATGCCAGAACTTCGCCGCCTGCTCGCTTAACGCTTTGCACAGCACCGGGTTAGCGTGGCCGAGCGCGTTAACCGCAATGCCGCCGGCGAAGTCGATATACTCGATCCCCTGCTGATCCCACAGACGAGAGCCCTCGCCGCGAACCGGGATAAACGGCGCAGGCGCGTAGACCGGCAGCATCCATTGATCGAAATTTTCACGCGTAACAGACAGAGACATAGCGACCTCACCGGTAAATAAATGGTTGAATAAATGTTAATAAAAATGACGTTTTCGCCCTTAATGTAGATTGCACGCTTCGTGCCAGCTAGAGGGAAAAATGCATAAACGGCATGCATCAACGTTATTTCAATAACTTACAACCGATCGCCATTCACTTATCATGCATAAAAAGTGAATAATTTTAGATATTGCGGCGAAGCAGGGCGGGATTTAGCGATAGTTTATGCATTTATAAAATTTAATTCTGGAACTGTGATCGTCCGCGAAATTAATTGTGTCAGCGCGCCCCATTTTGGCGCACCGCGCCCTGAAAAGAGGCAGCTGGCCTGATTTTTGCGCAGACGCGATGAGCTTCGGAATAAGTGGCAGTGATTGAAAGTAAACTCTGATAACATTCCTGCATCTTTCACTCCATTAAGTGGCTGCGACTATGAAATTTGTCTCGTTCAATATCAACGGCCTGCGCGCCAGACCCCACCAGCTTCAGGCAATCGTCGAACAACACCAGCCCGATGTGATTGGTTTGCAGGAGACGAAAGTCCATGACGATATGTTCCCCCTCGAAGAGGTGGCGCGTCTCGGTTACAACGTCTTTTATCATGGGCAAAAGGGTCACTACGGCGTGGCGCTGCTGACCAAAGAGACGCCGGTTCTGGTGCGTCGCGGCTTCCCGGAAGATGGCGAAGAGGCACAGCGTCGCATCATCATGGCGGAGATCCCCTCCCCGCTTGGCAATATCACGGTAATTAACGGCTATTTCCCGCAGGGCGAAAGCCGCGACCATCCGACCAAGTTTCCGGCAAAAGAGAAGTTCTACCAGGATCTGCAACACTTCCTCGATAACGAACTGAAGCGCGAGAACCCGGTGCTGATCATGGGCGATATGAATATCAGCCCGACGGATCTCGATATCGGCATCGGGGAGGAGAACCGCAAGCGCTGGCTGCGTACCGGGAAATGTTCCTTCCTGCCGGAAGAGCGTGAGTGGATGGAACGCCTGAAAAACTGGGGGCTGGTGGATACCTACCGCGCAGCCAACCCGGAGACCACGGATCGCTTCTCATGGTTTGATTACCGCTCAAGAGGCTTTGATGACAACCGCGGGCTGCGTATCGATCTGCTGATGGCGAGCCAGCCGCTGGCGGAGCGCTGCATTGAGACCGGCATCGATTACGACATCCGCGGCATGGAAAAACCCTCTGACCATGCGCCGGTCTGGGCAACGTTCAAACTCTGATGACGCAGACGCCAAAAAGCATTGATGTGGTCGCCGCCATCATTGAGCGCGACGGCCATATTCTGCTCGCGCAACGCCCGCCGCACGCGGATCAACCCGGTTTATGGGAGTTTGCGGGCGGCAAAGTGGAAGCGGGTGAAACGCAGCCGCAGGCGCTGGTGCGCGAATTGCGTGAAGAGTTGGGTATCGAGGCGGTTCCGGCGCGCTTTGTTGCCAGCCATCAACGGGAAGTCTCCGGGCGGCTAATTACACTTCACGCCTGGCACGTACACACCTTTGCAGGCGAGCCAGCGCGCCATTATCACAGCCAGCTTGCGTGGGTGACACCCGCCGACGCGCTCAACTACGCGCTGGCTCCGGCGGATATCCCCCTGCTGGAGGCGTTCAGGGTTTTACGCGACGCCAGACCAGCGGATTAGTGGAAATGGTGCGTTCATCGCGCTGGCACTGCAGCAGCACCCCTTCCATTTTGATCACCGACCCTTCACTGTAATTCTGATTGCCATAGACGCAGCACTGCATGCAGGGCTGTGTCGTTTGCGTCTGCCCGCCGCTGCTGAACACTTCAGCCGGCACATTCACTTCCACACCCGGCGACGGGTAGCGATCCGCCAGCGCGCTGCCCGATGCGACCAGCAACAACGCGGCGGCAACGCCTGTAAATCGGCTCATAGCCTCTCCTTTTTGATTGACTGCACTAATTACTATAACGGATCTATTTTCCGGGACTTTAGTTTCACGGCTCATCGTTTTTCATTATGAGCGTAAACAGGTTCTTAATTTCTCTGATGAGCGAGATTTTCCCTTGCGGCGTGGCGTAGCGCCGATGTTATAGTCCAAAAGCGCCCGTTTTTTGCGCATTGCAAACACAACGATACTCATCAACATAATAAGAGACGCTTATATCTATGGATCAGACCCCCTCTCTTGCAACATTCCTCGACACCGTTCATCAGCGCGATCCGCACCAGCCGGAGTTCTCCCAGGCCGTTCGCGAAGTGATGAGCACCCTCTGGCCCTTTCTCGAAGCCAACCCGCGCTACCGTCAGCTTTCGCTGCTTGAGCGTCTGGTTGAGCCGGAGCGCGTGATTCAGTTCCGCGTCGCCTGGGTAGACGATCGCAATCAGGTGCAGGTTAACCGCGCGTGGCGCGTGCAGTTCAGCTCTGCCATCGGCCCCTATAAAGGCGGCATGCGTTTTCACCCTTCGGTGAACTTATCGATTCTCAAGTTCCTCGGCTTCGAGCAGACCTTCAAAAATGCCCTTACCACGCTCCCGATGGGCGGCGGTAAAGGGGGCAGCGATTTCAATCCTAAAGGCAAAAGCGACGGCGAAGTGATGCGCTTCTGCCAGGCGCTGATCACCGAACTTTATCGCCACCTCGGCCCGGACACCGATGTGCCTGCGGGCGATATCGGCGTGGGCGGGCGTGAAGTGGGCTTTATGGCCGGGATGATGAAAAAGCTCTCCAACACCACCGCCTGCGTTTTTACCGGAAAAGGCCTCTCTTTTGGCGGCAGCCTGATCCGCCCGGAAGCGACCGGTTACGGCCTGGTCTACTTCACCGAGGCGATGCTGAAGCGCCACGGCCTTGGCTTTGAAGGGATGCGCGTGGCGGTTTCCGGCTCCGGTAACGTTGCGCAGTATGCGATTGAGAAAGCGATGTCGCTCGGCGCGCGCGTGATCACCGCCTCTGACTCTGCGGGAACGGTAGTTGACGAAGCGGGCTTCACGGCGGAAAAACTGGCGCGCCTGTGCGAGATCAAGGCGAGCCGCGACGGCCGGGTAGCCGATTACGCGCGGGAGTTTGGCCTCACCTATCTGGAAGGGAAACAGCCGTGGTCCGTGCCGGTCGATATCGCGCTGCCCTGTGCCACGCAGAATGAGCTGGACGTTGAGGCCGCGCAGACGCTTATCGCCAACGGCGTCAAAGCGGTGGCCGAAGGAGCCAACATGCCGACCACCATTGAAGCGACGGATCTTTTCCTCGAGGCGGGCGTGCTGTTTGCCCCAGGCAAAGCGGCGAATGCTGGCGGTGTCGCGACATCGGGTCTGGAGATGGCGCAGAACGCGGGACGCATCAGCTGGAAAGCCGAAGAGGTGGATGCCCGTTTGCAGCACATCATGCTGGATATTCACCAGGCCTGCGTGGAGTACGGCGGCGAAGGGAAGCAGACGCATTACGTGCGCGGCGCGAATATCGCGGGCTTTGTTAAAGTCGCCGACGCGATGATCGCCCAGGGAGTGATTTAACCCCTGCGCACTGCCGGATGGCGGCGTAAACGCCTTATCCGGCCTGCGGGTTAGCATGCTGTTGTAGGCCTGATAAGCGCAGCGCCATCAGGCAGGCTTTCAGGCTCGGTGCTGAGTGCCGGATGGCGGCATAAATGCCTTATCCGGCCTACGGGTTAGCACGCTGTTGTAGGCCTGATAAGCGCAGCGCCATCAGGCAATTTGCAGACCCGGGTGTCGGATGGCGGCGTACGGGTTAGCATGCTTTTGTAGGCCCGATAAGCGCAGCGCCATCGGGCATTGCTGACGGAATTAGGAGGCAGACGCTTCCGCCGCGGGCGGGCGTTTCTTACTCTTTCCTTTGGCGAAGGATTTTTTCTTATCGCCGCCGGGTGCCACCAGGCCGCGGAACTGCCGCACCGGGGTACTGCGCGCCTGGTGGATCAACTCATGCAGCGTGCCGACCAGCGGCTGCATAAAGTCCTGGTAGCGACACTCTTTTTCGCTGATCTGCGTCAGCACCGACTCCCAGTGCGCGGTCATATCGGGTCGCGCCGCCATCTCCGGCAGCGAGTGGATCAATGCCCGCCCTGCGTCGGATGAGTGAATATAGCGCCCTTTTTTCACCAGAAAGCCGCGCTTAAACAGCAGTTCGATAATGCCCGCGCGCGTCGCTTCCGTACCTAATCCATCGGTAGCGCGCAGGATCTTTTTCAGATCCTTATCCTGCACAAAGCGCGCGATGCCGGTCATCGCGGAGAGCAGGGTCGCATCGGTGAAGTGGCGCGGCGGCTGCGTCTGGCGCGCCACCACTTCGCCCTTTTCACACAACAGCTCATCGCCTTTTGCGACCACCGGCAGCGGCGTGCCGTCATCATCTTCATCGCGCTCTTTCGCGCCGAGCAGCGTACGCCAGCCCGCTTCCGCAAGGAAACGCGCTTTGGCGATAAACTTGCCGTTGGCGATATCCAGATCGATCTGACATTTGCGGAACACCGCATCCGGGCAGAACTGCATCAGATATTGCCGCGCAATCAGGTTGTAGACTTTGGCCTCGTTATCGCTGAGGCTCACTTTCGAGCTGCGCGCGGTCGGAATGATGGCGTGGTGAGCATCCACCTTTTTGTCATCCCAACAGCGGTTGCGCGTATCGGGGTTAACCACCGGCTGCGGCAGCAGATCGGCAGCGTGCACACCAATCGCGTTCATTACCGCATGGCGACCAGCGAAGTGCTCCTCCGGCAGATAGCGGCTGTCGGAGCGCGGATAGGTAATTAATTTGTGGGTTTCATACAGCTTCTGGCAGATATCGAGCACGTTCTGCGCGCTCAGGCCAAAACGCTTCGCCGCCTCAATCTGCAGTGATGAGAGGGAGAATGGCAGCGGTGCCAGTTCTGATTCCCGTTTATCGTTATAGGCGGTAACCATCGCCGGTTGACCACTGATGCGGTTAACCACATGCTCTGCGAGCGCGCGATGGAGTAAACGCCCCTCTTCATCCTGGTAAGGCTCGCAGGCATCGCTCGGCTGCCAGAGGGCAGTAAACCGCTCCCCGGCGGGCGTCACAATGTGCGCTTTCACTTCAAAGAAATCTTTCGAGACGAAGTTCTCAATCTCTTCATCGCGTCGCACCACCAGCCCCAGCACCGGAGTCTGGACTCGCCCAACGGAGAGCACACCCTGATACCCGGCGTTGCGGCCTAAAAGCGTATAGGCGCGGGTCATATTAATGCCGTACAGCCAGTCTGCGCGGGCGCGGGCCAGCGCCGAGACGCAGAGCGGAATAAACTCGCTGTTGGCGCGCAGCCGCCCAATCGCTCTCTCCACCGCCTGCGGGTTGAGATCGTTAATCAGGCAGCGCTGCACATGCTGGCGCTTTTCCGCGGGCAGTTGCAGGTAGTCAATCACCTCATCCACCAGCAGTTGCCCTTCGCGATCCGGGTCACCGGCATGCACCACTTCGTCGGCGTCGGCAAGCAGACGCTTAATAACGTTGATCTGCTTGAGCACCGACGGGCGCGGTTGCAGCTGCCACTTCTCCGGCACAATGGGCAAGTCTGCCAGGTTCCAGCGCGCATAGCGGCTGTCATAGACATCCGGCTGCGCCTGCTCCAGCAGGTGACCAATACACCAGGTCACCACCTGGCCATTACCGCACTCAATGTAGCCGTCGCCTTTGCGATGCGGCTTGGGCAACACATCGGCAATGGCGCGCGCCAGACTGGGCTTTTCGGCAATAAATAACCGCATCGACTTATCGGATCTCAATCATCGGGCGACCGCCGCGGGCGGTGACCAGTTCGCCAATGGCGCTCAGTTCAATGCCGTACTCCGCCGCCGTGGCTTTCACCTGCGCTTCGGCGTCCGGCGTCACCGCCAGCAGCAAGCCGCCGGAGGTTTGCGGATCGCACAGCAGATTGCGCACCGCGTCGGGCATCTCGCCCATCAGGTGGCCGTAGCTGGCAAAGTTACGCTGCGTCCCCCCCGGCACTGCGCCCTGGGCAATATACTCCTCCACGCCCGGCAGCTTCGGCACATCGGCATAGGTGAGCTGCGCCTGCACGCCTGCGCCCTGGCACATCTCGCTCAGGTGCCCCAGCAGACCAAAGCCGGTGACGTCGGTCATCGCTTTGACGCCCTCAATATCGGCAAATGCTGCACCGGCGAGGTTCATCCGGCACATCACTTCCGTCGCCAGCCCGACATGCTCGGGTTTGAGCAGGGATCGCTTCTCGGCGGTGGTGAGCACACCAATGCCCAGCGGTTTGGTGAGGAAGAGTTTGCAGCCCGCCTGCGCGGTGCTGTTCTTCTTCACGCGCTCGGTCGGCACCACGCCGGTCACGGCGAGGCCAAAAATAGGCTCCGGGGCGTCAATCGAGTGACCACCGGCCAGCGCAATGCCCGCCTGCTGGCAGGCGAAGCGCCCGCCTTCGATCACCTCGCGGGCCACCTCCGGGGGCAGCTTATCGAGCGGCCAGCCGAGGATAGCGATAGCCATGATCGGTTTGCCGCCCATCGCGAAGACGTCGCTGATGGCGTTTGTCGCCGCGATGCGGCCAAAGTCGAAGGGGTTATCGACGATCGGCATGAAAAAGTCGGTGGTGCTGATAACGCAGGTGCCATTCCCAAGATCGTAAACCGCGGCGTCGTCACGCGTCTCGTTGCCGACCAGAAGGTTGGGATCGAGGAACTTCGCCTGCTCGCTGTGCAGAATGGTATCCAGCACTTTGGGGGAAATTTTACAGCCGCAACCGGCTCCGTGGCTGTATTGCGTTAAACGAATAGCTTGCTCGCTCATGGACATCTCCTGTCATTGCAATGGCGCTATGGTAGCGCCCAAACCGTAAGGTGGTAAGTGTGACAATCCGATTTCGCGCCCCGTTGCTCACTAAGCGAGCGAAAGAGTGATAAACACTGGTTATCTTTTGCGCGCTCACGCCCGCGCAAAACGGTGCAGAAGCCGTTTTGCGATTCACCGCAATGTTATTTCGCACGAATTATGACAGAAATATGACAACAGCCACCCATGGCTGTTGCAGTCAAAAATCTAAGGAACCTCTAATGAAAAAAAGCCTTATCACCCTTTGTCTTGCGGGTTTACTTTCTGCCAACGCCTTTGCTCTTGTACCAACGGGAAATGATGCTACCACCAAGCCCGATCTCTACTACCTGAAAAACGACCAGGCGATAGATAGCCTGGCGCTGCTACCACCGCCGCCGGAAGTGGGCAGCATCGCCTTTTTGAACGATCAGGCGATGTATGAGCAGGGTCGTTTGCTGCGCAATACCGAGCGCGGCAAGCTTGCCGCCGAAGACGCTAACCTGAGCAGCGGCGGCGTGGCCAATGCCTTCTCCGGCGCGTTTGGCTCGCCGATCACCGAAAAAGAGGCCCCGCAGTTGCACAAGCTGCTGACCAATATGATTGAAGATGCGGGCGATCTGGCAACGCGCGGCGCAAAACAGAAGTACATGCGCATTCGTCCTTTCGCCTTCTACAACGTGCCGACCTGCAACACCAAAGATCAGGATGAGCTGTCGAGAAATGGCTCCTATCCGTCAGGCCATACCTCGATTGGCTGGGCCACGGCGCTGGTGCTGGCAGAAGTGAACCCGCAGCGACAGAATGAGATCCTGAAACGCGGCTTCGACCTGGGTCAAAGCCGGGTGATTTGTGGTTACCACTGGCAGAGCGACGTTGACGCCGCGCGCGTTGTCGGCTCGGCGGTTGTTGCTACGCTGCACACCAATCCGGCTTTCCAGCAGCAGTTGCAGAAAGCCAAAGAGGAGTTTGCGGCGAATCATAAGTAACCCAGTTGCCGGATGACGGCAGCGTTTAATCCGGCCTGTTAACCTGCGTGGTTGCCAGGCCGGATTCATGCTCAGCGCCATCCGGCGATAGCGGCACTCAAAAGTGGGTAACGAACGGCGTATGATCCGGCACGGTCACCGTGGTAGAGGCTTTCAGCTGCGGCGTACCGAGGTAGAGGAAACCGACAACCTGATCCAGCTCACCGCAATTAAATGCCTCGCGCACCGCCGGGCTGTTGGTCAGCGGGCCGGTGCGCCAGATGCCGTTAAAGCCCTGCGCCAGCGCCGCCATCTGCATCGCCATCACCGCACATCCGGCGGAGAGCAACTGCTCCCACTGCGGCACTTTGTGGTGCTGCTGACACTTTGCCACCACGGTGATAATCATCGGCGCACGAAACGGCGAGGTGCGCGCTTTCTCAATGCCCTTTTCATCCTGGTCCGCGGCACGCGCCGCCTGCTCCAGCGTCTGGCTGAAGCGCTCGCGTCCTTCCCCTTCAATCACAAAAAAGTGCCACGGTTGCAGCGTGCCGTGGTCTGGCGCACGCATGCCGGCGCGCAGAATGTTATCCAGTTGCTCTCCTGCCGGAGCCGGTTCCGCCAGGCGAGAAGCACTGCGTCGGTTGACGAGAAGTTCAAGTGCGTCCATTAGTTAACCTCTTGTTGTGAAATTTGTTCATAAAATTAACATGGGCGTAGAAATTGTTACAGCGCCGGAGGCGATTCCTGCTGACAAGAGGCAGCGGGATAATTAGGATAACCACACTTTGCCGCTCGGGCAGCGGTGGCCGTTAACTCGCAGGGAGAATACATGCAAACCCTTTGGCGCATTATTGCCGGATTTTTTAAGTGGTGCTGGCGACTGCTGAACTTTACCCGCAACCTGGTGATGAACGTTATCTTCATCGTGTTGATCTTAGTGGCCGTTGGCGTCTGGATGCAGATGAGCGACAGCAAAGCGGAGCGCAGCGGGCGCGGCGCGCTGCTGCTGGATATCTCCGGCGTGGTGGTCGATAAAACCTCCGCCAGCGGTCGCCTCGGCGCACTGGGTCGCCAGCTGTTCGGCGCCAGCTCCGATCGTCTGCAGGAGAACTCACTCTTCGATATCGTCGAAACCATTCGTCAGGCGCAGCAGGATCGCAACATTACCGGCATTGTGCTCGATCTGAAGAATTTTGCCGGGGCCGATCAGCCCTCCATGCAGTATATCGGTAAAGCGCTGCGCGAATTCCGCGACAGCGGCAAACCGGTCTATGCGGTGGGCGATAACTACAGCCAGGGCCAGTACTACCTTGCGAGCTTTGCCAATAAGATCTGGCTCTCGCCGCAGGGCGTGGTCGATCTGCATGGTTTCGCCACTAACGGTCTCTATTACAAAGCGCTGCTCGACAAACTGAAAGTGACGACCCATGTCTTCCGCGTCGGCACTTACAAATCTGCCGTCGAGCCGTTCATTCGCGACGATATGTCCCCTGCCGCGCGCGAAGCGGACAGCCGCTGGATCGGCGAGCTGTGGCAAAATTACCTCAACACCGTGGCGGCTAACCGCCAGATCACCGCCCAGCAGGTCTTCCCTGGCGCGCAGGCGATGCTCGACGGCCTGCGTAAAGTGGACGGTGATACGGCGAAATATGCGCTGGATAACAAGCTGGTCGATGAACTGGGCTCTGCTGCCGATGCTGAAAAAGCGATGGTGAAACAGTTTGGCTGGAGCACGGAAGATAAAAACTTCCGCGCCATCAGCTTCTATGACTACCAAACCAAAACGCCGGCTGATGTGGGGGAAACCGTGGCGGTGATCTTCGCTAACGGTGCCATCATGGATGGCGAAGAGACGCCGGGGAATGTGGGTGGCGATACCACCGCTGCGCAGATCCGCGATGCGCGTCTGGATGATAAGGTCAAAGCGATTGTGCTGCGTGTCAACAGCCCGGGCGGCAGCGTCAGCGCCTCCGAAGTGATCCGCGCTGAACTGGCTGCGGCCCGCGCGGCAGGCAAACCGGTGGTGGTTTCGATGGGCGGCATGGCAGCGTCCGGCGGGTACTGGATCTCGACGCCGGCCAACTACATTGTGGCTAACCCGAGCACCCTGACCGGCTCCATCGGCATCTTTGGCGTGATCAATACGCTGGAGAACAGCCTCGACAGCATCGGTGTGCATACGGATGGCGTTGCCACTTCGCCGCTGGCGGATGTGAGCATGACCAAAGCGTTGCCTGATGAAGTGCAGCAGATGATGCAGTTGAGCATCGAGAACGGCTATAAGCGCTTTATCACGCTGGTAGCGAAGTCGCGCAACAGCACGCCCGAGCAGGTGGATAAAATCGCGCAGGGCCATGTCTGGACCGGTCAGGATGCGAAAAACAACGGACTGGTCGATGCGCTGGGCGACTTTGATGACGCGATTGCTAAAGCCGCAGAGCTGGCGAAGCTGAAGCAGTGGCATGTTGATTACTACGAAGAGGAGCCAGGCTTACTGGACCGCGTGGTGGACAGCATGACCGGTTCGGTGCGCGCCATGCTGCCGCAGGCGCTGCAGGCTTATCTGCCCGCTCCGCTGGCCAGCGCAGCGCAGGAAGTGAAAGCCGAGACGGATAAACTGGCGGTGTTTAACGATCCGCAGAACCGTTATGCGCTGTGCCTGAACTGCGCCACCGTTCGCTAATTTTTTCCTTACGCATCCCCTCCGCCGGAGGGGATTTTTTTGATTCAGTCAGAACCTACTTACCATGCAAAAAAAATCCATTTACGTAGCCTACACGGGCGGCACCATCGGCATGCAGCGTTCAGAGCATGGCTATGTGCCGGTTTCCGGTCATCTGCAGCGTCAGCTGGCGCTGATGCCCGAGTTCCACCGCCCGGAGATGCCCGACTTCACTATCCATGAATATGCCCCGCTGATGGACTCCTCCGATATGACGCCGGAAGACTGGCAGCATATTGCGGATGATGTGAAAGCGCACTACGACGAGTATGACGGTTTCGTGATCCTGCACGGCACCGACACCATGGCTTACACCGCCTCGGCGCTGTCGTTTATGCTCGAAAATCTCGGCAAACCGGTTATTGTGACAGGGTCACAAATCCCACTGGCGGAGCTGCGCTCCGACGGGCAGATCAACCTGCTTAACGCGCTCTACGTGGCGGCAAATTTTCCGATTAATGAAGTCACCCTCTTTTTCAACAACCGTCTCTATCGCGGTAACCGCACCACCAAAGCCCACGCTGACGGTTTTGATGCTTTCGCCTCACCGAACCTCTCGCCGCTGCTGGAGGCGGGTATCCATATTCGCCGTCTCGGCACACCGCCTGCGCCGAGCACCGTGGGCGAACTGATCGTTCATCCGATCACGCCGCAACCGATTGGCGTGGTCACGATTTACCCTGGGATCTCTGCCGATGTGGTACGTAACTTCTTGCTGCAGCCGGTAAAAGCACTGATCCTGCGTTCATACGGCGTGGGTAATGCGCCGCAAAACCGCGAGTTCCTTAAGGCATTGCAGGAAGCGAGCGAGCGCGGCATCGTGGTTGTGAACCTGACGCAGTGCATGTCCGGCAAGGTCAATATGGGCGGTTACGCTACCGGTAACGCCCTTGCTCATGCAGGCGTGATTGGCGGTGCGGATATGACCGTCGAGGCGACGCTGACTAAACTGCACTATCTGTTAAGTCAGGATCTGGACGCGAATGCGATCCGCACCGCGATGACGCAAAACCTGCGCGGTGAACTGACGCCGGACGAGTAAGGAGTTAACGATGAAAGCACGCGCTCTGCTGCTGGTCGATCTGCAAAACGATTTCTGTGCCGGTGGCGCGCTGGCCGTCGCAGGCGGCGACAGCACCGTGGATGTGGCAAATACGCTGATACCGTGGTTTAAAAGCCGCGGCGAACCGGTGCTGACCAGCATGGACTGGCATCCGGCCAGGCACGGCAGTTTCGCCAGCCAGCACGGCGTTGAGCCTTTTGTCAGCGGTGAACTGGAGGGGTTGCCACAAACCTTCTGGCCCGATCACTGTGTGCAAGAGAGCGAAGGCGCGGCGCTGCATCCGCTGCTCGATCGGCAGGCCATTGATGCGGTGTTCCATAAGGGGGAAAACCCGCTTATCGACAGTTACAGCGCCTTTTTCGATAACGGCCACCGTCAGCAGACAGCGCTGCATGGCTGGTTGCAGGCGCATGGCATTCGCGAACTGGTGGTAATGGGTTTAGCCACCGATTATTGCGTGAAGTTTACGGTGCAGGATGCGCTACAGCTTGGGTATGAAGTGAGTGTGATTACCGATGGTTGCCGTGGCGTAAACCTGCATGCCGACGACAGCGCGCAAGCGTTTATGGCAATGGCAAGCGAGGGCGCAACGCTTTATACGCTGGCGGACTGGCTGGAAACGCAGGGTTGAGTGTTGCTGATTGCCGCGCACTGCCTGATGGCGGCTGCGCCTTATCAGGCCTACAAAAGCATGTCCCCGTAGGCCGGATAAGGCGTTTACGCCGCCATCCGGCAATCCGCTTCGGAGCCCAAAAGCTGCCTGATGGCGGCTTCGCTTATCAGGCCTACAAAACGTGCCACTCCGTAGGCTGGATAAGGCGTCTACGCCGCCATCCGGCAATCCGCTTCGGAGCCCAAAACCTGCCTGATGGCGGCTTCGCTTATCAGGCCTACAAAAGCGTGCCACTCCGTAGGCCGGATAAGCGTAAGCGCCATCCGGCATGATTTTACGATTTGAAGGTGGCGATCGGTTTGGGCGTGATGCCAAACTCCTCTTTCAACTGCTGTTTGCTCTTCATCACCATCTGGCCATTGGTATCGATGGTCATATGCTGCGCCTGCACGTTATTGCGCGCCTGCCACAACATCACCAGTTGCAGGCTGTTCTCTTTCTGTTCCGGCGTCAGCGCCACGCCATCGGGCCATTTTCCCAGCTCTACTGCCGTTGCCAGACGCTGGTAGATCTCCGGCGTCATGTTGCTCACGATCTCATCAATATTCATCTTACTCTGCTCTCTGGAATAATAGCTGAATCGATTTTTCAACCGCGGGTCTGGTCACCGTTTTCGTCATCGGTGAAGCTCAGCGACGCGGAGTTGACGCAATAACGCTCACCCGTCGGCTGCGGGCCGTCCGGGAAGACGTGCCCCAGATGCGCGTCGCACTTGCCGCAGCGGATTTCCACGCGCTGCATGCCGTGGGAGTAATCATTGATATAACGAATTGCCTCTTCGCTCACCGGCTCATAAAAACTCGGCCAGCCGCAGCCAGAATCATACTTGGTCTCGGCATTGAAGAGCGCGGCATCGCACACCAGGCAATGGTAGACGCCATCGCGCTTGTTGTGCAGCAGGCGCCCGCTAAAGGGCGGCTCGGTACCATGGTTTTGCGTTACGTAGAATTGCATTTCGGTCAGATCGTTTTTCAGATCGTCCTGGGAGGAATTGTTCGCCATTTGTTTACATCTCGCGGTCATGATTCGACAACTTATCAGCCTGATTCTAACAAAACATTAACACTCAGGGCTCGACTTTTGTTCTAAACTTAGCAGTTGCGATAAAGCAGCCAGGGAATTGTGATGAGTCTCACACTTTTATCTTTAGTGACCTTTAAAATCTTGGGCGGCACCCCATATGGGGAAGATGCTCAAAGGGAAAGTGAGATTAATCAGTCTGACCACGGACATGCGGATGATTGATTTGTCGCAATGATTGACACGATTCCGCTTGACGCTGCGTAAGGTTTTTGTAATTTTACAGCCAACCTTTTATTCACTAACAAATAGCTGGTGGAATATATGACTATCAAAGTAGGTATCAACGGTTTTGGCCGTATCGGTCGCATTGTTTTCCGTGCTGCTCAAGAGCGTTCTGACATCGAAATCGTTGGTATCAACGATCTGTTAGATGCGGATTACATGGCATACATGCTGAAGTACGACTCCACTCACGGTCGTTTCAACGGCACCGTTGAAGTGAAAGACGGCCACCTGGTTGTTAACGGCAAAACCATCCGTGTTACTGCTGAGAAAGACCCGGCTAACCTGAAGTGGAACGAAATCGGCGTTGACGTTGTTGCTGAAGCTACCGGTATCTTCCTGACCGACGAAACTGCTCGTAAGCACATCACTGCCGGCGCGAAAAAAGTTGTTCTGACCGGTCCGTCCAAAGACAACACCCCGATGTTCGTGCGTGGCGCTAACTTCGAGAAATATGCAGGCCAGGACATCGTTTCCAACGCTTCCTGCACCACCAACTGCCTGGCTCCGCTGGCGAAAGTTATCAACGACAACTTCGGCATCATCGAAGGTCTGATGACTACCGTTCACGCGACCACCGCTACTCAGAAAACCGTTGATGGCCCTTCTCACAAAGACTGGCGCGGCGGCCGCGGCGCAGCTCAGAACATCATCCCGTCCTCTACCGGCGCTGCTAAAGCAGTAGGTAAAGTTCTGCCGGAACTGAACGGCAAACTGACCGGTATGGCGTTCCGCGTTCCGACTCCGAACGTATCCGTTGTTGACCTGACCGTTCGTCTGGAAAAAGCAGCGTCCTACGAAGAGATCAAGAAAGCCATCAAAGCCGCTTCTGAAGGCGAAATGAAAGGCGTTCTGGGTTACACCGAAGACGACGTTGTTTCTACCGATTTCAACGGCGAAGTCTGCACTTCCGTGTTCGATGCTAAAGCAGGTATCGCACTGAATGACAACTTCGTGAAACTGGTCTCCTGGTACGACAACGAAACCGGCTACTCTAACAAAGTTCTGGATCTGATCGCTCACATCTCCAAATAAGTTGAGATGGTAAGCTTTCTGAAAGGGCGACTTCGGTCGCTCTTTTTTTGTTTTGAAGACAGAGGATTGCGTTAATGATTACTAAAATTTTTGCACTTCCGGTAGTCGAACAAATCACGCCGACGCTCTCGCGCCGCACGCTGGATGATCTCGATGTGCTGGTTGTCGACCATCCGCAGGTGAAAGCCGCGTTTGCTTACCAGGGCGCGCATCTGCTGTGCTGGAAACCGCAGGGTGAAGAAGAGGTGCTGTGGCTAAGCGGCAACACGCCGTTTAAAGAGGGTGTGGCAATCCGCGGCGGCGTGCCGATTTGCTGGCCGTGGTTTGGCCCGGCGAAAGAGCAGGGTCTGCCGGCGCACGGTTTTGCCCGCAACCTGCCGTGGGCACTGCAGGCGCATAACGAAGATGAGAGCAGCGTAGTGCTGACCTTCGAACTGCAGAGCAGCGACGCGTCGCGTCAGCACTGGCCGCACGACTTCACCCTCTTCGCCCGCTTCAAGCTGGCGGCAACCTGCGAAATGGAGCTGGAAGCGCACGGTGAGTTCGAAACCACCTTTGCGCTGCACACCTACTTCAACGTTGGCGATATTGCTGAGGTCAAAGTGAGCGGCCTCGGCGATCGCTATATCGATAAAGTGAACGACGCCAAAGAGGATGTGCTGGCCGACGGCGTGCAGACCTTCCCGGATCGCGTCGACCGCGTCTACCTCAACGCCGAGGGTTGCAGCCTGATCCATGATGCGAAGCTGAACCGCGCAATTGAAGTGACCCATCACCACAACGCTAACGTTGTTGCCTGGAACCCGGGCCCGGCGCTCTCCGTCAGCATGGCGGACATGCCGGATGATGGTTACAAAACCTTTGTCTGCGTCGAGTCGGTCAATGCGACCGTGGCGCAGAAAGCGAGCGAAGAGAAACCTTCCCGCCTTGCGCAGACCATCCGCGTCGTTAAACGCTGATCGCCCTGCCTTCCCTCTCCCGCCGGGAGAGGGAGTTGCCTCTCTTACACCACATCCAGCGGGGTTTTTCCCTCCGGCGCAGGAAACGCCGCGTCCAGCTGTCGCATCTCCTCATCACTGAGCACAATAGTGAGCGCCGCGGCATTCTCTTCCACATGCTTAATGCCCGATGCTTTCGGGATCGCCATCACGCCCTGATGATGGATCACCCACGCCAGTAAGATTTGCGCCGCGCTGGCGCGATGCGCCTCGGCAACCTGCTGCACCACCCTGTTTTCCATCAGCCCGTCGCGCAGACGCCCGGCCTGCGCCAGCGGGCAGTAGGCCATCACCGGCATTGCCTGCTGCTGACACCACGGCAGCAGATCATATTCAATACCGCGTGAAGCCAGGTGGTAGAGCACCTGATTGGTGGCGCAGGCATCGCCGCCGCTCACCTGCATCAGCTCCTGCATGTCGCTGTAATCGAGATTGGAGACGCCCCAGCGGCGGATTTTCCCCTGCTGGATAAGCCTCTCCATCACCTCAACCGTTTCCGCCAGCGAATAGTTACCGCGCCAGTGCAGCAGATAGAGATCGAGCGCATCGGTTTTCAGCCGTCGCAGGCTCGCTTCGCAGGCGGCAATCGCCTTCTCCCCGCCCGCGTTCCACGGGTAGACTTTCGATACCAGAAACACCTTGTCGCGCAGGCCGCCCTGCAGCGCCTCGCCGACCACCTCTTCTGCCGCGCCATCGGCGTACATCTCTGCGGTATCGATAAGCGTCAGACCCAGATCGATGCCCGCCCGTAGTGCAGAAACTTCCTGCTGCCGGGAACGGGCGTTTTCACCCATATACCACGTGCCCTGCCCGATAGCAGGCAGTACCTTGCCACCGAGACGTATCGTTTTCTCTGCCATCTTCTCCTCCTGCGTTGAACGCACCACCATAAAACAAAACAGGGCCATAGGCCCTGTTGGAATGCACAACATGCACTGTAAACGTGCACAATCAGAAGCGGTAGGTCACACCCGTTGAGAGCAGACCGGACCAGGATTTATCCACCATCGGGCTGTCTTTGACCTCATCAGAGAGGTGCGAGTAGCGGCCGGTGCCGTAAACGCTCCAGTTGTCGGCGAAACGGTAGCTGACGGTCAGCTCAAGGTACGGGTCCCAACTGCTGTCCGGATCGTAGCTCGACAGCCCGCTGCGGCGCGATTCTGAACGCGATACGCCGTAGTAGTATTCGTTCTGGTTATCGCTGCTCCACTCCACGCCGATACCCGGCGTCACGGTCAGACCGCCGTTAGTGTAGTTGTAGAGCCAGGCCAGATCCCACACTACGCCGTTGCTGTTATCCAGCACGTCACCGGCAAGGGTGGTGCGCAGAAAACCATACTGCGTGTTATGGATATAGCTTAGACCGGCCATTGCCGTTGATTTGCGGCGATCGAGCTGGCGCAGCTGGATATTGTCGCTGTCTTTCGGCTTGAACTGCCACGGTGAGTAGAAAGCCATCACCGACAGTTTGTCCGCTTCGTCATTCCAGAGGTAGTAGCCGCCGCCGATGCCGCGGAACCAGAAGTCATCGCTCTCATAAGTTACAACCGGAAGCGGCGTAACGCGCGTGTCGTACTCCTTATAAGGAGACTCCATCACGCCCACACCCGCGCCGAGAGAAAAATTGCTTTCTGCATTGGCCGCGCAGGCAGAGATCGCCGTCGCTACGCCCAGTGCCAGGAGTTTGAATTTGGTCACAGTCCTTTCTTTCCTGTTCGTCAAATAATTGGCGGATGAAGTGTAGTCGCCCCGCGCACCCTGCCCAACTCTTTTTATCTGAAGATTACAAAAAATTAACTTTCTACTCTGAAGCCCCGTTATGACGCTTCCATTACAGCGTTATGAAACAACGATGAAAGCGTCAGCCGCGGCTTATGACAAAAACAGGATTTTTAGGATGAGTTATTGATATGCCATTGAAATTGGTTTTCGGCCGCATGCAAGATTTGCAAAGCCTTCTACGCTTAAATTAAGAAGATGATTTACCTGATCCGCGCTCAGTTGTTGGCATGCAACCTGGCACAAGGGTTGCTCGGTGACTAAAAGCGTCGTTCAGCTAACGCTTCCGGGAGCCTCCATTACTCATACGAACGGCTCTTAACCTGTGCTAAAAAACGAAAGGACGGCATGCCATGAATATATTCGATCACTATCGCCAGCGCTATGAAGCTGCCAAGGACGAAGAGTTCACACTGCAGGAGTTTCTTGCCATCTGTAAGCAAGATCGCAGTGCCTATGCTAACGCGGCAGAACGGCTATTGATGGCCATTGGTGAGCCCGTGATGGTTGACACCGCTCAGGAGCCACGGCTTTCCCGTCTCTTTTCGAACCGGGTTATCGGACGCTACCCGGCGTTTGAAGAGTTCTATGGTATGGAAGAAGCTATCGAGCAGATTGTCTCTTACCTCAAGCACGCCGCGCAGGGGCTTGAAGAGAAGAAACAGATCCTCTATCTGCTCGGCCCGGTCGGGGGCGGTAAATCCTCTCTGGCTGAACGCCTGAAATCCTTAATGCAGCGCGTGCCCATCTACGTCCTGAGCGCCAACGGCGAACGCAGCCCGGTCAACGACCATCCGCTCTGCCTGTTTAACCCGCAGGAAGATGCGCAGATCCTCGAAAAAGAGTACAACGTGCCGCGCCGCTACCTCGGCACCATCATGTCGCCATGGGCGGCAAAACGGCTGCATGAGTTTGGCGGCGATATCAGTAAATTCCGCGTCGTCAAAGTGTGGCCGTCGATTCTGGAGCAGATTGCCATCGCCAAAACCGAACCGGGCGATGAGAACAACCAGGATATCTCCGCGCTGGTGGGTAAAGTCGATATCCGCAAACTGGAAAACCACGCGCAAAACGACCCTGATGCCTACGGCTACTCCGGCGCACTCTGCCGCGCCAACCAGGGGGTGATGGAGTTCGTCGAAATGTTTAAAGCGCCGATCAAGGTGCTGCATCCGCTGCTGACCGCCACCCAGGAGGGGAACTACAACGGCACCGAGGGGATCTCCGCCCTGCCGTTTAACGGCATTATTCTCGCCCACTCAAACGAATCGGAATGGGTGCTGTTCCGTAACAACAAAAACAACGAGGCGTTCCTCGACCGTGTCTACATCGTCAAGGTGCCGTACTGCCTGCGCATCTCGGAAGAGATGAAGATCTACGAAAAACTGCTTAACCACTCTGAGCTCTCCCACGCGCCGTGCGCGCCAGGGACGCTGGAGACGCTGGCGCGCTTCTCTATTCTTTCGCGCCTGAAAGAGCCGGAAAACTCCAGCATCTACTCCAAAATGCGGGTTTACGACGGCGAGAGTTTGAAAGATACCGATCCGAAAGCGAAATCCTATCAGGAGTACCGTGATTACGCGGGTGTCGACGAAGGGATGAACGGCCTTTCAACGCGTTTCGCCTTTAAGATCCTTTCGCGGGTATTCAACTTCGATCATGTGGAAGTGGCGGCCAACCCGGTGCACCTCTTCTATGTGCTGGAGCAGCAGATTGAGCGTGAGCAGTTCCCGCAGGAGCAGGCTGAGCGCTATCTCGAGTTCCTTAAAGGCTACCTGATCCCGAAATACGCCGAATTTATCGGGAAAGAGATCCAGACCGCCTATCTCGAATCCTACTCGGAGTATGGGCAGAACATTTTCGACCGTTATGTCACCTACGCCGACTTCTGGATTCAGGATCAGGAGTACCGCGATCCCGATACCGGTCAGCTGTTTGACCGTGAGTCTCTTAATGCGGAACTGGAGAAGATTGAGAAACCGGCCGGGATCAGTAACCCGAAAGATTTCCGTAACGAGATCGTCAACTTCGTGCTGCGCGCCCGCGCCAATAATAGCGGTCGCAACCCGAACTGGACCAGTTACGAAAAACTGCGCACGGTTATTGAGAAGAAAATGTTCTCCAATACCGAAGAGCTGCTGCCGGTCATCTCCTTTAACGCCAAAACCTCGACCGACGAGCAGAAAAAACATGATGACTTTGTCGACCGCATGATGGAGAAAGGCTATACCCGCAAGCAGGTGCGCCTGCTATGCGAATGGTATCTGCGGGTTCGTAAATCCTCATAACAGCACCACCCCGGCCGCGCCCCGTGCGCGGTCTGTTGCAAAGTTGGCATACGCAGCGGGAGGGAACTATGACCTGGTTCATTGACCGGCGTCTGAACGGCAAAAACAAGAGCGCGGTGAACCGCCAGCGCTTTTTACGCCGTTACAAAGCGCAAATAAAGCAGTCCATTTCCGGGGCGATCAATAAACGATCGGTCACGGATGTCGAGAGCGGCGAGTCTGTCTCAATCCCGACGGAAGATATTAGCGAACCGATGTTCCACCAGGGGCGCGGCGGCTTGCGCCATCGCGTTCACCCGGGGAACGACCATTTTGTGCCCAACGATCGCATCGAGCGCCCGCAAGGCGGCGGCGGTGGCGGAGGCAGCGGCCAGGGCGATGCCAGCCAGGATGGTGAAGGCCAGGATGAGTTTGTTTTCCAGATCTCGAAAGATGAGTATCTCGATCTGCTGTTTGAAGATCTCGCCCTGCCAAACCTGCAAAAAAACCAGCAGCGGCAGATGAATGAGTACAAAACGCACCGCGCCGGGTATACCGCCAACGGTGTGCCGGCCAATATCAGCGTCGTGCGATCGCTGCAAAACTCCCTCGCCCGCCGCACGGCGATGACGGCCGGCAAGCGCCGCGAACTGCGCGAGCTGGAGAGCAATCTGGAGACCGTCGCCAAAAGCGAGCCGGCGCAACTGCTGGAGGAGGAGCGTCTGCGCAAAGAGATTGCCGAGCTGCGGGCGAAAATCGAGCGTGTGCCCTTTATCGACACCTTCGACTTACGCTACAAGAACTACGAAAAACGCCCGGAGCCCTCCAGCCAGGCGGTGATGTTCTGCCTGATGGACGTTTCCGGCTCGATGGATCAGGCCACCAAAGATATGGCCAAGCGATTCTATATCCTGCTCTATCTCTTCCTGAGCCGAACCTATAAAAACGTGGAAGTGGTCTATATCCGCCACCACACGCAGGCGAAAGAGGTGGATGAGCATGAGTTCTTCTACTCACAGGAGACGGGCGGCACGATTGTCTCCAGCGCCCTGAAACTGATGGATGAGGTAGTAAAAGCGCGTTACGACCCTGGGCAGTGGAATATCTACGCCGCGCAGGCCTCCGATGGCGATAACTGGGCGGATGACTCCCCCCTGTGTCACGAAATTCTGGCGAAGAAGATCCTGCCGGTGGTGCGTTACTACAGTTATATCGAGATCACCCGTCGGGCGCACCAGACGCTGTGGCGCGAGTATGAACATCTGCAAACGATGTTTGATAACTTCGCTATCCAGCATATTCGCGACCAGGATGATATCTACCCGGTATTCCGCGAACTGTTTCATAAGCAGAATGCAAATTAAGATATAACTCGCATATAAATCAGCCAGTTAAATTGCTTTCACTGGCTGATTTTCCTCATGTTTAAGCACCACAAAATTGTCTAACAATATCAAAAATTTACTTGTTGATATGAGGCTTTTGGAATTAAATCGGGGATTTTAAACTATTGTGCATAAGATGCAGGAGTAACACTGGCATGGCTGATCAAACGGGGATAGGTCATCGTATCTGATTAGGAAATAGCGATGTAATTTTACGTTGTGAGAAACGTTCAAAGATATTGGGTGTTAAAGAATGACGGAAATGGAGGATGGCTTTTTAGAAAATGATCTGGACTGGTTTTTATCCAGCCCGGATGGGTACCTGGCGCATTTTGCAACAGCAGGCCAGGGGCCGGTTCCTGAAAGGATCAAAGCCTCTGTCGAGGACTATAATTTTATCTTTGATTATGTTTACTCGCTGGCCCCCATGTCGGAGGTCTATGTTATAGAAGCCAATCTGCCTGCATTTTCAAATGAGCAGCAACGTGTTGGCTATCTACGTTCATTTGTTGAGATGTCAAGAAAAGGCGTGTTCAGTTACGATTATGAACAAGCTGGATATAAATTAATTGCTAAACCAAAAACACCGTTGAAATATGAGTCATTGCCAAATGAAGTGAAAGAGGTGATTTATGTTGCAGATGAAGGAATAGACTTATAGAAATGATGTGCTGATGCGACCTGCGCCCATTTTTGACATACAACAGTTCCATTTCTGGCACAAATCAGACCGTTCAATCTCTGACCCCAGTTAAAACAATCACATCCAACCCAGCTGCTGCATGCGGAGCAATGCATTGTATTTAAAAATAGATCGCAGTGACAAACTCAACATCTATCGTTCCAGCCATTCAACGCAAGTTGCAGATGATGCTCTATAAAGGGAGTTTTGAATGCGCTATAACCCTGTGCATCGTTCTTATATAGCAATTGTGCTGTACGCTTTACCTCAGCGTAAGCCATTGCAATATCAGTGTGTTTTCTCAGGTAATCACGAAAAGCAAGATGTCTAAGTACCTGTCTATCCCCTACTGAAAACGCATGCACTTGATGGCTACGCTGATTACCCTCTTTTATGAAGTACCGACGTCCCGCAATACCGTTTTCACCGCGAGCAACGTATCCGGCGTTGACCATTGCAGGGGTACATTGATCCAATTCATTGATATCTGAAACTTCCACCAGGACATCAATCACGGGCTTTGCTGAGAGGCCAGGCACTGACGTACTGCCAATATGATGAATATCCTTAGCCACCTCACCCAGCAGTCTCTTTATCAGAAAACTTTCAGCATTAAACAGCTCAGGCCATTTTTCATCGTATGGCACCACAACTATTTCCCGCATAAATAACCTCTTCTTTTTCCAGAAGCTTTTAATATAAAAGTTCCTAAAGCATATTCATCGGAATTGCATGAGGCAAACAACTTATGCTCTCAGCCCAGAGAAGGGTCATAGGCGCAATGTTCGCTTTGAGTTGAATAAGTGAAAAGTTGATGCTGCGCAACGGATCATCCCATAAGGATTGAAAGGTCACGGTACCAGGCGTATCAAGAGAGACGGCAACTTTGCCATTCTTTTAGGAAACGCAAATATGGCTGACAGAAGACCACTTAATCCAGGCGTAGTTGTTCCTAAACCCGGCGGTGGTACACAGCCCCGCGATCGTAACAATGATGGTCGAGTCCGCGAAAAGCGCTCGGATGCTGGTAAACCACGGAAATAATGGCAAGCCGCCTCCGGGCGGCTTTTTCCAAAAATGAACGAGCTTTAGCAGGATTTACCTTTGTCGGCTTAGAGCGAGGAGCGGATATAAATTCTCGCAAGCCGATTGCGGTGCATTAAAGTGCAGACTTAACGATAAACTGAGCAACTTAGGATAGAGCGCTCTTATGTTGGGGCAGAACATGACCCATTCGAGCAGCTAAAAAGTGAATTATTCATGAGTAGACGACTTAGCAGAAAGCTTGTGCGCAAGCTTTAATTAAGGGGTTTGCTTTCATTTAGTAAAAACCAAACTCCCTTTTGCTGCAGTCGATGTCAATGGCACAAGCACCGCGAGTAGCAACACCCAAAACTTGATTTGCATCCTCTTCTCCTTTTGTTTGTTGGTTGCTCTGCTCTCCATTAATTAACACAAGCTGCTGTTAGCAACGTCTTCTTCTGGCAAATCGCTACCCCCTATCACTTCGGCCTTTTGTTAGGAACGCTTAAAATTAACATCTAAATCAGCCAGTTAAATAAAAATAACTGGCTACTGCCCTGCCTGCCTGCCTGCCTGCGCAATAACTTAGTTTACTTAACCGCCCTCAAAATCTACAAAACCCGCAATTAAATAACGCACGACACAATTGAACACATTTTGATTGATTTCAACCCTAATGGTTTTTCATCCCCCTGCCGATAGTGTTCCACACCAAAATTGTGATGAGAAAACCGATGAAAATTTCTACACGACTGAGCGTAGGGTTTGGCTTGATTATTGTCTTATTTATCCTGTGTGCCGCCACTGCGTTGCAGGGTCTCTGGCATGCGCGCGAGAGCATGAACGACACGGTAAATTCCAAAATGAAGCGCTATGACCTGGTGCTGGATATGCGCAGTAACGTGCGTGATATGGCCATCGCCGTGCGTAACCTCGCGCTGCTGACCGACCCGGTGCAGATGCAGCCGGAGTGGAAGCGGCTGAACGATCAGCGCGATCTCTATATCCATAACCGTGAACTGCTGGAACAGAGCATGGCGTCGAACGTCTCCGATGAGGGTAAAACAGCGCTTACACGCATTGTTGCCGCCGAGCCTGCGGCTCTTTCCACGCTGATGGAGGCGGGAAAACTGGGCCTGTCGAACCGTCAGGAGGAGACCACCACCTACCTGATGGACACCGCCCGCCCGGCGCAGAAATCGCTGCTTGATGCCCTTAACGCGCTGACGGATGTGCAGATGAAGCTAAGCCGCGATACGCTCGCGGAGAACGGCGAAAATATCTCTCGCACGGTGCTGACCCTGATGGGGCTGGCGGCGCTGTCGATCTTACTGGCCGTGGCAACCTGTATGCTGACGGTGCGTGTGCTGATGCGCCAGCTTGGCGGCGAACCCTCCCAGGCGCAGGCGCTTGCCGCTGCCATTGCCGGGGGCGATCTTAGCTCGCCGGTGACACTGCGTCGCAACGATACCAGCAGCCTGCTGGCTTCTCTTGCCGGTATGCAATCGAATCTGCGCAGCCTGGTCTCCGATATCCGCGATGCTTCCGTCTCGGTAGCCTCGGCGGCAGATGAGATCTCGCAGGGCAATACTGAGCTCTCCTCCCGTACTGAGCAGCAGGCTGCTGCCCTGCAGGAGACGGCCGCCAGCATGGAGCAGCTGACCGCCACGGTAAAAAGCAATGCCGACGGTGCGCGCCAGACCGCTGACACCGCCCGCACCACCGCTACGCTGGCCCGCACCGGCGGCGAAGAGCTGGGGCGCATGTCGCAGACGATGAATGCCATCTCCCAGAGCGCGGTAAAAGTGCGCGAGATCACAAGCGTAATCGAAGGCATCGCCTTCCAGACCAACATCCTCGCGCTGAACGCCGCGGTCGAAGCGGCTCGCGCCGGTGAGCAGGGGCGTGGGTTTGCCGTGGTCGCCGGTGAAGTGAGAACCCTTGCGCAGCGCAGCGCCAGTGCAGCACTGGATATCAAAACGCTGATTGAACAGGCGGTCGCGCAGGTTGAAGATGGCGTCGCTGAAGCCGCCGACACCGGCGACAACATCCTGAAGGTGGTTGGCATGGTCGGCGATCTGGCGGATGCGATGGATAATCTCTCCCTCTCCTCCTCTGAGCAGATGCAGGGTATCAGCCAGGTCAGCCTGGCGGTCAGCCAGATGGATGGCGTGACGCAGAACAATGCCGCGTTGGTAGAGGAGTCATCCAGCGCGTCGCAGTCGCTCTCTGCCCAGGCGCATGCCCTGCGCGGCATGGTCGACACCTTCCGCCTCTAACCTGTCACAGCGCGCCGCCGGAAAAAAGCCTAAAAGCGGCGCGGTTTTGCCTCTGATTCATACATCAGCCTTAATTATGTTGACGTCAACATAATTAGACTCAATACTTCGCCCAGACAGCCGACGCGCGGGCCCTCTCTTCCTCTTCTCCTGCGCCTCTTTAATCGGAACGTGAACGTGCCGGCCTCCCTGAATCCGTTGCCGCTATTCAGAGAGAGAATCCTATCTTTCCAACAGGCCCAAATAGCTTATGTGTATCGACGCAAATAACGACAGTGATAAGAGTGGTGATCTGCCAGCCCCGAGTGATGCGCCGGTGACCGTGGATCAGTTTCTCTGCTTCGCGCTCTACTCCGCCTCGCTGGCGATGACCCGGCTTTATCAGTCACGGCTGAAACCGCTCGGGCTGACCTACCCGCAGTATCTGGTGCTGCTGGCGCTGTGGGAAAAAGATAACGTGACGGTGTCGGAAGTGGGCGCCCGAGTCCAGCTGGACTCCGGCACGCTGAGCCAGTTGCTGAAACGGCTTGAGGCTTCCGGCCTGGTCTCCAGAAAGCGCGATACGCAAGGCGACGAGCGGCGGGTGCTGATCACCCTGACCGAACAGGGGCAGCAGTTAAAGATAGATGCCGCCGGTGTTCCCGCTGATATGGTCTCGGTAATGGACACGCCGTTTGCAGAGTTATCTGACCTGGCAACCCGCGTTAGCGCGCTGCGTGAAAAACTTTTAAAAGCTCTGCCCTGACACATTTTTTGTGCCTCAGGCGAGGTGACCAATGGCTACGCACCATAAGCACCGGCGCGTAGATAAGCTACCAACTGGATGAGCATCCCGAGGAACAGAGCGTGACAATTCCCCACCCAGACGACAAAGACGCCGTCCATGCCGCGATTGGCAACGCCGCACAAGCACTGCTTCGCGCCGGGCGCACCCTGAGCAAGGGTAATATTCTGGCGCACCTTATCGCCTGCGAAGCTGAATCAGTGGGTGCCGCGAAGGCGGTTTATGTTCAGGCCATCTCGCTGTTACAGCCAAAAAAGCACTCATAGAGGACGTAAACCCTGTTCACCGGGGAAAACGACATGAAAAAGTTTATCTCCACGCTCCTGCTCACTCTGCTCTGTACGCTGCTGCCCGGCTGTAAGAGCCTGAAAAAAATCGAGCCTGAAAAGCACTTTTCCGGCGCGCAGCTGGTGCTGGCAAAGGCGATTCAGGCGGGAGATCGCTACACCATCCTGCGTCTGGCAAAAACGACGGACCTTAGCACGCCGGGAAATGAAGATTTGACGATCCTCTTTTTTGCCCTCAATGAGTCTTTTTATCATGGCAACCCGCCTGAGCGGTTGCAGATCGTCACAGATTTGGTGCGCCTGGGTGCAGACCCGTTGCAACCGCAGAAGGATAAATCCTGGAGCCCCGCTGAAATGGTGGCAATGGGCGATAAGGATATCTGGCTGAAAGCGATGCTTGACGGCGGCCTCAATCCAAACGCCCGCGATAAGCGCTATGACGAGCCGCTTATCTTCTCGACCATTAAGGCAAAAAACAACGCCACGCTGGCGTTATTGCTTGCACGCGGCGCGGATATAAACAGCCGTGACTCGCTGGGCAACACACTGCTGGCCGAGGCGTTTTTTGGTGCCGAGTTCGACAAGATTGCGCTTCTGCTGGCTAAGGGGGCGAACCCGGATCTGCGTAATCACCAGGGGGACTCCTTCAGACAGATGGTCAGCGAAGATCTGGCGAGAATTAAAAAAGAGGGCGAGTTCTACCACAACTTATTCAAGGTGAACGAAAGGCTTAAGCGTCAGGGCGCGTAAGGCGTGGCGCGTGTCTGACGCCAACCTTGCCTTCCATGTTGGCCACACGCTTACGCGGTCATCTGCATACAGACTTCAGCACAGCGGCGGCACTGCGCGGCGCACTGTTGGCAGTGATCGTGCTGATGCTTCGAACACTCTTCGGCACAGGCGCGGCAGACATCCGCGCAAATACGGCACACCTGCTTCGCATGCTCGCTCTCCAGGCTTAACAACTGCGCGGTAACACGGCAGAGCGCGGCACACTCCATATCCGTTTTTATGCACGCTCTCATCATCTCAAGGTGCGGCTCCTGCAAACAGGAGACCGCACAGCGATCGCAGGCTTCGGCACACTGATAACAAGCATCAATGCAGGCCTGATATTCATTAGCCATAGTCACACTCCCGATGTGGATAAAGTGAACCTCTAAGTCTAGTTAAACCGCTCAGAATCGCCATTTAACCGCGCAGGATGTCGCTCACTGTCGGTTAAAGCGAGAATTAGCACCTAAAACCACGCCTATTTGGCCTCTAAGCACAGGAAGTTTATGGCAAAGTAACCTCATTAAATTTGCCAGCCATCTCAGTCACATGGCGCAGGACTACGTGCATGATCGAACTCAAAGACTTAAAAGTGTTTCTGCAAGATCCGGAAATGACAAAGAAGATCGATCAGGTTTGGGACGATCTGGGTGAGCAATTTGTGCAGGCGCAGGCGACTCTTCCACCGGAAAAAGCGATGCCGCGACGCGAGCTCTCTTTTCATACTCACGTAAAACTGCTGGGCTATCTCTGCTGGCTGGTGAATAACGCTAATGCGGCGGGTGACATTATTGAGATTGGCGTCTGGAAAGGTAAATCCAGCGCGTTCATGAATGTGATGTGTGAACGTAAGCGCCGCATCATCAGCATCGATCCTATGGAGTTGCAGAATCAGCATCTGGAACTGGGCTTCTATCACGAGCATATTTTCCCGGAAATTACACTGGTACGCGGCTATTCAGAGCGCAGCATCGAACGAGTGCTGGCGCTGGAGCCGAAAACAATTTTGCTGCATATCGACGGCGGTCACCTGAAAGAGCACGTTCTCGCTGACTTCCTGCTTTATGCGCCGACGGTGGTTAGCGGTGGATTTATTGTGTTCGATGATTACCGCGATCATCAATACTCACCGGAAGTCGGCCCTGCGGTCGACCTGCTGCGCGCTGGCGGTTTCTTCAGCGGCTACGATGTTATCGGCAGCGTGCCGGGGTTTGAAAACAGCTATCTTTTGCAGAAACATTAACCGTACACACAAAGAATTGTTTGTAGTGCTTGTATTTCTTGGCCGCCCCCGGGGCGGCATTTTTATTTTCAGCCCCCGCGATGTGCGGTAATGTAAACTTCTTTACATTTTCCGGGAGCGACCATGTCTGAGATTGCCAGCCGCGATATCCACGCGCATCTACTCCATCTTCTTACTGAGCAACAGGCCCGCTTTCGCGTGGTTGAGCATGATGCCGTCGGCAAGTGTGAAGCGGTGAGTGAAATTCGCGGTACCGCCCTCGGCCAGGGGGCTAAAGCGCTGGTGTGTAAAATCAAAGGCAACGGCGTAAAAAAACATGTGCTGGCGATCCTTGCCGCCGACCTGCAGGCCGATCTTAGCCGTTTAGCGCAGCACTTTGGCGGCCTGAAAGCCTCGCTGGCAAGCCCGGCCGAAGTCGATGCCCTCACCGCCTGCGTCTTTGGCGCCATTCCCCCCTTCTCTTTTCACCCCGACCTTGAACTGGTTGCCGACCCGGTGCTATTTCAGCGCGTCGATGAGATCGCCTTCAACGCCGGGCTGCTGGATAAATCACTCATCATGAATACGCACGACTATTTACGCATCGCCCAACCGGCGCTCGTCGACTTTCGCCGCGAGAGCGCAGAGTAAGGACACTTTGCATGTTTGATACCACGCTGTTTATTCTGCTCGCCCTCGCCGCGCTCGGCTTTGTCAGCCATAACACCACCGTTGCGGTCTCGATTCTGGTGCTGATCATTGTGCGCGTCACGCCGCTGAACACCTTCTTTCCGTGGATCGAAAAACAGGGGCTGACGGTCGGCATTATTATTCTGACAATTGGCGTGATGGCACCGATTGCCAGCGGATCGCTGCCGCCCTCGACGCTGCTGCACTCCTTTGCCAACTGGAAATCGCTGGTGGCGATTGCCGTCGGGGTGTTTGTCTCATGGCTGGGCGGGCGCGGGGTTACGCTGATGAGTTCGCAGCCTTCGCTGGTCGCGGGGCTGCTGGTGGGAACGGTGTTGGGCGTGGCCCTGTTCCGGGGCGTGCCGGTCGGGCCACTGATTGCCGCAGGCCTGGTGTCGCTGCTAATTGGTCGGCAGTGAAAGCCGCCGCTGCCAGCGCTTCACGCCATACTCCAGCGCGCTGCACAGCAGGTAGTAGACCAGCCCGGTGAAGATAAACAGCGCCGCCGGATAGACCTGCACGCGGTTGTTCACCTGACCGGCGACAGTGGTCAGCTCCGGCACATTGACAATAAAGGCCAGCGAGGTGTCTTTCAGCAGCGCGATCAGCAGGCCGATAAACGACGGCAGCGCGTTACGTAACGCCTGCGGCAGCAGCACGTGGCGCAGGATCTGCACACTGGCAAAACCGCTGCTCAGCGCCGCTTCATACTGCCCGCGCGGGAGTGCCCCCAGCGCCGCCAGCGTCGAGTACATCACCGACGCCGAGGTAAACCACGCCAGCGCCAGCGTGACTGTTACCGCCCCGGGCAAGTCCGCGCCGGTTATCCATGGCAGTAAAAACCAGAGCCAGAAGATAACGAAGATCAGCGGGATGCCGCGGATCAGCTCCGCCCACAGAAATAGCACCTTGCGCGGCCAGCCGCGAAAACGCCAGGCGCAACAGGCCAGCAGAATACCGCCGGGAAATGCCAGCGCCGCTGCGCCGATGGTCATCAACAGCGACAACAGTACGCCACCCGGCTCACCCTGCGCGGCTCTGCCCCACAGCAGGTAGTCGAGGTTATCGGTAATGACGGTGATATTAGTGATCACGCGGCACCTCCGTGGCGTGGCGCAATGACCGCCAGTGGCGCGGCAGGTTAAACAGCACGCTCATCAACAGACCGAGCAGCAGATAGAGCGCGCTGCCCACGGCAAAGGCTTCCAGCGCGTGGGCGTTAAAGCTCTCAATCTGCCGCGTCTGATAGGTGAGTTCGCCCAGCCCAATCCCGGTCGCCAGTGAAGAGAGTTTCATCAGGTTGAGATACTGCCCCACCACCGGCTGCCACGCATTCTGTAGCCCCTGCGGCAGCAGCACCCAGCGAAAGATCGCCAGCGGGCTGAAACCCTGCGACTGCGCCGCCTCCACCTGACCGCGCGGTACAGCGAGCAGCCCGGCCTGGATCTCCTCCACCAGAAAGGCGGCGGTAAAGAGCCCAAGCGCCCAGGCTGAGGAGAGAAACTCCGGCGTAAACCACCAGACATCGCCCGGCAGAATGCTAAAGGCGTGTTCGTCGTTTACATACTGGCGAACCGCCAGTGGCAGAACGTTCCATGCGGCGAAATACCAGAACAGCAGCTGCACCAGTAGCGGTGTGTTACGAAACAGCGATACCCATGCCGCCACCGCGCTCCGCCCCATGCGACCGCCCGCCAGACGCAGCGCCAGCAGCAGCACGGTAAGCAGGGTGGCGAGGATCATGCCCACCAGTGTGACCCACACGGTAGTGAGAAAACCGGAGAAGATCCACGCTGCGGGCTGGCCGCTGAGCACGCCTGCCCAGTCAAGATGCAGTGCCATTACAACTCCTTGTTATCGGCATGCAGCGGGTTAAGCACCTTTTGCAGAAAACGCTGCGCGCGCGGATGCTGCGGCGCGGTAAAGAAGTCGGCGGGCGCGGCCTGCTCAAGAATTTCGCCGCCATCGATAAAAATCACCCGGTCGGCGATCTCGCGCGCAAACTGCATCTCGTGTGTGACCACAATCAGGGTGATGCCGCTGTGCGCCAGCGATTTCATCACCTGCAACACTTCGCCAATCATCTCCGGATCGAGGGCCGAGGTCGGCTCATCAAACAGGATGATGTGCGGGTCAGCCGCCAGCGTGCGCGCAATCGCCACCCGCTGCTGCTGCCCGCCGGAGAGCTGCGTCGGGTAGTGCTGCGCTTTCTCCTGCAGGCCAACGCGCGCCAGCAGCGCGAGCGCAATCTGCTGCGCTTCGGCAGCGCTTTTGCCGTGAATGTGGCGCAGCGCGAGGGTGATATTCTCCAGCGCGGTGAGGTGGGCGTAGAGGTTGAACTGCTGGAAAACAAAACCAACATGGCGGCGCAACTCGCGCAACTTACGGCCGGTGAGCTGGCTGGTGGGCTGACCATCGACAAAAATCTCGCCGCTTGAGAGATTTTCGAGCTGGTTAATCAGGCGGATGAGCGTCGATTTCCCGGAGCCGGAAGGGCCGCACACCGCCACCACTTCTCCTGCCGCAACCTGTAAATCAATCGCTTTCAGCACCACGTTGTCGCCGAAGCGTTTGCTCGCTTGGCGAAACACCACCGTGCCTTTTTGCACGGGCAACGCCCCTGCAGCATCCGCCACAGGGGAAGAGAAAAGACCTGCCAGCATTATTATTTCGCTTCTATGGTAAAGCTGCGCGGAGCCGGAGTTTTAGTTTGCGGGCCAAACCAGGTGTCATAAATTTTCGCTGCTTCACCGCTCTTTTCGAGGTTCACCAGCTCTGCGTTAACCTTGTTCAGCAGGGCGCTCTCCCCTTTGCTGACGCCGACGCCAATCTCCTCTTTCGACAGCAGATCGGGCAGGATCTTAAACTTCGCTTTGTCCGGCGCGCCCGCCAGCAGACCCGCCAGAATGGTGCTGTCCTGGGTGATTGCCTGCACGTTGCCGTTACGCAGCGCAGTCAGCGCCAGCGGAATATCGTCATAGGCCAGCACGCGCGATTGCGGGAAGCGCTGATGCAGCGCCTGCTCGCCGGTGGTGCCTTTTACCGCGCCGATGCGCGCTTTGCTGTAGGCATCAAGCTTGTCTGGTGAAGAGGCCGGAACGAGGAACTGCTGGCCGGTGACAAAGTAAGGCGTAGAGAAATCAATCACCTGCGCCCGTTCCGGGGTGATGGTGATGTCCGCGACAATCAGATCAACCTTGCCAGATTGCAGTAGCGGAATACGGTTCGCCGGGTTGGTGGCAACCAGTTGTAGCTTAACGCCGAGGCTTTTCGCCAGCGCTTTTGCAAAATCGACGTCGTAGCCAACGATATCGTGGGTTTTAGGGTCGATCGCGCCAAAGGGCGGGTTGGCGTCAAAGGTGGCGACTTTAACGACGCCTGCGGCTTTGATATCTGCCAGCTTGTCTGCCTGCGCGGAGAAGGAGAGCGCCGAAAGCAGCGCCAGCGCGCTGAACGCAGCCATTTTTTTAGTTTGTGATGAGATTGCCATGCTAATCCTTATGCCCGGTTATTGTGTTACTGCCGCGTTAAAGTCACATAAGGTTTTTCATCACACAAATATCAAAAAGTGCATTGAATATCTGAAAAAGTTATTAAAAACAGCTTCGCGATATTAATGACTTATCCGTTCTCTTCTGACGAAATAAACGGTTTAAACCCACACCACGGGAGTGGACTTAGCAGGAAAAAATATTACTGCTCGCCAAGCGTTGCCAGATAGCGCCCCGGCGTCTGCCCTAACCCCTTTTTGAACATGGTGATAAATGCCGTGGTCGAGTCATACCCCAGCGCCTGGGCGATGTGCTGTACGCTGTGCCCCTCAATCAGCAGCCGCAGGGCGAGGATCAGCTGTAACTGATGCCGCCAGCGGCGAAAGCTTAATCCCGTCTCTTTCACCACCAGGCGCGCAAGGTTGCGCTCGCTCATGGCGAAGCGCTGTGCCCACTGGTTCAACGTCTGCCGCTCGGCTGGTGCCTGCTCCATCGTCTCCACCATCAGGCGGATCTTGTGGTGCATAGAGACCGGAAGCTGGAGTTGCATCTGCGGCTGATGGGGTAACTCATCAAACAGCACCTGGATCAGACGCTGCGTCTGCGGCTCCCGCCGCTCGGCTGTTGAACGCGCGGCAAGTTGCAGGATCAATTCGCGCACCAGTGGCGAAATCTTCAGTGTGCAGCAGTGCTCCGGCATCACCACCGCCCAGCTTTCAATAAACAGGAAGCAGAGTTGCGCGTTGGCAGTGGCGTGATTGCTGTGCGGCACAAAGCCCGGTAGCCACATGGCGTGGTGCGGCGGCACCATCCAGCGGGCATTCTCCACTTCACAGGTGATCGCCCCTTTTAAGGCGAGGATCAGCTGCCCTTTGCGATGATGATGCGCGGGAATGCGCTGCTCGTGCGCCGCCATGCGGATGTGAAAGGCAACGGCGGCTTCCTGCTGGCTGTCGGGATCGAAGCCCGCTAAGGCTAAGTCGTGCATAAAGTTGTCCGAATTTAGCGATAAAGTGTCATTTTAGCTTGATTCAAACAGCGGTGAAAAACGCTATCGTAGTGCCCTCTGTTTATTTATGAGAACACCATGACCACTCCCTCTTTAAACGGCAAACAGCGTGTGCTGCTGATTATTGGCATCCTGATGATTGCCACCACGCTGCGCGTCACCTTCACCGGCGCGGCTCCGCTGCTGGATGCCATTCGCGCCGACTATGGCTTAACGACCGCGCAAACCGGCCTGCTCACCACCCTGCCGCTATTGGCCTTCGCGCTGATTTCGCCGCTGGCGGCGGGCGTGGCGCGCCGGATTGGTATGGAACGCAGCCTGTTTGCCGCGCTGCTGCTGATCTGCGCTGGCATCGCCCTGCGCTCGCTGCCCTCTTCTCTTCTGCTGTTTATCGGTACGGCGGTGATTGGCTGCGGTATTGCGCTCGGCAACGTGCTGCTGCCCGGCATGCTGAAGCGGGATTTTGCCGAACATGTCGCCAAACTGACCGGTGCCTATTCGCTCACCATGGGTGCGGCAGCGGCGCTCGGCTCTGCGGCGATGGTGCCGATTGCGCAGAGCGGCGCGGGCTGGCACGACGCGTTATTGACGCTAATGATCTTCCCGCTGCTGGCACTGCTGCTCTGGCTCCCACACCTGCGCCACGGCGCACCGGCGGCGCTCAGTGCCACAGGTGCGCTTCACAGCCTCGGCATCTGGCGCTCAGCGCTGGCCTGGCAGGTGACGCTCTATCTCGGGATCAACTCGCTGATTTACTACATTGTGATCGGCTGGCTGCCGTCGATTCTGATAAGCCAGGGCTTCAGCGAGGCGCAGGCCGGCTCACTGCACGGCGTGCTGCAACTGGCTACCGCCGCGCCCGGTTTACTGGTGCCGCTGGTGCTGCACCGCCTGCGGGATCAGCGGGCTATCGCGGCGCTGGTCGCACTGCTGTGTGCTGTGGGCGCGCTGGGGCTATGGCTGCAACCGGAGCACGCGGCGATCTGGACGGTGGTGTACGGATTTGGCTCCGGGGCGACGATGATCCTTGGCCTCACCTTTATTGGCCTGCGGGCAAGCTCGGCGCATCAGGCCGCCGCGCTGTCGGGGATGGCACAGTCGGTGGGTTATCTGCTCGCCGCCTGCGGACCGCCGCTGATGGGGAAAGTGCATGACGCCAGCGGCGACTGGCATCTGCCGCTGATCGCCTGTGCGCTGCTGTCGGTGGTGATGGCGCTGTGCGGCGCGTTTGCCGGACGCGACCGGGAGATAGTTGCCGGGTAGATGCCGGATGGCGGCTCGCGCCTTATCCGGCCTACAAAACAGCGCCTGGCCGGAGGGGTGTGCCGATGCTCTGCCGGATGGCGGCTGGCGCCTTATCCGGCCTACAAAACAGTGCCTGGCCGGAGGGATGTGCCGATGCTCTGCCGGATGGCGGCTGGCGCCTTATCCGGCCTACAAAAGCGGTGACGGGGGTATTGTAGGCCGGATAAGCGTTTACGCGCCATCCGGCACAATCTACGGACTTATTCGCCTGCGGCACGCAGCATCGCATGCACCAACGGCACCGGGCGGCCTTCCAGCGCACCGCGCTCGTGCTGGAACAGCGTGGCGACAAAGAACGGATGGGTAATCAACTCTACCGCCCGCACCTCACCCTCTTCATCCCAGCCGGTCACCCGCAGATCACCATGCTCCAGCTCGCGGGCAAACTCGGCGGAAACGCCAAAGCTGCAGCGATAGGCTTCATCGATCTCATTCCGGCCATAGGCGCGGGCAATCAACGTATTGGGTCTTAATTCAATGGCACCAGTTTGATCCACCAGCGCGCAGGTCAGCGCTGAAATCACCATCCGCCCTGTGGTTTCGGTTTCAGCATGCGCGGCATCGTCCCAGCCCAGCACATTGCGGGCGTACTCAATCACCGCATGCTGGAAACCGCCGCAGGTGCCGAGAAACGGAATGGCGTTTTCACGCGCATATTTGATGGCGATAAACGCCCCTGCTGCATTTTCATACGGGCTGCCCGGCACGACCCAGATGGCGTCGTAGCCGACCAGATCTTCAGGATTATCGATCTCGCGGGTCGCCAGCCAGTCATAATCGGCGGTGATCTCAAGGACAGCCGCCGCGTCGTCGATAGCAAGCGGGATCGCCTGGTGCGCAACGATGTCATGGTTATAGTCGCCGATCAGCGCAATACGCAGTGTCTTTTTAGGCGGAATGTGGTTCATGGAGAGGTGCCCCTATGCCGTGGTAGATAATGGCTAACATAAGGCGCATCACACTAGACGTCTTTAACGTTAATCACAACACCTTAAATCAGCAGGGTCGGATTACGACTAATTATGAAACAATAAGTTGCCAGTTTACGAAAAGGAGAGAAGGTGATGATCCAGTGTAAACGTGTTTACGACGCCGCCAGTAAAGAGGATGGCTACCGGGTTCTGGTCGACCGGCTCTGGCCGCGCGGCATCAAGAAGGTCGATCTGACCTTCGACGAATGGTGCAAAACGCTCGCCCCGTCAACGGAGCTGCGCAAAGCCTTTCACGGCGAGACGATCGATTTTGCCGCCTTTAAGAAGAGCTACCGGGAAGAGCTAAGGGCGCAAAAAGAGGCAGGAGAACAGCTGGCGGCGCGGGGGAAAAAGGGCACCGTCACGCTGTTATATGCGGCAAAAGACAGAGAGCAAAACCACGCCGTCGTGCTGGCAGAGTGGCTGCGCGTGCTGCGCTAGCTCATCACCTGCGTGCGTTCGTCCTGCGGCGCGCTGTCCGGCTGCAGGGGCATCAGATGCTCGGCGCGCACAAAGGCGAAACCCTGCTGACCATCAAAGGCGGTCACATCGCCCGTCACCAGCCAGAGCGCGCGCGCTGCGGTGCGCGGCATTTCGGTGACCACGCCATTCACCGGGTTGAGAAAGCGCTCACCCGGCTGGCAGAGACCAAATAATTCGACGGATTTACCGATATTGCTCCGCCCGCTGGCGGTCTGGGCGCCGATGACTAATGCCTGGCTGCCCGGTCGTAACTGAAACATACTTCTCTCGCGCGCTCTCGTGAATACTGAATATGAGATAATTCTGAAAGAGAAGTTTACCGGGCTTTTCTGCCGCTGTCACGATCCTGGTGTCGGATGATCGCGACGCCATAGCGCCCACTCATCGATCACCTCGCCGCCCGGCAGTTTGCACTCGGTGCGCACGCCCTGCGGGCTCTGCACCGGAACGCGCTCGCCGCCGCGTTGCTGGCAGTAGACTGCCGCCGGGTTAGCCATGCCGACCTGCGGATGATCCGGTTTTTTCGCCGGCGATGAGGTGCAGGCCGAGACCAGCAACGGTAAAACGAGTAACCCATAACGCATTTTCTTCTCCTTACAGTGACCAACAACGCTGTTGAGAATAACCACGCTGACCGCATATCTCCATGATTTCTCCATTCTTAATGCACTTTTCACCGTTATAGTCTGCTTCGTTCTCACCCATGACCAGAGAACATCATTCCGTAATCAATGAGTTTTTGCCCCGCCTCATCAGCGGGGCTTTTTTTTGTCCGTTACACGATATATCAAATCTTTTTGGTTCATGTTTTAATGGCGCGCCGTCGAAATAGTCAGCAATAACGTGCCGGGTCAACGAGGTACCCACGCACCGGAGCCCATTATTCATGTCCGATTTCATTCTCGCCAGGGTATCGGAAACCCTGTCAAAAGAGCACTCCCTGGAAAGTTTAGTCCGTCAGTTTCTGGAAATGCTGGAGATGGTGACCGATATGGAATCGACCTATCTGACCAAAATCAGCGACGACCCCCGCCAGCAGCACATTGTCTACTCCCGTAACAGCAAGCAGCTTGAGATCCCAGAAGGCTTCTCCCTCCCCTTCGGCGATAGCCTGTGCAAACGCGCGCTGGATGATAACTGTTTGTTCGCCAATGATGTGGCTACCCGCTGGCGCGATTGTGAAGCCGCCCAGGCGCTGGGGATCACCACCTATCTCAGCCAGCCGGTGCAGCTGGCGGACGGTTCGCTCTATGGCACGTTATGTGCGGCCAGCAATCAAAAAAAGATGCTCAGCGCGCGCGGCGAGCAGGTGCTGCGCCTGTTTGCTGGCCTGATCGCGCAATACATTGAAAAAGAGCATCTGGTTGACCAACTGCGTGAAGCCAATGCTGCGCTCATCGCCCACTCCTATACCGATGTGCTGACCGGCCTGCCGAACCGCCGCGCGCTGTTCGAGTCGCTGCAAACACTCTTCTCTCTCGCCCGCCATCTGAACATCCACGTTATTATCGCCTTTATCGATCTCGATAATTTCAAAGGCATTAATGATCAGTTTGGCCATGAGGCCGGCGATCGCTTCCTGATTGAGGTGGGCAAGCGGCTGACGGACGATGGCGGTAAAGATGATATTGTTGGTCGTCTCGGCGGCGATGAGTTCTTACTCGCCTGCCCCGGTGGCCCGCTTCAGCAGCCGCAGGGCGTGCTGCTTAGCGCGCTGAAAACGCGCCTCGATAAGCAGATTGCGGGAGAATATCAGCTTGGTGATATTCATCTTTACTACCCTGGTGCCAGCGTCGGCGTGATTGAGATTAACCCTGAGCAGTATGATGCGGACAGCGCCCTGCGCGCGGCCGATGAGGTGATGTACCAGGTGAAGAAGAGCAAAACTAAAAAAGCGTTCAAGCAGCTCAATTAAGGCGTTATCTCCCGTTGCTGACATGAGGCAAATCTTACTGGCCTCGCTTTCATATACACTTAACAGGGTCGGCGCGTGCCGCTGACCAAGGAGCCTCAATGAAAAAGACCACCATCATCATGTTGATCGTCGCGATTATCGCCGTGGTCGGCACCCAGCTTGGCTGGTGGAAATAGTGACAGGCGGCTGCATCGGGTAAGCCGCTGCCCGTCACAGTGAGGGCGCTCTCAGACTAAGACACCCTGTTTTAACTTGTTGGCCAGGAGCGCACCATGTTTACGGGTCTTAAAAAAAGTGAAAGCAGACAGCTGGCCGCACTCGAATTACTGAGTAAAGCAGACACAGCCCGCGATGCGGCGCTGGCGGAGTTTGCTCGCCTGGCAAGCGAAGTGATGGGCGTATCAGGCTGCTTTATTACTACCTTCGATGATAAGTTTCAGCAGATCAAATTCGTCGAAAACGTGGCGATTGAGCATGATAAAATCGCCATTGATCGCACCATGTGCCAGTACTCGCTGGCTGACCGGCAGACGGTTGTCTGTGTCGACACCCGCCTCGACGCGCGCTTTTCGCATCAGCCGCTGGTCAAAAGGGGCGATATCCTCTTTTACGCCTCGGCACCGATGATCGCCAAAGAGGGAACGGTGCTCGGCACGCTGTGCGTCACCGATCCTGATATTCATCAACCTGATGCCCGGCAGATCGCCAGTTTTAATCGCATCGCGGCGCTCGCCACGCTCTACCTTGAATCCTGCTACAACATTGGCCTCGTCGATGCGTTGACCGGCCTGCCGAACCGCCCCTGCTTGATTAAAGAGATGACGCGCCTGAAGCAGAGCGCCACCGGTGATTACGCGCTGATCATCTTTGACTGTATTGATATTCCTCGCGCCTATGAATTGACCCGCTATCTCGGCGTTGAAGCGCTGGAGACACTGCTGCGCAGCTTTGGCCCGCTGTTGCAAATGCGCCTGCGGCTTAACAAGGCAATAACGCTTTACGCCTTCGCCACCGGACGCTTTGCGGTGCTGACCGAGCGTGACGCGGCACTCAGGCTGGCGAAACGAGTCCAGCGTATGCACGGCTTCCAGGCGACGATTGGGAGCGATATCAATATCAATCTCTCAATTCATGCGGGTTTTGTCCCCTTCGCACCGCAAACCGACAGCGTGCAGGAGGCGGTGCGTCAGGCGATCAGCGCCCTGCATGAGGCGATCCGCGAGAATATCCCGGTGCTGCACTTTAACCAGGCGCTTGATGAGCAGCGTAATAGCGATTTCCGCCTGCTGTACGATCTGAGCCAGGCGATCAAATCGGGCGATCAGCTCCATATGGCCTATCAACCTAAAGTCTCTCTGCGCTCGGGAAGGACAGAGGGCGTGGAGGCGCTGCTGCGCTGGACCCACCCCGACCTGGGGCCGATTTCGCCGGCGGTGATCGTCACGCTGGCGGAAAAAACGACCCTGATGGCGGATATCACCCGCTGGGTGATTAAAACGGTGATTGCCCAGGTGAAAGCGTGGAAGGCGCTCGGCATCGCTCTTCCCGTCTCCATTAACGTCACGGTGAGCGACTTTTCGCGCAGCGGCTTTGCGGATGAACTGGCGCAGCACATTATCGACGCCGGGCTCACGCCTGCTGATATTCACATCGAGTGTCTGGAAACGGAAAAAGTGCTGGAGAGCGATGCCGCCCTGCGGGAGCTCAACCGCCTCGACGCGCTCGGTTTCACCATCCTGCTTGACGATTTCGGTGCGGGCTACAGCAATATCAGCTACCTGCGGCGCATCCCCATTGACATGATCAAGCTCGACCGTTCGTTGGTGAGCCAGATTGCCACCGATAACGACAGCCGCATCATCGCGCGTAATGTGATCATGATGCTTAAAGAGTTGAATTACGTGGTGCTGGCAGAGGGGGTGGAAGATCTGGAAACCGCACGCATGCTCGAAGAGTATGGCTGCGATGAGGCGCAAGGTTACCTTTTTGCCCGCCCGCTGCTGGCGGAGGATATTCCCGCCTGGCTGCTCGACAGCAAACCCTGGCGCCTGCTGGCGAAGATCCATGCCGATCCCAGGCGTCATCTGGACGGTTAATGCGTTGCGCTACCGCTAAACGATAAGATGAGAGCAGGCCAATTATCTAAGTGATGATTAATACACTGATCATCAATTTTATGAATCCCTCCAGCGAAAAATTTGCGTTTGTACACTTTTGGCTGCCGGGTTATAAAGTGCGCAAGTGACGGATATACGCTTTAACAATTTGTACTCTCTTCGCTGGCAGTTTTGATGTCGAAACTGCCATCCTTTATTTCTCCTCCTTGTTAAAAAAACACCCCCTGCTCCGCCCAACAGGCGCTGTTTACGCGCTGGTACGCAGAATGCGCCTCTCTTACACGCTTTAATCTTGAATACTGATTTTTTATCCAGTATAAATGCTGCACGAAAAATTCAGACTGAATAGGACGACCCTGTGTTTGTTGAACTGGTTTACGACAAGCGTAACGTTGAAGGTTTACCCGGCGCGAGAGAGATTATCCTCACTGAACTGACCAAGCGCGTACACCGCATCTTCCCGGACGCCGATGTGCGGGTGAAACCGATGCAGGCTAACGGCCTGAACAGCGATGCCAGCAAAAGCGATCGCGAAAAGCTCAACCGCATGCTGGAAGAGATGTTTGAAGAGGCAGATATGTGGATGGTTCAGGAGTAAACGTCAATGACGTGATACGCACTGCGCGTTGTTTGAGGGTCGCTCTTTGCCCCCCGCCGGGCGACCAAATTTAACATGTGGTGCGCTTATTGCCTGCATTCCCGCTAAATGTATCAAAGCGTTTCCCTCGTTTAGGAAATATTTAACCGCGCAATCTCATAGTACCCGGCAAGGAGAGTTAACCATGCTGATACTAAAAGAGAATATAGGTAGCGGACGCCACCGCCGGTGTTACCAGCACCCGTTTGATAGTCAAAAATGTGTCAAAACCCTCTACAACCCCGACGATGGTGGGTTAAAAGAGGTGAAGCGCGAAACGCGTTACTACCGCAAAAAATCAGGTTCAATTCAGGCATGCCAGGCCATTCCCAACTACTACGGTAAGATCCAGACCAATTTTGGCACCGGCCATGTTTTCGATCTGGTCACCGATTACGACGGGAAAATTTCTAAAAGCCTGGAGTTCTACTTGAAGAACAAGCGTCTCTCTCTGCCGCTGCTGGAGGAGAAACTTGCCGAGCTGCAGAGCCACCTCGTTGAGTACGGCATCTCGACGATGACGCTGAAAGAGTACAATGTGCTGGTGCGCAAAACCGCGCCGCAAGAGTATGAACTGGTCGTTATCGATAATATTGGCGAAGCTGAATTTGTGCCGCTCTCATCTTATTTCCGCTTTCTTCATCGCCGGAAAATAGACAGGTCAATTAAGCGCTTCAAACAACGCATCCATAAGATTATCAATACCGTTCAGGCCGCCTGAAAATAACGCAACCGGCTATTTCGCCGGTGCGTTCCCCCCCCTAGTAAGTCAATACGCCACTAATCGCAAAGCAGCACAACCCCTCATCCGCTATGTTAGCCCGCTAATTATTATCAACGTGGCAATATTATGAAATTCGACAAACGCCTGACACCCACCACCGTGATTCTGGCGGTTTTCGCCTGCATCATTCCTTTTTTCGCCGACTTTTCTCTACCCCTTTATCACGGATTGTCGGTAAGTGTGATTGAAAATGTCCAGGCACTGTGGCTGCTTTTTGCTTTTGTTTTCACATTGCGCTTCGCGCTGACTGCCCCGCTGACGCCAGAGCGCAAACGCTTCTGGCTCTGGGCGGCGCTGTGGTGGCTGGTCTTGCTCGGACGCAGCATCAGCTGGGGCCGCGACTATTTTCCGCACGAGCCGCGCCTTCTTTTTCGTGCCATTTCCGTGTTGCTGATTGGCGCACTGGTGCTGTTCCCCCTCTTCTCTCGTGCGCTACGCCAGCAGATCAGTGAGCGTTTGCGTCATCAAACCCTGCTGCTCTGGAGTTTCGCGTTGGTAGTGGTCACCTTCCTGATCTCTGACAGCGTGGAGCACCACCGCGCCATCGCCCACTTCTTCCTGCATAAGCGCGAGTATCAGGATTTGATAGAAGAGCTGTATGAGTTTCCCTTTATGCTTGGGCTCTTTTATGTCTGCAGGGATCTGATGCACCGGGAGCCGCTAACGGCGCACCAGCCGCATGAAACGTCACTCGCGAAGGGGCTGCGTTGACCCTTTTTTGGCGAAGCCGAGCCAGATGATCAGCGCCGTCAGCGCAATGCTCGCCAGCGTGATAAAAGCCGAGCGCCATGAGTAGTGCGTCGCCACCGTTCCGGCAAGCGAGGGGCTGATGGCGGCGCCGAAGCCCTGCATCAGCATCACCAGCGCCTGCCCGGCATTGACGTGCCCCGTGCCGTTTAACAGCGAGGCGATAAAACCGGGCACCGCCACGCCGAGAATACCGGCGCTCATTCCATCGAAAATCTGTACCGGGATCGCCGCCCACGGCGAGGGCCACAGCGCGGCGGTCATTGCGCGAACCGGCAGGATAATCAGCGCGATCAAAATCAGTTTTTCATAGCCGTATCGCTGGGCGTAGCGCGAGACCATCAGCGCCACAGGGATCATCACCCCCTGGGCGATCACCACCGTCATGGCGGCATATGCGCCAGGGTTAAACAGCCCGGCGTTATGGCCTGAGGCCACCTGCATACTCAGCATCGGTAGCTGTGCCGCATTCGACAGATGGAACAGCATCAGGGTCAGCCCGGTGATGGTGAGCGCCGGGATTTTGAGCAGCGTCATGAGCGAGGGGATCTCGCCCAGCGCCTCGTCAGGATTGAGTCCACGCGCAACGCGGTGATCGATATCCTTTTCGCGGATCGCCAGCACCGCCATTAGCGCGCCAAAGGCCATCACCAGCATCAGCAGGAAGACCGCGCCGATGCCCCAGTACCAGCTGGCGACACCTGCCAGCAACGCCGAGAGCATATTGCCGCCGTGGTTGTACGCTTCATTGCGGCCCAACTGATGGGCAAAACGTTTCTGCCCGACCAGGCCCAGCGTCAGACCCGCCATTGCCGGGCCGATAAACGCGGCTGAAATGCCCGTTGCCACCTGGCTTGCGTAGACCATTAATGAGCCGGGGAAGAACCACAGCAACAGCGTGCCCGCCATGATCAGCAGCGCCGCGACGGCGATGATTGTCCGTTTACGCGCCGAGGCATCCACCACAATGCCGGAGGGCAGCGTCGCCAGTAGCCCGGCGATGCCGCCAGCCGTCATCGCGTAGCCGATCGCTTCCGCGCTCCAGTGATAGTGAATGAGGAAGATTCCCAGAAAAGGGCCAAGACCATCCCGCACATCCGCCATAAAGAAGCTGAGCAAACACAACGCCTGAATCGAACGTAATGGCATTTTAAAATTCTCTTTTTTCCATATTCAGTGAGCAGGCAGAGTCTACCCTGGCGAAGCGCTACCAGGGTGCGGTGAAAGTGTTACAAAAATGTGATGTGTTAAGCCACTGGGGGAATTAGCAGGCCCAGTCGAGCTGTTCGCGAATTGCCCGGCGATAAGGTGTGTCGAACACGGCAGGGACGCGGCAGAGGTAGTCCTGCGCGTGGCTGAGGGTTTCTCCCGTTAACGAGCGCAGGTAAGCGAGCGCATCATCGACGCAGGGGATGCGCCCTTCAATGCTATTAAAACGCGGTGGTAACGCGGTCCAGATCACGGCATCAAGTTGTTTTGCCGCCGCCCATGTGGCGAGAGTACCGTCCATATTGCCCGCCAGCACCAGCGAGCCGACGCCATCTTCGCGGAAATCCGGGATCTGCTCGCGCTTACGCAGGGCCGCGGTCGCAAGATCCAGATCGCCGGTATTGAGAAATGCCCAGTAGACCGGAACAGCGGGCGCATTGATGCAGATCGCCGTTGCCAGCTCGCCCCCATCACCGACGCGGGAAAACTCAATGGGTAGACGCGGGCCATCGGCATGCCAGCGGCTGGCCAGTGGTAAGCCATCCGCTTTCCAGATAAGCGATCCCCATCCAAGACAGGCAATGTTCATTCTTGCTCCTTTGTCATTTTTCCATTCACAGCAGCGATAACGAAGCCCTGTTGCAGGCCGCTGCGTCGCACCTTTTAAGCGTAGGCCGCGCCGCTAAAAGCGCCAGCATCGGCGCTGAGCCGGTTGCGGATAATCTGAAATTTTGGTCAGAGCCAAGTTATTAATAATCTAAAAATCAACAAGTTATAAGATGGTACATACACAGGATAAACATCTCTTTAACAACTGGATACAGTTAAAAATTTAACTTAAGCAACAATAAAAATAGTGTCTTGGAGGGCATTACAGCCCTGATGGAAGAAACGATAAATGGAGAAATAAAATATGAGAAAGATAATTGCTGCCCTGATTCTGATGACCGCGGCGGGCCACGCTGTTGCCGCGCCAGTCTCTGCTTTAGAAGTGAATAGCGGAGAAGCGGCTGGCGCAAACGCTTCGGAGTTCGCGGTGGGCTCCTCCGCCATTGCCGGCGTGACCGTTGCAACAGCCGTCACCGGCGTCGCCCTGATGGCGGCGGGCGGCAATAACGGTTCGAATACCGGCACCACGACAACCACTACCACATCGACACAGTAAGTTGCGTTGCGCCTGGTGGGTTCAGGCGGCTGTCACGACATACAAAAACGGGAGCCTGAAGGTTCCCGTTTTATTTGCGCCCTTGCCGGCGCACCAGGCGCTGAAATCAACGACCTTAAGGGTACGTTTAGTAGTCATTTCCACCACCGTGAACGTAGCGCCTGATACTGCTTAATTCTTTGCGGATCTTACCCAGTTCCTTTTCTGTACGCATTTTTTATACCCTTTATTAAAATGCGAACAATGTTCGCGACGGCAAATTAGCCAAAGTCGAACACCCTCACTGTGCTCAGGTATAAATCAGTTTCCTTGTACATAAATGGTGCCGCTATCCTACATTTTTCGCCATAGCGCTTAAACATACTGTTAGCATTTTGCCAATTGGGCGATCGCGAAATGTATAAAACATGACGTACTAAAACAGAATTTATTATCTTTTCCAGCCGTGATGATTTAGCAATATAAGAATGACCTTAATAAGCAAAATCTCCCAGCTATTACCACACCATTTTATGGTCAAAAAAACGGGACCCCTTCGGCTCCCGTATCTGTTTTACCCATGAAGCAGAGTGAGGCACGAAATCAAACCGGCATAGAGAATGTCGTGACCTTATCCGTTTGCGGATCGATGGCAATGATGCAAATAGCATAGTTGCCGCCCAGGCGGTCTTTGCGATCGGCTATTCGCAGATTGTAGCTCTCCGAGAAGGAGGTATAACTGGACGAGTTGGACTCATTCAGTTTGAAGCCAATAATCTGTTCGAAATAGCTGCGGCTCTTACCGATGCTGGTTTTGCACTGCTCGTTGGTGATGGTGCCCACCTTTCTCGCAGAGGCGCTTTGCTGCGCGTTTGTGCCTTTGGGTGTGAGCGCTGCGTTCACCGCACTCATTTGATCCTGCATACTTTTCTGGAAATCAGCGCATGACACCGAGGCCAATATCAGGCCACACAAGAGTACCTTCTTCATTATTTTGTTTATCCTGTTCAGGTTAAAACGGCCGTAACGCGTCGCCTGGTGCGAACTCTTTTTGTTTTAAAACGATGGAGTAGATGTGCAGAAAATCGTTACCTCACCTGCATACGATACTCAATCATGCCGCTCTTCTTCGCCACCCAGTCATATAAACGCTGCCCGCGATAATTGGTTTCATGGGTGTGCCAGTAAAGATGACTGGCGTGACGCTTTCTGCTCTCTCGCTGCACATATTCAATTAACTGTTTGCCAGCATGTTGGCCGCGAACCGATTCGCAGACAAAGAGATCTTCCAGGTAGCAATAATCGCTCTCCGACCAGGTTGAGCGGTGAAAGAGATAATGCGCAAACCCCATCACCTTGCCGTTATATTTCGCTACCACACAGAACACCGGCTCAACCGGGCTGAAAAAGCGTTGCCACGTACGTTTGGTCACCGCGTCAGGAATATCGACTTTATAAAACGCCTGATATTTCTCCCACAGCGGCAACCAGCCTTCATAATCACTCTCGATGACTGCTTCAATCGTAAAAATAGTATTACTCATAGTAATGACCTCTCTTTTTTATATCTGGCATGTGCCCGTCAGGCACAAATAAGCTGCACCGAAATAAATTCCGGCTGTAATTTCCTACCCGCTGTATGACAAGGGCTAATGACGTTTGCGAAATGATTATAAGCAGGCAATGGCACGTTTAGCCCCACCAATTTTCGCGAGAAGAGCAGACCAATTTAGGGTTCGGTATTGGCGCTTATTGCTTTAGACTGGCGGGTGAGATGCGCCATGGCGGGGAGAGCCGATGTTTAAGCATGCACAACTTGAAACGGTGAAAGCGTGGATGATCGATCCCGCCAACGGATCGCTGCCGTTGCATGAAAGGATCCAGCGGGCAATACGCACGCTTATCCTTGATGGAACACTCTCTGAAGGAAAAGCGCTTCCCGCCTCCCGCGCGCTGGCAGCCTCGCTCTCTGTCTCACGCGATACCCTTGAAGCCGCCTATAGCCGCCTGCACGCAGAGGGGTTTATTGAGCGGCATACCGGCAAAGGGAGCTTCGTCTCTGCGCGCACCCGGCTACTGAAAACCCATGCCCGGCAGCGCCGATCGCATACCGAAGTACGTAAGCCCGCGCTCAGTGCCCGGGGAGAGGTGATCTATGAAAGCGGAGGGGTGCGTGAGTTTTCCCGGCCTCGCCCGCTGGCACCGGGTATTCCTGAAACCCGCTTATTCCCGATTCAAACCTGGGAGCGCCTGCAGCGCCAGGTGTTGAAAGAGTATCGTCACCAGGCCCTCGATCAAAGCCCGCCGCAGGGTATGGAGCGTTTACGGCGAGCCATCGCGGAGTACGTCAATCTGGAACGCGGCGCGCACGCTACCGCAGAGCGCATCATCATTGTAACCAGTTCCCAGCAGGCGCTGGCCCTCTGCGCCAACGTGCTGATGGACAACCACGATGGCGTGGTGATTGAAGATCCCGCCTATCAGGGAGCGCATAAAGCTTTCAAAGCGGCCGGGCTAAACACCCTGCCGGTTGCGCTTGATGAGAACGGCCTGGCGATTGAGCAGCTTAACGCGCTGAGCGAACCGGCAAAGGCGATCTATCTCACCCCTTCTCATCAGTACCCTACCGGCGCCACGCTCTCTCTCGATCGGCGGCTGGCGGTTATTGACTGGGCAAACCGACATCAGGCCTGGATCATTGAGGATGATTACGACAGTGAATTTCACTATGAAGGCAAGCCGATGGCCTGCGTACAGGGGATGGATGGCTCTGACCGGACGATCTATATCGGCACGTTTACCAAGTCCCTTTTTCCGGGGCTGCGCATCGCCTATATGATCGTTCCCGATGAGCTGGTTGAGCCGCTGACGGTCGCGCGCACATTAATGGATGGTCATACCGCCTCGATTCCCCAGCTGACGCTGGCTAAATTTATCGAAGCGGGCCATTTTGGTGCCTATGTCCGCATGATGCGCGGCGTCTATGTCGCGCGGCGTGACAAGCTGGCCAGCCTGATAGCGCAGCACCTCGCTGATTTCGTCACCTGGGTTACGCCGGCGGGTGGCATGCAGATGCCCTGCCACCTCAAAGCGGGGATCGCAGAAGCTGAAATCGCCCTCGCCGCCCGTCGCGCGGATGTCGATATGCTCGGGCTGACTGCGTTATATGCGGACCAACCCGCCTCAACGGGGTTCCTGATGGGCTTTGCCGCGTATAACGAGCAGGAGATTGAGGCCGCAGTAGTGAAACTTGCAGCGATTTTTCGCGCACGCGGGTAAGAGATGCCGCGCACTCGCTATCTTTTTACGTACCAGAGCAGAAAGGCGCAGGCGCTGACGCACGCCCCGGCAATGCAGACCGCGCTCCAGCCAAAGTGGGCGTAGAGCTGGGTGGCAACAATGGCGCCCGTTGCGCTGCCTGTCGAGTAAAAGCACATATAGGCACCCACCAGGCGGCTTGCCGCCTCAGGTCTGGCGGCGATAAGGGTGCTTTGGTTGATCACGTGTACGGTCTGCACGGCGAAGTCCAGCATCAGGATGCCGACAACCAGCCACAGCAGAGAGGATTCGGTACAGGCGAGGGGCCACCACGAGAGCGTCAACATCACCAGCGCCGCTCCGCAGGCGCGGCGCCCCCAGCCTCTGTCGGCCCAGGCACCCGCTTTCGCCGCGGCCAGCGCACCGGCTACGCCTGCCAGGCCAAACAAGCCGATCTCAGTATGAGATAACGACAGCGCGGTGAGCGGCAACACCATCGCACTCCACAACATGCTAAACGCCGTGAAGATGAGTAGCGCGAACACACCGCTTCGTCTCAATTGCGGCTCAGTGATAAAGAGCCTGAAAACAGAGCGAAGCAGAGAGAGATAAGAGGCCGTTTGCTCCGGTTTGGGGGGCGCGGGCACCGATTTTATCAGGAGGCAGGCCATCAATAGCATCACCAGGGCGGAGGTGAGGTAGACCGCCCGCCAGCCAGCAATATCGGCAAGGCTGCCGGAGAAAAAGCGCGCCAGCAGAATGCCCAGCACAATGCCGCTGGTGACCGTGCCGACAATCTTTCCTCGTTGCTCAGGTGCCGCCAGTATGGCGGCCCAGGCCACCACCAGCTGCACCACCACCGCCAGCAGTCCAGTAAAGAACAGCGCACACAGCAGGGTGACAAAACTGGCAGCTAACCCCGCCGCCAGCAGTGCCGCAGCCGACAGAGACAACAGTGTGATGGTGAGAGTTTTTCGGTTGATGCCATCCCCGAGTGGCACCAGAAAAATCAACCCGAGCGCATAGCCTGCCTGCGTGGCGGTCACCACACTGCCAATTACCCCCTGAGGAACATGGAGAGTGAGCGCAATGGCGTCCAGCAGAGGCTGGGAAGCATAAACATTTGCCACCGACAGCGCGCTTATCAGCGAGAACAAAAAGACAATGCCGGGTTTCAATACCAGCGCATCGCCAGATCCTGCATCCTGCGTAATACCCGCCTCTACACTCACTTTATTCCTCATCGCGTCTCCCTGATCTGGTTTCTTTTTAAAACCACAAGGGCGACAGAGATAGCACTGGTGGTTTTTTTTTGCAACCAGTTTACGCGGCGCTTATACTCCTTCCCCATACAGAGAGGCTGAGAGTGCAGAAATGGCGAAACAGGAATCCCTCAGAACCAGTGAATGCCCGGTGGCCCGAACCCTGGAGTCGATTGGCGAGCGCTGGTGTTTGATGATCATCCGCGAAGCGTTTGACGATGTGCGCAGGTTCAGTGAGTTTCAAAAGAATCTCGGGCTGGCGAAAAACATTCTCGCCTCTCGTCTTAGGCAACTGGTTGAACTCGGTATTTTCGATATCTGTCCGGCATCCGATGGCAGCGCTTACAGTGAATATGTGCTGACCGACAAAGGCCGTGCGGTGTTTCCCATTGTGGTAGCGATGCGCCAATGGGGTGAGCGCTATCTCTTCGAGGAGGGCGAGGTTCACTCTGTGCTGGTGGATAACACCAGTGGCAAACCTCTAAAGCCGTTACATGTCTGTTCCGCAGAGGGGAAAGAAGTGGAACCGGCGGATTGCCACCGCCAGCGGGTGACGTCGGGTGGCAAAGGGTAGTCGTTACGTCGGTTACCGCTCAGCCACGCTGCATCGCTTTAACGGTGTCGACGAAGAGCCGCAATGCGACGGGCATATGGCGGTGTTGCGGAAAGTAGAGCGCGATCCCTGCTGACGCCACCGCCCAGTCATCAAGTAAGGTCACCAGCCGCTGAGTCTCCAGCTGCTGTCGGGCATAGCGATCCGGCACATAGGCAATGCCCAAACCCGCGACGGCGGCTTCGACCATTAACGCGCTGTTATTCAGCGTCAGGCTACCCGGCACATCCAGCTCGAACTGCGCGTCACCCTGCTGATACTCCCAGTGATAGCGTTTCCCGCCCGGCAGCCGCTGGCGCAAACAGCTGTGTTGCATCAGGTCGTGCGGATGCGCTATCTGTGGCCGACCGGCCAGGTAGCCAGGCGAGGCCACCGTTACAAAGCGCAGCGGCCCGCTGAGAGGGATCGCCACCATATCGCCGGGCACATCCTCTACCAGGCGAATGCCGGCATCAAACCCCTGCTCGACAATATCGACCAGTTGCCCCTGGGCCACCAGATCAATTTCGATGCCGGGCTTTTGCTGGATAAAGTCCGGCAGCACCGTTTCCAGAAGCAGGCTTATCGCCGTATCGCTGGCGCTGATGCGCAGTGTGCCATAAGGCTGCTGCGCGCTGGCGCTCACATCATTAAGCAGCTCATCCATTTCAGCCAACATTGGCGACAGACGTGCCATCAACATCTCCCCCGCCCCGGTTAGCGCAACGCTGCGGGTGGTGCGCAGGAAGAGCTGCACACCGAGCGACTTTTCCAGCCCTTTAATCATGTGACTCAGCGACGAGCGTTTCAGCCCAAGCAGATCCGCCGCGCGGCTGAAGCTGCGCTGCTCGGCAACGGTTTTCACCGCTAACAGTTCGTTCCAGGAGGGACGCTTCATTGTTGAATATTCCACACCAGCTCATTCCAGTTTATGGCGATTATGGCATCAATCATTCGTTTTATGATTGTTTCCAGTCCATCAAACGGAGATAAGCATAATGAAAACCTGGCTAATAACCGGCGCATCCAGCGGTCTGGGTCGCCTGATGTGTGAAGCGCTGCTGGCACGCGGCGATCGGGTGGTAGCAAGCGTGCGTAATAAAGCAGTGCTGGATGAGATGGCGGCACAATATGGCGACCTTTTGCAGGTCATCGTGCTCGATCTGAGCCAGTCGGCAACGATAAAACCGACCATCGAAGCGGCATTTTCTCAGGCTGGCCGCATTGATGTGCTGGTCAGCAATGCCGCCTACGGCCTGTTTGGTGCCGCCGAGGAGTTGAGCGATGCGCAGATTGAGCGGCAGATCGCCACCAATCTCACCGGCTCCATTCAGCTGATCCGCGCGGCGATCCCATTGTTGAGAGAACAAGGCGGCGGGCGCATCGTGCAGGTTTCGTCAGAAGGCGGTCAGATCGCCTATCCTAATTTCAGCCTCTATCATGCGACAAAGTGGGGAATTGAAGGCTTTGTCGAAGCGGTTCGCCAGGAGGTGGCGGCGTTTGGCATCGACTTTTTGCTGGTCGAGCCGGGTCCGACAGCGACGCAATTCGGTGCAGGTCTGGATATTGCCGATGCCCTGCCCGCTTATCGCGATACGCCAGCGGGGGCATTACGCGCTGCACTGCTATCCGGTGAGTTTGCCATCACAGGCGATGCCGAGAAGTGTGTGGCAGCAATGATTACGGCGGCGGATGCGGCCAGTCCCCCGCTTCGCCTGCCGCTTGGCAGCACAGCTTATGAGAATATCAACGCGGCGCTTGAAACCCGTCTTGAGGCGTTGCAGAAGATGAAAGCGATAGCCTATAGCGCCGATCGTGAGCAGAAGTGAGCGGATAAGGCGAAGAGAGTAACGGATCGGGTAAGGTGGCATTGTCGTTAAGAAACTGAGCCTGAACTCAGATAACTGTGGAGTGGCGTTATGAGCGATAGATTCACCATAAAAAACTTCAATAAAGTAAATGACGTACGTTTTGAGCGCGAGCCACTTTATGCATCGGAGGGAGGATCGCTCACCTCCGGCACGCTGGCGAAAAAGCTCGGGGCTTCTGTCGATACGCTTCCACCGGGGAAAAGATCGACGCCCTTCCATTTCCATCACGTTCAGGAAGAGATGTTTATCATTCTGAAGGGGAACGGCACGCTTAGGATCGCCGATCGGATGGTGGCCATCGAAGAGGGAGACGTTATTACTATTCCGCCCGGAAAAGCGTGGCCGCATCAGATTATCAATACCTCATCCCTGCCGCTGATGTATATGTCTGTCAGCACCATGGAGTTGCCCGAAGTGTGCGAATACCCGGATTCGGATAAATATTTAGTGAAATCAACAAACCAGAAAGATGATGGCTTCAGGGTGGTCGATTTCAGAGGTAAAGGCGTCGATTACTGGGAAGGCGAGCCGTGAGGCAGGGAATTTAGCGTATCGCATTGACAGGAGTCATGCCCGCTTTGCGCAACCAGCCGGCATGGTCCTGGGGATGAAGGTCTGCTTTGAGCGAGGAGCACACTTTCGCTAGTTGTTTAAAGAGAATTCTAGGACAGGTTAACGAGTAGCACAGCTATGATTGAAGTAGGATTTAAAGCTGATGTGATCGAGGCTATGTAAGCAAATAACATAAAAAGAGGTTCGTACAGCATATAATCGCGATAAGTATCTGGAGCAACGCATAGGTTTAATGGAATGGTAGGGGGCTATAAGTAGTGCTGATTGAGTAGCATGCGCATAACTGCATTGGCAAAACTTTGACAATTATATCAAATGAGTGTATATCTACACCTGCACTAGCGAACCGCTTTTTTGCAACAATCGGCTGAGATTATTTGTCTTTTATTGACTAATGCCGCAAGGCGCTTAGTTTGACTAAGCTACTCGGGAGAGGGCCCCACGCAGGCCCCTCTCTCGGCTACGCAGAGTAGAGTTGGACGGTAAGCTCGATCATGGGGATTATGGCAGTTGTCAGTAATAGCCGATAAAAGCAACATAACCCCCAGTCCTCTTTATTCGAGGTGATCGAGCTTATATTGTATAAAGGATTATTATGTCTCTCCCTATACGTCATACTAAAAAGAAAACTGTTTCCGCAATAAACTCAATTAGTTCATTATGCTCTACTCTTAGTATAACTAGGGCCGAACTTGAAACAGCATTATCAACTCCTGATAAAGAAAGATATACTCCTTCAGAAATTGAAAAAAGCGATGGCACCACAAGGAATATTTATAATCCAAAATCATTGATTAGAAAAATTCAACGTCGCATCAACAGGAGGATATTTAATATATACACTCCAAAGGGACGAGAAAAAAAGAACCCCCCTATTATTTGGGCGTCGTATCTATTTGGCTCAATACCAAACCAATTTTTGGATGAAGATATTGAACAAAAAGATTACATTGCATGTGCACGAATTCATTGCCAATCGAAAAGCCTTTTAAAAGTAGATATTAAAAATTTTTTCGATAATGTTCAAGCAATACATGTTGAGAGTATCTTTTCTAAATTTTTCTTTTTTAGCGATGTTGTATCACAGGCTTTGACAAATATCTGCTGTTATGAGGGGCATTTAGTACAAGGTGCTTTAACTTCAAGTTATTTATCCTGCTTATGTCTACATGATGTTGAATGGAAGATTGTTGATAGGTTATCTCGAAAGAATTTAAGATATACTCGTTTGGTTGACGATATAACAGTCTCATCAACAGTGTCTAATTATGACTTTTCATATGCAAAAGATATAATTATTAATATGCTGCATGAAAAAGATTTACCTGTTAATTTAAAAAAAACCCAACAGTATTATACATCGACTAATCCATTAACAGTTCACGGGTTGCGTGTTTCATTTTCCGAACCTCGTCTCCCTTCAGACGAGGCAAAGAGAATTAGAGCATCCGTACGCAATATTGAAAGCTTAGCCGCTGAAAGAAATTACCGTACTACACATGCTTATAGAAAGGACTTCAATAGATGCATGGGCCGAGTCAATAAACTTAAGCGAGTAAATCATTCTCAATATGAAAGCTTAGTAAATCGACTTTTCAAACTTTTCCCTTTACCATCAAAAAAAGATCTTGATAGAGTATCTATTTCCTTAGCCAACCTGGAAGATGATTTTCATAAAGGTAAGCATGATACTTATTGGTATTGGAAAAGATATCATAGAGTGCATGAGCGTATAAATATTTTACAACGAACCTTTTTCCGTGAAGCGATTATATTTCGCCATAAAACAAAAGCTATAAAACCTAGCTACATACAATAATCTGCAGGTTAAGTAATGAAAATTTTTTTTAAAAGTTATATCCTTCTAGAAAAAATAGATTCACATCCTCTTAGAATCCTGCTTCTATGTTTGATTGCTATTATTACTCTAGGTATTATACTTTTTGTAACTTCATTCACTTTAACTGGAGTGCAAGAAGGTTTTTTTAGTCGCAGTTTTTGTTTTAATAACACCTGCATTTCAAATTTCACTAAAGGTTACTCACAATCAATATTAATATTGCAAGCAACTTTCATATTGTTGGGATTAGTAGCTAGCATAGGTGGAATAGTTGTTGCGTTGCTTGGGTACACTAATAGTGTCAGCGTGTCAGCTCTTGGCAACCATATATCACACTTTAAGATATTTCAAGAATACTTATCATACGAAATAAATAAAAGAGATCGTTTATCCACATCTTCATTTGACATATTCAAATGGTATAACATGATTTTTAACAAGTCTCGTTCTGGCTCTACATCCATATCTCAAGACTACTGCGATCTTATTGTAAAATTAAATAGTGCTATAAGTGACTCAAATACTGCATGTTCACTAGCCAAATCAGGCTCTTTCTCTTACGTAAAACATCAAAATAACATAACAAGTTTACTTCGAGATTTTGGAATAATTCACCCTCGATTACCTAGAAATGATTACTACGAGGTTGAAGATCAAGTTTTTGAATTAATAGATAATATGAATAGAGAATTCTGTTATTCATCATCTATAGAACCATTAGCAAAAAGGCTGTATAGATAATAACTGTAGGTTAATCAACACGATTGTGATTGATAGCAAAATAGGTGATAATTGAATTAGTAGTATTTCGGAAAAAGCTTCAAAATATTAAAGAGTCATATATAGCTAACAAATTCATATAAAATGAAAATGTCAGCTTTTGCAACCAGACGGACATATAACAAGGTCATGAGATCCGCTTCTGGCACATAGCGAACACTCTTTTTACCCCTTGCCTGCATCCCCTACCAGTAACGCTGCGCACTAAAATAACGCCTTCGCCTTAGCACTGAACTCAGCTTTCAAGCGCAGCAACGATCGCAGCTTCCATCTTCTCCGGCGTGGTAAACGGCGCAAAACGTTTGATCGGTTTGCCATCGCGGCCGATCAGGAACTTGGTGAAGTTCCACTTGATGCGTTCTCCCAGTACGCCGGGCAGCGTCTTTTTCAGGTAACGAAACAGCGGATGTGCGGCGGCGCCGTTGGCTTCGATTTTCTCAAACATCGGAAAGCTCACACCGTAATTAATGTGGCAGGTCTGCGCGATGTCATCCGCGCTGCCGGGCTCCTGTTTACCAAACTGGTTGCAGGGAAAACCGAGCACCACCAGTCCCTGGGCGGCATATTTCTGGTAGAGCGTTTCGAGGCCCGCATATTGCGGTGTGAAGCCGCAGTGGCTGGCGGTATTGACGACCAGCACCACCTTCCCCGCGTAGTCGGCCATCGGAACAGGCTGCCCGCCAAGGCTGGTGGCGGTAAGTTGATGAAACGTGGTCATAGCGCGATCCTCTTAGCAGAACAGGTCGACATTGCCGCTCGGCGCGTTGCAACAGCAGGCGTGTGGAGGCACATGGTGGCAAAGTTGGCGCTAAACAACAACAAACTGCACCGCTTCGCGGTTTTGCTGCGTGACAGCCGTCTCTTTTTAGCGCCGCTCGCCTGGGTAAAAAGCAAAAAACAATTTTTTATCGAATAGATCCACAGGGTGCGGCGTTTACCCATCATCAACACACTGATGGGATCGTTTTATGACCGCAACAACGCCGGCGCCGACACGACAGCGCTACGATAGTTTTACCCTCGCCCTGCACTGGATCACCGCAGCCAGCGTCCTTTTCCTCTTTGCCAGCGCACATATCTGGGAGCTGCTGGAGCGCGGAACGCCACTGCGAAAAGGGTTGCAGGCCGTGCATATCTCCTGTGGCATCCTGCTGGCGTTAGTGATGGTTATCCGCCCGCTCTGGCGGCTATTCAGCCAGCGCTCTCACCGGTTTTCAATGCCGCCGCTTGAAGGCTCTACTCTGACGAAAGGGCTCGCGCATGGCATGCACGCCGCGCTCTATCTGCTTCTTTTTACGCAAATCGTGCTCGGGTTTCTTTTCCGCTGGTCACAGCATGAGCCTTTCCGGTTTTTTGGTCTGTTCGACCTGGCAGGCTGGGTTGAGATCACCCCCGCGCTGCGGCACACCCTTGCTGAGTGGCACAACACGGTGGCGTGGGTGCTGATCTCCCTGGCGCTGGTACATGCGCTCGCCGCACTTTTCCATCACTATCTGATACGGGACGGCGTACTGCGTCGCATGCTGCCCGGCCGTGCGTTTCGTTAACCTGGAGTCCACCATGAAATTAGCTTCCGCCATGATTCAACGTCTGCTGCCTGTAGCCTTTGTTCTGTTAAGCGCACCGGTTTTTGCCGCTGGTGACGATGACAGCAACAGCAAAACGCCCGATTGCCCCAGCGGGCAGGTGTATGACAGCTCAACAAAGCAGTGTGTGCCCGAAAAAACAAGCCAGTTCAGTGATGAAGATAAGACCCGCTACGCTTATCATCTGGCAAAAAAAGGGGAGTATCAGTCAGCCCTGAATCTGCTCAACACGCTGAAAAATGGCGATACGGCCGAAGCCTGGAACTACCGGGGCTACGCCACGCGCAAGCTGGGGCGTACGGATGAGGGTATCGGCTATTATCAGCGCGCCATCGATCTCGATCCCACCTATGCCAAAGTGCGGGAATATCTGGGTGAGGCGTGGCTTATCAAAGGGCGTCCTGACCTGGCGAAAGCGCAATTAAAAACCATCGCCACACTCTGCGGGCAGAGTTGTGAGGAGTATCGGGATCTCGAGGCGGCAATCAACGGCCATGCTGAATCCTGAGTAAAGGTATGAGGATAAAAAAATCACTACCAGTGACGTCCGCCAGCATCTTGCTGAACATCTGACACGCCTATGGCGCTATGGGCTGGTGCTGTCGCGCAATCGTGAGGTTGCCGAAGAGCTGGTGCAGTCTACCTGCGTGCGTGCGCTGGAAAAAGGCGCGCAGTTCACCCCCGGCACGCGCATCGACAGCTGGTTATTCACTATTCTGCACTCCATCTGGATTTCAGATGTGCGTGCCCGCCGGGTGCGCCTCGGGCAGGGCTTCGTCGAAAGTGATGAGCTGCTGGCGCCGGATACCCATGAGCAGGATGAGGCTCGGCTGCACTATGGAAAAATCATGCAGCAAGTCAGCGACCTGCCGGAAGCGCAGCGCAACGCGGTCTTTTTGGTCTATGTCGAAGGTTTTACCTATCAGGAAGCGGCAGATACCTTGTCTGTGCCGATTGGCACCATCATGAGCCGGCTGGCGACGGCGCGGGCGAAAATCGCCCAGCGTGTTCACGCCCCGCAACCTGTACAGGAGAAGCGATAGTGGAATCCATCAGATTTACAGCGCCCTACAGCGATGAGGCTATCGTCGCCTGGCTGGATGGCGAAATGGAGGCAAGCGATGCCTGGCGCTTTGAGGCCGCGCTGGCTGAGGATGCACAGCTCGCCGCACGTACTGAGGCGTTAAGGCTCGACCAGCAAGAGATTGCCAGCGCTTTTGCGCCACTGCTCAATGAAGCACCGCAGTCACGCATGGAAGCACAACTCGCCACCCTGCTCGCCGGGCCTGCGGCAACCGCGCCAAAGGCCAGTGGCGTCAGTCGACGGGCGCTTGTCGCCGCCTCGCTCAGTTTTCTGGTGATCGGTTCCGGGCTGGGCTATCTGGCCCGTCCGGCAACTCACGCGTTGGGGGAGAGCGAAAAAATCCGCGACCTTGAGGCGCAGTATATGTCGCTGTATAGCGCAGAGACGCTGCTTGATGCTGACAGCTCGCCCACGGCATTGCAGCGCGGGCTGGCGCGCACTGCACAGGATATTGGTTTGCAGGCGAATGCGCAGCAGCTGGCGCTGCATGGGGCCGAGCTGAAAATGGTGCGCATCCTGCGTTACGACACCACCTCCATTGCGCAGATCGCCTGGATGCATGCCGATTATGGCCCGATGGCGCTCTGTATTTCCCCGGACAGCCAGCCTGCGCGCAGTGAGCTGAATCACGAGCAGCGCCACCAGATGAATCTCGTCTGGTGGCATGCTGGTGGTTACCAGTTTGTGTTGATTGGCCGCAACCCCACGTCACAGCTGAAGCAAAACGCGCTCACCCTGCAGGCCGCGCTTTCATAGAAAAGGTGCGTATTCAGACGGCCCGGTGCAGGCGGGCCTGAATCGCAATATGGATGGTCACGTGATCATCAACCAGCGCCGCGAAACTGGCCATGTTGAACGCCGAGCGTGAAATGGTGGTTGATGCATGCAGGGAAATGTTCTCTGGCCCGCTGGCTTTATCATTCAGTAAGGCGTCCAAAATGACCGGGCGCGCGATATTCTTCACTACCAGAGTGCCCAGGATCCGATAGTGGCCCTGCCCGAGCGCCACCACCCGGCTACTGGTGAATATGATGTTCGGGTAGCGTTCAGCGTCAAAAAAGAGGCTACTTTTCATCTGCCAGGTTAACAGCTGATTCGAGGCATTGAGCGTCGCTACCGGGATGGAGACATGAACAGTGTCATCTCTGTCGTTGCCAGCATTAAGCGCAATATCCCCGGTGACATTTCCCAGCCTGGCCTGTGACATATCGCCAAATGCCTGCCAGGAGAGGGTAATGGTGGTCTCCTGCGAATTAATACGGTAGTCAGCCGGGCTGGCAAATAACGAACAGGAGCAGAACAGAAATCCGAGAGCGATGGCAGGCACGATACGCGTCATGTTGATAATCCCTGGGGTGTTTAGCGTGTAAACGTGCCAACCCGGTTTTTTATTCGACTCCCTTTTGCTGAATCTGAAAGTGCTACGGTTGCAGCGCTTCGCGGGTTGGGCCCTGGAAGTAAATCTGGCCGATATGGCAACTTCGCGGCTGCGTCAGCACAAAACGCATCGTCTCCCAGACCGAACGCCCATTCAGCAGACGCTCGCCCATTTTCGCCTGGCTCCCGGCAAGCGGATCTAATCCTGTCACTTCAAAATCGGGTGGATAGAGCCCGGTAACCCGAATGTCTTCTTCGCTAAGTTGCTGAGACAGTTTCGTGATAAACCCGCTAAGCCCATGTTTGCTGGCGAAGAACGCCGGGTGGGCAATAGAGTCCGTAAAGTTCGGGATGCCGCATGAAGAGATGATAGCGACGATATCCGCACTCTCTGATTGCCGAAGCCCTGGCAGCAATGCTTGCGTCAGCAGAATCGATCCTGTCACGCCAGAGTTGATGGTCGTGATAATGTCTGCCGCAGGCTGCTCGTCTAAGGTGCCCGACAACCACTGCGCAGCATTGAGGATTAAAATATCGATGGGCTTGTCTGACGCTAACAGCCGATCGGAGAAGTGAGAGAGGGATTCAGGCTGGGCTAAATCGCACAGATACCCTCTTGCGACACCGCCCTCCGCGGTAATGATGCCGCAGGTTTTCTCAATATCCTCAGCCCGCCGCGCGGAAAAATCGACCTCAACGCCCTCTCGCGCCAGCCATACGCAGAGCGCCTGGCCAAATCCCCTGCCCCCGCCGGTAATAACCGCTCTTTTACCTTTCAGCATCTTCATCTCCTCTTTTTTCTCTGTGAAGGGAGATATACATGAGGAGGCGGGGTGACATCTTTCCGTTCGTGCCATTTTTAAATGAGCGTTGTTCAGATTAGAGATTGAAAACGTTATTTGCCTGGTGTTATAAGCGAAGAGGCGCTTCTGTCATCTTTCTCTTTCCTGTTTTAATCGTTAACGCATCACTAAAGGCCAGAAAATGATTAAGTCAGTTCACTCAATAACGACCACCACCACCGGGCCTTGCGGCGGTGTGGAGTTATCTGTGACTGAATTCTGACAAACAGATCCTCGCCCCCGCCAAACCGGACGGGGAAAACGATCTCTCCGTTCATAACATGCTGAATGGAGACACATCATGATTTCATCTGACAAGGCACTTTTGGTTATCGATATGCAGCAGGGGCTTTTCCGTGGCCCTGTTGCCCCACACTCCGCAGACAGCGTGCTGGAAAATATTTGCCTGCTGATTGCTAAAGCGAGACAGGATCGGGTGCCGATCTTTTTTGCCCGCCACACCGGACCAGATGACTCGCCCTTCTCAGAGCAGAGCCCGCTAACGCAACTGATAGCGGAAATGGACGTCGATGCCGGGCGGGATACCATTTTTGTTAAAAAGTATCCCAGCTGTTTTCGGGATACGACCCTGCTGCATCACCTCGAGCAGGCAGGCGTAAAACAGCTGGTTATTGCCGGCATGAAAACAGAGTTTTGTGTCGATACGACCTGCAGGGCAGCGCCGGAGCGGGGCTTTAAAACCGTGCTGATTTCAGATGCGCACACCACCATGGATAGCGAATGCTTGTCAGCAAGTGACATCATCAGCCATCACAATGCCACGCTCGGCGGGCCGTTCGTAACGCTTTCGACCGCAGCTGAATGGCATTTTGGCGCTGACAAAAGTGCCTGAAGGATGATGCCCCCCTGATTCTGGGGGGCTACAGTTATCTTCGGGCAGAGATACGACCCGGCATCATGGTTAATAACAGAGCTGCAATCGCTAATGCGCAGGCAAGCCACAGAGGCGCGGTAAGCGTTAACGCATCAACAAGCTCCCCGCCAACCCATGCCCCTGTCGCAATGCCAATATTAAAGATGCCGACATAAAGGGCTGCGGCTATCTCAACGGCGTCGGGAGCGGCTTTCATCATCCAGGTCATCAGCCCGACGGAGAGCCCACCGTATGCCAGCCCCCAGAAAATCAAAATCGCCCCGCCGCCCATGACCGTCTGCCCTGCGCTCAGAAAAAGCAGCGGCGTTACGGCCAGTGCAGTTGCCACCACCATCAGCGTGCGCCTGGTATTGCGGGCAGCGCCGATCCCCACAAGGAAATTACCTATAATACCCGCGATACCGTAGGCGAAGAGGATCGCCCAAATCCACTGGGTATGGAATCCGGACACGGAGATCAACAGCGGGCGTACGAAGGTAAAAGCCGCAAAATGGCTGGTAACCAGCAACAGTGTCAGGAGCAAACCTGCCACTAATGTGCGGTTGGTAAGTTGCGCAATGAACTGGCCGACCTTCGCGGAGGCAGCAACAGGCAACGGCGGGATAACAGCAAGATGCAGCGCCAGGACCAGCGTGCTAAAAAGCGCCATGCAGCCAAAAGCCCAACGCCATCCGATCGCATCGCCAATGAACGCCCCCAGCGGTACGCCGAGGACCGATGCGGCCGCAACACCGCCAAATATAATGGATGTCGCCAGGCCAACCGATTTCTCCGGCACCAGGCGCGCCGCCAGACCGCCAGCGATGGCCCAGATTCCCCCCATGCATAAGCCAACAAGGGCGCGCGCCATCAGCATCATGGCCAGGCTGGATGCCAATGCCGAGGCCAGGTTAGCCACTATCAGCAGCACCAGCAGGCCACACAGTATCAAACGCCGATCGATCCCCCCCGATGCAATAACCACGAAGGGTGCGAATAACGCAGCAAGCAGTGCTGGCAGAGAGATCACCAGCCCTGCACTGCCTGTGGTGACAGAGAGCGTCGCGGCGATGGAAGTCAGCAACCCGACCGGCAGCATTTCCGTCGTCACTACAGAGAATGTTGCCAGACCAACCGCGAGGACCGGCGTCCATAAACCGCGAACCTGCGTCGCGCCAGAGAAAGTACTCATCATGCAGTTCCTTATGTGAGCGCCCTGTCAGGCGCAATGATCCGAACAACAACCCGGCCAGGCATACGCGGCTAAAATCAGGCCAGCCGCCGTAAAACGGCCGGTTCCAGGGGCAGAAAAAAGGTCTCGATAGAGTGTTGCCATCTCATTCTCCGGTAGCATGTGCTTGCCACAACGCCGTGGCACAGCGACAATTCATACAAGGCGTATGAAAACAATCCTATATTCATACGCTGCGTATGTAAATAATCATTCATTGCGTATGTAAAGGAAAAATCATGGTTCGCCGTACCCGTGCCGAGATGGAAGAGACAAGAGCAACGTTGCTGACAACTGCCCGCCACTTTTTTAAAGAGCATGGCTTCGCTGAAACCTCGATGGATGATCTGACTGCTCAGGCGGGGCTGACGCGTGGTGCGCTCTATTACCACTTCGGGGATAAAAAAGGCTTACTGGCCGCGGTAGTGGAGCAAATTGATGATGAAATGGATCAACGGCTACAGGCGATTTCGAACAGTGCAGCCGATCCGTGGGAAGGTTTTTGCAGCCGTTGCCGGGCTTGCCTTGAGATGGCGCTGGAGCCTGAGTTTCAGCGCATTATGTTGCGCGATGCAAAAGCCGTACTGGGCGGTTTCTCACCTGAATCACAGCGCCATTGCGTGCAATCCATGCAGGCCCTGATTCGCGATCTGATCGAGCAGGGCGTAATTGAAGAAGCCGACCCGGAGGGGCTCGCTTCGCTGATTTACGGAAGCCTGGCTGAAGCCGCATTCTGGATTGCCGATAGCGATGAGAGCGATACGCGCCTTGCGCAAGGCATTGCCGCGCTGAACCTGCTGCTTCGCGGATTACGGCCAGCTCAATAGCGTGCGCATCGCATCATAAAAGAGCGGCTGCGGAGAGCATGCCTGAGTGCTGACGTTTCAACCTTCACAAAAAGCCAGCCAGATCCAGTGGGGTTTAATGGCGTGCAGATAGTGATAATGTGCAGTTTCCCGACATCATTTTGACAGGTGTGAGCGTGAGCACTTCAGCGATACATGAATGGCGTATGCATGATTTTCTGGTTAGCACAGACAACGAAAAACTGGACATACAGGCAGTGCACCACTATTTGACGAGATCCACATGGGCAAAAGGTATCGATCTGGAGACCGTCAAAGTTTCAGTCGCCAACAGCCTTAACTTTGGTGTTTATCACCATGAAACCCAGATAGGGTTTGCACGCCTGGTAACGGATCACGCGACTTTCGCTTATCTGTGTGATGTTTATGTCCTCGAGGAGCACAAGGGAGAAGGGTTGGGAAGATGGCTTATGGAGTCTATTCATCGTCACCCGATGTTTGAAAAGCTTCGTACCATCGTGTTATTCACCACAACCGCGCCATGGCTTTATGAAAAGTTTGGCTATCAACCGGTGAACCGGCAAAATTACACCTGGTCCATTAGCCGGCCTGATATCTATACCAGCAAACATAACCAATAACAAACCCTTACGACACAACGCCCGGGTGAAACGTGATCCATCGCTTCCCTTTTCTCCCGTGAGGTGAAGCTGCTTAAGAAGCCAATACGCTTCGCAAAGCAGCTCCTTTTTCAGGCAGCGGTGTGGCCGGGAAACTCAACGGTCACCACTAACCCCCCCTCTTCAGAGGTGCTTAAGCTAACGCGGCTGTTGTGTTGCTGCGCCACCGCCCTGACGATGGAGAGCCCTAACCCGCTGCCGCTCTGCATCTGATTGGGATCGCGGAAAAAGCGGTCGAAGACGCGATCGCGCAGTTCAACGGGGATGCCGGGCCCGGCATCAGAGACGCGAAGCTGGGTGAATGCATCCCACCTGCGCACTGCGACCTCCACCCGTCCGCCCTCCGGACTATATTTGATGGCATTTTCAATAACGTTATCAATCAGCGACATCAGGCGCTCCCGGACACCGTCGATGCAGAACTCATCATCGGCGTAAAACTCCAGTTCAATCCGCCGCTCAGCAGCCAGCGGCGACAGCGCCGCCATGCGATCCTGGATAAGCGAGGTGAGCGGCACGGGAGCCATCACCGTATCGGTGCGCGCTTCGCTGTGCATCAGCAGGAGCAGCTGATTGACGAGACGTGCCGCACGGCTGTTGCTACGAATAATTCCTGCCAGCAAAGCCTGCTGGCGTTCGCTGCTGATATAACCCTGCAACGCCTCAACATTGATGCGCATCGCCGCCAGCGGGGTGCGCAGCTCATGAGCGGCATCGGCAATAAACACCCGCTCCCGCTCCGTGCTTTTCCGTAATCTCGCCAGAAAGTCATTGATTGCATCTACCATCTGGCGAAGCTCTTTATGTTTTGGCACGGCGTTTAAGGGCGAGAGATCCTCCGGCGCGCGTGCAGCAATTTCGTTGACCACCCTGTTCCAGGGGCGCATGGCGATGCGGATCGACAGCCAGGCGGGAAAGAGCAGAAACGGGATGCAGACCAGCAGCGGCAAGATGTAGTAGCCGCGCGAGTTAAGGTAGATAAAGAAGTTCCAGCTGCCGGCAGGCGTGACGAGCGTGACCTCCGTATTGCCGTCTGCCGATCTCAGGGTACGGCTGGTCCAGCTGCGCCCTTCGCTCTCGCTCTTCTGTAGCTTGCCATAGCGGCTGTTTGTCACCCCGACTGGCGCGCCTTCCGAGGTGTAGATGATCGCGTGGTTTTTACGCACGATAAGGCTGATGGAGAGCGCGGGATCGTCCTCGCCGCCATATCCCTCCCGCAGTGCCCGGCTGAACGCTTCCAGCATCTCGGTTCGTTCCCGCGGGCGATCGTTCATCCGATCGACCATGGTAAAGATGGTTTCGTAAGTCTCACTTCCGGTGAGAATTGGCGGGCTGCGCAGGTCCTCCCACAAAATGAAGGTGAGAAAGAGGCACCACAGCAGCGTAAGCAGCAGCATCTGGGCGATGATGATTCGCCGTACCAGTGTCGGGGCTTTCAGGCTGCGCCAGATATTTGCCATCACCCCTCCCTCTTGCCGATCGGCACGGTATCAATCACATACCCCACGCCGCGCACCGTGCGCACATACCCTTCGCCAATTTTGCGCCGCAGGTTGCCCATATGCACATCGAGAGTGTTGCTCATATTCTCTTTGTCACCGAAGAGTCGCTCTTCCAGAAAGCGGCGCGTCACCACGCGATCGGGGCGCAGCATTAACGTCTCAAGCAGCGCATATTCGCTTGCCGTTAACTCAATCGTGGACGCGCTCACCGTCACGCGCCGCGTCGGCACATGCAAAGACAAGCCGCGAATGTCGATCACCTCGTTGTCAAAACCGTAACTGCGGCGCGCAAGGGCTCTCACACGCGCCAACAGCTCGGCGAGCACAAAGGGTTTAACCAGATAGTCGTCGGCCCCGGCGTCCAGCCCGCTCAGGCGATCCTGCAGCGTGCCTCGCGCGGTCAGAATGATGACCGGGACCCTGTTGAGCCGCTGGCGCAACGCGGCCATCAGGCTCATGCCATCGCCGTCGGGCAGCCCGAGATCCAGTAACACAAGCTCCGGCACGCAGAGATCGAGCTGATGCAGCGCATCCGCTTTGCGGCGAACCCATATGACCTCTAACCCTTGATCGGCCAGCGCAATGCGTACGCCATTGCCGAGGTCGAGGTCGTCTTCAATAAGTAGAATTTTCACAATCATTACGTTACCAGGCGTGAATGAAGAACGTCTGAAGAAAAAGCGGCGAGCTGAAAATCTATCAGGTTTATCTCACCGTTACGCGCTTCAGGCTTTCTTCATTTTCGGCTCATGAGAACTTTAGGGTGGGTATGCAAACTAGGCGTGACTCGTAATCAGATGACTCCATAAGGACGTATTTAATGAGAAACCCCGAACTGCGTCGTAAGTTCCTCCCTGCATTCCCGGGACGCCCGCTGAAAAATATCGTGCCGGGCGCGCTACTGGCATTGCTCGCCACCCCAACGCTGGCGGCAGAACCGCCCCAGGATACCACCTTAACGTTGGGGGGCGGCGTGGGTGTTACGCCGCGCTATTCCGGTTCCGATGAAAACCGCGTCTCGACGGCGCTGGTGCTCGATTACTCAATGCGTAATGGCTTCTTCGCCAGCTCGGCGCGCGGCCTCGGTTATGGCAACAGCCTTGGCAACGTCGATTACAGCGCGGCGCTGAGCTATCGCACCGGCCGCAAGGATCACAATGTCGACAGCGATACCATGAGCGACGGCAGCGACCACTTGCGCGGAATGGGCAATGTAAAAGGCTCGGCGCTCGGTGTGGTGGGCCTCGGGTATAAATTGACCAACTGGCTAAGTGCGCAGTTGCAGGCTGAGGTGCCCTTTTCCCAGCGCGATAACGGCGCGGCGCTGCATTTCGGTATCGTCAGCCCGCTTTATCACTCGCCGAAAAATAGTGTGACGCTGGGGCTGACCAGCAGCTGGGGGACAAATGATTATATGCAGACCTATTACGGCGTGAGTGCCTCGCAGTCCGCCGCATCGGGTTTTACGCAATACACCGCCGGTTCGGGGATCTATGCCTGGTCACTCAATCTCGACTGGACGCACAACTTCACCGAACGCTGGAGCGTGGTCGCCGATGCAGGCTATACGCAGCTGGCGGGTGATGCGCGTAATAGCCCCATCGTACAACGCAAAGCGTCCCCCACCGGAAGCCTGACTGTGACATATCGCTTCTGATGAATATTCGCCCCGGCGGCTGGGGTTATCTGGCGTTACAGTACAGAGATTCTATCCGCCGGATTAGCGATAAATGGGCTGCGTTTCAGTCAGTTAGCCTGGCTGAAACCTCTGTTGCCACTTCAGTGAAGGCACGGGCGGAGAAGCTTTGATAGCCCTCTCTTCGCCGCAGTAAAACAGCCGTACGCTGTAACCGCTCGGGTTCAAGCGCGATGGCCAGCAGGTCGTCCTGGGCAAACGCTGTCTTTGCAGGCAGCAACGTTGATAGCGGCGTCCAGCGGACAATCTCAATCACCGCGCCAAGGGCGTTGGCCTCCATCAGCACCTGAGGGGTGATGTGATGCTTGTGAAAGTAACGATCGATCTGCTCGCGCGTCGCGAACTCGGTACTGAGTAACACAAGCGACTCTTCGCCAAGCCTTTGCAACTCAACACGTTTCTCTTTCGACAAGGGGTGTCTGGGGCTGACCACCAGCGCAAGCGTCTCCTCCAGCAACGGCACCGATTCAATATCGGGACTGTGCACCGGCGCAAAAGCGATACCCACGTCCAGCTCCCCTGCCAGAAGCCGCTCCTCGATTTGCTCCTGGGCGATCTCCTGCACGCTGAGGGTGATTTTTGGATAGCGGGCGTGAAAGGCTTCAATCAGCGGCCCCAGAAGGTAGGTCGTAAAAGTTGGCGTCACCGCCACGCGTAACGATCCGCGGCTGAGATCGCTCACCTCATGGATGGCACGCGTAGCTTCACGCAGCTCCTGCGAAGCGCGACGGGCGTATTGCAGATAGATCTTTCCGCTGTCCGTCAAACGTGTCGTACGCCCTGAGCGATCAAATAACTGAGCGCCCAGACTCTCCTCCAGTAACTTAACCTGCTGCGAAAGCGCTGGCTGGGAAACGTGCAGCTCCGCTGCCGCTTTCGTAAAGCTAAGGTGCTCTGCAACTGCAAGAAAATAGTGAATATGGCGGGCGAGCATCATGCTCTCCATTAGATTATCTAATAAACCCCATAATAAATGAGACTTTTACCTTATACAACGCACGACTTACTCTCTGCTCCACACCCAACGACAGTGAGAAAGCACGATGAAAGCGATCATTGACGGTTTTTTGAAGTTCCAGCAGGAGGCGTTTCCCGAGCGCATCAAACTGTTTCGGGATCTCGCTACCCAGCAGAGCCCGAGGGCGCTGTTTATTTCCTGCTCCGATAGCCGACTGGTGCCGGAGCTGGTCACTCAACGCGAACCCGGCGATCTGTTTGTGATCCGCAACGCCGGAAATATTGTGCCGTCGTACGGCCCCGAGCCGGGCGGTGTTACCGCCTCCGTGGAGTACGCCGTTTCCGCCCTCAGGGTCGCCGATATTGTGATCTGTGGTCACTCCGACTGCGGCGCAATGACGGCGATTGCCACCTGTCAGTGTCTGGATCATATGCCCGCCGTCGCCAGCTGGCTGCGATACGCTGATTCAGCGAAGGTCGTGAATGAGTCGAGGCAGCATGCGGATCGGCCGACGAAAGTCGCGGCGATGGTGCGTGAAAATGTGATTGCGCAGCTTGCCAATATTCAGACGCACCCCTCTGTTCGCCTGGCGCTTGAAGAGGGCCGCGTCACGCTGCATGGCTGGGTATATGACATCGGCAGCGGACGCATTGACGCCTTCAATGGCCGGGAATTCGTCTCCCTTGCAGAAAACCCGGATGTTCATGCTGTTTCCCAACGTACCAGGCGTGTTGCCTGAAATACCTATCAACCCGGAGATAAAATAATGATCCAGACTCAAGTTACCCAGAGCGCCCGCCAGGTGCTTACTGAAACCATCATTCTGGCGAAGGCACGCAAAAACCTCTCCTATGCGGAGATCGTTGACGGCACAGGGCTTTCCGAAGCCTTCGTTGTTGCCGCGTTGCTCGGCCAGCACCCACTTCCGGAGAGTGCCGCGCGCGTCGTGGGCGAGAAGCTCGATCTGAATGCTGATGAAATTGCGCTACTACAAACGGTGCCGGTTCGTGGAAGCTTTGGGGGCGGCGTGCCCGGCGATCCGACCCTCTACCGTTTCTATGAAATGATGTCGGTCTACGGGCCGACCCTGAAGGCGTTGGTTCATGAGAAATTCGGCGATGGCGTGATCAGCGCGATCAACTTCAAGCTGGATATCAAAAAAGTCGACGATCCGGATGGCGGCCATCGCGCCGTGATTACGCTGGATGGCAAGTACCTTCCCACCAAACCTTTCTGATCCTCCAGGCCTGCGGCTTCTGCCAGCTGATAACGGACGGGCATCCTGCGAGGGATGCCTGAAGACTTACAGGCCCAGCGCGGATAATCCCGGATGAGCGTCCGGGCGACGTCCCAGCGGCCAGTGGAACTTACGCTCGCTCTCTTTAATCGGCATGTCATTGATACACGCATAGCGATGGTGCATCAGCCCATCTTCGCCAAACTCCCAGTTCTCATTGCCGTAAGAACGAAACCAGTTCCCGGAGTCATCGCGCCACTCATAGGCGTAGCGAACAGCGATGCGATCGCCGTCGAATGCCCACAATTCTTTAATAAGACGGTACTCCAGCTCTTTTTTCCACTTACGCTCAAGAAACGCTCTCGCCTCTTCACGATTATTGGCAAATTCCGCCCGGTTGCGCCATTTGGTATCCAGAGAGTAAGCAAGCGACACTTTTTCGGCGTCGCGGCTGTTCCAGCCATCTTCAGCAAGCCTGACTTTTTCAAGCGCTGACTCGCGGGTGAACGGCGGCAGTGGCGGACGGATAGGTGAATCGGACATGGTGGTGCCTCCAGCATAAGCGGACAGGTGAGTGTTTGATTTTTGGAACACAGATCCCGGCTACGGGATCTGCTTTAGTAATAGCTGAGCGATATCTTTTGCCTCATCGGCGGCGCGGTAATCGCCCATCACGCGCGACATGGTGATGGCGCCTTCAATCAGTATCAGTAACTGCCTCGCCAGCGGTAATGGCTGATCCGCATTTAACTGCCCGGTAAGTTCAACCAGGTAGTCGAGCAGTTTCTGTTTGTGCAGCCTGGCGATTTGACGAACCGGATCGTCCGCATCACCCACTTCGCCCGCGGTGTTGATAAACGCGCAGCCGCGATAACCTTCCGATTCAAACCAGCTTTTAAGCACGGTAAAGAGATTCAGGATGCGTTCGCGCGGCGTCTGTGCTTTGTCGCACTCACGCCTGAACCACGCCATCCAGCGCACATCACGCGCATTGAGCGCCGCGGCAGCCACCTCATCCTTATTGGTGAAATGGTGATAAATACTTTTGCGCGCCACGCCGGACGTCTTCACCAGAAGCTCCATCCCGGTGGCATGAATACCGTTCTGATAGATAAGCTCTTCGGCGGTTGCGAGAATTTTCTCGCGTGTGTTGGGTATGTTTTTGTTCATGGGTCGATAGTAGAACGATCGTTCTACCCTGGTCAAGCGATAACGCACAGGCTTTTTGCCGATGGTGAGAAGAGAAGCCAGGATAGATCTCAGCGCAGAGCGAATATTCACGTAATCTTGAAACGTTATCGTGCGTACGTTCACAAAACGACTGAAAACAGAGTGAGTAATACCTGAATGAAATGATTCATTATCTTCTTACACAATAAATAGCGCGAATAATTCATTTCGAGGTCGACGCGGCAAGCGCTAAAGAGGCTATCGCAAAACTTAAAAAAACGATGATGACTATCTGAAAGAGTTGAAAGATTATTCTGATGACCTGCTTTTTGTCGGCCTTACCGGGCTGACAACATTCTTTAAGGTTTTATGAAGAAGCTTTTCACATCCCAAATAATTAGGGTTATTTAACTGTTTATTAAAAACAGCAATGAAAATAGATTTTTTGACCCGTAAACAACAGACGCAAGAGATAAAAAAGCCGACCCCATTGAGTCGGCTTTTTTTATATCAAAGCTTGAAGCTGCTCACGACGTTTTCGAGCTGGACGGTCTGCTCTTCCATCGATTGCGCGGCGGCCGCCACCTCTTCCACCAGCGCCGCATTCTGCTGCGTGGCACTGTCGAGTTGGTTGATGGCGATGTTGATCTGCGCAATCCCGCGACTCTGTTCATCGCTTGAGGAGCTGATCTCTGAGATCAGCACGCCCACGCTTTCAACTTTTTCCATCAGGCCGTCCATCGTGGTTCCCGCCTGACGAACCTGTCCGCTGCCCTGCTCAATGCTGCTCACCGACTCTTCAATCAGCTTTTTGATCTCCTGAGCCGAGCGGGCGCTGCGCTGCGCCAGGGAACGAACTTCACTGGCCACTACCGCGAACCCACGGCCATGCTCTCCCGCCCTTGCCGCCTCAACCGCTGCGTTAAGCGCCAGGATGTTGGTCTGGAAGGCGATACCATCAATCACACTGATGATGTCCACCACTTTAGCGGAGGAGCTATTGATGTTATTCATCGTGGAGACAACGTTGTTAACCACGCTGGCACCTTGTTTCGCCGCCTCTGAAGCCTCTTTCGCCAGCTTGTTGGCCTGCAACGCATTCTCTGCGTTAAGGCGCACGGTGCTGGTCAGCTCCTCCATCGATGCTGCCGTTTCCACGATTGAGGCCGACTGATCTTCGGTGCGTGAAGAGAGGTTAAGGTTACCGCTGGCAATCTGGCGCGAAGCGGACGAGATCGCCAGCGTGCTGCTCCCGACCTGCTGCATCAGTTCATTAAGGAATGAAATAAACTTATTGAAGTTGTTAATAATGGCGTTAAATTCCGGGCTCTTACTTTGCGCAAGACGCTGCGTTAAATCCGCGCCGCCGCTGGAGAGCGCTTCAATATTACGGTTGAGCAACGTCACATTGTGGAAAATATTGCGCACAATAATCATCATGATCACGACGATAAGGAGTCCAATAATCGCCTGTACGATGGTGAGCTTGGTCATAATCGCGTCAGAGATACTCACCAGCTGGCTGCTCGGAATATCAACCGCCATAAACCACGGGCTGCCGCTAATAGGCAGAACGAACAGCGAATGCGCGCCGTCTTCACCGTCATAACTGCCGCGCACTTCCGTTGTTTTACCCTGGCCTAACAGGCTCATTAACGGTGCCGCCGCCGGAATACCGAGATCGCGGACGTTCGAGAGTGCAGGTTTATTCTGTACGGAAGAGCCGTTACCGACGATTTTGCCGTCCGCTTCAACAATCAGCACGCTGCCGTTAACCGCTTTGCCCATGTCGACAGCCAGCTGGTTAAAGAAGCCCAGCGTCACGTCGATGGTCGCCACGCCCCAGGCTTTGCCATCCTTCCAGATCGCCATGGCACAGTTAGTGCGCGGCTGTGGGCTGGCCGCATCCTGGTAGGCTTTCGCCCACGCACACTCACCTTTTGGCGCATTCATGCCATCTTTGTACCAGGGTTGCTCCCAGTATTTTGCTGATTCCGGCTGGTTCCATACGGTGTTGACTTGCAGAGTGCCGCCGCCATCGCGGGCATAGAAGGTGCTGAATTTGTCCCGCGCCGGATCGCGCTGACCAGGCAGAGGCCAAATCCCACCGCCGAATACGTTGAGATCCCCATACTGGTTAACCAGGCGCGGCAGTAATGCGTCGATTTGATCACTTTGCAGGCTGACAACCAGTTCAGTGATGGAGCGTTGCTGAGCCTTAACCCGGTTCATCTGCTCTTTAATTGCATTACTTTGTAATTCAACCGTCGCCTGAATATTTTTGGTTTCGGTTTCAATAATCTGCGGAGAAACGAATAGCTTGATAACAATATAGGTAACGATCAATAAGATAACGAAAAAGCTTATAAGCAGCAGGCCTATTCGGCCCTGGGTATTTTTCCATGTCATATTAGCGGCACTCATTGGGGTTGTTATTCGATCTAATATCGACATTTCGTTGAAATGCTTTAACTCACCCTGCGCCACTGTTTCATTTCGAAGCACATTTAATCGGCCCGATATTATTTGAGGAAAAAATGTTATATCGGTCACATTTTATAAATGCATTTTAAGAACTTAGCCGCGAACAAGAAGCCGCACCTGCTTACCCCGATAACTGACATAATGTTGAAACTCAAAGCCAAAACGCTCGGCTAAAGAGTTTGAGCGTTGGTTTTCTTCAGCAATGATGCAGCAGAGAGGCGAAGCGAAGGTCTCATCGGCCCACAGTAAAATTGCTGCCAGCGCTTCAGAGGCATACCCTTTGCCACGCACTTCCGGAATCAGTGTCCATCCCGCTTCCGGGTATGCCAGCTTCGGCGTGGTGTCGCGATGCGCATCCTGAAAGCCAAACGCACCGGCATACTGGTTTGTGGCTTTTTCAAATACCGCCCAGTAGCCATACCCTAACGCCTGCCAGTGCCCGATATAACGTAATAAACGCGCCCAGACCATCTCTGCCGTCGGGATCTCGCCACCGCTTATTTTTGCCATTTCCGGGGTCGACCAGCAGGCCTTGAGTGCCGGAAAATCATCGAGGGTAAACTGCTTTAAAATCAGGCGGTCGGTTTCAATGTAAGGTGCTTGCTGGTGAGCCATAGATGCCCCTTATACGGGTTTATGATGTGGCTACGTTATCACCGAAGACGAAACACCCACAACGAATTAACATATCAGCAACAACGACCGCTACTGATTTCCAGCAGACTGCATCAGTAGGCAGGATGCCCGGATCTCTCTGCCCTCTCCGGCAGTGTGCTCTCCCCCTGCCCGAGGGTGCGTTGCATCATGACGGTATCGAGCCAGCGCCCATGTTTAAATCCCACCGATCTGAGAGTGCCGGTAAGCGTGAAGCCCGCACCGCGATGAAGGGCGAGTGAGGCGGCATTTTCGCTGTTACCCACCACGGCCACGAGCTGGCGAAAACCGCTGGCTTCGGCCCATGCCACCGCACGCGAGAGCAGTTTTTTGCCGATGCCCTGCCCCTGACAGTCGGCATCGATATAGACCGAATCCTCAAGGGTAAACCGGTAAGCATGCCTTTCGCGGTAGCGCGCCAGGTAACAGTAACCGCGCACATCGCCATCAACCACGGCGACAAACCAGGGCAGCCCCGAAGCCTGCAACCGCTTCAGACGGAATGCCATCTCGGCTTCATCGGGCGGTTGGGTTTCAAACGTGGCGCAGCCGTGTAATACGTGGTATGCATAAATTTGTTGTATAGCCGGGATATGTCGTTCTTCTGCCTGAATTATTTCCATCAGTACGGCTCCTTATTGCGTCTGAGAAAAAGACTATCCGCTGGCGATCATTTCAGACAGGCCACAGGGCTTATCAGCAGCATAAGGAAAACTTTGGCATGACAAACCTTAACCTCGACCATCTGGCCACCTTCAGACTGGTTATCAGCCGGGGCAGCTTCTCTAAGGCGGCGGAGGAGCTTGGCCTGTCGCAGCCCGCAGTCAGCCTGCAAATAAGACAGCTGGAGCAGACATTGCAGGTGCGGCTTATTGAGCGAACCGGCCGGGGAATCAAGCCCACGGCGGCTGGCATAACGCTTTGCGAACACTGCCAGAAAATAGCGGCCGCGGTAACCACCGCGGTGGAAGCGGTCTCGCTGCATTCAGATGAGATCACCGGCACCGTCACCGTCGGCACAGGCGCAACGGCCTGCATCCATCTTTTGCCGCCGATATTGCAGCAGTTGCGCCAGACGCATCCGCTGCTGAAAGTGAATGTGCGCACCGGCAACACCTCAGAGATTGTCCGCGGCGTCGAGGAGAACCGGATCGATATCGGCCTGGTGACGCTCCCCGCCGCAGGCAAAAGCGTGAGCGTCTCTCCCCTCTTCAGGGATGAGTTTGTGGTCATCATGGAGGAGGATTTATCCGGGCAGCACATGAAAGCCCTCTCGCCCGATGATCTCTTGCCGCTGCCGCTGATTATTTTTGAGTCCGGAAGCGGAACGCGCGCGCTGATTGACGAATGGTTCCGGCACGCAGGCCACCTTGCCAGCCCGGTGATGGAGCTTGGCAGTATCGAAGCGATCAAAAGGATGGTGCGATCCGGGCTGGGTTACAGCATCGTTCCCCGCATCGCCGTGGCAACCCCTGACGCGTGGGAAGGGCTCAGCGTATACCCGCTGACGCCCCCGCTTCAGCGGACGCTTGGAACCGTTATGCGTGAAGACAGAATCGTCAGCAGGGGCATGAACGCGGTGCTGAAAATGCTTGATGAAACCCCTGTCAAAAAGGAGAGCTGATGGCATCGCGCGGGCTGGCACGACTATTTCTGGCGGGAGGTGAAAACCGTTATCGCTGCCGCCGCAAGCAGTAACACGCCACTGAGGGCAAACGCGCTTCGCCATCCCAGCGTGTCGAATACCAGGCCGCCTGCCGTTGAGCCCAGCGCGATCGAGAGCTGAATAACTGCCACCATCAGCCCGCCGCCGGCTTCTGCATCGTCGGGCAGCGTGCGCGCTATCCACGTCCACCATCCCGTTGGCGCAGCCGTCGCAAGTCCGCCCCACAGGCTGAGCAAAAAGGCTACCGTCCACACGCTCTGCGCGGTGAGCAGCAGCGTGCCGGCAATGGCGGCCATCAGCAGCGGGATGAGGATTAACGTCAGATAAAAGCGGGCGTTCAGGGCGCTCGATACGAGCAGAGTACCGACAAAACCGGCCATCCCTATCGCAAGCAAAATCCACGAGAGGCCAGATGCATTCACCCGGGTCACGCTCTCCAGAAACGGCCGCACGTAAGTGAATAAGGCAAACTGCCCCATAAAAAAGAGCCCGCAGGCCAGCAGCCCAACCGGAACGATGGAAACGCGGAGCAGACGGAACAGCGATCTCTGCGGCTTGCGTTTTGTCTCGCTCTCCATCGACGGCAGGCTGATGCATTGCCAGATAAAGGCGGCTATCGCCAGCGGGATCAGACACAGAAAAGCACCCCGCCAGCCGACGGTTGCGCCCAGATAGCTGCCAAGCGGCGCCGCGACAACGGTGGCCAGCGCGTTGCCGCCGTTAAATATTGCCAGCGCGCGAGGAACCTGATGTTGTGGCACCAGCCGAATAGCGGTCGCCGCCGACATCGACCAGAAGCCCCCAATAACCACACCGATCAGCGCCCTGCCCAGCATATAAACCAGGTAGACCGGTGCCAGCGCGATAATTGCGCCTGAGATTGCCATCAGCGCCGTCAGCCCCAGCAGAAGATATTTACGGTTGATGCCTCCGGCGAGGCGCGAAATCGTCAGGCTGGTCACGACCGCCAGCGCACCGGAGATGGCAATTCCCTGCCCTGCCAGCCCTTCGCTGACATGCAGATCGGCGGCAATTGGCGTCAACAGGCTGACCGGCAAAAACTCAGAGGCGATCAGCACAAAGACGCAGAGCGTCATGGCGAATACGCCTCCCCAGTGTGCGGAGCTGTTACGGTACGGAAGAGTTTCGGTGGACATTATCAGCCTCTCTTTATCGCGATCCGGCGCAGCCGGAACCGACGCTATTCAGGGAATAACGACATACGGTGTGAATAAGATGAGCGTGAGGCAGCCTGCGCGGCCTCACATCAAAGAGATGAGAGCCACCCGCGCAGAAGGGGTGGCTCACTAAAAGCGTTCGTTCAGTGCGTTATTTTAGGTAGGTCTTAAAAAACGCATCGAATTTAGCAAATGGGATCTTCCCGGCCGCGTTGTCATATAAGTCGACATGGTTTGCCCCCGGAATAACCACCAGCGTTTTCTCTTTGCTGCCGAGAGCCCTGAAAGCCTCTTGCGCAAAATAACGCGAGTGGGCTTTTTCGCCAGTGACGATAAGCGCAGGAATAGTGACTTCACTGGCATAACTCAGCAGTGGCATTGTCATAAATGAGAGCGGCATTGTCGCATTCCATGCGCCGGTTGAGTTGACCGAGCGCGGATGGAAACCACGCGGCATGCGGTAGTAATCAAAGAACTCTTTCAACACCGGATTGGGATTGGCGGGCAGCGTTTCCGGCAGAATACGCTCAGCGGCGGTCACGTTGCGTTTCTCATCGACGTAAATGTCATGCCCACCCGCTGCGAATGTGCCGTTTTCCGCATCTTTCCAGCGCTGGGCGTTCAGATACTGCAACACAGCGCGGCGATCCGCCGCCGTGTAGCGATCTTTGCCATCACCTACGCCATGCCCCATCGCGCGGCTCATGTCATACATCACGCTGGTGGCCACCGCTTTGACGCGGGTATCCATCACGGCATCGTTCAGTGCCATGCCGCCCCAGCCGCAAATACCGAGCAGCCCGATGCGGTTGCGATCCACCTCTTTTTGCAGACCCAAGAAATCCACCGCCGCGCTGAAATCCTCAGTATTGATATCCGGCGAAGCAACATTACGCGGGTAGCCACCACTTTCCCCCGTGTAGGAGGGGTCGAACGCGAGAGTGATAAAGCCCTGCTCCGCCAGTGTCTGCGCGTAGAGGCCGCTGGACTGCTCCTTAACCGCGCCGAAAGGCCCGCTCACGGCAATCGCCGCCAGTTTGCGATCGCCACGATCCTTCGGCAGGTAGAGATCTGCCACTAAGGTGATCCCGTAGCGGTTCTGAAAGGTCACTTTACGGTGATCAACGTTCGTGCTTTCAGCAAAGGTTTTATCCCACTTTTCGACCAGCGACACGGGGGCGTTCGGATGGGTTGTATCAGCGTAACTCATGGTTGTGACTCCACTTAATGATGCGCATAACAGCATGGCAGGAAGCGCGGCTGTCAGCGTGCGGGTGAAAACAGTCATCAAAATGCTCCTGAAAAACGGCAAAGCGAGCGCTGTCACGCGGACAACGCGGCTGCGCCTGGTTGGAATGCGCTCATTATAGTTAGCAGTAATCGTGCTGATTAGAGGCCAAAGAGTGCTAGGATTGATACCAAATTGTTATGAATAGCGACGGGCAAAAGCATGGCGAAACGGGAAAACTATAACGATCTCTACCTCTTTATGCGGGTTGTGCAGGAGGGGAGTTTTACCGCCGCAGCACAGCGCCTTGGGCTGGCGCAATCAGGCGTTAGCCGTGCGATACGCGAACTGGAGGAGCGGCTGGGCGTCCAGCTTCTGATGCGCACCACGCGCCGATTATCACTCACCCACGCCGGGGAACAGCTCTACCGAACCGTCGAATCCGGATTCGATGCATTAGATATGGGGCTCGCTACGCTGGCTCACTATCGCCAGACGCCCTCCGGCACGGTGCGCATCAATGCCAGCCAGCACACCATCGATAAAGTGCTGCTACCGAAGCTTGCGGTCTTTAAGCAGCGCTACCCCGATATCCGGCTGGAGCTCATCAGCGAAAGCCGCTTTGTCGACATTATTGCCGAGAGGTTTGATGCCGGTGTTCGTCTCGGGCCGGAGGTGGGCAGTGGCATGATTGCGGTGCGCATTTCACCTGACATGGAGATGGTTGTGGTCGGCGCGCCGGACCATTTTCGTCGCTACGGCTTCCCGCAAGATCCCGCAGATTTAGTGGCGCACCCCTGCATCGCTTATCAGTTCGGCGATGGCAGCCTGTATGGCTGGGAACTCCAGCGCGAGGGTAAAAAAGTGACCCACCAGCCACAGGGACAGTGGGCGTTTGCTGACAGCTATATGGAAGCGAAAGCCGCGAGACTCGGCCTGGGGCTGGCCTATGTTCCACAAGAGCTGGTCGCTGACGAGTTAGCGCAAGGTAAGCTTATCCGGGTGTTGCAGCCTTACAGCCAGCGTCTCGACGGTTCGTTTCTCTACTATCCGCACCGCAATGTCTCGCCCGCTCTGCGCGCGGTGATTGAAACATTGCGGATCTGAGGGTGCCGGTTTTAACCGCAAACGCCTACTGGAGGCCGCACCGCGTTGAAGATAAAACAGCCCTCGTACTGATGTTTAGCCGTCACGGATTCACGCTCGAAGGCATGGTGCCATGGATGGACTCGCCCAAAAAGATAAACTGTTTGTCGCGAAAAAGCCGTTGCTCGTTAAGTGCATAATCCGTGGTTCTGATCATCAGAATGCCTCTCCTTGCGGGATATTCACGCTCTTTCCTTAACGTTATGAGGCGGCGGTGTCGTCCGCCATGCTCGCCTGGTATGCAAACGCCATTCAAGGCACGATGGCGACGCTGGCAGATAACCCGGCCACTAACACTACGCCCTCAGGGATCGTGTCTAACTGGATACGCACCGGTACCCGCTGCGCAAGCCGCACCCAGTTAAAGGTCGGGTTAACCTTCGGTAGCCCCAGCCCGCCGGTTTCGTCATTGCTGTCGCCGATCCCGCGCCCGATACTCTCCACGTGTCCGCTAATCATCGCGTCATAACCCATCAGCGAAACCTGCGCACGGTTGCCAACCTGAATATGTCGCAGCCGGGTCTCTTCAAAATACCCGCCCCCCCAGAAACTGTGCGCATCGACGATGGCGACTTTTGTCTCCCCCGCCGTGGCATAGTCGCCAGCGCGGTGCCGCAGATGCGTGACATAACCTGCAACCGGCGAGCGAAAGGTGGCATGGGATAAATTCAGCTGCGCCAGCTCCAGCGCAGCCAGCGCACCCTGATAATTAGCCGCCGCGACACTTGCCGCACTGCGTGTTTGCTGGATATCCTCGCCGGAAATAACCTCTTTGATTTGTGCCCGTCGGCGCGCCGCATCCTGGCGCATCAGCATCTCATGACGTTTTGCCTCAACGTCAGCCTGCGCGCTGAACACACTAAGCTTCAGCCAGTGCGGATCAATAACATAGAGCGTATCGCCCCGGTTAACCCACTGATTATCGCGTACCATCACGCGGCTTAGCGGCCCGGAAACATCCGGCGCAATCTGCACTACATCTGCACGCACCCGCCCGTCGCACGTCCACGGCGTCTGTGCGTAATGTTTCCAGAGTATAAACGCCGCAAGCGTCGCCACCGCGACAGCACTCAGCGTCAGCGCGTAGCGACCCAGCAAAGAGAGTAAAGATTTCATACGAGCACCCCAAGGGTGGTCAGACTCTGCAACAGCAGGAAAAAGATAACGATATATCTTGAGAGATCGAGCAACGGGCGAAACGGCAAGCGGCGGTAAAGCCTGCTGTAGCAAAGTAGTGGCACGATCAGCAACGTGCAGACCAACGCGATAAGCGCAGTTACCAACAATCCGGGGATAAAAACGCCCCCGACATTGATGTCATTAATCCTCGGCGGACTCCTCGTCCTGCGCCCCTAACGCGCAGTGCAGATCAACCAGTTTGTCGACAAACTGGCGCGATGGCTCATCTGTTGCAGGCAAGCAGTGGCCTGCGATCGCGACGATGCGCTCACGCAAAGCTTCGGTTTCAGTTGTGCGGTTAAAAAGAGTGCGATTGCGGTATTAGCGGCGACGGCGAAGTCTCCACTGTAGTGCGCCCCCAGTTCGCATAACACCGGCAGCGTCAGAGTGATGCCCATTGCCATAAAAGTGGTGGGTGGCCGCGCCTGCAGTGACCCGGCCAGCAGATAGACCGGCGCAAACACCGCAACCAGTACGCTGGCGCGCCGAGCGTACTGGTTGCGCTAATCATCGCATCCAAAAATCCGCGCCATGGCTGATGCGCTGGTCAGCCATCCGCAAGACAGGAGCACCTTTAAAAGCTGGGCAGAGCGGCTGGCGTTCAGCGAGCGCTCTTTAGCCCGCTTGATGCTGCGCGAAACCGGCCTGACCTTTGGCCGTTGGCGCCAGCAGTTGCATCTGATTGTTGCCTTGCGGGAGCTGGCAAGCGGAGTCTCGGTACAGAACGTGGCGGCCAATCTGGGCTATGAGTCGGTTAATGCTTTTATCACCATGTTCAAGAAAACCATGGGCAGCACGCCAGCGCACTATTTTGCTGCACGGAAAACGGGACTCAATGGCAGATCGGTTCAAACTTAAAATCTCTGCTCCATCGCGAAATGATGCTTTACAGGGCACTCCATCTCCCTGGTGCAACGTTACGATTGAGCCATACGCGAGAAGCGCCCACGCTTATGCCTGATTAAAGACGACTACCTTCAACCAAAACAAAGGTGCCGGTTGCCGCACCTGCGCGGAGTGTTTTTGCTGCCTGATACGCAGGGCTCTCATAGAAGCGTTTAGCCTCGTCAAAGGAAGCAAACTCAAAAATGACATGCCGTTGATGAGACTCCCCCTCAAGGTTTTCATACTGCCCGGACCAGGCAATGATCTTTGGCGCGAAGGGCTGCATGGCCTCCGCCGCTGCCTGAGCATACTCCGCATAGGCGTCGGGGTCTGATACAGTCACATGGCCGATTAAATAACCTTTATTCATTTCTGTTTACTCCTCATTTGCTTTCAGAAAACGTGATGCGAAATAGACGGTGTGAAAGCACTCTATTGGGTATTAATATCTGCATAAATAGCGTAAAAAAATACGCACTGTTACTTATGGAGTGAACAATGAATAATCTCGAGCCGCTGATGATTTTTGCCCGCGTGGCAGAGATGAAGAGCTTTACCCGGGCCGCTGAAAGCCTCGGGATCCAGAAAGGGCGTGCGTCAATGGTGGTGCGCGAACTGGAACACGAACTGGGGACGACGCTTCTTCACCGCACAACACGGACCGTGCAACTGACGGAAGATGGTAGGGCTTTTTATGCCCGCGCGCGGGATTTGCTCGCTGACGCCGACGATCTGCGCTCGATGTTCACACACTCCGGGATGCCACTGCGGGGAAGGTTACGCGTTGATATGCCTGCTATCCTGGCGCAGAGCGTGGTGATCCCTGCCCTGCCCCAGTTACTGGAGGCGCACCCTGAGCTCGAGATAGAGCTTTCAAGCAGCGATCGCCGCGTTGACCTGGTGCAGGAGGGGTTTGACTGCGTGGTGCGGCTGGGCCCTATTGTCGACGAAACGCTTATTGCCAGGCCTTTGGGTCATTTGCGCATGATAAATGCTGCCAGCCCGGCCTATCTCAATCGTTTCGGTGTACCAGAGACGTTAGAGGATCTCCTCAACCAGAAACACAAGATGGTGCATTATCTGCGCACCTTTGGCTCGAAGCCTGACGGGTGGGAGTATCCCTCGGGCGACGGCTATAAGAGGCTGATGCTGCCTGGAGCAGTCACGGTCAACAGCGTTCCGGCCTACCACGACGCAGGCCTGGCAGGTCTGGGATTAATTCAGGGCGGCTATCCTTCACTGTCAGCCCATCTCGAGCGCGGTGCGCTGGTGGAGATCCTGCCTCACCTGCGCCCTGAGCCGATAACCGCCTCTTTTGTTGTCGCACATCGGCGCAATTTATCGCCGCGTGTAAGAGCGTTTATGCAGTGGACGGAGGACGTTTTAAGGCCCTATTTTGAGTGATGCGCGTAGGATAATTGCAGCGAAAGGGTGATGGGCGCTGTACCAGCGTTGCTTTGGACACTTATTTACCTCAATCCCTTTCTGTCGCCGGGCTGAACGGTGACTGGTATTTGAGCCATAACCACAAACAAGAAAAAGTTTTTTAACCATTGAGTAATTATGGTTTTCACCCTTCTGAATAACCATGAAACTCATCTGGTCAATGTTATTTATTTAGTATTTTTCTTATACATCAATCGCTTTTGCAAAAAAATCAATTAAGTTATTTAATTAAAAAGAAGATAATCACGTTGATTGTGATGAGAAATAACTTGTTAGCATAAATCCTGAAAGTGTCCATTTTTTCAAAAAAAATATATATCAAAAATACGCTTAAAGCCTTTCACAGCGGCGTCGATAACCCATCTTTGCTCCATTTACTAATAACATCAGGCTTCTTATGACTATCACGCAGCGTTTGTCGCTGGCATTTTCTTTGCTGGCTTTATCACTTTTCGCCATTGTTGCCGTCTCACTTTCCGTGATTTCAGGTTTCCAGTCGCGCTTTGAGTATGTTCAGGTCAATGCCATACCCAGCATCAAGGATTTGAACAAATCAATCAGTACCACCAGCCAGCTGGGTATCGCCTTTTATCGTCATCAAACGGCTTTAGACAGTGCGGGACAGGCCGCGGCTGAAGAGAGAATAAACAGCCTGCTGAACACGCTGAAATCGCTCACGGATTATTACATGACTAATGATATTTCCAGCGATGAAGATAAAGCGATGACTGAGCAGGCATACCGTAATATCGAAGCCGTTCGTGCGGCGTTACCCGCTTTTTTAGCTGCCTCAAGAAATCACGACAATGCGTTATCTTTGTCTCTTCTGAAAAGTGAGGATGGTCTGGGCGCCGCATCGCGTAAAATGGAAGCCGATTTTACTAATCAGATTGAATTAAATATAAAAATCGGCGAGGCCCTGAGAGAACAAAATAAGGCAATTTATTCACAAACATGGTGGATGATGATCTGCGCCGCCGCAGTAATAATTCTTCTGCTTGGTCTGTTTTCCATCAATATTATTCAGGGCATCAAACGCAGCCTTAACAGCATTAAGAGCACAATGACAGAAGTCAGTAACAACCTCGACCTGACCCAGGTTGCCACTGTTTACAGAAACGATGAAATAGGCCAGACCGCATCGGCTTTTAACGGCCTGCTGGAGAAAGTTTCAACAACGCTGTTATCGGTGAACCATGCTGCACAATCGGTCAGCACGGGTTCCGCTCAGATTGCCGCAGGAAACGAAGATCTGTCATCACGAACGGAAGAGCAAGCCGCCTCTCTGGAGCAGACCTCGGCCAGTATGGCCACCCTCAGCGAAACCGTTCGCCAGAATGCTGATGGCGCAGTTCAGGCAAGCGAACTGGCGAATAACGCTAACAGTCTATCGAGCATGAATGCGGGCGCAGTCAGCCAGATGCTGGAAACGATGTCAGAGATTCGCGGAAGCTCAGAAAAAATCTCCGATATCACGGGCCTGATTGAAGGGATCGCTTTCCAGACTAATATACTGGCGCTTAACGCTGCGGTAGAGGCTGCACGTGCAGGCGAGCATGGCAGAGGTTTTGCGGTGGTTGCTTCTGAAGTGCGCACTCTGGCGCAGCGCTCTTCATCTGCTGCCCGCGAAATTAAAGATCTCATTTCACTCTCTGTTTCCCAGGTTGAGCAGGGTCTTAATCAGGCAGCAAATGTGGGAAGTAACACAGAAAATGTGAGCAATGCGGTGCGGCAGGTCGCAGATTTGGTTAACGAAATCGCGGCTGCGACCACTGAACAGAGTAAGGGTATTGAGCAGGTTCACCTGGCGATCGGGCAAATGGATGAAGTCACCCAGCAAAACGCCTCACTGGTTGAAGAAGCCTCTTCGGCATCTAAATCCCTGCAGGAGCAGGCTGAAACCTTGTCGAGCCTGGTCTCTACTTTTACGCTTAGCGAAAACGCAGGCTATGCCGGAAAAGCGGCAGGTACGCCGATCGCCAGAACACAGCAGGTGCAAACAAGACCCGTATCGACTGCTGGTGAAGCTCGTAATACAGACTGGGAAAGTTTCTGATTTTTGACTTTTACTCCGGATTATTAATTACTAAAAAGCGCTGCTCTGTCAGCGCTTTTACCCTTCAGGAAGATGTATCTTTTTGGTTATTCACCATACATACGACGCTTTTTCTCACCGCGCTCTGAAGCTACCCAGCTAACTACTGCATCGATAAAAGCCCCGACTTACTGACCTATTTCAGCAGCAGCCGAATTCCAAGTAACGCCATAATGCCTCCACTTAGTTTATCTATAAACTTACGGTATTTAATGTAAGCCTGGCGTGGCCCGTGGGTTGATAATAAGCATGCAATGACTGCATATCAGCACTGTTTCGTGGCTATCCGGCGACGAAAAGAACCGATCAGAGCTCGGAATTTACCTGTCACGAGCTGAAAAATGGGCCTTTGAGCATGGAGACGAGTTGCGCTTAATCCAGCCGCGCAAGCCAACGCAGAACAGATTTATTGAGAGCTTTAACGGACGCTTTTGCATTGAATGCCTGAATGAGCACGGATTCAGAGATATCGTTCACGCGAGGAAAACTATTAATGACTGGCGGCAGCATTATATCGAGTGTCATCCGCATTCAGGACTAAATTATCCGACGCCATCAGAGTTTGCAGTTTGGTGGCGAAACAGGAAATTAGACAGTAAGAAATCAGATATTACTCACTGACGGCTGTATCGAATACCAAGGCAGGTCAAAGTGATAACGTGCTGCCGTGATTACGCTGTAAGTACATATTTGATACATTTTTTCATGCTCCACTTTTCAGGATGCACATGGCTCACGGGTAAAAGCAAACACCATCACAATACATTTCAGTAAAGCACTTAACCGAGCAGGAATTGATTGGGGAGATGGCTCCCCAGCTACTTTTCACGAACAGCGATCTTTGGCTGAGCGTCTTTATGAGCTTCAGGGTTTAGATACTCAAAAATTGCTTGGGCATAAATCACCCAAACAGACAGCAAGTTACCATGATGATCGCGGTAAAGATTGGATCGCGGTATCTTTCAAAGGAGCTTAGGCTCCTTCATATTGATTATTATTCTAATGACCTAATATGTAATCACTCAGAATTAATGCGAGAGGTTTTATCTTTCCTAGTAAAAACCTTACCAAATAATTCTCGCCAGTATCGACTCCCCCCCCTGAATACTTCAATGTGAACCAGCAAAACAACCCCCTGCCTAAAAAGGTAGTTAATCACGGTCAAAGAGAAAAACTCCGTAATAACAATGGCACATGCAGCACCCACTAAACCAAACTTTGAAGACAACAGAAATGAGAGCAAAGTGCAAAGTATCAAAACAAATACTGTTTTGAAAAGTATAAATTTATAACCTGAAAATTTTAAAATCACTTTAGAAGAAGCCAACCCAAGCGTTGAAAGCAATATTGAGAAGCAAAGAATCTCACATGGTAAAATCGCTTCTTCAAACTTTCCCCCGTATAAATACATTATTAGATGTTCAACAGAAACCAATACAATAAAAATAACCGGCATCGCTAGAAAAATTATTTGCAAATGCAGCCTTGCTGCAACTTTGATTATTTGCATTTCGTTTCTTTCTTTGAACAATGCTGGGAGACAAGAAGTTAACAAAGATAGCAATACAAAACTCCAACTAGTAGCAATCATTTGCGATACAGAATAAATACCCGCCTGCTCGTCACCATACTGATAATATATTAAAATAACATTTAATCGTGGGTATATTGCTGTAATGATCGCAGGAAAAAATAGCAAGCTCCCTGCCTGGCAGAGGTAAACCAATCTTTTCCTAAACTTCTTGGTGTTGCTTGTTGTATTAATGCCCTTTTGGAACCTAAAAATATAAACTTTCAAAAAGTAAGGGACAGAACTTATTATTATTAAAGGAACCCCAAAGAAAACATTCGGAACTTTATAATGAACCATTAATGTTCTTGATATCAGCCCAATCAATAACCCAATAACATTTGCGATCGCATTGACTTTCGAGTTAAGTAGTGATTCATTTATAGTTGAAAAGGTATCTACTGTATAAAAATAGTAAGCAATGCATACAGAGATTGATAACAAAATGCCCGTAGAGTCCATCTTAACGCTAAGAAAAAAAATAGCCAAAATCGATAAAACTATATAAATAACATTCCTTATCAGCAAAATAGGTGACATTAACTGAAGGCCACCTCCAAAATTCAGAGCAACTCTTTTGTATAAAAAAACATCACTACCAAAAAGACCAGCAACCTGAACGACTTGGAATACGGCTACCGCAATTGCTATCTGCCCGATAATTGCAGCACCTACATACTTTGCAACCAATGCGTTAATAAAAAACACACCAGCAACTCCAACTGATTTTTCTGCAATCAGCCATAAATAATTTTTTCTACTTTTAGTTAACACTTATTCAACCTCATTTTGATGTCACTTTTCATCATCGCCTTTGTAGAGGAGATCTATAAATTGAGTGACATCCATAGTCTTTTTTTTTCGCAAACAATATACAACTATGAGGAAGATTATTATGAAAATACATATCACAAAGAAAATCATTAATAACCTCTATATAGTTAATTGCAAATAGTACTGGCACGATAAAATTAGTTAGCTTTCATATTATTAGCATGAGAACACAGTTCCCATACCACATTATTGTCTTTAGGTCGACTATGACTTTTGATGGCTCAATTAAAGAGCAGGGGAAAATCCAATTAAAAATTTTGTCGTTATAAAAAAACAAAATAATTGTTCAGAATTACACAGATTTATACATAAATTTAAGCTTGCCATCTTTTAGAAAGATCATATGATTGCCTTACATCAAACTTTAAGATTGACATTATTAATAGAGGCAGAAACATGTTTAACCATATCTTAGAGATTGTAGAGGGATCTAATAAGTTCATGCGAGTTTTCGCATCGAACGGTCAGCGTATAAACTTTACGCTCAACAATAAGCCACATGTATACTTCCTTACTGAGGGGAGAGTAGACATATATAGAAAAGCTGATGACCTTTTAATTTTTACGGTATATGCTCCTTATATTCTAGGCATAATATTTATGTATGAAAAAGATGATTATCATTATTTTAAAGCCTCAACTGATGCAGTACTCACAGCTATACCAGCAAATGAACTAGACTATTTGGCTGATATTAATAATTTATGGAAACACTTTTTTTTAATGACTTGTGAAATCACTTTGAATTTTTTTAGAAGAGATCAAAGATTTTCTTCAAAACATGCTTACGATATAATCAAGAACAACCTTGAAGCTATTTGGGAATTACCTGAGCATGAAAGAACACAAATCTCAGTATTCAAATTCGTATTATCAAGAAGCAACATCTCAAGAAGCTCTTTAAACAAAGTTCTGAAAGACCTCCAAAATGGAGGATATATTAATCTTCACAGGGGGAAATTACTTGGCATTAAACATCTACCTCAAAGATATTAACTAATCGGAGGGAGGAGTATTTTTTTCCATAAAGATATTGACTCTGAGCTAATCGATTTCTTTTCGTTAATTTTATAATTAACATAAAAGCAAAAAATAGCGAATGGAGTCAATATCATTATCGATATAATGCTGATTATATCAAACATTTTCATAGCACCCCTCCTTTGTTGCCAAAGCATATATGTACAATTCATGCCTATTTTTCAAATTCAATTTATTTAGAATGTTTCGCCGATGTGCGCTTATAGTTTTCTTAGTGATATTTAACATAACCGAAATGTTATCGTCAGTGGTTCCTTCCGAAAAAAGTGAAAAAATCAGTGATTCTTTAGCAGATAAAATATTAAGATCCACATCACATATATAGTTACTATAATCTGACAAATTGCTAAAACACTCTATATACCTTTCCACACCATAATTGCCAGGCAATATTAATGTTTTTTCAGGCCTGTATTTAGAAATTGCATAACAATGAAGATAATTATCAGTTATGATAATATCGAAAGTGAAATATTTTTTATAAAAAATTACAGAGGGCAGTTTCGAAGTCTGCTCAATATTACATATACATTTATCAAACACCCTTGATTCTTCGATAAGTTTACTTATACCTCGGTATAAAAATTGATTAGTCGTTATGACATAAATTCTTATTATTTTTTTTGAAATCATTATAATTACCTTTCACTAAAAGCTAAAAAACAAAGCCAGCACCCAAGATAAATGTATTGATTTCTTTTCCTTCAACTATTCCCAGTTCGTATCCGCTGTTTACCTGAACACTTCCATTAATCTGATATAACAATCCAGAACCAAAAGCTACTCCATAGATTTCATGGCTTTGATCCTGTTTCATCTTAGAACCACAAGAAAGTCCCGTGCTCCCATAAAAGCTAAGATTATCTGTAATATTTATTGCTACGCCGGGCATAATAGATGCGTACTTATTCTTCACATATAGATTTTCATTGCCCTCTGTATTTTGCATATAAGTACCAGAAGCAATTAGAGAAAAATCAGTAATGTTGTGTTTATATATAAAATTCAAACCATGCATCGATTGAGCACCGCTTTCTTTGCCCATAGCGTAATTTACAGACAAAGAATTACTTGCATAAACAGGTGTTGCCGCAAAAAAAAACAGTAATGACAACGTAGATGATAATTTTACTTTATCCATATACCCCCCTTTTTTCTTAAAAAATATACAGAATAAAAATATTATTGCCACAACACAAATCCACATATGAAAATTTTATTTGAATAATAATATGTTCATTTCTGTACATTTAATTTACATTTAGGGTGATACCTCAAATTCTTTCATCTAGTAAGCTAATAATTAAGATGATATACAGTTACTGTCTACTTAACAGCAAAGGAAGCAATACGAATAGATAGGCTAGTGTTACGCAGGTAGCTGCCTTGGCATATCTTATCTTGAACTCTAAATAACTATTATGCTGCAAATAAAAAAGTTATTTTGTTCTAGTAGGTTTCCTTTGACTTAGCAGCCTCTCCGATTAAATATTAAATTTTGGAGATACTGTCTTTTTTATTCATATCGGAATTACTGATATTTATACGAAATGACATAATCAGAAAGCCTTCTCTAAAAAGGCTCTAATAGATTGATGAAGATAGGATAGGAGATTATTTCAAAGGGAAAGCACTCAATTTGCTCATACGATAGTTTTGAAGATGACAGCCTTAAAGCCTAGAGCGATAAACAGAAATTGATTTGGCATGGGGCACATGCTAGTCACTATAAATTTAATAGAGTATGCATGAACTGCAGCTGCGCGGGAGTTTTGATAACTTGTTTTGATAAAATTTTGATAACCATTCCAAAACTAATAATAAAAAACGGGAACCATTCGGTTCCCGTTCGCATACAACCCGAAACGCGGATTACATGTTCGCGATAATCGCGTCGCCAAACTCTGAACATTTCAGCAGCTTAGCGCCATCCATCAGACGTTCGAAATCGTAGGTCACGGTTTTGGCAGCGATTGCGCCTTCCATACCTTTCACGATCAGGTCTGCGGCTTCGAACCACTCCATATGACGCAGCATCATTTCTGCGGACAGAATGATGGAGCCCGGGTTCACTTTATCCTGGCCTGCGTATTTCGGCGCGGTGCCGTGGGTGGCTTCGAACAGTGCGCACTCGTCGCCGATGTTCGCGCCAGGTGCGATACCGATACCGCCAACCTGTGCAGCCAGAGCGTCGGAGATGTAGTCGCCGTTCAGGTTCATACAGGCGATAACGTCATACTCTGCCGGACGCAGCAGGATCTGCTGCAGGAACGCATCAGCGATCACATCTTTAATGATGATCTCTTTGCCGGTTTTCGGGTTCTTGATTTTCTGCCACGGGCCGCCGTCGATCAGCTCACCGCCAAACTCTTGCTGAGCCAGCTGGTAACCCCAATCTTTGAACGCGCCTTCGGTGAACTTCATGATGTTGCCTTTGTGCACCAGCGTCACGGAGTCACGGTCATTGGTGATGGCGTATTCGATTGCTGCGCGAACCAGGCGTTTGGTGCCCTCTTCGGAGCATGGCTTGATGCCGATACCGCAATGTTCCGGGAAGCGAATTTTCTTCACGCCCATCTCTTCGCGCAGGAATTTGATCACTTTTTCCGCGTCGGCAGAGTCAGCTTTCCACTCAATGCCAGCGTAGATATCTTCGGAGTTCTCACGGAAGATGACCATGTCGGTCAGCTCAGGCTGTTTCACCGGGCTCGGGGTGCCCTGGTAGTAGCGCACCGGGCGCAGGCAGACGTAGAGATCCAGCTCCTGGCGCAGGGCAACGTTCAGAGAACGAATACCGCCGCCAACCGGGGTGGTCAGAGGGCCTTTAATCGCTACGCGGTAATCACGAATCAGATCAAGTGTTTCAGGCGGCAGCCAGACATCCTGGCCATAAACCTGGGTCGATTTCTCGCCCGTGTAAATCTCCATCCAGGAAATTTTACGCTCACCTTTGTAGGCTTTTTCCACAGCGGCATCGACCACTTTCAGCATTGCCGGGGTCACGTCAACGCCGATACCGTCGCCTTCAATGAACGGGATAATCGGGTTAACAGGAACGTTGAGCTTGCCATTTTGCAGGGTGATCTTACTACCTTCCGCCGGAACAACTACTTTGCTTTCCATTCACCTCTCCTTCGAGCGCTTCTGGTTGTTTTGCTCGCTGACTTCATGCCGGGGCGCTCAGACTGCGTCCGCTCACCTGTTACGTGAATCACACAGAGCAAACCGTTTTTTGTTAATGAATTGTAATGAGCCCGTCAATACTAACCGATAGTTCGACGCCATGAAAGGCAATCATGATTCCGCTATAATGCGGCAATTGATAACCTGTGAAAATACCATGAAGAAAACTTCTTATAGAAATCACAAGCTTGAGCGATTCAGCTCACGACAACCCGCCCGAACGGCTGAAAAAAGCGCGCCAACGCGCGTGATTTTGTTTAATAAACCCTACGATGTTTTACCCCAGTTCACCGACGAAGCCGGGCGCAGCACGCTTAAAGGGTATATCGACGTTCCCGGCGTCTATGCCGCAGGCCGCCTCGATCGCGACAGCGAAGGGTTACTGGTGTTGACCAACGATGGCGCGCTGCAAGCGCGGTTGACCCAGCCGGGTAAACGCACGGGGAAAATCTACTATGTACAGGTCGAAGGCGAACCCACGGAGGAAGCCCTTGCGCAGCTGCGCGCTGGTGTGACGCTCAACGATGGCCCTACCCTGCCCGCCGAGGTTGAGCGCGTCGAGGAGCCCACCTGGCTGTGGCCACGTAACCCGCCGATCCGTGAGCGTAAATCGATCCCGGCCTGCTGGCTGAAAATCACCCTTTATGAAGGTCGCAATCGCCAGGTGCGGCGAATGACCGCCCACGTTGGCTTTCCCACTTTGCGCCTCATCCGCTACGCTATGGGAAACTACACGCTGGAAAACCTCGCCAATGGCGAATGGCGTGACGCTTAACTGCAGGGAGAAACCGATGTTTAAACCCCATGTCACTGTAGCCTGTGTGGTTCATGCGCAGGGAAAGTTCCTCGTTGTCGAAGAGACGATCCGCGACAAAGTGTTGTGGAACCAGCCAGCCGGTCATCTTGAAGCGGACGAAACATTAGTGCAGGCCGCGAAGCGCGAGCTGTGGGAAGAGACCGGCATCGACGCCGCGCCGCAGCACTTTATCCGCATGCATCAGTGGATAGCCCCCGACAGCACGCCCTTTTTGCGCTTCCTGTTTGCCATCGAGCTTAACGAAATGTGCGCCACTGAGCCGCACGACAGCGACATCGACCGCTGTTTGTGGGTCACGGCTGAGGAGATCCTCACGGCGTCAAACCTGCGCTCGCCGCTGGTTGCCGAGAGTATTCGCAGCTACCAGAGCGGCCAGCGTCTGCCTCTTGCCACAATCGCGGAATTTAACTGGCCGTTTACAGGGGATGCCTGAGCGAGCAGTGCGTGCTAGAATACGCCGCCCTGAAGTTCTTCGTTGTGAGTATTCTATGTCTGATAGCCCAAAAAAAGTGATCGTCGGCATGTCCGGCGGTGTCGACTCTTCCGTTTCCGCCTACTTGTTGCAGCAACAAGGTTATAAGGTGGAAGGCCTGTTCATGAAGAACTGGGAAGAGGATGACGGCGAGGAATACTGCACCGCGGCGGCGGATCTGGCCGACGCGCAGGCCGTCTGCGACAAGCTCGGCATTGAGCTTCACACCGTCAATTTTGCCGCAGAGTACTGGGACAACGTCTTTGAGCACTTCCTTGCGGAGTACAAAGCCGGGCGCACGCCAAACCCCGATATTCTCTGCAACAAAGAGATCAAATTTAAAGCCTTCCTTGAGTTCGCCGCCGAAGATCTTGGTGCGGACTATATTGCCACCGGCCACTATGTGCGCCGCGCCGATGTCGACGGTAAAAGCCGCCTGCTGCGCGGTCTCGACGGCAACAAGGATCAGAGCTACTTCCTCTATACCCTGGGCCATGAACAGATCGCCCAGAGCCTCTTCCCGGTCGGTGAGCTGGAAAAGCCGCAGGTGCGTAAAATCGCCGAAGAGCTGGGCCTTGCCACCGCGAAGAAGAAAGATTCGACCGGTATCTGCTTTATCGGCGAGCGCAAATTCCGCGAGTTCCTCGGTCGCTATCTGCCTGCACAGCCGGGCAAAATCGTCACTGTTGATGGCGAAGCGATCGGCGAACACCAGGGCCTGATGTACCATACACTGGGCCAGCGCAAAGGCTTAGGCATCGGCGGCACCAAAGAGGGCAGCGAAGATCCGTGGTATGTGGTCGATAAAGATGTCGAAAACAATATCCTTATCGTCGCCCAGGGTCACGACCACCCGCGCCTGATGTCAGTCGGGCTGATTGCCCAGCAGTTGCACTGGGTTGATCGCGAGCCGGTCAACGGCACGCTGCGCTGTACGGTGAAAACCCGCTACCGCCAGCAGGATATTCCCTGCACCGTTACGGCGCTGGATGAGGATCGCATTGAAGTGCGTTTCGACGAGCCGGTGGCTGCCGTCACGCCGGGTCAATCCGCCGTCTTCTATCTGGATGACGTCTGCCTTGGCGGCGGCATTATCGAGCAGCGCCTGCCGCTGCCGGTTTAACTCTGTTTTAGCGATATCGGACTGGCTAACGCCCGCGCAGATGCAGTCAGACGCGGGCACAAAAAGGAGTAAGTGTGGCGAAGAACTATTACGACATTACCCTGGCGCTGGCAGGCATCTGTCAGTCAGCACGTCTGGTGCAGGAGCTTGCGCACCAGGGCCACTGTGACGCCGACGCGCTGCACGTTTCCCTTAATAGCGTTATCGATATGAACCCGGACTCCACCCTCGGCGTGTTTGGCGGCAGCGAAGCCAACCTGCGCATTGGCCTGGAGTCGCTGCTTGGCGTGCTCAACGGCAGCAACCGCCAGGGGCTGAACGGCGAAGTGACCCGCTACACCCTGAGCATGATGGTGCTCGAGCGCAAGCTGGCGGCAAAAAAAGCGGCGATGGAGACGCTCGGCAACCGCATTGGCGGCCTGCAGCGCCAGCTTGAACACTTCGATCTGCAATCCGACACCCTGCTGAGTGCGATGGCCGCCATCTATGTCGACGTCATCAGCCCGCTCGGGCCGCGCATCCAGGTCACCGGCTCCCCTGCCATTTTGCAAAGCGCGCAGGTGCAGGCCAAAGTGCGCGCCACCCTGCTGGCAGGCATCCGCGCCGCCGTGCTGTGGCACCAGGTGGGCGGCGGTCGGCTACAGTTAATGTTTTCCCGTAATCGCCTGTCGACACAGGCCAAACACATTCTCGCTCATTGTTAACCTCCCGGAGTTGTGACTTATGGAATTATCCTCACTGACCGCCGTTTCCCCTGTCGATGGACGCTACGGCGATAAAGTCAGCGCGCTGCGCGGGATCTTCAGCGAATTCGGTTTGCTGAAGTTTCGCGTTCAGGTTGAAGTACGCTGGCTGCAAAAACTGGCGGCACACGCGGCGATCAAGGAAGTTCCTGCTTTTGCCGACCACGCAAACGGTTTCCTCGATAAAATCGTGGCGGGCTTCTCGGTTGAAGATGCGCAGCGCATCAAAACCATTGAGCGCACCACCAACCACGACGTGAAAGCGGTGGAGTACTTTCTGAAAGAGAAAGTGGCCGAAGTGCCGGAGCTGCACGCGGTCTCTGAGTTTATTCACTTCGCCTGCACCTCCGAAGATATCAACAACCTCTCCCACGCCCTGATGCTGAAAAGCGCCCGCGATGAGGTGATCCTGCCCTACTGGCGTCAGCTGATTGACGCGGTGAAAGCGCTGGCCGTGGAGTACCGTGATATTCCGCTGCTGTCGCGCACGCACGGTCAACCGGCCACTCCCTCTACCATCGGGAAAGAGATGGCGAACGTCGCCTACCGTATGGAGCGCCAGTACCGCCAGCTCAACCAGGTGGAAATTCTTGGCAAAATCAACGGCGCGGTCGGCAACTATAACGCCCACATTGCCGCCTACCCGGAAGTGGACTGGCACCAGTTCAGCGAAGAGTTTGTCACCTCATTAGGCATTGAGTGGAACCCCTACACCACGCAGATTGAGCCCCATGATTACATCGCGGAGCTGTTTGACTGCATGGCGCGTTTCAACACCATTCTCATCGACTTCGACCGCGACGTCTGGGGTTATATCGCCCTCAACCACTTCAAGCAGAAGACCATCGCCGGGGAGATTGGCTCCTCGACCATGCCGCATAAGGTAAACCCGATTGACTTCGAAAACTCCGAAGGCAACCTCGGCCTGTCCAATGCGGTGCTGCAACACCTGGCAAGCAAACTGCCGGTCTCGCGCTGGCAGCGCGATCTGACCGACTCCACGGTGCTGCGTAATCTCGGCGTTGGTGTCGGTTATGCGCTGATTGCTTACCAGTCGACTCTGAAAGGCGTCAGCAAACTGGAAGTGAACCGTGACCGCCTGCTGGATGAGCTGGATCACAACTGGGAAGTGCTGGCCGAGCCGATCCAGACGGTGATGCGCCGTTACGGCATTGAAAAGCCGTACGAAAAACTGAAAGAGCTGACCCGCGGTAAGCGCGTTGACGCTGAGGGCATGAAGCAGTTTATCGACAGCCTGGCGCTGCCGGAGGACGAAAAAGTGCGTCTGAAAGCGATGACGCCGGCCAACTATATTGGTCGCGCTATCACCATGGTTGATGAGTTGAAATAAGCCCCGCCCGCTCTGCCCGCCCTCTTTCGCCGGAAAGAGGGCAACTTCCTGTTACGGTTGAGTAAATGTTTATCCCTCTTGTAACAAAATCAGCGTTAAACTATTCACTCCAAAAATAGAGGGAGAGGTCTGACGATGCGCGTACTGGTTGTGGAAGATAATGCTCTGCTGCGCCACCACTTAAAAGTGCAGTTGCAGGAGCTGGGACATCAGGTCGACGCCGCTGAAGATGCAAAGGAAGCGGATTACTTTCTTAACGAACACCTGCCGGATATCGCCATTGTCGATCTCGGCCTGCCGGATGAAGATGGCCTGTCGTTGATCCGCCGCTGGCGCAGCCATGAGGTCTCGCTGCCGGTGCTGGTGCTTACGGCACGCGAAGGGTGGCAGGATAAGGTCGAAGTGCTGAGCGCGGGCGCCGATGATTACGTCACCAAACCGTTCCACATTGAAGAAGTGGTAGCGCGCATTCAGGCACTGATGCGCCGTAACAGCGGCCTCGCCTCGCAGCTGATCTCCATGCCGCCGTTCCAGGTTGACCTCTCACGCCGCGAACTCTCGGTCAATGAGGAAGTGGTCAAACTCACCGCCTTTGAATACACCATTATGGAGACGCTGATCCGTAACAGCGGCAAAGTGGTGAGCAAAGATTCGCTGATGCTACAACTCTACCCCGATGCCGAACTGCGCGAGAGCCACACCATTGATGTGCTGATGGGGCGTCTGCGTAAAAAGATCCAGGCCCAGTATCCCGATGAGGTGATCACTACCGTGCGCGGCCAGGGCTATCTTTTCGAACTGCCAAAATGAAACGCCTGCTGCGGCACCTCTTCCCGCTCTCGCTGCGGGTGCGTTTTTTACTCGCCACCGCCGCGGTGGTAATGGTGCTGTCGCTGGCCTATGGCGTGGTCGCGCTGGTCGGCTACAGCGTCAGCTTCGATAAAACCACCTTCCGACTGCTGCGCGGCGAGAGCAACCTCTTCTATACGCTGGCGCAGTGGAAAGAGAACCAGCTTGAGATCGACCTGCCGGAAAACCTCGATCTGCAAAGCCCGACCATGACCTTTATCTACGACAAAACCGGCAAGCTGATCTGGTCTCAGCGCAATGTGCCGTGGCTGCAAAAGCGTATTGAGCCGGAGTGGCTGAAAAGCGATGGTTTTCACGAAATTGAAGCGGATATTGACTCCACCAGCACGCTGATCAACGACGATCACGCCGCCTCGGAGCAACTCAAAGCGATCCGCGAAGATGACAGTGACTCTGAAATGACCCACTCGGTGGCGGTAAACCTCTACCCTGCCACCGCGCGTATGCCACAGTTGACCATCGTGGTGGTCGATACCATCCCGATTGAGCTTAAACGCTCCTATATGGTGTGGAACTGGTTTATCTATGTACTCTCAGCCAACCTGCTGCTGGTGATCCCGCTGCTGTGGCTGGCGGCCTGGTGGAGCCTGCGGCCGATTGAGGATCTGGCGCGCGAGGTGCGCGAACTGGAGGAGCACCACCGCGAACAGCTTAACCCGGAAACCACCCGCGAGCTGACCAGCCTGGTGCAGAACCTCAACCGCTTGCTGAAAAGCGAGCGCGAGCGCTATGACAAATATCGCACCACCTTGACCGACCTCACCCACAGCCTGAAAACGCCGCTGGCGGTGCTACAAAGCACGTTGCGCTCGCTGCGCAGCGACAAGATGAGCGTCAGCGAGGCCGAGCCGGTGATGCTTGAGCAGATCAGCCGCATCTCGCAGCAGATTGGTTACTACCTGCACCGCGCTACCATGCGCGGCAGCAGCATGCTCAGTCGCGAGCTGCACCCGGTCGCCTCACTGCTCGATAACCTCACTTCCGCGCTGAATAAGGTCTATCAGCGCAAAGGGGTCAATATCACCCTCGATATCTCGCCGGAGGTCGGTTTTGTTGGCGAGCAGAATGACTTTATGGAAGTGATGGGCAACGTGCTGGATAACGCCTGCAAATATTGCCTCGAGTTTGTTGAGGTCTCCGTGCAGCAGAGCGACGACACCCTGCACATTGTGGTGGAGGATGATGGCCCCGGCATTCCGCTGGCAAAACGCGAGCTGGTGTTCGATCGCGGTCAGCGCGCCGACACGCTGCGTCCGGGCCAGGGCGTCGGGCTTTCGGTGGCACGCGAGATCGTCGAGCAGTATGGCGGGCAGATCGTGACCGGCGACAGCCTGCTCGGCGGCGCGCGCATGGAAGTGATTTTTGGTCGTCAGCAAACGGGAATAACGGGCGACTGAACCCCCTTAACACAGCTATAATCGATTATTCAGCCCATGATTAATTGCCGGAAATGTATATGGAATATCACGTAGAGATAAACTGGCCAGATTTTATTCAACGCTACTGGCAGAAACGCCCGGTGGTGCTGAAACGCGGAATCAAGGATTTCGTCGACCCGATTAGCCCGGACGAACTGGCGGGGCTGGCGATGGAGAATGAAGTCGACAGCCGTCTGGTCAGCCATCTTGATGGCAAATGGCAGGTAAGCCACGGCCCGTTTGAGAGTTACGATCACATGGGCGAAAACAACTGGTCGCTGCTGGTACAGGCTGTAAACCACTGGCATCAGCCTGCCGCCGCGCTGATGTGCCCCTTCCGCGTGCTGCCGGACTGGCGCACCGACGATCTGATGATCTCCTTCTCGGTGCCGGGCGGCGGCGTTGGCCCGCACCTCGATCAGTATGATGTGTTTATTATTCAGGGGACCGGCCGTCGCCGCTGGCGCGTCGGGGATAAAGTGCCGCTGAAGCAGCACTGCCCGCACCCGGATCTGCTGCAGGTCGATCCCTTCGAAGCGATTATCGATGAAGAGATGGAGCCGGGCGATATCCTCTATATTCCGCCAGGATTCCCGCACGAAGGCTATTCGCTGGAGAACTCCCTCAACTACTCGGTCGGTTTCCGCGCGCCAAGCGGGCGTGAGCTGATCAGCGGCTTTGCGGATTACGTGCTGCAACGTGAACTGGGCAGCCAGCGCTACAGCGATCCGGATGTGCCGGAGCGCGATCACCCGGCGGATATCCTGCCGCAGGAGCTGGATAAGCTGCGCGAGATGATGCTCGGGCTGATTAATCAGCCGGCACAGTTTAACGAGTGGCTCGGCGAGTTTATCTCCCAGTCGCGTCACGAGCTGGATGTCGCCCCGCCGGAACCGCCCTATCAGCCAGATGAGATTTACGATGCGCTGAAACAGGGCGACAAGCTGGCGCGTCTCGGCGGTCTGCGCGTGCTGCGCATCGGCGACGATGTCTACGCCAACGGCGAGAAGATCAACTCCCCGCACCGCCCGGCGCTCGAAGCGCTGGCTCGCCATAGCGTTATCTCCGGCGAGATGTTTGGCGATGCGCTGGACGATCCCTCCTTCCTCGCGATGCTTGCCGCACTGGTAAACAGCGGGTACTGGTTCTTCGAGGATTAATATCCTGTGGCGTCATCGGGCATCATGCCTGATGGCGCTACGCTTATCAGGCCTACAAAACCACGCTAACCCGTAGGCCGGATAAGGCGTTACGCCGCCATCCGGCAACCAGCGCCGAGCCTGAAGACTGCCTGATGGCGCTACGCTTATCAGGCCTACAAAACCACGCTAACCCGTAGGCCGGATAAGGCGCTTGCGCCGCCATCCGGCAATGCATTAACCTCTCTCCCCGGCTTCCATATCGGCGATCTCCCCCGCCCAATCCTCCGGATATACTCCGGCGCGGACATCGCGATGAAAGGTGGAAAAGGGCCATTGCGCGGTACATTTCACCCACCCATGTTTAACCGGGTTGATATACACATAATCCATATGATTGCGGTAATCCCGCTCATCGCGAATGGTGTGCTCCCAAAAACGCGGCTGCCAGATCTCTTTCTGCCTGAGCGACTTGCTAAAGGCTTTTTTAAGCTCGCGCCAGCGACCGGAAAAATCATCATCGCTTTCGGGTAAGGTCCAGATACAGTGCATATGTTCCGGCAGGATTACCCAGGCGTTGATATGAAAAGGCTGACGGCGTTTCACCGCGAGCGTTGCATGACGAAGCGTATCAATATGGCGGGTAAGAAGATCGCTGCGCCGATCGCGCAGATTGACGGTGAAAAACCAGGTGCCGCCGGGCACATAATGACGACGATAGTCAGACATCTGGAAACTCCTTTTCCATTCGTAATTCCTGTTGCCTGATGGCGCTGGCTTATCAGGCCTGCAACACCGCACGAACCCGTAGGCCGGATAAGGCGTTTACGCCGCCATCCGGCAATCAGCGCCGTGCCTGAAAACTGCCTGATGGCGCTGCGCTTATCAGGCCTGTAACACCGCACGAACCCGTAGGCCGGATAAGGCGTTACGCCGCCATCCGGCAATCATCTCCGCACGTTGCGGTTACGCCCTTTCGGCGGTTAACTCCGCGATCCGCACAATCACCTGCACCGCTTTTTCCATGCCGTTGAGGGTGGCGAACTCGTGTTTGCCGTGATAGTTGTAGCCACCGGTAAAGATATTCGGGCAGGGCAGCCCCATAAAGGAGAGCTGTGCGCCATCGGTGCCGCCGCGGATCGGTTTCATCTGCGGTTCGATATCGCAATCGCGCATCGCCTGCTGGGCAATGTCGATAATGTGCGGGAACTCCGCCACCTTCTCGCGCATATTGTAATAACTGTCTTCAATCACCAGTTCGATATAGCAATCCGGGTGCAGCCCTTTGCCCACCTCTTTGGCGATCTCCATCATCTTGCGTTTGCGCGCTTCAAACGATGCGCGCTCAAAATCGCGGATGATGTAGTGCATCTCGGCGCGATCCACCGTGCCTTTAATGCTGGTGAGATGGTAAAAGCCCTCATAGCCTTCGGTCTGCTCCGGGCTCTCCTCTTCCGGTATACGCGCATGAATTTTGCTGGCGAGCGTCATCGCATTGACCATAACCCCTTTTGCCGTGCCGGGGTGAACGTTATTCCCCACGATTTTCACCGTCACCGACGCGGCGTTGAAGTTCTCAAACTCCAGCTCGCCAATGCCGCTGCCATCCATGGTATAGGCCCACTTGGCGCCGAAGGCCTCAACATCGAAATATTTCGCCCCTTTGCCCACCTCTTCATCGGGCGTGAAGGCCACGCAGATATCGCCGTGGGGAATCTTTTTCGTCTTCAGCACCGCCAGCGCGGTCATGATCTCTGCCACACCCGCTTTATCATCCGCACCGAGCAGGGTTTTGCCGTCGGTAGTAATCAGCGTATGGCCGAGCAACTGGTGCAGCACCGGGAACATCACCGGCGAAAGGATCTCATCGCCGACACCGAGTGCAATATCACCGCCACGGTAGTTTTCGAGGATCTGTGGGTTAACGTTTTTGCCGCTAAAGTCTGGCGAGGTGTCGACGTGGGAGATAAAACCAATGGCCGGAACCGGCTTGTCGACGTTAGATGGCAGTTTCGCCATCAGCGTGCCCTTATCGCTTAAGGTCACGTTGACCAGCCCCATCTCAGTAAGCTGGTCTTGCAGTAAATGCAGGAGCTTCCATTGACTATCCGTGCTTGGCACCTGCCGCACGCCGGGCTTCGATTGCGTATCCAGCGTTACGTACTGCAAAAAGCGCTCTAATAATTTATCCATAAAGCCCCCTAACAAAATGTCACAACATTATCAGTAAGCGTGAAAAGACAAATATTGCGTCAGGTCACTTTTACCCGGTAAACGAGAATATTTTAAAGGTCGTTGTATTAAACGTAGTTGAGAAAGTGACTGATTGAGCGGCGAAAAGCCATCAACGATTGGCGATTTAACCGCTTTGCCGTAGAATGCCTGGCCTTAAATCGTGCACAACCCTGAAGGTGGTTAATCACAAACCCCGCATCTGATAAGCCCTCCGATGCGCAAACACGGGACAGAGTCAAAAATTGAATACACAATCGCGTTCGCGTTCACCGCTGGTTGAGCTGGCCGGTATTCGCAAAAGCTTTGATGGCAAAACGGTAATCTCCGATTTCAATCTCACCATTAATAACGGCGAATTTCTTACGCTGCTCGGCCCTTCCGGCTGCGGTAAAACCACGGTGCTACGCCTGATTGCCGGGCTTGAAAGCGTCGATGTGGGTCGTATCCAGCTGGATAACCAGGATATTACCGACGTTCCGGCGGAACATCGCCACGTGAATACCGTTTTTCAAAGTTACGCCCTCTTCCCGCATATGACCGTGTTTGAAAACGTGGCGTTTGGCCTGCGGATGCAAAAGACGCCCGCGGCTGAAATCGGCCCGCGCGTTACTGAGGCGCTGCGCATGGTGCAGCTCGATGAGTTCGCCCAGCGTAAACCGCACCAGCTCTCCGGCGGCCAGCAGCAGCGCGTCGCCATCGCCCGCGCAGTGGTCAATAAACCGCGTTTACTGCTGCTGGATGAGTCTCTCTCCGCCCTCGATTACAAGCTGCGCAAGCAGATGCAGAACGAGCTGAAAGCGCTACAGCGTAAACTCGGTATCACCTTCGTCTTTGTGACCCACGATCAGGAAGAGGCCCTGACGATGTCCGATCGCATCGTGGTGATGCGCAATGGGCGCATCGAGCAAGACGGCACGCCGCGCGAGATCTACGAAGAGCCGAAAAACCTGTTTGTCGCCAGCTTTATCGGCGAAATCAACATTTTCAACGCCACGGTGATTGAGCGTCTCGACGAGAGCCGCGTACGCGCCAACGTCGAAGGGCGCGAGTGCAATATTTACGTCAACTTCCCGGTAGAGAGTGGTCAGCAGCTCAATGTGCTGCTGCGCCCGGAAGATCTGCGCGTTGAAGAGATCAACGACATCGCCGAGGTTGAAGGGCTGATTGGCTACGTGCGCGAGCGCAACTACAAAGGCATGACGCTGGAGTCGATGGTTGAGCTGGAAAACGGCAAGATGGTGATGGTCAGCGAGTTCTTTAACGAAGACGATCCCGACTTTGACCACTCGCTGGATCAGAAGATGGCCATCAACTGGGTCGAGAGCTGGGAGGTCGTGCTGGCTGATGAAGAGCACAAGTAAATTCCAGAAAGCGGTGATCGCGACCATCGTCGGCTGGCTGGTGCTGTTTGTCTTTCTGCCGAACCTGATGATCATCGCCACCAGCTTCCTGACCCGCGACGACACCAACTTCGTCAAACTGGTCTTCACGCTGGATAACTACGCGCGGCTGCTCGATCCGCTCTACTTCGATGTGCTGCTGCACTCGCTGAATATGGCGCTGATTGCCACCCTCGCCTGCCTGCTGCTCGGCTACCCGTTTGCGTGGTTTCTGGCAAAGCTTCCGGCGAATGTGCGCCCGCTGCTGCTCTTTTTGCTGATTGTCCCCTTCTGGACCAACTCGCTGATCCGTATCTACGGTCTGAAGATCTTCCTCAGCACCAAAGGCTACCTCAACGAGTTCCTGCTCTGGCTGGGGGTGATCGACACGCCAGTGCGCATCATGTTTACGCCGGGCGCGGTGATTATTGGCCTGGTCTATATTCTGCTGCCGTTTATGGTGATGCCGCTCTACTCCAGCATTGAGAAGCTCGACAAACCGCTGCTGGAAGCGGCGAAAGATCTCGGTGCCAGCAAGCTGCAAACCTTTCTGCGCATTATCATTCCGCTGACCATGCCGGGGATTATCGCCGGTTGCCTGCTGGTGATGCTGCCGGCAATGGGGCTGTTCTACGTCTCCGATTTAATGGGTGGAGCGAAAAACCTGCTGATCGGCAACGTGATCAAGAGCCAGTTCCTCAATATCCGCGACTGGCCGTTTGGCTCCGCGACCAGTATCACCCTGACGCTGGTGATGGGGCTGATGCTGCTGGTTTACTGGCGCGCCGCGCGTCTGCTTAACAAAAAGGTGGAGCTGGAATGATCGGTCGTCTCTTCAGAGGCGGTTTTATGGCCGCCATTTACGCTTACCTCTATATTCCGATCATCATTCTGATCGTGAACTCCTTTAACAGTTCGCGCTTCGGCATCAACTGGCAGGGCTTCTCCACCAAGTGGTACGGCCTGCTGATGAATAACGACAGCCTGTTGCAGGCGGCGCAGCACTCGCTGACCATGGCGGTGTTATCCGCCACCTTCGCGACGCTTATCGGCGCGCTGACGGCAGTGGCGCTTTACCGCTACCGCTTTCGCGGCAAGCCGTTTGTCAGCGGCATGCTGTTTGTGGTGATGATGTCGCCGGATATCGTGATGGCGATCTCTCTGCTGGTGCTGTTTATGCTGCTCGGCGTGCAGCTTGGCTTTATGTCGCTGCTCTTCTCGCATATCACTTTCTGCCTGCCCTTTGTGGTGGTAACGGTCTTCTCGCGCCTGAAAGGGTTTGATGTGCGGATGCTGGAAGCGGCGAAAGATCTCGGTGCCAGTGAATTCACCATCCTGCGCAAGATTATCCTGCCGCTGGCGCTGCCTGCTGTGGCGGCGGGCTGGCTGCTCAGCTTTACCCTGTCGATGGACGACGTGGTGGTCTCTTCGTTTGTTACCGGACCGGGGTATGAGATTTTACCGCTGAAAATTTATTCGATGGTCAAAGTGGGCGTCTCGCCGGAGGTGAACGCGCTGGCCACGATTCTGTTAGTGCTGTCGCTGGTGCTGGTGATCGCCAGCCAGCTGATTGCTCGCGATACGACGAAAGCTAAGAGGACATCGTAATGAAAAAATGGTCACGCCACCTGCTCGCCGCAGGCGCGCTCGCCTTCGGTATCAGCGCCGCGCATGCGGATGATAACAAAACGCTCTACTTCTATAACTGGACCGAGTATGTGCCGCCAGGCCTGCTGGAGCAGTTCACCAAAGAGACCGGCATCAAAGTGATCTACTCGACCTACGAGTCGAATGAGACGATGTATGCCAAGCTGAAAACCTATAAAGAGGGGGCCTACGATCTGGTGGTGCCTTCCACCTACTTTGTCGACAAAATGCGCAAAGAGGGGATGATTCAGAAGATCGATAAGACGAAGCTGACCAACTTCCACAACCTCGATCCGCAGATGCTCAACAAGCCCTTTGACCCGAGCAACGACTACTCGATCCCCTACATCTGGGGCGCAACGGCGATTGGCATTAATAGCGACGAGATCGATCCGAAAAGCGTCACCAGCTGGGCCGATTTATGGAAACCGGAGTATAAAAGCAGCCTGCTGCTGACGGATGATGCGCGTGAAGTGTTCCAGATGGCGCTGCGCAAGCTCGGCTACTCCGGTAACACCACCGATCCGAAAGAGATTGAAGCGGCCTATAAAGAGCTGCAAAAATTGATGCCGAACGTCGCCGCCTTCAACTCCGATAACCCGGCTAACCCCTATATGGAGGGGGAAGTGAACCTTGGGATGGTGTGGAATGGTTCCGCGTTCGTCGCGCGCGAAGCGGGCACGCCGCTGGAGGTGGTGTGGCCTAAAGAGGGCGGTATCTTCTGGATGGACAGCCTTGCTATTCCGGCGAATGCGAAAAACGTCGACGGCGCGCTGAAGCTGATTAACTTCCTGCTGCGCCCGGAGATCGCCAAACAGGTGGCGGAAACCATCGGCTACCCGACGCCGAACCTTGCCGCACGTAAGTTGCTGAAGCCAGAAGTGGCTAACGACAAATCCCTCTACCCGGATGCGGAAACCATCAGCAAGGGCGAGTGGCAAAATGACGTTGGCAGCGCCAGCACGCTGTATGAAGAGTATTATCAGAAGCTAAAAGCCGGTCGTTAAGCCCGCTTATTGCCGTCCGGTGTGACATTTTTCACAGCGGACGGCAATAAAAACCCGCCGCTGTCGTTGTGTATCCGCGCGACTGCACTAGAGTCAATGGATGTCCGGTTAATAAGGGATACCGATGCTCGTCTTATGGAACACGCTGATCACGCTTGCCACTGTTGCCGCGATGGAGATTATCGCCACGCTTGCGCACAAATATGTCATGCATGGCTGGGGATGGGGCTGGCACCGCTCGCACCACGAACCGCGAACCGGCGCGTTTGAAGTCAACGATCTCTACGCCGTGGTTTTCGCCCTGCTGGCAATTGTACTGATCGCCCTTGGTACCGCCGGTTTCTGGCCGTTACAGTGGATTGGCGCGGGCATGACGCTGTATGGCGCGCTCTACTTTATGGTGCATGACGGGCTGGTGCATCAGCGCTGGCCGTTTCGCTACGTGCCGCGCCGCGGCTACCTGAAACGCCTCTATATGGCGCACCGCCTGCACCACGCGGTGCGTGGCAAAGCCGACTGTGTGTCGTTTGGTTTTCTCTATGCCCCGCCGGTTGAGGATCTGCAACAGACCCTGCGCCAGCGCAAACGGGCGGAGCATGAGGAGAAGGTCAGCGCGCGCGAGGACGCTGCCAGAGGTGAGCAGGACGCGGCGCAGGCCGCGACAGACGAGAAGTAAGCGCCATCCCCGCGCCTTTCGCCAGTAAGCCGAGTTTCTCGGCCTTGCTGGTGCCCTGGCGCTGTTGCCACGCTGCCGCTCCGGCAGCCATCACCTTAATGCCAATCTGCCGATAAACGCCGTGCGCGGCGGCAATCGCCCACGCCGAACGCAGCGGCAGACCGCGCAATCCGGCTTTCGCCGACGCGTAATAGGGTTCAGCGGCCATCACCAGCCTGCGTGCCAGCCGCGCGATATGCTGCCGTTTCGCCGGGTCGACAATCTCTCTGGCCGTCATCCCCTCCTCCGCCAGCCACTGCGCAGGCAGATAACAGCGCCCATTTTCCGCATCTTCAACAATGTCGCGGGCAATATTGGTTAACTGAAACGCCAGCCCTAAATCGCAGGCGCGATCGAGCACCGCCTCATCGCGCACGCCCATGATCCACGCCATCATCAGGCCAACCACGCCCGCGACGTGATAACAGTAGCGCAGCGTATCGTCAAAGGTCTGGTAGTGGGTTTCGCCCACGTCCATCGCGAAACCCTCGAGATGCGCAAAGGCGAGATGCGCGGGCATTTCATGCTGCGTGACCACCTCCTGGAAAGCGGCAAACGCCGGTTCGCCCATCGCCTCGCCATCGAAGGCGCGCTGCGTCTCAACGCGCAGCATCGCAAGGCGCGCCAGCGCGCTCTCCTGCTGCGGCACTTCAGTGCGAAAGCCGAGCTCCTGCTCATCAATCACATCATCGCAGTAGCGACACCAGGCATAGAGCATCAGCGCGCTGCGCCGTGTGGCGGGATCAAACAGCTTTGAGGCGGTGGCAAAACTTTTCGAACCGACGGTAATCGTCTCCGTCGCATGGCTCATTAACGCATCATTCATCCGCTGAGCGCCTCGACCATCAGCCCCGCCGTCGCTTTCGCCGAACCAATCACGCCGGGAATGCCCGCGCCAGGGTGAGTCCCTGCGCCGACGAGATAGAGGTTGTCGATCTCGCTGTCGCGGTTATGGGGGCGGAACCAGGCGCTCTGGCGCAGGATCGGCTCCACGGAGAAGGCGGAGCCGAGGTGCGCGCCAAGCTGGTCGCGAAAATCGACCGGGGTAAACATGCGCTCGGTAACCAGCTGCTCGCGCAGGCCGGGCATATAGTGCTGCTCCAGATAAGCAAAGATGCGATCGCGCAGGCGCGGCCCTTCGACGGCCCAGTCGATCTTCGCGGTGCCAAGATGCGGTACCGGCGCAAGGACGTAGTAGCTGCCGCAGCCGGGCGGGGCCAGTGAGGGATCGGTGACGCAAGGCGCGTGCAGATAGAGGGAAAAGTCCTCCGCCAGCGCTTCGCCGTGGAAGATCTCCTCAATCAGCTCTTTATAGCGCGGCCCAAAGCAGACGGTGTGGTGCGCCAGCTGATCGTGGTGATGATTGAGACCAAAGTAGAGCACAAACAGCGAGTTGCTCATGCGCTTACGCTTCAGCGAGGCAGCGCGTCTTGCCCCGGTCGGATGGTGGCCGAGCAGCTTCTCATAGGTGTGCACCACATCGGCATTCGACGCGACGGCGGCGGCGGCAATCCGGCGGCCATCTTTTAACTCGACGCCGGTAATGCGTTTACCGTCTGCCTCGAGCTTGCTCACTTCGGCATTCAGCTCCAGCGTGCCGCCAAGATCTTCAAACAGCTTCACCATTCCCTGCACCAGCGCCCCGGTACCGCCGCGGGCAAACCAGACGCCCCACTCCCGCTCCAGGGCGTGGATCAGCGTATAGATCGACGAAGTGGCAAAGGGGTTACCTCCCACCAGCAGCGAGTGGAAAGAGAACGCCTGGCGCAGGTGTTCATCTTCAATAAATTTGGAGACCATGCTGTAGACGCTGCGCCATGCCTGCAAGCGCATCAGCTGCGGGCCAGCGCGCAGCATATCGCGGAAGGAGAGGAACGGGACGGTGCCAAGCTTCAGGTAGCCCTCTTTAAACACCGCTTTTGAGTAGTCGAGAAAGCGGCGGTAGCCCTCGACGTCGCGCTCGTTAAAGCGGCGGATCTGCGCTTCAAGTCGCGCCTGATCGTTATCGTAATCAAACACCTTCCCCTGCTCCCAGCAGAGGCGATAGAACGGTGTCACCGGCAGCAGGTCGACGTAATCCGCCATCTTTTTACCCGCAAGGGTAAAGAGCTCTTCAATGGCGCTGGGATCGGTAATTACCGTTGGCCCGGCGTCAAAGGTAAAGCCCTGATCCTGATAGACATAGGCGCGGCCGCCCGGCTTGTCGCGCTGCTCCAGCAGCACGGTCGGCACGCCTGCCGCCTGCAGGCGAATGGCTAACGCCAGCCCGCCAAATCCGGCCCCGATGACGATGGTTTTATTCATGATTGAAGGCTCGCAGTCCAGGTGTGTGTTTAAGTACGGCGCGCATGGCTTCGCCCACCGGTACCGGCGGTTTTCCTGTCAGGATCCGCGCTTTATCAAAAAAGGTGAGTCTGTCGGCGTAGAACCGGGCGATGAGCGCCGGGTTGAGGCCATAAAAACGCTGCATCACCTGCCAGCGCGCGCTGGCGTCGCCCGCCAGAAACAGCATGCGGTTGAGCATGCGATAGAAGCGCTGCTGACGCCAGACGCGCTCAGCGTAGTGCTTGATCAGGGTAAAGAGTTTGTCGCCCGCAGGCACCGGCTGCTCAGCGATAAGATCTGCCAGCGCCACGGCGTGCGGCAGAGAGTAGCCGGTAGTGGCGTGGAACAGCCCGGCGCGCAGGCCGCTGCAGGGTTGCGGCGCGCGTGATTGCCAGAAGGCGCGGATATCGCCATCCAGCGTGATCGGCAGGTTGCCCTGCTCTTCACGCACCAGCGTGGTCAGCCTCCAGCCCTGCTGGCGCGCGTAATCGGCAATGTGCTGGCGCGCCTCGTCGCCGCTGAGGGTGGGCCGGTCAATATAGTGGGTATCTTCGATCAGCACCTCGCGCGCCGAGAGCGGCAAGGTGTAGACAAAACGGTATCCCTCCGCCTGGCTGACGGTGGCATCCATCAAAATCGGCTGCTGAAGGTGGTGCGGCCCGGCAAGCTGCCAGTGCTGGCCGAGAAAAGATTGAAAGCCGGGCGTCAGATGGGCATCCGGCAGGTAGCCGCGCCCGTCGATCACCGCTCCGGCATGCAGCGTCTCGCCGCTCTCGAGCGTCACGCTCTGCGGCGTCAGGCTTGCCACCGGCGTATTGGTTAACAGCGCAGCGCCGAGGGTGTCGGTAATTTTCTGCGCAAAGTGCTCTGAGCTGATGCTGAGATAGCCGCCCTCCAGCGTGCGCTGGCGCGCCGGAAAACGTACTTCATAGCCCGGCCAGCGGTGGCTGACCAGCGGGGCGATCCAGCGGTGCTGCGCATCCGTCAGATCGGCCTGATGGAAAGACCAGGTGTGGTTGCCGCCCGGCTGTGCGCCCGCTTCAACCATCAGCAGGCGCAGATCGGGCCGGGCATGATGCAGACGCCAGGCGATAAGGCCGTTCGCCAGCCCGCCGCCGACGAGGATCAGATCCCAGCGCTGGCTCATAATGCACCCGCCATGACCGGCTGCCTGCTGGTCAGTGCAAGTTCAACAATCTGCGCCGCGCGCGGTGCGCCGCCTGCCTCCTGCAACGGTTGCTGCATGGCGGCAAGCCTTGCGGCGTAACGATTATCCGCCAGCAGCGCGCGCAGGTTTTTCTCCACCCGCGCGCTGCTGGCAAAGCGTGACACCCGGCGACCGATCTGATGGTACTCCACCCGCGCCGCGACGCCGGGCTGATCGAAGGCCAGCGGGATCACCAGAATGGGCGTGGTGCTATTGATGGCGTCCATCACCGTATTCATGCCGCCGTGGGTCACCACTACATCGGCATCGCGCATCACCGCCGTCTGATCGGCAAAGTCGGTCACTTCTGCTCCGCGAGCGATCAGCTTTTCCACCTGGCGCGCGTTCAGCCCGCCGCAGTGGGCGATCAATAAACGAACATTCATGCGGCGACAGGCGCGGGCAATGGTGCGAAACAGCCGGTAGCGGTGCCCCTGCAAAGTACCGAGTGAGGCAAAAATCAGCGGGCGCTCTGCGCTGGTTGGCTTATCAAGCGTAACCGCCTGCGGCTGGCGCAGCGGCCCGACCGCATGAAACCAGCCGGGAAGCTGGCGCGGGAAATCGAAGCAGGCCAGCGTCTGGCTAACCTGCGCCAGCGGCGAGAGGCACTCATGCATCGCATTACGCGCAGGCAGCCCAAAACGGCGCGCATGACGCGCGATCACGGCATTCTGGCGCGCCATCACCTTGTCATAGACCTGAGTGCTGGCGCGGTAGAGTTTTTTGCGCCGCTCACCGGGCGCGTAGCGAAATGGCATCACCGGCAGCGGAATAGTCTCATCCCGATTAACCGGCAGCGCGCAGGCGACGGAGACAAACGGCAAGCCCAGCGCCTCTGCTGCCAGCCCGCCGGCAGGCTCCATCTGATCGACAATCACCCCGTCGACGCCAAGCTGCGTCAGCGCCGCAGGCAGTGCGTGGCAGAGCATATCGGTGGTGCTCGCCAGATCCTTAATCAGGCGAATAATGCCCGGCCCTGCGGGGTGCGCCATCAGGCGTAAGGTGCGTTGCAGACGGGCGGGCGGATGGCTCGTTTCGCCGATCGCGCAAAAGCCGATGCGCGGATCCTGCAATAACTGCTGCGCCCCGGCCTGATTAACAAAGGTGATGCGGTGACCGCGCGCAATAAGCGCCTGCGCCAGCGCTTCCAGCGCGCGCATATGACTGTAGAGCGGCGGTGAGATCACAGCATAGTGGCTCATGCTTCACGCACCAGCGTCGCCTGGCGTAGCGCCTCCAGGTTAGCGCTGCCGGTGCAGAAACAGGCGACACGAAGTTGATCGATCACCACCTGGAAGTGGGCAGCGACGGTTTCACATGAGACGGTGGCGCTGCCGAGCACGGCCGCAGCCTGGCCCACCAGCGAGGCACCGAGACGCAGCGCTTTCGCCGCGTCGATGCCGTTCGCAATGCCGCCGGAGGCGATAAGCGGCATCTCCGGCATCGCCTGTTGCAGGTCGGTCAGCGCCTGGGCGGTCGGAATGCCCCAGTTGGCAAAGGCCATTGCCACGGCGCGATGATGCGCCTGCGCCGCGCGCTCACCCTCCACCGCCGCCCAACTGGTGCCGCCTGCGCCGGCGACATCAAGCATCGCCACACCGGCGTCGCGCAACTGGCGCGCGACAGTGACGGAGAGTCCGGCCCCCACCTCTTTCACCACCACCGGCACGGCAAGGGCCGCCACGGTTTTCTCAATCGCTGCCAGCACGCCGCGCCAGTCGCGATCGCCACCGCTTTGCAGCGCTTCCTGCAGCGGATTGAGGTGAATAATCAGCGCGTCGGCTTCAATCATTTCAACTGCGCGACGGGCATAATCGACGCCCTCGGGCCCGGCAATCTGTGCCGCGCCGAGGTTTGAGAGCAGCGCGATATCCGGCGCCAGCTGGCGCAGTTCACGGGTTAAGCCTGAATTCTCTTTGCTCTCCAGCGCCACGCGCTGTGAGCCGACCCCCATCGCCAGACCAAGCTGTTGTGCAGCCTGCGCAAGATGGCGGTTGATCATCGCCGCACGGCTGGCGCCGCCGGTCATGGAACTGATCAGCAGCGGCGCGCGCAGGGTTTTGCCAAACAGCGTGCAGCCAAGATCGATCTCATCCAGATGCAGCTCCGGCATCGCACAGTGTTCAAAACGCCACTGCTCAAAACCGGTGGTGCGTTTCATGGCGCTGTGTGGGCTGTTAAGGACGATATCGAGGTGATCGTTTTTACGTTTCGCCAGATCCTTCATGTGCTAGCACCCCGGCAGCGTCGTCGCCCGGCTTTCGCCAAACAGCGTCATCTGTTTATCGAACCAGGCGCGCATAAAGCGGCGCGTAGAGACGCCGCGCGGGCAGGCGTTGGCAAGGTGTTCATCGGCGCTACGCAGATGGTCGCTCAGGCGCTGATGCACAACCTCCGCGCCGAGCATCGCCACCAGCGTCGATTTGCCATCATCTTTATTGAGATCTTTGCCGGTGCCGTTCAGCCCGTCGGTGAGATCGTCCATTAGCTGGAACGCCTGGCCGAGATCGAGGGCAAAACAGCGCAGCCGCTCGCGCACCTGCGGCGTCGACTCGGCGGCAATCGCCGCCATTTGCAGCGTGGCATCAAACAAGCGGCTGGTTTTTAACTCATTGGTCAACTGGATAGCTTCCGGGCTGCGCGCCTTGTCGCCCTCATGCAGATCGAGAAACTGCCCCTGCACCAGCCCCTGTAGTCCCACGGCGGTGGAGAGTTCCGCGACGGATGCCGCTTTGCAGGCGGCCGATAACCCCTGTGCCTCTGCCACCACGCCAAAGGCGCGGCTCAGCAGCGCAACGGCGGCCAGAATGGCGACGTTTTCACCATACTGACGGTGAATGGTCGGTCGTCCACGGCGCAGCGCGGCATTATCCATACAGGGGATATCGTCCAGCATCAGCGAGGCGGCGTGCACCATTTCGACAGCGCAGGCGAGATCGAGCAGCCCGCGCTGGTCAACATCGCAGCCAAGATCGTGCGCGGCCAGCATCAGCAGCAGTGGGCGGACACGCTTGCCCGCCACCAGGGTACCTTCGCGCATCGCGCTGTAGATCTGATCCTGCTGCGCACCGGCGGGTAACAGGTGATCGAGGCGTTGTTGCAGCGCGTCGCGTAATGTCTGCAATTGGGCGTCGTGGTTGAGATTCATCGTGGCTGTCCCTCGTTATCCTTAAAGCGATGGCCGGGTAAATAAGTCAGAGCGTGAGGGCAGCGGTTAGCCTGCTGCGCTCGTCGGAGTGCGTAAAAAACTCCGCGCAGCCTGGGCGCTAATCTCTGCGGTGTCGTATTGGCAAAGCGTAGCGTAGATTGGGACATTTGCTCCGTAACGAGCGAATTCATAAGAATTTTTACATTATTACAACATAGCCGCCCGGTCAACCTTGCGCGACCGGGCGAGGCGCTTATAACCCTTTCAGCAGCTTGTCGACGAATGCCGGAACAACCTCGCTTGCAAGGCCATACTGCTTCTCTTCAAACTCGCTGCCGACCTGGCTCGGTTCAAGGTTGAGTTCAACGGTATGCGCGCCGTGCAGCTTCGCCTCATGGACAAACCCGGCGGCGGGATAGACATGCCCGGAGGTACCAATGGCAATAAAGAGATCCGCCATCGCCAGCGCACTGTAGATCTCATCCATGCCGAGCGGCATTTCGCCAAACCACACCACGTGCGGGCGCAGCGGCGCGGGGAACTGGCAGCAGTGGCACTTATCCTCTTCGGTGACATCGCCGGTCCACTCCAGCACCTGCCCGCTCTGCGAGCAGCGCACTTTCAGCAGCTCGCCATGCATATGGATAATGTGCTGATTCCCGGCGCGCTCGTGAAGATTGTCGATATTCTGCGTGATCAGCAAAAAGCGGTCGCCCAGCGCCTCTTCCAGCTTCGCCAGCGCCAGATGCGCGGCATTCGGCGCGATCTCCGGCTGCTGTAGCTGACGGCGGCGATCGTTATAGAAGCGCTGCACCAGCTGCGGATTGCGGGCGAAACCTTCCGGCGTCGCCACATCTTCCACATGATGCTCTTCCCATAGCCCGTCCGCAGCGCGGAAGGTTCGGATACCGGATTCAGCGGAGATCCCCGCCCCGGTTAAGACTACTACTCTCGGTTTTTCCATTACGTCATGCACCATTATGTCGCGGAAAAAGATTCGCTGGCGTAAGCGCTCGCGCAGGCGGCGCTTGTTGCGGCGAAAACGGCTGAGACGATGTGAACGTCGCGATTGCATGGGCATCCTCTCAGGAGTGGTCTGCAAGGTGAAGGAAGGCCGCGCCGCGCATACCGCCCGCGTCGCCGTGGCGCGCGCGTTCGATACGGGGAGCGTCGCCGGCCGGTAACAGGTGCGGCGCAATGCGATCCGGCAGCAGCCGGGTCAGCGCGCTGAAGTTGGATAATCCGCCGCCAATCACGATCAGATCCGGATCGATAATCGTCAAAATATTGCCAAGGCAGACCGCCAGCAGGTCGACGTAGCGCTCAACGTGCGCCCGCGCGTTTGCCTCGCCCTGCTCCCAGCGCGCGATAATTTCCGGCGCTGTCAGCGTTTGATGATAGAAGTGTTGGTAGAGCCACGCAAAACCGCGGCCGGAGAGATAGTTCTCAATACAGCCGATATTGCCGCAGCCGCAGCGCAAAAGGGGAAAATCAAAGCCCATCAGGGAGAGAGCATCGACGGGCAGGCGGATATGACCAAATTCGCCGGTGATAAAGCGCCGCCCGGGGATTGATTTGCCGTTAAACACCAGCCCGCCGCCGACGCCGGTGCCGAGAATTAACCCCATCACCAGCGGATAGCGGCGAAACTCCTCATCCCAGGCCTCTGACAGGGTAAAACAGTTGGCATCGTTATCGATACGTACGTCGCGATCGAGGAGACGACTGAGATCGCGGCGCAGCGCCTGCCCGCTGGCGGCGGGCAGATTGGCAGCGTAGAGCGTGCCATCAGCGGTTTCCGGCACGCCCGGAATGCCAATGCCAACGCTGCCCTTCACGCCGCTACGGCGATCGGCTTCCGCCACCAGCGCGGCGATAGCCTGCAGAAAGGCGTCATAGCTTTCATGGGGCGTGGCAATACGCGTTTCCCACTGCAACCGCCGCCCGGCGTCAAAGAGGCCGAGCGCGATTTTACTGCCGCCAATATCAAACCCGTAGTGCATTGCCACTCCTTCGTTGTGGCGCCTTACCCGCGGGATTACTGCCCGCTCAGCACCCTTGCCGGATCGATGTTGCTTGCGCGACGCGCCGGATACCAGCTCGCCAGCAGGCTCAACAGCAACGCCGTCACCAGCACGTACACCACATCCAGCGGATGCAGTTCCGACGGCAGGAAGTCGATAAAGTAGATATCCCCCGACAGGAACTGATGGCCGATAAGCTTCTCAATACCGTTGATTATCGGCGTCAGCTGTAACGAAACAATGACGCCAATCACCGCACCGCAGAGGCTGCCAAACAGCCCTGCCAGCAGACCGTACCAGACGAAAATCGCCCGGATCAAGCCATCTTTCGCGCCAAGCGTACGCAGCACGGCGATATCGCCGCTCTTATCTTTCACCGCCATCACCAGCGTCGAGACGATGTTGAAGCAGGCGACGCCAATCACCAGCACCATCGCCAGATACATAATGGCGCGGATCATCTGGATATCGCGGTACATGTAGCCATATTTGCCGATCCAGCTTTTGATATAGACATAGCTGTTGGTCACTTCGCCCGCGTCGCGCACCAGCTTTTGGGCGTTGAACACGTCGTTCACTTTAATGGCGATGCCGGTCACGCTGCTGCCCATATCGAGATAGCTCTGCGCATCTGCCAGCGGGATCATCGCGTAGTTGTGATCGAGCTGGCCGCTCAGTTGCAGGATGCCGGTGACATGCAGGCGCACGCGTTTCGGCTGCAACAATTTATGCGCATCGTCGGAGTTAGGGATCATGATCGAGACCCAGTCGCCCTGCTTCACTTTCAGCGCGTCTGCCACCCCTTTGCCGAGGATGATCTGTTGGGAGCCGGCGCTAAAGCCTTTCCACGCATCGCCCTGCACAAACTTCGGCAGCGCGCTGAGTTGCATCTCCTGCGCCGGATCAACACCTTTAACCTGAATGGCGCGCAGGTTCGCCCCGCTCTCCACCAGCCCGGTAAAGTTGATATAGGGCGCGGCAGCGGCGATACCCGGCACTTTTTGCACTTTGCCGAGCACCGTTTCCCAGCCGTTCCACGGCTGATTCACCGGTTCGATTTCGCCGTGCGGTACCACCGCCAGAATGCGGTTGTTCAGCTCACGTTCAAAGCCGTTCATTGCGCTCAGGCCAACAATCAGCACGGCCACACCGAGCGCAATGCCAACCGTGGAGATAACCGAGATCAGCGACACCATGCCGCTACGGCGACGACCGCGGCTAAAGCGCAGGCCGATTAATAATGACAGCGGGGATGCCATTACTCAGCCCCCATCAGGGTCAGGTCGGTTTTCAGATGGCCGTCGCGCATCTCCAGCTGGCGGTTCATGCGCTTCGCCAGTTGCAGATCGTGGGTGACCACCAGGAAGGCGGTGCCCTGGGTGCGGTTCAGCTCACCGAGCAGTTCAAAGATGCTGTCAGCATTGCGGGCATCGAGGTTGCCGGTCGGCTCATCCGCCAGCACCAGACGCGGGTTGTTAACCAGCGCGCGGGCAATGGCGACACGCTGACGCTCGCCGCCGGAGAGTTCAGACGGGCGGTGGCTGGCGCGGTGCTCAAGACCAACGGCGCGCAGCATCTCACGGGCGCGGGTGTCGATCTCAGCCGGTTTTTTCTTGCCGATCAGCAGCGGCATTGCCACGTTTTCCAGCGCGGTAAAGTCCGGCAGCAGGTGGTGGAACTGGTAGATAAAGCCCAGCTCGCGGTTACGCAGCTCGGCCTTCGCCGTGGAGGAGAGTTTGCTCATCGGGCGGTCGCCAAAAATGACATCGCCGGAAGTCGGCGTATCCAGCCCGCCGAGCAGGTGCAGCAGCGTACTTTTCCCGGAGCCGGAGCTGCCGACAATCGCCATCAGCTCCCCTTCCGCCATGCTGAAGCTGACATTGTGCAGCACATCGGTCTGCACACTGCCTTCCTGATAGCGTTTGCACAGGTTGTCGCATTGCAACAGGATCTTATTCATAACGTAAAGCCTCAGCGGGTTGAGTGGCGGCAGCGCGCCAGGAAGGGTAAAGCGTCGAAAGTAGCGCAATGGCCATCGCCACCAGCGCAATGCCAACCACCTGCAGCGGATCGATCGCCACCGGCAGCGCCGCGCCGTCGAGCAGCGCGCCGATAATCGGCATTAAATTATTTAACTGGCTGGCCAGCAGTGCGCCCAGCCCGGCACCAAGCAGCGCGCCGATAATCCCGGCGCTGGCGCCCTGCACCATAAACACCGCCATGATCTGGCGCGGCGTTAAGCCCTGGGTTTGCAGAATGGCAACCTCGCCCTGCTTCTCCATCACCATCAGGCCAAGCGAGGTGATGATGTTAAAGGCGGCAACGGCGACGATCAGGCTCAGCAGCAGCCCCATCATATTCTTCTCCATGCGCACCGCCTGGAAGAGCTCGCCTTTGCGATCGCGCCAGTCATGCCACTGGGTGCCTTCCGGCAGCGTTTGCTGGCTGAGCACATCCACTTTCAGCGGCTCGTTGAGCCACAAGCGCCAGCCGGTGATATTACCCGCCGGGTAGCGCATCAGGCGCGAGGCGTCGTCGATATTGACCAGCATCTGGTACTCGTCCACTTCGCTGTTCGCGGCGAAGGTGCCCGCCACCGTGAAGAGACGCTGGCTCGGCAGACGCCCCATCGGCGTGAACTGGCTGGCAGAGGGCACCATTACGCGGATTTGATCGCCGCGGGTAACGCCCAGCTGGCTGGCCAACTGCTCGCCGAGAATGATGTTGTATTTGCCCGCCTGCAGCTGGTTTTGCTGCACGTTGACCAGATACGGCGTCAGGGGATCTTTTTGCGCCGGATCGATGCCGAGCATTACGCCAACCGCCACGCTACGCGCGCTTTGCAGCACCACATCGCCGGTGGTCAGCGGTGCAATGCGCGACACGCCCTGCAGCTTGACGCTGCTGGCCGGAAGCTGTTGCGGGTTGAGCGAGCCTTTCTGGGTGGTCAACGTCGCCTGGGGCATCAGCCCGAGGATGTTGTTTTGCAGTTCGCGTTCGAAGCCGTTCATCACTGATAACACCGTCACCAGCGCCATAACGCCCAGGGTGATGCCAATGGTTGACAGCCAGGAGACAAAGCGGCCAAAGCGGTCCGCTGCGCGTCCACGCATATAGCGCAGACCTATGAAGAGAGTGACAGGCTGATACATGAAATCCGTCTGGTTGCTGTGAGCAGAGTCAGGAGTATATAAGCGAAAGGTGAGAGCGTAAATGCGTGATACCGTAAGAATTCATCGGATTAATGTCAAAAAAAGTTGAAAAATCAAATTGCTACTTTCGCCATAGCGCGTACAGCGGCGGCTAAATCAGCGATCTGCTAATCTTTCAGCCTCCACTTATTCCGAAAATGAATATATCCAGACTCTTTCCCGTTACATTCAGCGTTTGTATGGCCAGGATCGTTTGCCGGGATTATGGCAACAACAGGCACAAAACGAATGAAACAGAAAACATTATGGATAAACCAGATAAAAGGACTTTGCATTTGCCTCGTGGTGATTTACCACTCGGTTATAACCTTTTATCCACATCTCTCGGTCTTTCAGCATCCCTGGTCAGAAACGCTCTCCAAGTGCTGGATCTACTTCAACCTCTATCTCGCGCCGTTCCGCATGCCGGTCTTCTTTTTCATCTCCGGCTTTCTGATCCGCCGCTATATCGATGATGTGCCATGGAAAGACGCCATCGATAAACGGATCTGGAGCATTGTCTATGTGCTGGCGCTGTGGGGCGTGTTGCAGTGGGTTGGCTTAAGCCATCTTAACGACTGGCTGGCACCGGAGCGCGATCTCAGCAACTCGTCAAACGCTGCCTACGCCGATAGCTGGCAAGGGTTCTTACACGGTATGCTGACCGCCACCACCAGCCTCTGGTATCTCTACGCGTTAGTGGTCTACTTCACGCTGTGTAAACTGCTCAGCCGCTGGAAAGTGCCGATGCTGGCGCTGATGATTGTGGCAAGCCTGGCGATTAACTTCCTGCCGCTGCCATGGTGGGGAATGAACAGCGTCGTGCGCAATATGATTTTCTACAGCCTTGGTGCCTGGTACGGTGTGCAGGTGATGGAGTTTGTTAAAACCGTCTCGCTGCGCCGCTACGCCCTGCTCTTTGCCGTCGCCGTGGTGGTGGCGTTTGGGCTGTGGATGTTTAATATGCCGCTGCCGCTCTGCCTGCTGTCGATTGTCGGCATCATGCGCCTCTTCCAGGAGATGGAGAAGCGCTTCCCGCCGAGTGAAAAGAGCCTGCTCAATGTGGTCGGCTCCAATACGCTGGCGATCTACACCACCCACAGAATCCTGGTCGAGGGTTTTAGCCTGGCGTTGATTAAACCGCTTAATGCCGGTGTCTGGCCGCCCGCCGTTGAACTGACGGTGCTGATTGCCTACCCGGCGGTGGTGCTGCTGATCTGTACGCTGGTCGGCCTGATGGTGCGCAAACTCTCCTCCGCGCTGTTTGGCGATCTCTTTTTCACCCCGCCAACAAAGCACCTTTCGACGGTAACAGCACGCTGACAGGGCGATTTCTTGGCTAAACTCACGTAATCACACATAATCCTCGTATTGCGTATCAAGGATATGCCCCCATAACGGGGGTATATCCATAATGAGATCTTCATATCCCCATGCCTGAACAATACCGTTATTCCCTGCCGTCAAAAGCGGGTGACCAGCGCCAGTTTGGCGAGCTTACCGGCGCGGCCTGCGCCACCGAAGTGGCAGAAATCATTGAACGACACGCCGGTCCGGTTGTGCTTATCGCCCCGGATATGCAGAACGCGCTGCGTTTACATGATGAGATCAGCCAGTTTACCGACAACCTGGTGATGAACCTCGCGGACTGGGAAACGCTGCCCTATGACAGCTTTTCGCCGCACCAGGAGATTGTCTCCTCCCGTCTCTCCACCCTTTACCAGCTGCCGGCGATGCAGCGCGGCGTACTGATTGTCTCCGTCAATACGCTGATGCAGCGCGTCTGCCCGCACAGCTATCTGCACGGTCACGCGCTGGTGATGAAAAAGGGGCAACGTCTGTCGCGGGATCAGCTGCGCACGCAGCTCGATAGCGCCGGTTACCGCCACGTCGATCAGGTGATGGAGCATGGCGAATACGCGACACGCGGCGCGCTGCTCGACCTCTTCCCGATGGGCAGCAGCCAGCCTTACCGCCTCGACTTTTTCGATGATGAGATCGACAGCCTGCGCCTGTTCGATGCTGATACTCAGCGCACGCTGGAAGAGGTGGAGGCGATTAACCTGCTGCCGGCCCATGAGTTTCCGACCGATAAGACCGCCATTGAGCTTTTCCGCAGTCAGTGGCGCGATAAGTTTGAGGTGAAGCGCGACGCAGAGCATATCTATCAGCAGGTGAGCAAAGGCACCCTGCCCGCAGGGATCGAATACTGGCAGCCGCTCTTTTTCAGCGAGCCGCTGCCGCCGCTCTTCAGCTACTTCCCGGCGAATACGCTGCTGGTGAATACCGGCGATCTGGAAGCCAGTGCCGAGCGTTTCCAGCAGGATGCGCAAGCGCGCTATGAGAACCGCGGCGTTGATCCAATGCGCCCGCTGTTACCGCCCGAAGAGCTCTGGCTGCGGGTCGATGCGCTGTTTGGCGAACTGAAAAAGTGGCCGCGCATCCAGCTTAAAACCGAGCAGGTGGCGGATAAAGCGGGCCAGATTAACCTCGGCTACCAGAGCCTGCCGGATCTCTCGGTGCAGGCGCAGCAGAAGTCGCCGCTGGATAATCTGCGTAAATTCCTCGAGTCCTTCAGCGGCCCGGTGGTCTTCTCTGTTGAGAGCGAGGGCCGTCGCGAAGCGCTGCTCGAACTGCTGGCACGTATCAAAGTTGCGCCAAAACGTGCTCTGCGTCTGGATGATGCCAGCGCACCGGGCGCGTGGCTGATGATCGGTGCCGCCGAGCGCGGGTTTATTGATACGCTGCGTAACCGGGCGCTGATTTGCGAAGGCGATCTGCTGGGCGAGCGCGTTGCGCGCCGCCGCCAGGATACGCGCCGTACCATCAACCCCGATACGCTTATCCGCAACCTGGCGGAGCTGCATGACGGCCAGCCGGTGGTGCACTTTGAGCACGGCGTCGGCCGCTATGCCGGGATGACGACGCTGGAAGCGGGCGGCATCACCGCAGAGTACCTGATGCTGACCTATGCCAACGACGCCAAACTCTATGTCCCGGTTTCGTCGCTCCACCTCATTAGCCGCTATGCGGGCGGTGCGGAAGAGAATGCGCCGCTGCATAAACTGGGCAGCGATGCCTGGACGCGCGCGCGGCAAAAAGCGGCGGAGAAGGTACGCGACGTGGCGGCAGAGCTGCTGGATATTTATGCCCAGCGCGCGGCGAAATCGGGCTTTGCGTTTAAACACGATCGTGAACAATACCAGCTCTTCTGCGATGGTTTCCCCTTCGAAACCACCCCGGATCAGGCTCAGGCCATCAATGCCGTGCTGAGCGATATGTGCCAGCCGCTGGCGATGGATCGGCTGGTGTGCGGCGATGTCGGCTTTGGTAAAACCGAAGTGGCGATGCGCGCTGCTTTCCTTGCTATCGAGAACAATAAGCAAGTAGCGGTGCTGGTGCCAACCACCCTGCTCGCCCAGCAGCACTTCGATAACTTCCGCGACCGCTTTGCCAACTGGCCGGTACGCATTGAGATGCTGTCGCGTTTTCGCAGCGCCAAAGAGCAGACGCAAATCCTTGAGCAGGCCGCCGAAGGGAAGATCGACATTCTCATCGGCACGCATAAACTGCTGCAAAGCGATGTGAAACTGAAGGATCTGGGGCTGCTGATCGTCGATGAAGAGCACCGTTTCGGCGTGCGGCATAAAGAGCGTATCAAAGCGATGCGCGCCGACGTTGATATCCTGACGCTCACCGCGACGCCGATCCCGCGCACGCTGAATATGGCGATGAGCGGCATGCGCGATCTGTCGATTATTGCCACACCTCCCGCGCGCCGTCTGGCGGTGAAAACCTTTGTTCGCGAGTATGACAACCTGGTGGTGCGCGAGGCGATCCTGCGTGAAGTGCTGCGTGGCGGCCAGGTTTACTACCTCTATAACGATGTGGAGAACATCCAGAAAGCCGCCGACCGGCTGGCGGAGCTGGTGCCGGAAGCGCGTATCGCCATCGGTCACGGCCAGATGCGCGAGCGCGAGCTGGAGCGGGTGATGAATGATTTCCACCATCAACGGTTCAACGTGCTGGTCTGTACCACCATTATCGAAACCGGGATCGATATTCCCACCGCCAATACCATCATCATTGAGCGCGCCGACCACTTTGGCCTGGCGCAGCTGCACCAGCTGCGCGGTCGCGTCGGGCGTTCGCATCACCAGGCCTATGCCTGGCTGCTGACGCCGCATCCGAAGGCGATGACCACCGATGCGCAAAAACGCCTTGAGGCGATTGCCTCGCTGGAGGATCTGGGCGCTGGCTTTGCGCTGGCGACTCACGATCTGGAGATCCGTGGCGCGGGCGAACTGCTCGGTGAGGATCAGAGCGGGCAGATGGAGACCATCGGCTTCTCGCTCTATATGGAGCTGCTGGAGAATGCTGTTGACGCGCTGAAAGAGGGTCGCGAGCCGTCGCTGGAGGATCTCACCAGCCAGCAAACGGAGGTGGAGCTGCGCATGCCTGCCCTGCTGCCGGATGATTTCATTCCTGATGTGAATACGCGCCTGTCGTTCTATAAGCGCATCGCCAGCGCGAAAGATGAGAACGCGCTGGAGGAGATCAAAGTGGAGCTGATTGACCGCTTCGGTCTGCTGCCAGATGCCGCGCGCAATCTGCTTGATATCGCCATGTTGCGCCAGCAGGCGCAGAAGCTGGGGATCCGCAAGCTGGAGGGCAATGATAAAGGCGGCCTGATCGAGTTTAACGAGAAGAATCACGTTAACCCGGCGTGGCTGATTGGGTTGTTGCAGAAGCAGCCGCAGCATTTCCGCCTCGATGGCCCGACGCGGCTGAAGTTTTTCCAGGAGTTGAGCGAGCGTAAAACCCGCATGGAGTGGGTGCGCAACTTTATGCAGCAGTTGGCGGAGAATGCCGTCGCCTGACGGCGGTTACACGCCACTGCGCGCTTTGTGCCGGATGGCGGCGTACCGCCTTATCCGGCCTACACGATCGCAGTCATACATTATCCGGCACGCTTTTGTAGGCCTGATAAGCGTAGCGCCATCAGGCATGTTTTTGAGAGCCACGGTCCAACATCCCGCCCGCTTTATTACCGGATGGCGGCGCTGCCTTATCCGGCCTACGGGTTCGTGCCCTTTTGTAGGCCTGATAAGCGCAGCGTCATCAGGCATGTTTTTGGGAACCACGGTCCAACACCCCGCCCGCTTTTTTGCCGGATGGCGGCGCTGCCTTATCCGGCCTACGGGTTCGTGCCCTTTTGTAGGCCTGATAAGCGCAGCGCCATCAGGCATGTTTTTGGGAACCACGGTCGAACACCCCGCCCGCTTTTTTGCCGGATGGCGGCGCTGCCTTATCCGGCCTACGGGTTCGTGCCCTTTTGTAGGCCTGATAAGCGCAGCGCCATCAGGCATGTTTTTGGGAACCACGGTCCAACATCCCGCCCGCTTTATTGCCGGATGGCGGTGATGCCTTATCCGGCCTACGGACCGGATACCTTTGTCCATTGCCCGCGTCTTTTTTTGTAATATTTACAAATGCTTTGCAATAACCAGGGTTTCCCGACGAACCCAGTGAGCATAATCCTATTGAGTTGTCTTATTGAAATAACCTTATGATTTACATGGATTATGATCATGTTCAAAATGTCGCGCTTCGCTCACTGGATGACGCTGTTTGCCGTCGCCGCTACGCTTATCTTCGCCCTGCCCGCCCGGGCAAATACCTGGCCGCTGCCGTCTGCGGGCAGCAAGCTGGTAGGCGAAAACCGTTTCCACATTGTCGAGAACGATGGTGGTTCGCTGGAGGCGATCGCCAAAAAGTATGATGTGGGCTTCCTGGCGCTGTTACAGGCCAACCCCGGTATCGACCCCTTCGTGCCACGCGCTGGCAGCGTTGTTACCATCCCGCTGCAAACGCTGCTGCCGGATGTGCCGCGCAAAGGGATTGTTATCAATCTCGCCGAGCTGCGTCTTTACTACTACCCGCCCGGAAAAAATGAGGTCACCATCTACCCAATCGGCATTGGTCAACTGGGCGGCGATACCCTGACGCCGACGATGGTGACCACCGTTTCCGATAAACGGGCTAATCCCACCTGGACGCCGACGGCCAATATCCGCGCCCGCTATAAAGCGCGCGGAATTGAGTTACCGCCGGTGATGCCGGCCGGGCCGGATAACCCGATGGGGCATCATGCGATTCGCCTGGCCGCTTACGGCGGCGTTTATCTGCTGCACGGCACCAACGCCGATTTTGGCATCGGGATGCGCGTCAGTTCCGGGTGTATTCGCCTGCGCGATAGCGATATTGCCGCCCTGTTTGCTGCGGTCAGCCCCGGTACGCCGGTGAATATCATTAATACGCCGATCAAAGCCTCGGTTGAGCCAGACGGTACGCGGCTGGTGGAGGTGCATCAGCCGCTCTCCGAATCGATCGATGACGATCCGAAAACGCTGCCGATCCCGCTCAATGCGGCGATGACGACGTTCCAGGCTGGAAGCGATGCGGCGGTAATGACGCAGGCTATTGAGCTGCGCTCGGGAATGCCGGTGGACGTGACGAAACATGCACAAGAGAGCATGCAGGCGATGTAACGCCCGCGCATAAACAAAAAGGCCCTGCACGGTGTGCAGGGCCTTTTTTATGGCAGTGGCAAAGCTCGAGGGGGGCTTATTTGTAGAGCACTGCGGTACCGTGCAGGCGATCGGAGCCGGTCACGGATGTAATACGGTAAGAGGACGCGCCCAGCTGTTCAGCTTTCTCAGCCACTTTTTTCTCAACGGATGCGAGGTTAGTGCTGCCGGTCACGCCAATGGCGGTCAGCTCCTGCTGGCCTGCCGGAGCGGCCTGCACTTCAACGGCGGCGAAGCTGGCGAATGAGAGAGTACTTAAAACAGCGGCGGTAAACAGCGTAGTGATAGTTTTCATAATGATTTTCCTGATGCAGGTGAACAGTGGTCGTTAGCATTAAGTTAACGATCGATAGGTAAATCATAAGTGTGATCAATGTCACCCGTCAACAAGTTTTTATAATGGTCATTAATTAATTTAATTAGTGCTTAATTTTCATAAACATATGATTTATTAATATGTGCGATTTTGCGGCTGGTCATTCACCAGGATTATTTTTATAATGGGTATTCAACAAACCAACAAAGAAGCGGCTATATGACCAGTGAAGTCAGCAGTTGTACGAAAAAAAGCCGTGGCCGACCGAAAGTGTTCGACAGGGAAGCGGCGCTCGATAAAGCCATGACGCTATTCTGGCAGCATGGCTATGAAGCCACATCACTCTCCGATCTGGTAGAGGCAACCGGGGCGAAAGCGCCGACGCTCTACGCAGAGTTCACCAATAAAGAGGGGCTGTTTCGTGCCGTCCTCGATCGTTATATCGCCCGGTTCGCCAGGCAGCATGAAGCGTTGCTCGAGTGCGAAGAGAAGCCCGTAGAAGAGGCGCTGCTGGACTACTTTTCCGCCATCGCCAGCTGTTTTACCAGCACCGATACGCCCGCGGGCTGCTTTATGATTAACACCTCCGCAACCCTCGCTGCCTCGTCGCAGGAGATTGCGAAAACGATTAAAACGCGTCATGCCCGTCAGGAGGAGACATTGCAGCACTTCCTCGCACAGAGGCAGGCGAAAGGAGAGATCCCGGCGGGCGTTGATATCGCCGCCCTCGCGCAGTTCCTCGGCTGCATTTTGCAGGGCATGTCCATCAGCGCCCGCGAAGGCGCAAGCCTTGAGAAGCTCCTGCAAATTACCCGCACTACGCTGCGCCTGTGGCCAGATTTGATCAAAGCGTAATAAACAAATGAGACGGCATGCCGTCTCATTTAGTCTCTGTGATAGTGATTACATAATTCAACAATAGGTAAAAACTATCAGCCATTTTCCCGGCTTTGCTATGCTTAATTGTGATTATTGCTTCGCTAATCATTGTCGGCGGCAATATAAAACAATAAGTATGTTAGGACAGGCGTCACTATTTCCCTTGCTCTCACTCTATGCGTAATACCGATCGCTTTTTTATGAGGATAAAGGGTCTTTTACTGACTAATCACATGCAGAAGGAAAATGGAAATGATTTTGCTATTACCATTCATCAAAGTGTTAATAGTAATTACATTGTTATTTGGTCTGTGGGTCTTGCTGGGTGGCTCCGTACTGTTTGCATTTGTCTCTATCCTCATTACCGGATTGCTGGTTGTTCGCCAACAAGATTTTATTTAACAACGAAAAAGCCTCGCATCATGCGAGGCTTTTTTATGGCAAAAAAAGGCTCCTCAGCCTGAGCGATGAGGAGCCAATATGCAGAGTACTGCTTTTTTATGCTTTGTTATTCAGGATCAGCTGACCGTTATTATCCAGCGGGATCTGCGTGCCGGGATCTTTATCCATGCGAATTTTCCCCTGCTGGTCGCCGATTTTATAGGTCACGTCATAACCGAGCATTTTTTCCGATTTGTCATATACGGTGCTGCAGCGTTGCTGAGTAGTCGTATAGGTGTCCCGCTCCTGCATGCCACCCTGAATCTGGTTGCCAGCATAGCCGCCGCCTAACGCACCGACGACGGTCGCCACATCGCGCCCGCGCCCGCCGCCAAACTGGTGACCAAGCACCCCGCCTGCTACCGCACCCAGCACGGAACCGGTAATACGGTTCTCATCCTGCACCGGACGACGATGCGTTACCGTGACATTACGGCACGCCTCTCGCGGCGTTTTCACCGTCTCTTTGATCGGCGTGGCCGATACCACCTGCGCATATTGCGGCCCGCGATCGAAAACATTGAGGCTGGCGACTGCGGCAACGCCCAGTGCAGCGGCCACGCCAATACCGATACCCGCTAACATTGATTTATTCACAGGATTCTCTCCCTGGTTGGCTATTGGTAACAATTTTGCAATGGTGCAAGAGGGCAGCCAATCAGAAATCGCGCAAAAATAGGGGTTAGGCAGGTGAAAGCGGAGTTATTCAGAGTTGTCTGAGCGCTAAAGGCACATCAGGCAGAGGGATATGCTGCTCTCGCGCCAAAAAGCGGAGAGCAGCAGAAGGATCAGTGGAGCTTGAGGCGCGGGCGGATCACGCGGTTAATACTGCCAACTACCATCATCAGCCCGGTTTTGAAGTAACCGTGCAGCGCAACCTGGTGCATACGGTAGAGTGAGATATAGACAAAGCGTGCAATTCGCCCTTCAACCATCATCGAGCCGCGCATCAGGTTCCCCATCAGGCTACCAACCGTGGAGAAGTTAGAAAGCGACACCAGCGAGCCGTGATCTTTATAGACGTAATCCTTCAGCGGCTTGCCTTTGATCTGCGCGAGGATGTTATGCAGCGCAAGGCTTGCCATCTGGTGCGCAGCCTGGGCGCGCGGCGGCACAAAACCGCCTTCAGGGCGCGTACAGGAGGCGCAGTCGCCAATCGCGTAGATATCCGGGTCGCGCGTGGTTTGCAGCGTCTGCTCCACCACCAGCTGGTTAATACGGTTGGTCTCAAGGCCGCCAATCTCTTTCATAAAGTCCGGCGCTTTGATGCCCGCAGCCCACACCATCAGGTCGGCCTGAATATACTCACCCTCTTTGGTGTGCAGACCGCCCTCATCGGCGCTGGTTACCATCGTCTGCGTGAGAACGCGTACGCCCATTTTGGTCAGCTCATTGTGCGCCGCACCCGAAATACGCGGCGGCAGCGCAGGCAGAATGCGCTCGCCCGCTTCCACCAACGTTACGTTCAGCGCTTCGTTGGTCAGCCCTTTATAGCCGTAGCTGTGCAGCTGTTTGACCGCGTTATGCAGTTCGGCTGACAGCTCTACACCCGTAGCCCCGCCGCCGACAATAGCGATATTCACTTTGCCGTTTGCGCCAAGGTTAGCGGAGTATTTCAGGAACAGGTTAAGCATCTCCTGATGGAAACGACGCGCCTGGTGCGGGTTGTCGAGGAAGATGCAGTGCTCTTTCACGCCAGGGGTGTTGAAGTCGTTAGAGGTGCTGCCCAGCGCCATCACCAGCGTGTCATACGCCAGCTTGCGCTCTGGCACCAGCAGATCGCCCTTCTCGTCACGCAGCTCGGCCAGCGTCAGCGTTTTGCTTTCGCGGTTGATGTCGATAACGGAACCAAGCTGGAACTGGAAATGGTGATTACGCGCATGCGCCAGGTAGCTCAGGGCATCGACGCCCTCATCGAGGGAGCCGGTCGCCACTTCATGCAGCAGGGGCTTCCATAAATGGCTGTGATTGCGATCCACCAGGGTGATTTTCGCTTTTTTACCGCGCCCCAGCTTCTTGCCTAACTGCGTTGCCAGCTCAAGTCCGCCAGCACCACCGCCCACAATCACGATTTTTTTCAATGGTGTAGTCAAAGTGACCCCCTAAAATATTAACCAATTGTTAACTAAAAGTTATAAGAATAGCCCTTAATTAACAATGGTTTACGAGCTGGCAACCAGGCATTGACCACGAGAATATCACGAACGGTTCAATGGTCATACCAAAATTGATATACATCAAGTTTTGCTGCCGCAAAGATGAGCAAGTGTAGCCGTACCGGCGCAAATTACGCGGTAACGAGGTGAAAAAAGGGGGGCTACGGCAGGCGCTTACCTGCCGCAATGAGGGGCTTAACCGAGGGTTTTGAACGCTTTGATGCGCTGCAGATGCGGTGAGATATTTTTGAATTTATGGGACTGCTCTTCGTCCCATACAATCTCGTAATAGTGGTGCAACTCATTGGAGGTGCGTTGGCTGTCGAGCGCCTCATCCTGACGCGAGAGGATCACCAGGCAGCGGTCGCGGTTCTTTTCACGAAAGTTGGCGACGCACTTGGTGGCGATATCCCGATACTCTTCCGGCCGGTCGATCTTCCCTTCCATATTTTCATAGGGGAAAAGATTGGGATTGAAGATCACCTGACGGATATCGCAGAGAAAACCGATGCGCTCCGCCCAGTAACCGCCCAGACCGACGCCGCAGATCAGCGGGCGCTCATCGACGTTGAGCTGCAGCATCTTATCCACCTCTTTGAGCAGATGCTGCATATCATGTTTCGGATGCCGGGTGCTGTAGCTAATCAGCCGGACATCGGGGTCGATAAACTGCAGTTGCAGCACCTTTTCGTGGTTGCCGGGGCTGTTCGAGTCAAAACCGTGTAAATAGATAATCATGGTATCCTCACCACTTCGACGGTTTGTCCGCAGGGTTAATGCGCAGCTTTATGCGCCTGCCAGCTTTCGTGCAGCTGTTCCAGCTCGTTGTGAGCCGTTTTCCAGCGCGCCGAACTCATCAACTCCTGACGAGAAAAAGAACCTTTATGATACAAATGTGTAACACGCTCTGCCTTGATCGGTGACAGGTTATCCAGTACCTCAACGGCACCTTTACGATTATTGCAGACGAGGATCATATCGCAACCGGCATCCAGCGACGCCTGCCCGCGTTCTGCGTAGCTGCCCATGATCGCCGCGCCCTCCATTGAGAGATCGTCGGAGAAGATCACGCCATCATAGCCCAGCTCACCGCGCAGCACGGTTTTCAGCCACCAGGGTGAACCGCTGGCCGGACGCGGATCGGCATCGGTATAGATAACGTGCGCTGGCATAATCGCATCCAGCTTCTGCTGCTCAATCAGCGACTTAAAGATGGACATATCTTTTGCGCGGATCTCCGCCAGCGGGCGCGGATCGAACGGCGTCTCTTTGTGCGAATCGGCGGTTACCGCGCCGTGGCCCGGGAAGTGTTTACCGGTGCTTTTCATCCCTGCGCTGTGCATGCCGTCAATCACGCGGGTGGCCAGCGTTAACGCTTTCTGCACATCCGCATGGTATGAGCGCTCCCCGATCGCCGCGCTGATATGCCCGACATCGAGCACCGGCGCAAAGCTGATATCAATATCCATGGCGATCATTTCGCTCGCCATCAGCCAGCCCGCCTCCTGCGCCAGCCAACCGCCCTCCTCCATACCGAGCAGCGCCGCGAAAGATTGCGCCGCCGGCAGGCGGGTGAAACCGTCGCGAAAACGCTGCACGCGCCCGCCCTCCTGATCGACCGCCACCACCAGCCGGTGACGGGAAGCGGCGCGGATTTGGCGCACCAGCTCGCGCAGCTGTTCGGGATCGTGGTAATTCCGGGTAAAGAGGATCAAACCACCCACCAGCGGATGCGCCAGGATCTCGCGCTCCTCCGCATCCAGTTCGTACCCTTCCACATCCAACATCACTGGACCCACACTCACCTCTCTTATCCTTCAGACTGAAGCTGACGCCATGTTTCATTCGCCAGCATAATAAATTGTTGATCGCCGGTCTGCTGCCAGCGGCGTTCATACCAACCAACCATCAGCATTAATACCCATGGCCGCCAGCGCTTAACCTGCCGCCAGAGCAGAGGCGGATCGATATTCGCCTCTCCGGCATAGTGCGCGGCGATTTCAGCGCGCTGCGCCTGGTTTCCGCACCCGATCCCGGCCAGCTCGAGCGCCACATCACCGTCGCCGGCATACTCCCAGTCGATGAGGCGCAACCCCTTCTCGCCGTGCACAATATTCCCGGCGTGAACATCCATATGCAGCGGCGCAAGGCGCAGCGGCAGTGGCTCACGCTGACGCCGCAGCCGTTTTAGCTGCCGCAGCCAGAAGGGGGTACGCCGTGCGGGCGCGCTGCACTGCCAGTCGCGCTCCAGCAGCGGCAGCAGCGTAACGCGCCAGCCGAAGCATTTTTGCCGGTGCAGATCATACAGCAATCTCGCCAGCGCGTCGGCCTGTGGCAGCGCGGTATCCATCGTGCCGGGAATATAGTCGATTGCCATCCAGCCGGCCGCGAAAAAAAGGGGCTGTGGTGCAACAGTGGCGGGAAGATGACGCAACAGACGATACTGGCGCAGAAAGGGCGCTGAGGCGGCGTCATGCTGCTGGCGAAGCACCAGCGTCTGCCGCCCGTCGCTTATCAGACAGCTCCCGCCGCTCAGCCCAACTTGCTGGCTGGCGATGGGAGCGTAGTGCGGAAAGTAGCGTGACAGGATGGCGTCACGCGTCAGATTACTGCTGCTGAACGGCACCTTTACCTGACCAGATAATCTCGCCGGTCTGCACCAGCATTAACTGCATTTGCAGCGAAGGCGCATTGGCATTGCCGGTTGCGTTGGAGTAGAGCACGTACTGTGCGCCGACGTTGCGCGCAATGCCTATTGCTTTGCTGCGCGTGCCGAGGCTGTCCTGCGGCGACAGGCCGAGTTGCTGCTTGGCAACCGCCAACTGCTGGGCGGTGATCAGCGTGAATTTGCCGTTGTTTGCCAGCGCGTTACGTACCACTTCCGTCGCTTCACCGGTGTTAATCGAGCCGTTAGTGCGGTTGTTTACGCTATCCACCAGCAGAACGCTGCCGGCATTGGCCCCGCTGGCCTGCAACATTTTGCCCACCATCGGCTGTACCGCGCCGTTCCAGTCGTAATGACGCTCACGCGGCGTTGGCTGGCCGTTCTGATCCGGGTGTTCAATCGGGCCAGGCTGCTGCGGCAGCGTTGGCACGGAAGGCACGCCCGGGATCGGCTGCTGCGGCTGTTGCGGTTGCGCCGGTTGCGTTGCGCCGCCGCCTGCCTGCTCAACCGGAGCCGGTTGCTGGTCGGTGATACAGCCTGCAAGCAGCATGGCAAGTGTGGTCAGTAACGCGTAGCGTCCAATGGTCTTAATCAAGTGTCACCTCTTAGAGATAGAGATAGAGTCTGACGCTGTGCGCGCCGAGATAGTTAGCGCTGCCGTAGAGGGTCATGGTGGCATTACCGGGAACCGTTACGCTACGCGGCGCTTCCAGTGGGTGCATCTCCAGGCCTCTGGCGTCATACCAGTAAAAACGATAGTGCAGCGTGACGGGCTGCTGGCGTTCGTTGTAGATCTCTGAGGAGGCGGAAGGCTGAAGCGCCTCCCGGCTCATGGTCGGCGGCTGCGCGATGATACCTGCGGCGAGAATGGAGGACTCCATCACCAGCGTTTGATCGCTGGCGACCGGGATCGCGGGCCGGGAGCTGCAGCCGACAAGCGCTAACGCCGTCAACAGTAACGCAACACGCGCGACGCTCATCTTAAAGACCTTTATGAGCCAGCATCGGCCCCAGCACGCGCCCGCCCACCAGGTGCATATGAATATGGTAAACCTCCTGCCCGCCGTGACGATTGCAGTTCATGATCAGGCGATAGCCATCTTCGGCGATCCCTTCATCACGGGCGATTTTCGCGGCAACGGTCATCATGCGTCCCAGCGCCTGCTCATGGGCCTGAGTCACATCATTGACGGTTGGGATAAGCAGGTTCGGCACGATCAGCACATGTGTCGGCGCTTGCGGAGAGATATCGCGGAAGGCGGTAACCAGTTCATCCTGATAGACGATGTCCGCCGGAATTTCGCGACGAATGATTTTGCTGAAAATGGTCTCTTCGGCCATGACGTTTTCCTTTTATGAATGCGGGCCATGCCGCTGTCGTCGTCAATTATGTGCCCTAGAGTATGATCGAGATTCTCTTGTTCTTTCAACTATAACGCTGTTTTTCTTTCCCCTTTTACGCCTGGCCCGATTGTGACAGGCACTAACGCCTTCCGGCGCAGATGAAATCGCATTTCATAATCGATAATTACATCTGTTTACACCAGTGGAGTGAATGCGTATATTTCGCATTTGCATTTCCATGCGCGCTTCGCGCTGACGCACTCTCTTCCCGTTGCCGACAACGTATTGGCGGCGGGTTTTGCTCACACACCATTAAGGGTTCATCATGTCTTTCCCGCAGAATGACCGCTACGGCGCACGCGCCTGTACGGTCGCCCCTTCCCTGCTGGCTGTTGCCATTGCTTTTGCGCTCACCCCGGCCACCGGTTTTGCCGCCGGTAGTGAAGAGACGGTGGTGGTTGAAGGCACCAGCGCTGCCGACGCCCGTGCCCTGACCGCACAGGATTACAATACGCAGACCACTGCGGCAGGCACCAAAATGACGCTGGTGCAGCGCGATATTCCTCAATCCATCAGCATTACGACCCAACAGCGGATGAAGGATCAGCAGCTGGAAACGCTGGGCGACGTGCTGAAGAACACCACCGGCGTGTTCGAGAGCGCGGCAGACTCCGATCGCAGTACCTATTACTCGCGCGGATTCCTGATTGATAACTACATGGTCGATGGCATCCCGACTATTTTTGAAACCCGCTGGAACCTGGGTGATGCGCTCTCTGATACCGCCATGTATGAGCGTATTGAAGTGGTGCGCGGCGCAACCGGGCTGATGACCGGGGCGGGCAACCCTTCCGCTTCCGTGAATATGGTGCGCAAGCACGCCGACAGCCGCGAATTCACCTCAAATGTCTCGGCAGAGTATGGCAGCTGGAATAAGCAGCGTTACGTGGCGGACGTCTCCACCCCATTGACTGATGATGGCAGGATCCGTGGCCGTGCGGTGGCCGGTTACCAGCACAATGACAGCTGGCTTGACCGCTATAGCCAGGAGAAGAAGTTCTTCTACGGCGTGCTGGATGTCGATCTGACTGCGGCGACCGCCTTCTCCGTGGGTTATGACTACCAGGAGACCGATGTTGATAGCCCCACGTGGGGGGGCTTGCCGCGCTGGTATACCGACGGCACGAAAACGCACCCGAGCCGCAGCGACAGCACCGCGCCAGATTGGGCCTACAACAATAAAGTCTCTAAACGTACTTTTGCGACGCTGAAACAGAGCCTCGGCAGCGACTGGCTGCTGACGGTCAACGGCACCCACACCGAGACGCAGCTCGACAGTAAAGCGCTCTATGTCGACGGTACGGTCGATAAAACCACCGGCCTGATGGTCAGCCCTTATGGTGCCTCTTACCCCTATGTTGGCGGCACCGGGTATAACACCGGCATGCGCAAAGTCGATGCGCTGGATACCTTTGCCAACGGATCGTATGAGCTGTTTGGCCGCCAGCATGAGCTGATGGTCGGCGGTAATCTGAGCAAGCAAAATAACCGCTACTTCAGCTCGTGGGAGAATATTCTCGATACGTCGCTCGGCAACTATAGCAACTTCAATGGCAACTACCCGGAAACCCAGTGGGCGCCGCTGAGCCTGGCGCAGGAAGATACTATCCGTCAGCAGTCAGCTTATCTGGCGACGCGTATCTCCCTTGCCGATCCGCTGCACCTGATTGCGGGCGCGCGTTATACCAAATATAAGCTTGAGACACTGACGCAGGATCTGGAGAAGAACAACCTCTCGCCCTATGCGGGCCTGATCTTTGACATTAACGATACCTGGTCAACCTATGCCAGCTACACCTCCATCTTTAAACCGCAGGAGTACCGCGACGCGCAGGGGAAATATCTCTCGCCGGTAACCGGGAAAAACTACGAGCTGGGCGTAAAATCTGACTGGATGAACAGCCGCCTGACCGCGTCGCTGGCCGTGTTCCGTATCGAGCAGGATAACCTGGGGCAAACAACCGGTGGCGTGGTGCCGGGCACCAGCGGCGAAAGCGCGTATGAAGCGGTTGATGGCGCGGTAAGTAAAGGCGTCGAGCTGGAAATTAACGGCGCGCTGACGGATAACTGGCAGATGACGTTCGGTGCCACACGCTATGTCGCCGATGATAAAGATGGCAATGCGGTGAACCCGAACCTGCCACGCACATCGATCAAAACCTTCACCAGTTATCGCCTGCCGATGTTGCAGGAGTTAACCGTCGGCGGCGGCGTTAACTGGCAGAACAGCACCTGGGCGAACGTCAGCACCGCCAATGGCAATTTCCGCTCGGAGCAGGGCAGCTATGCGCTGGTCGATCTGTTTGCCCGCTACCAGGTCACTAAACAGCTCTCGGTGCAGGCGAACATCGATAATCTGTTCGACAAGAAATATGACACCAACGTCGACAGCCGCTCCTATGTGTTCGGTGAGCCGCGTAACTTCTCGGTAAGCGCTAATTACCGCTTCTGATTCAGCCTCAGTTCACACTAAGGAGCCTACGGGCTCCTTTTTTATTACGCAGGCCGGATAAGCGTAAGCGCCATCCGGCATTGCGGTTTTGCCGGATGGCGGCGTAGCCTTATCCGGCCTACAAATGCAGGGCAATAAAAAAGGGAGCCATCAGGCTCCCTCAGTCTCCCCAGACGATGGCTTAGCTGTTGCGGATGTACTCATCCATCTCGGTTTTCAGGTTATCGGATTTGGTACCGAAAATCGCCTGAACGCCGGAACCGGCAACAACCACACCCGCAGCGCCCAGTTTCTTCAGGCCAGCCTGATCCACTTTCGCTACGTCAGCCACGCTGACACGCAGACGCGTGATACACGCATCGAGGTTGGTGATGTTCTCTTTGCCGCCAAATGCGGAAACCAGAGCCGGAGCCATTTCGCTGGTTGCGCCAGCTTTGCTCTCTTCGGTGGTCTCTTCACGACCCGGGGTCTTCAGATCCAGCGCTTTAATCAGCACGCGGAAGACGGTGTAGTAAACCAGCGCATAGCAGATACCGATGACCGGGAAGAGCCACAGTTTGCTGCTATTGCCACTCAGTACGATGAAGTCGATCAGACCGTGGGAGAACGACGTACCGTCACGCATACCCAGCAGGATACAGATCGGGAAGGCCAGGCCTGCCAGCACCGCGTGGATGATGTACAGGATCGGTGCCACGAACATGAAGGAGAACTCGATCGGCTCGGTGATACCGGTCAGGAACGAGGTCAGCGCGGCGGAGATCATGATACCGCCCACTTTCGCGCGGTTTTCCGGTTTCGCAGAGTGCCAGATAGCAATCGCGGCAGCCGGCAGACCGTACATTTTGAACAGGAAGCCACCGGAGAGTTTACCTGCGGTCGGGTCGCCTGCCATGTAGCGCGGGATATCGCCGTGGAACACCTGACCTGCGGCGTTGGTGAATTCACCAATCTGCATCTGGAAAGGTACGTTCCAGATGTGATGCAGACCAAACGGCACCAGGCAGCGCTCGATGAAGCCGTAGATACCGAACGCGACAACCGGGTTCTGGTAAGCAGCCCACTGAGAGAAGGTCTGAATAGCAGTACCGATCGGCGGCCAAATGAAGGAGAGGATCACGCCGGTGAAGATGGCTGCCAGACCAGAGATGATCGGCACAAAGCGTTTACCCGCGAAGAAGCCCAGATACTCAGGCAGCTTGATACGGTAGAAGCGGTTAAACATATACGCTGCGATCGCACCAGAGATGATACCGCCGAGTACACCGGTGTCTGCCAGGTGTTTCGCCGCGATCTCTTCAGCAGGTAAATGCAGAACCAGCGGCGCAACCACCGCCATGGTTTTCACCATAATGCCGTAGGCGACAACGGCGGCAAGCGCGGAAACGCCGTCGTTATTGGTAAAGCCAAGGGCCACACCGATCGCGAAGATCAGCGGCATGTTGGCGAAAACGGAACCGCCCGCTTCGGCCATAACATGGGAAACCACTTCTGGCAGCCAGCTGAAGTTTGCCGAACCGACGCCCAGCAGGATACCTGCGATAGGCAGTACGGATACTGGCAGCATCAGCGATTTACCGACCTTCTGCAGGTTAGCAAATGCATTCTTAAACATAATTGAGAGTGCTCCTGAGTATTAGTGCTTTTTTCTACGCTTTCGCGCATTGGCACGGGGGGAGAACCGCGCCGTGGGAAGGGCATCTAAGTGCCCTTTATTTATTACACAGAGTAAAATAAATCGTTTCAGGTTTGTTTGACCGCTATCACGTTTCAGTCAGCGCCAATAAGAAAAGTCACATTGGCTTACATTTACCGCTCTGTTTAGGTCAAATTGTAACCGTCACCGCCCATTTTATGGCGGTGAACTTTACTCTTATCGGTTATTAATTACGAGTACTAAAATAAGCTGCTTTCAGGCTGAGTGCAGACGAGACGGGGCGATATGGAACAGCCGGGCAAAGTTTTGCGTCGTCTGCTGTGCAAGCTCTTCAATGGAGACGCCCTTCAGCACCGCCATATACTCGGCAACATCGCGCGTCATGGCAGGCTGGTTCTCTTTACCACGGTGCGGCACCGGCGCCAGATAGGGGGAATCCGTCTCCACCAGCAGGCGATCGAGGGGCACATAGCGCGCGGCGTCGCGTAACTGCTCGGCGTTGCGGAACGTAACGATGCCAGAGAAAGAGATATAGAAGCCCATATCCAGCAGCTTGCCCGCCGTTTCACGATCTTCGGTAAAGCAGTGTAGTACGCCACCACAATCCTGCACCTTCTCTTCTTGTAAAATCGCCAGCGTATCGGCGCGCGCGTCACGCGTATGCACAATCACCGGTTTATTCAGCTCGCGCCCAATGCGGATATGGTTGCGGAAGGACTCCTGCTGGCGCGGCTTGGTTTCCGGGGTATAGAAGTAGTCGAGGCCGGTTTCACCCATTGCCACCACACCCTCTTCCGCGGCCAGCTGGCGCAGGGTTTCCACCTCGTACTCTTCATCCTGATTAAGCGGATGTACGCCGCAGGAGAAGACCACATTCTCACGCTCGCCGACTAATTCACGCATTGACCGGTATCCGGGCAGCGTCGTGGCGACCGCGAGGCAGAACTTCACATCGCGCGCGGCGGCCTTCGCCAGCACATCGTCTACACCTTTATGCAGCGTTTCATAGTTAAGGCCATCAAGATGGCAGTGCGAGTCGACTAAAAACATAATGTCTCTCTTATAGATGGGATACAGGTAGCGTCACGCCGGAGTGCAGGTAACGCTCCACATTTAACAGTAAATCGGTCAGCAGCAATTCGCGGTTGACGCCAACGACGCTCATCAGTTGCTCACGGCAGGTGAACAGCGCATGCAAAAGCGCATGCAGCGTATCGCTGCGCCACTGGCGGGCGAAGCCCTGCACCAGCGCCGGAGCATCGACATTGGTGACGAGTGTGGCGCCTTGTTGAAGTTTCAGCGCGTCGAGGATCAGCGAAGCAAGCCACTGCAGGCGCTCCGGGGCATTATCATGATTAAGCGCGGGCAGCATTGCCAGCCAGTCACCGCTGGTCAGCACGGTATTTGCCGCCTCGCACAGTGCCTGGCGCTGCTTCCACTTATCATCCTGCAACAATGCCTGCGCGGCACCGGGCGAGCCGGCCGACAGGCGCAGCGCGGTGAGTATCGCCTCTTGTGACATTGTCACTTCTCGCGAAAGCCACGTGCAGGCGTAATTTTCTGCGGGTGGCGCTAAGTGGTGCATACGACAGCGGCTACGCAGTGTGGGCAGCAGCCGCACGGGCTCACGGCAGGCGAGGAAAAACCATGTCTGCGCGGGCGGCTCTTCGAGCGTTTTGAGCAGCGCGTTGGCAGCCGCGTCGCTGAGCTGCGCGGCATCTGGCAGACAGACGACTTTCGCGCCGCCGAGCCGGGCGTGCTCATACAGCTTTTCGTTCACTTCACGCACTGCATCAATGCCCAGCGTCGACTTCCCTTTCTCCGGCGCAAGCACGTAATAATCGGGGTGCGTACCGGCCTGCATGAGTTCGCAGCCGCGGCAGCGGCCACAGCTTTTATTGCCCTGCGGCGTCTGGCAGAGCAGCAGACGGTTGATGGCGTAGATCAGCGCATCATCGCCCATCCCTTCCAGGGCGTGGATCAGTAACGCGTGGTGCCCGCGCCCGCTCTGATAACTGGCGACCAGTTGTTCAAAGTCCGGCCGTAGCCACGGATACCATTTCATGCGCCCTGCTCCTCCACCCATGCGGTGACGGTGCGGCGAATATCAGCTACAACCTCTTCCAGCGACTGGGTGGCATCAATAGTACGAATAGTCGGATCTTGCACCGCCAGTTCAAGATAGCGGGCGCGGGTGCGGTTGAAGAAATCGAGAGACTCCTGTTCGATACGGTCAAGCTCGCCGCGCGCACGGGCGCGTTTAAGGCCCACTTCCGGTGTCACATCAAGATAGAGGGTTAAATCGGGGCGGAAATCGCCAAGCACCGCATCACGCAGCGTGGTGAGCAGAGTTTTATCAATACCGCGCCCGCCGCCCTGATACGCCTGGGTGGAGAGATCGTGGCGATCGCCAATTACCCAGCTGCCGCTTGCCAGCGCAGGTTTGATAACCGTCTCTACTAACTGAACGCGGGCGGCGTAAAACATCAGCACTTCGGCTTTATCGGTGATCGTTTCGTCACCGACGGATCGGATATCCAGCACCAGGCTGCGCAGTTTTTCTGCCAGCAGCGTGCCGCCCGGCTCGCGGGTGAATACCATGTCGCGGACGCCGAGCGTCTTCAGCGTGTCGACAATGACATCCCGCGCGGTGGTTTTACCCGCGCCTTCCAGCCCTTCAATGACGATGTATTTACTGCCCATTTTTTTCCTTAAGTACTTTCAGGTACTCCTGCACCGATCGGTTATGACTGGCGAGATTGGTGTTAAACGTATGCCCGCCTTTGCCGTCGGCGACAAAATAGAGATAAGGCGTTTTAGCCGGATGCGCCGCGGCTTTCAGCGAGGCCTCACCCGGCGTAGCAATCGGTCCTGGCGGCAGGCCGTTAATCACATAGGTATTGTAATCGGTGGGTGCCTCCAGATCGGCGCGCGACAGCTTACCACTATATCGCGCCCCCATCCCGTAGATTACCGTCGGATCGGTTTGCAGACGCATCCCGATGCGCAGCCGGTTAATAAACACCGAGGCAACGCGATCGCGCTCGCCTGCGACAGCGGTCTCTTTCTCAATAATCGAGGCCATGGTCACCAGCTGATTTTCATCTTTATAGGGCAGACCGTCGACACGCCCTTCCCAGGCACGGGCAACCGCCTGCACCATTTTTTGATGCGCGCGTTTCAGCAGCGCAACATCGGTGGTATTGGCGGTGTACATCCACGTATCAGGCCAGAACCACCCTTCGACCCACTCCGGATGCGCCATTTTTATCGCCTGCGCCACGGTCGCGTAGTCATCATCCTTCAGTGTGTGTTTGATGTATGGCGCGTCGCGCAGCTGTTTCAGGTAGTCGCTCAGCCGCATCCCCTCGACAAAACGCAGCGGGAACTGTGCCTCTTTGCCGCTCTCCAGAAGCTGCATCATCTCACGCACGGTCATATCGGGCGTGAAGCGGTAGGTGCCGGCTTTAAAATGGGAAAGATCGGGCTCGAGGCGCAGTAACCACTGGAATACGCGCGGGCGATTGATCACCTTTTCGCGATAGAGCAGCTCGCCAAGCGTTGTGCGCCCGGTACCTGCCGGTAAAGTGAAGATGGTTTCGTCTTTGATCAATATTTTGCTGTCGGCCAGCTGCCGCACTTTCCAGGCACCGGCACCTGCGGCAACAACCAGTACCGCGAGCAGAATGAGTACAACGCCAAAGAGTTTTTTCATAATGGATTTATGCGCTCACAAAGAGGGGCTAAAAATTGGTACAGATTGCGCGCCTGCCACTGCCTGCCCGCCCACTGGCGAACCGGCACAACCGGCATCAGCGCGTTACAAATAATGGCTTCGTCTGCCCGTGCCAGCGCATCAGGCCCGGCATTCACTTCGACAACGTCAAATGCAGAAGATGCCAGCTGGCGCAGGCAATATTGTCGCATTATGCCATCAACACCCGCCTGATCGAGCCTGGGCGTGAATACCGTTTTACCCAGTCGCCAGAAGATATTTCCCGCACTGCACTCGGTGATCCAGCCGTCGCTGTCGAGCACCAGCGCATCATCGGCGTCGGTTTGTTCAAGACCGAGGCGAATAAGCACCTGCTCCAGCCGGTTAAGGTGCTTGATACCGGCAAGTGCTGGATTGCGCCCCAGACGGATCTCACTGAGGGCAAGAGAGACCCCCTCCTGCTGCCAGCGCGCATAGTGCGCAGGCCTCGGAGCAAAGGAGACGATGCGCGTCGGCGCAGAACAGTTGGCCGGGCTGTAGCCCCGCCCGCCCACACCGCGCGTGATCACTGCTTTGATAACGCCTTCATCGTGTTCTCTCGCCAGCATGGCCATCTCATGCGCAAGCGCAGACCAGTCGGTAAAAGGGATCGCCAAACGCTCGCATCCCTGCCGCAGACGCTGCTGGTGAGCATCGGCAAACTGGATCTGCCCGTTGATAATCCGCGCCGTGGTAAAACAGCCGTCGCCAAACTGTGTCGCACGGTCACTGGCCGCAAGCGAGGACTGCTCTGTGCCATTAATCAAGAACATAGCGACTCCTTGTATGCATGGGGTGACAGTTTGGCAGGATGAAAAGCCGAGGACAAGGGGGATATATCAGAATAGAAAAGGCCCGCAAGCGGGCCTTTATACGGCAGGTTGATCACACTTTTTTGAAGATCAGCGAGCCGTTGGTACCACCGAAGCCGAAGGAGTTACACAGGGTGTACTCCAGACCGCTGACCTGACGCGCCTCGTGCGGCACAAAATCGAGGTCACAACCTTCATCCGGATTATCCAGGTTGATGGTTGGCGGTACAGCCTGATCGCGCAGTGCAAGGATGGAGTAGATAGATTCTACTGCACCCGCCGCACCGAGCAGGTGGCCGGTCATCGATTTCGTCGAGCTGACCATTACGTTGTAAGCCGCATCACCGAATACCGATTTCACTGCCTGCGCTTCGGCTTTATCGCCAGCAGGAGTGGAGGTGCCGTGTGCGTTCACGTAGCCAATCTGAGACGGCTCAACGCCCGCGTCGCGAAGCGCATGGATCATCGCTTTCGCCGCACCCGCGCCGTTTTCCGGCGGAGAAGTCATGTGGTAAGCATCGCTGCTCATGCCAAAACCGATAATTTCAGCATAGATTTTCGCACCGCGCTTCTTCGCGTGTTCGTACTCTTCCAGCATGATGATGCCTGCACCATCGCCGAGGACAAAACCATCACGGTCTTTATCCCACGGGCGGCTTGCGGCCTGTGGATTGTCGTTACGCGTGGAGAGCGCGCGCGCTGCGCCAAAACCACCGACGCCAAGCGGCGTACTCGCTTTTTCCGCACCACCTGCCAGCATCGCATCGGCATCGCCATAAGCAATGATACGCGCCGCGTGACCAATGTTGTGCACGCCTGAAGTACAGGCAGTGGCGATTGAAATGCTGGGGCCTTGCAGACCAAACATAATGGTCAAATGGCCAGCCACCATATTCACAATGGTCGATGGAACGAAGAACGGGCTGATTTTACGCGGCCCACCCTTGACGAGGGAGCTGTGGTTTTCTTCGATCAGGCCGAGGCCACCAATGCCAGAACCAATCGCCGCGCCAATACGCGAGGCGTTCTCTTCTGTTACTTCCAGGCCGGAATCCTGCATGGCCTGAATACCAGCGACAATTCCATATTGAATGAAGTCGTCCATTTTGCGCTGTTCTTTGCGCGAAATGTACTCTTCACAATTAAAATCCTTTACTAAGCCAGCAAATTTGGTTGCATAGGCGCTAGTATCGAAATGGTCGATCAGGCTGATGCCACTCTGACCGGCAAGGAGAGCTTTCCAGGTAGACTCTACGGTATTGCCGACAGGAGACAACATGCCAAGTCCGGTCACAACTACACGACGCTTAGACACGTTTGTCCTCCAGGGAGGGATAAAAAAAAGAGATTCGTGGGATTGCTTAGATAAAACTCAGGCGGTCGAATGACCGCCTGGAGATGTTCACTTACGCCTGGTGGCCGTTGATATAATCAATGGCAGCCTGAACGGTGGTGATTTTCTCAGCTTCTTCGTCCGGAATCTCAGTATCAAACTCTTCTTCCAGAGCCATTACCAGCTCAACGGTGTCAAGAGAATCAGCGCCCAGGTCCTCAACGAAGGAAGCATTGTTGGTAACTTCTTCCTGCTTAACGCCCAGCTGTTCGCCGATAATTTTCTTAACGCGTTCTTCGATAGTGCTCATACTCTTAAATTTCCTATCAAAACTCGCTTTCGCGATGGTTTTCGTAGTGTATAAAATGTTGAAAAATTTGCAACTAAATCCCGGCAGTTCGTACCACGATTTTACGCTATTTTGAGGCTTTTCACCCCAATAACGCAAATAAATTTCATCGTGGTTAAACCATATACATTCCGCCGTTGACGTGCAGGGTTTCACCAGTGATGTAACCCGCCTCGTCAGAGGCTAAAAATGCAACCGCGCTGGCGATTTCCTGCGCACCGCCGAGACGGCCTGCAGGCACTTGCGCCAGAATACCCGCACGCTGATCGTCAGATAGCGCACGCGTCATGTCCGTTTCAATAAAACCCGGAGCAACAACGTTTACCGTAATACCGCGGGACGCAACTTCACGCGCCAGCGATTTACTAAAACCGATAAGACCCGCTTTCGCCGCAGCGTAGTTGGCCTGACCGGCATTTCCCATGGTACCAACCACAGAACCGATAGTGATAATACGCCCATGACGCTTTTTCATCATAGCTCGCATTACCGCTTTTGACAGACGGAAAACAGATGAAAGATTGGTCTCGATAATATCGTTCCACTCATCATCTTTCATGCGCATCAGCAGATTGTCGCGGGTGATACCGGCGTTATTCACCAGAATATCGACCTCGCCAAACTCAGCGCGAATGTTTTCCAGCACAGATTCGATAGATGCAGGGTCGGTCACATTTAACTGCAGACCTTTACCGTTCGCACCCAGATAATCGCTGATGGCCTGCGCGCCGCTTTCGCTGGTCGCAGTACCAATCACCTTCGCGCCACGGGCGACGAGGGTTTCGGCGATTGCGCGGCCAATACCGCGGCTTGCACCGGTAACCAGCGCGATTTTTCCTTCAAAACTCATGGTCTTCCTCTTTTATTGCGCAAGTGCCTCTGACATCGCCGCCGGCTCATTCAACGCCGAGGCTGTCAGGGTGTCAACAATACGTTTAGTCAGGCCGGTGAGGACTTTACCCGGGCCCACTTCATACAGGTGCTCAACGCCCTGCGCCGCCATAAACTCAACGCTTTTCGTCCACTGAACCGGGCTGTAGAGCTGGCGTACCAGTGCATCGCGAATCGCTTCCGGCGTGGTTTCACACGCCACGTCGACGTTATTCACAACCGGGATCTGCGGCGCATTAAAGGTAATGTTGCTGAGCTCAGCAGCCAGTTTTTCCGCCGCAGGCTTCATCAACGCGCAGTGGGAAGGCACGCTCACCGGCAGCGGCAGCGCACGTTTTGCGCCAGCAGCTTTACAGGCAGCACCTGCACGCTCGACGGCTTCTTTATGGCCCGCAATCACCACCTGACCCGGCGAGTTATAGTTGACCGGTGAGACAACCTGCCCTTCGGCAGAGGCTGCACACGCTTCTGCAATTGCCGCGTCATCAAGGCCGATAATCGCGGACATCGCACCGGTACCTGCCGGAACAGCATCCTGCATAAACTGACCGCGCAGTTCGACCAGACGAACTGCATCAGTAAAGGCGATTACGCCCGCACAGACCAGCGCAGAGTATTCGCCAAGGCTGTGACCTGCCATCAGCGCAGGCGCTTTACCGCCCTGCTGCTGCCATACGCGCCACAGCGCAACGGACGCCGTCAGCAGCGCTGGCTGGGTCTGCCAGGTTTTGTTCAGCTCTTCGGCCGGGCCTTGCTGCACCAGCGCCCAGAGATCGTAGCCCAGCACCGCTGAAGCTTCCTGGAAAGTCTCTTCGATAACCGGCCAGGTTGCAGCCATGTCGGCCAGCATGCCGACAGCCTGGGAACCCTGCCCCGGAAACACAAATGCGAATTGCGTCATTTTTTTAGTCCTTATACTCAGAAACGTACCAGCGCTGAGCCCCAGGTGAACCCGCCGCCAAAGGCTTCAAGCAGGATCAGCTGACCAGCTTTAATGCGCCCGTCGCGCACCGCTTCATCCAGTGCACAAGGCACGGAGGCGGCAGAGGTATTGCCATGACGATCCAGTGTTACCACTACATTATCCATCGACATGCCGAGTTTTTTCGCCGTCGCGCTAATAATGCGCAGGTTCGCCTGATGCGGCACCAGCCAGTCCAGCTCGCTGCGCTCAAGGTTGTTGGCAGCCAGCGTTTCGTCAACAATGTGCGCCAGTTCGGTGACGGCAACTTTAAAGACTTCGTTACCCGCCATCGTTAAATAGGTCGGATTTTCCGGATTTACGCGATCGAGATTCGGCAGCGTCAACAGTTCGCCATAGCTCCCGTCAGCATGCATATGCGTGGAGATAATCCCCGGCTCTTCGGAAGCGCCCAGTACGGCAGCACCCGCGGCGTCACCAAAGAGGATAATCGTGCCGCGATCTTCCGGATCGAGCGTGCGCGCCAGCGCATCGGAGCCGATAACCAGTGCATGCTTTACCGCACCGGATTTAATGTACTGATCGGCAATGCTCAGGGCATAGGTAAAGCCTGCGCAGGCAGCAGCAACGTCAAACGCCGGGCAGCCTTTAATCCCCAGCATGTTCTGGATCTGACAGGCAGCACTCGGGAAAGCGTGGGTCGCTGAGGTGGTTGCGACAATGATTAAGCCAATCTGATCGTTATCGATGCCGGCCATCTCAAGCGCGCGTTTAGCGGCTTCAAAGCCCATAGTCGATACAGTCTCGTTTGCCGCAGCAATACGACGCTCGCGGATACCCGTGCGCGTGACAATCCACTCGTCGGAGGTATCGACCATTTTTTCTAAATCGGCGTTTGTTCGAACCTGTTCTGGCAGATAGCTGCCGGTACCAATAATCTTTGTATACATGTGCGCTCAGTCACTCTTGGATAATATACATACGTTCTTGCTTTCGTCGCCCAGTGCAGACGAAGCCGACGCGATGTACACAGATTCCAGGCGAGCGGCAATCCGCTGTGGGACTTGCCGCTGCACCGCCTGCACTGCCTGCTCAATCGCGACGCAAAACGCGCGCTGATTGGCTGCGCCGTGACTTTTAATCACTGTGCCGCGCAATCCTAACAGACAGGCACCATTATACTGGTCGGGGTTGAGGTGGCTGAATCGACTTATCAGACTTTTTTGTAACCAACGTTTGAGTAAGATGAGCCACCACGCCCTTTTTTTCCCCTCGCCCTGCGATTTCAGCAGCGAAAGAAACATTCTGACAACCCCTTCCATGGTCTTTAACGTGACGTTTCCGGTGAAGCCGTCACACACCAGCACATCCGTTTTGCCGGTTAATAATTCGTTCGCTTCCAGGTAACCAATGTAGTTGATGGAAGAGGCTTCGCGTAACAACGCGGCGGCTTCGCGGATACTGTCATGCCCTTTGCTCTCTTCTTCACCGATATTGAGCAGGGCAACCCGCGGATTGGCGATCTCTAGGATCTCCTCCGCCATCACGGCTCCCATTACGGCGAATTGAGCCAGCATCGTGCTGTCGCAATCGACATTGGCACCCAAATCGAGCACCACGGTCCTGCCCTTTTGCTGATGCGGCAATACCGTCACCAGCGCCGGGCGCTCAATGCCATCGATGGGTTTGAGCAATAATTTCGCCAGCCCCATTAGCGCACCGGTGTTGCCTGCGCTGACGCAGGCCTGAGCGCGCCCCTCTTTCACCAGCTCCAGCGCGATACGCATTGATGTACCGCGGCTATTTCGGATCGCCTGCGCCGCGCGCGCATCACTGGCAATAACTGACTGTGCGGGAACAACAAGCAGGCGAGAGCGCTGCTCGAAATCAGCTTTGGCAAGTAATGGCGTGATTGCGTCGGGATCGCCGACTAACAGGAGAGTGAGTTGCGAATTAGAATTCAGTGCCTGCAAAGCTGCAGGCACTGTCACGGAGGGGCCAAAATCGCCCCCCATGACATCTAACGCCAGGGTTAGACGTGTCAAGGTATCGTCAGAGCCTGGTTCGGTTTATCCCCGCCTGAGCGGGGAAAGCCTCACTAAGCTTCATCACGCTTGCGCGTGATTACTTAGTGATAACCTTGCGACCGCGGTAGAAACCGTCAGCGGTCATGTGGTGACGCAGGTGGGTTTCACCAGAAGTTTTGTCTACAGACAGGCTGGTGACTGCGGTCAGCGCGTCATGGGAACGACGCATGCCACGTTTGGAACGGGTTGGTTTATTCTGTTGTACGGCCATGGACCTTACTCCTCAATTACTTACGCTTTAAGCTGGCTAATACGGCAAATGGATTGGGTTTTTGCGCTTCATCAGGCAACTCCCCAAAGACCATGTCCGCCTCGGACACTTCACAGTGTTCAGAATCATGCACCGGAACTACAGGCAAGGCGAGAATGATTTCATCCTCAACCAACGCCCGCAGATCGATTTCGCCGAATTCGTTAACCTCAATCGGCTCATACGCTTCCGGCAGTGCTTCAGCCTGTTCGTCTGAACGCACAGGACTAAAACAATACGTTGTGTAGACGTGATGGGTGAACGGTTTCCCGCAGCGCTGGCATTCGAGCGCTACCGTAACCTTCGCATCGCCGGTTAACACCGCCAGACGCTGATTATCGATAGCAAACGACATGGAGCACTCCACATCAGTTTCTACGCTGACAACAGAATCGGCGACGCGCTCGACCTGATCGAGAGTGTAGACACCCTCATAATCAAGGCGTTTTTGAGCGGTACGAACCGGATCAAGAGTCAGGGGTAATTTTACCTTTTGCATAGGGCGCGCATATTAACTTTGTAACGTCATAGAGTCAAAGAAAAAGGCAGCCTGCGGTTGCCTTTTGCCAATTATTCGCACACATTGCGGCCTACAGTTTAATTTGCCTCTCATCGTTAAGCCATATTTGGTGGAAAAAATATGTCTCCTCTTATTCTTGCTTCAACGTCACCCTATCGTCGCGCCCTGCTGGAAAAACTCGGCCTCCCCTTCGAGTGTGCAGCGCCGCAAACCGATGAAACGCCGCATCCCGGTGAAACGCCCCGCCACCTTGTGCTGCGCCTTGCTCAGCAAAAAGCGCAGTCGCTGGCGGATAAATATCCACATCACCTGATAATTGGCTCCGACCAGGTGTGCGTACTGAATGGCGAAATTAACGGCAAACCGTATACGGAAGAGAATGCGCGCCAGCAATTGCTGAAAGCGAGCGGAAATATAGTCACTTTCTATACGGGCCTCGCACTCTATAATTCGGCGACCGGGCATCTGCAAACAGAGTGCGAACCCTTCGACGTCCATTTCCGCCATTTAAATGAGCAGGAGATTGAGGACTATGTGCGCAAAGAGCGCCCGCTCAATTGCGCCGGCAGTTTTAAAAGTGAGGGGCTGGGCATTGCCCTGTTCGAGCGCCTTGAAGGGCGCGACCCCAACACGCTGGTTGGCCTGCCGCTGATTGCGCTGTGCCAGATGCTGCGCCGTGAGGAGCGCAACCCATTGTTAAGCTAATGCTTAAGCGATCACAGATTGTTTAGTAAACGACCTGTAGAGTCACTCTCAATATTAAAACGCCGTTTTAATTTGAGGGATACTAATGAAGATGTCGTGCAAAACGGCGCTGGCCGCTGCGTTATTGATTTCTGCCGCGGCCAGCGCACAAGAGACGTGGCAAACCGAGGGCGTCGTCGAAGGTAATCTCCCGGCAAGCTGGCCCGCGCTGAAAGCGCAAATGCTCTACCCTGACTCCTGGCTCTCCGGCCACTACACCGATTTCAATCAATGGCAGACAGAGAGCCGTCAGCGCTTTCGTGCCGCCCTGCTCACCCCCGATGCCACCAAAATCTTCGCGCCGGAAACAATAAGCAAAGAGGATCGCGGCAGCTACACCGCCGAAAAACTGGCCCTGAACATCACCGATGACAATCGCATTTCGGCCCTGCTGCTGATGCCAAAAACGCCCGGCCCGCATCCGGCGGTGGTGCTGCTGCACGATCACGGTTCGAAATTTGATATCGGCAAAGAGAAACTCATCAAACCGTGGAGTGACGCCAAAAAGCTCGCCAGTGCGCAGGCATGGGCGGATAAGTTCTTTAGCGGAAAATTTATTGGCGACGAGCTGGCGCAGCGCGGTTACGCGGTTATCGCTATCGACAGCCCCGGCTGGGGCGATCGCGGGCCGATGGTCTATGAACAACAGCAGGCGCTGGCCAGCAACTACTTCAATCTGGGCCGTTCTCTTGCGGGCGAAGTGGCATATGAAGATATGCGCACCGTCGATTTTATCGCCGCGCATGCAGGGGTAGACAGCAAACGCGTCGGCGTGCTGGGCTTCTCAATGGGCGGGTTCCGCGCCTGGCAACTGGCCGCACTGAGCGACAAGGTGGCCGCGACAGCGGTGATTTCGTGGTTCGGCACTTACAATGGCCTGATGCAGCCCGGGAATAATGTGCTGCGCGGGCAGTCAGCCTTTTATATGCTGCACCCCGGCATGCCGGCACTGATGGATATTCCCGATATTGCCAGCCTCGCTGCGCCAAAGCCGATGCTGATCTTCAGCGGCGGCAAAGATAAGCTCTTCCCATCGCAGGCGGTAGAGGAGGCCTTTGCGAAGGTGCACCGCGTCTGGGCATCGCAGCATGCCGATGAGAAATTAGTGACGAAAAGCTGGCCCGAACTGGGTCATGTCTTTTATCAGCAGCAGCAGGATGAGGTCTTTCCGTGGCTGGACAGGTGGCTGAAGCCGTAAGCGATCCCCTCCATAATGAAGGGGAGAGGGCTTATTTTGCGTTACGCAGCGTCGTCAGGCAGTGCTTAAGGGCGTTGTCGAGCGGCGCTTCAATGCGCAGCGTCTCGCCGGTTGCCGGGTGGGTAAACTTCAGCGCCGCCGCATGCAGGAAGAGGCGTGACAGGCCGGTTGAGGCAAGCTGCTTATCAAACTCGCGGTCGCCGTAGCGATCGTCAAAGGCGATAGGATGCCCGGCATGTTGAGTATGCACGCGGATCTGATGCGTACGCCCCGTTACCGGGCTGCAACGTACCAGCGTGGCGAAAGCGTAGCGCTCTTCCACCTTGAAACGTGTTTCCGACGGCTTACCTTCGCTGTTCACCCGCACAATGCGCTCGCCGCTTTGCAGGATATTTTTCAGCAGCGGGGCCTGCACGGTTTTCACGTGGGATTGCCACTGCCCGCGCACCAGCGCGAGGTAATCTTTCTGCATCTCTTTACCGCGCAGTTGCTCATGGAGTGAGCGCAGCGCCGAGCGTTTTTTTGCCACCAGCAGCACGCCAGAGGTGTCGCGGTCGAGGCGATGAACCAGTTCGAGGAAGCGTGCTTCCGGGCGCAACGCGCGCAGCCCTTCGATCACGCCGAAGCTGAGGCCGCTACCGCCGTGTACCGCCGTGCCCGAGGGTTTATTCAGTACCAGAATATGATCATCTTCGTAAAGGATGACGTCGTTCAGCTGGGCAACCTTCTGCAGGTGCGGAGAAACTGCCTCTTCTTCTTTTTCGGCCACGCGCACCGGCGGGATGCGAATCTCATCGCCATCTTCCAGTTTATATTCTGGTTTTACGCGCTTTTTGTTCACACGTACTTCGCCTTTACGCAAAATACGGTAGATCATGCTCTTTGGTACGCCCTTCAGCTGCGTACGCAAAAAGTTATCAATGCGTTGCCCCGCTTCGTCTGCGGTGATAGCAACAAATTTTACGGCTAATGTCTCAGTTTTCATGGGAGGCGATTCTAAATAGCCACGCTGAATAGCGCCACTCATTTTTATATGCTTATATTGACTATTACATTCGGTAAACAGCGTTTCACGCCGTTGATTCGGTGGTTATTAAACCAATCTCCGCGCAAAGGTGAAGAAACTGTGAGTAACCGGGTGATAAATGGTAAAAGTCAGCTTGCTATAACAGGGTTCGCAGGGAATAATGTTGCCGTTTTCCGTGTTGAATTTTGCTAAAACAAGTAAATGAGCGGAATGACCAGTTTTGCCTGTCCGATCATACACGCAGCAATGGCGTAAGACGTATTGAGCTTTCAGGCAGTTAGCGGGCTGCGGGTTGCAGTCCTTACCGGTAGATGGAATCTTCTCTGGAGAGTTTTTCCCAGGCTGTTCCCCTGATAATTGCGCTGTATTTTCCACAGGAAATGCAGGCAACCGACACACTGCGCCTCTTAAGCGAGCGACAACCGTGAGGTTGGCGACGCGGAATAGACTCGAGGCCATCGGTTCTCCCCGGAAAGGCAAAATCTTGCCCGCAGCTTAGTCGTCAATGTAAGAATAATGAGTAAGTTACGATGAAAAGAATGTTAATCAACGCAACTCAGCAAGAAGAGTTGCGTGTCGCACTTGTTGATGGGCAACGTCTGTACGACCTGGATATCGAAAGCCCCGGGCATGAACAGAAAAAAGCCAATATCTACAAAGGTAAAATCACCCGCATTGAACCGAGCCTTGAAGCTGCCTTCGTTGACTACGGCGCTGAACGTCACGGTTTCCTCCCCCTCAAAGAGATCGCTCGCGAATACTTCCCCGCCAACTACAACGCGCATGGCCGTCCGAACATCAAAGATGTGCTGCGTGAAGGTCAGGAAGTTATCGTCCAGATCGACAAAGAAGAGCGTGGCAACAAAGGCGCGGCGCTGACCACCTTTATCAGCCTCGCCGGTAGCTACCTCGTTCTGATGCCGAACAACCCGCGCGCGGGCGGCATCTCTCGCCGTATCGAAGGCGACGACCGCACCGAGCTGAAAGAGGCGCTCTCTAGCCTCGAACTGCCGGACGGCATGGGCCTTATCGTGCGTACCGCAGGCGTTGGCAAATCTGCCGAAGCGCTGCAGTGGGATCTCAGCTTCCGCCTGAAACACTGGGAAGCGATCCAGAAAGCCGCAGAGAGCCGCCCGGCTCCCTTCCTGATTCACCAGGAGAGCAACGTTATCGTTCGCGCTTTCCGTGACTATCTGCGCCAGGACATTGGCGAAATCCTGATCGATAACCCGAAAGTGCTGGAGCTGGCTCGCCAGCATATCGCCGCGCTGGGCCGTCCGGATTTCAGCAGCAAAATTAAGCTCTACACCGGTGAAATCCCGCTGTTCAGCCACTATCAGATTGAGTCGCAAATCGAATCCGCCTTCCAGCGTGAAGTGCGTCTGCCGTCCGGCGGCTCGATTGTTATCGACAGCACCGAAGCGCTGACCGCCATCGACATCAACTCCGCTCGCGCAACCCGCGGCGGCGACATTGAAGAGACGGCGTTCAACACCAACCTCGAAGCGGCTGATGAGATCGCCCGCCAGCTGCGTCTGCGCGACCTCGGCGGCCTGATCGTTATCGACTTTATCGATATGACCCCGGTCCGCCACCAGCGCGCGGTTGAAAACCGTCTGCGTGAAGCCGTTCGCCAGGATCGTGCGCGTATTCAGATTAGCCATATCTCCCGCTTCGGCCTGCTGGAGATGTCCCGCCAGCGCCTGAGCCCGTCGCTGGGTGAGTCAAGCCACCACGTCTGCCCGCGCTGTAGCGGTACGGGTACTATCCGTGACAACGAATCCCTGTCGCTCTCCATTCTGCGTCTGATTGAAGAAGAAGCGCTGAAAGAGAACACCCAGGAAGTGCACGCCATTGTGCCGGTGCCTGTCGCCTCTTACCTGCTGAACGAAAAACGTGCTGCTGTAAGCGCCATTGAAGCCCGTCAGGGCGGCGTGCGCTGCGTCATCGTGCCGAACGATCAGATGGAAACGCCGCACTACTCGGTGCTGCGCGTACGTAAAGGCGAAGAGACGCCAACCCTCAGCTACCTGCTGCCGAAGCTGCATGAAGAGGAGATGGCGCTGCCGTCCGAAGAGGAGTATGCCGAGCGTAAACTGCCTGAGCAGCCTGCCCTCGCCACTTTTGTGATGCCGGACGTGCCGCCTGTGCCGCAAACCCAGGAGTCCGCGCCCGCCGCGCAGGCACAGCCTGCCGCCACCACTTCTGCGGCACCGGGTCTGTTCGGTCGCATCGTCTCTGCCCTGAAAAACCTGTTTGCTGGCGAAGAAGCGCCTGCGCCGGTTGAAGTGAAGGAAGAGAAGAAAGAGGCGAAACCTGAACGTTCGCAGGAGCGCCGTAAACCGCGTCAAAACAACCGCCGCGACCGTAACGATCGCCGCGATTCGCGTGATTCCCGTAGCGAAGGCAACGAGGCGCGTGAAGGCCGCGAAAGCCGTGATAATCGCGACAATCGTGATAACCGCGAAGGTCGTGAGAGCCGTGAAGGCCGCGAAGATAACCGCCGCAACCGCCGTGAAAAACCGCAGCAGAACGCGGAGAATCGCGAGCCGCGTCAGAACACCGTTGTCGACGAGTCGGATAAAGCGAAAACCCGCGACGAGCAGCAGCCGTCACGCCGTGAACGCAACCGTCGCCGCGGCGATGACAAACGTCAGGCGCAGCAGGAAGTCAAAGAGCTGAACCGCGAAGAGCTGCCGGCTCAGGAAGCGGAAACAGAACAGGAAGATCGTGTTCAGGTAATGCCGCGCCGTAAACAGCGCCAGCTGAGCCAGAAAGTACGTATCGATGATAACCGTGCTGAAACCGTTGTCGACGAAGCTGTCGTTGAGACCGCGCCGGAGCAGCATACCCAGGTCGCGAAACTCGATCTGCCGGCTGTGGCTGAAAACGCCCCGGCTCAGGAGCAGGAAGAGAACGGTGAAGCGCGTGAAAACACCATGCCGCGCCGCTCACGCCGCTCCCCGCGTCACCTGCGCGTCAGCGGTCAACGCCGCCGTCGCTACCGTGACGAGCGCTACCCGGTACAGTCCGCCATGCCGCTGACCATCGCCTGCGCCTCGCCGGAGATGGCTTCCGGTAAAGTGTGGGTTCGCTATCCGGTGCCGCGTGCGCAGGAAGAGCAGCAGGAGATGCAGCACAACAGCGCGCTGGAAACCGAGCAGCAGCATGCACCTGAGCAGGAAGTGGCCCCGGCCGTAGCGGAAGCGCAGCTGATCGCCGCCGCACAGTCTGACGTTGTCGAGCCGCAGGCTCCGGTTGAAACCGCACCTGCCAGCGAGCAGCCAGAAGTGGTTGAACCGCAGGAAACAGTGACAGCAGAGCCAGCGCCGGTTGAGGTTGAAACAACGCATCCGGAAGCGATCTCTGCCCCGGTAGACGACCAGCCGCAGCTGATTGCTGAGGAAGATCGTCCTGTCGCAGAGCAGGTTGCTGAAGAGGCAGAGCCGGTTCCGGAAGAGGCAGCCCCTGCCCCGGCGGTTGAAGAGGTTGCTCCGGCGAAAGTCGAAGCGCCAGTGCAAACTGAAGCCCCTGCTGCGGTGAAAACTGAAGCACCGGCTCCAGTACAAGCTGAAGCGCCTGCGCCGGTTAAAGCCGACGCGCCGGTGGTTGTTCACAGCCATGCAACCGCGCCGATGACCAAAGCGCCTGCCCCTGCATATGTGCAGGAAGCACCGCGCCACAGCGACTGGGTTCGCCCGGCGTTCAACTTCGACGGTAAAGGTTCTGCGGGCGGTCACAGCGCCACCCATACCGCCACCGCGCCGGCGACCAAACCGCCAGCAGTCGAGTAAGGCTAACGCTGTAACAAGCCGACCTCCGGGTCGGCTTTTTTTATGCCCGCATTTCCGGCTGGCGCATCCCGCTCAGCCCCGGCATCACTTCCCGCATCAGCTGCAAAAATTTACGCAGCCGCGCCGGATAGTAGCGCGCCCAGGGATAGACAAGATGGACCGGTAACGGTGCCGCCTGCCATTGCGGCAGCAGCGTCACCAGCTTGCCGCTGCGAAGATCCTCCTCCACCGCCCAGCTTGAAATCAACGTTACTCCCAGCCCGGCGATCGCGGTATTGCGCGCGGCGTAAAGGCTGTCGGTAAACAAGCGCGGAGAGATGGCCACCTGCACCGCCTGGTCATCATCCTGCGCATAAAGGGCGATTTGATGCTGGTAAAAGGTACTGAGCGCCACCCACGGTAAGTTGCTCAGCTGCTGCGGAGTTTCGATAGCGGGAAAGCGCTCCAGCAGTGCGGGCGACGCCACGAGGCTGCGCGGCACCTCCGCCAGCAGCACCGATACGGTAGCCGGATCGACCTCGGCCCCGACGCGGATCGCGCAATCGATATTGGCGCTAAGAAAGTCGACAGTTTTATCATTGAGCATCCACTCCACTGTCAGCCGGGGATGACGCTCAAGAAACTGTGTCAGCGGCACCAACAGCTGCTGCTGACCAAAAGCATGGGGTGCGCGCACCCGCAGCATGCCGACCGGCTCGTCGTCGGACTGGCTGAGATCGTCCTCCAGCGCCACCCAGGCATCCGCCACCCGTTTGGCATGCTGATAACAGCGCTCGCCATCGTCGGTAAGCTTCATCGCATGGGTAGTGCGCAGCAGCAGTTTGACGCCGAGCAGCGTCTCCAGGGATTGCAAACGACGGCTGACGGTCGCCTGTGTGGTCTCCAGTTGGCGAGCCGCCGCCGACAGTGAGCCTGCTTCAACAATGCGGATAAAGGTCCGCATTAAGTCCACCCGGTCTATACGCTCTTGTCGCCTCATAATCTTTATGCCTATACGTTACACGTATAACCGTTTTACCACTGCACTGGCTACCGCGCCACCGCGCCGTGAGTAAAAATGCCCCCACACCGTAGCCTGACTACGCATCCACAGCATTATCTTTTCGGGGACACCCTATGAACCATCACTCGCTCTCTGCCCGTATGGCAAACGGCATCTTTTTTGCGCTGGCGCTCGGCGCGGGCTTCAGCGTCGCGGCCATCTACTACTCGCAGCCGCTGCTGCCGCTGATGGGTAGCGATCTGCACCTGACCATCAACGGCATGGGCCTGGTGCCGACGCTCACCCAGGCCGGTTACGCGCTGGGCATTCTCTTTCTGCTGCCGCTGGGCGACCGTCACGATCGCCGTCGCTTAATTGTGGTGAAAAGCGCAGCGCTGGCGGTGTTACTGCTGGCCTGTAGCCTGACCAGCCACCTGCCCTCGCTGCTTATTGTCAGCCTACTGATTGGTATGGCAGCTACCATGGCGCAGGACATTGTGCCGGCCGCGGCGATCCTCGCCCCACAGGGAAAACAGGGGAAAATGGTCGGCACGGTAATGACCGGTCTGCTGCTGGGGATCTTGCTCTCGCGTACGGTCAGCGGCTTTGTTGGCGCGGCGTTTGGCTGGCGTGTGATGTATCAGCTCGCGGCGGTCAGCATTGCACTGATCGGCATCTTAATGTGGTCAGTATTGCCGCGCTTCGCTACCCACTCCACGCTGAGCTACCCGGCGCTGATGCGATCAATGGCACACCTGTGGCAGCGCTACCCGACGCTGCGCCGCGCGGCGATGGCGCAGGGCTTTTTGTCCATCGCCTTTAGCGCCTTCTGGTCGACGCTGGCGCTGATGCTGCTTGAGCACTATCAGCTGGGCAGTGCCGTTGCCGGGATATTCGGGATTGCCGGTGCCGCAGGGGCGTTAGCCGCGCCGCTGGCGGGCGGTCTGGCGGATAAAGTGGGCGCAGAGCGCGTAACCCAACTCGGCGCCGGTCTGGTCACGGTCTCCTTCGCGATGATGTTCCTGCTGCCTGCCCTGCCGCCCCATGGCCAGCTGGCGCTGATTGCCCTCTCTGCGGTCGGGTTTGATCTTGGCCTGCAATCGAGCCTCGTTGCCCATCAAAATCTGGTTTACAGCCTGGAACCGCAGGCGCGGGGACGACTTAATGCGCTGCTCTTTACGGGAGTGTTTATCGGGATGGCGCTGGGTTCCGCGCTGGGAAGTAAACTCTATGCCATCGCCTCATGGCAGGGCGTGGTGGTACTGGCAAGCGTGGCGGGGCTTATCGCACTGCTGATCCGTCTCTTCGACGCCCGCAAGCTTGAGCAGACTAAGCAGAACGCATAGATAAAAAAAGGCCCGCTCTGGAGAGACAGAGCGGGCATAGCAGACATACTCCAGTTTCCGAATATGCCCAAAGAGAAACGGTTATTAACGATTCATCTGGAACAGCGACATGCCCTGCATATCGGTAAAGGCTTTATAGGAAGCCTGCAGCGCCGCTTGTTGCATGGTGTAGGAGGAGATCACCGAGTTCCAGTCAACGTCGATCAGGTCACTCTTCTGCTGCTTCAACGACAGCTCACGATCGTCGCCAAGGGAATCCAGCGTACTCAGTTCATTGAGCTGGGTACCCAGTTCCGCACGCACGCTCAGTACGTTGTTCAGCGAGTTGCCCAGGCCACGGCTGGTCTTATCCACCACTGCCTGCGCTGCGGCTTTCGCCGTCTCGTCACCGGCTACCGGCGTTTTCAGCGCGGCAATTGCCGTATCCAGCATCTTGAACAGATCTGTCTCAGGCGCAGGCGCGACGCCGGTTGCCGGATCGACAGGCTCTTTGGTCGCATTACTGGTAACGGCGTTAAACACCTGATCACCGGTATGGGCAATCACCATGGTACGCGCAGCATCAACCTGCTGGGTAATGGCATCGTTACCGCCGCTGTAGGTGCCATTGGCATCGTACGGCTTACTTTCGGTGCGGTAGCCGGCAAAAATATAGCGGCCGTTACCGTCGGTACTATTCGCGAGGTTCAGTAACTGATCGCGAAAACCCTGCAGTTCAGCGGCGACTGAGGCGCGGTCATCATCACTCAGCGAGCCGTTGCCCGCTTTCACGATGCTGCTCTGCGCGCCAGTGACCGCGGTGGTCACCTGCTGCAACACGCTCTCTTCAAGGGAGACTTTTTGGGTCGCGAAGGTGCGCGCCGTGGCGTATTGCGCGTTTTGCGCCTGCGCCTGGGAGATCACCACCGCCTGCGAGGCGGCGATCGGATCGTCAGACGGGCGGTTAACGCGCTGACCGGTTGTCATCTGCTCGCCGTAGCCTAACCATTTGCCCTGAGCATTGGTTACGCCGCGCATATTTTGTTCGTACATCATTTGCGTGCTAATACGCATGACTCACCTCTTACTTAACGAATGGCCAGCAGGGCATCAAACAACGTGCTTGCGGTCTGCAGCACCTGGGCGTTCGCCAGGTAATATTGCTGAAAACGCTGCAGGTTGCCGTACTCTTCATCGAGGTTTACCCCGGAGATAGACTGCTGCTGGTTACTCAACTGGGTCACAACGTTAGTCTGCGTTGCGCTGCTGGTTTTCAGCGTCGCGGTTTTGTTCCCGACATCGCTCACCAGCGTGGCATACGAATCGTTAAAGGTTTTGTTGCCGCCGACGACTTTCGCACTCTGCAGCTTTAACAGCTCCTGACCGTTGCGGTTGTCGCTTGCGCCGTTACCGGTCGCGCCCGCCATGGCGATTTTTGACTCGTCGGTCACCGCCACGCTCATATTTACAATCGCATTACTCACCGGGCGGATGGTGAAGCTGTCATCCTTTTTCGCGCCGGTGGAGCCGTTATTGATGGAGACTTTCAGGCCGTCAAAATTGAGCGTACCGTCTGTCGCATCCGGCGTTACCGCGATGGTGGTGTTATTGGAGAGTCGCGTGACATTCCACTGGGTGCCGTCAAACGCAACTTTATAGTCAGTCGCCTGTACCGCAGAGCTGTTGCTTACGGAGGCGGTCAGCGTGGCATCGCCGCTGTTTTTGCTGTTCGACGTAGAAGAAGGCCCACCAATATTGAAGAACTTCTCACCCTGATCGCCATCTGCGTCATACCCTTTAACGTGCTGCTGGTTAAAGGAGTCTGCGAAAGAGAGCGCCAGCTGGCCCAGCGTATTACGCGCCTGGTCCAGGTCCTGCGTACGGAATGAGAGCAGACCGCCGAGAGTACCGGTGGTCACCTGCTTTTCCGGGATCTCAACATTGCCGGCAATCTTGTCGACATACGCCAGCGTGGTACGTGCCGGATCGGCGCTGGAAGGCACCGCTGCCAGCTGACGCGCCTCTTTACCCTGCACCAGGGTAATGCCGTTGCCCATGCTGACGTTATAGCTGCCATCCTGGGTGCTGACTTCTACACCGACAACTTTGTTCAGTTCACTGACCAGCTGATCGCGCTGATCGAGCAGGTCGTTTGGCGACGAGCCTGCGCCTACCGCCGTCAGCTTGGAGATCTGCTCATTGAGGTTGGCGATCTGCTTCGAGTAGTTGTTGATCTGATCAACGCTGGTGGCGATAGATAAGTTGACCTGTTTATCCTGGTCACGCAGATATTGATCGGCCACTTTAAACTGGTTTACCAGACCGTCGGCTTTGCCGAGCAGCGCCTGGCGCGACGACGGATCCGAGGCGTTACTCACCAGCGTCTGCATGCTGGAGAAGAAGCTCTGCAGGCTGCTCGACAGGGAGTTGGTGGTATCCGACAGCACATCGTCAATTTTCGACATCTGCTCGTAACGCGTGGTCAACCCGCTGTTCTGGTTCTGCGCCGCGCGCAGCTGGTTGGTAATAAAGGCGTCATACTCACGCTGAACGCCAGTCACGGTGACACCATTGCCCACGTAGCCGCTACCGGTCAGCGTGCTGTTCGAACTGGTCAACACCGTCGTCTGACGGGTATATCCCGCGACGTTATAACTCGCAATGTTATTACTGGCGGTATTGAGCGCGGCCTGGGCTGCGCTAAGCCCGCTCATTGCGCTGTTAATCAAACTGGACATGGAGGTTCCTTATACACTTTCAGACATGAGTCCTGTTGAAGATTATCGGCAACCCAGGGTGAAACTTGAGGCGTTTTAGAACAGATTTTGTGTATCTGTGCTGTAAGCCTTGCTCACTTTTTCACCCATCGATTTAAGCTGCTGGATCATTGAGGTCAGCTTGCGGGCATAGTGCGGATCGGTTGCGTAACCGGCGCTCTGCAACGCCTGTGCGCCCTGCTCCGCCGTTGCCGCGGTGGTTACCGCCGCGTAACGTTTGTTGCGCGTCAACATGCCGACATAGTCGGAGAGCGCTTCAAGGTAAGAGCTGTACACGCGGAATTTGGCTTTCACTTTCACCGCTTCACCGTTTTCATACTCGGTGGTGGTGATTTCAGTGGTCGGCCCTTTCCAGCTTGAGGTCGCTTTAACGCCAAAAATGTTGTAGCTCGGCTCGCCGTTCTCACGCGGGATCTGCCGCTGGCCCCAGCCCGACTCCAGCGCAGCCTGCGCCAGAATCAGGTGGTGCGGCACACCGCTCTGCTGGCTCGCCAGCCGCGCCGGGAGCGAAAGCTGGGCAAGGAAGTCTTTGCTGTCGCCGGAGAGTGCCTGCCCGCTACCCGCTTCGGAAACGTCATCGGCATCGGGTACTTTTGGTATCGCTTTACGCACCAGCTGCGTCAGTGCCTGGTTTTGATAGGTGTTGACGGTCTCCAGCGGGAACTTCATCGGCACCTGCTGCATCTGGTCAGCCGGATCGACCGGCGCCTGATCGCCGGTCATCTGTTTCACCATCATATCGGCGAGACCCAGACCTTTACCGGCGGTCATCTGCTGGGCGATCTGCTGGTCATACATGCTGGTGTACAGCCGCGTTGAATCACTGCTGAAAATCCCGTCTTTCGGTAATGCTTCGCGCATGCTTTTCAGCATCATCTGCACGAACATCCCCTCAACCTGACGCGCCACCGGGCGCAGGTTGGCAGCCGGGTCCTGGCCTGCTTTTGACTTCAGTTCATTCAGTGATTGCGCGTCCCATGCCGCGCTGGTCAACATTCGGCTGTCAGTCAACATTAGATGATCTCCAGTTTCGCACGCAGGCAACCGGCGCTCTGCATCGCCTGCAGAATCGACATCAGCTCCATTGGCGAAGCACCGAGGGCGTTAAGGGCACGTACGACACTGTTGAGGTTGGCGCTGGAGCGTACGCTCTGCAGCGAGCCGCCGCTCTGGCGCAGGTCAATCTGCGTTTGCGGTGTCACCACGGTCTGACCGCCGCCAAATGGCGTATTCGGCTGGCTAACGTTGTTCTGCTGGTTGACGGTGACAGAGAGGTTACCCTGCGCAATAGCACAGCTATCCAGTGACACTTCGCGGTTCATCACCACCGAGCCAGTGCGCGAGTTAACAATCACTTTCGCATCCTGCTGCGTGGTACCGACTTCCATATTCTGGATATCTGCCAGGGCACGAACCTGCGAGCTGCCGCCGGAGGAGACGCGCACCTGAACGGTACGGCCATCAAGCGCGGTAGCGCTACCATAACCGCGCGCGCGGTTAATGGTGTCAGCAATCTGCTGCGCCATGGTGAAGTCTTCCTGGTTCAGCTGCAGGTTGATGCTGTTGGTGGCCCCGAACTGGTTCGGCAACTCACGCTCAATCACCGCGCCGCCGGTAATGCGGCCGCCGTTAAGCTGGTTAACCTGCACGCTGCTGCCACCGGCAGAGGCGCCTGCGCCGCCAACAAGGATGTTGCCCTGCGCCAGCGCATAGACCTGGCTGTCGACGCCCTTCAGCGGGGTCATCAGCAGCGTACCGCCGCGCAGGCTTTTGGCGTTACCCATTGAGGAGACCACCACGTCGATGGTCTGCCCCTGGCGACCAAACGCCGGAAGCTGCGCCGTCACCATGACTGCCGCCACGTTTTTCAGCTGCATGTTAGTGCCCTGCGGGACGGTAATGCCCATCTGCGACAACATGTTGTTCAGCGTCTGGGTGGTAAACGGCGTCTGGGTGGTCTGGTCGCCCGTCCCATCCAGGCCAACCACCAGCCCGTAGCCAATTAAGGAGTTTTCACGTACGCCCTGTACACTGGTGAGATCCCGGATACGGTCAGCCTGGGCGAAGGTCGCCACCAGCACTAACACCATACCAGTCAAATATTTAAACATAGGTCACCCCGGTTACATCGGCGATAAGTTAAGGAAGAAACGCTGCAGCCAGCCCATATTCTGCGCTTCGTTGATGTAGCCGTTGCCGACGTACTCGATGCGCGCGTCCGCCACCTGGGTGGAAGGTACGCTGTTGCTGCCGCTGATGGTGCGTGGGTTCACGACACCCGAGAAGCGGATGAACTCAGTGCCCTGGTTGATGGCGATCTGTTTTTCACCCACAACATGTAAATTGCCATTGATCAGCACCTGATCGACGGTCACGGTCAACGTGCCGCTAAAGGTGTTACTGGCGTTGGCGCCGCCTTTGCCGCCGAAGGAGTTGCTGCCCGAGGCACCCAGATCGGCACGCGCATTGCCAAACAGACCTTCGAGATAACGCGGTGTGGTGTCTACGCCAAAACTGGCTTTACCATCACGACTGGCGTTGGCCGACGAGCTCTTACTGGCGCTCACGTTTTCCTGCAGTACGATAGTCAGCGTATCGCCAATGTTGCGCGGACGACGATCTTCAAACAGCGGCTGATAGCCGTAGTTAATCGGCTGCGCGGTCTGATAAATCGAGCCATTGACGACCGGAACGGGGCCGGGCATCGGTTGAGCTGTCGTTGCCCCCTGCACCAGCGGTGTAGAAGGAACCCAGGCACACCCGGTGAGGGTTAATGCCACTAAAGCCATTATCGGGTAGCTGCGGACGGCGTATTTTTGCATTGCATTCATCTTCGAGATCAGGGTTCCGGTGCGGCGGTTACCGCACCGGATAACGCCTTAGAGTTGCGTCAGTTTTTGCAGCATCTGATCGGTGGTCGATACTGCTTTACTGTTAATTTCGTATGCGCGCTGAACCTGGATCATATTCACCAGTTCTTCTGCAACGTTTACGTTTGAAGTTTCCACAAATCCCTGGTAGAGCAAACCTGCACCGTTCAGGCCAGGCGTGGTGCCGTTAGGCGCGCCGGAGGACTGGGTTTCGGTGTAGAGGTTCTCACCAATGCTCTCAAGCCCGGTGTCGTTCATAAAGGTGGTGAGGTTTAACTGACCAACCTGCACCGGTGCTGCCGCGCCCTGCTGCGTCACGCTCACCACACCATCGCGACCGATGGTGATGCCGAGGCTGTTCGCCGGGATGGTGATAGCCGGTTGCACCTGGAAACCGCCCGCCGTTACCAGCTGGCCGTTCTGATCCACCTGGAAAGAGCCATCGCGGGTATACGCAGAAGTGCCGTCCGGCAGCAGAACTTCGAAGAAGCCCTGGCCTTTAATGGCGACATCTTTGCTGTTGTTGGTCTGAGAGAGGTTGCCCTGGCTGTGCAGACGCTCAGTAGCAACCGGACGCACACCGGTACCGATCTGCAGACCGGAAGGCAGCGTCGTCTGTTCAGAAGATTGCGCGCCAGGCTGGCGGATCGTCTGATACATCAAATCTTCAAATACCGCACGCTGACGCTTAAAACCATTGGTGCTGACGTTCGCCAGGTTGTTGGCGATGACATCCATATTGGTTTGTTGGGCATCGAGGCCGGTTTTTGCGATCCATAATGAACTGATCATATGTAGTCCTGTTTATTAGCCCATTGACAGCAATTGGTTGGCACGCTGCTCGTTTTCATCGACGCTGCTGATGATCTTCATCTGCATTTCGAAACGGCGCGCGCTGGCGATCATATCGGTCATCGACTCGACCGGTTTCACGTTACTGCCTTCCAGTACGCCAGACTGCACGCGGATGGAGGGGTCAGGCTGCAACGTTGCGCCACGGGTCGCCTGCGCGCTCTGGCTCAGACGGAAAAGCCCGTCATCACCGCGCACCACTTCGCGCGGCTCTGCTTTTACCAGCTTCAGCTTGCCGACAGGGGCGATGGTATTCGCCGCGTCGCCGGGGTTGAGCGCCGAAATCGTACCGTCAGCGGCGATCGTGACCTGCGCCCCTTCCGGTACGGCGATCGGACCGCCTTCGCCAATCACTGGATGGCCCTGAATCGTCAACTGACCGGTCGGGCTCACCTGGATATTGCCGTTACGGGTGTAACCTTCCGAGCCGTCTGCCGTTTGCACTGCCAGCCAGCCATCCTGCTGCAACGCCACGTCAAGCGGGCGTGAGGTGTAGTCCAGTTGACCCGGCGTCATATCGGCGCCAGGCGTGGAGGCCACCACCAGCGTGCGGGTAGGCAGGGAAAGCCCTTCTACCGGCACCGCGCGCAGCGCGTTGAGCTGGGCGCGAAAGCCCGGTGTGGAAGCATTCGCGAGGTTGCTGGCGGTGACAGCCTGCTGATTCAGCGTCTGGCTGGCTGCGCCCATCGCGGTATATATTGCGTGATCCATTAAGCCGTCCCGTCAGTCGATTAACGCAGGTTAACCAGCGTGTTAAGGATCTGATCCTGGGTTTTGATGGTCTGCGCGTTCGACTGATAGTTACGCTGTGCGACGATCATGTTGACCAGTTCTTTACTCAGATCCACGTTTGACGCTTCCAGCGCGCCGTTGGTCAGCTTGCCAAAGTTACCGGTGCCGGCGGTGCCGAGCAGCGCAACACCAGAGGAGTTGGTGGCGGACCAGACGTTGTCACCCTGAGATTGCAGACCTTCGTTGTTGGCGAAGTTCGCCAGCACGATCTGACCCAGCAGCTGAGACTGTTCGTTGGAGTAGCTACCAACCACAGTGCCGTCATCGTTGATGGCGTAGCTCACCAGAGAACCCGGCGCGTAACCGTTCTGGTTGATAGCCACCACACCGCTGGTGCCGGTGTTCTGCTGCATGGAGTTCAGGAAGCTCAGGCTAAAAGTGCTGGCGGCAGAGCCGTTCAGGCTGTCCAGACCGATGTTGATCTGCGGCTGAGCGTTAGCGGTCGCCGACAGGTTCCAGGTACGCGGAGAGGTCGCCGGAGAGACTTCGGTGTAGTTGTTGACCGCAGAGAGCGTACCGTTATTGGTAAAGGTCATCTGCGCGGCTTTCTGGTAAGAAGAGCCCGCTACGCTGGAGTCCTGGGTGTAGACATCCCATTTGTTGTCGCTGTTTTTAACGTAGTAAACGTCAACGGCGTGGGAGTTACCCAGGCTGTCATAAGTGGTGACAGTGCCTTTTTTGTTGTAAGAGTCTGAGTTCGTCGGATCGAACGGGCTGACCGTCGGAGCGGAGTCCGTTGAGTTCAGGTTCATCTGCATCGCCGCCGTGGTGGTGGCTTTCGCCGCCATCAGGGTGTTAGGGATGGTGATGGCAGTCGGGTTCGCGCCGCTCTGCACCGCAGGCGGTGTGCCGGCTACCGGGAAACCGGTCACCTGCATACCCTGCATGTTAACCAGGTTGCGGTTTTCGTCGAGTTTGAACTGACCGTTACGGCTGTAGTAAACAGAACCGTTGCTGTCGGTCACACGGAAGAAACCGTTGCCGCTCAGCGCGACGTCGAGGCCACGACCGGTGTTGGTGGTCGTGCCGTCAGCGAAGTCCTGAGTAATGCCTGCCACTTTAACGCCCAGACCCACTTTAGAACCGGCAAACATATCGGCGAAGGACGCAGATCCGGATTTAAAGCCATAGGTGGCGGAGTTGGCAATGTTGTTACCAATGACATCGAGGTTGGTGGCCGCAGCATTCAGGCCGCTGACCGCTTGTGAAAAGGCCATGACTTACTCCTGATAAGTATGAAGGCTTTAAATAATCTGTCGTACTTCGTCGAGTGTGGTACTTCCGTAAGTACCTAAATCCAGTGTGCTTCCCTTGTCGCCGCGGGTCACACCCTGTACCAGCGCAAACTGCAGCGGTTGTGCAACCAGCTGAGTTGCGCCGGAGCTGGCCGCGATAGAGACCGTATATGAGCCATCCGGTGCTACGCTGCCATCTGTCATCTTGCCGTCCCAACTGAAGGTGTGGACGCCCGCTTTCAGACCGCCGAGTTCAATCGTGCGCACCGGCGCACCGCTCTTATCGCTTACGATGGCGGTCACTTTGTCGGCAGTCTGCGTCAGTTCTACGCCAAACGGCGTGGATGTTCCTTTGCCCACCAGCACGGTCTGTCCCGGGATCATCACGCCGTGACCAATCAGGGTGCTCGCCTGCAGCGACTGATTGTTATCCAGCTGTCCGGAGATGGAGCCGAGAGTGGTGTTCAGTTTCTCAATCCCGCTTACGGTGCTGATCTGCGCCAGCTGCGTGGTCAGCTCGTTGTTCTGCAACGGGTTGGTCGGGTCCTGGTTCTTTAACTGCGCAACCAGCAGCGTCAAAAAGCTGCCCTGAAGGTCGGATGCGCTGTTAGTGCCGGTCGCCGTGGTACCGGACGTTTTGCTGGTCGTCGAGACGCCGTTGTTAATCGGGTCGTTAATATTCACGCTGATAGACATACGGGGCCCCTTTACTGACCGAGAGTGAGCGTTTTGAGCATCATGCTCTTCACGGTGTTCAGCACTTCAACGTTCGCCTGGTAGCTGCGCGACGCGGACATGCTGTTGACCATTTCGCCCACGACATCGACGTTAGGCATTTTTACGTAGCCGCTTGCATCTGCCAGCGGGTTACCGGGTTCATACACCAGCTTGTCCGGCGCCTGGCTTTCAATCACATCCGCCACTTTTACGCCGCCGGTTGCCTGGCCCGGTGCTGCATCGACCTGAAAGACAACCTGTTTAGCGCGATACGGCTGACCGTCAGGTCCGGTTACGCTGTCGGCGTTCGCCAGGTTACTGGCGGCGACGTTCATACGTTTGGACTGTGCGGTTAGCGCGGAGCCTGCGACATCAAAGATATTCAGTAATGCCATTTAATTAGTTCCCCTGTTGCAGAACACTCATCATGCTTTTGATCTGCCCGCCCAGCACGGTCAACCCGGTCTGGTATTTGACGCTGTTGTCGGCGAACTGGGTACGTTCACGATCCATATCGACGGTGTTGCCATCGAGCGACGGTTGATCGGGAATGCGGTAAAGCAGATCGGTAGACGGGCCGGTCATCGCTTGCGCCGGAATATGGCGCGAAGAGGTGAGTGCCAGCGATACACCGCTGCCTTCAGCCCGACCGCGCTCCATCACTTTTTTTAATTCACTGGAAAAATCCATATCGCGCGCCTGAAACCCTGGGGTGTCGGCGTTAGCAATATTTGCTGCCAGAATCTCCTGGCGCTGGGCGCTCAGGTTTAGCGCTTCCTGTTGAAAGCGCAGTGCGGCATCAAGTTTATCGAGCATGGCTCCCTCACTGATGACAATTATTTAGCCAACAGCTTAAATCCCCCCTTGCAAACTTATCGTTGGAATAAGGGCAAAATGCGTCGCTATTTTTTGCGTTGATAGATTTGCAAAGCGGTTAATATCTCCCCATCTGATTCAACAGGCCCATTTTGCGATGAACACGTTGAAAGGCGGTGTAGCCGCAATCTTGTTGTTATTAAGCCCTTTTTCTCAGGCAGCGGATCTGCAGGCGCAGCTGACGTCACTTTTCGCCCAGCGTCTTGCTGGCTTTAGCGATGAGGTGGTGGTCAATATTCGCACCCCGCAGAGCCAGTTACCGGCATGCGACCAGCCCACCCTGAGCGTGGTGGGCGGCGCGAAGCTGTGGGGCAATATGAATGTGATGGCGAACTGCGCGGGCACGAAACGCTTTGTGCAGGTCGAAGTTCAGGCGACCGGCAACTATGTTGTGGCGATGCAGCCTGTTGCGCGCGGCGCGACATTGCAGCCTGGCAGCGTGGCGTTACAGCGTGGCCGCCTCGACCAGTTGCCGCCGAGAACCATGCTCGATATCAATATGGCCCAGGACGCGGTGAGTCTGCGCGATCTGGCACCGGGACAGGCGATTCAACTCTCTATGGTACGTCAGGCATGGCGAATTAAAGCCGGCCAACGCGTCCAGGTCGTAGCGTCAGGGGATGGTTTTAGTGTGAACAGCGAAGGTCAGGCGATGAACAATGCGGCAGTAGCGCAGAATGCGCGGGTTCGCATGGCTTCAGGGCAGATAGTCAGCGGTACGGTTAATCCCGATGGGAATATTCTTATTAACCTATAAATTGCTTAAAGAACTAATGCTATCTGCCGATAAGTTAGTAAGACTGAAGAAATCTGGCCCGAAACGCCGCGAACCTCAATGAGGAAACATTATGAGCATCGATCGTACCTCTTCCCTGAAGCCGGTTAACACCGTTCAACAGCGTGAGACTAACGAAACCCAGACGCAGAAAACACGTCAGGAAACTGCCGCGACGGCAAACAGCACCAACGTCACGCTCAGCGGTTCGCAAACCAAGCTGATGCAGGCGGGCGCTAACGATATCAATATGGAACGCGTTGAAAAACTGAAAACCGCGATTCGTAATGGTGAACTGAAAATGGACACCGGCAAAATTGCTGATGCCCTGATTAACGAAGCGAAGAGTTACTTACAGAGTAAATAATCGTATGAATCGACTGTCAGATATCCTTGATCAAATGACAGTTATCCTGAGCGCCCTGAAAGACGTGATGGATACTGAGCAAAAACAGCTTTCCGTTGGCCATATTAATGGCAGCGCGCTACAGCGCATTACGGAGGAGAAAAGCTCCTTGCTCGCGACGCTGGACTATCTTGAGCAGCAGCGTCGTGCCGAACAGAAAACGCAACAAAACGCCAACGGCGATGTTGCTAATCGCTGGCAGATCATCACGCAGAAAACGCAGCATTTACGCGACCTCAACCAGCACAATGGCTGGTTACTGGAGGGGCAAATCGCGCGTAACCAGCAGGCGCTGGAAGTCCTGAAACCGCATCAGGAACCGAGCCTCTACGGTGCGAATGGCTATGCCTCATCCGCGCATCGCGGCGGTAAGAAGATCGCGATTTAGTTCGACGACAGTGTGAGCACGCCGTCGTAAACAGGCCAGGGTCTCCCCTGGCTTTTTGCGTTGCTTTTTTTATACCGTGCGGCGGGCGAACTCTTTCACTTTAAACCCAAGCAGCGCGAGGGTCGTGAAGTAAGCCACTACACCCGCCCCGACCACGATCATCAGGCGCAGCAGACGGTACGGCATTGTTCCTGTCGTCCAGTCCGGCATCACGTAGAGCATGCCGACCAGCGCCGCAGCCATCACCACCACGGCAATCACCAGACGGAGCAGGAAACGGCTCCAGCCCGGCTGCGGGGTAAAGATCTTCTGTTTGCGCAGCTGCCAGTAGAGCAGGCTGGCATTGAGACAGGCCGCCAGACCAATCGACAGCGATAACCCGGCGTGCTTCAGCGGGCCGATAAATGCCAGGTTCATCACCTGAGTCATTATCAGCGTGACAATGGCGATTTTGACCGGCGTTTTAATGTCCTGGCGAGAATAGAAACCGGGTGCCAGCACCTTCACTACAATCAAGCCCATCAGCCCTACCGAGTAGGCGATCAGCGCGCGCTGGGTCATGGCCGCATCAAAGGCGGTGAATTTCCCGTACTGGAACAGCGAAACGGTCAACGGCTTAGCGAGAATACCGAGCGCCACGGCGCTGGGCAGCGCCAGCAGGAAACAGAGGCGCAGGCCCCAGTCCATCAAACGGCAATACTCCTCCTGGTTACCGCTGGAGAAGCTTTTCGACAGCGACGGCAGCAGAATAGTCCCCAGCGCCACGCCCAGCACGCCGGAAGGGAACTCCATTAAGCGGTCAGCGTAATACATCCACGATACGGAGCCGGAGACGAGGAACGAGGCGAAAATGGTGTTGATGATAAGCGAGATCTGGCTGACGGAGACGCCAAGGATCGCCGGGCCCATCTGTTTAACCACCCGCATCGCGCCCGCATCGCGCAGGTTGATGCGCGGCAGCACCAGCATGCCAATCTTCTTCAGATGCGGCAGTTGATAGACCAGTTGCAACACGCCACCGACGGTGACCGCCCAGGCCAGCGCCAGCACCGGCGGATGGAAGTAAGGCGCGGCGAAGAGCGCAAACACGATCATGCTGACATTGAGAAACGTGGGCGCAAACGCCGGTACCGAGAAGCGGTTCCAGGTGTTGAGGATCGCCCCTGCCAGCGATGCCAGCGAGATCAGCAGAATATAGGGGAAAGTAATGCGCAGCAGCTGCGAGGTGAGGTTGAATTTATCCGCCGTATCGGCAAAACCGGGCGCGGTAACGAGGATAACCCACGGCGCGGCGAGCATCCCGACCACGGTAACGATTGCCAGCGCAAGGGTCAGCAAGCCTGAAACGTAGGCGACAAAGACGCGGGTCGCATCTTCACCCTGTTTGCTTTTGTACTCGGCGAGGATCGGCACAAAGGCCTGGGAAAACGCCCCCTCGGCAAAAATACGCCGTAACAGGTTGGGCAGTTTAAACGCAACAAAGAAGGCGTCCGTCGCCATCCCTGCGCCAAACACCCGTGCAACAATGGCATCGCGCGCAAAACCCAGCACGCGGGAAAACATCGTCATGGAGCTGACTGCCGCCAGCGATTTGAGTAGGTTCATTCTGGTTTCCATAAGACACAACGCCTGCAATGCAGGCGTTGGGATACAGCGAAGCGCTTAGTCTACAGGGAAAAAAGCGAATTACTATCGCCCGCGTTGCCCTGCTTTATTCACTCATTGCCTCGCGCCAGAGCTTCTCCACCACGCGCTGCGCGAGGAGTGCCTGCTCACCTGCCGTTTCCGGAACCGTCTGATTTTGCACGCAGTTGATAAAATGGCGCGCGCAGCCGGCAAAACCGCGCTGCTCCAGCACGCTCTGCCAGCCGGGGATTGGCCTTGCGATCACGCCCTGCCCGCGCTCTTCGCGCCACTCGCGCATATCGGTAATATCCACCAGCCCGCCGTCGGTCACAGCCTGCACCCACTCACGCTGGCTGCCCGCCCGCCGGTGCATACTGGTCGTTACCTGCAAATTGTCGGCACTGAAGTGGTGCTCGGCATAGAGCATTGCGCCGTCGTCAGTGGTTTGCAGCGTGCCGCTCTGGATCTGTACGCGGCCGCCCGCCAGCCATAGCGCGGTGTCGACCACATGGAGGTAGTCATCAAGCAGCGTAAAGCGCAGATCGTGCGGCCCGACGCTGTCGGCGCGGTGTTTATCCATACGCAGCGACGCCGCCTGCGGCATCTGCTGTTTCAACTCGCGATAAAGCGGCGAGAAGCGGCGGTTAAAACCGACCATCAGCGTCAGCTTTTTGCGCGCCGCAAGATCGACTAAGCGCTCGGCATCTTTCAGGTTTTCCGCCAGTGGTTTATCAACGCAGACATGCACGCCAAGGTTGAGCAACTCGCTCACCACCGCATAGTGCGAGGCGGTTGAGGTATGCACGAAGACCGCATCGCACTGTGCCGCCAGCGACGCCAGCGAATCTGCATAAGGAATGCGCCAGGTTTCACACACCCTAAGGGCTTTATCCCGCGTCGGCGACCAGGCCGCCGCCAGCGTCCACTCCGTTGCCGCGCCGAGTACCGGCAACCACGCTTTCTGCGCGATACCGCCCAGCCCTACTACACCAATCCGTAATGTCGTCACGTTTACTCCCCTAAATGTGCCAGCAGCGAATCGAGACGCTGCTTCAGTTCCGCTACTTCGATCTCCAGCGCCTCCACGCGCGCCTCAAGGCTCTGCTCGGTCGGCGCAACGGCTTCCACCACATTGATCAGCGTCTGCATATCGCCACTGAAGAGGTGCATATAGCGGCTTTCGCGCTTGCCCGGTTCGCGCGGCAGACGCACGACATAGGGGCCATCGTCGCGGCTGGCCAGTTGCTCAAGGGCGTTTTCCGCCTCGGCCATATCAGAAAAACGGTGCATGCGTTCCGCACGGCCACGCAGTTCGCCCGGTGTTTGCGGCCCGCGCAGCAACAGCGTGGCAATGAGCGCTACCTCTGCCGGGGTTAACTTCAGATCGCCAAATTCGGAGTTGCAGAAGCGCTGCTCATATTTAGTCACCCGGTTACCAAAACCGCTGACGGTACGCAGATAGTGGCGCTTCACCAGCTCATCAAGCACCTGCTGAACCTCCTGCTCGCTCAGGTTCATCACCGGCTCGCGGTTGGTTTTTTGATTACAGGCGGTGACCACGCCGTTGATGGAAAGCGGATACTGCTCTGGCGTGGTGACCTGCTTCTCCAGCAGACAGCCGATAACCCGCGCCTCAATGGCGGTGAGTTGATACTTCATCTCTGCTCCTTAGCGTCCCGGAGTCCACTCCTGGGCGGTTAATGCGGTGAGGACGTGGTCGCGCCACTGCCCGTCAATCAACAAATAGGATTTGGCATAGCCCTCTTTTTCAAACCCGAGGCGCGCCAGTAAGTCGCCGCTGCGTTTGTTGTGCGGCATATAGTTGGCCATTATGCGGTGCATATGTTGCGTGCGCTGCATATAGCGAATGGCGGATGTCAGGGCTTCAAACATCAACCCTTGCCCCTGCCACTTTTGGCCGATGGAGTAGCCGAGATAACAGGCGTGAAACGAGCCGCGCACCACGTTGGAAAAGTTGGCGACGCCGACAATCTCTTTCTCTTCGGGATCGAGCAGGGCGAAGTAAAAAGCGGAGCCCTGTTTATGAAACTCATTGATCATCCCCAGACGCGCCTGCCAGCCGGAAGGGTAACAGTGACTCTCATCGCGAACGGGCTCCCAGGGTTTTAAAAACTGGCGATTTTCCGCGTAATAATCCGCAAGCCGCCACGCATCGCGCTCATGAACCAGGCGCACCACTAATCTGTCCGTTACCAAGCGTACTTTCGGCACATTACTGCGATAGCCAAACATGTTTACCACTCCTTCGTTTCGCGGCTTTTTTTACCCCTTCTCTTTACTATACCTTTGCTCTGCGACTCTGTGAAAACAGCAACATGGCATTTTCTGCGCCGCGCCCCCTTTTCGATGAAAAGTCTCAATCAAACACCCGCCTTGATAAAAAAATATTGTCGCGGTGAATGTGTGAAAACGGTTGCCGAAGCCGCAGAATAGAGGCGTCACCTTTTTCTGATTTCCCGGAGGGGAAATGGCGCGCATCTCGCAGGCAAGGAGCCTGGGTAAATATTTCCTGCTGGTCGATAATTTTTTGGTGGTGCTCGGTTTTTTTGTTGTCTTCCCCCTGATTTCCATTCGTTTCGTTGATCAACTTGGCTGGGCCGCGCTGATGGTCGGGATCGCGCTCGGCCTGCGTCAGTTTATTCAGCAGGGGTTAGGCATGTTTGGCGGCGCGATCGCCGACCGCTTTGGCGCAAAACCGCTGATTGTCACCGGCATGCTGATGCGCGCAGCAGGATTCGCGGCGATGGGGATGGCGCATGAGCCGTGGGTGCTGTGGCTCTCCTGTATCCTCTCCGGGCTTGGCGGCACGCTGTTCGACCCGCCGCGTTCGGCGCTGGTGGTCAAACTGGTACGCCCCCGCCAGCGCGGTCGCTTCTTCTCGCTGCTGATGATGCAGGATAGCGCCGGGGCGGTTATCGGCGCGCTGCTCGGCAGCTGGCTGCTACAATACGATTTCCGGCTGGTGTGCGCCGCCGGGGCGCTGATGTTTATCCTCTGCGCGGGCTTTAACGCCTGGCTGCTGCCGGCGTGGAAGCTCTCGACGGTGAAAACGCCGGTGCGCGAAGGCCTGGCGCGCGTGCTGCGTGATAAGAAGTTCGTCACCTACGTGTTAACCCTCAGCGGTTACTACATGCTGGCGGTACAGGTGATGCTGATGCTGCCGATTATGGTCAATGACGTTGCCGGATCGCCGACGCCGGTCAAATGGATGTACGCCGTTGAGGCCTGTCTCTCGCTGACGCTGCTCTACCCGATTGCCCGCTGGAGCGAAAAGCGCTTTCGCCTTGAGCAGCGCCTGATGTTCGGCCTGGTGGTGATGTCCTTTAGCCTCTTTCCAATGGGTATGGTCGGCTCCCTGCAACAGCTTTTTACACTTATCTGCACCTTCTATATCGGCTCGATTATCGCCGAACCGGCGCGGGAAACCCTGAGCGCGCAGTTGGCCGATGCGCGGGCGCGCGGTAGCTATATGGGCTTTAGCCGTTTAGGTCTGGCCTTTGGCGGCGCGCTTGGCTATGCCGGGGGTGGCTGGCTGTTTGACGCCGGGAAAGCTTTTCGCCAGCCGGAGCTGCCGTGGATGATGCTCGGCGTGATTGGGCTCATCACCTCCCTTGCGCTGCTCTGGCAGTTTGCCCCGCGCCGCGTTCAGCCGCCGATGCTCGAACCCGGAGCCTGATTTGCGCCACCTCTGCCTCTCTTCCATACTGATTAGTGATGGATAAACCAGTATGGAGGAGAAACGTGAAACTCTACATTTACGATCACTGCCCTTTCTGTGTAAAAGCCCGCATGATTTTCGGCCTTAAGAATCTCCCGGTTGAACTCCATGTCCTGCAAAGCGATGACGAAGCGACGCCGACCCGCATGATTGGTCAGAAGATGGCGCCGATCCTGCAAAAAGATGACAGCCGCTACCTGCCCGAAAGCCTCGATATTGTTCACTACGTTGATAAGCTCGACGGTCAACCGCTGCTGACCGGCTCCCGCAATCCGAAGATCGAGGAGTGGCTGCGTAAAGTGAATGGCTACGTTAACAAGCTGCTGATCCCACGCTTCGCGCAGGCTCCGTTTGACGAGTTTTCCACCCCGCAGGCACGCGCCTACTTCACGACCAAAAAAGAGGCGGCGATTGGCGACTTTGCCGATCATCTCGCCCACTCTGCCGGGCTGGTGAAGAATATCAGCGACGATCTGCGCGCGCTGGAGAAGCACATCGTGCAGCCGAACGCCGTCAACGGCGAGCTGTCGGAAGATGATATTCATCTCTTCCCGCTGCTGCGTAACCTGACGATTGTCAGCGGCATTACGTGGCCGACCCGCGTCGCCGATTACCGCGACAACATGGCAAAACAGACTCAGGTTAACCTTCTCTCTTCCATGGCTATCTAAGCCGTTCATGGCGGAAGCGACCCGCTTCCGCCCCTCCTTTAAGTATTTTCTGCTGGCCTTTGCGCCGGGCGTCGCGCATGCTACACCTCGATCGAGGCATCAGGACCACGTTGAGGAATTCATGAAGAAGATGATTTTGGCCGCGGCATTAATGCTGAGCGGCGTGCTGGTGGGGTGCAATCAGCTGACCCAATACACAATCAGCGAGCAGGAGATTAACCAGGCCCTGGAGAAACGCAATAACTTCGCCAAAGATATTGGCGTACCGGGTGTGGCTGATGCGCATATTGTTCTCAGTAACCTCGCCAGTGCGATTGGTCGCGAAGAGCCGAATAAAATCACCTTAACGGGCGACGCCAATCTGGATATGACTTCGCTGTTCGGCAATCAAAAAGCGGTTATCAAGCTGAAGCTGAAAGCGCTGCCGACCTTTGATAAGGATAAGGGCGCCATCTACCTGCATGAGATGGAGGTGGTGGACGCGACGGTGACACCGGAAAAGATGCAGACCGTGCTGCAAACCGTGATGCCCTATCTGAACCAGTCTCTGCGCAACTACTTTAACCAGCGCCCGGCCTACGTGCTGAAAGAAGACAGTACCAAAGGCGAAGCGCTGGCGAAGAAATATGCCAAAGGCATTGAGGTGAAGCCGGGCGAGATTGTCATCCCGCTTACCGACTGAATCATTGGGCGCCTGGCGCCCTTTTTTTCAGGAAAAGGATGCAAACGAAAACGTTTCCCCTTATGCTTGGTCTCCGGCAAAAACAGCCCTTTCTCACTTAGCCGGAGCCCTCCAATGACACAACCTCAGGTTTTGAAAATCCGCCGTCCTGACGACTGGCATCTCCATCTGCGCGACGGCGATATGCTGAAAACCGTGGTGCCGTGGACCAGCGAAACCTACGCCCGCGCCATTGTGATGCCAAATCTGGCTCCCCCTGTAACTACCGTTGAGGCAGCTATCGCCTATCGCCTGCGCATTCTTGACGCGGTGCCTGCCGGTCACCACTTTGAACCGCTGATGACCTGCTACCTGACCGATAGCCTCGATCCCAATGAGATCGAACGCGGCTTTGCGGAGAAGGTGTTTACTGCGGCAAAGCTCTACCCGGCAAACGCCACCACCAACTCCAGCCACGGCGTCACCAGCATTGATGCCATCATGCCGGTGCTTGAGCGTATGGAGAAGCTCGGCATGCCGCTGCTGGTGCATGGCGAAGTGACCCACGCCGAGATCGATATTTTCGATCGTGAAGCGCGCTTTATTGAGACGGTGATGGAGCCGCTGCGCAAGCATCTGCCAGGCCTGAAGGTGGTGTTCGAGCACATCACCACCAAAGATGCCGCCGACTATGTGCGCGAGGGCAATGAGCGGCTGGCCGCCACCATCACCCCGCAGCATCTGCTGTTTAACCGCAACCATATGTTGGTGGGCGGCGTGCGCCCGCACCTCTACTGCTTACCGATCCTCAAGCGTAATATCCACCAGCAGGCGCTGCGTGAGCTGGTCGCCAGCGGGTTTGATCGCGTCTTCCTCGGCACCGACTCCGCCCCGCACGCCCGTCATCGCAAAGAGGCCAGCTGTGGCTGTGCAGGCTGTTTTAATGCGCCAACGGCGCTGGCAAGTTACGCCACGGTGTTTGAAGAGATGAATGCGCTGCAGCACTTTGAAGCCTTCTGCTCCCTTAACGGGCCGCGCTTCTATGGTCTGCCGGTGAATGAAGAGTTTATCGAACTGGTACGTGAGGAGTACGTGGTGCCGGAGTCGATTGCACTGGCGGACGATACGCTGGTGCCCTTCCTCGCTGGTGAAACCGTGCGCTGGCAGGTAAAACGCTAAATATTCTTATGCCCCCTGTTGTAATGTGCTTCGATTAACTGTATAAACATACAGTATCTTACACAGGGGGCTGTTATGCGCATTGAAGTGACGATTGCCAGAACCACATCTTTACCCGCAGGCGCTATCGATGCGCTGGCTGGTGAGTTATCCCGCCGTCTGAATGACCACTATCCCGATCGCGAAAATAAAATTTCTGTCCGTTATGCGGCGGCAAATAATCTCTCCGTCCTTGGCGGCGCGAAAGAAGATAAAGACCGCGTTAGCGAAATCCTGCAAGAGACCTGGGAAAGCGCTGACGATTGGTTTATCACCGATTAATTTCCCTCTGAAGTTGAAGTTATTGCCGGGTCGCCCCGGCTTTTTTTGCTTCAATTTTAAGCAAAACCGTAACCTCTGATTTTCATAGTGAAATGAGCCGCTTATCTTTTCGCCACTCCCTTAAGAAAAATCTATGACTACAAAAAAGATGTTGCAGAGTGTTTATTTTTTCGATCACCGGGTCGGGTTGTTGATATACTGAAAAGGCTTCAAATTAAAACACGCATTGAACCTCGAACGTCGTTGTCTAATTAAAACACGCCAAACAGGGGGTTATGATGGTAAAGAATAATGAAGTCATCCAGACCCATCCACTGGTCGGATGGGACATCAGCACCGTAGACAGCTATGACGCACTGATGCTCCGGTTGCATTACCAGACCCCGAACAGAGCCGCTCAGGAAGGGACTGAAATCGGTCAGACGTTATGGTTAACAACCGATGTTGCCCGCCAGTTTATTTCGATTCTGGAAGCGGGCATTGCCAAGATTGAATCAGGCGATTACGAAAAAGACGAGTATAAAAGGCATTAACACCCGCTGCGCATACTCACTACCAGGCACCCTCGCGGTGCCTTTCTTTTTTCTGCCCTTGTATAAGCCCCCCAGGTTATTTACCCTCCTGAACACGCATTTGCCTGGAGAGAACCATGACATACGACCTGATTATTATCGGCAGCGGATCCGTTGGCGCAGCCGCGGGCTACTACGCCACGCGCGCCGGGCTTAAGGTGCTGATGACCGATGCGCATATGCCGCCGCACAATGAAGGCAGCCATCATGGCAATACGCGCCTGATCCGCCACGCTTATGGCGAAGGCGAAAAATATGTTCCGCTGGTGCTGCGCGCCCAGCAGTTATGGGATGAATTGAATACGCTCACCGGCGAAGCGGTGTTTGAGCGCACCGGCGTCGTCAATTTTGGCCCGGCCACCTCCCCCTTCCTTGCGAACGTAGCCGCCAGCGCCGCGCAGTGGAAGCTGGCGCTGGAGAAGCTGGATGCCGCTTCGCTGATGGCGCGCTGGCCGGAAATCCGCGTTCCGGATGATTACATCGCCCTCTACGAAGCCGACTCCGGCGTGCTGCACAGCGAACTGGCGATTAAAAGCTGGGTCCAACTGGCCGAACAGGCAGGCTGCGCGCAGCTCTTCAACTGCCCGGTCACCGCCCTGCACCACCATCAGGATGGCGTCACGATTGATACCCCGGAAGGGAGTTTCTCCGGCAAAAAAGCGCTGGTCAGCGCCGGAACCTGGGCGAAGACGCTGCTGCCGACCCTGCCGATCCAGCCGGTACGCAAAGTGTTTGCCTGGTTCCAGGCCGATGGTCGTTACAGCGTGAAAAACAGCTTCCCGGCCTTTACCGGCGAGATGCCAAACGGCGAGCACTACTACGGCTTCCCGGCAGTGGAGAATGAGTTAAAGATTGGCCGCCATAACGGCGGACAGGTGATTAACGCAGCCGACGAGCGCACGCCGTTTGGCGCAGAAGCCGGCGACGGCTCGGAGTGCTTCTCCTTTTTACGCCAGCATCTGCCGGGCATCGGCGGCTGCCTGTATGGCGCATCCTGCACCTATGACAACTCACCCGATGAAGATTTTATTATCGATACCCTGCCAGACGCGCCGAACACGCTGGTGGTAACCGGCCTGAGCGGTCACGGCTTTAAATTTGCCCCGGTGCTGGGCGAGATCGCCAGCGCCTTCGCGCAGCAGAAAACGCTGGATTTCGATCTACAGCCCTTCTCCCTCGCCCGCTTTATTGGTTAAGTTTATGGCGGCCCTATTTCGGGGCCGCGTCACGTTGCGCAGAATAAAGTAATCACCTGCGTGAAAATATGGCGGCATATATTCTCAATTGTTGTTTTTAAATTAATTCAGCGTAACGTTAGCGGCGCTAAAGTGCTTACAAAAGCTGACACTTAGCGTTTTATTCGTCTTTTACAAACAATATTTTTGAATGCTTCACTCTGATGATAGCTCGCCTAACCTGCTGCCAATCCTGCCTTAAACGTTTCAACTTTCTAATAGCCTGAATATAAACCGGCAATCTTATTCAAAAATTATGTTATAGAAAAAATAACAATCCATTTCGTTATTTTTGAGTTGCAATATTTTCTCACTGACGCCATTTTAAATTAACTTTTGGTTAACAGTGATGACCCGTTATGCAATTTCGCAACTCTCCGGCGCGCTACGGTTTTATTTCCGTAACGCTTCACTGGCTGGTCGCCATCGTGGTGTATGGCATGTTCGCCTTAGGGTTATGGATGGTCACCCTCAGCTATTACGATGGCTGGTATCATCAGGCACCTGAAATCCATAAAAGTATCGGCATTCTGCTGATGTTTGGCCTGGTGATCCGCCTGCTGTGGCGTTTTATCTCCCCGCCGCCGCCGCCGTTGAAAAGCTACTCCACCGCCACACGCATCGCCGCGGTTGTTGCCCATATCGTCCTCTACCTGCTGCTGTTTGGCATCGTCTTTAGCGGCTATCTCATCTCCACCGCCGATGGCAAACCGATTAACGTCTTTGGCCTGTTTGAGATCCCTGCCACGCTTGCCGATGCCGGCTCGCAGGCAGACCTCGCCGGAACGATCCACCTGTGGCTGGCCTGGAGCGTAGTGGTTCTCTCCGTGCTGCACGGCCTTGCCGCCTTTAAACACCATTTCATTGATAAAGACGCCACTCTCAAGCGGATGCTGGGAAAATCGTCACCTGACTCTGGAGCATAAGTATGAAGAAGATCCTGCCGGGACTCGCTCTCGCCTCGCTGCTGTTCACCACCGGTTCTGCCGTAGCCGCAGACTACAAGATCGATAAAGAGGGCCAGCACGCCTTCGTTAACTTCCGTATCCAGCACCTCGGTTACAGCTGGTTATACGGTACGTTTAGGGACTTCGACGGTAGCTTTACCTTTGATGAGGCCAACCCGGCGGCCGACAAAGTGAATGTCACCATCAATACCAACAGTGTTGACACCAACCACGCCGAGCGTGACAAACACCTGCGCAGCGCAGAGTTCCTCAACGTGGCGAAGTTCCCGAAAGCGACCTTCACCTCAACGTCGGTGAAAAAGGATGGTGATGAGCTGGATATTACCGGCAACCTGACCTTAAACGGCGTCACCAAGCCGGTTGAGCTGGAAGCGAAACTGCTGGGCCAGGGTAATGACCCGTGGGGCGGCGTGCGCGCAGGCTTTGAAGCCTCCGGCAAAATCAAGCTGAAAGACTTTAACATCACCACCGATCTCGGTCCGGCATCGCAGGATGTTGAGCTGATTATCTCGGTTGAAGGTGTGCGCCAGAAGTAACCCGGCGTAAAAAAAGGAGAGGGGTTCCCCTCTCCTTCTGCGTTATTCCGGGTCCGGAATGCCCAGTTTGGTGTTCAGGCGACCACGCGACTTATTGAAGATCTTATTGCCATTCTCACGTCCGGCGCGGCGCTTACGCTGCTCCTCTTCCGGCAGGGCGCGCTCCTCTTTGCACAACTCGCTACAGCAGCCGTCGAACTTCTCGGCACAACTCGGGCACTGAATAAACAGCAGGTGGCAGCCATCGTTCAGGCAGTTGGTGTGGGCATCACACGGCGTGCCGCACTGGTGGCAGTGCGCAATCACATCGTCAGAGATGCGCTCGCCCATACGCTCGTCGAAGACAAAGTTTTTACCGATAAAGCGCACCGGCAGCCCCTGCTCGCGGGCGCGGCGGGCGTACTCAATAATGCCGCCTTCGATATGCCACACTTTGTTGAAGCCGTTATGCTTCATCCAGGCGCTCGCTTTTTCGCAGCGAATCCCCCCGGTGCAGTACATGACAATCTTTTTATCTTTGTGTTCCTGCATCATCTCGACCGCTTTCGGCAACTGCTCGCGGAAGGTGTCGGCCGGGATCTCCATCGCACCGTCGAAGTGGCCCACTTCATATTCATAGTGGTTGCGCATATCGATAAATACCGCGTCGGGATCGTCGAGCATGGCGTTCACTTCCGCCGCTTTCAGGTAATCCCCAACGTCGCTGGCATCAAAAGTCTCATCTTCAATGCCGTCCGCCACAATACGGTCACGTACTTTCATGCGCAGCACCCAGAAGGATTTACCGTCATCATCAATAGCGATATTGAGACGCAGCCCGTTCAGCGCCGGATCAAAGGTATAGAGCGCTTCGCGAAACGCCTCGAATTTGCTTTGCGGCACGCTGATCTGCGCGTTGATCCCTTCATGAGCGAGGTAGATGCGCCCAAAGACGCTCAGCTGCGACAGGGTCTGGTAGAGCGCATCGCGCGTCGCCTTTGGGTTAACAATCGAGAAGTATTTGTAAAACGAGACGGTAACGCGCGGCTCGGTTTCGGCGAGCATGCGGGCTTTCAGTTCATCATTGGAGATGCGGTTGTGTAACACTGGCATGGTGTACGTATCCTGCAGAGTGGAGAGTGAAAAACGGGCGGCATCATAAAGCAAATAGTGTTAATTTACATCCCCACATTTTGCGCTACATTTCAACCCATTCATTTCACACTGTAATGCGCGTTGCGCTTATGGATCGCGGCTCCACCCCCCTGGTTTTTGCGAATTACAAAAAAAGTGCGAGAATACAGGCCATTGTAGCTATACACAGGACAGTCATGACGCATTTACCCAAATTTTCGGCATCGTTGCTGCACCCCCGCTACTGGGCAACCTGGTTCGGGATCGGCGTGCTGTGGTTGGTGGTTCAACTTCCCTATCCGCTCCTTTACCGCTTAGGCTGCGCGCTCGGCCACCTTGCCCAGCGCCTGATGAAACGCCGCGCGCACATTGCGCACCGCAACCTGACGCTCTGCTTCCCGCAGATGAGCGAGGCAGAGCGGCAGAAAATGGTGGCGAAGAATTTTGAATCCGTCGGCATGGGGCTGATTGAAACCGGCATGGCCTGGTTCTGGTCCGATCGCCGCATGCGCCGCTGGATGGATGTCTCCCATTTCGAACATGTGCGCAACGTGCAGGCGCAGGGCCGCGGCATTCTGCTCATTGGCGTGCACTTCCTGACGCTGGAGATTGGCGCGCGGATGTTTGGTCTGAATGAGCCGGGCATCGGCGTCTACCGCCCGAACGACAACCCGGTTATCGATCTGCTGCAAACCTGGGGGCGCATGCGCTCCAATAAGAGCATGATTGACCGTAAAGATCTGAAAGGGATGATCCGCGCGCTGAAAGCGGGTGAGGTGGTCTGGTACGCGCCGGATCACGACTATGGCCCACGCGCCAGCGTTTTTGTCCCCTTCTTCGCCGTCGAGCAGGCTGCATCCACCTCCGGCACCTGGATGCTGGCGCGCATGTCGCAAGCCTGCGTGGTGCCGTTTGTGCCGCGCCGCAAACCCGGTGGTAAAGGGTATGAGCTGATTATGCTTGAGCCAGAGTGCTCACCGCCGCTGGACGATGCCGAAACCACCGCCGCGTGGATGAACAAAGTGGTGGAGCGCTGCATTATGATGGCGCCCGAGCAATATATGTGGCTGCATCGCCGCTTTAAAACCCGCCCTGAAGGCGTCCCTTCCCGCTATTAGCCGCCCCGCTCCGCCTGTAAACCACGGGCGGAGCCATCTCTGTTAGCGCGTCTCTTCACCCTTTTCGTTCTCATTGCGGTAACCGCCGCCCAGCGCTTTTATCAGCGTGATATCGGTACTGCGCTGCTGCGCCTGCATATCGAGCAGCAGAAGCTGTTGCGCCAGCGCTAAACGACGCGCCTCCTGCGCCCTGAAGCGGCTCAGCAGCCCGCGCTGGTAATGGGCCGCCGCGCTGTTGGTTGCGGTCATCGCCGCGCGCACTTTCTCCTGCTGCATCGCCACCATCTGGTTGAGATCGTTAAGCTGGCTGGAGGTGATCGCCACATCGCGCACCGCGTCGAGCACCGCCTGGTTGTACTGTTTGATCAGGATGTTACTGGCGGTACGGACTGATTTCAGGTGGGCATTTAACCGCCCGCCGTCAAACAGCGGCAACGTGAGCGCAGGCAGAATATTGAGCTGCTGGAAGGAGTAGCGGAAGAGATCGCCGACATTAAAGGCGTTGTAACCCCAGAAAGCTTTGATATCAAAGTGCGGGTAAAACGCCGCCTTCGCTGAGTCCACCTGGCTCATGGTGGCAGTGACATACCCGCGCAGCGCCTGGAGATCGGGGCGGCGCGCCAGCAGTTCGAAGGAGAGCGAGGCGGGCAGCGTTTGCTGAAGTTGCGGCAGCGCCACCGGATGAATGTCAGGCATGCTCTGCGCATCCGCGCCAATCAACGCCCGCAGGGTCTCGCGGTAGCGGGTTAACGCGCCGTTCGCTTCCACCAGCTGTTGCTGCGCCGCCAGCCGTTCAGCCTGCGCCCCGGCCAGATCGACGCTATCCTCCAGCCCGCGCGCCGCGCGCTGCTGGTGCGCCTGCTCGGAGAAGCGCGCAATCTCCTGCTGCTCATTGAGCAGGGCGATGCGCGCGAAAGTCGCCTGCATCGCAAAGTAGAGCTGAGCAACGCTGCTGGCGATATCCAGCTCAATTGCCGAAGTCTCGGCCAGCCTCGCATTCTGCTCGCCAATCGCGGCCGCCACGCGCGCGCGATCCGATCCCCAGAGATCGATATTGAGCGATGCGCCCACACCCACCGTATTCAGCGTGTACCACGGACCCTGTTTGTCGACCGGCAGCGAGTAGGCGTAGGGCCAGGTCGCTTTCGCATCCCTGTCCGACACGCGCATATAGTTTTGCGCTGCAACGGCTCCTGCCTGCACGCCCATTGCCGACTGCGCCAGCGCCACCGTTGATTGCGACTGGCCAACGCGCAGCCGCGCCGCCTGCATGGTGGGCGAGTTTTGCAACGCGCGGTTGACCAGCATGGTTAGCTGGCGCTCGTGATAGTTTTCCCACCAGCGCGCTGCGGGCCAGCCGCTGTTCGCCAGATGGATCGCCTGCGCCAGCTGCGCCTTCTGCGGGTTGACGATGGGCACCTGCCCCGGATCGTCCTGCACCAGTGCGCAGCCGGATAACAGCAGCAGACCCAATGCGGCCAGCGTGCCGCAGCGAAAACGCGAAGAGATGATTTTTACGCGCATACCTTACTCTGCCTGTGGCGAATTCAGTGAAGAGGGGGACGGCCACGCCGGCAGGCTGGAGAGCGCCTGCATCAGCGGTGGACCATAGGGGTTTGCCGTATCGGCGTGAAGTACCGTCAGGGGCGGTTTCGGCTGCGCATGATCGATAGCCGCAGCGTAGGCCTCAACATACCCGGCGCAGCGGGATAAAAAGGGATCGTCCGCCGCGGCATACAATCGATAGCCTTCACTCAGGCGCACCAGCTCCTGCGCGCTGGCAAAGGTTTCGCCGCGCGGCCAGGCTTTCGCCTCTGCATGGGGATGTGCCCAGGTGTTGAGCGGCTCGGCGGCCACGCGGTTGAGCAGCGCATCGCTCTCGGTCAGGCTGGCAAACAGCGCCGGTGTCGTGGATTCCCGATCGGTTGCCCGCATCAGCCCGGCAATGCGCCGGTAGAGGCGCGCGAGGCTGGCTTTGAGCTGCGGCGCTTCGCTGTCCGGCCATAAATAGAGGTGGATCAGCGACGAGACCAGCACGCCGAGCAGAATACCGATCACCCGGTCGCGAAGCTCGGTTAAGTTGGTGAGCGGGCCAAACCAGCTTAAAAAGGCCAGCGCAAAGGTAAAGCCAAGCTGAATGCCGGCATAAGCAATGCGCTCAGAACCGCCCGCCAGCCAGGCGGCCAGCGCCATCACCGGCAGCGCCATCGCCAGCAGACCGACTAGCGACTCTGTCCACGGTTGAATAAAAATAATCAGCAGCAGCGCCAGCAGGGTCGCCAGCAGCGCGCCGCCAATGCGCAGCGCGATCTTCTGCATCGTCGCGCCAAGCCCGGGCTGCGCCACGATCACGCAGCTCAGCATAATGGTATGGATCCCCTGCCAGTCCGTCGCCGTATAGAAGAGATAGCAGATCAGCGTCGCCAGCACGGTTTTCAGGGTGAAATGCAGATAAGCCGGGTTGTGCCAGGCATCCGGCGGCATTAAGGCGATCTTCTCCCCCTCGCCGGGCGGTAAAGCAACCTCCTCATCACGCAGAAGCGAGGTCATCAGCGCGGCAACCTCGCGCACGATCACATCCTGCTCATGTTCAACGGACAGGGAGGCTGCCTGCACAGGCGGCAGTTTGCCCTCCTCCACCTGCTGCGCCAGTGCAAACAGCGCATCGGCAAGCGGCCGCCGCGCCGCATCGTCCGCTCCGGGTTGCAGGAGCGCAATCAGTTGATAACTGCGTAGCGTAAATGCCATCACGCTCTGCCACTTCTGCTGATTATCAGCCATTTCCGCGCTGGAGAGCCGCGCCAGCTTGTAGAGCGTATGCAGTTGCGCAACCTGGCGGGCAATGGCGCTAAAAGTGGGTCGGGTCTGTTCGAGGGAGTCAGCATCGGTTTGCGTCAGGCAGGCCGCCGTCTGGCGCAGCATCGCGGCGAGCGCGCTTTTGAACTGCCAGCCAGGAAAGGCCTGCGCAAAACAGGCATTGACCAGCAGCGTCACCACAATCGCGCTATTGATCGCCACCCACAGCCACAGCAGCAGTCGCACCAGGATCTCGCTCTGCCCGGTCATGGAGGGAAAAGTTTGCGCATAAATCACCGCCAGCGCCACGACAAAAAAGGCCAGCCCCAGCTTGCCCATAATGCGCATCAGATAGACGGCGAGGGCGAAGAGCAGCACCGAGGCGACAAGGCGCACCAGCGGATAGTCATAAGTCCACTTGATAATCAGCAGCACGCCGCCCAGCACCAGCGTCACCACCAGGAAAAAGGCGACGCTGACCAGCGAAATCATCACCACGTTAGGCTGGCTGACATAGAAGACCACGATCAGCGCTATCGCCAGAAAGGGGATCTGTAGGCTCATAAACAGCGCAATCAGGATCGCGCAACTGATTGTCATGCGCAGGGTGTAGTTGCCCCGCCCCGGCGTGGCGCGCAGCTCTTTTTGCAGATAACTCCAGGCGCGCTCCATCCCGATGCTCACTGCGGTTTGAGGGTAACGCTTGCGGAAGCGCCCATACGGAACAGCGCCGGATCGGGGTGCTCAACGGCGATTTTTACCGGGAAGCGCTGCGAGACATGCACCCAGTTAATGCTTTTTGGCACAATCGGCAAGCCGCCAATCACCGTTCCGCCCTCCGGCAGCACGCCAAACCCGACCGACTCGACGCGGCCGCTAAAGCGCTGGCTGTGGTCGGTCATTACGGTGATCTCTGCTGGTGTCCCGGCGCGAATGCCCTGCAGATCGGTTTCGCGGAAATTGGCCACCACATACCAGCGGTCATCATCCATCAGCGTAAAGACCGGTTTCAACGCCGAGGCGTACTGGCCGACCGTGGTTTTCAGCGCCACCACTACACCGTTAAAGGGCGCGCGCACCTCGGTAAACTCGAGATGCAGCTCTGCCAGCGCAATCTGCGCCAACGCCCCTTCCCGCTGTGCCACCATCGCATCGACGCCGAGCACCGCCGAGGCTGCCTGGCTGGCCTGAAGTTGGATCGCGGCAAGCTCAGAGCGGGCGGCTTTCTCCGCCGTGCGTGCCTGATCCAGCTCCTCCTGCGAAGCGAACCCTTGCGGCACCAGCGGCTCCAGCCGGCTACGCGTTGAGCGGGTCTGATCGACCAGCGCCTGCGAGCGCGCCACCGCGGCGGCAACAGACTGCGCGTTATACTCCTGCGCTTTAATGGTGCGCCCGGTCAGGGTGATTTGCGCATCGAGCGCCGCCAGCCGCGATTTTGCATCCGCCAGCATCGCCTGGTAAGGTCGCGGGTCAATGCGAAACAGCAGATCGCCTTTTTTCACGCGCTGGTTGTCGCGCACAGGCATCTCGACAATGCGCCCCGTCACTTCCGGCACGACATCGATCGTATCGGTGTAGACATAGGCATCGTTGGTTTGCGGAGAAGTCTGCAGATGCCAGATCACCGCAATCAGCGCCACGATAGCGCCAATCACGATGAGCAGCAGCGGCCACTTTTTCCGTAACAGCGTTGGGCTGGAATCAGTCATAGGCCTTCATATCTGAAAAAGTAAGAACCAGAAAAGCGCGGCAAAGAGAAACAGCAGAGCCAGATAGCTTACAACCAGCGGCGAAAAACGCGCCTGCCAGCCTTTACGCACAATCAGCAGATGACACGGGATGAGCAGCAGCGCCGCGGCGAGAAAACAGAAAAACCAGGCGGGAAATGAGGCGCCCAGCACAGGGATAGCGGGCGGCAAGGCGCAGCCAGTGAGTAAGCAGCAAGGTACAAGCGCGGCCCCGCGCAGACGTTTTGCGATCCCTTTCACAGCCATGCTCCTGCGCGCGAAATCATCGTCACTGACACGTTTTCTCCATCCTGTAGATAAATATTGCGCTTACGATGCGTGCAGCACGCCCGAATCAGATGATGGGCAACCTTTGCACGCGGTGATTATAAACTGCTGCGCCAGAAAATATAACGTTGACGCTACATTTCCGCTTTTTTGCATAACCGTCAGGCAAATCTCAAAAGCAACATCCGCTTCCGCACAGAATCATCTGCCTGGCGGCAGAATAAACCCAGGCACTTTTAACAATAACCAAACCACTCTTTTAAGCTGCCGACAATCAGTGAACGGAGCGCGGCGTCATCCTCGTTTTCGCGCCAGAACAGCATCAACGAGTGCAGGTTATTAAATTCATCATTGTTGACATCGAGTGCGACCACCCGCTTTGCTAACAGCTCCGGGCGCGCAATATGATCCGGTACGCAGGCGATACCGAGCCCCTTTTTCGCCAGCATTGCGCTCAAGGTGTAATCCGTTACCAGCATCGCCTCTGCCGGGGCGTGCAGCGGATAGCGGTGGTCATTATTTTCATCCGGAAAAGCGGGATAGATGAGCGTCTCGCCATCCAGTTGAAAGACGTCAATTTGGCTCTGCTGCGCCAGCCCGTGCTGCGGATGGGCAATAAGCATGGTTTGCAGATCGCCCACCACGCAGCCCTGTAACCCACAAGGCATGACCGGTAGATGCAGCCCCAGCACATAGTCGACGCGCCTGGCGCATAAGCTCGCCTCGGTGTCATATAAATCGGTATGGATAACATGCAGCAGCATCCGCGGATAGGCTGCCTTCACGGTGAGTAAAATATCGGCCACCACCTCTGCCGGAATGAGTTCATTAAAGGCCAGCCTGACTATTTCCGGTTCGCGGCGTGTTTGTAACGATAAGGAGAAGGCCTCCAGCCGCTGCCAACTGTTCACCATTGATTTTGCTTTCGGCAGCAGTCGTTTGCCGTTGCTGTTAATTTTGACTACTGACCCATTACCGCGCGTGTGAAATAAGGTGTAGCCGAGAATACCCTCCAGCTCTTTTATCCAGCGGCTAATTGTTGATTTCGAGCGATTCATCCGTTGCCCGGCTTGCAGAAAACTGCCTGTTTCCGCGGCGGCGACAAACGCACAGAGCGCCTTATTTTCAATAAACAGATCGTTTTTTTTCATGCTGTTTGTGTCCTTACCTCTTCTCATTATGGGGATGAGCCTGACGCCGGGCGTCTGCTGCTCATCTCACAGGAACAGGTTTAAGATTTTTTTTATTGCAACACATTGATATAGGTCACTTTCAACCTACTCTGCCGGAGGGGTGCAGGCGTGCTGTTAACATGGCAATAAAGATAATTACAAACTGAAAAGCATATAGCTAATTAGAGTCAAAAGACGTTATTAATTGTCAATAAACCGCATCGCTTAGGTATTAGCTGATAAGTAAATAAATACTATTTTAAGAAAGGACTGCACATACATCCTTAAGAAAACGTCACCTGTTGCATAAACGAAACTTGTTACCAGCGGGAAAGTTTTATTATTGCCACAACTCCCTATTACTGTGGCTATTTTGCGTGTAGCGAATTTGTATCGCTATTCGCTTCTGCTTATTATCGCGACGAACGTTATTATTCCCACCTTTTTAACTGGAGAACGCAATATGGTTTTATTTAAACCTACGGGTACGCTACAGAGAATTATTAAAGTGAGTCTGTTATCCGCATTAATTAGCACCTCGCTTACCGCCACGGCAGCGAAGGATGTGCCGAACGATCCCAATGATCGGCCGACCCCTGCCGATATCATCATTATGAATGCCGATATCCGCACTTCCGATGCCGCCAAACCGCGCGCGCAGGCGCTGGCGATTAAAGATGGCAAATTTATCGCGGTGGGCAGCCCGCACTATATCAAGCTGCTGCAAAGCGCAAAGACAACCGTGATCGATGCAAAAGGTAAAACGGTGATCCCGGGGTTGATTGACGCCCACACGCACCTGATTGCCGGGATCGATCTCATCAGCGGGGTCGACCTGTTTGGCATCAGCAGCAAACAGACGTGGCTGAAGATGATCAAGGAAAAAGTGGATGCCCAACCGAAGGGTAGCTGGATCTTCGGCGGACGCTGGGACGCCACCTTAACCGCAGAGAAAACGCTGCCAACGGCGGCCGACCTCGACAAAATCGCACCCGATAACCCGGTTGCGCTGGTGGACGTCGATTACCACACCATGTGGCTGAACAGTAAAGCGCTGGCGGAGCTGGAGATCACCGATAAGACGCCCGATCCGGTCGGCGGAACCATTCAGCGGGATAAAAATGGCAAAGCGACCGGTATCCTGCTGGAGAACGCCCTGGATATCTACAACCGCTCGCCAAAAGTGATTGCCGCGCAGGGGGATAAAAGCGAGGGATTGCGCAAGGTGATGGCGCACTTCAACAGCCTCGGCGTCACCGGTGCCCATGATATGTGGACCAACTCAGGCGATATCTACACCGATATGCTGAAAAAAGGTGGCTTCCCGATGCGCATCTGGTTCGGCTATATGGTTGATACCAGTGAAAAGAACAGTGGTGAAGAGGCGTGGAAAGCGCAGGCCGATAAGCAAAAAGAGATGAATACTTTTGCCGCCGATAAAGAAAAAGCGATCGGTAAAGGGCCGCAGTTCCGCTACGGCTACCATAAATATTTTATGGACGGCACCCTGATGAACCACACCGCCTTCCTGCATGAGCACTACTCCGACCGTCACGATCACTACTTCGGCACCCCACTCTATACCCAGGAGAAGATGAATGAGATGGTGCAGCGCTCCCATCAATATGGCTTCCCGGTGGCCATTCATGCCATCGGCGATAACGCCGTGACGATGGCGCTGGAGGCATATCGCAACAGCCCGCAGGGCAAGGATAAAATTAACCGTATCGAACATATTGAGCTGACGAAGTACGCCAATATCGAGAAGTTCGCGCAGAATGGCATTGTGCCATCGATGCAGCCCGATCATGCCATTGCCCCTAATTACCTGGAGACCCGTCTGGGTAATGAGCGCCTGAAGCGCGGCTATGCCTGGCAATCGCTGCTAACCGCGGGTGGGCACCTGGTATTCGGTAGTGACTGGCCGACGGCAAAAGAGAATCCAATGACGCAGCTGGGCGATGCCGTGTTACGCCTTAAAGATGGCAAGGTCTGGTATGGCGAAAACGCCCTCACCTTCGACGAAGCGCTCTACGCCTACACCATGGCGCCAGCAAAAATCAGCGGCTGGGATAAAGAGATAGGCTCGATTACCGTCGGCAAGTGGGCTGATTTCGCCATTGTTGACGGCAAGATCAACGATCCGGTGCCGCAGGATATCCGTAACTGGAAGATTGCAGAGACCTGGTTTGCCGGGGAGAAGGTCTACGATAGCGCTCAGAAAAAAGCGTAATCTCCCCTTTTCACACGCGGAGCAGGCTTCGCGTGTGAAGCAAATGCACCAGGCCAGATTCAGATTTTTCACATCAGGGCAAGAAGTTGCCTGGCTGCCTCACCGCCGCTCTGCTTGTTTTCTCCTCTGGCCTGAAAAAAAATAGAGGGTGAGTAATCACCTATCGGAACCTCTTTTCCAGGATGGAAAACCATGCATATTCTTCTGTTTTGCAGCGCCTTTAATGGCCTGTCACAACGCTTTTTTGTCGAACTCGTCGATGCAGGACACCAGGTCACCATTGAGGTGTTTACCGGTGATGAGGCGCTTGAACAGCGTCTTGAGGCGAACCCGCCGGATATTATCATCGCGCCTTTTCTGAAACGGGCAATCCCCGATCGCGTCTGGCAACGTTACCGATGCTTTATTCTGCACCCGGGTATTGTCGGCGACCGCGGGCCGAGCTCCCTTGACTGGGCGATCCTCGAAGGGTGGCATGAATGGGGGGTGACACTGCTGGAAGCCAATGCGGTGATGGATGCGGGCGACATCTGGGCGACCCGCACCTTTCCCCTGCCGCCGCTGGCGAAGAGCCAGATTTACCGCCATCGGGTTACCGATGCCGCCGTCGCCTGTTTGTGGGAGCTGATCGCGAAGTTACAGCAAGGCCAGCAACATGGCGACCCGCTCGATTATGCACGCGCCACAACGCGCGGCCGTGAAAGATCCCTGTTGCCGCTGAGCGCCCGCACCCTTGACTGGCAGAGCGATCCGACCGATCTGCTGCTGCGTAAAATCCGCGCCAGCGACAGCCTGCCCGGCGCGCCGACACAATTAGCCGGCGTGCCGGTGCGGGTCTTTAACGCCTGGCAGGCAGAGGCGACTGTCGCCAGCCGACGCGTGCGTGCAGGGGAGATTTTCGCCCGCTCTGACGATGCGCTCTGTGTGGCAACGCTTGATGGTGCGCTGTGGATCGGCCACCTGCGCCGCAGTGACGATCACGCCATCGCCAGGGTCAAACTTCCCGCCGCCGTCGCGCTGCGGGAGGAACTGGCCGCCCTCTCCTCGCTGCCGGTGCTCGATGCGCAGCACCCCAACAAGCCCCGGCTTGAGATACGCGGGCGCATCGCCATTCTCCATTTCCCGCTGCTCAACGGCGCGTTTACCGTCCATGACTCACAGATCCTCACCGCGCTCTTTGCCCGTGCCGCAACAGAACGCGACGTGGACGCCATTGTGCTGGCCGGTGGAGATGATTTCTGGTCAAACGGCATTGAGCTTAACTCCATCCATGTGGCGGATAACTCTGCCGAAGAGGGGTGGGCCTCGATCAATGCGATTGATGACTTTGCCGAAGCGATCCTCACCTGTCGCGATAAGTTGGTGATAAGCGCGGTCAATGCTAATGCCGGCGCAGGCGGTGCGATGCTGATGCTGGCGGCCGATCGGGTTTTTATGCGCGCAGGCGTGGTGATTAATCCGCATTACAAAACCATGGGGCTGCACGGGTCGGAGTTCTGGACCTTAACGCTGCCATGGCGTGCAGATGCGCAAGCGGCGGTGGCGCTGAGTGAAAACTGCCTGCCAGTCAGCGCCAGGCAGGCAGCGGCGCTCGGCCTCGTCGATGCTGTACTCAATGTCTCGCGCGAGGCGTTTCTTGAGACGGTGGTAAGCCATGCCAGTGCGCTTATTGCGCCTGCCGCCCTGCCCGATGCGCTTACGGCAAAAGCGCGCGCGCAGGAGGAGATGCGCCGTGGGCGTCCTCTGGATGCGTATCGCCGGGAGGAGCTTGTCAGAATGAGAGGCAACTTCTTCGCGGACGATCTGCACTTCTCCTCGCGCCGCACGGCCTTTGTGATGAAGCAGCCGCCCTGTAAAACACCGCAACATCTGCAGCGCCATAATGCCGCCGTGGCAGCGAGCTTCGCCGGAGAGCGACGTGATAAAAGTGAGGAGGAAGTTTGACGCTGGCATCACCAGCGACTATAGATTTCTGCATGTCCTATACCGTTATCAAGGAGCGTTTTACATGGCTGATTCTGAACTGAACTATTACACAACCCTGGCCGAAGCCATTGACGCGGCGCGCGAAGCGTTTATCGCTAACAACCCTGACGTCGATGAAGATGACCTCAATGTGCAACAGTTCAATGTCCAGAAGTACGTGCTGCAGGATGGCGATATCGTCTGGCAGGCAGAATTTTTTGCCGACGAAGAGCAGCCTGGCGAATGCCTGCCGATGTACAGCGGCGAAGCAGCACAGAGCGTCTTTGATGGCGACTTTGACGAGATTGAGATCCGTCAGGAGTGGTTAGAAGAGAACACCCTGCACGAGTGGGATGAGGGCGAATTCCAGCTCGAGCCGCCGCTGGATACCGAAGAGGGTCAGGCTGCGGCAGACGAGTGGGACGAGCGTTAATTACTCATAGGGGCCGTGCTGGGCGTCTATCGGCAGCAGCAGGGTGTCAAACACCAGCGACAGCGGCAGATCCAGCACGGTCAGGAAGCGCCATGAGGAGTCACGTACATCCCACTGCACGCCGGGGTAGTACTGGTTCCCGTGGCCCTGGCCTGGGATCGTCCGGCTGACAATGCTGCCGCAGCCGCTTAACACGCACACCATGACCATTACCAGCATCACTCTCACCGCGTTCCCCTTCTGATTATGCAGATAAAAAAATACCGGCTAATGCCGGTATTTTCTTAATGATGGCCTATTTTGCCTTCAGCGCCAGTGGATTAAGCGACAACGTTTCGTAGTGCTTCACCCAGGACAAATAGCGCTCTGGTGATTCCCAGACGCGATAGTGCAGGCGTGAGAGCGTCACCGGGTCGCTTAACAGCACCAGACGACGATCGCGGTTGAGCTTCTCAGGCGTCTCATTCAGCGCCTGCTCAACGTGACGGTCGCGGGCAATCTCCAGCACATGGCTGGCGCGGTGACGCGCGGTCGCCATGGCCGTCGCCAGTGCGTTGAAGGAGGGATTAAACACGGCGTGCATAAACCCATCTTCCAGCGAGCGTGAGCGGTTCAGCTCCAGATAGCGATCGGTGTCGACCAGCACCTGCGGCGGAGAGTACTCTTCCGGGATCAGGAACAGCTTCCAGCGTTTGGTGCGCAGACCGACCGTTGAGCGGCTCGAGATCACCGACACGAACGGCGAGAGGATCAGCGAGAAGACGATCGGTGCCAGCCAGAAAAGGAAGCGCAGATCCAGCCATGCCATCCCCACTGCCCACACCAGGCCGAGCAGCAGCTGCGAGCCGTGACGCATAAAGGCTTCACCCCACGGGGTGGAGTCATCATCACGCTGCGGCGAGTTCCACACCACTTCCCAGCCGAGGAAGGCGCTGACTACGAACACCGTATGGAACAGCATACGTACCGGCGCCAGCAGCACGGAGAAGAGCACTTCCAGCAGCAGCGAGAGCGTGACGCGGAAGAAACCACCGTACTCTTTCGGCCCTTTGCACCAGACAAGGATGATACTCAGCAGCTTCGGCAGGAAGAGCAGCACCATAGTCGAGGCAAACAGCGCAATCGCCAGTTCCGGACGCCACTGCGGCCAGACCGGGAAGAGCTGGCGTGGCTGCAGGAAGTACTGCGGCTCGGTCAGCGCATGCACCACCTGCAGTGCCGTTGAGAGCGCAAGGAACATAAACCACAGCGGTGCCGAGAGATAGGACATCACGCCGGTCAGGAACACTGCACGGTGAACCGGGTGCATCCCTTTCACGAGGAACAGACGGAAGTTCATCAGGTTCCCGTGACACCAGCGGCGGTCGCGTTTCAGCTCATCAAGCAGGTTCGGCGGCAGCTCTTCATAAGAGCCAGGCAGATCGTAGGCAATCCATACCCCCCAACCGGCGCGGCGCATCAGCGCAGCTTCCACAAAGTCGTGGGAGAGGATTGAGCCTGCAAACGAGCCTTCACCCGGCAGCGGTGCCAGCGCACAGTGCTCGATAAACGGCTGCACGCGGATAATGGCGTTGTGACCCCAGTAGTGGGACTCCCCCAACTGCCAGAAGTGCAGACCGGCAGTAAAGAGCGGCCCGTAGACGCGGGTAGCGAACTGCTGGCAGCGCGCATAGAGCGTGTCCATACCGGACGCACGCGGTGAAGACTGGATGATACCGGCGTTCGGGTTGGCTTCCATCAGGCGCACCAGCCCGGTCAGGCAGTCGCCGGTCATCACTGAGTCCGCATCCAGCACCACCATGTAGCTGTACTGGCTGCCCCAGCGACGGCAGAAGTCATCGATGTTGCCGCTTTTACGTTTCACACGACGGCGGCGGCGGCGGTAGAAGATCTGCCCTTCGCCCTGCACTTCGGCGATCAGCTCCATCCAGGCTTTTTGCTCTGCAACGCAGATATCCGGGTTGTAACTGTCGCTCAGGATATAGACATCGAAGTGCTTCTCCTGGCCGGTGGCTTTCACCGACTCCCAGGTGGCGCGCAGGCCGGCGAAGACGCGATCGACGTCTTCGTTACAGATAGGCATGATCAGCGCCGTGCGATGTTCCGGATTCAGCGGTTCATCGCCCACCGTCGAGGCGGAAATACTGTATTTATCCCGCCCGATCAGCAATTGCAGGAAGCCCATCAACGCCGTCCAGAAGCCGGCCGAGACCCAGCAGAAGAGGACAGCGAAGAGGATCAGTATCCCGGTCTGCAACACATACGGCAGCAGCTGCATAAAGGAGACCCACAGATCCTGGCCCGCCATATCGACAGGGTTGATCAGTGCCCAGCCCTGGTAAGGCAGGATGGTTTTCATGTACCAGGTCGCGACGACGGTCTGTGCCAGCGTCAGCAGCAGCAGGATGTAGCGACGAATCGAACCGACCGTACGCCACTTCTCTTCCTGAACCTGCTCCTCTTTGGTCAGACGCGACATATAGCGCGGCAGAACTTCGCGGCCGCGCAGGCGATCCCAGAAACGACCAAGGGGGTTGGTGCGCCAGGGATCCGGGAACATGGAGGAGCGTTTCGCTTTCGGCATGGCCTGCAGCTGCGCGCGTCCTTCGTCATCCTTGATCAGTTGCCCTTGTGCCAGCGACTCCGGCCAGCTGTTCTCCAGCCGCGCGGCCACCGAACCCAGCGGCGTGTCATCTTCACGCTTCCAGTCCGTGTGCTCCGCGTCCAGCGCTTCATGCACGCCGCGAATCGAATCCGTCGGCAGCGCTGCTTTCTGCTCCGCAGGGAGCGGCAGCGCGTCGATATACTCAGTTATCTTATTCATTGGCAGGTAGCTGATAGCTCCAGGTTTCACTCAGGGGCTGATCGGCGTTGACCAGCGCCGCGCGCATATCCGTGGTTTTCTTCGGATCTTTGACCTTCACGCGCAGCGTCAAACGCCAACCTTGGGTCACTGGATTATAGCGAACGGCGTTTTCAACGATCTCACCGTTATCGCCAATGCTCGCCTGCGCCGTTACCGGCGTATCCTGCGGCAGTTTTTTCATATCCTGGCCGGTAAAGTCGATCACGAACGCGATGGTACCGTCCGGCTGGCGGATAAGGTTGGACTGCTTCACATCACCCGTTGAACGACGAGTCTGCTTAACCCAGGCATTATCCGGCGCATGCAGTTTATCTTCGTCACGGCTAAAGGTGATGGTGTACTTGAAGTTCATCTCTTTGCCCGGCTCCGGCAGCTGATCCGGTGTCCAGTAGGCAACGATGTTGTCGTTGGTTTCGTCGTTGGTCGGGATTTCCACCAGCTCGACTTTCCCTTTGCCCCACTCACCTTTCGGCGTGACCCACGCGCTCGGGCGCTGGTCGTAGCGGTCATCGATATCTTCGAAACGGGAGAACTCACGGCCACGCTGCAGCAGACCGAAGCCCTGCGGGTTTTCCATCGCATAGCTGCTGACGGCCAGGTGTTTCGGGTTGTTCAGCGGACGCCAGATCCACTCGCCGTTGCCGGCCAGCATCGACAGACCGTTGGAGTCATGCAGCTCAGGACGGTAGTTGATTGCCGGCGAGGGCTGAGACGGCCCGAACAGGAACATACTGGTCAGCGGCGCAACGCCCAGTTTGCCCACTTTGTCACGCAGGTAGACTTTAGACTGGACATCAACCACGCTGTCGCGGCCCGGAATAATGACAAAACGGTAGGCGCCGGTAGCACGCGGGGAGTCGAGCAGCGCATAGATGGTCAGACGCTTGTCGGTCGGTTTCGGACGCTCGATCCAGAACTCCTTAAAGCGCGGGAACTCTTCGCCGGAAGGCAGCGCCGTATCGATCGCTAGCCCGCGCGCGGAGAGACCATAGACCTGGCCCGCGCCAATCACGCGGAAGTAGCTCGCGCCCAGCATGCTGACGATTTCGTCGTTTTTATCTTTGCTATTGATGGGGTAAAGCACTTTGAAACCGGCAAAGCCGAGATCCTTAACGGTATCTTTGTCGTGCTGAATGTTGCCGAAGTTGAAGTAGTCCGGGCTGTACTTAATCTGGTGCACGGCGGTCGCGGTCACTTCGTTGATGGTTACCGGCGTGTCGAAGTACATCCCCTGATGATAGAACTCAAGCTTGAACGGTGTATTGGTCTTGTTCCAGTAAGCTTTATCATGGTTGAACTGAATTTGTTGATAGTCCGCATATTTCATGTCGCGGAACAGTGAGGGCAGATTGCTTTTGGGTGCTTCATAGCTCTTGCCAGCCAGGGATTGCGCCTGTTTTGCGACATCGTCGATAGAAAAGGCCCAGCCTGATGACGTATAAAGTGACAACAGTACTGCTGCCCCTACCCAATGCATTTTCATCATTCGTAATTTAGGTTTCATAATAACTAAGCACTTCCCCCTTTGTGTGCTTAAATCGATCCGATCCATTTTAATGGAAACTCTGGCAATCCGACAACCGAATCCCTGCTTTGTTCTCAGGTACCGTTCATTGATTAAACAAATGCATCCGGCCCCCCATTTCCTTTTGCAGTCTTATCCTGGAGACAGGTTATCTGACATAGTGTAGGGTTGGTTTGGAATGTAATCATTATTTGTCTTATGGATAAGACGAAAAGTCTGAGAATGCACGGAGATATATGTCTAAATCCCCCGCACAACGTGAATATTTCCTTGATTCCATCCGCGCGTGGTTAATGCTGCTTGGGATCCCGTTCCACATTTCCCTCATTTACTCGAGCCATATGTGGCATGTCAACAGCACCTACCCGTCATGGTGGCTGACGCTGTTTAACGACTTCATTCACGCCTTTCGCATGCAGGTCTTTTTCGTCATTTCGGGCTACTTCTCTTATATGCTCTACCTGCGCTACCCGCTGAAACGCTGGTGGAAAGTGCGCGTCGAGCGCGTAGGCATTCCCATGTTGACGGCTATTCCACTGCTGACGTTGCCGCAATTTATTATGTTGCAACATGTTAAGGAGAACACCGCTAACTGGCACACCCTCTCTCCTTATGACAAATTCAATACGCTGTCATGGGAATTGATCTCCCATTTATGGTTCCTGTTAGTGCTCGTAATATTAACGACGATCAGCTTGTGGTTATTCCGCGCCATCAAAAACAACGCCGATCGCCTGCTTAACAACATTTCTCTCGGCAAGCTTTCTGTCTGGTTCCTGCTATTGGGGCTCGCCTGGGCGGCATTTCGCCGCGGCATTTTCCTCTTCTATCCGGAAATATTGCGCGACGCGCTGTTTAATTTCACCGTGATGCAGACGCTGTTTTATATCCCCTTCTTCCTGCTTGGCGCGCTGACCTTTATCAGCCCGCGTCTGAAGAGCCTTTTTGTCACGCCATCGCCATGGTGCATGGTGGGTTCGACGCTGGCCTTTATCGCTTACCTGCTCAATCAGCGCTACGGCAGCGGCGAGGGGTGGATGTATGAAACCGAGGCGGTGATCACCATGCTGATGGGCTTCTGGATGGTGAATGTGGTCTTTTCGCTTGGCCACCGCTTGCTCAATTTCCAGTCCGCGCGCGTCAGCTACTTCGTTAACGCCTCGCTCTTTATCTACCTGGTGCATCACCCGCTGACGCTGCTGTTCGGCGCGTGGATCACGCCGCATATTCAGTCGAACGTAGTGGGCTTTTTTACCGGGCTGGTGTTTGTGATTGGCATTGCCATCGTGCTGTATGAGATCCACCTGCGCATTCCGCTGCTGCGCTTCCTCTTCTCCGGCAAACCGCAGGAGAAGACGGCGAAATCACCGGTGCAGGCCGGGTAAAACCGCTGGCTGCTCTGATCTCAGAGCAGCCACTCTACCGGCAACCAGTAGACCAGGCGCACGAGAATGCGCTGCCACAGGCGGGTTTGCGGCTCCTTTTTCAGCACAATCTCCTCGCCATCCTGCTGCTCAATCCAGTTGATACGACCAAATCGATCGAGGCGTAGTTGCCAGGTGATATCTTTCTGGCTGCGCAGAAAACGGTGATGGATCTGCTTTGCCAGCGTTTCGCTGTCGATGACAAAGCCCATCTCGGTATTCAGCACCGCGGAGCGCGGGTCGAAATTAAACGAGCCGATAAAGACCTTTTCACCGTCAATACTGAAGGTCTTCGCATGCAGACTGGAGCCGGAGTTACCGGTTAAACCGCGGTCATGCACCGGATGAATGGGCGCTTCCCCACGCGTCGGTTTCAGTTCATAGAGCTCAATGCCGTGGCGCAGCAGTTTTTTACGCCAGCGCGCATAGCCGGCGTGCACTACCGTGACATCATTGGCGGCGAGAGAGTTGGTCAGAATGGCGATTTTCACCCCTTTACGCGCCAGCTGTAGCAGCAAGGCAACGCCCGCGCGCCCCGGCACAAAGTAGGCAGAGATAATGTCGATCTGCCGGTCCGGTTTACCCATCACGTTCAGCAGTCGCTGCGGCAGTAACGTGTGCTCGCGCGCTTTGCCCTCCCCTTTACGCGGGTCGTCGCTCAACAGACGCGTTTTCGCCCACAGCAGCGGCAGCGTGCCGTTTTCAAGATGCGCGGCGAAATGCGTGGAAGCGAGCCTCTCCTGGTAGCGCACGGCGGTGATATCTTCCCGCCAGCTCTCCGGCAGGCGAATGCGTTCGGCAATCTCCTCCGGCGACAGCGAGAGTACGCTGCGCAGCGATGAGACCGAGGCGGAGTTCCAGTAGCGCAAGAAATCCCGCTCGACCTCTTTCACCACCGGGCCGACCGCCATCACATCGAGATCGGTAAACAGCGGCTCTTCGCCGATCCCAAAATAGGCATCGCCGATATTGCGCCCGCCGACCAGCGTCACCACGCCATCGACGGTGAAACTTTTATTATGCATCCGCCGGTTAAGGCGCGCGAAATCCGTTAAATAGCCGAGCGCGCGCAGGGAGCGAAAGGAGAAAGGGTTAAACAGCCGCACCTCAATATTGGGGTGGTTATCGAGCTGGCGCAGGACGCCATCCATGCCGAGGGTGTTGTTGTCATCCAGCAGCAGACGCACCTTCACGCCGCGATCGGCGGCAGCAAGCAGTGCCAGCATCAACAAGCGACCGGAGGTGTCATCCTCCCAGATGTAGTACTGCACATCGAGCGTGCGCTCGGCCAGCTCCGCTAACCGGTAGCGGGCGACAAAAGCGTCCATACTGTCATCGAGAATATGCAGACCGCAAAGACCGGGGTGCGCCTCACAAACGGGTGCAACGGCGCGCCCAAGCCGGGAATCAGCGTGCAGGGTCGGCACCGTGTTGGGTGAGTAAGCGTTGATAGAGTCGCAGAGTTTCATCGTCATAGCAGACAAAGTATATCTGCCGTAACAGAGAATAGCGGGTTAGATAATCCGAAACGGTGTTGATGGCGATCTCCGCCGCGGCCGCTTTCGGGTAACCGTAGACGCCGGTGCTGATAGCAGGAAAGGCAATAGAGGCGTAGCCGTTGGCATCCGCCAGTTTCAGGCTGTTGCGATAGGCATCTTCAAGCAGATGGGCTTCGTTATCATTCCCGCCGCGCCAGACCGGCCCAACCGCGTGGATCACCGCTTTAGCGTTAAGGTTACCCGCGGCGGTAATCACCGCATGACCCGGCGGGCACTCGCCCTGCTGCTGGCGAACCTGTTTGCACGCCTCAAGCAGCGCCGGACCGGCTGCGCGATGAATCGCGCCATCAACACCGCCGCCGCCGAGTAAAGACGCGTTAGCGGCGTTAACAATAACATCCACCTCAAGGGTCGTAATATCCCCCTGAATAACCTGCATACGTGATTCCATTATGGCTCCCTTGTCGGTGCAATACCGAGAACATGCACTAAGTGTATCCTGGCGCAACGGAAATGGTGGAGCCGCAAGCCAGCCGGCAGGAAATATTGTCCGGAAGAGAGGGAAAGCGAGCGCTGAACTACGCTTTTTTCGCTGCTGCCGCGCGGGATGAATCACCCCGGGAAGCGAGCCACAGGCCGCTGTTTTTCATGGCATAGCCAAACAGCAGGCCCACCGCCAGCGAAGGGACTACCACTCTCCAGTCGCCCTGTCCGGCAAAGGTGGCGCAGGCGCCAATAAAGGTGCCAGGAACAAAGGAGAGCAGCAGGTTTTTGGCCTGCAGACACATCAGAAACGCCACCACGCCGGTCATCAGATAGCCCACAATCTCAAGATGGGGAGCCAGCGCGCTGCCGTACATAATCACCAGCGCCCAGATGACGCCGCTCATCACCGTGCAGGCAGAGATTGCCAGCCCCTTCAGCCCGCCCTGCGGACAGGCAAAATAGGCCGTACAGCCGAGAAAACCGGCCCAGCTTAATAGTCCTGAGGAGACGGCAACCCAGCCCCAGAGGCCGGAGAGGATACCTGTCGTCAATGCGAGTGCGAAGAGTCTGTTCATGGCGCGCATCATAGCAGATACGCGCCGCAGCAAAGTGATATTCACCACATAAATTTAAACAACGAAATCATCGTTGCAAATTATTTGTGACTCAGATCACTCTTCGCTATCTGATTCTTCCTGAAGCTCTTCCCACATGGCGGCAATCGCATCGCGGGAAAGTTCGGCCAGCGTGCGCCAGAAAGGCGTAGTAGCGTGGGCTTCTACTTTGCCAAAGAATGTACCGCACCACGGCAGCAGGTACTCCGCAAAGAGGGTTTCCAGCGCTTCACTCTCATCTTCCGCAGAGTGATCTTCCAGCCATGAGGCTGCCAGCAGTAGCGTACCGATATGATCCGCAGGCGCGGCGCTCAGCGGCATGCCGCGGCTGGACAAAAACTCACGCACCTCCGCTTCGCTCGCCCCGTCAACCCATGCGCTGCGCAGCGGCGAGACGCGACACTCGTCGCCGACAAACAGCGCGTTGTAATCGGCGGCCAGCGTCTGAGCATCGCAGCTTTTTTGCAGCCGCTGCAGCAGCGCATCCTGCTCAAGCGGCCAGCTCTCTGCCAGCTTTCCTTCGCGGATCATCGTGTAGAGCGGCACCAGCAGCGGGTCCTGCGGCTGACGGTAAAAGAGCGAGCCCAACACGCGGCAGAGAATAGAAAATTCGTTCATTCAGTCGTTCCAGTCAGTATTAAAGTTCAGCAAATTCATCAATCGGCGCCATGCCGCGTGACTCAAGGAAACGCAGCATGCGGCGCGGGGATACGTTCAGGATGCGATCTTCCGGGAAGCCGACCTCATCCAGCACGTTGCGGCACTCCGCAAAGTCGCCCAGCGTAAAGGCGGTGTGCGAGTCGGAGCCGAGCGCCACCCAGCCGCCCGCGTCACGCACGGCAGCGGCAATGGCGCGGCAGTTCGCTTCGCTGCCCTTGCGCGAATGGATAAAGGAGGAGTTGTTAATCTCCAGCGCCACATCATACTTCGCGGCGGCAGCGGCCACGGCCGGGATATCAATCTCAAATTTCGGATTCCCGGGGTGGCTAATAATATGTACGTTGCCGCTGGCGATGGTGGCGATCATCGCCTCGGTATGGCTCGCTTTATCCTGCGGCGGGAACACCGGCTCATGGAAACCGGCGACAATCAGATCGAGCGCGTCGAGCATCGGCCCGGTGCAGTCGATCTCACCGGCGCGGTTTTTGATATTGGCTTCGATACCGCGCAGAATGCCGACGCCGTCGACCAGCCGCGGCCAGATACGCATATTGATAAAGTGCCAGTGGTGCGGAGCATCGGCCATGTCCGGCCCATGATCGGTAATGGCGAAGAGCTTAATGCCTTTGCGTTTCGCTTCGGCAATATAGTCATGCAGCGTGCTGTAAGCGTGGGTGCTGGCGACGGTGTGCATGTGCAGGTCAACGGGGTACATGGCTCACTCCTGTAGTCAATTGCGCAAGAATAGCAGCTATTGTTATGCAGTTTAATGAAAACCCGGCGCGGCCGGGCTTATCTTAGTATCCGCGTGCCCGATCAACACGACCGCTCACCGCCTCACCCCGCTCAAGCTGGCGGATAGTGTGGCAGATATAATTTATCGCTTCCTGCGGACGGGTCACGGCGGCGATGTGCGGGGTGATGGCAACGCGCGGGTGCGCCCACAGCGGGTTGTCAGCGGGTAGCGGCTCTTTGCGGAAGACATCCAGCATCGCGCCCTTCACTTTGCCACTCTCAAGCGCCTGCAGCAGATCCTCTTCCACGAGATGCACACCGCGCGCGAGGTTGAGCAGATAACTCCCCTCTTCCAGCTGCGCAAGCAGAGAGCGATCAATGATGCCTGCGGTCTCCGGCGTGTTGGGCAGCAGGTTGATCACTACTCGTGTGCCATGCAGAAAATCCCCAAACTCTTGCGCGCCAGCAAAACTGGTGACGCCCGGCAGATCTTTTCGGCTGCGGCTCCAGCAGCGCAGCGGGAATCCCCACGGACGGAGCGCTTCGGCGACTTTTGCGCCCAACACCCCGGCGCCAAGAATGCCGACGGTAAAATCTTTATGTGCATACTCCTCAAGCGGTTGCCACTTCGCCTCGCCTTTTAGCGCCTGGTAATCATCGAAACGACGGAACCAGTGCAGCACCTGGCTTACGGCATACTCCTGCATCTGCTGCGCCATGCCGGTGTCTTCAAGGCGAAACAGCGGCACCGAGGCATCAAGCATCTGCGGATGGGCCTTAAGTTGGCCGAGGATCGCATCAACGCCTGCGCCGAGGGCAAACACCGCCTTCAGTTTCCGTCCTGCAAGCATCTCCACAGGTGGATGCCAAACCAGCGCGTAATCGGCGGGAGCGTTATCGCCCGGCGACCAGACGCGGACGCTGGCATCCGGCAGCGCGTCGTGCAGGGCATTCACCCAGAAGGCGTTATCAAATGAGGGGTGATAAAAGAGGATTTCCATCGGCGCTCCGGTCTTGTTGTGGGTGAGGCATTTTTATGCGGCTGATAAGCATAACAAATATCCTCTCCAGCGCATGGGTTAAGTGCCTGGGCGAGAAAAAAAGCGTTTTCAGAACGTTTTAGAAGCAGGTTGTTTGAAGTTTGTCTAAACGCACTACTTTATTGCAAAAGAAGATTGACGCGGTTACGGGTTTTCCCTACATTAGCGCCCGTCCCGACGACATCGGGACAACAATGTGGTGAGGTGTCCGAGTGGCTGAAGGAGCACGCCTGGAAAGTGTGTATACGGCAACGTATCGGGGGTTCGAATCCCCCCCTCACCGCCATTATTCGAAGAAGAGCTCGCATGAAAATGCGGGCTTTTTTTTCGCATGTACCTCCGCGCGAGGGGGGATGAGAATCCCCGACCGGGGTTCGACAACGGGCGACAGCCCGTTGGACAGACCACGAGCCCAGCGAGTGGGCTGCCCGCAGGGCGAGCGAAGCGAGTCAATCCCCCCGGTGCACGCGTCGGCAGCGGAGCCAGTGCCTGATGGCGGCTACGCCTTATCAGGCCTACGCGCAGATCTCCCCCTTGCATCACCAAACATTTCAAAATGCCAACACCGTGCCATGTCTAAATGCCTGATGGCGGCTGCGCCTTATCAGGCCTACGTGTTTGCTCCTTCCCAATCATCAAACCTGCACTGTTCCGTAGGCCGGATAAGCGTGAGCGCCATCCGGCATTTTTATCCCTGAAAATCGCGACATTTCCACCGCCAATCCGCGCCGTTGCTCACACCTTAAGCGAACAATCCTTACGGCTGAAAATCTGCTTGACCGCTTCAGCGCAACTCCCTATAGTAGCGCCCCGTTGCCCTCCTGTATGGCGGGTGGCAATACAATGTGGTGAGGTGTCCGAGTGGCTGAAGGAGCACGCCTGGAAAGTGTGTATACGGCAACGTATCGGGGGTTCGAATCCCCCCCTCACCGCCATTCTTTGAAGAAGAGCTCGCATGAAAATGCGGGCTTTTTTTTCGCATCTACCTCCGCACGAGGGGGGATGAGAATCCCCGACCGGGGTTCGACAACGGGCGACAGCCCGTTGGACAGACCACGAACGCAGCGAGTCAGCTGCCCGAAGGGCGAGCAAAGCGAGTCAATCCCCCCGGTGCACGCGTCGGCAGCGGAGCCAGTGCGTGATGCTGGCTACGCCTTATCAGGCCTCCGTAATCGTGCCCTGCCAGACTCCTGCCCCACAAAAAATAAAACCCGGTTTCCCGGGTTTTAACACTAACTGAATCTTGCGCGCCGCTTAATCGTAGGCTTTCAACGTGCGCTGGCAGAGGGCGGAGCGTACGCAGTCGTCTTTATTAAAGCGCACCACACCAATCATCTCGTCCTCTTCAAAACGTGCCAGTGCATCGCTCAGCCCCGATTTAACACCGGAGGGCAGATCGCACTGGGTGATATCACCATTAACAATCACGGTCACGTTTTCCCCGAGGCGCGTTAAAAACATCTTCATTTGCGCAGCGGTGACGTTCTGGGCCTCGTCAAGAATGACCACCGCATTTTCAAACGTACGTCCGCGCATATAGGCGAACGGCGCGATCTCCACCTTGCCAATTTCCGGGCGCAGGCAGTATTGCATAAAGGACGCACCAAGACGTTTCAACAGCACGTCATAGACGGGCCGGAAATAGGGTGCGAACTTCTCCGAGATATCGCCGGGTAAGAAGCCGAGATCTTCATCAGCTTGCAGGACCGGCCGGGTCACGATAATCCGCTCCACGTCCTTATGGATCAGAGCCTCTGCAGCTTTCGCCGCGCTAATCCACGTTTTCCCACAACCCGCTTCGCCAGTGGCGAAAATCAACTGCTTCGTCTCAATCGCATGTAAATAATGCGCCTGAGCCTCATTGCGGGCAGCAATCGGAGAGTTATCACGGCAATCCCGCGCCATGCCAATTGCTTCTACACCACTCATCTGCACAAGCGAGGTGACCGACTCTTCTTCACGCTGTTTATGGCTACGTGAATCACGTCTCAGCACGCGTTTCGCTTCACGACGAGCTTTGATCACTGCTTTCTGTCTTCCCATGGATAGCACCTTGAGTTGTTGGTTTACATCACACGCATCGAAATCGACGCGATTATGCGCACGAACGTCTGAGGGTTGGCTTCCTTGTAAGCCATGGCTTGCCTTTGAAAATGATGTGGCGCAACGAACAGCAAAGCCGTCTGCCACATCGTCAGAAGGAGTTAAAAAACCGGAGGAGGAGAAATCAGGGGTGAAAAAGTCGTTGCCGGAGGTGTGCTCCCCGGGCCGGGTTTTGCGAGGTCGTTTTGTCTGTCCACTACAGCACTTTACCATCCGCGATCTCCAGAAGACTTCATCACCGCAGGGATAACCGAATGAACTGCTCATCTAAAGCGTAGCATCAATGCAACAATGTTTTTACGAAACATTAACAGCCACACACTCTGCGTCGTTTCACAGAGTCTCTTCGATGAATATTACAGAAATATAACAGATACTTTCTAATACATTAAAATTATGCGTGGATGGCAGAAAAAGTATGTCAAATTGCTACAGATGACAGAATATCCTGCCCGGACGGGCAGGATAGGATCTTCACGCTTCGAGAAGAGATTGCGCAAGATAGCTCTGCGTTGACTTCACGCCGGGTAACGCGAAGAAGAAACCGCCGCCGATAGGCCGGATATACTCCTCCAGCGCTTCGCCATTGAGCCGCTTCTGTACGGTCAGGAAGCCCTTCTCCAGATCGTGCTGGTAACAGACAAACAGCAGGCCCATATCCAGCTGGCCGGAGTTGGTCACGCCAAGGGAGTAGCTGTAACCCCGGCGCATCATCAGGTTCGCCTGCGTCTCTTTCGTCCGCGGGTTCGCCAGGCGGATATGGCTGTCGAGAGCGATAACCTTGCCCTCGGGATCGCTGGCGTAATCGGGCACATCGTGCTCATGCTGCATACCGAGCGGTGCACCACTCTGCTTATCGCGCCCGAAAATGGTCTGCTGCTCTTTCAGCGGCGTGCGATCCCAGAACTCAACGTGGAACTGGATAATGCGCACCGCCTGATAGCTGCCGCCAACTGCCCACGCCGGCTCGCCCTGATCATTGGTCACCCAGACGATCTCATTCATCAGCGGCGCATTGCTGCTGTCGGGGTTCGCCGTGCCATCTTTAAAGCCGAGCAGATTTACCGGTGTCTCTTTTCCGCGGCTGCGCGCGGCATGGTCGGAGATAAACCCTTCCCGCTTCCAGCGCACGCTGAGCAGATCCGGGGTGTGCTTGATCACATCGCGCAAAGCGTGGATCACCGTGTCCTGCGTATTCGCGCAGATTTGCAGCAGCAGATCGCCATGGCAGAGCGCGGCATCGAGAGAGTCGTTAGGAAAACGCATCATCTTCTGCAGCTTCTTCGGTTTTTGCGCCGAGAGACCGAAACGCTCATCAAACAGCGCAGACCCGGCAGAGACCGTCATCGTCAGGTTGTCCGGGGCGATAAAGGGCCCGAGAATACCGGAGTCCATCGGCGGCAGACGCGGGTTAGGTGTCTCCGGCGCCGGGCCGCCCGCCGTCAGGAAGGCAATGCGATCGGTGAGCAGGCGAAACAGGCGGATAAGATCGGCTTTATCCGCCGCCAGCACATCAAACGCCACCAGCATCATTGAGGCCTGCTGCGGCGTTAAGATGCCCGCCTGGTGATCGCCGTAAAACGGCTGCTTTTCCATACGTGAATCGGGCGACAATGTGCCCGGCGCGCTTTGCGGTTTTGCCGCATGGGCCACCGGGCAACCGCCGGCGAGAGCAAGCGCGCCGCCCAGCGCGCCCATCCCTTTTAACAACCGACGCCGCGAAGGTTCGCTGACGTCGTTTTCATCATGCTGCTTCATGATTAATCCAGTCCAAGTACGCCGCGCAGCTGCGCCAGATCTTCCGCCAGGGTAGTGATTGGCCCTTTCAGCGCATTACGATCGGCATCGGTCAGCTTGTCATAGGTCTCAAAGCCCGTTTTGGTGCGGTACTTCGCTAAGATGGTGTTCACTTTCTTAAAGTTGGCATCCACTTTCGTAAGCAGCGCGCCGTTCTCTTTTTGCAACTGCGGACGCAGCAGGTCGACAATCTTCTGCGCGCCTTCGATATTGGCCTGGAAATCCCACAGGTCGGTATGGCTGTAACGATCCTCTTCACCGCTGATTTTGCTTGCCGCCACCTCTTCAATCAGCCCGGCTGCACCGCCGACCACTTTTGACGGCGGGAAGGCCAGTTCGTTGATGCGGGTTTGCAGTTCAAGCACATCGTGATTGAGCTTATCGGCATAGCTCTCCATGCCCTTGACGCTGTTCTCGCCAAACAGCGCCTTCTCCAGGCGGTGGAAACCGGTGAATTTCGGATCGGCAGCCTTCTGCTCGTAATCATCTTCACGGGCATCGATGCTGCCATCGAGATCGGAGAAGAGTTCAGCAATCGGCTCGATGCGCTCGTAGTGCTGGCGCGCCGGCGCGTAGAGCGCTTTTGCTTTTTCGATATCGCCCGCTTTCACCGCATCGGTAAAGGCTTTGGTGCCGGTGACCAGCTGTGCGGTTTCACCAACAACATAGGCTTTATAGGCGGTAATCGCCTCGCCAAGGCTCAGCAGCGCATTCCCTTTCGCCGCATCAGTCGTCGCTTCACCTTTGACCACTAATTTGCCTTTCGGGTTGGTTAACAGACCGCAGGTCATCTCATACTCGCCCGGCTGCAGGTTGGCGGTGAGCTTCTGGCTGAAGCCCGGCGCGATGTTTTCGCGCTCTTCAACCACCATCACGCCTTTAAGGATCTCCCACTCCAGCGCTTTCTGGCTGTGGTTGAGGATCACAAACTGCGTTTTGCCGGCGTTGACCGTCAGGTTCATCGGCTCGCACTGCTTATCCGTCACCGTCACTTTTACCTGCGGTACATCCGCTGCCTGCGCCCCAAACGCACACGCCATCAGCGCGGCGATCCCGATTTGTACTGCGCTACGTTGAAAAAGAATTGCCATGACCCTTCCCTTTTATAAGTGTGTTGTAACTAAGAATCGTTATTGAGACTTATGGCGCCGCGCGTGATGGCTGCGCACCGGCGCGCGGCGGTAACACAAACAGCACCAGCGCCGGAATTAAATAGAGGAAGTAGACCGCCACTTCGCTGACGCTTGGCGTCTCCTGATAGCCAAAAATGCCCTCCAGTAGCGTGCCGGTCAGCGAATGGGTGGTCAGCACGTTGCTTAAATCAAAAGCCACATCCTGGAAGTGGTTCCACAAGCCCGCTTCGTGGAAAGCGCGGATCGCACCGGCGGCAAGACCGGCGGCGACAAAGAGGATAAACAGGCTGGTCCATTTGAAGAACGCGCCGAGATTGAGTCGCACGCCGCCCCAATAGAGCAGAAAACCGAGGACTACGGCAGTGGCAAGACCCAGCACGGCACCGAGCGGCGGCCAGATGCCAACATCTTGCTGAAATGCCGCCAGCAGGAAGAACACCGACTCCAGCCCTTCACGGGCAACGGCGAAAAAGACCATCAGGATCAGCGCCCAGCCGTGGTTATTGCTGCGCGCCAGCGCAGTGTCGACGGCCTGTTCAAGCTGCACTTTGACGTTGCGCGACACGCGGCGCATCCAGAACACCATCCAGGTGAGGATCACCACCGCAATTGCCGCGACAATGCCTTCAAACAGCTCCTGCTCTCTTTGCGGGAACTCGCCGGTGGTTTCATTAATGGCGATGCCAAGCCCGAGGCAGAGCGCGGCGGCGAGAAAAACGCCGACCCACATCACGCTTATCCAGCGCCCGCGTTGGGTACGTTTCAGGTAGCTGGCGATCAGGCTGACAATCAGGGCCGCTTCAAGGCCCTCACGCAACATAATGAGGAATGGGACAAACATAGAACCGCCCTTGTGTTATGCACCGTCAAAGGTTGCAAAGAAAGGTAAATTGCATTGATAGTGATTATCATTACGGCAGGAAGAAACTCAAGCGAAAAATATGTTGAGAATGATAACCGGATGTAACCGGCTAGCAGGCTAATGATACCGATATTCACTTTATGCAGAAGCCGTTGAAAAGCAGAAAAAAGTTAGCTAACGAAGCATTATCTTTCTGTTTACCGCCCCTCACGCCTGTGGCTAAATAAACGCCCGTTTCGTTTACCTGGCAACACCCATACTATGCTCAATTTTTTACATTTCCTGCTGGCGCTGGTGGTGATCCTCGCGCTGGCGTGGCTGGTGAGTTTTGACCGCAAGCGCATTCCGTTTCGTTTCATCCTGCAACTGATTGTGATTGAACTGGCGCTGGCCTGGTTCTTTTTGCATGCCCAGAGCGGATTAACGCTGATTAAATATGTCTCAGGCTTCTTTGAAGTCCTGCTGAAGTTCGCTGCCGAAGGGACCGGTTTCGTCTTTGGCGGCATGAGCGAGAAAGGGCTGGCGTTTATCTTCCTCGGCGTCCTCTGCCCTATCGTCTTTATTTCAGCGCTGATTGGCATTTTGCAGCACTGGCGCATTCTGCCGATCTTTATTCGCCTGATTGGGACGCTGCTCTCGAAGCTTAACGGCATGGGCAAGCTGGAGTCCTTCAACGCCGTCAGCTCGCTGATCCTCGGTCAGTCGGAGAACTTCATTGCCTACAAAGGTATTCTGGCGGATCTCTCCTCACGCCGGATGTTCACCATGGCGGCGACGGCGATGTCGACGGTATCGCTGTCGATTGTCGGTGCCTATATGACGATGCTCGATGCGAAATATGTGGTCGCGGCGCTGCTGCTTAATATGTTCAGCACTTTTATCATTCTGTCGGTGATTAACCCATCGCGCGGGCAGGAAGAGGCGGAGATTAAGCTGGAGAAGCTGCACGAATCGCAAAGCTTCTTCGAGATGCTCGGGGAATACATTCTCGCGGGCTTTAAAGTGGCGATGATTATTCTGGCGATGCTGATAGGCTTTATCGCGCTGATCAGCGCCGTTAACGCCCTCTTCTCGGCGCTGTTCGGCATCAGCTTCCAGCAACTGCTTGGCTACGTCTTCTACCCGCTGGCGTGGCTGATTGGCATCCCGTTGAGCGATGCCTTATCGGCAGGCAGCATTATGGCAACCAAGCTGGTGGCGAATGAGTTTGTGGCGATGATTGAACTGCAGAAGGTTGCGGCGCAGATGAGCCCGCGCGGTCTGGGCATTCTTTCGGTCTTCCTGGTCTCTTTCGCCAACTTTGCCTCCATCGGCATCGTCGCGGGTGCCATCAAGGGTCTGAATGAGCAGCAGGGTAATGCGGTTTCGCGTTTCGGCCTGCGGCTGGTGTATGGCGCAACGCTGGTGAGCCTGCTCTCCGCAGCGTTTGCCGGTGTAGTGCTATAAGGTAAATTCCCTCTCCCGTTGCGGGAGAGGGACGCTGTCAGAACTGGACGCAGACCGCTTGATCGACGCGCATCACTGACTCCTGGGCGAAGCGTGATTTATAGACTCCGCGCAGCTCATCAATCTTTTTATCGCTCTGTGCATCCTTCGCGTGGATCAGCATCAGCGCTTTACTCGGCTCCCGCGCCACTTTGCCATCGTTGCCAAGCCACTGGCCGCGCGCATCGAACACCGTTAACCCCTCCCGAAAACGCGGTGTCACATCGCCATCAACAAACTGCTGCCACTCCAGGGCGGTAATCGCGCTACCTGCCGGGCGATTAAGGCCGAAATAGAGCGTCGTTTGCTCCATCCGATCTGCCGGTGCGCACTGTTGCGCCGTTGCTTGCGGCTTTTGTGCCGGCGCATGACAGCCCGCCAGCAGACCTGCCACCATCAATGCCATCGCCACTTTTATTGCTTTCATTCCCCTGCCCTCACGGTTAGTTATCGGGAGATATCAACGTAATCCTCATGATTTAGCAACAAAAAAACCCGCCGCAGCGGGTTTTATTAACACGGGTATTTACTTCGCCTGCGCGCGAACCGGCGGCGCAGAGTGGTAATGGGCATCCGCCTCGGCGAAGCGCTGCTGCATGGCGGCAGACGGCGCTTTGCCAATCAGGCTGAAGACCACAATCCCGAGGCTGCCGAAGATGAAACCAGGGATGATTTCATACAGGCCCAGCCAGCCGAAGTGTTTCCAGACGATAACGGTCACCGCGCCGATAATCATCCCCGCCAGCGCGCCGTTACGCGTCATACGTGACCACATTACCGAGAGCAGCACCACCGGGCCAAACGCCGCACCGAAACCGGCCCACGCGTAGCTTACCAGGCCAAGCACGCGGTTTTCCGGGTTTGCCGCCAGCGCAATCGCCACCAGCGCGACCACCAGCACCATCGCACGGCCAACCCACACCAGCTCTTTCTGGCTGGCACCTTTACGCAGGAACGCTTTGTAGAAATCTTCCGTAATCGCGCTGGAGCAGACCAGCAGCTGGCAACTCAAGGTCGACATTACCGCCGCGAGGATCGCCGAGAGCAGGATACCGGCAATCCATGGGTTAAACAGCAGCTGCGCCAGCTCAATAAAGACGCGCTCGGCGTTCTGGTTTACCGCGCCCGCCAGCGACGGGTTGGTGTCAAAGTAGGCAATACCGAAGAAACCGACCGCCACCGCGCCCGCCAGGCAGAGGATCATCCAGGTCATGCTGATGCGACGTGCATGCACAATGGTGTGGTGGGAATCGGCCGCCATAAAGCGCGCCAGAATGTGTGGCTGACCGAAGTAGCCCAGCCCCCAGCCCATCAGCGAGACGATGGCGACAAAGTTGAGGCCTTTGAGCATATCGACGTTTTCAATGCTCTTCTGCTTGATCACTTCCAGCGAATCACCAAAACCACCGACGGAGATAATCACAATCACCGGGGTGAGGATCAGGGCAAAGATCATCAGGCTGGCCTGCACGGTGTCAGTCCAGCTAATCGCAAGGAAGCCACCAATAAAGGTATAAATAATCGTTGCCGCCGCACCGGCCCACAGCGCCGTTTCGTAGCTCATGCCGAAGGTGCTTTCGAACAGACGGGCACCCGCCACAATGCCGGAGGCGCAGTAGATGGTGAAGAAGACCAGAATTACCACCGCCGAGATAATACGCAGCAGACGGCTGTTATCTTCAAACCGGCCGGTGAAGTAGTCCGGCAGCGTCAGGGCGTTATTGTTCGCTTCGGTGTGAACGCGCAGACGCCCCGCCACCAGCTTCCAGTTGACCCAGGCACCGACGGTCAGACCAATGGCAATCCAGCTTTCAGAGATGCCGGAGATAAATATTGCTCCCGGCAGCCCCATCAGCAGCCAGCCGCTCATATCAGAAGCACCGGCTGATAACGCCGTCACCAATGGCCCAAGACTGCGGCCGCCGAGAATGTAGTCATCAAAGTTTTTTGTTGATCGCCAGGCAATAAAACCGATCAGGATCATGCCAAAGATATAAATAAGAAAGGTCACCATCATCGGTGTGCTTATTGCCATCAAAATAGTCTCCAGGATCTTCGTCGACAAAGTCACTTTGCCGCTTTTATCCATCGCCGGAACGTAGCGACGGTGCGTATGTATTATTAGAAGCGCCCGTATCCTGCCGGAAGCCTCCGTTATTCACAATTGATTTAACACACCATTTACATCGAAGATATCCCACAGGGAATAGGATTTTGTTATAGGTTGCACTCCATCACATTTTTAAAGGTTGCACCTTTGAAAAGTGTTAGCAACCGCATAAAACCTGGCTTTGCAGCAGATTTCACCGTTCCTGTTACCCCTTTCGTTAATTAACAATTCATTCATTTCTCACCTTGCCAGCCAGCTCACAATTAACAAGGTTGCACAAAGTTGCAACATGGTGGATATTTCAGCCTATTGTGCAAAACACCATATAAACAGGAGCAACGCATGGGCACCACCACCATGGGGGTCAAGCTTGACGACGCCACGCGCGAAAGGATTAAAGCTGCCGCAGCGACCATTGACCGCACGCCGCACTGGTTAATTAAACAAGCTATTTTTAATTTCCTTGAAAAGCTGGAGAGCAGCGAAGGATTACCTGAACTGGCGGGCGCCCAGGCGCACAGCGTGCAGGAAGATGAGGCCAGCGCGGTGATTGATGAAAGCCCGCAGCCGTTCCTCGACTTTGCCGAGCAGATCCTGCCGCAGTCAGTCTCCCGCGCGGCGATCACCAGCGCCTGGCGCTGGGCAGAAACCGATGCCGTGCCGATGCTGCTTGAGCAGGCGCGCCTGCCGCAGCCGGTAGCCGAGAGTGCCCATAAGCTGGCGTACCAGCTGGCAGAAAAGCTGCGTAATCAAAAAACCGCGACCGGCCGCGCAGGCATGGTGCAGAGCCTGTTACAAGAGTTCTCCCTCTCCTCGCAGGAGGGCGTGGCGCTGATGTGCCTCGCCGAAGCGCTGCTGCGTATTCCTGATAAAGCGACGCGCGATGCGCTGATCCGCGACAAAATCAGTAACGGTAACTGGCAATCTCATATTGGTCGCAGCGCCTCACTGTTTGTGAACGCCGCGACCTGGGGTCTGCTGTTTACCGGCCGCCTGGTCTCCACCCATAACGAAGCCAACCTCTCCCGCTCGCTGAACCGTATTATCGGTAAGAGCGGCGAGCCGCTGATCCGCAAAGGGGTCGATATGGCGATGCGGCTGATGGGCGAGCAGTTCGTTACCGGCGAGACCATCGCTGAAGCGCTGGCCAACGCCCGTAAGCTTGAAGAGAAAGGGTTCCGTTACTCCTACGATATGCTCGGCGAAGCGGCGCTGACCGCCGCCGATGCGCAGGCCTACATGGTCTCTTACCAGCAGGCAATCCACGCCATTGGTAAAGCCTCTAACGGCCGCGGTATCTATGAAGGGCCGGGCATCTCCATCAAGCTGTCGGCACTGCATCCGCGCTATAGCCGTGCGCAGTATGACCGTGTGATGGACGAGCTCTACCCGCGTCTGAAATCTTTAACCCTGCTGGCGCGTCAGTACGATATCGGTATCAATATCGATGCTGAAGAGGCCGACCGGCTGGAGATCTCCCTCGACCTGCTGGAAAAACTCTGCTTTGAGCCAGAGCTGGCAGGCTGGAACGGCATCGGCTTTGTGATTCAGGCCTATCAGAAACGCTGCCCGTTTGTGATTGATTACCTGATTGAGCTGGCAACCCGCAGCCGTCGTCGCCTGATGATCCGTCTGGTGAAAGGCGCCTACTGGGATAGCGAAATTAAACGTGCGCAGATGGAAGGTCTCGAGGGCTACCCGGTCTACACCCGTAAGGTCTACACCGATGTCTCTTATCTTGCCTGCGCGAAAAAACTGCTGGCGGTGCCGAACCTGATCTATCCGCAGTTCGCCACCCATAACGCCCACACGCTGGCGGCGATCTACCAGCTGGCCGGGCAGAACTACTATCCGGGTCAGTACGAGTTCCAGTGCCTGCACGGTATGGGTGAACCGCTCTATGAGCAGGTGGTCGGCAAAGTCGCCGATGGCAAGCTTAACCGACCGTGCCGTATTTATGCCCCGGTCGGTACCCATGAAACCCTGCTGGCGTACCTGGTGCGCCGTCTGCTGGAAAACGGGGCTAACACCTCGTTCGTTAACCGTATTGCGGATAACACCCTGCCGCTCGATGCGCTGCTCGCTGACCCGGTAACGGAAGTAGAAAAACTCGCCGCCCAGGAGGGCCAGGTTGGTCTGCCGCATCCGAAAATCGCCCTGCCGCGCGCGCTCTATGGCGAAGGGCGCATCAACTCGGCCGGTCTCGATCTGGCGAACGAACACCGTCTGGCCTCGCTCTCTTCAGCTCTGCTTAACAGCGCCGCGCAGAAGTGGTATGCCCATCCGATGCTCGAAGAGCCGGTGATGGAGGGTGAAGCAATTGCGGTGATCAACCCGGCAGAGCCGAAAGATGTTGTCGGTTATGTGGTGGAAGCGAGCGAAGCGCAGGTGAGCCAGGCGCTGGAGAACGCGGTTAACCATGCGCCGATCTGGTTTGCTACGCCTCCGCAGGAGCGCGGGGCCATTCTGCAGCGCGCCGCGGTGCTGATGGAAGATAACCTGCAAACGCTGATTGGTATTTTGGTGCGCGAAGCGGGCAAAACCTTCAGCAACGCCATTGCGGAAGTACGCGAAGCGGTCGATTTCCTGCACTACTACGCCGGCCAGGTGAGCAGTGATTTTGATAACGAGACCCACCGCCCGCTCGGGCCGGTAGTCTGTATCAGCCCGTGGAACTTCCCGCTGGCGATATTTACCGGGCAGATTGCCGCCGCGCTGGCGGCCGGTAACAGCGTGCTGGCGAAACCGGCGGAGCAAACTCCGCTGATTGCCGCCCAGGGCGTGAAGATCCTGCTTGAAGCAGGCGTACCCGCAGGTGTGCTGCAACTGCTGCCAGGCCGCGGTGAAACGGTGGGCGCACAGCTGACCGGCGATGCCCGCGTACGCGGGGTGATGTTTACCGGCTCGACCGATGTCGCCACGCTCCTGCAACGCAACATCGCTACCCGCCTGGATGCCCAGGGTCGTCCGACGCCGCTTATCGCTGAAACCGGCGGCATGAACGCGATGATTGTCGACTCCTCGGCGCTGACAGAACAGGTGGTGATTGATGTCGTCGCCTCGGCGTTTGACAGCGCCGGTCAACGCTGCTCTGCACTGCGCGTGCTCTGTCTGCAGGAGGATATCGCTGACCATACGCTGACCATGCTGCGCGGCGCGATGGCCGAGTGCCGGATGGGCAATCCGGGACGTCTCTCCACCGATATCGGGCCGGTGATTGATGCCGAAGCCAAAGCCAATATTGAGAAGCATATTCAGGCGATGCAGGCGAAAGGCCGCACCGTCTACCAGGCGGTACGTGAAAACAGCGAAGATGCCCGCGAGTGGCGCACCGGTACGTTTGTGCCGCCGACGCTGATAGAACTGGAAAGCTTTGACGAGCTGAAAAAAGAGATCTTCGGCCCGGTGCTGCACGTGGTGCGTTATTCACGTAACCAGCTCGATCAGTTGCTGGAGCAGATCAATGCCTCCGGTTACGGTCTGACGTTAGGTGTCCACACGCGTATTGATGAAACCATCGCGCAGGTCACCGGCAATGCTCACGTCGGTAACCTCTATGTCAACCGCAATATGGTCGGCGCCGTGGTGGGCGTGCAGCCGTTTGGTGGCGAAGGGTTGTCAGGTACCGGGCCAAAAGCCGGTGGGCCGCTCTATCTCTACCGTCTGCTGAGCAGCCGCCCGGAGAATGCGGTGCTGAAAACCCTGGCGCGCCACGACGCCGGACACCCGCTGGACGCGCAGGTTAAAGCCGTGCTGACCCAGCCGCTGGCAGCGCTGACTGAATGGGCCACCCAGCGCCCGGAATTGCACAAGGTGTGCGAAGAGTTCAGCGAGCTGGCGCAGGCGGGTACGCAGCGACTGCTGCCAGGCCCCACCGGCGAGCGTAACAGCTGGACGCTGGCACCGCGCGAACGCGTACTCTGCGTGGCCGATAATGAGCAGGATGCGCTGGTGCAGTTGGCTGCCGTGCTGGCATCCGGCAGCCAGGCGCTGTGGCAGGACGACACGCTGCATCGCGATCTGGTGAAACAGTTACCGCAAACCGTCAGCCAGCGGATTAAATTCGCCAAAGCGGAGAGCCTGATGGCGCAGCCGTTCGACGCGGTGATCTTCCACGGCGACTCCGATCAGCTGGTGCATCTGTGCGAAAGTGTTGCGGCACGTGACGGCGCGATCGTCTCCGTTCAGGGCTTTGCGCGGGGTGAAACCAATATCTTGCTCGAACGCCTGTGGCTGGAGCGCTCGCTCAGCGTCAACACCGCAGCGGCCGGTGGTAACGCCAGCCTGATGACGATTGGTTAATCGGTGAAATGCCCGATGGCGCTGCGCTTATCGGGCCTACAGTGTGGAGTTTGAGCCGCATGTGTAGGCCGGATAAGGCGAGAGCCGCCATCCGGCAATGCGCCGATGGCGCTGCGCTTATCGGGCCTACGGTGTGGAATTTGAACCGTATTTGTAGGCCGGATAAGGCGAGAGCCGCCATCCGGCAATGCGCCGATGGCGCTGCGCTTATCGGGCCTACGGTGTGGATTTGAACCGTATTTGTAGGCCGGATAAGGCGTCAGCCGCCATCCGGCAGAGCGTCAGGAATGACAGAATCGTTGTCATAAAAAAGCGCCTTACGGCGCTTTTTTTCGTAGCGTTAACCCGACGTCGCCGCCGGGGTGTACGGCGAGCAATGTCTCTTTTGAATACCCGCTTTCACTCATCAGGCAGGCGCAGGCGGCATCAAAAATCGCCAGCACCAGCACGATGGAGGTGGTCGCCAGCATATTGAGCGGATCGATCTCGCGCTGCACGCCGGTCGAGATCACCAGCCTTGACGCCAGCGCTATCGCCGAGGCGGGGTTTTCCGTCACGCAGAGAATCGGCGTATCTTTCATCGCCAGCCCTGGCAGTAACCGCGTCAGCTCCTCCGAGTTACCGCCGCGCGAGAGCATAATCACCAGATCGTCTGGCCCGACAAAACCGAGATCGCCATGCGCCGCATCGGTGGCGTTCAGATAGATAGCCGGGCGCTCAACGCAAGCCAGCATATGGGCGATTTTACGCGCTGCAATGCCGGAGGTGCCCACACCGGTGACGACAATTTTTCCTTTGCAGCCGCGCAGTTCAGCCATCAATGCCGCCCAGGTCGCGGGATCAAGATGGCGGCTCAGCGCCGCCATCTCTTCGCTGTAGATACGCCAGGCATTACACGCCTGTTGCCAGCTTTCGCTCATGCCTCCTCCTGCATCAGGGCGCGGTACTTCATATGATCCGCGTACATCTCATGGAAGACGGTGTATTTGCGGTCGTAATAGAGCTTGATGCGGTTGGTCTGCGGCGTCACGGTCTTACCAATGCGGCTCATCGCCGACATCGCTTCCGGGAAGCTGTCAAATACCCCGGCCGCAATGGTGCCCATCATCGCCCCGCCAAGCAGCATCGCCTCGCTCTCTTCCGGCAGCAGCATTGCACAGCCGGTGGCATTGGCGTGCTCCTGCACAAAGATCGGGTTTTTGGTGCCGCCGCCGCTCGCCATTACCGTATCAATGCTGTAACCGCTTTGATTCATGGTTTCGATAATATGCCGCGTACCAAGGGCGATAGCCTGAATGGTCGCCAGGTAGTGCAGCGCCATATCTTCCGGGGTGCGCGACAGTTTCAGGCCGCTGATCACGCCGGTCAGCGTCGGATTGGCGCGCGGCGAGCGGTTGCCGTGGAAGTACGGCAGGATATGAATATCGCGGGTCAGAAAGGCGATATTCTCCGGCTCGCCCGCCATTTTACGCAGCAGCGCATTGAGAACTTCATAAATGGTCTGCCCCTGGGTTTTGGCCTGCGCGAGCAGCGTTTCGTAACAGGGGTGAGACTGAATGACGTGATCGATCAGCGCCCCGGTTGCCGACTGCCCGCCCTCGTTCAGCCAATAGCCCGGCAGCACCGCCGAGTAGTAAGGCCCCCAGACACCGCCAATAAAGCGCGCCTGCGGCGAAATCGCCATATGACCGGTGGAGGTGCCGCCAATCAGCGCGATACGGCGATCAAAATCGGCCATCTCGCCAGAGGGACCGCTGGCACCCAGCGTGCCGAGCGTACCGGCATGTGCGTCGATAATTGACACGCTGACCGCGGTGCCCGGCATCAGCCCCATCTCGGTAGCCGCGCGCTGCGACAGCCCGCGGCCGAGCGGTTCGCCCATCGTTTTCACATAGCGGCCAATCTTCTCTGCGTCGTGTTCAAGCAGATCTTCAAGGCCAATCTGGCGGAAGTAGCTGGTATCCCACTTATCTTCGTGGCCCATATAGGTCCATTTACACACCGTCGAGCAGAGAGAGCGGGTATCATCACCCGTGGCGCGCCAGGTGAGAAAATCGGGCAGATCGAAGAAGAAGCCGGCGTTCGCCCAGGTGTTCGGCATGTGCTGTTTCAGCCACAGCAGTTTTGGCGTCTGCATCTCCGGGGAGATAATGCCGCCGACATAGTCCAGCACCCGGTGATGGGTGGCGTTGATGCGATCCGCCTGCGCAATGGCGCGGTGATCCATCCATACGATAATGTTCTGCTCGCTGCGCCCGGAGGGGCTGATGGTCAGCGGGTTGCCCTGTTTATCCAGCACCACCAGCGAACAGGTGGCGTCGAAGCCCAGCCCTTTGACCTGAATCGGGTTGATATCGGCCTGATTGATGGCGTCGCGCACGGCGTTACAGACCGCCTGCCAGATGTTGTCGGAGGATTGCTCGACGAAATCGGCCTGCGGGCGATAGATCTCAATGCTCCTGCTGGCCTGGCTGACCATCCGGCCCGTCAGGTCAAAGATGCCCGCGCGGGCGCTGCCGGTTCCTACATCCACACCAATAAAGTAGCTCGCCATTGTTTTTCTCCCGAAATCAGGCTTTACGATTCTGTAATGCGATAAAAAGGATCAGCACCGCGCCCCAGAGCGCCATCGTCAGATAGCTGCTGATACCTAATAAATTAAAGCCACTTTCCAGCATCTGCAGCACCACCAGCGCCAGCACCAGCCCGAGCACGCGACCAAAGCCGCCGTCCGGGTTAATGCCGCCGAGCACCGAGGCCAGAATGGTTACCAGAAGATAGGATTCACCATATCCCGCTTTCGCGGAGTTAAATTTCGCCATCATCAGAATGGCGGCAACCCAGCCGAGCAGCGCGGAGATGACATACACCGCAATCTGCACGCGCACGGTGTTAACACCGCTGTAGCGCGTTGCCTGCTCGTTGGAGCCCACCAGGTAGAGGCTGCGCCCGAGCGTTGTGTGTTCCAGCAGCACCCACAGCAGTAACGCCACCACTAAAAAGAGCAGCAGTGCCACCGGAATACCAACAATCGTGGCGTTACCGAGGTACTGGATCGCCGCCGGGAAGCCGGAGATCACCGTGCCGTTAGAGAGCAGAATATTGAGCCCGGAGATAAGCGTCATGGTGCCGAGGGTCGCGAGGATCGGCGAGACGCCCACCCAGGCGACTAAGGTGCCGTTCAGCACGCCAATCGCCACCGCCGTCAGCAGCCCGGCAAACAGCGCTAATGCGAGGAAGAGCGGATTATCCGGGTGCATCACAATCACCGCCGCCATCACCAGTGAACAGGCGTTGGCTCCGGCAATGATCGACAGATTGATGCCGCCGGTGAGCATGGTTATCCCCATGCCGAGCGCCAGCATGCCGAGGATCGGCAACTGCGATCCGATGGACTGGAAGTTAGCGACGCTGAAAAAGCGCCCGCCGAGCAGGAAAGAGAAGATCAGCGCGACGACGACAATAATCACGCACTGCAAGCGGATGATGGCATCACCGGGCAGAATTCGGACGATAGATTTCATCTTATAGCTCCCTTGCGAGTTTGCGTTTTTCATGCCACGCGGTGGCGCTGATACTCACCAGAATGATCGCGCCACTAAAGACCGTGTGCCAGTAAGAGGAGACGCCAAGCAGCGTTAAGCCGTTTTGCAGGAAGGCAAGCAGAATGACGCCCAGCAGCGTACCAATTAAGGTGCCGCGCCCGCCGGACATGCTGGTCCCGCCCAGTACCACCGCCGCCAGCACCGTTAGCTCATAACCAAACAACGAGTTGGGCGCCACCGATTGGGTGATCTGCGCCTGCACCACCGCCGCAACGCCCGCCAGAATGCCCATATAGCCGTAGACATAGAAGTGCAGCTTCAGCAGGTTCAGCCCAAGACGCGACGCCGCATCGCGGTTGCCGCCCATGGCGTAGATTTGCCGTCCCAGCCGGGTGTAGTTCATTAACACGGCGGTAAAAATAATCGTCGCGCCAAGGCAGATAAGCGGCAGGGTAAGACCGTAGTCATAGCCATCCGCGGCGGTAAAAGTGAACCAGCTGACGCCGTTCATAAACCAGTCCGGGAAGCCATACAGCCAGGTGCCTTTGGTGGCGTAGACCAGCAGGCCGTAAAAGAGGTTCAGGGTGGCGATGGTGATAATGATCGCCGGTACGCGCAGCCAGTAGACGAGGAAGCCGTTGATCAAGCCGAGCAGCAAGCCGACCGCCATCGCTAACGCCAGCGCGAGGACAAAGTTGCCGCCGTGGGCAATCACCCAGCTGGCCATCGCGTATTGCGCAATCGCCGTCATCGCCGGGAAGGAGATGTCGATACCGCCGGAGATGAGCACGACAAACAGCCCGCAGGCCAGGATGCCGAGGATCGCATAACTGGTGGCGACATCCGTTAAATTGCCGAGGGTGAAAAACTCATCGGTACGGATCGTCAGGCCGACCGCCAGCGCCACTACCAGCACGCCAAGCCAGAACTCATGTTGCCCGATCAAGCGGGCGAGCGAGTTACGCATTGACCACCTCCGCGATCTCCTCCTCGCTACAGCGGTGCGGATTGAACTCCGCCACCAGTTCACCCCGGCGCATCACCAGCACGCGGTGGCTGTTGTAATAGGCCTCGGGGATCTCATCACAAATCATCAATACGGCCATTCCCTGCTCCGCCAGCTGGCGGGCGATCTGATAGATGCCCTCTTTGTTGGCGATATCGACACCCACCGTCGGCGAGTCGAGGATCAAAATTCGCGGCTGCGTGGCGACCCATTTAGCGATAGCAATACGCTGGGCATTGCCACCGGAGAGGGTTTTTACCGGCAGCTGCGGGTCGGAGACTTTGATATTCAGATTACTGATCAGGTCATTGACCAGTTGCCCGGCTTTGGCGTGATCGAGCAAGCCGCTGCGGGTGTGGAGCTTGTCGAAGACGGTGACAATGGTGTTGTCATAGATCGACTGCTCCATAATTAACCCCTGGGTCAGGCGATCTTCCGAGACATAGCCGATGCCGTGGCGAATAGCGTCGTGGTTATTGCGCAGTGTTACCGGCTTATCATTGATGCGGATTTCGCCATCTTCCGGCTTTGTCATGCCAAACAGGCTCATGCAGAGTTCGGTGCGCCCGGAGCCCAGCAGCCCGACAATGGAGACGATCTCACCGCTGCGCAGGGAAAGATTGATGTCGCGGTACTTGCCTTTACGGCTTAAGTGGCGCAGCTCCAGCATCGGCGGCTGATCGACCGGCGGTTTTTCCGGCAGTGGGCTGTAGTGGAAACGCTGCCCGGTCATCAGATAGGCCAGCTCGTGACTGTCAAGCTCGCTGGCGGGCCAGGTGCCGACCAGCTTGCCGTCGCGCATCACGCTGATGCGATCCGCCACTTCCATCACCTCGTCGAGGCGGTGGCTAACAAACACCACGCAGATACCGGCGGCTTTCAGTTCATTGACCACGCGCAGTAATCCATTCACTTCCTGGCGGGTTAAGGACGCGGTCGGCTCATCCATGATCACCAGCCGGGCTTCGGCGGCAATCGCACGGCAGATCGCCACCAGTTGGCGGTCGGCGATAGAGAGTTTTTCGACCTTTTTATCCGGGTCGAGGCGCACGCCAATGCGCGCCATCGCAGCCAGTGCCTGTTTGCGCATTGCACCGCGGCGCACCCAGATGTCGCCACCGGGCAGATAACGATGCAGGGCGATATTTTCCGCCACGCTGAAATTGGGGAACAGGGAGAGATCCTGGTAGATCACCTGAATGCCGTAATGGGCGGAGAGCTGTGGCGTCAACTGGTGAAAGAGCTTGCCATCAAGCTCAATGCTGCCGCCCTTTTCCGGGTGATAGACGCCGGAAATCACTTTGATAATGGTGCTTTTCCCGCAGCCGTTTTGCCCTGCCAGGCAGTGAACTTCGCCTTTTTTGAGGGTTAAATTCACCGTATCCAGCGCCAGCACGCCCGGGAATTGCTTGCTGATATTCTCAAGGGTGATAAATGCGGTGGGGTCGGTCATCGACAATACCTCTGCCAGCGCCCATGAAGGACGCGAGGATGAAATCTGCGGCGGAAGAGCCGGCCTGAAAGGCCGGCGTTCCGGTTCCCTGGTGTGGCCTGTAAGGCTCAGAAACCGAGTGTTTTAGCGTTTTCTTTTGTCACTTCGAGGATCTTATTAAAACGGATCACTTTCTTATTCATATCCACATCGGCTTTGCCCAGCCCCTCGATGGAGAGGTCGGACGTCACTTCTTTTCCTTGCAGCAGCTGGTCGGCGACGGTCACCAGTGCGTAACCGGCATCACGCGGGTCCCACAGCAGTGCTTTTTTGATGTCGCCACGCATCAGATAAGGTGCCGCCTGCGCTGGCATCGCGATGCCAACAACCGCCAGTTTATCCTTCGCGCGTTTCTTCTGAACGGCCTGCCCTGCGCCAATCGGCCCAAGCGATCCGAAACCAATTACCCCTTTCAGATCCGGGTAGGTTTTCATCAGGTCTAGGGTCGTGGCATAAGATTTATCAATGCTCTCTGCCACCGGCAAACGCGAGGTGACTTCAAACATATCCGGGTACTTCTCTTTCTGGTATTTGATGGCGTAATCAGCCCAGGCGTTGTGCAGCGGCACGGTCAGCGAGCCGACGTAAATGGCGTAACCGCCCTTACCGCCCATATCTTTTGCCAGCTCATCGACGTTAGCCTGCGCATATTTTTCGCTGTCGATCGTTTCAATATCCCACTGCCCGATCTGCTGGTCCGGGGATTCATGGGTCAGCACCACAATGCCTTTGTCGCGCGCTTTTTTCAGCACCGGCTCCAGCACCTTCGCGTCGTTTGGCACCACGATAATGGCGTTAACGTTTTTCGCGATCAGATCTTCGATCACTTTCACCTGCTGCGCCGGATCGGGAGTCGATGGCCCGGTCTGGTAAGCGTTGACGTCCAGTTTCTTTGCCGCTTCGTTGACGCCGGTCTCCATGCGGTTGAACCACGGGATCCCGGTCACTTTAGCTACAACGGCAATCTCATACTTCTGGGCGGCAAAAGCCTGACCGGAAAGCATGCTGGCAGAAATCATCGCTGCGCTAATCAGGGCGAGTTTGAATTTCATGGTTGTACCTTTCTTAAGGACAGAGGAAAGTCGCGGGAGAGAGATTAACAATGAAGGGAAGAGGCAAAACAGCGAAAATGCCATAAATGTGATGCATGCCCGATAATGTTAATTTGAAGATAATTTATAGTTAAATTTTAGTTAAATTTAGAAATATCTTGTCCGAATTTCCTATGATGTGTGTTAAATATCGATTTATTATTAACTATATATTAACAATCTTGTAACCAATCACCCTTTATGATGGTTTTTTGTCCATGCTCTGCCCCCCACTCGCCAGCAAAAAAATACCAATTTTGTGAGCTGAAACGAAACGCGCAATCCATCAGCCATGCCGATGTGACATTTTTTAAGGGCTATGTTAATAAATTTGCTGAATGAATGTGATCGGAAGGGAAAAGAATGAAACGATGCCTGCTAATGGTGAGCGCACTGCTGCTCAGCCAACCACTCTACGCTGATGAGTGTGATAACGCCTCCACTCAGACGGCGCTCAATATGTGTACCGCTGCGCAATATGAAGCCGCAGATAAGAAGCTCAACCAGACTTATCAGGAGGCGCTAAAGCGTTCTTCGCCCCAGCAGGCTGAGATGTTGAAAAAAGCGCAGAAAAGCTGGATAGCCGTACGTGACAATGACTGCGCGTTTGTGGGCTCCGGCACCGAAGGCAGCAGCGGCCAACCGATGGTATTGAACCAGTGCCTGGCGGATAAAACCAGTGAACGCGAAGCGTGGCTCGCCTCGCTGTTACAGTGTGAAGAGGGCGATATGAGCTGCCCGCTCCCGCCCGCCAATTAACGGACGCGGATGCCTTCAATAATCATGCGCTGAACATTGTCGACGGTGCGCTGAAAAAAGGCGTCATCCTGCAGGGTCGCGCCAGTGACCGCCTCCACCTGGGTAGCGAAATCGGCGTAATGCTGCGTGGCGGCCCAAATCATAAAAATCAGATGGTGCGGATCGACGGCGACAAGCTTACCGCTGGCGATCCAGCCAGCGATGATGGCTGACTTCTCCTCCACCAGCGTCTTCAAATCGCCGGTCAGCTCCGCTTTCAGCAGCGGCGCGCCCTGCAACATCTCATGGCAGAAGAGCCGCGAGGCCTGCGGATGATCGCGCGACACTTCCAGTTTGAGGCGAATGTACTCTTTGATTGCCGCCAGCGGCTGTAAGTCGGAACGGAACGCTCTGAGCGGGGCCAGCCAGACATCCAGTAGTTGACGCAGCACAGCGATGTAGAGCGCCTCTTTTGACGGGAAATAGTAGAGGAGATTGGTTTTGGAGACGCCGGCCTGCTCGGCTACCTGCTCTACCCGCGCGCCGTGAAAGCCGAGACGGGAGAAGATCTCCAGCGCCGCGCTGAGAATAGCCTGCCGTTTCTCGCTGACTGCCCGCGTACGTTTCCCCGTTTCCTTTGCCATACCTACTCCCAAACAGTGATCTGGCAGCAGCATAGCAAAGGTCGCCGTCTGGCTCGACCCTCTGACTATCTCAATCCGGCAGAAAATTGAGGGCGCAGGTGAATGAGAGCAAAAAAAACCGCCGGGTCTCCCCGGCGGCGGGCATTTCGGTAACCTGTAAAATTTACCGACAGGTCTCGCTAGCTGTTGCTGTTGTTGCTCCGGCTACCGTGACTGTTTTTGCCCCCTTTTTTACCTGCTTCTGAGGCGCGTTGAGGATCGTTTTTGAAGTTCCCCCCGCTCTGCTGGCCGCCTTTGCGGCCTGCTGCTGATGCTCTTTCACGGTCTTCAGCGAAGTTACCTGAACCACCACGATGATTTGCCATCTCTCACCTCCGATCGGTGTAAGTGAAATATCAGACATCTTTCTGCATTCAGTAAAAGAGGATTCTTTCACCTCACGACGATAAAGCTAACTCTTTAACTGCGCCGCGTGGGAATAAGCTTAGTGGAACGGGGTCTGTCGGCAGATTCCCATTAACATTTTGCAACAGCTTCATGGTCGAATGGCAGAAACGACTTAAGCGAAACCAATAAATAATTCTTATGTATAGATAATTTAATAGCGTAAAGATGTATCAAAACGTAACACCGTAATCGGCCGGGAAATAGTCTTAATTATCAGCAATGGCGCGTGTTGATTTGCACTCTCGCCATCACGTCATACCCTTAATAGGGGGCGCAGCGTATCGCTGTGCAATGAACCTGTCAGGAGGAAAAGCCAATGGCTAAAGTGCTGGTGCTCTATTACTCCATGTATGGACATGTCGAAACCATGGCGCACGCCGTCGCAGAAGGCGCGCAGAAGGTGGAAGGCGCAGAGGTGGTGGTCAAGCGTGTTCCGGAAACCATGCCGGAAGAGCTGTTTTTGAAATCAGGCGGTAAGACGCAAACTGCGCCCGTCGCCACGCCGCAGGAGCTGGCGGAGTATGACGCGATTATTGTCGGTACGCCGACCCGCTTTGGCAATATGAGCGGGCAGATGCGGACCTTCTTTGACCAGACCGGCGGGCTATGGGCCTCCGGCGCGCTGTACGGCAAACTGGCGAGCGTCTTTAGCTCGACCGGCACCGGCGGCGGCCAGGAGCATACAATTACCTCAACCTGGACTACGCTTGCTCATCATGGGATGGTGATTGTTCCCATCGGCTACGCCGCGAAAGAGCTGTTTGATATTTCGCATGTTCGCGGCGGTACGCCTTACGGCGCGACCACCATTGCCGGTGGCGATGGTTCGCGTCAACCGGGCGACGACGAGCTGGCCATCGCCCGTTATCAGGGCGAGTACGTTGCCGGCCTGGCAGTCAAACTGAACGGCTAACTTTAACAGGAGGCGCTTATGCCAACTCAGGAAGCAAAAGCTCATCGCGTGGGTGAATGGGCCAGTCTGCGTAATACATCCCCGGAAATCGCCGAGGCGATCTTCGAACTGGTTGATTACGACGAGGTTCTCGCCGAGAAGGTTTGGGAAGAAGGTAGCGATGAAGTGTTGATGCGCGCCTTTAAAAAGACCGATAAAGACTCCCTCTTCTGGGGTGAACAGACCATCGAGCGCCAGAACGTCTAGCGCTTCGGCTCCCCCATCTCCGTGGGGGAGCGTATCTGCTTTTTACTTCGCGACGTTGCGCATCACTTCACTGAATTTCTCCATCGTACAAAAGCCGTTGCTGTCCGTCGGGCAGCCCGTTAGCTCCAGCGTGTAACGCTGTACCGGCGTATCAAACCCCATTTTTGCCACATTGCGCATCTGCTCGGCGGTGAAGTAGAGATACTCAATCTTCATCAGATCGCGATTGCTCTTGCCGTCATGCCAGCGCTGAAATACCACTTTACCGCTGATGGGCGTCTGCTCGAACTGCCCCGGAAGCTGCCACGGTTTGGCATCCAGCGCCGCCAGCAGCGAGGCGATATTGGAGTCATGCCCGACCAGCAGCGTCACCTTGGCCGCCGCGGCGGGCTTCTCCACCAGCTGTTGGTCGAGGTAATTGAGCAGCGGTTTGGCCACATTGCGCGCCACCTCCGGCGTGGTAAAGAGGATCGCCTGATAGCTGTTCTTCAGCTTCTCCAGCAGTTGCCACTGCTTGTCGCTTTTGATGCCGCCAAAGGCGACTTCATTTAACGGGAAGCCTTCGTAATATTGCAGGGTAAACGCATCCACCAGCGCGTTCGCCGTTTTTAACGGCCCGCTGACCGAGGGCTCCAGTCGGTAGTCGGCGCGAAAGGTATCCTTTTCATCACTGAGGGTGCAGGGTTTGTCGGTTTTCGCTTTGCAAGCCGGTGAGGCGGGATAATCAACTATCTGCTCCAGCAATTTATAGCTTTCACTCAGATCAACACGCTGGCGGCTGGTCTCCATGGCCGCCACCGCCTTCTGGCGAAAATCGTCGCTGTCTTCGGAAATAACCGGGTTGAACAGCGGGTCCATTTCGCCCATTTTGCGCTGATGGAAGATGGGCACATCGCAGGCAATAAAGGTGTTACTGACAAAAAATTGCGCGGTGTCATGGGTACGCGGCAGGCTGTTTGCCCAGGCGAAAAACTGTTTCTTTGTCGGGCACTGTTCGGTGGAGAGCACCTTTTCATGGGTCATCCACTTACGCATCTGGTGGGCAAAAAAGATCTCCACCAGCGCACCACGATCCGTTAGCTCCCCGCCCGCCACTTTCCATGTCGGCCAGGGTTTGGCCGTGGCCTGCGCCAGCGCGCTGCCGTTGTTGACCAGCGGCGCGCGGATACCGTGGCGGCTGACAATCACCACCTGTTGCAGACTGTAGCCCTCTGGTGTGGTTTGCGCCATCGCGGTGGGGAGTGCCAGAGCTGCGGCGATCGCGCCTGACCAGAATAAACGTTTCATCCTTTGTCCTTGTATCTCAACCCAATGGGGCAAGTGTGACACAACCGCACAGCGAGTGGACGCAGGGAAACCCGTTTTAATCGCATCAGCCGTACTGGATCACAAAAAAAGGAGCCGCGAGCGGCTCCTTGCAATGATGTAACTCTCAGTATGGGCTTTGCGTATGACGAACAATGATCTCGCTGACATCAACGCTGTCCGGCTGCTCAATCGACCAGGCGATGGCCTCCGCAATCGCCTCGGCGGGTAAGGCTATGCGGCGAAAGCCCTCCATCGACTCCTTCGCACTGGGATCGGTAATGTGATCGGCCAGTTCGGAGGCGACCACGCCCGGGCTGACGACCGTGACGCGAATGCAGTCGCTCTCCTGGCGCAGGCCGTCGGAAATCGCCCGAACGGCGAACTTGCTGGCGCAATAAACGGCGGAGAGCGGAAAGACTGCATGCGCGCCAATAGAGGCAACGTTGATGATCTGCCCTGCTCCTTGCTGCTGCATGGTCGGCAGTACCGCCGCGATGCCGTTCAACACGCCGTGAACGTTGACGTCGATAGTCTGACGCCACTCCTCTATTTTCAACGCTGCCAGCGGCGAGAGCGGCATTACGCCGGCATTATTGATCAGGACATCAATGCGGCCATGCTGCTGTAGCGCAAATTGCGCCATCTTCGCCAGATCTTCAGCCTGAGTGACATCGATGGGTAAACAGTCGATATTACCCACTTCATCACGCAGGGCCTGCAAACGCGCAATGCGCCGCGCGCCAATCACCAGATGATGGCCCGCCTGCACCAGACGACGTGCGGTGGCTTCACCGATCCCACTGCTTGCACCAGTGAGCAGAATAATTTTGCGCTTACTCATCTCTCTTCTCCCGTGTTAAGTGACGCAAGCAGGTTAACCAGCGCACGCCACGCAAAACAGGCGCATTCTTCTCCCATGATTGCCCATTCCTCTTCGTATTGTTCACTTGTTGCGCGTGAATCGGCAGAATGGTTGCTTAAATATCAACATCGGTGAGAGGCAATGATGGAAGAGATGGTGGCGCTGCTGCGGGCGCTGGCACCGCATGAGGGCTGTACACGTTCGGCACTGGAGAGCGTCTGCTTTATGCGCTCTGACCGCCCACTGGCGCGCACGCCGGTGGTTTACAAACCCTCTATCGTCATTGTCTGTCAGGGTCAGAAGCGGGGTTATCTGGCGAATCGCGTTTATCACTACGATAAACAGCACTATCTGGTGTTATCCGTGCCGCTCCCTTTTTCGACGGAAACGGACGCCAGCCCTGAGAAGCCGCTGCTGGCGCTGACAGTGGATCTTGATATGACGGTTCTCTCTGACCTGATGCTGGCGCTGGACCTTCCACCCGGTCGCGTCGAGGCAGCGCCGGAGGGCATTATGTCCACGCTGCTTGAAGCGGATCTTGCCGATACGGCCGTGCGGTTACTGAAAGCACTCTCGTCAAAACAGGAGGCGCAGATTCTGGGGCCGCAGCTTCTGCGAGAGCTCTATTACCGGGTGCTGATGGGTAAGCGCGGCGATGCGCTGCGTGCGGCGCTGGTTAATCAGGGGCAATTTGCGGCGATTGCTAAAGTGCTGCAGCGTATCCATACCCACTTCACCGAGCCGCTGCATATTCCGACACTGGCGAAGGATGCGGGGCTAAGCGTGCCTGCGTTTCATAAACACTTCAAATCCGTCACCAGCACCTCGCCGCTGCAGTACATTAAGTCTGTGCGGCTTAATCAGGCGCGCTTATTAATGATCCGCGATAACGCCACCGCTGCGGGGGCGGCTTTTCGCGTCGGCTATGAGAGCCCTTCGCAATTTAACCGGGAGTTTCGCCGCCAGTTTGGCCGCAGCCCGCGGGAAGAGGCGAATGAAATGAGAGCCTCCTTTGCGCTCTTTCCTCCGGTCTGATTCACTCGCCGGCTTGCCAGATATGAACGCAGTTGCGGCCTCGCGCTTTTGCAATATAGAGCGCTTCGTCTGCCCGCTGAATAAAGCGCTCATAATCAGGGTGACCATCAAACATGGCGGCACCAATAGAGAGGGAAACAGGCACCAGCTCACCCTCAGGTGTTTTGACAATGGTCTTTTCGACACGAGAGCGAATACGTTCGCCAATTCGATGCGTATCAAACTCTGTCGCTTCAGTTAACAGGATCACGAACTCATCGCCGCCATAACGAAAGACATAATCACTGCTGCGCACGTTGTCATAAAAAGCAGTTGAGACTTTACGCAAGATCTCATCCCCCATGGGATGTCCCCAGGTATCGTTTATTTGTTTAAACTTGTCGACATCGATAATTAATACCGACAGCGGCGTTGAGGCTCGTTGCGCATGGGAGATTTCGCGCTTGAAAATGGTTGGCATAAATCGACGGTTCAGCAACTTCGTTAATACGTCCATGCCCACTTCATGCCGGGAAACTTCTTCAAAGAGTTCGCGTAGCAGCGTGATAATTTGCACGACATTTTTTCTGACGGAAATCAGAAAGCTGACGCGCAGTGCACGATTGCTTAATGAGCGGGGCGTTGCGCGGGTCGAGCGAAATATTTCATCAAGCTCTTGCAGCAGGCGGGAAATATGGCCCACTTCCGCAATCCCGCTAAAATAGTGGCGTCCTTTGTGGTTAAACCATAAACCAAAATCGGACTGGCTAATGGTCAGCGTATTGCCTAAATCAGCATCCATGATGATTTTATAAATTAGATCGATCTCCCAACTGAGCAGCGCCGCGGTTTGCCGCTCTTTCTCCTCTTCTGCATTCTCCATCAGCGAGAAGATACGGTAATTTTCATCCTCTTTAGCGGAGTTATGCTCGCTGAAGGAGAAGGCACGCGACATCACCTCCATGGCCAGATCGATACTGTTAATCGCATGGTGATAGACCTGCAGTTTCTCCTCCGCGGTGAAGTGACTTTCAATAATCACCGGATAGAAGAGTTTCTTCAGGACGCGAAAGCCCATCTCGACCAGTTCGACGGAGATACCGATGCGTGCATGCACTTCGGCCACCGTGTGCTGCTGCTGGATCAGGCGCTCGATATCATCCGGTGTGCAGGCTAACACTTCTCTTATCCAGCGCTCCAGCGCGGATTTAAGATGTATTTCGACCTGAGCATTGGAGAGAAACTCACGGGCATGGGGATCGGTAAGCACGATACGGTAGAAGGTTTCACTGAGATCGTGGGCGTGAGTATGAGCCACTTCAGCGGTGAGACGGCGAATGTTGCGATCGGTCTTTTCTAATAGAGAGAGCCATTCGCCCTTCATCGATTTAAGATAAGTTTCCATCATTCAGACCCTTACGGTAGTTAACACATCTGACGTTCAGGATGTTGCAAACAAACGTCCTTCGACGCAGATCGACAGGGCCAGAAGAAGCGTGGCACCGCCCACGTATTCCCTCTGTTAGCGTCCGAGCGCTCCTCGCTCACGATTTATAAAAACATGGCAAAACAGCAAGTTAGATTTCATCTTAACCATGTAAGAAGGCAATAGTAGAAACGTACCGAAATAGAGTATAGCCCGTTCAATTGCTATCACAACCTGGAATAATAATTCTCGTTGAGCGTTAAGATCTTATTTAAGACTATTTAATTACGGGTTTACGTAGGGGCAATTTACAATCCGAAACACTCTCCCAGGCATTATTCTATATGGTAATTAATCATATGAAGATCTATACAATAAGCGATGATGTATATTTTCAAAACGGAATGATTTCATTGGCTAATGCAAGAGGCTGGCAAATCGAAGCGCAACAATTCAACCCACAACTCCTCACAGAACTCACTCTGGATGATGTAGTTATTCTTCATCTCGACAAAAAGAATATGGCTTATGCTAAAGCCATCTCCCCACTTAACAAAGTATGCAAACTTCTCGTTATTTCCGGCACGACGCGAAACATCCTCATCGATGAAGCCGATATTGTGCTTAAAGCCCAGGATTCATTAAATGAGATCAGTCATGCCATTAAAAAACTTGTCAAACTCAGGAAAGAGGCCGTACATAAAGAGAATGTTCTCAGCGATATTGAAAGAACTGTGTTGAATGAGTCCCTGAAGGGAAAAAATATCCACCTTATTGCCAAGTTACTCTCAATTTCTCCGAAGCGGGTCTATGCCTACCGCAATAAAGCGTGCAAAAAGATGGGCGGAAAAAAGATCAGCGACCTTCTGCTGATAAAGGATAATTTGCTTGAGCATGCTCACTTTCCATGCCCAACGCTTTCTCCTTAGCCACTCTCACCCGCCGATCTCCGTCTGCAGTGTGTCACCGCTGCAGACGGAGATGCATTACCACAGCTGCGACTGCTTATTGATCTCCTCCCAGCGAAAACACATATCACAGGCCATCATAAAATCGTTATGCCACAGCCTGTAAATATGCAGAAAACTAAACGCAAGGCACGGCAGCAGGCACAGCAAAAAATAGGCTTCGAAAAAAATAACCTGACCGGATAAATCGAGTAGCAAGCTGGTCAGGGCGATCCACAGTACTTCAATCACCAGTAAGCTGCAAACCCGCAGCCAGAAAGGCGTTCCTGTATTGATAACCCAGGGAAGCGGGCTGGCGAAGTAGAAGTCAATTTCGCGTATAAAGAGGCGCCCAAGGAAGATATAGCGCCTCGACAGGCGGGCAAAAAGCAGATTCATCGTCAGCACAATCGCGCAGAGCACCAGCATCGCAACCATCAGCGGCGCAAAGAACAGCCCCTTCTCAAGGGAGAATTCAGGCTGATGTTTTAGTGGCACGATGGTGAGCAGACTGACACAGAGGCTAATTAGCAGGTAACGGGCAACGTACCGGTGCAGATGCTTAAACTTCAGCGACTCATTCACCTCTTGCCCGATCTGCTTGATGTAACTGCTTCTGATAAAACGAAATGCAATATAGAGAAAAAGCGGCGACAGCGTAGCCAGAAGCGGCAGCACCTGCGCTGGCCTGAAGAACAAAAGCGCCGCCTGCGTGACCAGCCAAAAGAGCGTGCCGCTCAGCAGACTGGCGACAGCGGGTCGCGACATTGCCTGCGCTATTCGACCCGCTTTTTTGCCAATGAAGTAAGAGAGGTCGATATTTTTAACCACGCATTTATATGCCCAGTAGGCTTTTAGCTCCCAGATAAAATGAAACATCACCAGCGCGAGGATCGCGCTGATAATAATGGCATCCTGTGATGTCAGGTTAAACGCCGCATTTTTCCAATATAGCCCCAGCAGGAGATAGAGAATGCCGCAGAGCAGCGGCAGGATTTTTTTGTCCTGGTAGCGGATAAAAGTAAGGTAATCAGGTATCACGCTGCTGCCCTCACGCTGACAAAAGGGTTTTACAATGCCGGGACATCGCGGGCGTAAAACCGATAAAGTCAGTAAGCATCGGTGCAAGATAGGCTTTATTGCTGAACTCAACAAACTGCACATCCGGCTTATGAGTAAGCCACCCCTCGATTGATTCGCGCCATTTCACGGTGTGGGTCAAATGGCGCGCGAGGTTCTCTTTGATCTGCACAGGATGGTGCTCCGCCTTAGCGGAAACATTCATCACCACCGCATGACGCGGCGGCGTCACCTCCACCCCGGCAAGATAGTCCCGCATCAAGGCAACGCCTTCCGTCATCAACCGCGTATGCCATGCACCGCTAACGCCGAGTTTGACCGGCTCGCATCCCTCCTCCAGCAACAGACGAGAGAAATCACGCAGCGGCGCGATCGCCCCGCCAATGACCTGCTGCCTCGGGCTGTTATCGCAGCTGATATCGACAAGTAACCCGGCATTGTCGATAAGCTCGCGCAGGCGCAGAACATCAATCCCCTTCACTGCCGCCATCTCACCTTTGTGCAGGCGGCTAATGTCATGCATGACCTTTGCGCGAAAATGGATCGCCTCAAACAGCTTCTCCAGCGAGAGCGCGCCCGCAGCATAGAGAGCGCTATATTCGCCGACGCTGTGCCCGCAGGAGCCGACGATCGTCACGTGCTCCATTTTTTGCTGGCAGAGGGTATAAAGCGTGACATTAATGGCCGTCACCGCCAGTTGCTGCACCGTGGTCTGAATCAACCGGTTCATCGGCCCTTTCAGGCAGAGACGACGCAAATCCATCCCTGATACATCGCTGGCGCAATCCCAAATATGTTTGGTCGCGACAGAGAGATCCCATAAGTCTGCGCCCATGCCGATGGCGGGATTACCCTGCCCGGCGAACAGTAATACAAGCGGTTTTTCTGTTTTGTGTTCACTCATCTGCCATGTCCTTATAGGAAATAGTTAAGCCCGAGATAAAATCCGAGGGTTTTGCCAAAAAAAGCGAATTCCGTATCCTGCTTGCCGATCCCTGCCCAGCCGCCGGCATAGAGATTGAGGCTGTCATCAACGGCCGCGACGGGTGTCGAAACGTGCAGGCCTAACAGAGAGCTGTTATCACGCATATTCATCGTGATATAGGGCTGGAGCGTGGCGCCCTGCTCGCTGCGAAAGCTGCCATAGGCGCTCAAATAGTGTTTTCCTTGCAGTTGGCCTCTGTTGGCGACATTGCCGATCTCTCCCCCCATCAGATATTTGTAAGCATCAAAGATTTGATCTAATAACGCCGACTGCGAGGCTCGGTTCAGATAGCGGGAAAGTTGCGCCTGCTGTTGCCATTCACTGTCTGAATAGCCTTCACTCTGGAAGTAGTACTCAAGCCCCAGCACAGCGAAGTCGCGGGTGGTGTATTGCGCCCCTAGCGCCGCTTCCACCCCGGCGTTGCGATCGGCGCGATAGAGCGAAGAGGGAAATTGATAATCCACAACTTCTGCGGCACGTTCCGGCGAGAAGTGGCGCCATTGCTGAGCGTTGTGCAGCGCCACCTCGCCATTAATGGTGAGCGCTGGCGTATAGCTGAAGCTGTCCGAGAGTGCGAGGGAGCGGGTGTCGCCCAGCAGCAAGCTGAGAGAAGGTGTATGGTTCGCCAGGCGGTAATCGCTATAACTTAACAGGTAGCGCGCCTGCGCATTGCCACGCCGGTTTGCTGACCAGCGGCTGGATGTCTCATATCGCTGGTTAAGGGTTGCCAGCTGCGGAGCAACCGTTAATGAGAGACTGTAGTCGCGATGGTTATCAACCAGGCGCGCCCCCCATGAGGATTCGCTATAGTTCGATCGCATGGCTGGATCGTAAAAACGCGTGCTTTTAAAGCCCGCATAATAGTTGCTCATCAGGGCGGCGGGCGATTTGAGAAAAAAGAGGCCCGGCGCTGTCGTTAACTTTCCGGCCTCCAGTCGAAGCCGGTCAGAAAGGGTGTAGCTGAGTTGTAACCTGTTGAGCAGCACGCGCGAGCGCTGCTGATCCTCTTCAAAAGAGCCGGGCAAATGCCATGCGTAATAAGCAAGGCCAGTAAGGGAGAAATCGATATCCAGCCGATTGTCGATGACTGCACATTTGCTGCTGAATTTTATCCCGGCATCCTGAAAAGCATTTGTCGGGGTATACGCACGCTCTCCGGCTGTTCTCCACGGCGAAGCGGTTCGCCTCACATAGGAGGTTTGCAGCATCAACGCAGTTTCGCTATTTGCGACTACCTCATCACCGGAGAGACAGGAGGCCTGCGAGAAAGAGGCGAGCAGTGACAATGGAATAAGCAGAGTATTAACACGACGTCTCACCTGACACCCCGCTGAATAGCTTCCCTGGTAAAGTAAAATTCGGGCAAAGATTCAAGTCTGACGTTGCTATATTCCATAACGGTAAATCCTTTGTTGTGGCGTGCATCATGCACAATGATCTTCATTGGCCGCGCCTCTCCGAGCACGGTCTGGTAATCCTGATAACGCACCTCCTTAAGTAATTTCTCATCCTGTGAATAAAAGGCGGCGGTATAAGGGCGAGAAGTCGCCTTCTCGACCAGATAGACAATGTTGGGATAGGTTGCCGCCGCGGTTTTTCGCTCAAGGGAAAGTCGATAACAGACGCTATTTCCACAGGCTGTTTCGCCTGTGAGTTGAGCGTTATAGGAATAGTCGAAATTGGTCACGATGACGTCGCTGTTCGCAATCTGGCCGACTAAACGCTGCTCAGGCGAAACAGGCATCGGGCGACGGAGTTCCGGAGAGTAGAACCACAAGTCATACCAATCCGAGAGCATGATTTTGCCTTTATCTCTGGCTGGATAGATAAAGCGCACGAGGGATCGCGCATCCGCAGGCTGACCGTTTTCGGGCTTCATAAAGCGCATCGACACATCGAAAATCTGTGTATTGACCGCCTCACCGGCTGTTTCTTTATATTCACGCACCGTAACCGTATAGCGAAAAGGTTGATTCGGTGAGCGTATTTCATCTGCCCGGCGAATAATATCCTGCGCCGCCGTCGCGTGGCAGACGGCAGGGAGCATCGCCAGCGTGATGAAAAGAAGAGAGAAAATATTCATAAGCTGTCCTGTTTTATGAAAATTTAAAAGCATTCGCCAGGTTGAGTTTTGCTGCGCGAAATGATGGGCGCAAAGAGGCGAAAGTCGCGGTAATAATCGGTAAGAAAAAGGTAAACCAGATCGTGTCTATATCCGTGGTTTTAATAAATGCGGTATACCCCTGCGACTGCCCCGGAGAAGGCGGCATCGAAATCCCTTTAATATTAATCAGCCAAGCCAGAGCAAACCCCAGCGTCAGACTGCCTGCCGCACCGATAATGCCAACAAAGATCCCTTCCAGAATAAATAGCCGCGTGACATGCCATGGCCTGAGTCCGATGGCGCGCAAGGTGGTAATTTCCCGCGTACGCTCGATAATATTCATGGTGAGAGAGTTACCAATCATGAAAATAACGATCACCGCGACCAGGAGTTTAATAAAAAAGTAGATCCCGGAGAGCAGATCTTCTACCTGCTGATAAAACGGCGAGACGCTATTCCACTCTTTTACAATTAACGGCAAGTGATGCTGGGCAATAAATTGTCGAAGTTTTGTTGCAAAGCCTGACACGTTTTCTGTATTAAGCAGAATCAAGATTTTACTCACGCCCTCGGTTCCCATGAGGCGCTGAGCTGTCGTTAGCGGCATCTTCATTGCCGTATCATCGTAGTCTTTAATGCCCGAGGAGAAGATACCGCGCACTTTTAAAGAGATGGCCCCCTGACCTCCCTGGGCGTTTACCACCATAATATCGAGCCAGTCGCCGTACGCGGCATTGAGAGTTTTGGCCAGCCCGCTTCCTGCAGTCACTTCGTCCGTTTTGACACGTGATAAATCGCTGCCGACGATCAGCTTGTCGAATGAACCAAGCTTCAGTGCCGCTAAGGGCTCGACGCCGAGACCAGAGAAGTAACTGGTGGTTTCGTTTTCATACTGTGAGGCCACGCCTGTAAACTCCAGCTGACCTGAAATCGTTGAAATATCTGCCGCTAAATCGGGCTGCGCAAGAATGTCTTGTTTTAAAGCAGCATAATTTTCAATCAGGCTCTGATTTTTCTTCGAACTCTCAAAATAGGCCGGATTATAAATTTGCACGTGTCCAATATTGGTGCGAATGGTTTGCTCTTTTAAAATCCAGAAGGAGTATTGAATAAAACCGCCATAAAGAAAAATCGCCACACCGCCAAGCATAATTGCCGCCAGCGTTGAAAAAGAGCGCCGTCGATGGCGAAAAATATTCAGCAAAGCAAATTGCGTGTCACGGAATCTGAACAGCAAACAGAAAAGAATAAAAAGCAGAATAGCGCTCATCGCCAGATTAACAAATAACATGGTGGATTCCTTTACTTCTCTTTTAATAGCGGCATCACTATCTGCGTCATTTCCTGCAGATCCCATTCTGGCGTAGCGCCAGGTGCTAAGCGGGTATATTTCTCTGCTTGTGCTCCTGATTGTCTTAATTCACGTAACAGTCGCTCAGCGTCGTGTCGCTGCCGACAATTAATGAGCGCACGGTAACGCATATAACGAACAGGGATGAGCATATTCTCATCAAATAAGCCCGCAGCGTTCAGTAAGCGTTCGGTGTCATGCAGGGCGATGATGCACCGGCCGCTTTCCGCAGGTAAGTAAGCATCAATACGCGCACGCAGATAGTGCAATCGCAGATTATCGTCGTTTGACTCCACCGCTTCATCAAGAAAGAAAAAACCGGTTTTTGCAGACTCCGCAGCGTGGATAAAATCATTTATCGCAGCATAGTGTTTTGCCTGTTGTAATACCCCGTAGGCGTAAAAGATCAGCGAGGCGACATGCTGTTCACGGCTATATTCACGCCATAACGCAGAGGTTGTTTCCGCCAGCGCCTGCTGCTGTGGCGGAAAACCCTGCTGCACTATTTTCTCAACTTCAGACGTTGGTGCGGCAAATACCGTATTCACCACCAGCGATAAACCGACGATGACGCCGTTCAGGCCAGAGCGTTTACCGGGCCGAATCATAAGTTAATTCTCCATCCGTGATTTCAATCACCCGCTTCGCCCGATCCTTGAGCTGGGTGGAGTGCGTGGAAACGATAAAAGTGGTTTGCGTTTCCTGATTAATCTTCAATAGCAAATCGATGATCGCTGCGCCGGTCCCTAAATCCAGATTGCCCGTGGGTTCATCGGCGACAATGACGCAAGGCTGATGCGCAAGCGCGCGGGCAATCGCCACACGTTGCTGCTGGCCGCCGGATAACTGGCCGGGTTTTCGCCGCGCAAGTTGCGCAAGGCCGACGCTGTCGAGTGCTTCTAATGCGCGCGCTTTCGCCTCTTTTTTATCGCAGTAACCGTTGAGAACCAGCGGATAAAAAATATTATCCAGCACATTGAGCACCGGGATTAGATTGAAGAACTGGAAGATAAAGCCGAGATGTTGACCACGAATAGCGGCGAGCTCCTTTTCAGGAAGATCGTTGAGCAGATGATTTAAAAAAATGACCTGTCCCGCACTCGGTTGATCAATCCCGCAGAGAATATTGAGCAGCGTACTTTTCCCGCTGCCGGAGGGTCCGCACAGCGCGACAAATTCTCCTTTCGCAATCTCAAGGTTCACGCCTTTTAAGGCGCTGACCTGGCTTTCACCTGCGCCAAATTGTTTTGAGATATCGCTGAGAACAATGGCAGGCAGAGCGTTTACACTGTTTTTCATGCCTCTTCCCTTTCGATGTCGAGCCAGCTGTCGAACCAGGCGCTACCACCAAAGCTGTCGTTCACGACGGTGCGTATTTTTGTCCGGCGCCCCGCGTTCTGTTGCAGGAACGCCCAGCTCAGGGCGGGTGTTAAACAGCCGCTGGCACCAAAAAGGGCGCTGAGATCGAGAGTATTAACCGCCTGTTCAGGTAACGGAGGGAGTATTGTCGTGTCGGTCTGCGCAAACAGATCGATGTCGCTCGCATTATCGTAGAGTTCTCGCTGAGTTTGCGCGCCATCCTGCCAGCTATGGTAATTTCCGCAGCGAACGCTGATGCCACCAGCCCGGCGGCTAAAGATAAAACATCCTGCCCGCTCAACGCTGAGGTGAATACCGCTTTTCTGCTGCGCCCTTCTCTTCCCGGCCTCGCCTGCTAATGCCGCTTCTGAAAAAACCAGCAGAGGTATTGCACGCCAGGCAGCGCACACCACGACAAAATCGAACGTATTCCAGCACAGGTAATCCTGCGCCAGGCGCATCGCGGCAATGAGCGATAATTTTTCGCCGCGCATTTTGCAACTGACATCTTTAATGGCGAATTTCTTCAGGAGGTTTTTCGGCAAGGTATCGATAGTAGAGGTGTGCAGTGCACTGCTTATATTTTCAAAAATAGCGCTCTCGCCCCACGCATCAACGTAGAGAAACGCAGTGCGGGATTTTAAGAGCAGCATCCGCTCTTTTGCACCCAGGCTCTGCAATGCTCTTTCCGCTGCCTGCTCAAGCGCCTCGATATAGTGGATATAGTCCGGTTTGCGCAACATCTCCCGCGCATAGACCGCTTTATTGGTACCGAAGCGTTTAAACCCCCAGCCGCGCTTAGCCGTGGCTTTTAGCGCCTGGTTGTAGAGATGCGACTCCCAGACATTCAACCATCCGGGGGAATAAATATAGAAATCATCTTCCGGCTCGGTAATCGCAAAGGCATTAAGAAACATGACATCGTTCATCGCGTGGCCTCTCCTTGCGCAAGCAGAGAGAGGACAATGCCGATTATTGAACCATCAACGCCGAGACCGGTTTTTAACAGGTGTGATTTTTGATGCGACACCACCGGCTGATTAACCAAGAGCTGATGAGTGAGTTCATCACTGATCTCATCGTTCGCCACCGCGGGAATTAACTCGCCCTTTCGCAACGCCTCGGCACCGATAATAAGATCGACAATACCGGAGCCGGTGGCGGTATAACCCAGCATGCCTTTATAAGCCAGTACCGGTATCCTCTGTTCGCCCACCAGGATTGAGATCGCTTTCGCCTCTGATTTATCGCTGGTTGAAGAGCCGTTACCGTGCGGAATAATGGCACAGATCTGATCCAGCGTTACCGCAGCCTCACTCATTACGTTGCGCATCACTTTTACCAGGTTGGTACTAAGCCAGGTTGGGTCGTGGCTTCGCCCGGCACTGGTCTGGGTATAGTTTGATTTCAACTGCACATGGCGTTTTCCCTTCTGCCCGCCACGGTATCCCTGGCGCTCCAGCACCATGACCGAAAAACCCTCTGCAAATAAGACAGCCTGACTGTTTTTACCAAACGGCTGCACCACCCTGCTTGCCAGCATCGACTGATTTTCCAGAAACCAGATATCCTGAGTGTTAATTTTTGAGCAATTAATTACGCAAACAAGATCGAGGCCGCCGCGCTCTATTGCCTGACAGCCCAAATGGATGGCCGTCAACGCGGAATTACTGGTGCAGTGCATCGCACCAGGAAGGTTTTTCAGGCGAAACTTTTCTGCCAGTTTAAACGCCAGGTAATCCTGGGACATATTTCGGACATGCAGATTTTTAATCGACTCCGAGAGCGCGACATCTTCAATGTCGTTTTTGTCGTAAAAGGATTTGTAATCCATCGCATCGACACGCGGCCCAAGGCCGGTGAAATAGACCCGGGCTGACTCCCCCGCCAATGCGGCGGGGGGTAATGCGGCCTGCGCCATTGCCTCTACAACTAAGCGGCAGATGAGGTCAAGATCACTCTCGTTTGTCTTATTAAGAGTGGCTACGCTGACATTGCGCTTAAATCCGCATTTGATTGCCTCCTCTTCACTGGCAAACCAGGGTGCGGTGTTGACGCGGATGCCCCGGCGCAGATTAGCTAACAGCTGCGCAGGATGACTGGCATAGGGCAGTGCCAGGCTGTAGCCGGAAATCAGGGCTGCATTTTCCACGGCGCTACCCCTTTATAATCATCGCGTAGTAGTTTCCACCTTCCGTTGCGCCGACCAGTAACGCGTGCCGAACAGCAAGCTTCAGCGGCTCACGCACAAAATTCATGCGCTTATCGAAGAAAGTATAGGAGCCTGGCATTGCCGGCACGGTTTGCGTTTTCATGCACTCGGTAAGCACCAACAGGTTCAACAGACCGGCCGCCGAGGCGACAAAACCGAAACAGGCGTTGTAGTTAACAACCGGTACCTGCGGATGGCTGTGGTTGAATACGTCGTGAAGGGCGTCGATCTCAACCTGTGAATGGGCTGGCCCGCCGTGGCTACTGCCACATACCAGATCGATCTCGTGGGCACTCAACCCGGCGTCGGCAAGCGCGCGTTGAATAGCCAGCGCCATGACCGCTGATTTTTCGCCTGATTGGGTGGAGTCAAACCAGCTGTTGTCACACGATTTGCCGTAGCCGATGATTTCGGCAAGCACTTCAACACCGCGCTCGCGAGCTGCCTGCGGATCCTCAAGCAGCAGCATGCAGGCACCTTCGCCTGGTACATACCCTTTCGCTTTATCGCTATAAATTTGATAATCGGCCGCGTCAGCGATCATGGCGATTTTCTGCGTGACGGCATCCATATAGAGCGCCATGGAGGGAAAATACTCGTCCGCGCCACCGACAATGACCTGTGGCTGCAGATTCTGCCGCACCAGTTCGTAGCCATACGTTAGCGCACCAAGCGCGGCGTTTTCACCGGTTGCCAGCGTCGTGGTGTAGCCTTTGATCCCTTCGGAGATGCCGCAAAAAGTGGCAATCGCATTCATTAGCGAACCAGGAAACTCCGAGGTGCGAACTTTGCGCGGATCGGGTTTGAGGCTTTGCAAATATTTATAGGTTGTCTCCTGCGGACCACGAGACATCCCCATGATCAGCCCGAGGTTTTCACCGTCGCGCTTAATTTTACGCTTACCGCTGTTCAACGCCTCTGAAAGTGCGACCAGCGCAAAGGTTCCGCCACGCGTGGCTTTACGTGGATCAAAGCGGCGCAGATATTTGCGGGGTTCCAGATTGTTCACCTGGAATGTTTTGAAATGCGCCTCCTCTTCCGGCAGCTTGCCCGCGCTAATGGCGTGATCACGTCCAAATATGTCGCTCAGCTGGTCGGTTTTTTCCAGAACCGCTAATAGCTCACGGGCTTCGGCCAGCGTATCCTGCGGGAACGTCACCCCACCCAGGGTTCCGCTGGCATTGCTCTGCCAGATGTTATGCAGAATGTCGCCGACCGTGTGACCCAGTGCCGTCACGGCACCCGCACCAGTTATCGCAACGCGCTTAGGGGAGTAATGGGTAACCGGTACTGTTCCGGGCCGGGTGCTGATAACCATGCAGCAGTTATTACCGCCGAACGCATAATTGTTCTTCAAAAAGAGATTGACCTGTTTCTCTCTGAACGCATTCGCCACATAGTCCAGATCGCAATTCGGTCGTGGCGTAGAGAAGTTAAGGGTTGGCAGAACGATATTGTCAGGAAGCGTGACCAGACAGGCGATTAACTCAACGATACCGGCCGCGCCGATGTTGTGCCCGAAATAGGATTTTGTTGAGCTGACAAGCAAATCCTTACGATGGGCGAAGACTTTGTTCATCGCCATGGTCTCGATCCGATCGTTCGCTTCCGTTCCGGTGCCGTGCGCATTGACGTAGTCAATCTGATCTGGGGTGACGCCCGCGTTCTCCATCGCCTTGAGCATAACCTGCACCGCCCCATTGGCTCGCGGATCGGGTCCGGTTTCATGATAGGCATCGCAGGAGGTCGCATAGGAGAGAATTTCGCCATAGATAGTGGCCCCACGCGCCATGGCATGCTCATACTCTTCCAGTACCAGTGCACCCGCGCCCTCGCCAATTGACATGCCGGGCTGACCAGAGAAAGGGGTACAGGCATCGGGATGCATGACGTTAAGGGCGTAGAAACCGGCGAAAGTTGGCAAATAGATGGGTTCCGTTCCCACGGCAAGCATCGTTTTGCTCTTCCCGTTTTGCAGATAATCGAACGCCATTCCGATAGCATTCGGGCTCGCCGTACAGGCTGTCGCCACCAGCTCTACCCCACCTTTTAGCCCAAGCAGCGTTGAGACACTTGAGCAGCAAGAGGCGAACCCGCCAGCATAGCGTGCTTTCCGCAGAGAGAAGTCTTCAATGCGCTGTTCAAATAGCGGCAGAAAAGCTTCAGTGCCGGCAGAGGAGACGCCAACAATTAACCCTGTCTCCTCTAGTGCAGGCGTGTTGTTGATGAGGCCCGCCTGGCTTAATGCATCCTTGCCCACTTTATAGGCCCAGAGCGCAGCGTTATCCAGTGACTGCACAATCTCGTCTGCCAACTCAGGGCAATGGATATCATGCAGCACCTCCGCCGCGCGGGCATTTTCAAACCAGGTAGCAAAACGCTGGCTATCCGTTACGCCACACTTCTTATTAAGAAGTGCGGATTTAAAATCCTGAAGGTTTTCGGCCAGAGACGAGAGAATGCCCATCCCGGTAATAACGACTCTTTTTCTGGTACTCTTCATTTTTCTTCCCTGCAGCGGCAGTGAGAAACAGACTGCCTGAATCGATGCGTGTGATAACGCCAGCCAGCGCGTATGCGGGCAGCTGGCGCTGCGGGCGATTAAGCGTGTCGTGCCTTCGTGGCGTCGACATAGCTGTGCTCAGTCGGGCTGACCAACAAACTCAGGTTATAAAGAAAGGGAAGATTATGGGTTTTCGCCGGGATCTTCGCGGTAGCGGTTTCAATAGTGAAGCCTGAAATTTCTGACCAGGCATAATCATAATCAAGCAGCGCGAGAGCAATTGATGCGCCCAGCGCAGGTGACCTGGCAGCGTTGACGATTACACCTACCTGCTGATCATCGACAAATACTTTGTCATTGGGGGCGATTCCGGCGCTATCCGTTAGCGGAGAGATACCGACAAGTTTACGTTTTGCCGGCTCATGGGAATGTTCGACAGCGGCCTCCTTACCGACAAATCCCTCCTTGTCATATTGCACAGCCCACTGCAATTGCAGCTCAACCGGATCACGGCTGAAATCAGCATAGATACACTCATCCCAGCACATGTTTTCAATACGCACAGTGCGCTGATAATCAAGACCACCGGTTTTTAATTGATATTTTTCACCTTTCTCAACAAGGATTGACCATGCATCAACGAGGGTGGGCTGTGGACCAATCAACAGGTACCCAAACTCCCCATGTTTGCCGCAGCGGAAGAGGATCAATTCACCGTCCTGGTTAATATATTCATGGTACGGTAAGCCGATGATATCGAAGCCATAAACTTCAGCGAGTAACTCCCAGGAGTAAGGGCCTTCAACCATAAGCGCTCCCCACGCCTCTTCAGTCATCGACATAATAGCGGGTCGTTCAGAGATCTCCAGCTCTTCGGCACGTTGTAAGAGATTATCAAGAGAGCTGATAATCTCGGATGCGGCGATGTTTTCTGACAGAAGGTAATAGCCATCGGGCGTACACAAAATATAGATATCGCCTTTGATGGTGCCATCTTCATTGAGCACCAATGAATACAGGCCCTGTTCATCGCGAATAATAGAGACATCTGCCGAGGCCAGATGATTAACCAAAGCCCATGCGTCATCTCCCATAACACTTACTATCGACATGTGAGAATAATCAACCAGCAAGGCACTCTCTCGCACTGCTTTATATTCAATGACGGGTTCGTGATAAGCAGCCGGAATAAGATTATTGTTAAAAAAACCCATCTTAGCCTTGCCGGCCAGATGTAAATCATGCAGCGATTTCATAGATGTCCTTATTGAAATAGTTAACAGAAGTTAAGCCTGACGTTTCGTTATCACAAAAGAAGCAAGACTATTAATGCTGCGCATATACGAAGGGTTGTCGCTTTCACTTACCTGGATGTCAAATACCTTATCAAGCATAACGATAATCTCGGTGGCGTCGACAGAGTCTAATTTCAGCCCATTGCCAAACAAGGGTGTGTCATCATCGACTTGCGAGGGCTCACGAGGGATATTCAACCTCTGAATGATCTCTGTTTTAATGGTAAAGAGAATCTCTTTACGCTCTTCAATTTTACTCTGCATTATTGTCATATATTTCATCCCTGTTATTTAGTTTCACGAAAATTGATGATGGTACCCTGGCATATCATTTTTTTACCGACATTGGCCGTGACGTTGTAGTGCTTGAATCCGGCAGGATCTGAAAAAGCGGGTTTGCTTATTACCTCGATGGTATCTCCTGGATAAGCAATATCCTTGAATTTCAAATTCTGTGAAGCCAGTACGCCATGGACTTGGGCCCGACGCTCACGAACGAGCGCGATAAATTCTGGCCTGTGAATAAAATTAGACAAATCACGCAAGCTGGTTAATGACATGCCAAAACGCTCTGCAAAAGCATCGCAAATATCGCTGATAAAAGAGAAGTACTCACTCGCCTGACCAAATATTTCCGCTACGATTACTCCCGGCATTATGGGGTTGTCGGGAAAATGTCCGGCAAGGTAGGGGTCATTATAGGTAACGTGCTTGATTACGCGGATGTAGCCATTTTCGCCATATTTATAATCTTCTATGCGATCGACCATCATAAGAGGCTGGCGCCAGGCGCCCATCTCAAGAAATAATTTTGGAGGAAAAGTATATTTTGACATAAATCACCGCATGACCAGCCCACCATCAATAACGATGGTTTGGCCAACGATATAACTGGATGCTGAGGAAGATAGCCAAACAATGGTATTAGCAACTTCATTGCAGTTACCAAGTCGCTTGAGTGGAATCGAGTTGGTGACATCACGAACGACGGTTCGCGAGACTTTTTTTACCATTTTTGAAGCAATCATACCCGGTGCCACAGCATTAACACGGATTCCGCGGGGAGCAAGCTCAGCAGCCAGTGTCCGGGTAAAACCTAGTAAGGCCCCCTTCGAAGCACTGTAATTTGCTTGCCCAACACTCGCAATCATACCAGCGATGGATGCAACATTAACAATCGTCGCGCCTTCCGCGCTTCGCAGGAGTTTCAACATCGCTTTGGTAAGTTGAAAAGTGCTCAGCATATTGGTTTCAATCACAACGTTGAAATCTTCGAAACTCATTGCAGAAAAGAGATTGTCTTTAACAATACCCGCATTATTGACGAGCACATCAAGTTGCGTGATAGCGGAGCTAAGACAAATAACCAACTCGTTTACATTATCGGGATTTGCCAGATCGCACGGGAAGGCAGTCAAACGGTGACCGTTAACATGACGCTCACTTAATAAGTGAAGTGGATCAGCGTTGCTTTTGAATAATGCGTAAACGCTGCAGCCCTGATCAAGATATTTTTCGCATATTGCTAAACCAATATCGCCGCTTGCGCCGGAGACAAGTACATTTTTAGCATTCAAATCCTTATACGTATACATTTTATTCCTTTATCCTTCATCAGGAAATAATCGTTACTGCAATAGCATGTGTTCGACAATGTGATATGCTTAGGGAGATATTTTCGATACCTCTTTCTTCAATTATCTGCGCTACACGACCGGAAAGGGAAAAAAAAGGGCACCCTAAACGATCGTGCTGAATCTCCATATTATGAAAGGTTATTCCTTCACGGAACCCCAAGCCCAGCGCTTTAACAAGAGACTCTTTCGCAGCCCAAAAACCTGAGGCTCTCTCATAATCAACCTCATCGACAATAAATTGTTCTCTCTCAGAGAGGGAAAAGACGCGGTTAAGAAACTCACTCCCGCCATTGTTTATCGCCCGAGCAATCCTGCTCACTTCAACTATATCTGTACCAAGATGGAACATTTTTTGGCCATAAAATCAAAGCTGATAACTAACGTTAAAACTTGCCGTAAAATCATCGACAATTAATGTAGAAGGATGAAGCAAAGGAAGCGCAAGGGATAATTCATACCCCAAAGAGTGAACATTTCCTTTCACCCCAGCAGTAATTCCCATAAGTTTGTCGCCGCCATACAGTTGCCGAGTTGTTTGGTTACACCCTACTTGCCCGTAATCCGCTCCAAAGAAAGTGTTTAATCCATCAAAAGTAGTGGTGAAATTAAAAGTATTTCGTATGTAAAAGCCATTAACGGCATCAATACCAGAGCTATTCTCGAACCCGCGAACATTCCAGCGACTGCCAATATTAAACTGATCCTGAATAGTTAGTAACTCGGGGCTGTATTGCGCACCGAGGGACATTTCATACCATCCAGGAAGAGATATCATCTTCAGTGCTTTTAAATAGGTGACATTTAAATTATAGATATGACTCGCACTGTCCACGTCCCCTGATAACATATCAGGAGTTTCTTTACCTCCTGGCCATTTGATAAACCGCTGCCAACTTAATGTTGAATCTAACGAAGCGCCATCAAAGCTCTGAATATAGTTTAACGCTAGCTTAATGTTACTCATGTCCCGTTCTTGCATTGCCAATTTCACACCACCAAACTCATAATTGGACTTTCGCTTAAAAAACTCTACGCTTGCAGAAAATTTTTTGGACATATCGCGAAAAAGCAGGCGTGAACTTTTAATGCTGTAATACTTATTCCTGCCAATATAATCATAATTCCAGTCGGCAATGGGTATGTTTTGATCAGAATAACTTGTGCTATAAACAAATTCATAATCCCAAAAACCATATGGAAAAGAGTACCATCCCGTTATATTTTTGTAGCCACCCGTAATACTACTTGCTCCAGAAAGATAACCCACATCGCTTAGCCCTGCAATATTGAAAAGATAAAATGCGGCACCTGATATATACTGCCCCGTACTTTTATCACCCCAGTTACTATAGCTCGCCCTGGCGCTCCACTTTTTTGTACGGTGGGTATTGATAATAACATTGCTATAGCCAATTCGGCTTCCAGGTGCGATATTTATTTTGACATCAACAGCTGGTGTCCTCTGTAAATTCTCCAGTCCCTGCTCTATATCTCTTAGATTAAGAATATCGCCCTCATTAAAAGGAAGAATATGAGCATTAACATCTTCGCTTTCGACTACAATACGTTCTATCCGACCCGGAGCAATTTTTAAAAGAAGACTACCCGTCGTAAGATCCTGATTGGGAACGTCAACGCGTGTGGTTACAAACCCGGCATTGATAAAATAGTCTTGAATGATTTTAGCAATGCTTCGAATGCCATTGACCCCAAGGCATTTTCCCGAGAATTTATCTATTATGGCATTGACATTACGATCATTTATAAAATCATTTTTGAGAGTAAACTTATTGATCCTATAACACACTTTTTCTTCGGGAATCTGTATATTATCAATAATTAGCTCCCTCTTAGTAGAAAAAACATCTTTCTTTTCTATTTTATTTTCACGTAAAACACTTGAATCATTTCGCTGCTGTTCCCTCGCAAACTTGTCCAGATTATCCGCTGCGGAAACATGAAAGCAAACACAAAAAATAAAAAGATAAAGTTTATAACATCGCACTATTACAATCGCTCTCATTAATTTAAAAGCAGCAGCTTTGCTGCTGCTTTTATTATTTATTTAAATTACAAACCAATGATAGTGCCTGTACCTGTCAGCTGGTCCGCGGTGAGGACAACCCCTTTCTCTCCGCCCAGAAATGCATTAGCGCCAGAATTATGTATAATTTTCGCTGCGATTACCGCATTGCCTTTGGTGTAGATGTTTTTGTAATTATAAACTGTGCGAGCAGCGTTGACATCGAGATAATCCCACGCAACAACATTGCCATAGTTAGTTAAATCGGTTGCTGCTTTAATAAAGGCTGAACTGCCAACAAGGTTGCCTTTACTGCTATTAACAACATTTCCTTCTGATTCAACATAAAGCACTGTACCCGCGACAATATCTTTTTCATTGGTGAGCGTACCAACGGTATCGACGTCTAAAGTATTATCCGCAGAAATAGTGTTGTAATTATGCAATGTCCCTGCTACGCGAACTAAAGCGTTCTGCTTACTGCTGATCCATCCATAGTTAGTAAATCCACTTCCAACAATTAATGATAGGTGACGATCGGATGCGATTATCCCTGTTGCGTTATTGTCTTCAATAGTTCCAGAACTATAGTTGGAGAGTGAATCGACATCAATATTGAGATCGCCGACACTATGAAGCGTCGAATAATTATTAGTCAAACGTTTAGCCGTAATGTTTGAGTCACCCCCACTTGAGATCAAGGCACGATCATTGTCGAGCGTTTCTACAACATTCAAAGTTAACGGACCATGCTCAGCAACAATACGACTATGAGTGTTGTTAATAGACTGAGCGTTAATTTTTACGCCGTTACTGCCAATTAACCCGCCAATCTGACCTGGTATACCAAAATAATTACCGTACCACGAACCGAAGTCTTCCCCATAAGTGTTATTAACACTCGTTTTAGCATCGATATTCAGCGTGTTATTTGCCACCATCAAGCCATGATAGTTATCAACGTCCGCTTCAGTTTTAATAGAAATATCTTTACCAACGATCATGCCACCGACATTTTTAACGCTGCTCGCTTTAATGTCGACATCGCCGAGCTCTGAACTCACTAAGCCAATATGGTTATTAAACGAGCCGGACAAATCGATTTTTATTCCGCGATCGCCCATGATTTGCCCAACATAAAGGCTGTTATCCATTGTAGAGCCGACAACTGAAATAGTGTCCTTAGAGTGAAGTCTTCCGTTTGAATTATCGATATTACCAACAGAAGAAAGCGAAACGGCTTTGTCAGCTGCTATTTTGCCATTGCGGTTATTGATGGTGCTACCACTTTCCAGAGAAATTGTTCCTGCCGAACTTATTCCTCCCGTAGAATTGTTGATCGTGCCAGCTTTAACTTTAACGCCATCTTCGCCTGCCAGTAAGCCTAGAGCATCGCTACTTGTAGCATCAGCAGTGATATTATCTTTGTTAATAAAATACTTAGCTGTCTCGATCTGTATACCGCCGGCTTGAGACCTTATAAGACCTTTGGAGTTATCAATATTTCCAGAACTGAGCATATCAATCTTGCCAGCAGACTGAATTTCACCTCCGACGTTTGTTATTTCTGAGGTTTCAAACGCAAGATAGCCGCCTTTGATCTGACCAGTACGATTATCTAACTTGCCCGTTTTCAGTGCGACAATGCTCGCTTCAAGACCCGCATTTTCGCCCTTACCACTGTTAGTTAACGTTTTTCCATTAGTATTAATACCCAGCACGCCACCCGAGGCAATCTTGCCGTTTTTGTTATTGAACTCACCGCTATCGATATAGATATCCGATTCGGAGGCAATATTACCGGCACTGGAGTTATTTACTGTATTTTTCGTCGTATTGATAAATATTTTATCTTTACCTGAGATTGTGCCGCCGATGTTTTCCAGCATGCCATTAGTTGTGACGTCAACACCTCCAACGGATTGTACATCGCCGCCATTGTTAATAAACTTACCATTTATATCAATCTGGATATCATCAACACCACCTGCGAGCATACCGGTGTTTCTTACGCCTACTCCGCTTTCCGTACTGATCAAATTAATGCGATTAGCGTACATCCCGCCCAGGTCTGACACATCAATTGCGTATGTATTTTTAATGCCACTTGCTGTTACATTTCCTGTGACTTCTGCATTTGTATTAATGTAATTATTACCTGCAATGACGGTGAGCTCTTCAGTCAAAATTTGCCCTTGTACCGCAACAGAGCGAGCAAGAATCTCGGTTGGGGAAGAGCCCATTAATCCTTTGACAGTGATAATGCCCCCACCGACTGAATAACCATTCAATACGCCATTCTGAATATCTGGTTTACCGGTTGTAATAGTCGCTTTACTGGTGTTGATAAAACCACTTCCCAGGCTTGTAGAGATGCCGTTAGGGTTGGCAATAATTAAATGTGCCTTGTCTCCTGCAACTTCCATCTGACCTTCAAGCAAACTGGATTTACTGGATGTGACTTCATTAAGAATGACTTTTGCGCTACCAGAGGTAAGATTGCTGTTACCCGCTATAGCTCCGCCAATTACGGTATTACTACCAGAAGCGCTGTTGTTGAAAATTACACCATTCTTATCAACATTAAAATCATCATAAATATTATGAGAGAGGCCGTTACTATTCGGATTAGCAATATTGATTACGGGTGCACCATTTGCACTGACAATATTCCCATTCTTAATATTGATGTTAGCGGCTTGAGCCAGAACCGGAAGAGAGAGCAGAATAGACGCCGCTACTGGATTGAATCTTATTAACTTCCCTGTTTTTCTTTCACTTTTCATTCATTATCTACCTGTAATATTTGCAACTTATTAAGATGAGTTTATTCACTTACCGAACTGCCTGTTTAAGCACTTCATGCAGGAATCCGAACTCGTTATACCGATTGAACCACCCTGATAGTTGTAGCACCCTATTTGTCTTAACACTTTCAGCTTACAGAATTAAAGCGCACAATAAAAAGAACATACATTCCTAAATTCAGACAACGCAAAACATATATCTTGATACTTATTTTACACTCTTCCTTACCATGAAGAGCTAATAGGAATTTTTTAATTATTACTAAAGAAAGTATTAAAACAAGTGAATTACCCTTAAAGGATAGATAATCATTTTTCATAAACATTTAATGAATGAAGTAACTTTAAAATAGAAATCAAGCAGTTAAGGGGGTTCAGTCATATCACTAATCAATTTAAGAACATTTAATATAAACGCCACTGATGCTTAACAGGCTGCTACACTATGTACATATGAGATGTTAAACCAGACATACTGTACAGCAGCAACCATTGTGATGTAACTGGCGTAGATAAGAATGGTCAAGTGGTAGTTGTCTGGCGCATCCATTCCCGACAAAGGTCATCCTCGATACATGCATTAATTTTTGGACATGAAAGTTGAGCATTAAATCTCAAACGAACGCGTTCCACACCCGCCTTAAATAACACCTTATCATTTAATTAATACTTATATTCATTTTAAAATGAATCGAATTCTTTTTTCAATGCAATATTAATTTGTTATGGGCTTGTAACTATCGCGAAGGGAGGCCGCATTTACTCGCTTAAAAAAAGAACAAAAAATTAACACATATTATTTATACCTCGAGCAGCAATTTTTTAGTACCCAAACTCTTTGTGCCGAGGTTACTATTTTTGTCGAAAGCAATTCTTTACGTGAGATTGTGATTCATTGATTAATTTCATTTTCATTTTCAAACGTAAAATTAAAGCATTGACTTGTTATCAGCGCACTTTTGCAAGTTATATCTTTTTGCTTCTTATGATCGGATTAATTTATGGATAGCTCCGATTAGTAATAAAGCCTTGTTAATACAAGGAACCTTCAAGGTTAAAACCATCAAGAGTAAGGTGCATTTATGAAACGTAAAGTTCTGGCGCTTGCATTATTGTCTTCTTTTAGCATGGGTGCAGTTCAGGCAGCTGACACTACAGCACAAGCCGTAGCGACATGGTCCGCAACGGCAAAAAAAGATACAACCAGTAAATTAGTCGTAACCCCTCTGGGAAGTCTCTCTTTCCAATACGCTGAAGGTGTTAAAGGTTTCAATACTCAAAAAGGTCTTTTTGACGTTGCAGTTGAAGGCGATTCAAGTGCAACGGCATTCAAACTCACTTCACGGTTAGTAAGTAACACGCTCACTCAGCTTGATGGTTCGGGATCTACGCTGAATGTTGGTGTTAATTACTTTGGTAATGCGGTCAACAAAACATCTGATACGGTTCTTGTTGATACCGTTACAGGTAAAAGTGGTGGTCTGAGCAATATTGCCTCTAATTATAATCAGGCAGGTCGATTTGCTGGTCAGGATGCGTTTACATTTTCAATTGCGAGTGCAACTACTGACGGAACTACACCTGCAACTGATTTAAGCGTATTGCCAGAAGGTATTTGGAGTGGCGATGTTAGCGTCCAGTTTGATGCAACCTGGACTAGCTAAATTCCATTAATTGAGGAGCGAGGGACCGCTCCCTTTTTTTGTAGGAAAGTGAATTATGAAAAAACTTATTTTAGCGCTTAATGTCTCTCTAAGTTTTATGATGCCCGCATACGCATTAGATATTGGCGACATCTCTTCCTTTATGTACAGCGACAGTTCCGTAATTAGTAAAGAGATTAAAAATTCCACTGACACAGGGCGCCTTATCAACATCAAAGTTGAAAGAATAACCAACCCTTTGGAAGGCGGCAGCATCATTCCCATGGAGAGTAAGAACGAACTTCTTTTGACGCCAGGTAGTTTATTACTTCCAGCCAATAGTAATGAAACAATCCGTTTTTTCTATAAAGGCCCGAATGATAATAAAGAGCGCTATTATCGTATTCTTTGGACCGACCAATCGTTGAGCGAGGGTAAAAGAAGCAATGCAAAGCGTCATGCCGTTGCTACAGCATCTGCGCTTATTAGTTCAATATTGGTCGTGGCACCTCGTAAAGCACAGTATGAATACAAATACTCGGAAGGAAAAATCACAAACCCAGGAAATGCGACATTACGCGTTATCGCCTATGGCCCATGCGTGCGACCAACTGATGGCGAATCTTGCAAAGAGAATTATTTTCTCATGCCGGGTAAATCGCGCACATTCACTCGGGTTAATGTTGCAGATAAAAATGGACGTGTAGCTTTCTGGCAAGAGAATCATTTCGTTTCAGTCAAATAGTTAGGAGATGTTGTCTGTGCGCATTGTCGTGAATAAAACCCTTCAAGCTTGCGTTACTTATACAGTCATTTTCTTTGCTGGCATGAATGAAGCCTATCCTTCTTCTCTTCAAAGTTTACATGTTGCTGGCATAATGGTTCCTGATGCTTTTAGAAAAGCACTACAGGATGGTATGAGTATCCCTTTATACATCCACTTAAATGGAGTATCTGGTACGCAGGATGATCAGCGTATCGGTACAGCTTCTATCTGGCTAGATGATAACAGGGTAAAAGTACGGCTAATTGAGCTTGAAGATCAAAATGGCAATGCGTCTTTAAATGATCACACGCGGTCAAAAGTTAATACTCTTAAAGATATTGCATTTAACGAAGAATCTAAAATACCTATTACTGCTAACGCCTGGTTGTATTTGAATTTCCAACAACTCACGTTACAAATGATCGTTACTCAGCAAGCACTTAAAACTCTTTTTCGCCCTAAAATTGAGGATATCGGTGAATCAAGCGCAGAACGCTTGAGTAGCACGCTTAGTTATAACTTTGGCATTTATAACAACAAGATGAGGGGTGGTGAAAGCAACACCTCAAATTACCTTTCATTTGATTCAGTTACCGCGTTAAAAGAGCATCATCTAATGATGAATGGCACGGTATACGGGGTAGGATCTAATTCTCAGCAGGTCCAACTCTATCGTGCTATGTACGAGCGTGATTTTTCAGGCTATCGACTCGCTGGTGGAATGCTGGATTCATGGAACTTACAATCACTGGGATCTGTCACGGCACTTCCTTCTGGAAAAATATATGGTTTTTCCTGGGGCAACCATGCGCAATCAACTGTCTTCAATGATACTCACTCCGTTGTACCGGTTATTGTTTTCCTCCCCTCTGCTGGCGAAGTTCATATTTCCCGGGACGGTAAACTTCTCAGCGTACAAAACTTCGGCATGGGCAGTCACGAAGTTGACACCAGCGGACTGCCCTATGGCATTTACGATATAAAAGTCGATGTGATTGTGAATGGCCAACACATAAGCCAGACTATTCAGCGAGTTAACAAAATTTTTGCCCGCGGGAAATCCGCAGGAATGCCATTCCGTTGGCAATTCTGGGGAGGAAATATGCATATGGAGCGCTGGGAGAGCGGCGAACGGGAAATTCAGAAAGCTAAAAATAGTCTTTTGATCGGATTGTCCACTTCCGGTGGGATTGATGCTTTAGCCTGGATGGCTTCAGCATATAACTATGACTCTGTCACTGTTGGAGAACTCCAGCTTTCATGGCCTATTATCGAAGCTTTGCAGGTTAGCATGCAAAATATGCTGGCTACAGATGGATCGTGGAGTTCCATTAGCAGTCTGAATGCAACTTTACCCGGAAAATTCAGCTCCGTCTGGTTGAGCCAGGAAAAAACCTCGATAGGAAATACTCTGAGGCGCAGCGACGCTACCAATACCGCAGTTGGCGCATCGTTAAATCTTAATGTGCTCTGGTCCCGGCTCGGTTCCATCAGTGCAAGTTATAATAAAGATCGCCAGCATAATAGTCATTACTACACTGCCGATTATACCCAGACGCTCTACAACGGGCAGTTCGGTTCATTAGGGCTACGAGCAGGCCTGCAACGCTACCAGCACAGCAATAGTCGGCAATCAAGTCGTATGCAAAAATATGTCGCTTTCGATTTTCTGCTCCCACTTGGTAGCGCTTTTCGAGCCGGCATAACGCAACAGAATGGCTATGCTATGGCAAACATCTCAGCTCAGAAACAGTTCGACGAGGGTGACACCATTCAGGCTATCGGCGCCGATATTTCTCGTGGCATCTCTGGCGACAACAGCGAAAGCAAGAATCTAAGTGCAACGGCATGGACAAAATATGAGAACCGTTTCTCCACAGGAACATTAAGTGTCAATAGTGGATTGGATGGATATATAAGCACCAACTTTACTGCTAATGGTAGCCTCGGCTGGCAGGGGAAAGAGATAGGCATGAGCGGCAGTACAGAGGGGAACTCTGGCGTCATATTACGTACTGATATTGAGCATGATGGTCAGCTTACTGCAAGAGTGAATGGTCGACTTTTCCCTCTGCTCGGTAAACGTAACTACCTTCCCCTGGATCCTTATTCACGTTATGAAATTGAGATTCTTAATAGCAAAAAATCTATCGACAGCTATAACATTGCAAGCGGCCGAAAAGGTCAATTTACACTCTATCCAGGTAACGTTGTGACAATGGTTCCTGAAATCAAACAGATGGTAACGGTTTCAGGCCGAATACGCGCGGAGGATGGTACGCTGCTTGCTAATGCTCATATTAATAATCACATAGGAAGAACGCGCACAGATAGCAATGGCGAGTTTGTAATGGATATCGATAAGAAATTTCCCACTGTTGATTTCAACTATGATGATAATAAAATTTGCGAAGCAAACCTGGATATTACCAATGCGCGTGGCGCAGTTTGGGTAGGTGATATTATTTGCCAGGGATTAAAAACGTTCGCCAGTACTATGGTTGAGGGAGAGATGAATGAAGGTTAATTTCTATCATTTTCTGGCTTTTATTTTTATTCTCTTAAAATTAAGTATTGTAGAAGCAGGCGTTACCAAAACAGTCTTCCCCGATGCTTCTACTCGTGAATATGTTTTCGTAGAAAATAATAATAACGATAATTTTTTCGTTACACCTACTGGTGCGCTGGATCCCCGAATGACAGGTTCCAATCGATGGACGGGGCTGAAATATAATGGTTCTGGAACTATTTATCAGCAGAGCCTTGGCTATATTGACAACGGATATAATACCCTTTTATTGAGTAATCGCCGTTTTGATATGTGGCTGGAAAATGCACCAACCTCACATTTGATTACCGGGTTACGCTGTATCAACTGGTATAAAGGTTGCGATATGGTAACCAGCTTGATTTTGCCGGAAGCTACAGATGCAGCAGGATTTTATGGTGTTTCTGTTCCATCAGGAGGTGCTAAATGGATGCACGGAATGATGAGCGATCAGTTTTATCATTATCTGAATAATGCCTCCGTAGGCAGCAATTTCACCATGACGATTAATACGTGTACTACAGCAGAAAATTATAGCGCTAAGTTGGGTCAACGCTGCCGCTATTTGGGCTCAGGTACCTGGCATGTTCGTAAAGTTTCATATACCAAAGGTGCTCATCTCAAGTTTGAAAACACTAACGCCATTTCGGAAGTTTTCATTAACAGCGATGGTATCCCGACAATTGGTGAAGGCAACTCTGGCTGCTACCCCTTAGTTATTGGTAAGCTTTCCGGCCTGGCCTGTAAAATGCTTACCTATTCGTTACGTGATAATGGGATGAGTAACTCAACAATAAAAATTTTTCCATCTATTAACAAACCAGCCCTTGAATCAGCGATAGATGCTCAGGATATGCAATTTAGTCTGGATAGCAATACGTGGAAAACCGTAAGTAAAACAAGCCACTACTTTACATTTAATGAACTGAAAGGCAAAAGCAATATTTATATTTTTCTTTCTCAAAACTTTTTCAAGCAAATGGTCAAGTTAGGTATCAGCGACAGTAACACAAACGATCTGTTTAATTTCAGAATGCATAACGCGCTTGCACCTGAATCGGGTTGGTATGAGTTCTCCACTTCGAGCCAGCTTATTATTAAGCCAAGAGATTTTAGCGTGAGCATAATTTCTACAGATTACGTGCAAAATCCATCCCGCGCCGGGAAGATTGGCAGAAATAGCCCATCGTTGGATTTTGATTATATCGTTACGACAAATGGAAAGACATCCGCTGATGAAGTGCTGATTAGCGTGACAGGTCCAACACTAAAACTCAATGGACGCTCCTGGTGTATATTCAAATCGTTAAATAATTTTACTCAAGTCCCGTTTCCAGCATCTCTAACTTATAAAACCCGAAACGGGGTCAATAAAACTTACGATGTCGGCTGCGATGGGCTATGGCGAGATATGACTGATGCATTTTGGTTAACAACCCCATGGTTCAGCTCAAACGGTGCTATGGGGTTAATGAATAAATCAAATGTTCGCTTCTCTATCCCCATGAATGATGAGCGCTCTCTGTATACATTAAACCAGTCAACGTGGTTCGGGGATGTCAGTGCATCGGGAGAAATCAGAATTAAGGCAACATGGCGTAATGTTAATTAAACGAGCAATAAACTACTTTTGTTTAATCTTTTTGTTATCACCTTTTTTTGCAAAAGCTATTTATATCGGCAACCAGACATTTTCAATGGATGCTGAAAGTAATATGTTTGCAAAACTCGTGGTGAATAATAACAAATCCTCTCGCCTTTATCGTATAACTATCAGGGCGATCGACGCTCCGGGCACAGCTGAAGTTTATTTTCAGCCTGCTGATGGGGAGTTATTATTCGCACCGCGACAAATGATGTTACAGCCGGGAGAGAGTGATTTCTTCAAGTTTTATTACCACGGCCCAGCGGATGATAAAGAACGTTACTACCGCATTGCATTTGAAGAAATCCCGCCTCAAAACAGAACATTAACGAATGATAAGGACAGTATTATTAGTATGATGCCTGTCATAGTCATGGACACAATTCTCGTCGTGAGACCTCGTAAGATAAACTTCGAGTGGTTTTTAGATCACTCTCACGGGAAAGTAGTCAATAAAGGAAACACATGGTTTAAACTGCTATTAAAACCGGGATGTGGAGCCGTAGAGGATGCCAGCACGACATGGTATCTTCGACCTGGTGAGACACTCAACAGCGGTCACGTCAAGAAAGCCGGTGAAATATTCATACTTTATAATGATACCTTTATCAAAATACATGATGAATGCGCCTAACTTATCATTGAGGTTTATATTTCTCCTAATTATTATTTAGTACGCCAGATGTCGTAGAAAAATTATCTATTGAATCAAGAAATTCATCGCGGCATTAGGCAATTTAAACTCTTATATAAGAAAATTGATAATTCAAGGCCTTAAAGTTACTTAATCAATATTCATTTAGCCATAAAAAAACATGGAAATTACGCTCCTGTCATGGTGAAATTACCGGATGGAGTAATAGCTGTCTTAAATATGGAATGTTGATAAGGAACTCAGCTTTGGCTGCGTTGAAAGGCATATGCACTGGATTATAAACGAATATATTGAATTCAGGCCCGTTTTAAAGAAATTAACCTCCCTTAAAAACCCTGAAGTGAGCGTGGTCTTAACCGCCCCAGCAAGTCGGTGTCTTCTATTGTTACTTGAAGCCTCTCCCGATATTGTCTTACAGCAAGATTTTTTTAAGAAAGTGTGGGAAGAGGAAGGCATGCTGGTTCCAGCCAACACACTCTATCAGAATATTTCTATTGTGCGACGTGGGCTGCGTGCAGTAGGCGATACGGATCAAAAGCTTATCGCCACTATCCCTCGTAAAGGTTTTCAAATTGACGATGGTGTCAGAATTATTAAACAGGATGATATTGTTGAAGCTGACAATAGCATAGTTCATCACTCTATCGACATTCCAGACTCTGATCTGCCCGAAAAGGGAGTGGTTCCCGGTGAGGAGGATGTACTATCCGAACCTCTATCTTCACAATCATCTCAACCCTCGTTTAATAAAGATGATAAGAAAATTAAGATTTACCTTTTGCCCCTTCTGCTGGTTCTTATCGCTTTTGTCTCTGGCTTTATTGTCACGAGCTTCATTTGGTACAGGCATGATGAACCCGCCTTCTTCAACACTTATACGCTCATAGAAACAGATAACGGTTGCCATCTTCACACACGGAATGACATTCATGATAACAACAATCCCTATGCAAAATATAAAAGCTTAATACTGAACACGGGATTAAGTTGTAAAAGCTATCCCTGGGTCTATTTCCCTCTTTCAGTTACCTCGCCAACTTTGACTGCGCTAGCGTGTAAAAATAAATATACAACGGAGTCTTCACCTGGATGTATCTCAATCCATATCACTGGAATCAATCGAGATGACTAAAAAGAGGGTTAGCTTATTTCTGTTCTTTCTGTTTGCAGGTCTCGCCTTCGGCTATCTGTATCTCATGGTAACGACAAACCTACGCGCAGCGGAAACCTGCACGGCGATGGTTGTTGTCTTTAACAAAGATGCACAAGCTAATTTGACCCTGGACTTTATGTACAACAGACGAACGCTCAGCGGTATCGTCTCTGTCAGCGGACGTTACCGCCACCCTGATTACCCGGAGGGTACGATAAGAAGGGATGTTGCTTACACATGGGTCGAGAACAAAAACACCTTTCAACTTTTATCAACCAATATCAATAAGGTCGATAATGTAGAAAGTTTACCTGAGGATGTTATCGCTTCTGTCTTGCCGGCGTTTTATGTTTACCCTAATAAACGAGTCAACTACGCGATTAACCAGCAAGGGCACAGCAGCTTTCTGTTCCGTGTCGGCAAGCGGCCTTTGTTTGTTTGTGCACGATGATCGATGCCAGAGACTGGAGCAAATGGCTTTTTGCTGGTTTTGCTCACGATGTATAGAGGGGATTTGCTTTTCTAAACCAAAAAACAAGGGGTTACCTTTCGGTAACCCCTTATCAGATATGGCGGAAGCGCAGAGATTCGAACTCTGGAACCCTTTCGGGTCGCCGGTTTTCAAGACCGGTGCCTTCAACCGCTCGGCCACACTTCCGGTGTGAGGCGCACTATAAACATCCCTGCCCTTCATGTAAAGCGTGATAATGTTCGTTTGCGCGAAAAACAACCAATAACAGGTTAATTGCTTTAAACATCAACACAATGCTCAATAAAAAAGCGGATACAGGCAAAGATTTAATGTTTTTTGATGTACATGTCCTGAGTGAGGTAGTAACCAAGAGGGTCGGGATTGAAGCCACCGATCCAGGGTTTCACCAAATGTGTGCGAACATAGTGATAAACAGGGATTGCCGGAACATCACGCGCCAGAATATCTTCTGCTTGCTGATAATACTTCCCTCGCTCGGTGACATCTTTCGCCTTCGCCGCCTCATCCAGCGCATCGTCATAGGCTTTATTACTGTACTTACTTGTGTTTTCACTGCTTCCGGTACGGAAATTATTCAGGAAGGTCGCTGGATCGTCATAATCTGCGATCCATGCGTAGCGCACTGCATCAAAGTTGCCGGTATGCATCGTATCCAGCATCGTTTTCCATTCCTGGTTCTGCAACTTTGCCTCAACCCCAAGATTTTTTTTCCACATCGAGCTCGCTGCAATGGCAATACGTTGATGCGTCTCCATCGTGTTGTAGAGAAGATTGAAACTTAAAGGATGCGCTTCGTTAAAGCCTGCCTCATTCAGCAATCTCTTCGCCTCTGCGAGGCGTTTTTCACGTGGCCATGTCGAATAATCCGGCGGAGATAACTTCACTCCGCCAATCTCAGGCTGACTGATGACCCATGCCGGCCTTTGCCCCTGCGCCATCACTTTGTCAGCAATAATATCTTTATCTAATCCCATATTGAGCGCACGGCGCAGACGCGGATCATTAAAGGGAGGTTTGGTGGTATTGAACTCGTAATAGTAGGTAGCCAGTTGAGGCTCAACACTGACCTGCTCGCCAAACGTCTTTCGCAACTGGGCAAACTGATTCACAGGAATCGTGTAGGTAATATCAATTTCCCCCGCCTTAAAGCGGTTCACATCGGCGGTTTCCGCGCTGATGGGCAGATAGGTAACTTTATTAATCACTGTCGCCTTATTGTTCCAGTAGCGCGTGTTACGTTCCGCCACGATGCGCTCGTTGACCACCCAGTCGGCCACCTTATAAGCGCCACTGGTCACGATATGCTCTGGTTTTGTCCACTTATCACCGAAACGGTTAACAAGCACTTGATCGATCGGCACTAAAGAGGGGTGAGCCAGCATAGGTAAAAATGAGGCTGTCGGTTGAGTAAGCGTAATTTCAAGCGTCGAGTCATCTACGGCTTTTACACCCAATGTATCAACTGGTTTTTTACCTTGTGCGATATCCGCTGCATTGAGGATATGCATATTCCCCGGATAGCTGGCGTAAGGAGATGCCGTTTTCGGATCAACAAGACGCTGCCAACTCCAGACCACATCTTTTGCTGTAATCGCCGTACCATCCGACCATGTGATCCCCGGACGTAAATGGAATGTCCAGACAGTATTATTTTTGTTTTCCCATTTTTCGGCTAAAAGCGGCTCGATTGAGCCATCTTTTTTGACCGTTACCAGCCCATCGAACATATCGCGAATAATATTGAACTCGATATCACTCTCAACCTTGTGCGGATCCAGCGATGCCGGCTCACTGCCATTGTTGCGCACCAATTCCTGTTTTGCCGCCAGTTTAACACCCGCGGGTACGCTTGCCGCATAAACCTGTGTCGTTGCGCACATCATCCCGGCTGTAAATAAAACGTGAGTTATGTTGTTTAGTGTTTGTGGTTTCATATCCATTTCGCCTTTGAAATTTGTTATATACCGACGCCATTACACTCTTAACGTGCTAAAGATTAGACGGCAAAACATTTCGAGCGATATAAGAGATAAATATGGCTCTGCATCACATTTGCTCCACCTTGCATCTGGCAACATTTTTTATTGTTAAAACAGGGATCAGCAGCCGTTGCGATGAGTAAAGATGGGTAAAACGGCTTTTACAGCATGCGAGACTTTCCTAGACTCCACTTCTAATTACATCTGTCATAAGAGAGTGGCTTATGGATCGTCTCATTACTTCTTCGCGTGACCGCACATCCCTGCTAAGCACGCACAAAGTTCTTCGTAACACCTATTTTCTGCTCAGCCTGACACTGGCTTTTTCGGCAATCACAGCAACAGCAAGCACCGTTCTGATGCTGCCGTCGCCGGGTCTCATTCTGACGCTGGTGGGCATGTATGGTTTGATGTTCCTAACCTATAAACTGGCTAATAAGCCGAGCGGTATTCTGGCGGCATTTGCCTTTACCGGCTTCCTTGGGTATATCCTCGGGCCAATGCTGAATGCGTATTTGTCTGCCGGGATGGGTGATGTCATTGCGCTGGCGCTTGGCGGCACCGCACTGGTCTTTTTCTGCTGTTCAGCCTATGTACTGACAACACGCAAAGATATGTCCTTCCTCGGCGGTATGCTGATGGCGGGTGTTGTGGTGGTGCTAATCGGTATGGTTGCGAATATTTTCCTTCAGTTACCTGCCCTGCACCTTGCAATCAGCGCTGTGTTTATCCTGATCTCCACCGGCGCGATTTTGTATGAAACCAGTAACATCATTCACGGTGGCGAAACGAACTATATTCGTGCAACCGTGAGCCTCTATGTATCGCTGTACAACATCTTTGTCAGCCTACTGAGCATTCTGGGTTTCGCTAGCAGAGACTAACGACCACGCTGTCTCAATCAGGCCTCGCTTATGCGGGGCCTTGTTTTTTGTTACACTCCCGCCGTTATAAACAGCCGTTGTGGAAACTATGTTGATCTTCGAAGGTAAAGAAATTGAAACTGATAGCGAAGGCTATCTGAAAGAGGCCTCGCTGTGGAGCGAAGGCTTGGCAGAGGCGATCGCCGAGAAAGAGAGTATTTCTCTCTCCCCGGAGCATTGGGAAGTGGTGCGTTTTGTGCGTGAGTTTTATCTTGAGTTCAATACATCGCCTGCGATTCGCATGCTGGTAAAGGCAATGGCCAATAAATATGGCGAAGAGAAAGGCAACAGCCGCTATCTCTATCGCCTCTTTCCAAAAGGACCGGCTAAGCAGGCAACAAAAATTGCAGGCCTGCCTAAACCGGTAAAATGCATCTAGTAGCGGATCCCGAAGTCGGTCCACTCTCTGTCGGGTTGATGAGGCTCGGTCAAAACCTTATCGACCCGCGCGCTACGCGGTCCACCTGCTTTTAACCACGCGATCAGTTTGTTGACATTCTCAGCCTCACCGCAGGCAACCACCTCAACACTGCCATCATCCAGATTTCGCGCATATCCAACTAATCCCAGACGCTGCGCTTCGTGTTGCGTGGTGTAGCGAAAACCAACACCTTGTACGCTGCCGTGTACCCAGGCGATTGTGCAAACTTGAGCCATATCTTATCTCCATCAATGCGGGCGCGTTGCATTTACCCGGCGAACCCGTGACAATAGCGCCCATTTTCTTCAGCCGACAGAATAGCCAAATATGAGTGTACGTTTAGTGTTAGCCAAAGGACGCGAGAAGTCATTATTGCGTCGTCATCCCTGGGTGTTTTCCGGCGCCGTAGCGCGAATGGAAGGCAAAGCCAGCCTCGGAGAAACCGTGGATATTGTCGATCATCAGGGTAAATGGCTGGCCCGCGGAGCGCTCTCGCCCGCTTCACAAATCCGCGCACGCGTCTGGACATTCGATAAAGACGAAAGCATTGATATCGACTTCTTTACCCGTCGTTTACAGCAAGCGCAGCAGTGGCGTAACTGGCTCGCCGGGCGTGATGGTCTGGACAGCTATCGCCTTATTGCGGGCGAGTCAGATGGCTTACCGGGTGTAACAATCGATCGTTTCGGCAATTTTCTGGTACTGCAACTCCTGAGCGCGGGTGCGGAATATCAGCGTCCGGCACTCCTTTCGGCCCTACAAACGCTCTACCCGGAATGCGCCATTTACGATCGCAGTGATGTCGCGGTGCGAAAAAAAGAGGGATTGGAATTAACACAAGGCCCGGTGCTGGGTGAGCTTCCTCCACCTCTGCTGCCGATTGAAGAGAACGGCATGAAGCTGTTTGTTGATATTCAGGGTGGCCACAAGACAGGTTATTACCTCGATCAACGCGACAGCCGCCTGGCGACACGGCGCTACGTGGCCGACAAACGCGTACTTAACTGCTTCTCTTACACTGGTGGCTTTGCCGTTTCCGCACTGATGGGCGGCTGTCGTGAAGTCGTTAGCGTAGACACTTCACAGGAAGCGCTGGATGTTGCGAAGCAGAACGTCACTCTGAATAAGCTCGACCTGAGTAAAGCGCAATTTGTACGCGATGATGTATTTAAACTGCTGCGTAAATATCGCGATCAGGGCGAAACCTTCGATGTGATTGTGATGGATCCGCCGAAATTTGTTGAAAACAAAAGTCAGCTGATGGGCGCGTGCCGCGGCTATAAAGACATCAACATGCTGGCGATTCAGTTGCTCAACCCCGGCGGCGTGCTGCTGACCTTCTCCTGCTCTGGTTTGATGACCACCGATTTATTTCAGAAAATCATCGCTGATGCCGCCTTAGATGCCGGGCGTGATATACAATTTATAGACCAGTTCCGTCAGGCCGCCGATCACCCGGTGATCGCAACCTACCCGGAAGGGCTTTATCTGAAAGGGTTTGCCTGTCGCGTCATGTAAGTTGAAATCTGGAGCCGTGCCCCCATATTTGGGGTTATCTAAGGTTCCCGGGAGGTGACAATGATAGCCAGCAAATTCGGTATCGGTCAGCAGGTTCGCCACTCTCTGCTGGGGTATCTTGGCGTAGTGGTCGATATCGACCCCGAGTACTCTCTGGATGAACCGTCAGCAGACGAGCTGGCGGTGAATGATGAGTTACGCGTACTGCCCTGGTACCACGTAGTGATGGAAGATGACGATGGTCAACCCGTCCACACTTATCTGGCCGAAGCGCAGCTCACCAGTGAAATAACGGATGAGCACCCTGAACAGCCCTCAATGGACGAACTGGCGCGCACTATTCGACGCCAGCTGCAGGCGCCAAGACTGCGAAACTGATGGTACCCCGCAACCGGCGGGGTATTTTTTTATTTGGCCAAACCCAGGCGCGGAATTTCAATCGCCGGGCAGCGATCCATTACGACATTTAACCCCGCTTCCTGTGCCAGCACAGCGGCCTGCTCGTTAATCACGCCCAGTTGCATCCACAACGTTTTTGCCCCTACAGCAATCGCCTCTTGCGCAACGTCCCATGCGGCTTCAGAGTTGCGAAATACATCCACCATATCAATTTTTTCTGGCACATCTGCCAGCGTGGCATACCCCTGCTGTCCCAGTAGCGTCTTGCCGGCCACTTTTGGCGACACAGGGATGACATGATACCCCTGACCTAACAGATAATTCATAACGCGATAACTGGGACGATCGGGTTTGTCACTTGCGCCGACCAGAGCAATGGTATGCGTAGCGCGTAAAATCTCGGCAATGTTGGTCTCTTTCATCTTTTCCTCCGCGTGATTTCACAAAGTGTAAATCAATCGGGGTAACTCAACCATTTTCTCTTTTTTTATTCGCGTCTCTTGCAGCATCAATCGCTTCCAGTAATCTGTAGCAAACATCACTGACGGAAATAGATCATGGAATCAACCACTCGCACGCTACCCGTACGCAAGAATATCGCCCTCGTTGCGCACGATCACTGCAAGCAGTCGTTAATGAAATGGGTTGAGCGGCATCAGCCAGTGCTGGCCGCGCATCAACTGTACGCAACCGGCACGACGGGTAATTTGATTCAACGCGCAACCGGGATGGAAGTGAATGCCATGCTGAGCGGCCCTATGGGTGGCGATCAACAGGTTGGCGCGCTCATCTCTGAAGGTAAAATCGACGTACTCATTTTCTTCTGGGATCCGCTGAATGCCGTTCCCCACGATCCCGATGTAAAAGCCCTGCTTCGCCTGGCGACCGTATGGAATATCCCTGTGGCAACCAACCTCTCAACGGCCGATTTTATTATCGAATCCCCGCAATTTAATCATAGCGTTGATATTTTGATTCCAGATTATCAGCGCTACCTTGCTGAGCGGTTGAAGTAAATTCAGGCGGCAATGCCGCCTGAGTTCAGGGCTTTCTGACCACGGGCACATCCAGCGATTTGAGTATTTCAACAAAGGGCGATGGCTCATCTTTGTTGAACAGTAACCACACGCGTTGACGTGCCCGCGTCAGTGCAACATAGAGCAGACGACGCTCCTCCGCGTCGGGAAAATCCTCTTCCGCAGGCAAAAGCGCCAGCTCCATAATCGATTCGCGCGCTGGTGCAGGAAACCCGTCCGCCCCCTCTTTTAACCCAACAATAATCACATAGTCGGCCTGCTGCCCTTTGCTGGCATGGATAGTCATAAAATCCAGCTGCAGCTTCGGCCATCGTGTAGCTGCTTTGTCCAGGCTTTTTGGTCTGCCGTGATGATAACGGGCCAACACCAGGATGCGCTGCTCCGGCTTCGCGAAACCACTTAGCTTATCGAGCAGCGCATCGAGTTGATCCTCTGCCAGCAGCGTTACAGATTTTTTATCGCCTGGCAGCAAACTGTTAAGCGGCTTGGCAAGCTGCGAAGGGTTTTGCTGAATGAAGCGGTTCGCCACTTCCCCGATGCGGGAATTGAAGCGATAAGTTGTATCAAGGGCGCAGAGATCGCCTTCGCCAAAATAGTGATGAAACGCGGTGGTAAGCGAAAGTTGCGCACCGCTGAAGCGATAGATGGCCTGCCAGTCATCGCCGACGGCAAAAAGCGTTGTTTGCGTATTCTGTTTGCGTAACGCCGCCAGCAGTGCCGCACGCTGGGGTGAAATATCCTGGAACTCATCCACGAGGATATGCTTCCACGGGCTGATAAAACGGCCTTTTTCCAGCACGCTAATGGCCTGATGAATGAGCCCCGAAAAGTCGACGGCGCCCTCTTCCTTAAGCGCCGTTTTCCACGCTTTCAGTAAAGGAGCCATTAACTTGATGCGTTTGGCAAAGAGATCGCGTATCTCTTCCGGTGCGCTGGCAATCATTTCCGCCTGTGCACCGCCATGCATGCGCATTAAACTTATCCAGCGATCCAAACGTGGCGCGATGCGCCGCTGTACCGCCTCATCCTGCCAGTAATTTCCTTCAGGGAGATGCCAGCCCAGCTCCTCTTGCAGCCATAGCCGCCACCCTTTTGCCTGCGCTTTTTTCTCACTGCACTGCTCTACCCAGGTTTTCGTTAACAGCGCCAACCGTGCGGCAGTGTCGTTTTCCAGCTCGCTCAGTGCGGGCACTTTCTTGCTGCCTTGCTGAATGATGTGCAGAGCCAGCGCATGGAAGGTGCGCGCGGTAATCTCATCGCTATGCAGACGCTCGCGAATGCGCTCATCCATCTCCTGTGCCGCTTTACGCCCAAAAGCGAGCAGAAGAATTTGATCGGCAGAGGCCTCGCCACGTGCCAGTAGCCAACCGGCGCGCGCCACCAGTACCGAGGTTTTACCGCTGCCAGCGCCAGCCAATACCAGCAGAGAGTGCTCACCATTGACCACAGCCCTGGCTTGCGCCGGATTTAATGGCGAGCTTTCTACCTGTTCAAAAAAGGTCGCATACTGCTCCAGCATCGTTTCGGTAAAGGTTTGATTGTGTTCTGCCCGACGTCCTTCAACATCCTGCAACCACGCCTGGCACTGCTGCCAAAGTTCGCGACAATTATCAAACTCCAGTAGACGGCTGGTGGGCATAGGAAGCGCGGAGAAAGCCTCCTGGAGTTGGCGCTGCACGCCGATCAACTGACCACGCGTCAACCATCTGGATGGTTCAATACGCGCCGAGATAAGCGCTAGCTGGCTCGATAAGAGCTCTGCCGCTACCCCGCTCATCTCCGCGCTCCAGCTGCACCAGCGTTCATTCAGAAGATGATAAAAACGCTGTGTGTCACTCCATTCGGTGCCATGCAAGCGCACCACTTTGTTATCAGCCAACTGAAACTCCATCTCACCCCAAACCAAACCCCGTTTACACTCAATATCCAGTAATTGATTAAAAGGAATGAGGTATTCATGGCGGTCACCCGCTACTTTTATGCCTGCATTCAGGATGGTTGCGCGATCGTACGGGTGCTGCGCCAGGCGTTTTCCCAGGGAAGTCGCTTTCAGTTCCATCTCTTGGTGATCTCAGCTTGTGACAATTATTGCCAGTTTACCTGTCAGAGAATTGGTGCTCCAGTCCAAAAAATCGTTACAATTGCCGGAATAATCAGTACCTGGAAATCAGATGAGGTTTTATGCGTACCATTTTGAATATCCTGAATTTTGTCCTCGGTGGTTTTGCCACCACACTTGGCTGGCTGGTGGCAACCATTGTTAGCGTTCTGCTCATTGTGACCCTTCCGCTAACGCGCTCATGCTGGGAGATCACTAAACTCTCCCTTATTCCATGGGGAAATGAGGCAGTTCACGTTGATGAACTTTCTCCGCAAGGTAAGAATGGCCTGCTGAATGCTGGAGGAACCTTACTGAACGTTGTCTGGTTTATCCTTTTTGGCTGGTGGCTTTGCGTGATGCATATTATTGCCGGCGTGACTCAATGCCTGACAATTATTGGCATCCCGGTTGGCGTGGCGAATTTTAAAATCGCTGCTATCGCGTTGTGGCCAGTAGGGCGCCGTGTTGTGTCCGTTGAAACAGCACAAGCGGCTCGTGAAGCCAACGCGCGTCGTCGTTTTCAGTAATCGGATCCCCTACCCTATGTTGAGCCCCTTTCTTCGCCGTTACACATGGAACAGCGCCTGGCTGTATAACGTCAGGATCTTTATCGCTCTTTGCGGCACTGCTGCATTACCGTGGCACCTTGGCGAAGTTAAACTGACCATTCCATTAACACTGGGCGTGGTAGCTGCGGCGCTGGCCGACCTTGATGACCGTCTTACCGGGAGGTTAAAAAACCTCGTCATCACGCTGGTCTCGTTTTTTATCGCCTCGGCATCGGTTGAGTTGCTATTCCCGTGGCCGTGGCTCTTTGCGCTAGGCCTGGTAAGCTCAACTATCGGCTTTATTTTGTTAGGTGGATTAGGTCAAAGGTATGCCACTATTGCCTTCGGAGCGCTGCTGATTGCCGTGTATACCATGCTGGGCGTCTCGCTGTTCGAACACTGGTACCAGCAACCCTTGCTGTTGCTCGCTGGTGCCGTGTGGTTCAATTTTTTGACGCTGGTCGGGCATCTGGTTTTTCCCATTCGCGCGCTGCAGGACAACCTGGCGCGCTGCTATGACCAGCTTGCGCACTATCTGGAACTGAAGTCCCGCCTTTTCGATCCAGATATCGAGGAAGCCAGCCAGGCACCTTTATATGAACTCGCCTTATCGAACAGCCAACTTGTCACCACACTTAATCAGACCAAGGGGACAATGCTCACCCGTTTACGGGGCGATCGCGGGCAGCGGAGTACGCGTCAGGCGTTGCATTACTACTTTGCGGCACAAGATATCCATGAACGCGCGAGTTCATCACATATTCAGTATCAAATTCTGCGCGAGCACTTTCGCTATAGCGACGTTATGTTCCGCTTTCAGCGCCTTCTTTCGATGCAATCGCAGGCTTGTGCGCAGCTCTCCCGCGCGATTTTGCTTCGTGAACCCTATCAGCATGACAGCCGTTTTGAAGGCGTATTTCTTCACCTTGATGCCGCGTTGGCGCGGGTCAAAAGCAGCGGGGAAACGGCTCCCGAGCATGTAAAAGCACTTGGTTTTTTACTCGACAACCTGCGTGCGATCGATGCGCAACTGGCAGCGATTGAATCAGGACAGCCTCATCCGCAAGCTCATGGCGAGACGGAAAATCAGCTCGCAGACGACAGCTTAAATGGCCTGCACGACGTCTGGTTACGTTTGCGCCAAAACCTGACACCCGAGTCAGCCCTCTTTCGCCATGCAGTGCGTATGTCCGTCGTGCTTTGTATCGGCTACGCCTTTATCCATCTCACCGGTTTACAACATGGCTACTGGATCCTGTTAACGAGCCTGTTCGTTTGCCAGCCGAACTACAACGCTACGCGCCACCGCCTGAGCTTACGTGTCATCGGCACGCTGATAGGGGTCGCGATAGGTTTGCCGGTGCTCTATTTTGTCCCTTCGCAAGAGGGGCAATTACTGCTTATTGTTATTACAGGCGTACTCTTTTTCTCATTCCGCACGGTGCAATATGCCCATGCCACAATGTTTATCACGCTGCTGGTATTACTCTGTTTCAACCTGCTTGGCGAAGGGTTTGAGGTAGCTATCCCGCGCATTATAGATACACTGATTGGCTGCGCTATCGCCTGGGCGGCAGTGAGTTTTATCTGGCCAGACTGGCGCTTCAGAAACCTTGCGAGCGTCACGGAGAAGGCTTTCAACGCTAACTGCCGTTACCTTGATGCGATTCTTGAGCAGTATCATCAGGGGCGTGATAACCGGCTTGCCTATCGAATCGCCAGGCGTAACGCTTACAACCGCGATGCCGAGCTGGCTTCGGTCGTGTCGAATATGTCTTCGGAACCAGGTACTTCACCTGAGCTTCGTGAGAAGGCGTTCAGATTGCTTTGCCTTAATCAGACTTTTATAAGCTACATTTCTGCTCTGGGCGCTCATCGCGAGCAGTTAACCCAGCCTGAAGTGTTGCGTCTACTGGATGACGCGGTGTGTTATGTGGACGATGCCCTTCACCACTCGCCTGCCGATCAGGGGCGGGTGCAGGATGCGCTTGCTGATTTATCGCAGCGCATCAAGCAACTGGATCCGCGCCCTGAAAGCAAAGAGCCGCTTGTATTACAACAGATTGGCCTGTTGATAGCGTTATTGCCGGAAGTTTCTCGTTTAAAAAGCCAAATAGTTTAGAGAGGATTAACTCCTTTGTTCATTACCTCGCTGGACCACTCGAGCAGCGCCTGGCGTCGACTTGCCGGAAGCGCTGCTTCATGAATGCCAACGATGGCCCCTTCCAGTGCAAATAACACCTTTACACTGAGTTGTTTGTTCATTTTCCGAAGACGGAGCCAGCAAACTTTCGCGCCAAGTAGCCGCAGGATTTGTGCATCTTTGATGCCGGCCTGCTGCAATTGGAACTCGAGTTGACTGGAAAGATTAGGCAGATCGCGTAGACGAAAAAGTTTTTCGCGCTGCGCTTTCTCCCGTTTTGCTGCATCAAGCGCAAGCGTAGAGAGCTTAAGCAGCAAGCCGCGGTCGCCCCATACACTGTCGTTGACATAAAAATAATTTAACGATATCTGACGCCCTCGCTTGTTGAGACTTAAAAGCGGTGCACGCCGGACTACATCATACTGCGCGCTTTCATCACAGGCGCGTAAGTAAAGTTTCCCCTCGGCTATCATCGCAAAAACGATGTTATCCACTGCAAGGCTATAACCACCAAAGTGGGCGCGATGGCTAATGTGACCGAGTGAAGTGAGATATTCGCGCGATTGATATATCCGTTGATAAGATAAGTCTTCCATGATTTTTCCTTTATAAATCACCTGGTAATGCGTTTTCCCGTGAGCGGATCCAGTAATCAGGAACATAGGCAACTGCGCGCGCGACGGCAAGCAAATTTTGTATTGAGCCGCAGGCACAAAACAAAAATGCGAGATGCTTTCAGAAATTGAGGTTGATCTTTAAACACTCTGCGGGTACTGTATGTTTATACAGTAACTCAGAGGGCTGGATTGCTTATGCACACTTCAGGCTATGCAAATCGTTCGAAAACATCCGCTTCCGCGCTTAACACCTTGAACCAGAGCGAATCTAATACTCTCGCTACCGGGCTTATCAGCGAAGTGGTTTACCATGAAGACCAGCCCATGATGACCCAGTTATTATTGCTGCCACTGCTGCAGCAGCTTGGTCAGCAGTCACGCTGGCAGCTGTGGTTAACACCGCAGCAGAAATTAAGCCGTGAATGGGTTCAGTCTGCGGGCTTGCCGCTGACTAAGGTGATGCAGATTAATCAACTCTCCCCTGGGGTCACGCTGGACTCCATGATTCGCGCATTGCGAACCGGTAATTTCAGCGTTGTCATCGGCTGGCACACTGAAGAGTTGACGGAAGATGAGCATCGACGCCTGGCATCGGCAGCCGAAGAAGGGAATGCGATTGGCTTTGTTATGCGTCCAATTCGTCGCAATCCCCTCGCAGCGAGACAGCTTTCAGGGATAAAAATTCACTCAAATTTGTATCATTGAGTAAATTTAGGAGTTTTCCTGGGATTATTTTTCGCCTCTGCCAGCATCCCCTATTTATTAGCTAAATAGAGCCGCAAAGCTTGCGCGGCGTGGTTTGCCACACATCAATGATGAACGATATTTGCGCACAAATGTTAAATTTTGTGTACACAAAGCCTTTTTTTTCATATGCCTGACGGACTTCACACTTGTAAGTTTCCAACTACGTTGTAGACTTTACATCGCCAGGGGTGCTCGGCATAAGCCAAAGATATCGGTAAAGATATCTGCAGAGTTGTCAGTGAGCAATGCCCCCGGTGAAGGATTTAACCGTGACTTCTCGACGAGATTTCCATGGCGATTTTTGGATGATAACGAGGCGCAAAAAATGAAAAAGACAGCTATCGCGATTGCAGTGGCACTGGCTGGCTTCGCTACCGTAGCGCAGGCCGCTCCGAAAGATAACACCTGGTACACCGGTGCTAAACTGGGCTGGTCTCAGTTCCACGATGTTGGTAACAACCAGATCCCTAACAATGGCCCGACTCACGAGAGCCAGTTAGGCGCTGGTGCGTTCGGTGGTTATCAGGTTAACCCGTACGTTGGCTTTGAAATGGGCTATGACTGGCTGGGTCGCATGCCGTACAAAGGCAGCGATGTAAACGGCGCATTCAAAGCTCAGGGCGTTCAGCTGACCGCTAAACTGGGTTACCCGATTGCTGATGACGTTGACCTGTACACCCGTCTGGGTGGTATGGTTTGGCGTGCAGACGCTAAAAACAACCAGGGCTTCAAAGATCACGATACCGGCGTTTCTCCGGTCTTCGCTGGTGGTGTTGAGTGGGCAGTTACCCGTGATATCGCTACCCGTCTGGAATACCAGTGGACCAACAACATTGGTGACGCGAACACCGTTGGTGGTCGTCCGGACAACGGTCTGCTGAGCTTAGGTGTTTCTTACCGTTTCGGTCAGCAGGAAGATTCCGCACCGGTAGTTGCTCCGACTCCGGCTCCGGCTCCGGAAGTACAGACCAAGCACTTCACTCTGAAGTCTGACGTTCTGTTCACTTTCAACAAAGCTACCCTGAAACCGGAAGGTCAGCAGGCGCTGGATCAGCTGTACAGCCAGCTGAGCAACCTGGATCCGAAAGACGGTTCCGTAGTGGTTCTGGGCTTCACCGACCGCATCGGTTCTGACTCTTACAACCAGGGTCTGTCTGAGAAACGTGCTCAGTCCGTTGTTGATTACCTGGTTTCCAAAGGTATCCCGGCTAACAAAATCTCCGCACGTGGCATGGGTGAATCCAACCCTGTTACCGGCAACACCTGTGACAACGTGAAAGCACGCGCTGCTCTGATCGATTGCCTGGGTCCGGATCGTCGCGTTGAGATCGAAGTTAAAGGTATCAAAGACGTTGTAACTCAGCCGCAGGCTTAAGTTCTTCGTTAGAAAAAACCCCGCCATTGTGCGGGGTTTTTTATTATCTGGCGTCTGAATACTGGAAGCGTCAGGAAAATGAGTGACTACTCTTTGCCAAGCAGCGCCTGAAGGTCATGCTTGATGGTCGACATTTTCGACGCATACTTCTCTTTATGTTCCGCATCCTCAATCAACTGGACAATCGTTTCGGAAAGTGTCTTTCCGCGGCGCTGAGCCAGTCCTGCCAGTCGTTGCCAGACGACAAACTCCAGGTCGATTGATTTCTTACGCGTATGCTGATGTTCAGCATTGAAATGCCGTTTACGACGCGCACGAATAGTCTGCTTCATGCGGTTGAGCAACGCCGGATTAATATGCTGCTCTATCCAGGCGTTAACGCGCACGGGCTCATTTTCGAGGGTCAATAAATTATCAACGGCCTCTTTCGCCGCGCTCGCTTCCACATAGCGTGTGATTAACTCCCCTTCACGGTGCTTTTTAACCAGATACTTCCATTTCCAGCCGCTTTCGAGATTTTCCAGTTGTTGATATTTCATTTCTCTCTCAACGTAACCGCGTAACTGAGTCCAGAATATCAGTTTTTTAAGACTCTGCTCAGAAGAAATCACCAGGAACATCCGATCTGCCCGGTAAGGCAGGCTGAAAGTGGTAATCATTGTGTGATGCGCCAACGTTTACGGTATAATCGCGCCTTTTACAGCTGACTAAAAAAACGACTTTGACCACTACAAAACTTGAATGGAACGACCTGGTTCCTGATACAGACAGCTATCAGGAAGTTTTTGAATCGTCCGCATTAGCGCGCGAAACGGACTTCTCACTGGCCGATACTCAGCCCCGATTGCACTATGCGCTTGAGCAATTGCTCTACCCGCGCGCAACCTCGCGCTTTTTACTGACAAAAGCGCCAGAAGAAGCCGAATATCTGACGCTTATTGGTGATGCTCTCACCTCGCTTCTGCCTGACGATTACACTCCTGCTGGCGGGCAGTACGCCATTACCGGATCATCAGTGCGTTTCGAACCGACTACTAATACCCAGGGTAACTTCGTCGGTAAGCAGCCTGTTGTGATTGCTGACTGGGTTGAAGCCGAGCAGCTTTTTGGCTGTCTTCGTCAATTTAATCAAGAAATTACCCTTCAGCCGGGCCTGGTTCATCAGGCAAACGGCGGTGTATTGCTGATATCCCTGCGTCCGCTGTTAGCCCAGCCTCTGTTATGGATGCGCCTGAAAACCATGGTTACCCAACGTCGTTTTGATTGGGTTTCGTTTGATGAGTCACGCCCGCTCCCGGTGTCGGTACCGTCAATGCCGCTGGATCTGAAAGTTGTGCTGATCGGTGAGCGCGATTCGCTGGCAGAGTTCCAGGAGATGGAGCCGGAACTCGCGGCACAGGCAATCTATAGCGAATACGAAGAGACCCTGCAAGTTGCAGACAGTGACACCTTACGTGCATGGCGGCAGTGGGTTGAACAAACCGCTTACGCTGCGCAGTTACCGACGCCGGCAACAGATGCCTGGTCAACGCTCATTCGTGAAGCCGTGCGTTTTACCGGCGATCAGGAAACATTGCCGCTCTGCCCACTGTGGCTTTCACGGCAACTGCGTGAAGTTGCGGCATTAACCGCAGACGATACCTTTGATAACGATGCCCTGACCTCCATGCTTGCTCAGCGCGAATGGCGAGAAGGATTTCTGGCCGAGCGGATGCAGGATGAGATCCTGCTTGAGCAGATCCTCATCGAAACCGAAGGTGAGCGTATCGGTCAGGTTAACGCCCTTTCTGTGATTGAATTCCCGGGCCATCCGCGCGCGTTTGGTGAACCCTCGCGCATCAGCTGCGTTGTGCATATTGGCGATGGTGAATTCAACGATATTGAGCGTAAAGCGGAACTCGGTGGCAACATCCATGCGAAAGGGATGATGATCATGCAGGCGTTTCTGATGTCAGAACTGGATCTGGAACAGCAAATCCCGTTTTCTGCCTCGCTCACCTTCGAACAATCCTACAGCGAAGTGGATGGTGATAGCGCCTCTATGGCGGAGCTTTGCGCGCTGATCAGTGCGCTGGCTGAGGTGCCGATTAACCAACGGCTCGCTATCACCGGCTCGGTCGATCAGTTCGGTCGTTGCCAGCCTGTCGGCGGTCTGAATGAAAAAATTGAAGGTTTTTTCGCCATCTGCCAGCAGCGTGAACTGACAGGCGAGCAAGGAGTCATTATCCCTTCCGCCAATGTTCGACATTTATGTTTACGCCAGGAGTTGCTGGATGCCATTGAGGCGAAGCAATTTTTCATCTGGGCCGTGGATGATGTGATAGATGCGCTACCCTTACTGATGGGTCTGGCATGGGACGCTGAAGGGCAAACCAACCTTAAGCAAATTATTCTCGAACGTATCGCGCAGGCAACGCAACAAGAGACTCGTCATCGCTTTCCCTGGCCGTTACGCTGGCTAAACTAGTTCACTGTTAACTGATCGGACTTGTTCAGCGTACACGTGTTAGCTATCCTGCGTGCGAAATTACACATAAGGCTTATTAAGAACATGGTAGATAAACGCGAATCCTATACAAAAGAAGATCTTCTTGCCTCTGGTCGCGGCGAACTGTTTGGCGAAAAAGGCCCGCAATTACCGGCTCCGAATATGCTGATGATGGACCGTGTGGTCAAAATGTCTGAGACCGGCGGTAACTTCGATAAAGGCTACGTTGAAGCTGAGCTGGATATCAATCCGGACCTGTGGTTCTTTGGTTGCCACTTTATCGGCGATCCGGTGATGCCGGGCTGCCTCGGTCTTGATGCCATGTGGCAGCTGGTTGGTTTCTACCTCGGCTGGCTCGGCGGCGAAGGCAAAGGCCGTGCGCTTGGCGTAGGTGAAGTGAAGTTTACCGGCCAGGTTCTGCCTACAGCTAAAAAAGTCACCTACCGCATTCATTTCAAACGCATCGTTAATCGTCGTTTGATCATGGGACTGGCTGATGGCGAAGTGCTGGTTGACGATCGTCTTATCTACACAGCCTCCGATCTGAAAGTCGGTCTGTTCCAGGACACCTCTGCTTTCTGATAGCAGCGTAACCCTGCCAAAACGCGAAACCTCCGCAATGCGGAGGTTTCTTTTTCTAAAGAGACAGAATCAGGCAGTCACTGCCCTGTCCTCCATGGCCTGTCGCCAGCCTCCAAGCCACTCGGACCTTTGATTCAGGGTTTGGTACGGACACATCTCTTTCGAGCGCCCCGTAATACCAGCCTGATAACCACGTTGATGTGCCCGTTCCAGGCGATCGCGTTTTTGTCTCTTCATGCCTCGTTTCCCTCATTCTTTTATCTGGTGGAAAAGAAAACAGTGGTCACTTAATGTGCAACCACAGGTCACAAATACCTTGATTAGACCGCGTCGTCAATGCGCAAAATTCACGCCAGTGTCATAAATGTGACCTGGACAAAACTTCATTTGTACAACAAACGCGCGTTTAGCGGGCTAAGTTTCTGAGCTCAAAAACAAAAAAAGCCGCAGCAGACAAAAGCCCACTGCGGCTTGTGAAGCCATTAAATCTACTTATGGCAGACGGTTCAGCTCCGCGGCGATACTCGCAGCTTCCTGCTGCCAGCCCTGCGCCAGCGTCTTCACCATCGCATCGTAACCATCTTCTTGCTGTTTAAGCTCGATATGGAAAGGTCGCTTAATTAAGCTGCCCTGATGCTTAAGTAGCCATTCGCCGCTGACAATAACCCGCCCGTCATAGCGGCCGTGAAAACCGGTTACCGTCACGTTCAGCGTATCCTGCTCACTGCCCAGCGGCTGCGATGCCACAACCCAGCCGGGTAAGGCATTGCCCAGATTCGCCACCAGCGTATTACGTAACTGCTGATCGAGCGGGCTGGCCCAGAGATTGTTATTGGCAATAACATATTGCACATCGCTGGTTTGATACACCACGCCATTACCGGCCAGATAGTCCGGCACAGAGACCTGCTCAACCCAGAGCTGGCGGTTACCCTGCGTTTGCCCGGTCGTCGACTGCGTCGTGGTTACCGACGGCGACGGTAGCTGGTAGTAACTTTTATTATCGCCGCCGCTGCTGCAGGCGGCTAATAACAGGACAAGTATCGCCAGTGCGCTCTTTCTCATTGTTTCGCCCTCTTCGGCTGCGGATCGTCTTTCCCTTTCGCTTCGAATACCAGCGCATTGCTCTTATCGTTCAGCGTTTTCAGTACCGGCTGAAGCTCCCGTAACACCTGATCCAGACGCTGCATATCCGCCACCATCTTGTTGTAGGCGGCCGACCCCGGCTGGAAGCCCTGCATGCTGCGATTAAGCTCACGCAGCGTGGACTGCATATCTGCCGGAAGCTGCTGCATTGACTGGCTGGCGGTCAATTTATTCAGGTTATCCAGCGTCGTTTGCAGACGTTTCAGGGTTTGCTGGCTCTCCGACAGCGTGTTTGTCGCCTGCTGGATCATCGGATTGAGCGGCAGGTTGTTAATCTTATCCAGCGTATCCATCAATCGCTGCTGGATTTGCGCCAGGCCTCCGCTCATCGTCGGAATGATTGGATAACCCTCGAACTCAGTGAACTCTTTTATCGGCGGCGCATTGTTGTAGAAGTCGAGATCGACATACAGCGCACCGGTGACAATGTTGCCGGTCTTCAGCGAGGCGCGCAGGCCACGATTAAGCAGCTCTTTCATGTGCGCAGTCATATCCGCATCCTGACCCAGCTGATTCGCCAGCCGCTCAGGCTCAATGCGGATCAGAACCGGAATGCGGTAATCATCGTTTAGCGCCTGGCGCATGCCTGGGTTAAAGAATGGCACCTTGCTCACGGTACCAAGTCGAATGCCGCGGAACTCCACCGGCGCACCCGGCTGCAGGCCGCGAATCGAGTCTTTAAAGAACATCAGATAGTCGACATGGTCGGTATAGAGCGAGTCCTGAATACTGCGCTGATCGTCATACAGTTTAAAGGCGCTCTTCTCCGCCACCGGCTGCCCTAAGTCCAGCCCATCCGGGATATCAAAACTGACGCCACCGCCAAACAGCGTCGCCAGCGATCCCATCTCGACACGCATCCCGGCGGAAGTGAGATCGACGGCAATCCCGCTATCTTTCCAGAAACGGACATTGCTGGTCACCAGCCGATCGTTCGGCGCATTGATGAAGAGCTGATAGGTCATGGTCCGTTTTTGCGTATCAAAGTTACTGGTTTCAACCGAACCTACACGATAGCCGCGGAACAGCACCGGATCGCCCGGTGAGAGTTGCCCCGCTTTGCTGCTGTCGAGGATCACGCGGATACCTTTGGCGTCCGGCGGCGCCAGCGGAGGGGCATCCAGCAGAGTATATTGATCGGGTACGCTGCCTTTGGCACCGGGCTGAAGCTCAATATAGGCACCCGAAAGCAACGTTCCGAGGCCGCTGACCCCTTCACGGCCGACCTGCGGTTTTACTACCCAGAATACCGAGTCGTTATGCAGCAGTTTTTCCATGCCGGAGTTGAGCCGCGCTTTGATCTCCACGTGAGTGAGATCATCGGTCAGCGTTGTACTCTCCACGACGCCAACATCCACGCTGCGGCTTTTAATCGGCGTTTTCCCGCCGACAATGCCCTCTGCATTGGTGGTGATCAGCGTCACTTCCGGCCCCTGATGGCTGTAGTGATAAAAGAGGATCCAGGCGCCAATCAGCGCGGTCACGATCGGGAAAATCCAGACCGGCGACCAGTTCCTTACTTTTTGCACCTGGGCTTCGCCCTGTTTATTCTCCATGCTCTGACAACTCCTCATGGTGCGTTTGTGGCTCCCGATCCCAACTGAGACGCGGGTCGAAAGTCATCGCCGCAAACATCGTGATAATAACGACCAGCGCAAACATTAGCGCACCCATTGCAGGATAGATATTCATCAGCCCGCCTATGCGAACTAACGCAGATAGCACTGCAATAACAAAGACATCGATCATTGACCAGCGGCCGACAAACTCGACCACTTCATAAATAAAATGCATCCGCTCGCTGTCGCGTCTGCCATAGCCTTTCGCATCAATACAGAGCCAGGCAATGCCGATCATTTTCAGCGTGGGCACCATAATGCTGGCAATAAAAATTACCAGCGCTACAGGATAAGAGCCTTCGCTCCATAACAACACTACCCCCGCCAGTATGGTCGATGGCGTCGGATCGCCCAGCAGATCCGTTATCATGATCGGCAAAATATTGGCCGGCAGATAGAGCATGATCGCCGTGACGAGCAGCGCCAGCGTCCACTGAATGCTGTGGCGCCGCCGGACGTAGCCGCGCGTATGGCATCGCGGACAAACAGGATTATCCATCGGCACTATCGCCGTGCAGCAGGGACAAGAGCGCAGCCGCTGGCGAATGCCGGTGATACCCGCACGCAGAGGTTGCTCCAGCGCAGGTGCTGGCGCGATGTCATCCCACAGCCAGTGGCGATCGACACACTGAAACGCGCGCAGTTGCAGCAGGCAGAAGAGGCACCACGGGATAAAACTGCTACCGATGCCGATATCACCATAGGCCATCAGTTTAACGAAGCTCACCAGCACGCCGGCAAGAAAAATCTCCGCCATACCCCAGCTTTTCAGCTGAAACAGCACCCGCGCCAGCGCGATTTTAAGGCGAAAATCCATCCGCACCCGGTTAACCAGCAGTAGGATAGTGATCAGGCAGAAGGCAGGCACCAGCTGCACGAAAAGCAGGAAGAAGGTGCCGAGGCTGGCGTAATCTTCGGAGAACATGACGCCTGGGATCTCAAGCAGCGTGATCTCGCTGGCGATGCCCGCCACCTGCATATTGACGAAGGGGAAAAGATTGGAGAGCAGCAGCATAAACAGGGCGACAAGGGCGTAAGCCGTCGGACGCTGCCGCGGCTCTTTCCATTCGGTCGTCAGGGTTGTGCCGCAGCGCGGACACGCCGCCCGGTGTCCATGTTGCAGCGGCGGTAACGCCACCAGCATGTCACATTGCGAGCAGAGAATGTGGCGAGTGCCATGGTGGTGTTCACACATACCGCTTTCCTCTATGCGCCGTTTTTCAGCGCCTCCAGATACTCCCAGCGTTCAAACGCCGCTTCCAGTGCCTGCTCGGCTGACGCCATATCAGCGAGGACTTTTTGCGTATGATCGTGCGGCTGGCTGAAGAAATTCGCATCAGCAACCTGCGCCTGCAATGTTTCCAGCTCTGCTTCCAGCTGTTCCAGCTTTTGCGGTAGCTGTTCCAGCTCACGCTGCAGGTTATAGCTTAGTTTGTTGGCGCTGCGTTTAACAGTTTCTGCTTTGGCGGCAGGCGCCTCGACACTTTTCTGCGCCGCAGCGTGTTTAAACGCCTGCGAAGAAGCTTGCTGGCCACGTGCATCGTGATAGCCACCAACATACTGTCCAATGCGCCCTTCCCCTTCGAAGATCCAGCATTCAGTCACGGTGTTATCAACAAACTGTCGGTCGTGGCTCACCAGCAGAACCGTGCCCTGGTAGCTATCGATCAGCTCTTCCAGCAGCTCAAGCGTCTCAACATCCAGGTCGTTGGTCGGTTCATCGAGGATCAGCAGATTGCTGGGTTTCAGGAACAAACGTGCCAGCAGCAGACGGTTACGCTCCCCGCCCGACAGCGCGCGCACCGGGGTCATCGCCCGCTTAGGATGGAACAGGAAGTCCTGCAGGTAACCAAGAATATGGCGCGGCTTGCCGTTGACCATCACTTCCTGCTTACCTTCCGCCAGGTTATCCATTACGGTTCTGTCGGGATCCAGCTCGGCACGATGCTGGTCGAAGTAGGCCACTTCAAGCTTGGTGCCAATGTGAACGCGCCCGCTGTCGGCTTTCAGCTGTTCCAACATCAGCTTCAGCAGTGTCGTTTTACCGCAGCCATTCGGGCCAATCAGCGCAATTTTATCGCCGCGTTGCACCTGGGTGGAGAAGTCACGCACCAGCGCTTTGCCGTCGACGCCGTAGTTAACATGCTCCAGTTCGAAGACGATCTTGCCAGAGCGGGATGCCTCCTCGACCTGCATTTTTGCGCTACCCATCACCTCACGGCGTTCGCTGCGCTCGCGGCGCATCGCTTTCAGCGCGCGCACGCGCCCCTCGTTACGGGTACGACGCGCCTTAATGCCCTGGCGGATCCACACCTCTTCCTGCGCCAGCTTGCGATCGAACTCGGCGTTTTGCAGATCCTCTACGCGCAGCGCTTCCTCTTTCTCCAGCAGATACTGGTCGTAATTTCCCGGATAGGAGACCAGCTTGCCGCGATCGAGATCGACAATACGCGTCGCCATATTGCGGATAAACGAACGGTCGTGCGAAATAAAGATAATGGTGCCGCCGAACGATTTCAGGAACCCTTCCAGCCAGTCGATGGTTTCAATATCGAGGTGGTTGGTTGGCTCATCCAGCAGCAGCACGCGCGGCCCGCTCACCAGCGCACGCCCCAGCGCCGCTTTACGCAACCAGCCGCCGGAGAGCGCTGAGAGCGACATATCGGCCGTCAGGCCGAGCTGGGCCAGCACTTCATTAATGCGGTTCTCCAGCTGCCACAGGCCGTGGTGATCCAGCATCTCCTGCACGCGCGCCAGCTCAGCGAGGTTTCTGTCGCTCGGATCGGTCATCACCAGGTGAGAGACCTCATGATAACGCTTGAGATACTCTGCCTGCTCTTCGATACCTTCGGCAACGAAATCGTAAACGCTGCCGCTGACATTGCGCGGCGGATCCTGTTGCAGACGCGCAACGACTAAATCCTGTTCATAAACAATGCGACCATCATCGAGATTCACTTCCCGGTTGAGGATCTTCATCAGCGTCGATTTGCCAGCGCCGTTACGGCCAACCAGACAGACGCGCTCATTCTCTTCGATATGCAGTTCCGCATTATCGAGAAGCGGTGCGTCGCTGAATGAGAGCCACGCGCCGTGCATACTAATTAATGACATCTATTTATCCTTTCAGGCTGCGGTAATCAGCCAGCAGTTGTGGATTTGACGGTTGCGGGCAAAATCCTGCGACTGCGTTTTTTGGGTAATTTCTTGTGCTTTAAGCCCCAGCTTCGCCAGCCCGTCGAGATCCATACGGAAACCGCGTTTGTTATTAGAGAACATAATGGTGCCCCCTTTACGCATCAGACGCTTCAGGTCTTCCATCAGACGCATATGATCGCGCTGCACGTCAAAAGACTCTTCCATGCGCTTAGAGTTGGAGAAGGTGGGCGGATCGATAAAGATAAGGTCGAACTGCTCATCGGTCTCCTGCAGCCAGCCGAGGCAATCGGCCTGGATCAGGCGATGCGCGCGACCGCTTAAGCCATTGAGACGCAGGTTACGCTCTGCCCACTCCAGATAGGTGCGGGACATATCCACGGTGGTGGTGGAGCGCGCGCCGCCCAGGCCCGCATGAACACTTGCGCTGCCGGTGTAAGCGAAGAGGTTAAGGAAATCTTTGCCTTTGCTCATCTGGCCCAGCATGCGGCGGGCAATACGGTGATCGAGGAACAGGCCGGTATCCAGGTAATCCGTCAGGTTGACCCACAGGCGCGCGTTATATTCGCTCACCTCGATAAAGTCGCCCTTCTCATTCATCTTCTGGTACTGATTATTACCCTTCTGGCGCTCACGGGTTTTCAGCACCAGCTTATTAGGCGCAATACCGAGCACGTGAATGGTAGCGGCAATAATATCGAACAGGCGTTGACGCGCTTTTTGTGCATCAATGGTTTTCGGCGCAGCGTACTCCTGCACCACTACCCAGTCAGCATAGCTATCGACGGCCACGTTGTAGTCCGGAAGATCGGCATCATAGAGGCGATAACACTCAATCCCCTCCTGACGCGCCCACTTCTCCAGCTTCTTAACGTTTTTACGCAGGCGGTTAGCGTAATCTTCCGCCATCGCTGGCGCTTTGGCTTCGCCGGTGTTCTCTGCCAGATGGTAGTTTTTCTGCACGCAGTCGAGCGGGCCGTTTTTAGCTTTGAACTGACGATCGGCGCGCAGCTGCAGGCAGTTAAGCAGATCGACCGAGGCGCTAAACAGCGACAGGTTCCAGCCGCCAAACTGCGATTTCAGCAGACGCCCCAGCAGGCTATGCAGGGCGATCAGTGCTGGCTCGCTCTCCAGACGTTCGCCGTAAGGCGGGTTACTGATAACCGTGCCGTACGGGCCTTGCGGCACTGGGTTGTTAAGCTGCGCGACATCTTTCGCTTCAAAGGTAATCAGCTCGCCAATTCCGGCGCGACGGGCGTTTTTACGGGCATTTTCGATGACACGGGCATCGCTGTCAGAGCCATAAAAACGGGACTCATAGGCCGCCAGACCCTCGCGTGCGCGGTTTTGCGCATCGGCTTTCACCTCGGCCCAGATGGCATCGTCATGCTGCGCCCAGCCGCTGAACCCCCAGTGGCCACGGTGCAGGCCAGGCGCGCGATCGGTAGCCGCCATGGCGGCTTCAATCAGCAGCGTACCGGAGCCGCACATTGGATCGAGCAGCGGCGTACCCGGCTGCCAGCCGGAGCGCATTACAATTGCTGCCGCCAGGTTCTCTTTGATCGGCGCGATGCCGGTACGATCGCGGTAGCCGCGCAGGTGCAAACCTTCACCGCTCAGATCGAGCGAGATATGTGCCGTTTCCTGGTTGAGCCAGACGTTAATGCGCAGATCCGGCATTTCACGCTCGACGTTCGGACGCGGCAGGTTTTTACGTGTAAAGCTGTCGACAATCGCATCTTTTACTTTCAGCGCACCGTACTGGCTGTTGCGGATCTCATCATTCAGCCCGCTGAAATGCACGGCAAAGGTCGCGCCAGGGGTGAAAATCTCTGTCCAGTTGATCGCCTGCACGCCGAGATAGAGATCAAGGTCGCTATACACCTTGCACTCTCCCAGCGGCATCATAATGCGCGAGGCCAGGCGGCTCCACATCAGGCTTTGGTACAGGAGCCGCGTATCCCCTTCAAAATGGACACCACCCTGAACGACGCGGCACTCCACGGCGCCGAGTTTTTCAAGTTCAGTTTTTAACAGCTCTTCCAGCCCACGGGCCGTACTGGCAAACAGAGAAATCATAATGTCACTTACACTCTACGAAAATTGTTGCGCATTATAGCTAATCTCGCCCTCATGTCATAAAGTTGAGGGCTTATTTTCGTCTAACAGGGAGGAAGACGTGCCTACCCTTTCACGTCTTTATATCCATCCGGTGAAATCCATGCGCGGTATTGGTCTGACGCATGCCCTCGCCGATGCCAGCGGCCTCGCGTTTGACCGGGTTTTTATGGTCACGCAACCTGATGGCACCTTTATTACCGCGCGTCAGTATCCGCAGATGGTGCGTTTTCTGCCCTCGCCCTTACCGGATGGCCTGCATCTGACCGCGCCTGATGGCAGCAGTGCGGTGATCCGCTTCGCGGATTTTGCCCCCGACGCCGCGCCCACAGAGGTGTGGGGCAATCACTTCACCGCGCTGATTGCGCCTGCGGCCATCAACCAGTGGCTGAGCGGCTTTTTCGACCGCGAGGTTCAGCTGCGCTGGGTAGGTTCCAACCCAACCCGCCGCGTGAAGCGTCATGAAGAGGTTCCCCTCTCCTTTGCCGATGGGTTTCCCTACCTGTTAACCAATGAAGCCTCGCTGCGCGATTTACAAAAACGGTGCCCGGCCAGCGTGCAGATGGAGCAGTTTCGCCCCAATCTGGTGGTGACCGGTGCGCAAGCGTGGGAGGAAGATAGCTGGAAGGTGTTACGCATTGGCGACGTGGTGTTTGACGTGGTTAAACCGTGCAGCCGCTGTATTTTCACCACCGTCAGCCCCGAGCGCGGCCAGAAACACCCTGCCGGTGAGCCGCTCGCCACGCTGCAAAAGTTCCGCACGGCGCAGGATAATGGCGATGTCGACTTCGGTCAGAATCTACTTGCCCGCAATAGCGGCGTGATCCGTACCGGCGATGAGGTTGCGGTGCTGGCCACCGGCCCGGCGAAGGTGTATGGCGCGGGTGCGGTCGTTGAATCGCTCGAGCCGGAGGTACAACCCGCGGGCACCGTGGATATTGAGTGGCAGGGGCAGACCTTTCGCGGTAATAACCAGCAGGTGCTGCTGGAGCAGCTGGAAAACCAGGGGATCCGCGTGCCCTATTCGTGTCGCGCAGGCATCTGTGGCTGTTGTCGGATACGTTTGGTGCAAGGCGAAGTGAGCGCGCTGAAGCAATCAGCGTTGGGTGAGGATGGCACCATCCTCAGTTGCAGCTGCGTCCCGAAAACGTCGCTGCGGCTGGAGTCTTAAACCGCCTGCTCGAAAGCGAGGCTCGCGGCATTAAGCTGCGGCTTCAGGCGGTCGTTCATAATTTTGATCGCATCGCCCAGTTGCATCGTACGCCCGGCAATCACCACGCCGGGCTGCGCCAGCAGGCAGAGCGTCGCGTTCTCTCCCGGCTCGACCACCAGCAAATTCACACACTCATGCGTATCGCTTAACCAGACGCAGGCTCCGTCGCCGGTGGCGGGCGTCCACGGGGACGTGTGGCTCATAAAGTGCCAGCTTTTCGGCATTTGCGGTTTAAGAAAGCGGATTGCCACCAGCGCGTTGAGCACCAGCTCGGCGCGTTGCTCATTAGATAATTCTAAATCGCGGCATTTTTCATCGAAGGAGAAATAAAGCGCAGCGTCATCAACACAAAAACCAGACGGGGAAAACGCATCCGGTGTCAGCATTTTACGGGCAAATCGGGAGCGAAATAACATGCCATTGGCTAAATCGAGCATCATACGATCGTGCTCTTCATCAAAATACCAGCGCCAATTATCGTCAGGTTTAATTCGCATTGTTTCCCCCTCTCCCCCTAAACATCCTGTCGTTTTTTCATCCGTTTTGCCGCCTCGCTTATTAACTTAATAATTGAAGACTGAAATGTTTAAATTAGCAACAGTGACGGAATATAAAACAACCAGGGCTGGAAATAAAGCCCTGGTTTCGCAGGAGGAGAAAAAGATCAGAGGTGGGTGACGATCTCTTTTACCAGCGGTGGGCCTTTAAAAATAAACCCGGAATAAATTTGCACCAGCGAAGCGCCTGCTTCCATCTTCTCGCGCGCGGCGATCACTGAGTCGATTCCACCGACGCCAATAATCGGTAAGCGCCCGGATAATTCTTGTGACAGGCGTCGGATAATTTGCGTACTTTTTAATTGCAGAGGGCGTCCACTTAAACCACCGGTTTCATCACAATGCTTCATTCCCTGGACCAACGTGCGGTCGAGGGTGGTATTGGTGGCAATAACGCCATCAATATTGTGACGAACTAAACTGTCGGCCACCTGGATAAGCTCCTCCTCAGAAAGATCGGGGGCAATTTTTACTGCCACCGGGACATATTTATGGTGGCGGGCTTGCAGATCATTCTGCTTATTTTTAATGGCGCTGAGTAAATCATCCAGCGCTTCGCCATATTGCAGCGTGCGCAATCCGGGGGTGTTTGGCGAAGAGATATTGATGGCGATATAACCAGCATAGGGGTAAATTTTCTCCATGCAGATCAAGTAGTCATCTTTACCTTGTTCAACCGGCGTATCTTTATTCTTGCCAATATTAATGCCGAGTACGCCGTCAAAGTGCGCTTTTTTGACATTCTCAACCAGGTTGTCGACGCCAAGATTGTTAAAACCCATGCGGTTAATCAGCCCTTCGGCTTCCACCAGGCGGAAGATCCTCGGCTTATCATTTCCCGGCTGTGGGCGCGGCGTCACAGTGCCAATCTCAATTGCGCCAAACCCCATCGCGCCCAGCGCATCAATACACTCACCGTTTTTATCAAGACCAGCGGCCAGACCGAGCGGATTTTTAAAGGTCAGTCCCATGCACTGCACCGGTTTTGCCGGTACACGCTGGCGGACAAGCGCTTCGAGCGGCGTGCCGGTAATACGGCGCAGCTGCTGGAACGTTAATTCATGAGCGCGTTCTGGATCGAACTGGAAAAGGGCTTTACGAATGAAGGGGTAGTACATGAACTCTCCTGGATTCCCGGTGTGCAAACCGGGGGCGTATTATCAGTGAAAGCGCAGCGAAAGGGAATTGACCTGTGGCAAAAAAAGCCCATTGTGCGCAATCGTTTTCCTCTCATGCCTTCTCTTTATGCAAAATTTGGCAACTTTTCCCCGAATAAATCATTTAGGGGAATAAACCGCCTCTGTCACACTGCCTGAAATTGTTATCAATGTTATCTAAAAGCAAACATTTGGTTATAAGGAGTAAGCATGCGCGTTGTCACCCTGGCCGGCAGTCCCCGCTTTCCCTCGCGCTCCAGCGCGCTTCTGGAGTATGCCCGCGATAGGCTTTCCGCGCAGGGCGTTGAGGTTAACCACTGGCATCTGCACAATTTTGATCCTGAAGACCTGCTTTATGCCCGCTTCGACAGCCCGGCACTGCAAACCTTTATCGAGCAACTCAGCACGGCTGAGGGGCTGATTGTCGCCACACCGGTCTATAAAGCAGCCTATTCCGGCGCCTTAAAAACCCTGCTCGACCTGCTTCCTGAGCGCGCGCTGGCAGACAAAGTGGTCCTGCCGCTGGCAACGGGCGGCACGGTAGCGCATCTGCTGGCGGTGGATTACGCCCTGAAACCGGTGCTGAGCGCCCTCAAGGCACAGGAGATCCTCCACGGCGTCTTCGCCGACGACAGCCAGGTGCTCGATTATCAACATAAACCGAGCCTGACGCCCAATCTGCAAGGCCGACTGGATAGCGCGCTGGAAACCTTCTGGCAGGCGCTGCATCGCCGCGATATTAAAGCCCCGGATTTCCACGCCCCGCAAGGAGTTGCTCATGTTTAACCGCCTCTCATTTTCCGCCACCGGCCTGCTGCTTGGCGGGCTGCTCACCCTCTCTGCCTGGGCGCAGGCCGCCGAGCCCGCGCCGGAGTCGTTGCGTATTGGCTATCAGAAAGGGAGTGTCAGCATGGTGCTGGCGAAAAGCCACGGCCTGCTGGAGAAGCGCTATCCGCAGACCAAAATATCCTGGATCGAGTTTCCGGCCGGGCCGCAGATGCTTGAAGCGCTGAATGTTGGCAGTATCGATCTTGGCAGCACCGGTGATATCCCACCGATCTTCGCCCAGGCCGCAGGCGCAGACCTGGTCTATGTCGGCGTTGAGCCGCCAAAACCGAAAGCCGAAGTGATCCTCGTGGCGGAAGATAGCCCGATCAAAAGCGTGGCGGATCTGAAGGGCCGCAAAGTCGCCTTCCAGAAGGGTTCCAGCTCCCATAACCTGCTGTTGCGGGCGCTACAACAGGCCGGGCTGAAGTTCAGCGATATCCAGCCAGTGTTCCTCAGCCCGGCGGATGCGCGCGCCGCCTTCCAGCAACACAATGTCGACGCGTGGGCTATCTGGGACCCCTACTACTCTGCTGCCCTGTTACAAGGCGGCGTGCGGGTGCTGAAAGATGGCACCACCCTCAAACAGACCGGTTCATTTTACTTAGCCGCGCGCCCCTATGCCGAGAAGAACGGCGCCTTTATTCAGGGCGTGCTCGATACTTTCAGCGCAGCTGATGCGTTAACGATCAGCCAGCGTGATGAGAGTGTTGCCCTGTTTGCCAAAACCATGGGGCTGCCGCAGCCGGTGATTGCCACCTATTTCGATCACCGCCCGCCGACCAAAATCACCCCGGTGAACGAAGCGACGGCCGCACTGCAGCAGCAGACCGCCGATCTCTTCTATGAAAACCATCTGGTACCGAAAAAAGTCGATATCCGTAGCCGTATCTGGCAGCCGACCCAAGAAGGAGCGAAATCATGAGTCTGAATCTGTTCTGGTTTTTACCGACCCACGGTGATGGTCACTATCTTGGCACCGACCACGGTGCGCGACCGGTTGATTATGGCTATTTGCAGCAGATCGCCCAGGCAACCGACAGGCTCGGCTTTAGCGGCGTGCTCATCCCGACCGGGCGATCCTGTGAAGATGCCTGGCTGGTGGCCGCCTCGTTGATTCCGGTCACCCAGCGCTTGAAGTTTTTGGTTGCCCTGCGCCCGAGCGTGATCTCACCGACGGTCGCCGCGCGCCAGGCGGCGACGCTCGACAGGCTCTCCAATGGACGGGCGCTGTTTAACCTGGTGACCGGCAGCGATCCGCAGGAGCTGGCAGCCGACGGTGTGTTCCTCGATCACAGCGAGCGGTATGAGGTGTCGTCAGAATTTACCCATATCTGGCGTCGTTTGCTGGAGGGCGACACCGTCGATTTCACCGGTAAGCATTTACAGGTACGCGGCGCGAAGCTGCTCTTCCCTCCTGTACAACAGCCGCGCCCGCCCCTCTACTTCGGCGGATCGTCCGACGTGGCGCAGGATCTGGCGGCAGAGCAGGTCGATCTCTATCTCACCTGGGGCGAGCCGCCGGAGCAGGTAAAAGAGAAGATTGAGCAGGTGCGCGCAAAAGCCGCTGCCCACGGGCGAAAAGTGCGCTTCGGTATTCGCCTGCATGTGATTGTGCGTGAAACCAATGCCGAAGCGTGGCAGGCAGCGGACCGCCTGATCTCACACCTTGATGATGCAACGATCGAAAAAGCGCAGGCGGCTTTTGCCCGTCAGGACTCAATTGGTCAGCAGCGTATGGCCGCCTTACACAACGGCCGTCGCGATAAGCTCGAAATCAGCCCCAACTTGTGGGCCGGTGTCGGCCTGGTGCGTGGCGGCGCGGGCACGGCGTTAGTGGGCGATGGTCCGACGGTTGCAGCGCGCATCAATGAATATGCCGCTCTCGGTATCGACAGTTTTATCCTCTCCGGCTATCCGCATCTGGAAGAGGCGTATCGCGTCGGCGAGCTGCTCTTCCCGCATCTGGATGTCGCTATCCCCGAGATCCCGCAGCCGCAGCCGTTACAGCCGCAGGGTGAAACGGTGGCGAATGAGTTTATTCCGCGTAACGTGGCGCAAAGCTGAGGTCGTGATGGCGAAAGAGAATAAGTGGTTGTTGCGCCTGGCGCCTTGGCTGCTGCCGGCGCTGATTGTCGCGGTCTGGCAGCTTGCCTCAACCTTCGGCTGGCTCTCGAGCCGCATCTTTCCCTCGCCGGAAGGGGTGGTAGAAGCGTTCTGGACGCTGAGCGCCAGCGGTGAGCTGTGGCAGCATCTGGCGATCAGCGCCTGGCGCGCGGCGATTGGTTTCTCTATCGGCGGCAGCATTGGCCTGACGCTCGGGCTGATTAGCGGCCTCTCACGCTGGGGAGAGCGTCTGCTGGATACCTCGATTCAGATGTTGCGTAACGTGCCACATCTGGCGCTGATCCCGCTGGTGATCTTGTGGTTTGGTATTGATGAGACGGCGAAGATCTTTCTCGTCGCGCTCGGGACGCTGTTTCCGATCTATATCAACACCTGGCACGGGATCCGCAATATCGATCGCGGGCTGGTGGAGATGGCGCGCAGCTATGGCCTCTCCGGCTTTGCGCTCTTCGCCCACGTGATCCTGCCCGGTGCCCTGCCGTCGATTATGGTTGGCGTGCGCTTTGCGCTCGGCCTGATGTGGCTGACGCTGATTGTCGCCGAAACCATCTCGGCTAATGCCGGTATCGGTTATCTGGCGATGAATGCGCGCGAGTTTCTGCAAACCGATGTGGTGGTGGTAGCCATCATTCTCTACGCCCTGCTCGGCAAGCTGGCCGATATCAGCGCGCTGGCGCTTGAGCGGCTGTGGCTGCGCTGGCACCCCGCATACCATACGAAGGAGGCGACGGCATGAATACCGCCCGACTGAATCAAGGCATCCCGCTACTGTTAAATGGCGTCAGCAAACGTTATGGCACTAACACGGTGTTGAATGGGCTCGATCTGCATATTGCCGCCGGGCAATTTATCGCGGTGGTGGGCCGCAGCGGCGGCGGTAAAAGCACCCTGCTGCGGCTGTTAGCGGGGCTGGAGACGCCTAACAGCGGTGAGCTGCTGGCAGGCACGACGCCCCTTGCCAGCATTCAACATGATACGCGCATGATGTTTCAGGACTCACGGCTGCTGCCGTGGAAATCGGTAATTGATAATGTCGGCCTCGGGCTAAAAGGCCGCTGGCGAGAGGCAGCAGAAAGCGCATTACGCTCGGTGGGGCTGGAGCAGCGCGCGGCAGAGTGGCCAGCGGCGCTCTCCGGCGGACAAAAACAGCGTGTTGCGCTGGCGCGCGCGCTGGTACATCAACCGGGTTTGCTGCTGCTTGATGAACCGTTAGGGGCGCTGGATGCCCTCACCCGGCTGGAGATGCAGGCGTTGATCACACAGTTGTGGCAGGAGCAGGGCTTTACGGTGGTGTTGGTGACGCACGATGTCAGTGAAGCGGTAGCCATGGCAGATCGCGTGTTGCTGATTGAGGAGGGGAAGATTGGCCTTGATGTGAGTGTCGATTTGCCGCGCCCGCGCCGCCTCGGATCGGTCAGGCTTGCCGAACTCGAAGAGCAGGTGTTGAACCGCGTGATGCAGCGCGGCGAGACAGGAAACAGCGTTGTGCCCCGAACCCGCCACGCGTGATGTTAGTAACGAACCGTAACAGCCCATCTGCCCGATAAGCGCAGCGCCATCGGGCATCATTGCCGGATGGCGGCTTTCGCCTTATCCGGCCTACGAAGAACGTAAGTCGGATAAGGTGCTTCGCGCGATTACGCCAGTGCTTTGCTGACTTTCTCGTAGAGATCGCCGGAGAGATTCGGCAGCGCTTTCAGCTGCTCCAGCGCTTTACGCATCAACGCCTGACGACCTTCATCGTAACGCTTAAAGCGGATCAGCGGCTCAATCAGACGCGACGCAACCTGCGGGTTACGGCTGTTCAGCTCCGTCAGCATTTCGGCCAGGAAGCGGTACCCGCTGCCATCTTCGGCGTGGAACGCCGCCGGGTTGCTGCTGGCAAACGCGCCAATCAACGAGCGAATACGGTTAGGGTTGCTGAGGGTGAATGAGCGGTGTTGCAGCAAGCCGCGCACCGTCTCCAGCGCGTTCGCCGCCGGGCTGGTGGCTTGCAGAATAAACCACTTATCCATCACCAGGCCGTCCTGATGCCACTTGTCATCATACTCCTGCATCAATACATCGCGCCCCGGCAGCTGGGCGGCAACCGCCGCCGCCAGCGCGGCAAGCGCATCGGTCATATTATCCGCTTCGTGATACTGCTGGCTGACCAGTTTGTCCGCCAGCTGCGCATCGCCAAAGGCGAGATAACGCAGACAGGTATTACGCAGGGAGCGCTTACCAATATCCGCATGTTCCACGCGATAGCTGTCGAGTTTATGAGCGTTGTAGACTGCGAGGAATTCGTCAGCCAGTTCGGTGGCCAGCGTGCGGGTCAGCGCTTCACGGACGGCAGCGATAGCCACCGGATCGATGATGTCGAACAGCTCGGCAATCTCATTGACCGACGGCAGGGTCAGGATCTCGGCGGCGAGCGCCGGATCGATCTGCGCATCAAGCAGGATCGCGCGGAACGCATCGGCAACATGCAGCGGCAGCGAGAGCGCCAGCCCCTGCTGATGACGGGCAACGTTCAGCTTGATATGCGTCGCCAGCAGGCTTTGCGCCGCATCCCAGCGCGCGAAGTCGTTTTTCGCGTGACGCATCAGGAAGGTCAGCTGCTGATCGCTCCATTTATACTCCAGCTTCACCGGGGCTGAGAAATCACGCAGCAGCGACGGAACAGGCTGGAAGTAGACGTTATCAAACACAAAGGTCTGCTCCGCCTGCGTCACGTTCAGCACGTTGTGTACCGGGTGCCCCTCTTTCTGCAGTGGGATCACCTTCCCTTCGTTATCGTACAGCTCGATATCAAACGGAATATGCAGCGGCAGCTTCTCCTGCTGCTCCGCCGTTGGCGGCGTGCGCTGGCTGATGGTCAGCGTGTACTGCTCGGTGTTCGGGTTGTAATCATCCTGCACCGAGACGATCGGTGTGCCGGCCTGGCTATACCAGCGGCGGAAATGGGAGAGATCGATATTGGACGCATCTTCCATCGCCTGCACAAAATCATCGCAGGTCGCCGCGCTGCCGTCATGGCGCTCAAAATAGAGCTGCATCCCTTTCTGGAAGTTCTCTTCTCCCAGCAGGGTGTGCAGCATACGGATCACCTCGGCCCCTTTTTCGTACACCGTCAGGGTGTAGAAGTTATTCATCTCAATAACTTTTTCCGGGCGAATCGGGTGCGCCATCGGGCTGGCGTCTTCGGCGAACTGCATGCCGCGCATGGTGCGCACATTATTAATGCGGTTAACGGCGCGGGAGCCGAGATCGGAGCTGAACTCCTGATCGCGGAAGACCGTTAGCCCCTCTTTCAGGCTCAGCTGGAACCAGTCACGACAGGTGACGCGGTTACCGGTCCAGTTATGGAAATATTCATGGCCAATCACGCGCTCAATATCGAGATAATCTTTATCGGTCGCGGTATCGGTGCGGGCAAGAACATATTTGGAGTTGAAGATGTTCAACCCTTTGTTCTCCATCGCGCCCATATTGAAGAAGTCGACGGCGACGATCATATAGATGTCGAGATCGTACTCCAGACCGAAACGCTGCTCGTCCCACTTCATGGAGTTTTTCAGCGAGGTCATCGCCCACGGCGCACGGTCAAGATTCCCGCGATCGACATAAAGCTCCAGCGCCACTTCACGACCGGAACGGGTGGTGAACGTATCGCGCAGCACGTCGAAATCACCGGCCACCAGCGCAAAGAGGTAGCAGGGTTTCGGGAACGGATCCTGCCACTGCACCCAATGGCGACCATTTTCCAGCTCGCCCTGATCGACACGGTTGCCGTTGGAGAGCAGGAACGGGTAGCGGGTTTTATCGGCAATCAGTTTGGTGGTAAAGCGCGCCAGCACATCCGGGCGATCGAGATACCAGGTGATGTGACGGAACCCTTCCGCTTCACACTGGGTACAAAGCGCTTCACCGGATTGATAGAGCCCTTCGAGCGCGGTGTTCGCCGCCGGGCTGATCTCGTTAACGATACGTAAGGTAAAACGGTCCGGCAGACCGTCGATCACCAGCTGACCGCCCTCTTCTTTATAGTTCGTCCAGGGTTGGTCATTAATATGCAGGGAGATCAGGGTCAGATCGCCGCCATCAAGGCGCAGCGGCGCAGCAGATGCGCTTTGGCGTGACACGTTGCTCAGCGCGGTGACGACGGTTTTCGCGGCGTCAAGGTCGAAGGTCAAGTCAATATCACTAATCAGGTAGTCCGGCGCACGGTAGTCGTGGCGGTATTTGGCTTGTGGCTGTTGTGTCATAAAAAACCTTTAGCATCTTCTGTTGGTTACGGTTCCAGTCTATTCCGGTTGCTACAAACGCGCCACGCAGAATGTTTATCTTTTCAGAGGGAAAAGCTCTGTCTGCTACATTTTTATAACAGTGGGCACGAAAAGCCATCGACCCTTTTCCGACGATATGGTGTGATGGGGTTCACTAAATGAGTAAACAAGGTATACTCCAGCGACTTACTTGCTTTGTTTAATCTACTAAACGCTCCTGTAAGAGGATGCTACTGCGCGCCATGACTCAACTCGCTTTTTCTGGTCTGCAAACGCTGCTGGATACCGATGCCTACAAACTGCACATGCAGCAAGCGGTGTTCCATCACTACTATGATGTGCATGTCTCGGCGGAATTTCGCTGTCGCGGCGACGATCTGCTGGGCATTTATGCCGACGCGATCCGCGAGCAGGTTGATGCGATGCGCCATCTGCGCTTGCAGGATGACGAATTCCTCTGGCTCTCCGGCCTGCCCTTCTTCAAACCCGACTACCTCGCGTGGCTGCGTAACTTCCGTTACGATCCGCAGCAGGTCACCATCAGCAACGATAATGGCAAGCTCTCTATTCGCCTCTCCGGCCCGTGGCGTGAGGTGATTATGTGGGAAGTGCCGCTGCTGGCGCTGATTAGCGAAGTGGTACACCGCTGCCGTTCGCCTGAAGCGGGCGTCCAGCAGGCTCTGCTGCATCTGGAGAGTAAACTGGCAGATTTCGCTGCACGCACCGCCTCGCTGGACATGTCCGGTTTCCGGCTGATGGACTTTGGTACCCGCCGCCGCTTCTCTGCCGACGTCCAGCAAGCAATTGTTGAGCGTCTTAAACAGGAGCCGTGGTTCGTTGGCACCAGCAATTACGATCTCGCCCGTCGCCTGTCGCTGACGCCAATGGGTACACAGGCACATGAGTGGTTCCAGGCGCATCAGCAGATTAGCCCCGATCTGGCGACCAGCCAGCGTGCCGCACTGGCTGCCTGGCTTGCTGAGTACCCGGATAAACTGGGTATCGCCCTGACGGATTGCATCACCATGGATGCCTTCCTGCGCGATTTCGGCCCGGAGTTCGCGACCCGCTATCAGGGGCTGCGCCATGATTCTGGCGATCCCGTTGAGTGGGGCGAAAAAGCAATCGCCCATTATGAAAAGCTCGGTATTGACCCGCTGTCGAAAACGCTGGTCTTCTCCGATAACCTCGATCTCAATAAAGCGCTGGATCTCTACCGCCATTTCGCCTCGCGTATCCAGCTTGGCTTCGGCATCGGTACGCGGCTTACCTGCGATATTCCGGGCGTTAAGCCGCTCAATATCGTGATTAAGCTGGTGGAGTGTAACGGTAAACCGGTGGCGAAATTATCCGATAGCCCCGGCAAAACGATTTGCCATGACAAAGCGTTCGTCCGCGCGCTGCGTGAGGCCTTCGACCTGCCGCAGGTGCGAAAGGCGAGTTAATCATCAGGGAGCCAGTCGGCTCCCTTTTTTCATGACAAATTATTAATGCTGGCTGCGAATTCTGCTTGTCTGATGGCGCTCGCCAGGTAACATAGGTGATCCCGCCCATTTCGGGTGGACAAGTGTTTATTTTTTCCGACTATTAATAGAGAGAATATTATGAGCGTTGTGCCTGTAGCCGACGTATTCCATGGTCGCGTTGCCGTTGACAGTGAAGTGACGGTTCGCGGATGGGTGCGCACCCGCCGAGATTCTAAAGCTGGTATCTCCTTCCTCGCCGTTTATGACGGCTCCTGCTTTAATCCTGTACAGGCCGTTATTAATAATTCTCTGCCCAATTACAATGATGACGTTTTGCATCTGACCACCGGTTGCTCGGTGGTGGTTACCGGCAAAGTTGTGGCCTCGCCGGGCGAAGGTCAGAGCCTGGAGATCCAGGCAACATCCGTAGAAGTGACCGGCTGGGTTGAAGATCCGGACACCTACCCGATGGCGGCAAAACGTCACAGCATCGAATACCTGCGTGAAGTGGCACACCTGCGCCCGCGCACCAACCTGATCGGCGCCGTCGCGCGCGTGCGTCATACGCTGGCGCAGGCGCTGCACCGCTTCTTCGACGAGCAGGGCTTCTTCTGGGTCTCTTCTCCGCTGATCACCGCCTCCGATACCGAAGGTGCTGGCGAAATGTTCCGCGTCTCGACGCTGGATATGGAAAACCTGCCGCGTAACGCCGAAGGCAAAGTTGATTACGACAAAGACTTCTTTGGCAAAGAGGCGTTCCTGACGGTTTCCGGTCAGCTGAACGCAGAGACCTATGCCTGCGCGCTCTCAAAGGTTTATACCTTTGGCCCGACTTTCCGCGCCGAAAACTCCAACACCAGCCGCCACCTTGCGGAGTTCTGGATGCTGGAGCCGGAGATCGCCTTCGCGAACCTCGATGATAACGCCCGTCTGGCTGAAGCGATGCTGAAATACGCCTTTAAAGCGGTGCTGGAAGAGCGGCTGGACGATCTGCAGTTCTTCGCCGAGCGCGTGGACAAAGATGCTATCGGTCGTCTGGAGCGCTTTATCGCAGCTGACTTCGCGCAGGTCGATTACACCGATGCGGTAGCGATCCTTGAGAAGTGCGGTGAGAAGTTCGAAAACCCGGTCTACTGGGGCGTCGATCTCGCCTCCGAGCATGAACGCTATCTGGCTGAGAAGCACTTCAAAGCGCCGGTTGTTGTTAAAAACTACCCGAAAGAGATTAAAGCGTTCTATATGCGCCTTAATGATGACGGTAAAACCGTGGCGGCGATGGACGTGCTGGCACCGGGCATCGGCGAAATCATCGGCGGCTCGCAGCGTGAAGAGCGTCTCGACGTGCTGGACGCGCGTATGGCTGAAATGGGGCTTAATAAAGAGGACTACTGGTGGTATCGCGATCTGCGCCGCTACGGCACCGTACCGCATGCCGGTTTTGGTCTCGGCTTTGAACGCCTGATTGCCTACGTCACTGGCGTGCAGAACGTTCGCGACGTGATCCCGTTCCCGCGTACGCCGCGCAACGCAACCTTCTGATTGCGTCAATGTCAAACAAGGCCAGCATAATAGCTGGCCTTTTTATTATCTGCTGTCAACTTTTGTTAACGCGATCACACTTTATCCCGCCAGACAAATCGCCCTTTCTACGTTTCTTTGCATTTTTTTACGCCTGAATTGCTTCGCAACAAAAATCATGGCCGTGAATATTTCAAATTGTTTCGTTCGGATAGTTAGCACATTTGGTTAAAATTAGCACAGCTATCTGGACGTCTAAACGCAAATATAAGAAAAAGCCTTATCTGCGGCTTTTGAGCATAAGCCAGGCCTTTATGTTAATTAAACATAAGTAATTCATATAAATAGGAATAGAAGTGTTTGTTTTTTAAGCGGCAGATGCGGAAGTTAGAGATGGTTCACAAAGTTCCGCCAAATTCACAAAATATTACACATTATTTCTTCTTGTTACCTCTTTAAGACATTTGTAGCACTTTCAGGCTAGCGAAACGTTTACTTGTTTGGAAAGATGCCTCTCAGACACAGAAAGACACCAAACTCTCATCTGTAGTTCCGTAAATTTTTTTTGACGGATTTACACGGCGGCAGTGGCAGGTGTCCAAAAAAAACCAATGAGGGTAATAAATAATGATGAAGCGCAATATCCTGGCAGTGGTTATCCCTGCCCTGCTCGTAGCGGGCGCAGCTAACGCTGCTGAGATCTATAACAAAGATGGCAACAAAGTTGATATCTACGGTAAAGCGGTCGGTCTGCACTACTTCACCAAAGATAATGGCGCTAATGGTTATGCTGGCAACGGCGACAAAACTTACGCTCGTCTGGGCTTCAAAGGCGAAACCAAAATTAACGACCAACTGACCGGTTACGGCCAGTGGGAATATAACTTCCAGGGTAACAACTCCGAAGGCGGTAGCGATGTTCAGAAGGGTAACAAAACCCGTCTGGCATTCGCTGGCCTGAAATTCGGTGACGCAGGTTCTTTCGACTATGGTCGTAACTACGGTCTGGTATACGATGCAATCGGCGTAACCGATATGCTGCCGGAATTCGGTGGCGATACCAGCAATAGCGACAACTTCTTCTCTGGTCGTACTGGCGGTCTGGCGACTTACCGTAACAGCAACTTCTTCGGCCTGGTTGATGGTCTGAACTTTGGCGTACAGTACCTGGGCAAAAACGAACGTTCTGATATCGGATATGCTAATGGCGACGGCTGGGCAACCTCTCTGAGCTACGACTTTGACGGCTTCGGTATTGTCGGTGCGTACGGCGCAGCAGACCGCACTAATGCTCAGCAAACTTCTACCATCTACGGTACATCAGGTAAGAAAGCTGAGCAGTGGGCGACTGGTCTGAAATACGACGCGAACAATATCTACTTGGCTGCACTCTATGGCGAAACCCGCAACGCACAGCGCCTGACGACTACTCTCCCGGGCGCTACTGATGAAGTTACCGGTCTGCTGAACAAAACTCAGGACTTCTCTGTTGTTGCACAGTACCAGTTCGACTTCGGTCTGCGTCCGTCCATCGCTTACTACAAATCTAAAGCGAAAGACGTTGCAGGCGTAGGTAGCGAAGATTACATCAACTACATCGAAGTTGGCGCGACGTACTACTTCAACAAAAACATGTCCACCTATGTTGACTACGCTATCAACCAGATTGATAAAGACAACAAACTGGGCGTAGGTTCTGACGACACCGTAGCTGTTGGTATCGTTTACCAGTTCTAATCAGTCACCCTCGACTGTTATAGGCATTTAAAACAGGGCTTCGGCCCTGTTTTTTTATGCCTGCGCCAAAAAGCGCGGCGACTTTTGAAAAGCGTCGCGCTTTTTATTGCAAACGGTTGGCAATTCCCCTGCCAGCCGTTAACCTGATAACGGAATTCCCTTCTGTCATCAAAATGGAACCTCGTCATGTTTGAGAATATTACCGCTGCCCCTGCCGACCCTATTCTGGGCCTGGCCGATCTGTTTCGCGCCGATGAACGCCCGCACAAAATTAACTTAGGCATCGGTGTCTATAAAGATGAAACCGGTAAGACGCCGGTGCTGACCAGCGTGAAGAAAGCAGAGCTCTATCTGCTGGAAAACGAAGCTACAAAAAATTACCTCGGCATCGACGGCATTCCAGAATTTGGCCGCTGCACCCAGGAGCTACTCTTCGGCAAAGGCAGCGCCATTATCAATGACAAACGCGCACGGACGGCACAAACCCCAGGCGGCACCGGCGGTCTGCGCGTTGCCGCAGATTTCCTTGCCAAAAACACCAGTGTAAAACGCGTCTGGGTCAGCAACCCGAGCTGGCCGAACCACAAAGGCGTGTTTAACTCTGCCGGCCTGGAAGTGTGCGAATACGCGTACTACGATGCACAGAACCATACCCTCGATTTTGATGGCCTGCTGGCCAGCCTCGAGCAGGCCCAGGCGGGCGACGTGGTGCTGTTCCACGGCTGCTGCCACAACCCGACCGGTATCGATCCAACGCTGGAGCAGTGGGAGACACTGGCGAAGCTTTCTGTAGAAAAAGGTTGGTTGCCGCTGTTCGATTTTGCCTATCAGGGCTTTGCTCGCGGTCTGGAAGAGGATGCTGAGGGGCTGCGTGCCTTCGCTGCGCTGCATAAAGAGCTGCTGGTCGCCAGCTCCTACTCGAAAAACTTCGGCCTCTACAACGAGCGTGTAGGCGCCTGTACGCTGGTCTGCGCTGATGCAGATACCACCGATCGCGCATTCAGCCAGATGAAATCCGTGATCCGCGCGAACTACTCCAACCCGCCAGCCCACGGCGCGTCGGTAGTTGCCACCATCCTCAGCAACACCGCACTGCGCGCCATCTGGGAACAGGAGTTGACGGATATGCGCCAGCGCATTCAGCGTATGCGTCTGCTGTTTGTGAATACGCTGCAGGAGAAAGGTGCGAACCGCGACTTCAGCTTTATCACCCGCCAGAATGGTATGTTCTCATTCAGCGGCCTGACCAAAGAGCAGGTGCTGCGCCTGCGTGAAGAGTTCGGCATCTACGCCGTGGCTTCAGGGCGCATCAACGTGGCCGGTATGACGCCGGACAATATGGCCCCGCTGTGCGAGGCGATTGTCTCCGTCCTGTAAGCCAGACACAGGAAAGTAAAAAGGGTCGCTTGCGCGACCCTTTTTTGTTTACCACACCGGTTGTTCATCCTGCAGGAACGGGTTGTGCAACCGCTCATTCCCCAATGTCGAGAGTGGTCCGTGACCCGGAATAAAGGTCACGTCATCACCAAGCGGCAACAGCTTATGCTTGATGGAGTGAATCAGTTGCGCGTGATCCCCTTTCGGGAAATCGCTGCGTCCTACGCCGCCTTTAAAGACCACGTCGCCAGAGATCAGCAAACGTGACTGCGCGTCAAAAAAGACGATATGCCCCGGTGTATGTCCCGGACAGTGCAGCACCTGCAGGCTGATATTGCCTACGGCTACGCTGTCGCCTTCATTTAACCAACGATCGGGCGTCAGCGGCTGGCAATCTTCAAGGCCAAACATGCGGCTCTGCGCCGGTAAACCCTGTAGCCAGAACTCATCTTCTTTTTCCGGGCCAATAATCGGCACACCATAATGCTGCGCCAGTTCCGCCGCTGCACCAACATGATCGAGATGACCATGCGTCAACAGAATTTGCGTCACCGTCACACCACACGCATCCACTTCCTGAATAATGCGCTCTGCGTCTCCGCCGGGATCGACCACGGCAGCGAGTTGAGTCTGCTCACACCAGATTAGCGAACAATTCTGGGAGAACGCGGTAACCGGAATAATACGATAGTTCATACTGCTCCTGTAGCTCAGACTGAGTTTTACCAGTGCCTTACCGGCCCGGTGTCAATATGCACAAAATTGCTTTTGGGGTAGTATCCTACACCACCCGCGCGCAGAGATAACGCAGCTTTGCGAATATTACTCAGGGAAATCCCTTCAATATGGAAATCCATCGCCTGGCCTTTGGTGTGATAGCTTTTTTTCGCTACACCGCGGCTATGAGCACGTAGCTCATTATTGGTATCAACAGAGCGATAGCCGGAGATCAGTTGGACAGGTTTATTGGTGCCTAACAGGCCTTGCAGGCGGAACAGGTGATCAAAGAGCTGAGGATCCATGCGCGTAATTTTATTTGCGCGGTAATCACGGAAGAAATGGTTGAGTTTTGCTAATTCATCCTGAATATAGCCTCTACCATCAAAGAACTCAGCTTTAATAGACTCCCCGGTATTAAGATTATTCAATCTCAAAATACGCGGGCGCGGCGTGGAGAGCGTCGCAAAAGCGGGGGTGGGCAGCAGAGCAACACCGAGTGTGGCTCCACCCAACGCCAGCAATTTGCGGCGATTAGCGTCAAATTTATCCATGATAATCAGATCTACAGAAAAAGAGCATTGAACGATTTTTATGCACTGCTTTAGCGCACGAGAGGCACCTTACCGGGCATCAAACGCCGCGTCAAGGCGGCCTCTTCCCAGCAATCCCGGGCTCTGTAGCCTGAACCACCCGGGAATTGCCTGTCACTATGACAACGGAAAATCGCAAACTGCTTCATTTACCTGATTAATTTTTCAGCTTTCGCCAGAACAAGCGCACCGCTGCGCGCCGTCAGATCATAATTGTAAATATCTGTGCGGTATTGCGTGCGCCCATCCGCGCCAACAAACGCGGTCAGATAGTAAAGATTGACCGGAATATCGTGGCGAATATTCACGTAGCGCGTATCGCCCTGCTTTAACGCATCCGAAATACGCGTATCGCTCCAGCCCGCATCCTGCAACAGCATATTGGCAAGCTCAGAGGATTTATTCACCCTCACGCAGCCCGAGCTAAGCGCACGGGCCTGTTTCTGGAACAGAGCGTGGTTCGGCGTGTCATGCAGGTAAATGGCGTCAGAACTCGGCATATTGAACTTATAGCGGCCAAGCGAGTTGGTTACGCCGGGCGCCTGCTGAAAGCGGAAAGGCAAATTGGAGGGCGTAATCGTCGCCCAGTCGACCATCGTCGGATCGATCGGCTCTTTGCTGTTCCAGCCGCGCAGCACGGTGTAGCCATGGCGCTCAAGGTAGGTGGGATCGTTCCACAGCTTCGGCAGGATATCTTTGCGCGCCAGCGTCGGCGGTACGTTCCACGGTGGGTTAACCACAACGTTGTTCAGCGCGCTGCTCATCATCGGGGTTTTGCGATCCGGGCGGCCAACAATCACTCTCGATGACAGCACTTCATTGCCGTTGAGGTAGTAAACCAGCGAATACTCCGGAATGTTGACCATAATGCCGGTTGAGAGCGTAGAAGGCAGCAGGCGCAGACGCTGAATGTTGAGCGCCAGCAGACCGGCGCGCTGCGCAGGCGTGACGTTCAGCCAGTCGCGCGTGCTTTTACCAATTACGCCATCAGCATGGAGACCCTGCCAGGCCTGAAAACGTTTTACCGCCTCAACCAGCGTGCGGTCATAAGCCTCGCGCGCGGCGGGCTTCTTCTTAGGTGCGGGCTCGGCCGAGGGGCTGACCGCGGCATTGCCATCCGGCAGCGCAATCTCCGCGCCGCTCTCCAGCATGCCGTTGCGCTGCAGGATCTCACGCAGCGCCGGAACATCATTGCTCCACTGTCCCGGGCGCAATGAAGCGGTACCGGTCATCTCCGGCCACGGGCGCGAATCTGCCACCAGCGTCAGCAGGGATTGATGCATCGCCGCATATTGCGGATGATGCGGTGCCAGGGTGGCAATGAAAGCCGGCAGAGAGCCGTTATCGAGCGCGGATTGCCACTGGTTGATGACTGAAATCGCGGGCGTTGCGAGCGCATAAGGTTTATCGCTGTAGAGCCAGCGCTGGCCTTTCGCCTGAATACCGGCCACAAACTGCAGGTAGCCCATCATCGCGTCAGAGAGGACGACATCCCGCGCCATGCCGGTCACATCCGGGTTGGTCAGCAGTTCGACCCAGGTAGTAAATTGCGGCTGAAAGCCGCCAATCGCCACTTCTGCCAGCTGCTGCTGGAAAGCCTGAACCGCTTCGCGATTCTCCCACATCGGCTTCTGATTGCGCGCAGCATAGAGCGCCGCGAGCTGATCCATATAGACCGGCGTCCAGTTTGCTGGCAGCTGAGACTGCAGCTGTGACCGCACATCGGCAACCGAGACGCCGTCTGGATAGGGTTTCACACCGATCATCATCGCCGTCGCCGGGGATTGATCCAGCGGCTGCGGTAATACCGTTGGCTGATCGCCCGGCGTGGCCGAGGTATCAACCGGTACCACTTCAGGCTCGTCGGCCTGCGCGTTAAACAGCGGAGCGAATGCGAATGCCAGGCACAAACTCAACGCCGACATTCGACGACCATACGACTTCAAAAGCAACATCCCTGCCCCCTGTTCTCACCTTGCATGTGACTGAATGTCACCTTTTTCTCAGTATATAAAGACAAAAAAACATTTGTCTGCCCTACTGTAAAGAAGTTTAAAGATTAAACGCCGACTGGCAATCTTTTTTCAGCAAACAAAAAGAGCGGCACTGTGGCCGCTCTTTCATTATGTACTGCTTTTACGAAACGTCTGCCGTCCCGGGGAGCGTTTCCGGCAGCTGCGGCGCAAAGCCACGCAGGCCAACAACATGTACATGTTCCTGATTCTGCACCACTTTACGTACCAGCTTGTAGGTGGTGCCCTTTTCAGGACTGATGTTTTCCGGCGCAGCGATAATCAGCTGCATCTCCAGTCGCTCACACAGCTCGAAAAGCGTGGCGATAGAGCGGGCATCCAGACGCGCCGCCTCATCTAGGAACAGCAGGCGACACGGCGAGATATCTTTGCCGCGCAGGCGACGGGCTTCATCTTCCCAGCTCTGCACTACCATCACCAGAATCGACATCCCGGTACCGATCGCTTCCCCGGTCGACAGCGCGCCCGACTCGGCGCGCAGCCAGCCGTCGGAGCCACGGTTAACTTCCACTTCCATCTCCAGATAGTTGCGGTAGTCGAGCAGCTCTTCGCCAATGGTCTGCGGCGTACGTTGCCCCATATCGATTTGCGGGTTAAGGCGCTGATAAAGCTTCGCCAGCGCTTCCGAGAAGGTCAGGCGGCTGCTGTTAAACAGATCCTGATGCTGCTCATGCTGCTCTGAAAGCACATTCAGCAGCGTGGCGTGGGTTTCCCGCACGTTCACATTTAAGCGCACGCTGTTGACCTGGCCGAACGAGACGCTCTGCAAGCCCTGGTTGAGCATGCGGATACGGTTCTGCTCACGCTGAATGGTTTTGCGAATAATATTCGCCACGCTGCGGGAGCTGATCGCCAGCTTCTGCTCGCGGGAGGTGAGCTCTTCCGTCAGGCGGCTCAGCTCAATCTCCATCTGCTCAATCGCTTCAACCGGATCGTCGGTGCGAATAATATCCTGGCGGATACGTTCGCGCAGATGCTGGTAGACCGCGACAAAGAACTGGATCTTGCGCTCCGGGCGTTTCGGATCTTCCGACATGCGCAGCACATCGCGCAGGTGTTCATTATCCGCCACCGCCAGGCGCAGCGCGCCAAGGGCTTTATCCGACATTGAGCGCAGCTCATCGGCAGAGAGGTAGGCCAGTTCACGGCGGTGAAGACGACGCTCAACGCCGTTATCTTTCACCATCCGCATCACCGCGCACCAGCCCGCTTTTGCACTGACTACCTGCTCGCGCATCTCGTGATAATCGCGCTCCAGACGGCGTAATTTGCGCGTCAGGTTATCCATCTCGGCTTCACAGAAGGTGAGCGCTTTTTCCAGCTGATTGCGGCGCGAGCGGTTGCCAGAGAGCTGGGCATGCAGTTCGTCACGACGCTGACGCGCCCGCTCCTCTGCCCCGCTGTCGGCACGCACGCCGATATCCTGCAGCTCTTTTTGCAGGTCGTTAAGCAGCTCTTTTTTGGTATCAAACGAACTCTTCAACGAGGCGAGTACCTGGTTGTACTGACCATATTGCGCGGCATGGCTGCGCATCGCTTCGCGCGCGCGGGTACGCTCCGCTTCAGCCTGCTCCAGACGCTGGCGCAGCTTCTCATTGAGATCGTTATTGCCGTTAAACATCTCGGCAGAGTCGGAGTAGCTAAAGTGCGCCCGGCGCTGAACCACTTCCGCCAGCGCAAAGGCCTGCTGGCGCGCATCACGCTGCACCTGCTGCGAGGCGGCGTAGTCGGCTTTAAGCTGTTCAAACTGTTCCGGATCGCTCTGCAATACGGAGACCATCGGCTCAAGCTTCGCCAGCTGATTGCCGAACTGCTGAATAAAGCGCGCGGCTTCCTGTGCTTCATCCAGGCGCTCCTGGATCTCATCGACGCGATCGGCGAGGGTCTCATCTGCCAGCAGGCTCAGGCGCGGCAGCAGGCGGTTAAGCTGGGCGACGCCCTCTTTCGCCTGCTCAAACTGAACGCGATTCTGCTGGTTATCATTTTCATGATTGCTGATCGCACGCTCGAGCTCGCCGCGGCGGCTGTTGAGGGTGCGGATTTCCGCTTCCGGATCGTCCTCAAACGCCACGCCAATATGGCTGCCGATAAAGCGGCTGAAGGCCTGATGCAGGCGCTGGGTTTTCTGCACGTCAAACGACAGGGTGGCGAAACGTTCCGCCAGCGTTTCCCGCTCGGCGTGCAGGCTTTCAATCCGGCTTTCACGCGCCGCGCGGCCAAAGATTGGCAGGGTCGGGAAACGGGAGTAGCGCCACTGACGGTCGGCGATTTTCACCACCACCGCTTTTTCCAGCTCATCCACGCTAAACACGCTGTCATCGAAAGATTGCGGATCCCCTTCGATCAGGTAGAGATCTTCCGGGCAATCCTCCAGCCCTTCAAGCATGCCCGCAACCAGCGAGAGATCCGGCACCACGATAGCGTGGCGCGACGGACCATACAGCGCCGAGTAGTAAGGGGCATCTTCTAGGCTGACATCGTCATAAATTTCCGAGAGCAGAACGCCACCAAAACGTTCCGCCAGCGCATTGAGGCGCTGATCTTCCGCACCGCCAGGCTGGCTCAGACGCTCGATCTCATCATCGACTGCGCGCTTACGTGCGCCAATCTCATCACGCTCAACGATCGCTTCGCGCTCGCGCTCCAGCAGCTGTTGCAGATACTCAGTCACCTCCTGGCCCGACTCAAACTGCTCGCCGCTCTGTTCACACAGCTGCGACAAGCTGTTCTGTGCCGCCAGCCAGACCGGCGCGCGTTTAGTGAGGGTCTGAATGCGCGACTGCAGTTGCTCCAGCTCCTGGCGCAGCGCCATACGCTGCTCGCTTGCGGCAGAAACGTTGTCTGAGAGCGCGGCAATCTGCGCCTCCAGCTGTTGATGCAACGCTTCAAGCTCATCGGCATCAATCTGTTTGCCCTGACGTTTGCAGAACTCCGCCAGCAGCCGCTCGGCGTCCTGCTGCTCGCGCAGGCGCTGCTCCAGCTCCGTCAGGCGCATGCGCAGCGGCTGAACCTGCTCCGCCAGATGGCGCTGGTTAACCGCATCGCGCAGTAATTCACGCGCCACGCCCCAGGCTTCGTTACGCGCCAGTGGGCCGTTAATGGCGGCCACCAGCTGATAGGCCTGCTCAAACTGGCTGTGCGCCGTTTGCGCGACGCTGATTTTTTGGTCCAGCGACAGCAGTTTCTCGGTTGCTTCCTGCTCTTTCGCCTGGAAGGTCTCGAGCCACTCATCGGCGCTCTCAATGGTCAGATCCGGCAGATGGCAGAGCGTCTTTGCCCGCTCCAGCGCCTGTAAGGCCTGGTTGTACTGGATCGCGCGGGTTTGCTGAACGTCCAGCGCCTGCTGGTAATCCGCGAGCTGGTTTTTCAGCTCATCCACTTCCAGCTCGGCCGCTTCGGCACGGGCTTCGTTATCTTCCTGGCGCTCGGCGGCTTCCGCCACCACTTCCTGCTGCTCTTCGAGGCGGATCTGCAACTCTTCCAGATCGGCTTCGTAGCGTTCAATCTTCTCCTGCTGACGCAGCGCGGTCTGCACGAGGTTCAGGTGATCGCTGGCGGCCTGGTAATCGGCTTCCAGATCCCCTTCCGCACCGCTGTGTTCCGCCAGCTCGCGCGCCATATCGACATGCTTATACTGCTCGGCGGCCAGCTGCTTGCGCGAGGTAAAGAGATCGCGGCGATACTCCAGCGCTTTATCCAGATGCACCCGGCGCTCGTTGGCGTGGCGCATATAGTCTGCCGCCACATAATTGGTGGCTTCGCTGATCAGGTGTTTAAAGAGATCGCGGTCAGACTGGGTAACGCGGATCGCCTCCAGCGTCATACGGTTTTCGCGCAGCGCCGCTTCCATATCCTGGAACGCTTTACGCACGCCGCTGTTTTCCGGCAGCAGGTAGTCGCGCAGAGAGCGCGTAATGGCGCTGGAGATCCCGCCATAGAGCGAGGCTTCAATCAGGCGGTAGAACTTGCTGCGATCGGAGGCAGAACGCAGACGGCGCGCCACGATCCCCAGATCGAACATCAGCGAGTGGTAATCAGTGATGGAGTTGAACTGCTTAAACTGCACCCCTTCCATCGCGTCGAGTTTATCTTTCACTTCCTGCAGAGTCAGAACACGCGCCTGCCGCTCATTGAGGGTTTCCGTCAGCAGTTGCGTTGGCAGCACAGCGGTCGGTAAGCCCTGGATCGCGAAGGGTTTAATATCCACTTTGCGATCGCGACCGGCGACCTGCTGCAAACGCACGCCAACCAGCACCCGCTGGTTGCGGGAGTTGATCACATCCAGCACCGAATAACAGACGCCGGCTTTCAGTTTGCCGTGCAGACCCTTGTCGCGTGAGCCGGACGTCGCGCCCGCTTCGGTGGTGTTACGGAAGTGCAGCAGCGTCAGATCCGGGATCAGCGCCGTGACAAACGCCGCCATGGTGGTCGATTTCCCGGCCCCGTTACCGCCTGAAAGGGTGGTGACCAGCTCGTCGAGATCAAAAGTGCGGGCAAAAAAGCCGTTCCAGTTAATCAGCGTAAGTGAACGAAATTTACCGCGATCAATCATTACTCATCCTCCGAGCTGTCCGGCTGGTTCTCTTCAGGCTCATCATTGAGCTGCAGGTGATTTTCCACAGGCATCGCTTCACCGTCACGGATCATGCGCAGCTGCGCTTCACGCGCATCGTCACCCGAACGCACATCGGCTCCGAAGCGGAACACCGATTCGGTGATGCGGAACTTGCTGCTGTCATTGCCCATAAACCAGATCATGCCGAGACGGCGCAGACGGTTGAGGGAGGAGCGCACCTTTTCCTGCAGCTTCTGACGGTCAAGATCGGAGCCGGTTGAGCGGTTGTTCACCAGCTTCAACAGCTTGTTTTCATCCGCCAGCGACAGCAGCTCGTCATAGAGCTCCTGCTGGGTAAAAATCCCCTCGTTGGCCAGACGCTCCGGGCTGAGATAGAGGTAGCACAGAATTTTGCCAACCATCATATCCAGCTCAGAGAGCACCGAGCGCGGGATCAGGGTGGTGGAGCGCGGGCGCAGATAGAAAAAACCTTCCGGCGCGCGAATCAGCTCCACGTTATAACGGGCGTAGAACTCTTCGAGATACTCCTGGAAATCCATCAAAAAGGCGTGATTATCCAGCTCGTCGAGGCCAATATGCCGCCCTGAGCGCAGTGCGCTATCCAGCGCCGGAAACAGCGGGTTTGCCAACGCTTGTGCCAGTTTAACCGGCATCACTTGTTCAATATTTGTCGATGACATGCGCCTGTACCTTGGCTCCGTAATCATTAATCGGCTGCCACTTCGGCGGCAGGCCGGTGAAATCTGCTTGCGCTACGCCGAGACGTACCGCCTGATCAACTACGATGCGCGCGATGTCAAAGTGACGCGCGCGCGGGTATTGCGCCAGATACTCGCGGGCCACAAGGCCGAGATCGAGCGGCACACCCTTGGTTTTATAGATAGCCAGCTGCTGTTCAATCAGCGCCGCGAGCTGTTCGCGAATTTCGTTAAACTCTTCGAACTCCATCTCTGTCGGCAGCTCACCGGTCACCTCTTCATCACGCAGCGCCATCTCTTCATCGCGCATATCCAGCAAGCGGTCGGCGCTGGCGTGGGTTAACGCCCAGGGCGCGTCGAAATAGCTCTGCACCGACTGGCGCAAACGCTGGGCGAAGACGCGGTTTTTATCCATATCGATCGCGGTACGGATAAATTTATGCACGTGGCGGTCGTAACCGATCCACAGGTCGATGGACTGCTGCCCCCAGCTGACAATACGGTCGAGCTTGCTTTGCAGGTTAAAGACCAGTTGATCGAGGAACTCGAGATCGTCGCGCCCCATCGTCGCTTCCTGGATGCTCAGCAAGTTGGTCTGCAACTTGTCCCCGGCCGCTTCCAGCGTATCCTGCAGTTCGCGCAACGTCCCGGAGGTTTCAGAGAGCAGTAGCTCACAGCTGGAGATGGCGGCGCGCCAGTCCTTGTTCAGCAGCTGGGCGATATCATCTTTTACCTGCTGCTGCTGCTCATCCATGATGCGCTGGGTGAGATCGATGCTGTCGAAAATCTCTGCAACAGAGTATTTCAGCGGCGCAAAGACGTTACGGTGCCAGTGAAACTCATCTCCGCCCTCTTCTGCTGCATCGGCGGCGCGCTTCAACTCGGCTGCCACAATCGAGAGCTGCATCGAGAGGCGCAGCGTGGAGAACTCGCGCTGGCGGATATAGTAATCGGTAATACCGATGCCCAGCGGCGTCAGGCGGTAGATGGCGTTGCCCTCAGCCTGCTCGCTGGTAAAGCGGTTCAACAAACGCTGGCGCACCATATCGTTAATCGCGTTGTTTGCGCGCTGGTTAACGGTTTCGCTGGTTTGCTCAAACGCTTCACTCACATGACGAAAGGCGTCAACCAGCTCGCCTTCACTCATTTCGCCATCAAGACGCTCGCCGTTAAGGGTGGCGACAGCCAGCAAAAAGGAGAGCCTGTCGACCGGCAGCGAGATGGAGAAATCATTTTTCCTGGCCCAGGCAACCAGTTCGGGGACTGTCTGGGAAAATTCACTCATCGTTTGTCCTTCCATCGATTTGCGGCTTACGGGCTGTCACGTGGATATAACGGCCGAGGCTAATATAGGGTTCCTGCCGGCAGTAGCGAGTTTCCAGCTCCAGCAGCATTTCGAAACTGCGCTGCTGCTGAGTTTTGTCGCGCAGATAGTCATGGAAGACACGCACGCCGGTTTTGCCGGTGATATGCCAGCCAATCTGCTCAAGCCAGCGGTAAACCTCGGCGGGCGCACGCGGGTAATCCGGGGAGAGCGTACGCTTCTTCCGCTTCGGCATGCCCACCTGCACATAATCAAAGTTCCCTGCCACCATGTTATGCATCAGCAGGCCGTCAGCATTGTAAAACATCAGCGACAGCGCGCCGCCCGACCTTAATACCGTCCACAATGTTTGCAGCACGGCGACGGGATCGGCGACCCATTCAAGAACCGCATGGAACAATATCAGATCAACCGGCGATGCCAAATGCTGAGCGATATCCTGAACCGGGCAGTGTACGAAATGCATGTTTGCGCTGACGCCTTTCTCTTCTGCCGCGGCCTGCGCGCGTTTAAGCATCTCCTGCGACACATCGCAGAGGGTCACATGATGACCAAGCTGCGCCATACGGATCGCCGTTTGCCCCTCGCCACCGCCCGCGTCGAGCACGTGCAGCGGGCCGTCATTCATTTCTGCCAGTAATATATCAAGATCCTGCCACAGGATCGCCTGACGCAGCAGACCTTTTGTCGTGCCGTAAATGTTGCGCGAGAATTTCTCGGCGATATCGTCGAAATTGCGATCCTGCATAGCCGCCCTACGCTCCTGGCAAAAGCGCTATTTTGTCACAGCCGTGCCGATAATGAACCTATCTGGTGTAAGATCCGCGGAAATCGCCTGCTGTATGCTCAAAAAGGAGACGGATACAGTGCTTTTCACACTGAAAAAAATCGTTGGTGGCCTGATGCTGCCGTTGCCGCTTTTACTTTTGGTTATCGGGACGGGAATTGCGCTGGTCTGGTTTAGCCGCTGGCAGAAAACCGGCAAGGTCTTTATCAGCGTCGGCTGGCTGTTACTGCTGCTTTTAAGCCTCCAGCCGGTGGCTGATCGCTTGCTGAAACCGATTGAGGAGAGCTACCCGACCTGGCGCGGTAGCGAGCGGGTGCAGTACATCGTGGTGCTGGGCGGTGGGTATACGTGGAATGAGGCCTGGGCACCCAGTTCGAACCTCATCGGCAACAGCTTGCCGCGGCTCAATGAAGGTATCCGCTTATGGCGGGCCAACCCCGGGGCCAAAATGATCTTTACCGGCGCGGCAGCTACCACCAACCCGGTCAGTACCGCTGAAGCAGGTGCCAGGGTTGCCGAGAGCCTCGGCGTACTGCGCAGCGACATCATCACGCTCGATCAGCCCAAGGATACGGAAGAGGAAGCGGCGGCGGTGAAGCAGGCGATTGGCGATGCCCCTTTCCTGCTGGTCACCTCCGCATCGCATCTGCCGAGAGCGATGATCTTCTTCCAGCATGTCGGCTTAAAACCGCTGCCTGCGCCGGCGAATCAGCTGGCTATCGACTCGCCGCTTAATCCGTGGGAGCGTGTCATCCCTTCCCCGGTGTGGCTGATGCACAGCGACCGGGTGGGATATGAGACGCTGGGACGCATCTGGCAGTGGCTAAAAGGGAGTTCAAGCCAGCCAGGGGAGCAGTGACTTCGAGGCCAGATCGACATTGGCGCGGCTGAATCGCCCGGTATTCACCAACTGCGCCACTTCGTCCCACAGCAGATAGAGCCAGCGCCGCCAGATAAACGACTCAGCAACCGGCGCGCGCTGTAAGTAGTGCCACAGCAATCCTTCCGCCTGCGGGCCATCCACCAGGCGGAAGAGTTCATACTCTCGCGGTGCCCACAGCATAATGCCGGGCCCGACCATCGCCAGCAGCTGATCGCTGCGGGCATCTTTCAGCATGCTGCGCAGGTTAAAACTGCCGTGCACCAGCACGCAGTTGTCGTTAAATCCTTCAAACAGCGCGGGCAAGCATTCGCGGGTGCGAAACAGCAGGCGTTTATCCTGCATCGTCAGGCCGGTGTTTTGATACTGATTGAGGGTAGTCCAGAGTACTTCGACGCGCTGCCGGTACCAGGAGGGCCAGATATTCTCCTGGGTGCTGTCGACGGTGCCGACGCAGCCGTGGCTATCCTGACGATGCCAGGCGAGCAGCCCCTCAACAATTTGATCTTTGAGCTGTTCCCAGCGTTCCGGGGTGCGGGCGGGCGCTTCCACCGGAACGCCGCGCAGACGTTCAATCAGCAACACATCAGGGCCAGGATGCTCTTCATGGGTCATTACGCCATACACTACCGGCATGCGCACCGTTCCGCTGCGGGCGAGCATGGAGATTTTCCACGCCAGCTGTTGTGCCAGCCCCGGGGTGGTAAAGCTTCTTGCCATCAGCGGCATCGGGTTGCCCCGGCTGTCATACAGCGTCCAGAGCGCCGAATCAGGTTTTTCACTGACGCACTCCATGCGGCTTAATTTCTCGCCCAGCAGATGACTTAATTCGGCGCGAAGTTGTTCCATAGTAAATGCCCCTACAAAAACGACTGCTTTTATAATGAGCGCCATACCGGAAGATGTCACCCTAATGAGATCAAATCAGGGTGATTATTTGACGAGATACAGCAAATCCCCTCCGGCCGGAGGGGATGAGAGGATTAACGCATCGCCTGGCGAACGCGTTCGAGATCGTCTGGCGTATCGACACCGGTGCCGGGCACCACACTTGCCACATCGACGTGGATCTTTTCGCCGTACCACAACACGCGCAACTGCTCGAGCATCTCAATCTGCTCAAGCGGGCTGGTTTGCCAGCTGACATAGCGGCGAATAAAGCCGGCGCGATAGCCGTAAATGCCAATATGACGCAGGAAGCTGTCGCCAATGGTCTCACGCGAGGCGGCAAAACGATCGCGATCCCACGGTATGGTGGCGCGGGAGAAGTAGAGCGCGTAGCCCTGCGCATCCATCACCACTTTCACCGCATTCGGATTGAAAGCCTCTTCAGCGCTCTCGATCGGCACGGCGAGCGTCGCCATCCCGACATCGCGGCGCGCAGCCAGATTATCTGCGACCTGGCGAATGATCGCCGGCGGGATCATCGGCTCATCGCCCTGCACGTTAACGATCACCGTCTCATCGCTGAAACCACATTTTTCAACGACTTCAGCAAGACGCTCGGTGCCGGACTGATGATCGGCGCGGGTCATACACACTTCGCCGCCTACCGCCTGCACCGCCTCCCTCACCTCTTCGTTATCGGTGGCAACGATAATGCGCTCTGCACCAGATTCGCGGGCGCGCTCCAGCACATGCACCACCATCGGTTTGCCGTTGATGTCGACCAGCGGCTTACCCGGCAGGCGCGTCGAGGCGTAGCGCGCGGGAATAATTACCACAAAACTCATGGACGACTCTCTTCTGGGGTTAACGCGCGGGCTTCGTTTTCCAGCAGCACCGGAATGCCTTCGCGTACCGGGAATGCCAGGCTGTCGGCTTTGCAGATCAGCTCCTGCTTATCCTGGGTGTAATTGAGTTTGCCGTTGCAAACCGGGCAGGCAACTATTTCGAGTAAACGGTGATCCATCTTTCCTCCTGAGAAACCGATGATGAGCAGATTGCACTTATCATAGGCAATTATGACGCCGCGTCTATCTCCAGACCGGCACACGATGATGAAAACAGGCCATCGGGCAGACGTGAAAATGTTATGCGCTGCGCACCCTGCCAGCGCGCGAAGTCGGTAATTGCACGCTTTAACCCTCTCTCCAGCTGAAGCGACGGCGCAACGCCCTCTTCGAGAAACAGCGCAATCACTTCAAGCACGCCGGTTTTGCGGTGCATTTTCGCATCCATCCGCCCAACCAGACGCCCCCGGTGCAGCAAAGGCAGGACAAAATAGCCATATTGCCGCTTCGGTGCCGGGGTATAACACTCCAGCCGGTAGCTGAAGCCAAATAGTTGTTCCGCGCGTTTGCGATCCCAGACCACCGGATCGAACGGCGATAGCACCGCGCTGTGGGTGGCGGTGAGTTTGTCCGCCTGCGCCTGTTCCAGCAGCGGCAGCAAAGAGGCATGTAGCCACGCCGGACCAAGCCCTTCGACATTAACCGGTAAAATGGTTTGCGCCTCTTGCATCTGCGTCAGCGCCTGGGCAAGCGCCGGGCGACGCAGGCGATAATAATCCGCCAGCCACTGCGCACGAAACAGGCCAAGGCTGCGGGCGCTCTTTTCCAGCATGATGGCTTCGGCCTGCTCCTGCGAGAGCAGATCGCGCATATCGTCCCACTGCGGCATCACGCGCTGTGTCAGATCGTAGACGCGCTGGAAATTACGCCGCTCAATGACCATCACCTTTCCGGCGGTGAACAGCCCCTCAAGATGGCGCTTATGGGGTTTCCACTCCCACCAGCCGCTGATGCCTTTGCGCGGATGTGCAAAATCAGCGGAGCGCACCGGACCATGCTCCTCAATGTGCGCGATAAGCTGCTCAATCTCAGCCGCGTGCTCCTGCATCCACGCCTGACGGTACTTCCACCCCATTTTGTCGGGCGCCAGCATGCGGTGACGGACGAGGGCAAAATCCTCCCGCGGCAGAAAGCAGGCTTCATGCGCCCAGTACTCCATCAGCTCGCCGTTGCGCAGGGCATCATCCAGCCAGTGAGGCTCAAAGGCGCCGAGTCGACTGAACAACACCAGATAAGGGCTGCGGGCGACGATATTAATGGTATCGATCTGCAACAGCGACATGCGGCGGATAGTCGAGAGAATATCATCCGGTTTTGCACGTCGGGAGGGTTTTCGCAGCAGGCCCTGCGCGGCGAGATGGAGATGACGGGCGGCGGTAAGCGAAAGTTGCGGCACAGACATAGGTGTTCCTGTTAATAAAACAGGGCGCAGCCGAGGCGGCTATCCTCAGCGCACCAGTGTGAGCAGGTCCAGCAATAATTTTTCCGCCGCGTCGCCCGCAAGCTCGGCATCGACCGGTAGATACCACCAGTTAGCCTGCGCAAAAGGACGGCATTTCACGGCATCTTTTTCCGTCATTACCAGCGTCTCCCCAGGCTGGAGCAGCGCGTCGACATCTTTCTGCGCCAGCGCCTGGTGATCCGCCAGCGCTACGCTGCGTTTCAGCATCACGCCACACTCGGTAAGGGTGGCGAAAAAGCGCGGAGGATGACCAATTCCCGCCATTGCGACAATCTGGTCAAGCTCGTTTACCGCACGGCGTTCGCCCGTCAGCAGGTTGACCGCCAGACCCGGGCGCAGACGCATGGCGATTTCGCCCGCCTGCGGCGTGCCGCCATTAGCGATCGTCGCATCGACGCTTTTCAGGCGCGACGCGCGTTCGCGCATTGGACCGGCCGGTAACCACCAGCCATTGCCGAAGCGCCGCACGCCGTCCACCACCACAATCTCTTTATCACGCGCCAGCCGGTAGTGCTGTAAACCATCGTCGGTGACGATCAACTGCAGCGGGTGCTGCGCCAACAGAGCGCTGACCGCCTCGCATCGGTCAGGTGAAACAGCCACCGGCGCGCCGGTACGCTGATAGATCAGCACCGGTTCATCTCCCGCCTGCGCTGTTGAGGTGTCAGACGTCAACAGCAGCGGATAGCAATCGGCTTTACCGCCGTAGCCGCGCGAGACCACGCCCACACGGATACCACGCTGCTGGAGCTGCTCGACCAGCCAGATGACCACCGGCGTTTTACCGTTGCCGCCCGCCGTCAGGTTACCCACAACGACCACCGGCACCGGCGCGCGCCAGGCTTTTTTTAGTCCGATGCGATAAGCAAAGCGGATCGCGCCGCTCACCAGGCCATAGAGCCAGGAGAGCGGCAGCAGCAACAGCCACAGTGGAGATTCACCGGACCAGATGCGCGCAATCATTCGCCAAACTGCATCTTATGAAGTTGCGCATACGCTCCGCGCTGCGCCAGCAGCTCGGTGTGGCTGCCGCGCTCAACAATGCGGCCATCTTCCACCACCACAATTTCATCGGCCTGTTCAATGGTCGACAAACGGTGCGCAATGACCATTGAGGTGCGGTTTTTCTGCAACTCATTCAGCGCCGCCTGAATGGCGCGCTCGGACTCGGTATCGAGTGCAGAGGTCGCCTCATCAAGGATCAGGATCGGGCTGTCACGCAGCAGCGCCCGCGCGATGGCGATACGCTGACGCTGACCGCCGGAGAGGAGGACGCCATTTTCACCAATGATGGTATCGAGACCGTTATCCATCTTATTGATAAAGTCGAGGGCATAGGCCATCCTGGCGGCACGCTCAATCTCTTCACGGCTGTACTCTTCCGTACGCGCGTAGGCAATGTTGTTCGCCACGGTATCGTTGAAGAGGTGGACGTTTTGTGAAACCAGCGCGACCTGATTACGCAATGATGAGAGCGTGTACTCGCGCAGGTCGTGACCATCCAGCAGGATTTCACCCTCATCGATATCGTAGAAGCGCGTAATCAGGCTGGCCATGGTGGTTTTACCTGAACCAGAACGTCCGACGAGCGCAACGGTCTTACCGGCCGGAATGGTGAGATTGATATTACGCAGCGCCGGCGTTTCGCGCCCCGGATAGGTAAAGGTCACATTGCGGAACTCGAGATCGCCACGCGCGCGCTCAATTTTGCGGGTGCCTTCATCTTTCTCCTGCTCGCTATCGAGGATCGCAAACAGCGTCTGGCACGCCGCCATTCCGCGCTGGAACTGCGCGTTGACGTTGGTCAGTGATTTTAACGGACGCATCAGCGCAATCATCGATGAGAAGACCACGGTGATGGTACCGGCGGTCAGCGTCTCCATTACGCTCGGGAAGCTCGCGGCATAAAGCACGAAGGCCAGCGCCAGAGAGGCGATAAGCTGAATAATCGGATCGGAGATGGAGGAGGCCGAAACCATTTTCATCCCCTGCAGGCGCATTTTGTTGCTGACTTTGTCAAAGCGGCTGGTTTCCACTTCCTGACCGCCAAACATCAGCACCTCTTTGTGCCCTTTCAGCATCTGCTCTGCGCTGGTGGTCACCTGCCCCATGGTGTTTTGCATATTCTTACTGATACTGCGAAAACGTTTAGAGACGACGCGAATGGCGATCGACACAATCGGTGCCAGCACGATCAGAATCAGCGACAGCTGCCAGCTGTACCAGAACATCATGATAAACAGCCCGATGATTGACGCACCTTCGCGCACCACGGTGATCAACGCACCGGAGGACGATGACGCCACCTGCTCTGAGTCGTAAGTGATACGTGACAGCAACGTGCCAGTGGACTGTTTGTCGAAGAAGGAGACCGGCATGCCCATCATATGACTGAACAGGCGACGGCGGATGGTCATCACCACTTTGCCGGAAACCCAGGAGATGCAGTAACTCGAAATGTAGCTGGTGATACCGCGCAGGATCATCAGGCCAATTACCACCAGTGGCATCCATAGCAGCACCGAGCGATCCGTTTTACCAAAACCCTCATCCAGTAACGGTTTGAGGAGCGATAACATAAAGGTATCGCTGGCTGCGTTGAGGATTAACGCGATCGCCGACACGATCAGCCCCGCTTTAAAAGGCGCAATAGTCGGCCATAGACGGCGGAATGTCTGCCATGTAGAGAGATCTTTGTCGTTATGCATTCAAAAAACCAGCACTTGTTGAAATAGCCGCATATTCTACCCGTTATCTCCGGGGACGCCAAACCACTGATGATACCAACGTGGTAAAAGTTGATCGCGTAAGCTGAGGATTTCCCAGCCCTGCGGCGAAAATGAAACGGTGATCTGCCCCTGGTGAGGCGTGTCGTACCACTGGTAGCCCTGCTGCTGGTAGCGTTTTTTTACCTTTGCCGAGGGCAAGCGCCAGGCGTTATAACGCGAGGCTGATGCCAGAGCAGCCGCGCCCCCGACGCGCTGTACAAAGGGCAACGTCGATGAAGTCTGGCTCCCGTGATGAGGCACCTGTATGAGTGTAGCCCGCAAATGCGCCCAGTAATGACTGAGCATCGCCATCTCCCCCTGCCCTTCGATATCTCCGGTGAGCAGCACGCTGTAACGCCCATCCTCAACCTTCACCACGCAGGAGCGATTATTCCCGTGCGTGTGCGTCTCTTTCAGTGGCCAGTGCGCGGTAAACGTTAATCCCTGCCAGTGCCAGCGCTCGCCGCGAAAACAGGGTTTATGCCCTGCCCAGCCAAGAGGGCTTCTGATCCACAACTGCGGCCAGATCTTTAGCAGCGAATCAAGTCCGCCGCGATGATCGAGGTGATCGTGACTGAGAATAATCCCTTCCGGTTGCAGACCTTGCCAGCGCAGCCAGGGAGCAATCAGCTGCGCCCCACTGTCGCCGCCGGGCCATGCGGTGCCGGTGTCATATAACAGCGCTTTTCCCTGACGCTCTATCACCATCGCCAGCCCCTGACCCACATCCAGCATATGCACTGACCAGGTATCAGGCCGCGCGGTGTACCAGACCGGAAAAGTGAGCAGCGTCAGGCAAGCCAGACAGATGGCAGGAAGCGTGCGCCACAGGCGAAAACGTAGCGCAATCAGTAACAGCCACGGCGCAAAGGTGAGCCATTGCCAACGCCTATCAATATTGATCCAGCCGGGCGGCAGCCCGCGTAAAACCGTAAACAGCGTCTCGAGGCTCATATCTGCCAGCGCCCAGCAGAGGGGTTGTAAAAATGTGAAGCCAGTAAAATGTAGCAGCATCCCGGCCAGAGTGAGGGGCACCGTGACAAACGTCACCAGCGGGACGGCAATCAGATTCGCTACCAGCGCGCTCAGGCTCACACCATGAAAGATCGCGAGCTGCATTGGCAGTAAAAGAACCAGCATCCCGACCTGCAGATGCAGCAGATTAAGCGCACTTCGCCCGAGCCCTGTGCGCGCTTTGTAGGGCACAGGAAACCACTGAAACCAGAAGAGCAAGGCAGCGACGGCAAAGGCGGAGAGCCAGAGGCTATCAGAGAGCACAGCGAGGGGATCGATAAAGAGGATCGCGGCGACGCAGCATAACCACACCTGCCAGGGCGACCACTGCCTGCCGGAAAGTCGCAGTAGCGCCCAGACGCAAAGGGATATTGCCGTGCGCAACGCTGGCGGTTGTAACCCTGTGAGCCAGGCGTAGCAGACCGCGCAGACTACCCCGGTTAAGAGTGGGAAACGCCAGTTAATCCAGTGTGCGGGTAAGAGAAGCTGTGCGGCTCTGGCAAAAAGCCAGCCAAGCATTGCAGCCAGCGCGATGTGTAAACCGGAAATCGCCATTAAGTGCGCGGTGCCGGTCTGGCGGAAGGTCTCCTTGATCTCCCGGCTAAGCGCTGCGCGCTCCCCCATACCGAGCGCAAGAATAACGCCTTTCCACTGCCTTTCAGCCACGGCTTCGCCCAGCGAGTGAAGATAGTTTGCGCGCCAGCTGCAGCGTGCTTCCAGTAACCTGGCATCGATAAAACGCCCGGTGAACGGTTGATGCGAGGCCAGCGCATAGCGCTGTGCGTCAAATCCCCCTTCGTTCATTTGCCCGTGAACGGCCCGCGCGCGAATTGTCATTGCCCAGCGCTGCCCGGTACAAACCGGAGCAGGTAGATATTGCCCGTAGAGCGTAATACCCGGTGCGGCGAAAAGCCGCTTGCCATCAAGGCGAAGAATTTTTCCCTGATGGCGGGTCGCATTGTCCGTGTGGGTAATTTCAAGCTCGACCTGATGATGCGCTGCTGGCAGATGCAGCGCAGGCCAGATTGCCTGCATTGCGGCAAGTATCCCCCACGCAAAAACAAGCAGCGTGATGCCAGCATAGCGTAACGCGAGCCTTTGCTGGTAAGCCAGCACGCAACCTGCGGCGATGGCGCACCAGACTGTTCCTGTGCCCGGCAGCGCAGGCAGCCATGCAAGCGGCAAAGTCCCAAGCGTAATACAGGCGGCCAGCGCGGTCAGTCTCATCTCCACCTCCGTGTTATGTGGCGCAGTATGAGACGCAGCGATAGCCATGTCAGGGGCGTTTTTCGCGGTTTGCGGCGCCTGTCGGGAGGCTGTTTACAGGGTTACGTTACAGCGACAGATTTTTGCGAGGCAGGACGGAAAATGTAGCGGGGTAAGAAACGAAAAAAGCACCCCGGGGGGTGCTCTTTCGACGAGTAAACGTTAGCGTTGGCTAAGGCTTATTCATAAATATTGGCGCGGTCGCGTAATTCTTTACCCGGCTTGAAGTGCGGAACGTATTTACCTTCCAGATCCACTTTGTCGCCTGTTTTTGGGTTACGCCCGGTGCGTGGTGCACGATAGTGCAGGGAGAAACTGCCGAAACCGCGGATCTCAATGCGCTCACCCTGGGCAAGAGTAGAGGCCATATGCTCCAGCATCTCTTTCACTGCATCTTCAACAGCTTTAGCCGGAATATGCGATTGCTGGCTTGCAAGTCTTTCGATCAATTCTGACTTGGTCATGATTCCTCCGGTCTCCTTCAACGCAAGGGTAGCTTAGTAGCTTGAACAAGGGCGGCCGTAGCCGCCCTTTGTCATTGATTACAGGACGAATCTTGTAATCTGTCAAGTTGCTCATCATCAATTGCGCGATAACGGCCGACTTACGTCGCGCTACAGCGCAAATGAGACAGCGTGCTTGAATTACTCGCCTTTAGCTGCTTTGAAAGCTTCAGCCATAGCGTTAGAGAAGTTGCCTTCTTCCTGTTTGTTGTTAACAGAAGCGATTGCATCTTTCTCGTCAGCTTCGTCTTTCGCACGAACAGACAGGCTAACTACGCGGTTTTTACGGTCAACACCGGTGAATTTAGCTTCAACATCGTCGCCAACATTCAGAACCAGAGTTGCGTCTTCAACGCGGTCACGGGAAGCTTCAGAAGCGCGCAGGTAACCTTCAACGCCGTCAGCCAGTTCTACGGTTGCGCCTTTAGCGTCAACTGCAGTGACTTTACCGTTTACGATTGCGCCTTTCTTGTTCAGTGCAACGTAGTTGTTGAACGGATCTTCTGCGAGCTGTTTAACGCCCAGGGAGATACGCTCACGCTCTGCGTCAACCTGCAGAACAACGGCTGCGATTTCGTCGCCTTTTTTGTATTCACGAACTGCTTCTTCGCCTGCAACGTTCCAGGAGATGTCAGACAGGTGAACCAGGCCGTCGATACCGCCGTCCAGGCCGATGAAGATACCAAAGTCAGTGATAGACTTGATTTTACCTTCAACGCGGTCGCCCTTGTTGTGGGTTTCAGCGAACTGCTGCCACGGGTTGGATTTGCACTGCTTCAGGCCCAGGGAGATACGACGACGTTCTTCGTCGATATCCAGAACCATAACTTCCACTACGTCGCCAACGTTAACAACTTTGGACGGGTGGATGTTTTTGTTGGTCCAATCCATTTCGGAAACGTGAACCAGGCCTTCAACGCCTTCTTCGATTTCAACGAAGCAGCCGTAGTCGGTCAGGTTGGTCACGCGGCCAGTCAGCTTGGTGCCTTCCGGGTAGCGTTTAGCGATAGCAACCCACGGATCTTCGCCCAGCTGTTTCAGGCCCAGAGATACACGGGTACGCTCGCGATCGAACTTCAGCACTTTAACAGTGATTTCGTCGCCAACGTTTACGATTTCGCTCGGATGCTTAACGCGTTTCCATGCCATATCAGTGATATGCAGCAGGCCGTCAACGCCGCCCAGATCAACGAATGCACCGTAGTCAGTGAGGTTCTTAACGATACCTTTAACTTCCATGCCTTCCTGCAGGTTTTCCAGCAGCTGATCGCGCTCTGCGCTGTTTTCGGATTCGATAACCGCACGACGGGAAACAACAACGTTGTTACGCTTCTGGTCAAGCTTGATTACTTTGAATTCAAGCTCTTTGCCTTCCAGGTGCAGAGTGTCACGGACCGGACGAACGTCTACCAGGGAACCCGGCAGGAACGCGCGAATACCGTTGAGCTCAACAGTGAAGCCGCCCTTGACTTTGCCGTTGATAACACCGGTAACAGTTTCTGCGTCTTCGTAAGCTTTTTCCAGCGTGATCCAAGCTTCGTGACGTTTCGCTTTCTCACGGGACAGCAGGGTTTCACCGAAGCCGTCTTCTACTGCATCCAGAGCAACGTCAACTTCGTCACCAACCTGGATTTCCAGCTCGCCCTGGGCGTTTTTGAACTGCTCAGCCGGAATGGCGGACTCAGATTTCAGACCGGCGTCAACCAGTACTACGTCTTTGTCGATAGCAACAACAACACCGCGGACAATGGAACCCGGGCGGGTTTCGATTTCTTTCAGGGACTCTTCAAAGAGTTGAGCAAAAGATTCAGTCATATTGATAATCTTCAGGATTCTTCAATTTAACGTCCACCTGGCTTCATGCCGGATGGGGTTGTTTCACATGCCTGCTCACACTCCGTTGCAGCAGGGGGTACTACGAATTCGGTCGCTTATGCGAGAGCCAACTTTTGGCGGGCGTATTGTAGCGCTTTTTCAATCACTTGCTCAATGCTTAAGCGGGTAGAATCCAGCACTAAAGCATCTGCAGCGGGAACCAGCGGTGCAACAGGACGATTACGATCGCGGTCGTCTCGTTCCTTTATCTCAGCCAAAAGGCGTTCAAAGTTAACACTAAAGCCCTTCTCCTGCAACTGTAGCATGCGGCGATGCGCACGCTCCTCTGCTGAGGCGTCGAGGAAAATTTTTACCGGCGCATCGGGAAAAACCACCGTGCCCATGTCGCGTCCATCGGCAATAAGACCTGGCGCTTCACGGAAGGCGCGCTGACGACGCAACAGCGCCTCACGCACGCGCGGGAACGCAGCAATCTGCGATGCGGCATTGGCCACTTCCTGGGTACGAATTTCGCCGCTGACATCTTCGCCTTCAAGGATCACTTCCAGGTGACCCTCGCTGGAGACGAAACGCACATCCAGGTGCACGGCGAGCGGCACCAGTACATCTTCCGAAGAGACATCAACGTGATGATGCAGTGCGGCCAGCGCCAGCACACGATAAATTGCGCCTGAATCTAACAGATGCCACTGCAACGCTTCCGCCATTGCCTTGCAAAGCGTGCCTTTTCCCGCACCGCTTGGCCCATCAATGGTGATTACCGGGGCAATTGCCGTCATCTTTTTCTCCTTAATCAAGGCATATCGTTATATAACGCCGCGCATTATACGCGCCAACGCGCACGAAAGTTACTGCTGTGTGCGAATAACAGAAGAGTATGAGGCTGAGTGTAGATTAATTGCGCGGGAGTACGGGCTGATTTGCACCAGCCCGCAATAAAACTTACTTCTTGCTATCTGCGGCGATACGGTCGCGGATATGCTTCGCACGCTCTGCTGACGGCGGGTGAGAATCAAACATCGATTTCTCTGAACCAGCATCAAGCTTCGCCAGCTTGTCGAAGCTGGTGACCAGACCCTGACGGCTGATGTTGCGTTTTTTCAGCAGATCGTAGGAGAAATCATCCGCTGCGGACTCCTGGCTACGGGAGAAGGCAGAGTTGATCAGGTTCTCGCCCAGATCGCCCAGCTGAGACTGAGAGAGCTGTGCACCTGCCGCGCTGCTGGCGGAGATGGCATCACGCGCAGCCAGTGTGGCGTACGCGGTTTGCATCGCTTTACGGCTATGACCCAGCGCAACGTGGCCCATTTCATGACCCAGAACCGCTTCAACTTCGTTGTTGGTCATCATGTCCATCAGACCGCTATAGACACGAATACAGCCGTTCGCCATCGCCCACGCGTTCACTTCTTTGGTCATATAGACTTTGTAAGTGACCGGCGTGCCATCGATGTTGTTGCCCAGCGCTTTAGCAATCTTGTTCAGACGCTTCGCGTAGGTGCTAGATGCAGGCGCGATGGTGTTTTGCTTGTCCATCTCAGCACATGACTGCTCAGAAAGCGTTTTCACATCCGCGTCGCTCAGCGTCGCCGCTTTATAAGCAGACATCCCGGATTTGGTCAGCGCATCCGTATCAATACCACCCATGTTTTTACAACCAGAGACAAGCGTTGCTGCAACGAGGCAGCTAAAAATCATTGTTTTTTTCATTGACAGTCCATGTATTAACTAACTGAGTTGAGGGAAAGAGTCCCGCGCAAAGGGTAGCACAGCGCAGCGGCTTTTCACCCTCTCAACAATGGCGGGTAAGAGTGCCCCGCAGAGGATGCGGGGCGAAAAAGAACGTCAGGCAAGCGTACTGATACGCGCTAACTGCTCGAAGTAATCCGGGAAGGTTTTCGCCGTGCATTTCGGATCGAGAATGGTGACCGGCGTATCTGACAGCGCCACCAGCGAGAAGCACATCGCCATGCGGTGATCGTTATAGGTGCCAATCTCTGCAGCCTGCAGCGCGGCCGGCGGGGTCACGCGAATAAAGTCTTCGCCCTCCTCCACCGTGGCGCCCACTTTACGCAGCTCCGTCGCCATAGCGAAGAGGCGATCGGTCTCCTTCACGCGCCAGTTGTAGATATTACGCAGCGTGGTGGTGCCCTTCGCGAAGAGCGCCGTGGTGGCAATGGTCATCGCCGCATCGGGGATATGGTTCATGTCCATATCAATAGCGTTCAGCTCGCCGCGCGAACAGGCGATATAATCTTCGCCCCAGACCACGGTGGCGCCCATTTTTTCCAGTACGTCGGCAAAACGAATATCGCCCTGCACGCTATTCCGGCCAATACCGGTCACCTTAACCGTCCCGCCTTTAATGGCCGCAGCCGCAAGGAAGTAGGAGGCCGAAGAGGCATCGCCTTCAACCAGGTAGTGGCCCGGCGACTGATAGAGCTGCCCGCCACGCACGACAAAACGCTGGTACTGCTGGTTATCAACGTCAACGCCAAAGGTTTTCATCAGATGCAGGGTAATGTCGATATAGGGTTTCGACACCAGCTCGCCTTTGATGGTGATTACCGTATCCTGCGGTGCCAGCGGCGCGGTCATCAGCAGTGCGGTTAAGAACTGGCTGGAGACACTACCATCAACGCTCACTTCGCCGCCGCTAAACCCGCCACGCAGGCGCAGAGGCGGATAGTGCTCCTGCTCGAGGTAATCGATCTTTGCCCCGCCCTGACGCAGCGCGTCAACGAGATGGCCAATCGGGCGCTCTTTCATGCGCGGCTCGCCGGTCAATACCACGTCGCCGTCACCCAGACAGAGCGCGGCGGCCAGCGGGCGCATCGCCGTGCCGGCATTACCGAGGAATAACTCAACTTTTTCTGCTGCGTTCAGCGGGCCGCCCACGCCGATTACTTCACAGCGGGTGCGATCGGCTGACAGCGTGTAGTGAACCCCCAGCGTAGTCAGGGCATTGAGCATATGGCGAACATCGTCGCTGTCCAGCAGGTTGGTCAGCACGGTAGTGCCACGGGCAAATGCGGCAAGCAGCAAGGCGCGGTTTGAAACACTCTTTGAACCAGGCAGATTGATGGTGCCATCCACGCGCGCGATGGGTTGTAACGTCAGGGATTCCATGAAACTTCACTCTCTACGGACAAAATAAAACCCCGCAGCCGGGCTGCGGGGATCGTCATTACTGCATTAACCGTGACGGCGTTCGAACTCAACCATAAAGTCCGTCAGCGCCTGCACGCCCGCCAGCGGCATGGCGTTATAAATAGAAGCACGCATGCCGCCCACTACACGGTGACCTTTCAGCGCGTGCAGGCCGGCGGCGAAGGACTCTTCGAGGAAGAGTTTATCGAGCGCGCTGTCAGCCAGCTGGAAAGGCACGTTCATGCGCGAGCGGTTCGCTTTCGCCACATCGTTACGGTAGAAATCGCTGCCGTCGATCACGCCATACAACAGATCGGCTTTTTGCTGGTTAATGCGATCCATTGCCGCCACGCCACCCTGCTGCTTCAGCCATTTGAACACCAGGCCGGAGAGGTACCAGGCAAAGGTCGGCGGGGTGTTGAACATCGAGTCATTATCGTTAAGCACGCTGTAATCAAGAATCGACGGGCAGGACTGGTGCGCTTTACCGAGCAGATCTTCACGCACAATCACCAGCGTTAACCCCGCCGGGCCAATGTTTTTCTGCGCGCCGGCGTAGATCACACCAAAGCGGCTGACATCCAGCGGGGCAGAAAGAATGGTGGAGGAGAAATCCGCCGCCACGACGACATCGCCAAAGTCCGGCGTTTCGTCAATGGCGATACCGTCGATAGTTTCGTTCGGGCAGTAATGCAGATAGGCTGCGTTGTCGCTCAATTGCCAGTCGCGCATCGGTTTAACCGCACGCAGGCCATCAAGGGTAGTTTTGGCATCAATCACGTTTGGCGTGCAGTACTTCTTCGCCTCTTTGACGGCGCTGGCCGCCCAGTAACCGGCATCCACGTAATCCGCGGTGGTTTTATCACCCAGCAGATTGAGCGGAACGCCAGCGAACTGGCCACGCCCGCCGCCGTGACAAAACAGCACTTTATAGTTGGAGGGGATATTGAGCAGATCGCGAAAATCCTTTTCTGCCTCTTCCGCCACCTGGATAAACTCTTTGCCACGGTGGCTGATTTCCATCACCGACGTGCCGAGACCTTGCCAGTCACACAACTCCTGCTGAGCCTGCTTAAGCACATCCGCCGGTAATACGGCCGGGCCAGAACTAAAATTGAAAACCTGCGTCATTTCCCCTTACCACCCTATAAAGCAAAACGTTTTTCCTGTGACATCGGTTTTATCATTCACCGCCACAGGCCGCAACGAGTAATCAGAGGCAGGGGAAAGTTGTGCGTCCCATCACATAGCAGAATGTTTTGTCAGTCGAAAGCAGATCCGATAAAAACCCTGTTATGTGACGCGAATGGCCCTGCTGGCCTTCGACCATTCCGGATTTGCGCAGCGTGGGCAGGCTTTTTTTACACCCGCCTGCAACGCAGAAATTTTACTGCAGCGGACGCAAACATAATCACCCGCCTCCGGGACGGTGATAAAACGCTCGCTGCACCCCTCTGGCAGAATACAGAGCCCGGGTTTGACCTCTTCATCAATGTAGTAATAGACGCTGAGCTGGCCGTTAGTCTCCATGATTGCCAACCGCACCTGCCCGAGCTGTTCGACGCCGTTGTTGCGCAGCTCCATAAAGAACTCGAACTCTGTCATGTTCTCTTTATGTAGCCTCTCCCACTCCAGCTCACCCTCTTTAATAATGACGATCGGCTTGCCCTCCAGCAGATCCTCCAGCTTTTCGCTATGCGACATCAGCCACATCACCAGACGGTAGAGCAGCGCGAGAGTGATAAAGACCACCAGCACCGGCAGCATGGGAACATCATCATAGAAAGCGACGTCGCCCGCCGCCGAACCGAGGGTCAAAATGATCAACACCTCAAACAGCGACATCTGCCGTACGCCGCGTCGGCCAGTGATTTTGAGGAACAGAAAAACCAGCACAAAGGTGTAGAGACTGCGCAGGGCCACTTCGCCCAGAAATTCGAGGGGAACCTTGTCGAGCGCCATGCGATGCAGGTCAAACGCTTTCATTTTTAATGCCTTAACAGTGAGTTACTCCTGATAAGCATAGCCAGAACTTTTATTTTCGCCGCACCACGAAGGACGATAGCGCCTGCCACGTAAAACCCGTATCATTGCGCGCTTTACGTACGAAAAAAGTGACCGCCATGACCCAAACATTTATCCCCGGTAAAGACGCCGCGCTGGAAGACTCCATCACCCGCTTTCAGCAGAAACTGACCGATCTCGGTTTCAATATTGAAGAGGCCTCCTGGCTAAACCCTGTGCCAAACGTCTGGTCGGTGCATATCCGCGATAAAGAGTGCGCGCTCTGCTTTACCAATGGTAAAGGCGCGACCAAGAAAGCGGCGCTGGCTTCCGCGCTCGGCGAATATTTCGAACGTCTCTCCACCAACTACTTCTTTGCTGACTTCTGGCTTGGCGACGCCATTGCCCAGGGGCCGTTTGTCCACTATCCGAATGAGAAGTGGTTCCCGCTGCCGGAAGATGACTCGCTGCCGGAAGGCATTCTCGATGCGCGTCTGCGCGCCTACTACGATCCGGAAAATGAACTGGCCGCCGGAATGCTTATCGATCTGCAATCCGGTAATGAAGAGCGCGGGATCTGCGCCCTGCCCTTTACCCGCCAGTCGGATGAGCAGACGGTCTATATTCCGATGAACATCGTCGGCAACCTCTATGTTTCCAACGGCATGTCGGCGGGCAACACCCGTAACGAAGCGCGTGTGCAGGGGCTGTCTGAAGTTTTCGAACGTCATATTAAAAACCGCATTATCGCCGAGAGCATCAGCCTGCCGGAGATCCCGCAGGAGGTGCTGGCCCGCTATCCGGGCGTGGTCGAAGCGATTGCGAAACTGGAAGCGGAAGGTTTCCCGATCTTTGCCTACGACGGTTCGCTGGGCGGTAACTACCCGGTCATCTGCGTGGTGCTGTTCAACCCGGCGAACGGGACCTGCTTCGCCTCGTTTGGCGCGCACCCGGACTTCGGCGTGGCGCTGGAGCGTACGGTGACGGAACTGCTGCAGGGCCGCGGCCTGAAGGATCTCGATGTCTTTACCCCACCGACCTTTGATGATGAAGAAGTAGCAGAACACGCTAACCTCGAGACGCACTTTATCGACTCCAGCGGTCTTATCTCCTGGGATCTGTTCAAACAGGATGCCGATTATCCGTTTGTCGACTGGAGCTTTGCCGGCACCACGGAAGAGGAGTTCGCGACGCTGATGAGCATCTTCCAGAAGGAAGATAAAGAGGTTTACATCGCGGATTATGAGCACCTCGGCGTTTACGCCTGCCGTATTCTGGTGCCGGGCATGTCTGATATCTATCCGGCGGAAGATCTGTGGCTGGCGAATAACACCATGGGTACCCATCTGCGTGAAACCCTCCTCTCCCTGCCTGGCAGCGAGTGGGATAAAGAGGCTTATCTCGATCTTATCGCCCAGCTGGATGATGAAGGTCATGATGACTTTACGCGCGTACGCGAACTGCTGGGCCTGGCAACGGGCAAAGATAACGGCTGGTACACCCTGCGCATCGGCGAGCTGAAAGCGATGCTGGCGCTGGCGGGCGGCGATCTCGATCAGGCGCTGGCCTGGACCGAGTGGACGATTGAGTTTAACGCCTCAATCTTCAGCCCTGAACGCGCCAACTATTACCGTTGCCTGCAGACACTGCTCCTGCTGGCGCAGGAAGAGGAGCGTCAACCGCTGCAATACCTCAACGCCTTTGTGCGCATGTATGGCGCGCAGGCCGTTGAAGCTGCCAGCGCCGCGCTCAGCGGTGAAGCGCCGTTCTACGATCTGCAGCCTGCCGACGGCACGTTGCAGGCATTCCCGGCTCATCAGTCCCTGTTAGCCGCTTACGAAAAATTACAACGTGCGAAAGTCGCTTACTGGTCTAAGTAACGATAAATAACACTACAACCGGTAGGCTTATTCGCAAGTCTACGCTATATTACGGGGCAATTTTATTGCCCCTTTTTTATTATATTTTGGTGATGAATCTTAAATGTAATATTTAAGTTAATTGCGGGTAAATATAATTACATTCGCAGCGCGAATATTGTTACGTCTAATGGCAATTACTCCATATTAATTAACCGTTAACGGAGGATCGCACAAAAATTTTCAACGCTTCTTATAACTTTTAAAATTTATTTTTATTCGGATAATCAACAATTTACCCCGCTTTAGCAGAAAAACCATACGCTTTGCGGTCCTATAAGCCAGGCGAGATATGATCCATATCAAATTGTCTTCTATAATGCTTTGTTAGTATCTCGTCGCCGACTTAATAAAGAGAGAGTTAGTGTGAAAGCTGACAACCCTTTTGATCTAATACTTCCAGCAGAGATGGCCAAAGTGGCCGAGGAAGCTGGTGTCTATAAAGCGACGAAACATCCGCTTAAGACCTTCTACCTGGCGATTACCGCCGGTGTGTTTATCTCCATTGCGTTCGTTTTCTATATAACGGCTACCACCGGTACCGCAACCATGCCGTATGGCATTGCGAAACTTATCGGCGGCATCTGTTTCTCACTTGGGTTGATTCTCTGCATTATCTGCGGCGCCGACCTCTTTACCTCCACGGTGCTGATTGTTGTAGCGAAAGCCAGCGGACGCATCACCTGGGGGCAACTGGCTCGAAACTGGATCAACGTTTACGTTGGCAACCTGGTAGGTGCGCTGCTCTTCGTCTTATTAATGTGGCTCTCCGGCGAATATATGGTCGCCAACGGTGGCTGGGGCTTAAACGTATTGCAGACCGCCGATCACAAGGTGCACCACACCTTCGTTGAAGCGGTGGCGTTAGGTATCCTCGCCAACCTGATGGTCTGCATGGCGGTATGGATGAGTTACTCCGGCCGCAGCCTGATGGATAAAGCAATGATTATGGTGCTGCCGGTCGCGATGTTTGTCGCCAGCGGGTTTGAGCACAGCATCGCGAACATGTTTATGATCCCAATGGGCATCGTGATTCGCAACTTTGCAAGCCCGGAGTTCTGGAGCGCCGTTGGTTCCAGCCCGGAAAGTTTTTCTCACCTGACCGTCATGAACTTTATAACCGATAACCTGATCCCGGTAACAATCGGGAACATCATCGGTGGAGGCTTACTGGTCGGGTTGACATACTGGGTCATTTACCTGCGTGGCAACGATCACCACTAAGATCGTTTCAGGCAGTAAATAAAAAATCCACTTAAGAAGGTAGGTGTTACATGTCCGAACTTAACGAAAAATTAGCCGCAGCCTGGGAAGGTTTTACTCAAGGTGAATGGCAAAACGCTGTAAACGTACGTGATTTTATCCAGAAAAACTACACTCCGTACGAAGGTGACGAGTCCTTCCTGGCGGGCGCGACCGACGCGACCACCAAGCTGTGGGACAAAGTCATGGAAGGGGTGAAACTGGAAAACCGCACGCATGCGCCAGTTGATTTCGACACCTCCGTTGCTTCCACTATCACCTCTCACGATGCGGGCTACATCAATAAGCAGCTTGAGAAGATCGTAGGTCTGCAGACCGAAGCGCCGCTGAAACGCGCTATCATCCCGTTTGGCGGGATCAAAATGGTCGAAGGTTCCTGCAAAGCGTACAACCGCGAACTGGACCCGCAGCTGAAAAAAATCTTCACCGAATACCGCAAAACCCACAACCAGGGCGTATTCGATGTTTACACCAAAGATATCCTGAACTGCCGTAAATCTGGCGTGCTGACCGGCCTGCCGGACGCCTACGGCCGTGGTCGTATCATCGGTGACTACCGTCGCGTTGCGCTGTACGGTATCGACTTCCTGATGAAAGACAAATATGCCCAGTTCCAGTCTCTGCAGTCTGACCTGGAAAACGGCGTAAACCTGGAAGCGACTATCCGTCTGCGCGAAGAGATTGCTGAACAGCATCGCGCGCTGGGCCAGATCAAAGAGATGGCGGCAAAATATGGCTGCGATATCTCCGGTCCGGCAACCACCGCTCAGGAAGCAATCCAGTGGACCTACTTCGGATACCTGGCTGCGGTTAAGTCTCAGAACGGCGCTGCAATGTCCTTCGGTCGCGTCTCCACCTTCCTGGACGTCTACATTGAACGTGACCTGAAAGCGGGCAAAATCACCGAGCAAGACGCTCAGGAAATGATTGACCACCTGGTCATGAAACTGCGTATGGTCCGTTTCCTGCGTACCCCTGAGTATGATGAACTCTTCTCTGGTGACCCGATTTGGGCAACTGAATCTATCGGCGGTATGGGCGTTGACGGCCGTACGCTGGTGTCCAAAAACAGCTTCCGCTTCCTGAACACCCTCTACACTATGGGGCCGTCTCCGGAGCCGAACATCACCGTTCTGTGGTCTGAAAAACTGCCGCTGAACTTCAAAAAATTCGCGGCTAAAGTCTCCATCGACACCTCTTCTCTGCAGTATGAGAACGATGACCTGATGCGTCCGGACTTTAACAACGATGACTACGCGATTGCCTGCTGCGTAAGCCCGATGGTTGTCGGCAAACAGATGCAGTTCTTCGGTGCCCGTGCAAACCTGGCGAAAACCATGCTGTATGCCATCAACGGCGGCGTGGATGAAAAACTGAAAATGCAGGTAGGTCCGAAATCTGAACCTATCAAAGGCGACCTGCTGAAGTTCGACGAAGTGATGGAACGTATGGATCACTTTATGGACTGGCTGGCAAAACAGTATGTCACCGCACTGAACGTGATTCACTACATGCACGACAAGTACAGCTACGAAGCCTCTCTGATGGCGCTGCACGATCGTGACGTAGTGCGCACCATGGCTTGCGGTATCGCTGGCCTGTCGGTTGCCGCTGACTCCCTGTCTGCTATCAAATATGCGAAAGTAAAACCGATTCGTGACGAAGATGGCCTGGCTATCGACTTCGAAATCGAAGGCGAATACCCGCAGTTTGGTAACAACGACGCACGCGTCGATGACATGGCGGTTGACCTGGTAGAACGTTTCATGAAGAAAATTCAGAAACTGACCACCTACCGCAACGCGATCCCGACCCAGTCGGTTCTGACCATCACCTCTAACGTTGTGTATGGTAAGAAAACCGGTAATACCCCGGATGGTCGTCGCGCTGGTGCACCGTTTGGACCGGGTGCTAACCCGATGCACGGCCGTGACCAGAAAGGTGCTGTTGCCTCTCTGACCTCCGTTGCAAAACTGCCGTTTGCCTACGCGAAAGATGGTATCTCTTACACCTTCTCTATCGTGCCGAACGCGCTGGGTAAAGATGATGAAGTGCGTAAAACCAACCTCGCAGGCCTGATGGATGGTTACTTCCACCATGAAGCCTCTATCGAAGGTGGTCAGCACCTCAACGTGAACGTCATGAACCGCGAAATGCTGCTCGACGCGATGGAAAACCCGGAGAAATATCCGCAGCTGACCATCCGCGTTTCCGGTTACGCTGTGCGCTTCAACTCTCTGACTAAAGAGCAGCAACAGGACGTGATCACCCGTACTTTCACCCAGACCATGTAATGGTATTGGCTGAAAGAAGCTTGTAAAAAGCGTACACTAAAGGCTCCACGTCTGTGGGGCCTTTTTCACAACCATAGCCTGCTTCGTCAGCCATCTATTACCTGGATGCCTGCCAAAACAGACTTAGTGCAGAAGGAATGAAACTGCACAGACACAGGCCCCGGATGGGCCACATCTGGAGAAAACACCGCAATGTCAGTTATTGGTCGCATACACTCCTTCGAATCCTGCGGTACGGTCGACGGCCCGGGCATCCGCTTTATCACCTTCTTTCAGGGCTGCCTGATGCGCTGCCTCTATTGCCATAACCGGGATACCTGGGATACCCATGGCGGTAAAGAGATCACCGTTGAAGAGCTGATGAAAGACGTGGTGGCCTACCGCCACTTTATGAATGCCTCCGGCGGCGGCGTAACCGCTTCGGGCGGCGAAGCGATTTTGCAGGCGGAGTTCGTCCGCGACTGGTTCCGCGCCTGCAAAAAAGAGGGTATCCATACCTGCCTTGATACCAACGGCTTTGTTCGCCGCTACGATCCGGTGATTGATGAGCTGCTGGAGGTCACCGATCTGGTGATGCTCGATTTGAAACAGATGAATGATGAGATCCACCAGAATCTGGTCGGCGTCTCCAATCACCGCACGCTGGAGTTCGCTCAATATCTGGCGAAGAAAGGGATTAAGGTCTGGATCCGCTATGTCGTGGTGCCGGGATGGTCAGATGATGACGACTCCGCGCACCGCCTCGGCGAGTTTACCCGCGACATGGGCAACGTCGAAAAAATCGAACTGCTACCCTACCATGAACTGGGCAAACATAAATGGGTGGCGATGGGCGAAGAGTACAAGCTGGATGGCATTCACCCGCCGAAAAAAGAGACCATGGAGCGCGTGAAAGGTATCCTTGAGCAGTACGGTCATAAAGTGATGTACTGAGCCGCGAAACCAATAAAAAAAGCCACAACGCACTGTTGTGGCTTTTTTGTCTGCCCGCTGAACGCCGCTGTCAGGCGTGTGCCACCGGCGTCGGGTGATGGCCCGCTTTGCGCATCAGCATCACCAGATAGACCAGAGATACCCCGGCAATCATCACAAACAGCAGGCTGTCAGAGTAGCTCTGCATCAGCATGGAGGTGAGCGTTGGTCCGAGCAGGCTGCCGATGGTATAGCTCAGCAGCAGCGCCTGGTTCATCGCCACCAGTTGATGATGCTCCACTTTTTCACAGGCCCAGGCCATCGCCACCGGGTAGAGGGTGAAACCTGCCGTGCCCAGCACAAACAGCGCCGGTGCCATCGCTGCGTTGCTCAGCATGCCGACGCAGCCGATGATCACCACAAACACCTGCACGCGCAGCACCAGCAAGCGACCAAAGCGGTCGGCGATGCGGCCAATCGGCCACTGACCAATGATCCCGGCGCTGACCATCAGCGCCATCCAGAAACCAATGCCAGAGTCGCTGACGCCCTGATGGGACAGGTAGAGCGGCATCAGGCCATAGAGCGAGCCAAGAATAATCCCGGAGATGATGCAGCCATTAACGCCAAGACGCGCCTGACGCAGGCGCAGCATTGGCCAGATCGAGGAAGCCACCTGCTCTTCGCTGTGCTGATTAACAATGCGCGTAAAGAGCAGCGGCAGCATTGCCGCCAGCACCATACCGGTAACCCACGGCAGCACGCTCATCAATTCGGTTGGCAGTTTGCTGACCATCAGTTGACCAAGCACGGTGCCGATATAGTAAACCATCATATAGGCCGCCAGCAGACGGCCGCGGTTGTGAGAGGTGCCGCTGGACATCAGCGCGCTCTCCACCACCACCCAAATCATGGCGCAGCCGATGCCAGCGATAAAACGCCAAATCATCCAGCTCCAGAAACCGACCATCAGCCCTAAGCCGACGCAGCCTGCGGCGAAAATCAGCGACGCAATGTAGTAGCTACGGTTAAAGCCCATCTGGCGGATCAGTCGCCCGGTCAGTAACGTGCCCAGCAGGTTGCCGGTGAAATAGGAGGAACCAACCATGCCGACCTGCCAGGTTGGCAGATTTTCATGGGCGAGCCAAAGGGGCACGAGCGTGTTCAGCGTCGCGATAGCCAGGGTCAACAGCATCAGGCCACAGAGCAATAAAAGCACTGGCCGGGTATAGGTGGTCATGGGTAAAAACCGTGAGGAAGTTCAGATTGCGTGCGCATCATGCCACCGGCAAAAACATTGTCAATCCACTGTTTTTCGCCGGGGTGTGCTTTTTATCAATGACGATTTGTAAAACTTATCCTCTTTGCCACTTACCGCGCACCGCCGCGTTATATCTCCTTGAAAACCAGTCAGTAATCTATAAACCATGACAATTTTTCAGTTGAAAAAATTCATGAAGATTAATGGTTAAAACGCACGAAAAAAGGCAATAAAAAAAGCGCCCGCAGGCGCTTTTAAAAACATGCTGTACCGGCAAGATTAACCGATGTACTCCAGCCCGTTCATATAAGGACGCAGGACTTCCGGCACCTCAATGCGGCCATCGGCCTGCTGGTAGTTTTCCAGCACCGCAACCAGCGTACGCCCCACTGCCAGACCAGAGCCGTTCAGGGTGTGCACCAGACGGGTTTTCTTATCGGACTTGCTGCGGCAGCGTGCCTGCATACGACGCGCCTGGAAATCCCAGACGTTGGAGCAGGAGGAGATCTCGCGGTAGGTGTCCTGCGCCGGAACCCACACTTCGAGATCGTAGGTTTTGCAGGCGCCAAAGCCCATATCACCGGTGCAGAGCAGCACTTTGCGGTAAGGCAGACCGAGCAGCTGCAGCACTTTCTCTGCGTGACCGGTCATCTCTTCCAGCGCCGCCATTGACTCTTCCGGGCGAACCACCTGCACCATTTCAACTTTATCGAACTGGTGCATACGGATCAGACCACGCGTGTCGCGACCGTAAGATCCCGCTTCAGAGCGGAAGCACGGCGTGTGCGCGGTCATTTTGATCGGCAGACTCTCTTCATCGATAATTTCATCGCGCACGAGGTTGGTCAGCGGCACTTCCGCAGTCGGGATCAGCGCGTAGTTGCTGCTGTCGGACTCCTCTTCCAGCGGACGGGTATGGAACAGGTCACCGGCGAATTTCGGCAACTGGCCAGTACCGTACAGGGTGTCATGGTTGACCAGGTACGGGACATAGTTTTCCGCGTAGCCGTGCTGCTCGGTGTGCAGATCTAGCATGAACTGCGCCAGCGCGCGGTGCATACGGGCGATCTGCCCTTTCATCACCACGAAACGGGAGCCGGTCAGCTTCACCGCAGCGGCAAAATCCAGGCCGCTGTGCATTTCACCGAGGGTGACGTGATCGCGGATCTCGAAATCAAACTGGCGCGGTGTGCCCCAGCGGCTGACTTCAACGTTATCATTCTCGTCACGGCCAACCGGCACGCTGTCATCAGGCAGATTCGGAATGGTCAGCGCGATATCGCGGATCTCAGCCAGCAGCGTCTCCAGCTCGGCTTTCGCCGCGTCCAGCTCTTCACCCAGCTTGTTCACTTCCAGGCGTAATGGCTCGATATCTTCCCCGCGTGCTTTCGCCTGGCCGATGGATTTCGATCGTGAGTTACGCTCTGCCTGCAGATTTTCAGTGTTGACCTGCAGGACTTTACGACGCTCTTCGAGCGCGCGTAATTTCTCTACGTCCAGCTTAAAGCCCCGGCGTGCCAGTTTTTCAGCGACTGCGTCTGGCTCGGTACGCAGCAGATTGGGATCGAGCATGCTTTTCCTGTGCTTATCGAATTGAAATAAAAGGAACCCGACCGCAGAGTACGATCGAGGGTATGAGCCGTAACCTTACCGCAACGCCCGCACTAGCGGTAGCGTTTTATAGGGCTTTTATGATCCTGTTCAGCGAGCCAGGCGAGCTTTTCGCCAATCTTGCCTTCGAGACCTCTGTTCGTCGGCTGATAGTAGCGCGTTTCTGCCATTTCCTGCGGAAAATACTCCTCCCCGGCGGCAAAAGCGTTGGGCTCATCGTGGGCATAGCGATACTCCTGCCCGTAACCCATCTCCTTCATCAGTTTGGTCGGCGCGTTACGCAGATGTGGCGGCACATCATAATCGGGGCGCTGTCGCGCATCGGCCATCGCAGCTTTGAAAGCTTTGTAGACGGCGTTGCTTTTCGGCGCGCAGGCCAGATAGACAATCGCCTGCGCAATAGCGCGCTCGCCTTCGGCCGGACCGACGCGGGTAAAGCAATCCCACGCGGAGATAGCGACCTGCATAGCGCGCGGATCGGCATTGCCGACATCTTCTGAAGCAATCGCCAGGCAGCGGCGTGCAACATAAAGCGGATCGCCACCGGCTGAGATGATGCGTGCATACCAGTAGAGCGCGGCATCCGGCGCACTCCCGCGCACCGATTTATGCAGAGCGGAGATGAGGTCGTAAAAACGGTCGCCTTTATTATCAAAGCGCGCGCTGCGCTCACCAGCAATTTCGGTCAGCAGTTCAGGATTGAGGACGCGCTTGCCGCTCTTATCGAGTTCGGCCATGTCCGCCATCATCTCAAGCGTGTTGAGCGCCCGGCGCGCATCGCCACCCACCAGTTCGGCAATCGCCAGCCGCGTTTCGTCCGGCAGAACGATATCCTGGCCGCCGTAACCGCGCGCTTTATCTTCCATCGCCTGCGTTAATACCAGTTCAATATCCTCGGTGGTGAGGGATTTGAGCAGGTAAACGCGCGCACGGGAGAGCAGTGCGGAGTTGAGTTCAAACGAAGGGTTTTCGGTGGTCGCGCCGATAAAGGTGATGGTGCCATCTTCGATATGCGGCAGAAAAGCATCCTGCTGGCTCTTGTTAAAACGGTGGACTTCATCAACAAACAGAATGGTGCGGCGTCCGGCGTTACGGTTCTGGCGGGCGCGCTCTATGGCTTCGCGGATCTCTTTGACGCCTGAGGTTACCGCAGAGATGCGCTCGACATCAGCATCGGCATAGCGGGCAATGACCTCCGCCAGCGTGGTTTTGCCGGTGCCCGGCGGTCCCCACAGGATCATTGAGTGCAGATGACCGGCTTCGATGGCGCGCGGCAGGGGTTTGCCCGGTGCCAGCAGGTGCTGCTGACCAATGTACTGCGCTAAATTTTCTGGCCGCATACGCGCGGCCAGAGGTTGAAACGTGTTCTCGGAAAAATCGAGCGACATGTTACTCATGCACGCCTCTTACTTGCGTTGATCGTCAACCGTTACGCCCTGCGGCGGGGTAAAGGTGAATTTCGATGCATCGACCGCGCCGTTCTGCTGCGCTTTCAGCTGGTAGCTGCTGCGCTGGTCATCCTGTTCGATGGCGCTGAACTGATGGATGGTGCCGTCACGGCCGACATTGATGGTGAACTGTTTCAGGTTACCGTTGCTATTTTTTGGCGTCAGTTCAAAATCATCGCCCTTCTGCGCAATGTTGTACTGCTGCCAGTCGCTGCTCTGGTTACGGGCGATCAGCATAAACGGCGTGTTGCTGGTGGCATCTTTCAGCCAGGTTGCCGTTGCCTGTTCAACAAACGGGTTATAGAACCACAGCGTTTTGCCGTCAGACACCAGTACACTCTCGTCCGGTTGGGTCATATGCCAGTTAAACAGGTTCGGGCGTTTAACCCATAAATCACCCTGGCCTTCCTGTACCGCAGCGCCGCTGCCGTCGGTCACTTTCTGGGTAAAGCTGGCGTGGAAGCTGCTGACTTTATCGAGGCGGCTCTTCAGATCGCTTGCCGCGTCAGCCCAGACATTGCTGACCACTAAGGAGCCCATCAGCGCACAAACCATGGCGATTTTTTTCATTGTCATTCCTCTGATACGTCACTCCCGACGTGGGAGAATCCTTCTGTCACTCTAGAAAGCGAAACGCCAGAGTGACAGAAGAAAAAACTGAATTTGTACTCTTTACCTAACTTTGCATCACTCGAACGGCGGCGGAGCCAGCACTTCACGGTTACCGTTGTGCCCCTGCTCGCTGACGATGCCTTGCGCTTCCATCTGTTCGATTATGCGCGCCGCACGGTTGTAGCCGATACGGAACTGACGCTGTACGCCGGAGATAGAGGCTTTGCGTTTTTCGGTGACAAAGTTAACGGCCTGGTCGAACAGCGGATCAAGCTCTTCACCGCCGTCAAAACCACCGCCGCCGCCTTCGCTTTCGCTATCGGAGGTGATGCCATCAACGTATTGCGGACGCCCGCGCGCTTTCCAGTCCTGCACCACAGCGTGAACTTCCTGATCGCGAACAAACGCGCCGTGGACACGCACTGGGGCAGAGGTTGAATTCGGGCCGGAGTAGAGCATATCCCCCATGCCGAGCAGCGATTCTGCACCACCCTGATCGAGGATGGTACGGGAGTCGATCTTGCTCGATACGGTAAAGGCGATACGCGTCGGGATATTGGCTTTAATCAGGCCGGTGATCACATCCACAGAGGGGCGCTGAGTAGCCAGCACCAGGTGAATACCCGCCGCGCGCGCTTTCTGTGCCAGGCGAGCAATCAGCTCTTCCACCTTTTTACCAACCGTCATCATCAGATCGGCAAACTCATCAACCATCACTACGATGTACGGCAGTTTTTCCAGCACCGGATGCTCGGTTGCCATGCTGTCGCCCGGCTTCCAGTAAGGGTCCGGAATTGGACGCCCCATCCGCGCGGCTTCGGCGATCTTCTCGTTGTAGCCAGCGAGATTACGCACGCCCAGCGCAGACATCAGCTTATAGCGGCGCTCCATCTCATTGACGCTCCAGCGCAGCGCATTGGCGGCGTCTTTCATGTCGGTAACTACTTCAGTCAACAGATGCGGAATGCCTTCATAGACCGACAGCTCAAGCATTTTCGGATCGATCATAATGAAACGCACATCTTCCGGCGTCGCTTTGTAGAGCATGCTGAGGATCATGGCGTTCACACCGACCGACTTACCGGAACCGGTAGTACCGGCGACCAGCAGGTGCGGCATTTTGGCGAGATCGGCAATCACCGGATCGCCGGCGATATCTTTACCCAGCACTACAGTGAGCGGCGAAGGACTTTCGCGGAATTTCACGCAGTCCAGCACTTCACGCAGGTAGACGGTCTGGCGCTTCTTGTTCGGCAACTCAAGGCCAACGTAAGGTTTACCCGGGATCACTTCCACCACGCGCACAGCAACGGTAGAGAGCGAACGCGCCAGGTCTCGTGACAGGTTGGAGATACGCGCCGCTTTCACGCCAGGCGCGAGGTTCAGCTCAAAGCGGGTGATCACCGGACCCGGCGAGTAGTTCACCACGTCTGCTTTGATACGAAAATCCGCCAGGCGAGCTTCAACCAGACGCGCCATCTGCTCAAGCGCAAAGGTGTCCACCGGCTCCACCTCCGCCGGCGGCTGCGTTAACAGATCGAGCGACGGCAGCGGCGTCGTCGGTTTCTGCACCGGACGGCTGTCGCCATTACGCATCAGCAGCGGATGAATCAGGCTCTCCTGCGGCTGCGGCTGCGGCGCGGATTGCTGCTGCGGCTGTTGGTAGTTCTGCTGCGGCTGCTGAGTGGGCTGACCATACGCTGGTGGCTGCACCGGCTGCGCGACTGGCTCCTGATAATGCTGCTGCGGCTGGGCAGGCTGACCATACGCATGCGGCTGAACCGGCTGCGCGGCGGGCTGCTGATAGTGCTGCTGCGGCTGCTGGGCAGGCTGACCATAGGCAGGCGGCTGCACCGGCTGCGCGGCGGGCTGCTGATAATGCTGCGGCGGCTGGTGGGTAGGTTGACCATAAACAGGTGGCTGGACCGGCTGCGCGGCAGGCTGCTGATAGTACTGCTGCGACTGCTGTGCGGAGGCTTGCGGCTGCGGCGTGAAGAGCGGCGCGCTGGCGCGCTTCTCAGGCGCTGTTCTCATCGGTGAGACGTCAGCCTCTTGCGGCATAAAGCCCTGAGTCTGCTGTTCAACTCCATAGCGCTGCTGCTGGGATGCGGCAAACTGGCGAGCCAGTTCCGCCTCTTCCGCTTCGGCCTCATTAACATCAGGCTGAGGGGCAGCAAACTGCGGTGTTTCATGCTGATACTCTTCACCGTAGCGATCGTGCTGTGTTGCGGCGAACTGACGCGCCAGTTCGTTTTGCTGGAACATATCAGCATCATCATCAGAGAGATGTTGATCTGGCTGACGCACCTCATCTTCACGCGCGCGCTCTTCAGCCATGCGCTGGGAAGGCAGTTTAATGCCATAAGAGGCCAGCTCACGACGCGTCGGCACGCGCACGCGGTTAGGACGCGGAAGCTGCGGGCCAATCCCCTCTTTTACCTGCGGACGCGGCGCGCCACCGGCAAGACCAAACACCGGCGCGCTGGCTGCTGCTGCAGTTCCGGCAGCTGAAGCAGCCTGTGCTGCAGCGGGCAGGACGCTCTCAGCCGCAGGTGCGATGGTCGGGTCCACTGCAGGAGGAACAGGCATCGACGGCGCGGCTGGTCGGGATACCGGCTCGGGCTCGGCAGGCTCAGGAATCGGCTGATACCAGGCGGCCAGTTGCTCACGCTCGCGCGCACGCTTCTCTTCGACTTCTTCAAAGTAATAGAGCGGCGGGCGGGTATGCTTCGCCTCTTCCACGGCGGGCTCAGGTTCGATAACCGGCTCCGGCGCAGGGGCGATTTGCGGTTCAGGCTGCCGCTGCTGGGCGGCGGACTGCGGCTGCCAGTAGACCTCTTCCTGCTGCGGCTGCGGCGTTACCGGCGCATCTGGCGTCCACGGCTCTTCTGCGATCGGCTGCTGCCACTCTGGCACGGACTGCGCGGCAGGGGGCTGATAAGCAGCCGTTTCGTCATAATGCGTTGGCTGCTGATAAGCGGCCTGCGGATCGGTATGCACCAGCGGCTTATAAGCAGCATGTGGATCGCCATGTACCGGCGGCTGGTAAGCAGCATGTGGATCGCCATGCACGGGCTGTTGATAAGCGGCATGCTCTGGATGCGGGTAAGCAGCTTGTTGATCCGGATAACCCGGTGCCTGCTGGGCATGCTGCCATTCAGCGGGCTGAGGTGTTTGCATCACCGGTTCCGTTGGCGCAGCGAAGCTTTGCGCGGCAACGGTTGTCGCGACGGCAGCCGCCGCAACGGGTTCCGTCACGCTGCGTCCGTTGAGCAGCGGATCGTACTCCTGCTCCACTTCCGTCGCGCGGTGTCCCGAGAAGAGCACATCGTCTGGCTGCGCAGGCACACCGCGCGCGCTGTAGGCGATCTCCTCTTCATCGTCATCCATCCGCTTGCCTGAGAAGAGCGCTTCGTCGGTTTTGCGCCCCATTGGGTTGGCAAACTTTTCAGCAATACGTTTACGGCGCGCCAGCGCCCCGCGCAGAATGCGGGCCCGGCGAGATTCGCGAGGGGCATCGCTTGCCTCCTCTTCGTCATACTCATCCTCATCTTCATACTCTTCATCATCAACCCATGTGTCATCGCGACGGGTGCGGTTAGTGGCAAAGGTGAGAATATTGAGGATAACGCTGCCGATTTTTTCGGCGATCGTGACCCATGACCAGCCGGTAAAGAGCGTCAGCCCGGCGGCCCAAATACAGAGCAGCGCGAGCGTGCCACCGCTGCTGCGCAGCAGCGGCTGCAGCGTGGTGCTAAGCAGACTGCCGATCACGCCGCCTGAGGCAAAATACCAGATATCATCAGCGTTGATCGCCGCCAGACCGCAGGAGGTCAGGATCAGCGCCAGCGCGCCAATCAGGCGTAGCGAGACGGCGAAATAGTCGATGTAATCTTCAGTGGCGCGATGACGCCAGGCAAACCAACAGCCACCGATAATAATGATCGGGATGGTGTAAGCCATAATGCCGAAGATGAAAAACAGAGTATCGGCCAGCCATGCACCAGGCACGCCGCCAAGATTGTGGATCGGCTCATGCCAGGCGGTCTGCGACCAGCTGGGATCGGACGGGTTAAAGCTGAGAAGCGCCGCCATCAGCCAGATGGCAGAAAGGGAAACGAGGATCAGCAACGCTTCGAGGAGTCGGCGTCCGCTGCTTAGCTTGTTAAAAGTGACTTCTTTGTCTTCGGTGTATTCCTGGCTCAAGACAGGCTCTCCAGGTCCTTGATGCTAAAACGGACAACAGCGCCGGGTCTCCCCGGCACTGTTGCTGTATGGATTAACAGGAGTGTAATCAAAAAACCGCGATTGTGCACCTGTTCCGTATTAGCGCGTCTTAATAACCAGACGATTACTCTGTTTGACCTCTTCCATCACCACGTAGGTGCGGGTGTCGTTTACGCCTGGCAGGCGTAACAGCGTTTCGCCCAGCAGTTTGCGGTAGGCCGACATATCCGGTACGCGCGTTTTCAACAAGTAGTCAAAATCACCAGAAACCAGATGACACTCCTGAATTTCTTCAAGTTTTTGCACTGCAGCGTTGAATTGTTCGAACACATCCGGCGCGCCACGATTCAGAGTAATCTCAACGAAGACCAGCAGTGATGCATCCAGATAGTGCGGGTTCAGCAGCGCCGTATAGCCCTGAATAAACCCCTGCCTTTCCAGCCTGCGCACGCGCTCAAGGCACGGCGTTGGGGAAAGCCCTACTCGTTTAGAAAGCTCGACGTTGGAAATACGCCCATCTTTTTGCAGTTCATTTAAAATATTGCGGTCAATGCGGTCGAGATCTTTGCCAGGGCGCTTCTTGCTATCTACCATTATTATTGTCTCTCTGTATTCCTTCCCTACTCCTGTCTTGACCCTGTGCACTTCACTGTTCAGGATCTTTGCCCGTCGTATTGTGCCGCGCGCCAGAAAGCTGACCGTTGCATAATCCCAGGGGCTATGTTGAGAAGACCGGTGCCTGCGGCAGCTATCGATATCACGGATGGCGTCTGTCCACGCCATGCGTAGATTTCGCTAGCCCGGTAAAATGGCATTTACATGCGTAAACGTGCGTTACGCGCGAAATACTGCTTTTTTTCTTCCTTTGATGTTTTCGCAAAAGCGCAGGGGATTGTCAAAGCAAAACATCTTTTTTTAGTACAACATGCCAGATATTCATCAAGGTCGATTCCTTATCCTCATTTATTCATCTTATAACTGCCTTTTTGTCAGTAGAAGTTGTTATGTTTTTGGCATTAATCATTGCCCCGCCATCGGTCCTTTCTATCACACACATCGTTAACAAAATCGCTACGCCCTTTTTTTACGCCCGCAAATTCCCTACAATCCAGCCCAATGTCTGCCAAACAATAATGAGGATCTCATGGGGACGGCCAAACACAGTAAGCTGCTTATCCTTGGTTCAGGCCCTGCCGGTTATACCGCAGCGGTCTATGCTGCGCGTGCAAACCTGCAGCCGGTGCTGATCACCGGTATGGAAAAAGGCGGTCAGCTCACCACCACCACCGAAGTGGAAAACTGGCCGGGCGACCCGCACGATCTGACTGGCCCGGGTCTGATGGAGCGCATGCATGAACATGCGACCAAATTTGATACTGAAATCATTTTTGACCATATCAACAGCGTCGATTTACAGAACCGCCCGTTCCGCCTGATTGGCGATAGCGCTGAGTACACCTGCGACGCGCTGATCATCGCCACCGGCGCCTCCGCGCGCTATTTAGGCCTTGCCTCGGAAGAAGCCTATAAAGGCCGCGGTGTTTCTGCCTGCGCCACCTGCGACGGTTTCTTCTACCGCAACCAGAAGGTCGCGGTTATCGGCGGCGGCAACACTGCGGTTGAAGAAGCGCTCTATCTGGCGAATATCGCCTCTGAAGTGCACCTGATCCACCGCCGCGATACCTTCCGCGCGGAGAAGATCCTGATCAAGCGCCTGATGGATAAAGTCGAGAGCGGCAATATCGTGCTGCATACGCACCGTACGCTGGAAGAGGTGACGGGCGATCAGATGGGCGTTAGCGGTCTGCGCCTGCGTGATACGCAGAACGCAGATAACATCGAGTCGCTGGAGGTTGCCGGTCTGTTTGTCGCCATCGGCCACAGCCCGAACACCGCGATTTTCGACGGTCAGCTTGAGCTGGAAAACGGCTATATCAAAGTGCAGTCCGGTATTCACGGCAACGCGACGCAAACCAGCGTTCCCGGCGTGTTTGCCGCAGGCGACGTGATGGATCACATCTATCGTCAGGCGATCACCTCCGCAGGCACTGGCTGTATGGCGGCGCTGGATGCTGAACGCTATCTCGATGGGCTGGCTGTTCAGAAATAATCTTTACAAGTCAGTAACAAAGGTAAATAAGGCGACATTAAGTCGCCTTTATTTTTGCACCGTTGTAACATTGCGCAGGCTAAAAAATCCGATAACTTCACCTGCAAAGCGCGCAATGAATAAAACCCGTCAGCAAGAACTTACTCGCTGGTTAAAACAGCAAAGCATTATCTCCCGTCGTTGGTTGACGCTCTCCCGCCTGCTTGGCGTGGTCAGCGGCGTCCTGATCGTCGCGCAAGCGTGGCTGCTCGCCAGCATCCTCAACCATATGATTATCGAGAACATTCCGCGCGAGGCACTGCTGCTGCCCTTTGCACTGCTGGTGCTGGTCTTTATTCTGCGCAGTTGGGTAGTCTGGCTGCGCGAGCGGGTAGGGTTTCATGCCGGGGCGCAAATCCGCTTCGCGATACGCCGCCGCGTGCTGGACCGTCTGCAACAGGCGGGTCCGGCATGGATTCAGGGGAAACCCGCCGGTAGCTGGGCGACGCTTATCCTTGAGCAAATCGACGATATGCATGACTTTTATGCCCGCTATTTGCCGCAAATGGCGCTGGCAGCGAGCGTACCGCTGCTGATTGTGATCACTCTTTTGCCGATTAACTGGGCGGCAGCGCTGATCCTTCTGGGCACCGCGCCGCTGATCCCGCTGTTTATGGCGATGGTCGGGATGGGCGCAGCCGATGCCAACCGCCGCAACTTTAAAGCGCTGGCGCGCCTGAGCGGCCACTTTCTGGACCGTTTGCGCGGTATGGAGACGCTGCGTATTTTTGGCCGTGGCGAAGCGGAAACGGAAAGCATCCGCCGCGCGTCGCAGGATTTTCGCAGCCGTACCATGGAAGTGCTGCGCCTGGCGTTTCTCTCCTCCGGGGTGCTGGAGTTTTTCGCGTCGCTCTCCATTGCGCTGGTCGCCGTTTACTTTGGCTTCTCCTATCTGGGCGAACTCAACTTCGGCCATTACGGTACCGGCGTAACGCTGTTTGCCGGTTTCCTCGCGCTGGTGCTGGCACCGGAGTTTTTCCAGCCGCTGCGCGATCTGGGTACCTTTTATCATGCGAAAGCGCAGGCAGTGGGAGCGGCGGATAGCCTGAAAACTTTTATGGAAGCGCCGCTCGCCCATCCGCAACGCGGCGATATCACGCTCAACGCGGGTGAACCTATTACCCTGACGGCAGAAGAGTTAATCGTTAAATCGCCTGAAGGCGCGGTGCTGGCGGGGCCGCTTACCTTTACCCTCTCCTCAAAAGCACGGGTTGTGGTGGTCGGGCGCAGTGGATCGGGAAAAAGCTCGCTGATTAATGCGCTGTTAGGATTCCTGCCTTATGAAGGCTCGCTGCGCGTTAACGGTATTGAACTGAGCGCGATCGATCCCGACAGCTGGCGCAACGCGATAAGCTGGGTCGGTCAAAACCCACAACTGCCCGCCGCCACGCTGCGCGAAAATGTGCTGCTATCACGCCCGGATGCCAGCGAAGCAGCGCTTCAGGCTGCGCTGGATAAGGCGTGGGTCAGCGAGTTTCTGCCGCTGTTACCGGAAGGGCTGGAGACGCAGCCTGGCGATCAGGCTGTTCGCCTCTCCGTAGGCCAGGCGCAGCGTGTCGCCGTCGCCCGCGCCCTGCTCTCTTCGTGCCAGTTACTTCTGCTGGATGAACCCTCTGCCAGCCTGGATGCACATAGCGAGCAGCGCGTGATGCAGGCGTTAACTGCCGCTTCGCATCAGCAGACGACGCTGATGGTGACCCACCAGTTGGAAAACCTTGCCGAGTGGGACGCCGTTTGGGTAATGCAGGAGGGACGCATTGTTGAACAGGGCAGCTATGACGAGCTTGCCGCCGCCGGGGGCGTGTTTGCCGCGCTGCTGGCACACCGTCAGGAGGAGATTTAAATGCGCGCCTTGCTGCCTTATCTCGCATTATATAAACGCCACAAATGGATGCTGACGCTGGGCGTGATACTGGCGGTCGTCACGCTGCTCGCCAGCATTGGGCTGTTGACGCTTTCCGGCTGGTTCCTCTCGGCATCCGCGGTAGTCGGCGTCGCCGGGCTTTACAGTTTCAACTATATGTTGCCCGCCGCCGGTGTGCGTGGGGCGGCGATCACCCGTACCGCCGGGCGCTATTTCGAGCGGCTGGTCAGCCACGATGCCACATTCCGCGTGCTGGAACATCTGCGCGTCACCACCTTTAGCAAACTGTTACCCCTCTCCCCCGCCGGGCTGGCGCGTTTTCGTCAGGGCGATGTGCTTAACCGCGTGGTTGCTGATGTCGATACGCTCGATCACCTCTATCTGCGTGTGATATCGCCGCTGGTGGGGGCGCTGGTGGTCATTATTGTGGTGCTGGTTGGGCTGAGCGTCCTCGATCTTTCGCTGGCGCTGACGTTGAGCGGCATTATGCTGGCCACCCTGCTTATTCTGCCTCCCCTCTTTTATCGCGCCGGCAAAGCGACGGGGGGAAACCTCACCGCGCTGCGCGGGCAGTATCGACAGCTGTTGACCAGCTGGCTGCAGGGCCAGGCGGAGCTCACCATTTTTGGTGCCAGCCAGCGTTACCGCGAGCAGCTGGAAAATACCGAAGTAAGCTGGCACGAGGCGCAGCGCCGCCAGTCCGATCTGAGCGCAGTCTCGCAGGCGCTGATGCTGACGATCAGCGGCACGGCGGTAATTATCATGCTGTGGTTCGCCTCCGGTGATGTCGGCGGTAATACCGAGCCCGGCGCGCTGATCGCACTGTTTGTCTTCTGTGCGCTGGCGGCGTTCGAAGCGCTCGCGCCGGTGACCGGGGCTTTCCAGCACCTTGGGCAAGTTATCGCCTCCGCTACGCGGGTGACGCAGCTTACCGAGTGTCAGCCGGAAGTCACTTTTCCCACAACGCGTACAACCGCGCCGCAGCAGGTTAGCGTGACGCTTGCCGACGTCTCATTTAGCTACCCGGGACAACCGCAGCGGGCGCTGGATAATCTCAGCGTGTCAATTGCTGCAGGCGAACATGTCGCCATTTTAGGCCGCACAGGCTGTGGTAAATCGACGCTTTTGCAACTGCTGACGCGGGCATGGGACCCGCAGCAGGGCGAGATTCATTTACAGGATCGTCCATTACGCTCGTATGCCGAGGCCGATCTGCGCTCGCTTATCAGTATGGTGCCGCAGCGCGTTCATCTGTTCAGCGCCACGCTGCGCGATAACTTATTGCTGGCTTCGCCACAGGCAAGCGATGAGTTGCTGAGCACGACGCTGGAACGCGTGGGGCTGGAGAAGCTGCTGGATGAGAATGGCCTTAACGCCTGGCTCGGTGAAGGTGGGCGCCAGCTCTCCGGCGGTGAACTGCGCCGCCTGGCGATTGCGCGCGCGCTGCTGCATGATGCTCCGCTGGTGTTACTGGATGAACCGACCGAAGGACTTGATGCCTCCACCGAGAGCCAAATCCTTGATCTTCTTGATGAAGTGATGAAAGGTAAAACCCTGTTAATGGTCACGCATCGTCTGCGCGGGCTGGCAAATTACGATCGGATAATTGTAATGGACAACGCGCAAATAATTGAGCAAGGTAATCACGCAGCGTTAATGGCGAAACAGGGGCGGTACTACCAGTTTAAGCAGCGTCTGTAGCGGTTTGACTCATTTTCGCTCTCGCGTCGCCCACACTGAAGCGAGAGCAAAAGATGACGATATTAACAGAAGTCACTTGTCGCATTGTGGAGCGTTGCGGTCATGCGCCTGGTTCAGCTTTCTCGTCACTCTATTGCATTTCCTTCGCCGGAAGCGGCGCTGCGCGAACCTAACGGCCTGTTGGCGCTCGGTGGCGACTTAAGTCCGGCGCGCTTGCTGATGGCCTACCAGCGCGGGATTTTCCCGTGGTTCTCACCCGGCGACCCTATTCTCTGGTGGTCGCCCGATCCGCGCGCCGTATTGTGGCCGGAAAACTTTCACGTCAGCCGCAGCATGAAGCGCTTTCATAAAACCTCCCCTTATCGCGTGACGCTGAATCATGCTTTCGGCGAGGTCATTGACGGCTGTTCGGACGATCGTGACGAAGGTACATGGATCACGCCCGATATCGTTATGGCCTACCATCGTCTGCATGAGCTGGGTCATGCGCACTCGATTGAAGTGTGGGAAGGCGAGGTGCTGGTGGGTGGGATGTATGGTGTTGCGCAGGGTTCACTTTTCTGCGGGGAGTCGATGTTCAGCCGGCGCGTAAATGCTTCCAAAACTGCCCTGCTGGCCTTTAGCGAAGAGTTTGCGAGGCTCGGCGGTAAATTGATTGATTGCCAGGTGCTTAATAGCCACACCGCTTCCCTTGGCGCGGTAGAGATCCCCCGTCGCGACTACCTGCAATATCTCGCGGAACTGCGTCAGGTCGCGATGCCTTCGCACTTTTGGGTGCCCCGTCGGCTCTTTCCGGCTCGTTGATGAATGTTTTCGGCACATTTGTATTCAGAGTGTTATAATGGTCGCTCGTAGCAGCTTTTGCCTGTTGCCCCGCCCCATCCGGGAGTCGTTCGTATCAGGGATGCCCTTCGTTTACTTCTACCGCTCCCCTTTACGGTTGCGCTTTACTGGCGCTCTGGCTGCGGCATGCGGGGAATCGGCAAAAGCTGTTTTGCTGCGTTTTATCAGCACAAATCTTTACTTAACACACGAACTTCGGCATTATCTTGCCGATTCAAAAAATTATGGTAGTGATACCCCCGAGGATTAGATGGCCAAAGAAGACAATATTGAGATGCAGGGTACCGTTCTTGAAACGTTACCTAATACGATGTTCCGCGTAGAACTGGAAAACGGTCACGTGGTCACTGCGCATATCTCTGGTAAGATGCGTAAAAACTACATCCGTATCCTGACGGGCGATAAAGTGACTGTGGAACTGACCCCGTACGACCTGAGCAAAGGCCGCATTGTCTTCCGTAGCCGCTAAGATCTTCCGCTAGCGCAACTGCGCACCTAATTGAAAGGCCGGGTAATCCCGGCCTTTTCTGTTTCTGCTTTCAGGTACGGCTAAAAAACTCGCCCCGATGCTCAGCCAGACTGGCAGCCTCCGCGCTCGCGACAGGCCGACCACTCTGCTGTACCGTAATCCGGACCGGATGCCGGATCGCGACAGACCGGCCACCATTTGCTCTGCACGTTGCAGATTGCCTCCCCGGTAAGCGGAGCAAGCAGTAAGAAACTCAGTAAAACGGGTGTAAGAAAATGCCTCATTCTATCTCCTCCTTATTGAACACCTTCTGAATCCTTTTCATGGCAATAACCCATCTCAGCGCTATTGCGCGTAAAACAACCTACAAAAAAATAATCACCATGACAATATTTTTATTATTATCAATTATTTAGGTTAGGAGCATTTACACTCTACACCGCAGTTAGCTCTGTAGATCTCTTTGTCGCACGGTATTAATGCGGCACAGCGCAATATTCGCAGGTTGACCATATGGAGGGGGAACGCCGTTTTTTCACAGCGAGCAGGCAAAAAAAAACCGGGCCACGAAAGCCCGGTTTGACGAGGTTAGAGAGAGATTAGTGGGCTGCTTCCGGTTTGTGCTTCTGCGCACTGTGGAAACCATACTCCAGCTCATTCTTCTCTTTGTTCAGCGTGACAGTGACCTGACCGCCATCAACCAGCGACCCGAACAGCAGTTCGTTGGCGAGCGGTTTTTTCAGGTTGTCCTGAATGACGCGCGCCATCGGTCGGGCACCCATTGCACGGTCGTAGCCTTTCTCTGCCAGCCAGTCGCGCGCTTCCTGGCTGACTTCCAGCGAGACGCCCTTCTGATCCAGCTGCACCTGAAGCTCGACAATAAATTTGTCGACCACCTGATGAATCACGTCGGTAGACAAATGATCGAACCAGATGATGTTGTCGAGACGGTTGCGGAACTCCGGCGTAAAGATCTTTTTGATCTCTTCCATCGCATCGGTGCTGTTATCCTGGTGGATAAGGCCAATGGATTTACGCTCGGTTTCACGCACCCCGGCATTGGTGGTCATCACCAGCACGACGTTGCGGAAATCGGCCTTGCGTCCGTTGTTATCGGTCAGCGTACCGTTATCCATCACCTGCAGCAGGATGTTAAAGACATCGGGATGCGCTTTTTCGATCTCATCAAGCAGCAGAACCGCATGCGGATGTTTGATCACCGCGTCGGTCAGCAGGCCACCCTGGTCGAAACCCACATAACCCGGAGGCGCACCGATCAAACGGCTCACGGTGTGGCGTTCCATATACTCGGACATATCAAAACGCAGCAGCTCAATGCCAAGCGCTTTTGACAGCTGTACCGTCACCTCGGTTTTACCGACACCGGTTGGGCCAGCAAACAGGAAGGAGCCGACCGGTTTATGGTCCTGACCCAGCCCTGCGCGGCTCATTTTGATCGCTTCGGTTAAGGCCTCAATGGCTTTATCCTGACCAAACACCAGCATTTTCAGACGGTCGCCAAGGCTTTTCAGCGTATCGCGATCGCTCTGGGAGACGCTCTTCTCAGGAATACGTGCGATACGGGCAACTACGGATTCAATATCCGCCACGTTGACCGTTTTCTTGCGTTTGCTGACCGGCATCAGCCGCGCCCGCGCACCAGCTTCATCGATCACATCAATCGCTTTATCCGGCAGGTGACGGTCGTTAATGTACTTCACCGCCAGCTCAACCGCGGCGCGTACCGCTTTCGCCGTGTAACGCACGTCGTGGTGCGCTTCATATTTCGGCTTCAGGCCGTTGATAATCTGCACCGTCTCCTCAACGGAGGGTTCAGTGATATCAATTTTCTGGAAGCGGCGCGCCAGCGCGCGATCTTTTTCAAAGATATTGCTGAACTCCTGATAGGTCGTCGAGCCCATCACACGGATCTTACCGCTGGAGAGCAGTGGCTTAATCAGGTTCGCGGCGTCAACCTGTCCGCCGGAGGCAGCGCCCGCACCGATGATGGTGTGGATCTCATCGATAAACAGAATGCTGTTACTGTCCTGCTCAAGCTGTTTCAGCAGCGCCTTAAAGCGTTTTTCGAAATCGCCGCGGTATTTGGTGCCCGCAAGCAGCGAGCCGATATCCAGCGAGTAGATAGTGCAGTCGGCCATAATTTCTGGCACATCACCCTGCACAATTCGCCACGCCAGCCCTTCGGCAATCGCGGTTTTACCGACGCCCGACTCCCCGACCAGCAGCGGGTTGTTTTTGCGGCGGCGGCACAGCACCTGAACAGCACGTTCCAGCTCTTTGCCGCGACCAATCAGCGGATCGATTCCGCCTACGCGAGCAAGCTGATTGAGATTGGTGGTGAAGTTTTCCATACGTTCCTCCCCGCCTGCTTGCTCTTCGCTGCTCGCCTGGCTGCTACTGCTGCTGCCCGCGTCAGAGGATGGACCCGGCTCGTCTTTGCGCGTGCCATGAGAGATAAAGTTCACCACGTCAAGGCGGCTGACTTCGTGTTTACGCAGCAGGTAAGCCGCCTGCGACTCCTGCTCGCTGAAGATGGCGACCAGCACGTTCGCCCCGGAGACTTCGCTGCGTCCGGATGACTGAACGTGAAACACCGCGCGCTGCAGAACGCGTTGGAAGCTGAGCGTCGGTTGCGTGTCACGCTCCTCTTCGCTCATCGGCAGTACGGGTGTGGTTTGTTCGATGAAGGCCTCGAGTTCCTGCCGCAGCGCCACCAGATCCACGGAACACGCTTCCAGCGCATCACGGGCAGATGGGTTACTGAGCAGAGCCAGTAACAAGTGCTCGACGGTCATAAACTCATGTCGGTGCTCGCGCGCTCTGGCGAAAGCCATGTTTAAACTGAGTTCCAGTTCTTGATTGAGCATAGGCACCTCCCCCAAGTTTTATTGCCTGACGTCAGGCTTTTTCCAGCGTACACAGCAACGGATGCTCGTTCTCCCTTGCATACTTGTTCACCATGGCAACTTTCGTCTCCGCGACCTCGGCGGTGAAGACACCGCAGATAGCCTTACCGTGATAGTGAACCGTTAGCATCAGTTGCGTTGCACGTTCAACATCATAAGAAAAGAACTTTTGTAGCACGTCAATAACAAATTCCATTGGCGTGTAGTCATCGTTCATGATCATCACTTTGTACATCGATGGCGGCTTAAGCGCGTCGCGCAGTTTATCTTCCGCCAATTGTTCGAAATCCAGCCAGCTATTGCTCTTGCCCATCGTTAGCGCTTCATCTTAGGTTACAGGTTCCGGCGCACGTCTAATCGGCCGATTACATGAGTTTAGATGCATTTTCAATCAGCATCAGATGTCAGGCAACTATAATGGATCGCCCTGCGTTTGAATAACAACATTAAGTGGATGGTTATGTGAAGACGTCCTGCTAGTGCACATTATATGGCTCGATTATAGGTTTTTTTGGCGATCCTTGCCATTTCACCTGTGTAAAAAGATTGCAATGTATCTTATTTTTCTATTTTTTGATTTTTAAATATCTGAACAAATAAAAAGACGAACCGCAGTGGGTTCGTCTTTTTATTATTGTAAGAGCTATTTATCAAGCTCCAGTAATGACTTCGCAACATTGGTATAAAAGGCATTAACGTGCGACTGCGGGATGATATCAAATCCCATAAAGTCGAGATGATCCCAATCTTGCATTACCGGGTAATAGCTCCACTGCCCTTTTTTCGGCTGACCATCATAGGGCTTCGCATCAGCTCCGAACGGGTAATAACTCGATACCGCGTTTACCAGACCGTCATTCGACGTCCAGGTGGCATTAATTAGCGCTGTCTCAGGATCGGTGATGGTTTTACCCATATAGGTAGCCGATGGTACCAGCAGCGGGTTGGTATAGACGCCAGGGATCTGGAAAGAGGTAAACGGTACGCCAACGGTGGTTTTCCCGGTATGGGAGAAATAATAGACGTTGGGCTTAGTCTCCAGGTACTGCTTATTCGCGGTAACGCCAACCACTGAGAGATCGTAAGAAGCAATATCTTTTGAATCCCAGATGCTGCTACTGAAAACATCCTTGATATAGTCGGTGAGGCTCTCATCCGGATCGCGACGTAACCCAAACTGATCGAGCTTGAAATCATAAACAAATGAAGAGAGGGACGAGACGCCGGCAATACTTGCCGCCTGGCGGACTATATCTTCAATCAGGCCAACAATCAGGTTTTTATTCTGCGCAAATGAGGTGCCATTATTTGGTGTCGCAACGGTAGAGACGCTGAAAACAAAGTCTTTGCCCCCTTCAAAAAGCGGAGAGAGCTCGGTTTCCGGGTGCGCCTCATGGTAAGCGCGCTCCTCTTCGCTACCATCCTGCAGCATATCCACCAGCTGGCGGCTGGTTAATCCGCCCATGCTGTGCCCCACCAGGTGGATTTTATGGTGCTCATCCCAGTGCGGATAGATGCCGGGGTAGGTTTTACCGTAGCGGGCATGGTTCGCTTTCAGTGAATGGGCAGCGCCATAATCAACGGTGCCGCCTTTAATGTAGTAATAGAGTTCAACCGCGCGATCCCAGTTGCTGGAAACCGGCCCGACAACCGCGGCGTAAGACTCCATGCCATTGCTATTTAAATAGGCAATGGTGTCATCAAACCCGCCCCAATATTTGAAACCCAATAACTCATCCGGTCCCCAGCCGCTTAAACCATGGACAAAAATAAGCGGGTAATGGTTTCCTTTTTGTGCCGTATTATGCGGAGTCGCTTCAACGGATTCAGCCAAAACGGAGGAGGAATTGATAAGTGAAGCTGATACTAATAGCGCTAAAGATAATTTCATTAAAGTTTTCAAAGTAACTTCATCCTTTTTTATTTACACCAACGTTGCGGTGCTAATAGTACCTTTAGCCGTGCTTTTCTTTTCACCCCTTAAACTGGATTAATATACAAGAATGCTCTCGGATAATTTTTGAATAATCGCATTAACCCACTAGGATAATTAATTTAATTAATTTAGGATAATTCACGTGAATTAATAACTTATTAAATCACATTTTAAATTAGCCGAAATTAAGGTTTGTACTGCGCAACGCATTGCTCTGGAATAGCTATATTCGAGACCTGCATCACATTTTTTTACCATAGCGTTAACTGCTTCAAAAAATTGATGCGCTGTCTCCCAGAATGCTTGCCAAATGCTTGACGCATTATACGAATTATCTAAATTGTAGAGTCGTGAGTTGGCGAGGTTTTGAACAACCCGCTGCTCCACCACCGGTTCATTCCATCTTACTTAAATAAGTTTTACGAAGGATGTCGAAGCATGGAAATGGGTACTGTAAAGTGGTTCAACAATGCCAAAGGGTTTGGCTTCATCTGCCCGGAAGGCGGTGGTGAAGATATCTTCGCCCATTACTCCACCATCCAGATGGATGGTTACAGAACGTTAAAAGCCGGGCAGACGGTCCGGTTTGATGTACACCAGGGCCCTAAAGGCAATCATGCCAGTCTTATCGTGCCAGTAGAAATGGAAGCGATAGCCTGACGCCTGTGACTTCGTCGTGTACAGAGTGCAGTGAAATGCCAGCCCGGTGGGCTGGCATTTTTATTACTCCCGCGCCAGCGCATCCACCGGATCGAGCCGGGCGGCATTGCGCGCAGGAAGCCAGCCAAACAGCACGCCGGTAAAGGTGGAGCACAAAAACGCTGTTAACAGCGCGACCGGCGAGAAGCCAATCTCCCAGCCGGGGAGAAAGAGTTGTAGCGCGAAGGCGATCAGCATCGACAGCATTACCCCCAGCGCGCCGCCCACCAGGCAGACAAACACCGCCTCAATCAGAAACTGCGACAGCACGTCACCCGCCCGCGCGCCCACCGCCATCCTGATACCGATCTCCCGGGTACGCTCGGTAACCGACACCAGCATAATGTTCATCACGCCAATCCCACCAACCAGCAGCGAGATCACCGCCACCAGCGTTAGAAAGAGCTGCAGCGTACGGGTCGTTTTCTCGGCCGTTTTCAGCACCCCGTCCATGTTCCAGACGAAGAAATCCTTTTTACCATGGCGAAGGTTTAGCAGCTGCGTCAGCTGCTGCTCGGCTTGTTCACTGCTGTAGCCCTCATTTACGCGCACGGTAATGGAGTTTAGCCATGACTGGCCCATAATGCGCCCGGCGATGGTGCTGTAAGGCAGCCAGACGCGCAGGATCTTGCTGCTGCCAAACATCGACTGCTTCTCCTCCGCCACGCCAATCACCGTCGCTGGCATATTACCAACCAGAATCACCTCCCCGACCACGCTGGCTTTATCCGGGAAGAGCTGCCGCCGGGTATTGCTGTCGAGCACCACGACCTGCGCGCGCCTGCCCTGCTGCTCGGCGTTAAAGGCGGTGCCTTCGCTAAAGGTCATGCCGTAGACGTTAAAATATTGCCCACTCACACCGTTGGCGCTGGCCGCCACGTCGATATTGCCGTAACGCAGACGCAGGTTTTGCGATACCGATGGCGTAGCTGAACGCACCCACGGCTGCTTTTGAATGGCAAGCAGATCGTCATACTTCAGCGCCTGCTGGTTTTGCGGCTCATCATCACCAAAATCTTTGCCGGGGTAGACATCAATGGTGTTGGTGCCAATAGAGCGGATATCCGCCAGCACCAGCTGTTTAGCCGCATCGCCCACCACCACAATCGACACCACCGAAGCGATACCGATAATAATGCCGAGCATGGTGAGCAGAGTGCGCATCTTGTTGGCCGCCATCGCCCGCCAGGCCATGGTCAGTGCCTCCTGAAAACGGCTGGTAAACTGCCGCCAGCCGCCCACAGACGCGACGATGCCCTCATGTTTTGCCGCAGAGGGCGCGGCGTTTTTTGCCGGTGGATTAGCAATAATTTCGCCATCGCGGATCTCAATGATCCGCTCGGCCTGCGCGGCAACCTGCGGATCGTGGGTGACGATAATCACCGTGTGACCGCGATCGCGCAGCTGATGGAGGATCGCCATCACCTCTTCGCCGGAGTGGCTGTCCAGTGCGCCGGTTGGCTCATCGGCGAGGATCACCTGCCCGCCGTTCATCAGGGCGCGGGCAATACTGACGCGCTGCTGCTGGCCGCCGGAGAGCTGCGAAGGTTGATACTCGCTGCGTTCACCAAGCCCGAGGCGCGTCAGCAACTCTTTGGCACGCGCCAGCCGTGCTTTACGCTCCGTCCCGGCATAGACCGCCGGGACTTCAACATTCTGCGCGGCGGTCAGGTGGGAGAGCAGATGGTAGCGCTGAAAGATAAAACCAAAGTGCTCGCGGCGCAGCTGCGCCAGCGCATCACCGCTGAGTGTCGAGACATCTGTTCCCGCCACGCGATAGGTGCCGCGAGTCGGTTTATCGAGGCAACCGAGAATGTTCATCAGCGTCGATTTCCCGGAGCCGGAAGCGCCCACAATCGCCACCATCTCCCCGGCGTTAATGGTTAGCGTAATGCCTTTTAGCACCTCAACCATGCCGTCGCCGGAGGGGTAGCTGCGGCGAATATCATTCAGTTCCAGCAGAGCGGTCATTGCGCCGCACCCTCTTTCCGCTCGCCGATCACCACTTCATCACCCGCGTCCAGCCCTTTGACGACGACCACATCGGTATCGTTCCGCGCGCCGAGGATCACCTCGCGCTCGCGCGTTTCGCCATTGCGCAGTACTTTGACCTTATAGCGGTTATCGCCAACCGGATCGCCAAGCGCCGCCAGCGGAATGGTCAGCACATTTTTCTGTCCGGTGAGCTGGATCTGCACCTGCGCGGTCATCTCCAGGCGCAGCACGCCCTGCGGGTTGGGCACTTCAAAACGCGCATAGTAGAAGATGGCGTCATTTACCTTCTCCGGCGTCGGCAGAATATCTTTCAGCACCCCTTCATAGCGGGTGCCCGGATCGCCCAGCACGGTGAACCACGCTTTTTGCCCCGGTTTGAGATGAATCACATCCGCTTCGGAGACCTGCGCTTTCACCAGCATGGTGCTCATGTCCGCAACCGTCAGAATGTTCGGTGCCTGCTGCATGGCAATCACCGTCTGACCCTCGAGGGTGGTAATTTGCGTCACTTCACCATCCATCGGTGCCAGGATGCGGGTGTAATCGAGGTTGGTTTTTGCGGTATCGAGCGTCGCCTGGTTACGTTTGATCTGCGCATCAATGGTGCCAATCTGCGCCTGCTTCACAGCCACATCCGTTGCCGAGGTGTCGAGATCCTGGCGTGACACCAGATGGCTTTGCACCAGTTGCTGCTGACGTCCATAAGTCACCTGTGCCAGCTTCAGTTCGGCCTGCGCCTGGCGGCGCTGCGCGCGCAGCTCCATCAGCGTCGCTTCCACTTCCTTAATCTGGTTTTCTGCCTGCGCCGGGTCAATGATGCCCAGCAGCTGATCCTTCTTCACCTTATCGCCAATATTGACCGTCAGGCGTTGTAACTCACCGTTGACCTGCGCGCCGACGTCCACTTTGCGAAGTGCGTCAAGCTTGCCTGTCGCCAGCACCATTTGCTGCAGCTCACCCGGCTTCACAATCAGCGTCTGATACTGCACCACCGGCGCATTTAACTTGCTCCAGAGCCAGAAGGCCGCCAGCACAATGATGGCGATCAGCACTAACAACCCTGTCCTGCGTTTTCCCTTCAGTTTCATAAAATTTCCAGATAATCGGACATGCGATGAAGAGAACAATTTTAACTAAACAGCGGCTCAACGAAACCACATCTTCGCATTTTCTCCCTTATCCATTGAACAGGCGTTGAGCCAGCACCTGATGAAATTGCCTTCTCTTTGTGAAATGTGAGTCGCACCATGTCCGTTATCGCTACTGTTTTTGAACCTCAACGGCCGCTACCGAAAACGGCCTGGCAGCTATTCGCTTCGCTGATTACCGGTGAGCTGGTTCCGGGTCCCGCCTGGGAGAAGGGCTCCCACCGGCGTAAATTCCTGCTGCGCTCGCTGGCGATGCCTTTTGCCACCGCGCACTTTTTGTCACGTCTCGTTGACCAGCCGCACCTTGCCCGCAAGCTGCATATGCAGCCGGGTCTGCCGTGCCGGTTACACCGCCCCTGGCTCTCGGTCAACCTTACGCGTCAGCAAACCAGCGAGGCGATCTGCTGGCACTACGACACGCTCCATCGGCTGCTGCCTGAAGGGATGGTGAGCAGCTATCTGACGACGGCGGGCTGCACGCTGGCCCGTCTGACCGGGAAAGATGAGCAGAGTTACACCATCCGCCTCTGGTCAGACGCCGCGCTGGATAAAGAGGGCGAAGCAACGCTCACCTTCTATGATGCGCAGGAGACGCCGCTGGCGCGCCTCACCTTCACCATCTGCCCCTTTAACGGCATGACCACGCTCTATATTGGCGGGCTGCAAGGGCCAAAATCCCATGTACCGCACGAAGCGATTCAGGGCGCGACCAAAGCCTGTCACGGGCTGTTCCCAAAACGGCTGCTGGTGGAAGCGGCAATGATGCTGGCGCAGTTCCTCGAGGTGGAAGCGATCCGCGCGGTGAGCAATGAAACGCACATCTACCAGAGCCTGCGTTACCGCAAGAAAAAGCTGCGCCAGCTGCATGCGGACTACAACAGCTTCTGGGCCTCGCTGGGGGGGGTTGTTGATGGGCAGAAAGACTTTGTGCTGCCGTTGATGATGCCGCGTAAACCGATTGAGGAGATCGCCAGCAAAAAACGCGCAGAGTATCGCCGCCGTTATGAGCTGCTCGACAGCCTGCAAAGCCAGACTGCCGAACGTTGCCAGCACTAATCGGCTCTCCCGCGCGCCAGCCACAGCACGCGGGAGAACATTTTACGCAGCAGCGGCGGGATCGCCTCCACGCCACGCCTGCCCGCCTCCATCGCCACCTCAATCGCCAGATCCGGTTTTGAGGCGCGGTGGATCGCTTTGGTGATCACCCGGTGCGCGTTCATCGGCACGTTTGCCGGCAGCTGCGCCACGCGGTGATAGACATCATCAAACCCTTCGCGGTACATAAAGTGTTCCATGTCGCGCGCCGGCAGTTCGGTTAAATGGACCCGCACCTGGTCAGGATGATTATCAAGCACGCCGCGCACGGTAGCGGCATATTTTTTCCCCGCTTCGTCGCCATCCACCAGCACATGCCACTCAATGCCCATCCGGCGGGCAAATTTGATCAGCGGCTTCAGCCCGGACTGGGCGAACTCAATCACCTTTATCCCTTCAGCATCAAAGTGGTGCCCACACTGGCGCGCAAGATCGTTAATCACCCAGGTTTCCGTCTCACCCTCGACCAGCAGCCAGCAGCGGGCAAACAGCGCCGACGGGCGGTTGACGCGAATATGAAACGCGATGCGTCGACCATCCTCTGCGCTCAGCCCGCCCGGCCCGAGACGCCAGGCCGCGACGCGTGACGATTCGCGCACCAGCCGGCAGACATGCTCGACGGGCGTCAGCGACAGCAGTTCACCGGAGTTCGTGGTGGTAATACGCTGCAGCGGCAACAGGTTTAACAGCTGCCAGGCAACGGAGAGCATAATCGGGTGCAGCCGCGTTTCGGGATCTTCCACCAGCAACAGCGGACGCGCATCGCGGTCGAGGCGCACAGAGCCTTTGGCCTGCAATAGCGTGGAAAAAAAGCCCAGCAGGATCACCCGATACATGCGCCCGCCTGGCTTATCAATCATGCGGTTGATGGTGTCGAGATAGCGCCAGCTGCGCTGCTCATCATGGGAGCGACGGCGCATCAGGCGCGGAAGCGACGTACCGCTGCCCTGCTCGGCAAAGTAGTGCTCCAGCAGTTGCACCATCGCCGACAAGCCGTGACGGATCTGCGCATCGCTCAGGTTTTGCGGGCGCGAGACCAGTTCGCGGGAGAGAAAATCGAGCTGGCGCGCGGTGCTCTCCAGCAGCGGCGTCTGCGGCTCGCCACCGCTGCGCAACCGGCGCATAAAACGCGCATCGCGCAGGCGTAACACCGGCGAGAGACGAATCAGGTGACGCGCCATCTCATCACTGTCACGCAGCGGCAGCAGTTCGCCTTTGGTGTCGAGAAAACCGCGCAACGTCCTTACTTCGCCCCCGGCGGAGAGCTCCCCTTCATGGCGGTAAAAGAGACGGTGATAACCGTCATCACTCGGCACCCAGCAGTCGGCCAGCGGGCGGTAGCGCCGCGTTTTGTGCCGCCCGGGTTCGGATTCGCGAAAAGTGAGAATAATGTGCAGGTGGTGCTCGCGGCCGTTGATATCCCCCGGCGGGAACCAGAAGTCATCGCGCACAAAATGGTAGAGATCGTTTTGCGGCGACAGCAGCAGGGTGAGCGCATCCAGCAGGCTTGATTTGCCCCACGCGTTCTCACCAATCAATACGTTGTTCTGTTCAAGCTGCAATGAGAGGCGATTAATCCCCCGAAATCCCACAACCTCAACTCGCTCCAGAATCATCTCTCATCCTCCTGGTGTGTCGCCCTCTTCCTGCGCCAGCAACATAACAGCATAAAGGTAGCGCCCTGGAAATCTGCATTTGCATAAAATCGCTCACTTTTCGCAGCTTTACTCACTTTGAGCCTTTCTGTAGTGTGTTGCAGTGCATATAAATTTACGTAAGGATTTGGGCTGTTCATGTTTTCAGGATTGTTAATTATTCTTCTGCCGCTGGTGGCGGGCTACCTCATTCCGCTGCGTCACGAGCCCGCGCTCAAACTGATCAATAAACTGCTCAGCTGGATTGTCTACGTGATCCTCTTTTTTATGGGTATCAGCCTCGCCTTCCTTGATAACCTTAGCGCTAACCTGCTGTCGATAGTGCATTATTCCGCGGTCAGCGTGGTGATTATTTTACTCTGCAACGCCTGCGCGCTGCTCTGGCTGGAGCGCTCCCTGCCGTGGAATCACCACCACCAGCAGGAGGTGTTGCCGTCGCGGCTGGCGATGGCGCTGGAGTCGTTACGCCTGTGCGGCGTGGTGCTGCTCGGCTTTGTGATTGGCCTGAGCGGCCTTCAATTTTTGCAGCACGCTACCGAAGCCAGCGAATACACGCTGATCTTCCTGCTGCTGCTGGTCGGTATTCAGCTGCGTAACAGCGGCATGACCCTGAAACAGATTGTGCTTAATCGCCGCGGCATGATCATCGCAGTGGTGGTCGCCGCCAGTTCGCTGCTGGGCGGCGTAATCAATGCCCTGCTTCTCGATTTGCCGCTGAAGACCGGGCTGGCGATGGCCTCCGGCTTTGGCTGGTACTCCCTTTCCGGGATACTGCTCACTGAATCTTTTGGTCCGGTGATTGGCAGCGCGGCCTTCTTTAACGATCTGGCGCGCGAGCTGATCGCCATTATGCTAATTCCAGGCCTGATTGGCCGCAGCCGCTCAACGGCGCTGGGGTTGTGCGGCGCGACGTCGATGGATTTCACCCTGCCGGTATTGCAGCGCTCGGGCGGGCTGGAGATGGTGCCCGCCGCCATTGTCCATGGATTCGTACTCAGCCTGCTGGTGCCGCTGTTAATGGCCCTCTTCTCTGCCTGATCGCCTTCGGCGGTGGGTTTCTGCCGCCAAACTTGCGCTAAATCAATCTCTGCGTAAATAGCCGCTAAAAGACCTTTCACCCCTTCGCCCGCACTATTAATCTTAAACATGCATTTTAAATATAACTTTAAAGAAGGTGTGACCATGTTTTGTGTGCAATGTGAACAAACCATCCGTACCCCGGCAGGAAATGGCTGTTCTTACGCGCAGGGGATGTGCGGGAAAACCGCTGAAACCTCCGATCTCCAGGATCTGCTGATTGCCGCCCTGCAGGGGCTTTCCGCCTGGGCCTGCAAAGCGCGCGACTACGATCTGATTGACCATGAGATTGATAACTTCGCGCCGCGTGCCTTCTTCTCCACCCTCACCAACGTTAACTTCGATTCGGTTCGCATTATCGGTTATGCCCGGGAAGCGATTGCCAAACGTGAAGCGCTGAAAGCCCTCTGTCTGGCGATCGATCCGCAGGCGCAGGTAGACAACCCGATGGCCGATTTACAGCTGGTGAGCGACGATCTCGGCGCGTTGCAGCGCCAGGCAGCGGAATTTACCCCGAACAAAGATAAAGCGGTGATTGGCGAAAATATTCTTGGCCTGCGCCTGCTCTGCCTGTATGGACTGAAAGGGGCGGCGGCCTACATGGAGCACGCCCACGTGCTCGGCCAGTACGATAATGATCTCTACGCGCGCTACCACAACATCATGGCGTGGCTCGGCACCTGGCCTGCGGATATGAACGCCCTGCTGGAGTGTGCGATGGAGATCGGCAAGATGAACTTCAGCGTGATGAGCATTCTCGACGCCGGGGAAACCGCCCTGTATGGTCACCCGACGCCCACCCAGGTGAACGTCAAAGCGGTGGCGGGCAAATGCATTCTGATTTCCGGTCACGATCTGAAAGATCTCTATAACCTGCTGCAACAAACCGAAGGCACTGGCGTTAACGTCTATACCCACGGCGAAATGCTGCCGGCGCACGGTTACCCGGAGCTGCGTAAATTCAAACATCTGGTCGGTAACTACGGCAGCGGCTGGCAGAACCAGCAGGTCGAGTTCGCCCGCTTCCCCGGCCCGATTGTGATGACCTCCAACTGCATTATCGACCCAACTGTCGGTTCCTACGATGACCGCATCTGGACGCGCAGCATTGTCGGCTGGCCGGGTGTTAACCACCTTGAAGGCGACGACTTTGCCCCGGTGATCCGCCAGGCGCAGCAGATGTCCGGCTTCCCGTTCAGCGAAATCGAGCATCTGATCACCGTTGGTTTTGGTCGCCAGACGCTGCTCGGCGCGGTCGATACGCTGATCGATCTGGTGAGCCGCGAAAAACTGCGCCACCTCTTCCTGGTCGGCGGCTGCGACGGCGCGCGCGGGGAGCGTAGCTACTTCACCGATTTTGCCACCCAGGTGCCGGATGACTGCCTGATCCTGACGCTGGCCTGCGGTAAATATCGCTTTAACAAACTCGACTTTGGCAATATTGAAGGCCTGCCGCGTCTGGTTGATGCCGGGCAGTGTAACGATGCCTACTCGGCGATAATTCTGGCAGTCACGCTGGCCGATAAGCTCGGCTGCGGCGTTAACGATCTGCCGCTCTCGCTGGTGCTCTCCTGGTTTGAGCAGAAAGCGATTGTCATTTTGCTGACCCTGCTCTCGCTGGGTGTGAAAAATATTGTCACCGGCCCCACCGCGCCGGGCTTCCTGACGCCGGATCTGCTGGCGGTGCTGAACGAGAAGTTTGGCCTGCGCCAGGTGACCACTGTCGAGCAGGATATGCAGCAGTTACTGAGCGCATAAGGAGCGAAAAATGAGCATGCCAACCCCTCAATGCCCGTGGCGGATGCAGGTGCACCATCTCCACCAGGAGACGCCGGATGTCTGGACGCTGTCGCTGCTGTGCCATGATTACTACCCCTACCGCGCCGGGCAGTATGCGCTGGTGAGTATTGGCAACAGCGCCAACACGCTGCGCGCCTATACGCTCTCTTCGACCCCGGGCGTCAGTGAATACATTACGCTGACCATTCGCCGTATTGATGAGGGTGCCGGCTCGCAGTGGCTGACGCGCGAGGTTAAACGCGGCGATTATCTCTGGCTCTCCGACGCGCAGGGAGAATTTACCTGCGATAACGAACCGAACGATAAGCTGTTGCTGCTGGCGGCCGGCTGCGGCGTGACGCCGATTATGTCGATGCGCCGCTGGCTGGCAAAGTACCGTCCGCAGGCGGATGTGCAGGTGATCTTTAGCGTGCGCTCGCCGCAGGATGTGATCTTTGCCGCTGAGTGGCAGAACTACCCGGTGACGCTGATGGCGGAGCACAACGCCACCGACGGCTTTGTGGCGGGACGTTTAAGCCGCGAGCAGCTGATCGCTGTACCGGATCTGAGTGCGCGTACGGTGATGACCTGCGGTCCGGCGCCCTATATGGCGTGGGTTGAGCAGGAGGTGAAAGCGCTCGGCGTGACCCGCTTCTTTAAAGAGCAGTTCTTTACCCCGGTTGCCGAAGCCGCCACCAGCGGGCTGAAGTTCAGCAAGCTGTCACCGATGAAAACCTTCTATGCGCCGGTGGGCAGCACGCTGCTGGAGGCGCTGGAGAGCAATAAAATGCCGGTCAACGCCGCCTGTCGCGCAGGCGTGTGTGGCTGTTGCAAAACGCAGGTGATTTCCGGGGAGTATTCGGTCAGCAGCACCATGACGCTGACCGAGCAGGAGATTGCCGACGGGTTTGTGCTCGCCTGCTCCTGCCACCCGCAGGGGGATCTGGTTTTAGCGTAATGAGCCGCTGTTGATGCCGGATGGCGCTGCGCTTATCCGGCCTACAACACAAGCCGTTATGCCCTGGCAGGCCGGATAAGGCGTTAGCCGCCATCCGGCAATGCAGAATATGCGCTGAAACTGTAGGCCGGATAAGGCGCCAGCCGCCATCCGGCATTTTTACGTCACGCTTACTTCCACGCGGGCGCGACGGAATAACGCCCTGCGCCTATAAACGCCACCGCCAGCGCGCCCAAGAAGAAGTAGACGATACTCTCAATCGCCCACGCGCCCGTCACCTCCAGCGAACCGGTTTCGCCGATGCCCACCATCAGCCAGGCGACTACCATGGTAAACGCCAGCACCAGCGCCGCCGGGCGGGTAAAAATACCGAGAATAAGCAACACCGGGCAGAGCACTTCCCCTACCAGCACGCCGTAAGCGATAAACCCCGGCAGCCCTTTTGCTGCAAGCATCCCGGCAATGCCATCAATGCCGCCAATCAGCTTATGCACGCCGTGAAAAAGCATCAGCCCGCCTACGGCCAGACGCAGCAGCAAACGCCCTAAATCCTCATGCGAAAACATCTTATTAACTGAATTTAACAATGATTTAACCATCTGAAATTATTCCTGTTTTCGTTGACTGACACCAACCTATGCCTCTTCACTGCCAAAATAAACCCCTGTTTCACTTATGGATATAATATTCCCGTCTCGTCAGCGGTTGATTGTCTAAGCTTGTAAGCGTGATCACAAAAAGGAGCCTCAACATGAAACAGACAGTGGCCGCGTATATCGCCAAAACCCTCGAACAGGCTGGCGTGAAACGGATTTGGGGCGTCACCGGCGACTCCCTTAACGGGCTAAGCGATAGCCTGAACCGCATGGGCACCATCGACTGGATGCCCACCCGCCATGAAGAGGTCGCCGCTTTTGCCGCAGGCGCCGAAGCGCAGGTATCGGGCGAACTGGCGGTGTGCGCAGGCTCCTGCGGGCCGGGCAACCTGCACCTGATCAACGGCCTGTTTGACTGCCACCGCAACCGCGTCCCGGTGCTGGCTATCGCCGCGCATATTCCGTCGAGCGAAATCGGCAGCGGCTATTTCCAGGAGACGCATCCGCAGGAGCTTTTCCGTGAATGCAGTCACTACTGCGAGCTGGTCTCCAACCCGGAACAGATCCCACAGGTGCTGGCGATTGCGATGCGCAAAGCGATCCTTAACCGCGGCGTCTCCGTCGTGGTGCTGCCCGGCGATGTTGCCCTGCAGGCGGCCCCGGAAAACGCCAGCAGCCACTGGTATCGCGCACCGCAGCCGGTGGTAGTTCCCGCCGAGGAGGAGCTGCAAAAGCTGGCGCAACTGCTGCGTTACTCCAGCAATGTCGCGCTGATGTGCGGTAGCGGCTGTGCCGGTGCTCATCAGGAGCTGCTGGCCTTCGCCGGTAAGCTGAACGCGCCGATTGTTCACGCCCTGCGCGGCAAAGAGCACGTTGAGTATGACAACCCCTTTGATGTCGGCATGACCGGGCTGATTGGCTTCTCATCCGGTTTCCACGCCATGATGAATGCCGACACGCTGGTGCTGCTCGGCACCCAGTTCCCCTACCGCGCCTTCTACCCGAGTGATGCGAAGATCATTCAGATCGATATCAACCCGGCGAGCCTTGGCGCGCACAGCAAAGTGGATATGGCGCTGGTCGGCGATATTAAAGCAACGCTGGCGGCGCTGGTGCCGCTGCTGGAGCAGAAAACGGATCGCGCCTTCCTCGATAAAGCGCTGGAGAACTACCGCGATGCCCGCAAAGGGCTGGACGATCTGGCGAAGCCGAGCGACAAGGCGATCCACCCGCAATATCTGGCCCAGCGCATCAGTGATTTCGCCGATGATGACGCCATTTTCACCTGCGATGTCGGCACACCGACCGTGTGGGCCGCGCGCTATCTGAAGATGAACGGCAAACGCCGCTTGATTGGCTCCTTTAACCACGGCTCAATGGCTAACGCCATGCCGCAGGCGATTGGCGCGCAGGCCACTTTCCCGCAGCGCCAGGTGGTGGCGATGTGTGGGGATGGCGGCTTTAGCATGCTAATGGGCGATTTCCTCTCGGTGGCGCAGATGAAGCTGCCGCTGAAGATCGTCGTCTTTAACAACAGCGTGCTCGGCTTTGTGGCGATGGAGATGAAAGCGGGCGGCTATCTGACCGATGGCACCGAATTGCAGGCCACAAACTTTGCCCGCATCGCCGAAGCGTGCGGCATCACCGGCATTCGCGTAGAGAAATCCTCCGACGTTGACGAGGCGCTACAGCGTGCCTTCGCCATTGATGGCCCGGTGCTGATTGACGCCACCGTCGCCAAAGAGGAGCTGGCGATGCCGCCGCAAATCAAGCTTGAGCAGGCGAAAGGCTTTAGCCTCTATATGCTGCGCGCGATCATCAACGGCCGCGGCGACGAGGTGGTTGAACTGGCGAAAACCAACTGGCTCAGGTAAAACAGAGGGCATTACCCATCGCAAGATAAGGAAATGCCGTGATTGATTTACGCAGTGACACCGTGACCCGACCTGGACGCGCCATGCTGGAGGCAATGATGGCCGCCCCGGTCGGGGATGATGTCTATGGCGATGACCCAACGGTTAACGAACTTCAGGCCTACGCCGCTGAACTGAGCGGCAAAGAGGCCGCCCTCTTTTTACCCACCGGCACACAAGCCAACCTGGTCGCCCTGCTCAGCCACTGCGAGCGCGGCGAAGAGTACATCGTCGGCCAGGGCGCGCATAACTATCTCTACGAAGCGGGCGGTGCGGCGGTGCTCGGCAGCATTCAGCCCCAGCCGATTGATGCTGCCGCCGACGGCACGCTGCCGCTGGATAAAGTCGCGGCAAAAATCAAAGCGGATGATATCCACTTTGCCCGCACTAAACTGCTGAGCCTTGAAAACACCCACAACGGCAAAGTGCTGCCGCGCGACTACCTGCAACAGGCCTGGACGTTCACCCGCGAGCGCGGGCTGGCGCTGCACGTTGACGGCGCGCGCATCTTTAACGCGCTGGTGGAGTATGGCTGCGATTTAAAAGCGATCGCGCAATATTGCGACTCCTTCACCATCTGCCTCTCCAAAGGTCTCGGCACCCCGGTTGGCTCGCTGCTGGTCGGTGATAAAGCCTATATCGCCCGCGCTAACCGCTGGCGCAAGATGACCGGCGGCGGTATGCGTCAGGCGGGCTTTCTTGCCGCAGCCGGGCTCTATGCCCTGAAAAACAACGTTGAGCGGCTGAAAGAGGATCATGACAACGCAGCCTGGCTGGCGACACAGCTGCGCGAACTCGGCGTCGAGGTGATGCGCCACGACACCAATATGGTGTTTGTTCGCGTCGGGGATAACGCCCAGGCGCTGGGCGCGTTTATGCGCGAGCGTGGGGTGACGATCACCGCAGGCAGCGTGGTGCGGCTGGTGACGCATCTGGATGTCAGCCGCCAGCAGCTTGGCGAAGTGGTTCGCCACTGGCAGGCGTTTTTGCAGCGCTAAGGAGCAAATGTGGCGCAGCGGATAGCAGTGCTCGGTGCCAGCGGCTATATCGGGCAGCGGCTGGTAACCACCCTCAGTGAGCAGGGTCATCAGGTGAAAGCCGTGGCGCGGCGCTTAGGGCGGCTGCAAAAGCTGGCGCTGGCAAATGTCTCGCTGCATGAGATCGATCTCTTCTGGCCGCAGGCGCTGCCCGCGCTGCTGGAGGGTGTCGATACCCTCTACTATCTGGTGCACAGCATGGGCGAGAGCGGCGACTTTGTTGCTCATGAGCGGCAGATCGCCCTGAATGTGCGCGATGCGCTACAGGGCTCCGGTGTGAAACAGGTGATCTATCTCAGCTCTCTGCAAGCCCACGAAGGCAGCGACTCCGATCATCTGCTGGCGCGCCAGCACACCGGCGATCTGCTGCGCGGCGCAGGCGTGCCGGTGACCGAGCTGCGCGCCGGGATCATTGTTGGTGCCGGTTCGGCGGCGTTTGAGGTGATGCGCGATATGGTCTTTAACCTGCCCGTGCTGACCCCACCGCGCTGGGTGCGCTCGCGCACCACCCCTATCGCGCTGGAGAATCTGCTGCACTATCTGCTTGAGTTGCTCAACCATCCGGCCGATACGCACCGGGTATTTGAAGCCGCCGGGCCGGAGGTGCTCACCTATCAGCAGCAGTTTATCCGCTTTATGGCGGTGAGCGGCGTGAAGCGCCCGCTGATCCCGCTCCCGCTGCCCACGCGGCTTATCTCGGTGTGGTTTTTACACCTCATCACCTCCGTGCCGCCCTCTATTGCGAAAGCGTTAATCCAGGGGCTGAAACATGACCTGCTGGCGGATGACCGCGCCCTGCGCGCCTTAATTCCGCAAACGCTGATCCCCTTTGATGAAGCGGTGCGCCGTACGCTCAGGGAGGAGGAGAAGCTGGTGAACTCCAGCGACTGGGGCTACGACCCGCAGGCGTTCTCCCGCTGGCGGCCGCAATATGGCTACTACCCGAAGCAGGCTGGTTTTAGCGTCACCACCCAGGCCAGCGCGCAGGCGTTATGGCGGGTGATCAACGGTATCGGCGGCAAAGAGCGCTACTTTTTTGGCAATCCTCTGTGGCAAACCCGCGCTGCGCTCGACAGGCTTATCGGCCATAAGCTGGCGCACGGGCGGCCGCAACGCCCTTATTTGCAGGTTGGCGATGCGGTAGACAGCTGGAAGGTGATTATCGTTGAGCCAAAGCAGCAGCTTGCCCTGCTGTTTGGCATGAAAGCGCCGGGGCTTGGGCGGTTAGTGTTTACGGTGACGGATAAGGGCGATTACCGGGTGCTGGATGTGCGCGCCTGGTGGCATCCGCACGGTATGCCGGGGCTCTTTTACTGGCTGCTGATGTTTCCGGCGCATCTGTTTATTTTTCGCGGTATGGCGCAACGTATCGCCAGGCTTGCGGAGAAAGGCAGTGAAAAAGTCTGAGCCCATCGCCTTTCTTTTAACAATCCCATTGCATCAGGGCGTGATTCACGAAAGAATGCGCGCGATAAACGCTTAACACAGTGGATTGCTATGAAGGTTCTGGTCACGGGCGCAACCAGCGGTTTAGGCCGAAACGCGGTCGAATATCTGCGGCAAAAAGGCATTGCAGTCCGGACGACGGGCCGCAACGAAGCGATGGGTAAGCTGCTCTGCAAGATGGGCGCTGAGTTTGTACCGGCGGATTTAACCCAGCTGGTCTCTTCGCAGGCGAAAGTGATGCTCGCGGGTATCGACACATTGTGGCACTGCTCGAGTTTTACCTCGCCATGGGGTACTCAGGAAGCGTTTGATCTCGCCAACGTGCGCGCCACGCGCCGTCTCGGCGAATGGGCGGTTGCCTGGGGCGTGCGTAACTTTATCCATATCTCCTCGCCGTCGCTCTATTTCGACTATCACCACCACCGCGATATTGACGAAGCCTTCCGTCCACGGCGCTTCGCCAACGAGTTTGCCCGCAGTAAAGCCGCTGGGGAGCAGGTTATCGATCTGCTGGCGCAGGCGAACCCGCAAACCCGCTTTACCATTTTGCGCCCGCAGAGCCTGTTTGGCCCGCACGATAAAGTCTTTATCCCGCGGCTGGCGCAGATGATGCAGCACTACCGCAGCGTTTTACTGCCGCGCGGCGGCGATGCGCTGGTCGATATGACCTACTACGAAAACGCGGTGCATGCGATGTGGCTGGCGAGCCAGCCTGCGTGCGACGCCCTTCCCTCCGGGCGCGCCTTCAACATTACCAACGGCGAACCGCGCTCGCTGCGCACCATTGTGCAGACACTGATTGATGAGCTGGGCATCGATTGCCGTATCCGCTCCGTGCCCTACACCATGCTGGATATGGTGGCGCGCAGCATGGAGCGCTTCGGCGACAAGCGCGCAAAAGAGCCCGCCTTTACGCATTACGGCGTCTCGAAGCTCAATTTTGATTTCACGCTGGATATCAAACGCGCGCAGCAGGAGCTGGGCTACACGCCGATTGTCACGCTCGATGAGGGCATCAGACGCACGGCGTTCTGGCTAAAAGATCACGGCAAACTGCACCGCTAAAGGACTCAAAACGGCCCGGACCTGATCTCGGAAACCCGCTGGCCGTTTTTATTGATATAAAACCACTCGCCGCCGCCCAGCGCCGTATGTTCGCCCTCGCGCTGCGGTTTGCAGCCGTTACAGACCAGCGCCTTCCCCTCCTGAAACTGCCAGGCGTAGTCAAACTGCGGCGCGATATGGTTGCGGAACGAATCGTCCCAGTAGCCCACTTTGCCATTCTGCCGGGCGCGCACCAGCCCTTCGACAAACCAGTCCGGGCCGTTATCAAAATGCACCACCGGCAGATAGCGATCCGGTGCGCGGACATAGTAGTCGGCATCCGGCAGCCCGGCCTCACGGGTGTAGTCATATAAGCCAACCCACGACATACCATCCACATCCTGACTCTTCTCGAACAACTCCGGCAGAAACACCAGTTTGCCCTCCTGCAGGGTGGCGCAGTTGGCGAGGGTCTCGACGTTGTCCGTTTTTTTATCCCAGTAAGCGCAGCTAAAGGGCGGTGTCGGCGCACTGTGAGCGGCAAAAGCCGCCATCAGCAGCGCGCCGGTAAGGATGCGTAAACCCATCTCCATTGACCTCGTCATCAGTCAGTCGGCAGAGATCACTCTGCCTGACCATATTTTTCCAGTAAAGCCTCGGCGATCGCTAAGCTTTCGGCGTCAGCCACGCCGTCCCACTTCGCCGGGCGAAAATGCATTTGAAATGCCATGATGACCCGCTTTTGTTGCAGCGGTGTCATATACGATTTGACGTCGTACCCGTAACGCGCCAGCAGATCGAGCAGTGCCGCGTTGCTGACCCGCGTGTACTCCGCACGTCCATTGAGGTAAAACGCCACGCGCGCCGGATCGGGCCAGGCGCCAATCCCCTGCGCGGCTAACACCTGCCAAGGAAACTGCGGGCCGGGATCCTCTTTGCGCTGCGGCGCGATATCCGCATGCGCCACCACATTCTGCGGCGGAATGTTGTAACGCGCGACGATATCTTTTACCAGCGGAATCAACGCATTGATTTGTGCCTGCGCAAAAGGAACGAAGGTTTTACCGCCCGACGCCTTCTCCCAGCCACGGTTTTCCAGCTCAATACCGATTGAAGTATCGTTGATGCGCGTCGATCCGCGCCAGAAGCTGGCACCGGCATGCCACGCCAGTTTCTGCTCCGGCACCAGTTGCCAGATGCGCGGTTTGCCCTGTTCTCGCGGCGGATTAGCCGGGATTAAGTAGTGCGAACTGACATCTTTGCCGAGCAGTGTGGTCAACGAGACATCAAAATCATCTGCCGTATAATGGATCACCAGCACCTTGATGCGGGGATAAGCCGCTTGCGCCTGATAACGGGTCACCAGTTGATAGCCAGGTTTCTCAATAACGCCTTTGTTGTCATCTTTTTTATCGCTGGCACAGCCTGCCAGTATCAGCGCCAGTAGCACTATTCCCCACGTTTTCATGCTTCTCCTTTTAACCATCAATGCGTTACCAGACACATTATGAGAGCAATACACTATTCTTGAAAGGTTGCGACTTCTGAACAGAAATAAGGAAATCATTATGCGCTATTCAGTTTTGACTCTTGTTATGCCGTGCGCGCTGCTGTTAAGCGCTTGTAGCACCGTTGAGCCCGCTTTCAAAGATACCGGCGCGCGCGTCGGTGCCTGCGTTGAAGGCGGCCCGGACAGTGTGGCACAGCAATTCTATGACTACCGCATTGAACATCCGGGCGCTAACTGGTCTTCGCTGCGCCCATACCTGAGCGATGATCTGAGCAAAATGCTTACCGCCGCCAGCCGCGACGCGCGCAATAACGTGCTGCTGAAGGGCGACCCCTTCTCCAGCCGTAACCTGGCACCGGAGAAAGCCGATGTCGCCAGCGCCTCAACCATCCCCAACAGCGACGCGCGCAATATTCCGCTGCGCGTGACCTTAACCAAAGGCGATCAGCGCTGGCAGGATGAGGTGCTGATGATCCGCGAAGGTCAGTGCTGGGCGGTCGATGATGTGCGCTACCTCGGCGGCACGGTACATGCCCCGGCCGGCACGCTGCGTCAGTCGGTCGAGCACCGCTAAGTATTAACCAAACTCATCGATAACCCCCGTAAAATGTCTGGCATTCTGTGAGGAATGCCGACATTTATACCTGGTTCCCACACCGACCAGTGATATGTGCTAACTTTATGTAGTAACTTAGTTTATTTTTAAGTTTTAACGCACAAATATTGCATAACTATTCTGTCAACGTTACTATTTGCGGCCTCAATTGCTATCAGACTGCTTCGATGAGTATTAAATTAAACAGCATCAATTGCTTCTACGGCGCACATCAGGCGCTGTTCGATATCACACTGGAGTGCCCGCAGGGTGAAACGCTGGTGCTGCTCGGCCCAAGCGGCGCGGGGAAAAGCTCGCTGCTGCGCGTGCTGAACCTGCTCGAAATGCCGCGCTCTGGCCAGCTGACCATCGCAGGCAATCATTTCGATTTCGCCAAAACTCCTTCTGATAACGCGATTCGCGAATTGCGCCAGAATGTGGGCATGGTGTTTCAGCAATATAATCTTTGGCCGCATCTCACCGTGCAGCAGAACCTGATTGAAGCGCCGTGCCGCGTGCTCGGATTACGCAAAGATGAGGCGCTGGCGCGCGCCGAGAAGCTGCTCGAGCGTTTACGCCTGAAGCCCTACAGCGATCGCTATCCGCTGCACCTTTCTGGCGGCCAGCAGCAGCGCGTGGCGATTGCCCGCGCGCTGATGATGGAACCGCAGGTGCTGCTGTTTGATGAGCCAACCGCCGCGCTCGATCCAGAGATCACCGCACAGATCGTCAGCATCATCCGCGAGCTGTCGCAAACCGGTATTACGCAAGTTATCGTGACCCACGAAGTGGAAGTGGCGCGCAAGACGGCCAGTCGCGTGGTGTATATGGAAAATGGTCACATTGTTGAGCAAGGGGATGCGGGCTGCTTTGCCGCGCCGCAGACCGACGCGTTTAAATACTACCTATCTCACTGAAGACTCGGGAATAATGACAATGAAAAAATTACTGATCGCCGCACTTGTTGCCAGCATCAGCCTTAGCGCTACAGCAGCCCAGACCATCCGTTTCGCCACCGAAGCGAGCTACCCTCCGTTTGAGTCGACCGACGCCAATAACAAAATCGTCGGTTTCGATGTCGATCTGGCGAACGCCCTGTGTAAAGAGATCGACGCCACCTGTACCTTTACTAACCAGGCCTTTGACAGCCTGATCCCAAGCCTGAAATTCCGCCGCTTCGACGCGGTAATGGCCGGGATGGATATCACGCCGGAGCGTGAAAAACAGGTGCTGTTCACCACCCCCTATTACGACAACTCTGCGCTGTTCGTCGGCCAGAAGGGCAAATTCACCGGCATCGACCAGCTGAAAGGCAAGCGTGTCGGCGTGCAGAATGGCACCACCCACCAGAAATTCATTACCGATAAGCACCCGGAAATCACCACCGTGCCTTACGACAGCTACCAGAACGCGCGTCTGGATCTGCAAAATGGCCGTATCGATGCTGTCTTTGGCGACACGGCGGTAGTCACCGAGTGGCTGAAGTCTGACGCTAAACTGGCGGCGGTCGGCGATAAAGTGACGGACAAAGATTACTTCGGCACCGGCCTCGGTATCGCGGTACGCCAGGGTAACACCGAGCTGCAGCAGAAATTCAACGCCGCGCTGGAAAAAGTGAAGAAAGATGGGACTTACCAGACCATCTACAGCAAATGGTTCCAGAAGTAATACTGAATGAATGAAATGTTTCCATTAGCAAGCGCCGCCGGGATGACCGTCGGCCTTGCCGTCTGCGCGCTGATTATCGGCCTGGTGCTGGCGATGATCTTTGCCGTCTGGGAGTCGGTCAAATGGCGACCGATTGCCTGGATCGGCACCGCGCTGGTGACGATTCTACGCGGCCTGCCAGAGATTCTGGTGGTGCTGTTTATCTATTTCGGCTCCTCGCAGCTGCTGCTGTTACTGTCGGATGGTTTTACTCTCAACCTCGGCGTTGTGCAGATCCCGGTGCAGATGCAGATTGAGAATTTCGACGTCAGCCCGTTCCTCTGCGGCGTGATCGCCCTCTCCCTGCTCTACGCGGCTTATGCCTCGCAAACCCTGCGCGGTGCGTTAAAAGCGGTGCCGGAGGGTCAGCGCGAGTCGGGTCAGGCGCTCGGCTTGTCGAAAGGGGCGATCTTCTTTCGCCTGGTGATGCCGCAGATGTGGCGTCACGCGCTGCCGGGGCTCGGTAATCAGTGGCTGGTGCTGCTGAAAGATACTGCGCTGGTGTCGCTGATAAGCGTTAACGATCTGATGCTGCAAACCAAAAGTATCGCCACCCGCACCCAGGAGCCGTTTACCTGGTATATCGTCGCGGCGGCGATCTACCTGGTGATCACCCTGCTCAGCCAGTGGGTGCTGAAACGCATCGATCTGCGCGCGACGCGCTTTGAACGGAGGCCGGGATAATGCTTGAGTTTATGCCCGAGCTGTTCAAAGGGCTACACACCAGCCTGACGCTAACGGTGGCCTCGCTCATTGTGGCGCTAGTGCTTTCACTGCTCTTCACTATCGTGCTGACGCTGAAAACGCCGGTGCTGACGCAGATTGTCCGCGCCTATATCACGCTCTTTACCGGCACACCGCTGCTGGTGCAGATCTTCCTGATCTACTACGGGCCGGGGCAGTTCCCGTCATTGCAGAACTATCCGGCGATCTGGCGTCTGCTCTCTGAGCCGTGGCTCTGTGCGCTCATTGCGCTGTCGCTTAACAGCGCGGCCTATACCACGCAGCTCTTCTACGGTGCGATTCGTGCCATCCCGGATGGGCAGTGGCAATCCTGCGGTGCGCTGGGGATGAGTAAGAAAGATACGCTGGCGATCCTGCTGCCCTACGCGTTTAAACGTGCCCTCTCCTCCTACTCGAACGAAGTGGTGCTGGTATTTAAAAGTACGTCGCTGGCCTACACCATTACATTGATGGAAGTGATGGGTCACGGGCAGTTGCTGTATGGACGCACCTACGATGTGACGGTGTTTGGCGCAGCCGGCTTAATTTATCTGGTGGTGAACGGTCTGCTGACGCTGATGATGCGCCTGATTGAGCGCAAAGCACTGGCCTTTGAGCGGCGTAACTAAACTGCATAGGTAATCTGTAGAGGCGAGCTAATGACCCCATTACTCGCCTTTATTTTTATCCTCAATAAAATAATTAAGCATTATAGTTGCATATAAATTCATACACTGGCATTGTTAATCCCATGCCTCCGGGTAACAACAATAAGATAGACAGACAGGAGTTTACTCATGAAAAAAATGATACTGGCCGCCCTTCTCGCTACCGTTTCCGCAGGGAGCTTTGCGGCCGATAAGATCAGCTTCGGCGTGTCGGCGACCTATCCACCGTTTGAATCCCTGGATGCGGGCAATAAGATTGTCGGCTTCGATATCGATCTGGCGAATGCGCTCTGCAAGCAGATGCAGGCCAACTGCACCTTCACCAACCACGCCTTCGACAGCCTGATCCCGGCGCTGAAATTCAAGAAGTATGATGCGGTGATCTCCGGCATGGACATTACTCCGGAGCGTAGCAAACAGGTAGCATTTACCGACCCGTACTACGCCAACTCCGCGCTGGTGATTGCCAAAAAAGACGCCTTTAAATCCTTTGACGATCTGAAGGGCAAACGCATCGGCATGGAAAATGGCACCACCCATCAGAAATATTTGCAGGATAAGCACCCGGAAGTGACCACCGTGGCGTATGACAGCTACCAGAACGCGATTATCGACCTGAAAAATGGCCGTATCGACGGGGTGTTTGGTGACACCGCGGTAGTCAATGAGTGGCTGAAAACCAACCCGCAGCTGGGTGCAGCGACGCCGAAAGTGACCGATCCGCAATATTTCGGCACCGGTCTTGGCATCGCTGTGCGCCCGGATAACAAAGCGCTGCTGGAGAAGCTGAACGCCGCCCTGAAAGCGATTAAAGCTGACGGCACATACCAGAAAATCAGCGATCAGTGGTTCCCGCAGTAAGCCCTTCTTTGTAGGCCGGATGCGCTAGCCGCCATCCGGCAATTACATCCCACACCAATACCAGATGGCGCGCTTTTGTAGGCCGGATAAGGCGCAGCCGCCATCCGGCAATTACATCCCACACCAATACCAGATGGTGCGCTTTTGTAGGCCAGATAAGGCGCAGCCGCCATCCGGCCATTACATCCCACACCAATACCAGATGGCGCGCTTTTGTAGGCCGGATAAGGCGCAGCCGCCATCCGGCAATTACATCCCACACCAATACCAGATGGTGCGCTTTTGTAGGCCAGATAAGGCGCAGCCGCCATCCGGCCATTACATCCCACACCAATACCCGATGGCGCGCTTTTGTAGGCCGGATAAGGCGCAGCCGCCATCCGGCAATTACATCCCACATCAATACCAGATGGCGCGCTTTTGTAGGCCGGATAAGGCGCAGCCGCCATCCGGCAATGAACTCCGCACAAATGCCTGATGGCGCTTCGCTTATCAGGCCTACGGACGGTCTGATTCTCTCGTCAACCGCCATCCGGCAATGAGACCCGCACAAATGCCTGATGGCGCTTCGCTTATCCGGCCTACGGGTTTCGCATTTAACGCCGTGCGCCCGAGGTGGCGACAGGCGTTTCGACGCGCTCCATCGCAATCGGGATGCTTTTATACGCCGGGATGCCGCTTTTGGTGTCGTGGCTGTCCAGCGGCACCAGAATATTGGCCTCCGGATAATAGGCCCCTACCGAACCGAGTGCCATATCGATCACCACAACCGTCAGGTTATCCATCCGCCGCGAGGTGGGATTCCCCTCGGGATCGAGCGCCACCACATTCACCTGATCGCCCACGCGCAACTCGCGTCGCTCCGCCTCATCGGCGTTGATAAACAACACATCCCGCCGCCCGGTCACGCCGCGATAGCGGTCATTCAGCCCGTAAAGCGTGGTGTTGTACTGGTCGTGGCTGCGCAAGGTGGTGAGCACCAGGTCATGGCATTTGAGCGAACGCGGGTCCTCATTAATCCCCTGCATCACTTTAAACTCGGCAAAGCCCGACGGCGTATTCCACTCCCGCTCGGAGGCGGCATTGCGCAGGCGGAAGCCGCCCGGTTGTTTAACCCGTTCATTGAAATTAGCGAAAGCCGGAAAGACCGCTTCGATGGCGTCGCGAATGTTGCTGTAGTCGTTAACCATCCGGTCCCAGTTCACCACCGTCTGCGGCAGCGTCGCTTTAGCAAGGGCAGCCACCAGCGCTGGCTCAGATTTCAGGTGTGGAGAGGCCGGGTTTAACGATCCGCGCGAGGCGTGCACCATCGACATCGAATCCTCTACCGTCACGCTCTGCGCCCCGGATAACTGCTCATCGGTTTCGGTACGCCCAATCACCGGGAAGAGGTAGTTATGCTTGCCGAGCAGCAGATGGGAGCGGTTCAGTTTGGTCGCCATATGCACCACCAGGTCGAGCTTGTGCATCGCCGGGAAGGTGACTTGCGGATCGGAGATCGCCTCAGCCAGATTACCGCCCAGGCAGAGCAGCGCATTCACTTTACCGTCGCGCATCGCCTGAATCGCCGCCACTGCGCCGTGCCCATGCTCACGCGGCGGTTTAAAACCAAACACCCGTTCGAGGTTATCGAGAAACTCAGCAGAGGGAATTTCGGTGATGCCCACGGTGCGGTCGCCCTGCACATTGGAGTGACCGCGCAGCGGGCAGATGCCCGCCCCTTTTTTGCCGATGTTGCCGCGCAGCAGCAGCAGGTTGGCAATCTGCTGCACGTTTTGTGTGCCGTACTGATGCTGGGTAATGCCCATGCCGTAACAGATAATCGTGCGCTCAGACTCGGCGTAAAGCCGGGCGATATTCTGGATCTCCTCGCGCTCCATACCGGAGACTTTCAGGATATGGTCCCAGTCGGTGGCATCGAGATCGGCCTTCAGCTCCGCGAAGCCCTGCGTATGCTGGCGAATAAACACTTCATCAATTACGCCCGGTTCACCGTTCGCCAGCGCCTGCTCGTGCATCGACAGCAGGATCTTCATCACCCCTTTCAGCATCGCCGCATCACCGCCGACGCGCACTTTGTAGTAGGTCGAAGCCAGTTTGGTTGAGCTAAGGGCCAGCATCTCTATCGGGCTTTGCGGCGAGGTAAAGCGCTCAAGGCCGCGCTCGCGCAGCGGGTTAATGGCGACGATAGTCGCGCCGCGTTTTGAGACTTCCCGCAGCGTACCGAGCATGCGCGGATGGTTTGTGCCAGGGTTATGACCAATGCAGAGCACCAGATCGCAGTGGTCAAAATCGTCCAGTTCGACGGTGCCTTTACCGACGCCAATCGACTCCGGCAGCCCGACGCTGGTCGGCTCATGACACATATTTGAGCAGTCGGGGAAGTTGTTAGTGCCATATTCGCGGGCAAAGAGTTGCCAGAGGAACGCCGCTTCGTTAGAGGCACGACCGGAGGTGTAAAACTCCACGCTATTGGGGTCGTCATAGCTTTGCAGCAGCGCGCCAATCTCCTGAAACGCGGTCTCCCACTCAATCGCCTGATAGGTGTCGCTCTCAGCGTCATATTTCATCGGGTGGGTTAAGCGCCCCTCGCCTTCCAGCTCAAAAGCGTTGCGCTGCCACAGTTCGCTGACGGTGTGCGCCGCGAAAAACTCCGGCGTCGCGCGCTTGCTGGTCGCCTCCCAGGAGACGGCCTTGGCGCCGTTTTCACAAAATTCGAATGAGGAGGTGTGCTGCGGATCTGGCCATGCGCAGCCGGGGCAGTCAAAGCCCTGCGGCTGGTTTACTTTAAATAGCGCAATCACATCCTGCTTAACAGACATCTGCCCACGCAGCGCGTCTGCCACCGCTTTTAACGCGCCCCAGCCACCCGCTGAGCCGCCGTATGGCGCGATCCCTACCGTTGATTGTTTCTGCTCTTTCATATTGCCCCACACTGTTCGCGTCTCTTTTGGCTTAAGCCTGGTACAAAAAACGCGCCTGTGGGGCAAAAAAGTCAGTATTTCGTCGCGCCAAATGGCGTTTAAGCGGGAGAATTAACGTCTGATCAGCAGCGTAAGCACTTCGTAATGGGCCGTATGGGGAAACATATCAAACAGTTGCACGCGCGCAACGCGGTAATCCGCCAGCGCGGCGAAGTCCTTCGCCATCGTCTGCGCATTACAGCTGGAGTAGATGATCCACGGCGGCGCCATGCGGCTCAGGTAGTCACACAGCTCTGCGCCAATACCGCGCCGCGGCGGGTTGACCAGCACCAGATCCGGCACCGCCTCTTGCGCGGTGGCGAAACGGGTTGAGTCGAGCGCCTGGAAGTGGAGATTATGCAACCCCAGCGCCCTGGCGGATTGCGTCGCGCAGGCGATCGCTTCCGGCGCGATCTCAATCCCGGTCAGCTTCATCTCCGGCGTGGCACAGTGCAGGCCAAAGCCGCCGACGCCGCAGAAGAGATCCCACATATGGTTGACCGGAAGCTGGCGCACCCACTCCCGCGCCGTGGCGTAGAGCTGGCTGGCGACCGCCGGGTTGGTCTGGAAAAAGCTCTGCGGGCGAATAGCGAGCGGCACGCCGTTGAAGTTCTCCGCCAGCGCCTGCTGGTCGGTAAGAAAGATCTCCCTCTCCCCTTCCATGATCGCCATATGCACCGGCTGGATATTTACCGAGATCACCTTCAGCTGCGGCAGCTGCGCCTGGAGCGCGGGCAGCGCGGCGCGCAGCTGCTCAACTTTCGCCTCTGAGCGCAGCACAAAGCGCAGCATCATGCCGCCGTCGAGCTGGCTTTCGGTCAATAAGAGGTATTTCAGTTCACCGCGTTTGCGCGCCACGTTATAGGGCGTTAAGCCGGCGCGGGCGATAAAGGGTTTCAGGGCGGCAAATACCGGGGCGAAGTTCTCCGGGTAGAGCGGGCACGCGGTGAGATCTTCCGGCGTTCCGTCGCGGTGCAGCATACCGAGCAGCGGTTTTTCAACGCTGCCGCTGACTACCATTTTGGCTTTATTACGAAAGCCCTGCTCCGGGCCGCGCACCGGCTCGCACCATGTCTCCACCGCAAAGGGGGCGAGCAATGCGCGCAGATGATCCATCTTGGCGGAGAGTTGCAACGGAAGCGGCTGGTTGATCCACTCACAGGAGCGGCAGCGACCAGCGTCGAAGAGAGCGCACTGCATAGATAAAGCCTTTCAATTTGCGGGGGCGGGATTGTACCACCGTTATTGCAAGCGGAAAAAGCGTCGGCTCGGCGTCGGTACAAAGAGCAGGAACAGCACCAGCAGATCGGGGAGCTTTTGCATCATCAGGGAGTGGAAGATCTCGCGCCGCGAACTGCCGGCGATGCTAAAGAGTTCCGGATAGCCATAACCCAGAGAGGCAGCCCACAGGTAGGCGGCGGAGGTAAGTTGCGTTAAGAGATAGAGCCAGCGCGCCCAGCGCCGCCCTTTTACCACCGAGAAGGCGCAGAGGATCTCAATAAAAACCAGCATCAGGCTACCGAGGAAAATCAGCGTCAGGCTCCAGGTCTGGGCACTGCGATGCACGAAGTCGAGCAGCCCGCGCCAGCCGAGCAGGTTCATGATCATCAGCACATCGACACAGCGAATGGTAATGATGGCGATAGCCGCTACCTGAACCAGCGCCGGTACGTTCAACGTCGCGTGGTGCGTGGTTTTGTTGAAGAACCCCAATTCCATGATTTCCCTGTGAAAAATGCCGCGCAAGCGCGGCATCAACGACACAATTTCCAGATTCTAATGAGTTCAGCCCTGTCTTGCACGCTGGATATCACGCTGGCGCTGTTTTTCCGCTCTCGCCATCAGGAACCAGGCGATAAGACCGACAATCCCCACCACGCCGAGGATAATCGATGCCAGCGCGTTGATCTCCGGGTTAACCCCCATACGCACGCTGGAGAAGACCAGCATCGGCAGCGTGGTGGCACCAGGACCGGAGACGAAACTGGCGATCACCAGGTCATCCAGTGACAGGGTAAAGGCCAGCAGCCAGCCGGAGACAATCGCCGGCATAATCATCGGCAGCGTAATCACAAAGAAGACCTTCAGCGGCGTTGCGCCAAGATCCATCGCCGCCTCTTCAATCGAGCGATCCAGCTCGCGCAGCCGCGAGGAGATCACCACCGCCACATAAGCGGTACAGAAAGTCACGTGCGCCAGCCAGATGGTGAGCATGCCGCGATCCGCCGGCCAGCCAATGGCGTGCGCCAGCGCGACAAACAGCAGCAGCAGCGACAGGCCGGTAATGACATCCGGCATAACCAGCGGCGCGGTGATCATAAAGGCAAAGCCGTTCGCGCCGCGAAAGCGCCCAAAGCGCACCATCACGACCGCCGCAATCGTGCCTAAAATCACCGCCATCGTCGCCGCACAGGCGGCAATCGTCAGGCTTAAGCCCACCGCGCTCATCATCGCGTCATCGTGGAACAACTCGCTATACCAGCGCGTTGACCACCCTGCCCACACCGTCACCAGCTTCGAGCTGTTAAAAGAGTAGACCACCAGCATCAACATGGGGGCATAAAGGAAGGTGAATCCAATCACCAGGATCAGGATGCGCCAGGGCGAACGCACTACCGGTAAATTGTTCATGCCTTCTCCCCCGTCTGTTTCTGCTGATGCTTGTGGAACCACATGATCGGCACAATCAACAGCAGCAGCATGATCACCGCCACCGCCGAGGCCACCGGCCAGTCGCGGTTGTTAAAGAACTCCTGCCACAGCACGCGGCCAATCATGATGCTATCCGGCCCGCCGAGCAGTTCCGGGATGACGAACTCGCCGACCGCCGGAATAAACACCAGCATCGAACCGGCGATAATTCCCCCTTTGGTCAGCGGCACAATCACGCTGAAGAAGGTTTTCAGCGGACGAGCGCCAAGATCGAGGGAGGCTTCCACCAGCGAGTAGTCAATCCGCGTCAGCGCGGTGTAGATCGGCAGCACCATAAAGGGCAGATAGGCATAGACAATGCCGATATAGACCGCGAGATTGGTGTGCAGAATAGTCAGCGGCTGATCGATAACCCCCAGCCAGAGCAGAAAGTTATTCAGCACGCCGTTGTTTTTCAGGATCCCCATCCAGGCGTAAACGCGGATCAGAAACGAGGTCCACGACGGCAGAATCACCAGTAGCAGCAAGATATTGCGCGTCGACGGCTTACTGTGTGCCACTGCCCACGCCAGCGGATAGCCGAGCAGCAGACAGCAGATGGTCGAGATACCCGCTACCTGCAACGACTGTAAATAAGCCTCGATATAGAGCGGATCGTCGGTGAGTTGCAGGAAGTTGCCGAGATTAAGCGTAATCGTCAGCTGCCCGTCGGCCCACTCCAGCAGATCGGTATAGGGTGGGATTTGACGCGCCATCTCCGCGAGGCTGATTTTGAAGACGATCAAAAACGGCAGCAGAAACAGCAGCGTCAGCCAGATATAGGGCAGCGCAATCACCAGCTTGCGCCCGTGGCGCATTTGCAGGCGCGCCAGCCACAGCTTTACACCGCCCGGTTTTGTTACGCGGGCCGGTGGCTCGAGTGTACTCATCGCCGCTCCTTAAACCGTCAGAACCACACAACTGTCGGCATCCCAGCAGAGACGCACTTCGTCGCCCCATGTTGGCGCGCCTTTGCGGTAGCGATGCGCGTTTTGCAGCTGGGCGCTGATCATCTGCCCGCTCTGCAACCGCACGTGATAAATCGAGAGATCGCCAAGGTAGGCGATATGCACAACTTCGCCGACGGCGAAGTTGTAGCCATCGGCCGGCGGATCGTCGCACAGCATGATCTTCTCCGGGCGCAGCGCCACATAGACCGGCACGTTATCCACCACCGACGCATCGGGGTCGACCTTCAGCGGATGCACCAGCCCCGGCGACTCAATCACCAGGCCATCTTCCTGACGATCCTTCAGCAACCCTTCGAAGACATTCACCGAGCCGATAAACTCAGCGCTGTAGCGGGTGGTCGGATGTTCGTAAATCTCTTCCGGCTCGCCAATCTGTACAAACTTGCCGCGGTTCATGATGGCGATACGCCCGGCCATGGTCATCGCCTCTTCCTGATCGTGGGTCACCATCACGCAGGTGACGCCAACGCGCTCAAGAATATCGACCACTTCCAGCTGCATGCGGTCGCGCAGCTTTTTATCCAGCGCGCCCATCGGCTCATCAAGCAGCAGCAGTTTTGGCCGCTTGGCAAGGCTGCGCGCCAGCGCCACGCGCTGACGCTGACCGCCAGAGAGCTGGTGCGGCTTACGTTTAGCAAACTCGCTCATGTGTACCAGGTGCAGCATTTCGGCGACGCGGCTGGCGATCTCCGCTTTCGGCAGCTTGTCCTGCTTGAGGCCAAAGGCGATATTCTGCTCAACGGTCATGTGCGGGAAGAGCGCGTAGGACTGGAACATCATATTGATCGGGCGCAGGTAGGGCGGCACGTGGGCGAGGTCGACGCCGTCGAGCATAATCTGCCCGTGTGTCGGCTGCTCAAAGCCTGCCAGCATGCGCAGCAGCGTCGATTTACCGCAGCCCGATGCGCCGAGCAGGGCAAAGATTTCGCCTTTATAGATAGTCAGGCTGACATCATCCACGGCGTGCTGGCCGTCGAAGGATTTGGTCAGGTTACGGATCTCCAGCAGCGGCGTCAGAACTTTGCGGCTCTTCGCCTGCGGGCGGGGAATAGCGTCATTCACTACGGTGCTCTCCGGCATAAGCATCACCCTGCTTCAACAGGTTGTCATACAGATGACGGGACAGCAGGTGCGCCCGCTGTCCCGTTTTGGGGCGGCTGCACCGGCGCGGTGCAGCGCTTTCACCAGTCAGGTGATTGATTTACTTGCCGCTTTTGACTTTCGTCCAGGCGCGGGTGCGTACGCGATCAATTTTCGGCTCCTGCACTTTCAGCGTGAAGAGCTTGGCGAAGACATCCGGCGGCGGGAAGATCGCCGGGTTGTTACGCACCTCTTCGCTGATCAGCGGCACAGAGGCTTTGTTACCGTTCGCGTAGTAGACGTGGTCGCTGATGTGCGCCATCACATCCGGACGCATCAGGTAGTTAAGGAACTGATAGGCTTCGTCGGTGTTTTTGGCATCTTTCGGCATAGCGAAGACGTCAAAGAAGGCCAGCGCCCCTTCCTTCGGAATGATGTAGTTGATGTTAACGCCGTTCTTCGCCTCTTTCGCGCGGTTAGCCGCCTGCCAGACGTCGCCTGCCCAGCCGATAGCCACGCAGATGTCGCCATTAGCGAGGTCGTTAATGTATTGCGAAGAGTGGAAGTAGCGGATATTTGGACGCAGCTTCAGCAGCAGATCCGTCGCCGGGCCGGTGTAATCATCCGCTTTGGTGCTGTTGGGATCTTTGCCGAGGTAATTCAGCACGGTGGCGAAAATCTCTTCCGGCGCATCGAGGAAGGAGACGCCACAGCTCTTCAGCTTCTCAAGGTTTTCCGGCTTCAGCACAATATCCCAGCTATCGATCGGCACATCTTTGCCGAGCACCGCTTTCACTTTATCGACGTTGTAGCCAATACCGGTGGTCGCCCACAGATAGGGGAAAGCGTATTTGTTATCCGGGTCGTGTTTCGCGACCATCTTCAACACTTCCGGATCGAGGTTTTTCCAGTTCGGCAGCTTGCTCTTATCAAGCGGCTGGAAAACGCCCGCCGAGAGCTGGCGCTCAAGGAAACTGGCGGACGGAACGACAAGATCGAACCCGGTACTGCCGGCCATTAATTTGCCTTCCAGCACTTCGTTGGAGTCGAACACGTCGTAAACCACTTTAATGCCGGTCTCTTTCTCAAAATTTGCGACGGTGTCCGGCGCAATATAGTCAGACCAGTTGTACACATGCAGCGTCTTTTGCCCGGCGGCAAGCGTGCTGGCAGAGAGAGCCATTAACGCACCCGCAACAAGACCCGATACCCATTTTTTTCTTGAGGCACTCATATCTCATTCCTTCTGGAAAGCTCGTTAAGCTACGAACTAAATCTACGCTTTCTGGGATATGCAAGATTCATGCATAGTTTGTCACTCTGCTCTGCGCCGAAGCGTAAAATCGCTCCGGCAGACGCCGCACGCTTTTTAAAGCAGCGCAAGAATAACTGTAGCCAGGGTTTGAGGCTATAGGGCAGATAAAAAACCGCCTTTTATCAATTTTTTATGCAATAAGTCTCTATGGGATAAGCCAGAAGGCGAGGAATGATGGTGAATCATTCTTTAAAGAAAGGTTAAAAGCAGAATAAAAAATGTGGCTACGCAGCCGCCGTGGCAGCGGCTGCGCTAATCGATGCGGGAATCAGTGGAGAAAATTGTTCGGCTCGTCGTCACCGGCCAGCAGATCCTCCTCGCCCGGCGTGAAAAGCAGCTGGTGCGCATTGGCTTCCATTATCACCATCGAGACCTGCTCTTCGCTCTGGCGCATAAACCACGCGAACTGCTCAAAGGCGATGCCGGGACCAATACTCAGCGTCTGACACACCACCAGCTTCGGCAGATTATCATCCTGCATATCAAGGAACGCTTTGACAGTGAGAGAACTGGCGTTGATCGCCGAGAGATCCGCCGCCAGCGCCAGCAGCGCGGAGGGTTTTACTTCGGCCATGGCGGTAAAGAGCAGAACATCATTGACCAGGTCGACTTTTGCATCGAACACGCCGTCAAAATTCTGCATGTGCGGCAGGTGCAGCGCCTGGCAGGTGTCGCACTCAAAGAAGTTAATGCTGAGTTGATCAAGCCATTGGCGAAGCGTGTCCAGACCGGGGACGACCAGTGAATCCATAGAAAACGTGCTCTGTTGGGGAAAAAATTGCCCATAGCTTACGCAAAAAGCCGTGGGCGTACCATGCTCGGGCGGGAAAATCCTCTTAACCGCCGGTTTTCAGGCAGAAACCCGGCATCGCCTGGCGCTCGATCCAGTGGATCATTCGCCCGGCAATATCCAGCCCGGTCGCTTTTTCGATCCCCTCCAGACCCGGTGAGGCGTTGACTTCCATCACCAGCGGGCCGCGGTTGGCGCGCAAAATATCGACCCCGGCAACATCCAGCCCGAGCGTATGCGCCGCGGCCAGCGCAATCTCGCGCTCGCGCGCCGTGATCTCCACCACGGTCGCCTGCCCGCCGCGGTGCAAATTGGAGCGGAAATCCCCCGCTTTCGCCCGCCGCTCAATCGCTGCCACCACTTCGTTGCCGATCACCAGGCAGCGGATATCGCACCCTTTCGCTTCCTCAATAAACTCCTGCACCAGAATATGGGCGTTGAGGCCACGAAAAGCGTCAATCACGCTCTCTGCCGCCTGCCGCGTCTCCGCCAGCACCACGCCGATCCCCTGCGTGCCCTCCACCAGCTTCACCACCAGCGGCGCACCGCCGACCATATCAATCAGATCGCTGGTGTCATCGGGCGAGTGGGCAATGCCGGTAATCGGCAAGTCGATCCCCTGGCGCGCCAGCAGTTGCAGGGAGCGCAGCTTGTCGCGGGCGCGGGTAATGGCCACCGATTCGTTGAGCGGATAGCTGCCGAGGATCTCAAACTGGCGCAGCGCGGCGGTGCCATAGAAGGTGATGGCCGAACCGATGCGCGGGATCACCGCGTCAAAATGGGGAAGCTGGCGGCCTTTGTAGTGAATCGAGGAGGCGGCAGGGGTGATGTTCATATAACAGGAGAGCGGATCGAGGATCTCAATCTGGTGCCCGCGCTGCACGGCGGCTTCACGCAGGCGTTTACAGGAGTAAAGCGTTCCATCCCGGGATAATACAGCTATTTTCACCCTGCACCTCGCGCAGAAGACCAGTTAAAAGCCTGCGTATCATACACGCAGCGCGGGGCAGGATGAACGGGTATTAGCGCGTTGCCCAGCCCTGCTTATGCAAATAGTCGAGAATAAACGGACGGCTCTCTTTAATGATGGTGCGACGGATATGATCGCTCCAGTTATCGCGGCGCTTATTGCTGTCGCGCGTCATATAGTAGTGCTCCAGCTCCGCGTCATACTCCGCCAGTTTCTTTTCATCGAGCGGCTGGTAGTGGTTTTCATGCACCAGCATGGCAGCCGGCATACGCGGTTTGATATCCGGGTTATCGGCAGGCCAGCCGAGGCAGAGACCAAACAGCGGCAGCACCTGCTGCGGAATACGCAGCAGTTCGCCGACCGCTTCGATATTGTTACGGATGCCGCCAATATAGACGCCGCCCAGCCCCAGCGACTCCGCGGCGGTAAAGGCGTTTTGCCCCATGATGGCCGTATCGACCACGCCGAGCAGCAGTTGCTCCGCCAGACCCGGTTTCGCTTCCGGGCAGATCTCAAAGTTGCGGTGAAAATCGGCGCAGAAGATCCAGAATTCGGCCGCCTGCGCGATGTGCGGCTGTCCGCCCGCTAACGTCACCAGTTGCTCGCGCATGGCGAGATCGGTGATGCGGATAATGGAGCTGCACTGCAAAAAGCTGGAGGTCGATGCCGCCTGTGCGCTGGCGATAATCGCCTCGCGCTGTGCGTCCGTAACAGGCTCATCGGTAAAGTGGCGAATGGAACGATGGGCGCACAGCAATTCAATAGTAGGTGTCATGTTGAATAATCCCCCAGTTAAACAAGTCGTTCAGTATAGGCCAAGCCGCTGCGCTCGTTGTAAGCGGAAGTTGCGCAGAGCTTATCAGATGCGCCGGCGCGCGCGCGCAATGCGGTGAACGAAATCGCAGCCAAGGCCGCCGAGGCCGCACCAGAACATGGCGCTGAAGAGCCAGGCCACCTCCTGCCAGAAGGTGCGTACCGGGGTGAATAAAATATGAATCAAAATATAACAAACGGGTGCAGCGAGCAGCGCGCCCACCAGCGGCACAATGGCGCGGCGACGACGGGAGACCAGGCCACCCAGAATGCCTGGCAGGGTAAAGAGCAGCAAACCGGTCGCCGGATCGCCAGGCGCGGGCAGTTTGCCCTGCATGTTCATCACCAGAGAGAGACAAATTGCGATAAAAAGAAGACTACAGCAGATAACGCCGAACCAACTACGCCTGTTCTTCAAACACGCCTCCTGACTTTTTCTCTATCGACGTTTACACCGTTTTAAAGAATGTCGGACGGATAAAGCGTTGCGGCAATTATTGCCTGAATGGCACCCGTGCAAACAGACGATTGTCACTAGCCGTTGTTATCTAATGAGATTAAACTAACGGCCAGTTTATGTTTTGTGCGGGGTGTCTGGTGTTGCACGGCTATAATTCATCCGCCAGCGCATAGGCAAAACACTAGCTCAAATCACCATTTCTATCAACAGCTTACAAGTAAACAAGAAGTTAGACTCCGTGAATATAAACGTCGCAGATTTGTTAAATGGGAATTACATACTGTTATTGTTTGTGGTTCTGGCGCTTGGGCTTTGCCTTGGAAAATTACGACTGGGATCTATCCAACTGGGTAATTCCATTGGCGTTTTAGTCGTTTCTCTATTATTAGGCCAGCAACATTTCAGCATTAACACCGATGCCCTGAACCTCGGCTTTATGCTGTTTATTTTCTGCGTTGGCGTTGAAGCCGGACCTAACTTTTTCTCAATTTTTTTTCGCGACGGCAAGAATTATCTGATGCTGGCGCTGGTATTAGTCGGCAGCGCGCTGTTGATTGCGCTCGGTCTCGGCAAACTCTTTGGCTGGGATATTGGCCTGACCGCCGGGATGCTCGCCGGTTCGATGACTTCGACGCCGGTGCTGGTGGGCGCGGGCGACACGCTGCGCCACTCCGGTATGGAGAGCAGCCAGCTTGCCAGCGCGCTGGACAACCTCAGCCTTGGCTATGCCCTAACCTATCTGATTGGCCTGGTGAGCCTGATCTTTGGCGCCCGCTACTTGCCGAAGTTACAGCATCAGGATTTGCAGACCAGCGCCCAGCAGATCGCCCGCGAGCGCGGGCTGGATACCGATGCGCACCGCAAGGTCTACCTGCCGGTGATCCGCGCCTATCGCGTCGGGCCTGAGCTGGTGGCCTGGGCGGATGGTAAAAATCTGCGCGAGCTGGGGATCTACCGCCAGACCGGCTGCTATATCGAGCGTATTCGCCGCAACGGAATTCTCGCCAACCCGGATGGAGACGCGGTGTTGCAGATGGGCGATGAAATCTCACTCGTTGGCTACCCGGACGCCCACGCGCGCCTTGACCCGAGCTTCCGTAACGGGAAAGAGGTGTTCGACCGCGACCTGCTGGATATGCGCATCGTCACCGAAGAGGTGGTGGTGAAAAACCACAATGTGGTCGGCCGCCGCCTGGCGCAGCTGAAGCTGACCGATCACGGTTGCTTCCTCAACCGCGTGATCCGCAGCCAGATTGAGATGCCGATCGACGACAATATCGTGCTCAACAAAGGGGACGTATTGCAGGTGAGCGGCGATGCGCGGCGCGTAAAAACTATCGCTGACCGCATCGGCTTTATCTCCATTCACAGCCAGGTGACCGACCTGCTCGCCTTCTGCGCCTTCTTTATTGTCGGCCTGATGATCGGCATGATCACCTTCCAGTTCAGCTCCTTCAGCTTCGGCGTCGGTAACGCCGCCGGTCTGCTCTTCGCCGGTATCATGCTCGGCTTCCTGCGCGCAAACCACCCGACGTTTGGTTACATTCCGCAGGGCGCGCTGATGATGGTGAAAGAGTTTGGCCTGATGGTGTTTATGGCCGGGGTCGGCTTAAGCGCCGGGAGCGGCATCGGTAATGGTCTCGGCGTTGTGGGCGGACAGATGCTGATCGCCGGATTGCTTGTCAGCCTCGTACCAGTGCTGATCTGCTTCCTGTTCGGCGCCTACGTGCTGAAAATGAACCGCGCCCTGCTCTTCGGCGCAATGATGGGCGCGCGCACCTGCGCACCGGCAATGGAGATCATCAGCGATACCGCGCGCAGCAATATCCCCGCGCTGGGCTACGCCGGCACCTATGCGATCGCCAACGTGCTGCTTACCCTCGCCGGGACATTGATCATCATTATCTGGCCGGGGCTAGGATAACTCCGAAGCTAAGAATTATTTTGCTTATAGGCAGAACTTTTTTGTGGGGTGTCAGTCATAACTAGTGCCACTGCTTTTCTTTGATGTCCCCCGATTGTGGAGCCCATCAACCCCGCCGCTTAGGTTCAAGGTTGATGGGTTTTTTGTTGCCTGAAATTTACCGCCACATTAAATCAAACGCTTACATGACTACTCATATATGCACGGCGACAAAGGGGCGGCTGCGGTTTTGCTATAACGCCGTAAGTCGTTGTGCTATGCGATTTCAATCACGTAAAGCAATTCAACCAAATCAACTGCGCTACCATCATCCCAGAGCCAATAATATGGCAAAGAACGTGTTCCAGACTCCCAAACTTCAAAAACTCATCCTAAACCACATCGCCCACAGCATATAAACCCCAGCGATCAGGAAGAACCCGCGATAGACGTTAACTATCCGGAATTGGTTGCGCAGGTAAAACTTAAGCGGGTTACGGTGCAGGTTGGCTGCATTATGCGTGGTATGAAACTGCGTCATTTTCTCTGCGCCTTTGCCCGCAAGCGCGATAAAAAAGCTCAAGGCCATAATCGCCATCAGCACCATATAGCTTTTTAGCAGGATCGTCATGGCTGCGACCGTCATCGCGCTTGAGTGGGGTTTAACCAGCACAACCCCCTGTTTGCTCAGCGCCATCGCGCCGACATTGAGCACCAGATGCACCACTATGAATATCCCGAAGTATTTCGCATTGGTTTTAAAGGTGTTTTTGAGGGTGACGTTGAATACCCACGCAAAAAGTGCCGCCGTCGACGCTAACCACATTACGGTGTTGATAATCATCCCTGCCCTGCCTGCCTCACGTTGCTCATTTCATAAAAGCGAACATCCTGCCACCAATAGCGCAGAGAGTGAAAAACTTTCTTATCTGCCCTTTTCTTCTGGCATAACAAATCCTGAACCACGCAAAAAATGCTAGTGTTACTTCACCTTACTTTTTTTGATGTGAATCTATGACTGAAAACGCCTCCCGAAAAGCCCTGCGCCATCGCTTATGGGCGCTGTTCACCTTCTTCTTTCTCCCCGGATTATTAATGGCCTCATGGGCGTCACGCACGCCGGCAATCCGCGATGTTCTCTCTGTCTCGACGGCTGAAATGGGCGCGGTGCTGTTTGGTCTGTCGGTCGGGTCGATGAGCGGCATTCTCTCATCGGCATGGCTGGTGAAGCGATTCGGGGCGCGGAAAGTGATCCGCGCCAGCATGTCCTTCTCGGTACTCGGGATGATGATTTTAAGTATTGCCCTGTGGTTTGCCTCGCCGCTGCTCTTTGCCGTCGGTCTGGCCTGCTTTGGCGGCAGCCTGGGCGCGGGCGAAGTGGCGATGAATATTGAAGGCGCGGTGGTTGAGCAGGAGATGAACAAAACCGTGCTGCCAATGATGCACGGCTTTTACAGCCTTGGCACGCTGGTTGGTGCAGGGGTCGGGATGTCGTTAACCGCGCTGGGCATCAGCGCGAACCTGCACATCCTGCTGGCGGGGCTGGTGGCGATTGTACCGATTATTCTGGCGATCTCCGCCGTACCGGAGGGGACCGGGCAAAACAGTGCCGAAGAGCACGCCAACCGTCAAAAAGGGATGCCCTTCTGGCGCGATACGCAGCTGCTGTTGATTGGCGTGGTGGTGCTGGCGATGGCGTTCGCCGAGGGCTCTGCCAATGACTGGTTACCGCTGCTGATGGTGGATGGTCACGGCTTCAGCCCCACTTCCGGCTCGCTGATCTACACCGGTTTTACGCTGGGCATGACCACCGGGCGCTTCTGCGGCGGCTGGTTTATCGACCGCTACAGCCGCGTCGCCGTGGTGCGCGCCAGCGCGATAATGGGCGCGTTGGGCATCGGCCTGATTATTTTTGTCGACAGCGCCTGGGTGGCGGGCTTCTCGGTCATCCTATGGGGATTGGGCGCATCGCTCGGCTTCCCGCTGACCATCTCTGCGGCCAGCGATACCGGGCCGGATGCCGCGACGCGCGTCAGCGTAGTGGCAACCACCGGCTATCTCGCCTTCCTCGTTGGCCCGCCGCTGCTCGGCTTCCTCGGCGAGCACTACGGATTGCGCAGCGCGATGCTGGTGGTGCTTGGTCTGGTGCTGATTGCCGCGCTGGTGGCGCGCGCGGTGGCAAAACCGGAACCGCAAGCCCAGGCGGAACTCGGCTAACAACCGGGCGGCGGCCTGCGGGCTGCCGCCCTATCCTTCCAGCGAATTTCCCATGCGCTTATCGCGCAGAAACACCACCATCAGCCCCAGCCAGATAATACCGTTCAGCAAGTTGAACAGGCTGAACAGCCCGTTGCCGCCGATCAGCCAGGCATGTTTACTCACCTCAATGCCGACGGTGAAGATAAACATCTGCAGCATGCCCATCGCCGCCGACACCGTGCCTTTGCTCATCTCGCTGGCGAACAGCGTCAGGCGCACCAGCCCGGCGTTGGCAAGGCCAATCCCGAAGGCGTAAACGCTCAACCCGGCCGTCATCCACAAATAGGCGTGGGACGAGGCGACCGTAGCAAACGCCGCCAGCAGCAGGCCAGCAACGATTGGCCAGCCGCCAAGAATGATCAGTGCGCGCACGGTACGCTGCGAGGTCAGCCGCGCCAGCACCAGGTTGCCGACAATCAGCGCGCCGAAAATTGGCACCTGCAACAAACCGTACTCATAGCTGCTGAGCTGCTCGCCGCTGATGATGATAATCGGCGACTGGGCAATCCAGGCCAGCAACGGCAGGCTGACAAAGCCGATGGCCAGCGCGCCCGCGACAAAGCGCACGTTCTTCAGCACCTCGACATAGTCGTGCCACAGGGATTTAAATGAGAGTTTCTCGCCAAGGCGGGTGGCGGTCTCCGGCATCGCCCGCTGTAGCCCGAAGAAGGAGAAAGCAGCCAGCAGCGCAAAGAGGACGAACATCCCCTCCCACGGAGCGGCATGCACCCACGCTGCGCCCACCAGCGGGCCAAGCAGGGGGGCAATCAGCGCGACGTTCGCCATCAGGGCGGTGATCTTGATACAGACCGCCTCCTCAAACGACTCCTGAATCGCCGCGTACCCCACGGCGCCGATAAAGCAGAGGCTGATGCCCTGTAAAAAGCGCAGCAGCGTAAACTGCTCAATGTTCTGCGCCAGCAGTGTCGCCAGGCAGGTGACAATAAACCACACCACGCCGGTCAGCATCACCGGACGGCGACCGATGCGATCGGAGAGCGGCCCTAACAGCCACTGTAAAAACATGCCGCCCGCCAGATAGGCGGTCATCGAGGTCGGAACCCACTCAATGCCCGCGTTATATTGCTCAACCACCGTTAACATACCGGGCTGGATCATATCGTTGCCGATATAGGTGGAGAATTCGTAAAGCACCAGACAGAGGGGGAATAACAGCGCCCGTCGTCCCAGACGTTGGCCGGAAAGGGTATGGTTTTGCATGCAATCTCTTCCTTTGAAAAATCGCGCAGAGTGTAATCAAAGCGACCGCGCGACGGTAGTGAATTCTCCGGCAAAAACAGATAAAGCACTTATTCACTCGTTTAAGGTTTGCTTAAGTGACCGGGCGTACTCTGAGACCAGGAATCGTCTAACTCTCGGTAGAGTAAGACAAAACCCCTTTACCGCGTGCCGCACCGCTTTTATGGTGAGCGCTTTGATTAATACGGACTGTCATCAAAGAGTAACCTGTCTATGTTAGAGAGCCTGAATCACACCCTGTTCTACTGGATTAACGCCACGCCTGACTCGCCCGCCTGGCTCCTGACCGCCGCCCACTTTATTGCCAAAGATCTGATCAATATCGTACCGTTGCTGGCGGTTGGTCTCTGGCTATGGGGGCCGCGCAGCCAGGTCAGCGCCCAGCGTCAGCTGGTGATCAAAGTGGCGCTGGCGATCGTGGTCAGCCTCTCGCTCTCATGGATTTTAGGCCATACCTTTCCCCACGACAGGCCTTTTGTCGATCATGTTGGTTATAACTTCCTGCCGCACTCAGCGGATGACTCCTTCCCGAGCGATCACGGTACGGTGATCTTCACCTTTGCCGTCGCGTTTCTTGCCTGGCACCGTTTCTGGTCCGGCGCAGCGCTGATGGTGACGGCGCTGGCCATCGCCTGGTCGCGCGTTTACCTCGGCGTCCACTGGCCGCTGGATATGCTCGGCGGCCTGCTGGTCGGCATCTGCGGCTGCCTGAGCGCGCAGATTTTGTGGCAGGCCTTCGGCGAGAAGATTTATCACACCGCGCAGCAGATCTATCGCCTCTGTTTTGCCTTCCTGATCCGCCGCGGCTGGGTGCGTGACTAAGCGCCAGGGCGCAGGTAAGATAAAGGCCCCGCTTATGCGGGGCTTTCTTTTATTCGGGTGAATTATGGAAACAAGACGTGACGAGCGGATCAACCAGCTGCTGGCAGCGCTCAAGCGCAGCGACAAGCTGCATCTGAAAGAGGCGGCCGGCCTGCTGGGCGTTTCTGAAATGACCATTCGTCGCGATCTCAGTGCCAACAGTGCCCCGGTGGTGCTGCTCGGCGGCTATATTGTGCTTGAGCCGCGCTCCGCCAGCCACTATCTGTTGAGCGATCAGAAAAACCGCCTCGTTGAGGAGAAGCGCCGCGCGGCGAAGCTTGCCGCCGCCCTGCTGCACCCGCACCAGATGGCCTTTTTTGACTGCGGCACCACCACGCCGTGGATCATCGACGCGCTGCCTCAGGATCTGCCCTTCACCGCGGTCTGCTACTCGCTGAACACCTTTCTGGCGCTGCAGGAGAAGCCGCTCTGCCGCGCCATTCTCAGCGGCGGCGAATTTCACGCCAGCAATGCTATTTTCAAGCCGCTCAACTTTAACGAAACCCTGAGCAACCTGCGCCCGGACATCGCCTTCTACTCGGCAGCAGGCGTGCACACGGAACAGGGCGCAACCTGCTTTAACCTTGAAGAGCTGCCGGTGAAACACTGGGCGATGAACAGCGCCCAGCGGCATGTGCTGGTCGTTGATCACAGCAAATTTGGCAAAGTGCGCCCGGCCTGCATGGGCGCGTTAAACCGTTTCGATGTGATTGTCAGCGACCGCCGACCGGATGATGGCCTGGTCAGCGCGGCGAAGAAAGAGCAGATCACCCTTCTCTACTAACCGCGCCCGCCGGGCACGGTTATGAGAACCAGCTACCAAACCACTGGTGGAACTTCAGCAGGACAAAATCCCACATCCGGCCAACGAAGCCCGCTTCATTCACCGCTTCCATCACCACCAGCGGGCGCTGCTCAATGGTTTTATCATTGAGCTGGAAGTTGATGGTGCCCACCACCTGCCCCTTCTTCAGCGGCGCTTCAAGCTCCGGCTGGTTGAGGGTAAAGCTCGCTTTCAGGTTTTTAAACTGCCCTTTAGGAATGGTGATCGATCCCGCCTCGCCTGCGCCAAGCTTCGCTTCGCTGCTGTCGCCAAACCAGACGCGCTGGCTGACGAAAGTGGCGTCAGGTTTCACCGGCGTTACGGTTTCGAAAAAGCGGAAACCCCAGGTGAGCAATTTTTCTGACTCGTTAAAGCGGATGCGGTCGGTTTTCGCCCCCAGCACCACGGAGATCAGGCGCATGTCACCCTGGGTTGCCGAGGCGACGAGGTTATATCCCGCCCCCTCGGTGGTGCCGGTTTTCATGCCGTCCACGTTCATGCTGGTGCTCCACAGCAGCCGGTTGCGGTTGGGCTGGCGGATCTTATTGAAGGTGAACTCTTTCTCTTTATGGATCGCGTACTCGTCCGGCACGTCGTGGATCAGCGCTTTGCCGAGCAGCGCCATATCGCGCGCGGTGCTGAACTGCCCCGGCGCATCAAGGCCATGGACGGTTTTGAAGGTAGTATTGGTCAGGCCAAGCTTTTGCGCATAGCTGTTCATCAGGCTGACAAAGGAGTCCTGGCTGCCTGCGACATAATCGGCGATGGCAATGCTGGCATCATTGCCGGACTGAATAATGACCCCTTTATTCAGGTCCGCTACCGATACCTGATCGCCCGGTTTCAGGAACATCAGCGATGAGCCGCGCAGCGCCGGGTTGCCGGTCGCCCACGCATCTTTGCCGACGGTGACGGTATCGGTCAGGTGGATTTTCCCCGCTTTCAGCGCCTGGCCGACCACATAGCTGGTCATCAGTTTGGTCAGGCTGGCAGGGTCGAGTTTTTCGTCGGCGTTGCCCTCGGCCAGCACTTTGCCGCTGGCGTAATCCATCAGGATCCACGCACGGGCATCGACCGGCGGCGCGGCAGGCGTTTGTTCCACTGCATATAACGAAGGAGAGAAGAGAAATAACAGCGCGGAGCCTGCTGCCAGGCCGCGAAGGGATAGAGAGAACTGCGTCATATAAGCCACCCGAGTATCCTTTCAATAAAACGTCACATCACCGTGCCGTAACAAACGGTGAGTAATAACGCACAAACGAAACGAAAAAAACCGCTACTGGGTAAAGTTTTTAAAGTTTACGCAATAACAGCCGGTTGCGCGCCTGTTGTGCATTATTTTTCTAAGTCGTTGCCAGAACGTTAAGTTTCGCCCACGATAGATTCACTGAAACACACTTTTGCACGGGGGTAAAAATGATCACGCTGTGGGGACGGAATAATTCGACGAATGTCAAAAAAGTGCGCTGGCTGCTGGATGAACTGGAGTTGCCGTATGAGCAAATTCTGGCGGGCCGGGAGTTTGGCGTTAATCACGATCCTGAATATCTGGCGATGAACCCTAACGGGCTGGTGCCGCTGCTGCGCGACGACGAAACCGGTGCCGTGCTGTGGGAATCGAACACCATTGTTCGCTACCTGGCTGCGCAGTATGGTCAGAGCCGCCTGTGGCTGGAGTCGCCTGCCGCGCGGGCGCAGGGCGATAAGTGGATGGACTGGGCGTTGAGCACGCTGGCACCGAAACATAGCCCGCTGCTGATGAACCTGGTGCGAACGGCACCAGAAAAGCGCGATCATGCGGTGATCGCCTCATCAAAAGAGGCGCTCGATAACGCGTTCCAGCTGCTTGATAATGCGCTGGCAACTACGCCGTGGCTCTCGGGCGAAGCGTTTGGCTGTGGTGATATCGCCGTAGCACCGTTTGTCTATAACCTGTTTAATATTCCCGGCCTGAGCTGGGCCACGCACCCGCATCTGCAGCGCTGGTACGCCCAGCTCTGCGAGCGCCCGGCGTTTCGCCATAACGTGATGATCCCGGTAACGTGATGGCTTGATTGCCGGATGGCGGCTCCGCCTTATCCGGCCTACGCGTGCACCATGCTTTCGTAGGCCGGATAAGCGCCAGCGCCATCCGGCAAGACAAACCGCACCTGGCTTACACCGGATAACTGCGCGCCATCCGGCAATTACACGGCTCGATTACGATGCCGGGCTAACCTTCCACAACTCGCCGTTGCTCTCGTCGGTTAAGACATACAAATACCCATCTGGCCCGACGCGCACATCGCGAATACGGTGATTACGATCGCCAAGAATGCGGCCATCTTCGCTCACCTTGTTGCCATCGACGCTCATCACAATGACATCCTTATCCTTTAGCGCGCCGATAAAGAGCTTGTTCTGCCACTGCTTGAAGGTGTCCGCATTATAAAAAGCCATGCCGCTGACCGCCGGCGACTCCTTCCAGTAGAAGATCGGCTGCTCAGTTCCCTCGACGATGCCACCTTTCGCCTCCGGGATCTTCAACCCGCTGTAGTTGATGCCCCAGGTGGCAATCGGCCAGCCGTAGTTTTTACCCTTTTCAGGCACGTTGATCTCATCCCCCCCGCGCGGGCCGTGCTCATTGAGCCACAGCGCCTGGCTCCACGGGTTGATCGCCATCCCCTGCGGGTTGCGGATGCCGTAAGACCAGATCTCCGGTCGCGCGCCCTGCTTGCCTGCAAAGGGATTATCCTCCGGCACCTTGCCCTGGTCCGTCAGCCGCACCAGCTTGCCCTGCAACTTATCCAGCTCCTGCGCCGTCGGCCGCTGATTGTTCTCACCCAGCGCTACCCACAGATAACCTTTGCCATCAAACACCATGCGGCCGCCAAAGTGGTTACCGGTCGAAAGTTTTGGCTGCTGGCGGAAAACGGTCTGGAACTGCTCAAGCTGTTTACCATCGTCGCTCAGGCGACCAAAGCCGACGGCGGTACCCGCTTTGCCATCCTTCCCCGCTTCGGCATAGCTCAGCCACACGCGCCTTGATGAGGCAAAATCGGGTGCCAGCGCTACATCAAGCAATCCTCCCTGACCCTGCGCCCACACTTTTGGCACGCCGCTTATCGGATCGGAAAGTCCTTTACCCGCCTGCCAGTGGCGCAGTTCGCCGCCGCGCAGGGTGATCAGCATTCCGCCATCATCGGGTAAAAAGGCCAGCGCCCAAGGGTGATCGAGTTTTGTTTGCAGGACATCGACGTTGACCGCAGCCGGGGCGGCGAGCACAGAGGTTGAGAGAAAAAGTAATGACAGGGGAAGATGGCGCATACGGCACTCCTTTATTAAGCGGTAAGCCTGGATAAAGGTTAGCCATCGATTTCGCGGCTGGGTTTGCTTTTACAAAAGCTTAAGCATAAAGGGGAGCGAGCTCCCCTTATGGTCAGGGTGTGGAAGCGCTTCAGGCTTCAGCAAGCGGAGAGTGCTCATTCAGATATTGAATGCTGTAATCAAGGATATTGAGCGAACGCTCCAGCTTATCGACATTCACCGAGATAAAGTTGGCGCAGTCTCTTTGCCCGCTCATCAGAGAAACGGCGGCGGAAGAGAGCGCCTCTTCGGCACTGTACATGGCGCTGCGCGTATCGCGATCCTGTATCTCTTGCAGTCTTTCGCTTTTATCGCGGATCTCCAGCGCCAGGGCAAAAAACATCTCACGCAGACGATCGTTTTCGTTGACCGACATATACCCTTTCGCTTTGCGCATCTGGATATAGGCCGCAAGGTCTGTTCTGGCAGTCATCAACTTCATTACTAAACGACGAGCGAGTTCATCAGCGGTCATACTTTTACCTCCCTTGTCAGCCATTGGGCAGATCAATAGTATGGCCGCTTTTTGACCAAAGGCATGGGTTTGGTCAATAATATTCTCCTTTTGACGATCTTTTACACAGGCCGCGCCAGCTCTGGGCTGGGCTGCCGTTTCGCTTGTTAAAAAAGCGCTTCGCGACGTCAGGAGATAAGGAGAATGAAAGCAGTCTCTTACCCGGTAAAAAACACCGTAAATGTCATTCGTGACTATCAATCGGCCTATCCCGATCCGCTGACTATCCGCGAGGGGGAAAGAGCACAAATTAGCCACTGCGATCTGCAATGGCGCGGCTGGATTTGGGTAACGTTAGATTCGGGAAAAGCGGGCTGGGCACCGCAGCAGCTCTTTACGCCAGTCAGCGCCCATGAAGGGATCTGCCAGCAGGCCTACTGCGCATGCGAACTGACCGTGCAAAGCGGCGAGCAGCTTACGGTGCATCAGAGCCTTAACGGCTGGTATCTGGCAGAAAAAGCGGACGGCGACCTCGGCTGGGTGCCGCAGGAGCACGTCGCGCTTGTGTAAGGCCGGTGGTTTACCAGCGCGTAGCCTGCATATCGATAACAAAGCGGTATTTCACATCGCCTTTCAGCATGCGGGCGAAAGCGCTTTCGATCGCTTCACCGCCAATCATCTCCACATCTGCCGTGATGCCGTGCTGGCCGCAGAAATCGAGCATCTCCTGCGTCTCGCGGATGCTGCCGATTGACGAGCCGCTGATGCTCAGGCGGCGAAAGATCATCGGCGTGATATTAGGTGAGGCATGGGGCTGATCCGGAATACCCACCAGCACCAGGCGACCGTTGGTTTTCAGCGTCGCCAGGTAGGGGTCGAGATCGTGCGGTGCCGCGACGCAGTCGATAATAAAGTCCAGCGAGGTTTGGCAGGCGGCCATTTGCGCCGCATCGCGCGAAACAACTACGCGTTTTGCACCGAGACGGCGGGCATCTTCGCCCTTCTCCGGCGAGGTGGTAAAGAGCGTTACCTCGGCGCCCATCGCGCTCGCCAGCTTAACCGCCATATGCCCTAACCCGCCAAGGCCGACAACGCCCACCGCATCACCCGCTTTTACATTGAAGTGGCGCAGCGGCGACCAGACGGTAACGCCTGCGCAGAGCAGCGGCGCAACGCCCGCCAGCGGCAGGTTTTGCGGCACCGAGACAACAAAATCCTGATCGACAATCACGCTCTCGGCGTAACCGCCCCAGGTGCTGCCGCCGGTGTATTTATCGATCCCGTTATAGGTGGCGGTAAAGCCTGCTTCGCAATACTGCTCTTCATGCTGTTTGCAGAAGTGGCATTCGCGGCAGGAGTCGACCATCACCCCGACGCCTACAATATCGCCGACCTGAAAGGCCGACACGCCCGCGCCGGTCGCGCTGACGCGGCCGACAATTTCATGTCCCGGCACCAGCGGATAGCGGCTTACCGCCCACTCATTGCGCGCCATATGCAGATCGGAGTGGCAGACGCCGCAGTAGAGAATGTCGATTTTGACATCCTGGTTTTGCAGCGGGCGAAGGGTAATGTCGCCGGACGTCAGCGGTTTGGCGGCGTCGACCGCGACCAGTGCATTGATTTTCATAAGGCCTCCAGGTTGGGCTGGCGTTAATAACGTGAAGGCGGCAGACTATAGTCCGCAAGGTTCACAATTGATAGTAGTTACCATTTGGTGACCACTGATGAGGGCTTCTTATGCCAGCCTGGGTTGACGGCAAACTCTTTTTCTACGCGGACTCGCCGCCGCGCCGCCTGATGGATCTCTTCTCCGTCAAGTGGAGCACCATGGTGCTCCACGCGCTCTACCACTGGCCTGACGAGCGCGCCCGCACCGGCGAGTTGCAGCGCAGTTTAGAGGGGATCTCCAAAAAAATGCTCTTCCAGACGCTAAAAGAGCTGGAGCAGCGCGGCCTGATCGCCCGCCACGTTTATGACGTTGTCCCGCCGAAAGTCGATTACCGCCTCACGCCGCTTGGCAAAACCTTCGCCGCGCCGATTGAGCAGATGTACCAGTGGGGGCTGGAGAACCAGGCCGCGCTGGATGAGATGGAAACCCATTATCGGGAAGCACAGGGCTAGAACGCACAGGAGCGTGAAATGGAGATAGTTTTAATGCGTCATGGCGAGCCTGAATTCAGCGCTCAGCAGGGTTCAGCACGGGTCAAAGCCACGGACATGCCCGGCTGGATTGCAGGCTATGATGCCTCGGGCGTCACTGGCGAACCCGATTGCCACGCCCTTCTGGCGGATAAACGCCACGCTTTTGTTATCAGCAGCCCGCTGCCGCGCGCCCGTGCGTCGCTACAGGCGATGAACCTCACCCCCGATCTGATTGCCGACGAACTGCACGAAGCGCCCTTGCCGGTATTTAACCTCCCCTTTATTCGCCTCTCGCCGCAGGCGTGGCTGGTGCTGTTTCGCCTCTGCTGGCTCAGCGGCGCGCTGGCCGGGCCGGAATCGAAAAAGCAGACGATGCAGCGGGCAGAAACAATGTCACGCATGCTGATCGCCTATGCGCAGCAGCATAAGCGCGTGCTCAGCATGGGGCACGGGGTGTTCAACCGGCTGATTGCGCGTGAACTGGAAAAGGCGGGCTGGGTAAAACGCGAGCACACCGGAAACGGCTACTGGTCATCGGTAACGTTCACTGCCGCCGGATGTGATAACCCGGCGGCATAATCAGAGCGGCTGTTTCTCCGCCTGCGAGAGCTGAAGTAACGCCGCCTGTAGCGAGGTGGCGAACATCGCCCCGTGCGTCAGGCCGGGGAATAAGCGGTAGGTCGCCGGAACGCCATGCTGATCAAGCTGCGCAAGGGTGCTGCGAACGCGCGGCAGCACGCCAGACTCGCTGTTCTCATCCTGCGCGCGGCGATCCCCGTCCCCCTCCATAAGATAAAGGTGCTTGCCCGCCGCCTGCTGCGGCGAGACTGCTTCCATCGCTTTCAGCAACTGAAAATCATTGCGCGCCAGCGAAGGCACGGCCGAGAAAGTAATGGTGAAAAAGGGGGAAGTGAGCCAGCTCTCCAGCACGAACAGCCCACCGTAGGAGTGCCCCCACAGCCCGCGCTGCGCCGGGTTAATGGCAATCCCCTTTTCAACCGCTGGCGCGATGCGCTCCTCCAGCAACTGGCGAAAGGCGTTACTGCCGCCGCCCGCTCTGCCGCGCAGCTGCTGCATGTCGGTGCCCGGCGGCGTGTAATCATACGCCCGGCTATCGAGATCGAATGGCAGCTCGGTTTGATACCCGACCGCCACTAGCACCGGCGGGTTAGCAGCGAAGAGTTGTTGTAAAAACGCCTCCGAAAGCTTATCCATCGCCGCGTTGCCATCCAGCATATAGAGCACCGGGAAGCCGCCGGGCGGTGCGCTTTTATTGGGTACGCCTGTCCACACGTTGTAGTGGCGTTTGCCATCCCGGGAAGCGAACTGCTTTTGCGTGAAGTGATAGTAAGCAGAGCCGCGATCGGCGATGTTCGGCCCGAGCGGCGCCATATCCGGCCTCGCATAACTTGTTTGCCATGCGAGCAGCAGAAACAGCGCCGCCAGGCGCACGGCGTGAAAACGATAAAGCATAAACCCCTTCTCCCTGTACATCAGCCGCGCGGGCTGAAGATAACATCAGGAGGAAGACGTTAATGGGAATCATTATTGATTGCAACAGAGAAGCGGCAGCAGGTGTCGCTGCCTTTGCGCTTTTACGACTCCGGGTGGCTACCTGCCAGCTCCTGTGCGAGCCGCCACTGCGCCTCAATCGGCGTCACCGTGCGTTTGCGTTCATTAACTGAAAGCTCTGGCTCGGTCCAGAGGAAAGGAAAGAAGGCGTAAACCTGCTCGCCGCCGAGCGTTCGCACCTCTTCCCGCCAGTTGGGCCAGCGCACCGTCTGGTAGAAGAGCGCCAGATCGCCACACAGCGCCCACTCAACAAACGCGGAGTAGCCCACTTCCAGCCCTTCCCAGGCCAGCGCATCGGGCGCGAAGTAGTAGACATTGCCGATATCCTCGCCAAGCCCGCCGCCGTTGAGGGCAAAAAAGCCGCCCGATGCATCATCGGCAATCAGCAAGGCACCGAATGATCCCGCCTCGGTCGCCGTTTGCGTCCAGCTCATCGGGTCGCGCGCCAGCCGCGCGCTGCCAGAACCGAGAATACGCAGCCAGCCATCATCAATCAGCAGCCCGCCGGTTTCATACACCAGTGCCCCCAGCGGCGAGCGGGTGGTAACCTGCAGTTGCAGCAGCGCCTGTTCGGCGTTGCCCTCCTCTTTCGCCAACACTTCGTAAGGGTTGCTGGCCGCGTTAAGCCACTCCTGCACCACCGCCCAGCCGGGATCGTGCACATCGATAAGTTCAGTTAAGGTCTTCATCCGCTCTCCTGCAGGCGAGATAAAAGTCTTTGCCATCATACCGGAAAGCGGCAAGCCATTAAGGCTGCGAAGGCCCATTTCGCCCTACCAGAATCTGCCCTGCCGGGGCGCATGTTGAACAGAAGCTCTACTGACGCCGCCCGTTTAGTGCAGCAATGAAAGGGCGGAGAAGATGAGCAATAATGCGCCGCCTACCACATTCACCCCTTTTTTGAGCCGTGCCGGATTAGCTTTTTTCGCCGAGAAGACCAGCACGTTGCTCAGGGCAATCAGCCACGCGCCCATCACCAGCACATGCACCGTCGCCAGCAGCAGATAGTGGCTGACATCGCCGCGGCTACCGGCAAATTGTGACACCACGGTGAGATAAAAAACGATCGCTTTCGGGTTGAGCACATTCGCCAGCCACGCCTCTTTCAGCGTCACCGTCGGCCCCTCCGCGCGGAGCGTGACTTCACTCGTCGTTAACCCGCTGCGGATCAGCTGTACGCCAAGCCACATCAGATATGCCGCCCCCGCATATTTCAGCACAGTAAACAGCGCCGGAGAGGAGACGAGCATTGCCGTCACCCCAAGGCCAATCAGTAGCGCGTGGGTGTAGATACCGAGCGCGGTGCCCGCCAGCGTGCGCAGCAACCCGCCCCGCCCGCCAGCGTGCGCAGCAACCCGCCCCGCCCGCCGGCCAGCGCGCTGTTCATCGCGAGAGTAAAACTCGCGCCCGGAGAGAGCGCGACGGGTAAAAGCACGGGGATAAACCCCACAATGTTGATTTCCATGACATCCCGTTTCGTTAAGCCGGAGATGACTCCCGCGTTTCACCATCAGGGATCTCATCAAGGGCACGGTAAATCGTCAGACCCCGGTCACGCCCGATGCGCACATCGTTATCGGCGCCCGCCGAGTCGCCGGGCAGGCGCAAAATGGCGTCGCAGTGTTGAATCAGGCGATGAGCAACGGGGTACAGAAAGGTCTGGCTAATCTCATCACCAATCTTCTTCGACCCGGCCGCTTCCGCCAGCGGCATCGCCAGCCATTCGCCAATCACCGGCGTATGGCCTTTTTCGAACACCTTTGCGGCAACCCGCGTCATGGCATCCAGATTCTGTTTGATTAACGCATCATCACCGTTGGTGCCGCTGCGTACGGGTCCGGCAATTAAAATAAGCATGGCGTGCATGGTTTCCCCTGTAAACTGCGTAAAATTAGGATCGTCAGGCTGACAACCGGCACGCTAACATGCATAATCGTGCAAGATCAAGATCAATCGTGTAAGGGGAAATCGTGTTATCCAGTCAACGTAAGCAGAAGATACTTGAGATGCTGGCGCGTGATAAGCAGGTCTTGTCCCGTGAGTTAAGCCAGCACTTTGCTATCTCTGAAGACTCTATTCGCCGGGATTTACGGGAGTTAGCGGCAGATGGCCTGCTACAACGCGTACACGGTGGCGCGCTGGCGGTATCGGCGGCGATTGCGCCATTTGAAGTACGCAAAAGCGTGAACATTCATGCAAAACGCGTAATTGCACAGAAAGCAGTCAATCTTATTCAGCCGGGCAATATCGTCATCATCGACGGCGGCACCACCTCGGAAGAGATGGTTACCCTGCTGCCACCGGATTTGGCCTTTACCGTGGTCACCCACAGCCCGACCATTGCCGCCGGATTGATTAACCTGCCGAATGTGGACGTAATCGTCATCGGTGGGCAGTTATATAAACACTCAATGGTCACCGTGGGCGCATCGATGATTGAGTCCATTCGCCGCATCAATGCTGACCTCTTTTTTATGGGCGTCACCGGCGTGCATGAGCAGGCAGGCTTTACCACCGGCAACTATGAAGAGGCCTGCGTGAAGCGCGCACTGTCGGAGCGCGCGGCGGAAACCGTGGTGCTGGCGTCGCCGGAGAAGATCAACTCCGCCTCGGCTTTTGGCATCGGCGACCTGACGCTCGCCAGCACGCTGCTGGTCGATGAGCCGCTCGACGAGAAGATGAGTGCCCTGTTCCGGCAGTTGCAGATCACCGTCCTGTAACTGGAGGCACTTCCGATGGTCGATGCCGACGGCTTTATCGCCTGTTTACCCGACACCCCGCTGCAACCGGCTTTTTGTCCGGTAGTTGATGAGGTAATCGACCTGCTGCGTGCAACACTCGGCGCGCAGATGCACAGCATTTACCTCTACGGCAGCGTAGCAAAGGGTGCGGCGGTGGCGGGGGTCTCGGATCTCGATGTCTGCCTGATTACCCGGCGCGCGCTGAACGCGACGGGGCGCGATAGCCTTCGGGCGATTGCCAAACGCGCGCAGGCAGAGCACCCCATTATCAGCAAAGTCGATTTTGATTGCGGCACGCTGGCAGAGGCGCTGGCCCCGGAAAACCAGTTCAGTTGGGGTTACTGGCTCAGGCATCACTGCCGCTGCGTGGCGGGTGAGGATCTCGCGAGCCGTTTTTCGCGCTTTACCCCCTCGCGCGAGATCGCCGTGGCGGTAAACGGTGATTTTATTCCCGTCCTGCAAAGCTACCTTCAGCAGTTGGCAGAGCCGAGCGATGGGCGACAGCTCAAGCGCGCAGCGGCGCGTAAACTGCTGCGCGCCACCAATCTGTTACGTAGCGATGAGGATAACGACTGGCCCGAGACGCTGGAGGAGTATGCCAGCCGGGTTGTACGACGCTTTCCACAACAGCAGCAGGCCATCGGCTGGCTGCTGCAACAGTGCCATACGCCAGAAGATGACACGGCGCACTTCACCGCCCGGATTAAGGCGCTGATACGCTGGCTGGATGAGGCGCGCCGCTAGCGGCTCGCTTCATACTCTATCGCGTCGCGGACGGTCAGCAGGGCTGCGCGCAAGCTGTCGAGAGCGACCGAGCCGAGGGCAACGCGCAGCGCCTGCGGCGTTGATTGCGCGGTGCTGAAGGGTTCTGCTGTGGAGAGGGAGATATTGTTATCCATCAGCTGCTTGACCACCCGATCGGCGCGCGACTCCTCAGAGAGCGGCAGCCAGGCAAAGTAAGAGTCGGGATGAGTCACGCACGGCAGGCCGCCCAGCGTTTCGTGCAGAATGCGCTGGCGCAGCCCGCCACGCTTGTTGATATCAGTGCGCAAGCCTGGGGCGCGCTGGGCTACGTCTCGCTCTTCAGCATGCTGATCGGCTTTATCTTCTGGTACAACGGCCTTGCCCGCGGCGGGATTGCCGCTGTCGGCCAGCTACAGCTGTTGCAGCCCTTTTTCGGTCTTGCCCTCTCCGCCCTGCTGCTCAACGAGCGTGTCAGCCCGGTGATGTTACTGGTGACGCTGGGGGTTATCCTCTGCGTAACTGGCTCGAGAAAGTGCGCCCGCTAATTCAGGCAGGTTATGCCGCGCGTCGATGATGGGTATAACGGGAGGGAAAAGCGGTGTACACCAGGAGAAGTAAATGATTTCAAAAGAGAATGCCGAGCACTATAACTGGGGCGAGGGGTGCGACGGCTGGTACCTGGTGAAGCGGCCAGAGATGATGATCATCCATGAGAAAATGCCCGCCGGCACGCAGGAGCAGCGCCACTACCACTCCGTCTCGCGGCAATTCTTCTTTGTGCTGAGCGGCGTGCTGACGATGGAGCTGGAGGGCGAAAAACAGGAAATTACTGCCCAACAAGGGATTGAGATCCCGCCATTAGCAAAACATCAGGCGCGCAATGATTCTGATGCAGCGGTTGAGTTTATCGTCTTCTCTCACCCGACCCCGCGCGGTGACCGTACCGATATCACGGAGCAGTAAAATGAACCAGAGCGCGGAAGCGATACGTATTCTTACCGCAAATATCCACGTGCCGTATGGCATTTTCAGCATCATCGACGGCAGCGGTTACTTTCCCCCGCTGGCCTTTCTGAATACGTTCTTGTTACGCGGCAGCGATCCCTGCGACCAGGATTGCCGGATGGGCACCTGGCGCCCCTTTGCGCTGACTTCTGAGGAGTATGCCATCGTTAAAAAGTGGTGGCTGGGGACCAATGAAAACGCGGTGGTCGCAGACCTCGATTGTGCGTGCTGGGATGAGTGGGTGCAGGAGATCCTTGATCCTGACTAAAGCCGCACTGCACACCCGCAGGCAGCAATCTATAAGGAAGCAAAATAACTTAGCGCACGCGAAGCCGCTGCGCTGATAATCCGCTATAAATCCCGCCCGGAACTCTGTACAATCCCTCGCCTAAGATCCTATAACTGATTACTTTTTGAACTATGAGCAATGTGAACCTGCAGCCGAAAATCGGCTTTGTCTCTCTTGGCTGCCCAAAAAATCTCGTCGACTCCGAACGCATCCTTACGGAGCTGCGTACCGAAGGTTACGATGTTGTCCCGAGTTACGATGATGCCGATATGGTGATCGTCAATACCTGCGGTTTTATCGACAGCGCCGTGCAGGAGTCGCTGGAAGCGATCGGCGAAGCGCTGAATGAAAACGGTAAAGTGATTGTCACCGGCTGTCTGGGCGCGAAAGAGGATCAGATCCGCGAAGTGCACCCGAAAGTGCTGGAGATCACCGGCCCGCACAGCTATGAGCAGGTTCTCGCCCATGTTCATCACTATGTGCCGAAACCGCAGCACAACCCCTTCTTAAGCCTGGTGCCGGAACAGGGCGTGAAGCTGACGCCGCGCCACTATGCTTACCTGAAAATTTCCGAAGGCTGTAACCACCGCTGCACTTTCTGCATCATTCCGTCGATGCGTGGCGATCTGGTGAGCCGCCCGATTGGCGACGTGCTCTCCGAAGCGAAACGCCTGGTCGATGCTGGCGTTAAAGAGCTGCTGGTGATTTCGCAGGACACTTCCGCTTATGGCGTTGATGTGAAGCACCGTATGGGCTTCCACAACGGTGAGCCGGTGAAAACCAGCATGGTGGGCCTCTGCGAGCAGCTGGCGAAACTCGGCGTCTGGACGCGTCTGCACTACGTTTATCCCTACCCGCACGTGGATGATGTGATCCCGCTGATGGCGGAAGGCAAAATTCTGCCCTACCTCGATATCCCGTTGCAGCACGCCAGCCCGCGCATTCTGAAGCTGATGAAGCGCCCTGGCGCGGTCGATCGCCAGCTGGCACGCATCAAGCGCTGGCGCGAGATCTGCCCGGAGCTGACGCTGCGCTCCACCTTTATCGTCGGCTTCCCTGGCGAGACCGAAGAGGATTTCCAGATGCTGCTCGACTTCCTGACCGAAGCGCGCCTCGATCGCGTCGGCTGCTTTAAATACAGCCCGGTTGAGGGTGCCACCGCCAATGAGCTGGCGGATCAGGTGCCGGAAGAGGTGAAAGAGGAGCGCTGGAACCGCTTTATGCAGCTGCAACAGCGCATCTCCGCTGAGCGTCTGCAGGAGAAGATAGGTCGCGAAATCCTGGTGATGATCGACGAAGTGGATGAGGAAGGCGCGATTGGCCGCAGCATGGCCGATGCCCCGGAAATCGACGGCGCGGTCTACCTGAACGGTGAAACCAACGTTAAACCGGGCGATATAGTCCGCGTGAAAGTCGAGAACGCCGACGAGTATGACCTGTGGGGCACACGCGTTTAAGCGATAAAAAAACCCGGCACCCGCCGGGTTTTTTGTGCTTATTGCCAGCGAATTTCTCAACGAACACGTACGCCGGATCAGCGTTTACGCGCCATCCGGCAGCAGCATCACTTTCGGGTCGTGCCTGGGGACGTTGATTAATAATGATGGGTCGCTCCACGGACACAAGCTTTAGATGTTACAGCTTTTTCACCAGTGTTTTTAATTGCGTAATTAGCTGCGCGTTGTCATCCCCTGTGTGACCGGCTACGGGCCAGGTTGACTGACGAATAACCAGTCGTGTAGGCAGCAGTTCACGGATCCTTATTTGCGGGTCGGCCATGAGCTGGATAAGCAACTCTACGGCCCGCTTACCAAGTTTGTTGAAATCCTGTGCCACGGTCGTCAACGGCGGCTGGAAGTAAAGGCTATCTGCTGTATCGTCATAACCCGTGACGGAGACGGCCTGGCTCCCGTTGCGATTGAGCTGCGCCAGGGCGCTCAGCACGCCGAGTGCCATCTGATCGTTCGCCACAACGATGGCACCTATCTTCGGGTACTGATGTAACAGTTTGAAAGCATTGTGCCAGCCGCTGGCCGCACTCCAGTCGCCAAAAACCGTCACCGCATTACTGACCCCAAGTCGATGCAACGTCTCACGCCAGCTGCTCAAACGCATGCGTGCTGAAACAGAACTTTCAGGTCCGGCAAGCAGACCGAAATCCCGGTGCCCCAGTTCCCAGAGATGATGAATGCAAGCGCTACAACCATCAAGATGGTCAAAGCGCACACAGCAGACATCGGTCTCCGGCGAAATATCCAAAAACAGACAGCAAATATCCGGGTTCTCACTCACCAGCTTTTCGGCAACGCTGCCTTCCAGCGGCAGATTAATAATTGCACCACGAATATTCTGTGCGCGAAACTCATTCAGCCGGGCCTGAAGTGAGGTGTAATCCACGATCGCGGGCATCGCAATAGCGACCTCAAGCTGGTGTGCAATGGCGTGACTTTTTATTGCCGCGGCGATTTGTGAGGGCGCATGCAGGGTCAACGACGCGGTAATTAAACCAATCGACGGCGCAGACTTCCCCGCCAGCAGTTGCGCCGAACGGTTAGGAACATAGAGCAACGCCTGCATCGCGCTAATAACCTTGTCGCGGGTGCGTTCAGAAACAACCCCGGGTTTATTCAGTACACGTGAAACCGTCTGCTGCGACACCCCGGCCTTGCGAGCCACATCTTCTAACGTTGCCATACGGCGCTGCATAGATCACTCCTTTACACGTCCGTAACAATGTCGTCCGCTAACATTTTATGTCTTAAAGACGACAAAAAAACATCATTTCCATGTTATTTCGTGATCGCCTATGAGTTTCACTTTCGCCAGTGTTGTGGCTTTAAGCAAAATATCTGATAACTCACCCATCTTGTCTAGCGAACGACATTCCCATTTATCAGGCAAATATACCTATGCAATATCACGCTCCCCGGACATCCCCGGGCCACCTGTTTCATGACGTGCTGGCGCGATGGACCAGGCAAAACCCGCCAGGCTGCTACCCACTAACGTTCAGCGTGGAAGAAAACTGGCGGGCTGGTGGCCAGACGCAGATTGTCTTCGATGGCGATAACGCCCTGACCGGGGTGAAAGCGCGAAACCAGCAAAAAGCGGCTTTAATAACGACGCGTACCACAGGATGGAATATAGACAATGAAACTCTCTGAACTCGCGCCAAGAGAACGGCATAACTTCATCTACTTTATGCTCTTCTTTTTCTTCTACTACTTCATTATGTCGGCCTATTTCCCTTTTTTCCCGGTCTGGCTGGCGGAAGTTAATCATTTAAGCAAAACAGAAACGGGGATCGTTTTCTCCTCAATCTCGCTGTTCGCGATTATATTCCAGCCTGTATTTGGCCTGATATCTGACAAACTGGGGTTACGCAAACACCTGCTCTGGACCATTACGATCCTGCTGATCTTGTTTGCGCCCTTCTTTATTTTTGTGCTGTCGCCGTTATTGCAGTTGAATATTTTCGCCGGTGCGTTGGCGGGGGGTATTTATCTGGGGGTGGTCTTCTCCAGCGGTTCCGGGGCGGTAGAGGCCTATATTGAACGCGTCAGCCGCGCGAACCGTTTTGAATACGGAAAAGTGCGCGTTTCTGGCTGCATTGGCTGGGCTCTGTGCGCGTCCATCACCGGAATTTTGTTTGGCATCGATCCCAATATCACCTTCTGGATTGCCTCAGGTTTTGCGCTGGTGCTGGGAGTACTGCTGTGGATGTCACGTCCGGAAGGGAGCAACAGTGAGCTGGTAATCGACGCGCTGGGAGCCAACCGTAAGGCCTTCTCGATGCGCACCGCCGCAGAACTATTACGCATGCCACGCTTCTGGGGATTTATTGTCTACGTCGTTGGCGTCGCCAGCGTGTATGACGTATTTGATCAACAGTTTGCCAACTTCTTTAAAGGCTTTTTCTCCAGTCCGCAACAGGGAACCGAAGTATTCGGCTTCGTCACCACCGGAGGCGAATTACTTAACGCGACGATTATGTTCTTTGCCCCTGCCATCGTGAACCGGATTGGCGCGAAAAACGCTCTGATCACTGCCGGAATTATTATGTCAGCGCGTATTCTGGGTTCTTCTTTTGCCTCATCGGCGATCGAGGTGGTGATCTTAAAAATGCTGCATATGTTTGAACTGCCGTTCTTGCTGGTGGGCACCTTCAAATACATATCATCCGCCTTTAACCCGAAACTATCGGCAACGCTGTTCCTGATTGGTTTTAACTTATCGAAACAGCTTTCAGGTGTTGTACTCTCCGCATGGGTCGGAAGGATGTATGACACCGTCGGCTTCCACCAGGCTTATCTCATTCTGGGCAGCATTACGCTGAGCTTTACCATCGTCTCCCTCTTTACCCTGAAAGGGAGTAAAACGCTGATCCAGACTACCGAATATAACAGCGCAGCCTGATAATAAGAGCCCGCTCTACAAAGCGGGCTTAATAAGTTATAGCCTTTAATGTAATGGCCGAATGACAGATTAGTACCAGGAGCGGACGTTACGCGCGACCTCTAATTGTTACCAGGTAAGTTACTCCCCTTATTCAGATTATTTCTCCACTTACCTAGAGTGAGATCAAAAAGCATTGCCGAACATATTTTTAATGATGGGATTTTTAATATTAAAAAAGATTCAATCTAATACTTAAAAAATTAATAGTGTTTAATGTGTGACTTAATGAGTCCGGATTCGATCACTAACTAAAATATAGTTAGAATGAATCCGGATTCATTTTTTTCAACATAGAGATAAAACCACTAAATATAAGGGGTATTACAGGTGAATTTTCATTCACCCTCTGATAATTGCAATGAACTTAAGATCATAATTTACAACCACAAATTTTGCTTTGCAACTTGATGGGATAAATTCTCATCAAGTTGATTATGCGTGTGCCAGCAGGCTGCGGTTATTATTTTTTTAACATTTTAACTCATTACGATTTTATTTTACGTACTGAGCATATTCTCATTTACTTTATTTACCTGCCACTAGCGCATATTGTTAGCCTAATAATTCACATCACCAGGAGAGATAAATATTGCGGACCCAGATATGCCGCGGCATCCACATGGGATCATTAATGAAATCGCCTCTATCAGGAGGTGAATCTTAAGTACACGCGTTTTATTTCAACTCATTTTTTGAGTGTCGCGGAAATAATAAACCAGCCTGAGTACAGCTTTGTCACCTTTGGTATGGCGGTAGGATTGCTGGATAAGCGCAGGACCAGCAGCATTCGGCCGCGACCCGCGTAGCCAATGGTGCTGCATTACAATCACTACGAACAGGATCGGTATCGCGACTATCTTGAACGGTATGAAACCGCTTATCAGGCATTCCGTCGCCGCCAGAAGATGAGCGACAAAACCTGGGCTGGCTCCGTAGTTGAGTCCGCAACCAGCATGGATTATTCAGGCGGCAGAGACAAATTACGCGAAACGGTAGTACAACGCGGTTTCAGATTGAAATAACGGAAGGTATCAACCTTCCGCCCGTTTTCAGGGCTCATTTGCTGAGCCCTCAGGGCTGATTTGAGCCCCCGCTTTTCTCACCCCTTAATTTTCGGGTCCAGCGCGTCGCGTAGCCCATCTCCCAGCAGGTTAAACGCCAGCACCGTGACGAAAATCGCCAGCGACGGGAAGAGCGCCACATGCGGGGCGATCACCATATCCGCGCGGGCTTCGTTGAGCATCGCGCCCCACTCCGGCGTCGGTGGCTGCGCGCCGAGGCCGAGAAACGAGAGGCTGGCCGCCGAAATAATCGAGGTGCCAATGCGCATGGTGAAATAGACCACGATGGAGGAGACCGTGCCCGGCAGAATATGGTGGAAGAGGATCACCGCGTCGCTGGCACCAATGCTGCGTGCCGACTCGATAAAGGTTTGCTGTTTCAGCACCAGCGTATTGCCGCGCACCAGCCGGGCAAACGCCGGCACCGAGAAGACCGCGACGGCGATAATCACATTCGCCATGCCGCTGCCCATAACCGCAACGACGGCAATCGCCAGCAGAATGCCGGGAAAGGCGAACAGCACATCGCAGATGCGCATAATGATGCGATCCCACCACCCTTCGTAGTAGCCCGCCAGCAGCCCCAGCACCGTGCCGATCGCCGCGCCAATCAGCACCGCGAAAACACCCGCCGCCAGCGAGATCTGCGCGCCCACCAGCACACGGCTAAAGATATCGCGCCCGAGCGAATCGACGCCGAACCAGTGCACCAGCGATGGCCCCTCATTCAGCCGGTCGTAATCGAAGTAGTTCTCCGCATCAAACGGGGCGATCCACGGCGCAATCACCGCCAGCAGGATCAGCAGCAGGACAAACAGCCCGGCGGTCATGGCTACGGGCTGACGGCAGAAGCGCCGCCAGAACTCATGCCACGGAGTGCGCACATGACCCGGTTTTACCGTGGGCATGGCATTTAAAATCGCCTGTCGACGCCAGTTTAACAATCGCATCCTTACTTATACCTGATAGCGGGATTTAGGGCGGCGTAGAGAACATCCACCACTAAATTGATAAGAATAAACTCCAGCGAGAAGAGCAGCACTTCCGCCTGAATCACCGGGTAGTCGCGCATCTCCACCGAGTCGACCAGTAAACGCCCGAGCCCCGGCCAGTTAAAGACCTTCTCCACCACAATCGATCCGCCGAGCAGGAAGCCAAACTGCAGCCCCATCATCGTCACCACCGGGATCATGGCATTGCGCAGGCCGTGCTTAAGGATTACCCACTTTTCGCTGACGCCTTTTGCCCGCGCGGTGCGCATATAGTCTTCATTGAGCACCTCGACGAAGGAGGCGCGGGTGAAGCGCGCCATCACCGCCGCCACCGCCGCGCCAAGCGTGAGCGATGGCAAAATATAGTGTCGCCAGCTCTCCGCGCCGACGGTTGGCAGCCAGCCCAGCTCAACGGAGAAGACCTGCATCAGCAGCATCCCCAGCGCAAAGGCCGGGAACGAAAGGCCCGTAACCGCCACCGCCATCCCCAGATGATCGGGCCAGCGGTTGCGCCATACGGCGGCGGCGATACCCGCGCCCAGCCCAAACAGCATCGCCCACAGCATGCTGGTGAGGGTGAGCAGGAAGGTCGGCATAAAGCGGCTGGCAATTTCTTCCACCACCGGGCGGCGCGACGCCATCGACACGCCGAAATCCCCCTGCAACACGCTGGTGACATAGTGCCAGAACTGCACCCACAGCGGCTGATCCAGCCCGAGCTGCCGACGCACCAGTTCAATCACCTCGGCATCCGCTTCCGGCCCGGCAATCAGGCGCGCCGGATCGCCCGGCAGCATATGGACAAACAGAAACACCAGCACGGCCACAATCAGCAGCGTCGGAATCAGGCCCAGCAAGCGTTTAATAATATAATTCAGCATCTCATCTTCCCTCACTCCGCCCCCAGTTCAGCAAGGCGGCGTGAGTTATCTATTGCAAATCGGCGTTATCAAAACTAAAGCCGGTATCCGGCATGATGTAAAAACCGGTCAGCTTTTTGTTATGCGCGGAAACCAGCTTCTCAACCACCAGCGGCACCCACGGCGACTCTTTCCAGAGGATATCCTGCGCCTCTTTATAGAGCCGCGCTTTTTCATCTGTGCTGGTGGTTTTCAGCGCGTCAGCCAGATCTTTATCCACCTGCGGGTTGCTGTAGAAGGCGGTGTTGAACTGCGTCGGCGGCCAGTTCCATGAGGCAAACAGCGGCGAGAGCGCCCAGTCCGCTTCGCCGGTCGAGGAGGTCCAGCCGGTATAGAACATACGCACCCCGCTCTGCTTCTGCCCTTTCGCCTCCACTTCCGCCGCGCGCTGCCCGGCATCCATCGCCGTCACCTGCACTTTGATCCCCACCTGCGCCAGCTGCTGCTGGGTAAATTGCAGCACCTTCTGCGCGGTGCTGTGATTATGGGAAGACCAGAGCGTGGTGGTGAAGCCCTGCGGATAGCCCGCCTCCTTCAGCAGTTCACGCGCTTTAGCCGGATCGTAGGGCCAGGGTTGATAGCTCTGTGAATAGGCAATGGTCGGCGGCAGTACGCCGGTCGCAGGCGTGGCAAAACCGGCAAACGCCACCTTCACCAGCGCCTGGCGGTTAATGGCGTAGTTAATCGCCTCGCGCACTTTCGGGTTGTCGAACGGCTTTTGCGTCACGTTCATGCTGATATAGCGCTGCATAATCGACGGGCTGGCAACCAGCTCCAGCTTACTGTTTCGTTTCAGCACCGCCGCCTGCTCATAGGGGATCGGAAAAGCGAACTGCGCCTCACCGGTCTGCAACATCGCCGCGCGGGTGTTGTTATCCACCACCGGGCGCCAGGTGATGGAGTCCAGCTTCGGCAGGCCTTGCTGCCAGTAGCCGGCAAACTTTTTCACCTTCACAAAGTCGGTCTGGTTCCACGCGTCCAGCGTGTAGGGGCCGGTGCCGACCGGGTGGAAGCCGATCTCTTTACCATATTTTTTCAGCGCCGCAGGCGAAATCATCGCCGACGCCGGGTGAGCCAGGATATTGATAAACGCCGAGAAGGGCTGCTTGAGGGTGATCTTCACCGTGCTCTCATCGACGGCCTCGGTGCTGGCGATATTTTTATAGAGGTTGTAGCGCTTAAGGCTGTTCGCCGGGTTGCTGGCGCGGTCAAGGTTCGCTTTCACCGCTTCGGCGTTAAAATCGGTCCCGTCCTGGAATTTCACCCCTTTGCGCAGCTTGATGGTGTAGACCAGCCCGTCGTCGGAGACGGTGTAACTCTCTGCCAGCACATTGACCAGCTTCATCTCTTTATCGAGGCCAAACAGCCCCTGATAGAAGGACTTAGCCACCGCCTGCGAGAGCGTATCGTTGGCGTCATAGGGATCAAGGGTGGTGAAGTTGGAACCGACCGCTACCACCACATCTTTCGCGGCAAACGCCGGGAGGGCGGTCAGCGCGACAACCACGCCTGCAACGGCCCGCCAGTGTCGGGAAATGATCTCTGTCATGCTGCTCTCCTGAAAAACCCTGTCTGTCATCAATTAAAAACGCGACTGCGTGCTGCCGGGCGTCGTTCTGGCGACGAAGTGACCCGGCCCCACGTTTTGCAGCTGTACGCGCTGCATTGTTTCCCCGCGTTTACGAATATTGCTCGGCATATCATCGGATAAGAGCACCCGCTGCGGCGGCTGGTGGGCAGGATCGGCCACCGGCACCGCCGACATCAGCTTGCGGGTATAGGGGTGCTGCGGGTTTTCAAACACCGCGCGGCGCGGGCCGATCTCAACAATCTGCCCGAGATACATCACCGCCACACGGTGGCTGATCCGCTCCACGACCGCCATATCATGGGAGATAAAGAGAAACGCGATCCCCAACTCGCGCTGCAAATCGAGCAGCAAATTGATGATCTGCGCGCGAATCGAGACATCCAGCGCCGAAACGGACTCATCGGCCACCACCACGCGCGGGTTCAGCGCCAGCGCGCGGGCAATGCAAATACGCTGGCGCTGACCGCCGGAAAACTCGTGCGGATAGCGCCAGGCGTGCTCCGGCTTAAGTCCGACGCGCTCCAACAGCCACTCCACGCGCTGGTGGGCTTCCGCTTCGCCGAGAAGATTGTGCACGCGCAGCGGCTCAATAATCGAATCGCCCACCGTCTGGCGCGGATCGAGGGAAGCATACGGGTCCTGAAAAATAAACTGAATATCGCGGCGCACCAGCTTCATCTTGTGATCCGGCAGGGTGTCGATGCGCTCGCCGTTAAAGGTAATCGAGCCGCCCTGGCTCTCCACCAGCCGCAGTAGCGCGCGTCCGGTGGTCGATTTTCCGCTGCCTGATTCGCCGACAATTGCCAGCGTTTCGCCAGGCCAGAGATCGAAGCTGATGCCCTCAACCGCATGCACCTCTTTGGTGATGCGATTAAGCAAGCCGCCGCGCAGGGGAAAGCGCGCCACCAGATCGCGAACCTGTAAAATCGGCTCGCCCGGCACCACGGTATCCTGCTCCGTTTCCGGCTCCTGCACCTGCGGGTTTTTCGCCGAGATGAGCGGGAAGCGGCGCGGCAGATCGCTGCCGTTCATCGCGCCGAGCTTCGGCACTGCCGCCAGCAGCGCTTTGGTATAGGGGTGCTGCGGGTCGCGGAAGACGCACTCGACGCTGCCGCTCTCCACCGCTTCGCCCTGGTTCATCACCAGCACGCGATCGGCGATATCCGCCACCACACCCATATCGTGGGTAATAAAGATCACCCCCATCGACATCTCTTTTTGCAACACGGCGATAAGCTGCAAAATCTGCGCCTGAATCGTGACATCCAGCGCGGTGGTCGGCTCATCGGCAATCAGCACCGCCGGGCGACAGGAGAGCGCCATGGCGATCATCACCCGCTGGCGCATGCCGCCGGAGAGCTGATGGGGAAAACTGGAGAGAATGGATTGCGCTTCGGGAATGCGCACCAGGTCGAGCATACGCCGCGCTTCGCGCATTGACTGCTCACGGCCCAGTTTCTGATGAAGGCGAATCGACTCGGCAATCTGCTCTCCGACCGGGAAAACCGGGTTGAGCGAGGTCATCGGCTCCTGGAAAATCATCGCGATATCCGCCCCGCGCACGCTGCGCATCTGCGAGGAGGAGAGCGTGTTGATATCGACCCTCTGGCGGTTACGCCGCGTCAGGCAGATATGATCGCAGTTCACTTCGCCGCCCGCCTGCTCAATCAACTTGAGCAGCGAGAGCGCGGTAACCGACTTCCCGGAGCCCGATTCGCCGACAATCGCCAGCGTTTCGCCCCGTTTCAGGTTAAAAGAGAGGTTACGTACCACCGGGGTAAGCTGCTTCTCATGGCTAAATGCGATATTCAGATTGCTGACGTCAAGAACCACGTCTGCCTCTGGTTCAAAGCCTTGCGACACCCCACTCTCCTTTTTTACGATAGCTGCCTTTGTGAAAGACGATTTCTGAATATAGGAAGTCGTTACAACGATGTAAAGCAATGTGATAACAACGAGGTAGACGCAAGTCATATTGACCCCTCCCCTTTTCTGCCATAATGGCCGCTTCTCGCGTTGACTGGATAGAAATTATGGAATCTGCAAATGGCCTGATCTCGCTGGAGACGGCGCTGTCGAAAATGCTGTCACGCATTTCACCGCTCACTGAGCACGAAACCCTGCCGCTGCTCGCCTGTTTTGGCCGCGTAGTCGCGCAAGATGTTATCTCCCCGCTGAATGTCCCCGGCTTTGATAACTCGGCGATGGACGGCTACGCCGTGCGGCTGGCGGATCTCAACGGCGGCAATGCGCTGCCGGTAGCAGGCAAAGCCTTTGCCGGGCAGCCCTTTAGCGGCGAGTGGCCGCAAGGCACCTGCATACGCATTATGACCGGCGCGCCGATCCCCGCTGGCTGCGAAGCGGTGGTGATGCAGGAGCAGACGGAGCAGAGCGACGACGGCATCCGCTTTACCGCCGAGGTGCGCGCCAATCAGAACATTCGCCGTGCGGGCGAAGATATCGCCAAAGGCGCCAGCGTCTTTACGGCGGGCACAAAACTGACCGCCGCCGAGCTGCCGGTGCTCGCCTCGCTTGGCATCGCCGACGTCAGCGTGGTGCGCAAAGTGCGCGTGGCCCTCTTCTCCACCGGTGACGAGCTGCAACTGCCGGGCCAGCCGCTGGCAGACGGGCAGATCTACGACACCAACCGCCTGTCGGTCCACCTGATGCTGGCACAGCTTGGTTATGAGGTGATTAACCTCGGGATTGTGCCGGACGATCCGCAGAAACTGCGCGACACCTTTATCGCCGCCGACAGCCAGGCGGATGTGGTGATCAGCACCGGCGGCGTGTCGGTGGGCGAAGCGGACTACACCAAAACCATTCTTGATGAGCTGGGTGAAATCGCCTTCTGGAAGCTGGCGATCAAACCGGGCAAACCCTTTGCGTTCGGCAAGCTCACAAAGAGCTGGTTCTGCGGCCTGCCGGGCAACCCGGTCTCTGCCACCCTCACCTTCTACCAGCTGGTGCTGCCGCTGCTGGCGAAACTGAGCGGCAATGGTGCGGATGTGACGCCACTGCGCTTTCGCGCTCGCGTGATCGGCGGGCTGAAAAAGTCGCCGGGGCGTCTCGATTTCCAGCGCGGGATTGTCAGCCGTGGCGAAGATGGCACGCTCGAAGTGCGCACCACCGGCCATCAGGGCTCGCACATTTTCAGCTCCTTCAGCCAGGGCAACTGCTTTGTGGTACTCGAGCGCGAGCGCGGCAACGTGGCGGCGGGCGAATGGGTGGATGTGGAGATGTTTAACCATCTCTTCGGAGGCTAAAAATGGCAGAAGAGCTCAGCGACAGCGAGATGATGCGCTACAACCGGCAGATCACTCTGCGCGGGTTCGATTTTGACGGCCAGGAGCGGTTAAAAGCCGCGCGCGTGCTGGTGGTCGGGCTTGGCGGCCTTGGCTGCGCGGCGGCGCAATATCTGGCAGCGGCGGGCGCGGGCACGATGACGCTGCTCGATTTCGATACGGTGGCGCTGTCAAACCTGCAACGCCAGACGTTGCACGGCGATGCGGATATTGGTCGCGCCAAAGTGGACTCTGCCCGCGAGTCGCTACTGCATATCAACCCGCATGTCGAGTATGTCACCGTTAATGCGCTGCTTGATGAAGCGGCGCTGTGTGCGCAGATTGCCGCGCACGATCTGGTGCTGGACTGCACGGATAATGTGGCGATCCGCAACCAGCTCAACGCCGGCTGTTTTCAGCACAAGGTGCCGCTGGTCTCCGGCGCGGCAATTCGCATGGAGGGCCAGATCAGCGTCTTCACCTGGGCGGACGGTGCGCCCTGCTATCGCTGCCTGAGCCGCCTGTTTGGCGAGAATGCGCTGACCTGCGTGGAAGCCGGTGTGATGGCACCGCTGGTCGGGGTTATCGGATCGGTGCAGGCGATGGAAGCGATTAAGGTGTTGACCCATTACGGCACGCCCGCCGCGGGCAAGATCGTGATGTACGACGCGATGCAGTGCCAGTTCCGCGAAATGAAGCTGATGCGCAACCCGCAGTGTGAAGTGTGCGGCGATGGCGCATTGCCCGCAGCTTAATTGCCGGATAGCGGCGTAAACGCCTTATCCGGCCTACGGGTCTGCGGGCATCTTTTTTGCCGGATGACGGCGAAACGCCTTATCCGGCCCGCGAGCAGATTTTGTAGGCCGGGTAAGCGCAGCGCCACCCGGCAATTCCCCTTTCGGGCACAAGGCGTAAACCGCGAACCCCATCACAACAACTTTCATTCGAAAGTTATTTAATCTCCATATGAAACTTATGGAGATGATCGATGATTTTCAATATCCAGCGCTACTCAACCCATGATGGCCCCGGCATCCGCACCGTGGTGTTTCTGAAAGGGTGTCCGCTGCGCTGCCGCTGGTGCCAGAATCCCGAAAGCCGTGCCCGCACCCGCGACCTGCTGTTTGACCCTCGCCTCTGCCTTGCGGGCTGTGATTTGTGCCAGCGCGCCGCGCCTGCGGTAATCGAACGCACGCAAAATCATCTCTTGATCCAGCGTGAAAAGATCACCGACGCAGCGCTGGATGCCCTCACCGGCTGCTGCCCGACCGAAGCGCTGAGTGTCTGCGGCGAGGAGAAATCCGTGGCGGAGATGATGGCGACGGTACTGCGCGACAAACCCTTTTACGATCGCAGCGGCGGTGGCGTGACGCTCTCCGGCGGCGAGCCCTTTATGCACCCAGAACTTTCAGCAGCGCTACTGCGGGAAAGCCATCAGCACGGCATCCATACCGCCGTTGAGACCTGTCTGCACGTGCCGTGGCGTTATATCGAACCCTCACTGCCGTGGGTGGATCTCTTTCTCGCCGATCTTAAACATGTCGATGAGAATGCCTTCCGCGCCTGGACGAACGGCTCTGCCGCGCGCGTGCTCGATAATCTGCAACGCCTCGCCCGCGCCGGGAAGACGATGATTATTCGCGTACCGCTGATCCCCGGCTTTAACGCCGATACAGCCTCCATTGAAGCGATCACAAATTTTGCTGCCGACCAACTGCGCGTCGGCGAGATCCACTTTCTGCCCTATCACACGCTGGGCAGGCAGAAGTTTGACCTGCTCGGCGAACCCTATACCGCCCCTGAAAAGCCGCTCGACGACTCTGAACTGCTGGCATTCGCTGCGGCATTTGCTCGCCAGAAAGGGCTGGCGACGACACTGCGAGGATAAGACCATGACCCTGTTGCAACTTAACACGCTGCCTGAGCGCATCCGCGCGCATAAACAGGCGCTGATCTCGATTGTAAAACCGCCGATCTGCACCGAACGTGCGCTGCACTACACGCAGATTTATCAGCAGCATATGGACAAGCCGCTGCCGGTGCGCCGCGCGCTGGCGTTAGCCCATCACCTGGCGCAGCGCACTATCTGGATCAAACATGACGAGCTGATTATCGGCAACCAGGCAAGCGAAGTGCGCGCCGCGCCGATCTTCCCCGAGTACACCGTTTCGTGGATAGAGAAAGAGATTGATGAACTGGCGGATCGCCCCGGCGCGGGCTTTGCGGTCAGCGAAGAGAATAAACGCGTTCTGCATGAAGTTTGCCCGTGGTGGCGCGGCCAGACGGTGCAGGATCGCTGCTACGGCATGTTTACCGACGAACAAAAAGCGCTGCTTGCGAGCGGCATTATCAAAGCCGAAGGCAATATGACCTCCGGCGATGCGCATCTGGCGGTGAACTTCCCGCTGCTGCTGGCAAAAGGGCTGGATGGCCTGCGTGAGCAGGTGCGCGAGCGCCGCACACGGATTGATTTAACGCAGCTTGCGGATCTGCACGGCGAGCAGTTCCTGAAAGCGATTGATATCGTGCTTGAGGCCGTCAGCCTGCATATTGTGCGTTTTGCCGACCTTGCGCGCACGATGGCGGCTGACGAGCCGCGCGAAAGCCGCCGCGAAGAACTGTTGGCTATCGCCGAAAACTGTGAGCTGATTGCCCACCAGCCGCCGCGCACTTTCTGGCAGGCGCTGCAACTCTGCTACTTTATCCAGCTGCTGTTGCAGATTGAATCCAACGGCCATTCGGTGTCGTTTGGCAGGATGGATCAGTATCTCTACCCCTTCTGGCGTCGCGATGTCGAGCTGCAACAGACGCTGCACCGTGAGCAGGCCATTGAGCTGTTGCAGAGCTGCTGGCTGAAGCTGCTGGAGGTGAACAAAATCCGCTCCGGCAGCCACTCGAAAGCCTCGGCGGGCAGCCCGCTCTACCAGAATGTGACCATCGGCGGGCAGGTGTGGCACAACGGCCAGATCCGCGACGCGGTTAACCCGCTCTCGTACGCCATCCTCGAATCGTGCGGGCGGTTGCGCTCCACACAGCCGAACCTCAGCGTGCGCTATCACGCCGGAATGAGTGACGATTTTCTTGCGGCCTGCGTGCAGGTGATCCGCTGCGGGTTTGGCATGCCAGCATTTAATAATGACGAGATTGTCATTCCGGCTTTTATCGCGCTGGGCGTGGAGCCTGCCGATGCGTACGACTACGCGGCGATTGGTTGTATCGAAACCGCCGTCGGCGGCAAGTGGGGTTACCGCTGCACCGGCATGAGCTTTATTAACTTCGCCCGCGTGATGCTGGCGGCGCTGGAGGGCGGGCGTGACGCCAGCAGCGGCGAAGTTTTCCTGGCGCAAAACGAGGCGCTGTCGGCAGGCAACTTCCGCCATTTTGATGACGTAACAGCAGCATGGGACAGGCAGATCCGCTACTACACGCGCAAATCGATTGAGATTGAGTATGTTGTCGACACCATGCTTGAGGAGAACGTGCCGGATATCCTCTGCTCGGCGCTGGTCGACGACTGCATTGAGCGGGCGAAGAGCATCAAACAGGGCGGTGCGAAGTATGACTGGGTCTCCGGCCTGCAGGTGGGCATCGCCAATCTTGGTAACAGTCTCGCGGCGGTGAAAAAGTTAGTGTTTGAGCAAGGCCTTATCGGTCAGCAGCAGCTGGCGGCGGCGCTGGCGGCGGATTTCGACGGCCTGAGCCATGAGCAGCTGCGCCAGCGGCTTATCAACAGCGCGCCGAAGTATGGCAATGATGATGAGAGCGTCGACGCCCTGCTGGTGCGCGCATATCAGACCTATATCGACGAGCTGAAGCAGTATCGCAATCCGCGTTACGGGCGTGGGCCGATTGGCGGCAAATACTACGCTGGTACCTCGTCGATCTCCGCCAACGTGCCGTTTGGCGCGGCAACGATGGCAACGCCGGACGGGCGCAAAGCCCATACGCCGCTGGCAGAGGGGGCAAGCCCGGCCTCCGGTACCGACCATCTTGGGCCGACGGCGGTGATCAACTCCGTCGGCAAACTGCCGGTTGGCGCAATCCTCGGCGGCGTGCTGCTTAACCAGAAGCTCAACCCCTCGGCGCTCGACAATGACGGCGATCGGCAGAAGCTGATGGCGCTGCTGCGCACCTTTTTTGAGGTGCATAAAGGCTGGCATATTCAGTACAACATTGTCTCGCGCGAGACGCTGCTCGCCGCGAAGCAGCACCCGGATCGGTATCGTGATTTGGTGGTGCGCGTCGCCGGATATTCAGCATTTTTCACCGCCCTGTCGCCGGATGCGCAGGACGATATTATTGCCCGCACCGAACATACGTTGTGATTCTAAGGTTAGAAACCATTACGCGTTAACCAAGTATTTCGAATCGCAGGAAGGCGGCAAGGTGGCGCATCCCCGGGAGTTTACAAAAGTAAATGACCGGGGTAAGCCACCGCAGCCAACACACCTGCGGCTCGAAAGACGACGGTTAACTTTCGAATGAAATAAAATTTGTGCTTCAGGTCTCATTCTCTCTAGAATGTTGCTCCTCGTAATGACATTCAGGAGCGCTATATATGACCGTCAAAGTTATCGTCACTGATATGGACGGAACTTTTCTTGATGACGCCAAAAAGTACGATCGCACGCGGTTTATGGCGCAATTCGAGCAACTCCAGCAGCGCAATATTGAATTCGTGGTTGCCAGCGGTAACCAGTACTACCAGCTCATCTCTTTCTTCCCGGATCTAAAAGATCGCATCTCCTTCGTCGCTGAAAACGGCGCGCTGGTCTACGAACACGGGCAGCAGTTGTTCCATGGCGAACTGACCCGCCACGAATCCCAGGTGGTGATGGGTGAACTGTTAAAAGGCGGCGGCCTGAACTTTGTCGCCTGTGGACTAGAGAGCGCCTATATCAGCGAAGCCGCGCCGCAAGCGTTTGTCGATCTGATGGCGGAGCACTATCACCGCTTAAAGCCGGTGCGCGACTTCACGCAGATTGACGATACGCTGTTTAAATTCTCCCTGAATTTGCCGGACAGCGAGATCCCGGCGCTGGTCGATGAGCTGCACACCTCGCTCGACGGGATTATGAAACCGGTGACCAGCGGCTTCGGCTTTGTCGATCTGATTATCCCCGGTCTGCATAAAGCGAACGGTATTTCGCGCCTGCTCAAACGCTGGAACCTCTCCCCACAAGCGTGCGTGACGCTGGGCGATAGCGGCAATGACGCCGAGATGCTGCGCATGACCGACTACTCCTTCGCCATGGGCAACGCCACTGACGCCATTAAAGCCATCGCCCGTCACCAGACCGACGACAACAACCATCACGGCGTGCTGAATGTGATTCAGGCCGTGCTGGATAATACCGCCCCATTCGACCGCTGATCCCCCTGCCGACGCTCTGTCGTCGGCATGCTCCTCTTCCCTTTTGCCGCTTTGTGCAATCCATCAAGTTTTTAAACTTGCATTAACTTATTTTTAACTTAGATTGTCATTTGTAATCTTAATAACTTTCGAATGAAAGATAGAGGTACCTATGACGTTTACCCATGAAACCCTTCCTGCCGACCACAAAACCGCCATCCGCCAGATGAAACAGGCGCTGCGTGCGCAAATTGGCGATGTCCAACAGCTCTTTGATCGCCTCAGCGCGCATATTTCCGGACGTGTGGAGGAGATCAAAGCGATAACAGCGCGCGGCGAATCCGTCTGGCCGCAGCTGGACTATGCCGATATCGCCGCCGGGCGCGTGACCGAGGCGCAGCGTGCGCTGATCAAACGCCGCGGCTGCGTGGTGATCAAAGGCCATTTCCCGCGCGAGCAGGCGCTGGGCTGGGATCGCGCGATGCTCGACTACCTGGCAGAAAACCATTTTGACGAGGTCTATAAAGGCCCCGGCGACAGCTTTTTCGGCACGCTGGAAGCCTCGCGCCCGGAGATCTACCCGATCTACTGGTCACAGGCGCAGATGCAGGCACGCCAGAGCGATGAGATGGCGGCCGCGCAATCTTTCCTCAACCGGCTGTGGCGGTTTGAGAGCGAGGGGCGCCCGTGGTTTAACCCCGATGTCAGCGTCATCTACCCGGATCGCATTCGCCGCCGCCCGCCGGGCACCACCTCGAAAGGTCTGGGCGCGCATACGGATTCCGGCGCGCTGGAGCGCTGGCTGCTGCCGGCCTATCAGCGCGTGTTTGCCAATGTCTTTAACGGCAAGTTCGATCAATACGATCCATGGGATGCGGCGCACCGCACTGAGGTGGAGGAGTACACGGTTGAGAACACCACCAAATGTTCGGTGTTCCGCACCTTCCAGGGGTGGACGGCGCTGTCCGATATGATTGCCGGTCAGGGGTTGCTGCACGTGGTGCCAATCCCGGAAGCGATGGCCTATATTTTGCTGCGTCCGCTGCTGGATGATGTCCCGGACGATGAGCTCTGCGGCGTCGCGCCCGGCCGCGTGCTGCCGGTTTCAGAGAAGTGGCACCCGCTGCTGATGGAAGCACTAAGCAGCATTCCGCCGCTGGAAGCGGGCGATTCTGTCTGGTGGCACTGCGATGTGATCCACTCAGTCGCCCCGGTGGAAAACCAGCAGGGCTGGGGCAATGTGATGTATATCCCCGCCGCCCCGCTGTGTGAGAAGAACCTGGCTTATGCCCGCACCGTGAAGATTGCGCTGGAGCAAGGCGCTTCGCCCGGTGATTTCCCGCGTGAGGATTATGAGCGCGACTGGTCAGGCCGCTTCACGCTCGCCGATCTGAATGGACACGGTAAGCGCGCGCTGGGAATGGAGAGTTAAGCATCATATAGCCCGTCGCCGGCCACGGCGGTACGTCGCTGCCCCGGACGTATCCGCCGCACCGACTCGCGCACCGCAAGGGTGCCGTTTAACAGCAGCGAGCCGGTCGGTGCCTGTGGGCGGATCAGGCGCTGCTGCAATAGCTGCACCGCTTCTGCGCCGAGTTCATCGCGCGGTACATGCACTGCGGTAAGCGGCACATCCTGGATCGCCGCGAGGTTAAAGGCGTCAATACTCATCACCGACACATCCTGCGGCACGCGCAGGCCCCGCTGGAGCAGCGCCTGCACCGTCCCCTGCGCCATAAAATCCCCGCTGACCAGAAACGCGGTCGGCGGCGTTTTGTTCGCCGGATCGTCCAGCCACTCCGCCACCCGCAGCGCCGCCTCTTTGGCGCTAAAGCTGGGCACGGTGATGAGATCCCGCTTGCTGTTAAAACGCAGGTTCTGCTGCTGCCACGCCGCTTTAATGCCTGCCAGACGCAGATCCATGGTGTAACGGCGCAGGCACATCACATTCACCACATCGCGGTGACCCATATCAAAAAGATAGCGGGCAGCAAACTCGCCGATGGTGCGGTGGTCCGGCGCAATGGAAGGCAGGTGCATACGCCCATCGCGGCAGTTGATCAGCACGCAGGGTTTGCCGATATCCGCCGCCAGCTCGTGAATATGGGTATCGTCAATGCCGAGCAGGATCGCCGCCTGGGTTTCGGCGGCATTCATGCGCGCCAGAAATTCATTGGCATCGCTGTCCAGCTCCTCAAGCGCGCAGTAACGCAGCCGCACATCGTGAGGCTCCAGCGCTTTATTGATGCTCTGAATCACACGGTAATAAAAGATGTCGGAGCGCTCATCAAAGGCGCGCTGCGGCGCGAAAACAATTAGGTTATTGAGCAGCAGTCGCCCGGCGGCAATCCCCTCCATCACCCCCAGTTCACGGGCGCAGGCCAGCACCGCCGCGCGCGCTTTTTCGCTGGTGTTGGCTTTTCCCGCCAGCACCCGCGAAACGGTGCTGGTCGACAGATTTGTGCGCCGGGCGATTTCGCTGATTTTGAGCTTTTTATCCATTCTGTGATCTTGCTCCGTTTGTGAAATGGGAAAATTTTCATGTCGAGAAGAGCCTGATATTTATGGCTGAAATTGTATTTTGCCGCAATATTTGGCTGACTGATGAGAATCCTTGCACAAAATCGACTTTAGCCGCGCTTTTTTCTCCCCTACGGTAAATGTGTCATACAACTTCCATACTAGTTGTGTGTGTTCTTAAGACAAAAACCAAGAAAAAAATCATCACGTGCGTCAGGCGGTATAACACCTTCTGCCCGGCCGCGATAACGCAACGTCCCTACAAAACGATGAGCGGAGAACACCATGAGCCAGGGGATTAACAACGACGTGGCGGCCACCAGCAGTCGCCGGATCTTCAAAAAATTACGCTGGTGGATGCTGGTACTCTTTCTGTTTGGTGTAACGGTGAACTACATCACCCGTAACTCGCTGGGCATCCTGGCACCGGAACTGAAAACCAGCCTCGGTATTACTACCGAACAATATTCCTGGATCGTCGGTGCATTTCAGCTGGCGTATACCCTGTTCCAGCCGCTGTGTGGCTGGTTGATTGATGTGATTGGCCTGAAAGTGGGCTTTATGGTCTGCGCGATCATCTGGGCGCTGGCCTGTATGTTCCATGCTGGCGCAGGCAGCTGGATCCATCTGGCCATTTTGCGCTTTACCATGGGCGCATCGGAAGCGGCGGCAACGCCCGCTAACGCCAAAACGATCGGCGAGTGGTTCCCGAAATCGGAGCGTCCGGTCGCCGCTGGCTGGGCGGGGGTCGGCTTCTCCATCGGCGCGATGCTGGCACCGCCGATTATCTACTTCGCCCACGCTTCATTTGGCTGGCAGGGGGCGTTTATGTTTACCGGCGTGCTGGCGCTGCTGTGGGTGATTTTGTGGTGGGCGTTTTATCACAACCCGGACAAACACCCGAACCTGAGCCGCGAAGAGTTGGCCTTTATTCAGCAGGATAATGAGCCGCCGGCGGTGAAACTGCCCTTCCTCACCGCGCTGAAAACCGTCTCGAAAAACAAACGCTTCTACGGCATCGCCATTCCGGCCTTTATGGCGGAACCAGCTTGGGCGGTGCTGAGCTTCTGGGTGCCGCTCTATCTGGCGAAAGAGCACGGCATGGATCTGAAACAGATTGCGATGTTCGCCTGGCTCCCCTTCCTCGCCGCCGACCTTGGCAGCGTGGCGAGCGGCTATCTCACCAAACTCTATACCCGCTGGTTCGGCTGCTCGCGCGTCAACTCAGTGGTTGCCAGCTCCCTGACCGGCGCGTTCCTGATGATCTCGCTGGCCATTGTGGCGATCACCCGCGATCCCTATATCACCATTGTGCTGATCTCGATTGGCGGCTTCGGCCATCAGATCATCTCCTGCATGTTGAGCGCGCTGGTGGTTGAGTCCTTCGATAAAGGCCAGATGGCAACCGTCAACGGCATGCGCGGCTCGGCGGCGTGGATCGCCAGCTTCCTCTTCTCACTGCTGATTGGCGTTACCGCCGACAAGATTGGCTTCAACCCGCTGTTTATTGCCATGGGTTTCTTTGACCTGATTGGCGCCATTTTCCTGGTGGCATTTATTGCTGAACGTCGCGCAAAACGCGCCTGATTGTGGAAGTCTGCTATGAAAACGCTGAAGAACTGGACGTTACAAAAACAGAGCGCTCATCACGTTGAGCTATTGATTGATGGGCAACATACGCTCTGCCTCTATGTGCTGGAAGCGAACCTGTTTCGCGTGCTGATTAAGCGCAAGGGCGAGCTGGCGCTGGCGCGCACCTGGAGCATCGCGCCAAATGAGGATGTGCCGTGGGAGGGGCGTAGCCGCGAGGATCTGAGCGGTTTTAGCCTGCCCACGTGGAAGCTTGCGCAGCAGCAGGAGACGCTAACCGTTGAGAGCGAGCAACTGCGCGTGACGGTACATCAGCCGTTATGGCTGGAGTGGCACTACCGTAACGAAGCGGGCGAGTGGCAGTGGCTGGCTGGCGATCGCCCGACCAGCGCTTATCAGATCAATGCTCACGGTGACGGCGTGGCGCACTACCTCAGCCGTAAAAAGGAGGAGCGTTTTTACGGTCTCGGCGAGAAAGCGGGCAACCTGCAACGCACCGGCCAGCGCTATGAGATGCGCAACCTCGATGCGATGGGCTACAACGCGGCAAGCACCGACCCGCTCTATAAACATCTCCCCTTCACCCTCACCCGCCGGGATGATGTCAGCTACGGGCTGTTTTACGACAACCTCAGCAGCTGCTGGCTGGATCTCGGGAATGAGATCGATAACTACCACACCGCCTATCGCCGCTGGCAGGCGGAAGCGGGCGATATCGATTACTACATCTTTACCGGCGCGCGCGCGCTGGATGTCACAAAAGCCTTTGTGCGCCTGACGGGTAAAACCCTCTTCGGGCCGAAGTGGAGCCTCGGCTACAGCGGCTCGACCATGCACTACACCGATGCGCCGGATGCGCAAAACCAGCTGATGAACTTTATCCGCCTGTGTGAGGAGCATGCGATCCCCTGCGACTCGTTCCAGCTCTCATCGGGTTACACCTCGATCAACGGCAAACGTTACGTCTTTAACTGGAATTACGACAAAGTGCCGCAACCGAAGGTGATGAGCCAGGCGTTTCACGATGCCGGGCTGAAGCTGGCGGCCAATATCAAACCCTGCCTGTTGCAGGATCATCCGCGCTATCACGAAGTGGCGGAAAAAGGGCTGTTTATCCGCGATTCGGAGAACCCCGGGCCGGAGCGCTCCAGCTTCTGGGATGACGAAGGCTCGCATCTCGATTTCACCAACCCGCAGACCATCGCCTGGTGGCAGGAGGGCGTCACCACACAGTTGCTGGAGATGGGTATCGACTCTACCTGGAACGACAATAATGAGTTTGAAGTGTGGGATGGCGAAGCGCGCTGCGCCGGTTTTGGTCAGGAGATCGCCATCAAGCATATTCGCCCGGTGATGCCGCTCCTGATGATGCGTGCCTCGATGGAAGCGCAGCAGCGTTTCGCGCCGGATAAGCGCCCTTACCTCATCTCCCGCTCCGGCTGTGCCGGGATGCAGCGCTATGTGCAGACCTGGAGCGGCGATAACCGCACCAACTGGCAGACGTTGCGCTACAACACCCGCATGGGTCTGGGGATGAGTTTGTCCGGACTTTATAACGTCGGGCACGATGTCGGCGGCTTCTCCGGTGATAAACCCGATGCCGAGCTGTTTGTGCGCTGGGTGCAGAACGGCGTGATGCATCCGCGTTTTACTATCCACTCGTGGAATGATGACCAGACGGTAAACGAGCCGTGGATGTACCCGGCGGTGACGCCGGCAATCCGTAGCGCGATTGAACTGCGCTACCGCCTGCTGCCCTATCTCTACACCCTGCTGTGGCAGGCGCATGCCGATGACGAGCCGATGCTGCGCCCGACCTTCCTCGATCATGAAAACGATGCGCAGACCTTCGAGGAGTGCGATGACTTCCTGCTCGGGCGCGATCTGCTGGTCGCCAGCGTCGTTGAGCCGGGCCAGCGCGAGCGTTCTCTCTGGCTGCCTGCCAATGAGAGCGGCTGGTACGATTTTTATACCGGGGCGTGGTACGCGCCAGGCCAGTGGGTGACGCTGGATGCGCCGCTGGAGAAATTACCGCTGCTGGTACGCGCCGGGGCCGGGTTACCGCTGAGCGAACGCATTCGTCATGTAGAGGCGAAAAGCGATACCTTCCGCGAACTGCAACTCTTCCCGCTGAAAGGCACCGGACGCTCCAGCGGCCTGCTGTTTGAGGATGATGGCGAGTCGTGGGGTTATAAAGAGGGGAATGCGCTGTGGTTAAGCTGGGAGATGGTCTGCGACAGCGAAACCATTAACCTTGAGGTTACCGCACGCGGTGATTACCGCCCGGCGTGGCAGACGCTGAATGTCACCTTGCCCGCCGGGGAAAAGCGCCGGTTAGTGATTAACGGCGAGCCGGCAACGGCGTGGTCATTCAGCTAAAAAAATGCCGGATGGCGGCTTACGCCTTATCCGGCCTACAAAAGGAGTATCGATCCCGTAGGCCGGATAAGCGTTTACGCGCCATCCGGCATCTGCTCCTTTGCCGGATGGCGGCTTCGCCTTATCCGGCCTACAAAAACAGTATCGATCCCGTAGGCCGGATAAGCGTTTACGCGCCATCCGGCAATGTGTTCCTTTATTTACCAAAATATTTCGCGTTACAGGAAGGCGGCAAACCTGAGTATCCCCGGGAGCTTACTGAAGTAAGTGACCGGGGTACGATGGTGCAGCCAACGCACCTGCGGCGTGAAAGGCGACGGTAAAGAGGGTAAATTTACTCAATGCCCTTGGTACGCAAGTAATCTTCATAGTTGCCGGTGAAGTCGACGACGCGCTGCGGCGTAATCTCAATCACGCGGGTTGCCAGCGAGCTTACAAATTCACGGTCGTGCGAGACGAAAATCAGCGTGCCCTGGTACATCTCCAGCGCCATGTTCAGCGATTCGATCGACTCCATATCCAGGTGGTTGGTCGGTTCGTCCATCACCAGAATATTCGGTTTTTCCATCATCAGCTTGCCGAAGAGCATACGACCCTTCTCACCGCCGGAGAGCACCTTCGCCGGTTTCTTGATATCGTCCTGGCTGAACAGCAGACGACCCAGAATACCGCGCACCGCCTGCTCGTCGTCGCCCTCCTGTTTCCACTGGCTCATCCAGTCGAACACCGTCAGGTCGTTATCAAAATCCGTTGCGTGATCCTGCGCGTAGTAGCCGATACGGGCGTTTTCCGACCACTTCACCGTGCCGCTATCCGGCGTAAGCTCGCCGACCAGCGTTTTCAGCAGCGTGGTTTTACCGACGCCGTTAGTGCCGAGGATGGCGATCTTCTCGCCCACTTCCATCAGCATGTTGAAGTTTTTAAACAGCGGGCCGTTATCGAAGCCTTTAGTAAGCTGCTCCACTTCCAGCGCATTACGGAACAGTTTCTTATCCTGCTCGAAGCGGATAAACGGGTTCTGACGGCTGGAGGCTTTCACCTCGTCGAGCTTGATCTTATCGATCTGGCGGGCGCGCGAGGTGGCCTGGCGTGATTTAGAGGCGTTGGCGCTAAAGCGGCTGACAAAGGATTGCAGCTCGGCAATCTGCGCTTTCTTCTTGGCGTTATCCGCCAGCAGACGTTCGCGCGCCTGGGTCGCGGCAGTCATGTATTCGTCGTAGTTGCCCGGATAGACGCGCAGCTCGCCGTAGTCGAGATCGGCCATATGGGTGCAGACCATGTTCAGGAAGTGACGGTCGTGCGAAATGATGATCATGGTGCTGTCACGCTCGTTCAGCACCTGCTCCAGCCAGCGAATGGTGTCGATATCCAGGTTGTTGGTCGGTTCATCGAGCAGCAGAATATCGGGGTTGGCGAACAGCGCCTGCGCCAACAGCACACGCAGTTTCCAGCCAGGGGCGACTTCGCTCATCGGGCCGTAGTGCTGCTCTACCGGAATACCGACGCCGAGCAGCAGTTCGCCCGCGCGCGCTTCCGCCGAGTAGCCATCCATTTCGCCATACAGCACTTCGAGATCGGCGACTTTATAGCCATCTTCTTCGCTCATCTCGGCGAGGCCGTAAATGCGGTCGCGCTCCTGCTTCACTTCCCACAGCTCGGCGTGACCCATGATCACCGTGTCGAGCACGCTGAAGGCTTCGAAGGCGAACTGATCCTGACGCAGCTTACCGATGCGCTCATTCGGATCGAGAGAGACGTTACCCAGCGACGGCTCTAAGTCGCCGCCGAGGATCTTCATAAAGGTGGATTTACCGCTCCCGTTCGCGCCGATCAGGCCGTAACGGTTGCCGCCGCCAAATTTGACGGAAATGTTTTCGAACAGCGGCTTACTGCCGAACTGCATGGTGACGTTGCTGGTGACTAACACGGCGATATCCTGAAATATGTGACAAACGCCATAGTATGCCACAATTCCGAATTAGATTCTTGCCCCCTGTCAGGCCGCTACACTGCAAACAACGGGAAAAAAGTGTGATTTCGTCAACATCTGAATTCCCTGGACGGGGGAATGCACATATAATGCGCTTCCTGCATTCTCAACCCAACGGCCAGTGTGGCAATAATCTCGCACAACATGAATATGAAATTAAGAACTCTCTTCGCGGCGGCCTTTGCTGTCGTGGGATTTTGCAATAGCGCGTCTGCTGTGACTTATCCGCTGCCGACTGATGGCAGCCGTCTGATCGGTCAGAACCAGGTCGTAACCATTCCTGAAGGCAATAGCCAGCCGCTGGAATATTTTGCGGCTGAATACCAGATGGGTCTCTCCAACATGCTGGAAGCTAACCCGGGCATTGACGCCTATCTGCCGAAAGGCGGCACGGTAATGAACGTTCCGCAGCAGCTGATCCTGCCCGATACCGTTCATGAAGGGATTGTGATTAACAGTGCGGAGATGCGCCTCTACTACTATCCGAAAGGCACCAACACGGTGATCGTGCTGCCAATCGGTATCGGCCAGTTGGGTAAAGATACCCCGATTGCCTGGACCACCAAAGTCGAGCGTAAAAAAGCCGGTCCGACCTGGACACCAACGGCAAAAATGCACGCCGAGTATCAAGCAATGGGTCAACCGCTGCCGCCGGTGGTACCGGCTGGCCCGGATAACCCGATGGGTCTCTACGCGCTCTATATTGGCCGCCTGTATGCAATCCACGGTACTAACGCCAACTTCGGTATTGGCCTGCGCGTAAGCCACGGCTGTGTGCGTCTGCGTAACGACGACATCAAATTCCTGTTCGAGAACGTGCCGGTCGGCACCCGCGTGCAGTTTATTGATGAGCCGGTAAAAGCGACCACCGAACCGGATGGCAGCCGCTATATCGAAGTTCACAATCCGCTCTCCACCACCGAAGCACAGTTTACCGGCGGCGAAATCGTGCCGATCGCGCTGACCAAAGCGGTGCAGGCGGTGACCAGCCAGGCTGACGTTGATTCAAGCGTGGTTGACCAGGCGATCCAGAACCGTTCCGGTATGCCGGTACGTCTGAACTGATTTGCGGTCGGTTTGCATGCCGGATGGCGCTGCACTTATCCGGCCGACAACTGATTTGAATCGGTAACAAAAAGCGGAGCGTCGGCTCCGCTTTTTTTATGTTGATTGCCGGAGGGCGGCTACGCGATATGTGGCCTGTAACGGGTTTTGTAGGCCGGATAAGCATCGCGCCATCCGGCAACAAAAGCGGCACTGTGTTATCCGTGGTTAACCACAATCACCCCGCCGTGATCGTAGCGGTAATGGCAATGGGCATACTCCAGCGGCGTGCCATCCTCCAGGTAGATAACCTGCTCCACCTCCAGCACCGGATCGGTCTCGTCACAATTGAGGTACTGCTTATCTTCCTCGCACGGCTTCAGCGCGCGGACAATGCGGTACGACCCCATAATTTTTAGCGCCAGATCGTCCTGCACATAGCGAAACACCGAGCTTTCGAGATGGCTGCGATTAAGCCCCGGCACCAGGTTTACCGGCATCAGTGTGAACTCCAGCGACACCGGTTCACCCTCCAGCAGACGCAGGCGTACAAAGTCATACACCGGCTCATCCGGCCCCACCAGCAGCGAAGCCTGCTCCTTTTCACTGGCAAAACGCAGATCGAAGCGCACAATCTTGCTCGTCACTTCGCCAACGTTCTCCCAGGTTTTGGTGGCGCCAAAATAGTCGCTGCCCGGCAGATCCCAGCGCGACAGCTGGAGGAAGTTTTTGCGGATAAAGGTGCCCTGTCCCTGGCGGGTATAGACCAGCCCCTCAACAATCAGCTGACGCATCGCCTGCTGGATGGTCATGCGGCTGGTATTAAACTCCGCCGCCAGCGCGAACTGATCCGGCAACGGCGCGCTGGCAGGATACTCTTGGCTGAGGATGCGCCGCTTAATTTCCCGCGCGATGGTGATATATTTTGCCGCCATGACCCGTCCCGGTAATTTAGTCTATCCCATTGTTTCTTAAGGCCACTCTCTCGGCAATTTTGAGGAAAGGCAGGTAGAAGAATACACCAAAGATGATGATTATCAACTGAACCACCACCGCCCGCCAGTCGCCCGCCGTCGCCAGCCAGGCGCTTAAAATCGGTGGCGTAGTCCACGGGATCATCACCACGCAGCGCGCCATCCAGCCCATCGTCGTGCAGAACCAGGCAAACCAGATACCCAGCGCCGGCAGCAGCACAAAGGGGATCATCAGCGGCAGGTTAAAGACAATCGGCAGGCCGAAAATCACCGGTTCGTTGATGTTGAAGAGCCCCGGCGAAATGGCCAGTCGCGCCACCTGCTTTGCCGACTGCTGTTTTGCGAAGATAAAGATGGCGATCAGCAGCGACAGCGTGCTGCCGGTGCCGCCAATCATGCCGAAAGTCGGCACAAAAATGCTGTTGATGATATGCGGGATCGGCTGGCCGTTGGCGAAGGCGAGCATATTCTCGTTAGTGTTAATCAGCAGCAGCGGTTCGAGGATCACGCCGTTGACCACCGTCTGGTGAATGCCGAGCGTAAAGAGGAAGTTACCGAAGCTGTAGATAAACAGCGTGCCCGGCAGACTGGTGTTGATCTGGCGCAGCGGCTGCTGAATCAGGGTGGTGATGAGATGGATCAAATCCGTGTGCAGCAGGTTCGCCAGCAACGCCGCCACCATGGCGAAGAGCGACAGGGTGATGATGGTCGGGATCAGCGCCGAGAAGGATTGCCCCACCGCCGACGGCACATTATCGCCGAGGGAAATGGAGAAGCGCTTCACGCTGGCGACACGGATAAAGAGCTCCGTCGAGAGCAGGCCGATAATTACCCCGGCGAAAATGCCGGTGGTGCCGATATTGGCAAACGACAGCATCTGCGCGACGCTCACCGTGGTTTTACTCCCCACCGGCACCACGTCCAGCTGCATTGGCATCATGATAATAAAGCTGGCAATCGCAATGACCACCGCTGAGACCGGGTTTTCGAAGCTCTTATTGCGCGCCAGCGACCAGGCGGTCATTGGCGCAATCAACAGGGCCGCGATATTCAGCGTACCGTTAATGACCGCTTCGCCCCACACCTTAAAGCGTGCCAGTGTCTCGCCCTCCAGCACCCAGGGGAAAATGACGTTATTGATCAGCACCGCCAGCCCGGCGAGAATGAATATCGGCATCACCGCCGCGAACGCGTCGCGCAGGGATCGCAGATGCACCTGATTTGCCAGGCGGGCGGAGAACTCCACGAACTTATCGACGAATGACTGCATTTTCGGCGTGATTTTTGTCTCAGACATTGCGCTGCCCTCTTATCACTGCGTTACATGTCACGCCCGTTGCTACGGATCACCCGTTGCAGCCAGCGGTAGCTCTTTTTCGGTACGCGTCGCATATCTTTCAGGTCGTGGTTATCACGGTTAACGTAGACCACGCCATAGCGTTTACGCATATCGCCCTGGGAGCTGAGAATGTCGATAAGCCCCCAGCCGAGATAGCCAATCACCTGCGCGCCATCTTCAAACATCGCATCCTGCATCGCCTGCAGGTGATCGCGGTGATAGGCAATGCGGTACTCATCATCAATCGGATTGACGCCGTCCCACTCCTCAATCACGCCGATGCCGTTCTCAATCGGGAAGACCGGCAGCCGCCAGTCGTTGTAGTAGCGGGTAATGATGGCGCGAAAACCGAGCGGATCGATCTGCCAGCCCCACTCTGTCGCTTCAAGATAAGGGTTGGGCTTGTCGCCTTCGTGCAGGTAGTAGTTGACCGGCGTATCCGTGCCAATGGCGTCACTGTCCAGCGTTTTGCTGGCGTAGTAGCTAAAGGCCATAAAGTCGTTTTTAACGCGCGCAATCTGCGCCAAATCCTCATCACGGTAGATATCGCCAAAGCCCTCTTTTTCCACCACCGCCATCACCGCCGGGCTGTAACCCTGTCCGGCGTAGACGCGCAGCAGGTTCTGATTGAGGAATTCGTCATACTGCATGGCGCAGAAGATATCGCGCGGTTTGCAGGTAGCCGGGTAGATCAGCTGGTGCGCCAGCATGCCGCCCATCAGTTTGCCGGGCTGGGTATCGTGCAGATAGTGGGTCAGCAGCACGTGCGCCATCATCACGTGGTGCTGGATCTGATAAAGCTCGCGCAGAGTTTTCTCGCCCTTCAGGTAGCCACCAACCTGAAACGCGCCGGGCATATGGTAGATATTCTGCTCGTTAAAGGTGAGCCAGTACTTCACCTTGCTGCCGAAGCAGTCGATCATCTTCTGGCCGTAGCGCACAAAGGCATCCAGCACGTGGCGATCGACGAAACCGTTATACTTTTCTGCCAGCGCCAGCGGCATATCGAAGTGGTAGAGGCAGACCATTGGCTCAATGCCGCGCGCCAGCAGACCGTCAATAAAGCGCGCGTAAAAATCGATGCCCTGCTGATTAAATTCGCCGTCACCCTCAGGGCAAACACGGCTCCAGGCGATCTGAAAGCGGTAGCAGTTCATGCCCAGATCCTGCATCAGATCGAAATCTTCCTCGTAACGGTGATAGGAGTCGGTGGCGACTTTCCAGTCGGAGGCAAATTCGCTGGCCTCGCGGATATCGTAGACCGACATCCCTTTTCCGCCCTCATTCCACGCCCCTTCGGTCTGCATGCTGGAGACAGAGTTGCCCCATAAAAAACCGGTCGGTAATGTTCTGCTCATTGCGCTTTCTCCATGACTAGTCATTTCGTTTATATGACTAGTCATATAGCGAATGGCGAAATAACAGGCAAAGAGAGAAGCGCGGTTTTGTGACGCTTTTCGAAAGAATTGTGTGAAACGGGAGGGTTGAGCGGTGCAAAGTGCAGCAGGCCGGAGAGCGTTAATGCTTATCCGGCCTGTGCTTTATATTCTGCGGGTAAATTACTGCTGATTCAGTTGATTACGGCGATACTCGCCCTGGCGCTCCAGCATCCAGCCGGGGTATTCACGCGGCAGCGCGCTAACGGCATCGAGCTGTTTAAGCTCCTCATCGCTCAACTTCACGGTGGTTGCAGCGAGGTTATCGTCCAGTTGCTCCGGGCGTTTCGCGCCGATTATCACGCTGGTCACCGCCTGTTGGTGCAGCAGCCAGGCCAGCGCGATTTGTGCTACGCTAAGGCCTTTGCTGTCGGCGATAGCACGCATCACATCCACGCAGTCGAAGGCGCGATCTTTATTCACCGGCGGGAAGTCAAACTCCACCCGGCGACCGCCCGCTTCGGCTTTGCCGTCGCGGTCATATTTGCCGCTCAGCAGGCCGCCCGCCAGCGGGCTCCAGACCATCAGCCCGACATTTTCGCTCTGCATCATCGGCACCAGCTCGCGCTCCAGATCGCGTCCGGCAATCGTGTAATAGGCTTGCAGCGAGGCAAAACGCGCGAGGCCCAGGCGCTCAGAGATGCCCAGCGCTTTGGTAATCTGCCACGCCGCCCAGTTGGAGACGCCGATATAGCGCACATGCCCGTGCTGCACTAGCGTATCGAGGGCGTAAAGCGTCTCCTCCATTGGTGTCGCCGGATCAAACCCGTGCAGCTGATAGAGATCGATATGATCGAGTTGCAGGCGCTTGAGGCTCGCTTTCACGCTCTGAATAATGTGAAAGCGCGAACTGCCGCGCGAGTTGACGCCCGCGGTGCCGGTTTCGCCGAAGACTTTGGTGGCCACCACTACATTTTCGCGCGGCACCTTCAGGTTTTTTAACGCCTGGCCGGTGATCGCTTCCGAGCGTCCGCCGGAGTAAACATCAGCGGTATCAATAAAGTTGATCCCGGCATCAAGAGCGCGACCAACCAGCGCCTCAGCCTGTGCCTGCTGCAGCTGGCCAATTTTGCCCCACATATCCTCCTGACCGCCGAAGGTCATGGTGCCGAGGCAGAGTTCAGAAACAAACAGTCCGGTATTGCCCAGTTTTTTGTAGCGCATGGTAGCGTCTCCTCATCGGTTGTTTGACGCAATCAGTTATACGCTCCGTGCCTGCGCGGCGAATGTGGTGATCCTGCCTGTTTCTTGCCCAATCCTCTGATTATCCGCGCGGCGCGTCGCCAAAGACTTTGTAATCTGGCATTTGCACATTCTGGTACGGCTCCCAGCCGCCGCCGAGGGCTTTATAGAGCGCGACGAGATCGAGGCTGCTCTGCACCCGCGCCTGCTCACGCTGCTGGCTCGCCTGCGCCAGCTGGCGCTGGGCGTCGAGCACATCGAGGAAGCTGGCAATCCCTTTGCGGTAGCTGTCGCTGGCGAGCGAGAAGGCGTTTTGCAGCGCCTCCAGCGTCTTATCGAGGCTCGCCTCACGCTGCTGATCGGCGCGGTAGCTGACCAGCGCATTCTCGACATCGTTGAGCGCACTGAGCACCGTCTGGCGATAGTTGAGCACCGCGGCACCCTGCTGCGCGCGCGCCAGCTTGACGCTCGACACCAGCCGTCCGCCCTGGAAAATAGGGATCGAGACCTGCGGGCCAAAGCTGTAAAAGTGGCTGCTCCAGTCCGTTAGCCAGTTGGTTTCGCTATTGCGCAGACCAAACTGACCGCTAAGCGTCAGGCTCGGGAAGAGCTGCGCGACGGAGACGCCGATTTGCGCGGTCGCCGCATGCAGCGTCGCTTCCGCTTCGCGCACGTCCGGGCGACGGCGGGCTAAGGTGGAAGGAATGCCGGTCGGCACCACGTCCGGCAAGGCCGGAAGCGGCTGCGTACCGCGCAGTTCGCTATCCAGCGCGCCCGGGGTTTTGCCGAGCAGCACCGCCAGCGCATTCATCGCCTGGCGCTCCTGCGCATGGTACTGCGGCAGCTGCGCTTCGAGGTTCGCTGCCTGGGCGCGGGCATTCTCCACATCCAGCTGTGGCGATAACCCGCCCTGCTGGCGGTTTTGCGTCAGGGTTAAGGTCTCCTGCGCGCTCTGAATCTGCGTATTGAGTGAGGCAATGATGCTCTGCGCACCGCGCAGTTGCAGCCAGGCGCGCGCCACTTCCGCTTCCAGCGATACCAGCGCATCGTTACGCTGCTCAATCGCCTGCTGCTGCTGGGCGGTGGTAGCCTCAACCTGACGGCGCACTTTGCCCCACAAATCCAGCTCCCACTGGGCATCAAAGCTGCCCTGGTAGAGATTAACCGGCTGTGTTAACGCACCGAGCGCGCCGCTGACCGCCGGATCGGCGTTCTCCAGCTGGCCGTAGACATCATGGGATTTCAGCTCCCCTTCCAGCCCCAGCTGCTGGCGCGTCGCCTGTAGCGAGCCGTTCACCGCCGGCAGAAACGCGCCGCCCGCCTGGTTGATCTGCTCACGGGCACCGGCAATGCGCAGCACTGTCTGTTGCAGGGACAGATTCCCGGCAATCGTTCGTTCAATCAGGCTGTTAAGCTGCGGCGAGTTGAAGGTGGTCCACCAGCGCGGGTTAACCGCCTGCGGCGTCGCCCGGGATTTTACCGATGCATCACCCGGATCGTTCCAGCGCGCCGGGGTTTGCGGCTGTGCGGGCTGGTAATCCGGCCCGACCGCGCACCCGGCAAGGCACAGTGACAAAAAGGTAACGGGAAAATGACGCCATGCCATATTAATGTGCTCCTGCGCTGCCTTCGCTCTTGATCGGCGAAAGCAATAGACAAAATGGGATCAACAGAACCGCCACCACGCTCAATATGGTGAAGACATCAATGTAGGCCAGAATGCGCGACTGGGCGACCATCGCTTTGTACATCTGTCCGGTGGCGTTAGAGAAGGGATCGCCCGCCAGGCTGGTAAAGTTGCGCACCGCTTCCGCCATCGAGCGCAGCGCCAGCTGGAACTGCTCATTAAACGGTGAAGTGTGTTCGGAAAGGTGCGACATATGCGCCTGCGAACGCTCGGTGATCGCCGCCGTTGAGAGCGAAATGCCGATCGATCCCGCCACGTTACGGAACATGGTAAACAGCGCCGCCGCATCGGCATTCAGCTGCCGCGGAATGGTGATAAAGGCGATAGTGGTGAGCGGCACAAACAGGAAGCCCAGACCAATCGACTGCGCGCTGCGGAACAGCACCAGCGTTTCAAAATCGACATCCGGCGTCAGGGAGCGCGTCCACCAGAAGGAGGCCGCCAGGCAGAAGAAGCCGAAGGCGATAATCCAGCGCGTCTGCACCACCGGCATTAGCTTCAACACCAGCGGGATGGTTAACACAATCAATATGGCCCCCGGCGAGAGCACCAGTCCCGACCAGGTGGCGGTGTAACCGAGATCCTGCTGCGCCAGCTGCGGGATCACCACCGAGCTGCCATAAAGGATCATCGCCATCCCCGCCATCAACAGGCTGGAGACGGTAAAGTTTTTATCAGCCATGCAGCGCAGATCGACCACCGGCTTTTTGGCATACATCAGCCAGTAGATAGCGCCGACAATCCCTACTGCTGTCAGCACCGCAAAGATACGGGTGAAGTCGGAGTTAAACCAATCCTCATCTTCCCCGCGATCCAGCATCACCTGCAGGCAGCCAAGACCGAGGGCGATCAGGCCAATCCCCGGCCAGTCGATGGAGAGTTTCTGTTTTGATTTACGCTCCCACGGCGGATCTTCCAGCAGCTGATAGATCGCCAGCACCGTAACGATGCCCACCGGGATATTGATAAAGAAGACCCAGCGCCAGGAGTAGTTGTCGGTGATCCAGCCGCCGAGCGTCGGACCAAGCACCGGGGCGACGATAATGGCGATGGAGGAGAGACCAAAGGCTTTGCCGCGATCTTCCGGTTTGAAGTAGTCCAGCAGCACCGACTGCTGCGTCGGTTGCAGGCCGCCGCCGAAGAAGCCCTGCAAAATACGAAACAGGATGATCTCCCATAGCTCCGTGGCGATACCGCACAAAAACGAGCAGACGGTAAACATCACGATGCAGATAAGGAAAAACTGTTTGCGACCAAAGGTACGGCTAAGAAATGCCGAGATGGGCAGCACGATACCGTTCGCCACCAGGTAGCTGGTCAGCACCCAGGTGGATTCGTCATAACTGGCGGAGAGCGACCCGGCGACATGCGGCAGCGCCACGTTGACGATGGTGGTGTCGAGGATCTCCATAAACACCGCGAGGGTGACGACCCACGCCACCGCCCACGGGTTACTGGCCGGACGCCAGTTTTCATGACTGTGGTCGGTCATTCCAGCGTAACCTTCGGTTCAACTGAGAGGCCGAGCGGCAGCGGTTTGTTCGGGTCCAGCCCCTTATCGATAACGATCTTCACCGGCACGCGCTGAACGATCTTCACAAAGTTACCGGTGGCGTTTTCCGACGGGAAGGCGGCGAACTTCGAGCCACTCCCCTGCTGGATACTGTCGACATGCCCTTCCAGCTCCAGATCCGGCCAGGCATCGACGGTGACCGTCACTTTATTACCCGGACGCATACGCTCCAGCTGCGACTCTTTAAAGTTCGCCGTTACCCACACCTCCTGAGAGACCAGCGAAAAGAGCGCGCTCCCGGCCTGCACCAGCGTACCGTTTTGCACATTACGCTTGGTGACATAACCATCGAACGGCGCGCGGACGTTGGTCCACGAGAGGTTGAGATTGGCGGTTTCCAGCTGCGCTTTTGCCTGTGCTACTTGTTGCTCGCGCGCCTCGACGTTGGTCTCCTGCTGGCGGATCTGCAACTGCACCTGCTCGGCCACTTCCAGCTGCGCCTGCGCGCTGGCAAGCTGCGCCTGGGCACTGCGCAATTGCGCATTAGCGGTATCAATATTTTGTTGGGTGGTCGCGCGGGGATCGACACCGCGTTGACGTTTATAAGCGGCTTCGGCGTTAGCCAGATCGGCCTTCGCTTTCAGTACCTGCGCGCGAGCTTCATCCCGCTGCGCCGGGTACTGCACTTTAGAGAGCGCGAGCTGCGCCTGTGCCTGGTGAAGCTGCGCGGTCGCCAGCCCAAGCTGGGCCTGCGCCTGATCGCGCTGGGCGGTGGCATCGCGCGGGTCGATCACCACCAGCAGATCGCCCTTTTTCACCCGCTGGTTATCTTTTACCCGCAGATCGGTGACATAGCCCGCCACTTTCGGCGCGATAGTCACTGCATCGCCGTCGGTGAAGGCGTCATCGGTGGTCTCCTGGTTGCGGGTTAATAACCACCACACCAGTGCCACAACAACCATCACCACGACGACAATGCCGAGAATAATCAGCGGCTTCTTTCCGGGGCGTTTGCGGGGTTTGTCGTCTTGCTGCTCTTTTTCGTCGTCCTGAACGTCGTCAGGTTGTGTTCTCTTTTCTGCCATAATCTCGCAACGTTCCTGTCAGGTAACGGCGCCGAGGGTGCGCCGTTTACTAAACTTAGGCGGTTGCTATACATTTGCCAGGATAAACTGACAAATCAGCACTATATGACTAAGAGTAATCCGTATCCCACCAGCGCAGCCCACACCAGCAGCGGCATCGAGTAGAGATGGAAGCGCCACCAGATGCGGCGATTGTTTGCCATACGCAGGGCAATAAGGTTCGCCAGCGATCCCGGTAACAGGCCAAAACCACCGACGTTGACCGCCCACGCGAGCAGCGTATCGGGCGGGACATAGTTGAGCAGCAGAATGGTCGCCGGCACATTACTGATAAACTGCGACAGGCCAATCGCAGTCAGCCATAAGCCCGGCGGCGAGAGCTGGCCGGTGCTGGCAAGCGTCGCGTGCAGCGCTGGCAGCTGCGTCAGCAGATGGACATCAATAAACATGGCGATAAAGACCAGCAGCAGTGTCCAGTCAACGCTGAACACCACCCGGCGCGCCAGGAAGAGGAAACCGACGGCGATAATCGCCAGTCCCCACAGCTCCTGCTTTAGCTCAAGCGCGGTGATAAAGACAAGGTAAAAGCCGAGGCAGCTCCAGACCAGCTTCGGTTTCCACTCGCTCGAACTCTGCCCGCTATGGTAAGTCAGCGCTTTCGCGGAGAAGCAGAACCAGCAGAGCACCAGCAGCGTGACCATCATCGCCAGCGTCAGCGGTGCCATCTGCCAGATAAAGGCCGGGAAAGAGAGCCCCGAACGGCCCCAAATCAGGATGTTCTGCGGGTTGCCAATAGGTGTTAAAAGGGATCCGGCGTTGACCGCCAGCGCTTCGAAGATGATCAGCCGGTTAACCGGGATTTCGCACAGCTTCTTCAGCGTGATGGTTAGCGGCACGACAATAAAGAGCGCGACATCGTTAGTGAGAAAGGTGGAGAGCAGCGCTGCCGCCAGCACAAGGAAGATCGCCAGCTGACGTTCATGCTGAAAACGGCGCACCATGCGCCGACCAATCACATCAAAATAGCCGCTCAGCTCCACCCCTTTGGTCAGCAGCATTAAACCGCTAAGGGTAATAATGGTGTGCCAGTCGATGGCACCCGGCCACTTCTTTGGCGCAAAGGGCACAAAGAAGCATAAGGCGACGCCGATTAACAGTAACAGGTGGAGAAAGCGGTCACGCGCCAGGGCGCGAAGAAAAGGGAGGTTCATTCAGATGGCGTCTCGTGTTGCTGCGTGAAACGACGGAAGCATTCAAGGGTCTCTTCGCTGACGTGGTGCTCCATCCCTTCCGCATCGCGCCGGGCGATATCCGGGCTGACGCCTAACACCAGCAGGAAACTCTCAACGATTTGGTGGCGTTCGCGGCTCTCCTGCGCCAGCTTCTCCCCTTCGGCGGTGAGAAAGACGCCGCGCCACGGGATCTGCTCAATCAGACCGACCGAGGCGAGCCTTTTTAACATTTTTGCCACCGTGGGCTGCGATACGCCAAGGCGCGCGGCCATATCCACCTGGCGGGCTTCTCCCACTTCGCGGATCAGATCGGAGATGAGTTCAACATAGTCATCAATCAGCTCGCGGCGATGCGCTTCGCGCACCTGGCGGAAACCTTCGACATGCTCTTCGACATTAACCAGCGTCACTTTTTTTATTGTTTGCTTACCTGCGCGACGGTTCATAGTGCTTCCCCTGACGGTGAGACGCTGTGCAGCATCATATAAGAGAGGCGCATTGTAAACCATCCGTGAATCAGTACAAAAAATTAACGTATTAGCCGTAGCTATGTAATATAGCCTGTGCTATATCTGTATGTAATGCGTTCACCTTTCATGGATCGAAGGGGTCCTAATCATCAGGAGGTGACAATGAATGAGTTCAAGAGGTGTATGCGCGTGTTTAGCCACTCTCCCTTTAAAGTGCGTTTAATGCTGCTCACTATGTTGTGCGATATCGTCAACGGTAAGCCGCAGCAGAACGAAGATAAACCTACCCACTGATGCGGCGTCGCGGTACGCCGCTTCATATTTCTGTCATCTTATCGCTTCATACTGACCTGTTTTCCCCAAAATCCGCGTAATTTTGCTGGATTTGCAATCACTCTCGCAAAACAATCTCTTAGCTGCTGTTGACCTTGAACCCGCCGCGCTTTATCTTTGCGCAGCCCTGCACTCAATGCGCACCGCAGACGCGGACCCCCTCCCCCTCTCAGCGCGCTGTCCGGCAGGTTTTGACCCTTACGCCAGGGTGAGCACATGGCGTTTCACGAAATCATCTATGAGCGTAATCCTTAAAGAGTCCGTTGCCCTGCGCGGTCAGTCGATCAATCCGTGGATTGGTTTCTACTTCCTGCAGTCCCTGTTAATTAACTTTGCCCTCGGCTACGAATTCAGCGTGCTGTATGCGGTGGTCTCCACCTGCGCACTCTGCGTGCTCTGGCGTCATGCGCCGCGCGCGCAAAAAATCTTTTTGACCATTACCACACTGGTGGCTGCCAGCTACTTTCCATTTGGTCAGGCTTATGGTGCCCCCAACTTCAATACCCTGCTGGCGCTGCGTTCGACCAATATCGAAGAGTCGTCGGAAATTCTCACCATCTTCCCGTGGTATCACTACGTTATTAGCCTTGGCATCCTTGCGCTGGGCGTGGTGGCGCTGCGCCGCCGGGTAGGGGTGCCTTCTACGCCGTGGCTGAAGTGGGACACGCTGGGGGTGATCTTTTGCGTCGCCTCCTACTTTATCGGCCCGGTGCAGAACCACTTCCGCGGCTTTGAGTTCCGCCTGATCGACACCGGCGTGCCGGTGCTGCGCTTCGTGCGCGATGTCGCCTACAACTATCATGAAGTGAAGGTGGAAGAGGAGAATATGGCGCAGCTCTCCGGGATGAAAGATACCTGGACGGTCACCGCCGTGAATCCGAAGTATCGCGTCTATGTGGTGGTGATCGGCGAGAGCGCGCGCCGCGATGCGCTGGGCGCCTTTGGCGGGCACTGGAACAACACGCCGTTTGCCAGCCAGGTGAATGGCGATCTCTTTACCGACTATATTGCCGCCAGCGGATCGACACAGAAATCTCTCGGCCTGACCTTAAACCGCGTGGTTAATGATAAGCCGCAGTATCAGGATAACTTTGTCACGCTGGCGAGCCGCGCCGGTTTCCAGACCTGGTGGTTCTCAAACCAGGGACAGATTGGCGAATATGACACCGCCATCGCCAGTATTGCGAAGCGCGCCGATGAAGTGCAGTTTTTGAAACGGGGCGACTTTGAAGCGGATAAAAACACCCGCGATGAGGATCTGTTAAAACTCACCAACCAGGTGCTGAGCGTGCGGCGTAATCAACCACAGCTGATTGTGCTGCATCTGATGGGGTCGCACCCGCAGGCGTGCGATCGCACCGGCGGCAAGTACAACGAATTTGTGCAGTCGAAAGAGACCTCCTGCTACCTCTACTCCATCACCCAGACGGACGATCTGCTGGGCAAGATCTACTCCCAGCTGCGCAACAGCGGCGAGAGTTTCTCGATGGTCTACTTCTCCGATCATGGTCTGGCGTTCAAAGAGCGCGGCAAAGAGGTGCAGTACCTCGCGCATGACGACCATTTTCAGCAGAACTTCCAGGTGCCGTTTATGGTGGTCTCAAGCGATGCGACCAAACACCGTCTGATTAAAGCGCGCCGCTCCGCCAACGACTTTTTGAGCTTCTTCTCGCAGTGGACCGGCATTACCGCCACGCAGATCAAAAATTCGTACCCGTTTATCTCGGGAAAAAAAGCGGGGCCAGTCTACGTGACCAACTTTACGTTACAGAAAGTGGACTATAACCATCTCGGCACGGATCTGTTCGACACGCGCAGCGCGCGCTGACGGTCTATGCTTGTTGCAGGCAAAAAAAATCCGCCCCTTGAGGCGGATTTTTATTATCGCGAAAGCGATTAGAAGCGGTAACCAACACCGGCAATCCAGGTGCCAACGTCAACGCTACGGATACGGCTCTGCTCGTAGGAGAAGTCCAGAGCAACGTTTTCCATCGGGTTGAACTGCAGACCAGCACCGTAGGAGAAGCCGTAGTCGCTGGTGTCAGAAACTTTAGCAACGTCAGCAGTCTGCTGGAATTTACCGTAACCAACACCCACTACGCCGTAGATGCTCGCCCAGTCATTGATGCGGAAAGCCGGACCAGCAGTGATGCCGTAGTACTGAGCTTTGTTATAAACGCCTTCACCGGTAGTACGATCTTTTTCGGTGTAGGTGAAGGAACCGATAACGCCCAGCGGGTTGTTATCCTGCTCGTAACGGTATTTCAGGTTGAAACCGTTGGTTTTGTTAGCAATACCCTGAGCGTCGCTCTGAGCATAACCGCCGGAAACAGTAGAAGTTGATGCTACTGCGGAACCTGCAGAAACCGCCAGAAGAGCGGCCAGTGCTGAAAGACATGCAATTTTTTTCATAATCCACCTCAAATGTGCTTCAAGAAATCCTGGGTACTACGCATTTAAATATATCAAAAATTATAAGGAAACTCTTTGAGAGAAATAGAGTCTAAAGCGTTCTTTCATGTAACAGAAAGTTTCCGCTTCTTAACAACTCATTCATTAAAAAGCACTTTTCTCAAGAGTCGGACTATTATGGTACCTGTTCTGGAATTCGTTCATCCAGATTATTCTTAAATAAACAGGCCAATAAACGGCCGCCCGGACGCCATTATACGGATTTTTTCAGCCTTTTTTACAACCAACCATCAACCGTCTGAATACTATTTCAAGTAGACTGTCGGCTCTGCTTCACCAGACACGTAACGGAGAAAGGATGCCTGTTTTGCCACGTAAACTGCCGGTGTGGGTTCCGGTAATCATACTGCTTATCGCCATGACCTCGATTCAGGGAGGGGCATCGCTGGCGAAATCGCTCTTTCCTTTGGTTGGCGCGCCCGGCGTCACCGCGCTGCGTCTTGCCCTCGGCACGCTTATCCTGGTCATCGTCTTTAAACCCTGGCGTCTGCGTTTCACCCGTGAACAGCGGCTGCCGCTGCTCTTTTATGGCCTGTCGCTCGGCGCGATGAACTACATGTTCTATCTGGCGATCCAGACCGTGCCGCTTGGCGTGGCCGTGGCGCTGGAGTTCACTGGTCCGCTGGCCGTCGCCCTTTTTGCCTCCCGCCGCGCGGTCGATTTTATCTGGGTGATCCTCGCCGTGCTGGGGCTGTGGTATCTGCTGCCGCTCGGCCAGGATGTAGCGCACGTTGATTTGACCGGCGCAGCGTTTGCGCTCGGTGCGGGGGCCTGCTGGGCTATCTATATTATTAGCGGGCAACGCGCGGGTGAGGATCATGGCCCGGCGACGGTGGCGCTGGGCTCGCTGATTGCCGCCATCGTCTTTGTTCCCCTTGGCGCGTTTCAGGCGGGCGAGGTGTTATGGCACTGGTCGATTTTACCGCTCGGCATTGCGGTGGCGATTCTGTCGACTGCATTGCCCTACTCCCTTGAGATGATCGCCCTCACACGCCTACCCACGCGCACCTTCGGCACGCTGATGAGCATGGAGCCGGCGCTCGCTGCCATCTCGGGGATGATCTTCCTCGGCGAGACGCTTGCGCTCCAGCAGGTGCTGGCCTTAATGGCGATTGTGATCGCCTCAATGGGGTCAACATTAACCCTGCGGCGCGAGACCACAATAAAAGAAGTGGATATTGGTAAATAATAATTATTCAGCATGAGATTTCGCTCATGCTGAATATTCATTCAAACCTTTGACATTATTTTTTACGCTTTAAGTAAATTCTTTATTAATTAGAATTAATTTTAGTTATCGCCTGTCTCTTTATTAGATTTATCTTACATTTCATTCGATTAGTTGCGCGTTTTCGAAATCGTGACCTATATTTAAATCACGCTATCGAACTGATAGGCATAGCCAAAACCGACGAAGGTTAATCTGGTGCTATACTTAGTCCCGGTAATTACCTGGGACACAAACATCAAGAGGATATGGATTATGAGTACCGCTAAACTGGTAAAAACGAAAGCGTCTAATCTGCTTTATACCCGTAACGATGTATCGGACAGCGACAAACAAGCGACCATTGAGCTGCTGAATCGCCAGGTGATCCACTTCACTGACCTGTCTCTGATCACCAAGCAGGCCCACTGGAACATGCGCGGCGCGAACTTCATTGGCGTGCACGAAATGCTGGATCAGTTCCGTACTTCGCTGGTAACGCACCTTGATACCATGGCAGAGCGCGCGGTTCAGCTGGGCGGTGTTGCACTGGGTACCACTCAGGTGATCAACAGCAAAACGGCGCTGAAAAGCTACCCGCTGGACATTCACAGCGTGCAGGATCACCTGAAAGAGCTGGCCGATCGTTACGCGGTTGTCGCAAACGACCTGCGTAAAGCCATCACCGAAGCGAAAGATGAAGATACCGCAGATATCTTTACCGCCGCTTCCCGCGATCTGGATCAGTACCTGTGGTTTATCGAAGCCAACATCGAATAAGCCAGATCTTTTCGCTATCGCTCTGACCCCTGCGCCTCCGGTGCGGGGGTTTGCACTTTTATGGTGCACCATTTCTCCCCCCTTCCCGCCAGAAAGTTACCGCTTCGTAATTATCTCATCACAAAATTGTTAATAAGTGATTGTTTCTCGCCCACGTTGTGCGCTAAATAGCAGCACTGCCGACAATCGCGCGCGAGCGCACCAAAAGAGTGACTCAAAATGGTGCATTGCGGTGTCATTGCTACACTTATTGTGCAACCGGTTAAAGCTTCGCCTTTACAAAACAATAGGTTGTAAACCTGGCATGATTTTTTCATACTGCGTTCATTCTCGCAGGGGCTCGCTCCCCCGATACAAAAGGAAACACTATGAAGTCTGTATTGAAATTCTCCCTGGCCGCTCTCGCTCTCGCCTTTGCTGTTTCTTCTCAGGCTGCTGATAAAAAACTGGTTGTGGCTACCGATACTGCATTCGTTCCTTTCGAATTCAAAAAAGGCAATCAGTATGTTGGCTTCGACATCGACCTGTGGGCTGCCGTTGCGAAAGAGCTGAAGCTCGATTATGAACTGAAGCCGATGGACTTCAGCGGCATCATCCCTGCGCTGCAAACCAAAAACGTTGATGTTGCACTGGCGGGCATCACCATTACTGAAGAGCGTAAAAAAGCGATCGACTTCTCCGACGGCTACTACAAAAGCGGCCTGCTGGTGATGGTGAAAGCTGACAACAACGACGTGAAGAGCGCGAAAGATCTCGACGGGAAAGTGATCGCAGTGAAGAGCGGCACCGGCTCCGTGGATTACGCGAAAGCAAATATCAAAACTAAAGATCTGCGCCAGTTCCCGAACATCGATAACGCCTATATGGAACTGGGTACCGGCCGCGCTGACGCGGTTCTGCACGACACGCCAAACATCCTCTACTTCATCAAAACCGCCGGCAACGGTCGTTTTAAAGCGGTTGGCGACTCTCTGGAAGCGCAGCAGTACGGCATCGCCTTCCCGAAAGGCAGCGACGATCTGCGTGAGAAAGTGAACGGCGCGCTGAAAACCCTGCGTGAGAACGGTACGTACAACGAAATCTACAAAAAATGGTTCGGTTCTGAGCCTAAATAATTATTAAAAAGTAACAGGTTAAACGTCGGGGGCGGCTTTCGTCCCCGCGCTATTTGTCTCTTCTACGGTATACAGGAATTAATCACATGCAGTTTGACTGGAGCGCCATCTGGCCCGCCATTCCGCTTCTACTGGACGGGGCCAAAATGACCTTGTGGATCTCGATCCTCGGTCTGGCTGGCGGTATCGTTATCGGCCTGATGGCTGGTTTAGCCCGTACCTACGGCGGGTGGATCTCAAACCACGTCGCCCTCGTATTTATCGAAATTGTCCGCGGCACGCCGATTGTCGTGCAGGTGATGTACATCTACTTCGCCCTGCCAATGGCGTTGCCGGATCTGCGCATCGACACCTTCACCGCCGCGGTGGTGACGATTATGATCAACTCCGGCGCCTATATTGCCGAAATCACCCGTGGCTCGGTGCTGTCGATCCATAAAGGCTTTAGCGAAGCGGGTATGGCGCTCGGTCTGTCGCGCCGCGAAACCATTCGCCACGTCATTATGCCGCTGGCGCTGCGCCGTATGCTGCCGCCGCTCGGCAACCAGCTGATTATCAGCATCAAAGATACCTCGCTGTTTATTGTTATCGGCGCGGCTGAATTGACCCGCCAGGGCCAGGAGATCATCGCCGGGAACTTCCGCGCGCTGGAGATCTGGACCGCCGTCGGGGTTATCTATCTCATCATTACCCAGGCACTCAACATCGTGCTTCGCCGTCTTGAAAAAAGGATGAAAATCCTGTGATTGAATTTAAAAACGTTTCCAAGCACTTCGGTAAAACCCAGGTGCTGCATGATATCGACCTCAACATTACTCAGGGCGAAGTGGTGGTGATTATCGGGCCGTCCGGCTCCGGTAAATCGACCCTGCTGCGCTGCATCAACAAGCTGGAAGAGATCACCAAAGGCGATCTGATTGTTGATGGTCTGAAGGTCAACGACCCGAAAGTGGATGAGCGCCTGATCCGCCAGGAAGCGGGCATGGTGTTCCAGCAGTTTTACCTCTTCCCGCACCTGACGGCGCTGGAGAACGTAATGTTTGGCCCGCTGCGCGTACGCGGCACCAACAAAGCGGAAGCGGAAAAGCAGGCGAAAGCACTGCTGGCGAAAGTGGGCCTCGCTGAGCGCGCCCATCACTACCCGTCTGAGCTCTCCGGCGGCCAGCAGCAGCGTGTGGCGATTGCCCGCGCGCTGGCGGTCAAACCGAAGATGATGCTGTTTGATGAGCCGACCTCGGCGCTCGACCCGGAGTTGCGTCATGAAGTGCTGAAAGTGATGCAGGATCTGGCCGAAGAGGGAATGACGATGGTGATCGTGACCCACGAAATCGGCTTTGCCGAAAAAGTGGCCTCGCGCCTGATTTTCATTGATAAGGGCCGCATTGCCGAAGATGGCAACCCGCAGCAGCTCATTGAGAATCCGCCCAGCCAGCGTTTGCAGGAGTTCCTGCAACACGTCTCCTGATAGCCAACCCCTCCATCCGGAGGGGTTTTTCTTTTGCGGATTGTGCGCAATTCCCTCTCGCCCTCCCCCGGCACCTATACTTATCCCTTTGCGGGATTTTCTCACCGGAGGAGCTATGCCGTGGATTTTGTTACTGATTAGCCTGCTGTGCGCGCCGCTTCAGGCCGCGACGATACCCGGCGTGACCGCCGCAACCACTACACCTACCTCAGCGCAAACCAGCGAACCCGATGTTGAACAGAAGAAAGCGGCTTACGGCGCGCTGGCCGATGTGCTGGAGAATGACGAATCGCGCAAAGAGCTGATCGACCAGCTGCGTAAAGTCGCCACGACGCCGCCACAGGAGCCGGTGCCGATCATCTCGCCGCCCGCCATTGAAGAGCAGAAAACGGTGCTGGAGAAGGTTACCGACGTGGCGGATTATTATGGCGAGGCGCTCTCGACCCGTTTTGCCCAGCTGTGGCGCAATATCACCGGCTCGCCGCACAAAGCGTTTAACCCGCAAACCTTCACCAACGCCGCCAGCCACTTCATGCTGCTCGCGGTGCTGGTGTTCGCCTTCTGGTGGACAGTACGTTTCTGCGTCTCGCCGGTTTACCGCCGAATGGGTGCCTGGGGGCGGCGTAAAAACCGCGACAGCAGCAACTGGCTACAGCTGCCGTCGATGATCGTCGGGGCTTTTATTATCGACATCATGCTACTGGCGCTGACGCTGTTTGTCGGTCAGGTGCTGCGTGCTAACCTCACCGGTGGTAACAGCACGATCGCTTTTCAGCAGAGCCTGTTTCTTAACGCCTTTGCGCTGATTGAGTTTTTCAAAGCGATCCTGCGGCTTATCTTCTGCCCGCGCATTCCCGACCTGCGCCCGTTCCATATTCGTGATGAGACCGCGCGCTACTGGCATCTGCGCCTGAGCGCGCTTAGTAGCCTGATCGGCTATGGGCTGCTGGTGGCGGTGCCGATTATCTCCAATCAGGTGAATATTCAGTTCGGAGCCCTCGCCAACGTGGTGATCATGCTCTGTATCACCCTCTGGGCGCTCTACCTCATTTTCCATAACAAGCGCGAGATCCAGCACAACCTGATCCTGCTGGCAGACCGCTCGCTGGCCTTCTTCAGCCTCTTTATCCGCGCCTTTGCGCTGGTGTGGCACTGGCTCGCCAGCGCCTACTTCATCGTGCTCTTCTTCTTCTCGCTGTTCGATCCGGGCAACAGCCTGAAATTTATGATGGGCGCGTCGTTAAGCAGCCTGGCGATCCTCAGCGTCTCGGCGTTTATCTCCGGCGTGCTGTCACGCTGGCTCGATAAAACCATCACCCTGTCGCCGCAGGTGCAGCGTAACTATCCGGAGTTGCAAAAGCGGCTTAACGGCTGGTTATCCGCCTCGATGAAGACCGCCCGTTTCCTGGTGGTCTGCACCACCATCCTGCTGCTGTTAAGCGCGTGGGGGCTGTTCGATTTCTGGCACTGGCTAAAGTATGGCGCCGGGGAGAAGGCGGTCGATATTCTGATCCGCATCGCGCTGATCCTCTTCTTTTCTGCCGTCGGCTGGACGTTGCTGGCGACGATTATTGAGAACCGGCTGACATCGGATATTCACGGTCGCCCGCTGCCCAGCGCGCGCACGCGTACTCTGCTGACGCTGTTTCGCAACGCGCTGGCGGTGGTGATCAGCACGATTACGGTGATGATTGTGCTCTCTGAGATTGGGGTGAATATTGCGCCGCTGCTGGCGGGTGCCGGGGCGCTGGGTCTGGCGATCTCGTTCGGTTCGCAAACCCTGGTGAAAGATATTATCACCGGCATATTTATTCAGTTTGAAAATGGGATGAACACCGGCGATTTGGTGACCATCGGCCCGCTTACCGGCACGGTAGAGCGGATGACCATTCGTTCCGTCGGCGTGCGACAGGATACCGGCGCGTATCACATTATCCCGTGGTCATCGATCACCACCTTCGCCAACTTTGTGCGCGGCATTGGCTCAGTGGTGGCAAACTATGATGTCGATCGGCATGAGGATACAGATAAGGCCAATCAGGCGCTGAAAGATGCGGTGGCGGAGCTGATGGAGCAGGAGGAGATCCGCGGTCTTGTTATCGGCGAGCCGAACTTTGCCGGGCTGGTTGGGCTGACCAACACCGCCTTTACGCTGCGTGTCACCTTCACCACTCTGCCGCTAAAGCAGTGGACGGTGCGTTTTGCCCTCGACACGATGGTGAAAAAGCATTTCGACCTCGCTCACGTGCGCCCGCCGGTGCAGACCTACCAGATGGTGTCGGCACCGGAAGGGATCGGGCAAGCGCAACCGGCGGCGAATGCGGGTACGCCACCGCCCCCACAGCCTACCCTTTAAAACGACTCTGCGCCCAGCGTTTACGCTGGGCCTCGTCGAGGAAGCTCCAGGCGATAAAGCGGCTCTGCTTCTGCCCCTGCGCCATCTCTTTTTTCACCACTTTAACTGCGCCGACCTGCGTTAATGCGCGATAGAGTTCCGGCAGGTTGTCGCCGCGCGACACCAGCGAGGTGAACCACAGTACCTGGCGGGCAAACTGTTTACTTTCGGCGATCATGGTTTTGATAAAGGCTACTTCGCCGCCTTCACACCACAGCTCCTGCTGCTGGCCGCCGAAGTTGGCCGCGTCCGTGACAGACTGACCGAGGTTGCGCCGCTTGCGCTCGCTGTTTGCCTGCGCGCTCTGCGCCGAGTCATGGAAAGGTGGGTTACAGATCACGGCATCGTAGGACTCATTTTTATGAATGATGCCGGTGAGGATCGCCGCCGTATCTTTCTGGCGACGCAGGCGCACCGCACGGGTCAGGCCAGGGTTGGCGGCGATGATCGCCTGCGCGCTGGCAAAGGCTTCGGCGTTGACTTCACTGCCGGTAAATCGCCAGCCATATTGATGGGCACCGATCAGCGGATAGATGCAGTTCGCACCGGTGCCGATATCGAGCACGCTGGCCTGCGCCGGAACGGTGCCGTTATCGCTCTCTGCCAAGAGATCGGCGAGATGGTGCAGATAATCTGCGCGGCCCGGCACCGGCGGGCAGAGAAAGCCGTCCGGGATATCCCACTCGCGCACGCCGTAGAAATGCGCCAGCAGCGCCTTATTCAGGGCTTTCACCGCCTGTGGATCGGCAAAGTTAACGGTCTCTTCCCCGTTCGGATTGCGCGTGATAAAGGCGCGCAGCGACGGGTTGACGGCGCACAGGGCGTCGAGGTCGTAGCGGCTGTGGTGGCGGTTACGCGGGTGCAGACCCGGCTTCTGGGCATTCATGGCATTCTCCTGTTAACAGCGGCGTAAGATACCCGTTGACGCCAGCCGGGTAAATAAGGGAGCCTGAAGAAACTTTTTGCCATCAGGAGACGCTATGTATTTTTATGAGCCCGCGAAAGGTCATGGCCTGCCGCACGACCCGCTGAATGCCATTGTCGGCCCGCGCCCTATCGGCTGGATCGCCTCGCTGGACGGGCAAGGCCGCCGCAACCTGGCGCCCTATAGCTTCTTCAACTGCTTTAACTACCGCCCGCCAATTATTGGTTTCGCCAGCAGCGGCTGGAAAGATAGCGTGCAGAATATCGTCGAGAGCAAAGAGTTTGTCTGGAATTTAACCACCCGCAATCTGGCGGTACAGATGAATGAGACCTCCGCATCGCTGGCGCACGGCGAAGATGAGTTTGCCCGCGCCGGGCTGACGCCGGCCGAGAGCCGCCTGGTGCGCGCCCCGCGCGTGGCGGAAAGCCCGGTTAACTTTGAGTGCCGCCTTTCGCAATGCATCCAGCTCACCGCTGCCGACGGCAGCCCGATTGAGAGCTGGCTGGTGCTGGGGGAAGTGGTGGCGGTGCATATTGATGAGTCGCTGCTCGAAGCGGGCATCTACCAGACGGCGAAGGCGCAGCCGGTGCTGCGCGCCGGAGGACCGTCCGCTTATTACTCTATTAGCGAGGATCAGCGTTTCGATTTGGTGAGACCGGATAATCGTTAATCAACGCCGCCAGACTCTTATCGGCGGCATGCTTGCCGGATGGCCTATTTCTGAAACGGCGTAGGCCGGATAAGCGCAAGCGCCATCCGGCATCACCACCACGATACCCTTGCCGGATGGCGGCTTCGCCTTATCCGGCCTACCAAAACGAGCCTACAGCAACACCTTTATCGTTTTTATCTCCATTCTCACAGCGAGGGGTTGTGTCCCCGCTGAAATCGGCGAACCGGAGCGTGAATGACAAGGTCTGGACGCCAGGGATGGCGGACAGAGGCGAACCGAGACAGGATGTCGAGTCGAGCCGGCCGCAGTCAGGCTCGCGGGAGGTGAGCGCAGTGCGCAGCACCGATTTCCTCGCGGGGCCGCGGGGATTGACAAGGGGAGCGCGGCCGCTTCCCTTGTCCCGTTCACCGCATAAAAGGTCAATTAAACTCCTCAATCCCTGGTGAACGGAACCATTCCACCCGAGCCACATACCAAGCCCATTGCCGGATGGCGGCTGCGCCTTATCCGGCTTACAACTTCATGCCACTTTATAACGTCTATACTTAATAGCTATACAGGAGGAAATTATGGCTTCAGGTTGGGCAAACGACGACGCAGTACAGCAGCAGATCGACAGCACCATTGAGGATGCGGTTGCCCGTGCGCGCCGGGACATTCCGGGCGGTGAGAGCCTCAAAGAGTGCGAAGAGTGCGGTGACACAATCCCGGAAGCGCGGCGAAAAGCGATTCCCGGCGTACGGCTGTGCGTCAAATGCCAGCAGGAGAAAGATTTACATAACGCAACATATTCAGGATATAATCGCAGAGGATCGAAGGATAGCCAGCTACGCTGACTTTTCCTGACGCTTCCTGTCAGAATAAGCGTTTACCTTTACCTTCACACTTTCCCGCTTCGCTTGTCGCAAAATGTGCCGCTTATCCCTGCCCAGTGACAGGACAGCGCAGTTTATCGCTTTTTTATCTCGTTAACCTTTATTTTTCAAAAGGTTAACTATTGTTCAATTTTTTAGAACAAGGCTTTCAATTCTCTTCGATTTTCTCGCTAATAAAAAACTGTGATACTTATCACATCGACGGAACATCGTCCCAAATTCAGTATAACCTGCGAGAGAAACCCTATGAACGCCATTAAATATGCTGTTGCTGCTGTCGCACTATCCACCCTCTCTTTCGGTGCTTTTGCGGCACAACCTGTTAACCCTGCTCAGGCAGGCGAGCTGAACAAAATTGGTGTGGTTTCCGCTCACGGCGCAACCACACTGGACGGCCTTGAAGCACGCCTGGCAGAGAAAGCCAAAGCGGCAGGCGCTTCTGGCTACAGCATTCTGTCCACCACCGGCAATAACAAGCTGAGTGGCACAGCGGTTATCTATAAGTAACCTGACCCGCGTTTTACCCCGGCATTTTAACCCTCTGCCGGATGCACCACCCTCATTGACCCTTATTGCCCTTTGCATGGCCCGTCCAGGATTGTGACGGGCTTTTTTTTATCCAAATGTCGCCGCAACGCGCGCCATCCCCTCTTCCAGCGTCTGCACTTCACCGCTCGCCATAAGGCAGCAAGCCAGCTGCACTTTTAATGACTCCGGCACCGCTTCGCGCCCGCTCAGGCAGCGCTCGATCCAGCGCGCCGTACTGTCTGCATCTTTCGCCGCACCGCCTGAAGCAGGTTCCAGCGCCGCATCACTGCGGGCAAAGAGCACGCGCTCGCCTGCGGGATCGATCAGGTTCATCTGCGGGCAGCGCTGCGGGTTGGCGTACACCTCCCCTTCGGTGCCCTGCATCAGCAGGCCGCGTCCACCGATATCAGCGAAAAATTTGCCCACGCGGGTGAGGTACTCCGGGTGCGACACGCTGGAGAGACGCAGCGCCGCCTCTTCGGCAAACGGGGTCGCCAGCTTCGCCAGCGTATGCGCGCTGTTCCGCACGCCCATGCGCCAGCGCAGCCCCAGCTGATCCTCCAGCGGCGGGCAGAGGGCGCTGACCGGAATATAGACCGGCTGATGCCCCTCCAGCTTCGCCTGCGCCTGGCCGACAAGCGTTGTCGCCTCAATACCCAGCAGGGCAAAAATGGTTTCGCTGACGACGCGGGTCGGATCTTCACTCACGCCGTGCACCACCACCGGGAAGCCCAGTTTGCTGAGCAGAATCGCCAGCAGCGGCGTCAGGTTCGCCTGCTTGCGCGCGCCGTTATAGCTCGGGATAACGATCGGCATCGGTTTCGCCACCGGCGGCGTCAGCTTCATGGTGCGATCCTGCATCGCCGCATAGAAGCCACGCATTTCGGCCTCGCCCTCCCCTTTAATGCGCAGCGCAATCAGGATCGCGCCCATCTCCAGTTCCGGTACCTCGCCGTTGAGCATCCTCGCGTAGAGGCTGCGGGCGGTGTCAATATCAAGGTCACGGGCGTGATTTTTGCCCCGGCCAACCTCTTTAATGATGGTGCGGTAATCCATGGACTCTCCTTGCGTGCTCACATCGTTAACGGCGCTTGCGGCGCTTCTGTTCTGGTTTCTTCACTATAACGTCAGGCATCGGCGGTTGGGAAATTGGAAATATTGGCAGTGCATCAAGCAGCCGTTTCCCATAACTCTTGGTCAACAGCCGCTTATCGTAGATCACCACTTCACCGCGACACTCATGGCTGCGGATCAGGCGTCCCACCTGCTGAATGAGGTTGAACGAGGCGCTCGGCAGGCTCTGCACTTCAAAGGGATAACGCTTGAGACTTTTGAGCCACTCGCCTTCGGTGATGACTACCGGGCTGTCGATGGGCGGGAAGGCAATCTTATGGATATGCACCTGGGTGAGGTAATCCCCCTTCAGATCCAGCCCCTCGGCAAAGGATTGCAGACCAACCAGCACGCTGCGCTCGCCGCCATCGATACGTTTTCGGTGCAGCTCCACCAGCCGGTAGCGGGGCTGGTCGCCCTGCACCAGCAGCAGCAGACGCAGGTCGGGCACATAAGTGAGGAAGAGCTGCATCGCGCGTGCGCTGGCGAAGAGCACCAGCATTCCGCGGTGCGCTCTGCTCTCAACCTGCTCACGAAACCAGGTCGCCATCTCGGCGATGTGCTGCTCTTCGTTCTCCATCAGCGGCTCGTAGCGCATCTGCGGAATAATAATCTTGCCCTGCTCGACATGGTTGAACGGCGAGTCGAGGCTGACAAAGCGGTCGCCCGCTTTCTCCTTCAGGCCGCTCATCTCCTGCAAACGGTTGAAGCTGTTGAGCGAGCGCAGGGTCGCCGAGGTGACGACGATATGCGGCACGCTGCGCCAGAGCAGCTTTTCCAGCTGATCGCTGACGCGAATGCCAACGCAGTGAAATTGCAGGTGCAACTGCCCGTCGCGCACCTCGCGCGTGGTCCATTTGGAGACCGGCGCGCCGGAGGCCTGCGCCATCGACGCCAGCCGCCAGAGCTTGCTCTGGCTCTCAAACATCCCAAGCGCGCGGTTCATCTGCAAAATCACCCGGTGCAGACGCACAACGTCATGGCTGCCGGTTTTCTCGCTGAGATCGTTGAGAAACAGCTCCGCCAGGCCGCGCAGCATCTCGGTCAGTTTCGCCAGCCGCTGGCAGATCTCCATCACTTCATCCGGCAGTTCGCCCATCGTAAAGCGGTGCTCTGCCTCCTGCCCGGCGGGAAGATAGAGATTGAGAATGGCGTTGAGGGAGGAGATGAGTTCAAACAGCTCTTCGCAGTGGGCATTGAGCCGCTCGGGCGTAGCCAGCGGCGGCAGGGTTTTCGGGCGAAACTGCTCAAGGCAGGTCGCCACCAGTTTGGTAAAAAGGTCGAGCTGTAGCTGATACCAGCCAGCGGTGATCTCCGCCGACATCTCCAGCGCATCGCGGGCAACATCCGGCAGATGGTGGCCCTCATCGAGCACCAGCAGCAGGTTTTTCGGCTCCGGCAGCACCGCTTCGCTCTCCATCGCCGCCATTACCAGCGCGTGGTTGGCGACCACTACTTCCGCTTCCTGGATCTCCCGACGCGCCACAAAGAAGGGGCACTCGCGGTAGTAGTGGCAGTTGCGGTTCAGGCAGCCCGCTTTATCGGTGCTCAGGCGTCGCCAGAGATCGTCGCTGATGGCTTTATCGGTGTGATCGCGCAGGCCATCCCACTTGTAGCTGTCGAGATCGGCTTTCAGCGATGCGCAGCGCGTCTGCTCCTCTTTGTTGCCGGGCGTCAGTTCGTCATCGAGAAAGGCCAGCAGATCCTGCTGATTGGGATCGCTGCTGGCGAGCGCGGCGAGATTGCGCGGGCAGACATAGCGCCCGCGGCCAAAGGCGGCGGTAAAGCGTAAATCGGGAATAATTTTGCGCAGCAGCGGCAGATCTTTACTGAAGATCTGATCCTGTAGCGCGACGTTGGCGGTACTGACCACCAGCGTTTTCTGCTCTTCACGGGCAATAGCAATGCCCGGAATAAGGTATGAGAGGGTTTTCCCGACCCCGGTCGGCGCTTCAATCGCCAGATGGCGGCCCTCATCGCCCGCCAGCGTTTTTGCCACGTCAGCGATCATCTGACGCTGCGGCGCGCGGGGAATAAAGTCCGGGATCTGTTGTTGCAACGCCTTATACCAGGCGGCAATTTGCGCTTTTAACGCGGCGGTAAGGGCCATTCGATAACCTGAAGTACTGTATAAACGGCCACTATTGTGGCACTTTTTCGCCCGCAGGGGCGAACGCTTTTTGCCGTTATGGAAGGCTGCTCGTAAATCGCGCGTCAGGCAGACGATACTTTTCGCAAAGCCGATCACAAATTGGCAGATCCATTTATGAAACCGCTTCCCGACGCGTTGAACATTTATATGGTCAATGCTAGCTTTTTATCTGCATTACGCTTGTTACCGAATATCGGGCAAAACCTAAATGCAGACTGAGGGGATTAATCCGTCCCTGGCTGTATTTACGTTTTGCCCGTTTTTGTTTGCAGGAGTTGGCGATGCTGGTCAAACAAATATTAAATAATAACGTTGTCAGCGCCCTCGATGAGCACGGCTTTGAGGTAATTCTGACCGGGCGCGGCCTCGGGTTTAATACCCAGAGCGGCGACCGCGTCAATATGGACGCCATCGAGAAGATATTCCACCTGAAAGACTCCCAGCTCTCGGCCCGTTTTAAAGATCTGGTGAGCGAAGTGCCGGTGGAAATTGTCCAGTTAACGGCGGATATTGTCGCCCTCGCGCGCGAAACCCTGCCGCATAAATTAAGCGACGGGCTGTATGTCACCCTTGCCGATCACCTCCATTTTGCCCTCCAGCGCAGTGAAAATGGCGAGAGTTTAGCCAACCCGCTGGAGTGGGAAGTGCGCCACTTTTACACCGCAGAGTACGCCCTTGGCCGACAGGCGCTGGGCATGGTGGTGGCGCGCACCGGCACGCTGTTACCGGACAGCGAAGCGTGCAGTATCGCCCTGCATATTGTGAACGCCGGTCTGAACGATACGATGGGAAAAACCACGCAAATTACCCGGCTTATTTATCAGCTGCAAAATATCGTCAGATACTTTTTTACCCTGCCGCCCGATGAGCACACCCTCAATTACCAGCGCTTTATTACCCACTTAAAATTTTTCGCGCAGCGGGTGATTGCCGGGGAGGTATTAAACAACGATGACGAGGAGTTATTTGCCATGGTTGAGCGCCGTTACCAGACAACGCTGAAGTGCGTTAATGCCATCAGCGAGTTTGTCGGCAAACATTATCACCACACCATGAGCAACTCCGAGAAGCTTTATCTGACCGTGCATATCGAAAACGTGGTGCAGCGGTCAGCGTAATTCACCCGACAGGCAGATATACCTGCGGCGTGAAAAATGAATTCCATCCAGGCTTGTTACTGTTAAATCAGGCAAACCCCAGAGGAAACAAGGTATCGGCCGAGGCCGATGTTTGTTGATGACGCCAGAAAATCGAGCGTCTGTCTGGAGGAATGAGCATGAACTACCCGCAAACCGCGCAGAAGATCATTGCGCATATCGGCGGCAAGGAGAATATCCTGTCGCTGTTTCACTGCATCACCCGCCTGCGTTTTCTCCTTCATGACCATGACAAGGTCGACCGCGCGGCGCTGGAAGCGCTGGATGGCGTGATCGGCGTGAATATCTCTGGCGATCAGTACCAGCTGATTATCGGTAATGAGGTCGCCCCGCTCTGCGAAGCGCTGCTCGCGCAACTCCCCGGCGTCTCGTCCAGCGCCAGCAGCAGCAAACGACGTAACCCGGTGTCGGTGGTGCTGGAGGGGCTATCAAGCATCTTCTCGCCGATCATTCCGGCGATTGCCGGGGCCGGGATCCTGAAAGGGGTGCTGGCACTGATGGTCGCTATGCAGTGGCTTCAGACCAGCAACCAGACCTACCAGATCCTGCTCGCCATCAGCGACGGCGTCTTCTATTTTATGCCGCTGGCGCTGGCCTTCAGCGCCGGGAATAAGTTTGGCGCCAACCCCTACGTCGCCGTGGCGCTCGCCGCCACCCTCTTCCACCCGGCGATCCAGACGCTGTTTAAATCCGGCGCGCCGGTGAGCTTTCTCGGCCTGCCGGTGCCGACGGTCAATTACGCCTCGACGGTGATCCCGATTCTGCTGGCGGTGTGGCTGTTGAGCCGGGTGGAGAAGCTGATTGACCGCATCATGCCCGGCGTGCTGAAAACGATGTTTGTGCCGCTGCTGAGCCTGGTGATTGTCGCGCCGATTACGCTGATGGTTATCGGGCCAATGGGTATTTTCGCCGGCAATGCGCTCTCCGGCGGCATTATCTGGCTGGTGGAGAACATGGGTATCGTCGCGGGCGTGGTGGTGGGCGGCACGCTGTCGATGATTATCATTACCGGCATGCACTATGTGCTGGTGCCAATCATGATCAACAACATCAGCACCATGGGTTTCGACCCGTTCAAAATCCTCTTTTATGTCGCCAACCTCGGCCAGGCGGGTGCGGCTTTCGGCGTGTTTATTCGCGCACGCGATAAGAAGCTTAAGTCGCTGGCGCTCTCCACCAGCTTTAGCGCAATGATGGGCATCACTGAACCGGCGATGTATGGCGTCAATATCCGCTACAAACGCCCCTTTGCCGCCGCGCTGCTGGGCGGCGCGATTGGCGGCGGCTTTGCCATGGCGATGGGGGTGAAAACCTACGCCTTTGCCCTCAGCGGCTTGCCCGGCCTGCCGGCGCTGGTCGGCCCGACCTTTCTCTGGGCGATTGTCAGTATCGCGCTCTCCTTTGTCTCCGCTGCCGTGCTGACGGTGATCCTCGGTTTCGAAGAGAAGGTGGTGGCCGGCGTCAGCCCGGTGAATATCGCACGCGAAGAGGAGCGGCTCTTCGCCCCAGTCAGCGGCACGCTGAAAGCCCTCAATACCCTGAGCGACCCGGTCTTCGCCGATGAGATTTTCGGTAAAGGCCTGGCTATCGACCCGAGCAACGGCGAGCTGCGTTCGCCGGTCAACGGCAAGGTGGAATCGCTGTTTGAAACCCACCACGCGCTGGCGCTGGAGAGCGATACCGGTGCCGAAATCCTGATCCACATCGGTATCGACACGGTGAAACTGGGTGGCAAGCACTTCACCAGCCATATCGAGGCCGGGCAGAACGTGGAGGTGGGCGATCTGCTGGTCAGCTTCGATCTCGCCGCGCTGCGGGCAGAGGGGATCGATCCGAGCGTGATCGTGGTGGTCACCAATAGCGAACAGTACGGCGATATCAGCCCGGTGAAAACAGATGGCGATGTCGCCAGCCGGGACGCATTTCTCACATTGACCGCAAGCGCGGCATAAGGAGCACACCAGTGGCTTATTCGAAATCATTTCCGGAAGGGTTTTTATGGGGCGGTGCAACGGCGGCCAACCAGCTTGAAGGGGCATGGAACGTCGACGGCAAAGGGCTCTCCGTCTCCGATGTCTACACCTTCGATATCAACACGCCGCGCGAGCGCTGGCTCGATCAGTGGCTCGGCATGACCCACGCGCAGGTGCGCGAAGCGCAGGATCCGGAGAGCAAAAAGTACTACCCGAAGCGCAAAGGCAACGACTTCTACCACCACTTCAAGGAGGATATCGCGCTGTTTGCCGGTATGGGCTTTAAGTGTTTTCGCATGTCGATTGCCTGGACGCGCATCTTCCCGCGCGGGGATGAGACCACGCCCAACGAAGCAGGGCTGGCGTTTTATGATGAGGTGTTTGACACGCTGCGCGCGCACGGCATTGAGCCAATTGTCTCCCTCTCCCACTATGAGATGCCGCTGGCGCTGGTCACCGATTACGGCGGCTGGCCGAACCGCCAACTGGTCGATTTCTATGTCCGCTTCGCCACTACCGTCTTTACGCGTTATCGCAAAAAGGTGAAGTACTGGATGACCTTTAACGAGATCAACTGTGTGAAACACCATCCCTATGTCAGCGTCGGGGTGATTGAGGAGGACAACCCGCATCTTGAGCAGGATAAGTACCAGGGCGCGCACCACCAGTTTGTCGCCAGCGCGCTCGCCACCAAAGCGTGCCATGCGATTATTCCCGGCTCGCAGATGGGCTGCATGATCAGCTACCAGATGCTCTACCCGCACACCTGCCACCCGGATGATTTGCAGGCCTGCGAAGAGATGCAGCGCGTGTCGCTCTTCTTCAGCGACGTGCAGGCGCGCGGCTACTACCCCGCCTACACCGATCGCATGCTGGCAGAAAAAGGGGTGACGCTGCAAAAAGTGGTTGGCGATGATGAGATCCTGCGCCAGCACCCGGTCGATTTCGTCTCGTTCAGTTACTACATGTCGAGCACCGTCAGCGCCAACCCGGCATTGCATGACGGCGCAGAAGGCAACCTGATCACCGGCGGCATTCGTAACCCCCATCTCACCACCAGCGAATGGGGCTGGCAAATCGATCCGAAAGGGCTGCGGCTGGCGCTCAATCAGCTCTATGACCGCTACCAGAAGCCGCTGTTTATTGCCGAAAACGGCCTCGGCGCGGTAGATACCGTTAATCCGGATGGCTCCATCGATGACGATTACCGTATCGACTACCTGCGCCAGCACGTGGTGCAGATGCAGGAGGCGATTGCCGACGGCGTCGATCTCTTTGGTTACACCTGGTGGGGGCCGATTGATGTGGTCAGCGCCGGGACGGCGCAAATCTCCAAGCGGTACGGCTTTATCTATGTCGATCAGGACGATATGGGCAACGGCAGCCAGGCGCGCTCGCTGAAGAAAAGCTACCACTGGTATAAAAAACTGATCGCCTCGAATGGCGAAGACTTAGCGGATTAAGGAGCGGATATGTCTGTTTTCCCGAATGACTTTTTATGGGGCGGCGCGATTGCCGCCAATCAGGCGGAAGGCGCGTGGGATGAAGATGGCAAAGGGCCCTCTATCGCCGACGTGGTGCGCGGCGGTATCGCCTCTGGTAAACATGATGCGGTGATCGATCCAAACCTTTATTACGCCAGCCACCAGGCGGTCGACTTTTACCATCACTACAAAGAGGATGTGGCGCTTTTTGCCGAGATGGGCTTCAAATGCTTTCGCACCTCGATTGCCTGGTCGCGCATCTTCCCGCGCGGGGATGAGACCACACCCAACGAGGCGGGGCTGCAATTTTACGACAACCTGTTTGATGAGCTGCTGAAGTACGGCATTGAGCCGGTGATCACACTCTCGCATTACGAAACGCCGCTGGCGCTCTATCAGGAGTATGGCGGCTGGAAAAACCGCCAGCTTATCGACTTCTTCACCCGCTACTGCGAGACGGTGTTCCGCCGTTACCAGGGCAAGGTCAAATACTGGATGACCTTTAATGAGCTGAACAACATGAACCGCATGCCGTTTGCCACCGGCGCGGTGGATGTCGATGCCAGCCCGCAGGAGATTTGGCAGGCGAACCACCACCAGTTCGTTGCCAATGCGCTGGCGAACAAGCTCTGCCACGAGATCATGCCCAATGCGCTTATCGGCTGTATGTTGTCGCTGAGCACCGTCTACCCGGCGAGCTGCAATCCGGAGGATATCTTCTCGACCATGCAGCTGCGCCGCCGCTCGCTGCTCTTCTCCGACGTGATGATGCTGGGCGAATATCCGGCGTACGCTAAACGGTTGCTGAACGATCTGGGGGTGAAGCTGGAGACGGCAGAGGACGACATGCAGCTGCTTAAATCGTACCCTTCCGATTACCTCGGCTTTAGCTACTACCGCAGCGTGCTGCATCAGGCGGGCGGGCAGTTCCGCGTCGATACCGGCGGCACCGCCGGGCTGGACAATCCGTTCCTGGAGAAGACCGAGTGGGGCTGGCCTATCGATCCGCTCGGTTTTCGTATCGTCTGTAATGAGCTGGCGGATCGCTACCGCAAGCCGCTGTTTATTGTTGAAAACGGTTATGGCGGTGTTGATGAGGTGCAGGCCAACGGCGAGATTAATGACCAGGCGCGCATCGATTATGGCCGCCGCCATATTCAGGCGATGGCCGAGGCGATTGCGGATGGCTGCCAGATTATGGGGTACACCTGGTGGGGACCGATTGATATTGTCAGCGCCGGCACCGGCGAGATGAAAAAGCGCTACGGCTTTATCTATGTCGATAAGGATAATGAGGGTAATGGCACGCTCAAGCGCAGCAAGAAGCGCAGCTTTGAGTGGTATCAGCAGGTTATCGCCAGTAATGGAGAGGTGTTGTAGAAGCCCGGCCTCTGAAACGGCGTAGGCCGGATAAGGCGTAGCCGCCATCCGGCAATGGGTCTGGCATTTGGCATTTTGTGGAATGGTTCCGTTCACCAGGCGCTGGGGAGTTTCATTAACCTCTTATGCGGTGAACGGGACAAGGGGGGGACCGCTCCCCCCTTGTCAATCCCCGCGGCCCCGCGAGGAAATCGGTGCTGCGCACTGCGCTCACCTCCCGCGTGTATGACTACGGCCGGCTCGACTCGACTTGCTCGCCCGTTCCAGGACTCGGTTTACTCGTCCCATCCATGGGACTCGCCCCTTCGGGGCCAGCGCAAGCGCTGTTCAAAATTGCTCCCGGCAATTTTGTCCTGTCTCGGTTCGCCTCTGTCCGCCATCCATGGCGTCCAGACCTTGTCATTCCCGCTTCGGTTCGCCGATTTCAGCGGGGGTCAACACCGCCGCTGTCATATCGCAGATAAAAGCCACACAGGTGTCGCAGAAAGCTGGTTTTGGTAGGCCGGATAAGGCGCAGCCGCCATCCGGCAATTGGTGCCGCGGGGAGAATGCCGGATGGCGCGTAAACGCTTATCCGGCCTACGCCGTTTCAGTGAGATCGTGTCAGCGGCACCATAAAAAAACCGCCATCCGGCGTTATGCCCGATAGCGGTTTTGAGTGCCGGGTAAAGCTACCCGGCCTGAACGGAAACAGATTTACGCGGAAGCGGGTTTACGCGGACGACGACGGCGCGCGCCGTTGTTTGCCGGTTTCGCTGCACCGCCATCAAGACGGCGATTGCCCACGGGTTTCGCGGCTCCCCCTTCCGATTTCGCGGCTCCGCCGTCGTTGCTGCGACGCGGATGACGCGCTTTCTGCGCATCACCTTCGCTGCGGCGCGGTGCGGACTGGCTGCGACCGCCGCCACCGCCCTGCCCGCGTCCACCGCCGCCCTGACGGCCGCCGTTCTGACCACGGCCATTCTGGATCGGCTCCGCTTTGATTGACGGGTCCGGCTCATAGCCTGCAACCGCAACACGCGGGATCTCTTTTTTCAGCAGACGCTCAATGTCGCGCAGCAGTTTATGCTCATCGACACAGACCAGCGACAGCGCTTCACCGGTGGCGGCAGCACGACCGGTACGGCCAATACGGTGTACGTAATCTTCCGGCACGTTCGGCAACTCATAGTTGACAACATGCGGCAGCTCTTCGATATCGAGACCGCGCGCGGCGATATCCGTTGCCACCAGCACGCGAATCGAACCGGATTTAAAATCTGCCAGCGCGCGGGTACGTGCGCCCTGGCTCTTGTTACCGTGGATCGCCGCACTGGTGATGCCATCTTTGTTCAGCTGTTCGGCCAGGTGGTTAGCGCCATGCTTGGTACGGGTAAAGACCAGCACCTGCTGCCAGTTCCCTTCGCCAATCATCTGCGACAGCAGTTCCCGCTTGCGTTTCTTGTCCACGAAGTGAACGTGCTGCGTCACCTGCTCGGAAGCGGTGTTACGGCGCGCGACTTCGATTTCCAGCGGGTTGTGCAGCAGTTTTTCTGCCAGCTGTTTAATCTCATCCGAGAAGGTCGCGGAGAAGAGGAGGTTCTGACGCTTCGGCGGCAGCTTCGACAGCACGCGGCGAATATCGTGGATAAAGCCCATATCCAGCATACGGTCAGCTTCATCCAGCACGAGAATTTCCACGCTGTCGAGCTTCAGGGCATTTTGATGTTCGAGATCGAGCAGACGACCCGGGGTAGCCACCAGGATGTCAACGCCACCGCGCAGTTTCATCATCTGCGGGTTAATGCTGACGCCGCCGAAGACGACCATCGAACGAATATTGAGGTACTGGCTATACTCCTGCACGTTCTCACCGACCTGCGCCGCGAGTTCGCGAGTGGGGGTGAGGATCAGGGCGCGTACCGGACGGCGGCCTTTCGCATGAGGCTGGCTCTGCACCAGACGTTGCAGCAGCGGCAGCGTAAAACCGGCGGTTTTACCGGTACCGGTCTGGGCGCTGGCCATCAGATCGCGGCCTTGCAGCACCGCAGGGATCGCCTGCTGTTGAATAGGGGTCGGCTCGAGGTAACCCTGCTCCGCAACTGCGCGCAGGATATCCGGATTCAGGCCAAGGGCATCAAATGACATAACAACTCCGCACCGCCCCGACCTGTCACAGGTGTAGTTTTCGAGGAGATAATAGGTAGACTGATGACAAAAACCACAATGTCATGAAGGTGCGGAGTGTATCAGCTTTTGTGATCCGGCGCATAAAATATCCCACGTCAATGTCTCAGCAAGATATCTTCCCGCTTCATTCTCTGAAAAAGAGATAAATTTAGCCCCCTTCACATTTTCCGCGCAAAAATTGGACAACATTTTTATGGCGTCGTAGAGTTAATCAATCGATTGATTAATTTTATAACCCTCATGAATAGCACACCGACCACCAGTAAAGGCGAACAGGCCAAAAATCAGTTAATTGCCGCCGCCCTTGCGCAGTTTGGCGAGTATGGCCTGCATGCCACCACGCGGGATATCGCCGCTCAGGCCGGGCAGAACATCGCTGCCATCCCCTACTACTTCGGTTCGAAAGAGGATCTCTATCTCGCCTGCGCGCAGTGGATCGCCGACTTTATTAGTCACCACTTTCAGCCCCACGTGCAGGCCGCCGAGGCGCTGTTTGCCGAGCCTGAGCCAGACCGCCCGGCGATCCGCGCGCTGATCCATCGCGCCAGCAAAGAGATGCTCACGCTGCTTACCCATGATGAGACCCTCAACCTGAGCAAATTTATCTCCCGCGAGCAGCTCTCCCCGACCCGCGCATACCAGATCGTGCATGAGCAGGTGATCGACCCGATGCATCAGCATTTGACGCGCCTGCTCGCCGCCTATACCGGACAGGATGCCGACAGCACGCAGATGGTACTGCATGCCCACGCCTTAATCGGCGAGATCCTCGCCTTCCGCCTGGTGCGGGAGACCATTTTGCTGCGTGCAGGCTGGACGCAGTTTGACGAAGAGAAAACGGAAATGATCTTTCAAGTCATCACCTGCCATATCGATTTTATTTTGCAGGGATTAACGCACAGGAGTCCGGAGTGATGAAAAAGCGTAGCGTTGTGGTGTTACTCAGCGTAGTGCTGCTGGCGATGCTCGTCGGCGGTTGGTACTGGTATCAAAGCAGGCAGGAGGAGAGTCTGACGCTGTATGGCAATGTCGATATCCGCACCGTTAATTTAAGTTTTCGCGTCGGCGGGCGGCTGGCGGCGTTGCAGGTCGATGAGGGCGACAGCGTAAAGGCCGGGCAGAAACTCGGCGAAATCGACCGCGCGCCTTATGAAAATGCCCTGTTGCAGGCGAAAGCCAACGTCTCGACTGCCGAGGCCAAATATGCGTTAGCCACCGAAGGCTACCGCGCTGAGGAGATCGCCCAGGCCGCCTCCGCCGTTAGCCAGGCGCAAGCCGCATACGATTACGCGCAGAACTTCTACCAGCGCCAGCAGGGGCTGTGGAAAACAAAAGTGATCTCGGCAAACGATCTGGAGAACGCCCGCTCATCGCGCGACCAGGCGCAGGCAACGCTCAAATCGGCGCAGGATAAGCTGCGCCAGTTCCGTGCCGGTAACCGCCCGCAGGAGATCGCCCAGGCGAAAGCGGGCCTCGAGCAGGCGCAGGCCGCGCTGGCACAGGCAGAGCTTGATTTGCAGGACACGACGCTGGTCGCGCCGAGCAACGGCACGGTGCTGACCCGCGCCGTCGAGCCGGGCAGCATGCTTAATGCCGGTAGCAGCGTGTTAACGCTGTCGCTGACCCGCCCGGTGTGGGTGCGCGCCTATGTCGATGAGCGCAATCTGCACCAGACGCGACCGGGGGCTGAAATCCTGCTCTATACCGATGGCCGCCCGGATAAGCCCTATCACGGCAAAATCGGCTTTGTCTCGCCGACCGCCGAATTTACCCCGAAAACCGTTGAGACCCCGGATCTGCGTACCGACCTGGTCTATCGCCTGCGCATTATCGTCACCGATGCCGATGATAACCTGCGCCAGGGGATGCCGGTGACGCTGCGTTTTGACGGCGAGGCGCGTCATGAATGAGCGGACTATCCAGCTCGACGGGCTGATAAAACAGTTCCCCGGCATGGAGAAACCCGCGGTGGCGCGGCTGGATTGTAAAATCCAGGCCGGTTATGTTACCGGGCTGGTCGGCCCGGATGGCGCGGGCAAAACCACACTGATGCGCATTCTGGCCGGGCTGATGAAGCAGAACGAGGGGCGTGTGCGCGTGCTGGGTCTCGATCCCATCGATAACGACAGCGAGCTGCACGCCGTGCTCGGTTATATGCCGCAGAAATTTGGCCTCTATGAAGATCTGACGGTGATGGAGAACCTGATCCTCTATGCCGATCTGCGCAGCGTCACCGGCGAGAAGCGCCAGCAGATGTTTACCCGCCTGCTTGAGTTTACCTCCCTCGGCCCCTTTACCGACCGGCTGGCGGGCAAACTCTCTGGCGGTATGAAGCAGAAGCTGGGGCTGGCCTGTACGCTGGTCGGCGATCCGCAGGTGCTGCTGCTTGATGAGCCAGGCGTCGGCGTCGATCCCATTTCGCGGCGCGAGCTGTGGCAGATGGTGCATGAGCTGGCGGGCGACGGGATGCTGATCCTCTGGAGCACCTCCTATCTTGATGAAGCGGAGCAGTGCCGCGATGTGCTGCTGATGAACGAGGGCGAGCTGCTCTACCACGGCGAGCCAAAAGCGTTAACCCAGAGCATGGCCGGGCGCAGCTTTCTGCTTACCAGCCGCGATGAGAATAACCGCCGCCTGTTGCGGCGCATTCTCAGGCTGCCGCAGGTGAGCGACGGCGTGATCCAGGGGCGTTCGGTGCGCATGATCCTGAAAAAAGGGGCTGATGTGCAGGCGATTCACGCCGCGCCAGAGATGCCGCCGCTACAGATTGAGGAGACCGCTCCGCGCTTTGAAGATGCCTTTATCGACCTGCTGGGCGGCGCAGGTGCCGCCGAGTCGCCGCTTGGCAAGATCCTGCACTCGGTGAAGGGCGACGCCGAAGAGACGGTGATTGAAGCGAGATCGCTTACCAAAAAGTTTGGCGATTTCGCCGCCACCAACGAGGTCAATTTTGCCGTCAAGCGTGGCGAGATTTTTGGCTTGCTCGGCCCGAACGGCGCGGGCAAGTCTACCACCTTCAAGATGATGTGCGGTCTGCTGGTGCCGACCGCCGGCCAGGCGCTGGTGCTGAATATGGATCTCAAGGTCAGCTCCGGCAAAGCGCGCCAGCGCCTTGGCTATATGGCGCAGAAGTTCTCCCTCTACGGCAACCTGACGGTGGAGCAGAATCTGCGCTTCTTCTCCGGCGTCTACGGTCTGCGCGGCAGCGCACAGCGCGAGAAGATGGCGCGGATGAGCGAAGCGTTTGGTCTGGAAACCATTGCTCGTCACGCCACCGATGCCCTGCCGCTCGGCTACAAGCAGCGCCTGGCACTGGCCTGCTCGCTGATGCACGAGCCGGACATTCTTTTCCTTGATGAACCCACCTCCGGCGTCGATCCCCTCACCCGCCGCGAGTTCTGGCTGCATATCAACAGCATGGTGGAGAAAGGGGTGACGGTAATGGTCACCACCCACTTTATGGATGAGGCGGAGTATTGCGACCGCATCGGGCTGGTCTACCGCGGCAAGCTGATTGCCAGCGGCACGCCGGACGAGCTGAAGGCGCAGACCGCCGATGACAACCACCCGGACCCGACGATGGAGCATGCGTTTATCACGCTGATCCAGAACTGGGATAAGGAGCATAGTAATGCGCGTTAACGCCCTCTCCTGGCGGCGCGTGCGGGCACTGTGCGTCAAAGAGACGCGGCAGATCGTGCGCGACCCGAGCAGCTGGCTGATTGCGGTGGTGATCCCGCTGCTGCTGCTGTTTATTTTTGGCTACGGCATCAACCTCGATTCCAGCAAGCTGCGCGTCGGCGTGCTGCTTGAGCAGCGCAGCGATGAGGCGCTCGATTTTACCCATGCGCTCACCGGCTCGCCCTATATTGACGCCACCATCAGCAGCGATCGCCAGCAGTTGATCGAGATGATGCAGGCCGGGCGCATCCGCGGCCTGGTGGTGATTCCGGTCAACTTCGATGCCCAGATGGCAAGACCCAGCGAGGTGGCACCGATTCAGGTGATCACCGACGGCAGCGAACCGAATACCGCTAACTTTGTGCAGGGCTATCTACAGGGGATCTGGCAGCTCTGGCAGGCGCAGCGCGCGGAGGATCGCGGCGAAACCTTTACCCCGCTAATCGATGTGCAGACCCGCTACTGGTTCAACCCGGCGGCCATCAGCCAGCACTTTATTATTCCCGGCGCGGTGACCATTATCATGACGGTGATTGGCGCGATCCTCACCTCGCTGGTGGTGGCGCGCGAGTGGGAGCGCGGCACCATGGAGGCGCTGCTCTCCACCGAGATCACCCGCGCCGAGCTGCTGCTCTGTAAGCTTATCCCCTACTACTTCCTCGGCATGCTGGCGATGCTGCTCTGTATGCTGGTGTCGGTCTTTATTCTCGGTGTGCCCTATCGCGGCTCGCTGCTGATCCTTTTCCTGCTCAGCAGCCTGTTTCTCCTCAGCACGCTCGGCATGGGGCTTTTAATCTCCACCACCACGCGCAACCAGTTTAACGCCGCGCAGGTGGCGCTGAACGCCGCGTTTCTGCCGTCGATTATGCTCTCTGGCTTTATCTTTCAGATCGACAGTATGCCGGCGATCATTCGTGCAGTGACCTATATCATCCCGGCGCGTTACTTCGTCAGCACGCTGCAAAGCCTCTTCCTGGCGGGCAATATTCCGCTGGTATTGACCATTAATATGCTGTTTTTGGTGGCCTCCGCCGTGATGTTTATCGGCCTGACGTGGCTGAAAACCAAACGCAGGCTGGATTAAGGAGAAGCCATGTTTCACCGCTTATGGACGCTGATCCGCAAAGAGTTGCAGTCCCTGCTGCGCGAGCCGCAAACCCGCGCCATTTTGATTCTGCCGGTCATTTTTCAGGTGCTGCTCTTCCCGTTTGCCGCCACCCTTGAGGTGACCAACGCCACTATCGCTATCTATAACGAGGATAACGGTAAGCATGCGGTGGAGCTGACCCAGCGCTTCGCCCGCGCGAAGGCCTTTACCAACGTGCTGCTGCTGCACAGCCCGCAGGAGATTCGCCCGACGCTGGATACGCAAAAAGCGCTGCTGCTGGTGCGCTTCCCGGCGGATTTTTCCCGCGATCTCGACAGCGGCAAAGCGGCGCAGATGCAGCTGATCCTCGACGGGCGTAACTCGAACAGTGCGCAGATCGCCGCCAACTATCTGCAGCAGGTGGTAAAGGATTATCAGCAGGAGCTGCTGGCCGGTCAGCCGACGCCGAACAACAGCGAGCTGGTGGTACGCAACTGGTACAACCCGAATCTCGATTACAAATGGTTTATCGTGCCGTCGCTGGTGGCGATGATCACCACCATTGGCGTGATGATTGTCACTTCGCTGTCGGTAGCGCGTGAGCGGGAACAGGGCACCTTCGATCAGTTATTGGTCTCGCCGCTCGCCACCTGGCAGATCTTTATCGGCAAAGCGGTACCGGCGCTGATTGTCGCCGCGTTTCAGGCAACGATCGTGCTGCTGTTCGGTATTCTGGCTTACCAGATCCCGTTTGCCGGATCGCTGCTGCTCTTCTACTTTGCGATGCTGGTTTACGGCCTGTCACTGGTCGGGTTTGGGCTACTGATCTCGTCGTTTTGCGAAACGCAGCAGCAGGCGTTTATCGGGGTGTTTGTCTTTATGATGCCGGCGATCCTGCTCTCGGGGTACGTTTCGCCGGTGGAGAACATGCCGGTGTGGTTGCAGGATTTAACCTGGATTAACCCGATCCGGCACTTTACCGATATCACCAAGCAGATCTATTTGAAGGATGCCAGCCTGGAGATTATCTGGGGAAGCCTCTGGCCGCTGATAGTGATTGCCCTGTCAACGGGCACCGCGGCCTACGCCATGTTTCGTCGCCACACGGCCTAGCCGTTTCTCTTTGGTTAAGAGTGAGACCAAAGCCGGACCGCCAAGGATGGCCAGCCCGGCAAGCGCCAGCAGATAGTTGTTTTGCAGCACCCGCGAGAGCAGCCAGATGGCGATAAGGGATGCGCCAAAATACCAGGTGGTGGTTAACTCCTCGAGCACATCGCCGATGCCGCGCCAGCCGGCGTCATGATGGCGCTGGAAAAAGAGCATCAGCAGCACGGTGACGCCATAAAGCACGCACAGCCCGAGACCGACATGCACCAGCCTGCCGCTCATCCAGCCCATCACCAGAATCGCCACAATCATCAAATGCAACATAATCTGCCAGCAACTCAGGCCTGTTGCGACACGAACACGTTGTTGCCACTTCATGGCATCTCTCCGCAAGGATTTTACTCTTGTAGAAGAGTACCCCGATCTACGGAAAATTCTGTAACCCCGGCTTTTTTTGTGACAGGGACTACAATTTATTTCTATACAGGAGAGTGATGCTGGCAGGAGATTTATGACCCAACACGCGCGACCATTTTCATTAAAAGTATTGACGATTAACACACACAAAGGCTTTACCACCTTCAACCGGCGCTTCATTTTGCCCGAGTTGCGCGATGCCGTGCGCCTGGTGAGCGCCGATATCGTCTGCCTGCAAGAGGTGATGGGCGCCCACGAAGTGCACCCGCTGCGCGTTGAGAACTGGCCCGATACCACCCACTACGAATTTATCGCCGATACCATGTGGAGCGACTTCGCTTACGGGCGCAATGCGGTCTATCCTGAAGGGCACCACGGCAACGCGGTGCTCTCTCGCTATCCGATTGAACACTACGAAAACCTTGACGTTTCGGTAGACGGCAGCGAAAAACGCGGCCTGCTCTACTGCCGGATTGTGCCGCCCGATTATGGCGGCGCGGTACACGTCCTCAGTGTTCATCTTGGGCTGAAAGAGGCGCACCGCCAGGCGCAGCTAAAAATGCTGGCGGAGTGGGTTAACTCCCTGCCGGAAGGCGAGCCGGTGCTGGTGGCGGGTGATTTCAACGACTGGCGGCAAAAAGCCAACCAGCCGCTTAAAGCGCAGGCCGGGCTGGAGGAGATCTTCACCCGTGCGCATGGTCGCCCGGCGCGCACCTTCCCGGTCAGCCTGCCTTTACTGCGCCTTGACAGAATTTATGTCAAAAACGCCAGCGCCAGTGCGCCTACCGCGCTGCCGCTGCGCAACTGGCGTCATCTGTCCGATCATGCCCCTCTGAGTGCGGAGATCCATTTATGAAATGTAGCTGGCGGGACGGTAACCGCATCCAGTTGCTGGAAAATGGTGATAACTACTATCCGGCGCTCTACGATGCGATTGATCACGCGCAACAAAAAATTATTCTCGAAACCTTTATCTGGTTTGAAGACAAGGTAGGCAAGGAGCTGCACAGCGTGCTGCTGCGCGCCGCCCAGCGCGGCGTCAGTATTGAGGTGCTGCTCGACGGCTATGGTTCGCCCGATTTAAGCGAATCGTTTGTCAGCACCCTCACCTCGGCGGGCGTCATTTTCCGCTACTACGATCCGCGCCCGCCGCTGCTCGGCATGCGTACCAACGTCTTCCGTCGTATGCACCGCAAAATTGTGGTGATCGACAACACCGTTGCCTTTGTCGGCGGAATTAACTACTCGGCCGAACACCTCTCTGATTATGGCCCCGAGGCGAAACAGGATTACGCCGTGCGGGTCGAAGGGCCGATCGTCGAAGATATTCTGCAATTTGAGTTGGAAAACCTGCCCGATAACGCCCCGGCGAAACGCTGGTGGCAGCGCCGCCGCCATCGCCCGGAAGAGAACCGTAAGCCGGGCGAAGCGCAGGCACTGTTTGTCTGGCGCGATAATGACGACCACCGCGACGATATTGAACGCCACTATCTGAAGATGCTGGCGAACGCCCGCCGGGAAGTGATTATCGCCAACGCCTACTTCTTCCCTGGCTACCGCCTTTTGCACGCGATGCGTAACGCTGCCCGTCGCGGTGTCACCGTGAAGCTGATTGTGCAGGGCGAGCCGGATATGCCGATTGTCAAAGTGGGCGCGGAGCTGCTCTATAACTACCTGCTGAAAGGCGGCGTGAAGGTTTATGAGTATCGCCGCCGCCCGCTGCACGGCAAAGTGGCGCTAATGGACGATCACTGGGCGACCGTTGGCTCCAGCAACCTCGACCCGTTGAGCCTGTCGCTCAACCTCGAAGCGAACCTGATTATTCACGATCGCGAGTTCAACCAGACGCTGCGCGATAACCTGCAAAAGATTATTGAGCAGGATTGTAAGCAGGTGGATGAGTCGATGGCGCCGAAGCGCACCTGGTGGAACCTGGGGAAAAGCGTGGTGGTGTTCCACTTCTTACGCCACTTCCCGGCGCTGGTCGGCTGGTTGCCGGCGCACACGCCAAAACTGGCTGAAGTGGGGCCGCCGGTGCAGCCGGAGATGGAAACCCAGGACAGAAACGAAGCACAGCACTCGGGAGCAAAACCCTGATGTCAACATCACATCCGCGCTGGCGGTTGGCTAAAAAAATCCTCACGGTGGTCTTTTTTATCGCCGTTATTGTTCTGCTGGTGCTCTACGCGCAGAAGGTGAACTGGGAAGATGTCTGGAAGGTCATTCGTGATTACAACCGCACCGCCCTGCTGAGCGCGGTGGCGCTGGTGATCATCAGCTATGTGCTGTATGGCTTTTACGATCTGCTGGGCCGCGCCTACTGCGGCCATAAGCTCGCGAAGCGCCAGGTGATGCTGGTGTCGTTTATCTGTTATGCCTTTAACCTGACACTCAGCACCTGGGTGGGCGGGATTGGCATGCGCTATCGCCTCTACTCGCGGCTTGGGCTGCCGGGCAGCACTATTACGCGCATCTTCTCGCTCAGTATTACCACTAACTGGCTGGGCTATATTCTGCTCGGCGGGCTGATCTTTACCTTTGGCGTGGTGGAGATCCCGGCGCACTGGTATATCGACGCCTCGACGCTGCGTATTGTCGGCGTGGTGCTGTTGTTGATTATCGCCGTCTACCTGTGGGGCTGCGCGTTTGCGAAACGCCGTCACGTCACCATCAAAGGCCACAAGCTGGTGCTGCCGTCGTGGAAGTTTGCCGTCGCGCAGATGGTGATCTCCAGCGCTAACTGGATTGCGATGGGGGCGATTATCTGGATCCTGCTCGGTATGCGCGCCGACTTCTTCTTTGTGCTTGGGGTGCTGCTGGTCAGCAGTATCGCCGGGGTGATTGTGCATATCCCGGCGGGCATCGGCGTGCTGGAGGCGGTGTTTATCGCCCTGCTCGCCAGCGAGCATGTGTCGCAGGGGATCATTATCGCCGCCCTGCTCGCCTACCGGGTGCTCTACTACTTCCTGCCGCTGCTGCTGGCGCTGATTGGTTATCTGCTGCTGGAGAGCCGCGCCAGGAAGCTGCGGGCGAAAAACGAGAAGGCGATGGCGCAGCAGTGATTGTGCCGACTGATTGCCGCTAAGATGGCGTAGGCCGGATAAGCGTGTAACGCGCCATCCGGCATCCTCTCCGCGGCACCGATTGCCGGATGGCGGCTACGCCTTATCCGGCCTACCAAAACGGAGCCCGCTGAAACGGCGTAGGCCGGATAAGCGCCAGCGCCATCCGGCAATATATCAGCGACACCGACTTTACTTTTATCTGCGGTCTCACAGCGGCGGTGTTGACCCCCGCTGAAATCGGCGAACCGAAGCGTGAATGACAAGGTCTGGACGCCATGGATGGCAGACAGAGGCGAACCGAGACAGGGACAAAATTGCCGGGAGCAATTTTGAACAGCGCTTGCGCTGGCCCCGAGGGGGCGAGTCCCATGGATGGGACGAGTAAGTCGAGTCGAGCCGGCCGCAGTCAGGCACGCGGGAGGTGAGCGCAGTGCGCAGCACCGATTTCCTCGCTGGGCCGCAGGGATTGACAAGGGGGGAGCGGTCCCCCCCTTGTCCCGTTCACCGCATAAGAGATTAATGAAACTCCCCAACGCATAGTGAACGGAATCATTCCACCAATCACACATGAAAACCCATTGCCGGATGGCGGCTACGCCTTATCCGGCCTACGTGTATCGAACCACTGAAACCGCGTAGGCCGGATAAGCGTGTAACGCGCCATCCGGCAATCGTGCTTTAGCGCGACGCGCTGGACGATCCTGATGAAACCAGAAACATCAGCGTTTGGAGTATGTCGAGAAAAGCGTTCGCAGCCCCCAGCCAGATGCTGAGCGCACCGCGGGTCGCGCAGTGCTGCACCGTGACAAACTGCTGGCGGTAAAGCCCACGCGCGCTGTCGAGCATCTCTGGGCTTTTGCGCGCACTCACAACGCTAAACAGCACTACCAGAAAGAGGCTCGCGCACCACTGCGCCGTATCGCCTGCCAGCGCCAGATTAATCACTACGGCAAGCGCGCCGCCCACGGCAGCCAGCAGCCAGTAAAAACGCCCGTTGCGCAGCCGCTCACCATAAAGATGTGCAATCAGCGCGTCGAGGGCGAACAGCCCGCCGGTCACGCCGTAGAGCACCAGGCAGAGTTGAAGCGGAAAGAGGCTCGCGGCCAGCAGTCCGCCGATAACGCTCAGCAACACCAGCCCGCCGATGGCGTGCAACGTCTTCATACGGTCAAACAGCATGGTGAGCGCGAAAAGGGTGATAAACCAGAGGATCACCAGCAGCACGATGATCGCGCTGTGTTCAGTAAACTGCGGCAGCGCCAGCAGATCAAGCACCAGCCAGCAGACTGCCGCGCTGAGCGCCATGCCCGCCGCCAGCCACAAACAGGCCTTCACCAGTAACTCAACGGGCGTGACCTGCACCGGGGCTATCCAGCCAAATACTCTCACCGCTCCTTCGTGAAAAAGGCAAAAAAATCCCGGCCGCAGCCGGGATGGGGTATGGCGTTGCTTAACGGCGGTTGCCGAAGATACGCAGCAGCATCAGGAACAGGTTGATAAAGTCGAGGTAGAGCGTTAACGCGCCCAGAATCGAATATCTGCGCAGCTCGGCGCTGTTGCTGACATCAATCTGCTCACCGATCCCTTTCAGCTTCTGCGTGTCATAAGCGGTCAGGCCGACGAAGACAATCACACCGATATAGGTGATGACCCACATCAGCGCTTCGCTCTTCAGCCAGAAGTTGACCAGCGAGGCGAGCACAATCCCAATCAGCCCCATAAACAGCATATTGCCAAAGCCGCTGAGATCGCGTTTGGTGGTGTAGCCGTAGAGGCTCATCACGCCAAACATCCCGGCGGTGACCACAAAGGTGGCGGCAATCGACTGCGAGGTGTAGACCAGCAGAATGCTGGAGAGCGTCAGGCCGGTGAGCGCCGAATAGAGCATAAACAGGCCGGTCGCCAGCGCGGGGCTCAGTTTATGGATCATGCCGGAGATAACAAACACCAGCGCCAACTGGGCGATAATCAACCCGAAGAAGGTAATCTGGCTGGAGAAGACGAAGCTCATGATCGCTTCGCTGCGCGCGGCGTACCAGGCGACAAACGCGGTTAACAGCAGACCGCAAGTCATCCAGCCATAGACCTGCGCCATATAAGTTTGCAGCCCGCTACGGCTGCCCTGCACGATGGAATCGGAACGGGGGAAACGATCCATAATCACTCCTGATTGATGGGTTAACATAGCAGTAAGGTTAACACATCAATCGGCACCCTGCGTGCTACCAGCGTTTCGCTGCCTGCTGGTCGCTGTCACGCGCTTCCACCCAGCGCTCGCCTTCCGGCGTCGCTTCGCGCTTCCAGAACGGCGCGCGGGTTTTCAGGTAGTCCATAATAAACTGCCCGGCCTCGAAGGCGCTGCTGCGGTGCGCGCTCCCTACGCCGACAAAGACAATCTCATCCCCTGGCCAGAGTTCGCCGATGCGGTGATAGACGCTGACCCGCCCGAGCGGCCAGCGGCTGCGCGCCTCGTCGACGATCGCGGCCAGCGATTTTTCCGTCATCCCCGGATAGTGCTCAAGGGTTAAGGCGCTGACGCTGTCGCCCAGATTGTGGTTGCGCACTTTGCCGGTAAAGGTCACCACCGCGCCATCTTCATCGCGCGCGGCCAGCCAGCTGTACTCTTCGCCGACGTTAAACGCCGCGCGATCGACACAAATTCGCGTTTCGCTCATCTCAGCCTCCGGTCACCGGCGGGAAAAAAGCCACTTCATCGCCGCTTGCCAGCGGATGATCGAAACTGACCAGCGTCTGATTCACTGCCGCCAGCAGTTTGCCCTCCTCCAGCGCCAGCGCCCAGCGATCGTCCTGCGCGGCAAGGTGCTGGCGCAGCGCTTCAACGGAGGGGAAAAGCGTCTCAACGTTGAGGGTGTCGCAGCCCACCAGCTCGCGCACCTGCGCGAAAAACAGTACTTTAAGCATCGCTCTCTACCCTGAAATCACCCGATTTGCCGCCGCTTTTCGCCAGCAGGCGCAGCGGGCCAATCACCATATCTTTCTGCACCGCTTTGCACATATCGTAAATCGTCAGCGCGGCGACCGAGGCGGCGGTTAACGCCTCCATCTCGACGCCGGTTTTGCCGCTCAGGCGGCAGACGGACTCAATGCGCACACGGTTATGCTCCGGCTGCGCCTGGAGCAGCACTTCCACTTTGCTCAATAACAGCGGATGGCAGAGCGGGATCAGCTCCCAGGTGCGTTTTGCCGCCTGGATACCGGCGATGCGCGCGGTGGCGAAGACATCGCCTTTGTGGTGGCTGCCGTCGACAATCATCGCCAGCGTCTCTGGCAGCATGGTAACAAAGGCTTCGGCGCGCGCTTCGCGCACGGTTTCCGCTTTGGCGGAGACATCCACCATATGCGCTTCGCCGTCGGCGTTAATATGGGTCAGTTGCGACATAACTTACTTCTTCAAATGGGAGTAAAAATTACACGGGCGCGTACGCGCATCGAGCTGCGGTTCAATAACGTTTTCCCACGCGGTGCGGCACGCTTTGGTCGAGCCGGGCATGGCGAAAATCAGCGTCTGGTTGGCGACGCCCGCCAGCGCGCGGGATTGCAGCGTCGAGGTGCCAATCTCTTCAAAGGAGAGCATGCGAAACAGCTCGCCGAAGCCCTCAATTTCGCGGTCAAACAGCGGCAGCAGCGCTTCTGGCGTCTGGTCACCTTCGGTGAAGCCCGTCCCGCCGTTGATTAGCACTGCCTGCACCTCATCGCTTGCGATCCACGCCGAGACCTGGGCGCGAATGGCGTAGCGGTTCTCTTTAACGATCGCTTTATCAACCACCTGATGTCCGGCATCGTGCGCGGCATCGCGCAGATAGTGACCGGAAGTGTCATCCTCTTCGCCACGACGGCTGGAGACCGTCAAAATAGCAAGCCTGACCGGGATAAACTCAGCGCTGACCTGGCTCATCTCTCTCTCCTTGCGGCGTTACCCGCCGATATATGAAAGGTTTTGCGTAATGCCCGTATTGCCCTGATGCAGGAAGTGGGTCTGCTTTTTCTGGCTGAGCGCCGTGGCGATACGATCTTCAAGCCTGCCCTGCTCTTCGTCCGCCTGCAGCAGATCGCGCAGATCGACGCCGCCATCGCCAAACAGGCAGAGGTGCAGTTTGCCGGTGGAGGAGACGCGCAGGCGGTTGCAGCTGGCGCAGAAATCTTTTTCGTAGGGCATGATAAGCCCGATTTCGCCTTCGTAATCCGGGTGGCAGAAGACCTGCGCCGGGCCGTCGCTGCGCTGGCGCAGCTGGTGGATCCAGCCACGTTTCAGCAGCTCGTCGCGCAGCACCATGCCGGAGAGGTGGTGTTTGCGGAACAGATCGCTCCCCTCGCCCGTCTCCATCAGCTCAATAAAGCGTAGCTGGATTGGCCGCGTCTGGATCCAGTCAAGAAAGGTATCTAGCTGGTGATGGTTCACGTCGCGCATCAGCACAGTATTGACCTTCACCTTCGAGAAACCGGCGCTAAAGGCGGCGTCGATGCCTGCCATCACCTGGCGAAACTTATCCTGCCCGGTAATGGCGTGAAACTGGCGAGCGTCGAGGCTGTCGACGCTGACGTTGATCGCCGTCAGACCGGCGTCGCGCCACTGGGCAACGTCGCGGGCCATGCGGTAGCCGTTAGTGGTGACAGCAATCTGGCGAATGGCGGCATTTTCCCGCACCGCGGCGATGATGTCGGTGAAATCGCGGCGCAGGGAGGGTTCGCCGCCCGTCAGGCGCACTTTTTCCGTGCCCATCGCGCTGAAGGCGCGGGTCACGCGGCGAATTTCATCGAGGCTGAGAAAGCCGTTGTTATTGACGCCCCCGGGCTTGTAGCCATCCGGCAGGCAGTAGGTGCAACGAAAATTGCACACGTCGGTAATCGACAAACGCAAGTAATAGAACTTGCGCGCGAACGCGTCAGTCAGTTGTGAGGCCATGTACACCTTTCCAAGTACGGGAGATGCAGTCATTTCTTCCTGCACCCTGGCAGCGAGAGCGATTGCTCTGCTACGGCCAAAGCACCATATCTTTAGTTAACCATCCTTAAGACACAGGTGCAGAGGCTTGAGTGTATCCTCTCCGTCTTTCGGGCTGCATCGGTGTGAAGCAAGCCAAAATCCATTGAGGAGGGTTATGTTAGGCACGCTAACATGCTCTGGCGATAGTAGCGCGATCGCCCGGCTTTCGCCATTGTGAATATCGCTATATAAACCATTATATAGCGACATAATCGTGCACAATGGCTACAGAGTACGTGAAAATCGCATTTTTGCTTTGATATGTGTCATTTTACGCGGTGCACGGCATCGTCTTTTGGTGGTATTTACGCTAACGTAGCGCGATAAAAAATCATAAGGAACAATTATGCGTAATCGCACCCTCGCCGACCTGGATCGCGTTGTCGCGCTCGGCGGCGGGCATGGCCTTGGGCGGGTAATGTCTTCGCTTGCCTCACTGGGATCGCGCCTCACCGGCATTGTCACCACCACCGATAACGGCGGCTCCACCGGGCGTATTCGCCGCTCGGAAGGCGGCATCGCCTGGGGCGATATGCGCAACTGCCTCAATCAGCTGATCACCGAACCGAGCGTCGCCTCGGCGATGTTTGAGTACCGTTTTAGCGGTAATGGTGAACTCTCCGGTCATAACCTCGGAAACCTGATGTTAAAGGCGCTCGATCACCTCAGCGTGCGCCCGCTGGAAGCAATCAATTTAATTCGCAATTTATTGAAGGTGGATGCCTTTTTAATCCCGATGTCCGAGCAGCCGGTCGATCTGATGGCGACGGACAGCGAAGGCAACGTGGTGTATGGCGAGGTCAATATCGACCAATTGCACGCACCGGTGCAGGAGCTGATGCTGTCGCCGAAAGTTCATGCCACCCGCGAAGCGGTGCAGGCGATTGCTGAAGCGGATCTGATCCTGATTGGCCCCGGCAGTTTTTACACCAGCCTGTTGCCGCTGCTGCTGCTTGATGAGTTAGCCCAGGCGCTGCGCCGCACCCCTGCGCCAGTGGTCTATATCGGTAACCTCGGCAAAGAGCTCAGCCCCGCCGCCGCCCGCCTGACGCTGGCGGATAAGCTCTCAATCATGGAGCAGTACATCGGCAAGCGCATTATTGACGCCGCCGTGGTCGGGCCAAAAGTGGACGCCAGCACGGTAACTGACCGGCTGATTATTCAGGAAGAGCTGGAGGCGTGCGATATCCCCTATCGCCACGACCGAGTTCTGCTGCGCAATGCGCTGGAGAAAGCGGTGCAGCAGCTTGGCTGACGCGCGGGCGGGGCAGAATCAGCCCCGCCAAACCCTTTGCTTAATTTCTTAAGGTTGTCTTAAAAATCCCCTGTCAGCATAGCGCTATTCTCATTATGGAATTTGGCTATGCGCACGCTTTCGCTTTACCGGCCCTCTTTAAGCCGCCTCTCCCTGCTTACCCTTGCGGCGCTCTATATCGCGCTGGTGCTCAATATTGTCTTTTACCGCCAGGCGTTTCATCTGCTTCCGGTCGACTCGCTGCATAACACGCTGGTGTTCCTCACCATGCCGCTGGTGGCTTTTAGCGTAATCAACATTGTGCTGACGCTGGCGTCGTTTCTGCGCCTCGACCGGCTGCTGCTGAGCCTGTTTATTCTCGTCTGCGCCGCCGCACAGTACTTTATCTCCACCTTCGGCGTGATTATTGACCGCTCGATGATCACCAATATTCTCGACACCACCGCGGCGGAGAGCTTCGCCCTGATGTCGGGCAAAATGGTGATGACGCTGCTGCTGACCGCGCTGTTGCCGGTGCTTATCGCCTGGTGGATCAAGATCAAACCCACCCGCCCCCTGCTGCGTAGCATTACGCTGCGCCTGTTCAGCGTGGCGATCTCCGCGCTGGTTATCGTTGCCGTGGCGGTGCCGTTTTATAAGGATTACGCCTCGCTGTTTCGCAACAACAAAGAGCTGGTGAAGTCCCTCGGCCCGTCGAACGCCATTGCAGCCTCACTCTCCTGGTATGTCCATAACCGCATGGATAACCTGCCACTGGTGCGTATCGGCGAAGATGCCCACCAACTGCCGCAGATGAAGAGCGGCCCGCGTAAAAACCTCACCATTCTGGTGCTGGGCGAAACCTCGCGCGGGGATGACTTCTCGCTTGGCGGATACGATCGCGAGACCAACCCGCTGCTGAAGCAGGATAATGTTATCTACTTCCCCAACACCACCTCGTGCGGGACGGCGACAGCGGTCTCCGTGCCCTGCATGTTCTCCGGCATGGGCCGTGCCCACTATGACGATCAGCTGGCGCATCACCAGGAGGGGCTGCTCGATGTGGTGCAGCGCGCCGGGATTCAGGTGCTGTGGAATGAGAATGATGGCGGCTGCAAAGGCGCCTGTGACCGCGTGCCGCACCAGGATATGACGCAGCTCAATCTGGCGGATTACTGCATCAAGGGCGAGTGCCAGGATGAGATCCTGTTTCGCGATCTGGCCCGCTATATCGATCACCTGCCCGGCGACGGGCTGATTGTGCTGCACACCATTGGCAGCCATGGCCCGACCTACTACAACCGTTATCCGGCACAGATGCGCAAATTTACCCCAACCTGCGACACCAACGAGATCCAGACCTGCTCCCGCGAGCAGCTGGTGAACACCTATGACAACACCATCGTCTATGTCGACTATATTGTTGATAAAGCAATTAAATTACTGCAATCAAAACAGGAGAGGTTTACCACCAGCCTGGTTTACCTCTCCGATCATGGCGAATCACTGGGTGAAAATGGCGTTTACCTGCACGGGCTGCCCTACTCCATCGCGCCCGCCACGCAGAAACATGTGCCGCTGCTGATCTGGCTGTCGCCGGACTACCAGGCGCGTTACGGCATTAACAGCCAGTGTGTCGCGAAAAATGCGCGGGAGAAGGCCTACTCGCAGGACAACCTCTTCCCGACCATGTTGGGTATACTGGGCGTCAGCACCACGGTCTACCATCCTGAAGACGATATCCTTACGCCGTGCCGGGAGCAGGTGAAATGAAAATTCTGGTGATTGAAGATGATGCGCTGCTGCAACAGGGGTTAATTCTCGCGATGCAGAGTGAAGGCTACGCCTGCGATGGCGTCTCGACCGCCCATGAAGCGGCGCTCTGCCTCGCGGGCGGCCACTACAGCCTGATTGTGCTCGATCTCGGCCTGCCTGATGAAGATGGCCTGCATCTGCTCAACCGGCTGCGCAAAGAGAAATATACCCTGCCGGTGCTAATCCTCACCGCCCGCGATACCCTCGACGATCGCGTGGCGGGGCTGGATACCGGCGCGGATGATTACCTGGTAAAACCCTTTGCGCTCGACGAGCTTAACGCCCGCATCCGCGCGCTGCTGCGCCGTCATCACAACCAGGGCGATAACGAGATTGTCCACGGCAACCTGACGTTGAATGTTACTCGCCGCCAGGCGTGGCTGGAGGGACAGTTGCTGGAGCTGACGCCAAAAGAGTACGCACTCTTGTCGCGCCTGATGTTAAAAGCCGAAAGCCCGGTGCATCGCGAAATCCTCTACAACGATATCTACAACTGGGATAACGAGCCGTCGACCAACACGCTGGAGGTGCACATCCACAACCTGCGCGACAAGATCGGCAAGTCGCGCATCCGCACCGTGCGCGGCTTCGGCTATATGCTGGTCTCGCCGCAAGAGCGGTCAGCGTGATGGCGATGTTCGACTTTCGCCACTGGAGCCTGCGACGTCGGCTACTGCTGACCATTGGCGGCATTCTGCTCTTCTGCCAGCTGGTCAGCGTCTTTTGGCTCTGGCATGAGAGCGAAGAGCAGATCCAGCTGCTGGTGCAGACGGCGATCCACAACCACAACAACCGCAAACACATTGAGCATGAGGTGCGAGAAGCGGTGGCGAGCCTGCTGGTGCCAAGCCTGCTGATTATCGGCCTGGCGCTGCTACTCTGCATGCAGGCGGTGAAAGCGATCACCCGCCCGCTTTCCGAACTTCAGCAGGAGCTGAATAAGCGCACGCCAAACAACTTGCAGCCTATCAGCCTCGATCAGAGCGTCAGCGAAGTGGAGGCCGTCACCTCGGCGATTAACGATCTGGTCTCGCGCCTGACGTTAACCCTCGACCGCGAGCGGCTCTTTACCGCCGATGTCGCCCATGAGCTGCGCACACCGCTCGCCGGGCTGCGTCTGCACCTCGAACTGATGGCAAAAAGCAGCGGTGTACAGGTCGAGCCGCTGGTGCAGCGCCTCGATCAGATGACGGAAAATATCGCCCAGCTGCTGCTGTTGGCGCGCGTGGGGCAATCTTTCTCCGCCGGGACCTATCAGCAGGTGACGTTATTAAGCGATGTGGTGCTGCCGATGGAAGAGGAGCTGCGCACCATGCTGGCGGCGCGCGATCAGCGCCTGGTCATGCCGGTTGAGGGCGAAGGAGTGGCGGTCGCGGGCGATGCCACCCTGCTGCGGCTGCTGGTGCGTAACCTGGTAGAGAATGCTCATCGCTACAGCCCGGTCGGCAGCACAATTACCGTACGGCTGGAGCAGGCGGAAACGGCGGTGCTGGCGGTAGAGGATGAGGGGCAAGGGATTGATGAGAGCCGCAGCGGCGAGCTGAGCAAAGCGTTTGTCAGAATGGATAGCCGTTACGGCGGTGCCGGTCTTGGCTTAAGTATCGTTACGCGTATCGCGCAACTGCATGACGCGCAGTTTTTCCTGCACAATCGGCTGACGCAAAATGGGGTGCGGGCGTGGGTTAAATTTAGCGCGCCCGACCGGGGGACGATCAGTAGCTCAGCAGCCAAAAATGGGTAAAACCGAGCACCACTGCCAGCGCGCAGGCGACGGCAAAACACTCACGAACGGTAATTTGTTGCATCACACTCTCCTCCACGAAATCTGAGGAAAGTGTGACAGGGCTATGTTAAGTCAACATTAAGAGGCAACAATAAACAGCTCGCGCAGTTGATGAAGCTGATCGCGCACCTTCGCCGCCTCTTCAAACTCCAGATTCTGTGCATGCTGCATCATCTGCCCTTCCAGTTCATGAATTTTCTGTTGCAGCGCTTTCGGCGTCAGGCCCAGATCGGATGCATCTGCCTCCACCGGCGAGCGGGACTTGCCGCGCCCTTTGGCTTTGGTTTTCGCCAGCCCCTGGCCAAGCGCCAGAATATCCACCACTTTCTTATTGAGCCCCTGCGGCGTAATGCCGTGCTCTTCGTTGTAGCTCTGCTGCTTCTCGCGGCGGCGCTCCGTTTCGCCAATCGCTTTCGCCATCGACGGCGTGATCTTATCGCCGTAAAGGATCGCTTTGCCGTTGACGTTACGCGCCGCACGACCAATGGTCTGGATAAGCGAGCGTTCGGAGCGCAGGAAGCCCTCTTTATCCGCGTCGAGAATGGCAACCAGCGACACTTCCGGCATATCCAGCCCCTCACGCAGCAAGTTGATGCCGACCAGCACATCGAACTCACCAAGACGCAGGTCGCGGATAATCTCCATACGTTCGACGGTGTCGATATCCGAGTGCAGGTAGCGCACCTTCGCGCCGTGCTCGACCAGATATTCGGTCAAATCTTCCGCCATACGCTTGGTCAGGGTGGTCACCAGCACGCGCTCGTTGATCTCGACGCGCTTGCGGATCTCTGACAGCAGATCGTCGACCTGGGTGGCCACCGGACGCACTTCGATAATCGGGTCCAGCAGGCCAGTTGGGCGCACGACCTGATCAATCACCTCTTCGCCCGATTTCTCCAGCTCGTAGTTACCCGGCGTCGCGGAGACGTAGATGGTCTGCGGGGCCAGTGCTTCGAACTCTTCGAACTTCATCGGGCGGTTATCGAGCGCTGACGGCAGGCGGAAACCATACTCCACCAGCGTCTCTTTACGCGCCCGGTCGCCGCGATACATGCCGCCGATTTGCGGAATGGTCACGTGGGATTCATCGACCACCAGCAGGCCATCGGCGGGCAGATAGTCAAACAGCGTCGGCGGCGCTTCGCCCGGCCCGCGCCCGGAGAGGTAGCGCGAGTAGTTCTCGATGCCGGAGCAGTAGCCCAGCTCGTTCATCATCTCCAGATCGAACTGGGTGCGCTGGGTAATACGCTGCTCTTCCAGCAGCTTATTGTTCTCCAGCAGAAACTTCCGCCGCTCCGCCAGCTCAACTTTGATCTCTTCCATCGCCTGCACGATGCGTTCGCGCGGCGTCACGTAGTGCGTTTTCGGGTAGATGGTAAAGCGCTGGATCACCGATTCGATATGGCCGGTCAGCGGATCGAAGAGCGACAGGCGCTCAACCTCTTCGTCGAACAGCTCAACGCGCAGCGCCAGGTCGTCCGACTCCGCCGGGAAGATATCAATCACTTCGCCGCGCACGCGGAAGGTGCCACGCTGGAACGCCTGGTCGTTACGGGTGTACTGCAGCTCCGCCAGACGGCGCAGGATCGCGCGCTGATCGATGATCATGCCATTGGTGAGGTGCAGCATCATCTTCAGGTAGAGGTCAGGATCACCCAGACCGTAGATGGCGGAAACCGAGGCCACCACCACCACATCACGCCGCTCCAGCAGCGCTTTGGTGGCCGAGAGACGCATCTGCTCGATATGTTCGTTAACCGACGCATCCTTCTCGATAAAGGTATCCGAGCTGGGTACATAGGCTTCCGGCTGATAGTAGTCGTAGTAGGAGACGAAATACTCCACCGCGTTATCCGGGAAGAACTCTTTCATCTCGCCATAGAGCTGCGCGGCGAGGGTCTTGTTGGGTGCCAGCACCATTGTCGGGCGTTGCAGATCGGCAATCACATTGGCCACGGTGAACGTCTTCCCTGAACCGGTTACCCCGAGCAACGTCTGGTGCGCGAGCCCGTCTTCCAGCCCTTCCTTGAGGCGACGGATTGCTTCAGGCTGATCGCCGGAGGGGCGAAAAGCGGAATTCAGTTTGAACGGTTTACTCATGAATGGCACCTGATGAGGAGTGGGGCAGGTAAGACAGTTTACTCACCATGCGCATTTTTGCCAACCGAAGATACTGGATGAAAAAACAGTAGCGGTTAAGCCGATCTCATCTACCGCAGTGCAAAACATCGCATTGTGGCTGCGATTGGGCGATCGGTAAGCGATTAAACCGCGCGTTAAAGGTTATCCCCAGAACTTTTGCCCTTTTAACATTTGTCAAGATGATGTTTGACGCTTTTATGGCAGTCGGTGACACTTTTCTTACACCCATTGCTTTTATTTAAACTTTTGATTAAAAAAGAAAATATTAAAAAGACGGGTTTCGCACCAATTCATGCGCAAGCCGCGCCGCCTCTCGCTTGCCGCACGTTTTCTAACTCTAATACACAAGGTTATCCACAGGAATAGTGGATAACTGCCGCCAGCCCGTGCACCCCGCCCCTCGCCAAACTCCCCTTCAGCGTCGAAAAGGGGGAGGGAAAATTTTTTTATCGACTCTTTTCGGCAATTATCAGATAACGATGCGCAAGATCCGCATGGGATCATTCTCACACTTCCATCACCCGTTGCACCACCAGCCGCTGCGGTAAGCACTGGCAAAGTGCAGAATTTTTACCTGGGTTTGCGCGCCATCACGTTTTTTTCGCACGCTTTCTCAGCCGTCTCCGAAAAAAATGCCCTTTTCGCGTTCTGGCAAGCCTTTTGCAGTTGACCGTAGTGAAAGCAGTCATACCTGATGGGAACAAGGAGCGGATCATGTTGAGCTTACATGCGGTGAACCACTATTACGGCGACCAACATTCGTTATGGGATATCGATCTGGAGTTAGCCCCCGGCCTCTGCACCTCGCTGGTCGGGCTGCCGGGTATGGGAAAAACCACGCTGGTGAACTGCATAACCGGCTACCTGCCGGTGGAGAGCGGCAGCATAATCTGGCAGGATGCAGGCGCGCCGCCGCGCGATCTACTCACACTGCAGGCCGAGCACCGCAGCGCGGTCGGCATCGGCTATGTGCCGCAGGACAGGCGCATCTTTTCGCAGCTGACGGTGGAGGAGAACCTGCATGTGGCGATGCGTGCCGCCGGTGACGCAGGGCAGAACTTAAGCCGTGAGATCTTCGATCTCTTCCCGGAGCTGTATGGGCTACGCCAGCAGCGCGGCGCGGCGCTGTCGGAAGATAATCAGCAGCAGCTGTCGATGGCGCGGGCGCTGGTCTCGCGCCCACGGTTGTTGATCCTCGATGAGCCGACGCGTGGCCTCGGCCAGGCGTTTATCCATAAGCTGGGGAATTTGATCGTGCGGCTCAATCAAGAGTTTGGTATGTCGATCTTACTGGCGGAGCAGCAGCTGTCGCTGATCCGCCGGGTGGCGGATCGTTTCTGCCTGCTGCACCGCGGGCGGCGCGTGGCCGGGGGCGATATCAGGCAGTTAGATGATCCGCTGCTGGCGCACTGGATGTCGCCGGAGTCAGTACGCTGAGATCGAGATTGTGGCCGGTTGCGGCGGTCTCCGGCGCATCCGCCAGCCACGGGATCTCACCGATCAGCGGCGCGGGCAGCAGGCGTCGCAGCGTCGCCATATACTCCTGGTGGCGTTTACCCGGCTTGACCACGTCATTGGCGATCCAGCCTGCCAGCCTCAGCCCTGCCTGCTGGACTGCCTGAGCAGTTAACATTGCATGGTTGATGCAGCCAAGCTTGACGCCAACCACCAGAATCACCGGCAGGCGCTCCGAGGTGGCCCAGTCGGCAAAGGTCAGCGTTGGCGAGAGCGGCGTAAACCAGCCCCCTGCCCCTTCCACCAGTAGCCAGTCGGCCTGCTGCTCCAGCTGGCGTAAACCGGCCGACATCACTTCCGCTTCTATCGGCTGATTCAGGTCAGCGCTGACAATGTGCGGCGAGGTCGGCTCGGCAAAGGTGTACGGGTTAACCGCTTGGTAGGTGAGCAGCACACTGCTGTGGCGCTGCAACGCCAGCGCATCGCTGTTGCGCAGCCCGTCGGGCGTCATCTCGCTGCCGGAGGCGACCGGTTTATAGCCCGCACTGCGCATCCCGCGCAGGTTCGCCGCCTGCAACAATGCGCAGCTCGCCACGGTTTTACCCACTTCAGTGTCGGTTCCGGTTATAAAATAGCGTTCACTCACGGGTCATCACTCCCCAAAAAAGTTGATAGGTCAGCGGGAATTTGCCCTGCTGTTGCGGCCAGGCTTCCTGTAAGCGCTGCAATTTGCCGCGCGTTAGCCCCTGCTGGCGTCCGGCATGCAGATGGGTGGCGCCAATCCCTTTCAGGGATCGCAGGGCGCTGGCGGCATCGGCAAACCAGAGGGTGACAGTGTCAATGCCGCAGCGCAGCGGCCAGCTGTTCAGCGCCTGCTCAATCTCTGTTACGGGCAGAAAGCGGTTGGCGTGAGGAAGGCTGTCCAGCGCGCGCCAGGCCTGGTTCAGCTCCGGTAATGAGCCATCGGCCAGCGTGGTAAAAGCGATATGCCCGCCCGGTTCGGTGACGCGGCGCAGCTCGCTCACGGCCTGGCGCAGATCGTCGCACCACTGCACCGCAAGGTTACTCCATGCCAGCGAAAAAGCGGCGTCCGCCAGCGGCAGCGCTTCGATATCCCCGGTAACGTAGCGCGTGGCGCTCTGCTGCTGGCGGGCTTCTGCCAGCATAGCGGGCGAGAGATCGAGCGCCGTGACATCGCTGCCTTGCGCGCGCCAGTAGCGGCTCATCGCCCCTGGCCCGCAGCCAGCGTCAATCACCCGCGCAGGCGTTACTTTCCCCAGTTGCGCCAGCAAACAGTCAGCGCTGAGCCGCTGTAACTCATCGTGCCGCGCGTAGCTTTGCGCCGCACGACCAAAGGCGGCGGCCACCGCCTGTTTATTCACCGCCATGCAGCGCCTCCAGCAATCTGTCGATATCCTCTGGCTGATGCGCGGCGGTCAGGGTCAGGCGCAACCGCGCCGTGCCCGGCGGCACCGTGGGCGGGCGAATGGCGGTCGCAAACAGCCCCTGCTGGCGCAGGCTTTGGGCGAGCCGCAGCGCGCGGCTGTTGTCGCCAACAATCAGTGGCTGAATGGCGCTATGCGAATCCGTCACCGCCAGATCCAGCCCGTGCACGCCGTCACGAAAACGGCTAATCAACGCTGCCAGCTGCGCGCGGCGCGCGGCGCCTTCAGCGGAGCGAATAATAGTGAGCGCGGCGCTGAGCGCCACCGCCTGCGCGGGCGGCATTGCGGTGCTGTAGATGAGATGGCGGGCGAACTGCACCAGGTAGTCGGCAACCGCTTCGCTGCACAGCACCGCCGCGCCGCTGACGCCGAAACCTTTACCGAAGGTGACCACCAGAATGTCGGGCTTCACCTCCTGCAAATGGCAACTGCCGCGCCCCTGCTCGCCGAGCACACCGATGCCGTGGGCATCATCCACCATCAGCCACGCTTTTGCGCGATGCGTGGCCTCAGCAATTGCCGCCAGCGGCGCGCTGTCGCCATCCATGCTGAAGATCCCTTCGGTGACCACCAGCTGCTGTCCGTTGAGCGGTTTGCTCAACAGGCTCGCCAACTGGTCGACATCGTTATGGGCAAAACGGCGCAGCTGTGCCGGGCTGAGGGCGGCCGCTTCCAGCAACGAGGCGTGGCTCAGCTTGTCGGCGACGATGCGATCCTCTTTGCCGGTGAGTGCCGCAATGGTGGCCTGGTTGGCGGCAAAACCGGAGATAAAGAGTAGCGCGCGGTCATAACCGAGCCACTGCGCCAGCTCGTCCTCAAGGCGATGATGCGCAGCCGTATGGCCGACAACATGGCCCGAGCCGCCGCTGCCGACGCCATACTGCGCGGCACCCTGCTGCCAGGCGGCAATCACCTGCGGGTGCTGGCTTAAACCGAGGTAGTCATTACTGGCGAAGTTGCAAAAGCGCTCGCCCTCAAGGGTTAACCAGCGTCCGGCACCCTGCTCAACGGTGATACGGCGCCGCAGGGCATCTGCCGCGCGGCGTTCGCTGAGCGCGGCTTCGATTCGCTGATGCCAGCTCATAGGGTCGCCGCGTTGTAATACTGTTCCGTGTCGGCGTGAAGCAGCTGCTGCTCAATCTCCTGCTGCTGTTCGTTATCGCCATTCAGCACCTGCGTCTGCTGCGGGTTCAGCCCCAGTTTCTGGAACAGGAGCAGATCTTTGTCCTCTTCCGGATTTGGCGTAGTCAGCAGTTTGCAGCCGTAGAAAACAGAGTTAGCGCCCGCCATAAAACACATCGCCTGGGTCTGCTCATTCATCTGCTCGCGCCCGGCCGAGAGGCGGACATAGGAGGTGGGCATCATGATGCGCGCCACGGCGATAGTGCGAATAAAATCAAAGGCATCGACATCGTCGTTATCCGCCAGCGGCGTGCCTTTCACCTTCACCAGCATGTTGATCGGCACGCTCTCCGGCGGCGTCGGCAGGTTGGCGAGCTGCATCAGCAGCCCGGCGCGGTCAGTGACGGTTTCACCCAGCCCGACAATACCGCCGGAGCAGACTTTGATCCCGGCATCACGCACTTTATCCAGCGTGTCGAGACGCTCCTGATAGGTGCGGGTGGTGATGATGTTGCCGTAGAACTCCGGCGAGGTGTCGAGGTTGTGGTTGTAGTAATCAAGCCCGGCGTGGGCCAGACGCTGCGCCTGGCTCTCATTGAGGGTGCCGAGGGTCATGCAGGCTTCCAGCCCCATCGCTTTCACCCCTTCCACCATCTGCTCCAGGTAGGGCATGTCGCGGTCGTTCGGGTTTTTCCACGCCGCGCCCATGCAGAAGCGGGTTGAACCGGCCAGCTTCGCTTTGCGCGCCGACTCCAGCACCTGCTCCACCTCCATCAAACGCTCTGACTCGAGGCCCGTTTTGTAGCGGGCGCTTTGCGGGCAATATTTGCAATCTTCCGGGCAGGCGCCGGTTTTGATCGACAGCAGCGTGCTGACCTGCACCTGGCGGGGGTCAAAATGCTGGCGGTGGATTTGCTGCGCTTCAAAAAGCAGATCCAGCAGTGGTTTTTCAAATAAAGCAGTAACTTGCGACAGTGTCCAGCGTGTGTGGTGAGCCATCTGGCCTCTCCAAAAGTGTGATTAAATCGTTATTCGGTGTAGACTCGTAAACCTAAAACTTTTTAATTTGGTTTACAAGTCGATTATGACCCAGGACGATTTAGCTTTTGATCGCAGCCATATCTGGCATCCTTACACCTCCATGACCGCCCCCCTCCCCGTCTACCCCGTCGCCTCTGCGCAGGGTTGCGAGCTGTATCTCGCCAGCGGCGAGCGGCTGGTTGACGGTATGTCATCCTGGTGGGCGGCGATCCACGGTTACGGCCATCCGGCGCTGAACGCGGCGATGAAAACGCAGATCGATGCCGTCTCTCACGTGATGTTTGGCGGCATTACCCATGCGCCCGCCGTGGCGCTGTGCCGCAAACTGGTGGCGATGACGCCCGAGGCGCTGGAGTGCGTCTTTCTCGCCGACTCCGGTTCGGTGGCGGTGGAAGTGGCGATGAAGATGGCGCTGCAATACTGGCAGGCGAAAGGCGAATCCCGGCAGCGCTTCCTCACCTTCCGTAACGGCTACCATGGCGACACGTTCGGTGCGATGTCAGTGTGCGATCCCGACAACTCGATGCACAGTTTGTGGAAGGGTTATCTGCCGGAAAACCTTTTCGCACCCGCGCCGCAGAGCCGTTTTGATGGTGAATGGGATGAGCACGATATGGTGACGTTTGCCCGCACTCTGGCGGCCCATCGCCATGAAATTGCCGCGGTTATTCTGGAGCCGATTGTGCAGGGCGCGGGCGGCATGCGCATCTATCATCCCGAGTGGCTGAAGCGCATCCGTAAGATGTGCGATCGCGAAGGGATCCTGCTGATCGCCGATGAGATCGCCACCGGCTTTGGCCGCACCGGTAAACTCTTCGCCTGTGAGCATGCGGGTATCACGCCGGATATTCTCTGCCTTGGCAAAGCGCTGACCGGCGGAACTATGACCCTCTCCGCCACGCTGACCACCCGCGTAGTGGCAGAGACCATCAGCAACGGCGAGGCGGGCTGCTTTATGCACGGCCCAACCTTTATGGGCAACCCGCTGGCCTGCGCGGCGGCAACCGCCAGCCTGGAGATTTTGCAGCGCGGCGAGTGGCAGACGCAGGTCGCCGCCATCGAAGCACAGTTGAAGGCGGAGCTGGCTCCTGCCGCAGAGGCCGCAAGCGTCGCGGATGTGCGCGTACTCGGCGCGATTGGCGTGGTGGAAACGCGCTCGCCGGTAAATATGGCGGCGCTACAGCGCTTCTTTGTCGAACAGGGAGTCTGGATCCGCCCGTTTGGTCGTCTTATCTATCTGATGCCGCCCTATATCATCACCCCGGAGCAGCTGTCGCGCCTGACGCAGGCGGTGAATGCCGCCGTGCTGCGCGCAGATCTCTTCGCCGACGAAGCGTAAAAGATGCACTACACTTTTGGGTTACTGACCTGAAAAATGGAGGATATATGGCAATTCTGATGGTTCTGACTTCGCACGACACCCTCGGCGACACCGGTAAGAAAACCGGTTTCTGGCTCGAAGAGTTTGCCGCACCCTGGTATATCTTTCAGGATGCAGGTGTAGAGGTGGTGCTCGCCTCTCCGGCAGGCGGACAGCCGCCGCTCGACCCGACCAGCGATGCGCCGGATGCGCAGACGCAGGACACCGAGCGTTTCCGTAAAGATGAAAACGCGCAGCAGGCGCTGGCAAACACCCTGCCCCTGAGCAGCATCAACATCAGCGATTATGACGCGGTCTTTTTCCCGGGCGGTCATGGCCCGCTGTGGGACCTGGCGGAACACCCGATCTCCATCGATCTGATTGAAAAATATTGGGCGGATGGGAAACCGGTCGCGGCGGTCTGCCACGCACCGGGCGTGCTGCGCCACGTGAAAAAACCGGACGGCACACCGCTGGTGCAGGGTAAGCGCGTTACCGGTTTTACCAATAGCGAAGAAGAGGCGGTTGGCCTGACGAAAGTGGTGCCGTTCCTGGTTGAAGAGGCGCTGAAACAGGCGGGCGGGCAGTTCGAGCGCACCGATGACTGGGGCGTCTATGTGGTGACCGACGGCCATCTGGTCACCGGCCAGAACCCGGCCTCCTCTGCGGCAACCGCCGAAGAGTTGCTGAAACTGCTGCACCGCTAAGCAAGGAGGCCATATGAAGTTACTCAGCCATAATTTTCGTGACGGTGAGAAGCTGCCGTTGCGTCACGTGTTTAACGGCATGGGCTATGAGGGCGATAATATTTCGCCCCATCTGACATGGGATGAGGTGCCTGCGGGCACCAAAAGCTTTGTTGTCACCTGCTATGATCCTGACGCGCCCACCGGTTCCGGCTGGTGGCACTGGATTGTGGCGAACCTGCCGGCAGAGACTCGCGTACTACCGCAGGGTGCCGGTTCCGGCAGTGCTGCATTGCCGGAAGGAAGCGTGCAGACGCGCACCGACTTCGGCAGCGCCGGGTATGGCGGCGCGGCACCGCCTAAAGGCGAAACCCACCGCTATATCTTCACCGTTCACGCGCTGGACGTGGAGAAACTGGATGTCGACGAGAACGCCAGCGGGGCGATGGTCGGCTTTAATGTCCATTTTCACACCCTCGGCAGCGCCACTCTCACCGCCCTTTTCAGCTAAAAGCCAGGGATTTACAGCCGATTTAACAAATCGGCTTCCCGTTTCGCTCAACTTAGTATAAAAAAGCAGGCATTACGCTATCCCCTTTAACTTGCATAGTCTGGAGCACCCCTTGAACACATCATCGGTTTCCCGTCTGGCGCTGGCGCTCGCTTTTGGCGTGACACTGACCGCCTGTAGCTCGACGCCGCCCTCTGAGCGTCCCTCTGAACAAACTGCGCCGGGCACCTCCTCGCGCCCCATTCTGAGCGAAGCTGAAGCGAAAAACTTCACCGCCGATCGCTACTTCACCCCGCTGGCCGCCAACAGCGCCGCGTGGAAACCTTACGCGATCCGCGTGCCGGAAAAAGCAGATTTCGTGGTCGGGCCGGCCGGTACGGCGGGTGTGACTCACACCACCATTCAGGCTGCGGTTGACGCTGCTATCAATAAACACGCCAGCGACCGCCAGTACATTGCGGTAATGCCGGGTGAATATGAAGGCACCGTCTATGTGCCTGCGGCTTCGGGCAGCGTGACCATTTACGGTACCGGTGAGAAAGCGGCGGATGTGAAGATCGGTCAGGCGATCGATTCTGAAATGGACCCGACCAGCTGGCGTCGCCTGGTCAATCCATCGGGCAAATATATGCCGGGCAAACCGGCATGGTATATGTTTGATGCCTGCCAGCGCAGCCGCGCGGCAACCGTTGGCGTGATGTGCTCCGCCGTGGTCTGGTCGCAGAACAACGGCCTGCAACTGCAAAACCTGACCATTCAGAACACGCTCGGCGACAGCGTCGATGCCGGCAACCACCAGGCGGTGGCGCTGCGCAGCGATGGCGATAAAGTGCAGATCAACAACGTCAATATTCTCGGTCGCCAGAACACCTTCTTTGTGACCAACAGCGGTGTGGATAACACCCTGCGCAGCGATCGCCAGACCCGTACGCTGGTGACCAACAGCTACCTCGAAGGCGATGTGGATATCGTCTCCGGGCGCGGCGCGGTGGTGTTTGATAACACTGATTTCCGCGTGGTCAACTCGCGTACTCAGCAGGCAGGTTATGTCTTCGCACCGTCAACCCTGTCGAACCTCTATTACGGTTTCCTCGCCGTCAACAGCCGCTTTACCGCCGCCGGAAACGGTGTCGCGCAGCTGGGCCGTTCGCTGGATATCGACAGCAACACCAACGGCCAGGCCGTGATCCGCGATAGCGTGATTAATGAAGGCTTTAACGTCGCGAAACCGTGGGGCGATGCCGCCGTATCAGGCCGCGCCTATGCGGGCAACACCGGCACTGCGGATGATAAAGGCAACATCCAGCGCGATTTGAACGATGCCAAGTTCAACCGCTTCTGGGAGTTCAACAATCGCGGCCTCGGCAGCAAAGTGGTTGCTGAGCCGAAGAAGTAATTCGCCTCTGAAAACAAAAAACCTCGCCGCGGCGAGGTTTTTTTATGCCCGGAGATTATGCCGGTAATTACATGGCGTTTATCACTACCCACATCGGGCCCTGGCCCACGGCGTAACGCGCTTTTTCCACCAGCAGCCCCTGCGCGCCGCCGATCTCATACAGCGCGATATGATGGGATTTCTGCCCGGCGGCAATCAGGTATTTGCCGCTGTTATCGATATTGAAGCCGCGCGGCTGGGTTTCGGTCGGCTGGAAGCCTTCAACGGCGATAACGCTGCCATCTTCCGACACGCTGAAGATAGTCAGAGTGCTGGAGGTGCGGTCGCAGGCATAGAGATGACGGCCATCCGGCGTGATATGGATATCCGCCGCCCAGCGGGTATCGGTAAAGTCCGGCGGCATCATATCCACAGTCTGCACGCACTCGGTCTTGCCGTGCGGATCGCTAAGCTGCCAGACATCGACGCTGCTGTTGAGTTCGTTAACGCAGTAGGCGAAGCGCTTATTCGGGTGGAAGGCCATATGGCGCGGGCCTGCGCCCTCGACGGTGGTCACTTCCGACGGCTCCTGCGCGGTCAGCGCGCCCGTTTCACCGAGGGTAAAGAGACAGATGCGATCCTGCTTCAGAGCCGGGACAAACAGCGTGCGGTTGTCCGGGGAAATATTGGCCGAGTGGCACCCTTCCAGCCCCTCTTCAAGGTGTACGGTCTCGCCTGGAATGCCATCGTTGAGGCGCACAACGCTGACGCTGCCTGCGTTATAGGAGGCGCTGAACAGGAAACGACCGCTGTGATCGGTGGAGATATGGGTCGGGCTGCCGGAGAGCGGCGCTTCCGCGGCATAGCTCAGAGCGCCATCTTCAGGAGAAATACGGTACGCGAGAATGCGAAATTCAGGGCGAACGCCAACGTAGAGGTAACGTTTATCCGGGCTGACAACCATCGGCTGCACCTGGCCTGGCACATCGACAACCTGCACCAGCGTCAGGCTGCCTTCGGAATTCAAACGCCAGACGTGGATCTGCTGACTTTCGGGGCTGGCGGTATAAACGGTCTGTTTCATGAACACTCCTTTCCTCTCATTCTTCTCTGCGTTAAGTAACCAGGATAGCCGTTTTTGCGGCGTGATGCTGAATTTCGCCCTCAGATTTTGCACATGCCGCGACGGGGTGTACCATCCCCGGACACGAAATTTCACCTTCAACCACGGGAAACGATATGACCTCGCGCGTAATAGCACTCGATTTAGACGGTACGCTTTTAACCCCGAAGAAGACGCTTCTGCCCTCTTCCCTTGAAGCGTTAGCACGCGCAAAAGCCGCCGGGCATCTGCCCATCATCGTGACCGGTCGGCACCATGTCGCTATCCACCCTTTTTATCAGGCACTGGCGCTGGATACACCTGCAATTTGTTGTAATGGCACCTATTTGTATGATTATCATGCAAAAAAGGTGCTTGCCGCCGATCCGCTGCCGGTCAATCAGGCGCAACAGTTGATCGCCCTGCTGGAGGAGTACCAGGTGCATGGCCTGATGTATGTCGATAACGCCATGCTGTATGAAAAACCAACTGGCCATGTGCTGCGCACCACCGCCTGGGCCGAAGCATTGCCGCCCGAGCAGCGCCCGGTGTTTCAACAGGTTGACTCCCTGCGCGCTGCGGCCGCAGAGGTGGAGGCAATCTGGAAATTCGCCCTTACCGATGAAGATACCGGCAAGCTGAAGAACTTTGCTCACCATGTTGAGCAGACATTAGGGCTGGAGTGCGAATGGTCATGGCACGATCAGGTGGATATCGCCCGCGCCGGTAACAGCAAAGGCAAACGGCTTGCTGAATGGGTCGCCGCGCAGGGGTTGTCGATGCAGGATGTGGTGGCTTTCGGCGACAACTATAACGATATCAGTATGCTACAGGCCGCAGGCACCGGTGTAGCAATGGGCAACGCCGACGATGCGGTGAAAGCCCATGCCAATGTGGTGATTGGCGACAACACCGTCGATAGCATCGCCCAATTTATTGATAAAGAGCTGCTCTAATCAGGCGGTAATCGACACGCTTTTGATTTGCGCATAGAGCCACTGGCCGGGTTTGATACTGAGTTCATCCCGCGCCCAGGGGCTGATGCGCGCCCACAGGGTTCTTCCACCGACATCCAGCTGCACTTCCACCTGCCCGTCGACATCGAAACACTGCACGATTTTGGCGCGCAGAATATTACGGATGCTGGTATTCATCGGCGGCTGAAGCACCAGCGACACATCGGTGGCCTGAATACGGATGCGCAGCGCGCTTTTCAGCGGCCGGTCGATCTTATTGACCCAGATATGCTGATCGCCCAGCGCCAGCGCGGTCATCGCATAGTGCGGATGGTGTTCCAGCACCAGCACTCTCAGCACGCTGCTCTGCTGCTCCGGCGGCAGCCACGGGTTCATTACGCTGCTGCCCCACACATCTTCGAGGCTGCCAAAGGCTTTCACTTCGCCCGCTTCCAGCACCATCACTTTATCTGCCAGATGCAGGATCTCATCCAGCGAGTGGCTGACATAGAGCATCGGGATATTGATCTCCTGCGCCAGCCGTTGCAGGTAGGGCAACAGTTCGCGCTTGCGGGGAATATCCAGCGAGGCCAGCGGTTCATCCAGCAGCATCAGCTCTGGCGCGGTCAACAACGCCCGGCCAATCGCCACGCGCTGCTTTTCACCGCCGGAGAGGCCACCGGGCAGCCGGTCGAGCAGCGGCTCGATGCCGAGCAGCGTTACCAGCTTGTCAAACTGCGCGGCCATCGATTTCGCCATGCCATAGCGCAGATTGCCGCGCACGCTGTAGTGCGGAAAGAGGCGTGCATCTTGAAAGACATAACCGACGCGGCGCTTTTCGGGCGGCAGACACACTTTGCGTTCAGTATCGAACAGCACGCGATCGTTAAGCACGATGCGCCCCGCTTGCGGCTGCGTCAGGCCGCCAATGGCGTTAATCAGTGAGGTTTTTCCGGCGCCCGAGACGCCAAAAATCGCGGTGATGCCGCTGGCAGGCAGCGTTTCGGCGATACGTAACTGGTGGGTGCCCAGCGTCTGGGTGAAATTAAGCTCCAGCATCGGTTATCTCCCCGTCCGTTCGCGGCTCACGCGCGCCAGCCACTCTGAAATCAGCAGTGAGATCAGCGCCAGAATAATCGAAATAATGCACAGCCGCGCGGCGGCGCTTTCGCCCCCCGGCGTCTGAATTAAGGTGTACATGGCAGAGGGAATGGTGCGGGTTTCACCCGGAATATTGGAGACGAAGGTAATGGTGGCACCAAACTCGCCGAGAGAGCGGGCAAAGGCCAGCACCGTGCCGACAATAATCCCCGGCAGAGTGAGCGGTAAGGTAATGGTGAAAAAGACGCGCCAGCGACCAGCCCCCAGTGTGCGGGCGGCCTGTTCCAGTTTGGTATCGACGCTCTCCAGCGCGAGGCGAATGGCGCGCACCATCAGCGGGAAGGACATCACCGCAGCGGCTAATACCGCACCGCGCCAGCTAAAGGCGAAAGTGATGCCAAACAAGTCATAGAGCCACTGACCGACGATCCCACGGCGGCCCATGGCGATCAGCAGCAGGTAACCCACCACTACCGGAGGCAGAACCAGCGGCAGATGCAGCACGCTGTCGAGCAGCGCTTTGCCCGGAAAAGTGCGGCGCACCAGCAGCCAGGCAAAGAAGATCCCAAAGGGCAAACTGAGTAGTACCGCCAGGGAAGAGACTTTAAGGCTCAGCAGAACAGCCTGCCATTCGGGATCGGTCAATATCATTCGTGCGTTGTAAATCCGTAACGTTTAAAGATTTCAGAAGCCTGCGGGCCTTTCAGATAGTCATAAAACGCGCTTACGGTTGCGTTTTTATGGCCATCGATAATCGCCAGCGGGTATTCCACTTTTTTATGCGACTCTTCCGGGAAGGTGCCGACCACTTTCACCCCTTTGCTGGCGACTGCGTCAGAGCCGTAGACAATGCCTAACGGCGCTTCGCTGCGCTCCACCAGCGCCAGCGCGCCGCGAACATCCTCGGCAGGCGCCAGTTTCGGCGAGAGGGTTTCCCAGGCACCCAGTTTTTGCAACGCCTCTTTGGCGTAGATCCCGGCCGGAACATGATCCGGATCGCCCACCGCCAGACGGCCGCCTTTCAGCAGGCTGTTCCAGTCGGTTTTCGCATCAATCTTGATCTCGCCCTGCGTGCTGCTTTTCGGCGCAACCACCACCAGGCTATTGCCGAGCAGGGTTTCACGGCTCGCACTATCCACCGCTTTTTTCTCGACCGCGTAATCCATCCACTTCTGGTCAGCCGAGATAAAGAGATCCGCCGGCGCACCCGCTTCAATCTGGCGGGCGAGCGTGGAAGAGGAGGCGAATGAGGAGACCACCTCAACCTGCTTCTCTTTTTTGTATGCGGCAGCGATATCCTGCATCGCATTGGTCAACGAGGCGGCGGCAAAGACGGTAATTCTCCCCTCTTGCGCCACGGCCTGCCCTGCCACGACAAGTGTTAATGCTGCGCCAACCAGCAGACGTCGCCCTGTGTGTGCCATTTTTAACTCCTTATATTTTCGTTATATAAAAAAAAACATAACGATAGTATCAGAGAATGGCAGCGGGCCGGAAATACCCATCAATAATTAAAACCTACCTAACTATATCGGCAGAAAGGGAAAAGATCTTGAATGGCAGAGAGCAAAACGCCCACAACGTGGGCGTTTGGGAAGGGATTAGCGCGATGGGTGGGTGGTATCGCGGCGCTTTTCGCGGTGTCCAACGGCAGAAAAGACGTTGAACACTTCACCCAGGCCATAAATCAGGCCGAGGATAATCGCCATAACCACCGGCACCATAATCACGGCAAAAACCAGGCTTTTCAACAGCTCTAACATGGTCGTCTCCAGAAAGTGAGAATGCGGCATTCTAGCCTGAACATTGTGTAAAACACTCGCCTTTTGTGCGATTGCCCGGCACTAGGCGCGTCGGCGCTTTTCCTTCACAATAGCCCTTTTGCGAGGGAAGTGCGTCATGCAGGCTGAAATTCTCCTTACTCTTAAACTCCAGCAGCGCCTCTTCGCCGACCCGCGGCGCATCGCTCTGCTCAAGCAGATTGAGCAAACGGGCTCCATCAGCCAGGGCGCGAAGAATGCCGGGATCAGCTACAAAAGCGCGTGGGACGCCATCAATGAGATGAACCAGCTCAGCGAACAGACGCTGGTTGAGCGCGCTACCGGCGGCAAAGGCGGCGGCGGTGCGGTGGTGACACGTTACGGGCAGCGCCTGATCCAGCTTTACGATCTGCTGGGACAGATCCAGCAAAAAGCCTTCGATGTGTTGAGCGATGACGACGCCCTGCCGCTCGACAGCCTGCTGGCGGCCATCTCACGCTTCTCCCTGCAAACCAGCGCCCGCAATCAGTGGTTTGGCACCATTACCGCCCGCGACCACCAGCAGGTGCAGCAGCATGTCGAGGTGTTGCTGGCGGATGGACAAACGCGGCTTAACGCGGCGGTCACGGCGCAAAGCGCTGAACGCTTAGGGCTGGAGGCGGGCAAAGAGGTACTGGTGCTGCTAAAAGCGCCGTGGGTCAGCCTGACCTGCGATGCGCGGCAGGCGGCGCAGGCGGATAACCAGATAACCGGCGCGATTGCCCATATTGAGCAGGGCGAGGTGCAGAGTGAAGTGCTGATCGCCCTGCCGGATGGTCAGATGCTTTGCGCCACGGTGCCGAATGCGCAGGTAGAGGATATGCAGGAACAGCAGCAGGTGACGGCATATTTTAATGCCGATCGGGTGATTCTCGCCACGTTGTGCTGAGGGCATTGACAAGCTGCGCCATTGTACGTATCCCTGAGTTTCTGTGCTGCAAAACCTGGGATACATCATGTCATCATTGCAAATTTCGCAAGGTACGTTTCGTCTTAGCGATACCCGCACGCTGCATCTTGAAGATCTCCGCCTGCAGGCCGGAGAGAGCTGGGCCTTTGTCGGTGCCAATGGCAGCGGCAAATCGGCACTGGCCCGCGCGCTGGCGGGTGAGCTGACGCTGCTTAACGGCGAGCGCCAGTGCCACTTCACCCGTCTTACCCGCCTCTCCTTTGAACAGCTGCAAAAGCTGGTCAGCGAAGAGTGGCAGCGTAATAACACCGATATGCTCTCGCCGGGCGAAGAGGATACCGGGCGCACCACCGCCGATATTATCCAGGATGAGGTTAAAGACCCGTCGCGCTGCGCGGCGCTGGCGGCGCAGTTTGGCATTACCCATCTGCTTGAGCGGCGCTTTAAATACCTCTCGACCGGCGAAACCCGCAAAACCCTGCTCTGCCAGGCGCTGATGGCGCAGCCGGAGCTGCTTATTCTTGATGAACCCTTTGACGGGCTGGATGTGGACTCACGCCAGCAGCTCGCCCAGTTGCTCGCGCGCCTGAATGCCGATGGCTACACGCTGGTGCTGGTGCTCAACCGTTTCGATGAGATCCCGGCCTTTGTGCAACATGCAGGCGTGCTGGCTGATTGCGCCCTGACGGAGACCGGTGAGAAAGAGGCCCTGCTTCAGCAGGCGCTGATTGCCCAGCTGGCGCACAGCGAACAGTTGAGCGGCATGGCGCTGCCGGAGCCGGACGCTGCACCCGCCCGCGCGACGCTCGATCCCAGCGCAGCGCTGATTGTGCTTAACGACGGCGTGGTCTCCTATGATGACCGGCCGATCATTAATCACCTCTGCTGGCAGGTGAATCCGGGCGAGCACTGGCAGATCACCGGCCCGAACGGCGCGGGGAAATCGACGCTGCTGAGCCTGATTACCGGCGATCATCCGCAGGGCTACAGCAACGATTTAACCCTGTTTGGCCGCCGTCGCGGCAGCGGTGAAACCATCTGGGATATCAAAAAACATATTGGCTATGTCAGCAGCAGCCTGCATCTCGATTACCGCGTCAGCACCACGGTGCGCAATGTGATCCTCTCCGGCTATTTCGACTCGATTGGCATTTACCAGGCGGTCTCTGATAAGCAGCACAAGCTGGCGCAGCAGTGGCTCGATATCCTGGGCTTCGATGCCCGTACCGCCGACGCACCGTTTCACAGCCTCTCCTGGGGGCAGCAGCGGCTGGCGCTGATTGTCCGCGCGCTGGTTAAACACCCGACGCTGCTGATCCTTGATGAGCCGTTGCAGGGCCTGGACCCGCTCAACCGCCAGCTGGTACGCCGCTTTATCGATGTGCTGATCGGAGAAGGCGAAACCCAGCTACTGTTTGTCTCCCACCACGCCACCGACGCGCCCGCCTGTATCACCCACCGGCTGGCGTTTATTGCCGACGGCGAGGGTTACCGCTACGCCTTAACACCACAATAATTGGGGGCTGCTTCGCCTCCTGGCGGTGTGCTGTAATAACGCCCGCGCGTTTTCGCGTAAAAAAATAATGATCGCTTACTGGCTTGCTGATGACGCACCCGTTATCGGCGGCCAGTTTTTGTTATGGCAAGAAAAAAGCCCGCCGATGGACGACGGGTCAATACAAACGGGACCTTTATGACTCACTATCTCTCCCTCCCCCGCGCCCTTACGCTGGTCGCGGCGCTCTGCTTTGGTTTCAGCACGCTGGGTTATGCCGAAGAGGCAGCCCCGGACCCCAACGAAGCGAAAATCAACCAGGCCGTAGAAAACATGCAGCGCGTCAGCGTGCCGGGCCCGCATAAAGTCACGCTGGGTAACCAGGCGGTGCTGAATCTCCCGGAAGGTTTTACCTACATTCCCCCACGCCAGGCAGCGGAATTTATGCGCGAACTGGGCAACCACGTTGATGAGAGCGCCTTTTACGGTCTGGTGTTCAACGATGCCATCTCCGGGTTCGTCTCTATCGAGTATGACGATGCGGGTTACATCAAAGATGACGATGCCAAAGAGTGGGACGCGGCCGAACTGCTGAGCAACCTGCAGGAGGGGACTAAAGAGGGCAACAAGATGCGCAGCGAGAAAGGCATCCCGCCCATCGAAGTGGTCGGCTGGGTTGAGAAGCCAAGCTATGACGCGTCAACGCACCGCCTGATCTGGTCTGCCGCCATTCGCGATATCGGCAGCAACGTTCCGCTGAAAGAGCAAGGCGTGAACTACAACACCTACCTGCTCGGCCGTGAAGGGTATCTCTCGCTGAACCTGGTGACCGATCGCGGCACCGTGGAGCAAGAGAAGCCGCTGGCGAAAAACCTGCTTAACGCTGTGACCTTTAACGACGGCAAAAAGTACAGCGACTTCAACGCCTCGACTGACAAGATCGCCGAGTATGGCCTGGCAGCGCTGATCGGTGGCCTGGCGGCGAAAAAACTGGGTCTGCTGGCGATCATCGGCGTGACGCTGCTGAAGTTCTGGAAACTGGCGCTGATCGCGCTGGCGGGCGCAGGCATGGGCATCAAGAAGCTGCTGTTTCGCAAAAAAGACGACAAATCTAAAATTGTCGAATAAGCATGAAGCTGCTGTTTCTGCTGTTTAAAGGCGCAACCCTCGGCAAGCTGCTGCTTTCCGGGGGGACAATGCTGCTGTCGGTGGCGACCTATGCGCTGGCCTTCGGTTGGCCCTACGCCACCGGCTTCGTGGTGCTGCTCTTTTGCCATGAGCTGGGTCACTATCTTGCGGCTCGCCAGCGTAACTTGCCGGTGGGTCTGCCGATGTTTATCCCTTTTGTCGGTGCCTGGGTGGCGCTGAAAGAGGAGTTTCCGGATGCGGAAACGGAGGCGTGGGTCGGTATCGCCGGCCCCCTGCTCGGCTCGCTTGCCGCGCTGGGCTGCTACTATCTGGCGGAGTACTTCGATAGTTCCATGTTGATGGCGGTGGCTTACGCCGGCTTTTTCCTCAATCTCTTTAACTTGATCCCGGTTCCGCCGCTGGATGGCGGGCGTATTACCGTCGCCATTTCGCGCAAGATTTGGTATCTCGGTATTCCACTGCTGCTCGGTTTCTTTTACCTGCACCCCAGCCCGCTGCTGCTGATTGTCTGCCTGCTGGCGGCTTCACAAACCTGGACCCGGCGCAAAGAAACGCCCAATTTAACCGCACTTAACCCTGGCAAACGTCTGGAATATACCCTTTTGTACTTTGGGCTGATTGCCTGGCTCTCCCTGATGACCTATAACCTCCACGGGGCGCTGGCCAGCTTTCGCTGACCTCCTCTGCGTCGCTGCAGCGCAGTGACGTCATTTTCAGACTAATCACACTCGTCGGCGCAGCCCGGTCAATACGCGGCTGTCCCGGCGTTGATGCGGCATTGCGGGCGGTTGAAAAATCAGTGTAAACGATTCCACTATTTTATCCCATGTCACACTTTTAGCCGCTCTGTTATGCTAAGGTTAATTCATATCAAATGCTTGATGGAGTCAAATATGCGAGTTCTGGTTACTGGTGGTAGCGGTTACATAGGAAGCCACACCTGCGTGCAACTGCTGCAAAACGGTCATGACGTTATCATCCTCGACAACCTCTGCAACAGTAAGCGCAGCGTGCTTAACCAGATTGAGCGCTTTGGCGGTAAACGGGCGCTCTTCGTTGAGGGCGATATTCGCGACGAGGCACTACTGGCCGAGATCCTGCACGATCACGCTATCGAAGCGGTGATCCACTTCGCCGGGCTGAAAGCTGTTGGCGAGTCCGTTGCTAAACCGCTGGAGTATTACGACAACAACGTCAACGGCACGCTGCGCCTGATTAACGCCATGCGCGCCGCCAACGTAAAGAACTTTATCTTTAGCTCTTCGGCAACCGTCTATGGCGATCAGCCGAAAATCCCGTATGCCGAAAGCTTCCCGACCGGCACCCCGCAAAGCCCGTATGGCAAAAGCAAACTGATGGTTGAGCAGATTCTCACCGACCTGCAGAAAGCGCAGCCGGAGTGGAGCATCGCGCTGCTGCGCTACTTCAACCCGGTGGGTGCGCATCCGTCAGGCGATATGGGTGAAGATCCGCAGGGGATTCCGAACAACCTGATGCCCTATATCGCGCAAGTGGCGGTGGGCCGCCGCGAATCGCTGGCGGTGTTCGGCAACGACTACCCGACAGAAGATGGCACCGGCGTACGTGACTATATCCACGTGATGGATCTGGCCGATGGTCACGTTGCCGCCATGCAGCAGCTGGCAGGCAAACCGGGCGTGCATATTTATAACCTCGGCGCTGGCGTCGGCAGCAGCGTACTTGATGTGATTAACGCCTTCAGCAAAGCCTGCGGCAAACAGATTGCCTGGCACTTCGCGCCGCGCCGCGACGGCGATCTCCCGGCCTACTGGGCGGATGCTACCAAAGCCGATAAAGAGCTGAACTGGCGCGTAACACGCACCCTTGATGAAATGGCAGAAGATACCTGGCGCTGGCAGTCACGCCATCCGCAGGGCTATCCCGATTAACAGGAGTGGTAATGTCGCAATTTAACCCGGTCGATCACCCGCATCGCCGCTACAATCCGCTGACGGATCAGTGGATTCTGGTCTCTCCGCACCGTGCGAAACGCCCCTGGCAAGGGGCGCAGGAGACGCCGTCTAAACAGACGCTGCCTGCGCACGATCCGGACTGTTTCCTCTGTCCGGGCAATACCCGTGTCACCGGGGATAAAAACCCCGACTACACCAGCACCTATGTCTTTACCAACGACTTTGCGGCGCTGATGACCGACACGCCGGATGCACCAGAGAGTAATGACCCACTGATGCGCAGCCAGAGCGCGCGCGGCACCAGCCGGGTTATCTGCTTCTCGCCGGATCACAGCAAAACGCTGCCAGAACTGAGCGTGGCGGCGCTGGAAGAGGTGGTAAAAACCTGGCAGCAGCAGACCGCTGATCTGGGGAAAACCTACCCGTGGATCCAGGTGTTTGAGAACAAAGGCGCGGCGATGGGCTGCTCCAACCCGCATCCGCACGGACAGGTATGGGCCAACAGCTTCCTGCCGAATGAAGCCGAGCGCGAAGATCGCCTGCAAAAAGCCTACTTTGCCGAACACCGCTCGCCGATGCTGCTCGATTATGTGCAGCGCGAGCTGAAAGATGGCAGCCGCACGGTGGTTGAAACCGAGCACTGGCTGGCGGTAGTTCCCTACTGGGCCGCCTGGCCGTTTGAAACGCTGCTGCTGCCAAAAGCCGCCGTTCAGCGCATTACCGGGTTAACCGATGCGCAGCGCAGCGATCTGGCGCTGGCACTGAAAAAACTGACCAGCCGCTACGACAACCTGTTCCAGTGCTCCTTCCCCTACTCAATGGGCTGGCACGGCGCGCCGTTTAATGGCGAGGATAACGCCCACTGGCAGCTGCATGCGCACTTCTATCCGCCGCTGCTGCGCTCCGCCACGGTGCGTAAATTTATGGTCGGCTACGAGATGCTCGGCGAAACCCAGCGCGATCTCACGGCAGAACAAGCGGCCGAACGCCTGCGCGCGGTCAGTGATATCCATTTTCGCGAATCCGGAGAATAACAATGAGCCTGAAAGAGAGAACAGACGCCCTGTTTGCTGAGACATTCGGCTACCCTGCTACCCACACCATCCAGGCCCCGGGCCGCGTCAACCTGATTGGCGAACATACCGATTACAACGACGGCTTTGTGCTGCCCTGCGCCATCGATTACCAGACGGTGATCAGCTGCAAAGCGCGCGACGATCGCACCGTACGCGTGATCGCGGCCGACTACGACAACCAGCGCGATGAGTTTTCGCTGGATGCGCCGATTGTGGCGCACGACAGCCAGCAGTGGTCCAACTATGTGCGCGGGGTGGTGAAACATCTGCAACAGCGCGATGCCAGCTTCGGTGGCGCGGATCTGGTGATCAGCGGCAATGTGCCGCAGGGCGCGGGCTTAAGCTCATCGGCCTCGCTGGAAGTGGCGGTCGGTACCGTCTTCCAGCAGCTTTACCATCTGCCGCTGGACGGGGCGCAGATCGCGCTCAACGGCCAGGAAGCGGAGAACCAGTTTGTTGGCTGTAACTGCGGCATCATGGATCAGCTGATCTCTGCGCTTGGCAAGAAAGGCAGCGCGCTGCTGATCGACTGCCGCTCGCTCGGCACCAAAGCGGTTTCCATGCCAGCAGGCGTGGCGATTGTCATCATTAACAGTAACTTCAAACGTACGCTGGTGGGCAGCGAATACAACACCCGCCGCCAGCAGTGCGAAACCGGCGCGCGCTTCTTCCAGCAAAAAGCGCTGCGTGATGTCAGCCTCGATCAGTTCAACGCTGTGGCGAATGAGCTCGATCCGCTGGTCGCGAAACGTGTGCGCCATGTGCTGACCGAAAACGCCCGCACTGTGGAAGCAGCCGCCGCGCTGGAGAGAGGCGACCTGCAACGCATGGGCGAGCTGATGGCGGAATCCCACGCCTCTATGCGCGACGATTTCGAAATCACCGTGCCGCAAATCGATACGCTGGTCGAGATCGTGAAAGCGACTATCGGTGATAAAGGCGGCGTGCGCATGACCGGCGGCGGCTTTGGCGGCTGCGTCGTTGCGCTGGTGCCGGAAGCGCTGGTACCGGAGGTCAAACAGGCGGTTGAGAGCCAGTATGAAGCCAAAACCGGCATCAAAGAGACCTTCTACGTGTGTAAACCTTCTCAGGGGGCAGGACAGTGCTGAATGAAACGCCTGCGGTAGCACCCGATGGGCTGCCGGTACGACTGATCACCCTGCGCAACGGCGCGGGGATGGTGGTGAGCTTAATGGACTGGGGCGCGACGCTGCTCTCTGCGCGCGTACCGATGAAAGATGGCAGCGTGCGCGAAGCGCTGCTCGGCTGCGCGACGCCGGAACACTACTGGGAGCAAACAGCCTATCTCGGTGCGTCTATTGGCCGGTATGCGAACCGCATTGCCAAAAGCCGCTTTACCCTTGATGGCGAGACCTGGTCCTTGACCCCGAGCCAGGGCGAAAACCAGTTGCATGGCGGCCCGGAAGGGTTTGATAAACGCCGCTGGCGCATTGAGCGTCAGAACGACAGCGAAGTGCTCTTCTCCCTTACTTCGCCGGATGGCGATCAGGGTTATCCGGGAACGGTTAACGCCACGGCGCACTTCCGTCTTGATGAGGATCACCGCATCACGATTGAGTACCGCGCGACCACCGACAAGCCCTGCCCGGTCAACCTGACCAACCACGCCTATTTCAACCTTGATGGCGCGCAGGGCGATGTCCGCAACCATACGCTGCAGCTGCTGGCCGATGCCTATCTGCCGGTGGATGAGATGGGTATTCCGACCGGCGATCTGAAAAAAGTGGCGCTGACCAGTTTTGATTTCCGTACGCCAAAAACCGTGGCGGAAGAGTTCCTCAGCGATGAGGATCAGCGCGTGGTGAAGGGTTACGATCACGCCTTTTTACTGCAGGCGCAGGGCGATGTGACTACGCCTGCGGCGCACCTGTGGTCGACAGATAAGCAGTTGCAAATGTCGGTCTATACCAGCGCGCCTGCGCTGCAGTTCTACTCCGGTAACTACCTGGAGGGGACACCTGCGCGCGGCGGGAAAACCTACAGCGCGTGGCAGGGCCTGGCGCTGGAGAGCGAGTTTTTACCCGACAGCCCGAACCGCCCGGACTTCCCGCAGCCGGATTGTACGCTGCAGCCTGGCGACGAGTATGTCAGCCGGACGGCGTATCACTTTATTCCGCTCTGAGCATGAGCCCTCCTCACGGAGGGCTTTTTTTTCCCCTTTTGCTGAAATATGCGCCACTTACCCTCAAAACAATAACCCTCGATTCACAAGCAGCTTACACTCTGCGCCTATTTTCGCTATGGTTAAGAGTAATCGTTGCCGGGCAGTGCGCTTCGGCAATACAATGAGAATCGTTATCATTAAATCAGGCTCACAGGAGTAAGTGTATGGCTGTTACTAAGCTGGTTCTGGTTCGTCATGGCGAAAGCCAGTGGAACAATGAAAACCGCTTCACCGGTTGGTACGATGTTGATCTGTCAGAGAAAGGCGTTGGCGAAGCGAAAGCGGCAGGCAAACTGCTGAAAGCTGAAGGCTACGCGTTTGATTTTGCTTATACCTCTGTGCTGAAACGTGCCATCCACACGCTGTGGAACGTTCTGGACGAACTGGATCAGGCATGGTTGCCGGTTGAGAAGAGCTGGAAACTGAACGAACGTCACTACGGTGCGCTGCAGGGTCTGAACAAAGCAGAAACCGCTGAGAAATATGGCGACGATCAGGTTAAACAGTGGCGTCGCGGCTTCGCCGTTACCCCGCCGGCGCTGACCAAAGATGATGAGCGTTTCCCGGGCCACGATCCGCGCTACGCGAAACTGACCGAACAAGAGCTGCCGCTGACCGAAAGCCTGGCGCTGACTATCGATCGCGTGATCCCTTACTGGAATGAAACCATTTTGCCGCGCCTGAAAAGCGGTGAGCGCGTGATCATTGCCGCACACGGTAACTCCCTGCGCGCGCTGGTGAAATACCTCGACAACATGAGCGAAGAAGCGATCCTCGAACTGAACATTCCGACCGGCGTACCGCTGGTATATGAGTTCGACGAAAACTTCAAACCGATTAAGCACTACTATCTGGGTAACGCGGATGAGATCGCCGCGAAAGCTGCTGCAGTAGCAAACCAGGGTAAAGCGAAGTAATAAAAAAGCCGGACATCGATGATGCCCGGCTCTCGATTCCCGAGCCCGGTACGCTTCGCGCTGCCGGGCTTTTTACTGCGTAACATTGCCGGATGGCGCGTAAACGCTTATCCGGCCTACGCGGTTTCAGCGGTACCGTAGGCCGGATAAGGCGTAGCCGCCATCTGGCATTAACTCCGCTGCTCCTTTGCCGGATGGCGGTATAAATGCCTTATCCGGCCGTACGGTTAACCGCGACGTGCTTTAACGGCTTGCGCTAACTGGCGCAGCACCGCGTCGGTATCTTCCCAGCCGATACAGGCATCGGTCACGCTTTTGCCGTAGACCAGCGCATCGCCGCTCTCAAGGCTCTGGTTGCCTTCCACCAGGTGGCTCTCAATCATCACGCCCATGATCGCCTTGTCACCGCCCGCGATCTGCTGGCAGACATCGGCGCTCACCTCCATCTGTTTTTTGAACTGCTTGCTGGAGTTCGCATGGCTGAAGTCAATCATCACCTGCGCCGGAAGGCCCGCCTTTTCCAGCCCCGCTTTCACTTCAGCGACATGCTTCGCGCTGTAGTTCGGCTCTTTGCCGCCGCGCAGAATAATGTGGCAATCACCGTTACCCGCCGTGTTAACAATTGCGGAGTGACCCCATTTGGTCACGGAGAGGAAGCAGTGCGGTGCGCCTGCGGCGTTGATGGCGTCAATCGCCACTTTGATGGTGCCGTCGGTGCCGTTCTTAAAACCAACCGGGCACGACAGGCCGGAAGCCAGCTCACGGTGCACCTGGGATTCGGTGGTGCGCGCGCCAATCGCGCCCCAGCTCATCAAATCCGCCATATATTGCGGGGTGATCATATCGAGGAACTCCCCCGCCGCCGGCAGCCCGCTGTCGTTAATCTCCAGCAGCAGTTTGCGCGCAATGCGCAGGCCGTCATTAATGCGGAAGCTGTTATCCATATGCGGATCGTTAATCAGCCCCTTCCAGCCAACGGTGGTGCGCGGTTTTTCAAAATAGACGCGCATCACGATTTCCAGCTCGCCCTTCAGTTCGTCACGCAATGCCAGCAGACGGGAAGCATACTCTTTTGCCGCGACGGGATCGTGAATAGAACAGGGACCGATGACCACCAGCAGGCGGTCATCGTTGCCGCGCAGGATTTGATGAATCGCCCGGCGAGCCTGAGAGACCGTTCTGGCAGCGGTTTCGGTAGCGGGGAATTTTTCAAGCAGCGCGACAGGAGGGAGTAACTCATTGATCTCTTTAATGCGTAAATCGTCGTTCTGATAAGTCATGATCTTTCCAGTGTGAACACGTTTTTTAGAAGAAAAGCAATCTGACCAATCTATCTCGCTCGCGCCGTAGTGTAAACGCGAACTTACACTTCGCCCGGATAATTCCTGGAATCCAGCGAAAGTGGTGGGAAAAGTAGCAAGTCGCCACATCCCGACTACACTTTTTAACTGTAAATACCTTTGTTTTACATTTTTTCGTTATTCCATGCTGCTACTTATGGCACGTATGGCATCTTTCACCACTGAGCGTGCGATGGGTTCGCGCATATTCTGCCGGCGTCCCGCGCGGCATTAGACGACCAGCACAGGAGCATCATGATGAAAATGAATAAATTAGCGACGCTTTTACTGACCACCACACTGACTCTGGCAGGCGGCGCAGCGTATGCGGCGGACGCATCCTCTTCAAGCACCAGCAACGGCGATGCGAACGCAGCGGCGAACGCAGGCCAGGTTGCCCCTGACGCGAAACAGAATGTGGCGCCAGGCAATGTTGATAACTCCAACATTAACACTGGCAACACCAACACCAATTCCACCTCTACGCAGATGGACCACAAATCTGGTCATATGAGCAAAGAGGAAGTGCACAAAAACACCATGTGTAAAGATGGTCGTTGCCCGGATGTGAATAAGAAAGTGGAAACCGGTAGTGGCGACAACAGCAAAGTGGATACCAAAACTGATGGCACCACCCAGTAAGGCGTGATGCTGGAGTGAAGAAGGAGAGCTCAGGCTCTCCTTTTTTTATTTCTTAAAGCTCAAAATCTGCAATGATGTAGGCGTTTTCTCAACGGTTAAAAGGATAGATCCCATCATGGCGCACGATCACTCGCATGGCTCATCGGATGCCAATGCTCGCCGTCTGCTACTGGCCTTTACGGTCACCGCTGTATTTATGGTTATTGAAGTGGTGGGCGGGATTATCTCCGGCTCGCTTGCGCTGCTGGCCGACGCCGGACATATGCTGACGGATGCCGCCGCCCTGCTCTTCGCCCTGCTTGCAGTGTGGTTTGCCCGCCAGCCGCCGAGCGCGAAACGCACCTTCGGCTGGCTGCGTCTGACGACGCTTGCCGCCTTTATCAACGCCCTTGCGCTGGTGCTGATAACAATCTGGATTGTCTGGGAAGCGATCCTGCGCTTTAACCATCCGCAGCCGGTCGCCGGGGCGACGATGATGGCGATCGCCGTCGCAGGCCTTGTGGCAAATCTGCTCTCCTTCTGGTTACTGCATCGCGGTAGCGAAGAGAAGAACCTGAACGTGCGCGCCGCGGCGCTGCATGTGCTGGGCGATCTGCTTGGCTCCGTCGGCGCGATTGTCGCAGCGGTGGTGATTATGGTGACCAACTGGACACCCATCGACCCGATTCTGTCAGTGCTGGTTTCTGCCCTGGTGCTGAAGAGTGCGTGGCGCTTGATGAAAGAGAGCGTCAATGAACTGCTGGAGGGGGTTCCCGCTTCGCTGGATATCGGTGCGTTACAGCGCCATCTGCGCCGCGCGATTCCGGAAATCCGCGATGTGCACCATGTGCATGTCTGGCAGGTCGGTGAAAAACCGCTGATGACGCTGCATGTGCAGGTGATCCCGCCGCGCGATCACGATAAGTTGCTCGGCGAGATCCACCACTTCCTGGCGCACCATTATGAGATTGCTCATGCCACGGTGCAGATGGAGTATCAGCCCTGTAGCGGCTCAGACTGCCGTCTGGGCGACGTTACGGCCGATCACCACCACGGACATCACCATTAATGTGAAAGCGCGCGAGAGCCACGCTCGCGCGCGCTGTTAATCCACATCCGGCTGCCGTTCAGGGCAATAAAGGTGAGGATCATATACTCCAGCGACATTGCCCATACGCCCTGACGGGCAAAAATCACCACGCTTATCACGTTGATAATCACCCACAGCAGCCAGTTTTCGACATATTTGCGTGTCATCAGGATCATCGCCACGATAGAGAGCACCATCATGCAGGAGTCCCAGAACGGGAAGGCGTCAGGCTGCAGCGTGGGCATCGCCACGTTCAGCCCGATGGCCTGCATGATGTTGACGGCGATACGCGTCAGGAAGGCGAAGACCGGGTTGATAAACAGCGTCATCAGACCAATCGCCACTACGCAGGCGGCAAGCCAGCCGAGGGCTTTACTGCGCGGTAACCAGCGGATTTGCAGCTCGGCCTCATTCTGCGAGGTCTGGCGCGACCAGGCATACCAGCCATAGATATTGGCGGCGAAGAAGAAGAGCTGCAGCAGCAGGCTGGCGTAGAGCTGGATCTGAAAGAAGATAATGGCGAAGAGCGTGACGTTAATCAGACCAAAGGCGTAGTTGCTGATTTTCTCAAGGCTGGCGAGCCAGATACAGAGTAAACCCGCCAGCGTGCCTGCGGCTTCAATCCATGAAAGGTCATATCCCCCGGCACCGATCGGAATGTGCACGAGGATGTTTTGCGTACTAAAAAAGTCCATTCTTTCCCCAGAGCGTAGTGTTACGCATTGATGTCTATGAAAACGTTAAGGTCGAAGTGTAGCCGCAAAATCGAGCATGCGGTTAAGCGGCAGCAGTGCGCGTTCACGCAGGCTGGCCTCCACTTCTATCTCATGCGCCGTTCCGCCCTGCTCCAGCCCGTCGGCAATGGCTTTGAGACCGTTCATCGCCATCCACGGGCAGTGAGCGCAGCTGCGGCACGTCGCCCCTTCGCCAGCCGTTGGCGCCTCGATCAGCGCTTTATACGGCACGGCCTGCTGCATTTTATAGAAGATCCCGCGGTCGGTGGCGACAATCAGTTGCGAGTGAGGCAGCGTTTTTGCGGCCTGGATCAACTGGCTGGTCGAACCGACCGCATCGGCTAACTCTACCACCGCTTGTGGTGATTCAGGATGCACCAGTATTGCGGCGTCCGGATAGAGCGCCTTCATGCGCCGCAGCGCCTGGGTTTTGAATTCATCATGGACGATGCACGCCCCCTGCCAGCAGAGCACATCCGCGCCCGTCTGCTTCTGGACGTAATTGCCGAGATGGCGATCCGGTGCCCAGATAATTTTTTCGCCGAGGCTATCGAGGTGCTCAATCAACTCTACCGCAATGCTCGAGGTCACTACCCAGTCGGCGCGAGCTTTTACTGCCGCCGAGGTGTTGGCATAAACCACCACGGTGCGATCCGGATGTGCGTCGCAGAAAGCGTTGAATGGCTCAATGGGGCAACCGAGATCGAGCGAACATTCGGCGTCAAGGGTGGGCATCAGGATCGTTTTTTCCGGGCTGAGGATTTTCGCCGTTTCCCCCATAAAACGCACGCCAGCTACCAGCAGCGTTGAGGCGGAATGTCGCGCCCCAAAGCGCGCCATCTCCAGCGAGTCGGAGATGCAGCCGCCGGTCTCTTCTGCCAGCTGCTGGATTTCCGGGTCGGTATAGTAGTGGGCGACCATTACCGCATTGCGCTCTTTCAGCAAGCGTTTGATTTTATCGCGGTAAAAGGCTTTTTCCGCAGGGTTCAGCGGCGCGGGTTTGGCAGGAAAGGGATAGATTGCGGCTTCAGGATCAAATATTACGCTCATGATGCTCACTCGTTTTGCGTGCTTAACATGATACCCCCAACATCGCCTGGATTTAGCTCGTCAAGCGGCTGTTGTTTTATATACTAAACAAGATACCCGATTGCAGAGATATTGTCGCGATGAATTTATTCGCAGTGGGAAATGGATGGTGTGGATGATTGCCTGCTGGCGCTGCGCTTAGCAGGCCTACGAAAAGCGTGTGCGGAGAGATGTTGTAGGCCGGATAAGGCGTAGCCGCCATCCGGCAGTGCGGTCAGGAGCTAGACAGAACGCCTGCTGGCGTGCGCTTAGTAGGCCTACGAAAACCGGGTACGGAGAGATGTTGTAGGTCGGATAAGGCGTAGCCGCCATCCGGCAAGAAGAGCGCACAGATCTTTCAAACAGCAGATAGCAAAAAAGCGCCTTTAGGGCGCTTTTTTACATTGGTGGGTCGTGCAGGATTCGAACCTGCGACCAATTGATTAAAAGTCAACTGCTCTACCAACTGAGCTAACGACCCTTTGCAGGGATTCTTCGAAGTGGTGGGTCGTGCTGGATGATTCGGCTTTTGCCTCGCCCTTACGGGCCGTTGCTGACGCAACGTTATCCTTCACGTCTGACACCTTCACCAATTATCAAAATTGGTGGGTCGTGCAGGATTCGAACCTGCGACCAATTGATTAAAAGTCAACTGCTCTACCAACTGAGCTAACGACCCATACAGGGTAGCGACTTCGAAGATAAATCTTTGGAACCACGGAGTGCGTGGCAATTGTGCAGGATGAGTCGACTTTCGCCGGCGGGCCGTTGCTGACGCAACGTTATCCTTCACGTTAAAACTCTTCACCAGAGTTAAGAGTGGTGGGTCGTGCAGGATTCGAACCTGCGACCAATTGATTAAAAGTCAACTGCTCTACCAACTGAGCTAACGACCCGGTGGTGGGTGATGACGGGATCGAACCGCCGACCCCCTCCTTGTAAGGGAGGTGCTCTCCCAGCTGAGCTAATCACCCGATACTGCGCTGGATACTGCTAAGTGGTGGGTCGTGCAGGATGACTCGGCTTTCGCCTCGCCCTACGGGCCGTTGCTGTCGCAACGTTATCCTTCACGTTAAAACGCTTCACCAGACTTAATAGTGGTGGGTCGTGCAGGATTCGAACCTGCGACCAATTGATTAAAAGTCAACTGCTCTACCAACTGAGCTAACGACCCACTTTTGTGCTGCTTCTGGGTTAAGAGATATCCCGTGGCAACGGCGGCATATATTACTGATTTAAGAACTCAGCGCAACAACAATTTCGACGCGCGCTGTTTAACTGCTTATGATTCATGCGACAAGACCAGAAAAACCGCGTTTTCTGGTCATGCGCTATGCATTACATCGAAGCAAGGCGTTTTTGCGCCTGTTTCGCACCATCGGTACCAGGGTATTTACTGACCACCTGCTGGTAAACCGCTTTGGCTTTCGCAGTATCGCCCTTGTCTTGCATAATCACGCCGACTTTAAACATCGCGTCTGGCGCTTTCGGCGACTTCGGGAAGTTCTTCACTACCGAGGCGAAGTAGTAAGCCGCGTCGTCTTTTTTACCCTTGTTGTAATTCAACTGACCGAGCCAGTAGTTGGCGTTCGGTATATAGGTTGAATCCGGGTACTTTTTGACGAAGTTCTGAAACGCAGCCAGCGCATCATCCTGGCGGGATTTATCCTGCACCAGAGCGATAGCCGCGTTGTAGTCGGTATTGGCATCGCCGCTTTGCACCGGTGCGCCTGAAGCCGCCGCACCGTTATTTGCGCCGGCACCTGCTGCCGGAGCCTGCGCTGCCGCACCGCTCTGATCGCCGGATGCCTGCTGCGTCTGCCCTGCTGCTGCACCGCTGCTCAGATTGCCGATCTGCTGCAGAATTTGCTGCTGGCGTTCAACGACCTGATTGAGCTGATACTGGCTTTCCTGGATCTGCCCACGCAAGGAGTCAATATCGGCCTGATTATCAGAGAGCTGCTGCTGGAGTTGGGTTAAAAGCTGGCTGTGAGCATTGGAAATACGCTCAAGTTGAGTGACGCGGTCTTCGACCGAGCCTGAGCCGACACTACTGATTGGCGCCTGAGCATTAGCGGCCCAGGGGGCCGCTATGCCAACCAGTAACGACAGACTCAACAGATGATGTCTGAAGTTACTGCTCATGCAATTCTCTTAGTAAACCAGTACGGCGCGACGGTTTTTAGCGTAAGCCGCTTCGTCGTGACCCAGTACTGCAGGTTTTTCTTTACCGTAAGAAACGATGGAGATCTGATCAGCGGAAACGCCTTTACCCTGCAGGTACATTTTAACGGCGTTAGCACGACGTTCGCCCAGGGAAATGTTGTACTCCGGGGTACCGCGTTCGTCAGCATGACCTTCTACGGTTACTTTGTAGGACGGGTTGCTGCGCAGGAAGTTTGCGTGAGCATCCAGCATCGCTGCAAAGTCAGAACGGATGTCGTACTTGTCCAGATCGAAGTAAACGATGTTGTTCTGCTGCAGCTGCTGCATCTGCAGACGCGCCTGCTCTTCAGAGGACATGTTACCGCTACCGTTCATGCCAGTGCCGGCACCCATCATGCCTTCGCCGCTCTGGTCGCTGGTGTTGTTCTTGTGAGAAGAACATGCAGCGATTGCCATAACAGGCAGAGCAAGCATCAGGCCTTTCAGCACTTTGTTCAGTTGCATTTCTTTGATTCCTTTAATATTTATTTATTATCACAGATACGGAGACCAGGCAGGGAATTTAACCTGTCCATCAGTCGCCGGAATACGCGCTTTGAAACGCCCATCTGTAGAAACCAGGTTCAGCACGGAGCCCATCCCCTGAGAAGAGCTGTAGATGACCATAGTGCCGTTAGGTGCCAGACTTGGCGTTTCATCCAGGAACGTTGACGACAAAACTTGCACGCCACCCGCTTCCAGATCTTGTTTAGCAATGTGCTGCTGACCACCGTCAGAGCTAACCATCACCATAAATTTACCGTCGCTGCTGACATCCGCATCCTGGTTCTGAGAACCCTGCCAGGAGATACGCTGCGCTGCGCCGCCGTTGATATTGATTTTGTAAACCTGCGGACGACCGGCCTGGTCAGAGGTAAAGGCCAGATTCTGGCTATCCGGGAACCAGGTTGGTTCGGTGTTGTTGCTGCGACCGTCGGTAACCTGACGAATCTGGCCGGAACCGATGTCCATCACATAGATGTTCAGGCTGCCGGTTTTTGACAGGGCAAACGCCAGCTTGGTGCCATCCGGCGAGAAGGCCGGTGCGCCGTTATGGCGCGGGAACGAAGCGACCTGACGGATGCTGGCGTTAGCCAGAGTCTGAATAACCAGCGCAGAACGACCGCTCTCAAAGGTCACGTATGCGACTTTTGAACCGTCCGGTGACCAGGCCGGTGACATCAGCGGCTGAGGCGATTTGTGGACGAGGAACTGGTTGTAACCGTCGTAATCAGAGACGCGCAGTTCATACGGGAACTGAGTGTTCGCAGTCTGGACGACATAAGCGATACGGGTGCGGAACGCGCCTTTGATACCGGTCAGCTTTTCGAATACTTCGTCACTGGCGGCATGGGCGGCATAACGCAACCACTGCTTGTTCACTTTAAAGGAGTTTTGCGCCAGCACGGTGCCCGGCGCACCGCCGGTATCGACCAGCTGGTAAGCGACGTTGTAGCTGCCATCAGGATTCGGCGTCACCTGGCCGACGATAACCGCATCAATACCGAGCGCAGACCATGCAGCGGGCTGCACTTCCTGTGCGGTGCCTGGCTGCTGCGGCAAACGGGAGCGATCCAGCGGGTTGAATTTACCGCTGTTGCGCAGATCCGCCGCAACGATACCGCCAGCATCCTCAGGCGCAGCACCTGGGCCTGCCCATTGGAATGGCACAACGCCAATCGGGCGTGCCGAGTCTACCCCCTGGGTGATCTCGATACGTACTTCTGCATGCAGCACCGCTGCCCACAGCATCAAAAAACCAAATGCAACACGTAATGCCTGCTTCATCATATCTCCCTTATCCGGGCAAAAAACCCGCGATAATTTAGCAGAATTTTAACAAACCAATAAGACAAAACTACCCGCGTTGGAACCGCCTTCGCATACTTTCCTCACGGGCTCGCGAGGAAAGTGTACCTCAAGGTTTGAAGTCCAGCGGCGCATTTTTGAACACTTCATACACAGCCTGACTTGGTGGCTTCGGCATTTTCGCCTGTCGCGCCGCGGCCAGCGCGGCCTGACAGAGCGCCGGATCGCCCCCTTCAGACTGAATATCTAACAGCGTCCCATCAGGAGCCAGTTTGATACGTAACGTACAGGTCTTCCCGGTGTAGGAAGAGGCATCATAGAAGCGGCTCTCAATCGCCGTTTTAATCTGCCCTGCGTAGTTACTGATATCGGCTCCGGATGCACCGTTGTTCTTAGTGTTACCCGAACCCGCCGGCGCTGCATTGTTGCCTTTCGCTCCGCCGCCCGTTTTCGGTGCATTCTTACCGGAGCTGAGATCGCCAAACAGATTGTCGACGCCTTCAGCGGCGGCGGCTTTCTCTGCTGCGGCTTTTTTGGCAGCCGCTTTCTTATCGGCGGCGGCCTTCTCGGCAGCAGCTTTCTTCTCAGCGGCGGCTTTTTCCGCAGCCGCTTTCTTCTCGGCGGCCGCTTTTTCCGCTGCAGCGGCTTTCTTCTCTGCTGCGGCTTTCTCTGCGGCAGCAGCCTTCTCGGCGGCAGCTTTTTCAGCCGCGGCGGCCTTCTCGGCTGCGGCTTTTTCAGCAGCAGCCTGTTTAGCCGCTTCTGCCTGCGCCTTCTTCTTCGCATCGGCTGCCGCTTTCGCGGCTTCTGCTTCGGCTTTCTTCTGTGCGTCGGCGGCGGCTTTCGCGGCCTCCGCTTCGGCTTTTTTCTGTGCATCGGCGGCGGCTTTTGCTGCATCCGCCTGCGCTTTCTTCTGCGCGTCCGCTGCGGCTTTCTTCGCCGCCTCTTCCGCCGCTTTCGCCTGCGCATCCGCTTTAGCTTTCGCGTCAGCCGCGGCTTTCGCTGCCGCTTCTTCAGCCTGTTTCTGCTGCTGTTGCGCCTGCTTTGCCGCCGCTTCCGCCTGCTTCTGCTGTTCGGCCTGCTCGCGCGCGGCTTCCTGCGCCTGCAGACGCTCTTTCTCGACCTGCTTCAGACGCTCCTGCTCGGCGGCCTGCTTTTCACGCATCTCCTCCGCCTGCTGCTGCGCCTGTTTTTCACGCTGCTCTTCCGCGCGTTTGGCGCTCGATTGCTGGTGCTGTTGGCGGTTGTAGTTCTCCACTACCGCGCCGGGATCGACCATTACGGCGTCGATCGACGAGCCGCCACCGCCGCCCGCCGACGCTTCAATATGCTCATCGAACGAACTCCAGATCAGCAGCGCCACCAGAATGACGTGTAGCACGACTGAAATGAGTATCGCTCGCTTAAGCTTGTCGTTTTGTACGGTTGCCTTTGACACTCTCGGTTCCCAAAAACTGTCCGCCTGTTAAGCCGGTGATCAGATAGGCTGCGTCATCAAGCCAACCGATTTCACACCCGCGCTATGTAACAGGTTCAGCGCTTTAATGATTTCGTCGTACGGCACGTCCTTCGCCCCGCCGATTAAGAACACGGTTTTCGGATTGGTCTGCAGGCGACGCTGCGCCTCCGCAATAACCTGCTCCGGCGGCAGCTGATCCATACGATCTTTCTCTACCACCACGCTGTATTGCCCGACACCGGAAACTTCGATAATGACCGGAGGATCGTCATTGGTGCTGACGGTCTGAGAATCCGTCGCATCCGGCAGATCGACCTCGACGCTCTGGGTGATGATGGGGGCCGTTGCCATAAAGATCAGCAGCAGCACCAGCAGCACGTCGAGCAGCGGCACAATATTGATTTCGGACTTCAGGGCACGCTTGCTCCGCCCACGGGATCTGGCCATGGCTTACTCCTTATTGCTGTCGCTGCTGGCAAATGCCTGGCGATGCAGAATAGCCGTGAACTCTTCCATAAAGTTGTCGTAATTCTGTTCCAGTTTATTCACGCGCTGGTTCAGACGGTTGTAGGCCATTACCGCCGGAATTGCCGCGAACAGGCCGATAGCGGTAGCGATCAGCGCTTCAGCAATACCCGGTGCAACCATTTGCAGCGTCGCCTGTTTCACCGCGCCCAGCGCGATAAAGGCGTGCATGATCCCCCAGACGGTACCAAACAGACCGATATAGGGGCTGATGGAACCGACGGTACCGAGGAAAGGAATGTGGTTTTCGAGGCTTTCCAGCTCGCGATTCATCGAGATACGCATCGCCCTGGAGGCACCTTCAACAATCGCTTCCGGCGCGTGGCTGTTGGCGCGATGCAGACGGGCAAACTCTTTAAATCCGCTATAGAAAATCTGTTCAGAGCCGCTCAGATTATCGCGACGGCCCTGGCTTTCCTGATAGAGACGAGAGAGTTCAATGCCGGACCAGAACTTATCTTCGAACGCTTCCGCTTCACGCCCTGCGGCGTTGAGGATGCGGGTTCTCTGGATAATGATTGCCCAGGATGCGATTGAAAAACCAATCAAAATCAACATGATAAGTTTGACCAGAAGGCTCGCCTTCAGGAACAAATCAAGGATGTTCATGTCAGTCACTGCTTAAACTCCGCGACAATAGACTTGGGAAGCGCACGAGGCTTCATTAAGAGTGGATCAACACAGACAACCAGCACTTCAGCTTCGTTCAGCACTTTGTTCTCTGCATTGACAATCCGCTGCGAGAACACCATAGACGTTCCACGCATTGATGTTATTTCCGTTTGGACGTCGAGCATGTCGTCGAGTCGGGCGGGTGCAAAATACTCCAGCGTTATTTTACGCACCACGAACGCGACCTGCTCTGCCAGTAGAGCCTGTTGGCTAAAGTGATGGTGGCGCAGCATCTCGGTGCGGGCTCTTTCATAAAAAGCAACGTAGCTGGCGTGGTAAACCACACCACCGGCATCAGTATCTTCGTAATAGACACGAACCGGCCATCGAAACAGCGTTGTATTCACTTTACATCCCGGTAACGCAAAAAAGGTTAGAACTTTTAAACTTCGCTACTATACGCGCGGGAAAGGTGGTTTGGAATGGGTTGTGGTAAACGGAGAGTAAAAATTTATGGGCTTTTGCAAGCCCATCAGGATAGCGGATATTTCTTATTCAAAAGAAGAAGAAAAGCAGACCGGCAAGCAGCACAACATCGGCAATCAGCGGGCAAAACAGCCCCTGCCAGTGCAGCGCGCGAGGACGAAAACCGACGCCGTGGATCACACCGGCACAAACGGCCCACATCAACAGCAGACCATGCCAAATCTCAAGCTCGCTGGTTTTCGCCGCAAAGCGCGACGGGTCCCAGAAAATGCACCCTGCCAGCAGCAGCGCCATTATTAAGGAAAGGGCCCGTAACGGGCCCTTGTCCATTACCGCATAGAGCTTTGCGATAACCTTATCCATCAATGTTCTTCTTGACCGGCTTTGGTTGCTTCAACATGTTCCAGCGCCAGCGCGGTGATCACACCAAAAGCACAGGCAAGAAGCGTTCCTAAAATCCAGGCGAAATACCACATATTCAGCTCCTTACTTAGTACATAGAGTGGGTGTTGCTTTCGATCTGCTCTTTGGTAATACGACCGAACATTTTCCAGTAACACCAGCTGGTGTAGAGCAGAATGATCGGTACGAATACCGCAGCAACCCAGGTCATCAAATTCAGCGTGCGCTGCGTCGAGGTCGCATCCCACATTGTCAGGCTGGCGTTCAGCATGGTGCTGGACGGCATGACGAACGGGAACATTGCGATGCCTGCGGTCAGAATGATGCACGCCAGCGTCAGGGACGAGAAGACGAAAGCGAAGGCTGATTTATCCAGACGCGCGGTCAGGATAGTCAGCAGCGGCAGCGCCACGCCCAGAGCCGGGATCGCCCACAATACCGGCGTATTGTTGAAGTTAGTCAGCCAGGCACCCGCCTGTACCGCAACTTCTTTGGTCAGCGGATTCGAGGCTGCATGGTGGTTCATCGCAGAGGTGATCACATACCCGTCAATGCCGTACACCACCCAGACACCGGCCAGCGCGAAGCAGACCAGGGTAACCAGGGCTGCAATCTGTACCGTGGCGCGTGCGCGCAGGTGCAGTTCGCCGACGGTACGCATTTGCAGATAGGTCGCGCCCTGGGTCAGGATCATCGCCACGCTTACCACACCGGCCAGCAGACCAAACGGGTTCAGCAGCTGGAAGAAGTTACCGGTATAGAAGAGACGCATGTCGCCATCCAGGTGGAACGGAACGCCCTGCAACAGGTTACCGAACGCTACGCCAATCACCAGCGGCGGCACGAAGCTGCCGATGAAGATGCCCCAGTCCCACATGCCGCGCCAGCGCACATCTTCAATCTTCGAACGGTAGTCAAAGCCGACCGGACGGAAGAAGAGTGACGCCAGCACGAGGATCATCGCCACATAGAAGCCGGAGAAGGCTGCCGCGTAGACCATCGGCCAGGCGGCGAACAGCGCGCCACCGGCAGTGATAAGCCAGACCTGGTTGCCGTCCCAGTGCGGCGCGATGGAGTTGATCATCACGCGGCGCTCGGTGTCGCTACGCCCCAACACGCGGGTCAGCATGCCGACGCCCATGTCGAAGCCATCGGTGACGGCGAAACCGATCAGCAGAATGCCCACCAGCAGCCACCAGATAAAACGTAATACTTCATAATCGATCATTTCACGACTCCTGTCTTAGCGTGCCGGCTGAGTAGTCACGGTGGACTGCTCGTAGTGATAGCGACCTGTTTTCAGGCTGCTCGGCCCAAGGCGAGCAAATTTGAACATCAGGAACACTTCGGCCACCATAAACAGTGTATAAAGGCCGCAAATCAGAATCATTGAGAACAGCAGATCGCCGACGGTCAATGAGGAGTTGGCAACGGCAGTCGGCAGCACTTCACCAATCGCCCACGGTTGACGACCGTATTCCGCCACAAACCAGCCTGCTTCAATCGCAATCCACGGCAGCGGAATGCCATACAGCGCGGCGCGCAGCAGCCATTTCTTCTCACCGATGCGGTTACGGATCACCGTCCAGAAGGAGATGCCGATAATCAGCAGCATCAGCACGCCACTGGCTACCATCAGACGGAAGGCGAAGTAGAGCGGTGCAACGCGGGGAATAGAGTCCTGGGTCGCTTTCTGGATCTGCGCTTCCGTCGCGTCGGTGACGTTCGGGGTATAGCGTTTCAGCAGCAGGCCGTAACCAAGATCTTTCTTCACGTTATTGAACTGCTCACGTACTGCCGGGTCCGCAGAGCCGGAGCGCAGCTGTTCAAGCAGCTGGTACGCCTTCATGCCGTTACGGATACGCTCTTCGTGCTGCACCATCAGGTCTTTCAGGCCAATAACCGGCGTGTCGACCGAGCGGGTAGCGATAATGCCGAGCGCAAACGGGATCTGAATAGCGAATTTGTTCTCTTGTTTATCCTGATCCGGAATACCAAACAGGGTAAACGCTGCCGGAGCCGGTTGGGTTTCCCACTCCGCTTCGATGGCCGCCAGTTTGGTTTTCTGCACGTCACCCATTTCGTAACCGGATTCATCACCCAGCACGATAACGGAGAGGATGGCTGCCATACCGAAGCTGGCTGCGATAGCAAAGGAGCGTTTCGCAAAGGCAACGTCGCGGCCGCGCAGCAGGTAGTAGGAGCTGATACCGAGAATGAAGATGGCGCCGCAGGTGTAGCCGGAAGCCACGGTGTGCACAAATTTCACCTGCGCAACCGGATTAAGCACCAGCTCAGAGAAGCTCACCATCTCCATACGCATGGTTTCGAAGTTGAAATCAGAGGCGATGGGGTTCTGCATCCAGCCGTTGGCGACGAGGATCCAGAGTGCGGATAAGTTGGAGCCCAGAGCAACGAGCCAGGTTACCGCCATGTGCTGAACTTTGCCCAGACGATCCCAACCGAAGAAGAACAGACCCACGAATGTGGATTCGAGGAAGAAGGCCATCAGACCTTCAATGGCCAGCGGCGCACCGAAAATATCCCCAACGTAGTGAGAATAGTAAGACCAGTTAGTCCCGAACTGGAACTCCATGGTCAGGCCGGTTGCCACACCCAGCGCGAAGTTGATCCCAAACAACTTGCCCCAGAACTTGGTCATATCTTTGTAGATCTGTTTGCCGGAGAGGACGTAGACCGTTTCCATAATTGCCAGCAGGAACGCCATACCAAGCGTCAGCGGCACAAACAGAAAGTGGTACATCGCGGTCAAGGCAAACTGTAAGCGTGACAGTTCGACTATATCTAACATCATGACTCCTTGCTCATCGCATGAAGACTCCGAGAGTAAACCCCCGTTGGCGAAGGTTCACACGCATGCCCCAATACAAATTTGCTGCACTGTTTTATTCACTCTCCCAAATGTCGGGACAATGAATAAAAAAAGTTACAACCAGGTTAATAAAAAATTCGAATTGATCTCGCGAATATATTACTCCGCAAAACCCTAACAATAAAAACCATTTATTGATTATGTTTTACGTTTTACGACGGCGATCAATTAATCCCTAATTTACCACTTCGCGGTCAATTTGATCCGCGACAATTTAACGAGTTTTGACCGCTTTTCCAAGCTTTTAAATATTGATTTAAATCATTTACCATTGACGGTGTTAATTTTGTATTTAAGGTGTCCGCAGGGTAAAAAGAGTGTTAATAACATGTTTACTGTAACGCAATTTATGGTTACCAATTGACGAATAAAGCGGACAAAGGCAGGGTAATTTACGCGGTAAGTTAAAAACGGAAAAGTGAGTAATCCTTAAGTGAAACAGCTCAAATTTCTCCATATTGATTTTACAATTATTTCACTTACCCAATTAATATAATTAACACCGCTTCGTTATTATAAAAATAAGCATCTTTAAACGGCGATGTTTATCGCTATTATTCATAACTTTTATAATCTGCTTGCAGGTCGCAGGATAATGCTGCCCCCCTCCCCTGTCTGCCCTTTTTTACCACGCATAGATAGGGGCAATAAAAAAGGCCGCTCCAGGAGCGGCCAACCATGTCGAATTACGCTGCTCCCCTGCGTGGGGGAGCGATGGTTTTTTATTTAATGACGGTTTTCAGTGCGTCGCCGATATCAGCCAGGCTGCGTACGGTTTTCACGCCAGCTGCTTCCAGTGCCGCGAACTTCTCGTCCGCCGTACCTTTACCGCCCGCGATAATGGCGCCTGCGTGGCCCATACGCTTGCCTTTCGGCGCGGTCACACCGGCAATGTAGCCCACAACCGGTTTAGTGACGTGCTCTTTGATGTAAGCTGCGGCTTCTTCTTCCGCGCTACCGCCGATCTCACCGATCATGACAATCGCTTCAGTCTGCGGATCTTCCTGGAACAGTTTCAGGATGTCGATAAAGTTAGAGCCCGGGATCGGGTCGCCGCCGATGCCCACACAGGTGGACTGACCAAAACCGTAATCAGTGGTCTGTTTAACCGCTTCATAGGTCAGGGTGCCGGAGCGCGAAACGATACCGACTTTACCCGGCTGATGGATGTGGCCCGGCATAATGCCGATTTTGCACTCGCCTGGGGTGATCACGCCCGGGCAGTTCGGTCCGATCATGCGTACGCCCGCTTCATCCAGCTTCACTTTCACCGTCAGCATATCCAGCGTCGGGATACCTTCGGTGATGGTGATAATCAGCTTAATGCCTGCGTCGATCGCTTCCAGGATGGAGTCTTTGCAGAACGGAGCCGGAACGTAGATAACCGTAGCGGTCGCGCCGGTCGCTTCTACCGCTTCACGCACGGTGTTGAACACCGGCAGGCCGAGGTGCGTGGTGCCGCCCTTGCCTGGCGTTACGCCGCCAACCATCTGCGTACCGTAGGCGATCGCCTGTTCGGAGTGGAATGTACCCTGGCTTCCGGTGAAGCCCTGGCAGATAACTTTGGTGTTCTTATCGATCAAAACAGACATTATTTCCCCTCCACTGCGGCAACAACCTGTTGTGCTGCATCCGTCAGACTTTTCGCTGCGATAATATTCAGGCCGCTGTCAGCCAGGCGCTTGGCACCCAGTTCAGCGTTGTTACCTTCCAGGCGTACAACTACCGGCACGTTCACGCCCACTTCTTCTACTGCACCGATGATGCCGTCTGCGATCAGGTCGCAGCGCACGATGCCGCCGAAGATGTTAACCAGAACGGCTTTCACGTTCTCATCGGAGAGAATGATTTTGAAAGCTTCGGTTACGCGCTCTTTGGTCGCGCCGCCGCCAACGTCGAGGAAGTTAGCCGGTTCGCCGCCGTGCAGCTTAACGATGTCCATGGTGCCCATCGCCAGGCCTGCGCCGTTAACCATGCAGCCGATGTTGCCGTCGAGGGCAACGTAGTTCAGCTCCCACTGCGCAGCCTGTGCTTCGCGCGGGTCTTCCTGAGACTGGTCGCGCATTTCGCGCAGATCCGGCTGGCGGAAGAGAGCGTTGCCATCCGCGCCCAGTTTGCCGTCGAGGCAAATCAGGTCGCCCTGCTTAGTGATCACCAGCGGGTTGATTTCGATCAGCGCCAGGTCGCGCTCAAGGAAGATGGTCGCCAGGCCCATAAAGATCTTGGTGAACTGCTGAACCTGCTTACCTTCCAGACCCAGTTTGAACGCCAGGTCACGCCCCTGATACGGCATCGGGCCGGTCAGCGGATCGAGGGTGGTTTTGTGGATCAGGTGCGGGGTCTCTTCCGCCACTTTCTCAATCTCAACACCGCCTTCGGTGGAGGCCATGAACACCACGCGACGTGAGCTACGGTCAACCACCGCGCCCAGGTAGAGCTCTTTGTCGATATCGGTCGCCGCTTCAACCAGGATCTGGTTAACCGGCTGGCCGTTAGCGTCTGTTTGGTAGGTTACCAGGCGTTTACCCAGCCAGTGCTCCGCGAATGCGCGGATCTCTTCTTTGCTGTTCACTACTTTTACGCCGCCCGCTTTACCGCGGCCGCCTGCGTGAACCTGGCATTTTACGACCCACGGGCCTGCGCCAATTTTCGATGCCGCTTCTTCGGCTTCACGCGGGGTAGTACAGGCGTATCCAACCGGAGTCGGCAGACCTGACCGGGCAAAAAGCTGTTTCGCCTGATACTCATGTAAGTTCATCTGTTCTATCCATCCTTCAGGTAATCATTATCAGGGTGTCTGCGGGTCGGGGTGCCCTGTTTGCCGGATCCGCCCACAGTCAGGTGATGATTTCAGGCCCGGCATCCGCCGGGCCCTGGCCGACTACACGTCCAGCAGCAGACGGGTCGGATCTTCCAGCAGCTCTTTGATGGCGACCAGATAGCCCACAGACTCACGGCCGTCGATCAGACGGTGATCGTAAGAGAGCGCCAGGTACATCATCGGCAGGATCTCAACCTTGCCATCAACCGCCATCGGGCGATCTTTGATGGCGTGCATGCCGAGGATCGCGCTCTGCGGCGGGTTGATGATCGGGGTGGACATCAGCGAGCCGAAGACGCCGCCGTTGGTAATGGTGAAGTTACCGCCGGTCAGATCTTCCACGGTCAGCTTGCCGTCGCGCCCTTTCAGCGCCAGCTCTTTAATTTTCTTCTCGATATCTGCCATGCCGAGGGTGTCGACATCGCGCAGCACCGGGGTCACCAGGCCACGCGGGGTGGAGACCGCCATGCTGACATCGAAGTAGTTGTGGTAAACCACATCATCGCCATCGATAGACGCATTCACTTCCGGGTAGCGTTTCAGCGCTTCAACCACCGCTTTCACGTAGAAGGACATAAAGCCCAGACGGATGCCGTGACGCTTCTCGAACGCGTCGCCGTACTGCTTACGCAGATCCATAATCGGCTTCATGTTGACTTCGTTGAAGGTCGTCAGCATGGCGGTGGAGTTTTTCGCTTCCAGCAGACGCTCGGCGACGCGTTTGCGCAGGCGAGTCATCGGTACGCGTTTTTCGGTGCGGCCAGCCGGGGCCGGAGCCGGGGTGCTGGCAGCAGCCGGAGCTGCCGCTGGCGCAGCGCCTTTCGCCAGATGCTTCTCAACATCTTCACGGGTCAGACGACCGCCAACACCGGTACCTTTAATGTCACTGGCTTCCAGGTTGTGCTCGGCCAGCAGGCGACGGATTGCCGGGCTCAGGGCATCATTGTTCTGCTCTTCCAGCGAGGCCTGCTGGCGCTGCGCCGGTGTAGACTCTTTTGCTTCAGATTTGGCACTGCTCTCTTTGCCTGCGCTGTTGCCCTCTTTCAGACGGCCCAGGATCTGGCGGGAGGTAACGGTTGTGCCTTCCTCTTCCAGCACGGCATCAAGGATGCCGTCCGCTGACGCCGGCACTTCCAGTACCACTTTGTCAGTTTCGATTTCTACCAGCACTTCATCACGTTTAACGCTATCGCCTGGTTTTTTGTGCCAGGTTGCAACGGTCGCGTCAGCAACGGACTCAGGCAGATCGGGAACAAGAATATCTACGCTACTCATTATTTATCCTTTAATTAATTGACGTTCAGCGCGTCATTTACCAGATCTTGTTGCTGTTTCTGGTGAACGGAGAGGTATCCCACCGCCGGAGAGGCGGAGGCCGGGCGACCTGCGTAACGCAGACCTGCCCCAAACGGAATCACATCACGGAAGTGATGCTGGCTGCAGTACCATGCGCCCTGGTTCAGCGGCTCTTCCTGGCACCAGACAAAATCATGTACGTGCGCATACGGCTTCAGCGCTTCCTGCACCGCCTGGTGCGGGAACGGATAGAGCTGCTCGATGCGGACAATCGCGACATCTTTCTGATCGTTCTTACGACGCTGTTCCAGCAAATCGTAATAAACCTTACCCGAACAGAGGATAACGCGTTTCACGCCCTGCGGATCGAGATCGTCCACTTCGCCAATTGCCGGCATAAAGGTGCCGTTCGCCAGTTCATCAAGCGTTGAAACAGCCTGCGGATGACGCAGCAGGGATTTCGGTGACATCACAATCAGCGGACGACGCATACCGCGCAGCGCCTGACGACGCAGCATGTGGTAAACCTGCGCCGGGGTCGACGGCACGCAAACCTGCATATTCTGCTCGGCGCAGAGTTGCAGATAACGCTCCAGACGCGCGGAGGAGTGCTCCGGGCCCTGCCCTTCATAGCCGTGCGGCAGCAGCATCACCAGGCCACACATACGGCCCCACTTCTGCTCGCCGGAGCTGATGAACTGGTCAATAACCACCTGCGCACCGTTGGCGAAGTCGCCGAACTGCGCTTCCCAGATGGTCAGCGTGCGCGGCTCAGCGGTGGCGTAGCCATACTCAAAGGCCAGCACCGCTTCTTCCGACAGCACGGAGTCCCAGACGCGGAACGCGCCCTGGCTGTTATGCACATGCGCCAGCGGGGTGTAAGTCGAACCATTAGACTGGTTATGTACCACCGCATGGCGATGGAAGAAGGTGCCGCGGCCGGAGTCTTCCCCGGAGAGACGCACCGGAATGCCTTCATCAACCAGCGTGGCGTAGGCCAGCGTCTCCGCGCCGCCCCAGTCAAACAGCTTGTCGCCGTTCGCCATCAGTTGACGGTCAGCATAGATTTTCGCTACGCGGGACTGCATCTCAATCGCGTCCGGCACGGTACTGATGCGCTTCGCCAGCTCTTGCAGGCGCTTCATCTCCACCTTGTTCGGGTAACTCTCATCCCACTCGTGGTTGAGGTACGGCGACCAGGTAAAGGAGTGCATATTCATCGGACGCCATTCAGCGACCACGCACTCACCGGCATCGAGCGCATCGCGGTAGACGTTAGCCATTTCGGTGGCGTCTTCAGCGGCGATGGTGGTTTCCTGCTCCAGACGGCTGGCGTAAATCTGACGCGGCGTCGGGTGCTTTTTGATTTTCTGGTACATCAGCGGCTGGGTTGCACTCGGCTCATCGGCTTCGTTATGGCCGTGACGGCGGTAGCACACCAGGTCGATAAAGACATCGCGTTTGAAGGTGTTACGGAAATCGAGCGCCAGGCGGGTCACAAACGCGACGGCTTCCGGATCGTCCGCGTTAACGTGGAAAATCGGTGCCTGCACCATTTTACCGATATCGGTACAGTACGGCGTAGAGCGTGCATCCAGTGGGTTCGAGGTGGTGAAGCCCACCTGGTTGTTGATGACGATACGCACGGTGCCGCCCACTTCATAGCCGCGGGCTTTGGACATGTTGAGGGTTTCCTGCACCACGCCCTGGCCTGCGACCGCCGCGTCACCGTGAATGGTGATTGGCAACACTTTGTTGCTGCTTGGTTCGTCGAGGCGATCGAGACGCGCACGTACGGAACCGATAACCACCGGGCTTACGATCTCAAGGTGCGACGGGTTAAACGCCAGCGCCAGGTGAACCAGGCCGCCTTCGGTTTCCACGTCGGACGAGAAGCCCATGTGGTATTTCACGTCGCCGGTACCGAGATGCTCTTTATGCTTGCCGGCAAACTCGTCAAACAGATCCTGCGGCTTTTTACCCAGCACGTTAACCAGCACGTTCAGACGACCGCGGTGCGCCATGCCCAGCACCACTTCACGGGTGCCGCTTTTGCCCGCGTGGCGGATCATCTCTTTCAGCATCGGCACCAGCGCATCGCCACCCTCAAGGGAGAAGCGTTTCGCGCCCGGGAATTTCGCGCCCAGATAGCGCTCCAGCCCTTCGGCGGCGGTCAGTTCGCTTAAGAAGCGCTTTTTCTCTTCTGCCGAGAAGCTGGATTTACCGGTGGCCGACTCAATGCGCTGCTGGATCCAGCGTTTCTCTTCGGTGCTGGTGATGTGCATGTACTCCGCGCCAATCGAGCCACAATAGGTCTCTTTCAGCGCATGGAGCAGCTCGCCCAGCGGCATGGTGTCTTTGCCGATAGCAAAAGACCCGACATTGAAGCTGTTCTGGAAATCCGCTTCGGTCAGGTCATGGAATGCGGGATCGAGATCGGCGACCCTCTCCTGCTGCCATAATCCCAGCGGATCGAGATTCGCATGCTGGTGACCACGGAAGCGGTAGGCGTTAATGAGCTGCAGGACTTTGACCTGCTTAACGTTGGTATCGGGGTCGGAAATCGAGGGGGAGTAACGTGAAGCGTCCTTCGCCAGCTGGCGGAAGTAATCACGCGTTTTGGAGTGGAACTGATCCGGTTTGACTCCGGTACCTGGTAACTGCTGGAACATAGATCGCCAGTTCGCATCTACCGAGTCAGGATCGGTTAAGAAGTCTTCATAGAGCTGTTCTATCCAGCTCTGGTTAGACCCAGAGAGGTAAGAAGAGTCCAGCCAGGCTTTCATTGCGCCGTTCTGCATCGTGATCCCTTAAGCATTGTTATGCTTACTTCGCCGTGGATAACTTCGACGTACACCGGAGCGCACGTCCCAGGGTTCACCTGCGAGTTCTTTGACCCGCGAAGGAACCTTTAAAAACAGCCTAATCTTCGTTGTTCGGGCTGCGACGGCGTTGGCTGCCTTCACTCATTCCGGTCACATAACTCCCCGGGATGCGCTCAGTTGCCGCCTTGTCTCGCGCCAAACATCTCAATTATGTTTCAGTGGCGGTTTTTAGAGGTTTCTGCTGCTTTTACTCGCCCGGCGCGCTTGCGCTTGCCGGGCTACTCAATACTGTAGGCCGGATAAGCGCAAGCGCCATCCGGCTTTTCGCTTTTATGCACTGCGTTGCAACAACATTGACTTAATGTGGCCAATGGCGCGCGTCGGGTTAAGCCCTTTCGGACATACACTGACGCAGTTCATGATGCTGTGGCAGCGGAATACGCTGAAAGCATCGCTCAGGCCATCGAGGCGTTTGTCCGTTTCCGTATCGCGGCTGTCGATCAGGAAGCGGTACGCTGCCAGCAGGCCTGCCGGGCCGATGAATTTCTCCGGGTTCCACCAGAACGACGGGCAAGAGGTCGAGCAGCAGGCACAGAGAATACACTCATACAGACCGTCGAGTTTCTCACGCTGCTCAGGCCCCTGCAGGTGCTCACGCGCCGGCGGATTTTGCCCATTATTCAACAGGTAAGGCTTAATTTTTTCATATTGGGCATAGAACTGCCCCATGTCCACCACCAAATCGCGAATTACCGGCAGACCCGGCAGCGGGCGGATCACAATCTTCTTCTTGCCGTTGCCCAGCGCGGAAATCGGAGTGATACAGGCCAGCCCGTTTTTGCCGTTCATGTTCAGGCCATCGGAACCACACACCCCTTCACGGCAGGAGCGACGGAACGACAGCGTGGAGTCGGTCTCTTTCAGCTGCATTAAGGCATCAAGCAGCATCATGTCACGACCCTCTTCCGATTCGAGGGTGTAATCCTGCATACGCGGCGCGTCGTCGACGTCCGGGTTATAGCGATAAATCGAGAATTCGAGTTTCATCAATCCTGTCTCCGCATTAATAAGTACGAATCTTCGGCGGGAACGCCGGACGCAGTTTCGGTTCCATATTGACGCTGCGACGCGTCATAGATTCCGTCTCTGGCAGGTACAGGGAGTGACACAACCAGTTCTCATCGTCACGATCCGGATAGTCGAAGCGGCTATGGGCGCCACGGCTTTCGGTACGGAAGTTGGCAGAAACCGCCGTTGCATAGGCCGTTTCCATCAGGTTATCCAGTTCCAGACACTCAACACGCTGGGTGTTGAACTCGCTGGAGGTGTCGTCCAGACGGGCGTTTTTCAGACGCTCGCGGATCACTTTCAGCTGCTCCAGACCCTTCGCCATCGCATCGCCTTCACGGAAGACCGAGAAGTTGTGCTGCATACACTCTTGCAGCGCTTTACGAATAGTGACCGGATCTTCGCCATCGCGGTTGTTGTTCCAGCGGTTAAGGCGCTCAAGGGAGGCATCGATATCAGAGTCGCTGGCATCACGCAGCGCGCCCTGCTCGGCGATAGACTCCTGCAGATGCAGACCCGCCGCGCGGCCGAACACCACCAGGTCGAGCAGCGAGTTGCCGCCCAGACGGTTGGCGCCGTGTACCGATACGCAGGCGATTTCGCCTACCGCGAACAGACCCGGAATAACAACGTCTTCGCCCTGGGCGTTAACGGTCAGCGCCTGGCCGGTCACTTTGGTCGGAATACCGCCCATCATGTAGTGGCAGGTCGGGATAACCGGGATCGGCTCTTTCACCGGATCGACGTGGGCGAAGGTGCGCGACAGCTCAAGGATCCCCGGCAGGCGCGATTCCAGCACCTCTTTACCGAGGTGATCGAGTTTCAGTTTAGCGTGCGGACCCCACGGGCCATCGCAACCGCGGCCTTCGCGAATTTCGATCATGATCGAGCGCGCAACCACGTCGCGGCCCGCCAGATCTTTCGCGTTCGGCGCATAACGCTCCATAAAGCGTTCGCCATGTTTGTTCAGCAGGTAACCGCCTTCACCACGGCACCCTTCGGTGACCAGTACACCCGCGCCGGCGATACCGGTCGGGTGGAATTGCCACATCTCCATATCCTGCACCGGTACGCCGGCACGCAGCGCCATCCCGACACCGTCACCGGTATTGATGTGCGCGTTGGTGGTGGACTGGTAGATACGCCCCGCCCCGCCGGTTGCCAGCACGGTGGCGCGCGCTTTGAAGTAGACCACTTCACCGGTTTCGATACAGAGCGCCGTACAGCCGACCACCGCGCCATCCTGGTTTTTTACCAGATCGAGCGCATACCATTCGGAAAAGATGGTGGTGTGATTTTTCAGGTTCTGCTGATAAAGGGTGTGCAGCAGCGCGTGGCCGGTACGGTCAGCCGCAGCCGCCGTACGTGCCGCCTGCTCGCCGCCGAAATCTTTCGACTGGCCGCCAAACGGACGCTGATAGATACGGCCATCTTCCAGACGGGAAAACGGCAGACCCATATGTTCAAGCTCGAGAATCGCTTCCGGGCCGGTTTTACACATATATTCAATGGCGTCCTGGTCACCGATATAGTCGGAGCCTTTTACCGTGTCATACATGTGCCATTCCCAGTTATCTTCATGGGTATTGCCCAGCGCAACGGTGATACCGCCCTGCGCAGAGACAGTGTGGGAACGGGTTGGGAACACTTTAGAGAGCAGCGCACAGGTTTGCCCGCTCTGGGAAATTTGCAGCGCCGCGCGCATACCTGCGCCACCTGCGCCAATTACAACAGCATCAAATTCTCTGACTGGCAGTTTCATTACACACCCCACACCACAACGAATCCATAAATGACGTACGCGACCAGCGCAACAACAATCACCAGCTGCAGCAGCAGGCGCGTTGCAACGTGTTTAACGTAGTCGGTCAATACCTGCCACATACCAATCCACGCGTGGATCAGGATGGAAAAGAGCGCCAGCAGGGTAAAGACTTTCGTGAAGGCAGAGGAGAAGAAGCCCGTCCAGACACCCCAGGTCAGTTCGCTGTGCAGCGCGAAAAAGCCGACCATGTAGATGATGTATAACGTCAGGACAATAGCGGTAGCACGGACGAGAATAAAATCATGTACGCCGTTGCGTCCTAATGCGGAGGCGTTGCTTACCATACGAGGACTCCTGCGAGAATTGAAAGCACGACAGTGATCACAAAAGAAATATTAGCGGAACGTTTTCCTGCGGCGAGGTTCTCTTCCAGCCAGCCAAAATCCATAAACATGTGGCGAATGCCGCCGACAGCGTGATACGCCAGCGCGGTAAGAATGCCCCAGAAGATGAATTTGACGAAGAAACTGCTCATGATGGCAGAAGCGGCCTGGAAGCCCTCTTCAGATGACAGCGACAAGCCCAGTATCCACAACAGAATGCCGATCGCCACAAACGTGATGACGCCGGAAACGCGGTGGAGAATGGAAGCTATAGCCGTAACAGGAAACTGGATTGTTGTCAGATCCAGATTGACAGGTCTTTGTTTTTTCACATTTTTTATCATGAATAACGCCCACATGCTATTCTTATAGTTTCCTTCCTCCGGTCTGCGTGCGGGTCAGACAGCGTCCTTTCTATAACTGCTCGTCATGCAAAAAATGTGCTTCCATATGCTAAACGACAGGTTACAACGCTGGGTGGCTCGGGATGGCAGGGTATTCCGGAGACCTGGCGGCAGTATAGGTCGTTCACAAAATCATTACAATTAACCTACATATAGTTTGTCGGGTTTTATGCAGAACAGTGACCGAGGTCACGATAACAACATTATTTTAAAATTTAATCATCTGATTTGACAAAAGTTAAACATTCTTGTTACAAACTACGCCAGAAAGAACTTATAATGCTTAAAAGTTATGGGGTCTTGCTTTCACCTGAGAATAAGTTATGTAACAGTGTGATGGTATTGACCGATTTAATCAGGACAGTTATTAGTGATATACAGGTTTGATAAATTCGGACTGCTAAGACGCTGATTTGCTGTTTTTTCACTGTATTTTCAATGTGTATCTGCACGCGCCTATCGCTCTGTACCCTGGTATCTCCTCTTCGCAGAGCAGCGAGCTATATAACAATTCGTTAACATTGACGGTCAAGTGAAGGCAAACCCGGTGGCTGGCGGTCTTAAGCAATAAGGCGCTAAGGAGACCGTAAATGGCTGATAAGAAAGCAACCATCACCTACAATGGTGACGATGCTATTGAACTGGATGTGCTAAAAGGCACGCTCGGTCAGGATGTTATTGATATCCGTAGTCTCGGTTCAAAAGGGGTTTTCACTTTTGACCCAGGTTTTACCTCAACCGCATCATGCGAATCGAAAATCACCTTTATCGATGGCGATGAAGGAATTCTGCTGCACCGTGGTTTCCCCATCGATCAACTGGCGACTGAGTCCAACTATCTGGAAGTGTGCTACATCCTGCTGTACGGCGAAAAGCCGACTCAGGCGCAGTTTGAAGAGTTCACGCTGACAGTGACTCGCCACACGATGATCCATGAGCAGATTACCCGTCTGTTCCACGGTTTCCGTCGCGACTCACACCCGATGGCGGTGCTGTGCGGCGTGACCGGCGCGCTGGCGGCGTTCTACCACGACTCGCTGGATGTGAACAATCCGCGTCACCGTGAAATCGCCGCGTTCCGCCTGCTTTCCAAAATGCCGACCGTCGCCGCGATGTGCTACAAGTACTCCATCGGTCAGCCGTTTGTTTACCCGCGCAACGACCTCTCCTATGCAGGCAACTTCCTGCACATGATGTTCTCCACGCCGTGCGAACCCTATGAAGTGAACCCGGTTCTGGAACGCGCCATGGATCGTATTCTGATCCTGCATGCTGACCATGAGCAGAATGCCTCCACCTCTACCGTGCGTACCGCAGGCTCTTCGGGCGCGAACCCGTTTGCCTGTATCGCGGCCGGTATCGCCTCCCTGTGGGGACCGGCGCACGGCGGCGCGAACGAAGCCGCACTGAAGATGCTGGAAGAGATCAGCACCGTTAAACACATTCCGGAATTCCTGCGTCGCGCCAAAGATAAGAACGATTCGTTCCGTCTGATGGGCTTCGGTCACCGTGTCTATAAGAACTATGACCCGCGCGCTACCGTGATGCGTGAAACCTGCCATGAAGTGCTGCGTGAACTGGGCACTAAAGACGATCTGCTGGAAGTGGCGATGGAGCTGGAGCACATTGCGCTCAACGACCCGTACTTCATCGAACGCAAACTCTACCCGAACGTCGATTTCTACTCTGGCATTATTCTGAAAGCGATGGGCATTCCGTCGTCCATGTTTACGGTGATCTTCGCGATGGCGCGTACCGTAGGCTGGATTGCGCACTGGAACGAGATGCACGATGACGGCATTAAGATTGCCCGTCCGCGTCAGCTCTATACCGGTTACGAAAAACGCGAGTTTTCGTCAGATCTGAAAAAAGATTAATCCCCGCGAATGCCCGGTGGCGATCCGCTTACCGGGCCTGCACCTGCCCCACCCCGTAATATTGCCCGATGGCGCTACGCTTATCGGGCCTACGACTGCACTTCCCCACCCAATGACATAATGACGCTGCGTTTACCGGATCTGCGATGGCATTGGCGTGCACCCAAACACATTGCCCGATGGCGCTTCGCTTCTCGGGCCTACGACTGCACTCCCCACCCAATGACATAATGACGCTGCGCTTACCGGATCTGCGATGGCATTGGCGTGCACCCAAACATATTGCCCGATGGCGCTTCGCTTATCGGGCCTACGACTGCACTTCCCCACCCAATGACACAATGACGTTGCGCTTATCGGGCTTGCGATGGTTGCGGTGGCTCGGTTCCGTAGGCCGGATAAGGCGTAGCCGCCATCCGGCACTTTCTCGTCTACCGCTGGCACCCCGGGCACCAATAAAAGGGTCGTGAGGAGAGCGTCGTCTTCTCAATAATTCCACCGCAACGCTCGCACTTCTTCCCGGCCCGGTGAAACACCTTAAAGCGAAACAGCGCCCCGTGATGCTTTTTCTCATCAACGCGCCCACGGGTTTGATACGAGAGACGCGGGATCGCCAACAACGCTTCTGCCAGCAGATCCAGCTCGCTCTCGTTAAGCTGCTCCGCTTTGCGCTGCCCGGTCAGCCCGCTGTGCCAGAGAATTTCGACGCGCAAATAGTTACCTAATCCTGCGAGAAACGCCTGGTCGAGCAGCAGCCCGGCAAACTGCCGACGCCGAAAGCGCGGCGAGAGCAGACGCGCTTTCACCTCCTCCACCGTTAAGCGCATATCCAGCACATCCGGCCCTACGCGCAGCAAAAAGGGGTGCTGCGCCAGTTGCTCCGGCGTCAGCAGCGCAATCTCTGAGGCGCTGTAGAGCAAAATCGCTTTATCCGCCGCCTGTAAGCGCACGCGCAGCACGCGGTTGGTCTCCGGCACCTCGCCCGCCTTCACCACGCGCCAGACGCCGTAAAGCTGGTTGTGGCTATACAGGGTTAACCCGCCGGAAAAGTGCGTTAACAGCGCCTTGCCGCGTGTCTCAATGGCATCGATCTGCTGCCCCACCAGCCCGGCGGCATAATCAGTAAGATGCGGCTGGGCAAACCACACCTCGGTCAGCGGCTTACCCTTAATCGCGGCTTCCAGCGTGTCGGCTGCGCGGCGGATTTCCGGTCCTTCCGGCATGAAAACTCCTTATCAGCGTGATGAAACGGTAATGCCTTCGGCAATAAACGCGGCGCGTAAACGGCGGGCAAAGGCCAGCGCATGGGCGCCATCCCCATGCAGGCAGACCGTCTGCGCGTTAACGGGCGCATAGTGACCCGCAACGCTTTTGACGCGCCCGCGCTGCACCATCTCCAGCGTCTGCGCCAGCGCCAGCTGCTCATCCTCAATCAGCGCGCCCGGCTCACCGCGCGGCACAAGCTGGCCGTTGCGCTGATAACCGCGATCGGCGAACACCTCTTCACGCGTCGCTAACCCCACGCGCGCGCCTGCGCGGATCAGCTCGCTGCCCGCCAGCCCGACCAGAATTAAACCGGGATCGAGATCCCGCACCGCATGGGCGATAGCGTCGGCAAGCGCCGCGTCCTGCGCGGCCTGGTTGTAGAGCATGCCGTGGGGTTTTACATGCGAAAGCCTCGCGCCGCGGGACTTCGCCAGCGCCGCCAGCGCGCCACACTGGTAGAGCACCTCGCTATACACCACGTCCGGCGCGGTGGACATTCTCTTGCGGCCAAAATTCTCACGATCGAGAAACGACGGGTGCGCACCGATAGCGACATCGTTCGCCAATGCCTGCTCAATGCAGGTAAGCATGGTGGCGGCATCACCGGCATGAAAGCCGCAGGCGATATTCACCGAACTCACCACCTGCATCAGCTCGCGGTCGTTTTGGGCAAAGCCCTCGCCGATGTCGGCGTTTAAATCAATCCGCATCGCGCAGCCGCCACGCCAGCTGATCGAGGAACAGCCGCTGTTCGCGCCGCGCCTGCAGCGCCTCGTCGAGCGAGCACTGCACGAAGTGTACGGGCTGACCGAGGCGAATTTGCGCCAGACGGTAGAGATCGGCTTCGATAATGCAGGCAATACGCGGATAACCGCCGGTGGTCTGGCAATCATTCATCAACACAATCGGCTGACCATTTGCTGGCACCTGGATAACACCGGGCAGCAGCCCGTGGGAGAGCAGATCCCGCTCGGTCGTGCGCACCAGCGGCTGGCCCTGCAGACGGTAGCCCATGCGGTTGCTCTGGGGATTGATATGCCACGGCAGGCGCCAGAACGCCTCCTGGGAGGCGGTATCAAACTCGTGATACTCCGGCCCCGGCAGGGCGCGGATACGGTTTGTCCACAACAGCTGTTTCACGCCCTGCTGCGCACTGAAGTCCCGCGCAGGTGTACCGAGCGGCAGCGTGTCGCCATCGCGCAGCAAGCGCCCTTCCAGCCCGCCAATAGCGGTTTTCAGATCGGTACTGCCCGATCCCATCACTTCCGGCAGATCGAAACCGCCCGCGACCGCGAGATAGCTGCGCACGCCGAAGCGGGGGCGATTCAGCACCAGCCGCTGCCCGGCCTTCGCCGCAAAGCGCCAGCCGGTCCAGACGTCCGTGCCATCAAGCGTCGCATCGCAGCCTGCGCCGGTGAGAGCAAACCAGCAATCGCGGGCGAACTCCACTTCACACTGGCCGAGCGTAATCTCAAGCGCCGCAGCCTCCGGCGCGTTGCCGAGCAGCGCATTGGCAATCTCCAGCGCCGGGCCATCGAGCGCGCCGCAGTAACTCACGCCGGACTGACGCAGGCCGATGCGTTTCCCGCCCTGCAATGAGGTGTACATCCCCGCGCGAAGAATTTTTAACATACGCCCTCCTTGCGCGGGATAAAGCGCAGCGTATCGCCAGGCCGCAGCAGCGACGGCTCCGCTAAGCGCGAGTTAAATAGCGTCAGATCGGTACGCCCAATCAGGTTCCAGCCGCCGGGGCTCTCCAGCGGGTAAATTCCCGTTTGCGCCCCGCCAATGCCGACCGACCCGGCAGGCACGCTGACGCGCGGCTCTGCCCGACGCGGCGTTGCCAGCGCCTCTGGCATACCGCCGAGATAGGGGAAACCGGGCTGAAAACCGATAAACCACACCCGGTATTCGATAGAGGCGTGCAGCTCGACAACCTGCTTCTCGCTCATGCCGCAGTGGTCGGCGACCCGTGCCAGATCCGGCCCGGCCTCGCCGCCGTAAACCACCGGGATCTCAATGGCCCGCGACTCCGGCTCCAGCGCCTCGCTCTCTTCCCACCAGCGTTGCAGATGCTCAATCGCATCCAGCGCCAGGGTGGTCGGATCGCGCAGTACAACGGTTACGTTATTCATCCCCGGGATCGCTTCCACCACCTCCGGGAATGTCGCCAGCCGCTGCGTCAGCCGCCAGATACGCTTTTGCGTCGCCAGCTGCACCGGCGGCTCAAGCTCCAGCACGACGGCAGTTTCGCCTAACAGATAACAACGTGCTCGCTGCACTTGCCTGCTCCTTACGCCGGGTTAGGGATATCGATAAAGGTCACATCCAGAGCGGTGTTGGCAGTCAGCCACTCGCCGAGAGCGCGAATGCCGCCGCGCTCGGTGGCGTGGTGTCCGGCCGCGAAGAAGTGCAGCCCCTGCTCGCGCGCGGAGTGAATGGTCTGCTCCGATACTTCGCCGGTGATAAAGGCATCGACGCCGAAGGCAGCGGCTTTATCAATAAAGCCCTGACCGCCGCCGGTACACCACGCCACGCGCTTGATGGTGGCAGGCCCGGTATCGCCGCACCACAGCGGCTTGCGCCCGAGACGCGCTTCGATCCACGATGCCAGTTCGAGACCGGGAACCGGCATCGACAGCTCACCCCACGGCACCAGCGGTTCAATCTCCCCCTGCACCGTGATGCCGAGCAGGGCAGCAAGCTGTACGTTATTCCCCAGCTCCGGGTGTGCGTCGAGGGGCAGATGCCAGCCGTAAAGGTTGATATCGTTCGCCAGCAGGGTTTTCAGGCGGTTGCGCTTCATGCCGCGAATGATCGGCGCTTCGTTTTTCCAGAAGTAACCGTGATGCACGATCACCGCATCAGCTTCCAGGCGCACGGCTTCATCCAGCAGCGCCTGGCTTGCGGTGACGCCGGTGACGATTTTGCGTACCTCGTCTCGCCCCTCAACCTGCAGGCCGTTCGGGCCGTAATCGCTGAACGCCGCACTGTTGAGTTTTTCGTTAATCAATTTTTCCAGTTCGCTATTTTTCATGCTCACTCTTACCCTTTTCGCGCGGCTTCATAGGCCGCCAGCGTGGCGCTTCGCGCCTGTTTATGATCGACAATCGGGCGCGGATAATCGAGCTTCACGCCCTGCTTATCTGCCCAGACCCAGGGTTGATGAATCGCCTTTGGCGGCACGGTTTTCAGCTCCGGCAGCCAGCGGCGAATAAACTCGCCGTCCGCATCGAAACGCTCGCCCTGGGTGGTCGGGTTGAAGATACGGAAGTAGGGCGCAGCATCGGTGCCGGTTGAGGCCGCCCACTGCCAGCCGCCGTTGTTCGCCGCGTAATCGCCATCCGCCAGTTGAGCCATAAAATAGCGCTCTCCCACCCGCCAGTCGATAAGCAGGTCTTTGATCAGGAAGCTGGCGGTAATCATACGCAGACGGTTGTGCATCCAGCCGGTCTCATTCATCTGACGCATTGCTGCATCGACAATCGGATAACCGGTCATCCCCTTTTTCCACGCGTCCAGATGCTGTGGGTTATCCTGCCACTGCACCTTCTCCGTCCACGTGATAAACGGGCGGTGCTTACACAGCGCCGGATGGTAGGTGATGAGGTGGCGATAAAATTCGCGCCAGATTAGCTCACTCAGCCATACCGCGCCCGGCCCGCCCTCCAGCACATCCGGCTGCTCAGCGAGCAAGCGGTGCAGACACTGGCGCGGCGAGAGCGCGCCGATGGCGAGGCTCGCCGAGAGACGACTGGTGCCCTCAATAGCCGGGAAATCGCGCTGCTGCTCATACTCTGCCACTTGATGCTGGCAGAAGTGGCGCAAGCGGGCGATGGCCTGCTTCTCATCCGCCGGAAAGAGTTTTTCGTCAAAGGGCTGCTGCGGGTAGTTGAGCGACAGCGGTTCAACCTTGATCGCCCCACCCTCGCGCGGCTGCGGCGCGGCGACGCACTCCGGCAGATCCTCTTTCAGACGGCGCAAGAAAGCGTTTTTGAAAGGCGTGAAGACTTTAAACATCTCGCGATTTCCGGTCATCACGCTGCCAGGTGCCAGCATCACGCTGTCGTCAAACCCCTGGCAGGCGACGTTAGGCAGCGCCTTCTCCACCGCCGCATCACGCTGGCGCTCATTAAGTTCGTACTGATAGTTATAAAAAAGGTGGCTGACCTGCTCCTGCTCGCAGACCTCAGTGACTGCCTGCACGCTGGCGGCAAAGTCATCCACTTCGCGGTAGATAAGCTCAATGCCGCGCTCGGCGAGCGCCTGCTGCAGCGCATTAAGATGGGACTCAATCAGCGCAGCCTGGCGCGGCGCCATCAGGTGCTGCTGCCACTGCTTCGGCGTGGCGATAAAGAGGGCTTTTACTGTTGCCTTCGCGCTGCGGCAGGCCGCCGCCAGCGCGAGGTTATCGTGCACGCGCAAATCCGTGCGAAACCAGACCAGATGGGTGGTCATAATGCTCCTAATGTCCGTAACGTAAGCGCAGCGCTTCCGGCCAGGGGTCAAAATAGCGCTGTCCGGAGAGATAAGCGTCCGGGAACTCAGCCATATAGTGTTTCAGTAAGGTGACGGGTGCCAGCAACGGCTGAATGCCCTGCCGGTAGCTGTCGATAAGTTTCGACAACTCTTCACGCTGGCGGGCATTGAGCTGCTTGCGGAAGTAGCCCTGCACATGCATCAGCACGTTGGTGTGGTTGCGGCGAGTTGCCTGGTGTGAGAGCAGATCCATCAGACGCTGGCGATACTCCACAAACCACTCCTCGAGAGAGGCCCACTCATGGATAGCGGCAACAAAACGCCCCAGCTCACGGTATTTCGGCTGCGAGTGCGCCAGCAGCAACAGCTTGTAACGGCTGTGATAGGCGATCAGTTCGCCACGCGTCAGGCCACGCTCGCGCACGCTGTTCAGTTCATGCAGGGCGTAAATACGCTCAACAAAGTTCTCGCGGATATGGGGATCGTGCAGGCGACCATCCTCTTCCACCGGCAGCCACGGATGGCTCTCCATCAGAATGTCGGTAAAGATGCCGCGCCCGGCTTTGCGGTTATTTTTGCCATCCGCGTCGTATACGCGCACCCGTTCCATACCGCAGGAGGGGGATTTGGCGCAGACGATGTAGCCGCACAAATGGTCGAGACGGCTGACGCGCTCGCGGGAGAAGTGCGCCATCTGCTTGGTTAAATCGCCTTCCCGTTTGTCGCTAAAGCGCAGCGATACCCCGCTCTCCTCTTTCACCAACCGCAGCGCCGGACGTGGCACCGGCAGGCCAATGGCCATCTCCGGGCAGACCGGCTCAAAACGCATCCACGGTGATAGCTCTTCAACTGCGAAGGCAAGCCGCTTATGGCCGCCGTCAAAACGGACTTGTTCCCCTAATAAACAGGCACTGATGCCGACAGGGATTTTCTCACTCATAGCGACTCCTTGATTAGACATAGTCATTGTAGTCAAAGGCCGCAGGTAAAAAAAAGCCACCGCAATTGCGGTGGCGCGATCGGGTTGCTGTGTGTAGCCCGATTAATAAAAGTCGCAGGTTACTTTTTCTGCTTGATCCATCCATACCGGTTTTTCGCTGGTCTTCGCCCAGACGCGGTGCAGATAGCTATAGAACCGTGCGCGATCCTTCCAGAACAACATTACCGGCAGTGCCAGCAGACCCGCCGCAACGGCGAAAGCACGACGCATCAGCACAATGTGCGCTGGAAACATTTTGTATGTGTTCATAAATCTCTCCCCTTTGTCAGGCCGGTATTGGTCACCGGAAAAAAGTTACCGCAGCGGTAAGTAAGTAACAAAAAAACGCTGCGAGACTGAAATCTGCTCAAAATAATACCGGTTTGTTGGTAATTTTACTACTCATCCGACCACTATTTTTAGCTGATGCGCATTTATTTACACGCAATCCGTAAATAAGTTACAAAACGGTTAAATTAATAATAACCATTAGTTAAATAATGGTTTTGAATGTTGCATTTGCGAAGCGTAGCCGCTGGAACAATCGGAACCCTGTAGGCCGGATAAGCGGTACGCGCCATCCGGCAATCGGTGCGGCACATTGCCTCGGTGGAAGAGGTTCTGTAGGCCGGATAAGGCGTAGCCGCCATCCGGCAACGGGCGTTGCATGTTGCACTGGTGGAACGATTCCGTTCACCATGCGTTCGGGAGTTTCATTAATCTTTCATGCGGTGAACGGGACAAGGGAAGCGGCCGCGCTCCCCTTGTCAATCCCCGCGGCCCCGCGAGGAAATCGGTGCTGCGCACTGCGCTCACCTCCCGCGTGCCTGACTGCGGCCGGCTCGACTCGACATCCTGTCTCGGTTCGCCGATTTCAGCGGGGGTCAACACCGTCGCTGCGAGACCGCAGGTAAATGCAATGAAGGTGTCGCTATAGGCGCGGTTTTGTAGGCCGGATAAGGCGTAGCCGCCATCCGGCAATGGTGCGGCGGGGAAAATGCCGGATGGCGCTGGCGCTTATCCGGCCTACGCCGTTTCAGCGGCCTCGTTCATGTAGGCAGGATAAGGCGCAGCCGCCATCCGGCAATCGGTGCCGCGAAGAAAATGCCTGATGGCGCTGCGCTTATCAGGCCTACAACGGTAAAAACCGTTTATTTGTTCGGCATTTTTATACTTTTTTTACACCCTGCCCGGGGATTTTTGCGAAATCTTTGCGCCTGAAAAATTAGCCTCTCTGCACATCCTTAAATCACCCCGGAGGTGAACTGTGAGTGCAGGCGTGCTAATCGGCATCGTGCTGGTTTTCCTGTTATTGGGCTACCTGATTTACGCCCTGATAAACGCGGAGGCATTTTAATGGCCGCTCAAGCGTTTCTTCTGGTTGCCGGCTTTTTACTGGTGCTGTTCCTGCTGGCGCGTCCGCTGGGATCGCTGCTGGCGAAGTTGATTGCCGGGCAGCCGTTGCCGGTCGTTGGCGCAGTAGAAAACCTGCTCTGGCGCGGGTTGGGCATCGACACCCGTGAAATGAACTGGCGACACTATCTGCTGGCGATCCTGGGCCTTAACCTGCTGGGCCTCGCCCTGCTGTTTGCCCTGCTGATGCTGCAAGGTATTCTGCCGCTGAACCCGCAGAACCTGCCTGGCCTCTCCTGGCACCTGGCGCTCAACACCGCCGTCAGCTTTGTCAGCAATACCAACTGGCAATCCTATGCCGGTGAAAGCGCTCTGAGTTACTTTAGCCAGATGGTCGGCCTGACGGTGCAGAACTTCCTCTCTGCCGCCACTGGCATCGCGGTAGTGTTTGCGCTAATCCGCGCCTTCGCCCGCCGCAGCATGGAGACGCTGGGCAACGCATGGGTCGATCTGACGCGCATTACGCTCTGGGTGCTGCTGCCGCTGGCGCTGCTGATCGCCCTCTTTTTCATCCAGCAAGGGACGCTGCAAAACCTGCTCCCCTACCAGCCTTATACCTCTCTCGAAGGGGTTCAGCACCTGATGCCGATGGGTCCGGTCGCCTCGCAGGAAGCGATTAAAATGCTGGGCACCAACGGCGGCGGCTTCTTTAACGCCAACTCTTCCCATCCGTTTGAAAACCCTACCGCACTGACCAACTTTGTGCAGATGCTGGCGATCTTTCTGATCCCTGCCGCGCTCTGTTTCGCCTTTGGTGAAGCGGTGAGCGACCGCCGCCAGGGGCAGATGCTGCTGTGGGCGATGTCGATAATCTTTGTCGTTTGTGTGGCGATTGTGATGCGGGCCGAATGGCTAGGTAATCCGCACTTCCTGACGCTCGGCGGCGACAGCACCATCAACATGGAAGGTAAAGAGAGCCGCTTCGGCATTCTCGCCAGTAGCCTTTATGCCGTGGTGACTACCGCCGCGTCCTGCGGTGCGGTCAACGCTATGCATGACTCTTTTACCGCGCTGGGCGGCATGATCCCGATGTGGTTAATGCAGATTGGCGAAGTGGTGTTTGGCGGCGTCGGCTCAGGCCTCTACGGCATGCTGCTGTTTGTCCTGCTGGCGGTGTTTATTGCCGGGCTGATGATTGGCCGCACGCCAGAGTTCCTCGGTAAAAAAATTGATGTGCGCGAAATGAAGATGACCGCGCTGGCGATCCTTGTCACCCCGGCGCTGGTGCTGATCGGCACGGCGCTGGCAATGATGACCGACGCCGGGCGCAGCGGCATGTTCAACCCCGGTATTCATGGTTTCAGTGAAGTGCTGTACGCCGTCTCCTCCGCCGCCAACAACAACGGCAGCGCCTTTGGTGGCCTGAGCGCCAACACGCCATTCTGGAACTGCCTGCTCGCCTTCTGCATGTTTGTCGGCCGCTTCGGTGTGATTGTGCCGGTGCTGGCAATTGCGGGCTCGCTGGTGAGTAAAAAGATCCAGCCCACCAGCTCCGGCACCCTGCCGACCCACGGCCCGCTCTTTATCGGCCTGCTGATCGGCACCGTGCTGCTGGTTGGCGCATTGACCTTTATTCCTGCCCTGGCCCTTGGTCCGGTGGCGGAATACCTTCAGTTTTGAGTCTGGCGGAGACCACTATTATGAGTCGCAAACAACTGGCCCTGTTTGACGCGAACCTTGTTCGCCAGGCGCTGATGGGTTCCTTAACCAAATTAAGCCCGCAGGTGCAGTGGCGAAACCCGGTGATGTTTATCGTCTGGATCGGCAGCCTGCTCACTACTCTGCTGGCGATCGCCATGGCAACCGGCCACCTGGTCGGTAACGCGTGGTTTACCGGTGCGATCAGCCTCTGGCTGTGGGTGACGGTGCTATTTGCCAACTTCGCCGAAGCGCTGGCGGAGGGGCGCAGTAAAGCGCAGGCCAACAGCCTGAAAGGGGTGAAAAAGACGGTTTTTGCCCGCAAACTGCGCGCGCCGCAGCACGATGCGCCGATGGATCATGTTCCGGCAGATGAGCTACGCAAAGGCGATGTGGTACTGGTTGAAGCCGGGGATATTATTCCCTGCGACGGCGAGGTGATCGAAGGCGGCGCGTCGGTGGATGAGAGCGCCATTACCGGTGAATCCGCGCCGGTGATCCGCGAGTCCGGCGGCGATTTCGCCTCCGTGACCGGCGGTACGCGCATCCTCTCTGACTGGCTGGTGATCCAGTGCAGCGTCAACCCTGGCGAGACCTTTCTCGATCGCATGATCGCCATGGTTGAGGGTGCCCAGCGCCGCAAAACGCCTAACGAGATCGCGCTGACCATTCTGCTGGTGGCGCTGACCATTGTTTTCCTGCTGGCGACCGCCACGCTGTGGCCCTTCTCAGTTTACGGCGGCACGGCGGTCAGCGTTACCGTGCTGGTTGCGCTGCTGGTCTGCCTGATCCCGACCACCATCGGCGGCCTGCTGTCAGCGATTGGCGTAGCCGGGATGAGCCGCATGCTCGGCGCGAACGTGATCGCCACCAGCGGTCGCGCCGTCGAAGCGGCGGGAGATGTCGATGTGCTGCTGCTGGATAAAACCGGCACCATCACCCTCGGCAACCGCCAGGCGTCGGACTTTCTGCCCGCGCACGGCGTCGATGAGAAGACGCTGGCCGATGCGGCCCAGCTCTCTTCCTTAGCCGATGAGACCCCGGAAGGCCGCAGCATTGTGATCCTCGCCAAGCAGCGCTTTAACCTGCGCGAGCGGGATATGCAGAGCCTGCAAGCCACCTTCGTCCCCTTTACCGCGCAAACGCGCATGAGCGGAATTAACGTGCAGGATCGCATGATCCGTAAAGGCTCAGTGGATGCGATTCGCCGCCATATCGAGGCCAATGGCGGCACCTTCCCGGCAGATGTTGAGACGGTGGTGGAAAATGTGGCCCGCCAGGGCGCGACGCCGCTGGTGGTGGCGGAAGGGGCTAACGTACTGGGCGTGATCGCACTGAAAGATATCGTCAAAGGCGGCATTAAAGAGCGTTTCGCCCAGTTGCGTAAGATGGGCATCAAAACGGTGATGATCACCGGCGATAACCGCTTAACCGCCGCAGCAATTGCCGCCGAAGCGGGCGTGGATGACTTCCTTGCCGAAGCAACGCCGGAAGCGAAGCTGGCGCTGATTCGTCAATACCAGGCCGAAGGTCGGCTGGTGGCGATGACCGGCGATGGCACTAACGATGCCCCGGCGCTGGCGCAGGCGGATGTTGCGGTGGCGATGAACTCCGGTACGCAGGCGGCGAAAGAGGCGGGGAACATGGTCGATCTCGACTCGAACCCGACCAAGCTGATTGAGGTGGTGCATATCGGCAAACAGATGCTGATGACGCGCGGATCGCTGACCACTTTCAGTATTGCCAATGACGTGGCGAAGTATTTTGCCATCATCCCTGCGGCGTTTGCGGCCACCTATCCGCAGCTCAACGCGCTGAACGTGATGCATCTGCACTCCCCCTCTTCGGCGATTCTAAGTGCGGTGATCTTTAACGCGCTGGTGATTGTGTTCCTCATCCCGCTGGCGCTGAAAGGCGTGAGCTACAAGCCGCTGACCGCCTCGGCGATGCTGCGCCGCAACTTGTGGATTTACGGTCTGGGCGGTCTGCTGGTGCCGTTTATCGGTATCAAAGCAATCGATCTGCTGCTCACGCTGTTCGGTCTGGTTTAAGGAGTGAAAAAGATGGCTTTATTACGTCCCGCCTTTCTGCTTTTAATACTGCTGACGTTTATTACCGGCGGGCTTTACCCGCTGCTGACCACCGCCCTTGGGCAGTGGTGGTTTCACGACCAGGCGAACGGCTCGCTGATCGAGCAAGGCGACACGGTGCGTGGCTCCCGCCTGCTGGGCCAGGATTTTACCGCGCCGGGCTATTTTCACGGTCGCCCTTCCGCGACCGCCGATGCGCCCTATAATCCGCTGGCCTCGGGCGGCAGCAATCTGGCGGGCAGCAACCCGGAGCTGGATAAGCAGGTGGCCGAACGCGTGGCGCAGCTGCGCGCGGCCAACCCGCACTCACCCAAAGCGATTCCGGTGGAGCTGTTAACCACCTCCGCCAGCGGGCTGGATGGTCAACTCTCGCCGCAGGCGGCCAGCTGGCAGATCCCGCGCGTGGCGCAAGCGCGCGGCTTGTCGGTGCAGACGGTCAATGATTTGATTAATAGATACACCGAAACACCGCTGGTTAACTTCCTCGGTCAGCCGGTAGTGAATGTGGTTGAACTTAATCTGGCGCTGGATGCGCTGAAGGATAAATAACGCATGAGTGATGAGCCGTTGCGCCCCGACCCGGACCGCCTGCTGGAGCATGCTGCAACGGCACACCGGGGCAAACTGAAGATCTTTTTCGGTGCCTGCGCCGGGGTGGGTAAAACCTTTGCCATGTTGCAGGAAGCGCAGCGGTTGCGGGCGCAGGGGCTGGACGTGCTGCCCGGTGTGGTCGAGACCCACGGGCGCAAAGAGACCGCCGCGCTGATGGCGGGCCTGCCCCTGCAACCCGTGCGACGCATCGCCCATCGCGGGCGCGTGGTGCAGGAGTTTGATCTGGACGCCGCCCTCGCGCGGCGTCCAGCGCTGATCCTGATGGATGAGCTGGCGCACACTAACGCTCCTGGCTCGCGTCACCCGAAACGCTGGCAGGATGTGGAAGAGCTACTGGAAGCCGGCATCGACGTCTTTACCACCGTCAATGTGCAGCATCTGGAGAGCCTGAATGATGTAGTCAGCGGCGTGACCGGCATTCAGGTGCGCGAAACGGTGCCCGATCCCTTTTTTGATAGCGCCGATGAGATTGTGCTGGTCGACCTGCCGCCGGACGACCTGCGCCAGCGGCTGCATGAGGGCAAAGTCTATATTGGCGGCCAGGCGGAGCGCGCCATTGAGCACTTCTTTCGCAAAGGCAACCTGATTGCGCTGCGCGAGCTGGCGCTGCGGCGCACCGCCGACCGGGTCGATGATCAGATGCGCGCCTGGCGCGATCGCCTCGGCGAAGAGAAGGTGTGGCATACGCGCGACGCTATTCTGCTCTGCGTCGGTCACGGCGCGGGTAACGAGAAATTGATCCGCACCGCAGCGAGGCTGGCAGCCAAACTCGGCAGCGCCTGGCATGCAGTCTATGTAGAAACCCCGACCCTGCACAAATTACCGGAGTCACAGCGGCGGGCGATCTTAAGCGCCCTGCGGCTGGCCCAGGAGCTGGGCGCAGAGACCGCGACGCTCGCCGATCCGGCGGAAGATCGCGCGATACTGCGCTACGCCCGGGAACATAACCTCGGCAAGATCCTGATTGGCCGCCGCGATAACCGCCGCTGGTGGCACCGCGAATCCTTCGCCGACCGCCTGGCGCGCCGCGCGCCGGATCTCGATCTGGTGATTATTGCCCTGCAAGAGAGCACCCAGCCGCTGCCTGCGCGCAGCGGCGATTCCCGCCCCTTTTTTGACCGCTGGCGCGTGCAGCTTACCGGCTGCGCGGTCGCGCTGGCGCTCTGTGCGGCAATCACCTTTATCGCCTTGCAGTGGCTGACGGCGTTTGAGGCCACCAACCTGGTGATGATCTACCTGCTGGGCGTGGTGCTGGTGGCGCTGTTCTATGGCCGCTGGCCATCGGCTTTCGCCACGGTGATTAACGTCATCAGCTTCGATCTCTTTTTTATCTCGCCGCGCGGCACGCTGGCGGTGTCGGATGTGCAGTATCTGCTCACCTTCGGCGTGATGCTGACCGTCGGGCTGGTAATTGGCAACCTCACCGCCGGGGTGCGTTACCAAGCGAGGGTGGCGCGTTACCGTGAGCGGCGCACGCGCCATCTTTATGAGATGTCGAAAGCGCTGGCGGCGGGACGCAATAATCAGGATATCGCCGCTACCAGCGAGACCTTTATTCACTCCACCTTCGAGGCGCGCAGCAAACTGCTCCTGCCGGATAGCGAGGGCAAACTGGCGGCGGTAACGGAAAATCAGGGCATGACGCCGTGGGATGATGCCATCGCCCGCTGGAGTTTCGATAAGGGCCAGCCTGCGGGCGCGGGCACCGATACGCTGCCCGGCGTGCCGTATCAAATTTTGCCGCTGAAAAATGACGACACGGTGTATGGCTTGCTGATTGTCGAGCCAGCGAATCTGCGCCAGTTGATGATCCCCGAACAACAGCGTTTACTGGAGACCTTCACCCTGCTGGTGGCGAATGCGCTTGAGCGCCAGGCGCTGGCGACGCGCGAAGAGCAGGCGCGGCTTGCCAGCGAGCGCGAGAGCCTGCGCAACTCACTGCTGGCCGCCCTCTCCCACGATCTGCGCACCCCGCTGACGGTGCTGTTTGGTCAGGCAGAGATCCTGACGCTCGACCTCGCCAGCGAAGGGTCGAAACATGCCCCGCAGGCCAACGAGATCCGCCAGCATGTGCTTAACACTACCCGGCTGGTGAATAATCTGCTCGATATGGCGCGTATCCAGTCTGGCGGCTTTAATTTAAAACGTGAATGGCTGACGCTGGAAGAGGTGGTTGGCAGCGCGCTGCGCACCCTTGAGCCAGTGATGGGCGGGCGGCACATTGAGCTGTCGCTGCCCGACCCGCTGATGCTGGTGCATGTTGATGGCCCGCTGTTCGAGCGGGTGTTGATCAATCTGCTGGAGAACGCGGTGAAATATGCAGGGTCCGGTGCGCAAATTGGTATTGAATCACACAGCACACCGACCGACTGGACGCTGGAGGTGTGGGATAACGGGCCGGGGGTCCCGCCGGGCCAGGAGCACGCTATTTTTGAAAAATTTGCGCGCGGCACCAAGGAGTCGGCCATCCCCGGCGTTGGCCTGGGGCTGGCGATTTGCCAGGCGATTGTTGAGGTGCATGGCGGCACTATCGACGCGCAAAACCGTCCGCAGGGAGGCGCGCGCTTTTATGCTACACTCGCGCGGGAAACGCCCCCGCAACTGGATGAATTACCCGAGGATCTGTGATTAACGTTCTGATTGTCGAAGATGAACAGGCCATCCGCCGCTTTCTGCGCACCGCGCTGGAGGCTGAGGGGCTGCGCGTGCACGAAGCGGAAACGCTGCAGCGCGGGTTAATTGAAGCGGCAACACGTAAGCCGGATCTGGCGATCCTCGACCTCGGTTTACCAGACGGCGACGGCCTCGATTTTATCCGCGATGTGCGCCAGTGGAGCCAGATGCCGATTATTGTTCTGTCGGCGCGTATCGAAGAGAGCGACAAGATCGCCGCGCTGGATGCCGGGGCGGATGATTACCTCAGTAAACCTTTCGGCATTGGTGAGTTGCAGGCGCGTCTGCGCGTAGCCCTGCGCCGCCACGCCGCCAGCACGCCGGGCGAACCGGTGATTACCTTTGGCGATATCCGCGTTGATCTCGCCAGCCGCCGCATCCAGCGCGGCGATGAGGAGATCCACCTGACGCCGATTGAGTTTCGCCTGCTGGCGGTGCTGCTCAATAACCACGGCAAAGTGCTGACCCAGCGGCAATTGTTAAGCCAGGTGTGGGGGCCGAATGCCGTTGAGCACAGCCACTACCTGCGAATTTATATGGGGCATTTGCGCCAGAAGCTGGAGAGCGATCCGGCGCGCCCGCGTCATCTGTTGACCGAGACCGGGATTGGGTACCGGTTTATGTTGTGAGGCGTGATTTGATTGCCGGATGGCGCTACGCTTATCCGGCCTACGGGTACGTGTTCTGCGCGGTTTGACTGCCGGATGGCGCTGCGCTTATACGGCCTACGGGTACACATGCTTCATGCCGTTGTAGGTCGGATAAGGCGTCAGCCGCCATCCGACACAAAAAAGGCTCCCGAGGGAGCCTTTTTACTGTGCCGCGATTTACGCGTTTTTCAGCACTTCGCTGACAATTTCCACCGCTTCTTTCTCAATCAGCTTACGGTGTTCATCGCCGAGGAAGCTTTCGCAGTAGATTTTGTAGGCGTCTTCGGTGCCGGACGGACGCGCGGCAAACCAGCCGTTGTCGGTCATCACTTTCAGGCCACCAATCGACGCGCCGTTGCCCGGTGCCGCGGTCAGGCGAGCAGTGATTGCATCGCCTGCCAGCGTGCTGGCGCTCACCATTTCAGGCGAGAGTTTGGAGAGCGCCGCTTTCTGTGCGGAAGAGGCCGCAGCCTGCAGACGGTTGTAGCTCGGCGCGCCAAAGCGGGCAGCCAGTTCGTCATAGTGCTGCTGCGGGTTTTTACCGGTCACCGCCGTGATCTCGGCCGCCAGCAGGCACATGATGATGCCATCTTTATCCGTGGACCACGGCGTGCCGTCGAAGCGCAGGAAGGACGCGCCCGCGCTCTCTTCACCACCGAAGCCGAAGCTGCCGTCGTGCAAACCATCCACAAACCATTTAAAGCCTACCGGCACTTCCACCAGCTTACGGCCAAGGTCGTTAACCACGCGGTCGATCATTGCCGAGGAGACCAGCGTCTTACCGACTGCAACATCTTTGCCCCACTGCGGGCGATGCTGGAACAGGTAGTTGATCGCTACCGCCAGGTAGTGGTTCGGGTTCATCAGGCCAGCCGGGGTTACGATGCCGTGGCGGTCGTAATCCGGGTCGTTGGCGAAAGCCAGGTCAAACTTATCGCGCAGCGCCAGCAGACCGGCCATTGCACACTCGGAGGAGCAGTCCATGCGGATCGCGCCATCTTTGTCGAGGTGCATAAAGCGGAAAGTCTGGTCGACTTCATCATTCACGATGGTGAGGTCGAGCTTGTAGTGCTCGGCGATACGTTTCCAGTACTCAATGCCGGAGCCGCCCAGCGGATCGACGCCCAGTTTCAGGCCCGCTTTCTGGATCGCCGCCATATCGACGATCTCCGCCAACCCTTCAATAAATGGCTGAACCAGATCTTTTTCGGTGACGTGACCGGAGGCCATCGCTGCATCCAGAGAGATGCGTTTCACACCTTTCAGACCGTCGGCCAGCAGCGCGTTAGCGCGATCTTCCACCACTTTCGTGACGTTGGTGTCAGCCGGGCCGCCGTTTGGCGGGTTGTATTTGATGCCGCCATCTTCCGGCGGGTTGTGGGACGGCGTAATCACGATGCCATCCGCCTGCACGCCGCCATTTTTGTTGTGCACAAGGATGGCATTGGAGATGGCAGGCGTCGGCGTAAAGCCGTTATTTTCCTGCACGATGATATCGACGCCGTTGGCAGCCAACACTTCCAGCACGGAGATAAACGCCGGCTCAGAGAGGGCATGGGTGTCTTTACCGACATAGCATGGCCCGGTGATGCCGTTTTTCGTACGCTCTTCGGCAATCGCCTGGGCGATAGCGAGAATATGCGGTTCGTTAAAGCTGTGACGCCATGCGCTACCACGGTGACCTGAGGTACCAAATTTCACCGCATGGTCAGCATTGCCAACTTCCGGTTTCAACACATAGTACTGCGCAGTCAGCTGCGCGACGTTAATCAAATCGCCCTGTTGTGCAGGTTGCCCGGCACGCGGATGGTTTGCCATTGCTTCGTCCTTTTGATGCAAGGATTAAATTGTGCCGCAAACTTTCTCAATCAGCTCCGCCGGGAACTGCATTGATTGCATGATGTGCTCAATCATGCTGCATTTACGACCCGTATTCGTGTTGGTGATGACCCAGTAGGGGGTGTTCGGCACTTGCTTCGGCTTGGTCTGGTTGCCGTTCTGCAGCAGGGTGCGCTCATCAGCGGCAAAGTATACGCGCGTGCGACCATGCAGAGATTCAGTGGATTCCGTAAACCCTTTGTCATCGAGTGAATAGAGTGTAGACAGGATTAGCAGAAAGCGATTAACCGCTTTTTTCTGCTCGGCATATTCGTCGGAGAGCAGAAGTTCGCGAACAGCGCGGACTTTATCCCGGGTGGTGTTAGCCGGTTTGACCTCTTCGACAACGCTTGTGGCGCGTGTCTCTTTCACCGGCGCGGCGGGCGCTGCAGAGGGAGACGATGATGCGGCGGAGAACTTCAGCATACGCCGTAAAATCTCGGATGCGCTCTCGCCAATGTGCTTGGTATGGCTGGCAATATAACTGTAGAGCTCATCATCAACTTCAATCGTTTTCATCTTAATCCAGTGCTATATAAAATCTGAATACAAGTGTTGGGATTATAAAGCGAAATCCCAACAGCGGATAGGCACACACCAGGGTGGCGGCAAAACTCAGAGTAATGCTTAGCCTTGCAGCCGGGCGGCAGAATGTCCACCATAATAACCTAACCCGTTGGAGTGAAAAAAAGAACTTTGCCATGAAATTGAACACGCGCGCGCAAACTGCACAACATCCGCACAACAATTCCCCGATTGTGCTGGTTCACGGCCTTTTCGGCAGCCTCGATAACCTTGGCGTGCTCGCCCGGGATCTGGTGCAGGATCACGATGTGCTGCAGGTGGATATGCGCAACCACGGCGCATCGCCCCGCTCGCCGGAGATGAACTATGCGGCGATGGCGCAGGATCTGCTTGATACGCTGGATGCTCATCAGATTGAAAAAGCGACCTTTATCGGCCACTCCATGGGCGGCAAAGCGGTGATGGCGCTAACGTCACTGGCGCCAGAACGCATCGATCGCCTGGTGGCGATCGATATGGCGCCTGTGGATTATAAGGTGCGTCGTCATGATGAGATCTTTGCCGCCATCAACGCCGTGAGCGATGCGAACATTTCATCGCGCCAGCAGGCGGCGGCGCTGATGCGCGAGCAGCTTGATGAAGAGGGCGTGGTTCAGTTTTTACTGAAATCCTTCGTCGACGGCGAGTGGCGCTTCAACGTGCCGGTGCTGTGGGATCAATACACCAATATCGTTGGCTGGGAGACCATTCCGGCGTGGGATAAACCCGCCCTCTTCGTCTGCGGTGGCAATTCCTCTTACGTGACCGATGCCTACCGCGATGCGCTGCTTGCGCAGTTTCCTCAGGCGCGGGCGTATGTCATTGCGGGTGCCGGGCATTGGGTGCATGCAGAAAAACCTGACGCGGTGCTGCGGGCTATCCGCCGCTATCTGGCCGAATAGGGTCAACTGTTTAAAAAGGCGGCGACCGGTCGTTTCAACGCGCCCGGTCGTTGGCGTGCTGGTGCAGGTGTTGTATGATGGCGCGCTATTCAGCCCGGGCAGCGGCCCGATTGCGTGTTTTCCCGTAGTATTCATATCATGGCTAAAGAACAAACGGACCGTACGACACTAGATCTCTTCGCGAATGAGCGTCGCCCGGGACGGCCGAAGACCAACCCGCTCTCGCGCGATGAACAGTTGCGCATTAATAAACGCAATCAGCTCAAACGCGATAAAGTTCGTGGGCTTAAGCGCGTCGAACTGAAGCTGAATGCGGATGCGGTGGAAGCTTTAAATGAGCTGGCCGACGCGCGCGAGATAAGCCGTAGCGAACTTATTGAAGAGATGCTACTGGCGCAGCTTAAAGCCCTGCGCGGATAGCGATTCTTCTGAATCATCGTCAAATTCCCCTTTTCATGTGGCATACAGTGCAGTCCGCGGCAATAGCTGTTTCCGCGTTCTTCTCTGTTCTGCTATGATTGCCCTTATCTGTGGGCTTAGCGCTCCCCCTATACTCATTAAGATTCAAGAGGTTATTTTACTCATGGCAATTACAGGCATTTTCTTCGGCAGCGACACCGGCAACACCGAAAACATCGCCAAAATGATCCAGAGCCAGCTTGGTAAAGACGTCGCCGATGTTCATGACATTGCCAAGAGCAGTAAGGAAGATATCGAAGGGTATGACATCCTGTTGCTCGGCATTCCGACCTGGTATTACGGTGAAGCGCAGTGCGACTGGGATGACTTCTTCCCGACGCTGGAAGAGATTGATTTTAATGGTAAGTTAGTGGCGCTGTTCGGCTGCGGCGACCAGGAAGATTACGCTGAGTACTTCTGTGATGCGCTGGGCACCATTCGTGACATTATCGAGCCGCGCGGCGCGACCATCGTGGGTCACTGGCCGACTGCCGGTTATCATTTCGAAGCGTCAAAAGGCCTGGCAGATGACGATCACTTCCTGGGTCTGGCGATTGATGAAGACCGTCAGCCAGAACTGACCGCCGAGCGCGTGCAGAAGTGGGTGAAGCAGGTTTCTGAAGAGCTGCATCTGGATGAAATCCTGAATGCCTGATTTTTATGGCGCAATCTGCTGGTTGCGCCGTATCAATAGGTAAAAGCAATCGAAATAATTGCTACATTTTTTTAACTTTCCTACTCATCCCTGTACAATAAGCCCTGCTTAACGCGGTGCCTCCGACCGGGAGTTGTCGGCGATACCACGTTTTAAAAGCTTACTTTACTTGAGGGCTTGCAGTTTTCATTTATACATGGCAGTTCTATAATGATACGCATTCGCCCGGGTGCATTCCTTATAACTTCCGAGAAGGAAGTGAATCGTATAGCAACAGGACAGATTCCGCATGACTGACAACAATACCGCATTAAAGAAGGCCGGCCTGAAAGTCACGCTTCCACGTTTAAAAATTCTGGAAGTGCTTCAGGAGCCGGATAACCATCATGTCAGTGCGGAAGATCTTTATAAGCGTCTGATCGACATGGGTGAAGAGATTGGTCTGGCAACGGTATATCGTGTGCTGAACCAGTTTGATGACGCCGGGATTGTCACCCGTCACAACTTCGAAGGCGGCAAGTCTGTTTTCGAACTGACGCAGCAGCATCACCACGATCACCTTATCTGCCTCGACTGCGGAAAAGTGATCGAATTCAGTGATGATTCTATCGAATTACGCCAGCGCGAAATTGCCGCTCAACACGGTATCCGCCTGACGAACCACAGTCTCTACCTTTATGGCCACTGCGCCGAAGGCGACTGCCGCGAAGATGAACACGCGCACGACGCTAAATAAGTTCTTCTGAACGTTAAAAGCCAACCGTCAGGTTGGCTTTTTTTATGTCTGCCGGATGAGCGGCGCGTTAGGTGGCTGCGCCGCTTGGGCCGAAAAGCAATCAGGCTTTCAGCGTGTCGACGCGGCTGACGCGCTTACCATCCGGACTTGCGCTGCGCACCTCTACTTCCCCGTCGATACGTAAGCGTGCTTTCGCATCATAGCGCCGCCATGTTTTGCCACGATCGAGGGAGTACTCTACGACCAGCCCCGGGAAGCGAGTGTTCACCTCCAGCACACCATCAACGATACGCGCACCCGGCACCGGCAAGCGATACTGGATGCCGGCTTTATCCAGCTTTGCCAGCTCGCGATGCCCTAACAGATTGGCAAAACGCTGCCAGTCGGCCGTCAAGGCCTTCTGATCGACCCACTGCGTTTCGCCGCCTTTATATTCGCGGCCCGCCTGATAATCCAGCTCCCAGCTTGCGCGATGCCATGCCCGCTCCGCAACGGCGACCAGACGGGGATAAATCATATACTCCATCTGCTCATCCGTGCGCACCACTTCGCTCCACAGCTCGGCGGAAAGCCCATAGGCACCCGGCCACGGCTTGTCTGATTTGGCACTGAAGGCGTTGCCGTCACGATCGACCGACGTTTCTGCATTCTGCGGCATGTTGTCCGGCGCAAAGCTGAAGATCTTGCGCTCATCGCTGAAACGCGTCCCCCAGTAGTAGCCGCTTTCCGCCGGGTGAACTTCGCTCGGGAAGTCGAGATAGACATAGTCCGGATTGGAGACCACCACGCGGAAGCCTTTATTCGCCCAGTCGTTGACGGAGTCGAAACCGCCCCAGTAGAGCGCATCCCAGAAGTTAACATTGACGTTTTTGGTGGCAAACACCGAGGCGTCTTTGGCATCTTTCAGCCCATCCTGCCAGGCCTGCATCACATCAATGCCGTGCGCCTTAACCAGCTTACTCACCTCTGCGCCAAAGTAGCTGGAGAGGTGTTCGACATCGCTCACTTTTCCAGCGGCGATCATCGCCTGGCAGACCTCGGATTTGGCCCACGGCTTATCTTGCTTGCTCTGATCGATGATGCCTTTACCCGGCTGCGGATCTTTCACATCCGTATAGCCCGCGCCCAGGTAGATATTTTTTGCCTCATCGCCGCCAAAGTGCCAGGTGTGCAGCGGCAGACCCGCTTCCCTGTGCATCTGCTGAATTTCGCCCATCACCTTATCGACAAAGTTGCGCGAGGAGTCCAGGCACGGATTAAGGTAGCCGGTGCGGTCATAGAACTGTACGCCAGCGGTTACGGAGGTGTCTGTTGGATCGAGCAGGCGGTAGCGGCTCGCCTCACGCTCCTCTTTACCCTCTTTTATCAGGCGATGGTAACGCGCCTCCATCGAGATGACCGCCGCGCGCGCATGGGCGGGCATGTCGATCTCCGGGATCACCTCAATGTGCCGCGCTTTGGCGTATTTGAGGATCTCGATATAGTCGGCACGGGTAAAGTAACCACTGCCGTTATTATCACGATCCGGCCCCGATCCCAGCTGCGGCAGTAGGCACTGCTTCTCGCTCAGATCGTGGCAGCGCTGGCTGCCAATAGCGGTCAGCTCCGGCAGCCCCGGAATTTCAATACGCCACCCTTCATCGTCCGTCAGATGGAAGTGGAATTTATTCAGTTTGTAAGCCGCCATCTGATCCAGCAGGCGCAGCACCGCCGCTTTGCTGTGAAAATTGCGTCCGACATCAAGATGAATACCGCGGTAATCGAAGCGCGGCGCATCTTTCGCCGTCAGGACGGGGAGTGTCATCGTTCCCTGCGCGGGGAGCAGCGAAAGCAGAGATTGCAGGCCATAGAAGACGCCGCTCTGATCAAAACCGGTCACCACTGCCTCTTTGTTGCTGATACGCAGCTGATAGGCACCGTTGATCGCCTCCTCATCCTTGAATGCTTTACGGACAATCTCGGTACGTAGCGGATAACTCCCCTCTTTCACTCCGAGCATGGCGAAGCGCGCCTTGATGGCGTTTCGCGCATCAGGCAGCAGCGCTGAAAGGTCGAACTTCACCCCCTGGCTGAGATCGATATCACGGGCGTAAACTTTTACCTCGCGCGGCGTCGGCACAATCTGCCCGCGTAGCGAAGCGATGTTCACGGCTTTAATATCGCTGTTTTGCGCAAAGCGCGCTTCAGCGGTCATCAGGATATTGTTATCCTCCGGCGTCCGCTTCCATTGCTCGCCAAGCGGCGTGACGAACTGGGCGAGATCTTCCGTATTGGTATTGGCGATAGTTTTCGGCGACGCTTCCTCACCCGTGACATACCAGCGCGGCAGCACATCGGTAATAAAGAGTTGCCAGTACTCGTTAACAATTGGAATCTCGACGGACTGCTTCGCCGGAAAACCGGTAAATTGCTCGGTAGGCTCCAGCTTATGCAGGTCGCCCATAATATGGGTCACTTTGAACTGCGGGTTCGCGACTTGCAGAATGGGACGGATGCTGTGGAAGTAGATCGCCCACGCGTTATCGGTTACCGCCTCACCTCTGTTGGTCAGTGTGATCACCGCTTTGTTACAGGAGGCCCAGTCTGCGCCGAGCTTCGCACAATCAACGCCATGCTGTGCGGCAAAGTTATCTTTGACGGCGTAGTTGAGATTGAACTGGCTAATAGCGTCGACCGTGCTCTGGCTTGCCAGTGCCGCGCCGCTGGCAAGCAGCGCAGTGACTGCGCCCGCCAGCAGGCTTAAACGTGCTGTATGCATTCTCTGTTCCTTAAGGTTGCCACTGCCCGGCAACAAATTGATTAGAAAAGGGTAAACGGCGCGATGACCATAAATTTCACGTCGCGCTCATCCTGGAAAATGTTGCCATAGCCGCCGGCATAGCTCGGGATAGCGGAGTGGTTGTCATACTGGGTAAAGTGCAGCTTAAACATTGTCCCTTTCGCGCGCCCCTCTTGCAGGGTATAGATGGCGTCCAGGCTATAAGCGGACTCTTTCAGGCGATAATCGGCGTTGTACCACCCATCCGGCACGGCCATTTCTGCCGCTTTCGCGCCCCAGGCGTAGGCGTAAGAGGCGCCAATTTGCCAGCCGGGCAAGTTGCAGCTCGCCAGATCGTACATCGCGCCGAGGAAGAGCGCTTTTTCGCCATTGGCGTTGAAATCGGAGCGGTTATCCCACCAGATGTCGAGACGACCGTTGGAGGAGGCGTAGGTTGGCGTCATGCGCTGCAAAAAGTAGCCCTGCTGGCCTTCTGCTTTTACCCACGTTCCTTCGAGGCGCAGTGCGAGTGGCCCGACCGTATAACCGAAGGTGAGCGCCTGCAGCCAGGCGGTACCGTCATAGAGATCGTTGATGCTACGATCGCTGACTTTGTCGCGGGCACCATAAAACTGATAGCTGGTGCTGAGCGGTTAATGTGCCACATCAAACTGATAGCTGACTTTTGCAAAGTACTGATCGACATAACCCTGCGCCTGGCCAAATGCTGCTTCCAGCAGCAGAGTGTTTTTGAAGTCATATTTTGCGCCGAACGAATGGAGATAATCGACCCGGCGTTGTCTGTCGTTTTGCCAGAACTTATCCATCTCGATATGCCAGGGCGCTTTATATCCATTGGCCCACATATAGGAGAGGCTCAGCGCGCCGGCATCGCCATAATCGTTATTAATACCCGCTTCCGCGCCCTGATAGGTGCCCGGCATAAAACTCCAGTGCGGCGCTAATAGCGTCTGTCCGGTGGGCTGAATATAACCTGCGCGCGCCCAGAGCGATCCATATTTAAATTTTGCTGCCGCTTTATAGAGGCTGACACCGCTCTTATCACCGGACCAGCGCTCTTTATAGGCTTTATTACTGGCGGAGAAGGCAATTTCATTTGGGTGCGCACTGTCGCCATTTTCCGCCATTTCAACCGCCGTGAAGGCGGCGATATCCAGGCCAAACATATCGGCCGCAAAGCCTGATTGAAAATCCAGATTTGCATTCCACGTGGCGTGAGAGAGGTTAGTTTCATATTTATTATCGAGAATATCTTTACGGTCGCGCTCACGCTGCCAGTAATAGATCCCGCCGGTAAGCGTTGAGTCATCAACAAAACCGCTCTCCTGCGCCTGCGCGGGAAGCGCGAGGCCTGACATGACGGTCACTGCGGCAATAGCCAGCGAAAGCGTACTCCGTTTACCTGCAAACGCACGCATACATTGATTCCTTTTAAATGTAAAAATCCCCGCCGCGGCGGCGATAAAAATAAGCACAGGAAGCCGTTATGGATATTCCCTAAATGAACAACAGCACAAAGCCTATTTTTCGCCTTGCGAATTATCAACGTATTTTTAAGCAAAAATAATGGAGTATGACCAAGTGCACAGAATTAAATGCGGGATAAAAGCTGTTTCATAAATCATGCAAATAGATAACCAATCAGTATTCAGGCGATATTTAATTCTTTTTCAACTCGGGCGTTTACTCACTATTCTGAAGCGTCCCTTTGTAAGGGTGCAGAAATAAAAAAGCAGAACATCAACAGGAGGGAATCTTAATTTTTCACGCGAATAGGTATTAATTGTAATGCACTGGTTAATAAATAAAAAAACGCCGCGGGAAGCGGCGTTTGAAAATAGAGATCTCTGCTTGAGGCTATCAGTCGCCGATTTTTGCCCAGGTATCACGCAGGCCAACCGTGCGGTTGAACACAAGTTTTTCTGCAGTGGCATAGCGGCTATCAAGGCAGAAGTAACCTTCGCGCTCAAACTGATACGCTTTGCCCGCCAGTGCCTCTTTCAGCGACGGCTCGGCAAACCCCTGCTTAATGACCAGCGATTCCGGGTTGATAGTGGCGAGGAAATCCTCGGCTGCACCCGGGTTCGGCACGCTGAACAGACGATCATAAAGACGGATTTCAACCGGCAGCGCATGCTGCGCACTGACCCAGTGGATCACGCCTTTAACCTTGCGGCCATCAGCCGGATCTTTACTCAGCGTCTCGGCGTCGTAAGAACAGAAGATGGTGGTGATATTGCCTTCGGCATCTTTCTCAACGCGTTCCGCTTTGATCACATACGCGTTGCGCAGACGCACCTCTTTGCCGAGCACCAGACGCTTGTACTGCTTGTTGGCTTCTTCGCGGAAATCAGCGCGATCGATCCAGATCTCACCGCTAAACGGCACTTCGCGGGTGCCCATCTCCGGCTTGTTCGGATGATTCGGCATGGTGACGATTTCGCTGCTGCCCTGCGGGTAGTTTCCGATAACCAGTTTCACCGGATCGATAACAGCCATCGCGCGCGGCGCGTTTTCGTTGAGATCTTCACGAATGCAGGATTCCAGCGACGCCATTTCAATGGTGTTGTCCTGCTTGGTCACGCCGATGCGTTTGCAGAACTCACGGATAGAAGCCGCGGTATAGCCACGGCGGCGCAGACCAGAGATGGTCGGCATACGCGGATCGTCCCAGCCCTCGACGTGCTTGTCGGTTACCAGCAGGTTGAGTTTGCGCTTGGACATCACGGTGTATTCGAGATTCAGGCGCGAGAATTCGTACTGACGCGGGTGAACCGGGATGGTGATGTTATCCAGCACCCAGTCATACAGGCGACGGTTGTCCTGGAACTCCAGCGTACAGAGGGAGTGGGTGATCCCTTCCAGCGCATCACTGATGCAGTGGGTAAAGTCGTACATCGGGTAGATGCACCACTTGTTGCCGGTCTGGTGGTGTTCAGCAAATTTAATGCGGTAGATAACCGGGTCGCGCATCACGATAAACGGCGAGGCCATATCGATTTTTGCACGCAGACAGGCTTTACCCTCTTCAAAACCACCCGCACGCATCTTTTCAAACAGCGCCAGGTTCTCTTCTACACTGCGATCGCGGTAGGGGCTATTTTTACCCGGCTGCGTCAGCGTACCGCGGTATTCGCGGATTTCCTCGCCGGTCAACTCGTCAACGTAGGCCAGGCCTTTGTTGATCAGCTCAACCGCGTAGCTATAGAGCTTGTCGAAGTAGTCTGAGGAGTAGCAGATGTCGCCAGACCAGTGAAAGCCCAACCACTGCACGTCGTTTTTGATTGACTCAACGTACTCGATATCTTCTTTTGCCGGGTTGGTATCATCGAAACGCAGGTTGCACCGGCCGTTATAGTCCTGTGCGATACCGAAGTTCAGGCAGATGGATTTCGCGTGGCCGATATGCAGGTAGCCATTCGGCTCCGGCGGAAAGCGGGTATGGACGGTGGTGTGTTTACCACTGGCCAGATCTTCATCAATGATCTGGCGGATAAAGTTAGTCGGGCGGGCTTCAGCCTCACTCATCACAGGTTCCTCAAGGCGTAAACAACGTATAACGGCATATGATCTAATAAGAGGACGCAGGAAACAACCTTTACTTATACAAATCACTGATGCTCAGGGGAAAGGTATTCGTCCGCATAGTGTGCCTGCCGACAGCGGAGATCCTGCGTGGTCGGCGTGAGGATCACAGGGCTGACGATCTCATCACCTCTTCCACTGCGAGGAAGATAACCGGGCGCTTCAATACACCAGCCCCAGGAGTAAAAATTGGTGCCGTGAAGAAAGAAGATCATATTTTCCCACTGGGATTTTTTCTCGACATCAATATGGCCCTGCCTGTCGGCGCGGAACTCCTCCGGTGCGGGATAGTATCCCGGTGGGGAACGCCCGGTGCTGACCCACATCATCGCTGTTGGCAGAGGCTCTCCGGCCGGATTGCGCACATCCACTTCATAGTGCGGACGTATGGTTGCGTAACGGGGAATACAGCCGCTGAGCGCCGTCATCATCACCAGCGCGTATAAAATCCTTTTCATTATTCACCTCTGTAAAATAGCGGCAGCAGTATGGCACTCATTAAACGGCAGGTAAAAAAAAGCGGCGGAGGAGAACCCCGCCGCTTAAGGCTAATGTGCCGACTCAGGAGCAATCAGCCTTTAATCTCGTATAGCGGTGTCTGACCCGCAACGACATGCCCTTGCGCCTTAATGACAAGACCACTGAAATCATCAATATTGCTGACGACAACCGGGCTAATCATTGAGCGGGCATTGGCATTGAGGTACGCCAGATCCATTTCGAGGATCGGTTGACCAGCAACCACCTCCGCGCCCTCTTCCACCAGACGGGTAAAGCCCTGACCGCCCAGCGCAACCGTATCAATGCCCATATGGACAACAATTTCTGCGCCTTTTTCCGTCTCCAGGCAGAAGGCATGGTTGGTATTGAAGATTTTCACGATCGTACCGGCCGCTGGGGAGACCACGGTTTTGTCGGTCGGTTTTACCGCCACACCGTCGCCTACCGCTTTGCTGGCAAAGGCTTCGTCCGGGACCTGCTCAAGCGCTACCACTTCACCAGTGACCGGCGACAGAAGTTCGGCGATCACCACAGAGTTCGGCACCGCCTGCGGTTTCGCCGCGGCGGCTGGCGCTGCCTGCACCGGCGCTGCGCCGCTGCTTGCCGTAGCCGGGACATCCCCTGCCGTTTTCATGGCGTTGGCAATTTTCTCAGCCACAAAGCCGACAATAATCTGCACGCTGGTTTTATTAAGACGGATGACACCGGTTGCGCCAAGACGCTTCGCCATCGCTTCATTGACCAGAGAAGAGTCATTTACGTTAAGGCGCAGACGGGTGATGCAGGCATCAATACCGGTCAGATTCGCCGAGCCGCCGACGGCAGCAATATATTGACGCGCCAGGCCGCTGACATCCTGCTCACTATTAGCGCTGATATTGACATCCTGACCATCGGTTTCATCCCCGGCGACAGCCAGTTCACGGCCCGGGGTCAGCATGTTGAATCGCTTAATGGTGAAGCGGAATACCACGTAGTAGATAACAAAGAACACCAGACCCTGCGGGATCAGCATCCACCACTGGGTCGCCAGCGGGTTACGCGACGAGAGCACCATATCGACCAGCCCGGCGCTGAAGCCGAAACCGGCAATCCAGTGCATGCTTGCCGCGATGTAGACGGAGATACCGGTCAGAATGGCGTGAATGACATACAGCACCGGTGCCACGAACATAAAGGAGAATTCCAGCGGCTCGGTGATGCCGGTAAAGAAGGCGGCGAAGGCACCCGCCATCATAATCCCCAGCACTTTGGCTTTATTCTCAGGACGCGCGCACTGATAGATCGCCAGCGCCGCACCCGGCAAGCCGAACATCATGATTGGGAAGAAGCCCGCCTGGTAACGCCCGGTGATCCCCACTGTCGCTTTACCGGCTTCGATAGATTGCGCACCGCCAAGGAAGTTAGGGATATCGTTAATGCCCGCCACGTCGAACCAGAATACCGAGTTCAGGGCATGGTGCAGACCGACCGGGATCAGCAGACGGTTGAAGAAGGCGTAAACACCCGCACCAATTGAACCGAGTTTCTGAATATGTTCACCAAAGCTGACCAGGCCACTAAAGACCACTGGCCAGATAAACATCATGATAAAGGCCACAGCGATCATCACAAACGAGGTGATGATCGGCACCAGACGGCGGCCGCTAAAGAAGGAGAGCGCTTTTGGCAGTTCGACGGTGCTGAAGCGGTTGTAAAGCTCAGCGGCGATGATCCCGACCAGAATACCGACAAACTGGTTTTCAATTTTGCCGAAGGCCGCGGGAACCTGATCCAGCGGAATTTTTTGAATCATCGACACCGCAGCAGGGGAGCAGAGGGTCGTTAACACCAGGAAGCCGACGAAGCCGGCCAGCGCCGCAGCGCCATCTTTATCTTTGGACATCCCATAAGCGACGCCGACCGCGAACAACACGCCCATGTGGTCGATGATCGCTGAACCGGATTTGATAAACAGCGCGGCCAAGGCGTTTTGGCTCCCCCAACCAATAGGGTCGATCCAGTAGCCGACCCCCATCAAAATCGCTGCCGCGGGCAGCGTGGCGACCGGCACCATCAGCGCGCGGCCAACCTTCTGTAAATAGCCTAAAATACTCACTTTATTCCCCCTATGAGCTCAACGTGAGCCCACTGAAACAGTTGTTTTTTATTGTGCAACGAACCCTGAACTGACGCCTGCTTTTCCACTACCTGACGAAGTGTCTGCAAAATTAATTCGCCTCGCAAATTAAACGCGCATTTTCTGTGATTAAAATCACTAACTATCGTCATCGCTACTCCTCAATACTGGCAAACAACAAAAACTTATTTTAAGATCAAAAATATCAGGACGGATTGCTCCCTTCTTATGACAAAACCAGGTTACGCTTAACCCTGAGCCAGAAGGCGCACCGCCAATGCTTTTCATTAAACTTTGAGGTGAACAATGAGACTGATTCCCCTGGCGACAGCTGAACAAGTCGGCAAATGGGCCGCCCGCCATATCGTCAACCGCATTAACGCATTCAACCCCACCGCCGATCGTCCCTTTGTACTTGGCCTGCCGACGGGCGGCACACCGCTTACAGCCTACAAAGCATTAGTTGAAATGCACAAAGCGGGCCAGGTCAGCTTTAAACATGTGGTGACCTTCAACATGGACGAATATGTGGGTCTGCCAAAGGATCATCCGGAGAGCTACCACAGTTTTATGCACCGTAATTTCTTCGATCACGTTGATATTCCTGCTGAAAACATTAACCTGCTCGATGGAAACGCGCCCGATATTGACGCAGAATGCCGTCGTTACGAAGAAAAAATTCGCGCTTACGGCAAAATTCACCTGTTTATGGGCGGCGTAGGCAACGATGGTCATATCGCGTTTAACGAACCGGCATCGTCGCTGGCATCGCGTACCCGTATTAAAACGTTGACCCATGATACCCGCGTAGCGAACTCGCGTTTCTTCGATGGCGACGTCAATCTGGTACCGAAATATGCCCTGACTGTAGGCGTCGGCACGCTGCTTGATGCGGAAGAGGTGATGATTCTGGTGCTGGGCAACGTTAAGGCGCAAGCGCTGCAAGCGGCCGTTGAGGGTAACGTCAACCATATGTGGACCATCAGTTGCCTGCAGCTGCACCCAAAAGCCGTTATCGTCTGCGACGAGCCGTCCACGATGGAACTGAAAGTTAAAACGCTGAAATACTTCAACGAGTTAGAAGCGGAAAATATCAAAGGTCTGTAAGTCTGTTCCCGCTTCGCAGGCGACTGCGGAGCGGCACTCATCGTTAACCGGGGGTTGTTATGTATGCTTTAACCCATTGCCGAATCTTTACCGGCCATGAAATTTTGGATGACCATGCGCTCGTTGTAGCCGATGGCCTGATTGAACGCCTCTGCCCACAGGCTGAGCTGCCAGCGGATATTGAACAACGATCGCTGAATGGTGCCCTCCTCACCCCTGGATTTATTGATGTGCAGCTCAACGGCTGCGGCGGCGTGCAGTTTAACGATACCGCCGAAGCTGTCAGCGTTGAGACGCTGGAGATCATGCAGCGCGCTAACGAGAAATCCGGCTGCACCAGCTATCTGCCAACCCTTATTACCACCAGCGATGACCTGATGAAACAGGGCGTGCAGGTAATGCGCGACTATCTCGCAAAATACCCAAACCAGGCGCTGGGCCTGCATCTGGAAGGGCCATGGCTCAATATCATCAAAAAAGGCACCCACAATCCCGACTTCGTGCGTAAACCGGACGCGGCGCTGGTCGAATTCTTATGTCAAAACGCGGATGTGATCACAAAAATCACCTTAGCCCCTGAAGTGGCGGGCTGCGAGGTGATTCGCAAGCTGGCCGACGCGGGCATTGTGGTTTCTGCCGGGCACTCCAACGCCACGCTGAACGAGGCGAAAGCCGGTTTTCGCGCCGGTATCACCTTCGCCACCCATCTCTATAATGCCATGCCCTACATCACCGGACGCGAGCCAGGTCTGGCGGGCGCCGTGCTCGATGACACAGATGTTTACTGTGGCGTGATTGCCGACGGGTTGCATGTCGACTACGTTAATATTCGCAATGCGAAGCGGCTGAAGGGAGACAAGCTCTGTCTGGTCACCGATGCGACCGCGCCCGCAGGTGCACATATTGATCAGTTCATTTTTGCTGGCAAAACAATATACTACCGAAATAGATTGTGCGTAGATGAAAACGGAACGCTGAGCGGCTCGGCCCTGACGATGATCGAAGGGGTGCGTAACCTGGTCGAGCATGTCGGTATTGCGCTCGATGAAGCGCTGCGTATGGCCACGCTCTACCCGGCTCGCGCCATCGGCGTTGATAAAAAGCTGGGCACTCTCGCCGCAGGCAAGGTGGCGAACCTGACCGCATTTACGCGTGATTATGACATTATCAAGACCATCGTTAATGGTAACGAGGTCGCCACTGCATAAAGAGACGGTATGACATCAGGCGGACAAGCTCAAATTGGTAACGTTGACCTCGTAAAACAGCTTAACAGTGCGGCGGTTTACCGCCTGATTGACCAACACGGCCCCATCTCACGCATACAGATTGCCGAGCAGAGCCAGCTTGCTCCCGCCAGCGTGACAAAAATCACGCGTCAGCTGATTGAACGCGGGCTGATCAAAGAAGTCGATCAGCAGGCCTCCACCGGGGGCCGCCGCGCCATCTCCATCATCACCGAAACCCGCCATTTCCAGGCCATCGGCGTCCGCCTTGGGCGCAACGACACCACCCTTACGCTCTACGATCTGAGCAGCAAGGTGCTGGCGGAAGAGCACTATCCGCTGCCTGAGCGCACCCAGGAGACGCTGGAGCACGCCCTGCTTAACACCATCAGCCAGTTTATCGACGCCAGCCAGCGTAAAATCCGCGAGCTGATCGCCATTTCGGTGATCCTGCCGGGGCTGGTCGATCCCGAGAGCGGCGTGATCCGCTATATGCCGCATATTCAGGTTGAAAACTGGGCGCTGGTTGAGGCACTGGAAAAACGCTTCAAATTAACCTGCTTCGTCGGACACGATATCCGCAGCCTGGCGCTGGCCGAGCACTATTTTGGCGCAAGCCAGGATTGTGAAGACTCCATTCTGGTGCGCGTCCACCGCGGCACCGGTGCCGGCATCATCTCCAGCGGTCGTATCTTTATCGGTCGCAACGGTAATGTCGGCGAAATTGGTCACGTGCAGGTGGAACCCCTCGGCGAGCGCTGCCACTGCGGTAACTTTGGTTGCCTGGAGACGATTGCCGCCAATGCCGCCATTGAGCAGCGAGTCCGCCATCTGTTACAGCAGGGTTATCAGAGCCGCCTGAAAGAGGAGGATTGCTCAATCAAAGCTATCTGCAAAGCCGCCAATAAAGGCGATGCGCTGGCCTGCGAAGTGATTGAGTACGTTGGGCGTCATCTCGGTAAAACCATCGCTATCGCCATTAATCTCTTCAACCCGCAAAAAGTGGTGATTGCCGGCGAGATTGTTGAAGCGGAAAAAATCCTGCTGCCCGCCATTGAAGCCTGTATCAATACGCAGTCACTGAAGGCGTTTCGCAAAAATCTGCCGGTTGTGCCCTCCACCCTCGATCACCGCTCTGCGATTGGCGCCTTCGCGCTGGTGAAACGGGCGATGCTGAACGGTCTGCTGCTACAGCGGTTGCTGGAAAACTGACAGGGTTTATAGTTAACACTTATTTTTTTATCCGGACACTCCATGACCATTCAGAATGTAATCTGCGATATTGATGGCGTGCTGATGCACGATAACGTTGCCGTTCCCGGCGCTGCTGAGTTTGTGACCCGCATCCTTGAGAAAGAGATGCCGCTGGTATTACTGACTAACTACCCCTCTCAGACCGGTCAGGATCTGGCTAACCGCTTTGCCTCGGCGGGAATTGATGTGCCCGCCAGCGTCTTTTACACCTCGGCGATGGCAACGGCAGACTTCCTCAAGCGCCAGGAGGGGAAAAAAGCCTATGTGGTGGGTGAAGGCGCACTGATTCATGAGCTCTATAAAGCCGGTTTCACCATTACCGACATCAACCCGGACTTCGTGATCGTCGGCGAAACCCGCTCCTACAACTGGGAGATGATGCACCGCGCGGCCTTCTTCGTCGCCAATGGCGCACGTTTTATCGCCACCAACCCGGACACGCACGGTCGCGGTTTCTACCCCGCCTGCGGTGCGCTCTGCGCCGGAATTGAGAAGATCTCCGGCCGCAAGCCCTTTTATGTCGGCAAACCGAGCCCGTGGATCATTCGCGCCGCGCTGAACACCATGCAGGCACACTCGGAGCAGACGGTGATTGTCGGCGATAACCTGCGCACCGACATTCTGGCTGGCTTTCAGGCCGGTCTGGAGACCATCCTGGTGCTCTCTGGCGTCTCGCGGCTGGACGATATCGACAGCATGCCGTTCCGGCCATCGTGGATTTACCCCTCGGTCGCCGAAATTGACGTTATCTGAACGTAACCACGCCTTTGGGAGTGGTTTTTTATTTTTGCCGTCACAAAAAACCGCTTCGTTTAATAAACACCGCTTAATTTTGAAGAATCATTAATAAACCAGCGCAATACATACGCAATTTTCAGCATTCCTCAATCACCGTTGCACTTTTTCATTTCCTGCCGCTAAAAGGCTTGCGCCCTGCCCGTCTTTTGCGGCATTTTGGCTACAAGCACACAACATTACAGCAATGCCCTCAAGGTTAACGGAGAAGTCTATGTGTTCAATTTTTGGCGTACTGGATATCAAAACCGACGCAGGCGAATTACGTAAAAAAGCGCTCGAATTATCCCGTCTGATGCGCCACCGTGGTCCGGACTGGTCTGGCGTTTATGCCAGCGACAAAGCGATTCTCTCCCATGAGCGTCTGTCGATTGTCGACGTCAACGCCGGTGCACAGCCGCTCTATAATGAACAAAAAACACATGCGCTGGCCGTTAACGGTGAAATTTATAACCACCAGGCGCTGCGCGCAGAGTATGGTGACCGTTACGCCTTCCAGACCGGCTCAGACTGCGAAGTGATCCTCGCCCTCTATCAGGAAAAAGGGCCAGCCTTCCTCGACGAATTACAGGGCATGTTTGCCTTTGTGCTTTACGACAGTGAACAGGATGCTTATCTGATTGGTCGCGACCACATCGGCATCATCCCGCTCTATATGGGCCACGATGAGCACGGCAACCTCTATGTCGCCTCTGAAATGAAGGCGCTGGTGCCGGTTTGCCGCACCATTAAAGAGTTCCCGGCGGGCAGCTATCTGTGGAGCAAAGAGGGTGAAATCCGCTCCTACTATCAGCGCGACTGGTTCTCCTATGACGCCGTAAAAGATAACGTTACCGACAAAGACGCGCTGCGCCAGGCGCTGGAAGATGCGGTGAAGAGCCACCTGATGTCCGACGTGCCGTACGGCGTGCTGCTCTCCGGGGGGCTGGACTCCTCGGTTATCTCCGCGATCACCAAAAAATTCGCCGCTCGCCGCGTGGAAGATCAGGAGAAATCAGAAGCCTGGTGGCCGCAACTGCACTCTTTCGCCGTCGGCCTGAAGGGCGCGCCGGATCTGAAAGCGGCGCAGGAAGTGGCGAACCATCTAGGCACGGTGCACCATGAAATTCACTTCACCGTGCAGGAAGGTCTGGATGCGATCCGCGATGTGATCTATCACATTGAAACTTATGACGTAACCACCATTCGCGCCTCGACGCCGATGTACCTGATGTCGCGCAAAATCAAAGCGATGGGTATCAAAATGGTGCTCTCTGGTGAGGGTTCTGACGAGGTCTTCGGCGGCTATCTCTACTTCCATAAAGCGCCGGATGCGAAAGAGCTGCACGAAGAGACGGTGCGTAAACTGCAGGCGCTGCATATGTTTGACTGCGCCCGCGCCAACAAAGCGATGTCTGCCTGGGGCGTGGAGGCGCGCGTACCGTTCCTCGATAAAAACTTCCTTGATGTGGCGATGCGCATTAACCCGCAGGATAAGATGTGCGGCAGCAACGGTAAGATGGAAAAACATATCCTTCGCGAATGTTTTGAATCCTACCTGCCGGCAAGCGTGGCGTGGCGTCAGAAAGAGCAGTTCTCCGACGGCGTGGGCTATAGCTGGATCGACACTTTGAAAGAGGTGGCGGCGCAGCAGGTGACGGATCAGCAACTGGCGACCGCCAGCTACCGCTTCCCGTACAACACACCTTCGTCGAAAGAGGCCTATCTCTACCGTGAAATCTTCGAAGAGCTCTTCCCGGTCGCCAGCGCCGCCGAGTGTGTTCCGGGTGGCCCATCCGTGGCCTGTTCATCGGCGAAAGCGTTCGAATGGGACGAAGCGTTCAAAACTATGAACGATCCATCGGGTCGCGCTATCGGTGTTCATCAGTCAGCGTACTGATGAGCGATGGTTATGCATACAGGCCCCGCGGGGCCTGTTGTTTTTGTGTCGCTGATTTCACGCAGAAAATCGTTTTTTGTTGAATAAAGCAACATGCTGTTCGCAACCTAACCAAACAGTCACATTCCGGCAATTTTCGATGAAAAAGGTGTTGACGCTCTCAGGCTCAATACGCATAATGCGCCCCGCAACGCCGATAAGGTAACGCGAAAAAAAGATGGCTACGTAGCTCAGCTGGTTAGAGCACAGCACTCATAATGCTGGGGTCACAGGTTCGATTCCCGTCGTAGCCACCATCTTTTTTTGCGGGAGTGGCGAAATTGGTAGACGCACCAGATTTAGGTTCTGGCGCCGCAAGGTGTGCGAGTTCAAGTCTCGCCTCCCGCACCATTCCCAAAGACGCGTTGCACGGATGGGGTATCGCCAAGCGGTAAGGCACCGGTTTTTGATACCGGCATTCCCTGGTTCGAATCCAGGTACCCCAGCCATCTCTTCTTCGACTCCTGCGTGTTACGCGTTAGTCGTTGGGGTATCGCCAAGCGGTAAGGCACCGGTTTTTGATACCGGCATTCCCTGGTTCGAATCCAGGTACCCCAGCCAGTCGATGACTGGGTAAGCAGTAAAATTTGGCTACGTAGCTCAGCTGGTTAGAGCACAGCACTCATAATGCTGGGGTCACAGGTTCGATTCCCGTCGTAGCCACCATATTTAAGGCGTAATGCTCAGGCATTAAACCGAAAAAGATTTGTTGGGGTATCGCCAAGCGGTAAGGCAGTGGATTCTGATTCCACCATTCCGAGGTTCGAATCCTCGTACCCCAGCCAACTTCAAAGACGTTTGCTCCGGCAGGCGCACTTTTGGGGTATCGCCAAGCGGTAAGGCAGTGGATTCTGATTCCACCATTCCGAGGTTCGAATCCTCGTACCCCAGCCAATCAAAACAAAAAAGCTCGCTTCGGCGGGCTTTTTTGCTTTCTGCCTCCTGACAATCAGTAGCTGTTAAGCACCTGAATGGCATGCTAATTTGAACCATCTTCCTTCCGTTAGGCGCGCACCATGAATTACCAAACTACAGCTCTGTGGTTTTACTCCCCCTATCACCTGCTGCTGGTCTTCGCGGTTATTGCCGCAACATTTTTCGGGCTGACCGCGCCAATCCTCTATTTTCTGGTTATCGGGCTGCTGTTTCCGGTGCTGGTCTCGATGCGCCTGCATATCCTGAGCGAGAACGGCCAGGCGACATTGATGAAAGAGCGCGAGGGGTGGATGGTCTACGTGCAGGGAATACCGGTGCATGAGAAGCGTGCCTCGCTGAAAAACCCCTGCTTTTCCACGCCTGAGCGGCTGCGCCAGTTTTTTATGCGCGGTTTTATTGCCAGAGCGCTGATCCAACTCGCGGCCATCACTATGTTGCTTGATCAGGCGCGCGCCAATCCGCTGATGAGTTATGAAGGGCTGGCGGCGGGCACCATGCTGGTTCTGCTGCTGATACCGCTCTACCGCACAGCGTGCGCCATCAGCGAGGTGCATGCAGGAAAATGGGCGTTGCAGGAGATTGATGCGGCAACGGGCTATCAGGCCTATTTCGTTGACAACAAACAGGTGAAGACGGCACTCGACAGGATGCTTGCGGTGCCGTAACGCTATGCGCGAGCGACCTGTCGCTCGCGCTTTCTTACAGGCCTAAGGCGTATTTCAGCGCCTGGCGTTTCAACCCTCCGGCGCGCTCTGCCGCCATCAGGCCAATATTGCGTAACACGCGCAGCGGCCCAAGATCGTTACTGAACCCGGCATAAAAGAGATCCATCCCGCTCTGCATAATGAAGTTATCCGCCCTGCGCCGCGTCTGGTAGCGTTGCAGCACCTCGCGGCTGGCCCAGGCTTCGCCGTGGCTGCGGGCGCGCGACAGCACATCCAGCAGCGCATCAACATCACGATAACCAAGATTGACACCCTGCCCTGCCAGCGGATGAATGGTGTGCGCCGCATCGCCCACCAGCGCCAGCCCCGGCTGCACATATTTCAGCGCATGGCGACGCACCAGCGGGAACGACGCCGCAGAGACCGCTTTAACGCGCCCCAGCCGCGGCGGAAAGTTGCGGGCGATCTCCTGCTCCAGCTGCGTCATGGAGAGAGTCTGTAACTGGCGAATGCGCGCAGGCGTGTCGTACCACACCAGCGACGCCCAGCGATCATAAAGCGGTAAAAAGGCGTGCGGCCCGTTCGGCGTAAAGTGCTGCCAGGTTGACTCGCCCGCCTCCTGCTCACACTCGACGCTTATCAGCATGCAGGCTTGATCGTACTGCCAGGCGTGAATACCTATGCCCGCAGACTGACGCACCCAGGAGTTGGCGCCATCCGCGCCAATCAGCAGTTGTGCCGTTAACGTATCGCCATTTTCAAAACTTAGGGTTTGGCTACCCTCACGGGCTTCACGCCCGCTCAGCGTCCCGGTGCTCAGTGTCACCTGCGGATGCGCCTGCAACGCTTGCCATAGCGCGTACTGCAGAACGCTGTTTTCCACCATATAGCCGAGCAGCGGCAGCTTCAGCTCGCGGGCGTCAAACAGCACGTGGGCGTTTTCCCACTCCCACGTCTCCAGCTGTCGGTAGGGGTGGCAACGCATCGCCTCAATGCTCTCCCAGACGCCCAATCCGCGCAGCAGTTCGACCGAGGCGGCGCTGATCGCCGAGATGCGCACATCCGGCGGCGCGCTGGCATCGAAGGGGGCGGGGATCTGTTTATCAATTACCGTGACGGCAAAACCCTGTTGCGCCAGCCCTAACGCCAGCGCCCCGCCGACCATACCGCCGCCAACAATGGCGACCTCTGTGGAGTGATTTGTCATGGCGAAGTGTCCTTTTAGATGAATGGCCTAAGTCTACCGGATTTTTGCGCCCTTGCCCCCCGTCAACCGTCATACTGGTCAGGGCGCAACCAAAGCATTACAATACGCGGCCTGCAATCCTGGCTTATACCCGTCATACTCCGGGTATACGAACTTACGCAAGAGCAAGTCGATGACAAAAAAACTCCATATTAAAACCTGGGGCTGTCAGATGAACGAATATGATTCATCAAAGATGGCCGATCTGCTGGATGCCACCCACGGCTATCAACTGACCGAGGTTGCGGAAGAAGCGGATGTGCTGCTGCTCAATACCTGCTCAATCCGCGAAAAAGCCCAGGAGAAAGTTTTCCATCAGCTGGGTCGCTGGAAGCTGCTGAAAGAGAAAAACCCGGAGCTGATTATTGGCGTCGGCGGCTGCGTGGCCTCGCAGGAGGGCGATCACATTCGCCAGCGCGCCCACTATGTCGACATAATTTTCGGGCCGCAGACCCTCCACCGTCTGCCGGAGATGATCAACTCCGTACGCGGCAACCGCAGCCCGGTCGTCGATATCAGCTTTCCGGAAATTGAAAAATTCGATCGCCTGCCGGAACCGCGCGCCGAAGGCCCGACCGCCTTTGTCTCGATCATGGAAGGGTGCAACAAATATTGCACCTACTGCGTGGTGCCCTATACCCGCGGCGAAGAAGTAAGCCGTCCTTCCGACGACATTCTGTTTGAGATCGCCCAACTGGCGGCGCAGGGCGTGCGTGAAGTGAACCTGCTTGGGCAGAACGTTAACGCCTGGCGCGGGGAAAACTATGATGGCACAACCGGCACTTTTGCCGACCTGCTGCGCCTGGTCGCGGCGATTGATGGCATCGACCGTATTCGCTTTACCACCAGCCACCCGATTGAGTTCACCGACGATATCGTTGATGTCTATCGCGATACGCCGGAGCTGGTGAGCTTCCTGCATCTGCCGGTGCAGAGCGGTTCCGACCGCGTGCTGAACCTGATGGGGCGCACCCACACCGCGCTGGAGTATAAAGCGATCATTCGTAAGCTGCGCGCGGCGCGTCCCGATATTCAGATCAGCTCTGACTTTATCGTCGGCTTCCCGGGCGAAACCACCGACGACTTTGAGAAGACCATGAAGCTGATTGCCGACGTCAATTTCGACATGAGCTACAGCTTTATCTTCTCAGCACGTCCAGGTACGCCGGCTGCCGATATGGTTGACGATGTGCCGGATGAGGAGAAGAAGCAGCGTCTCTATATCCTGCAAGATCGTATTAACCAGCAGGCGATGGCCTGGAGTCGCCGCATGCTGGGCACCACGCAGCGTATTCTGGTGGAAGGTACGTCGCGTAAGAGCATCATGGAGTTGTCCGGTCGTACCGAGAACAACCGCGTGGTGAACTTCGAAGGCACCCCGGAGATGATCGGCAAGTTTGTCGACGTCGAGATTGTGGATGTCTACACCAACTCCCTGCGCGGCGTGCTGGTGCGTACCGAAGAGGAGATGGGGCTGCGCGTCGCGGAATCCCCGGCCTCGGTTATCGCCCGTACCCGCAAAGAGAATGAGCTTGGCGTAGGCACTTATCAGCCGTAAAACCTCAGGCCTGCCCTTTCTGGCAGGCCTTGCTTTTCCCCGCGATCACCCCAACATGCTGTCTGATGCTTGCGACTTCTGGCTATGCCGTAAATACTTGCCAGAGAGACGCTATGGCGACACATATCAAAGAGGAACAGTTTGAACATAGATACGCGTGAAATCACCCTTGAGCCAGCGGACAACGCACGTCTGCTAAGTCTGTGCGGCCCGTTTGACGACAACATCAAACAACTGGAGCGGCGACTGGGCATCGAAATCAACCGCCGCGATAATCACTTCAAACTCACCGGACGCGAAATTTGCGTCAACGCGGCTGCCGATATTCTGCGCACACTGTATGTCGACACTGCGCCGATGCGCGGTCAGACCCAGGATATCGAGCCGAATCAGATCCACCTGGCGATCAAAGAAGCGCGCGTGCTGGAGCAGAGCGCCGAGAGCGTGCCGGAGTACGGTAAAGCGGTCAACATCAAGACCAAGCGCGGCGTTATCAAGCCACGCACGCCGAACCAGGCGCAGTACATCGCTAACGTGCTCGATCATGACATCACCTTCGGTGTTGGCCCGGCGGGTACGGGTAAAACCTACCTCGCAGTCGCAGCCGCCGTGGATGCGCTTGAGCGCCAGGAAGTGCGGCGCATTCTGCTGACCCGCCCGGCGGTGGAAGCGGGTGAAAAACTCGGCTTCCTGCCCGGCGATCTCAGCCAGAAGGTCGACCCTTACCTGCGCCCGCTCTATGACGCGCTGTTTGAGATGCTCGGCTTTGAGCGCGTGGAGAAGCTGATGGAGCGCAACGTCATTGAGGTCGCCCCGCTCGCTTATATGCGCGGTCGCACCCTGAATGATGCTTTTATCATTCTCGATGAGAGCCAGAACACCACCATCGAACAGATGAAGATGTTCCTGACGCGTATTGGCTTCAACTCGAAAGCGGTGATCACCGGCGACGTCACGCAGATTGACCTGCCGCGCAGCACCAAATCGGGTCTGCGCCACGCTATCGAAGTGCTGGCGAATGTCGATGAGATCAGCTTCAACTTCTTCCACAGCGAAGACGTGGTGCGCCACCCGGTGGTAGCACGCATTGTTATCGCTTATGAAGCCTGGGAAGAGGCGGAGCAGAAACGGAAAGCAGAACTGGCCGCCGAGCGTAAGCGCGAAGCCCAGGAGCAGGAGCAGAAATGAGTCAGGTGATCCTCGATTTACAGCTGGCGTGTGAAGATAACGGCGGCCTGCCGGATGAAGCGCAGTTTCAGGCTTGGCTGGACGCGGTGATCCCGCAGTTCCAGCCGGAAGCGGAAGTGACTATTCGTCTGGTCGACAGCGCAGAGAGCCACGAGCTGAACCTGACCTATCGCGGGAAAGATAAACCGACCAACGTGCTCTCTTTCCCGTTCGAAGCGCCGCCCGGCATCGAAATGCCGCTGCTGGGCGACCTGATCATCTGCCGCCAGGTGGTTGAGCAGGAGGCGCTCGAACAGGTTAAACCCCTCGAAGCCCACTGGGCGCATATGGTGATCCACGGCAGCTTACACCTGCTGGGGTATGACCATATCGAGGATGAGGAAGCGGAAGAGATGGAAGGGATCGAGACAGAGATAATGCTTGCTCTGGGCTATGAGGATCCGTACATTTCCGAGAAGGAGTAGTCTGTGCGCCAGTTCGCTGGCGCATTGGCACAAAATGCCGTCCGGCGCTGAGTTTACGCGTGACGAGCGACAATTCAACCAACATGAGAACCCACACGACGCCATGAGCGACGATAACTCACACAGTAGCGACAACACCAACAGCAAAAAGGGATTCTTCTCCCTTTTACTCAGCCAGCTCTTTCACGGCGAACCGAAAAACCGTGATGAATTACTGGCTTTGATCCGAGACTCCGGGCAGAACGAGCTTATCGATGAAGATACGCGCGACATGCTCGAAGGGGTGATGGATATTGCGGACCAGCGCGTACGCGACATCATGATCCCCCGTTCACAAATGATCACCCTGAAACGCAACCAGACGCTGGACGAGTGCCTCGATGTCATTATCGAGTCTGCCCACTCGCGTTTCCCGGTCATTAGCGAAGACAAAGATCACATCGAAGGGATTCTGATGGCGAAGGATCTGCTGCCGTTTATGCGCAGCGATGCCGAAGCATTCAGCATGGAAAAAGTGTTACGCCCGGCAGTGGTGGTACCGGAGAGCAAGCGCGTTGACCGCATGCTCAAAGAGTTCCGTTCCCAGCGCTACCACATGGCTATCGTTATTGATGAGTTTGGTGGTGTCTCCGGTCTGGTCACTATCGAAGATATTCTTGAGCTGATCGTCGGCGAAATCGAAGATGAGTATGACGAAGAAGAGGATATCGATTTCCGCCAGCTGAGCCGTCACACCTGGACGGTGCGCGCGCTGGCGCCGATTGAAGACTTTAACGACACCTTCGGTACCCACTTCAGTGATGAAGAGGTCGATACCATTGGCGGTCTGGTGATGCAGGCGTTTGGTCACCTCCCCGCGCGCGGCGAATCCATTGACATTGATGGTTACCAATTCAAAGTCGCTATGGCAGACAGTCGACGTATTATTCAGGTCCATGTCAGAATGCCGGATGATTCTCCGCAACCGAAACTGGATGAGTAATGTAAATGGTATTTGCCGCCTTGTTTGAGCGCCAGCGCGTCCGTCTGCTGCTGGCGTTACTGTTCGGAGCCAGCGGAACGCTGGCTTTTTCACCTTATGACCTCTGGCCCGCCGCGCTTCTCTCCCTGATGGGCCTGCAGGGCTTAACCCTAAACCGCCGTCCGTTACAGGCCGCCTGGATTGGCTACGCCTGGGGGCTTGGCCTGTTTGGCAGCGGCGTGCACTGGGTCTATGTCAGCATCGCGCAGTTTGGCGGCATGCCTGGCCCCATCAACGTCTTTATCGTCGCGCTGCTGGCGGCTTATCTCTCGCTCTATACCGGCCTGTTTGCCGGCCTGCTGTCGCGCCTGTGGCCGAAAACCAGCTGGCTGCGCGTGGCGGTTGCTGCACCGGTGGTGTGGCAGATCACCGAGTTCCTGCGCGGCTGGGTGCTGACCGGCTTCCCGTGGTTGCAGTTTGGCTACAGCCAGATTGACGGCCCGCTAAAAGGCCTGGCACCGGTGCTCGGCGTCGAGTCGATTAACATCCTGCTGATGGTCGTCAGCGGCCTGCTGGTGCTGGCGCTGGCAACCCGTAACTGGCGTCCGCTGGTGGCGGCGCTTGTGCTCTTCGCCCTCCCCTTCCCGCTGCGTTTTATTCAGTGGTATCAGCTGCTGCCGGATCGCACCACCCAGGTAACAATGGTGCAGGGCAATATTCCGCAGTCGATGAAGTGGGACGCGGGTGAACTGCTCAATACGCTGAAGATTTATGCCGGGGCGACAGAGCAGGTGCTGGGCAAGTCGCAGCTGATTATCTGGCCGGAGTCGGCAATCCCGGATCTGGAGATTAATCAGCAGGGCTTTCTCAACGAGATGGATAAAACCCTGCGGGCGAACAATGCCACGCTGATCACCGGTATTGTTGATGCGCGCCTCAATCAACAGAATCGCTATGACACCTACAACACAGCGATTACGCTGGGTACCGGCAGCCCGTACAGCTATCGCTCAACGGATCGCTACAACAAAAATCACCTGGTGCCGTTTGGCGAGTTTGTGCCGCTGGAGTCGATCCTGCGCCCCCTTGCGCCCTTCTTTGATTTGCCAATGTCCTCCTTTAGCCGCGGGCCTTACGTGCAGGCACCGCTTTCGGCGCATGGTTTAAAACTGACGGCGGCGATCTGCTACGAGATTATCCTCGGCGAGCAGGTGCGGGATAACTTCCGCCCGGACACCGACTTCCTGCTGACCATCTCTAACGATGCCTGGTTTGGTAAGTCGATTGGGCCATGGCAGCACTTCCAGATGGCGCGGATGCGTTCGCTGGAGCTGGCACGCCCGCTGCTGCGCAGCACCAACAACGGCATTACCGCCGTGATTGGGCCGCAAGGGGAGATCCAGGCGATGCTGCCGCAGTTCACCCGCGAAGTGCTGACGGCAAAAGTCACCCCCACCAGCGGGTTGACGCCGTATGCGCGGATGGGTAACTGGCCGGTGTGGATTATCACGGTGCTGCTGGGCTTTGGCGCGCTGGTGATGAGCCTGCGTCAGCGCCGCCGTTAGCCTTAAATTGCCGCATGGCGCTGCGCTTATCCGGCCTACAAACTCCTCACTTCCCCTGTAGGCCGGATAAGGCGTAAGCCGCCATCCGGCAGTTGCCTCATATCCTTGCCGCATGGCGCTGCGCTTATCCGGCCTACAAACTCCTCACTCTCCCTGTAGGCCGGATAAGGCGTAAGCCGCCATCCGGCAATTTCTTCTGCATCCGCAAAACTGGCACGCCGCTTGCTTATATCTACCCGGCAACGACCAACTCTGCCCGTGCGTAAACGGGTCGCACCGGCAGGGATCGGTCGCAGCACTATTCTGGTGCAATGTGAGATTTTTGCCTCTAAACGGTGCGGCGCGCCTCGCAAAAATAAACAATACCGCAGCAAATTCTTTACATTAAGCCAGACTAAATGTAACAAACACACACGACACTGCACGAATATGTAGCAGCACATAACAACAACACAACGGGTATCACTGTGCTTTACGCACTGACGATAAAGGAGTCTGGATATGCAATTACGTAAACTGGCCGCCGCCATGCTGGTGATGGGACTGTCCGCCGGCCTGGCACACGCCGAAGAGGCGAAGCCTGCCGACGCAGCGGCTCAGCAATCGACGCTGGATAAAATTGCCAAAAACGGCGTTATCGTCGTCGGTCACCGTGAATCTTCCGTACCGTTCTCCTATTACGACAACGCACAGAAAGTTGTCGGTTATTCACAAGACTACTCCAACGCTATCGTTGAAGCGGTGAAGAAGAAGCTCAACAAGCCGGATCTGGCGGTTAAGCTGATCCCAGTCACCTCGCAGAACCGCATTCCGCTGCTGCAAAACGGCACCTTCGATTTTGAGTGCGGCTCCACTACTAACAACGTCGAGCGTCAGAAACAGGCAGCTTTCTCTGACACCATTTTCGTGGTTGGCACCCGTCTGCTGACCAAAAAAGGCGGCCCGATCAAAGATTTCGCCGACCTGAAAGGCAAAGCCGTGGTTGTCACCTCCGGCACCACCTCCGAGATCCTGCTTAACAAGCTGAACGACGAGAAGAAGATGGATATGCGCATCATCAGCGCGAAAGATCACGGCGACTCCTTCCGAACGCTGGAGAGCGGCCGCGCGGTGGCCTTTATGATGGATGATGCCCTGCTGGCCGGCGAGCGCGCGAAGGCGAAGAAACCGGATAACTGGGAGATCGTCGGCACGCCACAGTCGAAAGAGGCTTACGGCTGTATGCTGCGCAAAAACGATCCGGAATTTAAAAAGCTGATGGATGAGACCATCGCGCAGTACCAGACCTCCGGCGCGGCGGAAAAATCCTTCACCAAGTGGTTTAAAAACCCGATTCCACCGAAAAACATGAACCTGAACTTCGATCTTTCTGATGACATGAAAGCGCTGTTCAAAGAACCGAATGACAAAGCTCTGAACTAATTACAACCATTAGGGGCGGGTTTACCTGCCCTCTCGATTGTCGAAGCTGCACGGACAGACTATGCGTTGAGTGGCCGTTCCCCACTCAGCGTGAACATTCGCACTTCACACAATCTTCGAGGGTAGCGCTGCTACCCTTTTTTTTCTGGAGTAGATTTATGTCCATAGACTGGAACTGGGGGATCTTCCTGCAACAGGCCCCGTTCGGCAACACCACCTATCTTGGCTGGTTATGGAGCGGTTTTCAGGTCACCATCGCCCTGTCGGTGACGGCCTGGATTATCGCTTTCCTGGTCGGCTCTCTGTTTGGCATCCTGCGCACCGTTCCCAACCGCGTCCTCTCCGGGATCGGCACCTTATATGTGGAACTGTTCCGTAACGTGCCGCTGATTGTGCAGTTCTTTACCTGGTATCTCGTGGTGCCTGAATTGCTGCCGGAAGATATCGGCATGTGGTTTAAGGCGGAGCTGGACCCCAATATCCAGTTCTTCGTCTCGTCGATGGTCTGCCTGGGGCTGTTTACTGCCGCGCGCGTCTGTGAGCAGGTGCGCGCCGCTATCCAGTCGCTGCCGCGCGGGCAGAAGAACGCCGGTCTGGCGATGGGCCTGACGCTACCGCAAACCTACCGTTACGTGCTGCTGCCGAATGCCTATCGCGTCATCGTTCCGCCGATGACCTCCGAGATGATGAACCTGGTAAAAAACTCGGCCATCGCCTCGACCATTGGTCTGGTGGATATGGCGGCGCAGGCGGGCAAGCTGCTCGATTACTCCGCCCACGCATGGGAATCTTTTACCGCCATTACCCTCGCTTACGTGGTGATTAACGCCGTGATTATGCTGGTGATGAACCTGGTTGAACGCAAAATCCGCCTGCCGGGCAATATGGGAGGCAAATAACGATGTATGAGTTTGACTGGAGTTCAATCGTCCCTTCGCTGCCCTATCTGTGGGCGGGATTGCTGGTGACGCTGAAAATCACCGCCATCGCCATTGTGTTCGGTATCGTCTGGGGCACGCTGCTGGCAGTGATGCGTCTGTCGACCTTCGCGCCGCTGCGCTGGTTCGCCAAAAGCTACGTTAACGTCTTCCGCTCGATCCCGCTGGTGATGGTGCTGCTGTGGTTCTATCTGATCGTGCCGGGTTTCCTGCAAAACGTGCTGGGCCTGTCGCCGAAGACCGATATCCGGCTGATCTCGGCGATGGTCGCCTTCTCGATGTTTGAGGCGGCGTACTACTCGGAGATTATCCGCGCCGGTATCCAGAGTATCTCCCGCGGGCAGTCGAGCGCGGCGCTGGCGCTCGGCATGACGCACTGGCAGTCGATGAAGCTGATTATTCTGCCGCAGGCCTTTCGCGCCATGGTGCCGCTGCTGCTTACCCAGGGCATCGTCTTATTCCAGGACACCTCGTTAGTGTATGTCCTGAGCCTGGCGGATTTCTTCCGCACGGCCTCCACGATTGGCGAGCGTGACGGTACGCAGGTCGAAATGATCCTGTTTGCTGGCGCTGTCTATTTTGTTATCAGTTTGAGTGCTTCGCTGTTGGTCAGCTGGCTGAAGAAAAGGACCGTCTAATGATTTCCCTGAAAAATGTTTCGAAATGGTATGGCCACTTTCAGGTGTTGACCGACTGCTCCACCGAAGTGAAAAAAGGCGAGGTGGTGGTGGTTTGTGGCCCGTCGGGTTCCGGTAAATCGACGCTGATCAAAACCGTCAATGGCCTTGAGCCGGTGCAGAAGGGCGAGATCCTGGTCAACGGCACCAAAGTGAATGATAAGAAAACCAACCTCGCGGAGCTACGCTCTCACGTCGGGATGGTGTTCCAGCACTTTGAGCTCTTCCCGCACCTGTCGATTATCGAAAACCTGACGCTGGCGCAGGTGAAAGTGCTGAAACGCGACAAAGCGGCCGCGCGCGATAAAGGGCTGAAGCTGCTGGAGCGCGTAGGTCTGACGGCACACGCCAATAAGTTCCCGGCGCAGCTTTCAGGTGGTCAGCAGCAGCGCGTGGCGATTGCCCGTGCGCTCTGCATGGACCCGGTAGCGATGCTGTTTGATGAACCGACATCAGCGCTCGATCCGGAGATGATCAACGAAGTGCTGGACGTGATGGTCGAGCTGGCTAACGAAGGGATGACGATGATGGTGGTGACGCACGAAATGGGCTTCGCCCGTAAAGTGGCGAACCGCGTGATCTTTATGGATGAAGGGAAAATTGTCGAAGATTCTGAGAAAGACGCCTTCTTTAACGATCCGAAATCGGATCGCGCAAAAGACTTCCTCGCCAAGATCCTGCATTAATTTCCTTACGCCTGCCCGCGCGATGTGGGCAGGCGCTGGCTGTTAAGGTTCGAACGGACGGCGCTGGAACTGGTCGTGACCGCATTTCGGGCATAACGGCAGCACATCCGGCGTGTAGACCGCGAGATGGAAATGGCACTTCTCGCACACCAGGTTCCCCAGCCCGACCACCTCCCCGCTGTGATAGACACCATGATGGTTGAGATCCTGAAACACTTCACGCCACTCCAGTTGGGTTTTATCGGTGATATCTGCCAGCTCTTGCCAGATGCTCTCTTTGATCACCCGCATAAAGACACCGTCGGTGACCTCACTCTGGCTCTCGTTGTAGCTGCGGGCGAACTCTTCCAAATCGCGACGAATGGCGCGCATTAACTCATCCGTCTCGGTTCGCGTTAACTCCCCGGTCTGTGTGACTCTCAGGCGAGCCTGTTCAACCAATGCGTCAATATCGCGATCGCCATTACGCAGGCGCTCGGTCAGTGAAGCGACCAGTTCACGGTAAAATTGCGCAACCTTGTTCATCGTTTCGCCTCCGGTTAAGTGATTCATTTTAATGATAGACGTTAATTTCTCCCGCCTCTGCCGAGCCGCCTGTTGCGTGGTGAAAAAGTGATGTGGCGCAGAGAAGGGCTATTTCGACGGCGCTTTTCGGAAAGGCTGTTTTGAGGCTGGCGTTTGGGCTATGCTATGCCGACTAAAAACCACCTATTAACGCTACATTTGTAGCTGTAGCAAAAACAGGACTACTGGCTGCCATGCAAGAGCAATACCGCCCGGAAGAGATAGAATCCACCGTACAGCGTCACTGGGAAGAAAAGCGCACATTCGAGGTCACCGAAGACGAGAGCAAAGAGAAATACTATTGCCTGTCGATGCTTCCCTATCCTTCTGGCCGACTACACATGGGTCACGTCCGTAACTACACCATTGGCGACGTGATCGCCCGCTATCAGCGCATGCTGGGCAAAAACGTGCTGCAGCCGATCGGCTGGGATGCGTTTGGCCTGCCGGCTGAAGGCGCCGCGGTGAAAAACAAAACCGCTCCCGCGCCGTGGACCTACGACAATATCGCCTACATGAAAAACCAGCTCAAAATGCTGGGCTTCGGCTACGACTGGAGCCGTGAAGTGGCGACCTGCACCCCGGAATATTACCGCTGGGAGCAAAAATTCTTCACCGAGCTCTACAAAAAAGGGCTGGTCTACAAAAAAACCTCCGCGGTCAACTGGTGCCCGAATGACCAGACCGTACTCGCCAACGAACAGGTTATCGATGGCTGCTGCTGGCGCTGCGATACCAAAGTTGAGCGTAAAGAGATCCCGCAGTGGTTTATCAAAATCACCGCCTATGCTGACGAACTGCTGAACGATCTGGATAAGCTGGATCACTGGCCGGATACCGTGAAAACGATGCAGCGCAACTGGATCGGCCGTTCTGAAGGGGTGGAGATCACCTTTGATGTGCAGAACAGCGACGAGAAGCTGACCGTTTACACTACCCGTCCGGATACCTTTATGGGTGTGACCTATCTGGCCGTTGCCGCTGGTCACCCGCTGGCGCAGCAGGCAGCCGAGAACAACCCGGCGCTGGCGAGCTTCATCGACGAATGCCGCAACACCAAAGTCGCAGAAGCCGAGATGGCGACGATGGAGAAAAAAGGCGTCGATACCGGCCTGAAAGCGATTCATCCGCTGACCGGCGAAGCGATTCCGGTCTGGACGGCGAACTTTGTGCTGATGGAGTACGGCACTGGCGCAGTGATGGCCGTTCCGGGTCACGACCAGCGCGACTACGAGTTTGCCAGCAAATATCAGCTGAACATCAAGCCGGTCATCCTGAATGCCGACGGCAGCGAGCCGGATCTCAGCGCCCAGGCGCTGACCGAGAAAGGCGTGCTGTTTAACTCCGGCGAGTTTGACGGTCTCGACTTCAACGCCGCCTTTAACGCCATTGCCGACAAGCTGGCAGAGAAAGGCGTCGGCGAGCGTAAAGTGAACTTCCGTCTGCGCGACTGGGGCGTTTCCCGTCAGCGTTACTGGGGCGCGCCAATCCCGATGGTGACCCTCGAAGATGGCACCGTGATGCCGACCCCGGAAGACCAGCTGCCGGTGATCCTGCCGGAAGATGTGGTGATGGACGGCATTACTAGCCCGATCAAAGCCGATCCAGAGTGGGCGAAAACCACCGTTAACGGCCAGCCTGCGCTGCGCGAAACGGATACTTTCGACACCTTTATGGAGTCCTCCTGGTACTACGCGCGCTACACCTGCCCGCAGTACAACGAAGGGATGCTGGACCCGAACGCGGCGAACTACTGGCTGCCGGTTGATATCTATATCGGCGGTATCGAACACGCCATCATGCACCTGCTCTACTTCCGCTTCTTCCATAAACTGATGCGCGATGCGGGGATGGTCACCTCTGACGAACCGGCTAAACAGCTGCTGTGTCAGGGCATGGTGCTGGCAGACGCTTTCTACTACCTCGGCGAAAGCGGCGAGCGTAACTGGGTGTCGCCGAAAGAGGCGATCGTCGAGCGTGACGAGAAAGGCCGTATCGTGAAGGCAACTGATGCCGCGGGCCATGAGCTGGTTTACACCGGCATGAGCAAGATGTCGAAGTCGAAAAACAACGGCATCGACCCGCAGGAGATGGTAGAGCGTTACGGCGCGGATACCGTGCGTCTGTTTATGATGTTCGCTTCCCCGGCTGATATGACGCTGGAGTGGCAGGAGTCCGGCGTGGAGGGGGCAAACCGCTTCCTGAAACGCGTCTGGAAACTGGTCTACGAACACACCGCCCAGGGTGCCGTTGCGCCGCTGGATCTGGCCGCGCTGAATGACGATCAGCAGGCGCTGCGCCGCGATGTGCATAAAACCATCGCCAAAGTCTCCGATGATATCGGCCGTCGTCAGACCTTCAACACCGCCATCGCGGCGATCATGGAGCTGATGAACAAGCTGGCAAAAGCACCGCAGGAGAGCGAGCAGGATCGCGCTCTGATGCAGGAAGCGCTGCTGGCCGTGGTACGTATGCTCAACCCGTTCACCCCGCATGCCAGCTTCACGCTGTGGCAGGAGCTGGGCGGCGAAGGCGACATCGATAACGCACCGTGGCCGGTTGCCGACGAGAAAGCGATGGTTGAGAACACTACCCTGGTGGTAGTTCAGGTCAACGGCAAAGTGCGCGGTAAAATTACCGTCGCCGTCGATGCGACAGAAGAACAGGTTCGTGAACGCGCAGGCCAGGAGCACCTGGTGGCGAAATATCTTGAGGGCGTTACCGTACGTAAAGTGATTTATGTACCGGGCAAACTGCTCAATCTGGTCGTTGGTTAAGCGCGGGAGGAAGCGTGCGATATCTGGCAACACTGTTCGTAACCCTGGCGGTGCTGGTCACCGCCGGATGCGGCTGGCATCTGCGGAACACAACCCAGGTGCCGCCGGAAATGAAAACGATGATCTTCAACTCCGGCGATCCAAATGGACCACTGAGCCGCGCTATTCGTAGCCAGCTGCGCCTCAACGGCGTGACGCTGCTCGATGACAGCACGCTGCGTCAGGATGTGCCGTCGCTGCGTCTCGGCTCTGTGTCAATGGGACGCGATACCGCTTCCGTTTTCCAGAATGGCCAGACCGCAGAGTATCAAATGGTGCTGACCGTACGTGCAAGCGTGCTGATCCCGGGTCACGATATCTACCCGATCAGCACCAAAGTGTACCGGTCGTTCTTTGATAACCCGCAGAAGGCGCTGGCAAAAGCGGCTGAGCAGGAGATTATCGTTCAGGAGATGTACAACAAAGCCGCAGAGCAGCTGATTCGCCAGCTGCCGAGCGTGCGCACGGCGGATGCAAAAAACACGCAAAACAGTGAGGCTTCCTCAAGCGTGCCGTCCGCCCCGGCAACGCCAGGTAGCTGATGCTCAGGCTGTATCCGGAACAACTCCGCGCGCAGCTCAATGAAGGGCTGCGCGCGGCCTATCTGCTGCTCGGTAACGATCCGTTACTGCTGCAAGAGAGCCAGGATGCGGTGCGGCAGGTTGCCGCTACGCAGGGCTTCACTGAACACCACACCTTCTCGCTTGATGCCAGCACCGACTGGGATGCGATCTTCTCTATTTGCCAGGCGCTGAGCCTGTTCGCCAGCCGACAAACCCTGCTGTTACAGCTGCCGGATAACGGCCCGAACGCGGCGATGAACGAACAGCTGGCAAAGCTGGTCGGCCTGCGGCATGCAGATCTGATCCTGATTGTGCGCGGTAATAAGCTTACCAAAGCCCAGGAGAACGCCGCCTGGCTTAGCCAGCTTAATACGCAGGTGGTGCAGGTCAGTTGCCAGACGCCCGAACAGGCGAACCTGCCGCGCTGGGTTGCCGCACGGGCAAAACAGAACAAGCTGGATCTGGACGATGCTGCCAATCAACTCCTCTGCTACTGCTACGAGGGGAACCTGCTGGCACTGGCGCAGGCGCTTGAGCGGCTGGCGCTGCTGTGGCCCGACGGCAAGCTTACCCTGCCCCGCGTCGAGCAGGCGGTTAACGATGCGGCACACTTTACGCCGTTTCACTGGGTCGATGCCCTACTGGCCGGCAAGAGCAAGCGCGCGTTACACATTCTGACCCAGCTGCGGCTGGAGGCGTGCGAGCCGGTGATCCTGTTGCGTACTGTGCAGCGCGAGCTGCTGCTGCTGGTCACGCTGAAACGCCAGATGACGCAGATGCCGCTGCGCGCGCTGTTTGATAAGCACCGGGTGTGGCAAAACCGCCGCGGTACCACCACGGAGGCGCTGAACCGGCTGAGTGCCGATCAGCTGCGTCAGGCCGTGCATCTGTTGAGCCGCATTGAGCTGATCGTCAAGCAGGATTACGGCCAGTCGGTCTGGGCGGAGCTGGAGGGGCTCTCTCTGCTACTCTGTCACAAAGCCCTCGCTGACATCTTTATTGATGGTTGATATGAAACAGTTACAAGCGCTGTTTGGCGGCACCTTCGATCCTGTCCATTACGGTCACCTGAAACCAGTGGAAGCGCTGGCCGGGCTGATTGGCCTGTCGAAGGTGACGATCATGCCCAATAATGTGCCGCCCCATCGCCCGCAGCCGGAGGCGAACAGCCAGCAGCGCAAAACCATGGTCGAGCTGGCAATCGCCGATAAACCGCTTTTCACCCTTGATGAGCGTGAACTGCTGCGCAATGAACCCTCCTACAGCGCGGATACGCTGCAGGCGTGGCGGCAGGCGTCTGGCGAGCAGGCGCAGCTGGCATTTATTATTGGCCAGGATTCGCTGCTCACCTTCCATAGCTGGTATCGCTACGACACCATTCTTGATAACTGCCACCTGATTGTCTGCCGCCGCCCGGGTTATGCCCTGACGATGCGCGAAGAGGCGCAGCAGCGCTGGCTGGATGCCCACCAGACGACCCGCGTGGAGGATCTGCACACCCTGCCCGCCGGTAAAATTTATCTTGCCGAAACGCCGTGGTTTGATATTTCCGCCACGCAGATTCGCCAGCGGCTGGCTCATAATGAGCCTTGCGACGACCTGCTGCCCGCCGCTGTGCTCGAGTATATCCAGCAGCAGGGCCTCTACCGCTAAACCGCGCAAAGACAGGAGAAGTGCATGCGACTCTGGTTAATACGCCACGGTGAGACCGAAGCGAACGTCGCCGGGCTCTACAGCGGACATGCCCCGACGCCCTTAACGCCAAAAGGCGTCGCACAGGCGCAAACCCTTCACGACCTGCTCCATGCCGTCCCCTTCGATTATGTGCTCTGTAGCGAGCTGGATCGCGCCCGGCAGACCGCGGCGCGGGTGCTGGCATCGCGGGATATCGACACTCACACCACGCCGCTGCTTAATGAGATGTTTTTTGGCGACTGGGAGATGCGCCACCACCGCGATTTAACGCACGACGATCCCGAGCGCTACGCCGCCTGGTGTACGGACTGGCAGCACGCGGTTCCCACCAATGGCGAAGGTTTTCAGGATTTCGCGGCGAGGATCGAGCGTGTGGTGACGCTGTTGCAGGATCTGAAACAGACGCAGAAAAATGTGCTCATTGCCAGCCACCAGGGGGTTATCAGCCTGCTGATTGCCCGGTTATTGAGTATGCCCGCCTCGTCGCTGTGGCATTTCCATATCGACCAGGGGTGTTGGAGCCGGGTGGATCTGCGCGACGATTTTGCCACGCTGCGGGTGCTAAACAGCCGCGCGGTCTGGCATCCAGACGAGAAGTAGCCGCTTTTTTATCCATCTTTTAAGCTGTAGTGATTCGGTGATTGACAGCACCCCGCAGGCTGCTATTCTCCGCGCGCAGAAATTGTTTTACAAAATTGGCGATGCAATCGCGCGGCCAGGGTGGGATGATAGCCCACTTTTCATGTCGCGAAGCCTGGACTTTTGTCCCGACATTCGCCGTCTTTCAGGTATAATGTCAGGCTGTTTATGACCAGTACATTTTTTACTCACCCAGGGGGAACACTTGCAGGGTAAAGCACTCCAGGATTTTGTTATCGACAAAATTGATGACCTGAAAGGTCAGGACATCGTCGCCATTGACGTTCAGGGCAAATCGAGCATCACCGATTGCATGATCGTCTGTACCGGCACTTCAAGCCGTCATGTCGCTTCTATTGCGGATCACGTGATTCAGGAGTCCCGCGCGGCGGGCATGCTGCCGCTGGGCGTAGAGGGCGAAAGCGCCGCCGATTGGGTGGTGGTGGATCTGGGCGATGTGATGGTCCATGTCATGCAGGAAGAGAGCCGTCGTCTGTACGAGCTGGAAAAACTCTGGGGTTGATGCGTGAAGCTGCAACTCGTCGCCGTCGGCACGAAAATGCCGGACTGGGTACAGACAGGTTTTACCGAGTATCTGCGCCGTTTTCCGAAAGATATGCCGTTTGAGCTGGTGGAAATTCCCGCCGGCAAACGCGGCAAGAACGCGGATATCAAGCGCATCCTCGATAAAGAGGGTGAACTGATGCTGGCCGCCGCCGGCAAAAACCGCATCGTCACCCTTGATATCCCCGGCAAACCGTGGGATACGCCGCAGCTGGCACATGAGCTGGAGCGCTGGAAGCAGGACGGACGCGATGTCAGCCTGCTGATCGGCGGCCCGGAAGGGTTGTCTCCCGCCTGCAAAGCGGCAGCTGAACAAAGTTGGTCGCTCTCTGCGTTGACACTTCCTCACCCGCTGGTGCGTGTGCTGGTGGCCGAAAGCCTGTATCGCGCATGGAGTATCACGACCAACCATCCTTATCACCGTGAGTAACGAGTCTTAGGCGGATTTAGCAGCGGATGAAATTACAGAACTCTTTTCGCGACTATACGGCTGAGTCCGCGCTGTTTGTGCGCCGGGCGGTGGTCGCTTTTACGGGGATATTGCTGCTTTCCGGCGTGCTGATCGCCAACCTTTATAACCTGCAAATCGTCCGCTTTGCGGACTATCAAACCCGCTCCAACGAAAACCGCATCAAACTGGTGCCCATCGCGCCCAGTCGCGGCATTATTTACGATCGCAACGGCACGCCGCTGGCGCTGAACCGCACCATCTACCAGGTGGAGATGATGCCGGAGAAGGTCGATAACGTGCAGCAAACCCTCGATGCGCTGCGCGATGTGGTCGATCTGAACGATGATGATATCGCCAACTTCAAAAAGGAGCGCGCGCGCTCGCACCGCTTCACCTCGATTCCGGTGAAAACCAACCTCACCGAAGTGCAGGTGGCGCGCTTCGCCGTCAACCAGTACCGCTTTCCCGGCGTGGAAGTAAAAGGCTATAAACGTCGCTACTACCCCTACGGCTCTGCGTTGACCCACGTGATCGGCTATGTGTCGAAAATCAACGATAAAGACGTCGAACGGCTGGATAAAGATGGCAAGCTCGCCAACTATGCCGCGACCCACGATATCGGCAAGCTCGGCATTGAGCGCTACTACGAAGATGTGCTGCACGGGCAGACCGGTTATGAAGAAGTGGAAGTGAACAACCGGGGCCGTGTGATCCGCCAGCTGAAAGAGGTGCCGCCGCAGGCGGGACACGATATCTACCTCACGCTCGATCTCAAGCTGCAACAATATATTGAAACCCTGCTCGCCGGCAGCCGCGCGGCGGTCGTGGTGACCGATCCGCGCACTGGCAGTATTCTGGCGCTGGTCTCGACGCCAAGCTACGACCCGAACCTGTTTGTTGATGGGATCTCGAGTAAGGATTACTCCGGGCTGCTCAATGATCCGAACACACCGCTGATTAACCGCGCCACCCAGGGCGTCTACCCGCCGGCCTCGACGGTGAAACCCTATGTCGCGGTTTCTGCGCTCAGCGCCGGGGTGATCACCCGCAATACCAGCCTGTTTGATCCCGGCTGGTGGCAGCTTCCGGGTTCCGAAAAACGGTACCGCGACTGGAAAAAATGGGGTCACGGCCATCTGAATGTCACCAAATCCCTTGAAGAGTCTGCCGATACCTTCTTCTACCAGGTCGCGTATGACATGGGTATTGACAGGCTCTCCGAGTGGATGGGCAAGTTTGGTTACGGCCACTACACCGGCATCGACCTTTCGGAAGAGCGCTCCGGCAACATGCCGACCCGCGAATGGAAACTGAAGCGCTTTAAGAAACCCTGGTATCAGGGCGATACCATCCCGGTCGGCATTGGCCAGGGTTACTGGACCGCGACGCCGATCCAGATGAACAAAGCGATGATGACGCTGATTAACGACGGCATCGTAAAAGTGCCACATCTGTTGATGAGCACCGTTGAGAACGGTAAAAAAGTGCCGTGGAAGCAGCCCACGCAGCCGCCGGTGGGTGATATTCACTCCGGCTATTGGGAGATTGCCAAAGATGGCATGTATGGCGTCGCGAACCGCCCTAACGGTACCGGTCACAAATATTTCGCCAACGCGCCTTACAAAGCGGCGGCGAAATCGGGTACCGCGCAGGTGTTCGGCCTGAAGGCGAACGAAACCTATAACGCCCACCGTATTGCCGAGCGTCTGCGCGACCATAAATTGATGACCGCTTTCGCCCCGTACGACAACCCGCAGGTCGCCGTCGCCATGATTCTGGAAAACGGCGGCGCAGGTCCGGCCGTGGGTACCATCATGCGGCAGATCCTCGACCACATTATGCTTGGCGACAACAACACCGAATTGCCGGCGGAAAACCCCTCCACGGCCGCGGCAGAGGACCAATAATCATGACGGATAATCCGAACAAAAAATCGTTCTGGGATAAGATCCATCTCGACCCAGCGCTGCTGCTGATCATTCTCGCGCTGCTGTTTTACAGTGCGATCGTAATCTGGAGCGCCAGCGGCCAGGATATCGGCATGACCGAGCGTAAAATCGGCCAGATCACCATGGGGCTGGTGGTGATGGTGGTGCTGGCGCAGGTGCCGCCGCGCGTCTACGAAGGCTGGGCGCCCTATCTCTATGTTTTCTGCGTCATTCTGCTGATTGCGGTTGACGCCTTCGGCGCTATCTCCAAAGGCGCGCAGCGCTGGCTCGATCTCGGCGTGGTGCGCTTTCAGCCCTCGGAGATTGCCAAAATCGCCGTACCGCTGATGGTGGCGCGCTTTATCAACCGCGATGTCTGCCCGCCGTCGCTGAAAAATACCGGCATCGCGCTGGTGCTGATCTTCGTCCCTACCCTGCTGGTGGCGGCGCAGCCGGATCTCGGCACCTCGATTCTGGTGGTGCTCTCCGGGCTGTTTGTGCTGTTTCTTTCCGGCCTGAGCTGGCGGCTAATCGGCATTGCCGCGCTGCTTGTCGCGGCCTTTATTCCGATACTGTGGTTCTTCCTGATGCATGATTATCAGCGCCAGCGCGTGATGATGCTGCTCGATCCGGAAACCGATCCGCTCGGCGCGGGCTACCATATTATTCAGTCGAAAATCGCCATTGGTTCCGGGGGCCTCAGCGGCAAAGGCTGGCTGCACGGCACCCAGTCGCAGCTGGAGTTCCTGCCTGAACGCCACACGGACTTTATCTTTGCCGTACTGGCGGAGGAGCTGGGCCTGGTGGGGATTTTGATCCTGCTGGCGCTCTACCTGCTGTTGATCATGCGCGGGCTGTGGATCGCCGCGCGGGCGCAAACCACCTTTGGCCGGGTGATGGCTGGCGGTTTGATGCTGATTCTGTTCGTATATGTGTTCGTAAATATTGGTATGGTAAGCGGTATCTTGCCGGTGGTAGGCGTTCCGCTGCCGCTGATCAGTTACGGGGGTTCCGCCCTCATCGTACTCATGGCCGGGTTTGGTATCGTGATGTCGATCCATACCCACAGAAAAATGTTGTCCAAGAACGTTTAAGAGGTGCGCAATGCATAAGCTTTGGCCTGGGATCTGTATAGCAGCAGGGTTACTGGCGGCCTGTACGAGTAATGATAATCAGCAGCAGACGATGGTTGCGCCACAGCCTGCGGTCTGCAACGGCCCGGTGGTGGAGATCGGCGGCGCGGAGCCGCGCTATGAGACGCCTAACGCCACGGCGAATCAGGATTATGAGCGCGACGGTAAACGCTACACCATCGTGCAGGACCCTTCCCGCTTCAGCCAGGCGGGCTTTGCCGCCATCTATGACGCCGAGCCGGGCAGCAACCTGACCGCCTCTGGTGAAGCGTTCGATCCAATGCAGCTTACCGCCGCACACCCGACGTTGCCAATTCCAAGCTATGCGCGCATTACCAACCTGGCGAACGGGCGCATGATTGTAGTACGCATCAACGACCGTGGCCCGTACGGCAACGACCGCGTTATCTCGCTGTCGCGCGCCTCAGCCGATCGCCTGAACACCTCGAATAACACCAAAGTGCGCATCGATCCGATAATCGTCGCGCAGGATGGATCGCTCTCTGGTCCGGGGATGGCCTGTACCAAAGTGGCGCAACAGACCTATGCCCTGCCCGCGCGTCCGGACTTGAGCGGAGGCGGAATGAGCGCTGCGCCGCAGCCGAACACCGCCCAGCCGATGCAGCCGATGCAGCCGATTGCCGCGCAGCCAGACAATGCTCAGCCAGCGGAAACACAGGCTAACGTGCAGCCAATCAGTAACGATACGCTGAAAAGCGATGATCCGACCGGTGCCCCGGTGCGCAGCGGTGGTTTCCTCGGCGCGCAAACCCCGCTTGCCTCTGGCGTGCTGGAGAGCAGCGAGGCCGCGCAGCCCGCAATGACCACCCCCACCCAGCCCGCTGCCGCCACGCCGGTTAACCAGAGCGAGCCGGTTACGCAGACGGCTGCGCCTGCAACGCGCAACTCCCCGGTGACGGCACCTGGTTCGGTGCAGGGCACCGTTCACAGCGCAGCGCCGGCCGCCAGTGCGCCTGCCGCCGCCGCAGCGGCCAGCGGAAGCTATGTGGTGCAGGTGGGCGCGGTAAGCGATCAGACCCGCGCGCAGCAGTATCAGCAGCGCCTGGCGCAGCAGTTTTCCGTGCCGGGCCGCGTAACGCAGAATGGCGCGGTGTGGCGTATCCAGTTAGGGCCATTCAGCAATAAGTCTGAAGCCAGCGCGTTGCAGCAGCGTTTGCAGAGCGAAGCGCAGTTACAATCCTTTGTGACGCGCGCCCAGTAGTCAGGAAAGGTGTCTGATTTTGTCAATTTGTGTAAGTATGATTCACACTCTCACGCGCAAAGTCAGATGCCTGCCGGTATAGCTTTTGCTATAGTAAGGCACTTTTTTTAACTCCATCACGGATGTCGTTGTTCGACCATGAAGACCACTTTTTCCGCTCGTTTCGTGCAGCGCCTGGCGCTCACCACGGCGCTGACCGCAGCTGCCCTCTCCGCTGCGCATGCCGATGACCTGAACATTAAAACCATGATCCCAGGCGTTCCGCAGATCGATGCGGAGTCCTATATCCTGATCGATTACAACTCCGGCAAAGTGCTGGCGGAACAGAATGCCGATGCGCGTCGCGATCCGGCGAGCCTGACCAAAATGATGACCAGCTACGTCATCGGCCAGGCGATGAAAGCAGGCAAGTTCAAAGAGAGCGATGTGGTGACCATCGGTAATGATGCCTGGGCAACCGGCAACCCGGTGTTCCGCGGCTCCTCGCTGATGTTCCTGAAACCTGGCATGCAGGTGCCGGTTTCCCAGCTTATCCGTGGTATTAACCTGCAGTCAGGCAATGACGCCTGCGTGGCGATGGCTGACTACGTCGCCGGCAGCCAGGACGCGTTTGTTGGCCTCATGAACAGCTACGTCAATGCGCTGGGCCTGAAAAACAGCCACTTCCAGACCGTACACGGCCTGGACGCCGAAGGCCAGTACAGCTCCGCCCGTGATATGGCGCTGATTGGCCAGGCGCTGATCCGCGATGTGCCGAACGAATACTCCATCTACAAAGAGAAAGAGTTTACCTTCAACGGCATCCGCCAGACTAACCGTAACGGCCTGCTGTGGGATAACAGCCTGAACGTTGACGGCATCAAAACCGGTCACACCGATCGCGCCGGATACAATCTGGTGGCCTCGGCAACCGAAGGTCAGATGCGTTTGATCTCCGCCGTAATGGGTGGGCGTACCTTTAAAGGACGTGAAACCGAGAGCAAAAAACTGCTCACCTGGGGCTTCCGCTTCTTTGAAACCGTCAGCCCGCTGAAAGCCGGGAAAGAGTTCGCCTCTGAGCCCGCCTGGTTCGGTGACAGCGATCGCGCCTCACTGGGCGTGGATAAAGATGTCTACCTGACCATTCCGCGCGGTCGTATGAAAGATCTGAAAGCGAGCTATGTGCTGAACACCAGCGAGCTGCACGCGCCGCTGCAGAAAAACCAGGTGGTGGGCAGCATCAACTTCCAGCTGGATGGCAAAACCATCGAACAACGTCCGCTGGTGGTGCTGCAGGAGATCCCGGAAGGTAACTTCTTCGGCAAAATCATTGATTACATTAAATTGATGTTCCACCACTGGTTTGGCTAAAGAGTGCGCACTTGAAAGTGTGATCTTTGCCCCCATATACTGAACATCTCAAAAAACTCCTGCCCCTGCGGCAGGAGTTGTTATTTTTTACGCCGGAGCTGACATGAAAACCAATCTTAAAGAACTGCTTGAATTCCCGACACCTTTTACTTACAAAGTGATGGGTCTGGCGAAGCCTGAGCTGGTTGATCTGGTGGTTGAAGTGGTACAGCGCCATGCGCCAGGTGATTACTCTCCGCAGGTAAAACCGAGCAGCAAAGGCAACTACCACTCGGTCTCGATTACCATCAACGCGACGCATATTGAACAAGTTGAAACGCTGTACGAAGAGCTTGGCAATATCGAAATTGTTCGCATGGTGCTGTAATAATTAATGACGTTACCCGGAGCCATTCGGGTAACGTTTTCGCTGTGATATACTCCCCGCACTCTTTTCTCCGCCGGAGATGCCGTTTTGTCTCAGGACACCATTCTTATCCGCAATCTTGGTTTACAGCCCTACGCGCCTGTCTCGCAGGAGATGCACGACTTCACCGATCGTCGCGATGACGATACCCCTGATGAGATCTGGCTGGTGGAACACCCGCCTGTTTTTACCCAGGGCCAGGCCGGCAAAGCCGAACATGTGCTTGCCGCGGGTGATATTCCGGTTATTCAGAGCGATCGCGGCGGCCAGGTGACCTACCACGGGCCAGGCCAGCAGGTCATGTATGTGTTAATTAACCTTAAGCGCCGAAAAATTGGCGTGCGCGAACTGGTCACGCTGCTGGAAAACACGGTAATCAATACGCTGGCAGAGCTTAATATTGTGGCGAATGCGCGACCGGATGCGCCGGGCGTCTATGTCGATGGGAAGAAGATCTGCTCGCTCGGTTTGCGCATCCGCAAAGGCTGCTCATTCCATGGCCTGGCGCTCAACATTGATATGGATTTGGCACCCTTTATGCGCATCAACCCGTGCGGTTACGCCGGGATGGAAATGACGCAAGTCAGTAAACTAGTTGAAAACGCGAGCGTGGATAAAATAAGGACGATTCTTATCCAGCACTTTTTAGCGTTACTAAACAATCCGCCTCATCAATATATGAGCGCTTAATGTATGATGTATCACGGCCCGCAATTTGTGCGGGTCGTTATTTATTTGCCCTGTTAACGCTTTACAATAGAAGCCATATTCTCTATTTTCAACCTGCCTGCCCGCTCTGGCTAATATGCATTACCGTACTTCGCCAGACTTCGTACATATGCTTCAGGCCAATTGTTTCCCGACTGCATTGCCCGGCATCGCGATGAAAAATCTACGTAATGATGAGACGAGACAGGACGTTAACTCAGTTTGCTAATGAACAAAAAAAACAAATTCAACTATCATTCATATTGCGAATGAAAACGGAGCACAAGCGTGGATAATAAGAGCCTGCCGGAAAAGCGAATAACAGTGCGTCCCCAGGATGATAAGCCGCAAGTCTTCCGAACCCTGCGCAATATTGATCTCAATTTATTGACCATTTTTGAGGCGGTATATGTCCATAAAGGGATCGTTAACGCCGCGAAAGTGCTGAACCTGACGCCGTCCGCTATTAGCCAGTCTATCCAGAAACTGCGCTCAATATTTCCCGATCCGCTTTTCATTCGCAAAGGCCAGGGCGTCACGCCGACCGCTTATGCAGCCCATCTGCATGAATATATCAGCCAGGGGCTGGAGTCGATTCTTGGCGCACTCGATTTAACCGGCAGCTATGATAAGCAGCGCACAATAACGGTAGGCACCACGCCCTCAATCGGCGCGCTGGTGATCCCGGTGGTCTATCAGGCGATCAAAGAGAGCGCGCCGCATCTGATGATGCGCAACATCCCGATAAGCGATGCTGAGAGCCAGCTTAGCCAGTTCCAGACCGATCTGATTATCGATACCCATATCGCCAGCTCGCGCACCATCAATCACCACGTGCTCTTTTCCGACCGTCTGATGCTGGTGTGCCGCAAAGATCACCCGTGCCTGAATCAACCGATTAACGAACTGGCTTTGCAGAAGTATGAGCACACGCTGTTGATGCTGGAGGGGCAAAACCTGAGCGCGCTGCGCCAGCGGATGCAGGATCTCTTTCCGGAGCGCCAGGTCTCCTTTAGCAGTTACAATATGTTCACAATCGCTGCACTGATTGGTAACAGCGATCTGCTCGGGCTGATGCCCTACCGTCTGTATGAACTTTTCCGCCACTGCTGGCCGCTGGTCGAGATCCCTTTCCCGCCGGTCAACAATGAGCGCCTGGATATTTCGCTTTACTACAATAAGTTGAGCCTACGCGACCCAGTGCTGGAGAGCGTGGTTGATGTGATCAGACGGGCGTTTTAACGCTCGCTGGCACCAGGAAAAGTGATAAACTGTCAGCGGACCTTTAGCACAAAACAACAACTATTTCACAATTTGGCAGCGCGTCAGGCTGCTTTATCCCCGCCATAGATGGTATACTGCGCCTACGTTAATTCAAAAATAGTTGATAAATACAACTTCTCCTTGAATTGAAATGCCTTCTTCGTCACCCGCAACTGGAACACGCACGCTATGAGTAAACCCATTGTGATGGAACGCGGTGTAAAGTATCGCGACGCCGATAAAATGGCGCTTATCCCGGTAAAAAACGTGGCAACAGAGCGTGAAGCCCTGTTAAGAAAACCGGAATGGATGAAAATCAAACTCCCGGCCGACTCCTCCCGTATCCAGGGTATCAAAGCTGCCATGCGCAAAAACGGGCTGCACTCTGTTTGCGAAGAGGCCTCCTGCCCGAACCTCGCTGAGTGTTTCAACCACGGTACCGCCACGTTTATGATCCTGGGCGCGATCTGTACGCGTCGCTGCCCCTTCTGCGATGTCGCGCACGGCCGTCCTGTGGCACCGGATGCGAACGAACCGCTGAAACTGGCGCAGACCATCGCCGATATGGCGCTGCGTTATGTGGTTATTACCTCCGTTGACCGCGACGATCTGCGCGACGGCGGCGCTCAGCACTTTGCTGACTGCATTACCGCGATTCGTGAGAAGAGCCCGACGATCAAAATCGAAACCCTGGTGCCGGATTTCCGTGGTCGTATGGATCGCGCGCTCGATATTCTCACCGCCACGCCGCCAGATGTGTTCAACCACAACCTGGAAAACGTGCCGCGTATCTACCGCCAGGTGCGTCCGGGCGCGGATTACAACTGGTCGCTGAAACTGCTGGAGCGTTTTAAAGAAGCGCACCCGGAGATCCCAACGAAATCGGGCCTGATGGTCGGTTTAGGCGAAACCAATGCGGAAATCATCGAAGTGATGCGCGATCTGCGTCGCCATGGCGTCACCATGCTGACGCTGGGCCAGTATCTGCAACCGAGCCGTCATCACCTGCCGGTGCAGCGCTATGTCAGCCCGGATGAGTTTGAAGAGATGAAAGAGGAAGCGCTGGCGATGGGCTTTACCCATGCCGCATGCGGTCCGTTCGTCCGCTCCTCCTACCATGCGGATCTGCAGGCCAAAGGGATGGAAGTGAAGTAACACTTACTTACACTCAAAACAGAAAAACCGGCTGATAGCCGGTTTTTTTTCGCCTGTCGTGGCGCGATTACTCTTTGTGAGAGAGTTTCTCTGCTGTGACAACGTCTGCGTCTTTCTTCGCGGCGTCATCATCGTTCATGGCTTTTTTGAAGCCCTTGATCGCTGCACCCAGATCGCCGCCCAGTGTACGCAGTTTCTTGGTTCCAAACAGCAGAACCACTAACGCGGCCACGACCAGCAGTTTAGTAATACTAATCTCACCCATAGATACCTTCTTTCATAAAACAGGCTGTAAAAAGCACCGTTGATAACCTGACACCATTAACGGTCATGCAGTGCGCGCACACAATAGCAATCTGTAACGAGATGAATCAAGCACTGATTAAAAAAACATCACAACAATTGAGGATGCGCAAAACGGCGATTACGCAATACGGGGAGTTTCTCCCGCGTTTGCGCCACGCGCTCAGCCGTCACATCGGCAAAAATTAACTGCGCCTCCTCGGATGCCGCGGCAAGCGTAACACCTTGCGGATCGACGATCCGGCTTTGGCCAATATTCTTGTTGCCGCACTCGCCGGCAGCCACCACATAACAGGTGGTATCCAGCGCCCGCGCGGCAAGCAGCGTTGCCCAGTGCATCTCTTTTAGCGGCCCGCGTACCCAGGCGGCGGGCAGCACCAGCAGTTCAGCACCCTGTAACGCCAGCGATAATGCCAGCTCAGGAAAACGCAGGTCGTAACAGGTCATCAGACCGACCTGTATGCCCTCCACCTCAATCAGCGGCGGTAACGCATTTCCGGCATCGACACGCGCGGACTCCTGCATGCTGAACGCATCATAAAGATGCAGCTTGGCATACTGCGCGATGACCTGCCCGCCGCGCAATACCACCAGCGTATTAACCGCCCTGCCCGCTGTTGACGGAACGTGTACGGTCAGCACAGTGGTCATGGTATTACGTCGGCTCTCTTCGCAAAGCAGGCTGATAAAGCCCTCATCAAGCCGCTGTGCGGATTTCACCGACATATGAGGGTCATTATCATCCCGCGCCAGCAACGCCTCTGGCAGCACCAACAGAGACGCCTGCTGACGCGCGGCCTCAGCCATCAGATCCACACACGTACGGGCGTTAGTTTGCCACACGGGTGTGACAGCAAATTGTCCGGCAGCAACAATCATCACGTTTCTCCTTACAGTATTGCCATAGCCAGTTTCCGGGCACGACGGTAAACTCGTCACATTCACTTATCAGATAGCAGGATATCTCAGTGTTACAACTCCTTTTAGCGGTATTTATCGGCGGAGGCACGGGTAGCGTCGCGCGCTGGATGCTGAGCATGAAACTCAACCCGGTTCATCAAATCATTCCGCTCGGTACGCTGACGGCGAACTTAATTGGCGCATTTATTATTGGTGCCGGGCTGGCGTGGTTTAACCGTATGACGCATATCGATCCGGTATGGAAAGTGCTGATAACTACCGGGTTTTGCGGCGGGTTGACGACCTTCTCTACCTTTTCGGCAGAAGTGGTGTTTTTACTGCAGGAAGGGCGCGCAGGCTGGGCGTTGCTGAATGTCGCGGTTAACCTGTTGGGATCGTTTGCCATGACCGCACTGGCGTTCTGGCTCCTCTCAACCGCTAACGCGAACTGAAGGCAATAAAAAACCCGCCTTGCGGCGGGTTTTGGAATTCTTGCTGTACGCGCTGATTAAACAGGCATTACGTTAGCAGCAGATGGGCCTTTGGCACCGTTAGTGATTTCAAACTCAACGCGCTGGCCTTCAGCCAGGGTTTTGAAACCATTGCTCTGGATTGCAGAGAAGTGTACGAACACATCTTTGCTGCCATCTTCCGGAGTAATGAAACCGAATCCTTTGGATTCATTAAACCACTTAACGTTACCTTTAATCTTAGACATCAAAATTACCTTTACATGAAAAAACGACACAAATGCTGTGTCGGGTATCAGTACAACAATTGTCGCGAGTTTTGTCCAGTCGTTATTCGCGAAAAAGTGATAAATGTCGCGAACTTTTTTTCCAACGCCGCATTATTCCGCGTTTTTAGCGCTGTTTACTCTTTGTTCGCTACAACTCCCGACGCGGCGATCAAAACTGGAACCGCATCCAGGCAAAGTAAACGTTACCGTTGTTGTAGGTACCAGGAATGTAGGTCATCTGGAACGTCGCCGGTCCGTAACCAATGGAAGCCAGCGGCAGTACCAGGGGGATCGGGATGTACTTCCAGTTATCACGCGCGGTAACCCCCGCCGTGTAGCCGAGACCAAGATGGAAGTTTTCATCCGCCAGCGGGCGCCAGGTCTTTTCCCAGCCGTAGCCGCCAATCGGCTCCCACTTGTTAAAGGAGTCTTTAAACGCCATCAGATAGAGCCCGTGCCAGTTGCCCTTCTCATCCCAGCGATCCTGTCCAAAGCCCGCACCCCACGGACGCTCGTTATAGCGATCGGTTTTGTCCTTGTCATAGGCAAAACGTGCATGCCAGGTGATGGCAGGCACATAGAGATCGTAGTTATCCGGCTGCTGCCACGTTTGCTTAACGTTGTCAGCGAAAACGGTGTACCAGGGTTTGTCTGCTGCATGAAGTGTCGAAATCAGTGAAAACTGGCAACACAAAAAAAGAGCGAAACATTTAAATTTTTTAAAAACAGCCACAACACATTTTCCATATAAAAATTCAAATTCTATTTTGCGACACCTTACCTTAATAGTTCCTTAACGAAATTAGTGTTGTTCCTAAACCGACCAGGAAGAGTCCCAATTTCTGGTCGGTTACACAACTTAATAAAGTATCAAGCGCCCCGCTGCCGGGGCGCATATTACGCTCAGCTTTTTCGATGCAGTAAATAATAGAGCGCTGGAATAACCAGCATTGAGAGCAGCGGCGCGGTGACCATCCCGCCAATCATCGGTGCCGCGATACGGCTCATCACCTCTGCGCCGCTACCGCCGCCCCACATGATCGGCAGCAGCCCGGCCATAATGGTCGCCACCGTCATCACTTTCGGACGCACGCGTAATACCGCCCCCTCATGTATTGCGAGACGCAGTTGCTTATTAGGCATAGCTGATTCAGAGATGCGATATTTCTCAAGCGCATGATTGAGATAGAGCACCATAATAACCCCGAACTCTGCGGCTACACCGGCTAGCGCAATAAAACCGACAGCTCCAGCCACCGATAAGTTATATCCCAGTAGCCAGAGCAACCAGACGCCGCCTATTAATGCGAAGGGCAATGTCCCCATAATTAATAAGACATCAGAGAGGCGTTTGAAGGTAATAAACAGCAGAACAAAGATAATCATCAGCGTCACGGGCAGAACAATTTTCAACTTCGCCGTCGCGCGTTCGAGATACTCAAACTGCCCTGACCAGCTGAGCGTAACGCCCTGCGGTAGCGCCACCTGCTGCGCCACCCGCTGCTGCATCTCCTCTACCGCCGATTTCAAATCACGCCCGCGCAGATCGACATAGATCCAGTTCGACAAGCGCGCGTTTTCGCTCTTCAGCATCGGCGGCCCCTCGGTAATCACTACCTCCGCCAGGTCGCCGAGCGCAATCTGGCTGCCGCTTGCGGTGATCACCGGTAAGGCGCGCAGATCGTCGATGTTCGCCCGAAGATCCCGCGGGTAACGCACGTTGATGGGGAACCGCTCGCGCCCTTGCAGTACCTCGCCAATCTTCTCGCCCCCAACCAGGGTTGAGACCAGCGACTGCAACTCCTGCACCGAGACGCCATAGCGCGCGGCCTGCTGGCGATTGATATTGATATCAACATAGCGTCCGCCCGCCAGCCGCTCCGCCAGCGCGGAGGTAACGCCCGGCACGCTTTTCACCACCTGCTCTATCTGCTGCGCCACGCGCTCAATATCGGCAATGTTATTGCCGTTCACCTTAATCCCCACCGGGCTCTTAATGCCGGTCGCCAGCATGTCGAGACGGTTACGGATTGGCGGCACCCAGACATTGGCAATGCCCGGCACGCTGACGGTTCTATCCAGTTCGTCGATCAGCTTTTCCGGCGTCATACCGGGCCGCCACTGCGCGCGCGGCTTGAAGCGGATGGTGGTTTCCAGCATGGTCAACGGTGCGGGGTCGGTCGCACTCTCCGCCCTGCCCGCTTTACCAAATACGCTCTCCACCTCCGGTACGCTTTTGATTAAGCGGTCCGTTTGTCGCAGCAAGCGCCCCGCTTCGCGGGCGGAAATACCCGGCAACGTCGACGGCATATAGAGCAGATCGCCCTCATCAAGCGGCGGCATAAATTCACTGCCAAGGCGGCTGAGCGGCCAGGCGGTCGCCAGCAACAGCAGCAGGGCGATGGCGAGCGTCGCTTTCGGCCACGCCAGCACCTTATCCAGCAGCGGTTCATACAGGCGGATCAGCACGCGGTTAATCGGGTTGGCCTTCTCATCAGGGATCTTGCCGCGGATAAAGAGCGCCATCAGCACCGGCACCAGCGTAATGCCGAGCCCGGCAGCGACGGCCATCGCCCAGCTTTTGGTGAACGCCAGCGGTGAGAACATGCGCCCCTCCTGCGCCTCCAGCGAGAAGACGGGAATAAACGACAGGGTGATGATAAGCAGGCTGCAAAAGAGCGCCGGGCCGACCTCCACCGCCGCCTGTTCGGAGAAGCGCCAGTAATCGCTCCGCGCCGGCAGGCGACCAGGGTTATCGTGCCGCCACTGCTCCATCACTTTGTGCATGTTCTCAATCATCACAATCGCCGCATCGACCATCGCGCCGATGGCAATCGCGATGCCGCCCAGTGACATGATATTGGCGTTGATGCCCTGATAGTGCATGACGATAAACGCGCCGAGAATGCCCAACGGCAGTGAGACAATCGCCACCAGCGCCGAGCGAAAGTGAAACAGGAACAGCGTGCAGACCAGCGCAACAACGATAAACTCTTCAATCAGCTTATGGGTCAGCGTGACGACGGCGCTCTCAATCAGCGTTGCGCGGTCATAAACCGGCACAATCTCCACGCCAACGGGCAGCGTTTTTTGTATCTCAGCAAGCTTCGCTTTGACCGCCTGAATGGTTTGCAACGCATTCTTGCCGTAGCGCATCACAATCACGCCGCCCGCCACTTCGCCTTCGCCGTTATACTCCGCCACGCCCCGGCGCAGCTCCGGCCCGAGGCGCACGGTCGCGATATCGGAAAGCATCACCGGCACGCCGTCGCGGCTGGCGATCACCGTCTGGCGAAAATCCTCCGGCTGGCGTAAATAGCCGCTGGTGCGCAGCATAAACTCCGCTTCGCCCATCTCCAGCAGCGCGCCGCCGCTCTCCTGATTTGCCGCCTGCACAGCACTGACTAATTGCTGATGAGTAATGTTGAGCGCGCGCATCTTTTGCGGGTCCGGCACAATCTGGTACTGGCGCACCATCCCGCCGACGCTGGCGACCTCGGCGACGTTGGGCACAGTTTTCAGCTCAAACTTCAGCGTCCAGTCCTGCAAGGCGCGCAGATCGGCGAGGTTATGCTGACCGCTGCGATCCACCAGCGCATACTCATAGATCCAGCCGACGCCGGTAGCATCCGGCCCAAGACCCGCCTCCACCCCATCGGGCAGCGATGCCTGAATCTGGCTCAGGCTCTCCAGCACCCGCGAGCGCGCCCAGTAGAGATCGGTGTCATCGTCAAACAGCACATAGACATAAGCATCGCCAAACATTGAGTAGCCGCGCACGGTTTTCGCCCCCGGCACCGAGAGCATGGCGGTGGTCAGCGGATAGGTCACCTGATCCTCAATCAGCTGCGGCGCTTTGCCCGCATAGCTGGCGCGAATAATCACCTGCACATCCGAGAGATCGGGTAGCGCATCGAGCGGTGCCCGTTGCAACGACCAGATGCCCCAGCCGGTGAGGAGAAGCGCCGCCAGCAGAACCAGCAGGCGGTTGCGTAATGACGCACGAATGACGGCAGCAATCATTTCTTCGCCTCCTGCTGCGGCATCAGATGGGTGATTACCGCGCCCGCCTCATCATCCAGCGTGAAGCTGAACATCACTTTATCGCCCACCTTCACCTGCGGAGCGGGATCTGTAAGCGTAAAGTCCATCGTCATCGCTCCCCAGTTCAGCTCAGGGATCGGTTGATGGCTGAGGGTGATTATGCCGTTATCTACCGCCTGCACCACGCCGCTGGCGCGATATTCCGGTGTTTGTTTGACGGCAGACGATGGCTCTGGCAAAGCACTGCGCAGGCTCGCTTCGGAGTCGATCAGGAACTGGCCGGAAGTGACCACCTCATCGCCCTCCTGCAATCCGGAGAGGATCTCCCGCCAGCCCTGCGCCCGCCGCCCGGGCGTCACATTCATCGCGCGGAAATGGCCCTCGCCGGTTGCCAACAGCACGCGGCTGGCGCGCCCGCTTTCGATCACCGCCTCTTCCGGGATCGCCAGCACCGCGGGTTGTTGTGCTCCTTCCGGCCGGGCGACGGTCAGGAACATGCCGGGTTTCAGCTTCTGTTGTGGGTTCTCCAGCACGATGCGCGCTTGCAGGGTGCGCGTGGCGCTGGCGAGCTGCGGCAACAGTTCGCTGACGCGACCGTGGAAGCGCTCACCCGGCCAGCTTTCGCTGGTCGCCTCCACTTCGCTGCCAACCGTCAGCGCCTGCGCCTGGCTTTGCGGATAATCGACCACCAGCCAGACCGGATCGAGGCTCGCCAGTTCAAACAGTGTTTGCGTGGCGGCGACCTGCGCCCCTTCGCGGGTATCGAGTTTGGTGACATAGCCGTCGCGCGCGGCGCGAATGATAAGCCGGGTCTGCGCTTTGGCGCTGCGCTCTACGGCGCGAATCACCTCTTGCGGCATAAACTGCAGCGCCAGCCGTTCGCGGGCGGCGCGCGTCAGTTCGCTGTCGCCCAGTTGCCGCACCGCCAGATACTCCTGCTGCGCGCTGGTCCACTGCGGTATCCAGAGTTGCGCCAGCGCCTCGCCCTTTTTCACCCACTGCTGCGGCGCGCGGACAAAGAGTTTCTCCACCACGCCCGCTGCCGGTGACGGCACGATCTGCACTGCACGCTCGTCGGTAGTCACGGTGGCAAACGCGCTGAAAGCGCTGGCGAGCGGCCGTCTCTCCACCTTCGCGGTGGTCATACCGAGGTTTTGCTGCTGTTGGGCACTGACGCGCACGCCGCCGTCAACAGGCGCATCATCGGCATATTTCGCCACCAGCGGCATATCCATAAAGGGCGATTTGCCCGGTTTATCGAAGCGCTGATCCGGCACCATCGGGTCGTACCAGTAGAGCACTTTGCGTGCCTGCGACGGCTGGCTGCTTTCAGCGGGCACACGCTGGTGGTGACCCGCAAGGTAACCGGCGCTGGCAGCCACGCAGGCGGCAATCGCCACGGCTAACAGAGTTCTTTTCATCACATCACCTCCTGCGGGATAAGCCAGCGGATCGCCGCCCACTGCTGCGCCATCATTTTTTCGGCCTGATTGAGTGCCAGTTCACCGTCGAGCACGCTGCGGCGCGCCTCAAGCAGTGCCGGGAGATCGGACTGCCCGGCGCGGTACTGCGCCGCTAACAGCGAGGAACGGCTGCGCAAAAGCGGCAGCACCTCATCCCGCTGGCGCTGCCAGAGGGTTTGCGCGGCGTTGTACTGGGCGATGAGGGTGTGAAGTTCGGCGAGATGCTCTCGCTCGGCGAGCGCCAGTTGGTCATTGGCCTGTAAGGTACGGGAGATGTCGGCGGCGTGATCTTTATCCTGGCGGCGGGACTGAAACAGCGGCAGGTCGACGGTAAACATCACCCCGGCCATATCTTCATACCCCTCGGCACGCCGCCCATACCACACCTCCACCTCGACATCGGGCAGTGCGGCAATCGCCGACTCCGCCGAGCGGGCTTTGGCGCTGTTAGCAACACTTGCGGCAGCCAGGATATCGGGATGCTGGCGAATCGCCTCTTCCAGCGTTTTCTCATCGGCGGGCAGGCGCTGATAGCGGGGAAGTTCGCCACTGACGGCGGTGATAGGCTGCCCGGTCAGCTGTATCAGCCGGGTTTGCGCCAGCTGCACATCCCGCTCGGCAAGAGTGACTTTATCGCGCATCGCGCTCAGGCCGATTTGAAAGGCGAGCATGCTGTCCGGCAGGGCATTACCCGTGCCAACGCTGGCGCGTTGCGCGCCCTGTTGACGCTCTGTTTCCGCCACGAGTTGCCGGGCGCTATGCAGCGCCTGCTGCGAAAACGCCAGCTCAAGCCACGCCTGGGCGGTATCGCGCTGGAGCGCCGCGCGCACCACGTGGGATTTGGCCTCGACGCTGCGCGCTTCGGCCAGCAAGGTGTCGGCCTTGCGATCGCGCTTTTCGGCGCTGACATACTGCTGCATCACGCCAATGCGCTGCATAGTCATCCCTTCGCGGGTCAAACGGCGGTCGTTATTGCCCTGTACCGGCACATTCTCGATGCCGAATTTAAGTTTGGGGTCGGGCAACTGGCGGGCAGAATCCGCCATCGCATCCAGCGCCCGGGCTTCGTTACGGTTGGCCGAAAGTTCAGCAGAGTAGCGCTCTGCGGCGGCGAGGGTTTGCGTCAGGGTCAGCGACTCCGCCTGCGTAGCGGAGCAGATAAGCGCAAGGCAAACCCCGCCGAGCCGCAGGCTCAGCGAGTATCGTTTCATGGTGACTCCCGCTTACGGTAACGGCGTTACAGAGACGAGGGTGTAACCCTGTTCGCTCTGGCTGAAGCTGAAGCGGACGTTATCACCCACCTTCACCTGCGCCAGCGGATGCTCCGGCGCAACCGTAAACTGCATGGTCATCGGTGGCCAGTGCAGCGCGGGAATAGCCTGATGGGCGATAGAGATCGCCTGCGGGGTGATTTTTTTGACACTGCCCTGGCTTTGATAAACCTGAGCCGGCATTGCGTGATGGTGCGCCATGTCGTGCGTTTGCGCATAAGCGCTGAGATGCGGGAACAGCAGGATGCCTGAGAGCAGGCAGAGTAAATAGCTACGCATAGAAAATCTCCTGTTAAACATTAATGAAATACAAATCAATGTATTAACAGGTCTCTATTCGCGAAAACGGCAAAAGCGGATGGTTGCCGGAGGGCCAGCGGCAGGCGGGGTTAATGCCCAGCTGCGCGAAGTGATAGCAGAACAAACGGGTTCGGCAATCGCCAGCGTCAGCGTGGCGGGCAGCGCCGCCAGCGAAGGGTGATGAGTCTCTTTTTGCACCAGATCGGGCACGCAGTGCTTTTCGCAGAGCGGCGCTTTCATCGCGTGGGCTTTTGGCGCGTTATCATTCATCGCCAGATGGTGCAGATGCTGCTGCGCCATCGCCTCACCCGCTAGCGGAAGCGCGCAGTCGTGGGAGGCAATCGCCACCTGGCTCTGGATCAGCAGCCAACCCAATGCGATAAGCAGCATTAATAAATGCCGCTTAATAAAACGCAATCGGTAGAGCCAGGCTGCGTGCATAACATCGCCATGGGTGAGTGAAGGTAACGGCGAGTATAAGCAGCCCTGTTTTTATTTTTAAAGACTTTTTTAGTGAATTTTGCTGTCAAATCAAACTGAAACGAAAAACGCCAAAACAATTAACCAGCTGTTATCACGAATAAAACATAACTGCCGAAATTCATTAGCCTGAACTATCGTTTCGTCCGCATTTATTTTTCTGATTTATAACAATTCACGTAATATTGCGCGCAATGCAGCGCTTTGTTGATTTTAATCAGCTATCACGCCGCCGTTATTCGGCACATTGCGGTGCAGCTTTTGATTACTTTACTTTTTTTTGTCCAACCTCCGGGACCCAATATGATTTCAACCCTGATTGAGCTATTGATCGGCGTCGTGGTAATTGTCGGCGTCGCCCGCTACATCATTAAAGGCTACTCCGCCACCGGCGTGCTGTTTGTCGGCGGGCTGGCGTTATTGATTGTCAGCGCGCTGATGGGCCACGCAATATTACCCTCCAGCGCCACCAGCACCGGTTATCGCGCCACCGATATTGTCGAATATATAAAAATCCTGCTGATGAGCCGCGGCGGCGATCTCGGCATGATGATCATGATGCTGTGCGGTTTTGCTGCCTATATGACGCACATCGGTGCTAACGATATGGTGGTTAAGCTGGCGTCGCGTCCGCTGCGCTTTATCAACTCACCCTATATCCTGATGATTGCCGCCTACTTTGTCGCCTGCCTGATGTCGCTGGCGGTCTCCTCGGCAACCGGCCTTGGCGTATTGTTGATGGCAACCCTCTTCCCGGTGATGGTTAACGTTGGCATCAGCCGCGGCGCGGCGGCGGCGATTTGCGCCTCCCCGGCGGCGATTATTCTCTCGCCCACCTCCGGTGATGTGGTGCTGGCCGCGAAAGCCGCAGAGATGCCGCTGGTTGATTTCGCCTTCAAAACTACCCTGCCGATCTCTATCGCCGCGATTATCGCCATGGCCATCGCCCACTTCTTCTGGCAGCGCTACCTCGATAAGAAAGAGAACATCGTCAGCGAAATGCTGGATGTGAAAGAGATCACCACCCGCGCGCCCGCTTTTTACGCCATCCTGCCCTTTACGCCAATCATCGGCGTGCTGATTTTTGACGGCAAATGGGGCCCGGAACTGCACATTATTACCATCCTTGTGATCTGTATGTTGATTGCCGCGGTGCTGGAATTTTTGCGCGGCTTTAATACGCAGAATGTCTTCAGCGGGCTGGAAGTGGCCTGGCGCGGCATGGCCGATGCCTTTGCCGGTGTCGTGATGCTGCTGGTTGCTGCGGGCGTCTTCGCCCAGGGGCTGAGCACCATCGGCTTTATCCAGAGCCTGATCTCCATTGCCACCTCGTTCGGCTCCGCGAGCATTATTTTGATGCTGGTGCTGGTGATCCTCACCATGCTGGCGGCAATGACGACGGGTTCCGGTAATGCCCCGTTTTACGCGTTTGTGGAGATGATCCCAAAACTGGCGCGCGAAGCGGGCATCAATCCGGCCTATTTATCGATTCCGATGTTGCAGGCCTCCAACCTCGGTCGCACCATTTCGCCGGTCTCCGGCGTGGTGGTTGCCGTTGCCGGGATGGCAAACATTTCGCCATTTGAAGTGGTAAAACGCACCTCCGTGCCGATTCTGGTTGGCCTGGTGGTGGTGATTGTCGCCACCGAAATCCTTGTGCCTGGCGCAGCGGTTCACTAACCCTGCCGGGTTTCAGAAGTTGAAAAAGCGCCTGCCCGGCGCTTTTTTTATGGTTTAATAACCTATGGCAATTATCTGGACCCATATATCAGGAACTGAAATGTTTAAAAAGGGACTCTTCATCAGCACAGGCATTGCCGCGCTACTCTTCACTTCTGCCTATGCCGCACCGCTGCAACCGAAGCAGTATGGCGATTTTGATCGCTACGTGCTGGCGCTCTCCTGGCAGACCGGTTTTTGCCAGAGCATGCACGACAACGGGCGCGATGAGCCTGACGAGTGTCGCCTGCAAAAATCCCCGGACGACAAAGCCAATAATTTGACGGTGCACGGTTTATGGCCGGGCCTGCCGAAATCGATCGCCGCGCGCGGCGTTGATAATCGCCGCTGGATGCGTTTTGGCTGCGCCACGCGCCCGATCCCCAATATGCCGGAAGCGAAAGCTAGCCAGAAATGCGCGGCGGCAGAGACCGGTCTATCGCTGGAGATGGCAGATAAACTCAACGCCGCCATGCCCGGCTCCGGCGGTAACTCCTGCCTTGAGCGTTATGAATATGCCAAGCATGGCGTCTGTTTCGGCTTCGATCCCGATGACTATTTTGGCGCGATGGTACGTCTGAATCATGAGATCAAAACCAGCCCGCTCGGGGTATTTCTTGCTAATAACTACGGCAAAGCGATCACCCGCGCCGCCTTTGATTCTGCCGTCGCCGAGGCTTACGGTAAGCAGAGCGTGAAAGCGGTGAAACTCACCTGTAACGGCAATCCGGCCTATTTGACCGAGATGCAGGTCGCCATCAAAGCCGAAGCGATTAACGCCCCGCTCTCTGGTCGCTCGCTGCTGCCACAGCCGCACCCCGGCAACTGTGGGGATCACTTTATTCTCGACAGCGCGGGTTACTGATCGCTGCGGAATAATCATAATTAAGGCAAATGTGCGCCTGGTCACTTCACAGCATGGGGCCGGGTTAGTATCATCAGCTTCTGACAAACCCTCGCTGCCCGTCGGCGAGGGTTTTTCTTTGGATCAATCACCTGACACGGAGTAAGAGATGTCCAGACCTGCCATTATCATTAATGAGCGAGACGCTGAGCGCCTCGACCGCTTGCTGGAGCAGCCTGCACATGCCAGCCTTGCGGTCGCGGATGCGCTGAATGAGGAGTTGGATCGCGCCAATATGTGCACGCCAGAAGCGATGCCGCATGATGTGGTGACGATGAACAGCACGGTAAAATTCCGCGAGCTGAAAAGCGGTGAAATCCGCGTACGTACGCTGGTCTACCCGGCGCAGATGACAGACAGCGCCACGCAGCTGTCGGTACTGGCCCCGGTGGGCGCGGCGCTGTTAGGTTTACGTGTTGGTGATTCCATTCACTGGACGTTGCCCGGGGGAACCACCACCGACCTTGAAGTGCTGGAGCTGCTTTACCAGCCCGAAGCCGCTGGCGATTTCATGCTCTGATCCCCGCCCTGCTTTGTTTTGCAGAGGATGCGCCCGCATCCTCTTTCCGGCGCCCGCCATTGTTCAGATTTGCCACCCATGCAGCAAAATCCCCCCTCTCTTTGTGCTTCAATTCCCGGGACATAACCCACAGGGAGACGCGTTTATGTACCAGACAATCATTATGCCGGTCGATATTTTCGAAATGGAGTTAAGTGACAAAGCCGTCCGCCACGCAGAGTTCCTCGCCCAGAGCGAAGGTGTTATTCACCTGCTGCATGTGTTACCCGCTTCCGCCAGCCTGAGCCTGCACCGTTTCGCCGCCGATTTACGCCGCTTCGAAGAGCATCTGCATCAGGAGGCGCAAACCCGCCTCGAGAGTATGCGAAGCCATTTCTCCATCGATCCTTCGCGCATTCATACCCATGTTCGCTTCGGCAGCGTGCGCGATATGGTCAATGAGCTTGGCGAAGAGCTGCATGCGGATATGGTGGTGATCGCCTCGCGCAACCCCTCCATCACCACCCATCTGCTCGGCTCCAATGCCTCAAGCGTGGTGCGCCACGCGCATATTCCGGTGTTGGTCGTGCGGTAGAGGGGACTTATTGCCGGATGGCGGCTCCGCCTTAGCCGGCCTACAAACGGCGGCGATCTCCGTAGGCCGGATAAGCGCCAGCGCCATCCGGCAAGAAAGAGGCACCCAACCCCACAGGCCGGATAAGCGCCAGCGCCATCCGGCAAGAAGGAGGCACCCAACCCACACCCCGGCGCCATCCGGGTAAAAAAAAAGCTGCCTTACGGCAGCTTTTTATATGCAGGTGACTCTTACTTTCTAATTCTGCTTACGCTTTGGTACGGATCAGGTAATCAAACGCGCTCAGCGACGCTTTGGCACCTTCGCCAGTAGCGATAATGATCTGTTTGTAAGGCACCGTGGTGCAGTCGCCCGCCGCAAACACGCCTTTCACGCTGGTTTCGCATTTGGCGTCGATGATGATTTCGCCCATGCGGTTACGCTCAATCGCGCCTTCCAGCCAGGTGGTGTTCGGCAGCAGACCGATCTGCACGAAGATCCCCGCCAGCGCAACCTGATGCACATCGCCGCTCACGCGGTCACGGTACTCAAGGCCGGTCACTTTGGTGCCGTCGCCTTTTACTTCGGTGGTCTGCGCATTCAGCACGATATCAACGTTCTTCAGGCTGCGAACTTTATCCTGCAACACCTGATCCGCTTTCATCTCCGGAGCAAACTCCAGCAGCGTCACGTGTTCAACAATCCCGGCCAGATCGATAGCCGCTTCGACGCCGGAGTTACCGCCGCCGATCACCGCCACGCGCTTGCCTTTAAACAGCGGGCCGTCGCAGTGCGGGCAGTAGGTCACGCCCTTGGTGCGATACTGGTCTTCGCCCGGCACATTCATGTTGCGCCATTTCGCACCGGTCGCAATGATGACGGTACGCGCTTTCAGCACCGCGCCAGACGCGGTTTCAATCTGATGCAGGCCGCCTTCAACCGACGCCGGAACCAGCTTGCTGGCGCTCTGGCTGTCGATCACGTCAACGTCATAATCCGCAACGTGCGCTTTCAGGGCACCCGCAAACTGCTGGCCTTCGGTTTTCGGCACGGAGATGTAGTTTTCGATATCAACGGTATCCAGCACCTGACCGCCGAAGCGTTCGCCCATCAGACCGGTACGAATGCCTTTACGGGCAGAGTAGACGGAGGCCGCTGCGCCCGCCGGGCCGGAGCCGACAATCAGCACATCGTAAGCGTCGCGTTTATTCAGCTCTTCCGCCGCACGTTTTTCCGCGCCGGTATCAATTTTCGCCACGATCTCTGTCAGCGTCATACGACCCTGACCAAACTCCTGACCGTTAACGTAGACCGCCGGAACGCCCATCACGTTGCGATCGGTGATCTCGTTCTGGAAAGTGCCGCCATCAATCGCCGTGTGCTTGATGCGCGGGTTCAGCACCGACATCAGGTTCAGCGCCTGCACCACGTCCGGGCAGTTGTGGCAAGAGAGCGAGTAGTAAGTCTCGAACTCGAAGTCGCCGTCGATATCGCGGATCTGCTCCAGCAGCGCCTGCGCCTCTTTCGACGGATGACCGCCGGTCCACAGCAGCGCCAGCACCAGCGAGGTAAATTCATGACCCAGCGGAGAGCCAGCAAAGCGCGGGCCAGTGTGCGAGCCTGGGTTGGTGATCAGGAAAGAGGGCTTACGCACCGCCAGGGTGTTGTCCTCTTTAAAGGTCACTTTGTCAGAGAGCTCGGCGATTTCGCCCAGCAGCTCTTTAATTTCGGCAGATTTCGCGCTGTCATCCAGCGTCGCGATCAACTCAACAGGCTTGGTCAGTTTCTCAAGATAAGCCTTGAGCTGGGTTTTCATTGTGGTGTCGAGCATGTCGGTATCCTTCTCTTAAAACATCATCATGCAAGCTGCCTCATTGGAGCCGCCTGGATGCAACTTGAATCATGGTGTGTGGAAGAAAAACGGGTGCATTGCACCCGTTTTACGCCGGGTGGCGCTACGCTTACCCGGCCTACGTTTTGCAGACCGGAAGAGACTTTGCGCCGCCGGAAATTTAGATTTTGCCTACTAAATCTAAGGAAGGAGCCAGGGTCGCTTCGCCTTCTTTCCACTTAGCCGGGCACACTTCGCCTGGGTGAGAAGCAACATACTGAGCCGCTTTGATTTTACGCAGCAGGTCAGATGCGTCACGGCCGATGCCTTCAGCGGTCACTTCGATAGCCTGGATGATGCCCTGCGGGTCAACGATGAAAGTACCGCGGTCTGCCAGACCTTCGTCTTCACGCATGATTTCGAAGTTACGGGTCAGGGCACCAGTCGGGTCGCCGATCATCGCGTATTTGATTTTCGCGATGGTGTCAGAGCTGCTGTGCCATGCTTTGTGCGTGAAGTGGGTGTCGGTGGAAACAGAGTAAACGTCAACGCCCAGTTTCTGCAGTTCTTCGTAGTGGTCAGCCACGTCGCCCAGTTCGGTCGGGCATACGAAGGTGAAGTCAGCCGGGTAGAAGAAGAAGACGCTCCAGCGGCCTTCGGTATCTTTCTCGGTTACTTCGATGAATTCACCGTTTTTGAACGCCTGGTTTTTGAAAGGTTTGATCTTGGTGTTAATTAAGGACATCTATACTTCCTCCGTGTTTTCGTTGGGGCATAAGTTAACGAACTTTGCTTACGACGGCTAATGCGTTTGCATTATCAAATCAATAAGCGTTAGCTAACAAACGCCAACGAACAACTCTGTGAACAGACATTAGCCAAAAGTAAAAAGGCCACCGGTACGGGTGGCCTCAATATCTGAAATACCCGCGGGTGACTTCAGTGCCAGCACGCTGGCTGTGCGATACGCCTGCCATCTGTCGACGGCAAACAGGATTGATTACACCACTCCCCTGGGAGTTCGACAATCATTATTCCCTGTCTCTTGCCTATGGCTGTGATAGGTTTAGCCTTTCTTACCTTTACCCACTGAATTGATAAGGATTTTTATGCTCAAGCGCCTGTTGATGCTCACCCTGTTGCCGCTGACCCTTCACGCCGAAGATCTGCCCGCGCCGGTTAAAGCTATTGAAAAGCAAGGCATTACCATCATTAAATCCTTTGACGCACCGGGCGGCATGAAGGGCTATCTGGGTAAATATCAGGAGATGGGCGTCACCATCTATGTCACGCCGGACGGCAAACACGCCATCTCGGGCTATATGTATGACGACGCGGGCACCAATCTCAGCGAAAAGCTGTTCAATCAGGAGCTTTATGGCCCGGCCGGGCGCGAACTCTGGCAGCGGATGGAGAAAGCAGAGTGGATCCTCGACGGGCAAAAAACCGCACCGCGCGTGGTTTACGTCTTTGCCGACCCCTACTGCCCCTACTGCAAACAGTTCTGGCAGCAGGCGCGCCCGTGGGTGGAGTCCGGCAAAGTGCAGATCCGCACCTTAATGGTCGGCGTAATCAAACCGGAAAGCCCGGCAGCCGCAGCGGCGATCCTCAGCGCGAAAGATCCGGCCAAAAGCTGGCATGAGTATGAGCAGTCGAACGGCAAAATGACGCTGGCGCTGCCGAAAAATATTCCGCCAGCGATCATGCGCTCGCTCAATCTCAATCAGAAAATCATGGACGATCTCGGGGCCAACGCCACACCCGCTATCTACTATATGAATGAAGAGAACGTACTCCAGCAGGCGGTCGGCCTGCCGGATGCGGAAAAGCTCAAAACGATTATGGGCGAGAAGTAAGCCGTTACAGCGTGCAGAGGCGCTTTGCCGCCGCCAGCAGCGTCGATTCCTGTTTCGCAAAGCAGAGGCGAATCAGCTTATGCGGGAAGGGATCGGCGCAGAACACCGACAGCGGAATAGCCGCCACGCCCACCTCTTTGGTCAGCCACTGGCAAAACGCAACATCATCGAGATCGGAGATAGCGCTGTAATCCGCCAGCAAAAAGTAGGTTCCTTCGCAGGGCAAAATCTCCAGCTTGCTCTCGCGTAATGCATTGACCAGCACATCGCGGCGCGCGCGGTAAAACTCTGGCAACTCGCGGTAGTGCTGCGGCTCGGCGCGCAGCATATCAGCCAGCGCCAGCTGCGCCGGGGTGTTCACCGAAAAGGTTAAGTACTGGTGCACTTTGCGCAGCTCGGCGCTGATGGCGGCGGGCGCAATGCAGTACCCCACTTTCCAGCCGGTCATATGGTAGGTTTTGCCAAACGACGACACCGCAACGGCGCGCTCGCGCAGCTGCGGATGCTTCAGCACGCTGGCATGGCCGCCGTCGGCAAAGCAGATATGCTCGTAGACTTCATCGCTCAGCACATAGATCTCCCGATCGGCAATCGCCTGCCACAGCGCGGCAAAATCGGCCTCCTGCCACACCGTCGCCGACGGGTTGTGCGGCGTATTAACAATCACCAGCCGGGTGCGATCGCTGAGCAGCGCGGCGAAAGCCTCCCAGTCAACGCGAAAGTGCGGCGGTTGCAGAGCGACGCGCTTCAGCACCCCGCCAGAGAGTTCAACCGCAGGCGCGTAGCTGTCGTAACTTGGGTCGAAGCAGATCACCTCATCGCCCTCGCGCACCAGCGCGGTGATCGCCGCATAGAGCGCTTCCGTCGCCCCGGCGGTGACGGTAATGTCGCTGTTCACGTCCGGCTGATGGCCATAAAGCGCCGCCGTTTTCTCGGCAATCGCTTCGCGCAATGCCTGCACGCCGGTCATCGGCGCATATTGATTTGCGCCCTGCGCAACGTGATACGCCAGCCGCTCCTGCAAATAGCGCGGGCCGTCAAAATCGGGAAAGCCTTGTGACAGATTAATCGCCTGATGCTGCTGGGCGAGCGCGCTCATTTGCGTGAAGATGGTAGTGCCTAAAGCGGGGAGTTTACTCTCAGGAATCAAAGGGTTATTGCGCATCTTTTCGTGCCTGCTGTCGAGACTCAAGTTGCCGCCACTATAACACGATGCTAGTATTTGGCAATCAAGACGCTTAGACGTCTATATCACAACGATATTCCTGATAAGGAAAACGCGATGACCGACAACCTGCAACTCCAGCAACTTGTTTCTGCCTGCCACTGGATCGGTGCCAAAGGGTGGGCACCCGCGACGGGCGGTAATATGTCCCTGCGCCAAAGTGCCGAATGGTGCTGGCTGAGCGAGTCCGGCAAAGATAAAGGCAGCCTGACGCCGGAGGATTTTTTGCAGGTTTCCATCGCCGATAACCATGCGCTATCCGGGCGCAAACCCTCCGCCGAGACCGGTCTGCATACGCTGATTTACCGCCTCTACCCTGACGCTAACGCGGTGCTGCATGTGCACACCGTCAACGCTACCGTGCTGTCGCGGGTGGAGAAAAGTGCCGCGCTGCAACTCAGCGGGTATGAGATGCAAAAATCCCTCAGCGGGCAGCAGACGCACCTCGATAGCGTGCCGATTGCCATTTTCGATAACGATCAGGATATCGACGCGCTCGCCGGGCGCATCGCCGCTTATGCCGAATCAAACCCGTTACGTTATGGTTTTCTGCTGCGCGGCCACGGGTTAACCTGCTGGGGGCGCGACGTCGCCGAAGCGCGCCGTCACCTCGAAGGGCTGGAGTTTTTATTTGAATGCGAATTGCAGCGCCGACTGCTGGAGAGATTATGATCCGCGCGATTGTCACCGATATAGAAGGCACCACCAGCGATATCCGCTTTGTGCACAACGTTCTCTTCCCCTACGCCCGCGAGCGCCTGGCGGGTTTTGTCACCGCGCAGCAGTATCAGGAGCCGGTCAGCACCATTCTCGATAATCTGCGGGAAGAGATTGCGCAGCCGAACGCCACCAGCGCCGAGCTTATCGAGGTGCTGTTTTCATTTATGGATGAAGACCGCAAATCGACGGCGTTGAAAGCATTGCAGGGCATTATCTGGCGCGATGGCTACGTGAACGGCGATTTTACCGGCCACCTCTACCCGGATGTGCTGCCCGCGCTGGAGAACTGGAAGGCGCAGGGCATTGATCTCTATGTATATTCCTCTGGCTCCGTTGCTGCGCAAAAACTGTTATTTGGCTACAGCGACGAAGGTGATATTACTCATCTCTTCAGCGGCTATTTCGACACGCTGGTCGGTGCGAAGCGCGAAGTGCAATCCTATCGCAATATCGCCGCACAGCTTGCGCTCCCGCCCTCTTCTATTCTCTTCCTCTCCGACATTCATCAGGAGCTGGACGCTGCCGAAGAGGCTGGTTTTCGCACCACGCAACTGATTCGCGATGATGATGACGCAGCCAGCCATCATCACCAGGTTAACTCATTCAGCACCATCAAGCCGGAGCAGATCCCCTCATGAGCGCACTGACGATTTACACCGACACCGATGCCAGCACGCCGGTATGGCACAGCACCGACGCCACAGAGATTCAGCAGAAGCTGAATGCAAAAGCGGTGCGCTTTGAGCGCTGGCAGGCCGACCGCGATTTGGGCGCTAACCCAACGCCGGAAACGGTGATCAACGCCTATCAGCACGCTATCGACAAGCTGGTGGAGGAGAAAGGCTATCAGAGCTGGGATGTGATCAGCCTGCGCGCCGACAACCCGCAAAAAGAGGCGCTGCGCAGCAAATTCCTCAGCGAACACACCCACGGCGAAGATGAAGTGCGTTTCTTCGTTGAGGGTGCCGGGCTCTTCTGCCTGCATATCGGCAACGAGGTCTACCAGGTGCTGTGCGAGAAGAACGATCTCATTTCCGTTCCCGCCGGCACACCGCACTGGTTTGATATGGGTTCGGAACCCAACTTCACGGCGATCAGAATTTTTGATAATCCCGAGGGGTGGATCGCGCAATTTACCGGCGATGCGATTGCGGATGGGTATCCGAGGTTGGCGTAAACAAAAAAGGCTCCGCAGGGAGCCTTTAATCTTAAAAACGGTTATACGCTCTACTGAATTTCTTTAAGTACGTCTTCCACCGCCAGCCCCACCAACCTCGCCAGATGTACAAATTCCACCACATCCAGCCTCCTCTCGCCGCTCTCGATCTTGGCGATAAAGGATTGTGGTCGTCCGAGCGCCTCAGCAAGCTGCATCTGCGTGATGCCCTGCGCTTTACGCGCTTGCTTAAGTGCCGCGATAACGCGTTGGTACTCGTCTGAGTAGACAGAAGCCATAGATTCGATCCCTTAAAAATATCCTGAAATCGAATATCTACCCATTGCCATTTTATCCCAAAACAGGATAATTGAGTACATAACAACCACGTGTAAGGAGAACACTATGGAACATCAAAACTGGCACCATGCTGACATTCTCGCCGCGCTTAAGAAGCGCGGAATGAGCCTGGCGGCGTTGTCTCGCGCGGCAGGGCTGTCCTCATCAACGTTAGCTAACACGTTGTATCGCCCCTGGCCGAAGGGTGAATACATCATTGCTCATGCTCTCGATCTTGCTCCCGACGCCATTTGGCCGGAGCGCTACAAAGATGCTCAAGGGAACAAAATCAGGCGTCGTTTGCGTCAGGTTCCTTGCTAAGCGTTGGATATAAAACAGAGGTTTTCTTCCTACTGCCCAATTTTTTGGGCGGTAGTCTATTCAGGCACTCTTTTGATTCACCAACTTTATTATTAATTTTGCATTAATAAGAATTTACACACACTAAACTTTCAAGCTAATAAAGATTTAGAATGTACAATATATTCATAACTCATCATTAAAACAGGTCGGATATATTATATAAATCATTCACAACAAATTTATTTAGCCCTATTAACCTTTGTATTTAATCACTATTCCCCCTTAATCCGCATCCAGATCAAAAAAGGCTTAAAAGACTCTTCTTTTTATAATGTTCTGGCTGAAGGTTTCACTTTAGTCGCCGATAAAAATAGCATCCGCGTTGGATATGGATTGCACCTGAGGCCGTTATGACTATTTTAAGAAAATTAATTATTGTTTTTGCTATTACCTTTATTGCGATGCTTGTGCTGGGCGGATTAAGCATCAGGGCATTAGATAATGCGCAAACCCGTTTTGACTATGTTGTGTCAAATAGTTTGCCTAGCATCAGCAAGCTGAGCGAAGCGGTGCAGCACCGCGAAGAAGCAAGACGCCAGATCCTGATGTCGCTGCTGGTGACCGATGAGGCGGTGTTTACCAAACATATGGCGCAGGCGAAAGATGAGTTAAATAAAACTCGCCAGATCTTTGATGATTACCAGGCCAATCTGGTCAGCGATCCCGTCGACGGTCAATTACTGAAAAAGACGCGTGATATTTTTGATGATTATGTGCAAAAAACCGAGGCGATGTCTGATACCTACCATAACCAGGGAATAGAAGCGGCGCGTCTGATGGTCTCTGACGGCGGTGTTACTGCCAATGCATCAGTGGCATTAAGTGCCGGTTTAAAAGAGATGCTGGCGCATAATTACAGTATTGCGAAAGAGTATGCCGAAAATAACCATACGCAATATATCAATACTTTCTGGCTGTTGATTGGCACGATTGTCTTTCTGGTTGCGCTGGTCGCGGTCTTCGCCACGGTTATTCTGCGCTACTTAAGTAAAGGCTTAAAAAGTTTGCAGGAGAGCATGGGATTAATCAGCCACTCCCTCGATTTAACCCATAAAGTGGCGCTGAATAATAACGATGAACTCGGCGCGACGGCGACCAGTTTTAACGCGCTGATGGATAAAATCCGCCACGTGCTAGCCAGCGTAAAAGATGCCAGTAACGAAGTGGATACCGCCGCCAGCGAGATCGCCAAAAGCAATGATGACCTCTCTTCGCGCACCGAGTCGCAGGCGTCGTCGCTGGAGCAGACCGCAGCCAGCATGAATGAGCTGTCGGTAACGGTGAAACACAATATGGACAATGCCAAAGAGGCGAATACCTATATCGGTCGTGTGCAGACGATGGTCAATGAGAGCCACCGTGAACTCAGCTCGCTGCAAAAATCGATTGATGATATTTCGGCTTCTTCCGCGAAGATTTCAGAAATTACAGACATCATTGATGGGATTGCGTTCCAGACCAATATCCTGGCGCTGAACGCCGCCGTTGAAGCCGCCCGCGCGGGTGAGCAAGGTAAAGGCTTTGCGGTTGTCGCAGGCGAAGTGCGCTCCCTGTCACAGCGCTCATCCGTTGCGGCGCGCGATATTCGTGGTCTGATTGATGAAGCGATTAAGAATGTCGGCCAGGGGGTGAATTACGCCGCCAATGTCACCACGCGCATGAACGATGCCCTCGGCGCAGTGGATGAAACCACGGTGCTGATAAACCAGGTGAATAACTCATCCACCGAGCAGAGCTACGGCATTGAACAGGTCAACGTCGCCGTCAGCCAGATGGAAGGCAACCTGCAACAGAACGCCGCGATGGTGGAAGAGATGGCCACCGCCGCCAACTCCCTCAGCCATCAGGCCGGTAAGCTGTTGAACGATGTGAACGCTTTCAGGCTGTAACCTGAAAGCCATTGCCGGATGGCGGCTGACGCCTTATCCGGCCTACGTAATTCCCCGCCGGATGGTGCCGTATATCACTCCGGCATTTTTGTAGGCCCGATAAGCGCAGCGTCATCGGGCAATGTGCCGGATGGCGGCTAACACCTTATCCGGCCCACGCAATTTCCCGCCGGATGATGCCCAACATCACTCCGGCATTTTTGTAGGCCCGATAAGCGCAGCGCCATCGGGCAATGCGCCGGATGGCGGCTAACGCCTCATCCGGCCTACGTTATTTCACCGCATGTACCATTACTTTGCTTCGTCAACTCGCCGACACGTTCGTTGTTCATCCATGTACTTAACTTGCGCATTACCACTCCAGATCCTGTTGATGGATGTTATCGACGCCTGCTTCCTTTTTCTCACGCAAAATTAACGACGTCTCAAGGGACTGGAGAATTTTAAACAGGGTCGTCAGCGTGGTTTTATCGGGGTTATTTTCGAAGTTCGAGATCGTGGCCTGCTTGATACCAATCCGTTGGGCCAGATCATTTTGCGTCCAGCCATTTTTCTGCCGGATAAGCTTCATGGCATTGGCAAGTTGTACCGGGCTGTAGATCGCTGGCGTAGTCATAGGCGTCTCGTTTTTCGCAGATTATCCGCAGTAAGGGATAAACAACCTTTTTTACCCTGGAGGGGATATTGTCAACGTCGCCATTATCCCCACTAAGGGATATTCCCTTCAATATCCCTTAGTGGGGATAAACGCCTTTTCACCCCGCATGCTGCTGGCGGCGCAGCTGGCTGAGCTTGCGGTATTTCTGCGGCGGCATGCCGACATACTTCTGAAAGGTGCTGTAAAAGCGGCTGCTGGAGCCGAACCCGGCGGTGAGCGCGATATCAAGGATCGTTTTATCGGTATCGCTCAGCAGCGCGCGAACATGGTTGATACGCATGGCGGTGATGTACTGCTTCATGGTCAGTTGCATCACGCGCTGAAAAATACCCATCGCATAGTTGGGATTGAGCTTCACATGCTCGGCGATGGCGTTAATCGTCAGCACCTGATCGTAATTGACCGCAATAAACTCCAGCATCTGGCTGACGTAAAACTGGGCATGGCGCGAGACGCTGTTTTTATGGGTGCGCGAGGTTTTATTGACGAGGATCGGCTGCCAGCCGGAGAGGCTAAAGCGCTTGAGCATCAGGGCGATCTCCTCAATCGCCAGCTGGCGCAACTGCTCGTTGTCGCTGTTGAGCTCATTCTGCCAGCGCTGCACTTCAAACGCGCTCAGCTGCTGGGCGGCGAGGGATTTGATCACCATCCCGTGGGTGACGTGGTTAATCAGTTCACGATCCAGCGGCCAGGAGAGAAACAGGTGCATCGGCAGGTTGAAAATCGCCATCTGCGTACAGTCGCCGGGGCGCGTCAGCTGGTGCGGGGTACAGGCCCAGAACAGGGTGATATACCCCTGTTTGATGCGCACCACTTCGTTATTGATCAGGTACTCGACGTCGCCATCAAACGGCACGTTCACTTCCACCTGGCCGTGCCAGTGGCTGGCGGGCATCGCCAGCGGCGCGCGCAGCTCAATCTCCATGCGCTGGTATTCCGAGTAGAGCGACAGCGGGCCGCGCGTAGTTTTCTCATCCCCGCTGCACATATCTGCTCTGATAAGTTCTTTTGCCATCGCTCCTTCCCGCATCATCACTTTCGCGCTTCACCGCGCCCTCACCTGTTTTAGTTTAGTGAAAGTCGTTGCCATTAACTCTGCTTAAGCGCCCATTTTCTCCCGGAAACTCAGATCGCGCGCGGCGCATTACGCGATCTGAGTTTTCGGGAATCTCCCGCCGGGAAGAAGGCAGATGGCGCAGGCCTGCCGTGCCACGCTCAGAACGTACAACCACATCTGGGAGAAAGGTTCATGTCTGCACCAAAAATCACTTTTATCGGCGCCGGTTCCACGGTGTTTGTCAAAAACATTCTCGGCGACGTGTTCCAGCGTCCGGCACTGAAAAACGCGCAGGTAGCGCTGATGGATATTGATGCCACGCGCCTTGAAGAGTCGCACATCGTGGTACGCAAGCTGATGGATTCGGTCGGCGCTTACGGGAACATCACTTGCCATACGGATCAAAAAACAGCGTTAAAAGAGGCCGATTTTGTTGTCGTCGCGTTCCAGATTGGCGGCTACGAACCCTGCACCGTCACCGATTTTGAAGTGTGTAAACGCCACGGTCTTGAGCAGACCATCGCCGATACCCTCGGCCCCGGCGGCATCATGCGCGCTCTGCGCACCATCCCTCACCTGTGGCAAATTTGTGAGGATATGACCGACGTCTGCCCGAACGCTACGCTTTTGAACTACGTCAACCCGATGGCGATGAACACCTGGGCGATCTATGCCCGCTATCCGCATATCAAGCAGGTTGGGCTATGCCACTCGGTGCAGGGTACGGCGGAGGAGCTGGCACGCGATCTCGATCTCGACCCGGCGTTGTTACGCTACCGCTGCGCCGGGATCAACCATATGGCCTTTTACCTGTCGCTGGAGAAAAAGCAGCCGGATGGCAGCTATGTCAGCCTCTATCCCGAACTGTTACAGGCTTATGCCGAGAAACGCGCGCCGAAGCCGAACATGCACGGCAACCCGCGCTGCCAGAACATTGTGCGTTATGAGATGTTCAAAAAGCTCGGCTACTTCGTTACCGAATCTTCTGAGCACTTTGCTGAATATACGCCGTGGTTTATCAAGCCGGGGCGCGAGGATTTACTTGAACGCTACCAGGTGCCGCTGGATGAGTACCCGAAACGCTGCGTGGAACAGCTGGCAACCTGGCAGAAGGAGCTGGCGGAGTACAAAACCGCCGATCGCATTGAGGTGAAAGCCTCGCGGGAGTATGCCAGCACCATTATGAACGCCATCTGGACCGGCGAGCCGAGCGTAATCTATGGCAACGTGCGCAACGATGGTCTGATCGACAACCTGCCGGAAGGGTGCTGCGTCGAAGTGCCGTGCCTGGTCGATGCCAACGGCATTCAGCCGACCAAAGCGGGCAAGCTGCCCGCCCATCTTGCGGCGATGATGCAGACCAACATCAATGTGCAGACGCTGCTCACCGAAGCGGTGCTAACCGAGAACCGGGATTATGTCTATTACGCCGCGCTGATGGACCCGCATACCGCGGCGGTGCTTGGTATCGATGAAATCTATGCGCTGGTAGATGACCTAATCGCAAGCCACGGCGAGTGGCTGCCCGCGTGGCTGCATCGCTAACGCATTCGCCGGGCCGCGTGCCCGGCGGTTTTGCAACCCTTCCGACACTGAAAGAGGCAATCGGTACCCTATGAGTATTTCAATGACAACAAAGCTCAGCTACGGATTTGGTGCATTTGGTAAGGATTTTGCGATTGGCATCGTCTACATGTATTTGATGTATTACTACACCGATATTGTCGGCCTGTCGGTCGGCATGGTCGGCACGCTCTTTCTGGTGGCGCGCATTCTCGACGCGCTGGCCGACCCGATCATGGGCTGGATCGTCGACTGCACCCGCACGCGCTGGGGCAAGTTCAAACCGTGGATTTTAGTCGGTACGCTGACCAACTCGCTGGTGCTCTATATGCTCTTCAGCGCCCACCACTTTACCGGCACCACCCAGTTGGTGTGGGTGTGGGCGACCTATCTGCTGTGGGGTTTTACCTACACGATTATGGACGTGCCGTTCTGGTCGCTGGTGCCAACCATCACCCTGGACAAGCGCGAGCGCGAACAGTTGGTGCCCTACCCGCGTTTTTTCGCCAGCCTCGCCGGGTTTGTTACCGCAGGGATCGCGCTGCCGTTTGTGAACGCCGTCGGCGGAGCGGATCGCGGGTTTGGCTTCCAGATGCTGACGCTGGTGCTGATCGCCTTTTTTATCCTCTCGACCATCGTCACTCTGCGCAATGTGCATGAGGTCTACTCCTCAGATAAACAGGGCGGTGAACAGAGCGCGCCGATGAACCTGAAAGCGATGCTGCAACTGATTATTAAGAACGATCAGCTCGCCTGCCTGCTGGTGATGGCGCTGGCCTACAACACCGCCGCTAACGTCATCGAAGGCTTTGCGATCTACTACTTCACCTATGTGATTGGCGATGTCGACCTCTTCCCCTACTACATGTCTTATGCCGGCGTCGCGAACCTGCTGATCCTGATGCTCTTCCCGAAGCTGGTGAAACTCTTCTCACGCCGCGTGCTGTGGGCGGGAGCATCGGTGCTGCCGATTATCAGCGGCGGCGTGCTGCTGTGGATGGCGCTGCTCGGCCAGACTCACGCATGGGTGATTTTGCTGGCGGGCGTGCTGTTCAGCATCGGCAAAGCCTTCTTCTGGGTGTTACAGGTGATTATGGTTGCCGACACCGTCGATTACGGCGAATACAAACTCAATGTGCGCTGTGAGAGCATCGCCTACTCGGTGCAGACGCTGGTGGTGAAAGCAGGCGCGGCCTTTGCGGCTTACTTTATCGCCGTGGTGCTCGGGGTGATTGGTTATGTGCCGAACGTGGCGCAGTCCGCCAGCACTTTAATGGGCATGCAGCTGATTATGCTGGCGCTTCCCGCCTGCTTCTTCCTTATCTCGCTGCTGGTCTATTTCCGCTTCTACAAACTCAATGGCGATATGCTGCGCCGCATTCAAATCCATCTTCTGGATAAGTATCGCCACGTCGGCAATGCCAATGCACCGCAGACGCCGACGGTGGTGGGCGACCGGGTGCAGGCGTAAGTGCGCGTTGTTGCCGGATGGCGGCTAACGCCTTATCCGGCCTACACTCTTATTCGACATACACTCCCGTAGGCCCGATAAGCGAAGCGCCATCGGGCAATGCACCGTGCCTTATCCGACCAACGCTCCCCGTAGGCCCGATAAGCGAAGCGCCATCGGGCAAAGCACCGGACCTTATCCGACCAACGCTCCCGTAGGCCCGATAAGCGCAGCGCCATCGGGCAATGCATCGGACCTTATCCGACCAACGCTCCCGTAGGCCCGATAAGCGCAGCGTCATCGGGCAATGCACCGGGCCTTATCCGGTCATCACTTCCCTGCGGGTTGTCACTTTTACGCAACAGGTTGTCAGCTGCGCGGGCGCGCGCATCCGCTGCGGTGTGGAAACTAAAACCACACCCTGTGGAGAGCCGAAAATGTTAACGACACCTGCTGAAAAATATCATCCCCATGCCCCGCTGCCGCTGCGCGATCGCCGCTGGCCGGATAACGTCCTGACCCACGCGCCACGGTGGCTGTCGACGGATTTACGCGACGGCAACCAGGCCCTCGCCGAGCCGATGGATGCGGCGCGCAAACTAAAATTCTGGGAATTACTGCTGGAGTGCGGCTTTAAGGAGATTGAGGTCGCCTTCCCTTCCGCGTCGCAAACGGAGTTTAACTTTGTGCGCCAGCTGATCGAAGAGCAGCGCATCCCTGAAGATGTCACCATTCAGGTGTTAACCCAGGCGCGTGACGATCTGATTCGCCGCACCTTCGAATCCTTGCAGGGCGCGCGCCGCGCGACGGTGCACCTCTACAACGCCACCGCGCCGGTGTTCCGCGAACAGGTTTTTCGCCAGAGCAAAGAGGAGATTGTCGCGCTGGCGGTCAATGCGGCGCGGCAAATCCGCACGCAGTGCGAAGCCGCATCCGAAACGCAGTGGGTGTTCCAGTATTCACCAGAGACCTTCTGCTTTACCGAAGCGGAGTTCGCGCTGGCGATTTGCGAAGCGGTGGCCGATGTCTGGCAGCCCGATTCCACACGGCCGATGATCATTAACCTGCCAGCCACCGTTGAAGTGAGCATGCCCAATGTCTATGCCGACCAGATTGAGCACTTCTGCCGCCACTTCTCGCGCCGTGAGCAGGTGTGCATCAGCGTGCATACCCATAACGATCGCGGCACCGGCATTGCCAGCGCCGAGCTGGCGCTACTGGCAGGCGCAGAGCGGGTTGAAGGCTGCCTGTTTGGCAACGGCGAGCGCACCGGCAATGCCGATCTGGTGACGCTGGCGCTCAATCTCTACACCCAGGGCATCGCGCCGGGCCTTGCGTTTAGCCAGATGAAAAAGGTGGTGGAGGTGGTCGAAGAGTGTAACCAGTTGCCGGTTGCGCCGCGCCACCCGTACGCCGGTGAGCTGGTGTTTACCGCCTTTTCCGGCTCGCATCAGGACGCGATTAAGAAAGGATTTGCCGCGCGGCAAAACAGCCCGGCGGACGTCTGGCAAGTGCCCTATCTGCCGCTCGATCCGGCAGATATCGGCTGTAGCTACGAAGCGGTTATTCGCGTCAACAGCCAGTCGGGCAAGAGCGGCGCGGCCTGGCTGCTGGAGCAGAACCACGGCCTGACACTGCCGCGTAAGCTTCAGCAGGCGTTCAGCGGGCATGTGCAGCAGGCGGCGGACAGCGCAGGCAAAGAGATGTCGCAAATGGCGATCTGGAATCTGTTTCGCCAGACCTACGGCCTGGTGGATCAGCCGCCGCTGGCGTTGATTGAGTATGTCTGCACCAACCAGCCAGGGCAGCGCACCACTCTGCACGCGGAGATCCGCTGGCATAACGAGACGCTGAAGCTGGATGCAACGGGCAACGGTTTTCTCTCGGCGGCGTTAACCGCGCTCTGCCGCAGCCTGCGCGTTGAGATCAATATTGAGAGCTACCACGAACACACGCTTGGCAAGCACAGCGACAGCCGCTCGGTGGCCTATGTCTGCTGCGCCAACGCGCGCGGCGAGCGCGCATGGGGCGTCAGTATCGACAGCGATATCACCCGTGCCTCACTGCAGGCGGTGCTTAACGCCGCGCAGCCCTTTATCACTGGGTAAAGTAGTCGCCGGGCGGCACGCCCATCACCCGGCGAAACATGGCGCTAAAGGCGCTGGGGGTGGCATAGCCGCACTCCAGCGCCACCTGCGTCACCGGCTCGCCGTTCGCCAGCCGCGTCAGGGCGATCAGCAATCGCGCACGGCGCACCCACTCGCTAAACTGCAACCCGGTCTGCTGGTAGAAGTGGCGCGCAAGGGTGCGCCCGCTCATATTCACCTGCCGCGCGGCGTGCTCCAGCGTCCACGCCTGCGTCGGCGTTTGCCGTATCGCGTCGCACAGCGGTTTTAAGCGCGCCGACGTCGGCTCCGGCAGGCAAAACGGCAGCGTATTCATCAGCCGGATCTCATCCAGAATCAGCTCATAGATGCGCTCCGCACGGCTGCCGGGCTGGTAACTCTCCTCCAGCCGCAGCGCCTCGACCATCAGGGCGCGCAGCAGATCGTTGACGCGCACCACCTGGCACACCACCGGTAAATCAGCCCTCGCCAGCGGCTCGACAAACACCCCGCGCGCCTGCACATCGCCCTCAATAAAGAGCGTGTGCACCACCTGCGCCGGGATCCACACCCCGCGTCCGGGCGGCACGATCCAGATCCCCTGCTCCGTCTCCACACGGATCACACCGCTCAGGGTGTGGATCAGCTGGTCGCAGGGGTGCGAATGCCACGGCTCATGCTCCCCGTGCCGGTAGTCATGGGCATAGGGGATTAACGCGCGGTGGGAGAAATCGAGTGCAAATGTCTGTTTCACGGCGTGACCGTTGGCGATTTATCAGGAAGCTTTACCATAATCACCGCCGCCCACGCTGTCACCTACTTAACCCGGCAGAGCGGGCAGTTGAGGCAATACTCCACCGGCTGTGAGGCTTTGTAGTAAAAACAGCAGGTGCGGCGAAAACGCACCGCCTCGCCTGCGCCATTGCGCTGCGCCGGGCGGCGAAAACGCTTAAGCGGGTTCCAGTTCAGGCCGAACAGCGCCGGGTCGGCCTCAGCAATCAGCCAGGCGAAATCCGCCTGCTGACGCGCGGCCTGTGCTGCGTTCAGCCCCTCCATGCGCCCTTCGTAGAGCGAGTAGACGCGCACCGCGCAGTTCTCCCAGAGGATTTGCGCAGGCAGGCCGCTCACCGCTGAAAGGCGCTGCCAGATCGGAGCAATAAAATCGCGAAACAGCCCGCCGACCACCTTTTCGCGCCACGCTTGCCGCTCGCCGGGTGCATAGCCGGTTACGGTAAGCGTCGCGGGCAGTGACGAGGTCCACAAACCGTTGTCATGGGCAAACTCCAGATGGCTGGCGTCAAGGGAGAGATGCAGCCCTTTATCAAACACGCTCATCCCATAGAGCACATTCCCGGTCAGCAGAAAGGAGAGCCGCTTGGTCAGCAGCGACGCGGCGATGGCGCGATCCGGTGCGCCAATCAGCGGCATGATCGTATCGAGCACGTCGGCACACATGTCGGCGTTAAGCATCTCGCCGCTTACCACGCTGCGCGTATCGGCCTCGTCCAGCGCGCGCAGGCGAAACGCCTTACGCAGGTAGGCGAGTTCGTCAGGGTTCAGCATGGTGTTCACCCGGAAACGGAATACACATCGGCGTATGGAAAAAGGGATCGTCAATGATGCGACAGCGCAGGTTAAAGACGTGGCTTACCAGGGTTTCAGTCATGATCTGCTGCGGCGCGCCCTCGGCAACAACCTGCCCTTCGCGGATGGCGACCAGGTGATCGGCGTAGCGGCAGGCGAGATTGAGATCGTGCAGCACCATAATGATGGTTTTCCCCTGCCGCCGGTTGAGATCGCGCAGCAGTTCGAGGATCTCTACCTGGTGCGCCAGATCGAGCCAGGTGGTTGGCTCATCGAGCAGCAGCGTGTCGGTGGCCTGCGCTAAAGTCATCGCAATCCACACCCGCTGGCGCTGGCCGCCGGAAAGGGCTTCCACCGGGCGGTGCTGCAACGCCGTGGTCGCGGTTAAGCGCAGCGCCTCATCAACATGACGATTGTCCTCAACGGACCACTGCCGCAGCCAGTTTTGATAGGGGAAGCGCCCAAGGCTCACCAGCTGGCGCACGGTGATGCCTTCCGGTGCCACCGGCGTTTGCGGCAAAATCGCCAGCTTGCGCGCCACTTTTGCGCTGGCGCTGGCGTGAATATCCATTCCGTCGAGAGTGACCGCACCGGATTGCGGCGTGATTAGGCGCGCCATCGCTTTTAACAGCGTGCTTTTGCCGCAGCCGTTGCTGCCAATCAGCACCGACACTTTGCCCGTCGGCAGGGTTAAATCGAGCCCGTCGATCACCTGCCGCTGCGCGTAGCTGACGCGCAGTTTTTCCGTTATCAGAGACACAATTTCCCCATGGCTTACGAACGCTGCCTTATCAGCAGCCAAAGAAAGAGCGGCGCGCCGGCAAGCGCGACAAAGATCCCGGCGGGCAGATCGGCGGGGCGAAACAGCGTGCGCGCCAGCAGATCGGCGGCCACCACCATACTGCCGCCGCTGCACATCGCGACATACGCCTGGCTGAAGATCCCCTGCGCCACCACCAGGCGAGCAAGATGCGGTGCCACCAGCCCGACAAAGGCCATCGCCCCGACCTGCGCCACCGCGCTGCCGGAGAGCATCACGCAGGCCAGCAACAGCAGAAGGCGAATGGCATTCACCCGCACGCCCAGCCCGGTTGCCAGCGCATCCTCAAGCTGCAACGCCTTCAGGTAACGCAGCAGCACGACCAGCAGCGGGATCGCCCACAGGTAGAAGAGAAGCAAGTGCAGCACCTTCGGCCAGCTGGCGGCATAGACGCTGCCGCTCAGCCACACCCACGCGGAAAAGGTGGTGGTCAACGGGCTGAAGACGAGGATCAGCGTCACCACCGCGCCCGCCAGCGCCGAGACGCCAACCCCGGTCAAAATCATGCGCAGCGGTGTTAATCCGCGCCGCGCGCTTAACAGAAAAATCAGCCCGACGGCGCAGGCCGCGCCGCCCATCGCTGCATACGGCATGCCCGCGCTGCCGTAACGCAGGCTAAAGAAGGTGAGCCACAGCAGCGCACCGGCACTGGCACCGGCGGTGACGCCAAGGGTGTCCGGCGAGGCGAGCGGGTTGCGCACGAGGGTTTGCAAAATCAACCCGGCAAGCCCCAGCCCGCCGCCCGCCAGCAGCGCCAGCGCCACACGCGGCAGGCGCAGCTCATGCAGAATAAAATGCTCTGCGCTGTTATCAGTCAGCAGCAGTAAGCGAAGGGTGTGCAGCAGCGGGATCGGCACATCGCCGACGCTCAGGGCGATAAGCACAATCAGCGTAGTAAGCAGCGTGCAGCTCATAAGGATCAGCAACTGACGGCGCGAGTAGAGCCGGGCAAACGCGCCGCAACGCAAGAGTTGGCTATCCGGCATGCTGCCCCCGACGCTGCGCCAGCAGGATAAAAAAGGGTGCGCCGAGCAGTGCGGTCATCACGCCGACCGGCACTTCCTGCGGCAGGATTACCACCCGCGCGGCGATATCCGCCGCCAGCAGCAGTAACGCCCCCAGTAGCGCACAGGCGGGGAGCAGGGTGCGCACATCGCTGCCGAAAAGTTGCCGGGCGATGTGCGGCACAATCAGCCCGACAAAACCGATATTGCCCGCCAGCGCCACCGCACAGCCCGCCAGCCCGACCACCAGCACACTCGCCAGCAGACGCACGCGGGCGATGTTCTGCCCGAGACCGCGGGCAATCTCTTCACCTGCGTTGAGTACCCCCATCTGCCCGCCGCAAAGCATGGCGACAATCAGCAGCAGCGCGCCCGGCATCAGCATCGGGTAGAGATGTGCAAGATCGTTGCCCGCAAGGCTCCCTGCCAGCCAGAAGAGCATGGTGTCGAGGCTCTCCTGATCCATCACCAGAATCGCCTGGGTAAAGGCGTTGCACAGCGCAGTGATCGCCACGCCCGCCAGCACCAGCCGCAGCGGGTTAAGCTGACCGCTGCTTCTCTGGCTGGCGAACCACACCAGCGACCCGGTGATGCACGCCCCGGTAAATGCCAGCAGCAGCGTGACCCACGCCTCGCCAATGCTGAACAAGGCACCTGCCAGCACAATCAGCAGCGCCGCGCCCGCATTGACGCCAAACAGCCCCGGCGAGGCGAGCGGATTACGTGTTAGTGCCTGCATCAGCGCCCCCGCCACCGCGAGGAAAGCACCGACAGCCGCCGCCAGCAGCGTGCGTGGTAAGCGCGAGGTGTGAATAATCACATCCCGCGCGAGAGCGGCATCCGGCTGCCACAGCGCGCGCGCAATCTCGCCCGGTGTGTAAATTTGCGTGCCGACCATTACGCTGAGTGCCGCCATTACCAGCAGCAGCGCAAAGCAGAGCAGAAAGCGCCCCTTCATGCCCCCTCCCCGCGCAGCGCGGCGTCGACATCATCAAGCATATGATTCGCGCCAAGAATGCCGCCGGACAAACTCCACGGCACGCTGTCCACCTTCCAGAGCCGCTGCGCCTTCACCGCCCGCAGCTGCTGCCAGAGCGGGTGCGCGGTCAGCGCCTGATAGTGGCGCATGATCGCCGCGCTCTCGGTGCGCAGCAAAATGAAGAAGAGATCGGCATCGAGCAGCGGGATATTCTCGAAGCCGGAGAAGCGCAGCGAGGTGCTGCGCGCCTGTTGCGCGGCGCTGTTCCAGCCAAAGCCCAGTTCGCTCATCACCGAGCCGGGAAAACTGGCGGCGACATAGCTGCGAATATGATCGGGCCGCACTTCGATAACCGACACCGTCGGCGGTGTGGCAAAATGCTGCGCAATGCGCCCGCGCAGCGTCACTACCCGGCTCTGCCACTGGTGCAGCAGCGCACTGGCGCGCTGTTCAAGACCAAGCCTGTCGCCAACCACGCTGAGCGTCTTTTTAAACTCAAACACATCATCGAGCAGCGCCACCGGGGCGATTTTTGCCATCAGCGGCGCGACATCCTGGTGGCGAAAGCGCGAGGCGAAGATGATATCGGGCTTCAGCAGCACCATCTTTTCCAGCTGCGGCTGCGTCTCCAGCCCGAGCAGCGGCACATTTGAGAAGCGCGGGCGCAGGTAGCGGTAGACCGGCTTTTCCGCCCAGGATTCGACAATGCCGCAGGGTGTCACGCCGAGGGCGGCCAGGCTGTCCGTCGCCCCCTGAAAGAGTGAGATGGCGCGCGGCAAGGCGGGCGGCGCGGCAAACAGGCCAGGGGCGATGCCATAAAGCAGCATCGCTTGCAGGCCGCGCCGCCGGGAGAGTGAGATATGCAGGCTATTCATCCGTTACGTTGCCGCTCCCGCGAGGGGAGCGGTGACCATCAGAAGTTGAGGCTGTAACCGAGTGTGGCCGTGCGGCCCCGCCCGGCAAAGTAGCGATCCGGATCGACCGAGGCGCTTTGCGAGTAGTAGGTGACATACTGCTTGTTAAGCAGGTTGGAGATGCCCAGGCTCAGCTGGCCGTAAGGCAGCTTGTAGCCCACCGCCGCATCGACAATCGCATAGCCGGAGAAGTCCTTCTCCTCGTCGTCGAACTTCTTACTCAGCGCCCAGTTAGCCTGCAAGAAGGTGCTCAGTTCGGTGTTCCAGTTCGCCGACCAGCTGGCGATGATGCGATCCGGGGCGATATTAAGCCCGTCGAGTTTGGCATCGAGGCTGCCATTGTCATCGCTGTCGTAGCGGCCGCGCATATGCGACCACGCCAGCGTCAGTTTGTGGTCAGCGTTCGGCGCGTAGCCCGCGCTTACTTCAACGCCATCGATCTCGGTCTTCTCACGTCGCGCGACAAAGGCGTCGTTTTGCAACTCGACGCGGCTGCCCAGTTTAGAGGTGGATTTGTAGTAGCTGGCCTCAAAATCGAACGGCGCCTGCTGGACGCGGAAGCCCACTTCGCTGTTTTTGGTAATGATCGGTTGCAGACTGTTGTAATCACTCAGCTTCACCCCCGGCGTGTCGATGCCGCGCAGTACGCGGCCGACATCCGGCACGGTAAAACCTTCGCTGTAGCTGGCAAACAGGCTCAGCGGCGTCACCGGCGTCCAGACAACCCCGGCGTTGTAGAGGGTTTCATCAAACGATGGCGTGCCCCCTTCGACCGTGACGCGATCGTTGGCCCACACCGTCTGATAGCTGTCGATCTTCAGGCGCGCATATTCGTAGCGAATGCCGCCGCTCAGTTTGACCGACTCCACCGGCGCGTACTCCAGTTGCAGGAAAGGCGAGAGATCGGTGTAGTTGATCTCCGGCACATAGGTACGCCCGGTGCTCCACAGATCCTGTTTCGAGTTATCAAACAGCGTGTCGAAGCCCACCGTCGCCTTAATGCGATCGTCCCAGATATCATCTTTCGTCAGGGCGATTTTGCTGCCGTACTTATCGGTATACGCGCGGCTCTGATCGTAGAGCGTGCCAATTGGCGCAATCTGCGGGTCCTGGAAGGAGGAGGAGTTGGTCGCACCGAACAGCGCTTCGTAGCGCTGATAGTAGGCCAGCGCAGTCAGCTTCATCCCGGCGAGATTGTAGTTGTCGTAGGTGGTGCCCACGGTCCAGACATCGTTATGCGGCGCGGTGCCTTCCGGCGTGCCTTTGCGTGAGGTGGTCAACCTGCCCGCGTCGCGATCGCCGGTAACGCTGACATAGTTATCTTTATTTTTCAGCCGGTAGCGGTTAAGGCTCAACTGCACGCGCTGGTCGTTATCGAGCCAGTAACCCACTTTCGCCAGCAGATCCCACGCACGGGAGTCCATCAAATCACCCTGGGTGTTATCGACGCCAATGGCGTGATTATTCGCATCTTTGAACAACCCCTGATCTTCATAGCTGAGGGCGAAGAGGTAGTCGAGATACTCCTCGCTGCCATTGATGCTGTAGTTGGTTTTGTAGGCCAGCGTATCGTGATTAAGTTCAGAGGTCGGCGTGGTGGTTTCGATGCTGAAGTGCTGGTTAGCGGTGCCCGGCTTCGCCCGTTTGGTGATGATGTTGATCACCCCGCCGGTCGCGCCCACGCCGTTACTGGTGTTGGCCCCTTTGATCACCTCAATGCGCTCAATCATTGAGGCATCGACGGTGTGCATTTCACGCCCGGTCGGGCGCAGCGGGTTGGATTGCGGAATGCCGTCAATCATCACCAGCGGCGTACGCCCGCGCAGGGTCTCGCCGCTGCCGGACATCTTCTGCCGCGACGGCGAAAACGACGGCAGCAGGTTGCTTAAGATCTGCGAAGTATCGGAGGTGAGCTGACGCTGCTGGGCAATCTCCTTTTCAGTGATCACTTTGATCACCTGCGGGGAGTCATTGCGCGAGCCGTCGGTACGCGTCGCGGTGACAACCACATCTTCTTCACTGCTTGTCGCATCCTGCGCATAAAGCGGCGACGCGATGACCAGAGTAAGCGCGCCATATAAAGGGGAAAATCGCATGCAAACAACCCTCAATGTAATATCTCGCCGCACGGGCGAAGATCATCCGTAACAACATCAAATAAGAACAATAAGAAACAATTTGAGACCGATTATCATTATCAATAACTCAATGTAAAGTGAATATTCCCGTCTCGAAACTTATAACTATGCAGAATGCGTTATGGCGCACAACGCTGCTAACAAACCGCCGTTTCACATTATTTTGTCTACCCTTTATCAGGCACGTTCTGTGGCTTGAGTCGTGGTCACTTCCCGATCCCCCGTTTACTAAGGAAGACCAATGCAAACTACCTCCGGACCATCGCGGGTCGCCATTGCGCTCTATGAACTGTTAAACCCCCTGCCGCTCGGCTTTTTCACCGCCGCGTGGATCTTCGATATTCTCTACCTCAAATCTTTTCAAATTATGTGGACCGACGCGGCAAGCTGGCTTATCGCCATCGGGCTGGTGCTGGCGATTGTGCCGCGGCTAATAAACCTGGTGCAGGTCTGGTTCACCCAACGTCCGCTGGCGACGGCGGCGGTAAAAATCCACTTCTGGCTCTGGCTGGTTGCCATTGTGCTGGCGATTTTTAACGCCTTTGTCCACAGCCGCGACGCCTACGCCGTGGTGCCGCTGGGGGTGATCCTCTCCACCGCCGTGGTGGCGCTGCTGCTGATTGCTAACGTCCAGCTTGCCCTTCGTACCCGCAAAGGAGTGATCGCATGAGAATCCACCGCAAAACACTCCTCGCCTTTACGCTCACCGCGCTGCTGGCCGGCTGCGATCAGGGCGCCAGCCTCGATCCGGCTAAACAAGTGGGGCCAAACCCTGAACTGCCGAAAGCACAAAACTTCCTGATGCCGCCGATGCAGGTGCCGGAAGGGGTAGCGTGGAAAGAGGGCGAGATGCCAAAAGTGGCGCAGGGGCTGAAGATTGAGAAAGTCGCCGATGGCCTGCAACACCCGCGTCAGGTCTATGTGCTGCCAAATAACGATGTACTGGTGGCGGAAGCCAACGGTCCGGCGAAGCCAACCACGCGCCCGAAACAGCTGATCATGGGCGTGGTGCAGAAAGCCTCCGGTAAAGGCGGCCCCGGCGGCAATCGTATTACCCTGCTGCGCAATGTCGACGGCAAATGGCAGAAGCACACCTTTATTGAAAACCTGCACTCGCCGTTCGGTATCCAGCTGATTGGCAACACCCTGTGGGTGGCGAATGCCGACAGCCTGGTGAAATTCCCCTATCAGGAGGGGCAAACCACCATCACCGCGCCGGGCGAAGTGGTTACCGAGCTGCCGGGCGGGCCGATTAACCACCACTGGACCAAATCCCTGCTCGCCAGCCCTGATGGCAGCAAGCTCTATGTCGGTGTTGGCTCCAACAGCAACATCACCGAGAACGGGATCGGCGCGGAGTACCGCCGTGCGGCAGTGCTGGAGGTGGATGCCGCAACAGGAGCGAGCCGCATTTTCGCCAGCGGCCTGCGTAACCCGACAGGGTTGCAGTGGGAGCCCGAAAGCGGCGCGCTGTGGGCGATCGTCAACGAACGTGACGAGATTGGCTCCGATCTGGTGCCGGATTACATGACCTCGGTGCAGGATAAAGGCTTCTACGGCTGGCCTTACAGCTATTTTGGTCAGCATGTGGATGAGCGCGTCCAGCCGCCGCGCCCGGATCTGGTGAAGCAAGCGATTAAGCCCGATTACGCGCTCAGTTCCCACGTCGCCCCGCTCGGCCTGCTCTTCTACACCGGCGAGAATATGCCGCAATACCGCGGCGGCGCGTTTGTCAGCGAGCACGGCAGCTGGAACCGCAAGCCGCTCAACGGTTACCAGGTGGTGTGGGTGAAGTTTGAAAACGGCAAACCGGTCGGGCAACCGCAGCCGGTGGTGAGCGGTTTTCTGACCGATGACGAGAAGCAGGTGCGCGGTCTGCCGGTTGGCCTGGCGATGGATAAGCAGGGCGGCGTCCTGATTGCTGACGATGCGGGCAACACCATCTGGCGGGTCAGCGCGCGCTAAGCTTGTGGCTGCCTGCCGCCTCGCTTATAACATAGCCTCAACATTTTTAAGGAGAGGCGAATGGAGAGCAGGTTGCAGGCAGCGATTGCGCTGCGTAAAGCGGGCGAGCATGAGCAGAGCCGCGAGGCGTTAAAGATACTTGCCGATGAACCGGCGCTGCGCGCACAGGCGCTGCTCAATATCGCCTGGTCGTTTGATAACCAGGGCCATGAGCGGGATGCCGAAGGGTATTACCTGGCGGCGATTGAGGCTGGCCTTAGCGATGAGGATGAGTTTGAAGCGCGCTTTGGCCTTGCCTCAACCTGGCGCTGCCTCGGGAAATACCCGCAGGCGAAAGCGCAGTTTGCGGAGATTATCGCCCGCTGGCCGCAGGCAAGCGAAGTGCCGCCCTTCTATGCCCTCTGCCTGCACAACCTCGGCGAGCACGACGCCGCGCTTGCCGTGCTGCTGGAATCGATTGTGCACAACCCCGATGCCCGTACGGCACCCTACGCCGACGTTCTGCGCAACTACGCGCAGAACCCGCATCAGCGCTGGTAACAAGTGCATGCTGGCAACGTCTGGCTGTAAAAAAGGGCGCGCGAACAGAAACCTGCCAAATTTGCAGACTTTCCATTTAAGGCAGCTATGTGTAGATTACGCGCACTCTTATTTTTTCTGCTTCCGTTGCCTTCGTGGCAAGAGATCGTCTTGTGCTTTATACCTACACGGCTTATGCCCTTGAATATCTAGTCTATTTCGGCATTCTTATCGCGACCGTTACGGCAGTATCTTCGCTTATCGGGATTAAGCCACCTGAGCAAAAATACCTTGCTCTCGACGGCCTGCGCGGTGTCTGCGCGGCGCTGGTGGCGATATTTCATCTCTTCTGGCGAAATGGCGGCGCAGCAGACGATTATTGGTCGCTCGACTATATCTCCTTCAGCCAAATTAAAAGCGCGATTTTCATCACCGGGCAACTCCCCGTCGGTATTTTCTTTATGCTTTCCGGCTTTCTTTTTTTTAAGAAAGCCCTCGCCCCCAGCTTTAATTATCGCGGATTCGCGCTGTCACGACTGGCAAGGATCTACCCGCCTGTGATCGCCACACTGGCGCTTATCTATGCCGCGACGTTTATCATGCATCCAGGTAGCCATACCCCGCCGGGTGAGTGGTTTATCTCTTCGCTGCCCTTCCTTTTTGAGCCGCCTGGCGCCGTCATCAATGGCATCACGCTACAAATTGCTACCTCGGGCATCTTCTGGACGCTGGTGTGGGAGCTTCGCTTGTACCTTGCGATCCCTTTGTTATACCTGCTCATGCGCCACATTAAGCACGCGACGCTCTTTGTCATTTTCTTAATGGTGCTGGTAATGGGCGGAAAGTATCTGCTCGGCAGTGACGAACGGCTGGCGTATGTGATGTATTTTCTGGTGGGCTTTTTGGTTGCCACCATCAAGAGGGATAAACGCCCGTCGGATCTGATTTGTCTGGCGCTACTTATTGCCGCAATCGCCTTTACCCGCCATGCCTATAATCCGACTACCGCGCTTTACATGCTGGTGGTCTTCTATACCGTGAAATGCGGATGCGACTATTTTGGCCTGCTGACCTCCCTTCCGCTACGTATGCTGGGCACCTGTAGCTTTTCGCTCTATCTGGTGCATGGCATTACGCAAACTGTCGCGAAGCACTATCTCTACAGCGCCGGGCACTATCTCTGGCAGGTTTGCGCATTGGTCGCGGCAGGCGTGATTGCACCTGTGATGTATAAATGGGTTGAGAGCAAGTGCATGTGGAAATCAGCACCTGCTGCGCAACAGCATCTCTCAAACTAAACCGTCAATAATCACCTGTTTCATCCCCTGCGAGCAGGGTTCAACCCGCCCGCGCACGCCGTACACCTCCGCCAGCGTGTCTGGGGTGATCACCTCCCCCGGATCGCCGTCGGCCACCAGCTGCCCCTTTTTCAGGATCAGCACATGGTCGCCGTGGCGCAGCGCGATATTGATATCGTGCACCACTACCACGGTAACGATGTTGCGGCGCTGGGTTTCGCGTTTTACCAGATCCATTACGTGAAATTGATAATTAAGATCCAGCGCACTGAGCGGCTCATCGAGCAGCAGCAGCGAGGGCTTGCGGATCAGCGACTGCGCCAGACCGACCAGCTGTTTCTGCCCGCCGGAGAGCTGATCGAGATAGTGCAGCGCCAGGTGCTCAATGCCCAACTGGCGCAACAGCGTCATCACCTGCGCCTGCTGCTCGGCGCTGTGCAGCCCGCCGGACGCGCGCTGCGCGACGATAATCGACTCCAGCACGTGCAGATGCACGCCCGCCGGCAGCGACTGCGGCAGGTAAACCACCTGCTCGGCGCGCCTGGCGAAGGGCTGGGTGAGCAGATCCTCACCGTCGAGGCGCAGTTCGCCCTCGGCTCTGTTGAGCCCGGCCATCGCGCGCAGCAGCGTCGATTTCCCGCTACCGTTCGGCCCGAGCAGAATCGTCACTTTGCCGCGCGGCAGAGCGTCAATCGCCAGATCCTCAATAATCGGCTGCTTATGGTAGCCCGCGCTGAAGCCGCGCAGGGATAAACCAGACTGCGGGTTCATACACTCCCCCGGTGGCGCACAATAATGGTGATAAAGAACGGCACCCCAACCAGCGAAGTGACGATGCCGACCGGGATGATGACGCCATCGATCATGTTTTTAGAAACAATCGATGCCAGCGACAGCACCAGCGCGCCCGTCAACGCACTGCCCGGCAGATAGAAGCGGTGATCTTCGCCAAACAGCATGCGGGCAATGTGCGGAGCCACAAGGCCAATAAAGCCAATCGGCCCGACAAACGCCACCGACAGCGCCGACAAAATACTGATGCGCAGCAGCGTTGCCAACCGCAGACGGCGCACGTTGATGCCAAAGCTGATGGCGCGATCTTCGCCCAGACGCAACGAGGTGAGCTTCCACGAGCTGAGCAGCGACAGAGGCATAATTACCCCCAGCGCCAGCAGCAGAATGCCGAGCTTATCCCACGAGGCACGGGCAATGCTGCCCATCGTCCAGAAGACCAGCCCCTGCAACGTATCCTCATTGGCGATAAATTGCAGCATCGACACCAGCGCGTTAAAGGTGAAGACCAGCGCAATCCCAAACAGCACCACGCCGGAGGTTGCCACCTGCGTCCAGCGGGTGATGCCATCCAGCATCAGCGCCGCCAGCAGCGCAAAGATAAAGGCGTTAGCCGAGATAAACCACTGTGCCGGGATGCCAGGAATGCCGATGCCGAGCACAATCGCCAGCGCCGCGCCAAAGGCCGCCGCCGAGGAGACGCCGAGGGTAAACGGGCTGGCGAGCGGGTTATTGAGGATGGTCTGCATCTCGGCACCCGCAAGCCCCAGCGTCAGGCCGACGACAATCGCCATCAGCGCGTAAGGCATGCGGATATCCCAGACAATCACCCGTGTACCAGCATCCACGCTCTGCGGATGCAGCAGCGTCTGCCACAGCACATCAAGCGAGAGCCCTGAGGGGCCGAGGGTAAAATCGAGCAGCATGGAGGCGATAATCAACCCGGCCAGCAGTGCCAGCAGACCGACGCGACGGCGGACTATCGCGCGGTAGTTATCCATCAATGCGCCCGCGTCAAGAGTGGTGCTCATTCTGTTTATTTGCCCTGTTGCCAGCTGTAAACAAAGCCGTCATCCGGCAATTTGGTGAAGTTTTTAATGATGTGATGGTAAGTCGCATCGGGATCGAGATCGGCAAACGCCTGCGGATAGATATCCTTCGCCAGATACTCCATACCAACGATGTTGTAAGGGTGGTTATAGAAGTGGTGATAGATACCGTACACGTGCTTTTGCGCCACCGCCGGGATCTGGTTGACGCCGGTGCGGCTCAGCAGCACCTGCGCCTGTTTGTTCACCTCTTCCGGCGAGGCATTCAGCCCGAGCGGCAGCACCTGGCCGTTGCCGCGTTTTGAGCCGGTCATGATATAGACATCCGGGTTGGCGCTGATGAGCTTCTCAAGGGAGATAAAGCCGGTGGCACCCGGCAGCAGCTCGGAGCCGAGGTTGGTTGCGCCGACCGCTTCCACCAGACCGCCCCAGCCGCTGTGGCCGTGGGTAAAGCAGCAGCTGTCGGCTCTGCCCGCCAGCGCTTCAACAAACACTTTTGGCTTCGGCGTAATGGCGGCAGTTTTCTGCGTAATCGCCTGCTGATGCTGGCGATAGTAGGTGGTATAGGCTTCGGCGTTGCTTTCGCGGTTGAGCACTTTGCCCAGCAGATCGATGCTCGGCGCGGTATCTTTGGCCGGGTTCACATTATAATCGACAAACACTACCGGGATTTTCAGCGCCGTCAGCTTGTCGAGCACGCCGCTGTCCGTCAGCGACGGTTTTGCGCGCAGCTGAGCAATCATCAGGTCCGGCTGCTTTGCCAGCACGCTTTCGAGTTCGACATTCCCTTTATCGCTAAAGCCCATATCGAGGATAGTGGCCGCTTCCGGCCAGCGGGTTTTCAGCATCTTCCAGCTTTCGATATCCTGCTTTTTCGCCAGGTTATTCCACGCCACCAGCCGCTTAAACGGGTTATCGCGATCCAGCAGCGCGAGGGTCATGATGTCGCGGCCATCCTGCAAAATCACGCGCTGAGGCTCGTGATCCAGCGTCACTTTGCGACCGCTGAAATCGGTCACCGTAAGGGGGTACTGCGTGGCCTGCGCGAGGACGGGCAGCGTGAGAAGCGCGCCAAGAAGCAGCGTAGTGCGGATTTTTCCATGCATAGAAAGAGGTGTCCTGATGGTAATGAGAATTTTATACTTTTGATAATTATTATCATGTTTACCTCAACAAAACCTATACGGTTTCAACAAATACACCCTTTTCTTAACATTCTGATTCTCTTTATCTTTTTCTGAAATGTTTTCTTACGGGTTTATACGCGGCGATGCTTTACCCTCATACTTTGCGTGATGCCGGACCTGCTGCCATGAAATACACCCTCTTCCTGCTATTGATGTTTATTGCCACCGTCCGCGCCGACGATGCGGTGAGGCTGAACTGCCCGACGCGCGGCGCGCTGACCGTCTCCTTTTTTGATTACAGCCTGACGACCATGAAGTGGGGCGACCATTTTCAAATCGCGGCGGGCAAAGAGCGGGCGCATACCAAAGCGGGCGTGCCCTTCTGGAGCACCACCTTTCGCAACGGCGACACCCTGGCGTTCTTCCCGGATTCGAACCAGTACTATCTCTTTTATGCCGGTAATGAAGACCCGGAGCAGTGCAGCGAAGTCGGCAGCTTTGCCTACCCGGCGATCACCCCGCCGCGGTACGAAAAGGGGCACGATGACGTTGCGACGCAGGTGCAGGCCAACAGAGAAGAGAGTGAAGTGATTTTGCAGCACCCGTTCGCGTGATGCGGGTTTTTGCCGGATGGCGCTGGCGCTTATCCGGCCTACAGGTACGGAGCCGCTGAAACATCATTGCCGGATGGCGGCTGCGCCTTATCCGGCCTACGGGTGAGGATGCACTGAAACGGCGTAGGCCGGATAAGCGTTTACGCGCCATCCGGCAACGTTTTATGCACTACACAAAAAGATCCGCGGCCTTCGTTACCACGCCGCTATCAAGCACCCAACCGCTGATAAGCGTGGCGGGCGTAACATCAAACGCCGGGTTGTAAACCTGCGCATCTTCTGGCGCCCACTGCACCGCGCCAAAACTCCCCGCCACGCCGGTCACCTCCGTGGCGGCGCGCTGCTCAATCGGGATCGCCTCGCCGTTCGGGCAATGGGGATCGAGAGTGGTTTGCGGCGCGGCGACATAAAACGGCACGTTGTGGAACTTCGCCAGCACCGCCAGCGAATAGGTGCCAATCTTATTCGCCACATCGCCATTGGCGGCAATCCTGTCCGCGCCGACCCACACCGCATCCACCTCCCCTTTCGCCATCAGGCTGGCGGCCATCGAATCGGTAATCAACTGGTAAGGCACGCCCAGCTCACCCAACTCCCAGGCGGTAAGCCGCCCGCCCTGTAACAGCGGGCGTGTCTCATCCACCCACACATTGCTGATATTGCCCTGCTGATGCGCCAGCGCAATCACGCCAAGCGCCGTGCCGACGCCCGCCGTCGCCAGCCCGCCGGTATTGCAGTGGGTCAAAATGCGGCTGCCGGGTGTGACCAGCGCGGCACCCGCCTGGGCGATGTTATCGCAGAGCTGTTTATCCTCTTCCACCAGCCGCAGCGCTTCCGTCATCAGCGCATCGGCACAGTTCTCCTGCACCAGCGCCTGCTTCATGCGGTCGAGATTGTTCATCAGATTCACCGCCGTCGGACGCGCCGCGCGCAGGGTCTCCAGCGCCTGTGCCAGCTGTTCACGGCTCTCACCGCGCGCGGCCAGCAGCGCCAGCAGCAGGCTGGCAGAGAGGCCAATCAGCGGCGCACCGCGCACGCGCAGCGCGTGAATATGGCCGACAAGCGCCTCTACCGAATCGGCAGCAAGCCAGCGTTTCTCCTGCGGTAACGCCTGTTGATCGAGAATAAATAAACGATTTTCAGCGATGCGCAGGCTGGTGGTCTGTAATGACGGCATATCGTTAAATCCCTGTTGCGTTAATGTGGCGTATTGTGTCAGGATGCAAAGCGGATGTATAGACGTCTAAATGGCTTAAATCGCAAAAAGAGGATCGAGGCAATGTCGCAATACCATACCTTTTCCGCCCGTGATGCCGTGGCGTATGCACAACAATTTGGCGGTCTTTCCGATCCCGGCGAACTGGTTGACGCGCAGGAAGTGGGCGACGGTAACCTCAATCTGGTCTTTAAAATTTTCGACCGCAGCGGTACCAGCCGCGTCATCGTTAAACAGGCGCTGCCCTATGTGCGCTGCGTCGGTGAATCCTGGCCGCTGACGCTCGATCGCGCGCGTCTCGAAGCGCAAACGCTGGTTGAGCACTATCAGCACTGCCCGCAGCACACCGTTAACATCCTCCATTTCGACCCGGAGCTGGCGGTGATGGTGATGGAAGATCTCTCCGATCACCGCATCTGGCGCGGCGAACTGATTCGTAATGTCTATTATCCGCAGGCAGCGACGCAGTTGGGTGAATACCTGGCGCAGACGCTGTTTCACACCAGCGATTTTTACCTCCACCCGCATGTGAAAAAAGCGCAGGTGGCGAAATTTATTAACCCGGCGATGTGCGAGATCACCGAAGATCTCTTCTTCAACGATCCCTACCAGATCCACGAGCGCAATAACTACCCGGCCGAGCTGGAAGCGGACGTCGCCGCCCTGCGCGATGACGCGCAGCTAAAATTAGCCGTCGCGTCGCTCAAGCACCGCTTCTTCTCTCACGCTGAAGCCTTGCTGCACGGCGATATTCACAGCGGCTCTATTTTTGTTGCCGACGGCAGCCTGAAGGCGATTGACGCCGAGTTCGGCTATTTCGGCCCGATTGGCTTTGATATCGGTACCGCCATCGGCAACCTGCTGCTGAACTACTGCGGCCTGCCGGGTCACCTCGGCATCCGCGATGCCGCGGCGGCGCGCGAGCAGCGGCTGATCGACATTCAAACCCTGTGGGCAACCTTTGCCGAGCGCTTCCAGGCGCTGGCAACAGAGAAGACGCAGGACGCGGCGCTGGCGCAGCCGGGCTACGCCTCGGCATATCTGAAAAAAGTGTGGACCGATGCGATTGGTTTTTGCGGCACTGAGCTTATCCGCCGCAGCGTCGGCCTCTCGCACGTGGCGGATATCGACACCATCAAAGATGAGGAGATGCGCCACGCCTGCCTGCGCCATGCCCTCTCCCTTGGCAAAGCGCTGATTGTGATTGCCGATCGCATTGATAGCGTCGATGAGTTAATTGCCCGCGTGCGGCAATACTCGTAATCCCGATAGCGAAGCGCCCTCAGGCGCTTCACTCACCCCAGATACTCAATAATCGACAACCCGCCGTTGTAGTCGGTGCTGTAGATGATCCCCTGCGCATCAACAAACACATCACAGGACTGGATCACCCGCGGGCGACCGGGGCGAGTATCCATCATTTTTTCCGGCGCGGCAGGCACCAGTGCGCCAGTCTCAACCGGGCGATAGGGGTTAGAGATATCGTAGGCGCGCACGCCGGCATTCTGGTAGGTGGCGAAAATCAACGTTGAGCTGACAAAGCTGCCCGGGCGGTTCTCATGCAGGTTGTGCGGGCCAAAGTGCGCCCCTTTCGCCACATAATCGATCTCATCCGGCTGCGGGAAGGTGGCGATGCTGACCGGGTTAGCGGGCTCGCGAATATCAAACAGCCAGATCAGCTTCTCGCCATCCTCCTGATTGTCGAGCACCGCTTCATCCAGCACCACCAGCAGATCGCGATCCGGCAACGGCAACGCGGTGTGGGTGCCGCCGCCAAACGGCGGGCTCCAGTTGCGGTGGCTGATAAGCGTCGGCTGAGTGCGATCTTTCACATCCAGCAGCGTCAGGCCGCCGTCGCGCCAGCTGCCGTAAGCGGTATCTCCGGCAATAATCGCGTGGTGCAGCGCGTAGCGTTTGCCCTCTTCCCAGCCCGGCGTTTCGCCTGCGGCCTGGTTCATGCCCGGCAGCCACCAACGCCCGGCCACCTCAGGTTTGCGCGGGTCTTTGAGATCGATGGTCAGGAAGATGTAATCCGTAAAGCCGTCGATCAACGCCGAGACATAGGCCCAGCGCCCGCCGACGTACCAGATGCGGTGAATGCCGATACCCTCAAGCGAGAGAAAGCTGATTTCGCGCGGCTTATCCGGCGTGGAGATATCGAAAATGCGCAGCCCGGCGCTCCAGCCCTTATCCTGCACATCGCTTACGGTTTCGCCGACCGAGCGGGTGTAGTAGACCTTTTCATCGGCAAAGCGGGCGTCGGCAAAGAGATCGCGGGCGTTGATCACCAGCAGCAGATCGTCGTGAGCTTGCAGATGCACATTCCAGGTGCCGGGTGGCGCGGCGATATAGCCCGCAGGTTTCGGGTTCTTCGGGTCGCGGACATCCACAATTGAGAAGCCCTGCGACACCATATGGCCGATATAGGCAAAGCCGCGGTGCACCATCAGCTGGACACCGTCTGGGCGACCGCCCTGGTCGCTGTGCCCGATCAAGCGCATATTGCGGCTGTAGTCCGGGCGTGGAAGTTGAGTTGCCATGATTTATCCTTGTTAAAGATCGGCGCACTGCCGGATGGCGGCGTTGCCTTATCCGGCCTACGGGTTCGCCGCGATTGCATATTGCGATACGCTGTTGTAGGCCGGATAAGCGTTAGCGCCATCCGGCAATCATTGCCGCACCGGCGCACTGCCGGATGGCGGCGTTGCCTTATCCGGCCTACGGGTTCGCCGCAATTGCATATTGCGATATGCCGTTGTAGGCCGGATAAGCGAAGCGCCATCCGGCAATCATTGCCGCACCGGCGCACTGCCGGATGGCGGCATTGCCTTATCCGGCAAACGGGTTCGCCGCAATTGCATATTGCGATACGCCCTTGTAGGCCGGATAAGCGAAGCGCCATCCGGCAATCAATGCCGCACCGGCCGACAAAACCGGCTTGTGTTGCAAACTACTTATTCTTCGCTTCCAGCGTCGCAAACCATGGCGCGATAAAGTCCTGCGTCTGGCCCCAGCCGGGAATGATCTTGCCAAGCGACGCCACATTCACCGCGCCAGGCTGGCTGGCGAGCAGCGCCTGCGGAATGGCGGCGGCTTTAAAATCGTAGGTCGCAGGCGTCGGTTCACCGGCAATCTTATTGGCGATCAGGCGCACATTGGTGGCACCAATCAGTTTCGGGTCCACCGCCACGCTCACCTTCCACGGGCTGCCCGCTTCGCGCATCAGTTGCAGATCCTGGTTCGAGACATCAATGCTATAGAGCTTAATCTCGGTGCGGCCATTCTCTTTCAGCGCTTTATAGGCCCCCTGGCTGAAGGCATCCCACGTGCCCCAGATGGCATCAATCTGCCCTTTCGGATATTTCGCCAGCACCGCGCCCACTTTATTAGCGGTGTCGCCCTGCACATCGGATGAAACGGCACCAATCGACTCCAGCTCTTTAATCCCCGGATTTGCTTTCAGCAGTTCGGCATAGGCCGCCTGGCGGCGCTCCATCGGCGGGAAACCGGCGACCCACAGTTTGATAATGTTGGCTTTGCCGTTGAAATCTTTCACCAGCTCGCCGAAGGAGAGTTTGGTCAGCGAGGCGTCATCCTGCTGTGTCACAGTCACGCCCGGAATTTCGCCCTGCACGGCGGTATCAAACACCGCCACTTTGATCCCGGCGGCGACCGCTTTTTTGATCAGATCCGTCGAGTAGGGATCGCGCCCCTGCGAGAGGATAATGCCGTCATACTTCTGGCTGATCGCCTGGTTAACAAAGTCCTGGAATTTGGCGTCATCGCCGTTGCTTAAAAAGGTGCTGATTTTAAAGCCAAGTTTTTTACCCTGCTGCAAAGCACCGGCGACAAACTGAGTGGTGTTGTCATCAGAGCCGAGGTTGCGGATCAGCGCAATACGCACCGGGCCGTTATGGTTGGCGATGGCCTCCGGAACCGGCGCAGGCGTGGCGGCGTGGCCCGGCAGCGCGTTCAGTAATCCCAGCGCCAGCAGTGAAAGTGCAATTTTTTTCATCTCTGTTTTCCCCTGAAAGTTAACGACGCTGGAAGTAAGTCAACGCAAGAGCACCGGCCAGCACCAGCCCCTTAATAATGTCCATGGCGTAATAGGGCACCGACAGCATCACCAGCCCGTTCGAGAGCACGCCGAGAATTACCGCTCCGACCAGCGTACCGAGCGCGTTCGGTTTCCCCGAGCCCGCCAGTGAGAAGCCGATCCACGCCGCAGCGACCGCATCCATCAGATACCCGCCGCCCGCATTCACCTGCGAGGAGCCAATGCGCGAGGCGAGCAAAATCCCGCCAAGCCCCGCCAGCAGCGAGGCAATCACATACGCCGCCACTTTGTAGCGCGTGGTGCGAATGCCGGAGAGGCGCGCCGCTTCCGGGTTGCCGCCAATGGCGTACATCCGGCGGCCGTGGGTGGTCAGTGAGAGGCCAAGCTGCGCCACCACGGTAACCACCAGCATAATGATGACGATGGTCGGCACCTGGCCGAGCAGCGAAAACGCCGCCGGAAGGGTCCCTTCTGCCATATCGCCGCTCGGCAGCACCATGTTTTCGGTAATCGATCCGCCATAGCTGTAGGTCATCGCCACGCCCTGAATAACAAACAGACTGCCGAGCGTCGCCAGCATGTCGGGAATGCGCAGCACCACGATGAGAAAAGCGTTAAACAGGCCGACCAGCGTACAGAGCGCCAGCGTCACGAGGATCGCCTCCGTCGTATCGAAGCCGTGCCAGACAAAGAGCGAGATCACCAGCGCGTTGGCCAATGACGCGGTGGAACCGACGGAGAGATCAAACCCGCCAATGGTCAGCGAGATCGAGACGCCAACGGCAATCACCGTCACGATGGCAATCGAGCGCAGGATATTGATGATGTTATTGGGATCGAGGAAGTTGTCCGAGGCGATGCCAAAAATGGCTACCAGCGCCACCACGGTGAGCAACATGCCCCACTTATAAAGGAAATCGAAAAATTGCTGCCGCGGAGATGCCGCCGCACTGACTGAAAGGGCCTTACTCACGGGCCGTTCCTCCGGTGGAATAGTAAAGGAGTGTCTCTTCGCGGGCATCCTCGCCCTGCACTTCTGCCACAATGCGCCCATCCCACAGCACACAAATCCGGTCGCACAAACCCACCAGCTCGGCGAATTCACCCGACGCGTAAATCACGCCTTTGCCCTCGCGCGCCAGCCCGTCGATCAGCTGGAAGAGGTCGGTTTTCGCCTTCACATCGACGCCTTTGGTCGGCTCGTCAAAAATCACCACGTTCGCCTGGCCGCGCAGCCACTTGCCAATCGCCACCTTCTGCTGATTGCCGCCCGAGAGGCGGCGCAGCATCTGGCCTGGGCCACTGGCGCGCACGCCAACGCGGGCAATCACCTCTTGCGCCCAGCGCCACGCCTGGTGATGGGCAAAGATCCCCCAGCGCGAAAAGGTGCGATCGGCACTGACGGCGAGGTTCATGCTGACCGACTCATCAATAAAGATCCCCTCTTTGCGCCGCTCTTCCGGCACCAGCGCCATACCGCGCGTCACCGAATCAGCCGGATCGCGCGGGCGCCACGGCTGATGGTTCAGCTCGCCGCGCGTCACGCGGCTTTTGCTCGCGCCAAACAGGGCTTTGCACAGCTCGGTTTTGCCCGCGCCCGCCAGACCGGCAATGCCAAGAATTTCGCCCTTGCGCAGCCGCAGCGAGATATCTTTCAACACTCCTTCGTCGTGCAGGCCATCAATGCTGAGCAGCAGTTCGTCGCTGTGCGGCGGGCGCGCGGGCGGGTAGATATCGCTCAGTTCATGACCGAGCATCTTCTCGACAATCTCTTCGCCGCTGAGCGCCGTCATCGGCCCGGACTCCACCAGCTTGCCGTCGCGCAGCACCGTCAGGGTGTCGCAAATCGCTTTCACTTCATGAATGCGATGAGAGATAAACACCACGCCAATCCCCTGCTGTTGCAGGCGTCTGACCACCGTAAACAGGCGTTCGCTCTCGTGCTGATCGAGCGGTGCGGTTGGCTCGTCGAGGATCAAAAAGCGGCAGTGATGGGAGAGCGCCCGTGCCAGCAAGATGTGCTGTTTTTCCGCCAGCGTGCAGCTGTCGATGGCGCGGGTGACGTCAAACGCGACATCGAGCTGTGCCAGCGCGTCACGCGCCTGGCGGCGGATCTCGCCCCAGCGAAAGCGGTGCCCGCCCTCTGCCAGCTTATCCAGCATGATGTTCTCAGCGATGCTCAGCCCCGGCACCAGCGCAACATCCACCTCCTGCTGCACAAGGTGAATGCCGAGCTGTTTCGCATCGCGCGGGGAGCGGATCGACACCACCTGGTGGTTAATGGCGATCTCACCTTCGTAATGATCATAAGTGCCGCACAGCACCGCCATCAGGGTCGATTTGCCTGCGCCATTTGCGCCGGTTAAGGCATGGACTGAACCGCCCCGCAAAGTGAAGTCGACATTCGACAGTGCGTTGAAGCCGCCAAAGGCGAGGCGCATGCCACGCATTTCGAGGAGGTTGCTTCCCATAGCGCGTGAATACCTGCGATTAATAGATTGATTTAACGAATTTTTCACAGCCTCGCTTGACTGGCAACGACAGAAAAGGCATAAGTTAAAGCGAAATAATATTAGCCATCCGGATGTCCAGACATAACATCGGGTTAGCGATCACCTTTAAGGACACCTTATATGAGCAGCACCGATATCCGCGTTGTACCCGGCCCCGCCAACTACTACTCCCACGCAGGCAGCCTTGCGCGGCTGGAGGATTTTTACTCCGCCGAACAGCTTTCCCGCGCGGTGTGGATCTATGGTGAGCGCGCCTTTGCCGCCGCAAAACCGTTTCTGCCACAAGCATTTAACGCGCCTGGCGCCACGCATCTGCTGTTTAAAGGCCACTGCAGTGAGCGAGATGTGGCGGAGTTGGTTCAGCAGGCGGGGGCAGATCGCAGCGTGGTAATCGGCGTTGGCGGCGGCGCACTGCTGGATACGGCAAAAGCGGTGGCGCGCCGGCTCGGCTTGCCGGTGGTGGCGATCCCGACCATTGCCGCTACCTGCGCGGCGTGGACACCGCTGTCGGTCTGGTATAACGACGCCGGTCAGGCGCTCCATTTTGAGATCTTCGATGACGCTAACTTTCTGGTGCTGGTCGAGCCGCAGATTATCCTTGATGCCCCGGCGGAGTACCTGCTGGCGGGCATCGGCGATACGCTGGCAAAGTGGTATGAAGCGGTGGTTCTGGCGCCGCAGCCGGAAAACTTACCGCTGACGGTGCGGCTGGGGATTAACAATGCGCTGGCGATCCGCGATGTGTTGCTGGAGAGCAGTGAAGCGGCGCTGGCCGATCAACAGCGCGGGGAAGTGACGCAGGCGTTTCGCGATGTGGTGGATGCGATTATCGCCGGTGGCGGCATGGTCGGCGGGCTTGGAGAGCGCTATACCCGCGTGGCGGCAGCGCATGCGGTGCATAACGGGCTGACGGTGCTGCCGCAAACGGAGAAGTTCCTGCACGGCACGAAAGTGGCCTACGGCATTCTGGTGCAGAGCGCCCTGCTCGGCCAGGATGAGGTGCTGGCGCAGCTTGTGGCTGCCTATCAGCGTTTCAACCTGCCGACCACGCTTGCGGAGCTGGAGATCGATATTCATAACCGCGCCGAGCTGGATAAGGTGATCGCCCATACCCTGCGCCCGGTGGAGTCAATCCATGCGCTGCCGGTGGCTGTCACCGCCGACAAACTCTATGCGGCGTTTGAGAAGGTGGAGACTTTCGCGCGGTAAATTGCAAAAACGCGCCAATCACCCAGGCCGGATAAGCGGTACGCGTCATCCGGCATTATCACCGATTGCCGGATGGCGGCTCCGCCTTATCCGGCCTACCAAAACGGAGCCCGCTGAAACGGCGTAGGCCGGAGAAGCGCCAGCGCCATCCGGCAATGCGCATGGCATGTTGGATTGGTGGAATTATTCCGTTCACTACGCGTTCTGGAGTTCCATTAATCTCATATGCGGTGAACGGGACAAGGGACGCTGCCGCGCTCCCCTTGTCAATCCCCGCGGCCCCGCGAGGAAATCGGTGCTGCGCACTGCGCTCACCTCCCGCGTGCCTGACTGCGGCCGGCTCGACTCGACTTACTCGTTCCAATCTGGAACGAGTCCCTGTCTCGGTTCGCCTCTGTCCGCCATCCCTGGCGTCCAGACCTTGTCACTCCCGCTTCGGTTCGCCGATTTCAGCGGGGACACAACCCCTCGCTGTGAAACCGCAGATAAAAGCTACACCGGTGTTGCTGTAGGCGCGTTTTGGTAGGCCGGATAAGCGTGTAACGCGCCATCCGGCAGGAGAACATCGTGAGAGAGCTGACTCGCGGCAATTAGTGGCTTAACTCCTGCAGCAATCGGGTATTGAGGTAGAGCTTTTCGCGACCCACGCTCATCTCCTCCAGCACGCCTATTTCTGCCAGCTGCTTAAGATAGAGCGATGCAGTCTGGCGCTTAGCCACTTGCCCTTTTACAAGGTTATCTATCCGACAGTAGGGCTGTGCAAAAAGTATTTGCATCAACTCATGAGTATAGATTTTTGGCAGTCGTTCACGCACAAATTGTGTCGTTTCCACCATCAGTTCACGAATGATAGCGATTTTTTTCTTGGTCCAGCGCGCCGTGTTTTCTATCGCTTCCAGCATAAATAAAATCCACGCCTCCCAGCGGCCTTCGGCGGTCACGTCACGCAGGAGCGTGTAATAGCGATCGCGCCTTTCCAGGATAAACCGGGAGAGGTAAAGGATGGGCAGCGAGAGCAATTCACTCTGGATCAGGTACAAAATATTCAGGATTCGGCCTGTTCTGCCATTCCCGTCCGGAAAGGGGTGAATACACTCAAATTGGTAGTGTGAAATCGCCATTTTTATCAGCGGATCCAGGTCATCATCGGCATGGATGAAACGTTCCCAGTTCCCCAGCAGATCGCGAATAGCCGCTTCACCTACCGGCGGGGTGTAAACCACGTCACTCTTCTGATCGCGCAATACCGTTCCGGGGGTTTTACGAATATCCGTTTCTACGCCGCGCAGCGTGGTGCAAATGGCGATCGCAGTGTTAGTACATAACGGGTAGCTGCTCAGGTAAGTAAAGCCATCGTGCAACGCAGTCCGGTAACGTAACGCCTCTTTTGTTGCGGGATCGGCGTTCTCGGCCTGATCGGCATACTGGAAGAGCTGATCGCTGGTGGTGACGATATTTTCGATGCGCGAGGAGTCCTTTGCTTCAAGGAGAGGAAGGAGGTTAATCAATAATCCTTGATCGGGAATTAACTCCCCTGCCGTTTTCAACTCTGCCAGAGCGGCACGTGCAGTTATACAGGCCTTAAGCACCTTGCGGGTTTCAATCTCCTCCACGTTGGGCGGCAGCATCGGTAAAGCGTTAAAGGGTATGGTCGGGTCCCAGCTCATATATTTACAAAATCCATTTTTATCGACATATGCTGATAATATGTCGATGCAATCGACCTGTCACGATGACATGTTTAATAAATGTGATTTTATCGACGTATTTAACATTTTTGGCAGCATACGCACTTTCGCGCTATTCGGAAATGTAGCCGGGATCACTGTAGGCGCGTTTTGGTAGGCCGGATAAGGCGAAGCCGCCATCCGGCAATTGTGCCGCGGAGATAATGCCGGATGGCGCTCACGCTTATCCGGCCTACAACTCACCCGTTTTATTCCGTTGGCCACAGCCCCATCGCCATGCGGGCGATACCGAGCAGCGTTTCGCGGCTGGCGCCGTCGCGCGCCTGGATCGACATCCCCTGCTGGATGCTGGTGTAAAGCCGGGTCAGCGCATCAATATCGGTATCAGCGGGCAGTTCGCCCTGCGCTTGTGCCTGCGCCAGACGCGCTTTCAGTAACGCCATCCCGCCGTTGCGCATAGCCTGCACGCGTTGACCCAAGCGATCGTTGCCTTCGCTGGCGACCGCCGAGAGCGTCACCATACAGCCGTGCGGCAGATCGCAGCGCGTCAGCATGTCGGCTGAGCGTTCAAGCCAGCTTGCGACAGCGCGTTTTGGCGAGGGCTCCTGCTCCATATCGCCCCAAATCAGCGGCGCTACGCACTGCTCGTAGTGCTGCAACACCTCATCGTAGAGATTCTCTTTACTGCCAAACGCCGCATAGAGGCTCGGCGACTTGATGCCCATCGCCTCATACAGATCGCTCATCGAGGTGGCGGTATACCCCTTGCGCCAGAAGAGCAACATCGCCTTGTTCAGCGCTTCTGTTCGATCAAACTCGCGCGGTCTTCCCCGGCTCATCATCAGCTCCTCACATTTTGTGCTGATCGGTATATTAATAATATTGACGAATAGATGGAAGCCTGATTATTTTAATTATGTATCAATCGACACATAATCCAGGAGCCATCATGTCATATTCACTGTCAGGTAAACGCGCGCTGGTCACTGGCGCAAGCCGGGGTATCGGTAAAGCCATCGCTTTAACGCTGGCGCGCGCCGGGGCGGATGTCGCCATCACTTATGAAAAATCGGCCCAGAAAGCCGAAGCGGTTGCCGAAGAGATCCGCGCGCTTGGGCGCAACGGCGTCGCCATCCAGGCGGACAGCGCCGATCCGCAGGCGGCGCAGGACTCCGTCACCCAGGCGGTGGCGCAACTGGGCGGGCTGGATATTCTGGTCAATAACGCCGGAATTGCGCGCGGCGGGTCGCTGGAGTCGATGTCGCAGGCGGATATCGACGCGCTGATTAACGTCAATATTCGCGGCGTGATCTATACCACCCAGGCGGCGCTGGCACACCTGCCGGATGGCGCGCGCATCATTAACATCGGCAGTAACCTCTCCGACCAGGTGCCGTTTAAAGGCGTCACGATTTATTCCATGACCAAATCGGCGCTTAACTCCCTGACGCGCGGGCTGGCGCGGGATCTGGGCGCGCGCGGCATCACGGTCAATATGGTGAAACCCGGCTCGACGGACAGCGATATGAACCCGGCAGATGGCGCGCAGGCAGAGGAGCAGCGCAGTTTTACGGCGTTAGGCCACTACGGCGAGCCGCAGGATATTGCCGAAGCGGTGGCGTTTCTTGCCAGCCCGGCGGCGAAGCACATTACCGGCGCGGATATTGTGGTGGATGGCGGGACCAATGCCTAATAAGAGGCAAAAAAAAGCGGCACAGTGTGCCGCCTTTTGTCGTTAACAGCAGCGCGCGCCGCCTTTGCCGCCGTAGCGCGCATCCTGGCGCTCACGGAAGAACTCCTCGTAGGTCATCGGCGTCTGATCCGGGTGAGTGACGCGCATATGCTCAACGTAGTTGTCATAATCCGGCACGCCAATCATCATTTTTGCCGCCTGGCCTAAATATTTTCCCGCTTTTGAGAGCGTATCGAACATATCTGCTCCTTCGCTTAGTGCGCGTTTTTGGCGCGCGCCACAACCTGATCAACGTTGTCCGGCATCGCTTCATACGGCGTCTCTTGCGCCGTCGGATGATCCGCTTTCAGCGCCGCCAGCGCGGTCTTCAGCGAGTAGAAGGCGAGAACCACCACCACAACCATAAAGAAGAGGGTCAACCCGGCATCGAGGCGGTTGTTAAACACCAGCTGCGCCAGCTGAGACTGGGTATACTGCGCCGGAATATTGCCGCTGTCGATCATTGCCTGGAACTTATTGGCAATCGCCAGGAAGCCCACTTTGTTGTCCGGGCTGAAGGTTTTCTGCCAGCCGGCGGTTAGCGTACAGACCAGCAGCCAGGCCGTTGGCACTAATGCCACCCATGCGTAGCGCTGGCGCTTCATCTTAAACAGCACCACCGCGCAGAGCATCAGCGCCATACCGGCCAGCATCTGGTTGGCGATACCAAACAGCGGCCACAGCGTATTGATACCGCCCAGCGGATCAACCACCCCCTGATGCAGGAAGTAACCCCACGCCAGCACGCAGAGCGCGGTGGCAAGCAGGTTGGCGGGCAGCGATTCAGTGCGTTTCAATGAGGGCGAGATAACCCCCAGCAGATCCTGCAACATAAAGCGCGCCGCGCGGGTTCCGGCATCCACCGCCGTCAGAATAAACAGCGCCTCAAACAGAATCGCAAAGTGATACCAGAAGGAGACATCCATCAGGCCGCCGAGCGCGCCGTGCAGAATATAGGCCATGCCGACCGCCAGCGTCGGTGCCCCGCCCGCCCGCGAGATGATCGACTGCTCACCCACTTCATCGGCAATCTGCCGCAGCGCATCCGGCGTAATGGTAAAGCCCCAGTTGCTCACCACCTGCGCCGCAGACGCCACCACATCGGTGGTGCCCGCCGGTGCCAGCACCGCCATCGGGCTGTTCATCGCAAAGTAGACGCCCGGGTCGATAATGCACGCCGAGACCAACGCCATGATCGCCACAAACGACTCCATCAACATACCGCCGTAGCCGATAAAGCAGGCCTGCCCTTCGCTGGCGAGCATCTTCGGCGTGGTGCCCGAGGAAATCAGCGCGTGGAAGCCGGAGACCGCGCCGCAGGCGATGGTGATAAAGAGGAACGGGAAGAGATTACCGGTCCACACCGGGCCGGTGCCATCGACAAATTTGGTCAGGGCGGGCATCGTCAGCGTCGGGCGCATAATCAGAATGCCAATCGCCAGGCCAATAATGGTGCCGATTTTCAGGAAGGTGGAGAGGTAATCGCGCGGGGCCAGCAGCAGCCACACCGGCAGCACCGAGGCGACAAAACCGTAGCCGACCAGCATCCAGGTGAGCTGCACGCCGGTGTAATCAAACCACGGTGCCCAGATCGGGCTTTCGGCGACCCAGCCGCCGGAGATAATGGCAAACACCAGCAGCACCAGGCCAATCACCGACACTTCGCCAATGCGCCCCGGGCGCAGGTAGCGAATATAGATGCCCATAAACACCGCCAGCGGAATGGTGAAGGCCACGGTATAGGTGCCCCACGGGCTGTGGGTCAGCGCTTTGACGACAATCATCGCCAGCACCGCGAGGATAATCACCATGATCATAAAGGTCGCCACCAGCGCGATCACGCCGACGGTCGGCCCCATCTCTGCCTTCACCATTTCGCCAAGAGAGCGCCCGTCGCGGCGGGTGGAGATAAAGAGCACCATAAAATCCTGCACCGCACCGGCTAACACTACGCCTGCGAGGATCCAGATCATGCCGGGCAGATACCCCATCTGCGCCGCCAGCACCGGGCCGACCAGCGGGCCTGCGCCAGCAATCGCTGCAAAATGGTGACCGAACAGCACTTTTTTATCTGTCGGCACATAGTCGAGGCCGTCGTTGTAGCGCACCGCAGGCGTCATGCGCGTCGGGTCAACCTGCAGCACATTTTTGGCGATATAGAGACCATAAAAACGGTAAGCAATGAGGTAAATACAGACGGCTGCGACCACGATCCAGAGTGCGTTGATCGGTTCGCCGCGATTCAGAGCGATATAGCCGAGGGCAAACGCGCCAACAAGCGAGAGCGCGCCCCAAACAAGGTATTTCCCTGGGTTGTTCATAGCGGTTATCCGTTTGAGAGACAGAGAGATGTTACATTTTGTTTCTATATCAACTCAAAGAACTTAACAACTTTGAAACACAGGAAAGGCGGCCTGCCGCACGGCATTTGGTTGATTGTGTTAACGGGATCGCAAGAATGCCCTCCTGAGCCGGAGGGCGAAGGGTTAGCCGAGCACTGCAGTGCTGAGGCGACAGGTTGCACAGCGCCGCCCCTGTTCATCAAACACTACGATCTCCCAGCTCTGATTCTGGCGGCCAAGATGCAGCGGCTGGCAAACACCGCGCACTTTGCCGTGCGCCACCGCGCGGTGATGGGTGGCGTTCAGCTCGGTGCCGACCACGCACTGACCGTCGCTGGTCATCATAAAACCCGCCATCGACCCCAACGTTTCCGCCAGCGCCGCCGACGCGCCGCCGTGCAGCAGGCCAAACGGCTGATGCGTGCGGCTATCGACCGGCATCTCCGCTTCGAGAAAATCATCCCCGATGCGGGTGTAGGTAATCGCCAGCTGTTCGATCAGAGTGTTATCGCTGGTGGCGTTCAGCGCCTCCAGCGTTAAGTGACGTTTCCAGATCATCAGGCCCCCAGCGTGGAGCCACCATCCACCACGATATCCTGTAGCGTAATGTGGCTGGCGAGATCGGAGGCGAGGAATAAAATGGTGTTCGCCACCTCCTGCGGACGGGCGATTTTCCCCAGCGGAATGCCGAGCTTGAACTGCTCGCCGAAGCCGCGAATGCGCTGCTGTTCCGCATCGTCGCTCACCCACAGCGTGCGCTGCATATCGGTATCCGTCGAACCGGGCGAAACGATATTACAGCGTACATGGCTGGCGGCCAGTTCAAGACCGACGGTCAGAGCGAGGCTTTTCAGCGCCGCTTTCGAGGCGCCGTAAGCGCTCATGCCAATGCGCGGCGTATGCGCGGCATCAGAGCAGACGGTGACAATCGCGCCGCGCTGCTGGCGGCGAAAGTGCGCCATCGTCTGGCGAAAGAGGTTAAAGGCACCGCCGACGTTAACAGTGAACGTCTGCTGCCACTCTTTGTCAGAGAGCGCATCCGTTGCGCCCATATGCAAAATGCCTGCGGCATTGACCAGTACATCCAGCGGCGCGTTGTTTGCCAGCAGGCGCTCGCAGACGGCGGCGACCTGCGCGGCGTCGGCGATATCCAGCGTTTCACAGGCGAACGGGTAAACGTCGCCGTTAAAGGCGAGATCAAAGCCGGTCACCTGCGCGCCCGCCTCGACGAAGGCCAGCGCAGTGGCATAGCCGATCCCCTTCCCTGCCCCGCTCACCCAGACGCTGCGTCCGCTGAAATCGAGGCTCGCCATTACTGCACCCCGCGCGCGAGCAGCGCCCACCAGGCATCGATGGTCGGGTTTTTCGCCAGCATGACAAAATCGATATCGCCGTGCACTTTGCGCCAGCGGGCGGCGAGCGCCATCATGCGCACCGAGTCGAGGCCGTAATCAATCAGGTTTTCGTCATCCAGCGGCTCGTCGGACTCATCCAGCAGCGGCAGGATGATTTCACGCAGCGCCGCTTTGCTTGCCGGTAGCGGCAGCAGCTCTTGCGTCAGCACCACGCGACCAGAACGCCCGGCGACATAGTTGAGCGACATTAAGTGCTCTTCGCGGCTGAAATCCGCCAGCGCATCGGCCACCATAAACGGCTTGATATCGCGCATAAAGGCGTCGGTGGCAGTGGTCATACAGCCGATATGCGAGTAGACGCCGGTGATCAGCAGCTGATTGCGGCCGGTCTCTTTCAGCATCTGCTCCAGCGGCGAGCGGTGAAACGCGCTGTAGCGCCACTTCACCAGCACGGTGTCGGACTCGTCCGGTGCCAGTTCGCTGACGATCTGCTGCTGCTCCGGCGAGCGGGTTAAACCTGGCCCCCACATGTCGTTCAGCAGCGCGCGATCTTCATCGCTCTGCTCTTTCGGCTGCGCGGTGTAGTAGACCGGAATATTGTGCTGCTTGCAGAAGTCACGCAGCGCGGCGATGTTCGCCACCACTTGCTGCATCATCGGACAGTTATCGCCCCAGAAATTAACAAAATAGTCCTGCATATCATGGATCAACAGCGCCGCACGGGCGGGCTCAAACGACCAGTTCACTTTGTTGTCCGGGATATCAGCCGCTGCGGGCAGCGCGTAGCCCTGTAGTTTTGGGATTGCCATCTTCTCTCCTTTACGCCGGGGTGCGTTGTGCTAACCACTGGCGTAACTGTTTCTTGTCAACTTTTCCTACCGGCGTCAGCGGCAGCGCTTCAAGGCACTCGACGCGATCCGGCAGCTTAAATTCCGCCACGCCCTGCTCGCGCAAGAAGCGGCGGATCGCCACCGCGCGCAGCGGGGTTTTCACCACCAGATACGCGCAGCTCTTCTCGCCGAGCAGGCTGTCCTCCATGCTCACAAGCGCGGCGTGGATCACCGCGTCATGGCGCAGCAGCAGGTTTTCGATCTCCTCGGCGGCAATCTTCTCGCCGCCGCGGTTGATCTGATCTTTTTCCCGTCCCTGTACGGTGATGTAGCCCTGCTCATCAATGGCGATGAGATCGCCCGAGCAGTAGAAGCCCTCAGCATCAAAAGCGCTGGCGTTATGTTGCGGGCTGTTGAAGTAGCCACGGAACGTATACGGGCCGCGCGTCATCAGGCGGCCGGTCTGGCCTGCGGGCAGCGGGTTGCCGTTCTCATCCGCAACCCACACTTCATCATCCAGCGACATCGGGCGGCCCTGAGTGTTGATGATGCGCTCCAGCGGATCGTCGAGGCGGGTGTAGTTCACCAGCCCCTCGGCCATGCCAAACACCTGCTGGAGCTGGCAGCCGATCTCCGCCGGAATACGCGCCGCCAGCGTCGCTGAGAGCCGTGCGCCGCCCACCTGAAGCAATTTCAACGACGCCAGCTGGGCACTGCTGCCCCACTCGGCTATCGCCTGTAACCAGAGGCTGACCGCCGGGGGCACCAGCGCGGTAACGTTAATCTGATGCTTCTCAATCAGCGGGAAACAGAGCGTGGCGCTGGGATCGCTCGCCAGCACCACACACCCGCCGGCGAGGAAGACGCCGAGCGCGCCGGGCGAACTTAACGGGTAGTTGTGTGCTGCCGGTAAAGCGCAGAGGTAGCGGGTTTGCGCCGTGAAATGGCAAATCTCATTACTGCGCACAATGCTGTAGAGGTAGTCATTGTGCGTGCGCGGGATCAGCTTCGGCGTGCCGGTGCTGCCGCCGGAGAGCTGGAAGAAGGCCACTTCATCCGCCGGAGTTGGCGCAGCGGTAAAGTTATCTGCCGGGCGGGCAATCGCCTGCTCCAGCGACTCGCCGCGCAGCAGGATAGCGCGCAGCGACGGGTGATCGTTTTTCAACGCGCTGAGGAAAGCGTCATCGGCAAACAGCCCATGGGCGCGATCGGCAATCAGCAGCGCGGGTTTGATTTGTGCCGCGTAAGCGTTGAGCTCGCTGCGCTGATGGCTGAAGAGCGCGTTCACCGGCGCGACGCCGATTTTCAGCAGGGCAAAAAAGGTAATGTAAAACTCGGCGACATTGCCCAGTTGCACCAGCGCGGTATCGCCGCGCGTAATGCCCATCGACTGTAATGCGCAGGCGAGATTGTCCGAGGCGGCATGCAGCTGGCGGTAGCTCAGCTCGCGATCGCCGTCGATTACCGCAACGGCTTCGCTGGCGGCGTGGCGGGTCAAAATATTGCTCAGCGGCAGATCCTGCCAGTAGCCCTTTTCACGGTAACGACGGGCAAACTCTTGCGGCCAGCGGCTAAAAGGAATGGTCACTGTGGCTCCTTAATGCAAACCGAAGGCGTTTAACATGGTGGTCAGTTTGACGCCGGTTTCGCGCCACTCTGCGAGCGGCGACGACGCGGGGACAATCCCGGCTCCGGCAAACAGGCGGACGTTGTTGTCGCGGATGCGCGCGCAGCGAATGGTAACTACCCACTCGCCGTTTCCTTCCGCATCGCACCAGCCGACAATGCCGCCGAAGAGTTCGCGGTTAAATGGCTCAAGCTCGGCGATAATTTTCTTCGCAATCTGGTGCGGGAAGCCGCTCAGCGCCGGTGTCGGATGGAGCAGGCAAGCGAGCGTCAGGGCGTTTTCGCCCTCTTTTGCCGTACCCTCAATCGGCGTTGCCAGGTGCCACAGCGTCGGCGTATTCACCAGCTGCGGCGACGACGGCAGGGTCAACATGCGGCTGCGCGGTTGCAGCACTTTTTTCATCGCCTGCGTCACCAGTTCGTGTTCATGGCGATCTTTTTCTGAGGCCAGCAGTTTGTTGCCCGCTTCGCGATCGAGCATGTCATCGGGCTGACGGCGGGCCGAACCGGCCAGCGGTAGAGAGCTGAAGTGTTCGCCCTCTTTACGCAGCAGCAGCTCGGGGCTGGCGCCCAGCAGCGCGCCGCCATCGGGCAGCGGAACGTGGAAGTTGAAGCTGGCGGGGTTCTGCGCAATTAAGCGCTCAAGCAGCACGCCGCTGTCGACCGGGCGGTCAGTGGCGATCTCAATCAGACGTGAGAGCACCACTTTGTCCACTTCCGGCGTTGCGGTGCGCGCGGAGGCATTCGCCACCATCTCCATAAACAGATCCTGCTCCGGCACCGCTGTCTGCGTTTTCACATTTGGCATCGCGCCGCTGTTGAAGTAGCGCGCAGCGCGCTGTTTTTCCGGGCGGGAGAAGCTCTGCCAGCGTTGAGGGATAAAGAGCGCCGAAGGCTGCGTGGTATCAAACGGGATAGCGCCCACCATGATCGGCCGCGCGATGCCCTGCGCTTTGGCGTCGGCAAAGGCCTGCGCCAGTTTTTGCTGGAAGGCGCTCTCTGGCGCATCGCCCCCCGCCGCCGGCTCTGAGAAACGCGCAACACACCCCGACGTGGTGAAACTGCGGTACGGCGACATAAAGAAAAATTGATCGGCGGCCAGTGTCGTTGCAGACAGCTGGATCTCTTCAGCCAATGACGTATCCATATCATCCTCCGGCAATGATAAATGTATTAAGAATGATTATCATTTTTGTTTGGTGCAGTAAGATAAAAAGTTATTGCCGGTGATGTCAACAGCAGAATCTCCTCTCACAGGGTCATAACTTGCATCCATGGCGCGCAACGATGAAAATGAGAAGCATTAACTCCAACAGAAACAGGACTCACGTTGTGAATTTTCTTAGCTGGTGTCGTAAACACGCTCTGTTAGTGGGCGTTTTCGTTTTAGGACTTAACTCAGCCTGCGCCGCCGACTGGCCGCGCCAGATAACCGACAGCCGCGGCGTACATCAGCTTGCCAGCGCGCCGCAGCGCATAGTTTCCACAAGCGTAACCCTCACCGGCTCGCTGCTGGCGATTGATGCGCCAGTGGTCGCCAGCGGTGCCACGACGCCAAATAACCGTTTTGCCGACGATCAGGGCTTTTTGCGCCAGTGGGGCGACATCGCCAAACAGCGCAACGTCGCGCGTCTCTACATCGGCGAAGCGAATGCCGAAGCCGTTGCCGCGCAGATGCCGGATCTGATTTTGATCAGCGCTACCGGCGGCGACTCCGCGCTGGCGCTCTACGATCAGCTCTCGACTATCGCCCCGACGCTTATCATCAATTACGACGATAAGAGCTGGCAGGCGCTGCTTACCCAGCTTGGCGAGATCACCGGGCACGAGAAGCAGGCCGCCGCGCGCATTACTGAATTCAACCAGCAGCTGGCGGCGGCAAAAACGCGCATGAAACTGCCGCCGCAGCCGGTGAGCGCGCTGGTTTACACGCCCGCCGCACACAGCGCGAACCTCTGGACCCGTGACTCCGCGCAGGGCCAGTTAATGCAGCAGCTCGGTTTTACCCTCGCGCCGCTACCGGCGGGCATTCAGGCGAGCCAGAGCCAGGGTAAGCGCCATGACATTGTGCAACTGGGCGGTGAAAACCTCGCTGCCGGGCTGAATGGCGAAGCGCTGTTCCTCTTCGCAGGCGATCAAAAAGAGGCCGACGCCCTGAGCGCTAACCCGCTGCTGGCGCATCTTCCCGCGGTGCGCAATAAGCGGGTTTATGCGCTCGGTGCCGAGACCTTCCGGCTTGATTACTACAGCGCAACCCGCGTGTTGCAGCGCTTGTCTGCGCTGTTTGGCTGAGGTTGACGCACGCTTTATTGCCGGATGGCGCTGGCGCTTATCCGGCCTACGCCCCACACTTTGCCGGATTAAGTGCGTGACTTATCCGGCCCGTAAAGGCATCCCGTTTGGAATAAGGGGTGATCAGATCGCCGTAACGCTGAAGCACCGGTGACGTTAACGCCACCGGTGCGTTTTATGCGCCGGACTGAACCTGTCGGAAACGGCGCAGCTCGCCGAGTATAAGAACCAGCACTAATCCCACTATCGCTAACGCCAGCCCGCTGAAGCTCGCCGAGGCGGCGGGGGTCAGCATCGATCCCATTGCGCCCAGCAGCGCCGCACCGATGGCGTCGCCGGTGACGTTTTGCGCCGTCCATAAGCCGTTAATGCGCCCGAGCATCGCTTCCGGGGTCTGGGTTTGCAGCAGGGTGTATTGCAGGAGCGAACTCACCGCCGTCAGCCAACCGCAGAGCGCCAGGAAGAACACGCCGAGCGGCCAGACGGGCATCAGGCTGAAGAGCGCAATGGCGATAAACGCGCCGACGCTGGTCAGCAGCATGATGATACCGGGCCGCTCGCTGTGCGCCAGCCTGCCGCTGGTCAACGCGCCGATGGCCGCCCCGAGCGGCAGTGCGGCGTAAAGCACACCAATCTCCGCCGCCGACATCTGCCAGCTCATCGCCAGCGCCGGATAGAGCACGCGCACGGCGCTGGCCATCGTCAGCAGACCGCCGAGCAGCGCAATGCCGCCCACTAACGGGTTATGCAGCAGAAAGCGCAGCGCGGTAATAAGGGATTTAAGCGGGTGTTCGCGCGCTTGCGGCGGGGGGGGAAGCACGGGCAGCGTCAGCAGCGGCAACAGCGTGATAAAGGTGCCCGCCGCCGCCAGACCGTAGTTCCACGCCACGCCGCCGGAGGCCAGCAGCAGGCCGCCGACCATCGGCGAAATCACCGAGCCGACGCGCACGGTGAGCATGGTGATCGCCCCCGCCTGCATCAGGTTTTCCCGCCCGACCAGCGCAGGCGTTGCCGCCAGCAGCGCCGTCACGCCGAGCGCGCCGAAAAAGCCATCCCACACGCCAAGCAGATAGATCGCCGCCAGTGACGGCGCAGGTAATAGTGCATTGAGAAAGAGGCCGATAAAGCCAATACCGCAGGTGGATCGCGCCAGCAGAATCAACTTTTTACGTTCAAAGCGATCCGCCATTACGCCACCGAGCATCAGGCCGACAAACATCGCTCCGCCGGTCAGCGTCACGGCAAGACCTACCTGCCAGCTGGAGTGGGTCATCGCCTGGATCTGCACCGGCACTGCCACGCCCAGTAAGCCCAGCGATAAGATGGAGATAAAACGCGCGAGGAAAACGGCGCGATAAGCCGGATGTGTCCGCAGCAGGCTGAGATTCAGCAGCCAGGAGTGTTGCTTCATTACAAGACCTTGTATTCCATACTTTCTGTGTCCAATCTCAGGCTGCGCATGGTAACATAACAAAACGGGATCGATAACGATAATTACTATCATTATCAAAATTGGGATTTTTATGTCGTTTTCTGCTGCCCCGGCGCGCGTACTGGTTCTCGTCGGGCTATTGATACTGCTTATATTTGCTGCGGCACTGAGCCTGTTTATTGGCGCAAAACCGATGCCTGCCGCGGTCATCTCCGACGCTCTTTTTGGCGCTTGTCACAGCGCAGATTGTACCATCATTCGCGATGCGCGCCTGCCGCGTACGCTGGCAGGCTTACTCGCCGGCGGCGCGCTTGGCCTTGCAGGTGCGCTGATGCAAACCCTGACGCGCAACCCGCTGGCCGACCCGGGCCTTTTAGGCGTCAATGCGGGCGCCAGTTTCGCCATTGTGCTCGGCGCCGCGCTGCTGGGCGCGACCACGCCAACGGAGCAGCTGCTGTTCGCCTTTTGCGGCGCATTCGCCGCCTCGCTGCTGGTGGCGTTTACCGGCAGCCAGGGCGGCGGTCAGCTTAGCCCGGTCCGCTTAACGCTGGCGGGCGTAGCGCTCACCGCCGTGCTTGACGGTCTCTCCAGCGGCATTTCGCTGCTCAATGCTGACGTCTACGATCAGCTGCGTTTCTGGCAGGCTGGTTCCCTTGATATTCGCACGCTGGCAACCCTGCGCGTAGTGCTGATCCCGGTGCTGCTGGCGGCGGGCGTCGCCTTGATGCTGAGCCGCGCACTTAACAGCCTGAGCCTCGGCAGCGACACGGCGACGGCGCTCGGCAGCAGAGTGGCGCGCACCCAGCTGCTGGGTCTGCTGGCGATCACCGTGCTCTGCGGCAGCGCTACGGCAGTCGTCGGGCCCATCGCCTTTATCGGCCTGATGATGCCCCACCTGGCGCGCGGGCTGGTTGGGGCCGATCACCGCTGGTCGCTTCCCGTCACGCTGATTGCCACCCCTGCTCTGCTGCTGTTTGCCGATATCATTGGCCGCGTGATTGTGCCGGGCGAGCTGCGCGTTTCGGTAGTGAGCGCCTTTATCGGCGCGCCGATGCTGATCCTGCTGGTGCGCCGCGCGCGCGGAGGCGGCTTATGATCGCCCCCTCCCGCCGTTTAGTGGCCAGCTGCCTGCTGCTGGTGGTTGCCGCCCTGCTCTTCGCCGTCTGGGGATTACGCAGCGGCACGGTGATGCTCCCTTTTACCCAGGTATTTGACGCGATAAGCGGTACTGCGCCGCGCGCGATGCAGCTGGTGGTGGTGGAGTGGCGCTTGCCGCGAGTGTTAATGGCGCTGGTGGTTGGCGCGGCGCTTGGCGTCAGCGGCGCGATTTTCCAGTCGCTGATGCGTAACCCGCTCGGCAGCCCGGATGTGATGGGGTTTAACACCGGGGCGTGGAGCGGCGTGCTGGTAGCGATGGTGCTGTTTGGTCAGCATCTGACGGCAATTGCGCTGGCAGCGATGGCGGGCGGCATGCTTACGTCGCTGGTGGTGTGGCTGCTCGCCTGGCGCAACGGCATTGAAACCTTCCGCCTGATTATTGTCGGCATTGGCGTACGCGCGATGCTGGTGGCTTTCAACACCTGGCTGCTGCTGAAAGCGTCGCTTGAAACGGCGCTCTCCGCCGGGCTGTGGAACGCCGGATCGCTCAACGGCCTGACGTGGGCGAAAACGCTGCCGTCGGTGCCGATTATGCTGGTGATGTTTGTCTGCGCTGCGCTACTGGCGCGGCGCATGCGGCTGCTGGAGATGGGCGATGACAGCGCCTGCGCGCTGGGCGTTAACGTTGAGCGCTCGCGTTTACTGCTGATGCTGGTAGCGGTGGCTTTGACCGCAGCCGCCACGGCGCTTGCCGGGCCGATCTCCTTTATCGCGCTGGTGGCACCGCATATTGCCCGCCGCCTGAGCGGCACGGCGCGCTGGGGGCTAACCCAGTCGGCACTCTGCGGCGCGCTGCTGCTGCTGCTGGCAGATATGATTGCCCAGCGCGGCTTTACGCCTTATCAGTTACCGGTTGGCGTGGTCACCGTCAGCCTCGGCGGTATTTACCTTATCGCCTTGTTAATTCAGGAGTCCCGCAAGAAATGAGCGCGTTATCTCCCCGTCTGCGCGGCGAAGCGTTAACCCTGGGCTACGGCAAAAAAGTGATTGCCGAGCAACTGAACGTCGCCATTCCTGATGGCCATTTCACCGCCATCATCGGCCCGAATGGCTGCGGAAAGTCGACTCTTTTACGCACCCTCAGCCGCCTGATGACGCCCAGCGAAGGGCATGTCTACCTTGATGGCGAGCAGATCCAGCGTTTTGCCAGCAAAGAGGTGGCGCGGCGCATTGGGCTGCTGGCGCAAAACGCCACCACGCCTGGCGACATTACGGTGCAGGAGCTGGTAGCGCGCGGGCGTTACCCGCATCAGCCGCTCTTTACCCGCTGGCGCAAAGAGGATGACGAGGCGGTGAAGCGCGCCATGAAAGCCACGGGTGTGGAGAGCCTGGCGCAACAGAGCGTCGACACGCTCTCCGGCGGCCAGCGCCAGCGGGCGTGGATCGCCATGGTACTGGCGCAGGAGACGGCGATTATGCTGCTTGATGAGCCGACCACCTGGCTTGATATCAGCTACCAGATTGATCTGCTGGAGCTGCTCAGCGCGCTGAACCGCGAGCAGGGGTATACGCTCGCGGCGGTGCTGCATGATTTGAATCAGGCCTGCCGTTACGCCACCCATTTGATTGCGCTGCGCGACGGGAAGATTGTGGCTCAGGGCGCGCCGAAAGAGATTGTAACCGCCGGGTTGATCGAGGAGGTGTATGGGCTGCGCTGCATGATCATTGACGATCCGGTCGCGCATACACCATTGGTGGTGCCGCTGGGGCGCAGCGGTTGAACGTTGTTGGCAAATCCCATCGCCGGATGGCGCGTTACACGCTTATCCGGCCTACAAAACCCCATGGCAAGATAAACGTTTACGCGCCATCCGGCATGATCCCCTCACATATTCACCCAGAAAACAGAGCCACTGAAACCGCGTAGGCCGGATAAGCGTCAGCGCCATCCGGCATTATCTCCGCGGTAGCATTGCCGGATGGCGGCTGCGCCTTATCCGGCCTACCAAAACGAGCCTACAGCAACACCGATATTGCTTTTATCCAAGATTTTACAGCGAGGGGTTGTGTCCCCGCTGAAATCGGCGAACCGAAGCGGGAACGACAAGGTCTGGACGCCATGGATGGCGGACAGAGGCGAACCGAGACAGGACAAAATTGCCGGGAGCAATTTTGAACAGCGCTTGCGCTGGCCCCGAAGGGGCGAGTCCCATGGATGGGACGAGTAAACCGAGTCCCGGAACGGGCGAGCAAGTCGAGTCGAGCCGGCCGCAGTCAGGCACGCGGGAGGTGAGCGCAGTGCGCAGCACCGATTTCCTCGCGGGGCCGCGGGGATTGACAAGGGGAGCGCGGCAGCTTCCCTTGTCCCGTTCACCGCACCGGTGAGAAAAACATTCCGCCACACGCCTGGTGAACGGAACCATTCCACCGAGGTAATCCCATCGCCGGATGGCGCGTAAACGCTTATCCGGCCTACAACGTTTTTACCTCTCCAATAACTCCCTCAAAACCGGCCCGATCTGCCCGAACGCTTGCGGGGAGATGATATCGACATGGGCGCAATCCTGACGGTACACCGCCAGCTCGCGCACCCACGGGGCCCAGGCGCGTTGCGGATCGGTGCCGGGCGGCAGGGTGCGCTCGGCGACAAACAGCGTGGCTTTGCCATCAAACGGCACGCTGCGGGCGGTGGTCAACAGCCGCACCGCATCAGCGTAATTCCCCTCAATCTGCGAGAAGAGTTCACTGGAGGCCTGCCCCTGCTGCGCGGCAAGAAACGCCTGCCGCTCGCGCTCAATCTCCGCCAGCACCGCAGGATCGAGACCATTTACCTCTTTCTCTGCCCAGTTTTGCGTCTCCGGCGGCCAGGTATCGAGCAGCCCGAGGAACGCTACCTCTTCGCCGCGCTGGCGCAGCCGCGCCGCAATGCCGTGCGCCAGCGTCCCGCCAAGGGAGTAACCGAACAGGTAGTAAGGCCCGTGCGGCTGCTGCGCCAGCAGCGTTGCAAGCTGTTGCTCACAGGCTTCATCCAGCGTTGCCGCCTGCTGTAGCGGGCCATCCGGGCGCGGAGACTGAATGCCGGTAATTGACCAGCGCGGCGCAAGATAGCGCGCCAGCACGCTGAACTGCCAGGCAAAACCGGAGGCGGGATGGAAGCAGAAGAGCGTCGGCCCCGCGCTTTCGCGCAGCGGCAGCACCGCTTCCAGCCCGAGCCGCCCGGCCTGCTCACTTGAGAGCGGTTTATCCAGCAGCGCCGCCAGCTTCTCTACCGTCGGCGCGACCATAATCTGCCCTGGCGTTACCTGACGATCGCACTGGCGACTCAGCTGCGCGGCAAGCCGCATCGCCAGCAGCGAGTGGCCGCCAAGGGCGAAGAAATCTGCCTGCGCATCATTCACCTCACAGCCCAGCAGTGCGGCGAAAGCCTGCGCCACCTGCGTCTCCATCCCGGCATTGAGCGGGCGACCACCCTGCTCTGCTTGTAACGCGGGCAGCGGCAGCGCTTTGCGATCGAGCTTACCGTTCGCACTGAGCGGCAGCGCGCTCACCTGCATTAACAGCACCGGCACCATGTGCGCCGGTAACTGCGCGCGCAGCTGCTCCAGCAGTGCAGCCGTATCCAGCGGCAAACCGGAAGCGGAGACCAGGTAGCCAACCAGCTGGCGGGCATCCCCCCCGCTCGCCGCCGCCTGATTAAAGACGCAGGCATGGGCCACCGCCTGAGCGATATCCGGCAGTGCCAGCATTGCCCGGTCAATCTCGCCCAGTTCAATGCGCTGACCGCGAATTTTCAGCTGATCGTCGCTGCGCCCCAGATACTCTACCGCGCCATTCTCCAGCCAGCGGGCAACATCGCCGGTGCGGTACATGCGCTCGCCCGGCGCAAAGGGATCGGCAATAAAGCGGCTGGCGGTCAGATCCGGGCGACCGAGATACCCTTGCGCCAGCTGAATGCCGGTGAGATAGAGATCGCCCGCCACGCCGAACGGCACCGGGCGCATCATCGCATCCAGAATGCGCAGACCCGTGTTCCACACCGGGTAACCAATCGGCACACTGTTGCCGCGCACCTGCGCCAGCGTCTCGCCATACGCCGGATAGAAACTGACATCCACCGCCGCTTCCGTCGGGCCATAGAGGTTATGCAGCGCCACGCCGGTTAAGGCTTCCCACTCGCGGCAGAGATCGGCGGGCAGCGCTTCGCCGCTACAGAAGACCTGCTTCAGCGTGCGGCAGCTCTGCCGGGCGCTCTCCGGCGTCAGCGAGGCGACAAAGGCCGCCAGCATCGACGGTACAAAGTGGGTCGTCGTCACTCCCGCTTCAGCAAAGAAGGCCTGGAGCGCCTGCGGATCGCGGTGCGCCTCCGGCTCGGCCATCACCAGGCTGGCGCCGGCGATAAAGGGCCACCAGAACTCCCAAACAGAGACATCAAAACTGCACGGCGTTTTCTGCGCCACCACATCGTCAGCGCTAAGGGGATAGGCCGCCTGCATCCACAGCAGGCGGTTGACGATGGCAGTATGCCCGACCATCACCCCTTTTGGTCGCCCGGTGGAGCCGGAAGTGAAGATGATATAGGCCGTCTGTTCCGGGCGCGCGAGGTTAAGCGGCTCAGCGCCATCTGTCTCCAGCGGCGCGTCATAGCAGAAGTGCGCGAGCCCAGGAATATCGGCAAAGCGCGCATGCTGATCGTCGGTGGTGATTAACAGGCGCGGGAGGGCATCCTCCAGCATCATGCGCAGGCGATCGTCAGGGTAGCCGGTATCGAGCGGCAGCCAGGCGGCACCCGCTTCAACAATGCCATGCAGCGCGAGCGTCAGGAAAACCGAGCGCGGCAGCGCGACCGCCACACTGTCACCAGGCTGCACGCCCAGCGCGCGTAGCCGGTTCGCCAGCGCGACGACCTGCTCGCGCATCTCCCGATAGCTGAAGCGCCAGCGGGCATCGGATAACGCCGGGGCATCGGGGGTTTTCGCCGCCTGCTGCGCCACCAGACCGCTCAGGGTGGTCATTGGCAGCGACACGGCGGTGGCGTTGATCTGTGTGAGTTTTTCCGCCTCTTTCGCAGTTAAGAGTTCCGCATCGCCACAGCGCAGCGCCGGGTTGTCGGCAAACTGCTGCAACAGCTGCGCAAGGCGCGCAACGTGGGTATTGAGCGTCGCCTCGTCATAGCGGCTGCGGTTCGCCAGCACCTCCAGCGACAGCCCGCCCGCCTCATCCGGGAAGATCGCGATCTCCAGATCGTTGACCGGCCCGGTGGCTAAGGTGTGGGTAATGCCCTGGATGCCGTCGAGCCTGAGCTGGTAATCAAACAGTTTGACGTTCAGCACCGGGCCAAACAGCGGCTCATCCCCCGCCGCGCGCCCGGCGTCGCGCACGATCTGCTCCGCGTCGTAGCGCTGATGGCGGCGCATCGCTTTCAACGTTTGGGCAAGGTCGCTTGCCAGCTCCGGCAGAGTTTGCGTGCCATCAAGATGAATACCCATCGGCAGCACATTAAGCACCGGGCCGGTGGCGGTGAGCGCGGCCGATCCCATGCGGCGCATAAAGATAAACCCGGCGGCATAATCGGTGCGTCCGCATAGCCGACCCAGCCAGAGCGCCACTAACGCCAGCGCCAGATCGGCGGGGAGAGTGTTTCCCATCGCCTGGCTCAGACGGCGAAACGCCGCGCTCTCCATGGTCACATTGAGGCGCAGAATATCGGTAGTTGCCGCGCGTCCCGGCAGCGGCTCGCTGGAGAGCGACACCGGCGGAGTGAGGGCGCGCCGCTGCTCTGCCCAGAAAGCGCCGTCGCGCGTAAAGGCATCGCTGCCCTGATAGCGTTGATACTCTTCCACGACCTCAGCAAAAGGGGTAAACGGCGAGGCGGGCGTCGGCTCACCACGTCGCCATGCGGTATAAATAGCGGCAATCTGGCGGGTTATGGCGGGGAAACTGAAACCATCGACCAGCAAATGGTGATAACGCTGATACCAGTACCAGCGCTGCTCGCCGACGCGCATTAGCTGGTGGTACACCAGCGGTTTGCCGCTCTCCACGCGCAGGGTTTGCGCCAGATCGGCCTGCATTAGCGCCAGCGCAGCGCTGTGTGCATCATCCTGCTGGCGCAGATCGGTAATCGCGGGCGTGGCAAAGCGCATCGTCTCATCGACCCACTGCCACACTTCGCCGTTATCTTCGGTGAAACGCATGCGCAACGTGTCGGCCTGCATCAGGCCGGTGGCAATCGCCTCGCTGAGTTGTGCGGCGTCGATATCCCCCTCCAGCTCAACATAGTGCGCCACGCTCCAGGCATTGGGCAGCGAGGAGAGTTTTTCTGCCATCCAGATCCCCGGCTGGGCGGCGACCAGCGGTAAACGTTCGCTCATCTTCCGCTCCTTATTGCGCGTCAGGGCGCGCATAGTGCGCCGGGGTTAAGCTCTGCCAGTGTGCAGCCAGCCAGTCGTTGCAGGCCGACGGCGATTGCGGCTCGCAGAGGATGTGCCAGCCTGCGGGCAGCGCGCACTGCGCGGGCCACAAACTGCACTGCTGTGCGCTGTTTTGCAGAATATAAAACCGCCCTTGCGGATGATCGAAGGGGTTAGTGAACTCCATAGCAAACTCCTGTCGTGGAAAAGCGCCTTAGCGTGCCAGCGGCTGCCAGAGGGTGATTAGCCCCGCCGTCAGCCCGCCGCGCCAGCAAAGCGCATCATGTCCGCCGTCAACCTGACGCCAGAAAACCGGCTGCTGTGTTTGTTGTAAAAGGGATAAAAGGGTCTGGTTGGTACGAAAAATCAGCGGCTCACGCACCCCGGCTTCAAGCACGATGCGCAGCCCCTGCGGGCCTATTTCACCCTGTTTGAGGTGTTGGATAAGCAGCCCTTCACCCTCGCCGCCGCGATGGGGCCACCAGTAAGAGCCGGACTGGCTCAGTACGCAGCCAAAGCGCGTCGGCCAGTGCAGAGCGGCATAGAGCGCCGAAAGACCGCCGAAACTCTGCCCCGCCACCACCGTGCGATCGGCGCAATCGCTAAAAGGTGCAATTTCGCGCACCTGCGGCAGGAGCTCCTCCTGCACCGCCAGCCAGAAATCGGCATTACAGGGCAGCTCCCGGCTGCGCTGGGCATTATCGATGGCGTCAATCAGCACATAGACCGCGGGCGGCAACTGGCGGGCGTGAGTCAGCGCGGCCAGCGCAGGCCACACCGGCATGCTTTCGGCCCAGAACTGGCCGTCGAGCAGGATCGCCAGCGGGCGTTCAGCATCCTGCGCTTCGCCGGTGGCATAAACCCAGACGCGGCGGCGGTTTTGCAACCGCGTGCTCTGCCAGTGCAGCAGCTGAGGAGGGGGAGAAGCGGTATCGGTTGCCTGCCAGCCGGGCTGTGGCGGGGCGTCGGGCATCTCCAGCGCCGAGACCGGATGACCGCGCCCGCCGCGCCAGCTCTGCGCATTGAGCGGGTCGGCAACCGCGCGCGGCAGCAGTTTGCGCCACCCTTCGCGCAGCGCTGCGCGATCCGGCGGCACGCTGGCAAATACGGTTTCAGCGAAATCATTATCCTGTTCGGAAGGGATCAGGCAGTAGCTGCCGCGCCAGCCCGCTTCAAGGGTGGTTTTCCAGCACCAGACATCGCTTCCGGCGATGCGTGTCAGCGATTGCGGCTGCGCCTGTTGATGGTGATCGGTCACGCCGGTGATGTAGATCCAGACCCGGCGCAGGCGCGAAGTCTGCTCTGTACCGGCCGGATCGCGCCACCAGAAGGTCACTTCATAGCGTCCGTCGTCGGTTTTAACCCACTCTGGCCCCTGTTTTGACGCCCACCAGGCATCGCTTCCCGTCGTTGACGTCACGGTTTAACCCCAAATCGCTGCGGACTTCTATTTATCGATCAAATTTATAGATAATATTATTGATAACTATTCTTATTTGCAATAGCGTATTGGCGCGCTGTGGGAAGCGCGTCTTTCACCTAACTCTGTCTGCCGCAGGCCTTTTTTCTCAGGGCTGAGAGAATCGCCGTGCGCAGACTTCATCACTGCCGTCTCCTCTCCCCTGGGAATGGAGAGTTACGGGGATACGGCAAAGGAACGCAGGTAACATAATGAATAAGAAGATGAAATCCCTGACCTTGCTGGTCAACCTCGGGATCTACGGCGCGGCAATGCCCGTGATGGCGGCGGAGGAGAAAAGCAGCGACGCCAGCAGCGCGGACACCATCGTCGTCACGGCGGCACAGCAGAACCTCCAGGCACCCGGCGTGTCGACCATCACCGCCGATCAGATTCGTAAAAACCCGCCAGCCCGTGATGTGTCGGAAATTATCCGCAAGATGCCGGGCGTTAACTTAACCGGCAACGCCACCAGCGGCCAGCGCGGCAATAACCGCCAGATCGACATTCGCGGTATGGGCCCGGAAAACACCTTAATCCTGGTCGATGGCAAACCGGTCACCAGCCGTAACTCGGTGCGCTTAGGCTGGCGCGGCGAGCGCGATAGTCGCGGCGACACCAGTTGGGTGCCGGCAGAGATGATTGAGCGTATCGAAGTGATCCGCGGCCCTGCCGCCGTGCGTTACGGTAACGGCGCGGCCGGCGGTGTGGTGAATATCATCACCAAAAAAGATAACGCCGATGAATGGCATGGGTCATGGAACGCCTACGTCAACGCGCCGGAGCATAAAGCGGAAGGTGCCACCAAACGTACCGACTTTAGCCTCAGCGGCCCGCTGGGCGATGATGTCAGTTTCCGCCTCTATGGCAACCTGGCGAAAACCCAGGCCGATGCGTGGGATATCAACCGCGATCACCAGTCTGAACGCACCGGGATTTACGCCAATACCCTTGCCGCCGGGCGCGAAGGCTCAATCAATAAAGATATTAACGGCGTGGTGCGCTGGGATTTCGCGCCAATGCAGTCGCTGGAGTTCCAGGCGGGCTACAGCCGCCAGGGCAACCTCTATGCGGGCGATACGCAAAACACCAATAACGACAGCAGCAGTAATAACTACGTGCGCGAGAACTACGGCAAAGAGACCAACCGTCTCTATCGCCAGAACTACTCCGTCACCTGGAATGGTGGCTGGGATAACGGTATCACTACCAGCAACTGGATCCAGTATGAGCACACGCGCAACTCGCGTCTGGGCGAAGGACTGGCGGGGGGGCTGGAAGGGCTGTTTAACAGTAACAAATTCACCGATATCGACCTCTCCGATGTGATGCTGCACAACGAGGTGAACCTGCCGCTGGATCTGCTGGTTAATCAGACGCTGACGCTGGGCACCGAGTGGAACCAGCAGCGGATGAAAGATCTCGCCTCCAATACTCAGGCCTTCCAGGGCGGTGCGATTAGCGGGCTGAGCAGCACCAACCGTAGTCCCTACTCGAGCGCCGATATCTACTCCATTTTCGCCGAAGATAATATGGAGCTAACCGACAGCACCATGCTGACGCCGGCGCTGCGTTTCGATCACCACACCATTGTTGGCGATAACTGGAGCCCGTCGCTCAACCTCTCGCAGGGCTTAGGTGACGATTTCACCCTGAAAATGGGCATTGGCCGCGCCTATAAAGCGCCGAGCCTCTACCAGACCAACCCGAACTACATTCTCTACAGCAAGGGCCAGGGGTGCTACGCCAGCGGTACCGGCGTCGGTTGTTACATGATGGGTAACGATGATCTGAAAGCGGAGACCAGTATCAATAAAGAGATCGGCCTTGAGTTCAAACATGATGACTGGCTGGCTGGTGTGACCTGGTTCCGTAACGATTACCGCAATAAGATTGAAGCGGGTTACTCACCGCTGGCGCAAACGGCAGCGGGGACGACCAAAACCGACATTTACCAGTGGGAAAATGTGCCGAAAGCCGTGGTTGAGGGGCTGGAAGGTACGCTGAATGTGCCGGTTTCTGAGAGTGTGGCCTGGAGCAACAACTTCACCTATATGCTGCAAAGTAAGAACAAAACCACCGGCGAGCGGCTCTCCATCATTCCGGCCTATACGCTTAACTCAACGCTGAGCTGGCAGGTGACACAGGATGTCTCTTTGCAGTCGACCTTTACCTGGTACGGCAAGCAGCAGCCGAAGAAGTATGACTACAAAGGCCAGCGCGTGACCGGCTCTGCAACGAACGAAGTGAGCCCGTACAGCATTGTCGGCCTTAGCGGCACCTGGGACGTGAACAAAAACGTCAGCCTGACTGCCGGTGTCGATAACGTGTTTGATAAGCGACACTGGCGCGCGGGTAATGCCCAAAGCACCGGCGGCACGACCGGCTATATGTATGGCGCGGGCGCAGAGACCTATAACGAATCGGGCCGCACCTGGTTTATGGGCATCAATACCCATTTCTGATGACAGCCTGAACTGCTAAAAAGAAAAGGCCCCGCCATGGTTGACGGGGCCTTTTATTACTGATTACCTGGGTGTTGAATATCTGACACTGTTATACCCCTCCCGGCGCTTATCTCCGGCACTCACTCTGAGGTGGCGTTAGCTCTTTTCTGGGGTGAAATCACAATAAGCCATCGGAAAATTCCTAACAAGAGAAAAATAATACCGATGCGTGAATATATGATTTCGATCATACTTTCTGGCTGCTGTTCATAAACCGGCGTGATGGCGGTCACGTTTAATTTTTACCCAGCCGTCAACCACTAAGCAGGGGTGAAAATGAAAACGCAGGAAAAGAGTCACTTTGCCCATCTCTCAGCACGATCGGTGCAAGTGTGCTTATTTTTTGCTTGAGTTGCCTGGAAATGCAGCAGCAGATATCATTTCGCACTGCGGAATTTGACTTAAATTCTGCGGGCGTTTACAAAAGATACCGCCTTTCCCCTGTCCGACTTGCGTCTTTGTGGTTTTCGTCCAGGCTTCCCTTTCAGGCTCTGGAAAAATGGCAAGGGGCCGCCCGGTTCAGGTTTGCGCGCTACCGACGTTTCTATAATTTGCAGGCATCTGTGAGTGGAGTATCGAATGTTCTCTTTTGTCGCCCGCCAGGCGATTTTTGATGCAAATATGAACACAGTCGGCTACGAGTTGTTGTTCAGGGACAGTATGACTAACCGGTTTCCTGACGTCACACCGGAGTATGCGACTGCGCAAATTATTGTTGAACAGTTTCTTGGTGCGCCGCTGGGGCGGTTAAAAGAGTACAGTGCAATTTTCGTCAACTTCCCCTACGAACTCCTGGTGCAGGGAATGGCGGAAACGCTGCCAAAAGATCGGGTGATCGTTGAGATCCTCGAAACCGCCGAGCCGACGCCGCTGCTGTTAGACAGCATCAAAAAACTCTGCGCGCAGGGTTTTCGCATCGCGCTGGATGATTTCGCACTCGGCGATACCTGGAATGAGTTCCTGCCCTTTATCCACATTATTAAATTCGACGTGCGCAATAATACGCCGGAGGAGATCGGCGGTTATATTCAGGGGAAAGCACATTTGCTGCGTGACACGCTTTTTCTCGCCGAAAAGGTGGAGACCCAGCAGGAGTACGAGTGCTACAAAAACCTCGGCTGCACCCTGTTTCAGGGCCACTTCTTCAGCCGCCCGGTGATCCATGCGGCGAATAAACTGATCCAGAACCAGGCAATCACCCTGAGATTGATGAAAGAGGTAAATGCCGATAAGCCCGATTTTGCCCGCATCGAGGCGCTGTTAAAGCAGGATCTCGCCCTCTCTTTCAAGCTGATGCGCTATGCGCAAAATATTGTCTTTAACGCGCGCGGAATTAAAAACGTCCGCAGCCAGTCGTTAAAAGATATTATTTTTTACCTCGGTGCCAATGAGCTGCGCCGCTTCGTGCTGGTCTCCTGCCTGACCTCGGTAAATAAAGAGGAGATTGGCGAGATCTATCAGCAGAGCCTGATCCGCGCCAGATTTTGCGAGCTGGCGTCGTCACACTCGATTACGCGCCACTCGGCGGATGATGCCTTTATCGTCGGTCTCTTTTCGCAACTCGACAGCATTTTTGAAATGCCGATGGCCGACCTGATAAGCCAGATCGACATTTCCGACAATGTGATGATGGCGCTGAAAGCGCAAAAAGGGCCGCTCTACCCCTATTTGCAGCTGATTGAGCTGTATGAAAAGCATCAGTGGGAAGAGGTCAGCGCGCTGGGTCATCGCCTCGGTTTTCATCGCGGCACGGTGGCGGAGCTGGTTAAAACCGCGACCGAATGGACGCAGGCGATCCCGTCAAACCGCCGCTAATTTTAGTTTCTGCGTCAAAAGGCCGATGTAATTAGCAGAACGCATCCCTTTGGACGAACACGATGGAATCACTCTCGGTATATGGCTACCGCCTCGGCAACGATCATGAGGTGGAATATCTGCCGTTTAAAAAACGCCTGATTAACTACGCGTCGCCGGGCAAGGCCGACTATTTGCGCGCGACCATGGCAAATCTGCTTACCTTCCTGCTGACGCACGCCGTGGGCCGCGTGGTGGCAGACAGAACGCTGCAAACGCAGGTGTGGGAAAACAACGGCTTAAGCTGCTCCAGCCAGCGGCTGTGGCAGGTGATGAATAACCTGAAGCGCAAACTGGCAGCGTTTGATCTGCCTGACGATTTTATTCTGCGCGTAGAGGGCAAAGGCTATCTGATCCCCGAAGAGCGGGTGCTGCAACTCTACTGCCGCCAGACCTTTTTTGCCGCCGGTGAACACGCCCCGTGCGCGGGCGCTATGCGTTAAGGGTGATGAAGCCCCCTATTTTTATCCGCCTTATCCGACCATTTATGCTAACGTTGTGCCGCCGCAGGCGATGCGGCGCTCTCCCCCTCCCCCTGTTGCAAAATTGAATGAGGCTTTATGAGAATTGGTATCGCGTTTCCCGTGCTGGTATTTATTGTCGCCGTGGTATTTCTGACCTGGTTTATCGCCGGCGGCTACGCTACGCCGGGCGTGTAATATGAAGAGGCCTCCCGGCTATTTCATTCAATACATCGCATTACGTACCGCTCAACCACTTTAATTTGTGATCCTGCTCTCCTTTTGACGGGTGTAGAATGCCCAGCACGCAAGTTCACCGGAGCGGTTAATGAATATCATCGAAATCATCATGTCGGCGGGTCGGGTATCCGTGGATGTCGCCCTCTATACCCTGCTGCCGATCATGGTGGTGATGCTCATCATTATGAAGTACCTCGAGGAGAAGGGGGTGCTGGACGCGATTGTCCGCCTTACCTCCCCGGCCCTCAAACCTTTTGGTATCAGCGGGATGGGCATTTTTGCCCTTATTCAGCTTAACTTTGTCAGCTTTGCTGCTCCGCTCGCTGCGCTGGCGATTATGGAGCGACGCGGAACCTCCGATCGTCATCTCGCCGCGACGCTGGCCATGGTGTTTGCCATGGGCCAGGCGAATGTCTTCTATCCTCTCACTCCCTTCGGCCTGCACTGGGGCGCCGCGATTGGCATTTCGCTGATTGGCGGGCTGGCGGCCTCGTCGTTTACCTATTACCTTGCCGGGCGCAAGCTCTCCAGCGCCACGCTGCGCGACGAAGAGGGTGAGCTGTCGCAGGAGAAGCCGCGCGCCGGGCTGATTGCAGTGATTAACGGCGCGGGCGCAGATGCGATTCGCCTGTCGCTCGGCTCGTTGCCGATGCTGCTGTTGTCGCTGACGGTGGTCGGGATATTAAAAGCGGCGGGCGTGGTGGAGGCGTTAACCGCCCTGCTGACGCCGCTGATGTCTCTCTTTGACATCTCGCCGGTCTACGTATTGCTGACGCTGACCAAATGCCTGGCCGGCGGCACCGCCTATTTTGGCGTTGCGTCGGAAATGGCGCAGCACGGGCAACTGACGGCGGCGCAGATTAACGCCTCGGCAGGCTTTCTGGTACAAACTCTGGATCTGCCGGGGATCGGTATTTTCCTCGGTATCGCCAGCCGCTTTGTCCGCCTCTTCCGCTTCGCGCTCGCAGGCGCGATTGTCGGCATTCTGCTGCGTACGCTGCTGCACGCGCTGCTGTTTTAGGAGGCCAGCGCCTCGTCGCTGCGCATCGCGCTATAGAGCGAGCAGAGCGCCTGCAGGCTTTTAGTGCCGGTGCGTTTCATCAGGCTGTTACGCTGCACGCTGATGGTGGTCGGGCTGACGCCGCGGATACGGGCAATGTCGTCAAGGGAGTAACCGCCGAGGATCAGCCGCATAATTTGCTGCTCGGCGCGGGTAAATCTGAAGCGGTCGTGGCGATAGCCGGGCGGATTATTCTGCCTGGCGAGCATGTTCATGACGCTCAGGGCCTGACGCAGTTCCTCAACGCACACGCTCTCTGCCAGGCAGAGTTTAACCAGGCCTGGAAAGAGTAACGTCAGGGATTCAAAATGGCGCTCGGCGGAGATAATAATCGCGTAGTGCGTTGGCGGACGGGAGAAAAAGAGCCCATACATCTCCACAATATCCATCCCGGCGGTAACATATATCGCCACTTCGCGAATCCGGTATGGCTCGCCTCTCTCTTTATGCAATTGCCGGATGATGTGCTCAATGCCCAGGATAAAAAGGCGATCTTTGCCGTAGATTGTCATAGTGCAGCTCCAGAGGTAATTATTTTATTTTCCTGCGAAGCACGCAGGGTATTTTTTTCCTGAGTGTTAGGGATGTCCTGAATCAACGCAATATAGCTTTTTCACTTCGTTTAGGCTTTGTTTAAGTTTGCGGAGTGTGAATCCTGACGCTATTTTTCCCGTATCGCAGAGAATCCATGCCAGGAATAAATTTATTCTCTTTGCGCACGTTCATTAATCCCCGCAAAAGAAAAATGCCTAAAAATATTTACAACATATTGTTTTGAATGCCTTTTTAAAGTCCAGGATTATCTTTAAAAGAACCAAAAAATTAAAATAAACCTCTATATCAAATGTTCGATCACAGTCTCAAAACACTATTTCAAATTGTGTAAAAGTGCATTCCATGAATTATTCATTAGAAAGTAAGTCTTCGGTAATCTGCTATGAAGATCGCAAACACTTTTTAACACCGTATTTTGTGTGGTGAATCCCCCTCAGCGGCGGGGTCATGCTGATATGCGTTCACGCTCAGTAACGTTTCATTTTTATGGACGGATTGGGGTATTGGCTCCCAATTCACCGGGAGGCACCCGGCACCACACACCACTTAATGGTGAACGGGATGGCGCATTTTATGCGGTAATCATCAATGCATCATTATATTAAAAAACATTATTAAGCTTGCTAATAATCCCGGCTTGCACCCGGCCGTTTTACGCGAACCATGTTTATTAAAACCGTCTGCGTTAATGCAGAGAACATCTTGTACCTTTGAGAAAAATAATAGGGGATTGTATGTTGCGCACATTATTAATAGCCACATTGCCTTTTATCACTCTTGCTAGCCACGCCGTCACCTTTGATTACCGCCACGAGATGAATGACAGCGGAGGAAATAATCACAAAGACCGCTTGTTAATGTCTCATCGCTTCGCTAACGGCTTTGGCCTGTCGCTGGAAGGAAAATGGAAAGGCTCGCAAGATAAAGACAAGGCTTACCATGAGACCCTCAGTAACGGTACCGAAGTGGTGGCCAGCTATGTCTACAAGATCAACCCCACCTTTCAGATTGAGCCGGGTTTCTCGCTGGACAGCAGCTCATCGGCGAACAACTATCGCCCCTACCTGCGCGGCAAGGTGAACTTCGACAGCGATGTGAGCGCGACCCTGCGTTATCGCCCCTACTTCAAGCGTAACTCCAATAATATCGGCACCAATAAGCAGACCAGCGAGAATGGCTACAACCTGACGGCGGCGATCTCCTGGAAGCTGTTTAAAGATTATCAACTCGATTATGAACTCGACTATAAACATGCCACTTCTGCGGGTGTGTTAATCGCGGATAACGAGAATTACGACTGGACGCACGATGTCAAACTCACCTATAAGCTGGATAAAAACTGGTCGCCTTACGCCGCCATTGGTAATGTCTCTGGCAGTAAATATACCGATGAGCGCCAGACGCGATATCGCATCGGGGTGAAATATAATTTCTGATAGCCGCATCGTTAAATAAGGGTTTCGTTGAAACCTTTATTTTTATAAGGAACAGCCTAATGATGAAAAAGAGCAGTGCAGCGCTTGCGGTTAGCCTCGCGGCGTTACTCTCCACACACGCGATGGCGCAAGAGAGTGTACGGCTGGAGAGTGTAAAAGCCTTCGCCGATGCGGTTATTGCTAAAGCCAGCGATAAGCAACACCCGAATGTCCCTCTGCTGGCCGATGGGGTCGATCCGCGAACCGGCAAGCAGCTGGAGTGGATCTTTCCGGATGGCAGAAAGGCGGTATTGTCGAACTTCTCCGCGCAGCAAAATTTTATGCGCGTGCTGGTTGGGTTGAGCGAGTTGACCGGAGATGCCAAGTATAAGAAGCGCGCGGAGGATAACGTTCGTTACTACTTCCAGCATTATCAGGATGAGAGCGGATTACTGCTGTGGGGCGGGCACCGCTTTATCAATCTCACCACCCTGCAATCTGAAGGGCCGAGCGAAAAAGAGCAGGTGCATGAGCTGAAAAATGCCTATCCCTTCTATGCGCTGATGTTCTCTGTCGACAAGGCGGCAACGGCACGTTTTATACGCGCCTTCTGGAATGCCCATCTCTATGACTGGAAAACACTCGAAACCAGTCGCCACGGCGAATATGGCAAACCCATGGGCAAATTATGGGCCAGCGAGTTCGAACAGCAGCCGCCCTTTTTCGCCACCAAAGGGCTCAGTTTCCTCAATGCCGGTAATGACCTGATCTATTCCGCCGCTCTGCTCTATCAATATGAGGGCGAAGAGGGCGCGCTGACCTGGGCAAAAAGGCTGGCAGAGCAGTATGTGCTGCCGCGCGATAAAAAGACCGGGCTTGGCGTTTATCAATTCACCCAGGCGCTGAAACGCGCTGAAACCACCGATGACAGCGACACCAACTCGAAGTACGGTGACCGCGCACAGCGTCAGTTTGGCCCGGAGTTTGGCGCTGCGGCGCTGGAGGGCAACATGATGCTGAAAGGCAGAACCAGCACCCTCTACTCGGAGAATGCGTTAATGCAGCTGGCGCTGGCAAAGTCGCTGGGCAATAAAGGGGATGATCTCAAAAAGTGGACGCTGGATGGTCTGAAGGCATTTGCCCATTACGCCTACGATGAGAAATCCAATACGTTGCGGCCAATGTTAGCAAACGGCACCGATCTCTCGGGTTATCACCTGAAACGTGACGGCTATTACGGTAAAAAGGGCACCGAGCTGAAGCCCTACCCGGCGGGCAACGAATTTCTGCTCTCTTATGCTCGCGCCTGGACGCTGGCGCAGGATGATGAGATCTGGAATGTGGCGCGCGGCATTGCGCGGGGTCAGGGGCTTGGCGATATTGGTCAACCGGGCGGTAAAAACAGCCAGCTTAATCTGCAAACGCAAAATAGCGAGCCGTACACTCTTTTTGCGCTGATTGATTTGTCGCAGGCAACCGGCGATCAACGCTATCTCACGCTGGCGGATAAAGTCGCCGACAATATTTTAGCCAGCAAAAGGCTGAATAACTTTTTCATCGACGATCGCCGCTATGTTTACGCCAACATCGACAACATTGCCCCTTATGCCCTGCTGGCGCTCGAAGCGGCTCATCGCGGTAAACCTGATGCCGTTGCCCCCTTTATCAATGGCGCGGGTTTCACTGAAGGCGCCTATCTGATGGCGGACGGCAGCGTGCGGTACTCCACGCGTGATGATGAGCTGTTCAAGCTGCAGGCAGGCGAGCAACTGAAGCCGAACGGTAAAAAGTAACCAGACTGACTCCTTTCCCCCTGCCAGGCGGCTGGCTACAAATGAAGCAGGTTGTGCTATTTTTGGGAGGGGCAAGAAGGGAGGACAGGGTATGAGGTTCAATGATGAGCATACGGGACTCATTGGATTAGCCATTGGTGCAGCGGTGATTGGCCTGGTTGCGGCGCGTGAGCCTCTCAATCGGGACAATATTGTGCGTGAAATTGAGCGGCAAGGACGTGACCGAGGAGATGGCGTTGAGGAAGAGGTGTTTCTCAAAGCCGCGGAGCTGGTCAGTAAAGGCGTGTAGCCACGCCCATTAATCACACCAGGCGAGTTTGTTATAGCGGCAAACTCGCCTGTTTATTGCTATTTCACCGTCCCTTTCACACCGTGCGGCTCCGCACGCTGATACTGCGGCGCAATATTGACGGCACCGCCCAGTTTTGCGGCAGCGTGCCACGGCCAGCGCGGGTCATAAAGCATGCCGCGCGCCAGCGCTACCAGATCCGCCTCGCCTTGCTGCAGAACCGCTTCCGCCTGCTCCGCTTCAGTGATAAGCCCCACGGCGATAACCGGCATTTTTGTACGTTCACGCAGTGCCTTAGCAAACGGCACCTGATAACCGGCTTTGACGCTGATCTGCTGTAACGGCGAAAGCCCGCCGCTGGAGACGTGAACATAGTCCCCGCCGGCTGCTTCGATCTGCTCGGTGAGCGCTGCGGATTGCTCGATATCCCAGCCGCCCTCGACCCAGTCAGTGGCCGACAGGCGCAGCCCCACCACAACGGAAGCCGGGACTGCTTCACGCACCGCGCGGAACACTTCTACGGTGTAACGCAGACGGTTTTCGAGGCTGCCGCCATACTCATCGTCGCGCTTATTAGAGAGCGGAGAGAGGAACTGATGCAGTAAATAGCCATGCGCCGCATGGATCTCGATCACTTCAATGCCAAGCTTCACCGCGCGCAGGGCGCTGTCGACGAAACGCTGCTTCACGCGCGCCAGATCCGCTTTACTCATCGCGTGCGGTGGACGTTCTGTTTCATCGTAGGCCTGAGCAGAGGCGGAGAGCGTTTCCCACCCGCCTTCGTCCAGCGAGAGCTGCTTGCCGCCCAGCCACGGCGCGCTGGTGGAGGCTTTACGCCCGGCGTGACCGAGCTGAATACCGATTTTGATTGGCGAATAGCGGCGAATATCCTCCAGCACCACGTGCAGCGCCTCTTCGGTAGCATCGTCCCACAACCCAAGATCCTCGGGTGAGATGCGCCCTTCCGGCTCCACGGCGGTCGCTTCAATAATCAGCAGCCCTGCGCCGGAAAGCGCCAGGTTGCCAAGGTGAATACGGTGCCAGGCGGTTGCTTTGCCTTCATCGGCCGAATACTGACACATCGGGGCGATTACAATACGGTTATCCAGCGTCACACGCCCAAGCGTCACTTCTGAAAATAGTTTGCTCATATCTCATCCTTTTCCGGCTTCGTTCACTGCGTAACGGAAAGCACCCGCGCGCAGTAAAGAGAAGAAACTGTCAGCCAATTACCATAGCTTGTCTTTGGCGGGATGTGCCGTTAGCGGCGGGTTGAACGATATTCAGGCAATCAATGAGTTGGTTAACGTTCTGAAAGCTAAGTTGAAAATAATTTTTCATTTTGAGATAAAAATCGACGAATATCGCGACGCGCGGATGGAGGATAACCTGCCGCGGAGGAGGTTATTATTGCGGTGAGCCGTTTTGTCGCCGTCAGCGTAACGCAGAAGATAAAGTCAAATTTTCTCAGCCTTAGCCCAGCCATACAGAAATCTTTATTGCAATGATGATGAAAAGGCGGCGAGCAAATATCTTTACCGTGGCCGCAAAATCGAATAGCGCTGACTATTGCGCATTAACCTCGGATGTTTCTCAGCGAAGAATGATCTGAAAGTGAGATTTTGTCGCTAACTGAGAATATTCTCAGTTATGACCGATATAAGTGAAACTTTCTGTCGCTTATTGTGACGTCGTTGAACAAAGCGCATACGCAATGTTTAAGTAAAGTTACAGCGCCGCTGAAATCGCTCGTCTTCTAGCCCATAAGCTATTTTCTTAATAGTGCTTAAGCTTCAACCAGGGCTTACGTTAAAAATAACCCTTAAATGACCCGGCCTTTATCACGACGCAATCTTACTAAATTTCTTAGCGCAACAGAGATACCCAACATCAAGGGTTGCAATTTCCTCACGCTATTTGATAAAACACATAATCCCAAGTTGATTTTTATCTCTTTATCACTAAAAATTAATTCCGATCGATTTTCATTTACCCGCACACGGAGTGACATCATGTCAGAAGCACTTAAATCGTTAAATAACATTCGCACCCTGCGAGTACAGGCGCGTGAAGTTACGCTCGAAACGCTGGAAGAAATGCTTGAAAAATTGTCCGTGGTTGTAGAAGAACGCCGCGAAGAAGAATCTTCTTTACGTAAAGAGCAGGAAGAGAAAGAAGCTAAGCTGGCGGCATTCCGTCAGAAGTTGCTGGATGAAGGTATCGATCCGACCGAACTTTTATCCTCACTGAAAGGTCAGGCGACTAAAACCAAATCCGTTCGTGCGCCGCGTCCTGCTAAATATAAGTATATTGACGAAGACGGCACTGAAAAAAGCTGGACCGGCCAGGGCCGTACGCCGAAAGTCATCGCTAAGGCGCTGGAAGAGGGCAAAAAGCTGGAAGACTTCTCCATCTAAAAGACAGGGCGATAATAATATCGCCCTCTTTTTTATCTGCGTTGCAACATGTTCATTTCCTTTGCAAATAGTGCATTACGCCTGTTCTAATCAGGGTTATTGAAAAATAATACCTGCGTCGATACGGCCTTCTCCCTGTTGCTAAAACGTTATATCGCTAATGCTGAGCTTCTCTCACCGCTGCGCGAGCGGGGCTTTTCACTGACATCCAGCGTGCGCCAGGCCTCGCTATTGGTGATGATAATGGGCGTTACCGTGTCATAACCTTCAGCGGCAATAGCCAGCAGGTTAAATGTCATTAACAGTTGCCCCTGTTTTACCGCCTCTCCCGTTTTTACCTCGACGCAAAAATAGTTCCCGGCCAGCTGCACAGTATTAATCCCGACGTGAATCAGGATCTCCGCACCGGCGTTGGAGCAGATGCCGATTGCATGTCCACTGGCATATGTGCTGGCGATATAACCATCCACCGGAGAATAAACGCGTCCCTCATCAGGAATAATCGCAAAACCGGGCCCAACGCTGCCGGTAGAAAAGACGCCATCATTGACCTGGGCAAGGGAGATGACTTCACCTGATACCGGGGCGATTATTTGCTCCGTAATATCTGAAACCGGTTTCGGTACAGGTGGAAGAGGCCTTACTGCTATATTTTCCCCGCCCGAGCTTTGCGCCTGACTCACCCGTTGCGTACTCTCTTCAAACCCGGTTAGCAGGATTAATCCCAGAGTGCCAACGAATGCGAGGCTGCACGCAAGAATAAAGGTGATAAACCCCTCACCATAAAAAACTGGAAATGTCAGCAGACCGGGCATGGCCACTGCGATAGCGAAACTTTTTCCATAGCCAACCAATGCGCCGCTAAAAGCAGCGACAAGCACAACCCATAAAAACATTTTCTTACGTTTTAACGTTACGCCATAAATAGCCGGTTCGCTGAGACCGAAAAGTGAGGGAATAATTGCGTTGCCGGTCATCGATTTCAATTTACTGTCACCGGTACGCAGATTGACCGCCAGCAACATGGCGGAGCAGGCAAATATTGCCGGGCCGCATGCCGCCAGTAAAAAACTCTGTCCCATTACTGACATATCATTAATAAAAAGCACTATAAATGCCTGGTGAAGGCCGCGCATCAGCAGCACCGGCCAGGCAGCCGCCATTAGCGCGCAGGTAAAAATGGGGCTGAAGCTATAAAGCGCCCTGAATAGCGCGCTAATTCCCTGACTTAGACTCACCCCCACAGGAAACAGGAGCAGCAAGATGAGCGGCACGACCAGAAGAAGCAATATACAGGGCGTCACGATGGCGCGTTTTGCCGCGTCTAAATAACGTTCGAGAGCGTGCTCACTGCGCGACAGTAACCAGACGCCAATGATGACCGGAATTACCGCACCGCTATGACTTATTATCCTGAACGGCAGCCCCGGAAACGCTTCCTGTTGCCCGCCTGTCGGCAGCCCCATCTCCAGCGGCGAAAAAGAGGCGCCCGCCATCGCGACGGCAATAAAGAGATTGGCCTTAAATTTACGTGCGCAGAGGATAGCGAGAAAAATGGGCAGGAAATTAAAAGGGCTTTCAGCGATGGCAAACAGGGTGGCGGCGCCAGGCTTGTCAGGGTTCAGCCAACCGGCATCCACACACATGAGAAGAAGACCTTTCAGGATGCCCGCGGCCATCATAACGCCCATAAGCGGCATCGTTATATCAGCAAGATCGTCGAGCCACGTTATCAGCTGTGACCAGCCCACGTTTTCAGGCTGTCCGCGCTGTTTTTCATCGCGGATTAAACCGCAGCGCACGCTGAGCGCATGGAAGACTTTCTCCACGCGGTTGCCAATCACCACCTGTAACCGATCATCCTCGCTCACCACGGTGAGCACACCATCCAGCGCCCCGAGCTCCGCCAGTTTCGCTTTACGCTTATCGATCAGGGTAAAGCGCAAGCGCGTCGCGCAGTGGATCACCGATACGACGTTACGCTCGCCCCCCACCAGCCGCAGAATATTGTCTGCGAGAACCGTGCAATTCATTCTTCTTCTTCCGTGTTATCAAACAACCTGAAACGTCGTTTATCGCCGCCGTCCGTTGGCGAGTGAGCAAAGGGCCATCGCAGTGTGGCGATGACCGTTTTTAGCGTAACAGGAGCGACTTAAATCGGTTCGCTCAGTGTGCCGCCGTTGCTGTGGATCACATCGCGATACCAGTAGAAGCTCTTCTTGCGCTGACGCGCCAGGGTGCCGTTACCGCCATCGTCACGATCGACATAGATAAAGCCGTAGCGTTTTGCCATCTGCCCCGTTCCGGCGCTGACCAGATCTATCGGCCCCCAGCTGGTGTAACCGAGCAGCTCAACGCCATCTTCAATCGCTTCGCGAACCTCGACCAGGTGAGCGTGAAGATAGTGAATGCGATAGTCGTCCTGAATCGAACCATCCAGTTCAGGTACATCTTTCGCCCCCAGGCCGTTTTCCGCGATAAAAAGGGGCTTACGGTAGCGATCGTAGAGTTCGTTGAGCAGGAAACGCAGCCCCTTTGGGTCGATCTGCCAGCCCCACTCCGACGCGGAGAGAAAGGGGTTGGGGATCATATTGAGGAGCGTGCCGTGGCCGCGCTGATAGAGGTCGGGCCGTGCTGCCGCACAGCCGCTCATGTAATAGCTGAAAGAGATAAAATCGACGGTCGCTTTGAGATCTTCTCTGTCTTGTGGCGTCACGCAGAGCGTAATGCCATTTTCACGAAAATAGCGTGCAATCCATGCCGGATACTCCCCTCTCGCCTGCACATCGCCGAAGAAGAGCCACTCGCGGTTCTCCTGCTGCGCTTGCAGGAGATCCTCCGGTTTACAGCTGATCGGGTAGCGTACCGCCCCCAACAGCATGCAGCCGATGCGGGCGTCCTCAATAATGTCATGACACGCTTTGACGGCTCGCGCACTGGCAACCAGTTGATGATGCAGCGCCTGATAAATCTCCTGCTTGCTGCGCTCGCCCATCAACCCTACGCCGGTAAAGGGCGCATGCAGCGCCATATTGATCTCGTTAAAGGTGAGCCAGTATTTCACTTTATGACGGTAACGTGTAAACACCGTGCGCGCGTAACGTTCAAAAAGATCGATAACCTGCCGGCTGCTCCAGCCGTCATACTTTCTCACCAGACCAAAAGGCATTTCGTAATGTGAGAGGGTGATGAGCGGCTGAATCCCGTGCTGCGCCATCTCATCGAAAAGGCGATCGTAGAACGCCAGTCCTGCCTCATTCGGCTCGGTTTCGTCACCATTCGGGTAAATTCGCGCCCAGGCAATAGAGGTGCGCAGGATGGTAAATCCCATTTCAGCGAAGAGTTTGATGTCCTGCGGATAGCGGTGGTAAAAATCGATGGCGATATCTTTGAGGTTGCCGTTTGTCCCCGGACGCACCGCAATTTCGCCATCGATTCCCCTGGGTTGCAGATCGGCGATCGAGACGCCTTTTCCTCCCTGATTCCATGCGCCTTCGATCTGGTTGGCGGCGACCGATCCGCCCCATAAAAACCCGTCGGGAAATACCATTTTCATCGTTTCTCTCTCCTTGTGGTCATAGCGCCTCGTCGCGGAACGCCGAACGACAGGCAAAAAAAAACCTGATTCCCTTCGCGCCCGGCAGGCGGTAAGGGAATCAGGTTTCGCTCGGTTTAATGATGACGACCCGGGTGGACTCTTATAACGAATCCCATTATTTGGCTCAAGCGCTCAAAACGTGAAATGTGATGATAATCAAGGATGACGGGGAGAGGGAAATCGCAATAAATTGATGAAGTCGCCCATTCGGGCTGCTTCATCAATGCGGGGGTAAAACGTTACTCTGCTTCTAACGCATCCTGGATGGCATCGGCAAGCGTAGCGACCTCTTGCGAGACATTGCGCAAATCCATCTGGCTGCGAATACCGGCATTTGCGGTCGTTGCAGAGACAGCCGCTTTCGAAATCTCCAGTGCTGCCTGTACGGCTAATAACCGTTTTCTGTTCTCCAGCGCGTCATTACCGGTCGCGCCGTCCAGATCAAAATATCCTTCTAACACTGTTTGCTCCTCAAATTACATGTCCAGTGGTCGGATATAACACCATCAGGTGCCGCAGGATGCAATCACATCCCTGTAAGATGTGCATAAAAACGCCGCAAATCGGCTAAAAAGATAAAAAAAAAGCCGCTCGGGCAGAGCGGCGCAGAAACATTATCAGGGTTAATAGGGGTTAATGATGATAGCTATCTAAATCATAGCGTTATATTAAAAACCCTGTGCAATATTGGGATTTATCCTGGCGGCGTCTGCGCGGCTAAATTATCAGTGAAGTTAATGATATCGAGCTATGCGCAGCAGAATCGTGTATGGTTGCCGGCCATTCATCAGGAAAAAATCTATGTCACAACGCAAAGATGCCAAAAGCCGCCGTAACTACCTCGTAAAATGTTCCTGCCCTCACTGCTCACAACATTCCGAACACAGTTTCTCCCGCGTCCAGAAAGGGTCAATGTTAATGTGCCCGCACTGCAGCAAAATTTTCCATCAAGATAAAAACGTCCTCGCTCAGGCGACGAACTGAGTCTTCTCTCACCTTTGGTGAAAGAAATAAGGCCCGCGCGGGCGGGCCTTAACGTCTTATTAAGAACCATTATGGCTGGTGCTCAATCACCTTCTGACTATTCTCAATCGCGATTTTGCGTGATTTTTCACTCTCCGGGATCTCCTGATAAATGGAGACCGCTAAAATACCGCTCTCTAACTTCGCATTGCTCACTTTGGCATGGTCGGGCAGCGAGAAGCTGAGGCGGAAATCCGCGCGCCGTATGCCTTTATAGATCCAGCCCTGCTCCTCCTCTGAGGCCTCTTCACTGCGCTTGCCGGAAATATGCAGGTTGCCCCCTACCGTCTCGATCTCCAGCTCCTCCTCTTTCCAGCCAGGCACGCTGACATGCAACAAGTAGTTGTTGGCATCGACTTTTTTTAGATCGTAGGCAGGCGTGGCCGCCACGGGCGTGTTGCCGGTGAGCTGGCTAAAAAGCGAATCAATCCGATTAAAACGATCGGCAAAAAGCGAATCTGAAAAGCCAGGGAGTGCTGACAAGGTTCTGAGTGCCATAAGTTAACCTCCTGAATAATCAATTCAAAAGTTCAAGTTACAGGCAAGCCTTGCTTGTCCGCTAATAAAAATAATGTCGCAGGCACGTTTTTCAAGAGTGGATAAAAAAATTTTTTTGCGCCTGTGCGCTATGCAGAAAAACTTAGGAGAAACAGCACGCGGGAGCGGCGGGAAGATGGTACGCCCTACAGGGTTCGAACCTGTGACCTACGGCTTAGAAGGCCGTTGCTCTATCCAGCTGAGCTAAGGGCGCATTGCGCGGATGCCACCACCTTTACGGTGGAAACGCCTGGAATTATACGGTGAGCACCAGGTGAGTCAATGTATTTTAGGCTGGTTGGCCGCGAAGTAAACGCACCTGCGCGTTTTCCCGGCGATCCGCCAGTTTATGCGCCATTCCGCCTACGCCCCTGCCTTACCCCTGCCCCACTTCTTGGGAAATGTCCCAGATGGCTTTAAGTATCTGTACCTGTTTCTGCATGAATCAGATTGTAAAAATGTTGCTCTTAACAGGGCATAAAACAGGACATGCAGCGTGTGTTTGCTGCTGGCAAAGCCTGAATGGACAGGGCGTTTTAGCCGAAAAATAAAATACGTTGGCGAGGGAAAAATGCGAAAACGTATCCGTAGAGAAAAACATCGCAGCGATAAACCGACACATCGGGTTCTACCTTACCGGGGCGCAACGCCTCCCCTTTTTGATACGCTGGAACAGCTCGTCCAGCAGCTCAATTTCGCACTGCCGGAATATATGATTAGCCAGACGCTAATCTCCACCGATCACTACTTGAGTTATGCCTGGCGCAGTTGCCTCTTCTCCGGCAAACGAAATGCGGTCTTTCCATCGCTTGAGTTGGCAAATCATCAGCTTTGCGAACCCTATCTGTCGCACTTAATTGTCGATATGGAGACGCTGACAACCTCCCGTCTGGAGGCGCTGGAAACCCTGCGGCAGCCCAATTTAAGTAACCGCGGCCTGCACATCTACCTCTTAACCTCTAAAGACGATCCGGCGCAAATGAGCTTTCTGCGTGCAGCGGGCCCTTTTCATGTTATTGCCCGCGACCTCTCCGTTGTTCCGTTTCGCCAGGCGCTGTTGGTACCCCCTGAAAGAAGTATTCACGCTCCGCTCTTTCCGGCAACAGAGTGGAAAATTCTCTCTTCTCTGGCACGAGGATTAACCATGAAACGCATTGCCCGACAGCTTAACCTCCCTTATCATCGCGTTGTTTACCGACTCAACACCCAACTTAAGCTGCTTGGCCTCCCCGATCGACAAAGTCTTATTCATCTCCTGCATCGTCTGACCCTCAACAGGCATCACCAGATGCTATGAATGAAGTCACTCTTCATCTTGCCTTATGGGTAAAAAGAGCGAGAAAAGCGCGCCTGGTCAGATTTCTTTCACAAGACGATAACAATTCACACTTATCCTGGAACCAGAGAGGGCACCTGCCTTTCTCTGGTATCCGCTGACCACAATGCTTTGCTCACGCTGGCTGGCGATAAGAACTCATTCACATTCTTAACAGACCGAAAACAAATAGCCTGTTATTTTGTTTTGCTTGTCGTAAAAAAGATAACTCACTAAAACAAGAAAAATTGATAACAGATAGATTCAAATCTCTTTTATGCCCTTTTACTCTTCAGGATTTCCTGCCGGTAAATAAATCACGCTAACTCATAAGACCTCTCGATACATACTTACCAGGTATAATTGATCTAGCGCATTAACGCGCACGCACTCTCTCTTGCGTTAATACGGAATAGATTATTTCTCCCCTTCGCAGTCTGCGAGGGGAAATAGTCTGACAGACTCAAGGAAGCCACCGGTTTTCCCATGAAAATTATCTTCGTCACAGAAAACGTCAACGGCAACTACTCTTCTTAACGTCTGTGGCACACCTGCGTAGACGAGGCATAAAAAAACAATCAGAGGCTAAAAAAAGATGAAACCGGCTTCCGTCATTATTATGGATGAGCATCCTATCGTCAGGATGTCGATAGAAGTTCTGTTGCAGAAAAGCCAGAATGTAAAAGTGGTTCTGAAAACAGATGACAGTCGCAGCGCGCTTGATTTCATTCGCGCCAATAAGGTGGATCTGGTTATTCTGGACATTGAGTTACCGAAGACCGACGGCTTTACTTTATTAAGAAAAATCAAGGCAGTACGTGAAGACGTCAACGTGCTTTTTCTCTCTTCAAAATCAGAGTCTTTTTATGCCGCACGTGCGATCCGCGCAGGCGCAAATGGGTTTGTCAGCAAAAGAAAAGATCTCAATGATATTTATAATGCCGTAAAGATGATTCTTGCCGGCTACTCTTTCTTTCCTTCCGAAACGCTCAATTACATTAACCACCCAGGTAAGCGTAAAGGGGAGACGCGGGATATGCCGCTCTCTAATCGCGAAGTCACGGTATTACGCTATCTGGCAAACGGTTTTTCAAACAAAGAGATTGCGGAACAATTGATACTCAGTAACAAAACCATCAGTGCCCATAAATCCAATATCTTCTCTAAGCTGGGTGTGCATACCATCGTTGAGTTGATTGATTATGCCAAGGCGCATGAGCTGTTATAAAAAAAGGCCGCACGGATCGCGGCCTTTTTTAAACAGTCGTTTTAAAAGAGAACTTAATAATAATTAATGGTAAAGGTTACATCTGATTTGGCAATACCTGGCTCTGGGTTATTCACTAGAGAAATGTAATTGGCGAAGAACTGCAAAAGTGAATTGCCATTACCCTCCACCATTACGACCTGGCTGGGCGTTTCAAGATCTAAGGGCGACAGATCGTGGTCGCGCAGTTGGATCGCCACCTGATGCGCCATTTTACTGTCGCTCAGCGCCAGCCACGCAGGATTACTGGCCGCTTTTCCCGAAAAGGTTATCGACACACTTCCCGGCGGACACCCCTTCAATCGCAACGAAAAGGCAACCGGTGTGGTGACATTTCCCGCCAGCTGTAACTGCCGGACCGGCCAGCGCCCTAGCGAGACCGTTTTGTGGCTATCGCTGCTTTCCACCGCACATCCGGCGTGAATGACCACGCCACGCAGCTCAAGATTGGTTTGCGCGTCGGTGGCGCTCACTGCGCAAGCGAGCAGCAAGATGAGGCATATAAAGCGAGGCATTGCGGCTCCTTAATGATATTCCACGCGCAAAAAACCGCGGGCGCTAAAAGGCCCATCCGCCGGTTTATTGCCGGTAACGCTGACGGGCCAGGCACGAATGCCGAAGCGTGCGGCGGCGCTCTTATCAAGCTGAAGCGGGATCAGGCTGAAAATATTGTTGGGCGTTAAGGGCTCGCCCGCCTCATTGGCGACGACAAAGCCCAGATCCGGATTATCAGAGAGCAAAATGTGACGGGCCGACTTCTCCGCTTCGAGCCGCACCGAGAGATAGGCGCGGGCGTGAACATTCGTACAGTTAACAGAAACCGTCCGACTTTGGGGCGTCACACCACGCGGGCGGTTTCCCGCTCCGGCCTCGCTAAACAGGGCGGCGCGAATATCACCAAAATCAAACTCAATCACCTGCCCGGCATTCACCTCACAGCGCTGTGGCACTTCCACCACGCCGCCGAGGCTAATGGTGTAGACCGGGGTGATCAGCGGATCGTTTGCGCCGGTGGTGACATACACGCTAAAGAGGGTCTGCTGCGGGAGGTTCACCCGGTTCATAAAGCGCTGGGTCAACCGCAGCTTAAGGATCAGTTGCGAATCCATCACCCCAAACGGCTGCTGCTTATCCACATTTTCGTTGTGCCCCATACGCAGAGCGTTGATGGGTGGATAAAACGCCCCGGCGAAGTTATCCGTAATGCGCATGGCCACCTGCATATAGGGGTTAATTTGCAAATAGTGGTAGCCCTGGGCGCTAAACTCCACCGGATAGTGCGTCACATAGCTGCGGTAAGTATGGGTCTGACGAGTCCCCGCAGGACAGATGGCCTGCACGCCGATCCACGCCGATTTCTCCGATCGGGTCATCACTTTATTGAGCTGGTTACTGCTGCCATCAAAGCTGTTCGACAAATCATAAGTAACATCGGTGGGAGTGCCTTTGGCGTTGTAACAATTGGCGGCGAAGGCCTGCGTTGCCGCAAGCCATAACACGCCGGCAAAAATCGATCGCATCGCATTATCCTTTACTGACACAGTTTGCACTGGCGAGGGTGATGGGCTGCTGCAGGCTGGCTTGCGGTAAGGTGTACGGAGCGATGCAGCGTTGATGCTCGCGCTCTCCCCACTGCACCAGTAGCTCTCCCCGCAGCGGTAATCCACTTAAAAAGAGCTGCCCCTCCTCGCCCACCATGCTGCTGACGCCGCTGCCGCGCTCGCTCACCAGCGATCCAAAAGGCACCGCGCGATCGCCGCGCATGACGGTAAGCAGCGCGCGCACGCCGATGCGGGTCGTGAAGCTGGCACGCACCAGCGCGCCCTCGGTGGGGACGACACTGCCGACATTACTCACAATATCGGTGTGATCGTTGAGCGTTGCCGTATCAAGCGCCACGCGATTGTGGCGATAGACGGTGGCATACGGGACGACGGCGTAACCGCGCCAGTCGGTGGTAATTGCGGGCTGATTCTCGATACGTACCCCCTGCGCGCCCGGTGCTTTAACCAGCACATTGGTGTCGCCAAGCGGCTGGGCAAAGGTGAAGCCATCAGCATGGGCCACCGCCCCGCCGGCGAACTGCCAGTTATAGTCGCGCTGCTGTTTATCGTAGTTGTAGCCAAGGTTGAGCCTGCCCCACGCGGCCTGCCACTGCGCAGCGGCACTGCCGTTATAACCGCGGGTATCACTGCTCCCCTGGCTGAGGCTGTAACCAAGGTTGCCGCCTTCCAGCAGTGTCCCGCCAATACCGGTCTGCCAGCTGGCGTGCCCGTTGCTGCTGCGGTTGAAGTTGGCGCTGGCGTAGACGTTTTGCCCCCCACCGCCACGCGATGCCAAACCCAGCGCGCTAAAAGGAACGGAGATATTGAGCGCAGCGATACGTTCCGCCCGCCTGTCGCCGGAGGCATAGCTCAACGACCAAGACAGGGCATAGCTCATCCCTCGCCAGCCATCAGCGTAGCCAAGCTGCAACCAGCGTCGGCTCTGTGCTTCATCCCAATATGTCTGCTGAGAGCCTAAGAGATAGAGCGACCCGTAATCGGTGAAGTTATGCGTAATATTGGCCTGCACGCGCCGTTTTTTATTCGCGCTCTCCTCTCCCAATCTTCCCTTGTCGCTACCCGCCTTTTTGCTGACCGCATAAGCCACCTCGTCCAGCGTATGAAAGCCACGCGTGGAGTAGCGCAGCGCCATAAGCTGAAAGTGTGTACCGAGCTGATTGAGAGATTTGGCATACATCACGCGCAGAGACTCGCCCTGCTGTTTGTGCGCTGTGGCAGGGCGGCTGCGTGCATGGGTAAGATCAAATGAGATCGCCCCCAGATCGCCGAGATTCACCCCTGCTCCGCTGGCGAAAGCCGCGTAATTCCCGGCAAGCTGCGTACCGCCGTAAACGGTATAGCCCTCCGCGAGGCCGGCCACGATCGTACCCTGGGTGAACAGGGGCGAAGCGTAGTGGTGATTACCGCTGCGATAGCGCCCGGCCACCACATCATATTTAATGCGTCCTTCACGTTGCAGCAGCGGCAACGTCGAATAGGGCACGCTATAACGCTGTTCGCTACCCGCTTTCTCCTCCAGCACAACATCAAGATCGCCGCTGGAGGAGGTGGGATTGAGATCGGTGATGGTAAAGGGCCCGGCGGCCACCGTACTTTGGTAGATGACGTAGCCATTCTGGCGAATGGTGAGCCTCGCCGGTGAGCGCGCAATGCCGCGTACGGTCGGCGCATAGCCCTGCTGGCTATCGGGATACATGGCGTCTGCCGAAAAGAGGCGCAGCCCGCGAAAGCCAATGCTGTCAAACAGCGCATTCTGCGTATTGCTGTCGCCCATCACCAGCTCGCTTTTCAGCGGTACGACCGTCCGCTGCAGCCAGCTGGCAATGGTTTGCCGACGTTGCGTACCTGTGCTGCGCCAGGCACTACTGTTTCGCAGCCGCCAGGGGCCATAATTCAGCCCGCTCTGCAGGGTAAAAAAAGCGCTATCGCTCTGCGTGCCGTGGTTACCGCTAAAGCTGTAATTAAACAGCGCGGCGGGAATGCCTTCATCCCATGATTCGGGCGGGATAGCATCGCGGGCGTGAAGATGCATCGATGCCTGCGGCAAGCCGATATCGAGCCGCAGGGTGGCAAAGGTAAAGTTGGTTTGTGCCCCAGGTATTGACTGGCTGATATCAATACAGTCGCGCGCTGGCTGTAGCCCGATCGCAGGAAACGCAGCGATATTGACGCCGAGGCGCGCTAATTGCTTTTCTGAAAAACAGGGCGTTAAGCCACCTGATGCCTCACCGGCAGTACGCTTCGCCCCCCGCGCGAAGCGGATATCTTCTGTAGCAATAAACTCATCGTTGCGCCAGATATCGACGCGGTAGCTGCCCGGTCGCTGAAACCCTTTTTCCAGCAGCGACAAATCCGCGACGGAGCCGGGATCGTCCGCCAGAAAAGCGGGATTGAAATAGCGTTCAGCATTGAGTTCCAGCGGACATAGCGCGGCCAGCAGTGAGAGTGCGAACCGGCGCGGAGAAGATTGTATGGTCATAATGTTTACCACTCGCCTGTCTAACGCAGGCTAACCGTTCTGACTGCCGTGACGGCACCGTAGTCATTGACCGTCTGAAAAGTGAGATCGCCCCGGGCATCGGATGGCAGCGCCACCTGCGTACTGCTTTTTGGCGCAACCATGACATTGTTTAATTTCTGCTGGTTGATATGCACATTCACCAGTGAGAGATAAAAGGGCGACGCGTTGGCGATCTTCAGGCTGCTCCCCTCGCGCGTCACGTTCAGTGCCGCCGGCGCCTCATGCACCGGGTCGGTAAGCGTTGAGGGGCGTACGAAGAGCTTGATGCGTGACAAGATCGCCAGATGAAGCACGTTTTTGCCCACCAGATTCTCTTTTTCCACCGAGGGGATCGCTTTTACATTGAGCCAGAAGAGCGACTCCCGGTCAGTGGGCAGCGGTGGACCGACATAAATAATACGCAGTGTATTTTCACTGTTCGGTTCACTGACAAATAATGGCGGGGTGACAGCAAATGTTTTTACTTTCTGCCCCTGCGCATCCTCAACCCATGAATTAATTAAAAACCGGGATTTATTATCGCTATTATTTACCGCAAGCGAAGTCTGTTTCGCCTCGCCAGGGTAAATAACCCGGGTGGCACCTAAAGATATTCCTCCTTCAGCATTGACGGCACAGGAAATTAAAAAAGCAGCCGCAATACCCATTCGTAATAAATTCTGCATGGTCAACTTTCTTGTAATAAGAATATTCAAGACAAAAAATACGGATGTCCACAAGAACTCATCCCTGAGAGTGTAGCCTCCTGTCCCCCATTTCTTATTCGTACTTCATAACAAACATCGTGTCAGCGTTAGCCGAACCTGGCGTCACCTCCGCCGCCGTCGCTTTATAGCGGGCGGCAAAATGCAACGTGTTATTTCCATTCGCCAGGGCTCGGGCAGCGGAGAAGGTTGCGCCGTCAGGCTTCAGCGTTTCGGCATTACTGTCGAGGATCTCAATCGCCACCCCTTTTGCACTGGTGTCACTGTCGCCCGCCGTCAGCGCTAACAACGTCGGATTGGCATCATCCGCTTTTCCCGCAAATGCGACAGAGGCCTGTGTAGCCACGCTGCGATCGCAATCATTCACCGTCAGGGTGAACGGCACCGGAGGCGTCGTATCACCGACATTGCTAAACAACGTCGTATGATATTTGCCCATGGTCACGGTCTGGCTGCCCGACTGCACGCTAATCGCGCAGGCAATCTGTACCAGTTCGCCTTCAAAATGAATATTGCCGCCCGGAATAACGACCGGTCCGCGAGCCTGCGCCACACCAGAAAAAAGCAGCAGATTCGCGGCAATCGGAATAATTATAGATCTGACTTTCATGTTATTTCCTTATAATTCGCCCAGCGATTTCATCATCCTTTTTAATATCGCTGATGACTGAAGGCATTTAATGCCCGAAAGAGATTCTCTTCCGTGAAGATAGTAACGAAATAGTCCTCATTTCGTGTGCCTCCCAGGTCAAGTAAAACGAATTAAAGTTATTTAATTATCATTATTACTTGCTGCCCTTTTAAATTAGGCCTGACGCAAATTTAAAACCAGACACAAATACTGCATTTCCCCTAAGTGGTTGCCTAAGAAGACCTAAGAAATGGCCCTGCCATATTTGATTAATGGCACCCGAAATGGCGGCGCACCCCGCACAGCGGCAAGCTTAACCTTGAGTTTCCTGGGGGTGATGAGTTGTTGCTTTTTTGTTAATTAAAGCAGAGATCGTTCACCTCCTCCCGCACCGCAAGTGAAATCCGCAAACGGTAACTGACAGCGCGGCGTGCTTCTGACAGAATAGCGCGCATCCCCTTTAGTCAATTTAACAGATGGAATCCTCTCTCTGATGGCAGCAAAAATAATTGATGGTAAAACGATTGCGCAGCAGGTGCGCTCTGAGGTTGCTGAAAAAGTTCGTGCCCGCGTAGCGGCCGGTTTTCGCGCTCCGGGCCTGGCCGTCGTTCTGGTTGGCAGCAACCCCGCCTCGCAAATTTATGTCGGCAGTAAACGCAAAGCGTGCGAAGAGGTGGGTTTCATTTCCCGCTCTTACGATCTGCCGGAAACCACCAGCGAAGCCGAGCTGTTGGGGCTGATTGACGAGCTCAACGCCGACAGCGCAATCGATGGCATTCTGGTGCAGCTGCCGCTGCCCGCAGGCATCGATAACGTCAAAGTGCTGGAGCGCATCGCGCCCGATAAAGACGTGGACGGCTTTCACCCTTACAATGTCGGGCGTCTGTGTCAGCGCGCACCGCGTCTGCGTCCCTGCACACCGCGCGGGATCGTTACTCTGCTTGAGCGTTACAACATCGACACCTTCGGTCTCAATGCCGTGGTGATTGGGGCGTCGAACATCGTTGGCCGCCCGATGAGCATGGAGCTGCTGCTGGCCGGTTGTACTACCACCGTAACGCACCGCTTTACGAAAAATCTGCGCCATCATGTCGAGAACGCCGACCTGCTGATCGTCGCGGTGGGCAAACCGGGCTTTATTCCCGGCGAGTGGATTAAAGAGGGCGCGATTGTTGTCGATGTCGGGATCAACCGGCTGGAAAACGGCAAAGTGGTCGGCGATGTGGTGTTTGAAGAGGCCGCCGCGCGCGCCGCTTATATCACGCCCGTGCCCGGCGGCGTCGGTCCAATGACCGTGGCAACCCTGATCCAGAACACGCTACAGGCGTGTGAAGAATATCACGATGTAAAAGGCAATTAAGATGGCAAAATTTTCCCTTGGTAAACACCCGCACGTTGAACTGTGCGATCTGCTGAAACTGGAAGGTTGGAGTGAAAGCGGCGCGCAGGCGAAGATCGTTATCGCCGACGGTTACGTGAAGGTTGATGGCGTGGTTGAAACGCGTAAGCGTTGCAAAATTGTCGCCGGTCAAACCGTCACCTTCGACGGGCAGAGCGTCACCGTCACCGCCTGACCCCTCTGCGGTAATGCTGCCCGATGGCGCTTTGCTTATCGGGCCTACACCATCCCCCGTTTTCCCGCTGCGGCGCGCCTGCCGGATGGCGCTACGCTTATCGGGCCTGCAATCTCCTATGATCATCCGATCCGCATAGGCCGGATAAGGCGCAGCCGCCATCCGGCAATCCCCATCTCATGCCCTCTCACCGATAACGGTTATTTACCGATCAACCTCAAAGAATCACCAATTCCTCTGGCTGAACGCCAAATTTCTGTTGCGGCGTTTTAAGAGTTATCTCACGATGAGTAGAACGTTCTACTAAAACGTTCTACTAACAAAAATAACGCGCAAAATGCGCATCTTCGGGGGAAATCAGCATGAGTCTGATATCAGGGTTAGTTAAATCGCTCTCTAAATTGTCGATGATTGGTCGCGCCTTAATGCTGCCTATCTCGCTGCTACCCGCTGCGGGCCTGTTACTGGCCTTCGGTGATAAATTCCACCTGCCGTTAATGATGAATGCCGGTGGCGTCATCTTTGACAACCTGCCCATGCTCTTCGCCATCGGCTCTGCGGTCGGGCTGGCCTCTGAATCGGGCATTGCTGCGCTGTCGGCGGCGGTCTCGGTCTTCATTACCAACATGACTATCGGCACCATGCTCGGCATTACGCCGGAGATGGCCTCCCAGGGCGGCAAATACGCGATGGTGGTCGGCATTCCGACCTTACAGATGGGCGTCTTTGGCGGGCTTATCTGCGGTATCCTCGCGGCGTGGTGTTATAACCGCTTCCACACTTTGCAATTGCCGGAGTTTCTCGGCTTCTTCTCTGGTAAGCGTTTTGTCGCTATCGCCACCGCCTTTCTCTCGTTCTTACTCGGCCTGCTGCTGCCCTATGTCTGGCAACATATTCAGGCCGGTATTGATGCGCTGTCGGTGGTGGTCAACGGTGATAACCAGGCGGCATCGACCTTTATCTTTGGTCTGGTCGAACGCGCGCTGATCCCGCTGGGTCTGCACCACATCTGGTACCCGTCGTTCTGGTACTCATTTGGTGATTACACCACCCAGGCAGGCCAGGTGATCCACGGCGATCAGACAATCTGGTTCAAAATGCTGGAAGAGGGTGTGAAATCCTTCAGCAGCGCCAGCTACCACGACGCCGGTAAGTTTATGCAGGGCGAGTTCCCGCTGATGCTGTTTGCACTGCCGGCGGCCTGTCTGGCGATGTACCACGAAGCGCATACGCGCAACAAAAAGATCGCCTTCGGTATTCTCTTCTCCGCGGCGCTGACCTGCTTCCTGACGGGCATTACCGAGCCGGTTGAATTCACCTTTATCTTTGTGGCCCCGATCCTCTATGTCTTTAACGCCATCATGGCGGGTCTGGCCTATATGTCGATGTACCTGCTGCATGCGCACATCGCCAAATCCTTCTCCGCCGGCTTTATCGACTATCTGTCGTTCGGCATCCTGCCGTCGTTTAACGGCTATCAAACCAACTACCTGAATGCGGTGATTGTCGGTATCCCAATGGCGGTGATTTACTACTTCACCTTCCGCTTTGTGATCCGTCGTTTTGATGTCAAAACCCCAGGGCGCACGGACGTGACGGCGACAGCAGATGATAAAACCGACAGCGAACTGGCCGGCGAAATCATTGGCCTGCTGGGCGGCGAGCAGAATATCGCCTCCGTCGGCGCCTGCATCACCCGTCTGCGCCTGGAGGTGGCAGATAGCCAGAAAGTGGATAAAGATGGCCTGAATAACCTTGGCGCGCGCGGCGTGGTGTTTGTCGGCGACAGCGGCATCCAGGTCATTTTTGGCGCAAGGGCACAATTTATTGCCCAGAGCATGTCCACGCAGATCGGCAAAGCATAAGATAACGGCCTGGCACGTACAGGCGTGTCAGGCCCGGCTGAGCAGCGTAAACGACAGGGAGCAGCGTTGAAGAAAGTCAGCATTATTGATGTGGCAAAGCATGCGGGCGTCTCCGTATCCACGGTCTCGCTGGTGCTGCGCCAGAAAGGGAAAATCTCCGACGCAACCATCGAAAAAGTGCAGGTAGCGATTGCCGCGCTCGGGTATGTGCATAACGTCGCGGCGGCGAACCTGCGCGCTAACACCTCCAACCTTATCGGTCTTATCCTGCGCGACTTCAGCGACAGCTTCTCAATCAAAGTGATGGCCAGCATCGTGCAGGAGCTGGAAAAGCACGGCTTTATGGTTTTCCTCGGCCAGCCGCTGAATGATGGCGAGCACCTCGAGCGCAGCCTGCTCTCCTTTCAACAGCAGGGCGTGGCGGGCGTGATTTACCTCTCGTGTGATACGCGGTCACTCACCCTGCCCGCGCAGCTGCAACAGTGCGCGCTGCCGCTGGTGGTGGTCTCGCAGTCGCTGCTTGAGGAGCCCTGCGATCTGGTGATGCGCGATAACCGCCAGGCCGCCGCGCTGGCGACCCGTTACCTGATTGAACGCGGCCATCGCAATATTGCCTATATTGGCGGTATTGAGGGGGATGTGATCCGCCAGCAGCGGCTGCTCGGTTTCCGCCACGCGATGGCGCAGCACGGCCTGGTATTGCGCGACGGTGCGACGCCCGCCTGCCACGGCGACACCGAAGCCGCCAGCCACACCACACGCCAGCTGCTTGAGCAGCACAACACCATCACCGCCCTGCTCTGCCACTCCCCCGACGCGATGATTGGCTCGATAAGCGGCATTCACCACACCGGGCGCACCGTCGGGAAAGATCTCTTTTTGACCCAGCAGGTGGCGCTGGTCGGCTTCGAAGATATGCTGCACATCAATCTCACCTCGCCAGCGTTTACCTATGTCTCCTCCGCCAGTGAAGAGAGCGGTCGCCAGGCCGCCGGGCTGATGATGCGCAAGCTTAAGGAGCCGCAGTTACAGATGCAGCGCATTACCCTCTCCGGGCAGCTTATCGTGCGTGAATCCGCCTGACGCAGGCGGCAGGTAAAATAAAGCCAGTAAATAACTGAGGCCGGATAAAGCGAAGCCGCCATCCGGCACAGCGCGGATGGCGGCTTCGATCAGCGGACAGCGCGAGCGCCGGTCCGTTTTAGAGATTACTTACGACGCCAGGTGGTGCCCTGCGGACCATCTTCCAGCACGATGCCCATCTCGTTCAGGCGATCGCGCGCGGCATCGGCCGCCGCCCAGTCCTTCGCTTTACGCGCATCCAGACGCTGCTGAATAAGCTGCTCAATCTCTGCGACTTCGCCATCATCGGCCTGCGCACCGCTTTGCAGGAAGAGATCCGGGTTCTGCTCCAGCAGACCCAGCACGCCCGCGAGTTTACGCATATGCGATGCCAGCGCGTTAGCTGAATGAGTATCTTCCGTTTTCAGGCGGTTCACTTCACGCGCCATATCAAACAGCACCGAGTAGGCTTCCGGCGTGTTGAAGTCATCATCCATCGCTTCAATAAAGCGCGCTTCAAAGGCTTCGCCACCCTCAGGTGCAACCGAAGCATCGGTTCCGCGCAGCGCGGTGTAGAGACGCTCCAGCGCCGAGCGGGCCTGCTTGAGGTTCTCTTCGCTGTAGTTGAGCTGGCTGCGGTAGTGGCCGGACATCAGGAAGTAGCGAATGGTTTCCGCATCGTAATACTTCAACACGTCGCGCACGGTAAAGAAGTTACCCAGCGATTTGGACATCTTCTCGCGGTCAACCATCACCATGCCGGAGTGCATCCAGTAGTTAACGTACTCGCCATCGTGCGCACAGGTCGACTGGGCGATTTCGTTTTCATGGTGCGGGAACATCAGATCCGATCCACCGCCGTGAATATCAAAATGCGATCCCAGCTGTTTGCAGTTCATGGCCGAACACTCAATGTGCCAGCCCGGACGCCCTTCGCCCCACGGCGACGGCCAGCTTGGCTCGCCAGGCTTGGACATCTTCCACAGCACGAAATCCATCGGGTTGCGTTTGATATCTGCCACTTCGACGCGCGCGCCCGCCTGCAGCTGATCGAGATCCTGGCGCGAAAGCTGGCCGTAGTTTGGATCGCTTGGCACGGAGAACATGACATCGCCGTTATCCGCAACATAGGCGTGACCGCGCGCCAGCAGGCTCTCGGTGATCTCAATAATTTCGTGGATATGGTGCGTCGCGCGCGGTTCGTTATCCGGGCGCAGAATATTGAGGGCGTCAAAATCGGTGTGCATCTCGGCGATCATGCGATCGACCAGCGCCACGAAATCTTCGCCGTTCTCATTGGCACGTTTGATGATCTTGTCGTCGATATCGGTGATATTGCGCACGTACTTCAGCTTATAGCCGAGGAAGCGCAGGTAGCGGGCGACGACGTCAAAGGCGACGAAGGTACGGCCATGACCGATGTGACAGAGATCGTAAACAGTGATACCACACACGTACATGCCGACTTCCCCGGCATGGATAGGTTTGAATTCCTCTTTTTGGCGCGTCAGTGTATTAAAAATTTTTAACATCGAAGATTCCATGTAGACGTGTGTGGGCGTGAAAACCGTATATATTACCTGTAATTCAAACCCGAAGCAGCTCACTTTGCAAGGTGATCCAGCCTCGCGCTTATGCTATAACAAGCCACTATCTCTGACCCACATCCGGGTCGACGCACCACACTATCAGAACAGGATGCAATAATGGTTACTTTCCACACTAATCACGGCGATATCGTAATCAAAACCTTTGATGACAAAGCGCCTGAAACAGTTAAAAACTTCCTGGACTACTGCCGTGAAGGTTTCTACAACAACACCATTTTCCACCGTGTGATCAACGGCTTTATGATTCAGGGCGGCGGTTTCGAACCGGGCATGAACCAGAAAGTCACGAAAGATGCGATCAAAAACGAAGCCAACAACGGCCTGAAAAACACCCGTGGCACGCTGGCAATGGCGCGTACCCAGGCTCCGCACTCCGCCACCGCGCAGTTCTTCATCAACGTTGCGGACAACGACTTCCTGAACTTCAGCGGTGAAAACCTGCAGGGTTGGGGCTACTGCGTCTTCGCAGAAGTGGTTGAAGGCATGGACGTGGTCGACAAAATCAAAGCGGTCTCTACCGGTCGCAGCGGCATGCACCAGGACGTTCCGAAAGAAGATGTGATCATCGAAAGCGTGGACGTCAGCGAGTAATTCGTGGCAACACTCTTTATCGCAGATCTGCATCTGCACACTGAAGAACCGGCGATCACCGCCGGTTTTCTCCATTTTTTAAACGGCGTTGCCCGTGAGGCCGACGCGCTCTACATTCTGGGCGATCTCTTTGAAGCCTGGATCGGCGACGACGATCCCAACCCGCTGCACCAGCGCGTCGCAAGCGCCATCCGCGCGCTCGTTGACAGCGGCGTCCCCTGCTATTTCATTCACGGTAACCGTGATTTTCTGCTCGGCAAACGCTTTGCCCGTGAAAGCGGCATGCAGCTTCTCCCGCAGGAAAAGGTGCTCGAGCTGTACGGGCGTAAGGTGCTGATTATGCACGGCGACACGCTTTGTACCGACGATGCGGGCTACCAGGCCTTTCGCGCCAAAGTACATCAGCCGTGGCTGCAAACGCTGTTTCTCGCCCTGCCGCTGTTTATTCGCCACCGCGTGGCGGCAAAAATGCGCGCCGGCAGCCGTGCGGCCAACAGCAGCAAATCGCTGGCGATCATGGACGTCAATCAGCAGGCCGTTATTGAGGCGATGGAAAAGTATCGCGTTCAGTGGCTGATCCACGGTCACACGCACCGCCCTGCCGTTCATCAACTGACCGCGAATGATGCGCCCGCCTGGCGCGCCGTACTCGGTGCCTGGCACAGCGAAGGCTCAATGATCCGTGTCAGCGAAAGCGACGTAGAGCTGGTGCAATTCCCCTTCTGAAACACCTTCTGCTCTCCCCTCGAATCAAGCAAACTTCAGTGCGCAACCGTTTTCCTTGCCTTTTTTCCATGCTATTCTCTCTGCCCTCTGAAGTAGTCTGAAGCACACCCACAGGAGTTTTGAGACGCATGTCTTTAAGCAACCAACCGGCGCGCATCGCCATTGTTATGGGTTCTAAAAGCGATTGGGCCACCATGCAATTCGCCGCAGAAATCCTTGATACCCTGAATGTCCCGCACCACGTTGAAATCGTCTCTGCCCACCGTACGCCCGACAAACTGTTCAGTTTTGCCGAACAGGCGGAGCAAAACGGCTTTCAGGTGATTATTGCCGGGGCCGGCGGCGCGGCGCATCTGCCGGGCATGATTGCCGCCAAAACGCTGGTGCCGGTGCTGGGTGTGCCAGTACAAACCGCAGCGTTAAGCGGCGTCGACAGCCTCTACTCCATCGTGCAGATGCCGCGCGGCATTCCCGTCGGTACGCTGGCAATTGGTAAAGCGGGCGCGTCAAACGCGGCGCTGCTGGCGGCGCAGATCCTCGCCCAGCATGATGCCGCGCTGCATCAGCGCCTGGCCGACTGGCGCCAGGGGCAGACGGACGACGTGCTGGACAACCCGGACCCACGGGGTGCGGCATGAAACAGGTCTGCATATTAGGCAACGGCCAGCTTGGGCGCATGCTGCGCCAGGCGGGTGAGCCGTTAAGCATTGCCGTCTGGCCGGTCGGCCTGGACGACGCGCCGGAAGCGGTGCCGTTTCAGCAGAGCGTGATCACCGCTGAGATTGAGCGCTGGCCGGAGACCGCGTTAACCCGCGAGCTGGCGCGCCACCCGGCGTTTGTGAACCGCGACGTTTTCCCGGTGATCGCCGATCGCTTCACGCAGAAACAGCTGTTTGACAAACTCAACCTCGCCACCGCGCCGTGGCAGCTGCTGGCGGATAAAAGCGAGTGGCCAGGCGTGTTCGGGCGTCTGGGCGAGCTTGCTATCGTGAAGCGCCGCGTTGGCGGTTACGACGGTCGCGGTCAGTGGCGTTTACGCGCAGCCGATATCGATCAACTGCCGGAGGAGTGTTACGGCGAGTGCATCGTTGAACAGGGGATCAACTTCTCCGGCGAAGTGTCGCTGGTCGGTGCCCGCGCCCACGATGGCAGCACCGTCTTTTATCCGTTGACCCACAACCTGCATCAGGATGGCATTCTGCGCACCAGCGTGGTCTTCCCGCAGCCGAATGCCAAACAGCAGCAGCAGGCAGAAGCAATGCTGTCGGCGATTATGCATGAGCTGAACTATGTCGGCGTGATGGCGATGGAGTGTTTCGTTACGCCTGGCGGGCTGCTAATCAATGAGCTGGCACCGCGCGTACACAATAGCGGTCACTGGACGCAAAACGGTGCATCCATCAGCCAGTTTGAGCTGCATCTGCGCGCGATTGTCGATTTGCCCCTGCCGCCGCCGGTGGTTAACAGCCCGTCGGTGATGATCAACCTGATCGGCAGCGATCTCAATTACGACTGGCTGAAGCTGCCGCTGGTGCATCTGCACTGGTATGACAAAGAGGTACGCGCCGGACGCAAAGTGGGTCATCTCAATCTGAATGACAGCGATACCGGCCGCCTCAGCGCCACGCTGGAAGCGCTGGTGCCGTTACTGCCACCCGAATATGCCAGCGGCATTGCCTGGGCGCAGTCAAAGCTGTAAGGGTCACAGGTGCCGGATGGCGGCTTGCGCCTTATCCGGCCTACATTGCATGATGCCGATGGTTTTGTAGGCCGGATAAGCGAAGCGCCATCCGGCAAAAATCCCCCACACCCGACACATTCCTGCGTAAAATCGGCACCAGTTTTTGCAGAAGGACGCCCGATGAACGACGCCACGGATTATCTCGCCATCCTGCGGGATAACACCCCTCTTATTGATGTTCGTGCCCCGGTTGAATTCGCCAAAGGCGCGCTGCCCGCCGCCATCAACCTGCCGCTGATGAACGACAGCGAGCGCGCTGCCGTCGGCACCTGCTATAAACGCGACGGTGCAGAAGCCGCGTTGCGGCTCGGCCACAAACTGGTTAATGGCGACACCCGCGAGCAGCGAATTGCGGCGTGGCTAGCAGCCCATAAAGCCGCGCCACAAGCCCTGCTCTGCTGCGCGCGCGGCGGCCAGCGCTCGCATATTGTGCAGCAGTGGTTGCGCGAGCGGCAGATTAACCTGCCGCTGGTCGCAGGCGGCTATAAAGCGCTGCGCCAGGCAGCAATTGACGCGACGCAGGATCGCATTCAGCGCCCGCTACTGCTGGTGGGCGGCTGTACCGGCAGCGGCAAAACCCTGCTGGTACGTAAGCATCCTAATGGCATCGATCTGGAGGGGCTTGCCCGCCATCGCGGTTCGTCGTTTGGCCGCACTGCCCAGGCGCAGCACGCCCAGGCGACGTTTGAAAACCACCTGGCGGCCGCGCTGCTAAAAGTATCGCCGCCGTTCTGGCTGCTGGAAGACGAAGGCCGGGCGATTGGCGCAAACCATCTGCCCGAAGCTCTGCGCGAACGTATGGCACAATCGCCGCTGGTGATTGTCGACGATCCGTTTGAGCTGCGCCTTGAGCGGCTGCGCGAGGAGTATTTTGTACAGACCCTGCAGGCTTACCTTGACCGTGACGGTGAAGAGGCGGGATGGGAGGCTTATGCGGAGTATCTGCGCCACGGGCTGTTTGCCATTCGCCGCCGGCTCGGGTTACAGCGCTATGAGCAACTGACCGTGCATCTGGAAGCGGCGCTTTCTGAGCAACGGCGTAGCGGCACCACAGAGGCGCATTTCGCCTGGCTCGCCCCGTTGCTGGAGGTCTATTACGATCCGATGTATCGCTACCAGCTGGAGAAACGCGCGCCGATCGTCCATTTTCGCGGCACGTTTGAAGAGGTTTCTGCCTGGCTGGCAGCGCAGTAAAGCGTGCCGGATGGCGGCGATGCCTTATCCGGCCTACATTCCGTGATGCCGATGGTTCTGTAGGCCTGATAAGCGAAGCGCCATCAGGCGTTTGCCGCACCGTGCCCGATTGCCGGATGGCGGCGGTGCCTTATCCGGCCTACATATCGAGATGCCAATAGGTTTTGTAGGCCTGATAAGCGAAGCGCCATCAGGCATTTACCGCACCGCACTCGATCGCCGGATGGCGGCGATACCTATCCGGCCTACCTTGCATGATGCCGATGGTTCTGTAGGCCTGATAAGCGAAGCGCCATCAGGCAGGTCTTAATGTCGGTCGCGTTTATCGGCGCGTTTTGCCAGCCAGTCGCCAACGACCTGTACAATCTGCACCAGAATAATCAGCGCCACCACCGTGACGATCATTACCTGGGTTTCATACCGGTAATAACCGAAGCGGATCGCAAGATCGCCGACACCGCCGCCGCCGACAATCCCCGCCATCGCCGAATAGCCAATCAGGCTGACCAGTGTAATGGTTAAGCCGCGCAGCAGCCCGGCGCTCGCTTCCGGCAGCAGCACGGTGCAGATAATGCGCAGCGGGCTGGCGCCAAAGGCTTCCGCCGCCTCAATAATCCCCTTGTCCACTTCACGCAGCGCGCTGTCCACCAGCCGCGCATAAAAGGCGATAGCTGCCACGGATAATGGCACCGACGCCGCGATAGGCCCGATGGTGTTACCGAGCAGCCACTGCGTCAGCGGCAGGAGCAGCACCAGCAGAATGACAAACGGCACCGAACGAATAATGTTCACCAGAATCGAACTCAACAGATAGACCGCGCGGTTTTGCCAGAACAGATGCCTGTCGGTGACAAAAATCAGGAAACCGAGCGGCAGGCCGCCAACAATCGCCAGCACCGTTGAGATGCTGAGCATCTGGAATGTTTCGCCAAACGCGAGGCTCAAATCAGCCAGTAAATCATCCACGGATCACCTCCACCTGCGCCGTCCGGCTGCGAATGTACGCCACGGCATCGCTGACCGCCTGCGGATTTTCCGCCGTCAGCTGTACCACTAAAATGCCCAGCGCGCGCTCGCCGATATACTCGATTTTGCCGTGCAGAATATTGACCGCCACGCCGAATTTCACCGCCGCGTCCGAAAGCACCGGCTGCTCGGCGGAGTCGCCAATAAACAGCACCTTCAGCAGCTGGCCGGGTAAGTGTTCGCGCAGACGTGCGGGCAGCGTCAGGTTAAGGGTGTGCGACACCAGTTGCTGCGTAAACGGGTGCTGCGGATGGGCAAAAATATCGAACACCTCGCCCTCTTCCACCACTTTGCCCGCCGACATCACCGCCACGCGATCGCAGATAGTTTTGATGACGTTCATCTCATGGGTGATCAGTACAATGGTGATCCCCATCCGCGCATTAATCTCTTTAAGCAGCGCCAGAATGGTGGCAGAGGTTTCCAGATCGAGCGCGGAAGTCGGCTCATCGCAGAGCAGTACATCCGGGTGGTTGGCGATGGCGCGCGCAATGCCGACGCGCTGCTTCTGCCCGCCGCTAAGCTGCACCGGGTAGCGATTCGCTTTATCGCTTAAGCCCACCAGGGCGAGGATCTCCGCCACACGTGGCGCAATTTTACTCCGCTCCCAGCCCGCAGCCTTCAGGCTGAAGGCGACGTTTTGCGCCACCGTGCGGGTGTGCATCAGGTTGAAGTGCTGGAAAATCATGCCAATGCGCTGGCGCGCCTGGCGCAGCGTCGCGCCCTCTAAATCAGAAATGGTGACGCCGTTAATATTGACTCGCCCTTCGCTTGGGCGTTGCAGAGCATTGAGCGTGCGCAGCAGGGTACTTTTCCCCGCGCCGCTGGTCCCAACAATGCCGAAAATCTCTCCGGCGGCAATGCGCAGCGAGACCATTTCGACGGCGCGCGTCGCGCCGCTGCCACCGCGCCCGGCCGGAAAATCGACGCAAACGTTATCTAGTTCAATCATGCCAACCTCAAACGGCAAAAAACAAAAGGCAGGCCGCAGCCTGCCTGGTCACGTATCCGCTGTTATTGTTTATCCGCGCTCTGCATCCAGTCAGGTTTCTGGAAAGCGGCAAAGATATTTTTCGGATCGTCGATCACCGCGCGGTAAGCCGGGGATTTCACCGCCGTCACGATATCTTTCGCGAAGGGCTTGTCGGCATCCTCACTGCGTACAGCAATGATGTTTTTCAGGTTCTCGTCGAGCTTCTCCTGCTTGATCGCCGAAGAGAGATCCATCCCGGCGGCGACCGCAAAGTTGCCGTTTACCAGCGAGGCGGTGACGCCATCCAGCGTGCGCGGCAGCTGCGCGGCTTCGAGCGGTTTAAATACCAGCCCTTTCGGGTTGCTGGCGATATCACGCTCGGAGGCTTTGGTCGGATCGATAGCGTCTTTGAGGGTAATCAGCCCCAGCGATTGCAGGAAACGCAGCCCGCGCGCCAGGTTAGTGGGATCGTTTGAGAGGGTGATGATATCGCCCTTCTTCAGCTCATCGAGGCTTTTGATTTTGTGTGAGTAAAAGCCCATCCCGGCGGTCGGCACGGCGATCAGCTTGCTGAGTTTGAGGCCTTTATCGGCGGTGAATTTGTCAAAATAGAGGCTGTGCTGGAAGAGGTTGGCGTCGATGCTGCCGTTAGCCAGCGCCATGTTTGGCTGCACGTAATCGCTGAACTCGCGCACCACGACTTTGTAACCCTTCTCTTTTAGCGAAGGGGCAATCGCCTGTTTCACCATATCGCCATACGGGCCCGGTGCGACGCCGAAAACGATGGTGTGCGGATCGCTGTTAGCCTGCGCGAAAGGCAGACCGCAAACCAGAAGTAGTGCGCCAAAAAGCGCGCGTAAACCGAGACGAGGTCCCATATATTCTCCCTGATGGTAATGATGTGCTGTGTGACGCGGCGTGCAGTGCGTCGCGTTCAGTGTGCGCCTTGTTGATAAGGCCGGGGAATAAGATGGCACAAAGCCAGCGCAGCGGTAATTGAAAAAAATTCAACTTGTCAGGGGGAGTGAGGAGAAATGCCGGATGGCGGCGATGCCTTATCCGGCCTACGTGGGTATATTTCCGTAGGCCTGATAAGCGAAGCGCCATCAGGCAGTTGCGGCAACCGTGCACAATGCCAGACCGATTGCCGGATGGCGGCGATGCCTTATCCGGCCTACGTTGGTACAGTTCCGTAGGCCTGATAAGCGAAGCGCCATCAGGCATTTGTAGCGTACTGTGCAGCCTGCGCATCAGGCAGGCCGCACAGGTGTCGATTAAAAATCGTAACGCAGACGAACCAGGTTCATATCGCCCAGGTTGTCGGTGCTGGAGGTGAAGACGTGTTCGTAATCGACACGGAAACCATAATCCAGCTGCACGGTTACACCCACGCCATTATCGATACGCTGATAATTACGGCCGCTGGTGAACTCGAGACGGTCACCCATCACGTACGGCTGAATGTATTTCACTGCGTACTGTGCGATCGGGAATTTATACCCGGCAAAGTACTCAACGCCCCATGCATCGCCCGCGAAGTAGTTATGCACATCCTTCTTCTTGGTCAGCATGAAGTTTTGATACCAGCCGCCGCCCAGGGAGAAGGTCCAGTTATCCGGGGTCCAGCTCAGCGCGGTGCCAAGGATGTTCTGATCGTAGGTTTTGCTGTCGCCGGTAGAAGGCTGACGCATATCGGCACGGGTGTAGTTCCACGCCGCGCCCCAGGTCAGATCGTCGGTCAGGTGATAATCGAGACCCAGGGAACCGCCGCTCTTACGTTTGTAACGGTTGCCGTCGGTCGCCAGGTAATCATCGCTGAACAGATAAGAAGCATAGATGTCCGCATCACCCTCGGTTTTCTTATATTTCAGCATTTTGCGTGAACGATAGGAGCCGTCGTAATCGCCTTTGATGCCGTTACCCGGTGCCTGCGCCAGCATGTCGTAGTCCCAGATATCGGTTTTCGCGCCAACCACGTCGTAATAAACGCTGTTCTGCTGACCGAAGGTTAAGGTGCCCCAGGTCTGGCTTTTCAGGCCGGTGTAGAGCATACGGCGCGTGGTGTTGTGCGCGGTTTCCGCGTAGTGGTTATCCCAGTCGAACAGTTTCGGGATATCAACGCCCAGCTCGTAGTAGCTGACCCAACTGATGTCATCGAACAGGTAGTAATCTGCCGCGAAACGGAAGCGGGAGCCGCCGTCAAAACCGTTACGTTTAAAGGCGTTTTTGCCATCGTTACCGGTCATATTCTGGAACTGCGGACGAATAGAACCGCCGACGGTGAAGTTCAGGCGGCTAAGGGGATCGCCCGCCTGCGGGTTTTGTTTCAGAACAGTAATTTCTGCTTGTGCTGTGAAAGACGCCAACGCCACTGCTGCGCCAATGGCTGTCGCCAGGGCGCTTGTTTTTATTTTCATTGTTTTTCCTTGGGAATAGATACAACTAACTGTTAATTAGCGCGGGCATAATATCCCTTATAAGATTCTGGTGGGAGAGGTTTTTTTAATGTTTCGTGCTACTAAACAGCTGTCGGTTGATTGTTTACACGTTGAAACAGAGCGACACCGATTGAATTATCGGTGCCGCTTTTTCAGGCAGGATTAACCACTAAATTGACGAAACAGCGCTTTGCCTTTTAATAACCGACTACCTAACCACCCGCCGCACAGGGAGAGCAGCAGCGCCCCACAGAAGGGCAGCGTGATCCACAGCCGCCAGTCGGGCTGCCACGGGAAGTCAAACACGCGGGTTTGCAGCAGCGCCAGCGCCGTTTCCGCGCCGATGGCGGCGACCAGCCCGGAGACCAGCCCCAGCAGCGCAAACTCACACCACAAGGTGGTACGCAGCAGCCGTTTGCCCGCCCCCAGCGTGCGGTAGACCACCAGCTCCTGGTGACGCTGACGCATGCCGACCTGCACCTGCGCCAGTAGCAGCAACACGCCGCAGGCGGTCACCAGCACCACCATCACCTCCAGCGCCCGGCTAACCTGCTCCAGCACCTGGCCGACCTGTTTTAAAATCGCGCCAATATCGAGCAGGCTGATGGTCGGAAAGGCGCGGTTAAGCTGCGTTAACATGCCGTTGTTCCCCTCCAGCCGGAAGCTGGTGAGCCAGCTCTGCGGCTGCCCGTCGAGCGCGCCCGGCGGGAAGATAAAGAAGAAGTTGGGCCGCAGGCTCTCCCAGTCCACCTTGCGCAGGCTGGAGATTTTTGCACTGAACGCCTGCGTATCGCCGGTAAAAGTCACCGTGTCGCCCAGCTTCAGACCAAGCCGCTCGGCCAGCCCCTCCTCCACCGACACTTCACCCGCTTTTGGCGGCCAACTGCCTGCGGTCAGCGGATTGTGATCCGGCCGCTGCTGCTGCCAGGTGAGGTTAAGTTCGCGGTTCAGCGCCTCGTCGGCGTTGCCCTCGGTAGAATGGCCGTTAATCTGCGTCATCCTCGCCCGCACAATCGGGTAGAACGCCGCCGGGATCACCTGATGCTCAGCAAGGAAGGTTTTCAGCGGCGCGATCTGCTCCGGGGCGATATTAATCAGAAAGTAGTTCGGACTTTCAGCCGGTAACTGCTGCTGCCAGCGGTCAAGCAGGTCGCCGCGCAGCACCAGCAGCATCGCCAGTAACATAAATGAGAGGGAGAAGGCCGACAGCTGGCTGAGCGTCGACCAGGGCTGGCGCAGCAGGCGATTCACCGCCAGGCGCAGCGGCAGCGCTTTCAGGGTCAGGCGTTTCAGCACATTGAGCAGCAGCCAGCCGACCACGCCGCAGAGCAGCGCCAGCACTACCGCCCCCGCCAGCACCGCCCACAGCAGCAGGCTGCCGCCCATCAGCCAGGCGAGCAGCAGCACGGTAATAATCGCTACCGCCGGAAGATAGAGCTTAAGCGGCCAGACATTTGCCACAGCGTCGCGGCGCAGTACCCGCAGCGGCTGCGTCGCCAGCAGCAAACGATAGGGACGCAGCCCCACCAGCAGCGAGATCACCACAATCGCGCCGATGGCCCACAGCCACGGCCAGTAACTTGCGGGCGGCAGCGCGGCGGGCAACACCGGTTTGAGAAGGAGCATCAGCACCTTTTCAAACAGCAGCCCCAGCGCGCCGCCGGTGATCACTGCCAGCCCAAGCAGCAGCGCCCACTGGCCGACAATCAGCTTTTGCAGCTGCGCGCGACCGGCACCGAGGGTTTTCAGTATCGCCACCAGATCGTAGCGGCTGCGGCAGTAGTGGCTCATCGCCACCGCCACAGCGGCAACCGCCAGCAGCAGTGTCAACAGTGCCGACAGCAGCAAGAACTGCTGCGAACGCTGTAAGGATTTACCCAGCGCGCCGTCATCCTGCTCCAGCCCATACCAGCGCTGATCTGCGTCAAGCTGCGGCAGCAGCCACGTCTCATACTTCTCTAACTGCCCGGGCGTACCGGCAAACTTCACCCGCCAGCTGACGCGGCTGCCTGGCAACACGGCGCCGGTTTTGCCCACATCAGCGCTGTTCATCAGCAGGCGCGGTGCCATCTGGAAGGGGTTAAAGCCGGAATCAGGCTCCTGCGTCACTTCGCCAGCGATGCGCAGCGAGGCGTCGCCCACCTCAATCGTGTCGCCCGGTTTCACATTCAGTAAAGCCATCAAGCGCGGAGCGAGCAGCGCCGTGCCAGGCTGCGGCTTCAGCCCGGCGGGCTGCGTCTCCAGCTCGCCATAGAGCGGGTAGCGATTATCCACCGCTTTAACACTCGCCAGCTGCGGCGTGTCGCCAGCAAACGTCATGGTGCTGAAGCTCACCTGCTCACTCACTTGCAGGCCGTTTTTACGCGCCTCCTCCAGCCAGCCAGGGGGAATTTCACGCGAGCTGCGCAGGGTGCGATCGCCCGCCATAAAATCGCGGCTCTGCTGGCTTAAGCCCTTCTCCATGCGATCGCCGATGGTGCCGAGCGCCAGTACGCAGGCCACCGCGAGGCTCAGCGCCATCCAGACAATCAGCAGCGACGGCGAGCGCCATTCGCGCCAGAACCAGCGGGCAATCATGCTTCCTCCCGCAGTTCGCCGTTGACCAGCCGCAGGCGTCTGTCGCAGCGCGCCGCCAGCTGCGCATCATGGGTCACCAGCAGCAGCGTGGTGCCGTAGTGTTGATTCATGGAGAAGAGCAGATCGGCGATTTTGTCCCCCGTTTGCCGATCGAGATTGCCGGTCGGCTCATCGGCGAAGAGCACCGCCGGGCGACCATTGAAGGCACGGGCCAGCGCCACCCGCTGCTGCTCGCCACCGGAGAGCTGTGCCGGAAGGTGGTCGAGGCGTTTGCCCAGCCCCAGCTCCTCGAGCAACGCTTTGGCGCTACTGCGGCTTTCGCTGCTCTTCTCGCCACGCAACAGCGCGGGCAGTTCCACGTTTTCCAGCGCGTTAAGGGTCGGGATCAGCATGAAGGATTGAAAAACAAAACCGACATTTTGCGCACGTAATTGCGCACGCGCCTCTTCGTCCATTTTATGTAACGGCTTGCCGAGCAGATGCACTTCGCCGCTGCTGCCATCATCGAGCCCGGCGAGAATGGCGAGCAGCGTCGACTTGCCGGAACCGGACTCGCCAATCAGCGCGATGGTTTCAGCTGGTTTGACAACCAGCTCAACTCCGGTAAGGATTGAAAGCTCCTGCTCCCCCTGACCGACGGACTTCTTAAGACGATGAACTTCAACAATGTTTTCCGCTGGCATTTGCCCTTCCTGTTTTTGCTTTTGTTAACCTTTCGCGCCGCGGCGGCGGACACGCTACTGATACTTGGCGACAGCCTGAGTGCGGGCTATCGGATGGCGGCAACGGCGGCCTGGCCTGCGCTGCTCAATAACAAGTGGCAGCAACAGCCTGTGGTGGTGAACGCCAGCATCAGCGGCGACACCTCGCAGCAGGGCCTGGCGCGCCTGCCCGCGCTGTTAAAAGAGCATAAACCGCGCTGGGTGCTGGTCGAACTTGGCGGCAACGATGGCCTGCGCGGTTTTCCGCCCCAGCAGACGGAGCAGACGCTGCGCCAGATTATCCAGACGGTAAAGAGCGCCGATGCGAAGCCGCTGCTGATGCAAATACGGCTGCCCGCCAACTACGGTCGTCGTTATACTGAGGCCTTTGGTGCCATTTACCCGAAGCTTTCCAGCGAGCTGGATGTTCCTCTGCTGCCCTTTTTTATGGAAGAAGTCTATCTGAAACCGCAGTGGATGCAGGATGATGGTATTCACCCCAATCGCGATGCCCAGCCGTTTATTGCCGACTGGATGGCCACGCGACTGGCTCCTTTAGTTAATCACGCCTCCTGAATATTCAGGCGCGTCCCCAGGTAAAGTTATGCAAAAAACGGTCTTAATAACAGGATGTTCCAGCGGTATTGGTCTGGAGAGCGCCCGCGAGCTAAAGCGTCAGGGGTTTCGCGTGCTGGCCGCCTGCCGTAAAACCGACGATGTGGCACGCATGGAGCAAGAGGGATTCACCGGCGTGTTGCTCGATCTTGATGACGCGGCGAGCGTGGATCGCGCGGCAGACGAGGTGATCGCCCTGACCGGCAATCGCCTCTATGGGCTCTTCAATAACGCCGGTTACGGCGTGTATGGCTCCCTTGACTCCATCAGCCGTGAACAGCTGGAGCAGCAGTTTTCCAGCAACTTTTTTGGCACTCATCAGCTTACGCTGCGTCTGCTTCCGGCCATGCTGCCCCACGGCGAAGGGCGTATTGTGATGACCTCGTCGGTGATGGGCCTGATCTCCACGCCCGGTCGCGGTGCCTATGCCGCAAGTAAATATGCGCTGGAAGCCTGGTCCGACGCATTGCGCATGGAGCTGCGCCACACCGGCATTAAAGTGAGCCTGATTGAGCCAGGTCCTATCCGCACGCGTTTTACCGACAACGTTAACCAGACGCAGCGCGATAAACCGGTCGAAAACCCCGGCATCGCCGCGCGCTTTACCCTCGGCCCGGAGGCGGTGGTCGCCAAAGTGCGCCATGCTTTTGAGAGTAAACGGCCGAAATTGCGCTACCCCGTCACGCTGGTGACCTGGGCGGTCAGCCTGCTGAAACGGCTACTCCCCGCGCGCATGATGGATAAAATTTTGCACGGATGAGTTGAAGGCGCGTGTCGCGTCCCCATCTCATTCTTACTTGTTTAAACAGAGAAATTGCCATGTCCGTACAGAATATCGTCAATATTACCGAAGCGAACCTGCAACAGGTGCTGGAACAGTCCGTTGCGACCCCGGTGCTGTTCTATTTCTGGTCCGAGCGCAGCCAACACTGTCTGCAATTGACACCGGTCCTGGAAACGCTGGCCGCGCAGTACAACGGGCAGTTTATTCTGGCGAAAGTGGATTGCGATGCCGAGCAGATGGTCGCTTCGCAGTTTGGCCTGCGCGCCATTCCAACGGTCTATCTCTTCCAGAACGGTCAGCCGGTCGACGGTTTCCAGGGCCCGCAGCCGGAAGAGGCGATCCGCGCCCTGCTCGACAAAGTGCTGCCGCGTGAAGAGGAGTTGAAAGCGCAGCAGGCGATGGAGCTGATGCAGGATGGCAAGCACAGCGACGCACTGCCGCTGCTGAAAGAGGCGTGGCAGCTCTCCAACCAGCAGAGCGAAATCGGCTTCCTGCTGGCGGAAACGCTGATTGTGTTAAACCGCGCCGACGAAGCGGAAGCGGTGCTGAAAGTGGTGCCATTGCAGGATCAGGATACCCGCTATCAGGGGCTGATCGCGCAGATCGACCTGCTGCGCAAAGCGGCCGATACGCCGGAAATCCAGCAGTTGCAACAGCAGGTTGCTGATAACCCGGAGAATGCGGCGCTGGCAACCCAACTGGCGTTGCAGCTGCATCAGGTTGGGCGCAACGAAGAGGCGCTGGAGCTGCTGTTTAACCACCTGCGTAAAGATCTGGGTGCAGCCAACGGCGACGCGCGCAAAACGCTGCAAGAGATCCTCGCCGCGCTCGGCACCGGCGATGCGCTGGCGTCGAAATACCGTCGTCAGCTCTACTCGCTGCTTTACTGATCACCCTGCTAAATTTGGCGATCGGGCTGCTTTCGTCGCCAATTCGGGCTAAGATGGCATCAAATTAAACAGGAGGTTTTTTTTGATGCCAATCGTCATTATCGTTCTTATCGTCGTCGCGCTGGTTATTGTCTTTTCCGGTGTAAAAATTGTCCCCCAGGGCTTCCAGTGGACCGTGGAACGCTTTGGCCGCTTTACCCGCACACTGCAACCGGGTCTTAGCCTTGTCGTGCCGTTTATGGATCGCATTGGTCGCAAGATCAATATGATGGAGCAGGTGCTCGACATCCCTTCCCAGGAGATCATCTCCAAAGATAACGCCAACGTCACCATTGACGCCGTCTGCTTTATTCAGGTTATCGACGCGCCGCGCGCCGCCTATGAGGTGAGCAATCTGGAGCTGGCGATCGTCAACCTGACCATGACCAACATCCGTACCGTGCTCGGCTCGATGGAGCTGGACGAGATGCTCTCGCAGCGTGACAGCATCAACACCCGCCTGCTGCACATTGTCGATGAAGCCACTAACCCGTGGGGTATCAAGGTGACGCGTATCGAGATCCGCGATGTGCGCCCGCCGGCGGAGCTGGTCTCCTCCATGAACGCGCAGATGAAAGCGGAACGTACTAAACGCGCCTACATCCTTGAAGCTGAAGGGATCCGCCAGGCGGAGATCCTGAAAGCCGAAGGGGATAAACAGTCGCAGATCCTCAAAGCTGAAGGTGAGCGTCAGTCGGCCTTCCTGCAGGCAGAAGCGCGTGAGCGTTCGGCGGAAGCGGAAGCCCGCGCCACGCAGATGGTCTCTGAAGCGATCGCCTCGGGTGATATCCAGGCGGTGAACTACTTTGTGGCGCAGAAATATACCGAAGCGCTGCAACAGATTGGCTCCGCCAACAACAGCAAAGTGGTGATGATGCCGCTGGATGCCAGCAGCCTGCTGGGAGCCATCGGCGGTATTGCTGAACTGGTGAAAGATAGCGCCAACGAGCGTAAAAAATGATCGCCGAACTGCTGCTTGAACATACCTACCTCGCCTGGCTGACGCTGGGCGGGCTGCTGCTCGCCGCCGAAATGCTCGGCGGCAACGGCTATCTGTTATGGAGCGGCATCGCGGCGGTTGCCACCGGTTTGCTGGCGTGGGTCATCCCGTTTGGCTGGGAGTGGCAGGGGGTGCTGTTTGCCCTGCTGACGCTGCTGGCCGCCTGGCTCTGGTGGCTGTGGCTGGCAAAGCGGGTGAAACAGCAAAACCCGGCCGACGCCTCGCTCAACCTGCGCGGGCAACAGCTGCTCGGTCGCCGTTTCACACTGGAGAACGCGCTGGTCAACGGCCGCGGACATATGCGCGTGGGCGACAGCTCATGGCCGGTCAGCGCCGATGCCGATCTCGCCGCCGGTACACGCGTCGAGGTTATCGCCATTGAAGGTATTACGCTGCGTATCACCCCCGTAAGCGACTAACTTAACCCAAGGATCCCGGCTATGGGCCCGCAAAAACAGCTCGCGCTGGGCATCCTGCTCGCGCTTGGCGCCAGCGCATCCGCGCTGGCCTCTTCCGATATTGATGATTGCACGTGGGGCAGCCCCGGCTGCTACCTCTCTACGCCGCCGGTTATCGCTATTCACGCCGATACCCGCGATAACCTGCTGCGCCTGCTGGGCGAAAGCAAAGGTCTCTATCCGCTGCGCCAGCCAATGCCAACGGATATTACCCGCAGCCGCAACGTTTACTTCGGCGTGCATCATGATGACGCGCCGCCTGCCGCCGCGACAGAAGCTTCCCCGCTTGCCGCCACGCTGCGCCAGCAGATGAACGCGCTGGGCGTCGCAAGCGACAACACGCTGCCGCCCGCCCTGCTGCGCCTGATTGCCGACGGCAATGACGCGCAAACCGCAACAGCGGTTGATGACGCGGGCAACGATGGCGAAACCCGTTTTGTCTCACAAAACAATGAGACGCTCTCGGCCTTTTTCGCCGCCCTGCTTGAGGATAAATCTCTCACCCCGCCGCAGCGCCAGGCGCTGGCGACCGCGCGCATCGCGGCTAATGAATCTTCGCAGAGTATAGCGGCGATCAGCGCCCTCGCCTTCCCGGAGAATTCAGCGGCGGCGGGTTTTCGCACCTATCTTCAGGCCGCTAACAGCTTCTATGCCGGTGATTATGCCGCCGCCGAACCGCTTTTCACTTCGCTGACAAAGAGCACGCAGCCGTGGCTTGCCGAGACGGCGAGTTACATGCTGATGCGCAATGCGCTCAACGCCAGCAGCGAAAATGCCAACGGCGAATATGGCGATTTTGACGTTGCGAAAATTGATAAGCCTCACGCTGAGCAGGCGCGAAGCGCGGCGGAGAGTTACCTCAAGCAGTGGCCGCAGGGACGCTATGCCGCCTCGACGCAGGGGATGCTGCGCCGCATCGACTGGTATCTTCAGCAGTGGGACAGCCTCGCGGTGCGCTATGAAAACGCGCTCTCTGCCGCAACCAGCGGCGATGCGCTGGTGACGCTTATCAACGAGAGCGACAACAAGCTGCTGAGTAAGGATGTGAGCTGGGGAGGCGAGGCGTTTGTCAGTGCGCCGAATGCCTCGCTGATGACCTTTATTGCCGCTCTGCGCTGGATGCGCGAATCGCCCTGCCGTGAAAATATGCCCTGTATCGATAAGGCCTGGCTTGAGAGCCATAAAGCGGAGTTCGACAACAATCAGCGCGGCGCGCTGTGGAACTATCTTCGTCTGCAACTGGCTTACAGCTCGCAGGATTACGCCACGGTGGTCAGCGGTATCCCCCCGGTAAAAGCGCTGGCGGAGCATGACGTTCTCGCCTTTAGCGAACAGGTGCTGTATGGCGATGCGCTGATGGCGCAAAAAGCCTGGCCGGAAGCGCAAAGCCACTGGCTGCACCTGCTCGATTTAAGCCATGACGTCGAACAGCAGCAGCTGTTGCAGGCCAAACTGGCGGCCACGCTGGTGGCGAGTGAGAAGGTCGATGAGATTTTCGCAGCGAAGAGCCGGGTCACTAACCTGCGCTTTCGCTCGCTGGTGCTGAAAACCAAAGCCTCGCGCCCGCTGCTGCTTACGCAGGCACAAAACGGGCCGAACAGCGAAGAGCGCACCATTGCCCTGCATACGTTGCTGATGCGCGATTTAACCGCCGGAAACTATGCCGACTGGTTACAGGATAAAAAGCTGATTGCCGCCATTACGCCGCCGGTAAAAGATGAGGCTTTCTCGGATGTCGATCTGAATATCTTTAACTGGCAAGGCAGCGATGAGGCGAGCCGCTATACCTGTGCTCCGCTGGAGAAGACCGTCACGACGCTGAGCAAAACGCCAACGGACGGGCATGCGCTGAACTGCCTCGGCGAATTCTTCCGCACCACCCAGGCGAGCGTCTCGCTGGGCGTCGAACGCGGCGGCAATGATGCCCTCGACGATGCTACGGCCATGAAAGCGCTGCCCGGCGTGCCACAGCGTCTGGCCGCCTATCAGCAGGTGATCAACAACCCGAAAGCGGAGCCGGAAGATAAGAGCTATGCCCTCTACCGCGCGGTGATGTGTTATGCCCCCTCGGGCTATAACGATTGCGGCGGCGAGGACGTAGAGAAATCGGTGCGCAAAGCCTGGTTCCAGCAACTGAAGAGCCGTTACCCCGGAAGCGTATGGGCCAACGAACTCCGCTACTACTGGTAGTCGCGCTTGCTGCCCTGCTCGCTTCATTAAGCCCTGCAAAGGGGCAGGAGCAGGCGTTCTGGCTCTGGTCCGGCGTGCGCCCCGGCGATGCGCTGCGCCAGGCCGATGTGGTCTATCTCCATCAGGGTGAAGTGGTGATCCACGGCGGTAACGCGGTGTTTGAGCGCAAAGGGTTGCCCGTTAACCGGCTGGTCTTTCCGCGCATCTGGTTGACGGTGCGCTTTGCCACCCTTGACGTGCCGGACAGGATGCTGCTGCGCCTCAACAGCCTGCTGGCGCGCTGGCAGGCGGCGGGAAATGAGGTCGTTGGCCTGCAGATCGATTTCGATGCCGCCACCTGGCGGCTGGATGAGTATGCCCGCTTTCTGCAACGGCTGCGGCACGCGCTGCCCGCGCACTATGCGCTGGGGGTAACCGGGCTGCTGGACTGGGCGAAAACCGGCAGCGTTGCCACGCTGAATGCCTTGCCGGTGGATGAACTGGTGGTGCAGAGCTATCAGGGGCGCCGTACGGTGGCGAACTTTACCGATTATCTGCCTGCGCTCGCTGGCCTGCGCATTCCGTTTAAACTGGGCGTCGTGCCGGGCGGGGTTTGCGATGAGCGCGCGATTGCAAAGCTTGCAGACTCGCGCTGGTATCGCGGCACGGTGACCTTTCTGCTTAACCCTTCACGCGGTGATGACAGCAGCCCGAAAGGTTGTCGATAATCGGGCAGTCAGCCCCTTCGTCACCTGGGCAGGCCTCCGCCAGTGTCAACAGCTGAGTGCGCATCGCCTGTAGCTCGCTGATATGGCGTTCAATCTCGGCCACTTTCTGTAGCGTGCGGGCTTTCACATCGGCGCTGTGGCGGGCGGGATCGTTAAACAGATTCACCAGCTCACCACACTCTTCGAGGTTAAACCCCACCTGGCGCGCCTGGCGCAGCAGCGTCAGCTCATTAAGATGCTGCTGGTTGTAGCTGCGATAGCCGTTTTCCCCGCGCAAAGGCGGTGTCACCAACCCTTTCTGCTCATAAAAACGGATCGCTTTACTGGTTAAACCGGTCTTTTTTGCCACATCGCTGATATTCATCATCTTCCCCATTATTTACACACGGCAAATAGTGCGACGCCTGCTATGAGGCTGGGGAATGATATTAATCCCCTAAATCGTGCAAAACAAATAGATGCCTCATGGAAATATTTCTTTTTCCTGACCTGCGGCAAGGGTTAACGCAACTTTATCTCCCCCGGCTTGACCTTCCCCTCGCGGGAAGGTTTAAGCTTATTGCGTGTTATCAAACGTCTCATCCCTGAGGAGATTGCGTATGTCTCAAACCATAGAGCTAAACCTGGATGGCCTCTCCTGCGGCCATTGCGTTAAACGTGTGAAAGAGAGCCTGGAAAAACGCCCCGACGTTGAGGCGGCCGATGTCACCATCGAGCATGCCCAGGTGACCGGCAGCGCCAGCGCCGAATCGCTGATTGCGACGATTGAAGAGGCCGGATACGGCGCGAGCGTCAGCCACCCAAAGGCTAAACCGCTGGCAGAGTCATCACTCCCGTCGGAAGCACTGACAGCGGCCACTCCAGAGCTTCCGGCAGCAGACGCGCTTGATGACAGCCAGCAGCTGTTGATCAACGGCATGAGCTGCGCCAGCTGTGTCTCCCGGGTACAAAAAGCCTTACAGGCGGTTCCGGGCGTCACGCAGGCACGGGTAAACCTGGCGGAGCGCACTGCGCTGGTGATGGGCAGCGCGCCCGCCGCAGAATTAGTCAGCGCCGTTGAGCAGGCAGGCTACGGCGCGGAAGCGATTGAAGATGATATTAAGCGGCGCGAGCGCCAGCAGGAGACGGCGCTCGCCACCCTGAAGCGCTTTCGCTGGCAGGCGATTGTCGCCCTGCTGGTCGGCGTGCCGATCATGCTCTGGGGGATGATCGGCGACAATATGATGGTTACCGAGGCCAACCGCTCGCTATGGCTTGGCATCGGCGTGCTTACTCTGGCAGTGATGGTGTTTGCCGGGGGTCACTTCTACACCAGCGCGTGGAAAAGCCTGCGTAATGGTACCGCGACGATGGATACGCTGGTTGCCCTTGGCACCGGCGTGGCCTGGCTCTACTCGATGAGCGTCAACCTCTGGCCGCAGTGGTTCCCGATGGAGGCTCGCCACCTCTATTACGAAGCCAGCGCGATGATTATCGGTCTGATTAACCTCGGTCATATGCTGGAAGCGCGCGCCCGCCAGCGTTCGTCAAAAGCGCTGGAGCGGCTGCTCGATCTCACCCCACCAACGGCGCGGGTGATTACCCCTGAGGGCGAAAAAAATGTTCCGCTGGCCGAAGTGCAGCCGGGCATGACGCTGCGTCTGACCACCGGCGATCGCGTGCCGGTGGATGGTGAGATCCGCGACGGCGAAGGGTGGTTTGATGAAGCGATGCTGACCGGCGAGCCGGTACCGCAGCAAAAAGGCGCGGGCGAGACGATCCATGCCGGCACCGTGGTGCAGGATGGTAGCGTCCTCTTTACCGCCAGCGCCGTGGGCAGCCACACCACGCTGTCGCGCATTATCCGCATGGTGCGCCAGGCGCAGAGCAGCAAACCGGAGATTGGTCAGCTCGCTGACCGCATTTCCGCGGTGTTCGTTCCGGTGGTCGTCGCCATCGCCCTGCTGAGCGGCGCCATCTGGTACCTCTTCGGCCCGGCACCGCAGATTGTCTATACGCTGGTGATCGCCACCACGGTGCTGATTATCGCCTGCCCCTGCGCCCTCGGGCTGGCGACGCCGATGTCGATTATCTCCGGCGTCGGGCGTGCGGCGGAGTTTGGCGTGCTGGTGCGCGATGCCGATGCGCTGCAACGCGCCAGCACCCTCGATACGCTGGTGTTTGATAAAACCGGCACCCTGACGCGCGGCAAACCGGAAGTGGTGAGCATCACCGCACTGGAGGGGGATGAAACGAGCGCCCTGCGCCTGGCGGCGGCGCTTGAGCAGGGCTCCAGCCACCCGCTGGCGCACGCCATTCTGGAAAAAGCCGCAACGGAGGCGCTGCCGGCAGTGAAGCAGTTCCGCACCCTGCGCGGGCTGGGAGTTAGCGGCGAGATTGACGGGCAGCACGTGCTGCTCGGCAACCAGGCGCTGCTGGCGGAACAGCAGATCGATACGCGCGCGCTGGATGAGGAGATTGCCGCCCAGGCCAGCCGTGGCGCGACGCCAGTGCTGCTGGCGGTTGAGGGAAAAGCGCGGGCGCTGTTCGCCATTCGCGATCCGCTGCGTGGCGACAGCGTGCAGGCTCTGCAACGTCTGCACCGCGCCGGTTACCGGCTGGTAATGCTGACCGGCGATAACCCGACCACCGCAAACGCCATTGCCAAAGAGGCGGGCATCGATGAGGTGATTGCCGGTGTCCTGCCGGATGGCAAAGCTGAGGCGATCAAACAGCTCCAGCAGCAGGGCCGCCAGGTGGCGATGATTGGCGACGGCATTAACGATGCCCCGGCGCTGGCGCAGGCCGACGTCGGCATTGCGATGGGCGGCGGTAGCGACGTGGCGATTGAAACAGCGGCGATCACGCTGATGCGCCATAGCCTGCTCGGGGTGGCCGATGCGCTGGCGATTGCCAACGCCACGCTGCGCAATATGAAGCAGAACCTGCTCGGGGCGTTTATCTATAACTCGCTTGGCATCCCGATTGCCGCCGGTATTCTCTGGCCGCTCACCGGCACACTGCTCAATCCGGTGGTAGCCGGCGCGGCGATGGCTCTCTCCTCTATAACGGTAGTCAGTAACGCTAACCGTCTGCTGCGCTTTACCCCGCGCGACTAAGCCCCGCCCCGCCGCCATCTGCGGCGGGGTTTACACCCTCCCGCTTCGCGCGTTAGCATGCCTTTTTACTCTCAGGAAGCGCGTATGAGCCTGTTTCAACGATTGAAAGCTTTTCTTCTCGCGCTTCGTCAGCGCCGCTACCCCTGGCCTGCATTAGACGTGGAGTTGCCTGGCAACCGGCACCTCCACCTGGTCGGCAGCATTCATATGGGCACCCACGGCATGGCGCCGCTGCCCACAGCACTGCTGCAAAAGGTGCGCGAGGCCGATGCGCTGATTGTCGAAGCGGATATCGCCGGTTCCGACTCGCCGTTTGCTAACCTTCCTGACGCCGCCCCGCTCGACACCCGCCTCAGCCCGGCGCTGCTCGCTTCGTTAGAGAGCACGCTGGAGAGCCTGTCGTTAAGCCGTGCGCCGTTTGAGACGCGCCCGGCCTGGCACATCGCGCTGGTGCTACAGGCGACGCAGGCGCAGCGGCTCGGGCTGCGATCCGACTACGGCATCGACTATCAGCTTTTGCAGGCCGCGCAGCGTTTTAACGTGGCGATCATGGAACTGGAGGGCACCACCAGCCAGCTCGATATTTTGCGCCAGTTGCCGGACGACGGTAGCGAACTGTTGCAGGACACCCTCACTCACTGGCATGAGAATGCGCGCCTGCTACAGGTGATGATGAGCTGGTGGCTGGAGAGCCCGCCGCGCGACGAAAACCTCAGTCTCCCCTCAACCTTTAGCCAGCCGCTGCACGATGTGCTGATGCATCAGCGTAACCGCGCGTGGTGCGACTATCTGTTCCGTCTGCCGCCGGGGCGCTATGTGGTGGCCGCAGGCGCGCTGCATCTCTATGGCGACGGCAATCTTCCCGCGCTGTTAGCGGAAAAAATGGCACATTAGCGCAAGATGCTACTATTTTCCCGGGCGGTTGCAGGCGTATGCTTACGGCGTGAAAACGCTTGATAAGAAGGATTATTATGACGCCCGCCGTAAAGTTACTGGAAAAGAATGGCATCGCTTTTCAACTCCACAGCTACGATCATGACCCTAACGAGACTAACTTCGGCGATGAAGTGGTGCGCAAGCTGGGGCTGGATGCCGACAGGGTTTATAAAACGTTGCTGGTGGCGGTCAATGGCGATATGAAGCAGCTGGCCGTGGCGGTGACGCCGGTAGCCGGGATGCTCGATTTGAAAAAGGTTGCTAAAGCGCTGGGCGCGAAAAAGGTCGATATGGCAGATCCGATGGTGGCGCAGCGCACCACCGGCTATCTGGTGGGCGGCATCAGCCCGCTCGGGCAGAAAAAACGCCTGCCGACGCTGATCGATGCGCCCGCACAAACCTTCGACACCATCTATATCTCCGGCGGTAAGCGCGGGCTGGATATTGAACTGGCGGCGAGCGATCTGGCGAAACTGCTGGGTGCGCAATTTGCCGATATCGCCCGCCGCGAGTGAGGCGTTACTGCCAGCTCACTTCGCCTTTCGGTTCGTAAGCATTCACATCCAGCGGTGAGTTGTTCTGGATGAACTCTTTCAGCACTTCAGCGTCGATAAAGCCGGTGTTCACATACCCGGCTTTATCATCCAGCCGCGGATAACCATCTCCGCCGGTGGCGTTGAAGCTCAGGGTCGCCAGACGGTAGCTTTTCGCCGCATCCAGCGGTTCGCCTTTGATCTTCACATCGCTCAACTGGCCGCCTTTCGCCACAAAACTGACGTTGGCAAACTGCGGGTAGGCGCCCGAATCGGGCTTCATCTGCGCCACCGCCGTCAGGTAATCCAGCAGCTCTTTACCCGTAAGATTAACGTAGGCGACGGTGTTACCAAACGGCTGCACTTTCAGCACATCTTTATAGGTAATATCGCCCGCTTCGATGCTGTCACGCACGCCGCCACCGCTCATCACCGCCAGATCCGCGCCGGTGCGCGCCATCTGTGCGGCGAGAAGGACCCGCGCCAGGTTGGTCTGCACAAAGCGCACTTTGCTGCGATCACCTTCAAGACGGCCAGTGGTGCTGCCAATCTTCACGCCCAGCTGCGCTTTGCCTTTATTCTGGAACGGCGTCAGCAGCGAGAGCATCTGCGCGTTTTCGGCAATTTCCGGCGTGTAGAGTACGCGTTCGCTCTTGCCGTTGTCATAGGTCACTTTCTTCTTCAGGTTGACCGGGATGAGCTGGTAGCGCACCAGTTTCATCTCGCCGTTACGGAACTGGAAATCCGCGCGACCAACGTATTTACCCCACTCATGGGCCTGCACAATCCAGGTGCCGTTTTGCTGATCCGGTGCGCACGGTGTGCCGGGCACATAATCGGCCTGTTTTTTATTCTCGGAGGCCATGCAGACCGGATCCTGTGAGTGACCGCCCACAATCAGCGCCAGCGCCCCTTTCGGCAGGCTGCGCGCCATTTCGACGTCGCCCGGCGCGTTGGAGCCATGCTCGCCGTTGTCGTAATGCCCCATATGGGTGGTGGCGATAATCACATCCGGTTTTTCATTTTGGTTCAGTTCATCGATCACCAGCTTCGCTTCAGCGGCAGGTTGGCGGAACTCGATGTCGGTGAAGAATTCCGGGTTGCCGATTTTGGCCGTATCGTCGGTGGTCAGGCCGATAACGGCAATTTTCAGCCCTTGACGGTTGAAGATCATCCACGGCTTGAAGAGGCGCTGATTGGTGCTCTTCTGGTAGATATTGGCAGACAGGAAGGGAAACTTTGCCCACTTCTCCTGCTGGCGCAGGACGCTCATCGGGTTGTCAAACTCGTGGTTACCGACCGCCATTGCGTCGTAACCGATAAGGTTCATGCCGCGAAAATCGGGCTCGGCGTCCTGTAAATCGGACTCCGGTACGCCGGTATTGATGTCACCGCCTGAAAGCAGCAGCACGCTGCCGCCCTGCGCCGCCACCTCTTTACGAATGCCGTCCACCAGCGTCTTCTGCGCTGAGAGGCCATATTCGCCATACTCGCTGCGCCAGAAGTGACCGTGATGGTCGTTCGTGTGCAGGATGGTGATGTTATAGGTTTTATCCTGCTCGTAAGCCTGCGCCGGCAGGCTTAATGCGCCCAGCGCCGCCAGCAGGCTCACCGTAATGCTCTTCTTTAACACGCTCATGCTTCTCTCCCTGACCCCATTGGTGAAAGGAGAAAATACAGCGCTCGTCAATAATAGACAAATAAGTTCTGGCGACGCTGCCAGGCAAGTTTTGCTGCGCGCCATTTTTATTCCGCGCCTACCGCGTCACTCTTCAAAAAAGGGGGAATTCGCAATCTTGTGAACGCGTGAGCGCAACAAGCGTAGCGATGCGTGGTTGCATCAAATGAGTAGACCAAAGCGACGCTTCCCCCGGTTTGTACCGGATGATTACCATATTCGATCACCATTACGCTGACTTCCGCGCCTTTCTACCTCGTGAAAGCCCTGCTTTTCAGTATTGCTCATCCTTTAAAACTGCGTCAGAGCCCTTAAATATGTTATGGCAGGGCCGGTTGGCGATTTTTTTCGTCCAGATTGCTGTTTTCTTCATAATTCAACAATTATTCACAAACGCGACCGGCAAAATTGTCATAAACTGTAACTCAGCTATCGGTCGACGACCGTGGGGTCCACGCATCAACGAAAGGAGACGGAATGCATCACGCCACACCGCTTATTACCACCATTGTCGGCGGGCTTGTGCTCGCTTTTATCCTCGGCATGATTGCCAACAAACTGCGCATTTCCCCTCTGGTGGGTTACTTATTAGCGGGCGTGTTATCGGGGCCGTTTACGCCGGGTTTTGTGGCGGACACCAAACTGGCACCTGAACTCGCAGAGCTGGGCGTGATCCTGCTGATGTTTGGCGTCGGCCTGCACTTCTCCCTGAAGGATTTGATGGCGGTAAAGGCCATCGCCATTCCCGGCGCGATCGCACAGATAGCCGTCGCGACGCTGCTGGGTATGGCGCTCTCCGCCGGGCTTGGCTGGTCGTTGATGACCGGCATCGTCTTTGGTCTCTGTCTCTCCACCGCCAGTACCGTGGTGCTGCTGCGTGCGCTTGAGGAGCGACAGCTGGTGGATAGCCAGCGCGGGCAGATTGCTATCGGCTGGCTGATCGTTGAAGACCTGGTGATGGTGTTAACGCTGGTGCTGCTGCCAGCGGTAGCGGGCATGATGGAAAAAGGAAACGTTGGCCTTGCCTCGCTGGCGGTGGATATGGGTATCACCATCGGTAAAGTGGTGGCCTTTATCGCCATTATGATGCTGGTTGGCCGCCGCCTGGTGCCGTGGATCATGGCGCGCAGCGCCGCGACCGGCTCCCGCGAGCTGTTTACCCTTTCGGTGCTGGCGCTGGCGCTCGGTATCGCCTTCGGCGCGGTTGAGCTGTTTGATGTCTCCTTTGCCCTCGGCGCCTTCTTCGCCGGCATGGTGCTTAATGAGTCCGAGCTGAGCCACCGCGCGGCGCACGACACGCTGCCGCTGCGCGACGCTTTTGCCGTGCTCTTCTTCGTCTCTGTCGGCATGCTTTTCGATCCGATGATCCTGCTCGATCAGCCGCTGGCGGTGCTGGCAACGCTGGCAATCATTGTCTTTGGTAAATCGGCGGCGGCTTTCCTGCTGGTGCGCATGTTTGGTCACTCGCCGCGTACCGCATTAACCATCGCCGCCAGCCTCGCGCAGATTGGTGAGTTCGCCTTTATTCTTGCCGGACTAGGCATGGCGCTGGATCTGCTGCCGCAAGAGGGGCAAAACCTGGTGCTCGCCGGGGCGATCCTGTCGATTATGCTCAACCCGATCCTGTTTACGGTTCTGGAGAAGTATCTCGATAAGACCGAGACGCTGGAGGAGCAGACGCTGGAAGAGGCGACGGAAGATGAGAAGCAGATCCCGGTCGATATCTGCAACCATGCGCTGCTGGTCGGCTTTGGCCGCGTCGGCAGCCTGCTCGGCGAGAAACTGATTGCTCAGGGCATTCCGCTGGTGGTGATTGAAACCTCCCGTACGCGGGTGGATGAGCTGCGCGAGCGCGGTGTCCGCGCGGTGCTGGGTAATGCGGCGAATGAAGAGATTATGAATCTGGCGCATCTGGATTGCGCCCGCTGGCTGCTGTTGACCATTCCGAACGGCTATGAAGCGGGTGAGATTGTCGCCACCGCGCGCGAGAAGTGCCCGAACATTGAGATTATCGCCCGCGCCCATTATGACGATGAGGTGGATTACATCAGCGAACGCGGTGCGAACCAGGTGGTGATGGGCGAGCGCGAGATCGCCAACACGATGTTGAATATTTTGGCGAGTACGCCAGCAGGAAATGATACCCCTGAAACCGCGTAGGCCGGATAAGCGTGCAACGCGCCATCCGGCATTATTACCACGGCATCATTGCCGGATGGCGGCTTCGCCTTATCCGGCCTACAGAAACGCGCTTTCACCGACACCGGCTTTGTTTTTATCTGCGATATGACAGCGGGGGGTTGTGTCCCCGCTGAAATCGGCGAACCGAAGCGGGAATGACAAGGTCTGGACGCCATGGATGGCGGACAGAGGCGAACCGAGACAGGACAAAATTGCCGGGAGCAATTTTGAACAGCGCTTGCGCTGGCCCCGGAGGGGCGAGTCCCATGGATGGGACGAGTAAGTCGAATCGAGCCGGCCGCAGTCAGGCACGCGGGAGGTGAGCGCAGTGCGCAGCACCGATTTCCTCGCGGGGCCGCGGGGATTGACAAGGGGGGAGCGGTTCCCCCCTTGTCCCGTTCACCGCATAAGAGGTCAATGAACCCCCACCACGTATGGTGAACGGAACCCTTCCACCGAGGCAACATGCCGCCCCCATTGCCGGATGGCGCTGGCGCTTATCCGGCCTACGCCGTTTCAGCGGGCTACGCTTTTGTAGGCCGGATAAGGCGGAGCCGCCATCCGGCAATCGGTGCCGCTGAGAGAATGCCGGATGGCGCGTAACCGCTTATCCGGCCTGGGCCGTTTCAGCAACATGGGTACAATTACGCGGCTTCGTTGCTGGCCTTTCCTTAACGCTCCCAGTACGCCTCTTCGAGGCTATCTTCCCGCTCCGGCAGGCCGCGGGTTAAGCGCGGGGAGTGCTGGTTCAGCACCTGGTAACTGACGCGGTTGGCGTATTTGCACACCTGCGCCAGCGACGAGTAGGTCAGCCAGCTGAAGTTATGCTTACTGGAGTTTGGCACGTTGTTACGGTGATAGTTATTAGCGGTAATATCATGCAGCAGCGCCGCCAGCGCGCCATCGCCTGCGCCGTTGGTATTCATGATCTTCTCCGGCCCGCCCATATAGGGGGCGATATGGGAGTAGATGCGCAGCGGATGCTCGCAATCCTTATGGCGGATCGCACGGCTAAACTCATACTGGTTAAATTCGGCAATCGCGCCCGGCAGCAGCGGGTGCTGGGTTTTGCGCTTCGCCTCATCTTCGGTAAAGCCCGCCATATATAAGCCGACAGGCCCGGCGGTGCAGAGCACCAGATCGACCCAGTCCAGTGCTTTATCTGCCGCCATCAGCGGATCGCTCTCACCGGTCAGGGCGTGTCCCTCCTCTTCATTCATCGCCAGAATCGAGACGTTCTCTTTGAGGAAGTCGCGCCACCACGGCACGTTATCAGCGATAACGTATTTGGTACCCAGCGTCAGCACCACCGGCACATTGTGCTTTTTGGCATAGGCTACCGCCTGCATGGTCGCCTCCGGCATCGGCTCGCCGGGTTTACAGCGCACTAAATAGGAGGAGAGTACCAGTGCGGACGCGCCGGCAATCACCTCTTCGGGAATACTTTCCGGGCGCAGCTGGTTCATATGACCGGGGCTGATGGCGAAGGTGCGCTCACCGCTGTCGCTGACCAGCGTAAAGCAGCGGCCAATCGCTCCCTCAACACCCTGCAGGTAGTTGAGATCGGTACGGCTTGAGGTGTTGCAGAGGTAACGGTAAGCGTAACTGCCGATCTGCACGTTGTCGCACATCACGCCCAGCAAAACCGAGCGGTCATCAGCCAGCACCGAGTAGTTATGCAGCGTATTGCCGATGGTGCCGCCGGCAAACTGGTGGGTAATCAGGTTATTGCTCACCAGCTCCTGATAGAGCGCTTCGGCGACATCATCGGCGATCACCAGCGAATGACCGGCACTGAGGCCGAAACGTGCGATAAACGCATCATCCACTTTCGCTTCGATATCCACCAGCGTCTGGTCGATACCGACCACCCAGCTGGTGCCGGTTTCGCTCTCAGGCTGGATTTGCTGCAGTAAGGGGTCGCGGGCGTTGACGGGGAAATAGTGTTTGGACTTACGTTTACCGGGAAATTTCATCTTTGTGCTACGTGCAATACATTCGGGCCGTGCATGGTATCACACTCGGCCCGCGCAGCGATCAGCGATATTTGGCGGTTAAGTTGACCATCATCTCAATATGCTCTGGTGAATCATTCAGCGCAGGAATGTATTCATACTTTTCGCCCCCGGCTTCGAGGAAGAATTCGCGGTTCTGCACGGCGATCTCCTCCAGCGTCTCCAGGCAGTCGGCGGCAAAGCCCGGTGACATCACCTGAATGTGTTTCACGCCCTTCTCACCGAGCATTTTCAGCGTCTCATCGGTGTAGGGCGTCAGCCACGGTTCGCGGCCGAAGCGCGACTGGAAGGTCATCATCACCTTCTCCGGCGGCAGGTCGAGAGCAGAAACCAGCTCGCGCGTGGTGTCGCGGCAGCGCTGCGGGTAGTCATCCCCCTGCGCGGCGTAACGCTGCGGAATACCGTGATAAGAGAGCAGAAGCAGATCCGGTTCGCCATGCTGCGCAAACGAGGCGCGCACGCTGTTTGCTAACGCCGCGATGTAGTCTGCGTTATCGGCGTAGTCGCGAATAAAGGAGATGCCGGGAATAAAGCGTTTTTTGCCGAGAATACGCGCCAGCTCATCCCAGACGGCGGCAACCGTCGAGCAGGAGTATTGTGGGTAGAGCGTAAGCACAACGATATGTTCAACGCCCTGCGCCATCAGCGCCTCGACTGCGCTCTCCAGCGACGGTGAACCGTAGCTCATGCCGAGCGCGACAGGGACATCCGGCAAGCGGGCGGCTAAGGCTTTTTCCTGCCTGCGGCTGTAGACCATTAAGGGTGAGCCCTCTTCCATCCAGACGGATTTATAGAGTTTCGCCACGCGGGGAGAACGAATAGGCAGGATCACGCCGCGTAACAGCGGCCACCACAGTAAGCGGGGCGCATCGACCACGCGTCTGTCGCTTAAGAACTGCCGCAGATACCGTTTAACGGCCTGGGGGGTGGGTGCATCGGGGGTGCCGAGATTGGCCAACAAAATGCCCGTTTTTGCCTGACTCATTCGCGCCTCTTAACCATTTAACTGGTTGATTATTGTAGCCGAAAAGCGGGTAAACGGAACCAATTGCTGTGATTGATAGTTTCCCCCGACACATAGCCGGGGGAAATGGAAATTACCCGAGGATTTTTTCCAGTTCAGCGCGTACGTCGCTAACCGCTTTGGTGCCGTCAACTTTAACGTACTGGGTGTTACCCGCTTCCGCTTCTTTCTGATAGTAGCCGATCAGCGGCGCTGTCAGCTGATGGTATTCGACCAGGCGCTTACGCACGGTCTCTTCCTGATCGTCTTTACGGATGGTCAGCTCGTCACCGGTCACATCATCTTTCCCTTCCTCTTTCGGCGGGTTGTATTTGATGTGGTAAACGCGGCCAGAGGCGGCGTGAACGCGACGACCGACGATGCGGTCAACAATCAGCTCGTCCGGTACGGCGAACTCCAGCACGAAATCGACATTGATGCCGGCTTCTTTCATCGCATCCGCCTGCGGAATGGTGCGCGGGAAGCCGTCCAGCAGGAAGCCGTTGCGGCAATCTTCCTGAGCGATACGCTCTTTCACCAGCGCAATAACCAGCTCGTCGGTGACCAGCTTGCCGGCGTCCATGATATCTTTCGCCTGTTTACCCAGCTCGCTGCCAGATTTCACTGCGGCACGCAGCATGTCACCCGTAGAGATTTGCGGAATACCGTATTTCTCCATGATGAACTGCGCCTGAGTTCCTTTACCTGCGCCCGGAGCGCCCAGCAGAATAATACGCATTGCGAAAATCCCCTCAAATGTTGGTTCAATTTTTCAAAAGCGCTAAAAGATACCATCAAGAGGAGGCAGGCTCAAGAAAGGCGCGGACGCTGAAACGGTAATACTACCTTTTTCTTAAGCGGCAAAAGCGGGAATAAAAAAGGGAGGCGCGGTGGCCTCCCTAGTGCTGCTTACGAAACCAGCAGCTGGTTCATGCGGCGAATAAACTGGTTTGGATCTTCCAGCGTACCGCGTTCGGCAAACAGCGCCTGGTCCAGCAGCAGCTCAACCCACTGGTTAAACTTCCCTTCGTCCTGGGTATCTGCCGCGCGTTTCACCAGCGCGTGATCCGGGTTCAGTTCGAAGATGTATTTCACTTCCGGCGCGCTCTGACCGGCCGCGGCAAACAGCTTCGCCATCTGCGTGCTCATCTCATCAGCATCGGTCACCACAACTGCCGGCGTGTCGGTCAGACGGTGAGTCAGACGCACCTCTTTCACGCGCTCGCCAAGCAGGGTTTTCACGCGCTCAACAAACGGCTCCAGCGCTTTTTCCGCTTCCTTGGTGGACTCATCCACTTCGTCAGCCAGCTTATCCAGCGAGGCATCGGCTTTCGCCACAGACTGGAACGGCTTACCGTCGAACTCGGTCAGGTAGCTCATCATCCACTCATCAATGCGGTCGGAAAGCAGCAGCACTTCAATGCCTTTCTTACGCAGCAGCTCGAGGTGCGGGCTGCTCTTCGCCGCGGCGTAGCTGTCGGCGGTGATGAAGTAGATCTTCTCCTGACCCTCTTTCATGCGCGAGACGTACTCTTCCAGCGACACGGTCTGCGCAGAGGAGTCGTTGTGCGTGGAGGCAAAACGCAGCAGTTTGGCGATAGTCTCCAGGTTGCCGCTGTCTTCGCCGGTCCCCTCTTTCAGCACCAGGCCGAACTGCTGCCAGAAGGTCTGGTATTTTTCCGCATCATCTTTCGCCAGTTTTTCCAGCATCTGCAGCACGCGTTTGGTCAACGCGGTGCGCAGGCTGCGGGTGACGCTGCTGTCCTGCAGAATTTCACGGGAGACGTTAAGCGGCAGATCGTTGGAGTCGACCAGCCCGCGCACGAAACGCAGGTAGTTCGGCATAAACTGCTCGGCTTCGTCCATGATAAACACGCGCTGCACGTAGAGTTTCAGGCCGTGCTTGTGATCGCGGTTCCACATATCCCACGGTGCCTGCGACGGGATATAAAGCAGGCTGGTGTACTCCTGTTTCCCTTCAACGCGGTTATGGCTCCAGATCAGCGGATCGCTGTAATCATGGGAGATATGTTTGTAGAACTCGTTGTACTCGTCATCTTTGATTTCAGACTTATTACGCGTCCACAGCGCCTGCGCCTTGTTGATCTTCTCCCAGCTGACAACGGTTTCGCCGTCTTTCTCTTCCTGTTTTTCGATCTCAACCGGCAGCGCGATATGGTCGGAGTATTTGCTGATGATGGAGCGCACGCGCCAGTCATTGAGGAAATCATCTTCCCCTTCGCGCAGATGCAGGGTGATCTCAGTACCGCGATCGGCTTTGGTGATATCGGCCACGGTGTATTCGCCCGCGCCTTCCGATTCCCAGAAGACACCATTTTCGGCGCTTTCGCCCGCCGCGCGGGTGCGCACGGTCACTTTATCGGCCACGATAAACGCCGAGTAGAAACCAACGCCGAACTGGCCGATCAGCTGGCTATCTTTCGCCTGATCGGAGCCCATCGATTCGAGGAAGGCTTTGGTGCCGGATTTGGCAATCGTCCCCAGATGGTCGATCACTTCATCGCGGTTCATGCCGATACCGTTATCGGCGATGGTCAGGGTACGTTTCTCTTTGTCGAAGGAGACGCGCACGCGCAGGTCGCCGTCGCCTTCATAGAGATCGGGTTTGGAGAGCGCGCGGAAACGCAGTTTATCCGCCGCATCCGAGGCGTTGGAGATAAGCTCACGCAGGAAGATTTCTTTGTTGGAATAAAGAGAGTGGATCATCAAATGCAGAAGCTGTTTTACTTCTGACTGGAAGCCACGTGTTTCTTGTCCTTTCATTGGGAAAACCTCAACAATGCCATTTACAAGGTGGAAAAAGCGTTGAGGGAGAAGTGGGGATAACGACGGGGAATTTCAAGCGGAGGCAAAAATTTCTGCCCCCGTCTGGTTAAAAACGAATCTTGTGACGCCCGGCGAGAGAGTGGGAAAGCGTAGTGCCATCCACCATCTCCAGCTCGCCGCCCACCGGCACGCCGTGGGCGATACGGCTGGCTTCCACGCCATATTGCCCGCACAGCTCGGCAATATAGTTGGCGGTCGCCTCCCCTTCCACCGTCGGGTTGGTGGCGAGGATCACCTCCTGAATCTTTTCAGATTCGAGGCGCTGCTCGAGCCGGTCGAGCCCGATATCATCCGGCCCGATACCGTCCAGCGGCGACAAGTGGCCCATCAGCACAAAGTAGCGCCCGGAAAACTGACCGGTTTGCTCAATGGCGTAGATGTCCGCCGGGCTTTCCACCACGCAGATTTGACCGTTCTCCTGACGTCGCGGGTTGGTGCAGATGTTACACACCTCCTGCTCGGTGAAGGTGCGGCAATCCGCGCAGTGACCAATCTCCGACATCGCCCGGGTGAGCGCCTGCGCGAGGCGCATGCCGCCGCTGCGATCCCGCTGCAGCAGCGTAAATGCCATGCGCTGCGCCGACTTCGGGCCAACGCCCGGCAGACAGCGCAACGCTTCCATAAGCTGCGTTAACAGCGGACTGGTTTGCATCAGAACGGCATCTTAAAGCCTGGCGGCAGGGACATACCGGAAGAGACAGAGGCCATCTTCTCTTTCTGCGTCTCTTCAATGCGGCGTGCAGCATCGTTGAATGCAGCGGCGACCAGATCTTCCAGCATCTCTTTGTCGTCTTCGAGCAGGCTCGGATCGATCTCCACGCGACGGCAGTTATGCGCGCCGTTAATGGTCACTTTCACCAGACCCGCACCAGATTCGCCGGTCACTTCCAGCTGCGCGATCTCTTCCTGCACTTTCTGCATCTTTTCTTGCATCTGCTGGGCCTGTTTCATCAGGTTACCCAGACCGCCTTTTCCAAACATAGGCTTCTCTCTTTAGCTGTGGTGACTGACCAGGGTGATAAGTCACATTCAGGGTTGAAAACGGGAAGTATCGCTCTTCCTGTCAAAGGGGGCGGATACTCTCTTCATCCAGATCTGCATCGAAAAAGCGCTGCAGGGTCTGGATATTGTTATCCGCAATAATCGACTCGCGCGCCTGCGCGAGCTTCTCTTCATAGATGGCCTGACGCCACTCCAGCGGCGTACGCACCGCCGGATTATCATCTTCAATAATAGTCAGTTCAACCGTCGAACCGTGCAATTCGCCGAGCGCCTCGCCGAGCGTCTTCACCGCGCCGGGCGAATGGAGATGGCGCTGGGCGCTGCGAAGGTGCAGAGTGATGCGCGCACCGTCCTGCTCTTTCCAGGCATTCAGCGCTACCTGCTCGACCAGTTTAGGCAATTTCAGCAGACTCACCTCTTTTGCCCACGCGTCGCGCTCGATCGCCTCTTCTGCCAGCTTCTTCGCCAGCTCCGGCGTTTTCTCGTGCTCAAGCGCCTTTTTCAGCGCTTTTGGCGTGGCGATGACCTCTTTTACCGTCTCAACGACGGTCGTCGCTTTCCAGCGATAGGCCTCTTTTTTCACCGGCTTTTTATCGGCCGTTGCCGCCGCCGGGCGGGACTGTACGCGCTCGGTGACAGAGGCGAGCCTCTCCAGCGCAGCGTTACTCACCGGCCGCGCGCGGGTTGCGGCTGCCGGTTCACTCTTTTTTGCTTTGTCTGCTCCCTGCGCCTGCTGCAGCTGTCTGCGCGCCGCCAGCACCTGGCTGGTAGAAGGCGGCAGCGGAACATCCTGCTGGGGCGCGGGCTGCGCCTGCGGTGCAGGAGCCACCTGCTGCGGCGACATCACCGCTGTCGGTGCGACCGGCGCAAACGAGGCTTGCTGCACCTCTGGCGCAGGCAGCGGCGCGCGCGGGTGGAACGCCAGCGCGCGTAGTAGGGTCATCTCCACGCCCATCCGTCTGTCGGGGGCGAAGGGTAACTCTTTGCGGCCAATCAGCAGCGTCTGGTAGTAGAGCTGAATATCGGCAGGCGGCACGGTGCGGGCGAGTTCGCGCAGGCGGTGCTCCACCGACGCCATATCACTGCCCAATGCCGCCGGCGTAAGCTGAACCATGGCGATGCGGTGCAGCAGGCTCTGCATCTCCAGCAGTAGCGCGTCCCACTCGACGCCGCGTGAGGCGGCGTCATGGACCAGCGCCATTGCACGTTCGCCGTTGGCGGCAATTATCGCCTCGACCAGTGAGAGCGCCTGATCGTCATTCAGCGTGCCGAGCATCGCGCTGACTACCGCCGCTGAAAGCTGACCGTTGCCGCTGGCGATCGCCTGATCGGTCAGGCTCAGGGCATCACGCAGGCTGCCGTCGGCGGCGCGCGCCAGCAGTTGCAGCGCACGCGGCTCGGATTCGATCTTCTCGTCAGCGAGAATGTGCTCAAGCTGGGTGCGGATCTGGTCAACATCCAGCGCTTTAAGATGGAACTGCAGACAGCGGGAAAGGATCGTCACCGGCAGTTTCTGCGGATCGGTGGTCGCCAGCAGGAATTTGACGTGCGCGGGCGGCTCTTCAAGGGTTTTCAACAACGCGTTGAAGCTGTGACGCGAGAGCATGTGCACTTCGTCAATCAGATAGACTTTGAAGCGGCCACGCGCCGGCGCGTACTGGACGTTGTCCAGCAGATCGCGGGTATCTTCCACTTTGGTGCGCGAGGCGGCGTCGATCTCAATCAGATCGACAAAGCGGCCCTGCTCGATTTCACGGCAGTTATCGCAGACACCGCACGGTGTCGCCGTAATACCGGTTTCGCAGTTAAGCCCCTTCGCCAGCAAACGGGCAATAGAGGTTTTTCCGACGCCGCGGGTGCCGGAGAACAGATACGCATGGTGAATGCGTCCTGATGTTAAGCCGTTCGCCAGTGCGGTCAGCACATGCTCCTGGCCGACGACGTCAGCAAAAGTTTGCGGTCGCCATTTTCGGGCTAAGACCTGATAACTCATTGGCAGGCTCTGAAACGCTGGAAGGTGGATTCACGAGGGATAATGCTAACACAGCATCGGCTGAGAATGCACTTCATCCCTCAGGCGTGAGGGATGAAGATACGCGGGATCAATGCCCCGGGAACGAGACCAGGCTGTAGCTAGTAACACCCTGTTTTTTCAGGCGCTCTTCGCCGCCCAGGTCGAACAGATTAATAATGAACGCCGCGTCGGTGACGTCGCCACCCAGACGGCGGATCAGTTTCACTGTCGCTTCGATAGTACCGCCGGTTGCCAGCAGATCGTCGACCACCAGCACGGTGTCGCCAGCCTGGATCGCATCGACATGGATCTCTAACTGATCGGTGCCGTACTCCAGTTCATAACTCTCACTGATGGTTTCACGCGGCAATTTACGCGGCTTACGCACCGGCACAAAGCCAACGCCGAGGCCTAACGCCACCGGCGCGCCGAACAGGAAGCCACGCGCTTCGGTACCAACAACTTTAGTGATCCCGGCGTTTTTGTAACGCTCAACCAGCAGTTCAATGCTGAGGGCGTACGCCTTCGGGTCTTCCAGCAAACTGGTGACATCACGGAACAGGATGCCCGGCTTCGGGTAATCCTGAATGCTTTTGATGCTGTTTTTGAGAAATTCAAGCTGCTGCGCAGTCGCTGTCATGGATATTTGCCTGATAGAAACGGTATTACTCACGGGACGGATGAGAAAGGCTCAATTGGCCCCTGGTTAAGCTTTAACCAGTCGACCCCGTGCTCGAAAACGCTCGAATTTACTGGCAGTGAGCGAGAATTGCAACTGCCATCGCAGCGCATTAGGGTTTTTGTTGCTTTGCATCAACCACCGGTATCCGCCACAGGAAAATCAGCAGACACGCGAGGATGATCAATAGCAAAACGCGCACCCACATCATCTTCACAAAATAGAGTGAGACCGCGAAGGTCAAAAGCGTAATGACAATCGCGCGCGGCTTTGCGCCGGGCGGCATGGCGCGATACTGCTGCCAGTGCCGCAGATAGCCGCCAAACCAGGAGCGATAGAGCAGCCAGTGATGAAAACGCGGCGACGAGCGGGCAAAACACCAGGCGGCCAGCAGAATAAAAGGTGTAGTCGGTAAAACGGGCAGAACGACACCCAGGGTGCCGAGCACTACCGCCAGCCAGCCAATGATGATTAAAATAGTGCGTTGCATAGTGCTAATCGTTGCCGGAATAAGCGGCTAATGTACCATAATCGCCGTGAAAAAGAGGGAATGAGAGATGAAAAGCGACGCGCTTCTAGAGAGGCTGGAGCAGCAACTTGCCCGGTTACGCCAGCAGGCCGCGCCGCTGGCCGATCACTTCACCGTCAGCGCCCGTTTTGATCGCCATCTTTTTCAGACAAAAGATACGCGTATGCGTGCTTATCTTAATGAGACCGATAAAAACCTGGCGGCGCTGCGCGAGACGGTAGCGCGCAATCATTTGCCGCAGGCGCTCTGGCTTGCGGAGCATTTAACCGCGCAAATCGCCGCGCTGACGCGGGAGAGCGCCGTCTGGCCGCTGCGCCAGTGGGATCACGCCTCGCCCGGCATTACGCGCTGGCAGCGGCGGCGCTTGCAGCATCAGGAGTATGAGCGCCGCCTGCAGGCGATGAAAAACGAGCGTAACGTACGTTTAGCGTCGGTCACTACGCTCGCCGAGCAGCAGAAGCTGCATAAAGAGGTGGAAGCACTGGATGTCCGGCTCGGCCGCTGTCGCAAAGCGCTGGAGAATATTGAACGCGTGCTGGCGCGTTTAACCCGTTAACCAAGGAGAGAAGATGTCGCTGGAAAATGCCCCGGATGAGGTCAAGCTGGCGGTCGATCTGATTATGCTGCTTGAACAGCATGAGATCGCCCCCGATCTGGTGTTAAAAGCGCTGGAGATCGTCAAACGGGATTTTGAACAGAAGCAGTTACAGCTGACCGCCCCCCTTCCCTGAGGAAGAGGGGCTAACCATTACGGCGCTTCAGGGGTCGGATTGTCGCCCTTTATCTCGCGCTTCACTTCCGTTAACTCATCGCCCTTCTCATTGCGCAGGTGCACTTCGAGCTGATTGAAGGCGATATTGATGTCGTTTTCCCGGCACATGCGATCGATGGTGCGGTTAAGCTCATCCACCGTATAGCTGCGATCGCGCAGTTCACGCACATAGAGACGCAGCTCATGATCCAGCGTGCTCGGCCCGAAGGTAGTAAAGAAGACCGCCGGTTCCGGATCGTGCATCACTTTCGGGTGATCCATCGCCGCTTTCAGCAGCACCTTCTTCACTTTATCCAGATCGGAGCCGTAGGCCACGCCGATACGGATCACCACGCGAGTGATGGTGTCGGAGAGCGACCAGTTGATCAGCCGTTCGGTCACAAAGGCCTTGTTCGGGATAATCACCTCTTTGCGATCGAAGTCGGTGATGGTTGTCGCACGAATGCGGATCTTGCTTACCGTGCCGGAGAAGGTACCAATGGTGACGGTATCGCCGATACGCACCGGACGCTCAAACAGGATAATCAGGCCGGAGACAAAGTTACCGAAAATCTCCTGCAACCCGAAGCCGAGACCGACCGACAATGCCGCTGCCAGCCACTGCAACTTATCCCACGAGACGCCGAGCGATCCGAAGACCGTTAGCGCTCCGACCGCGATAATGACGTAGTTCAGAATAGTGGTGACGGCGTAGGAGGAGCCCTGGCGCATATTGAGCCGCGACAGAACTAACACCTCCAGCAGGCCCGGCAAGTTGCGGATCAGTGCCCAGGCCACCACAAAGGCGATGATCGCAAACAGCAGGCTGCCGAGGGTAACACTTTTGGTTACCGCCGCCCCCGCTTCGGTGCCGTTGTAGTGCCACAGCGTAATGCTGTCGAGGTAGGCGAAGACGGTGATCAAATCTGACCAGATCGCCCAGAAGACGACACCAAACAGCGCCACCATCACCAGCATGGTGATACGCAGCGTCTGCTGGTTAACCTGCTCCAGCGCAATGGTCGGCTCTTCCGGCGGCTCGGCGCCTTCCGCGCCCTCTTTCACCATATTCTGCCGACGCGCCAGCGCGCGGCGATAGGCGATACGCCGCGCCGCCACGCTCAGCCCGCGCAGCACCGTCTGGTAGAGCAGGTTCCAGATAATCACCAGGTAGACGGTTTCAATCCAGCGCCCGGCAAGGCGCAGCGTGGTGTAGAAGTAGCCGGTGGCGGTGAGCACCATTAAGGCAATCGGCACAATCGCCAGCACCGTAACGGTGACCAGGCGCAGCGCATGGGACTCTTTATCGTGCCAGCTTTCGCGGAACATCGGCCACACCAGCGCAGTGATCACCAGCAGGTTCAGCAGAATGACAAACTGCCCGAGCACATCATCCATCAGATGCAGCGGCGACAGTTCAGAGACCACCGACCAGAAGTGGAGCGGCAGCAGGGCGAGGCTGATGCGCACAATCTGCCGCCGCCAGTGGCTGGTGAGCTGCGCCGGCATGCCAAAGTGGTTAACAGCAACGCCCTCTTTCTCCAGCACTTTCCAGCACAGGCCAAAGACCAGCCAGAAGAGCGCCAGCTTCTTACTGAATGCCCACAGCAGTTCGCTGATGTTGAGCTGCATGGTAAGCAGAATCAGCCCCGCCGCCAGAATCAGCAGGCAGACCGGCAAGGCGCGGATCAGATCGATGAGGATCGCTTTTGGCGTATGCAGTTGGCTGTCGCTGCGTAGCTGCCCAACCTGCTCCGCCAGCTTCGCCTGGTACTTTTTCAGCCAGCGCAAACGCCAGCGGATAAGCCCGGCAATCAGCAGCAGCGGCAGCCCGGCGAGAAACGCGATCGCCACCGCCGGCAACGCTTTTTCCCAGTTAACGGTAATATGGGTGCCTTTGATCTCATCGCGCAGCGTCTGCGGGAAGGCTTTGAACCACTCCCAGTCCATCGGCTTGTTGCTGTTTACCCAGAAGATTTGCTGGGTCAGGATCTCCTGCAGGCTTTTCGACACGCTCATCAACTGCTGCTGATTGACCTGCAGGTTAATGGCCATCATCAGCTGGTTGCCGAGCTGCTTGTTCAACTGATCGAGCAGCTCACGGCGCATATCGATAACCTGCAGCAGCGCGTCGTGTACTTCATCGTTAACTTCGCTCTGGTGGCCCTCTTCCAGTTTGGCGACGAAGTTCTCGTTCTGGAACAGTGCGTCACGCTGCTGGTTGATGTCGAACTGCTCCAGACGCAGGTCCGCAATGCGGTTGGTCATATCCTCCAGCTCATCGGCTGAGGGCAGCGTCTGCTGTTGCTGATAGAGGATGCGCGACAGCAGCAGGCTCCCCTTCAGCACCGAAATTTGTTCTTTAATATTGCGCTCGGATTGCAGTGCGCGGTCAAGCCAGTTCTTCACTTTGATATTCTGCTGCACCAGCGCGTTGCCGCTTTCGGTGGCTTCAATCAGCTTCTGGCTCAGCTGGTGGTTAATCTCCAGCTCCTGGCTCACCAGCGGGTTTGCCTGAATGCGCGCGGTATCATCCGGCGTCACCGCTTCTTGCGCCGTTTTTTCTGTCAGCGTCAGACGCTTGCTGTTGACCGCTTCCTGCAATAACTGCAGCTGGTGTTCGAGGCGGTTACTGTTTGCGGTGACGTAATCCCGCTGCTTCTGCAGCGTATCCTGCAAGGTGGTATTGCCTTCGAGGCTTTTGCGCAGCTGCTCAATCTGCGCATTAAGAAGCGTCTGCTGAGCCTGTAACAGCGTTTGCTGCGTCGGGCGCAATGCGCCTTCACCGGCGACCGTGCCATTCAGGCGGTTGCGGATCTCCTGCAACTGCTGCGAGGCGCTGTACATCGCGTTCTGCACGCGCTCCGGCTGCGTCTGCAACGATACCAGTTGGCTGTTGTAGTTCGAGAGGTCGTTCTGCGCGGTTTGCAGATCTTCAAGCACCTGGGAAACACGCGACTCCAGCTGGCGCAACGAGAGCGTGGCAAGGGTTTTGCGCGTCTCCTCATCGCTGTCTTTATCATTCAGCGCGTTAAGGGCATCGGTTGCCTGACGCAGCTGTTCCGGTGCCTGCGCCACTTTCTGCTTCAGCAGCGCGGTCTCCTGCTTGACGCGGTCGATCTTATCCAGCGTATCCAGGGTCTCATTGAGATCCTGAATAACCAGCTTCTCCTGCGCGGAGTGTTCTTTCTGTTTATTGAGTGCGTCGAGCTGATTCTGCACTTCGCTGCGCGAAGGCAAATCACTGCCGCTCTGCGCGGACGCCGCCAGGCTTGAGAAGCTGATAAAAATAAGAAACAGTGCGGCGGCAAATGCTGCGAACGGGTTGGGTATGCGATTGGTGTGCAACATAATTTGAGCGATCGTTGTCTGTTCGGAAAAGCGGCCGGGATAGCCACGCGCGAAGAATATCACGCGCGCAGACAACTACCTAGAAGAGTGAGCGGCCTCCAGGAGAAATCCTGGCGACCGGCTTATGCTTTGAGCGTGGGCGTCTGGTCACGCAGCGTTGGACAGAACTGGCACATCTCCAGCAGGATGGCGACGTAGGCGCGCGCCTCTTTTTTCAGATCGAAAGATTGCGGCGCAAAGAGCCAGTTTTCCATAATCCCGGAGACATAAGCGCGCATCAGCACCGCCACGCGGCGCGTTAAAAGGTTAGCGGGAAGCAATTTTGCCTGAATACATTCGGTGAGCGTGGTTTCGATGCGATCGTAACTCTCCAGGCATAAATCGCGCTGCGCCTCCTGCACCACCGCCATTTCGCCGACAAACTCGCATTTATGGAAGATGATCTCCATCATCAGGCGACGTCGCTCTTCAACAACTGTGGCTTCGAGGATATAAACCAATATTTCTCTTAATACTGAGAGTGGATCGCCGGGGAATTTTGCCCGATACTCAGTTTCAAGATCTCCAATACTGGATTCCGACAGTTCCCAAATTTCACTAAACAAATCTGACTTGTTTTTGAAATGCCAGTAAATCGCGCCGCGAGTTACTCCTGCCGCCTGCGCAATTTCAGCCAGCGAAGTTGATGAAACGCCCTGCCGGGAAAACAGCCGCATGGCGACATCAAGAATGTGTTGTCGCGTCTCAAGCGCCTGTTGTTTGGTTTTTCGTGCCATATGTCGGTGAATTTACAGGAGTCAGATTTACATACATTTGTGAATGTTTGTACCATAGCACGACCATAATATAAACGCAGCAATGGGTTTTTGGGCCTTTGATCCATTGATCAATTTGAAATCGGACACTCGAGGTTTACTTATGAACATAAACAGAGGGCTAACGCCTCTGGCGGTCGTTCTGATGCTTTCGGGCAGCTTAGCGCTTACAGGATGTGACGATAAACCTGCGCAACAGCAGCAGGGAGCCGGCCAGGCGCCGGAAGTCGGCGTGGTAACGGTGAAAGCGGAACCTCTGCAGATCACCACCGAACTGCCGGGTCGCACGACTGCTTATCGCATCGCTGAAGTCCGTCCGCAGGTTAGCGGCATTATTTTGAAGCGCAACTTCACCGAAGGCAGTGACGTCGAAGCGGGTGTCTCGCTCTATCAAATTGATCCAGCGACCTATCAGGCCGCCTATGACAGCGCGAAAGGCGATTTAGCCAAAGCGCAGGCGGCGGCGAATATCGCCCAGATGACCCTGAACCGTTATAAGAAACTGCTGGGCACTAAGTACATCAGCCAACAGGATTACGATACGGCGCAGGCGGACGCGCAGCAGGCAAACGCCTCGGTTATCGCCGCGAAAGCAGCGGTCGAGAACGCGCGCATCAACCTGGCTTACACCAAAGTCACCTCCCCGATTAGCGGCCGCACCGGTACCTCTACCGTTACTGAAGGCGCGCTGGTGCAGAGCGGGCAAACCACGGCGCTGACGACCGTCCAGCAGCTTGACCCGATCTACGTCGATGTCACCCAGTCCAGCAACGATTTCCTGCGCCTTAAGCAGGAGATGGCTAACGGTTCTCTGAAGCAGGATAACGGCAAAGCGAAAGTGGAGCTGGTAACCAACGACGGCGTCAAGTATGACCAGTCCGGTACTCTTGAGTTCTCTGGCGTAACCGTCGATCAGACCACCGGTTCTATCACCCTGCGCGCCGTGTTCCCGAACCCGGACCACACGCTGCTGCCGGGGATGTTCGTGCGCGCCAAGCTGGAAGAAGGGGTTAACCCGAATGCCCTGCTGGTTCCGCAACAGGGTGTGACCCGTACGCCGCGCGGTGACGCAACGGCGATGGTGGTGGGCGAAGGCGACAAAGTTGAAATCCGCAATATCACCGCGACCCAGGCCATTGGCGACAAGTGGCTGGTTACCGATGGCCTGAAAAGCGGCGATCGCGTGATCATCGAAGGGTTACAAAAAGTCAAACCTGGCGTGCAGGTCAAGGCCCAGGAAGTGACATCTGACAAGAAAGAGCAAGCCCAGGCCAACGGCCAGTCAGAGCAACCGAAGTCTTAACTTAAACAGGAGCCGTTAAGACATGGCTAAGTTTTTTATCGATCGCCCCATATTTGCGTGGGTTATCGCGATTATCATCATGCTGGCGGGGGCGCTTTCGATCCTCAAATTGCCGGTGGCGCAGTATCCAACGATTGCGCCACCTGCGGTTCAGATCACCGCTTCTTACCCAGGTGCTGATGCGAAAACGGTGCAGGATACCGTAACGCAGGTTATCGAACAGAACATGAACGGTATCGATAACCTGCTCTACATGTCCTCTACCAGTGACTCCTCTGGTACGGTCCAGATCACCATCACCTTTGATTCCGGTACCGATGCGGATATCGCGCAGGTTCAGGTGCAGAACAAGCTGCAGCTGGCGATGCCGCTTCTGCCGCAGGAAGTGCAGCAACAGGGCGTGAGCGTTGAGAAATCGTCCAGTAGCTTCCTGATGGTGCTCGGTATGATCAGTACCGACGGCTCAATGACGCAGGAAGATATTGCCGACTATGTGGGCGCGACCATTAAAGATCCGGTCAGCCGCACCACCGGCGTGGGTGACGTTCAGCTGTTCGGCGCGCAGTATGCGATGCGTATCTGGATGGACCCGAACAAGCTCAATAACTTCCAGCTGACGCCAGTCGACGTGATTGCGGCTATTAAAGCGCAGAACGCCCAGGTGGCGGCCGGGCAGTTGGGCGGTACGCCGCCGGTGAAAGGGCAGCAGCTGAACGCCTCGATCATCGCGCAGACCCGTCTCACCTCGACCGACGAGTTCGGCAAAATCCTGCTGAAAGTGAACAGCGACGGTTCGCAGGTCCGCCTGCGCGACGTGGCGAAGATTGAGCTGGGCGGCGAAAGCTACGACGTTGTCGCACGCTACAACGGTCAGCCTGCGGCGGGCTTAGGTATCAAACTGGCGACCGGTGCGAACGCGCTGGATACCGCCGAAGCGGTCCGCGCCACCATTGCCGGCCTTGAGCCCTTCTTCCCGCATGGCCTGAAAGTGGTGTACCCGTACGACACCACGCCGTTCGTTAAGATCTCGATTAACGAAGTGGTAAAAACGCTGGTTGAAGCGATCGTGCTGGTCTTCCTGGTCATGTATCTGTTCCTGCAGAACTTCCGCGCGACGCTGATCCCGACCATTGCGGTGCCGGTGGTGCTATTGGGCACCTTCGCCATCCTTAACGCCTTCGGCTACTCGATAAACACCCTCACCATGTTCGGTATGGTGCTGGCGATAGGCCTGTTGGTGGATGACGCCATCGTGGTGGTGGAGAACGTTGAACGTGTGATGATGGAAGAGGGTCTGCCGCCAAAAGAGGCGACCCGGCGTTCGATGGATCAGATTCAGGGCGCACTGGTCGGTATTGCGCTGGTGCTGTCGGCGGTATTTATTCCGATGGCCTTCTTCGGCGGCTCTACCGGCGCAATCTATCGTCAGTTCTCCATTACCATTGTTTCCGCGATGGTGCTGTCGGTGATTGTCGCGCTGATCCTGACGCCGGCACTCTGTGCCACCATGCTGAAACCGGTCGCTAAAGGCGATCACGGCGAGCATAAAAAAGGCTTCTTCGGCTGGTTTAACCGCATGTTCGATAAGAGCACGCACCACTACACCGACAGCGTGGGCAATATCCTGCGCAGCACCGGTCGTTATCTGCTGCTCTATATCGTTATCGTTGCGGGCATGGCGGTGCTGTTTGTCCGTCTGCCGAGTTCGTTCCTGCCTGATGAAGACCAGGGCGTGTTTCTGACCATGGCCCAGTTGCCTGCCGGCGCGACGCAAGAGCGTACGCAGAAGGTGCTGGACGAAGTGACGAAATACTATCTGGAGAATGAGAAGGCCAACGTTAACTCGGTCTTTACCGTTAACGGCTTCGGCTTCTCGGGCCGCGGGCAGAACACCGGTCTGGCGTTCGTCTCGCTGAAAAACTGGGATGAGCGTGCGGGTGAAGAGAACAAAGTCCCGGCGATTGCAGGTCGTGCCAGCGCGCACTTCTCGCAGATTAAAGATGCGATGGTCTTCGCCTTTAACCTGCCGGCGATTGTTGAACTGGGTACCGCGACCGGCTTCGACTTCCAGCTGATTGACCAGGCCAACCTCGGCCACGATAAGCTAACGCAGGCGCGTAACCAGCTGTTTGGCGAGATTGCGCAGCATCCGGATCTGCTGGTGGGTGTCCGTCCGAACGGTCTGGAAGATACGCCGCAGTTCAAGATCGATATCGATCAGGAGAAAGCGCAGGCGCTGGGCGTGTCGATTAGCGACATCAACACCACGCTGGGCGCAGCCTGGGGCGGCAGCTACGTGAACGACTTCATCGACCGTGGTCGCGTGAAGAAGGTTTACGTTATGTCGCAGGCGAAATACCGCATGCTGCCAAATGATATCGGCAACTGGTATGTCCGCGCGACGGACGGTCAGATGGTGCCCTTCTCCGCGTTCTCAACTACGCACTGGGAGTATGGTTCACCGCGTCTGGAGCGCTACAACGGTCTACCGTCAATGGAGCTGTTGGGCCAGGCTGCACCGGGCCGCAGTACCGGTGAAGCGATGGATATGATGGAGCAGCTGGCGAGTAAATTGCCAACCGGTATCGGTTTCGACTGGACCGGCATGTCCTATCAGGAACGTCTCTCCGGCAACCAGGCACCGGCGCTGTATGCCATCTCGCTTATCGTCGTCTTCCTCTGTCTGGCGGCGCTGTATGAGAGCTGGTCGATTCCGTTCTCGGTCATGCTGGTGGTTCCGCTCGGTGTTATCGGTGCCCTGCTCGCGGCGACCTTCCGCGGCCTTGGTAACGACGTTTACTTCCAGGTGGGCCTGCTGACAACCATTGGCTTGTCGGCGAAGAACGCGATACTTATCGTCGAATTCGCCAAAGATCTGATGGATAAAGAGGGCAAAGGGCTGATTGAAGCGACGCTGGAAGCGGTTCGTATGCGTCTGCGTCCGATTCTGATGACCTCGCTGGCATTTATCCTTGGGGTACTGCCGCTGGTAATCAGTTCCGGCGCAGGCTCCGGCGCGCAGAACGCCGTAGGTACTGGCGTAATGGGCGGGATGATCACCGCAACCGTGCTGGCTATCTTCTTTGTTCCGGTGTTCTTTGTGGTGGTTCGCCGCCGCTTCAGCCGCCGCAACGACGATGTGGAACACAGCCACAAGGTTGAACAGCACTGATCCTCTCTGCTGATATAAGAAAAGGCCGCGCATAGCGGCCTTTTTCATTTTTTATCGTTGTACTTTCTAACTCATCGGATCATTAAACACGTTATTGTTTATCTGATTAATTTATGGGGTACCCATAAGGCATATAATCACTGTGTATTTACGAAGCCGCGATATTTTCCAGTAATAATCTTAAATTCTCTTAATATTACTTTAAGTCAGAAAAATCCTGGCCGAAAAATATTCTTATTCGAGGAATAATCCGTACTATGCTAACTTAATGAAATGTAAGGCAGTCCGGCGACTTACTCAGCCCATTGAGACGTTTCGCAACGTTACTTTTCTCTGTGCCGTGCCGCTTTTCCCGCAGGAAAAGATATTATTTGTAATTTTTCGTGATAGCTCAATGAAATCCTATTCATAGTGGCTTATAGTTATATCAACGAACATAAATCAGCATATGTCTCTGGTCAGAGCAGAAGTTCCCATCCTGAATCAGCCTTTGGTTAGTAAAAAAATTACCACTCAGAAGGGGATGCGTTATGGACGAATACTCGCCGAAAAGGCATGATATTGCGCAGCTTAAATTTCTCTGCGAATCGTTGCATCAAGACTGCATTGCCAATCTTGAAGAGAGCCATCATGGGTGGGTTAACGATCCAACATCAGCCATCAACCTGCAGTTAAATGAGCTGATTGAGCATATCGCAACGTTCGCGCTGAATTATAAAATTAAGCACGATGAAGATAATAAGCTGATTGAATTGATCGACGAATACCTTGATGACACGTTTATGTTGTTTAGCAGTTACGGTATTAATACACACGACTTACAGAAATGGCGTAAAACAGGCAGCAAGCTGTTTCGCAGTTTCGTCAATGTAAGCAAGGCTAATCCAGTGAGTCACTCTTGTTAATTTTTCAACACTAAGGTGAAGACATGTCCGAAAAACCATTAACAAAAATTGATTATTTGATGCGTTTAAGGCGCTGCCAATCAATTGATACGCTTGAACGCGTTATTGAAAAAAATAAATACGAACTGAACGACGATGAGCTTACGGTGTTTTATTCAGCAGCCGATCATCGTCTGGCCGAACTGACCATGAATAAGCTTTATGACAAAATCCCCTCGTCGGTATGGAAATTTGTTCGCTAATTCTTCTCAATGTTAAGAGATGTTATTTCTGCCACAGTCAATCGTTCAACCTCCGTACCAGGTACACTCTAAAAAATGAATGATGAAAAACAGAAAATGATCGCCGGTCTCCCCTACCGGGCGGGCGACGACACTCTGCGCGCCGATCGGCTGCGCGCGCGGCAGCTGCTGCACCGTTACAATCACTCCAGCCCGGATGAAAAAGCAGAGCGTAAAGCGATTCTTGCCAAGCTGCTCGGGCAGAGTGAAGGGGCCTATATCGAACCCTCTTTCCGCTGCGACTACGGTTACAATATTTTCCTTGGCGAAAGCTTTTACGCTAATTTCGACTGCGTGATGCTGGATGTCTGCCCGATTCATATTGGCGACAACTGCATGCTGGCGCCGGGCGTTCATATCTATACCGCCACGCACCCGCTTGATGCTGTCGAGCGAAACAGCGGCGTGGAATATGGTAAGCCCGTTAACATTGGTCACAATGTGTGGATTGGCGGGCGGGCGGTAATTAATCCGGGCGTCACCATCGGCGATAACGCAGTGATTGCTTCCGGCGCGGTTGTGGTAAAAGATGTGCCTGCCAATGTGGTGGTCGGCGGTAACCCTGCACGCATCATCAAACATCTGGCTGAAGCAACCGTACAGTAACTGTTATCTTTTTTTGTGGCAAAACTGTTACTTTTTTCACACTGGACGGCAACTTAAAATAGCGTGTCCACCTGCAAATCAGTATCAATAAAGGCCCAAGATGACAGAAATACAGCGGCTGCTCACCGAAACGATTGAAGAGATCAACCAGCGCGAGAAACGGGACAACCGACCGCGCTTCAGCATCAGTTTTATTCGCAACCATCCGGGTCTGTTTATCGGCATGTATCTGGCCTTCTTTTCGACCCTGGCGGTGATGCTGCTATCCGACACCCTTATCGGCTCCGTCTGGCTGCTGGTGGTGCTTTTCATCGTCCTGAACGGTTTCTTCTTCTTTGATGTTTACCCGCGTTATCGCTTTGAAGATATCGACGTGCTCGACTTCCGCGTCTGCTACAACGGCGAGTGGTATAACACCCGCTTTGTGCCGCAAAGCCTGATTGACGACATTATGCAGTCGCCGAAAGTGAACGCTGAAGAGAAAGCCCAGCTGGAAAAGATGATTACGCGTAAGGGCGATCTGTCGTTTTACGACATTTACACCCTCACCCGCCCGGCATCAGCGCGGCCCACCGCGTCTGTGGCTCAGCACTCAGCCGGTTAAGCAGGCATGCTGCCGCGCGTAACAGCGCGGCACGCTTCTCCCTCTTTTCAGGAATATCTCTCCTTTGCGATTTGTGGTCTGATAAAAACCGACCGCCACCCGCCTTCTCAAGGAGAAACAATGACTCAGCTGAATCAATATCAACAACCTGTCGGCGAGGCCCTGCCCGACTGGCAGCCGCGCCCTTTTCCGCAACGTCTCACTTTTGAAGGTCATTTCTGCCGCCTCGAACCACTCAGCGTCGATCATGCTGCCGCGCTGTTTCAGGCGCACCAGCAGGCGCCGGATAACCGAAGCTGGACCTGGCTCACCCGTGAGCCGGAACAAAACAAAGCGGAGTATCGTCACTGGGTTGAGAGCAACGGTACGCTACGCGATCCCATCCATTTTGCGGTGATCGATCTGTGCACGGGCAAACCGGTCGGCAGCCTGGCGCTGATGCGTATTGATACTGAGAATGGAGTAATGGAGGTGGGTCACGTGCATTTTTCGCCGCTGCTCAGCCGCACGCCAGCCTCAACAGAAGCGCACTGGCTGTTGATGCGTTACGCCTTTAGCACGCTCGGCTATCGTCGCTACGAGTGGAAGTGCCACAGCCTGAATGAACCGTCGCGCCAAGCGGCGCTGCGGTTAGGTTTTCAGTTTGAGGGGCGTTTTCGCCAGGCGATGGTGCGTAAGGGGCATAACCGCGACACGGACTGGTTTTCGATTATTGATGGCGAGTGGCCCGCCGTTGACCAGGCGCTGCAACGCTGGCTTGCCGCCGATAACTTTACCGCCGACGGCAAGCAGCGCGCTTCGCTGGCAGCGCTTCGCGCTTAACGTCTCTTCTTCTTACCCTGCACCGCTTTAAAGCGCGGGTTCGATTTGCAAATCACATAGATACGCCCCTTGCGCCGGACAATCTGGCAGTCAGGGTGGCGTTGCTTTGCGCTGCGTAATGAATTGAGTACCTGCATGGTTTACGCCTTCTTATCGTTAAAGAACCGGCCATAGCGCTGCTGGAACCGCGCCGCGCTGCCCTCACTGGAGATCACTTTCTGCTTACCGGTGTAGTAAGGGTGCGACGCAGACGAGACCTCAATGGTGATATAGGGATATTTCACCCCTTCAAGCTCAATTTCCCGATCCGTTCGGATCGTCGAACCCACTTTGAAGTATTCGTTAGCGCTGGTGTCGTGAAACACCACGGTGCGGTAATGGGGATGGATATCGGGTCGCATAATTCACTCATCTGTTTTGTTATAACATAACAAAAGTCTAGCGGAGATGTGTCGCCATTTCAAGCAGGGCGCGTTATGCGTTTTTCGCAAAAGCACATGAACCTGCGCGGTCATAAATTAGAAAAGAAGGTTATTGGTTCAATTTTTTCGCCTGAGGCAAGCTAAGTAAAACCCGCTAACAGGAGACGATCATGCGTTGTTGTTGCCGCCCAACCCCGAACCTGACACATCCCCCTTTATCGACTATTTGCGGAGAAAACAGTGAACGCAGCCACCTTACCGGTTCTCGATCTCGCCCGTTACGCCAGCAGCGCTGATCGCGATGCCTTCCTCGCCGACCTGCGCCACGCCGCACGCGACATCGGCTTTTTCTACCTGATTAACCACGGCGTCGACGACGCTTTACAGCATGCCGTGCAGCGTGAAGCCCGCCGCTTTTTTGCCCTCACCGAGGCGCAAAAAGAGCAAGTGGCGATGATCCACTCGCCCCACTTTCGCGGCTACAACCGCGCCGCATCGGAGATCACCCGCGGCCAGCCGGACTGGCGTGAACAGTTCGATATCGGTGCCGAGCGCCCGGCGCTGTTACTGAGCGACAGCGATCCGCGCTGGCGACGGCTACAGGGGCCAAATTTATGGCCAGAGGCCTTACCGACGCTGAAGCCCGCCCTGCTCGACTGGCAGCGCGCCATGACATCGATGGCGCTGCGCCTGCTGCGCGCCTTTGCCGAAGCGCTGCAACTCCCCGCCGATGCGTTCGACGCGCTGTATGGCAGCAAGCCTAACGAGCACATCAAACTGATCCGCTATCCCGGCCAGCACGCCACGCAGAGCGCGCAGGGCGTCGGCGCGCATAAAGATTCCGGTTTCCTCAGCTTCCTGTTGCAGGATGAGCAAAAAGGGTTACAGGTCGAGGTCGCGCCCGATCGCTGGATCGACGCCGCGCCGCGAGCTGGCAGTTTCGTGGTCAATATCGGTGAACTGCTGGAGCTGGCCACCAATGGTTATCTGCGCGCCACCGTGCACCGGGTTGTTTCCCCGCCAGCGGATCGCGAGCGGCTCTCCATCGCCTTTTTCCTCGGCGCGCAGCTGGAAGCCAATGTACCGCTCTACACCCTCCCCCCTCATCTGGCAGAGGAGGCGCGCGGGCCGGAGAGCGATCCGCTCAACCCGCTGCTGCGTGATGTGGGCTGGAACTACCTGAAAGGCCGCCTGCGTTCCCACCCGGACGTAGCGGAACGTTACTACCGCGATGTGCTGCGCAGCCGCACAGAACAGCTGATCGCCTGACGCTAACTACAAGGAAAAGACCATGAAATATTTCGCATTGACGCTGGCAGGTGCCGCGCTGTCTCTCTCCCTGGCGGGCTTCGCCGCACAGGCCGCTCCCTTACGTATCGCCGCCGACCCGGTACCGCACGCCGAGATCCTTAACTACATCAAAACTCTCGATCCAAAACTGGATTTACAGGTGGTGGAGTTGAGCAACGGGGCCAATGCCAACGAGCTGCTGGCAAATGGCGACGTCGATGCCAACTACTTCCAGCACCTGCCCTACCTGAAAGATCAGGAGAAGGTGCTGGGCAAGCCGTTTGCCGTGGCGGCGACGGTGCATATCGAGCCGCTGGGCATCTACTCGCGCAAATACAAAAACTTTACCTCGCTGCCGGATAACGCCACCGTGGCCGTGCCCAATAACCCCACCAATCTCAGCCGCGCGCTGTTTCTGCTGCAAAGCCAGGGGCTGATAAAACTCGACGCTAAATTTACCGATCCCGCCACCACTCAGGCGACGCCAAAAAACATTGCTGAAAATCCGAAGCACCTGAAGATCCTTGAGATCGAATCACCGCAGATACCGCGCTCGCTGGATGATGTCGATTTGGCCGTGATCAACGGCAACTATGCACTGGAAGCGGGGCTGACGCCGGCAAAAGATGCGCTGGGGCTGGAGCGCGCGGACCATAACCCCTACGCCAATATTCTGGTCACCACGCCACAGCTTGCCAACGATCCGCGCATCAAAGCGCTGGCTAAAGATCTCACCTCACCGCAGGTGGCCGAGTTTATTCGCAAGCGTTATCACGGTTCGGTGATCCCGGTCGCGCCGCAGTCATGATTGCCATCGAGGGGCTGAGTAAAATCTATGCCGGAACAGGCCGACCGGCATTAAAGGATCTCTCCCTGCACGTACCGAAGGGGGCGATCTACGGCATTCTTGGGCGCAGCGGTGCGGGAAAAAGCACGCTGATCCGCTGCCTTAACCTGCTGGAGCGGCCCACGGCGGGCCGCATTATCGTCGACGGCTGCGACATAACGCAGCTTGATAACGCCGGGCTGCGCGCGCACCGCCTGCGTACCGGCATGATCTTCCAGCACTTCAATCTTCTTCATGCCCGCACGGTGGCGCAAAACGTCGCCGTGCCGCTGGAGATTGCCGGCGTACCGAAAGCGCAGCGCCAGGCTCGCATCGACGAGTTGCTGTGGCTGGTGGGGTTGAGTGATAAAGCGCAGGCTTACCCCTCGCAGCTTTCCGGCGGGCAGAAGCAGCGCGTTGGCATCGCCCGCGCGCTGGCTACCCGGCCGCAGGTGCTGCTGTGCGATGAAGCGACCAGTGCCCTCGACCCGCATACCACCGCCTCGGTGCTGTCGCTGCTGGCGGACATCAACCAGAAGCTAAACCTGACGATTGTGCTGATCACCCATGAGCTGGAGGTGGTGAAAACCCTCTGCGATCACGCGGCGCTGCTGGAGGATGGCGAGCTGATTGAGCATGGCAAAATCGCCGATCTGCTGATGACACCACGGTCAAAACTGCGCCAGTCGCTGTTACACGATCCGCAAAGCGAGCAGGCGTTTCTCGCCCGCCACGGTTTTAGCGGGAGGCCATTATGCGTGGTGGCATGAGCTGGGACGAACTCTGGCCGCTGCTGGTGAACGGCACGCTGGAGACACTCTATATGGTCGGGCTGGCGGCGCTCTTTACGGTGCTGATTGGCCTGCCGCTTGGCGTGCTGTTATTTATCTCGCGCCGCAATGGCCTGGCACCGATGCCGACGCTGAATGCCCTGCTCGGCAGTATCGTCAATGTCGGCCGCTCCCTGCCCTTTATTGTGCTGCTGATTGCGCTGATCCCCTTCACCCGCCTGCTGATCGGCACCACGCTGGGCAGCACCGCGGCGATTGTGCCGATCACCATCGGCGCCTTTCCCTTCTTTGCGCGCTTAACGGTAAACGCCCTTGATGAGGTGGAGTATGGGCGTATCGAAGCGATCCTCTCGATGGGCGGCAACCTGTGGCATGTGATTGGCAAAGCGCTGCTGCCCGAAGCGCTCCCCTCGCTGCTGGCGAGCATTACGCTGACGGTGGTGATGCTGATTGGTTTCTCGTCGATGGCCGGCGTCATTGGCGGCGGCGGGCTCGGCGATCTTGCCATCCGCTATGGTTATCAACGCTTTAACGACCAAGTGATGGTCGGAACGGTGGTGATCCTGGTGGTGCTGGTACAGGGCGTACAGATGGCAGGAGAGAGGCTGGTGCGCCGCCTGGCGCACCGACGTTAAGCTACTGTTTCGCCTCTTTCGCCAGCAGCAGCGTGGTGAGCGCAAAGGAGAGCACCAGCGCAATCGCCACGCCGGAGAGCGCAAAGATAAAGTAGGGGCCAATGTAGGCTGGCAAACTGAAGATGCTCGACAAAATATAGCCGTAGAGCCGCACGCCGAAGAAGGCGATAAACGCCGAGGCCAGCGAGCTGGCAACGGTGGCGGCAATAAAGGCTTTTTTGTAGCGCGTTAAGACACCAAACAGCGCCGGTTCGGTAATGCCGAGCAGCGCTGAAATGGCTGCCGACAAGCTGACGCTCTTCTCCTGGCGATCTTTACTCAAGCGCCAGATGGCAAAGGTTGAACCGGCAATTGCCATATTGGCCATAAACATCATCGGCATCAGCATGTCATACCCGCGATCGCTGAAGTTTTGCAGCGCAATCGGCGTCATGGCGTGGTGCATGCCGGTGAGGATCGCCACCGGGCGAATCGCCCCCACCACCAGCCCGGCGAAGCTTGCCGAGATACTGAACAGCCCTTCAATAAACAGCGCCAGCCCTTTGCCAAGCCAGATGCCGATGGGGCCAATCACCACCAGCGCCGCCAGCGCGCCGAGGAACAGCGTCAATGTTGGCGTAAAGACGGTCTTCAACACCTCCGGCATAATGCTGTCCACCCAGCGATGGATATAGCTGAGTGCCAGCACCGAGAAGATCACCGGGATCACGCTTGCCGAGTAGTTAAAGACGGAAACCGGGATGGCGTTAAGCAGCCAGAAGGCGCTGACCGCCCCCTCCTGATGCGCCGCCAGCGCTTTCGCCGCCTCGATAAGCGAGGGGTACATCAGGCAGGCCGCAACCGCTGCCGCCAGGTATTCATTAGTCTTGAATATTTTTGCCGCCGACACCGCGAGGAAAAAGGGCAGGAAGTAGAAGACGCCGCTGGCAATCAGATCGATGACAATCACCGTATCGCTTTTCGCCGAGATGACGTTAAGAGCAATCAGCCCGGCCAGCAGCCCTTTGATCATCCCCGCACCGGCGATGGCGGGCACAATCGGCCCAAAGACGCCGGAGACCGTATCCATAAACAGCGACACCAGGCTTTTGCGCCCCTTCTCTTTTGTGGTCGGCGCTGCGGGCGCGTCGCCCAGCGCGGCGAGAAGTTGCTCGTACCAGCTGTTGACCTGCGGGCCAATCACGATCTGGAACTGATCGCTTTGCAGCTGCGCGCCCAGCACGCCGGGCACTTTTTTAATCTCCGCCTGCTCCACTTTATTGTCATCCACCAGCGAGAAGCGCAGGCGCGTCATACAGTGCCAGACGTTATGAATATTATCCCGCCCGCCCACCAGGCGAATAATATTGGTGATGGCTTCTTGCGTGCCCATAAAAACTCCTGCCGGATGTGTTGTTGTTTTAGTGATTGCTACCAAGGGTAGAGAAATGCCGGGATCAAAACAAACCAATAAAATATGAAATTCGTCACACTTTGCCACCAGAGAGCACTCAATAACGCAACAAAGCGCAAATTGGTCTGGTTTTTAATTACATTAACAGGCGAAAGCTGACCAAAATATTTATTCGAAAAAAGCGTTTACCTCGCGGCGAAATTAGGGTGAAGATAGTGACCATTCCCCGCTTATATTTCGCTGTAAAGGAGTTCCCGTGACGCCAACGCTTATCCAGAGTATCGACTGTTTTATTACCCGCCCCGACAGGCATAACCTGGTGGTGGTGCGAGTAACAACCGATAAAGGTGTCATCGGCCACGGCTGCGCGACCTTTCAGCAGCGCCCACTGGCGGTCAAAACGGTGGTGGATGAGTACCTGAAACCGCTGCTGACTGGACGCGACGCCAATAACATTGAAGATCTGTGGCAGATGATGAACGTTAATGCCTACTGGCGTAACGGCCCGATCCTCAACAATGCCATCTCCGGCGTCGATATGGCACTGTGGGATATCAAAGGCCAGCTGGCCGGGATGCCGCTCTATCAGCTATTGGGTGGGAAGTCCCGCGATGCCATCGCTGCCTACAGCCACGCCAGCGGCGAGACCCTCGACGAACTCTTCGACTCGGTCGATAAGCTTGTGGCGCAGGGATATCGGCATGTGCGCTGTCAGCTCGGTTTTTACGGCGGTACGCCTTCGCAGCTGCAAACGCCGGAAAACCCGACGCCGGGCGCCTATTTCGACCAGCAGGAGTATATGCGCAACACCGTTGCCATGTTTAAAGCGCTGCGCGAGAAGTATGGCGACAGCTTGCATATCCTGCATGACGTGCACGAGCGCCTCTTCCCGCAGCAGGCGGTGCAGCTGGCGAAGCAGCTTGAGCCTTATCAGCCCTACTTTATTGAAGATATACTGCCTCCCGCGCAGAGCGGCTGGCTCGACCAGGTGCGCCAGCACAGCAGCGCGCCGCTGGCGATGGGCGAGCTGTTTAACAACCCGGCGGAGTGGCACGATCTGATTGTGAACCGCCGCATCGACTTTATCCGCTGCCATATTTCACAGCTTGGCGGTATTACCCCGGCGCTGAAGCTGGCGGTGCTCTGTCAGGCCTTCGGCGTGCGTCTGGCCTGGCACGGGCCGGGCGATATGACGCCCATTGCGGTGGCGGTCAACACCCATCTCAATATTCATCTGCATAACGCCGCGATTCAGGAGTACATTCCGCGCTCCGCCACCACGGATGCGGTTTTCCCCGGCGCGCCGCAGGTGAAAGCCGGTTTTGTCTATGCACCGGAGAAACCGGGCATCGGCGTTGGGTTTAATGAAGAGGAGGCGCGCGCCTGTCCCGTCACCTACCGCCCGCATGAGTGGACGCAGAGCCGCCTCACCGACGGCACCCTGCACACGCCGTAATTTAGCCGCCCCCCTGGCGGAAGGTCAGGTTTTCACGGTTATGCGGGATGACATAGGTACAGCTGTAGTTGATATCGATAATGTCGCTGATCTCGTAGACCTGGCCGCCTTCGAGAATGCCGCGGTTGCTGATATGCATTGCCGGGCTGCCCTTTTTACAGCCGAGCAGCGCGGCCTGTTCGCGGCTGACGTTCACCGCCCGGTAGGTGGTGAGCAGGTGGGAAATTTGATACCCCTTGCTTAATACATACTGTTGCAATGAGCGCTCAATCACCTGCTGATTGAGATCGGCAAACCCCTCCACCGGCATACGTGAAATCTCAATCTGCACCGCCTGTTCATCAACAAAACGCAGGCGGCAAAACTGCCAGATAAAGCTCTCATCGCTCAGGCCAAAGATCTGCTGCTCATCGCGGTTCGGCCGCTTCTTATGCAGGCTTACCATGCGAAAGCGGATCTGATCAAAACGCTTCTCGGTGATCGAGTTGTAGACCAGCGGGTTGTTACGCGCCTGCTCATTAATCCAGATGCCGGAACCCTGCACAATGCGCACCACGCCAATGCTGGCAAGCTTCTCCAGCGCCTGACGGATGGTGAAGCGTGACACGCCATACTCCTGTGCCAGCTGCCGCTCCGGGGGGAGTTTGCGCGGGCCTGGCGCACTGTTCTGGTAAATTTTGCTGAGCAGATCCTGCGTGACGAACTCTTTTTTCTTCATCCACCCTTCCCACCGGCGCATGTTATAGCCTCAGACGGGTAAAGATACCCGATGTCGTGCGGGAACAACATGCCCGGCGCGAAGCCGGTCTATGTCTGCTGCCAGCTCAGGCGATAACGCACCCGCTCCTGCTGCAAAATAAACTCCGGCGAGACGCTCGGGCTCCAGGAGTCATCCCCGCCGACGCCCATATGGAAGGCGTCAAGGTGCAACCAGCAGCCCGCCTCTTCGCGCAGCAGATGGTGGTGCGTCGTCTCCCGCAGTTGGGTATCGCTGTAGCAGCCGAGGGAGAAGTGGAACTGCCCCGCCAGCTGATGGGCGCCACACTGTAACAGCCGGGTGTCGCAGCGCAGACCATTCTCGCCGGGGAAGATATAGGGCGTATGCAGCGCCGCCAGCGGCTGCGTCCAGCGCCCCTGGCAGGCAGCGAGTTTACGGTCCGGGTAGTTTTCATGGGGGCCAAGACCGAGCCAGCTCACCTCTGCCGGGCGCTCAACAAGCTGGCACACCAGCCCGATGCGCGCCGGCGGCGGAATATCGTTTGCCACCTGCACTTCAATATCAGCCTGCAGGCTGCCCGTGGTGTCGATACGCCAGTTCTTCTCGCTGATAAAGGCGCTTTTCCCGGCACCGATCCAGCGGTGAATCGTACGCAGCGTCACCTGTTGTGCGCTCTCCTGCACCTCAAAGCTCAACAGCTCGGCGTGCAGATCGTACATCCCCGCCGCTTTCCAGCGCTCCACCCAGGCATTGGGATCGATGCGCGTCACTTCACTGACGCCGATATCGTTATCGAGCGGTGCGCGGGTAAAACAGTCGGTCACCGGTGTCAGCAGTGTCTCCTGCCCGTCGCGCCACCACTGCATTAAATTCCCGCTTTGGCGGCAGAAGGCCCAGCGCTGGTTGCCCTGGGTAACGGTGTAGGTTTCATTACTGACCTCAAGCGTCGGGCGCTCGCCCTGCTCTTCTGGCAACGCAAAATAGAGCGGTGCGGGCAAGCGCCACTGATCCCAGGCGCAGCGATGCCAGGCCGCAGACCAGGCCGTCGCCTCGCGCTGGTAAACCTCGACGTTGAGCCACACTTCACCCGGCGCGGCAGTCAGTTCCGGCAGATCCAGCGCGATCTGCACCGTACCCTGCGGTGCAATGACCAGCGCGGTTTCGCCCTGCGCCAGCACCTCGCCGTCGCGCTCGACGCGCCAGCGCAGCACTTCATTATCGCTGGTGCGGAACAGGTATTCACTGGTCACTTCCATGGTCAGCGGTGAAGCGCTGAGCAGAGAGAACTGGAAAAACTGCTGCGCGCGCTGCGCTTCGAACAGCGCCGGATGCGGGGTGCGATCCGGGAAAACCAGCCCGTTCATGCAGAACTGCCGGTCGTTCGGCGTATCGCCAAAATCACCGCCGTAGGCCCAGAACGGCTGCCCGTCTGCGCCCGTTTTTGTCAGCGCCTGATCGACCCAGTCCCAGACAAAGCCGCCTTGTAAACGCGGCGCGGCGCGAAACGCCTGCCAGTATTTGGCGAAACCGCCAAAGCTGTTGCCCATCGCATGGGCATATTCACAGAGGATCAGCGGCCGGGTCTCATTGGGCATGCCGATCCACTTCTTAATCGACCACTTCGGCACCGCCGGGAAGGGCTGATCCTGGTCGACGCGGGAATACATCGGGCAGATGATATCCGTCGCTGCGCTGTTCGCCCCGCCCCCTTCGTACTGCACCGGGCGCGTTGGATCGGTGCTCTTCAGCCAGCGGTACAGCGCATCGTGATTCGCGCCATGCCCGGACTCATTACCCAGCGACCAGATGATGATCGACGGATGGTTGCGGTCACGCTGCACCATGCGCGTCACGCGCTCGCTCATCGCGGGCAGCCAGCGCGGATCGTCCGCCAGGCGGCTCATCGGCACCATGCCGTGCGTTTCAATATTGGCCTCATCCACCACGTAGAGACCGTAGCGATCGCAGAGGCGGTACCAGAGCGGGTGATTAGGGTAGTGGGAGCAGCGCACGGCGTTGAAGTTGTGCTGCTTCATCAGCTCAATATCGCGCCGCATGGTCGCTTCATCGACCGCCTGGCCGTGCTCCGGGTGGTGCTCGTGGCGGTTGACGCCGCGGATCAGCAGCGGCTGGCCATTGAGTTTCAATAACCCCTGATGGATCTCAACGTGGCGGAAACCCACGTCGCAGGCTTCCACTTCCACGCAGTTGCCCTGCGCATCGTAAAGGGTCAGCGTCAGGCGATAGAGGTTCGGCGTCTCCGCGCTCCAGAGCAGCGGCGACTCAACCGGCAGCGCCAGGCTCAGGCGCTCCGCCCAGTTTCCGCGTTCATCCACCACCGCGCTGCCTGGCGTCTGTTCGCCTGAGGCGATCTTTTCGCCATTGCGCCACAGCACCGCCGCCAGGCGCGATCCGGCAAACTCCCCGGCCAGTTCCACCGCCACCTGCAAGGTTGCGCGCGTAAACTCCGCGTTGAGCGCGGTGGTGTAGTGGTAATCGGCAATGTGCAGCGCCGGTTTATGTTGCAGTGAGACGTCGCGGAAGATGCCGCTCATGCGCCACATATCCTGATCTTCGAGATAGCTGCCATCGCACCAGCGCAGCACCATCACCGCCAGGCGGTTCTCGCCTGCGCGCAGCACGGCGCTGAGATCGAACTCCGCCGGCAGGCGGCTATCCTGCGAGTAACCAACCCACTGCCCGTTGCACCAGAGATGAAAAGCTGAATTGACGCCGTCAAACACAATCCGCGTCTGCCCCTCGGCGATTGCCTCAGCGTCCACGTTAAATGTGAGCGAGTAACAACCGGTTGGGTTCTGATGTGGAACGAACGGCGGGTTAACGGGGATCGGGTAGGTCACGTTGGTGTAGATTGGCGTATCAAAACCCTGCATCTGCCAATTGGAGGGCACCGGCATCGCCACGGCGTCGGCGCAATCCTCATCCAGCCAGCTCTCCGGCACCGCTTCCGGCGAGGCGAAAAAGTTAAATCGCCACTGTCCGTTTAGCGAGCGGTAAGCTGGAGAGTCCGCTTCATCCCGCGCGGCGGTTTCATCGCGCCAGCTGCGCATTGAGGCATGGGCCGCCAGTCGATGCCACTGGGTAACAACCGGATTTTCCCAGTCGCGGCGGGAGAGTAATGAAGCAAGGGTAAATGGCATAACAACCTCTTTTGCGAAGCGCTCACAATTTTCAGCACAATGGCGCAAACCGGGCCGCAGGTAAAGGCGCAGATCGGCTGAAAGCGAAGAGGATCACAAAAGCTTAGCGGCGAGCGAGTAAAGCCAGCTGCTCTGCCAGCTGTTGCAGACGCCGGGCCAATGCTTCACCGCTCTCTGCCGTCAGCGACAGCGGCGCACTGGAGTGGCGCTCGACCAGCGTGACCGGCAGGCGCATCTGGTAAAGATCGTCGCCCTGCGCCTGGCTATCCAGCAGCCACTCCACGCTGCGCGCGCCCGCCTCCTTGAAGGCCTGACGGACGGTAGTGAGCGGCGGCGAAAACCAGGCGCTGTCGTCGGTATCGTCATAACCGACCACCGAGATCTGCTCCGGCACGGCGATGCCTTTCGCCGCACAGGCGCGCAGTACGCCAAGCGCCATCTGATCGTTTGCCACCAGCACCGCCTGCGGCAGCTGCGGCCCGGCCAGTAAGCGCTGCGCCTTTTCAAACCCGGAGGCGGCGCTCCACTCTCCGTGCGCGCAGGCGAAGGGAGCGAGCTCTGCTTCCTCCAGCGCCGCCAGCCAGCCGCTAAACCGCGCGCGCGCCGAGATCGAGCTCTCCGGCCCACCGAGCAGCGCAATGCGCTGGTGCCCCAATGCGCGCAGGTGTTCAACCCCAAGACGTGCGCCCTGAAGGGCGTCAAACACCAGGCTATTAACCGACGCCGTGTCGCTGACATCAAGAAACAGCACCGGCACCGGTGCGGCCTGCGTCGCCAGCTGCTGCGCCAGCGCGTCGTCGAGCGGAACGTTAATCAGCACGCCCTCGACCCGTTGCGCCAGCAGCTCCTGCAACGCCGCCGCGCAGCTTTGCGCATCGTGCTGTTCGACCATTGAAATCATCACGCTGGCCCCCGCCTGCCCGGCGCGGCTCTTGACCGCCGAGGCGATTTGCGACGGTGCATGCAGCGCCAGATCGGTGGTCACTAAGCCAAGGGTTTTGCTGCGTTTGCCCGCCAGCTGCTGCGCGCCGCGGTTGGGCACGTAGTGCAGCGCCGCCATCGCCGCCTGCACCTTTTCACGGGTACGCGCAGAGACATGGGCCGCATCGTTGATCACGCGGGAGACGGTCTGGTAAGAGACGCCGGCATGGCGGGCGACATCATAGAGAGTGATGGTTTTCATAAGCTTCCGGGCCACTGCGAATGTTATGCAGTATACCCACTTCATCGCGCGTTGCCTGTGCGCAGTTGCAGGAAGCCAAAAGAAATAACGACGAGCCACAAACGGCTCGCCGTAAACATCATCCTTGATGCTTTATTGAGATGGTTGTTCTTATTATTTGAACCATCATCACACTTTTATTTGCAATTAAAATGATGGTTTCATGACAAGTGTGTTACTGCTGGCGGGGTATGGGGAATCCTTTCAGTGAAATAATAAAGCTATTCCCTTCTTTTTTAATTTTAGCGCCAGCGTCACACCAGTCCGATGCAATGCGAAAAAACTCATCTGTGCCAATATTCCAGTCCAGACGAACTTGTTTGACGAACCCCGAGCGTAGCATCTCGCACGCTTCACGGTAGTTGTGGGCGATGGAAAGCAGTTGTCGATTCATTTTCTCTTCTTCAGAAGTTTGCGTAGTGCTTTGATTTCTTTGCTTGTAAGTGGCGTTGCGCTCTCTTCTTCCGTGTGCTGGCTGTCGATCTCTTCCTCAGATACGCTCTCCTCTTCCACTGCCTCAAACGCCAGCAGGAGAAGCTTTTGCGTCGCCGAGCCTAAATTCTCATTGTTGACTTCGGCATAATGGCGAAGTTTCTCTTTTAACGCTTCATCAATTCTCACGTTTAATACAGCACTGGTCATGATTATCCCTTCTGGTGTGAATAAACACGCTAATTAATACACGAACTTAGATAGCCGATCCACAAATATATTTCAGAAATATAACAAGGCAAAATACCCTACAAATAATTTGCACGAGAAAGATGACATAAATATTAAATTAATATTTCACTATTATGACAATATTAATATATGCGTGAGAAAGCACTTAGAAGAGATAAATAATTGACAGCCCGGACGGGCTGTCGGAGCAGGCATCAGCCATGCAGGCGGTTCCACACGTCGCGGGTGATCTCCCACAACTCGGTCTCTAATTCGCCTGCCACATAGTGCCCTGCCTGGCGGCGAACCAGCTGCATACCGCTGCTGTGCGAGATCTTTCTCGACCGCTCGTTGGCCACCGCTTTCGGCGCGCGCAGCACCTCGCGGTTCAGACCATTAAACCAGTAATCGGTCACCGCATGGCACGCTTCGCGCATATAGCCCTGCCCTTGCCACTCCGGTGCCAGCCAGAAACCGCGGTTGTTATCCGGGGTGTTCATCAGGCAGATTACGCCCATTAACTCACGCTCATCCTCTTTGCGCCGCAGCGTCCAGAACCAGCCTTCACCGGCGCGGCTCGCCGCCAGCGCGACGTTATCGACATAGTGCTGCGCGGCACCTTCCGGGTAGGGCCACGGCACGCTGGCAATCAGGTAACGCACGATCTCCCAGCGCGGAAAAATGCGCTGGATCTGCTCAGCATCGGCAGAGACCAGCGGTAGCAGGCGTAATCTTTCGGTCTCCAGAATGGGGGGGGTCATAGGCTCTCTCCCTTCAGGCCGAAAGCGTCGGCCTGTGATAGCCCAGCATCCCTTAACTTCATCTGCCTGTAAACCTGACAGAAATGGCTAGGCGGCCGGTTTTACTTCTGCGACGGGAACGGGGCGCGGTACGAAGCGAAACCACGGCAGGCAGAGCTGGATCAGCGGGCCGATGGTGAGGGCATAGAGCACCGTGCCGACGCCGAGCGTACCGCCCAGCAGCCAGCCAATCAGCAGCACCGACAGCTCAATCACGGTACGGATGCTGCGCACCGACCAGCCGGTGCGCGCATGCACGCCGGTCATCAGCCCGTCGCGTGGGCCAGAGCCAAACCCGGCCCCGATATACATTGCGGTGGCAATCGCATTGACCACGATGGCACCCGCCAGTAACGCGCTGCGGGGCAGGAGGTCACTCAGCGTCGGGATGACGGAGAGTGCGGCATCGGCTGCGAGGCCCAACACCACCACGTTACTGATGGTGCCAAGCCCAGGGCGCTGGCGCAGCGGGATCCACAGCAGCAGCACCAGCGCGCCGGTGGCGATCATCACCGTGCCGATATCGAGCGCCAGCAGTTTCGCCACGCCCAGGTGAAAGACATTCCACGGATCGGCACCGAGATCGGCGCGCACAAACATGGCGGTAGAGAGGCCGTAAAGGGATAACCCGAAATAGAGTTGCAGTAATCGACGCAGCATAGATCTTCTCCGCTTGAACAGGCTTCCATCTTCCCCGGAAATGGACTTATGATTAATGTCCAGTTTTCAGATAGTGGACTGCTCATGTCATCCCGTCGCTTTGGTAGCCAGTCGTTGCTGCGCCTGTTAGGCCACTGGCAACAATCCTCGTCCCGCACCCCGCTCTGGCGTCAGCTTGCCGATGCGCTGCGCCTGTTGATCCTCGACGGCAGGCTGGCGCTGGATACCCGTCTGCCCGGCGAGCGGGAGCTGGCGACCACGCTTTCGGTGAGCCGCACGACGATTGCCAGCGCGCTGGCGCACCTGCGCGAGGAGGGCTATCTGGAGAGCCGTCACGGCAGCGGCTCGCGGGTGATCCTGCCCGATAACCGCGCCATACCGACGCGCAGCACCGCTGGTGCGGCGCTCGACCTCTCAACTGCGGCCCTCAGCGCCGGGCCGGAGATTCACCAGGCGTACAGCCACGCCTTAACAGCGATCGCTCCCTATCTTTCACGCACCGGGTATGGGCAACTGGGCGTGCTGGCGCTGCGCGAAGCGATTGCCGCACGCTATACCGCGCGCGGTTTACCGACCCATGCCGATGAAGTGATGGTGGTGAACGGCGCACTGAGCGGGCTGGCGCTGGTGTTGCGTATGCTGACCGGCCCTGGCGATCGCGTGGTGGTTGACCATCCTACCTACCCGCTGGCGATTGCCGCGATTCAGGGGGCGTCATGCAGGCCGGTTGGCGTCTCGCTGCCGCAGCGCGGCTGGGACACCGACGGTTTTGCCGCCACGCTGGCGCAGACCGCGCCGCGCCTTGCCTACCTGATGCCCGATTATCACAATCCGACCGGGCGCTGCATGGATAGCGCGACGCGGGAAGCGATCGCCGCCATTGCCGCGCGCACGCGCACCACGCTGGTGGTGGATGAGACGATGGTCGATCTCTGGTACGAAAACGCCCCGCCGCCGCCGCTCGCTGCATTTGATAAGCACGACACGGTGATCACGCTCGGCTCGGCGGGGAAAACCTTCTGGGGTGGGTTGCGGCTGGGGTGGGTTCGCGCCTCTGCGCGTACCATCGCCCACCTCGCGCAGACGCGCGACTCGCTGGAGCTCGGCTCGCCGCTGCTGGAACAGCTGGCGACGCAGTGGCTGATGGCGAATGAAAGTGCCTTTCTGCCCGCGCGCAGAGCGATGCTACAGGCGCGCCGTGACCGCTGCGGCGCGCTCATGGCGGATCTTTTCCCCGCGTGGCAGTTTCAGCCGCCGGAGGGCGGGCTGTCTTACTGGGTCGAACTGCCAGACCGGCTGGCAACGGCCTTTGCCGCACGCGCCGAAACCGAGGGCATTCATCTCGGTGCCGGCACGCGTTTCGGCCTCGACGGCGCGTTCGAGCGCTATCTGCGTATCCCCTTCGCGCTGGAATCTGCGGTGCTGGAGGATGCGCTGCTGCGCATAAAACCGCTGTGGAACGCGCTCAATCCGGCGGCACCGTCGTTTAAGCGCAGCGTGGTGTAAGCGTCAGGAAGCGGGCGGCGTCAGCGGGGCGAGCGCCGCGCTCTTCACCCAGCCAGTGGTGCTTTTGCCCTCGTCGCTGAGGTACTCGACCTGCGTCCACTCCCCCTGCGTTTGCAGAACGCCGACCACATCATCCTGCACGATAAACGCTTTGCGTCGCGTCTTCTCTTCAGGCTGGCGGTAGAAGTAGAGCCGTTCGGCGCGCACCTGCGCCAGCGACTGCCAGGCAGTGTCGCGGGTTTTACTCAGTTCCAGCCCGTCATTGATCAACGGCGGCATCACACTGCTACAACCATCATGATTCTGCCCGCCGGGCACGCTGAGCGTCACGCCATCGGCGGTCGCCACCAACTGGCCCGGCATAACCTCAGAAGACCAGGAGGCGATTTTTGCATCGCCCTTTGCCGATACCTCTCCCGCCAGCGAAAAGGCGCAGGTGCGTGTCACGCCCACACCGAGGGTTTCGCTGTAGTAACCGGTGATCTTGCCCTGCGGCGAGACGGCGAGCTGTAGCTCTTCATAAATACCGGAGTGCAGCGTGGCGGCCATCCCGGATGTGGAAACAAGCAGGGTAAACAGAATCAAAGCATTGCGCATAGTGCAGAGCCTCAGGGCGATAGGTGCAGGGATTCTACACGCCATTGAGATCCTTCCGGTATCACCAAAAAAGGCTATGGTTGAGAGTATCGTTACGGGCTGGAGAGATGAGATGAGTGAGAAAAAACGGGCGCAGTGCCACTGCGGTGCGGTGGTATTTAACGTGACGCTGCTCGACGGCTTTAACAACGCACGGCGCTGCAACTGCTCCTACTGCCGGATGCGCGGCGCGGTGGCGGTCACCGCGCCGCTGTCAGGGATTGATATTATTCAGGGCAGAGAGAAGCTTACCGAGTACCGCTTTAACACCGGCGTCGCTCTCCACTTCTTCTGCTCGGTGTGCGGCATTTACACCTTCCACCAGCGCCGCTCCAACCCCGATCAATATGGTGTTAACGCGGCCTGCATTGAGGGCGTATCGCCGTTCGATTTCGCCGAACTCCCGGTCTCCGAAGGGGTGAATCACCCGTCGGACGGGGGCGATACCCGCGGCGTCGCCGGGTATCTGCGCTACACACCCGCCGGGCAATAAACCGCTAACCTACTCCCGCAGCCACCAGCCACACTCATAAGGTCTGAGCGTGCCGGTGGCCGGCAGCTGCGCACCGTCCGGGTAGTTACCGTAGAGCAGACGCCAGCCCGTCTCATTGGGCAAACACGCCTCGCCCAGCGCCAGCGGCTCGCCGCTGAGGTTAGCAATCACCCGCAGGGTTTGCTCCTCATCGCTCCGCTGGTAACACCAGCAGGCGGGCGAATCAGGATCGAGATCCTGATAGTCACCAAAGGTGAGCACCGGCAGGCTTTTACGCAGCGCGATCAGATCCCGGTAGGTGTGCAGCACCGAATCGCTATCGGCCTGCTCGCTGACCACGTTGATCTGCTGATAGTTATCCGCCACGTCAATCCAGCTTTCACCATGACTAAAGCCGGCGTTCTGGCTGGCGTCCCACTGTACCGGCGTTCTGCCATTATCGCGGGACTTGTGCGCCAGCACCGCCAGCACATCCTTTTCATCCTGATGCAGACGCAGGATTTTGAACATATTCAGGCTTTCGACATCGCGGTATTGATCGATGCGGCTGAAGTGCGGATTGGTCATGCCAATCTCTTCGCCCTGGAAAATATAGGGCGTCCCCTGCATGCCGTGCAGCACCATCGCCAGCATTTTTGCCGACACGGTGCGCAGTGGGCCATCATCCCCCAGCCGGGAAACGATGCGCGGCTGATCGTGGTTACACCAGAAGAGCGCGTTCCATGCCAGTTTGTGCATCCCGCGCTGCCATTCGGCGAAGATACGCTTCAGGGCAACGCGATCCGGCTGTGCGAGCCGCCACTTCTCCCCCTGCGGATAGTCGATTTTCAGATGGTGAAAGTTGAAGGTCATCGACAGCTCTTTGCCATCCAGCCGCGCATAGCGCTGGCAGTGCTCAAGCCGGGTGGAGGACATTTCGCCCACCGTCATTAACCCGCGCGGCTGAAAGACGTCGCGGCTCATCTCTTCGAGAAAGTCGTGAATGGCCGGGCCGTCGGTGTAGAAACGGCGACCGTCACCCTCATCATCATCCGGCAAATCGGGGTGCTTGGAGACCAGGTTGATGACATCGAGCCGCAGCCCGTCAACGCCCTTATCTGCCCAGAAGTGGCAGACCGCTTTCAGGGCGTTGCGCACCTCCGGGTTCTCCCAGTTAAGATCCGCCTGCTGGGCAGAGAAGGAGTGCAGATAGTACTGCTGCGTCTCCTCATGCCAGCACCAGGCGCTGCCGCCAAACTTGGAGTGCCAGTTATTGGGCAGCCGCCCCTCTTTACCGTCGCGCCAGATATAGAAGTTGCGCCGCGGGCTGTTACGGTCGCGGGCGGCGGCTTTAAACCACGCATGTTCCGTGGAGGTATGGTTGAAGACCATATCCATTACCACCTTGATGCCGCGCTGGTGGGCGGCGTCGACCAGCGCCTCAAAATCGGCCATGGTGCCAAACAGCGGATCGATGGCGTAGTAATCCGCCACGTCATAGCCGTTATCGACCTGCGGCGAGAGGTAAACCGGCGTCAGCCAGATGGCGCTCACGCCCAGCCACTGGAGATAATCAAGGCGACGGATAATGCCCTGCAGATCGCCAATGCCATTGCCGGTGCTGTCCTGAAAACTGCGCGGGTAGATCTGGTAAATCACGCCGTTTTGCCACCACGGAACATTACGTTTGATCATTGTCTCTATCCCTTTCTCACACCACCAGCAGCTTGCCCGCTGCCTGCTTGCGTTTATAGATAACCGTGGTCAGCACGAGCGGGATCACAATTGCCACCAGCATCGCCAGACCATAAATCGCCCAGTATTGCGTTTTCACCGAGAGGATCGCCGGTAAGCCGCCGACGCCAATGCCGTTCGCCATGACGCCGCTCAGCCCGCAAATCAGCCCGGCGCAGGCACCGCCGACCATGCCGCAGAGCATCGGGAAGCGATACTTCATGTTGATGCCGTACATCGCCGGTTCCGTCACGCCGAGATAGGCCGAGATGGCGGCAGGCACCGAGATCTCCCGTTCATTGACCTTCTTGCTCACCAGGATGATGCCAACCACCGCAGAACCCTGCGCAATGTTGGAGAGTGCAATAATCGGCCAGACCGGCGTACCGCCGAGGTTCTGGATCAGTTGCAGGTCGACCGCCAGCGTGGTCTGGTGCACACCGGTGATCACCAGCGGCGCATAGAGGAAGCCAAACAGCGCGGAGCCAATCGGCGCAAATGGCCCGGTCATCAGATGGCTGACGCCCCAGGCGATGCCGTTACCGACAACACGCCCGAACGGCCCGATGATGGTGTGCGCAAGGAATACCGCAATCAGCAGCGAAAGCACCGGCACCACCACCAGCGTCAGGTAATCCGGCACGATGCGTTTAAGCTTCAGCTCAATCCACGCCAGCGTCAGGCCGGCCAGAATCGACGGAATAACCTGCGACTGGTAGCCCACTTTATCGATGGAGAACCAGCCGAAGTTCCACACTTCCGGCGTCTGCTGCCCGAGCAGATAGGCGTTCATCAGCTGCGGAGAGACCAGCGTAATCCCCAGCACAATGCCGAGGATCGGCGTGCCGCCCATCTTTTTCACCACCGACCAGCAGATACCGACCGGGATGTAGAAGAAGATCGCCTCGCCAATCAGCCATAAGAAGTCGTAGATGCTTTTCCACACCGGCGACGCTTCGGTGAGCGGCGCGTCGTTAAACAGCGGCAGATCGCCAATCAGGTTGCGGAAACCGAGGATCAGACCGCCGCTGATAAGCGCCGGCAACAGCGGAAAGAAGATCTCCGCAAAGTGGGAGATCAGGCTTTCGTGCCACTTCATATTTTGCCGCGCCACGCGCTTGGCGCTCTCTTTATCGGTGCCGCTCACCTGCGTATGCTGCAACAGCAGTTGATACCAGTCGCCGACATCGGTACCAATCACCACCTGGAACTGCCCGGCGTTGGTAAAGCAGCCCTTCACCATCGGCAGTTTTTCTATCTCTGCGGGTTTGGCTTTTTTGGGATCGTTAAGGACAAAACGTAAACGGGTAATACAGTGACTAACGGTGGCGACGTTCTCTTTGCCGCCAACCAATTCAATAAGTTTATCAATATCCTGGGGGTTACTTTTTATCGCCATCTTTTCTCTTCCAGCAGGTTTGATGAGTGAGCCTTTGTTACAGCATTTGTAAAAAACTCTGACTTTGTTTCGAGCGATAGAGACCATAGCGGCAACCCATAAATCAAACCAGTTGGAACGTTCCAATTTTAGCAGGCGATCACAAAATAAGCAGTGAAACGCAGCGGCAGAGAGAGGTGCCTTAGGGGAATCATTAATGCTAGTATCGCCGGGTCCGATCTTCAGGAGGCCCGTGCGGGAATGAGTGATAAAAAGCTAACGTTAAACGACATCGCAAAACTGTGCGGCGTCGGAAAGTCCACGGTCTCGCTGGTGATCAACAATAGCGATAAAGTGAAAAAAGCGACCCGTGAACGCGTTGAAGCGATTATCAAAGAGCAGGGGTATACGCCATCGAAAGCCGCCCAGGCGCTGCGCTCGCAGCGGGAAAAGATCATCGGCGTGATCGTCACGCGTCTCGATTCCGCCTCGGAGAATCAGGCCATTCGCGCCATCCTTCCGCAGATCTACCAGCACGAGTACGATGCGATTTTGATGGAGAGCCTGCTCGATCCCACTCTGCTTGCCTCGCACCTCAACGTGCTGGCGCAGCGCAATGTCGAAGGGGTGATTCTGTTCGGCTTTTCCGGCGTCGATAAGAGCCTGGTGAAGGGCTGGAAAGATAAGCTGGTGCTCATCTCAAGCGCCCTGCCGGAGGTCGCGTCGGTGGTCTACGATAACGTCGGCGCGGTCAATGTGTTGATGGAGAAGATGCGCGACGCGGGCCATCGCAGCGTCTCCTATATCGGTGTCACCACTAACGATCCGACCACCGGGAATATCCGTTACCAGACCTACCTTGAGCGGTGCGAAGCGTTCGGCATGACGCCGCACGCGGCGCTCGGCGATCTGAGCTATCAGAGCGGTTACGACCTGGCTAAGGGGCTGCTTACCGCCGAAAGCGGCGCGCTGATTTGCGCCTCTGACACCATCGCCATGGGCGCGATTAAATACATTCAGCAGCAGGGGTGGAAGATTAAAGTCGGCAGTATCGGCAGCACGCCGCTGATGACCTTCCTGCAACCCGATGTGCTGAGCGTCAAAATGGGCTATCAACAGGCGGGACTGAAAGCCTCGCAGCTGCTGCTTGATATGCTGCACGGCACCAGCACGCAGGAGCACATTGTTATCCCCTGCACCTTCCAGTAACGCGCGATGGAAATGACGCTTCCGTCAGACGAAAGCGTCAATCGCCCGCTCTTAACGGTAGACCAGCCCGCCATCAATCAGGATTGCCTGACCGGTTACGTAGTCGGAATCCGGCCCCGCCAGGTAGGCGACCAGCCCGGCCACATCATCCGGCGTCTCCGCGCGCCCCAGCGCAATGCCCTCAACATATTTCTTGTAGGTTTCACCCAGCGGTGCGCCGGTGATATCGGAGAAGCGGCGGTCAATCTCCTCCCACATGCCGGTGCCGACAATGCCCGGGCAGTAAGCGTTAACGGTAATGCCGCGGCTGGCATACTCTTTTGCCGCCGTCTGGGTTAAGGCGCGAACGGCGAATTTGGTTGCCGAGTAGACGCCCAGCATCGCGAAACCATCATGCCCGGCAATCGAGCAGGCGTTGATGATCTTCCCCTTCTGCTGACGGTCGATAAACTTCTTCGCCGCTGCCTGGATGCCCCACAATGTCCCCTGCACATTGATGCGCATAATGCGATCCACCTCTTCCGGTGTGACATCGGCAAGCGGCTGCACCTGCGCGATACCGGCGTTATTGACGATAATGTCAAAGCCGCCCAGCGCCTCATCGGCGTGATCGATCGCCGCGTAGACCTGATCGCGCTGCGAAATATCGGCGACAAAGGTTGCCACTTTACGTCCCAGCGCCTGCACCTCTTTCGCCACGGCTTCAAGGTTAGCGGCGTTCATATCCACCAGCATCAGCGACGCCCCCTCTTTCGCAAGGCGAAGCGCAATCCCACGTCCAATTCCCTGGCCTGCGCCGGTGACCAGCGCCACTTTATTATCAATCGTCATGCTTTCTCTCTTATGGTTTGAGTTACAACTGCGCCGCAACAGGCTGTCGCGGCAAACTTCACTACATATTTATTGGTGCAGCGCGCGCCCGTCGGCGGCGAGGATCGCTTCATGCATCGCTTCAGAAAGGGTCGGATGGGCAAAGATCACCTGGTGCAGGCTCTCCTCCGTCGCCTCCAGCGTATGGGCAATGCCAAATCCCTGAATCTGCTCCGTCACGTCGCTGCCCACCATATGCGCACCGAGCAACTCCCCGCTCTGCGCATCAAACAGGGTTTTGACAAAGCCCTGCGGTTCGCCAAGCGCCAGCGCTTTGCCGTTGGCCTGATAGGGGAAAACACCGACGCGGATCTCACGCCCATCGGCACGTGCGCGCGCTTCGGTTAAACCGAGGCTGGCCACCTGCGGCCGGGTGTAGGTGCAGCGGGGAATAAAATCAGGGCTGACGGGTGCCGCGACGGGCAGTCCGGCGAGCGCCTCGACGCAGCGCACGCCCTGATAACTCGCTTTGTGCGCAAGGCAGGGTGCGCCCGCGACATCGCCGATGGCGTAGAGGCCGAAGACGTTAGTGCGGCCGCGATCGTCGGCCTGAATAAAGCCGCGCGCCATCTCAACGCCCAGCGCTTCGAGGCCCAGATTTTCGATATTCGGCTGAATACCGGCGGCGCAGAGCACACGTTCCACCTCCAGCGTCTGCTCGCCGTCGGCACTTTTCAGCAGGCAACTGACGCGATCGCCATTGACCGTCGCCGAGCGGATCTGCGCCCCGGTGAAAATCTGCATTCCGCGTTTCGCAAACTGCTGCTGCACCAGCGATGAGACATCGCGATCCTCCAGCGGCAGGATCTGATCCGCCAGCTCCACCAGCGTCACGTCACAACCGAGATCGTTATAGAGACTGGCGAACTCCGCACCGATGGCACCGGAGCCAATCACCAGCAGCGAGCGCGGCAGCACGGCGGGGTTGAGCGCCTCGAAGTAGGTCCAGATATGGCTTTTGTCCGGCTCGATGCCCGGCAGTGCGCGCGGGCGCGCGCCGGTGGCAAGAATGATGTGATCGGCGCGATACTCCTGCTCGCCGCCGTCAATACCGCGCACCGCCACCCGCCCCTTCTCCAGCAGGCGGCCTTCGCCGTTGATCACCGTGACGTTATGCTTTTTCAGCAGGAAGGCGACGCCGTCGGTCAACCGCTGCGACACCGAGCGGCTGTACTCCACCAGACGGCGGATCTCAAAAGCGACCTCGCCGACGCTAAACCCCAGCCGATCAGCATGGCGCATGGCATGCCCGACTTCGGCACCGTGCAGCATCGCTTTGGTCGGAATACAGCCCCAGTTAAGGCAGATGCCGCCAAGGTGCCTCTTCTCCACCAGCGCAGTGCGCAGGCCTAACTGCCCGGCGCGAATGGCGGCGACGTAGCCGCCCGGCCCGCCGCCGATAATCAGCACATCAAAGCTGTTATTCACCGCGCGCCTCCTCGACCAGCATCAGCGAAGGGGTTTCGATGGCGCGTTGCAGATGTTGCATAAAGGTCGCGCCGACCGCGCCGTCAATCACCCGGTGATCGCACGACAGCGAGAGCGTCAGCCGCTCGCGCGCCACAATCTGCCCTTCATGCACCACCGCGCGGGACTCCGCCGCGCCCACCGCCAGAATCGCGCACTGCGGCGGGTTGATAATGGCGTCGAACTGCCGAATGCCAAACATGCCGAGATTGGAGATGCAGAAGGTGCCGCCCTGAAAATCCTCCGCTTTCAGCGTGCCCGCTTTGGTGCGCGTCACCAGCTCATGCAGTTGCCGGGAGATGGCCCCCACCGTTTTGCGGTTCGCCTCGCGCAGAATCGGCGTATAGAGCCCGCCGGGTAGCGCCACGGCGATGGCGATATCGGCGGTGTGAAAACGGCGAATAGTCTGCGAGGCCTCGTCATACTGCACGTTCATCTCCGGCACGCTCATCAGCGCCTGGGCACAGGCTTTCACCAGCAGATCGTTGAGCGTTACTTTTAGCGACGGCAGCGCGCTGTTTACTTCCCGGCGCAGCGCCTGAAGGCGCGTCAGATCGACCTCGCTGACGAGGCGAAAATGGGGCGCGTTGCGTTTGGACTCCTGCAGACGGCTGGCAATAGTGCGGCGCATGGCGGAGAGCGGCTGGCTGTCGTACGTCGCGCGCTCCTCAGCCGGTTCTGCTGTTCGGGCCACGCTCTGTTCACCGCTGCCGCGCAGCGCGGCTAACGCTTCCACATCGGCCCGGCTGACGCGCCCGGCCGAGCCTGAGCGGCGGCAGTCATGCAGATTAATCCCCAACTGGCTTGCCAGACGGCGCGCGATGGGCGTTGCCGGGATCTGGCTATCATCCTGGGTGGCGTGGCGCGGTTTTGCTTTTACCGCCGCGCGCGGCTGCAACTCGGCGCTGCCACCGCCTGCGGTAATCGCCGCCTGCAGATCGGCAACGGAGATGCGACCTTCGCGACCAGAGCCGCTCACCTTACTCAGGTCGATGCCCTGCTTTTTCGCCAGACGCAGAGCGTGCGGCGTGGCGTTAACCTGCGTCTCATCAGTTTTGCCGCGCAGCGCCGCCGGGATCGCATCCTGCGCAGCGGGTTTTGCTGGCGCTGAAGGTTCGGGCGAGATTGGCGCGGGTGTCGATGGCGCGGTTTCTGCCGCAGGCTGCGGCGCGCCGCTGTTAAGCGTGGCGGCAAAAGCATCAAGTTCGCTGTCGCTTATCTGCTCATCAGCCACCAGCGCCAGCACCGCGCCAACCGGTAGCGTATCGCCCGGCTGAGCCAGCACCCGGCGCAGTACGCCGTCCCACGGCGCTTCCAGCACGTTGGTTATCTTGCTGGTTTCAATTTCACAAATATCCTGCCCCTGGCTGAAGGCGCTCCCCTCTTTAATCAGCCACTGAGCCAGCGTTCCCTCTTCCATCGACAGCCCCCATTTGGGGATCTCCAGCGTGCGGATTGTGCTCATGGTTACGCCTCCATCAGTTGTCGAACGGCGGCCTCAATGCGATCCACATCAGGGATCCAGAGTTTCTCCAGCGCGGGCGAGAAGGGAACCGGGGTGTGCGGCGGGGTAATTAACACTATTGGCGCTTTCAGGAAGTGGAACGCCTGCGAGGCGATCAGCGCCGCCATATCATGGGCGAAGCCGAAGCGGGCGGCGGACTCATCGACAATCACCACCCGACCGGTGGAGGCGACGGATTCGAGAATGCCCTCCTCATCCAGCGGCGAGACGGTGCGCGGATCGACCACCTCCACGGAGATGCCCTCTTTCAGCAGTTTGTCCGCCACCTGGTTGGCTTTATGCACCATCGCCGAGAGGGCAATAATGGTGACATCCTCCCCTTCGCGGGTGTAGTTGGCCTGGCCCAGCGGCACGGTATAGCTCTCGTCGGGCACTTCGCCTTTCATGTCGTAGAGCATCTTGTGTTCGCAGAAGACCACCGGATCGTCGTCGCGAATCGACTGGATCAGCAGCCCTTTGGCGTCATAGGGCGATGAGGGCACCACCACTTTCAGCCCCGGCGTGGTGGCAAAAATATTGTAGGGGGACTGGGAATGCTGCGCGGCAGCGGAGAAACCGGCCCCGATCATGCCGCGCACCACCAGCGGCGCTTTCGCCTTGCCGCCGAACATATAGCGGAATTTCGCCGCCTGGTTGTAGAGCGCATCGTGGCTGACGCCGAAGAAATCCATAAACATCAGCTCTGCCACCGGGCGTAAGCCGGTCACTGCCGCACCGGCAGCCATACCGATAATCGCCGACTCGGTGATTGGCGTATCGATCACCCGTTGCGAGCCAAACTGGGTCCACAGCCCTTTGGTAACGCCGAGCACGCCGCCGAAGGCCTCCACTTTCGCCTCTTCCGGCGCGTTGCCGCCGTGGCCGCCGCGCAGATCTTCACCGATCAGCACCACGCTTTCATCGCGCGCCATCTCTTGCGCCAGCGCGTCGCGGATCGCTTCACGGTAAGTTTTGATTGTCATGACGGGCTCCTCAGTAAGAGACGTAAACGTCGGTCAGCAGGCTTTCCGCCACCGGATAACCCGCAGCGCGGGCTTTGATCACCGCATCGTCGACCTGCGCTTTCACTTCGGCGTCAATCGCCTCCAGCGCCTCGCGCGTCAGCGTTCCTGCCGTTTTGCTGGTGAAAATCTTCAGCGGATCGTGATCGGCGCGCAGGCGCTCGATCTCCCCTTCCCCGCGGTAAAGCGCTGGATCGCCCTCAAAGTGGCCGTGCCAGCGGAACGCTTTCGCCTCAATCACGCTCGGCCCGCCCCCTTCACGGGCGCGCTTCACTGCTTCGGCCGTCGCTTCGTAAACGGCAAAGAAATCAGTCCCGTCCACGGTGACGGCAGGCAGACCAAACCCGGCGGCGCGCCCGGCGATATCGCGGCCACCAACGGCGTAGTTATGGCCGGTCGCTTCACCGTAGCCGTTGTTTTCAAAGACGAAGATAGCGGGCAGTTGCAGCACCACCGCCATGTTGATGGCTTCAAACACCAGCCCCTGGTTGGAGCCGCCATCGCCGGTAAATGAGACGGCAACGCCGCCGTTATTACGGGTTTTCGCCGTCAGCGCCGCGCCAATCACCAGCGGCGGTGCGCCGCCGACAATCGCATTCGCGCCGAGCATCCCTTTCGAGAGATCGGCAATGTGCATCGAGCCGCCTTTCCCACGGCAGAGACCGGCGTCTTTGCCGAAAATCTCCGCCATCATCGCGTGGATATCGCACCCTTTGGCGATGCAGTGGCCGTGCCCGCGGTGGGTGGAGCCGATGTAATCCGTCTGCTGCAAGTTCTCGCAGACGCCGACGGCAATCGCCTCTTCGCCGGTATACAGGTGGATGAATCCGGGAATGTCACCGCTGGTGTTTTCAGTGTGCAGGCGCTCCTCGAATTCACGTATTTCACGCATTTTGCGATAAGCCTTTAACAGCTGTTGTGTGTTCAGCTCCATAGCTCCGTCCTCAGGTTGTATACCCGCGAGCGCCAGCACGGCGACCGGCAGGGGTTGCGGAAGTGGGGTTACTCTATAAGCGGGTCTTAAGGGGGGATAACCCCCCAATTGGGGGGGAGAGCGGGACTAAAAGAGATAAATGCGATAAGGGTCAAGTTCTGGCAGGTTACAGGCGGGTGTCAGTTACTTACACTTAGCAGCGACTTTCGTGAACAGGGGCAGGCTCGTATGAAATCGTTGACCTCAACAGACTCTCTGCTGGCGGCCAGCTATCGCGAGGAACCTTTCCGCTTCACGCGCCGGCTGCCGCTGATCCTCACCAAATTAACCCCGCCCCGCTCGCCGGGCGTGCTGCTTGAGCGTGACCGCCTGCTGGCCAGGCTGGATGAGGCCGCCGACGGTGCGCTGACGCTTATCTGCGCCGCGGCCGGTTCCGGGAAAACAACATTGCTGGCGCAGTGGTATCGCCAACGCCGAGAGCAAGGTGACGCCATCGGCTGGCTGAGCCTGGAGGAGGATGAGAACGATCCGGCGCAGTTTGCCCGCTACCTGGTCACCGCCCTGAAGCCGCTCTACAGCGGCTGGGGCGAGGCGCTCGAACCCTTTTTACAGGGCGATATGACGCCGGATCTCTCAGTGCTGCTGGCGGAGTTGACCAACCAGCTGCACTGCTGCGCGCACCCGGTGTGGCTGATCCTTGATGATTACCACGCCCTGACCCACCCCGCGCTGCACGAGGGCATAAGCTGGCTTATCAACCACGCACCCGCTTCGCTGCACCTGATCATTGGCAGCCGTTTTCGCCCGCCGCTGGCGCTGAGCCGCCTGGCATTACAGGATGCGCTCAACGAACTGCACGATGAGGATCTGCGTTTCACCCTCGCCGAAGCGCAGGACTACCTCAGCGACGCCGCGCGCACCGCACTCCCTGGCGCACAGGATGTTCAGCGGCTGATGCTGGCTACAGAGGGGTGGGTGGCCGGGATCAAGATCGCCGCACTGGCACCGGACTGGCACCACGATCCGCAGCGCTTTCTGGCGCGTATTCCCTCCGGCTCGCGCACGCTGGCACGCTATCTCGACGAGGTGATCTTTACCCCGCTGCCGGAGGCGGTGGTCGATTTTCTGCTACAAACCGCGATTCTTAACCGCCTCACTCCGGCGCTGTGCGATGCGCTGACCGGGCGCGAGGACGGCGAAGCGATGCTTGGCTGGGTCCAGCAACATAATCTCTTTATCACCGCTCTGGATGAGCACGGCGGCTGGTTTCGCTACCACCACCTGATGCGCGACGCGCTGCTGGCCCGCTTGCAGCAGAGCGAACCGGCGCGCGTGCGGCAGCTGCACGAGCGCGCCAGCAACTGGTTTGCCGGGCAGCAACTCTGGGCCGAGGCGGTGCGCCACGCACTGGCGGCAGGGAAAAGCGGCGCACGGCATGCCGAAGCCAGCGCGCAGTCTCTCGCCGAAGAGGGGGATATCGACACGCTGGTGCGCTGGATGCACTTTCTGCCGCTGACGCCCGATCCGTCGCGCATTGATTTGCAGCTCAATCTCGCCTGGGCGCTGGCGCACCACTTCCGCTTTCAGGCCTCGCGCGAACTCCTCGACGGCATTGAGGCGATGGCGCACGACGCCGCGCTGTCGCACAGCGTGCGCGTCAAGCTACGGGTGGTGCGGGCGATTTGTGAAGCCTTTGCCGAGAATATTGAACGCAGCGTTGCGCTGGTGGAGCCGTTACTGGCAGAGATCCCCTGCGGCGACCGCTGGGTAGATGGGCTGGTGTGCAACATTCTCAGCTACTGCCACCTCGTCAATGCCCGGCCGGGGCATGCGCTGGCGGTTCAGAGCCGGTTGCCGGAGCTGAAGGTGGCGAACCGCAATCTGTTTGTTGATGTCTGGCGCGCCTTTGTCATCGCCCAGGCCCATTTACGCCAGGGGAATCTGGCCGATGCGCAGCGGGTGGCGGCGCAGACGCTACAGGCCGCCGAGGCGCAAACCGGCAGCAACTCCAGCAGCGGCGCGACGCTGGCACCGATTCTGGCGGAGGTTGCCTGGGAGCGCGACGAGCAGCAGGATATTGATGCCCTGCTGGCGCTGCGCCTGGAGATGATCGAGACCTTTTGCCCCCCGGAGGGGCTGAGCCGCTGCTTTATCGTGCTCTCACGCCAGGCGGCGCTTAACGGCCAGCTTGCGGAGGCGAAACGGCTTCTCACCTATGGCGGCGAGCTGACGCGCCAGCGCCACTGGCTGCGCGCGCAGGCGGCGCTGCTGGCGGAAACGGTTGAACTGTATCTGCGTGATAGGGCGCTCTCCCCTGCGCTGGAGGCGCTGGACGTGCTCCGGCAGTTAGACAGTGAACATGCTGAAATCGAGGCGCTCGGCTTTTACCGGCGGGTCAGCGAAAGCCGCATCGCTCTTGCTGAAGGCCATGCCCATCAGGCTGCCGCTGCCTTTGCGGCGCTGGCCGACGAGCAGCAGCAGCGCGGCGAAGCGCGCTCTGCCCTGCGCTTGCATCTGGCGCAGGCCGCCGCCCTCTGGCATGCCGGGGCGTATGAACAGGCGGGTATGGTTTTCACCTCGCCGCTGCAACAGGCGCTGGAGCAAGGTTTACTGCGTAGCCTGCTCGACCTCGGCCCGGTACTGGTCGGGCTGCTTGACGATCTGCTCGCCCGCCAGGCCACGCCACAGGCGCTCCGGCAACAGGCTGTACCCCTGCGACAGCAGGCAGTCGAACGGTTTGGTTTACCGCCGAAACGGCACGATGAGGCAGAAGAGACGCGCTATCTCACCGAGCGCGAGCAGCAGACGCTTGAGCTTATCGCCAGCGGTCACTCGAACAAAGAGATTGCCCGCGTGCTGGGGATTTCGGCAGAGACGGTCAAATGGCACTTAAAACAGATGTATGAGAAGTTGCAGGTCAGCAGCCGGATGCAGGCGGTAAACCAGGCGCGGGAGTGGAAGTTGCTGAAAGTGGAGTAGTGCGGCGCGCTGCGTCACAGCGGCTGAAATGGGTGGGGGCCCTGCCAGCTACATCCCGGCACACACGTCCTTTGCCCTGGCTGCTTCCTTCCGGACCTGACCTGGTGAACAAAGTAGCATTGCGGGAGAACCAACAGGGCCCCCATTGAGAGCGAAGGTTGATAACCAACGCGCTGGCGCATTATCCCCATCCGGCAGGGCAATTGCAACCCATAGGCTGACGGATGCTGGTTTCTTGCGCAATCGCTACTTCACAGCGGGTAAACCGCTGTTTATGCTGCCCCCTTCTCTGCTCAGGAGCGAGTGATGGATACGCAAGACTCTTTTCCCCGCCGGGTGTGGCAGATCGTCGCCGCCATTCCGGAGGGTTATGTCACCACCTATGGCGAGGTGGCGAAACTGGCGGGCTCGCCACGCGCGGCACGCCAGGTCGGCGGCGTGTTAAAGCGCTTACCCGAAGGCAGCACGCTGCCGTGGCACCGGGTGGTCAATCGTTATGGCGCGATTTCACTCAGCGGGCCGGATTTGCAGCGGCAGCGTCAGGCACTGCTGGCAGAAGGTGTGGTGGTGTCGGGAAGTGGCGAGATTGATTTGAACAAGTATCGCTGGCGCTATGAGTAGCTCCTCCCCCGCAGGAGAGGAGCACAACACACGCGGATTAGTACTGGGTCGGTGCCGGTGTGGCGTTAGACGGGGTGACCTGCGTTGGTGAGGTCGACGGTACGGTGTTCGGCGTACCACCGCTCTGCTGCAGCGGAACCGCGGTCTGCTGGACCGGAACCAGCGTCAGGTCGACTTTGGTGCCGCCCTGGTTGATAACCGGCTTAACCGAGTCGGTGATAAACACCATCTTGTTATCAACGGTGATCGCTGCACTCAGCAGGATACGCGCGTTCGGCTGGATGTCGGCCGGGTTAAACGGCAGGACATAGCTGTACGGCGGCTGTTTGCCATCGGTGCGCACCGCTTTCTGTGCCAGCACTTTCGACGGCGCGTTGGCCTGGGTGGCATCAGAAACGGTCACGGTTAACACCGCATCCGGCGGCAGCGCCACTTTCTGGCGGATCCAGACCGTACCGGTCACGCTTGGCTGAGCAATCGCCGCTTTATGAGTGGCGGACGGCGCATTGGGATTAGGTGCCGGCGTTGGAATATCGCCGCCTTTTTGGGCGCACGCCGATAACGCGACTGCGACTGCTAAACCACTTAACATGGGCACGAGTTTCATTGATCTCTCCTTATCTTCAATGCACCTGCAGGCGCAGCGCCTGCCAGATGTGTGTGGCTAAACCTTCGTAACCTGAACAAGTGTGGCACATATACCCGATATATTCCTGTAAACACCTATTCATTCAGATTATTGCACCCATCGGACCACTCCATTTTCCAGGTTATACTCAGGCAATATATGCTACGTCAGCCGCTATTTATTTGAGGAATTGTATGAGTCAGGCGCTATCTAATCTGCTGGCATTATTGAATCTGGAAAAAATTGAAGAGGGGCTGTTCCGTGGGCAGAGCGAAGATTTAGGTCTGCGCCAGGTCTTTGGCGGCCAGGTCGTTGGGCAGGCGCTCTATGCGGCGAAAGAGACCGTTCCGGCAGACCGCCTGGTGCACTCTTTCCACAGCTACTTTTTGCGCCCCGGCGATAGCCAGAAACCGATTGTTTATGATGTGGAAGTGCTGCGCGACGGCAACAGCTTTAGCGCCCGCCGCGTGGCGGCGGTGCAGAACGGCAAGCCCATTTTCTATATGACCGCCTCCTTCCAGGCTCCGGAGCCGGGTTATGAGCATCAAAAAACGATGCCCGCCGCGCCCGCGCCGGACTCGCTCAAGTCGGAAACGGAGATCGCCCGCGATCTCTCACACCTGCTGCCGCCCGGCGTGAAAGAGAAGTTCCTCAGCGACAAGCCGCTGGAGATCCGCCCGGTTGAGTTCCATAACCCGCTGAAGGGCCATGTGGCCGATCCGGTGCGCCAGGTGTGGATCCGCGCTAACGGCGTGCTGGATGAAGACTTCCGCATCCACCAATATCTGCTTGGCTACGCCTCGGACTTTAACTTCCTGCCGGTGGCGTTGCAGCCGCACGGTGTTGGCTTCCTTGAGCGCGGTATGCAGGTGGCAACTATCGACCACTCGATGTGGTTCCACCGCCCGTTCAATATGAACGACTGGCTGCTCTACAGCGTGGAGAGCACCTCCGCCTCGAGCGCGCGCGGCTTTGTGCGCGGCGAATTCTATACCCAGGATGGCGTGCTGGTCGCCTCCAGCGTGCAGGAAGGGGTAATGCGTAACCGCAACTGAGCCGGTGGCGTTATCGCCAAAAGAAAAGCCTCCGCGTGCGGAGGCTTTTTTATGCTCAGGAGATACTCAACTTATCAGGCGTTGTAGGCGTTTTCGCCGTGGCTGTTGACGTCCAGCCCTTCGCGCTCTTGCTCTTCCGGTACGCGCAGGCCAACCGTCATATCCGCCAGTTTATAGCCGATAAAAGCGACCACCGCAGACCAGACGATAGTGATGCCCACGCTCTCCAACTGCACCAGCACCTGGTGACCCATGGTGACGCCGGAGGCGAAGCCCACGCCGCCAAGGGAGGTGGAGGCGAAGATGCCCGTCAGGATACAGCCGATAATGCCGCACACGCCGTGAACGCCGAAGACATCGCACGGGTCATCGACGCGCAGCATACGTTTCAGCGCCGTCACGCCCCAGAGACCCGCCAGACCGCACACCAGACCGACAATCAGCGCGCCGCCGACACCGACATAACCACACGCCGGGGTGATACCCACCAGACCAGCAATCGCACCGGAGCAGGCACCGAGCAGCGAAGGCTTGCCGCGCATTGCCCACTCGCCAAACACCCAGGAGAGGATCGCGGCTGCTGTAGCGACCACGGTGTTAACAAAGGCCAGCGCGGCAATTTCGTTCGCGCTGCTCGCCGAACCGGCGTTGAAGCCAAACCAGCCAACATAGAGGATCGCGGTCCCGATAAAAACCATCGGCAGGTTGTGCGGTTTAAACGCCTCTTTACCGAAGCCGACGCGTTTGCCAATCAGGTACGCACCCACGAGGCCTGCAATCGCGGCGTTAATGTGCACCACTGTACCGCCCGCAAAGTCGAGCGCGCCATGGGTTGCCAGCAGACCACCACCCCATACCATGTGTGCAATCGGCACATAGGAGAGCGTCATCCACACCACCACAAAGATCAGCACTGCAGAGAAGCGAATACGCTCGGCGAGCGCGCCGACGATAAGCCCGACGGTGATGCAGGCGAAGGAGCCCTGGAAGGCGACATGGATATATTGATAGATGCTGCCCATCACATCGGTGAGGGCGATATTTTTCAGCATCACCCAGTTGAAGCTGCCAAAGAAGCTGTTGCCTTCACTGAAGGCGAGCGAGTAGCCATAAACTACCCAGAGAATGCAGACCAGCGCGAAGGTGACCGCCACCTGGGTCAGCATGGAGAGCACGTTTTTGCCCCGAATCAGGCCGCCGTAAAAGAGCGCGATGCCCGGAATGGACATAAACAGCACCAGCGCGGTGCAAATCATCATAAAACCGTTATCTGCTTTATCCGCAACGGCCGGCGCGGCAAGCGCCAGACCCGGCAGTAAAGCCAGCGAGGCAAGGGTTGCTTTTACTGTTTTCATTGTCATTTTTCCGATCCCTATCACTGTGTGTCAGCTATTACAGCGCCGCTTCGTCGGCTTCGCCGGTACGAATACGGATCACGCGTTCGAGTTCGGCAACGAAAATTTTGCCGTCGCCAATTTTTCCGGTGTAGGCCGCTTTGCTGATGATATCGATCACCTCATCAAGCTGGTCGTCGGCAATCGCCACGTCGATTTTCACTTTTGGCAGGAAGTTGACACTGTATTCCGCACCGCGGTAAAGCTCGGCATGCCCCTTCTGACGACCAAACCCTTTAACTTCCGTCACGGTCAGCCCCTGAATACCAATCGAAGAGAGCGCTTCACGCACATCTTCAAGTTTGAATGGCTTAATCACCACGGTTACCAGCTTCATAGATTCCCCTCACTCGACATTCGCAAATGGACGCAGCCAACATGAGGAAGGTATTGCAAGGGGTGTGCCAGAAATGTGAAGGCGCGCGTTTTCGTTCAAGAAAGAGTCAAAGCCAGAGGCGGTGATGGGCAGCGCAAGCGCACAGCCGGGACAGGCGCGACGGGAAAACGAAAAACGCACCATGAGAGTGCATGGTGCGTTACATTTTTGCACCACCAGGCGCAGGCGCGCCCCGGGTGCATAATTTTGGTGCATCAGGCGCTGAGGGACTCCTCCCGCGCGCTTGCCGCCAGCTCTTCACCGGCTAACTGCAACTGGTACATCTGATAGTAGCGCCCTTTCGCCGCCAGCAGCTGCTGATGGGTACCGCGCTCAACCGCCTGGCCGCGGTGCAGCACCAGAATGGTTTCCGCCTCGACAATGGTTGATAAGCGGTGGGCAATCACCACCAGCGTGGTCTTCTCGCGGATCGCCGCCAGCGCCTGCTGGATCGCCTGCTCAGTGCCGGAGTCGATATTTGCCGTCGCTTCATCCAGGATCAAGATCTGCGGGGCATCTACCAGCACGCGCGCCAGCGCCAGCAGCTGTTTCTGCCCGACGGAGAGATTATTCCCCTGCTCGCCGAGTCGGGTGTAGATTCCTTCACTCATGGTGCGCGCCAGATCGGCGAGCTGGACGATCTCCAGCGCCTGCCAGGCGCGCTCTTCGCTGATATCCCGCCCAAGGGTGACGTTGGCGAAGAAGCTGTCGGCCAGCACTACCGGGTCTTGCTGCACCATCGCGACGCCTTTACGCAGCGCGCTGTGGCCGAGGGTGGCGAGCGGGCGACCGTCGAGGCGGATCTCCCCTTTGGTTAACGGGTAGTAGCCCATCAGCAGGCTGGCGAGGGTACTTTTACCGCTGCCGGTATGGCCGACCAGCGCGACAAAGCTGCGCGGTTCAACGTGCAGGGAGATATCCTGCAATACCAATTGATCTTCGCGGTAGGCGAAGGAGAGGTTTTCAATGTCGATCGCCCCGCTGTGCAGCGGCGTCTCGTCGTCGCCGTAATTCTGCCGCGGCCGGTCCATCAGTTCAAAGACGCGCTCACCGGCGACCACCGCCTGTTGCAGCATCGACTGCTGCGTCGTCAGCTCGATCAGCGGCTCGTTAAGTCGGCCAAGGTAGCTGATAAAGGCGTACAGCACCCCAACCTCCACCGTGCCGACGGTCGAGAAACCAAACAGCATCAGCAGGCCGCAGAGCACCAGTGCCGAAAAGAGGCTCAGCAGCGGGCGCAGCAGGAAGCCATCGAGGCGCAGGGTTTGCATCCGCGCGAGGTAGTGCGAGCGGCTGGCGTCGCTCATGCGCTCACCGAAGCGCGCCTGCTGGCGGAACTGCTGGATCACGCTCATGCCGTTGATAATTTCGTTAAAGCCGTCGTTGATGTCGGCAAGGTAGGCGCGCATGCGCCGCACAATCGGCGTGCTGAAACGCTGATAGATCAGCATCACGATAATCACCGCCGGGAAGATGCCCATCGCCACCAGCGCCATGCGCCAGTCGAGGCTGAACATCGCCACCAGCATCGCGCCAATCAGCGCCGCGCTGCGCAACACGGTGGCGACCACCGTCACGTAGAGATCGCGGATCACTTCGGTATCGTTGGTTACGCGCGAAATAATCTGCCCTACCGGCTGAGTGTCGAAGGCGCTGAGCGGCTGGCGCAGCGCGGCATCCATCACATCGGTGCGCAGCTGTTGCACCACACCGACCGCCGCCTGGTTAAAGAGCAGCGCCTGGGCGTAGTGCAGCCCCGCCGCCAGCAGTTGCAGGCCGACATAAGCCGCTGCCAGACCGGCGATCAGCGCGAGCGGCAGGTAGCTCTTCGCCACCATATTATCGATAAAGTAGCTGATCAACGCCGGGCCGGAGACCTCGGCAATCGCCGCTACCCACAGCATCAGCACCGCTTTGCTCAGAGGCTTGCGCCACGGTTTACCGTAGACCAGCAGACGTTTCAGCGTCGGCCACTGGCGGGAGAAGTTACGCATCCTGGACCTCCTGCGGATGGTCGTCCAGCGCCGCTTCCAGCTGCTGATACCGGTACATGTCGCGATACCAGCCTGGCTGGCGCGCGAGCTGCTCATGTTGGCCGCGCTGGGCGATATGGCCATGTTGCATAACGATAATCTCACTGGCTTCCGTCAGCGCCGACAGGCGATGCGCGCTGATAATCACGGTGCGCCCTTCGCCCCACTGGCGCAGGTTGTGCAAAATCTGGTGTTCGGTGCGCCCATCCACCGCGGAGAGGGCGTCATCAAGAATAAGGATTTCGGCGTTCAGCAGCAGCGCGCGGGCGATGGAGATGCGCTGTTTCTGCCCGCCGGAGAGCATCACGCCGCGCTCGCCCACTTCGGTGTCGTACCCCTGCGGCAGGCGCAGAATGTCATCATGCACGCTGGCAAGCTTCGCCACATGCTCAATCTCCTCCTGTGTCGCGCCGGGTCTGCCAAGGGCGATGTTATTGCCGATGGTGTCGGAGAAGAGAAACGGCGTCTGATTGACGACAGCAAGACGGCCGCGCCAGCTATCCAGCTTCAGCTGCGTGAGCGGCATATCGTGGAAGCGAATATCGCCCGCGTCGACGTCAAAATGGCGCTGAATCAACGCCAGCAGCGTACTTTTCCCGGCGCCGGTCGGGCCGCAGATGCCGAGCATCTGGCCCGGCTCAAGGGTCGCGCTCACATTTGTCAGCGCCGCGCCGTCGGTTTGCGGATAGTGAAACTCGCGGATAGAGAGCGTTAAAGTGCCGCGCTCGGCGGGCACGGTTTCGGTGCCGTCGTTCACCACCGGCGCTTCTGCCAGCATATCGCGAATGCGGCTATAGGCCGCGCTGCCGCGCTCGACGATGTTGAACATCCACGCCAGTGCCAGCATCGGCCAGATCATCAGCCCAAGATACATGGCAAAACTGGTCAGTTCACCAAGGGTCAAGGAGCCATGCACCACCATCCAGCTGCCACCGCCGATCGCCAGCATATTTGCCATCCCGATGGCGATATAGATGGTCGGGTCGAAGCGCGCATCAACGCGCGCCACGCGCATGTTTTTCGCGCCGGTATCCGCCGCTTCGCTGCCAAAGAGCGCCGACTGGCGATCTTCGAGGCCAAAGGCTTTGATCATGCGGATGCTGGTCATGCTCTCCTGGGTGCGATCGTTTAACGCAGAGAAGGCCGCCTGCGCCGCTTTGAAACGGCTGTGCAGCTGATCGCCGTAGCGCTTGATCACCAGCGCCATAATCGGCATCGGCAATAACGACAGCAGGGTTAACTGCCAGCTGATTTGCGTTGCCATCACGATCAGCACCACGCAGCCCATCACCAGCGAATCGACCAGCGTTAACACCCCTTCCCCGGCGGCAAACACCACGCGATCGACGTCATTGGTGGCGCGCGCCATTAAATCGCCGGTGCGGTGGCGCAGGTAAAATTCCGGGTGCTGGCGGCTGAGCTGGCGGTAAAAATCCTCGCGCAGTTCAACGGCGAGCTGATAGGAGGCACCGAAGAGCCAGACGCGCCAGACATAGCGCAGCAGATAGGTGACAACGGCAATCGCCACCAACGCCGCTACCCACATCCACACCTGCTGATGAGTAAACTGCTTCTGGGTGACGCCATCCACCACAATCCCCACCACTTTTGGCGGGATCAGCTGCAGGATAGCAATAATGATAAGTAAGGCGACAGCGCCGAGGTAGCGCTGCCACTCCCGACGAAAATACCAGCCTAACTGAGCAAATAATCGCACGCGGTTACATCCTGAACGTGAATTGCCGACGGTCGGTTAACCGCCGGAAGGGTTATTCAATGGGCAAAGCCGTGGTGTATTTTATCTGTTCCATGGCGAAGCTGGAGGTGACATCAGAAAGCCCCGGCACGCTGTTGACCAGCTTCTTATAGAAGTCATCATAGCGTTTCATATCCGCCACCTGGACGCGCAGCAGGTAATCGTACTCGCCAGCCATACGCCAAAAGCCTAGCACTTCCGGGAGCTGTGTCACTTCGCTGACGAAGCGGTTATACCAGTCGCTGCTGTGATGCTGGGTTTTGATCAGCACAAATGCTGTCAGCCCCAGCCCGAGTTTTTCCGCATCCAGCACCGCCACGCGGCGCAGTAAGATACCGTCATCTTCCAGCTTTTTCAGCCGTTTCCAGCACGGAGTGGTCGTCAGATTAACGGCATCAGCCAGCGCCTGCAAAGAGAGTGAACAATCCTGCTGCAGTAACGCCAGCAGCTTGCGGTCAATTTTATCTAACATCCCCTACTCCGTTAGAAAATTTTTCTCTAAATAGTCTATCTCAAAGGCGAAATGGCAACCTTTTTTTCTTCGCCTTTCGCTAGACTGGGCACAAAATGACAAACGGAACAGCATCATGAACAACAGCTGGGTCAAATACGCGATTAATGAAATCAATGCCGACGCGCAGCGCTCTGCGGATACCCACCTTATCCGCCTGACGCTGACGGGTTTTCCGGGTATCAACCTCTATTTAAAAGATGAAAGCACGCACCCCACTGGCAGCCTGAAGCACCGCCTTGCGCGTTCGCTGTTTCTCTACGGCTTGTGCAACGGCTGGATCAAGGAAGGCACGACGATTATTGAAGCCTCCTCCGGCTCGACCGCCATCTCCGAGGCCTGGTTTGCGCGTCTGCTCGGGCTGCCCTTTATCGCGGTGATGCCTTACTGCACGGCGAAACGCAAAGTGGAGCAGATCGAGTTTTACGGCGGCCGCTGCCACTTTGTCGACAGCGCCTGCGAGATCTACGCCGAATCAGAGCGGCTGGCGAAAGAGCTGAACGGTCACTATATGGATCAGTTCACCTTCGCCGAGCGCGCGACGGACTGGCGCGGCAATAACAACATTGCCGACAGCATTTTCCGCCAGATGAAGAATGAGCCGCATCCGGTGCCGGAGGCGATTGTGATGAGCGCCGGAACGGGCGGCACCTCGGCAACCATTGGCCGCTATATTCGCTGCCAGGGCTACGACACGCGCCTGCTGGTGGTTGACCCGGAGAACTCCGTCTTCTTTGACTACTGGCAGAAGCGTGACAGCACGCTGCGCAGCCCGATCGGCAGCAAAATCGAAGGCATTGGCCGCCCGCGCGTCGAGCCGTCATTTATTGCCGATGTGGTCGACGAGATGCTGCGCGTGCCGGATGCCGCCAGCGTCGCCACCGCCCAGTGGCTGGAGACGCAGCTTGGCCGCAAAGTGGGTGCCTCTACCGGTACTAATATGTGGGGCGCTCTGCAGCTTGCGGCGCAGATGCGCAGTGAGGGGCGCCATGGCTCGATCGTTACCCTGCTGTGCGACAGCGGCGAGCGCTACCTTGAAACCTACTACGACCCGCAATGGGTCGCGGCGAACCTCGGCGATATCGAACCGTGGAGAGCGCAGATCGCCCTGCTTACCTCAGCGCAATAGCGCGAAGGCAATGGTGACGGACAAAAAAAAGCCGGGTTTAATAAAACCCGGCTCGCTGGCAATATCTTTTCATTCGGGGGAATAAGGAAGATGTGGAGTGTCCAGCCAGTGTGTCAAAAAGTGCGACACCGCCTGATTACGGCAGTGCCCGATAACCGGTAAATGCGGCAGCGCCGCGCGCAGTTGTGGCATCGCGTTGCCCATGATCATGCCGTAGCCGACGCGCTCTAACATCTCCTTGTCATTCATCGCATCGCCAAACGCCATACACTCTTGCATCGTCAGCCCCAACGACGTGCTGAGTACCCCAAGCGCTGCGCCTTTGTTGCAGCCGACCGGCAGAACCTCAAGACAGTCCATAGCCGCAAAGCAGATATGCGCCTGCGCGCCAATTTGCTCATCAAGCTGCACCTGCAAGCGGCAGAGATCGTCGTGATCGCCGACAAAGCTTATCTTGGCAACGTCACAGGCGGGCAAGCGTTTAAGATCGGTAATCTGATAGCTAAAATCGCTGAAGAGATGCGCCTGTAGCGCCTCTGGCATCGGCTTATCGGTCAGCCAGCCGGAATCATTAAACACATGCAGCGAAGCGTTGGTCTCCCAGCGGCCGTGCAGCACATGCTCCACCACCTGCGGGGAGAGATCCTGCCGATGGAGTAACTCGCCCTCTAAGGAGTGGATGCGCGTGCCGTTGCCGGTGATGAGAAAGGCATCGAGGCCGATATGTTGCACAACGCGCTGCATCTCCAGCGCGTGCCGACCGGTGGCGAAAGCCAGCGTAATCTCCCGCTCATGTAAGCGCCGCAGCGCCGCCAGCGTTTGATCGCCTAAACGATGGTCGGGCATAAGCAGGGTGCCATCCATATCAAAAGCGGCCAGACGCGCCATGATCTACTCTCCAGTTCTGATGCCGTTAGGTTGTGTTTCAGTATTGCGTGAGATATACGGAAGTAATAGTGAATAGATAGGAATTATTGTTCCGGGTTATGAGATTACTCAACCGCCTTAATCAGTTTCAGCGTCTCTGGTCGCCCTCTGCCGGTGAGAGTCAGGCGGTGAGCATTAGCGAGCTGGCTCTGCGCTGCTACTGTAGCGAACGCCATATGCGCACCCTGCTGCGCCAGATGCAGGCCGCCGGTTGGTTAACGTGGCGGGCGCAATCCGGGCGCGGTAAACGCGGCGCGCTGCATTTCTGCGTGACGCCGGAGCGGCTGCGGCGCGAGATGCTGGAGCAGGCGCTGACGGCCGGGCAGCAGCACAACGCGCTGGCGCTCGCTGAACTTGATCCTGCGGATCTGCGCGCGCTGCTCAACCCCTATCTCGGCGGATTGTGGCAAAACGAGACGCCGACCCTGCGTATTCCCTACTACCGCCCGCTGGAACCTTTGTTACCAGGCTTTCTCGCTGGCCGCGCGGAGCAGCACCTTGCCGGGCAGATCTTTAGCGGGCTGACGCGCTTTATCAGCCGTAGCGCGTTGCCGCAGAGCGACCTCGCTCACCACTGGGAGAGCAGCGAGGATGGCCTGTGCTGGCGTTTTCACCTTCACGCCACCCTGCACTGGCACAATGGCGATGCGGTCACCGCCGCGCAGCTGCATCAACAGCTTGTCGCCCTGCTTGAGTTGCCCGCGTTACGGACGCTTTTCGCCAGCGTCGAGCGCATTACACTCACCCATCCGTGGTGCATTACTTTTCAACTCCATCGCCCCGATTACTGGCTGGCACACCGTCTGGCGAGCTACAGCAGCCGGCTGGCGCACCCTGCTCATCCGCAGGTTGGCACCGGGCCGTTTCGCCTTGTCGCCTTCAGTGATGAACTGGTGCGCCTTGAGAGCCACGACCACTACCATTTAAGCCACCCGCTGCTGAAAGCGGTTGAGTACTGGATTGCGCCGCAGCTGTTTGATGAGGATTTAGGCACCAGTTGCCGCCATCCGGTGCAGATTGCCATCGGCGAGCCGGAGGAGTTGCGCCATCTGCAACCGGTCAGTAACAGCATCAGCCTCGGCTTTTGTTATCTCGCCCTGCGCCCCGGCGCGCGGCTGAACCCGGCGCAGGCGCGCCGTCTGGTGCAGATTATTCATCACACCTCGCTTTTGCAGACGTTACCGCTGGATGAGGGGCTGATCACCCCCAGCCGGGAATTACTGCCCGGCTGGCACATTCCCGGCTGGCGCGAAGAAAACGTCGCCCTGCCGGCGAAACTGACGCTTATCTACCATTTGCCGGTTGAGTTGCACACCATGGCGCAGCAGCTTAAAGCCTCTCTTGCCGCGCTCGGCTGCGAGCTGACGGTGATCTTTCATGACGGTAAACGCTGGGAAGGGTGCCGAGAACTGGCGGCAGCGGATCTGGTGATGGGCGACAGGCTGATTGGCGAAGCGCCGGAGTACACCCTTGAGCAGTGGCTGCGCTGCGATCCCCTGTGGCCAAACCTGCTTGGTAGCGCGCAGTTCGCCCATTTGCAGGCGACGCTGGACGCGGTGCAGCGTCAGGCCGACGAGCAGGCACGTATCGCGGCGTTGAAAGCGCTCTTTGACAGGTTGATGGACGAGGCGCTGCTGACGCCGCTCTTTAATTACCATTACCGCATTAGCGCGCCGCCGGGCGTCGAAGGGGTCGAGGTTAACCGCCGCGGCTGGTTTGAGTTTACCGAGGCCTGGCTTCCGGCCCCGTCGTCGTGAAGAAGCTGGTCGCTGGATGGCTCACGCGCTACCATACCTTTTTTGTGTAAATGTCAGGAACAATTATGAAACGTGCCGTTGTCGTCTTCAGTGGCGGACAAGACTCCACGACCTGTCTGGTGCAGGCGTTACAGCAGTATGATGAAGTCCATTGCGTGACGTTTGATTATGGGCAGCGCCATCGCGCTGAGATCGACGTTGCGCGCGAACTGGCGCAAAAGCTGGGCGCACGGGCGCATAAAGTGCTGGATGTGACGCTGCTTAACGAACTGGCCGTGAGCAGCCTGACGCGCGACAGCATTCCGGTGCCGGATTATGAAGAGAGCGCAGACGGCATTCCGAATACCTTTGTTCCCGGGCGCAATATCCTCTTTCTGACGCTGGCGGCGGTGTACGCTTACCAGGTGCAGGCAGAAGCGGTGATCACCGGTGTGTGCGAGACCGATTTTTCCGGCTACCCCGACTGCCGCGATGAGTTTGTGAAGGCGCTTAACCACGCGGTTAGCCTCGGTCTGGCGAAGGATATCCGTTTTGAAACGCCGCTGATGTGGATCGATAAAGCACAGACCTGGGCGCTGGCGGATTACTGGGGCGCGCTTGAGATAGTGCGCAGCGAAACCCTGACCTGTTACAACGGCATTAAAGGCGATGGTTGCGGCCACTGCGCGGCGTGTCATTTACGCGCCAACGGTTTGCAGCAGTACGTTGCTGATAAAGCGGCAGTGATGAGCGCCATGAAAGCAAAAACCGGCTTGAAATAACCCCGGCCAACAAACCCGCATCAATCCCGTAGGCCGGATAAGCGGTACGTGCCATCCGGCATTATCCCCGTGACACCATTGCCGGATGGCGGCTTCGCCTTATCCGGCCTACAAAAACAGAGCCCGCTGGAACGGCGTAGGCCGGATAAGCGCCAGTGCCATCCGGCATTAACCCCGCGACACCCTTGCCGGATGGCGGCTTCGCCTTATCCGGCCTACAAAAGCGAGCCCACAGCGATACCGTCTTTGCTTTTATCTGCGGTCTCACAGCGGCGGTGTTGACCCCCGCTGAAATCGGTGAACCGAAGCGGGAATGACAAGGTCTGGACGCCATGGATGGCGGACAGAGGCGAACCGAGACAGGACAAAATTGCCGGGTGCAATTTTGAACAGCGCTTGCGCTGGCCCCGAGGGGGCGCGTCCCATGGATGGAACGAGTAAGTCGAGCCAGCCGCAGTCAGGCACGCGGGAGGTGAGCGCAGTGCGCAGCACCGATTTCCTCGCGGGGCCGCGGGGATTGATAAGGGGGGCGCGGCCGCTCCCCTTATCCCGTTCACCGCATAAGAGATTAATGAAACTCCCGCACGCATGGTGGAACGGAACAATACCACCAAAGCCACATGCAAACCCCATTGCCGGATGGCGGCTACGCCTTATCCGGCCTACGCCTGACAATTCGGCATGGGCGCAGCGAAACATGCCGGATGGCGCATAAATGCTTATCCGGCCTACGCGGTTTCAGCGGTTCCAGCGCACCTAATCCCGCTCCCCAATCATTAACTCCAGCTTCTCCCGCAACTCCCCCTCCAGCGCCAGCGCTTTCTGGGTCTTCAGATCGATACAGACAAACGTCACCAGCGCATCGGCAACCACCTGCCCTTCCGGCTCTAATGTCACCACCTGGCTTAACACCCCGCTCTTGCCGTTAATCTGCTGGACATGGCTGGTGACCGTAAGCAGATCGCCGAGCACCGCCGGGCGGCGATAGTTAATATTGATGTTAACCACCACAAACGCGATGTTATGGGCGGTCATCCATTGAAAGCTCTCGTTATGCTCCAGCCCATCCCAGCGCGCTTCCTCAAGAAACTCGAGATAGCGGGCATTGTTTACATGCTGGTAGACATCAAGGTGGAATCCACGAACTTTTATTTGGGTCTGCATAGCGCGTTAACCTTTACCGTTTATAGTTATAGAGACAGAGGCCATACTGGTATGACCTCCTAATTCTGGCAAAAATTAGCCACTACGCAAGCAACTTACAGTTTCAGGTTCGCCAGATTACGCTCTACCAGCTTGCCTCCCATGCCCGGCACCTGTTTTAAATCGTCGACGCTCTTAAACGGCCCATACTCTTCGCGATAGCTGACGATCGCCTGCGCTTTTTTCAGGCCAACGCCCTTCAGCGCCTTTGATAGCTCTTCCGCCGTCGCGCTGTTGATGCTGACTTTCACGCCGCCCTCCTCTTCCTGCGCGGGCTTTGCCGCCTCGAGCCCTTTGGTGTGAGAAGCGGGTGCAGCGGAGTGCGTGGCGGGTGGTTTTGCACCGCTTGCGGGCGCGGCAAGCGTGGCAGAACTGAACGTTGCACACACAAACGCCAGGGGCAGTAAAAGGGCTATGACTCCATGTTTCATGCTGTTATCTCCGTTGTGTTAACTCGCAGCGGAGCATAACCAGGGCGGAAAAGGTCGACAAATGGCAAACAGCAGAAATGGAAAAGGCCGCGAAAGCGGCCTTTATGTATTGCAGAGCGTTACCTTTTTTTGGGAGAGAGTTCCCGTTACTGCTGCTGTTCTGAGGTATCGCCGAGTTTGATTTTGGCTTCTTTACGCAGGTTGCTCATCAGCGCTTCGAAGGCGATCTGTGCGTTATTCTGCGTCACGCCCTGCATCATCGCTCTCTTCTGCGCGTCCGGCATCTCGCCCGCTTTCACTTCATCCAGCGCCATGATCACAACATTACGCTGCTGATCGGTGGTGCTACCGTAGGAGGGTTTATCCTTCGCCGGCAGTGGCAGGTTGAAGGCTGCGGTTGCAACCGGGTCTTGTCCGAGGCGTGCCAGAGTTTTCGCTTCGCCGAAGCTCAGACCAGCGGCTTTCATCGCCTCGTCGCCTTTGCCCGCTTTCAGCGCTTCAACCAGTTTGTCAGCATCCATCTTCGCCTGCTGCTCAGCCTTATCATGCTTAACGATGTCCGTGACCTGCGCTTTCACTTCCGCCAGCGGCTTAATCGCTTCCGCTTTATGGTCGGTAACACGCAGCACGAACGCGCGATCGCCGTCAACGGTGATGATATCGGAGTTGTTGCCCGGCGAGCCGTTCTGACCTACCAGACCGCCGTTGAAAATGGCATCGCTGACCGGTTTGAAGTTCAGCTCTTCCGGCAGATTGTCGCGGGTAAACCACTCCGTCTGCACCGCTTTGGTACCAGAAACCTGTTCAGCACCCGCCAGGGATTCATTATCGTTGGTTGCCGCTTCACTCACTTTACGCTGCAGCGCGAACCAGGCATCGAGCGCATTTTCATGCTTCACCTTCGCCGCCAGTTCATCGCGTACTTCGTTCAGCGGTTTGACGACGGCAGGCTGAATGTCATCCAGACGCGCCACCAGGTAGCCGACGGAAGATTTGATCGGGCCTGAGAGCTGGCCTTTCTCTTTCAGACCGGCGTTTTTCAACTCATCCGGCGTGGTGCCCTCTTCCAGCCAGCCCATGTCGCCGCCGTTACGGGCAGAGATAATGTCAGCAGATTTCGCCTTCGCCAGGGCAGCAAAGTCAGCCCCTTTTTTCAGCTCGTCGATGACCGCTTTCGCTTCATCTTCGGTTTTGGTCTGAATGACGCTGTAACGATTACGCTGCGGCTGAGTGAACTGATCCTTATGCTGGTCGTAGTAAGCCTGAATCTGTGCGTCGGTGGCGTTTTCCTGCATCGCTGCCGCATCAAGCTTGATGTAGCTTACGCGGAACTGCTCCGGCGCAATAAAACGGCTCTTGTTCTGGTCGTAATAGCTGGCGATCTCGTCATCGCTGACGGTCTGTTTTGCCGCCAGCGCGTTCACGTCAATCACTGCCTGGCGCACGACGCGCTGCTGGGATACCAGCGCCGCCAGCTCGTCGGTCTCGCCTTTGAGCATAAAATCGGTACCGGCGACGGCATTGATCAGCTGCTGGGAGATAAGCTGGCTACGCAGCGCCTGCGCATATTGATCGGCGCTCATGCCCATACGGTTAACGAGGGCGTTGAAACGGTTATTATCGAATTTGCCGTCAGAGTGGAAAGCATCGGTGGCGAAGATAGCGTTTTTAACCTGCTCATCGCTGATATCGAGGCCTAGCTTCTTCGCGTATTGATCCAGCAGGGCTTCATCAATCATGCGATTGAGCACCTGCTGACGTACGGATTTCATGTAGTTCTCATTTGCGGCCAGCTCTGAGAACTGGTCACCCAGCTTCTCCGCCATACGGTTGCGTTCGCTGGTTACCGCATTTTCAAACTGCGCGCGGCCAATTTCCTGGCCATTAACTTTTGCGGCGTAATTATTGTTACCGCCAATCAGGTAGTTACCCACGCCAGTCAAAATGAATGACACGATAATCAAACCCAGAATGATCTTGAGCACGACGTGATTCGCCGCCGCGCGTAAATTGTCCATCATGGTGTAACAACACTCCGCTGTAGGTGACTGTAGATCTCAGGCAGCGCACGAGGCCCGCTGCATGTAAGCGCGTATTTTGACAAGAAAACGGCGCAATTGTTAGCCCGCATCGCGCATAAACTCGCAGAAAGTGATTTTGCGAAAATAAAAAAGGCACACCTCGCGATGTGCCCTTGTATGTTGCCACCCTCCCCGCGTGGGGAAAGTCCTTAGTTCACGGCGTCTTTCAGCGCTTTACCTGCGCGGAAGCCAGGGACTTTGGCAGCAGCAATAGTAATCTCTTTGCCGGTTTGCGGGTTGCGGCCAGTACGGGCAGCGCGCTCTTTAACCGCAAAAGTACCGAAACCAACCAGTGCTACGTCGTCCCCGGATTGCAAAGATTCAGTAACAGAAGCAATTAACGCATCTAACGCGCGTCCGGCGGCAGCTTTAGAAATGTCAGCGCCAGCGGCAATCTTGTCTATCAGTTGAGATTTATTCACTCTTCTCTTCCTCTCTTTATATTTTATATCGCACCACATCCTTCGCAGTGCGACCGCGCAGCAGTTATAACAGGCCTCTCATGCCCTTACAACATCAGTTGATGATGACACAGGCGACCAGCAATCTAAATTAGCTATACAAAAAAAGACTGGCAAGTGCGAAATCACTCACCAGCCTTATATTTCTCTACGCACTTTGCGCGAGGTCACTATTTTGCAGTGGCTACCTGCATGCCGAACGGCGCATTCTGCAAGGCAAGCGTCAGCACTTCTTCAATACGTTTCACCGGATGGATATCCAGATCGGCAATTACGTTTTCCGGAATTTCTTCCAAATCGCGTTTATTTTCGTAAGGAATCAGCACGGTTTTGATGCCGCCACGATGCGCTGCCAGCAGTTTCTCTTTCAGACCGCCAATTGGCAGCACCTGGCCGCGCAGGGTGATCTCACCCGTCATCGCAACGTCGGCGCGAACCGGATTACCGGTCAGGCAGGAGACCAGCGCGGTGCACATGGCGATACCGGCGCTCGGGCCATCTTTCGGCGTCGCACCTTCCGGCACGTGGACGTGGATGTCGCGTTTTTCGTAGAAGTCGCCGTTGATACCCAGCTTCTCTGCGCGCGCGCGCACCACGGTCAATGCAGCCTGGATAGACTCCTGCATCACTTCACCCAACGAACCGGTGTAAGTGAGCTTGCCTTTACCCGGTACGCAGGCGGTTTCAATGGTCAACAGATCGCCGCCCACTTCAGTCCACGCCAGACCGGTCACCTGGCCTACACGGTTTTCATCATCCGCACGACCGTAGTCGTAGCGCTGAACGCCGAGGTAGTCATTCAGGTTGTCGCCGTTGATCTCGATATGCTTCAGGGACGGATCCAGCAACAGCTGTTTCACCGCTTTACGGCACAGTTTCGAGATTTCACGCTCCAGGCCACGCACCCCCGCTTCGCGAGTGTAGTAGCGAATAATGCCGACGATGGCACTGTCGTCAACCGTCAGTTCGTTCGGTTTCAGCGCGTTACGCTCAATCTGCTTGGTCAGCAGGTGGCGTTTGGCGATGTTCAGCTTCTCATCTTCGGTGTAACCGGAGAGGCGAATCACTTCCATACGATCCAGCAGCGGTGCCGGAATGTTCATGGAGTTGGAGGTGGCGACAAACATCACGTCGCTGAGATCGTAATCCACTTCCAGGTAGTGATCGCTGAACGCCACATTCTGCTCAGGATCGAGCACTTCCAGCAGCGCAGACGCGGGATCGCCACGCATATCCGAGGACATTTTGTCGATCTCATCCAGCAGGAAAAGCGGGTTTTTAACGCCAACTTTTGCCATTTTCTGGATCAGTTTACCCGGCATAGAACCGATGTAAGTGCGGCGGTGACCGCGGATTTCCGCTTCATCACGCACGCCGCCCAGCGCCATACGGATGTATTTACGGCCCGTCGCTTTCGCGATGGACTGACCGAGCGAGGTTTTACCTACCCCCGGCGGCCCAACCAGGCAGAGAATCGGCCCTTTGAGTTTGTTCATACGGCTTTGAACCGCAAGATACTCAAGGATACGGTCTTTGACGCGCTCCAAGCCGTAGTGGTCGGTATCCAGCACTTCCTGCGCCTGACGAAGATCTTTTTTGACCTTGCTGCGCGCATTCCACGGAACCTGCACCATCCACTCGATATAGCCGCGCACCACGGTGGCTTCCGCAGACATCGGCGACATCATTTTCAGCTTCTGCAGCTCAGACTCGGCCTTCTCTTTGGCCTCTTTCGGCATTTTTGCCGCGTCGATTTTACGCTTCAGCGCTTCGTTTTCGTCCGGCGCGTCATCCATCTCGCCGAGCTCTTTCTGGATGGCCTTCATCTGCTCATTCAGATAGTACTCGCGCTGGGATTTCTCCATCTGCTTCTTGACGCGGTTGCGAATGCGTTTCTCAACCTGCAGCAGGTCGATCTCCGACTCCATCATCGCCATCAGATACTCGAGACGCTCGTTGATGTCGGACATCTCCAGCACCGACTGCTTGTCAGCCAGCTTCAGCGGCATATGCGCAGCGATGGTGTCAGCCAGACGTGCAGGATCGTCGATGCTGTTCAGTGACGTCAGCACTTCCGGCGGAATTTTTTTGTTGAGCTTGATATAGCCTTCGAACTGGCTGATCGCGGTACGTACCAGCACTTCCTGCTCGCGCTCATCAATGGCCGGCGAGTCAAGGTACTCCGCTTTCGCAGAGAAGTGCTCGCCGTTATCGGCAAGCGAAGTAATGCGCGCGCGCTGAAGCCCCTCAACAAGCACTTTTACAGTGCCATCAGGCAGTTTCAACATCTGCAGAATAGACGCCACGGTCCCGACGGTGAAAAGATCGTTTACACCCGGCTCATCCGTTGACGCTTCTTTCTGCGCAACCAGCATGATTTTTTTATCATGATCCATGGCTGCTTCAAGACAACGGATTGATTTTTCCCGCCCCACAAATAACGGGATGACCATGTGCGGATAAACCACCACATCGCGCAACGGCAATACGGGGATTTCAATGCGTTCAGAACGCTCAGGATTCATAGAGCTCTCTCTTAGTTTAAAGTCCGCCAGGTAATCAAGGTGACGTGACTGTGCCACACGCACCATTAACATGTAATGGAGTATATGGGGATGTTTCCCACACATTCAACGCCGGGAAGTCGGAAAAATAAAAGGGGAGATAAAATCCCCCCTTTTTGATTAACTGACTGTATGAATTGACGAATTATTCGCCAGATGCCTGCTGCGCTTCCGGCTTGCCGTAAATGAGCAGCGGCTTGGTTTGCCCGTCGATTACTGACTCATCAATCACCACTTTCTCGACGTCTTCCAGAGACGGCAGATCGTACATGGTGTCGAGCAGCGCGGCTTCTACGATAGAGCGCAGACCACGCGCGCCGGTTTTGCGGCTCATCGCTTTCTTGGCAATAGCATTCAGCGCTTCGTCGCGGAACTCCAGATCGACGCCTTCCAGATTAAACAGCGCCTGATACTGCTTGGTCAGGGCGTTTTTCGGCTCTTTCAGGATCTGGATCAGCGCTTCTTCGCTCAGCTCGTTCAGCGTAGCGACAACCGGCAGACGACCGATGAACTCCGGGATCAGACCAAACTTGATCAAATCTTCCGGCTCAACCTGCGCCAGCAGCTCGCCCTCTTTCGCTTTTTCGGATTTTCCTTTCACCGTTGCGCCAAAACCGATGCCGGAGCCGGTTTCCACACGGTGAGAGATCACCTTATCGAGGCCGGCGAAAGCACCACCACAGATAAAGAGGATTTTGGAGGTATCAACCTGCAAAAACTCCTGCTGCGGATGCTTACGGCCGCCCTGCGGCGGAACGGCAGCAACGGTACCTTCAATCAGCTTCAGCAGTGCCTGCTGTACGCCTTCGCCCGATACGTCACGGGTGATGGAAGGGTTGTCTGACTTACGAGAGATCTTATCGATCTCATCAATGTAGACGATGCCGCGCTGCGCTTTCTGCACGTCGTAGTCACACTTCTGCAGCAGCTTCTGAATGATGTTTTCCACATCTTCACCGACGTAGCCCGCTTCGGTAAGCGTGGTGGCATCCGCCATGGTGAACGGTACATCAAGCAGGCGCGCCAGCGTTTCCGCCAGCAGCGTTTTACCGGAACCGGTCGGCCCAATCAGCAGAATGTTACTTTTGCCTAATTCAACGCCGTTGCTGGTGTCGCCGTTACGCAGACGTTTGTAGTGGTTGTAGACCGCCACCGCCAGCACCTTTTTCGCCTGCTCCTGACCGATCACATAGTCATCGAGATGGTGGCGGATTTCATGCGGCGTCGGCAGCGCGCTGCGCTCGCGGTGCGGCGCAACTTCTTTAATCTCTTCGCGAATAATGTCGTTACACAGATCCACACATTCGTCGCAGATATACACGGACGGCCCGGCGATAAGTTTACGCACTTCATGCTGGCTTTTGCCGCAAAAAGAGCAGTACAACAGTTTGCCCGAACCATCTTTGCGTTTATCTGTCATGAGTAAAACCTCTTTTCTGTTCTTTGCGCCACACGACGACGCAAATGCCATTCCAGGCGCAAAACGTTACTCAGGCATTACGCCGCTTGCACTGGAAAGTATAGCGGCCAATGCGGACTGAGCATTAGTTACGATGGGTCAAAATTGAGTCAACCAGCCCATAATCAACTGCTTCTTGCGCGGCAAGGAAGCGGTCACGTTCGGTATCGCGCTCAATTTGTTCTAAGGATTGACCCGTGTGATGCGCCATAAGTTCATTCATGCGCCCTTTCACTTTCAGGATCTCACGCGCGTGGATTTCGATATCCGTCGCCTGACCCTGATAGCCGCCCAGCGGCTGGTGGATCATCACGCGTGAATTCGGCAGGCAGAAGCGCTTGCCTTTTGCGCCAGCCGTCAGCAGGAATGCGCCCATTGACGCGGCCTGGCCCATACAGATGGTGCTGACGTCCGGTTTAATAAATTGCATGGTGTCGTAAATAGACATACCTGCCGTGATCACGCCGCCCGGAGAGTTAATGTAGAGATAGATATCTTTTTCCGGGTTCTCTGCTTCGAGAAACAGCATTTGCGCCACGATCAGGTTGGCCATATGGTCTTCGACCTGACCGGTCAGGAAAATTACGCGTTCCTTGAGAAGACGGGAGTAGATATCGAAAGAGCGCTCACCGCGGGAGGTCTGTTCAATAACCATTGGCACCAGGGCCATATGGGGTGCAAAGTTGTCTCGTTCGCCGCTGTATGACATTTCCGTCTCCTGGATAAAAAATTAACAAACTTGCTGCACTGATTGTACTTGAGTGAAAGAGGTCTGACTACGACCCCTCACGGACGGATTATCAGCCAGAGTCTTTCCTGCCACCCTCTTTAGTGGGGATGACCACGCATGTTTTCAAGCATAACAATCTTTTGCTGTTACGCTAACCCTGAAACACGCTTTTAGCACAGTTCTGATAAAGCCAATACGATAAAAAAAGCCCGCCACCAGCAAGCAGGTGACGGGCTTATTACTTTGAGCTATCGCAGAAAACGATTAAGCCTGTTGGTTCATCAGCTCGCTGAAGGAGGTTGCTTTCTCCGTCACTTTCGCTTTTTCCAGAACCGCTTCAACCGCTTGTTCTTCCAGCGCGACGTTACGCATGTTGTCCATCAGCTCTTTGTTTTTGCTGTAGAACTCGATCACTTCTTTCGGATCTTCATACGCAGAAGCCATCTCTTCGATCAGGCCTTTCACGCGCTCTTCGTCAGCTTTCAGCTCGTGGGTACGAATCACTTCGCCCAGCAGCAGACCAACAACAACGCGGCGTTTAGCCTGCTCTTCGAACAGCTCGCGCGGCAGTTCCAGAGCCTGTTTCTCGTTGCCACCGAAACGCTGAGCAGCCTGACGACGCAGAACGTCGATTTCGCTGTCGATCAGTGCAGCCGGTACATCGATGTTGTTGGCGTTAACCAGACCGTCGATCGCCTGAGATTTAACACGGTTACGCACGGCGCCTTTCAGCTCGCGCTCCATGTTTTTACGTACTTCTGCGCGCAGACCGTCCATAGAACCATCTTCAACGCCGAAACGCTTGATGAACTCTTCGGTCAGTTCCGGCAGCTCACGCTCTTCTACTTTCTTCAGGTTAATGACGAATTTCGCCGCTTTACCTTTCAGATTTTCCGCGTGGTACTCTTCCGGGAAGGTCACGTCGATGGTGAACTCTTCGCCCGCTTTGTGGCCTTTGATGCCCTCTTCAAAGCCCGGGATCATACGACCCTGGCCCATCGCCAGTACGAAATCGGTCGCTTTGCCGCCTTCGAACTCTTCACCGTCAACAGAACCGGTGAAATCGACAGTTACACGGTCTTCTGCGTCTGCAGCGCCATCTTTCTCTTTCCAGTCTGCCTGCTGCTTACGCAGGGTATCCAGCATGGTGTCAACGTCAGCATCGGTCACTTCAACGATCGGTTTTTCAACTTCGATGGTGTCCAGCGCTTTCAGTTCAACTTCCGGATAGACTTCGAATTCAACAGAGTAGGTGAAGTCTTCGCCCAGTTTGTATTCGCCCGGAACATAGTTCGGTGCGCCAGCCGGGTTGATTTTTTCCTGGATGATCGCGTCGATGAAGTTGCGGCTCATCAGGTCGCCCAGCACATCCTGGCGAACAGAGGCGCCGTAACGCTGAGCAACAACGGTCATCGGGACTTTACCCTTACGGAAACCGTCAATACGTACTTTCTTCGCTACGTTGACCAGCTCGCTCTTCACAGCGGTCTCGATGCTGTCAGCAGCGATTGTAATCGTTACACGGCGCCCAAGGCCCTGAGTGGTCTCAACTGAAACTTGCATCTTGTTACCTCAAAAAATCACAGTGCTCGGTCAACTCTACCCTGCGAAGCAAACCTCTCGCTTTGCAGAACCGGGATGCTCTCTCTAATCAGATATACATTCCCTGTCGTCAGAATCACCCCGAAGACATTCCGAAAAATAAGACGCCGCATTATAGCGGCATCGCAGATATGAGTCGAGAACGGTAATAGCGCAACGGTGCGTCATTTTTCACACTTCTGAAGCAATTTTGCTCACAAAGGGGCGCTTCTCGCTCAAATTTCAGACAAAACAAAACGGCCCGCAGGCCGTTTTGACATTAACTGCATGCAACATACTGGAAAAGTTCAGCCTGTTGCAACCCGGTTTTCTAGGCGAGAGTCCCTGCGCCGCGGCAGGCAGGAGAGGTCAACAAGGTATCCTGTAGCCCTTCCCACTCTTTCAGGGTGTAGGTGTGCAGCGCGAGCGCATGAATTTTCGTCGCCAGCTCATCTGCCAGGGTACCGTAAATCATGCGGTGGCGGTTGAGGAAACGTTCACCGGTGAAGCAGTCGCTCACCAGTACCACTTTAAAATGGCTTTCCGAGCGCGCGGGAACGTTGTGACGATAACTTTCATCCACAACGTCGAGAAAAACAGGCTCAAATGCCGCCTTCAGTTTTGATTCTATTTGATCACGCATCATCATGGTACGCCTCCGACAACGCTGAGATACCAGCTATCCCTTTAAATGTTAGCCGCTTTTACCGTCTCCGTTACAATAAGACAACAAAAATTTAGCCTTCGTCGCGCTTTTGCGCTCAACGGCATAATCTTCAGGGAAAACCTGGCCATTTGGAGCGAGGATAGCGTTTGAAGATGTTCTGCGCGCTGAAAAAAACCACAACACGATGAATTTACATGCGTTGAGGACTTCCTCTTAACAACGGCAATGTTATGATGGCGACAATTTTTCCCAGAAGCTTAGAGCCTTGAGAGCCTGAACATGATTAAGAAACTTCTCTTCCCGTTGGTTGCTTTATTTATGCTGGCTGGCTGCGCAACACCGCCGACCACCCTTGACGTCACACCGAAAATTACCCTTCCACAACAAGATCCGAGCCTGATGGGCGTAACGGTCAGCATTAACGGTGCCGATCAGCGTCCGGATCAAGCGTTGGCGAAAGTCACCCGTGATAACCAGCTGGTCACCCTCACCGCATCGCGCGATCTGCGCTTCCTGCTGCAGGAAGTGCTTGAGAAGCAGATGACCGCGCGCGGTTATATGATTGGGCCGAACGGCGCGGTTAACCTGCAGATCATTGTTAACCAGCTCTATGCTGACGTTTCTCAGGGCAACGTGCGTTACAACATCGCCACCAAAGCGGATATCGCGATCATCGCCACCGCTGCCAATGGCAACAAGTTAACGAAAAACTACCGTGCCAGCTATAACGTGGAAGGCGCTTTCCAGGCGACCAACGAAAAGATCACCAATGCGGTTAACAGCGTGTTGACCGACACCATCGCGGATATGTCTCAGGACACCACCATCCACGATTTCATCAAGCAGAACGCGCGTTAATCTCTCTGCACTGGCCCGGTTCTGCCGGGCCAGCTGAGCCGCTATGTCCAGCCACTACTTACGCATTTTCACGCAGCCCAAATCAGCGATTTTGCTGATGCTCGGCTTTGCCTCCGGTTTGCCTCTTGCCCTCACCAGCGGCACATTACAGGCGTGGATAACCGTCGCAGGCGTTGATGTCAAAACCATCGGTTTCTTCTCGCTGGTCGGCCAGGCCTACGTCTTTAAGTTTCTCTGGTCACCGGCGATGGATCGCTACACCCCCTCCTTTTTGGGACGTCGCCGCGGCTGGCTGCTGCTGACGCAGGTTGCGCTCCTGATCGCCATTGCCGCGATGGGCTTTCTGCAGCCTGCCAGCGATCTGCGCTGGATGGCTGCGCTGGCGGTAGTTATCGCCTTCTGCTCCGCGTCGCAGGACATTGTTTTCGATGCCTGGAAAACGGATGTGCTCTCGGCTGAAGAGCGCGGGGCGGGCGCGGCAATAAGCGTGCTCGGTTACCGCCTGGCGATGCTGGTCTCTGGCGGTTTAGCGCTGTGGCTGGCGGATCGCTGGCTGGGCTGGCAAGGGATGTACTGGCTGATGGCGGCGCTGATGATCCCCTGCATTATCGCCACGCTGCGCGCGCCTGAGCCGGTGGGTACCCTTCCCGCGCCGCGATCTCTTGAGGAAGCGGTAGTTGCGCCGCTGCGCGATTTCTTCGGGCGCAACAACGCCTGGCTGATCCTGCTACTGATTGTCCTTTATAAGCTCGGCGACGCTTTTGCCATGAGCCTGACCACCCTCTTCCTGATTCGCGGTGTCGGCTTCGACCCGGGCGATGTCGGGATGGTGAATAAAAGCTTAGGACTGGTGGCGACGATTATCGGTGCGCTGTGGGGCGGCGTGTTGATGCAGCGCTTAACGCTGTTCCGCGCCCTGCTAATCTTTGGCGTGTTACAGGCGATCTCGAATGCCGGTTACTGGCTGCTCTCGATTACCGATAAAGACATTGTGACAATGGGCGCGGCGGTCTTCTTCGAAAACCTCTGCGGCGGCATGGGGACAGCGGCGTTTGTCGCCCTGCTGATGACGCTCTGTAATAGCGCCTTTTCCGCCACACAGTTCGCACTGCTCTCGGCGCTATCCGCGGTGGGTCGCGTCTATGTCGGGCCGCTGGCGGGCTGGTTTGTCGCCAGCTATGACTGGCCGACCTTCTATCTCTTTTCGATCTTTGCGGCGATCCCGGGGCTGGCGCTGCTGCTGCTGTGTAAACGCACGCTGGAGTATACGCAGCGCACGGAAGCCTTTATGCCGCGCACCGAGTTCACGGCGCTGTATCGGCTGGCGCTGCGCATCCTCGGCGTGGGCGTGCTGTTCCTTGCCGCAGGCCTGCTGGTGCTTGCCAGCAATGCGCTGGGCCTGACGCAGTGGTCGGTCGATGGTCTGCTGCTGGAGGGCGGCGCGCTGCTGGCGCTGGTGGGCATCCTCTTCGGTGGCGGGCTGGATCTGGTGGCGCTGCGCAAAACCGCCCTGCTCTAGCGGGCGTGGAACGGGCGTCAGAGGATGCGATATATTTTACATAGTGTAAGTTAAGGTTATTTTTTAGAGAATAAACTCTTTAAAATCAGCTATTAAAAATAAAAAAAGCGGAAAAATAAATTTAGCGCCGTTATTATTTCGTTCATTAAACAGGCGTATTTTTGTTTTTTGTCCGATCGCCCTGAGCGGGCAAAAAATAAAAAATCTTAATTAATTTGTGCCTTATAAAATAAGGTCTATCCTATAACGATTCAGCACGGTTATTAATTGTTGGGTTTCATATTCGTTCCAATGATGTTTAATAGTTGCTGGATAATTGTTAATTATTTGTTTATTTGAACGATTGGTTATACCAATTTACCCTCAACGCAGATTGTAATGTCAGTTTTTCGTTATAATCGCTCTCTCTGGCTGTGCGAACGCCCGGTTTTACAGATTGTTGCATTCTGTGTGACATATGCGGCAGAACCCAGTAACACCTTACTGACACAAAGCCAATCATGTTTACAGTAACGTAACCTTTCCGTAAAATGCCCGCACACTTTAAGCGCCACCAGATCCCGTGGAATTGAGGTCGTTAAATGAGACTCAGGAAATACAATAAAAGTTTGGGATGGATGTCCTTAATCGCCGGCACTGTATTACTCAGTGGCTGCGATTCTGCGCTTCTTGACCCCAAAGGACAGATTGGTATGGAGCAACGTTCACTCATCCTGACGGCTTTTGGCCTGATGATGATTGTCGTGGTGCCTGCCATCTTAATGGCCGTAGGTTTTGCCTGGAAGTATCGTGCGAGCAATAAAGATGCGAAGTATAGCCCGAACTGGTCACACTCCAATAAAGTGGAAGCTGTGGTCTGGACCGTGCCAATTCTGATCATCCTGTTCCTTGCCGTGCTGACGTGGAAAACCACCCACTCGCTCGAGCCGAGCAGACCACTGGTACATGACGAACGCCCGATTACGATTGAAGTGGTCGCCATGGACTGGAAATGGTTCTTTATCTATCCGGAACAGGGCATCGCTACCGTGAATGAAATCGCCTTCCCGGCGAACACTCCGGTGGAATTCAAAGTGACTTCCAACTCCGTGATGAACTCGTTCTTTATTCCGCGTCTGGGCAGCCAGATCTACGCGATGGCCGGTATGCAGACCAAACTGCATCTGATTGCCAACGAAGCAGGTACGTATGATGGCATCTCTGCCAGCTACAGCGGCCCGGGCTTCTCAGGCATGAAGTTTAAAGCCATTGCAACGCCGGACCGCGCCGCATTTGACCAGTGGGTCGCCAAAGCGAAACAGTCTTCGACTACAGTGCCTGATATGGCGACGTACGAGAAAATTGCCGCACCAAGCGAATACAACAAGGTTGAATACTTCTCCAGCGTGAAACCCGATTTGTTTAAAGACGTTATTAACAAATTTATGGGCCACGGCAAGAGCATGGACATGACCCAACCGGAAGGTGAGCACAAGTCACACGAAGGTATGGAAGGCATGGACATGAGCCACGCGGAAACCTCTCACTAAGGGGCCGAGGAAAACGATGTTCGGAAAACTTACACTGGATGCAGTGCCGTACCATGAACCGATTATCATGGTTACGATCGCTGCGATTGCCGTCGGTGGTCTGGCGGTAGTCGGCCTGCTCTCTTACTTCGGTAAGTGGAAATGGCTATGGAATGAGTGGTTGACCTCGGTTGACCATAAACGTCTTGGCATCATGTATGTCCTCGTCGCGGTTGTTATGCTGCTGCGTGGCTTTGCTGACGCCGTTATGATGCGCAGTCAACAAGCGATTTCGTCGATGGGCGAAGCGGGCTTCCTGCCGCCTCACCACTACGATCAGATCTTCACCGCCCACGGCGTGATTATGATCTTCTTCGTGGCGATGCCGTTTGTTATCGGTCTGATGAACCTGGTGGTTCCGCTGCAGATCGGCGCGCGCGACGTTGCCTTCCCGTTCCTTAACAACCTGAGCTTCTGGTTCACGGTTGTGGGCGTGATTCTGGTTAACATCTCTCTGGGCGTCGGTGAGTTCGCGCAGACAGGTTGGCTGGCTTATCCGCCGCTCTCGGGAATAGAGTACAGCCCTGGTGTCGGGGTCGATTACTGGATCTGGAGTCTCCAGCTCTCTGGTATCGGTACGACGCTGACCGGTATTAACTTCTTCGTGACCATCCTGCGCATGCGTGCGCCAGGCATGACCATGTTCAAAATGCCGGTCTTCACCTGGGCCTCTCTGTGCGCGAACGTGCTGATTATCGCTTCGTTCCCAATTCTGACGGTTACTATCGCGTTGCTTACCCTGGATCGCTATCTGGGCACCCATTTCTTTACCAACGATATGGGCGGCAACATGATGATGTACATCAACCTGATTTGGGCGTGGGGTCACCCGGAAGTGTACATTCTGGTGCTGCCGGTGTTCGGGGTCTTCTCCGAAATTACCGCCACCTTCTCGCGTAAACGCCTGTTTGGCTACACCTCGCTGGTGTGGGCGACCGTGTGTATTACCATCCTGTCGTTCATCGTTTGGCTGCACCACTTCTTCACCATGGGTGCCGGCGCGAACGTAAACGCCTTCTTCGGTATTACCACGATGATTATCGCCATCCCGACCGGGGTGAAGATCTTCAACTGGCTGTTCACCATGTACCAGGGCCGTATCGTATTCCACTCCTCTATGCTGTGGACTATCGGCTTTATCGTCACCTTCTCCGTAGGTGGGATGACCGGCGTGCTGCTGGCAGTTCCGGGCGCAGACTTCGTACTGCACAACAGCCTGTTCCTGATTGCGCACTTCCATAACGTCATCATCGGCGGCGTGGTATTTGGTTGCTTCGCAGGTATGACCTACTGGTGGCCGAAAGCGTTTGGTTACACCCTGAACGAAACCTGGGGTAAACGCGCATTCTGGTTCTGGATTATCGGCTTCTTCGTTGCGTTTATGCCGCTGTACGTACTGGGCTTCATGGGTATGACCCGTCGTCTCAGCCAGCATATCGACCCGCAGTTCCACAGCATGCTGATTGTTGCAGCTTGTGGTGCCGCGCTGATCGCACTGGGTATCCTGTGTCTGCTGATTCAGATCTACGTCTCTGTTCGTGACCGCGACCAGAACCGCGACCTGACCGGTGACCCGTGGGGTGGCCGTACGCTGGAGTGGGCAACCTCCTCTCCGCCGCCGTTCTATAACTTTGCCGTTGTTCCGGAAATTCACGAACGTGATGCTTTCTGGGAGATGAAAGAGAAAGGCGAAGCGTACAAGCAACCTGCCCACTATGAAGAGATTCATATGCCGAAAAACAGCGGCGCCGGGATTGTGATTGCCGCGTTCGCAACGGTATTCGGTTTTGCCATGATCTGGCATATCTGGTGGATGGCGATTGCCAGCTTCGCAGGCATCATCATCAGCTGGATTGTGAAAAGCTTCGACGAAGACGTGGACTACTACGTACCGGTTGCAGAAATCGAGAAACTGGAAAAACAGCATTTCGATGAGATCAACAAAGCAGGGCTGACAAATGGCAACTGATACTTTGACCAACGCGCACGCCCATGCGCACGAACACGGGCACCACGATGCAGGGCCGAATAAAGTATTCGGTTTCTGGATCTACCTGATGAGCGACTGCATTCTGTTCAGCTGTCTGTTCGCGACCTATGCCGTTCTGGTGAACGGCACAGCGGGCGGCCCGACCGGCAAGGACATTTTCGAACTGCCGTTCGTTCTGGTAGAGACATTCCTGCTGCTGTTCAGCTCCATCACCTACGGCATGGCGGCGATCGCCATGCACAAGGGCAACAAGAGCCAGGTTATCTCCTGGCTTGCGCTGACCTTCCTGTTTGGTGCGGGCTTTATCGGCATGGAGATCTATGAGTTCCATCATCTGATTGCAGAAGGTATGGGTCCGGATCGTAGCGGCTTCCTGTCAGCGTTCTTTGCGCTGGTTGGTACCCACGGTCTGCACGTCACTTCTGGCCTGATCTGGATGGCGGTTCTGATGTTCCAGATCTCCCGTCGCGGCCTGACCAGCACAAACCGTACCCGCATTATGTGCCTGAGCCTCTTCTGGCACTTCCTTGATGTGGTATGGATCTGTGTGTTCTCTGTTGTTTATCTGATGGGGGCGATGTAATGAGTCATTCAACCGATCACAGCGGCGCATCCCACGGTAGCGTAAAAACCTACATGACAGGTTTTATCCTGTCAGTCATCCTGACGGTCATTCCGTTCTGGATGGTGATGAGCGGTACCGCGTCACACGCCGCAATTCTGGGGACCGTACTGGTCACCGCAGTGGTACAGATTTTGGTTCATCTGGTCTGCTTCCTGCACATGAACACCTCTTCTGAGGAGCGCTGGAACCTGACCGCCTTTGTCTTTACCGTGATTATCATCGCTATCCTGGTAGTGGGCTCCATCTGGATTATGTGGAACCTGAACTACAACATGATGGTTCACTAAGAGCGGCGAGTATGTTCAAGCAATACCTGCAAGTAACGAAACCGGGCATTATTTTTGGCAATTTGATCTCCGTGATTGGGGGGTTCCTGCTGGCCTCTAAAGGCCAGATTGATTACCCCCTGTTCCTCTACACGCTGGTTGGCGTGTCGTTGGTGGTCGCCTCTGGTTGTGTTTTTAACAACTACATCGACCGTGACATCGATAAAAAGATGGAGCGGACGAAAAACAGGGTGCTGGTCAGAGGGCTGATCTCGCCAAAAGTCTCGCTGGTGTACGCCGCCTTGTTGGGTATTGCTGGCTTTATGCTGCTGTGGTTCGGCGCGAATCCGCTGGCCTGCTGGCTCGGGGTGATGGGGTTTGTGGTTTATGTTGGGGTTTATAGCCTCTATATGAAACGCCACTCCGTCTACGGTACGCTGATTGGCTCTCTCTCCGGCGCAGCGCCGCCGGTGATTGGCTACTGCGCCGTGACCAACGAGTTTGATAGCGGCGCGGCGATCCTGCTGGCGATTTTCAGCCTGTGGCAGATGCCCCACTCGTATGCCATCGCGATTTTCCGCTTTAAGGATTATCAGGCAGCGAACATCCCGGTTCTGCCGGTGGTGAAAGGCATCTCCGTGGCGAAAAACCACATCACGCTCTATATCGTGGCGTTTGCTGTCGCCACCCTGATGCTCTCGCTGGGCGGCTATGCAGGTTACAAATACCTGGTGGTTGCTGCCGCGGTGAGTCTCTGGTGGCTGGGCATGGCGCTGCGCGGATATAAAGTGGCGGATGACAAAGTGTGGGCACGCAAACTGTTCGTCTTCTCGATTGTCGCCATCACTTCGTTGAGCGTGATGATGTCCGTGGACTTTATGGTGCCGGATTCACATAGCCTGCTGACTTACGTCTGGTGATCCAGACCGCCATATAAAGGGTGCTCCGGCACCCTTTTTTTATGCCCGCAATCCCATTCATGCAGGTAATATTTGTTAATTATCCTGGTGTTTACCCCGCCCTGCCCCCGCACTACACTATGTCCGGTTTTCAACATGAGGTGGTAATGAACGATTACAAGATGACGCCAGGCGAGTTGCGCGCCACCTGGGGTTTAGGGACTGTATTCTCCCTGCGCATGCTCGGCATGTTTATGGTCCTGCCCGTTCTGACCACGTACGGTATGGCGCTGCAGGGCGCCAGTGAAGCATTAATCGGTCTGGCAATTGGTATTTACGGTCTCGCTCAGGCCATCTTTCAAATTCCCTTCGGCCTGCTCTCAGATCGCATCGGCCGCAAGCCGCTGATCGTCGGCGGGCTGGTGATTTTTGTCGCCGGCAGCGTGATTGCCGCCCTCTCCCACTCTATCTGGGGCATTATTCTCGGCCGCGCGCTGCAAGGCTCCGGGGCGATTGCCGCCGCTGTCATGGCGCTGCTCTCCGATTTAACCCGCGAGCAGAACCGCACCAAAGCGATGGCCTTTATCGGCGTCAGTTTTGGCGTCACTTTCGCCATCGCCATGGTTCTCGGCCCAATCATCACCCATAAACTGGGTCTGCATGCGCTCTTCTGGATGATCGCCGGCCTTGCCACGCTCGGTATCGCGCTGACGCTGTGGGTCGTGCCAAACAGCACCCAGCACGTGCGCAACCGTGAATCGGGGATGGTGAAAGGCTGTTTTAGCCTGGTGATGGCGAACCCGAAGCTGCTCAAGCTCAACTTCGGCATTATGTGCCTGCATATGCTACTGATGTCGACCTTTGTCGCTCTGCCGGGCCAGCTCGAAGCCGCCGGGTTTGCTGCGGCGCAGCACTGGAAAATCTACCTTGTCACCATGCTGGTGTCGTTTCTCTCCGTTGTGCCGTTCATTATCTATGCCGAAGTGAAGCGCAAAATGAAGCGCGTCTTCCTGCTCTGCGTCGCCCTGCTGGTGATCGCGGAGATTGTGCTGTGGGGCGCGGGCCCGCACTTCTGGGAGATTGTGATTGGCGTACAGATCTTCTTCCTCGCCTTTAACCTGATGGAAGCGCTGCTGCCGTCGCTTATCAGTAAAGAAGCGCCCGCCGGCTATAAAGGCACGGCAATGGGCATCTACTCCACCAGCCAGTTCCTTGGCGTGGCGATTGGCGGTTCGCTCGGCGGTTGGGTCGATGGCTTTTTCGACTCCCAGACGGTCTTCCTCGCCGGTGCACTGCTGGCGGTAGTCTGGCTGTTAGTCGCCAGCACCATGCAGGAGCCGCCCTACGTCAGCAGTTTGCGCATCGCTATTCCTGAGGATGTTGCGGTAGATAGTGCGCTGCAGCAGCGACTGCTGGCAATGGACGGGGTGAGCGAAGCGATGGTAGTGCCCGAAGAGCGCAGCGTCTATGTGAAGATAGACAGCAAGGTAACCAATCGCTTTGAAGTAGAACAGGTAGTTGCGGGTTAAATGTGAAGCGCCCTCCCCCGCACGGGAGAGGGCACGCGATTAATCGCGGAAGTTCTTAAACTGGAACGGCTGGCCTAAATTACCGCCGCGTACCAGCGCCATGGCGGCCTGCAGGTCGTCACGGGCTTTACCGGTCACGCGGATCTCTTCACCCTGAATCTGTGCCTGCACCTTCAGTTTGCTCTCTTTGATCAGCTTAATGATCTTCTTCGCCGTTGCGGCATCAATCCCCTGCTTGAGTTTGGCTTCAACAAACCAGGTTTTACCGCTATGAACAAACTCTTCCGGTACTTCCAGCGAAGTGCCCTCAATGCCGCGCTTTAACAGCTTGGCGCGCAGAATGTCGAGCAGCTGGTTGACCTGGAAGTCAGACTCGCTCAGCACTTTGATGGTTTTATTGGTTTCGTTTAATTCAAACGTCGCTTCAATGTTGCGAAAGTCGAAACGCGTGGCCAGTTCACGGGTCGCATTCTCAACGCCGTTTTGCACTTCGCGCAGATCAATTTCGGAAACAATATCGAAAGATGGCATCTTTTCTCTCCCTCTGTAATTTCAGCGATGCATAATACCCGCACTGTGTATTAACACAATCTTGAATACTGGAAGCTTAGCTGACAGCGCTATACTTATCGCTGTAACACCTGGCGCAGTTGCAGGTGAGGAGGAATAATGAGAATTACCGTACTGGGATGCGGCGCCTTAGGGCAACTGTGGTTAACGGCACTGTGCAAGCAGGGACATGAGGTACAGGGCTGGTTACGTATCCCGCAACCTTATTGCAGTGTGAACCTGGTTGAAGAAGACGGCACGATTTTTAACGAGTCCCTGACGGCTAACGACCCCGACTTCCTGGCCCGCAGCGATCTGCTGCTGGTCACGCTCAAAGCCTGGCAGGTCTCCGATGCGGTTAAAGGGCTGGCTTCCTCGCTCTCGCCCACCACGCCGGTGCTGTTACTCCACAACGGCATGGGCACCGTAGAGGAGCTTAAATCCCTGCCTAATCCGCTGCTGATGGGGACCACCACCCATGCCGCGCGCCGCGATGGCAATGTGATTGTTCATGTCGCCAGCGGCATTACCCATATTGGCCCGGCTCGCGCGCAGGATGGCGAGTTCAGCTATCTCGCCGACACGCTGCAAATGGCGCTGCCGGACGTCGCCTGGCACAACACCATTCGCCCCGCGCTCTGGCGCAAGCTGGCGGTGAACTGCGTCATCAACCCGCTGACGGCGCTGCGCGACTGCAAGAATGGCGATCTGCGCGACGCGCCGGAAGAGATAGAGAAGATCGCCCGCGAAGTGGCGGCGGTGATCGAGCGTGAAGGCCACCATATCTCCGCCGACGATCTGATCGCCTATGTCCACCAGGTGATTGAGAGCACGGCGGAGAATATCTCATCGATGCTGCAGGATGTGCGCGCGATGCGCCATACCGAGTGCGATTACATTACCGGCTACCTGCTCAGACGCGCCCGCGCGCACGGTATCGCGGTGCCTGAGAATGCCCGGCTGTTCGACCTGATTAAACGTAAGGAGAGTGAATATGAGCGCATCAGCTCTGATATGTCTCGCCCCTGGTAGTGAAGAGATGGAGGCGGTCACCACTATCGATCTGCTGGTGCGCGGCGGGATCGCAGTGACCACCGCCAGCGTGGCCAGCGACGGCGAACTCGCCATCGTCTGCTCGCGCGGTGTAAAACTGCTGGCGGACGCGCCGCTGGTTGAAGTGGCAGACGGTGATTACGACGTTATCGTGCTGCCCGGCGGGCTGAAGGGCGCAGAGTGCATGCGGGATAACCCGCTGCTGGTAGAGACCGTGCGCCAGTTTCACCTCTCCGGTCGCATCGTTGCGGCGATCTGCGCCGCTGCCGGCACCGTGCTGGTGCCCCATGAGATCTTCCCGATCGGCAATATGACCGGTTTCCCGGGGCTGAAGGAGACGATCCCGGAAGCGCAGTGGCAGGATAAGCGCGTAGTGTGGGACCCGCGCGTTAATCTGTTAACCAGCCAGGGGCCGGGTACGGCGATTGATTTTGGTTTGAAGATTATCGATCTGCTGGTCGGACGCGAAAAAGCCCACGAAGTGGCGTCACAGCTGGTGATGGCGGCAGGGATTTATAACTACTACGAAGCGTAAGCTTTGGCACTGATTGCCGGATGGCGGCTTCGCCTTATCCGGCCTACGGATATGTGCGGTCTGTTTGCCGGCTGGCGCTGACGCTTATCCGGCCTACGGGTAGGTGCGGTTTGTTTGCCGGATGGCGCTGGCACTTATCCGGCCTACGGGTTTGTGCGGTTTGTTTGCCGGATGGCGCTGACGCTTATCCGGCCTACGGATATGTACGGTTTGTTTGCCGGATGGCGCTGGTGCTTATCCGGCCTACGGGTAGGTGCGGTTTGTTTGCCGGATGGCGCTGACGCTTATCCGGCCTACGGGTTTGTGCGGTTTGTTTGCCGGATGGCGCTGGCACTTATCCGGCCTACGGGCATGTGCGGTCTGTTTGCCGGCTGGCGCTGGCACTTATCCGGCCTACGGGTATGTGCGGTTTGTTTGCCGGATGGCGCTGACGCTTATCCGGCCTACGGGTATGTGCGGTTTGTTTGCCGGATGGCGCTAACGCTTATCCGGCCTACGGGTAGGTGCGGTTTGTTTGAATGCTTTGCAGCGAACGATTTATGGCATGCTGCACCGCGTAGGCCGGATAAGGCGAAGCCGCCATCCGGCACAATCCACGGTGCTATCCATGGCACAACGCAAAACTACGGGCGATAAACCTTCACGTTGGTAAAGCCCTGCTCACGCAGATAGAGCGCCTGCAGGCGGCTCATCACACCACGCTCACACCACAGCAGCCAGGTTTTGCTCTGATCAAGATCGCCAAACTTGGTGCTCAGCTTATAGAACGGCAGCGACACCACATCCACGCCCTCCAGTTGCAGCGGCTTGTCATCCTGCTCATCAATGGAGCGGATATCGAGGATCGCGTCATTCTCGCCGAAGCCGGTTACCGTCTCGACTTCTACTACCTCTTCCGAGGTCTGCTGCGCGATTTCACGAATATCGATATTGCTCGCTTCCGCGACCACTTTCTCAAGGATCGCGAAATCGAAGTTCGCCTCTTCCGCTTCAATCTTCCCTTTAACCGCTTTTACCGTCGGTTTTTTGGAGATCACGCCGCAATACTCCGGCATGGTGCGAGCAAAATCTTCGGTACCGATTTTGCGCGCCAGATCGATGATGTGCTCTTTATCGTGAGAGATAAGCGGGCGCAGGATCAGCGTATCGGAGACGTTATCAATCAAACGCAGGTTGGTCAGCGTCTGGCTGGAGACCTGGCCCAGCGCTTCGCCGGTCACCAGTGCCTGCACGCCGTAGCGCTCGGCTACCTGAGAGGCTGCACGGACCATCATGCGTTTCAGCACCACGCCCATCTGGCCGTCGTCGACTTTCTCGAGGATCTCGCCCACCACCGGCTCAAAGTTGATCGCCACAAAGCGCACGCGATGGGAACTGCCAAAGCGGTTCCACAAATAGTGCGCCACCTGGCGTACGCCGATTTCATGCGCCGCGCCGCCGAGGTTAAAGAAGCAGTAGTGTACGCGGCAGCCGCGACGCATCAGCATATAGCTGGAGACGCCGGAGTCGAACCCGCCGGAGATCAGCGACAGCACATCTTCCTGCGTGCCGATCGGGAAGCCGCCAATACCTTCATAACGGCCCTTCACCAGCAGCAGGCGATCGTCTTCAATCTCCAGATGCACGGTCACATCCGGGTGGGTCAATTTGACCTTTGCCGACGCAACGTGTTGATTAAGGCCGCCGCCGATGTAGCGTTCTGCTTCGATCGAGCTAAACTCATGTTGCCCGCGGCGTTTTACCCGCACGCAGAACGTTTTGCCCTCGATCGCGTCGCGATACTGCGCCAGCGCTTTCTCAAAGATGTCATGCAGAGAGGTAAAGGGAACATCCTCTACTTCCAGCACATGGTGAATGCCCGGCACGCGGGTCAGCGCATCGCGGATCGCCAGACGCTGATTTTCGTCTTTGGCGCGCACTTCAATATGGTCCCAGTGGCGCACAACGGCGAGCGCCTCATCGTAGTGCTTCAGAACGTTACGAATGTTCCCGGTCAGAATTTTAATAAAGCGCAAACGCACAGATTGGCTTTTGATGGTGATTTCCGGGAACAATTTAATGATAAACTTCATGGCGGCAATGGTTCGTTGGCAAGCCTGCAAAGGCCTGTAGAGGAAAATTTACAGCAGCCCCTACCCGCGGCTGCATCCAGGCGCGGAAGTATACCACCATCGCGAAGATCATGTGCAACGCATTACCATTGAGCGTTATTTGCTATGTGCCCCGACTTCGCTACCATAACGTAGTCGGAATAATAGAAGAGTCAGACATTCACTATGCCAAAGAAAAACGACGCACCCGCCAGTTTCGAAACCGCACTGAGCGAACTGGAACAGATTGTCACTCGTCTTGAAAGCGGCGAGCTTCCGCTTGAAGAGGCCCTGAACGAATTCGAACGCGGCGTCCAGCTGGCCCGCCAGGGACAGGTTAAGCTTCAGCAGGCGGAGCAGCGCGTACAGATCCTGCTCTCCGATACCGAAGAGGCGCCGTTAACCCCTTTCGCTCCGGATGCTGAATAGATGGATTTCAATCAACAACTGCAGGCCTGCGTTGAACAGGCCAACGACGCGCTGCGCCGTTTCATCGATCCCCTGCCCTTTCAGAACACTCCGCTGGTTGAGGCGATGCAGTATGGCGCACTCTTAGGCGGCAAACGCCTGCGCCCGTTTTTGGTTTACGCCACCGGCCGCATGTTCGGCGTCAGCCAGCAGACGCTGGACGCGCCCGCCGCGGCGGTGGAGTGCATTCATGCTTACTCATTAATGCATGACGATCTGCCGGCGATGGACGACGACGATCTGCGTCGCGGTCTGCCCACCTGCCATATTAAATTTGGCGAAGCCAATGCCATTCTCGCGGGCGATGCCTTGCAGACGCTGGCTTTCTCGATCCTGACGGAAGCGCCGATGACGGATGTCGCCGCAGAAGATCGGCTGGCGATGGTCGCCACGCTGGCGAATGCCAGCGGCGTTGCCGGCATGTGCGGCGGGCAGGCGCTGGATCTGGCGGCGGAGAATGAGCAGGTTTCTCTTGAAGGGCTGGAGCAGATCCATCGTCATAAAACCGGGGCGCTGATCTGCGCGGCGGTAAAAATGGGTGCCCTGAGCGCGGGTCAACGCGGTCGCGACGCGCTGCCGCTGCTCGAACGTTACGCGCAGTGTGTCGGCCTGGCGTTTCAGGTTCAGGATGACATCCTCGATGTGGTCGGCGATACTGCCACCCTTGGCAAACGCCAGGGTGCTGACCAGCAACTGGGTAAAAGCACCTACCCCGCACTACTGGGCCTTGAGCAAGCCCGCACGAAAGCCCGCGATCTGATTGACGATGCCCGCCAGGCGCTGAGCCTGCTGTCGGCGCAATCGCTGGATACGACGGCACTGGAAGCACTGGCGAATTACATAATCCAGCGTGATAAATAACGATATAACACGATGAGTCTGAGTCTCTGATGAGTTTTGATACAGCCAAATACCCGACGCTGGCGCTGGTTGATACCACGCAAGAGTTGCGCCTGCTGCCGAAAGAGAGTTTGCCGAAACTGTGCGACGAACTGCGTCGCTACCTTCTCGACAGCGTAAGCCGCTCCAGTGGACACTTCGCCTCCGGGCTTGGCACGGTTGAACTGACCGTGGCGCTGCATTACGTCTATAACACGCCCTTCGATCAGTTAATCTGGGACGTCGGCCACCAGGCCTATCCGCACAAAATCCTCACCGGCCGCCGCGACAAAATCGGCACCATCCGGCAGAAAAACGGCCTGCACCCCTTCCCGTGGCGCGGCGAGAGTGAATATGACGTCCTGAGCGTCGGCCACTCCTCCACCTCCATCAGCGCCGGGATCGGCGTGGCCGTGGCGGCAGCGAAAGAGAATAAGCAGCGTCGTACCGTCTGCGTGATTGGCGATGGCGCGATCACCGCAGGCATGGCGTTTGAAGCGATGAACCACGCCGGGGATATTCGCCCCGATATGCTAGTGGTTCTCAACGACAACGAGATGTCGATCTCCGAGAATGTTGGCGCGCTGAATAACCATCTGGCGAAGCTGCTCTCCGGCAAGCTCTACTCCACCCTGCGCGAAGGCGGGAAAAAAGTGCTCTCCGGCGTGCCGCCGATCAAAGAGCTGCTGAAACGCACCGAAGAACATATCAAAGGCATGGTTGTGCCGGGCACGCTGTTTGAAGAGCTGGGCTTTAACTATATCGGCCCGGTGGACGGTCACGATGTGCTGGGCCTGGTGCAGACGCTGCGCAATATGCGCGATCTGAAAGGCCCGCAGTTCCTGCATATCATGACCAAAAAAGGGCGCGGCTATGAGCCGGCCGAGAAAGATCCCATCACTTTCCACGCGGTGCCGAAGTTCGATCCGACCAGCGGCACTCTGCCGAAAAGCAGCGGCGGTATGCCTAGCTATTCGAAAATCTTCGGCGACTGGCTGTGTGAAACCGCCGCGAAAGATAACAAGTTAATGGCCGTTACCCCGGCGATGCGTGAAGGCTCCGGCATGGTTGAGTTCTCGCGCAAATACCCGGGGCAATATTTCGATGTCGCCATTGCCGAGCAGCACGCGGTCACTTTTGCCGCCGGGCTGGCAATCGGCGGCTACAAACCGGTGGTGGCAATCTACTCTACCTTCCTGCAGCGCGCCTACGATCAGGTGATCCACGACGTGGCGATCCAGAAGCTGCCGGTGCTGTTTGCTATCGATCGCGCCGGGATTGTTGGCGCGGACGGCCAGACCCACCAGGGCGCGTTTGATATCTCCTATCTGCGCTGCATCCCGGATATGGTGGTGATGACGCCGAGCGATGAGAACGAGTGCCGCCAGATGCTCTTTACCGGCTACCACTACGCGGATGGCCCGAGCGCCGTGCGCTACCCGCGCGGTAACGCGGTCGGCGTGACGCTGGAGCCGCTGGCGAAACTGCCTATCGGTAAAGGCGTGGTGAAACGCAAAGGCGAGAAGGTGGCGATCCTCAACTTCGGTACTTTGCTGCCGGAAGCGGCAAAAGCCGCCGAGGCGCTCAACGCGACGCTTATCGATATGCGTTTTGCCAAGCCGCTCGATGAAGCGCTGATCCTTCAGGCGGCTTCGCAGCACGACGTGCTGGTGACGCTGGAAGAGAACGCTATTGCGGGCGGTGCCGGCAGCGGCGTTAACGAAGTGCTGATGGCGAAGCGCAAACCGGTGCCGGTGCTCAACCTCGGCCTGCCGGACTTCTTTATTCCGCAGGGGACGCAGGATGAAGCGCGCGCCGAGATTGGTCTCGACGCGGCCGGTATCGAATCGCGCATCAAAAACTGGCTCGCCTGATTCCGCCCTTTTCCGCTCCTGCTATGCTTAAGCCTAATTCGTGAACAGCAGGAGTGGAACCATGCAATACAACACATTAGGGAAAACCGACCTCAAGGTCTCCCGCCTTTGCCTTGGCTGTATGACCTTTGGCGAGCCGGACCGGGGTAAGCATGCCTGGACGCTGCCGGAAGAGAGCAGCCGCCCGATCATTCAACGCGCGCTGGAAGGCGGGATTAACTTTTTTGATACCGCCAACAGCTACTCCGACGGCAGCAGTGAAGAGATCGTTGGCCGTGCGCTGCGCGATTTCGCCCGCCGCGACGAAGTGGTTGTTGCTACTAAGGTTTACCATCAGGTCGGCGATCTGGCTGAAGGCCTCTCCCGCGCGCAGATCCTGCGCTCCATTGATGACAGCCTGCAGCGCCTCGGCATGGAGTATGTCGATCTATTGCAAATCCACCGCTGGGACTACAACACACCGATTGAAGAGACGCTGGAAGCGCTGAACGATGTGGTGAAAGCGGGCAAAGCGCGCTATATCGGCGCGTCTTCCATGCACGCCAGCCAGTTTGCGCAGGCGCTCGCCTTGCAGGAGCAGCACGGCTGGGCGCGCTTTGTCACCATGCAGAATCACTACAACCTTATCTATCGTGAAGAAGAGCGCGAGATGCTGCCGCTCTGCTACAAAGAGGGCGTGGCGATTATTCCGTGGAGCCCGCTGGCGCGCGGACGTTTGACCCGCCCGTGGGGGGAAACCACCGCCCGCCTGGTCTCCGATGAGTTTGGCAAAACGTTGTATAGCGAAACGGATGCCAACGATGCGCAGATCGCCGAACGTCTGGCGAGCGTAGCAGAGGAGCTGAGCGCGTCGCGTGCGCAGGTGGCGCTGGCATGGTTATTGAGTAAGCCAGGCGTTGCCGCACCGATTATTGGCGCGTCCCGTGGTGATCAGCTGGAAGAGTTGTTAGGCGCGGTAGCGTTAACGCTGAAGCCGGAGCAGATTGCCGAGCTGGAGATGCCCTACAAACAGCACCCGGTGGTGGGGTTTAAGTAGCCTGCAGAGCGGATAGTTTGCCGGATGGCGGCTCGCGCCTTATCCGGCCTACGCCCAGATGCCAGTCCGGTGTTGTAGGCCTGATAAGCGCAGCGCCATCAGACATTTCCCACCGCATTGACATGCAAACCCGGAATCGTAGGCCTGATAAGCGCAGCGCCATCAGGCATTTCCCACCGCATTCACATGCAAGCCCGAAACCGTAGGCCTGATAAGCGTAGCGCCATCAGGCATTTCGCCGCATTTACATGCATACACGGAATCGTAGGCCTGATAAGCGTAGCGCCATCAGGCATTTTCCACCGCATTCACATGCATCCCCGGAACCGTAGCCTGATAAGCGTAGCGCCATCAGACATTTCCCACCGCATTCACATGCAAACCCGGAATCGTAGGCCTGATAAGCGTAGCGCCATCAGGCATTTCGCCGCATTTACATGCATACACGGAATCGTAGGCCTGATAAGCGCAGCGCCATCAGGCATTTTCCACCGCATTCACATGCAAACCCGGAATCGTAGGCCTGATAAGCGCAGCGCCATCAGACATTTCGCCGCATTTACATGCATACCCGGAATCGTAGGCCTGATAAGCGTAGCGCCATCAGGCAATTTCCACCGCATCCACATGCAAGCCCGAAACCGTAGGCCTGATAAGCGCAGCGCCATCAGGCAATTTCCACCGCATCCACATGCAACCCCGGAATCGTAGGCCTGATAAGCGTAGCGCCATCAGACATTTCCCACCGCATTCACATGCATACCCGGAATCGTAGGCCTGCTAAGCGCAGCGCCATCAGGCATTTCGCCGCAGCCTGATATCGCTAAATCAGCCCAATCGGCCAGTGGTGACCAATCCAGTAAAGCAGCCCGGCGGCGACAATCCCGGCGACGATATCGTCGACCATAATCCCCATCCCGCCGTGCACGTTACGATCGAACCAGCGGATCGGCCACGGTTTCCAGATATCCAGAATGCGAAACAGCACAAACCCTACAGCCACCCACCGCCAGTCGGTGGTGGGCAGCGCCATCAGGGTGATCCACATGCCGATAAACTCATCCCAGACGATACTGCCGTGATCGTGCACACCCATATCTTTTGCCGTTTGATGGCAGAGATAGACGCCGAGCGAGATCCCCAGCATCACCAGCAGCGAATAGAGCTGCCAGGGCAGGAAGGTCATCAGCCACCAGAAGGGGATCGCCGCAATCGAGCCCATGGTGCCGGGCATAAATGGAATCAAACCGCTGCCAAACCCGGTCGCCAGCAGGTGCCAGGGGTTACGCAGATTGAGACGGCTTTTGGCGATATCTTTATCTTTAGTGCGCGGCAAAATGGTCATATCCTTTCCAGTCGAGGGTGACGGCTTTCCCCTCGCGAGTGAAGTAGAGTCCCTCCCCGTCCGCGCCCATCTGCCCGATGCAGGTAAACGGCGCGCCCAGCTGACCAATCGCCACATCCAGCGCGCCGCGGTTCAGCTCAGGTACGGTAAAGCAGAGTTCATAATCCTCTCCGCCGGACAACGCCCAGCGCAGCGCCTGATCCGGCTCGACGTGCCGACGCATAGCGTCCGATAACGGTATCGCATCAAGGTCGATCCGCGCACCAAAGCCGCTCGCTTTCAGAATATGACCCAGATCGGAGATCAGACCATCAGAGAGATCAATCGCCGAACTTGCCAGGTTACGCAGCGCCTGCCCCTGCAGCACGCGCGCCGTTGGGCGCAGGTGGCGCTTTTTCAGGTAAGCGGCATCATCGCCGTCGCTGACCGATAAACGTTTTTGCAAAATCGCCAGCCCCGCGGCGCTGTCGCCCGGCGTACCGGTGACATAGATCCAGTCACCCGGCTTCGCGCCGGAGCGCTTCATCGCGCGGCCTGCCGGCACGTAACCGTGAATCCCAATGGTCATCGACAGCGGCCCGCGGGTGGTATCACCGCCGATAAGCTGCATATCGTAGTAGCTGATTTGCTCAAACAGACTGTCGCTGAAGGCCTGCAGCCACGCTTCGTCCGCTTCAGGCAGCGTTAACGCCAGCGTCAGCCAGGCAGGATCGGCCCCCATCGCCGCCAAATCGCTGAGATTAGAGGCCATCGCTTTCCAGGCCAGATCGGCAGGATCGATATCGGGGAGAAAATGGTTACCTGCCACCAGCGTGTCGACGCTGATCGCCAGGGTCTGTTTTTCGGGGACATTGAGCAGCGCACAATCGTCACCGATACCGGTTTCGACGTCGCGACGTGAAGTGCGTACGCGGTCAAAATAACGGGCAATCAGGGAGAATTCACCGCATGCCATACGTTATTCCTCTGTAGAAAAAAGAAAAAGCCGGGACCGGCGCGCTGAAAGCATCGCCCATCACCGGCTTGCGGATCACTTCTTGTGGGGACGGATCGCAGGTGCGGCTTTATCCAGCACGCCGTTCACAAACTTATGGCTGTCTTCAGCGCCAAAGGTTTTAGCCAGTTCGATAGCTTCGTTGATCGCCACTTTATAGGGCACATCATCACGTTTTGAGAGTTCGAACAGCGCGATACGCAATACCGCTTTCTCAACCTGACCCAGCTCTTCGAGCAGACGGGAGAGGTATGGCTTCATCAGGCCATCGAGATATGCGCTATTAGTCGCCACTCCGTTCAACAGTTCACGGAAGTACACGACGTCAACATCTTTCACGTCCTGTTCCGCCAGGAACTGGTATTCAACATCAGTGATGTCGTTCTGGGACAACTGCCAGGAGTAAAGCGCCTGAACGGCACACTCACGGGCGCGGCGACGAGCAGCAGGTTTCACGTAATTCCCCTTACAAAATTCAAGCCTTGATGGCTTTCAATACATTAATCATTTCAAGCGCGGTCAGTGCGGCTTCCGCACCTTTATTACCGGCTTTGGTGCCAGCGCGTTCGATGGCCTGTTCAATACTTTCTGTGGTCAGCACGCCGAAAGCGACCGGAATGGCGCTCTCCTGCGCGACATGCGCCAGGCCGTTGCTTGCGCCGCCTGCCACATACTCAAAGTGCGCAGTGCCGCCGCGGATCACGGTGCCGAGCGCAATAACGGCGTCATATTTGCCGGTTTTCGCCAGCTCGCCTGCGGCCAGCGGCAGCTCGTAAGCGCCCGGAACCCACACGACGGTGATGTTATCGTCCTGCACCTGACCAATACGTTTCAGGGCATCGACCGCGCCTTCCAGCAGACTGTCATTGATAAAGTTGTTGAAACGCGCAATGGTGATGGCGACGCGAGCGTCCGGAGCAGCAACGTTGGCTTCAATAATGTTCATACACTTCCTTCACAGGTTCAGTTCGGACCCCGCAGGGGGGCGGATTTTAGCATACTATTTAACGCGCTGCTTCCCTTTTACAGCAGGCTTCACGCGTTGGTGAGGTGCAGGCAAACATCAGGGCCAACCTGCCGTATCTCACTGAAATTAAAGCGCGGCGCATCGGCAAGCGCCGTTAATCCCGGCAGCTGGCACAGCCCGCGCGCATCGCTGCCTAACAGTTTAGGCGCAAGATAGACCACCAGCTCATCCACCAGGCCCGCGTTCAGCAAGGCGCCTGCAAGCTCTGCGCCCGCCTCAACCCAGATGCTGTTGATCTGCTGTTTACCGAGCATCATCATCAGCATCACCAGATCGGCATGGCCGTTATGCTCCGGCACGATGATTTCGCGCACGCTCTCAGGCCATACGCGCGAATCGGCTTTGGTGCGCGCAAACCAGGTCTCCCCCGGCTGGCTGACGATTTTATGCTGCGGCGTCACGCGGTTTTGGCTGTCGATAATAATGCGCAGCGGCTGGCGCAGATCCGCTTCGGGATAGAGCGCCTGGCTCTCGCTGTTTAATTCGTTCCAGCGCACGGTCAGCGACGGATCGTCCGCCAGCACCGTGGCGCTGCTGCTGAGAATGGCATGGCTCTGCGCGCGCAGTTGCTGCACGTCGCGGCGCGCCTGTGGGGATGTGATCCACTGGCTTTCGCCGCTCGCCATTGCCGTGCGCCCGTCGAGCGACGCGCCGAGCTTCAGCTGAAGGTAGGGGAAACCGGTGCGCATACGCTTGAGAAAGCCTTTATTCAGCGCTTCGGCCTCGCTCATCATCAGGCCGTGGCTCACCTCAATCCCGGCCTGCTGTAAGCGATATAATCCGCGCCCGGCAACCTGCGGATTGGGGTCCTGCATGGCGGCAACCACCCGCCTTACCCCGGCGGCAATCAGCGCATCGCAGCAGGGCGGCGTGCGCCCGTGGTGGCTGCAGGGCTCCAGCGTAACATAGGCAGTGCCACCGCGCGCGCGTTCGCCCGCCATACGCAGAGCATGCACTTCCGCATGCGGCTCGCCGGCGCGGTAGTGAAACCCTTCGCCGACGATTTCGCCATCGTTAACAATCACGCAGCCGACGCGCGGATTCGGATGGGTGGTAAAGCGACCGCGCTGCGCCAGTTTCAGCGCGCGCGCCATGTAGATTTCATCCTGCATGATCAATCCTGTAGACGGGCGATCTCTTCGCCAAATTCGCGGATATCCTCGAAACTGCGGTAGACGGAGGCAAAGCGCACATAGGCCACTTTATCGAGCTTTTTCAGCTGCTCCATCACCAGATTGCCGATCATCTTACTCGGCACTTCGCGTTCGCCGGTTGCGCGAAGTTGCGATTTAATATGGTTTAACGCCATTTCTACGTCATCGGCGCTTACCGGGCGCTTCTCCAGCGCTTTCAACATGCCGCTGCGCAGCTTCTCTTCATTAAAGGGTTCACGCACATCATTGCTTTTCACTACGCGCGGCATCACAAGCTCTGCCACTTCAAAGGTGGTGAAACGCTCATTGCAAACCAGACACTGCCGGCGGCGGCGAACGGATGAACCTTCTCCCACCAGGCGAGAATCGATGACTTTGGTGTCCACGGCGAAACAGAATGGGCAATGCATACGGGGTCCTGACGTGAGAGTTAACTGAAATCTATTTTAACCTGAAGTGGCATGACAACAAAGGCAGACCCTTTTTGAGACAATGGATCGATGGCAAGGCCGCGGTTGCGATCTACCATTACAACGATCCTCCCCTTCAAGGAAACAGACGCAATGACAAGACGTTACCTAAGAACACTGTTGCTGGGAAGCCTTTTTACCCTCAGCGCCTGCGCCCCGCAAAGCGAAGTCCGTCAGCTCCACCAAAGCGTCAGCACGCTCAATAAAGAGATGAGCAAGCTGAACCAGGAGACGGTCAAAATCACACAGCAAAACAGCCTTAATGCCAAATCCGGCAGCGGTGCCTACCTGCTGCCCGGTGCCAATACGCCTGCGCTGCTGAAGAGCCAGATCGGCACACTGCGTATGTCGCTGAAAGATATGGCACCAAACGCCGCCGGAACGCGCGTTGTGCTGCACATTCAGGGCCAGTCCAACGATCCGCTGCCCGCCTTTAGCGGCACCATTGAGTATGGTCAGCTTCAGGGCACCACCGAGAACTATCAGGAAGTGAATGTGCAGAATCAGCTGATCAACGCCCCGGCCAGCACGCTGGCACCGAGCGATGTCGACATTCCGCTGCAGTTGAATGGCATCACACCTGAGCAACTCGGCTTTGTGCGCATTCACGATATCCAGCCGGTTAACGTTCAGTAACGACTCCTCTGCGGGCGAACCTCTCGCCCGCCCTTTCGCCACTGCGTTTTTGCTCTCCCTGCAACGTTGATATTCATCAATTGGCATTATCAATAAATGTCAGTACAATCGCCGCCGTTTAATGCACGCAAACGTGAACGCAATCGATTACGTAAATGTCAATAATGTGAAACACCACATATTTTTGTGAGCGCGGATACTTATAATAGGCGCGCAGAAATATGAAACATTTAGCAATTTAATGCGTGCTTACTTTCACTCCCGTCTGGGATCTTAATCAGTGGCGTAATGATGAAAAAAACTCTCCTCGCAGCCGGTGCCGCACTGGCGCTTACCGCTTCTTTCTCTGCCAGCGCAGCAGAAACCAGCAAACCTGAATTTGTCTCCGACTGGTGGCATCAGAGCGTGAACGTGGTGGGCAGCTATCACACCCGTTTCGGGGCTATACCGCGCAACGATACCTATCTGGAATATGAAGCCTTCGCCAAGAAAGATTGGTTCGACTTCTACGGCTACCTGGATGCGCCGGTCTTCTTCGGCGGTAACTCCGGCGCGAAAGGGATCTGGAACCACGGCTCTCCGCTGTTTATGGAGATCGAACCGCGCTTCTCCATTGATAAGCTGACCAACACCGATCTGAGCTTCGGACCATTCAAAGAGTGGTACTTCGCCAACAACTACATCTACGACATGGGCCGTAACGCCGGTGGTCGCCAGAGTACCTGGTACATGGGTCTTGGCACCGATATCGACACCGGTTTGCCGATGAGCCTCTCGCTGAACGTCTACGCAAAATACCAGTGGCAGAACTACGGTGCGCCAAACGAAAACGAGTGGGACGGCTATCGCTTCAAAGTGAAATACTTTGTGCCGATTACGCCACTGTGGGGCGGCCAGCTGAGCTATATCGGCTTCACTAACTTTGACTGGGGCTCCGATCTCGGCGATCGCCGCTATTACAACAATGGCCAGCAGCAGCGTACCAGCAACTCGATCGCCTCAAGCCACATCCTCGCGCTCAGCTACGATCACTGGCACTACTCCGTTGTCGCCCGTTACTGGCACAACGGCGGCCAGACCAAAGATGATGCGATCCTGAACTACGGCGCGGGCGATTTCAGCGCCCGCACTACCGGTTGGGGTGGCTACCTGGTGGTTGGCTACAACTTCTGATTCTGCTCTTTGCAAAAGCCGACCCTGGGTCGGCTTTTTTATTGCCTGAACACCGCCGAAAAAAAATCTGAAAACAGACCTTTCCAGTACATTAGTACCAATCCTCCCCATCCAATGCTCAACGCCATGCTTTAGAATCCGCTCCTGAGAGGAATTTACTCTAAGGAAAAGAGAACCATGTGGGCCGTAGAAATGGAGGGCATCAGTAAGAAATATTTACTGGGCCAGGTGTGGGTAGATGCCCTTAAAGACGTCACGCTCAACATTGCAGCAAATCGCTTTACCGTCCTGTCCGGGCAATCCGGCAGCGGCAAAACAACCCTACTCAATTTAATCGGTGGCATCGATCGGCCCGACAGCGGGTATCTGACGATTGCCGGCCAGCCGATGGCGGAGCTGGATGACGACCAGTGCAGCGATTTTCGCGCCCGCCACCTCGGTTTTATCTTCCAGAATTTCAACCTTATCCCGGTGCTGACCGTGCGCGAGAACGTCGAAGTTCCGCTGCTGATACAGCACAAAAACCCGGCGTATCGCCAGCAGCGCATCAATGAGATGCTCGACAATGTCGGTCTGGCACATAAGGCCGACTCGCTGCCCAACCAGCTCTCCGGCGGTCAGCGCCAGCGCGTTGCCATCGCCCGCGCGCTGATCCACCGTCCCGCGCTGATTGTCGCCGACGAACCCACCGCCAACCTCGACAGCAAAACCGGCGCCGCCATTTTGCAGCTGCTGCGCCATTTACAGCGTGAATACGCCGTAACGGTGGTTTTCTCCTCCCACGATCCGCAAGTGATTGCCGCCGCGGACGATCTCTATGTGGTGCATGACGGTAGCGTCACACGCCCGGCAACGGTATAAGGAGGGAAAAATGCAAACCACAACGCTGATGAAACATGCGCTGCGCAACTTACTGCGCAGCCGCCGACGTACGCTCTCAACCCTCTGCGCGATTGTCGTCGGGGCAATAGGCATCCTGCTGTTCGCGGGCTATAACCAGTCGATTGAGTACAGCCTGCAAACCACTTTCGTGCGCGATAAAGGCCATCTGCAGATCCAGCAGCGGGACTATCTTCTGCACGGCACCAGCAACCCTGCGCTTTACAGCATTCATAACTATCAACAAATCGTCGATATCCTCATCCGCGACCCGGTGCTGAAAAAGATGATCGCCGTGACGACCCCAGTTCTCTCCATGACCGGCCTCGCGGGCCACTATGCGGTCGGCACCTCGCGTCCGGTCTTGATCTACGGCACGGAAGCCGTCGGGCAAGCGCAGCTCGATAAGTGGGATGAGTATCAGATCGGGGAAGACTTAGTCGAGCGCAAACCGCTGACCGGCACCCAACCGGAAGCGGCGCTGATTGGCCGCGGGCTGGCACGTCTGCTGCTGCTGTGTGATTTTGTAAAAGATCAGCCCTGCGCGCCGCCGCCGCCGAGAGAAAACAGCGCCAGCCCGCTGCCTGACGATCTGCTCGAGCTGTCGCAAAGCGCCCGCGATACGCGTCCTCCGGCGACGGGTTCGAATATTGAACTGTTGGCCGCCTCCGCTGAGGGTGCGCCGAATATTGTCCGCGTTAACGTGCTGGGCACCCAGCCGCAGCAGGCGCGCGAGCTGGATGAAACCGTGGTGAGCCTGCACCTGCGCCAGGCACAGCAGCTGCTTTTTGGCCAGGAGACGCCCGGCGTAACGGCGATCCTGCTCCAGCTGCACAGCACCAAAGAGATGGCGGCTGCGCGGGCGCGCCTGCAGCAGATCTTCGCCAACCGGCTCGCCGGCGAACCGCTGGCGGTGTATGACTTCACGCAGCTCCAGCCGCTCTACAACCAGGTGCTGGCAATGTTCGGCAAGATCTTCTCATTCCTGCTGGCGCTGATCCTCTGTATTGCGCTGTTCACCGTCGGTAACACCATGAATATGGCCGTGATGGAGCGCACGGTGGAAATCGGCACCCTGCGCGCGGTGGGGCTCAAACGTGGCGATATTCAGCGTCTGTTTCTGAGCGAAGGGGCGCTGCTGGGAGCGATCGGCGCACTCTCTGGCGTGCTGATCGCGCTGGCACTGGCCTGGCTGATTAATCGCTCCGGGATGACATGGCAGCCACCGGGCGTCACCTCGCCGCTGCCGATCCGCATCAGTATCTGGGGAGAGTGGCGCATGCTGGCCAGCGTCACGGGCACCCTGTTGCTGGTGACCGTGCTCTCTTCCTGGTGGCCGGCACGACGCGCCTCGCGGGTGTCGATTGTTGAAGCGCTACGCCATATCTGATGCAACACCCTGAATAAAAAGGAGGAATTATGTCATTACGGAAAAAGAGCCTGACGTCAGCGTGGCTGACTATCCTGTTGATGAGTGCCGCACCGGCGTTTGCGGCGCTTAACGCCCAGCAGATCCTGAAAAAAAGCGATGCGGTACGTAACCCGGATCGCTCCTTCAGCCTGGTGACCACCCTCATCAGCTACAAGAATGGCAAACAGCATGAAACCAGCGAACTGATGCTCTACTCTCGCGTTGCGCCGGATGGCGGTCAGTTTCGTAGCCTGCTGCGCTTTATCAGCCCGCAGCGCGATGCCGGCAAACTGACGCTGAAAAGCGGCCGTGATTTGTGGCTTTACGATCCCACAAGCCAGGCGAGCGTACCCATTTCACCGCAGCAGCGGCTGATGGGGCAGGCCTCCAACGGCGATGTCGTTACTGCTAACTGGGCGGCGGATTACCAGGCAAAACTGGTAGGTGAAGAGCGGATTCAGGATGGCGAGCGGCAGATGCGCGACTGCTACCACCTGCATCTGGATGCGCAAAACAAAGATGCGGCCTATCCATCGATGGATTTATGGGTTGATAAAACCGACTTTAAGAGCCGCAAAGCGGAGTTCTATGCCGTTAACGGTAACCTGCTGAAAACCACCTTCTACCGCCGCTATGCGCCCGTGCTGGGCGGCATCCGCTCGACCGAAGCGGTAATTATTGACGGGGTTAATGCGCACTGGGTGACTGTGCTGCGCCAGAAGGATTTCCAGTGGCGCGACGTGCCGGAGTCCTGGTTACAGCGTGATTATCTCGCCCATTTCCGGGATGCGAATTCATGACACGATCGCCTCTCTCCCTTCTCTGCCTGGTGCTGCTGGCCGCACTGCCTGCCGCGCCCGCGCTGTCGCAGCAGGATGAGACCCTGGCGGCACTCGAGCTGGCAGACAACGCTGAGTTCAACCCCGACACCTACCAGGCGCTGAATATGATGTTTGAAGCGGCCAGCAGCATCAATCATCAGCAGGAGAAAGAGCAGCGGCTGTCGCTTGATATGCGCCTGGATACGCCGCTGGGTGAGAAGTGGCGGCTGGTGCTCTCTAACCGTCTGGACAGCCGTTTTACTCACCGGCTCAGCGACACCCGCTATACCTATACCCTGCGCGAAGCCTGGCTCAGCTATCACCTGACGCCACAAACAATGCTGGATATGGGCCGCATCAACACCCGCTACGGCGTCGCGCTGGGCTATAACCCCACGGACTTTCTCGGTCGGGGCACGGTGCGCTCAATGACCTCTGCCGATCCGGAAGCGCTGCGCAACAACCGCATGGGGAATGCGATGGTGCGCCTGCAGCACTTCTGGGACAACGCCGCCGTTAGCGCGCTCTGGGCACCGCAAATCCGCAGCGGCAGCACGGATCGCAGCGCCAGTCTCGACTGGCAGGCCAGCAACCCGCGCGACCGCCTGCTGCTCAGCGCCAGCTACCGCTTTGCGGAGAATTTCAATCCGCAGCTGCTGCTGTTTAAAGAGCAGCAGCGTGAGCCACAGTTTGGCCTCAACCTGTCGCGCGTGCTCTCCCGTTCAACGCTGATTTACGGCGAATGGGCCGGTGGACGTCAGCCCTACAGCTGGCAGGAGACGCTGCTGCCGGAGAGCCAGTGGGATATTGCCTGGCGCAACCGCGTGGCGGCAGGCCTGACCTGGACCGGGGAGAGCGATCTGACGCTGCGACTTGAAGGGCATTACAACGGCAGCGCGCAGCCGACCATAGCCGGGCAGGATCCCCGCCGCAGCGTGCTGTTACAGGCTTACTGGAAGGATTTTTTCGAACAGTACGATCTCAACCTGATTGCGCAGCGGGATCTGCAACGGCATAAAAATATGGGGTTTGCTGAACTTCGCCGCCATCTTGGCTCACTGGATGTGGCGTTACAGTGGCAAAAGGTCTACCTGCTGAATCTGAGCGAGCGCCGCTGGCAGCTCTCACTGGATTACTGGCTGTGAACCATCGCCCAGCCGATAGAGGCAATAATAATGGCTGGGCCAAATGGAAAGGGCTGCTGACGCGCGGCGCGAAAGAGCAGCAGCCCGCTCGCCAGCCCAATCAGCGCGGCGATGAGCATAATATCGAACAGTGCCGCTAAGCCGTGCCATGCACCGATGCCGGCAAACAGTTTCATATCCCCTCCCCCTATTCCGTCATACCCACGGCGGCGCGCAAACCCGTAATTAAGCAACCACAGGACAGAAAAACCAACCGCCGCGGCAAGGGCATGTTCCTGTAACGTCAGTAGAGAGGGCTGACGGCTCCAGGCGCAGAGCAGCGCCAGCAGCATGAAGGGATATGTCAGCCCGTCCGGCAGCAGCATATGGTCGATATCGATAAAGCACATCGCCACCAGCAAACTCAGCAGCGCCAGCGTCAGCGCCGCCGCCGGGTTGACGCCATCATGGGCAATTACCGCCGCGAACAGTAGCGCCATCAACGCTTCAATAGCCGGGTAGCGAATGCTTATCCGCTTCTGACAGCAGCGGCTGCGCCCGCGCAGCCACAGCCAGCCGAGCAGCGGAACATTGTCACGCATCTTTATCCGCGCCCGGCAGTGGGGACAAAAGGAGGGCGGCCAGCTCAGGCTTATCGCATCGCCCTGCATTTTTCGCGGTAAACGGTAGATCACCACATTGATAAAACTGCCGAAAATAGCGCCGAGCAGCGCAAAGAAGAGGCTTTCCACGGGATCATGGCTCCGGTTGATTGAGCAGCGAGCGGCAGGCGGAAGGGAGCGGCGCAGAGAGCACTTCCGGGGTTTTGAATATCCACTGTTCGTAGCGCCCGGCAGGTTTGAAGCTCTTTATATCGGGCGGGAAGAGTGCGCGGCGCAGCGGCCTGCCGTGGCCTTTGCTGAAGACGCCAACCCAGCGCCCCTGCTTGTCGTAGCTCATCCCCCAGTCGCGCGAGCCGGTGAGCGGGTCGGTGAACCACTGGCGTAGATGCGCGACGGGCTTTTTATCGCGGTTGTCGCGCAGCAGATCCGCAAAACCGAGCGGGAAGCAGCCGCTGCCGTTTTTCTGATAACTGTGGATCGCATTACGGATCTGCACGCCGCGAAAAAAGAGCTCCTCCTCCTGCTGCTGGCGAAAGCGCACTTCGCGTGAGCGGGTCTCTTTCAATAAAGAGAGCGACAGCACAGTGAGCATCAGCAGCACCCACAGGTAGGTAAAACCGCCCTGCGCAGAGGGCTTACTCCTCGCCATTGTCCTGCTCCGGCAGAGAGGGCGAAGAGACATCGACGATCTGATCGTTTTCGTCACGCTTTACCTGCCAGTTATCGCGCCGCTGAGTGACGGGATCGAGCGGGATATCAAACAGGTAGCCCTGCTCGACCAGCTCCTCCAGCCGCTCCGGCCCGCTGAGACGATCGTGACGCCAGGCGGCAATCGCCGAGCGGAGGGCATTGCGGTTATGCTGCAACACCACGATTTTAGCGCGCTCGGTTTGATTGAAAAAACGCGGTGCCACCAGCGTCATCAACGTAGCGATAATCGCCATCACCACCAGTAATTCAATCAGCGTAAAACCCTTTTCACCACTGCGCATACGGCACTCCATTCAGTCCGGGCTGCATACTGGTAGAGCTGACATCCCAGATATCCTTGCCACCGGTGCTGTCGCCGGGCGCCTGCGTCGAGGCGCGCAGCCGCCAGGTTTCAGCGTTCGGCTTGCCCTCACAGTCGCAGAAGGGATCGCGCGGAATCGCGCGCAGCAGATAGATCTTCTCCCGGTTGGCCGACTTTTTATTGATCACCCCTTCCACCAGTTGATTTAGCGACACCGGCCAGTTCGACATATCTGCCTCTTTTTCAATAATTCCCTCTTCGCTCAGTTGGGCATAGCGATCGAGGGCGGTGCGGATCTCACGCAGCGCCACCCGCAGCGCCTCTTCGTTGCGCTGCTGGAGCTGACGCTGGTAAATCGGGATCGCGGCGCTGGCAAGCGTCGCCAGCAGCGCCAGCGACACCAGCATCTCAATCAGCGTAAAGCCGTTGCGCCGCGCCATTACTTCTTGCCTTTCGCCAGCGTAGGCGCAGGCAGTTTTTTCCTCGCCGGGAAGGTGGCTGGCGGCGTCAGCGGCGGTGGTGCAAAGTGCGAGGCTTGAGGCGTCTCCTCTGCGGCAGGCGGCAGGTAGGCGCTCTCACCCGGGGCATCTTCGCTGCCCATCTCAATGGTGTTGATGTGGGTGCCTGGCAGATCAATGCTGCGCTCAATGGTGGGCGTGATCAGCAGCACCACTTCGGTCCGCTCATGGTTACTTTCATGGCTGCCGAAAAACTTACCGAGCAGCGGCAGATCCGCCAGCCCCGGCAAACCGTTCAGCCCTGTGCTGTCACTCTCTTTGATAAGCCCCGCCAGCATCTGCGTTTCACCATTCTGGCTGCTGAGCACGGTGGCCGCGTCGCGGTTGTTGGTGCGATAGTAAGCAACCCCATCTTTTGAGTGCTCGGCGCTGCCGATGGTGCTGAGGTTAAACTTCACATCCATCGAGATGGTGTTATCAACGCTGATATCCGGCGTAACCTCCAGTTTCAGGCCAACATCCTGATACTCAACCTGCTCTTGTGAAAAGCCCTCGGAGATACTGCTGGTCAGCACCGGGATGCGCTCACCAATCTCCACCACCGCTTTTTTATTGTTTTTCACGCGGATGCGCGGGTTAGCCAGTACGCGACCGTGGGAGCGGATCTTCTGCATATTGGCGCTCAGACCCTGGCCAGAGCCGAGATTGACGAACATATTGTTTTTATTCAGGGCGTTAATGGCGATATTGCTGCTACCGGACTCAATGGAGTTAAAGCCGACGCCAATCTGCCCCGGGAAGTTGATGCCGAGGGTTTCGACATCTTTGGCATCCACTTCCAGCACCTCTACCGCTAGCGTCACCTCCGCTTCCGGACGGTCGAGCGTCAGCAGCAACTGCTCGGCTTTTTCCACGCTTTCACGCGGGCCGCGAAAGGTCACCGAGTTGGTGCGCTCATCGACATGGACATCGCGCAGCTTGATCAAATTACGCAGCGCCACATTCAGCTCTTTCGCTTTGGCATATCCGAGAAAGACCGTTTTCACCACCGTATCGCGGTAGAGCTTCTCTTTCTGCAGGGTGGCGGGATAGATCAGCAGCGTGTTGCCATTAAGGATCTTTTTACGCAGCTGGTTGGAGAGCAGCAGCAGATTGAGGGCGTTTTCCGCGCTGGTATCGTGGGCGATCAGGCTGGCGGTGGCCGCATCGGAGACATCCTTATCGTAGATGATATTGATGCCGGTAATCTGGCTGATGGCGGCGAAGATCTCCTTCAGATTATGTTTGCTGAAGGTAAAGCTAACGGGCTTGCGCAACTCGCGTTTGATCATCTTCTCCGGCTGATTCTGTACGGCAATCTCCCGCATCAGATGGTCGCGCATCTCTGCCGCCTGCGGCCAGCCCGGTGACTCTTCAAGGATCTGCTGAATTTTGGCTAACGCTTGCTCCGGGTCGGTTTGATACTGCGCCATCGCCTGCTGATAGAGCTTGTCCAGCACGCGCAGCCGGTCAATTTTCTGCAACCCCTGCTGCGCGACAAAGTGGCCGGGCTGATAGCGCAACACTGCCTGCCACGCGCGGCTCGCCGCGAGATAGTTATTTTTCGCCGCCGCCTGGCGGGCCGTCGCGATATAGCCCTCCACCAGTTGCGTGACCAGCAGCTGCCGCTGCGTTCGCAGCTCAACATCCTGCGGGTGGCTCTTAAGCTGGCTGTCGATACGCTGCAACGCATCAAGCAGTGACGCCGTATTGACGGGCCCGGCCTCTTCCGGCGCAACCGGCTTACTGCTTACGCAGCCCGTCAGCAGCGCAAGGGCACATACCATAGTGAGAATCGGTTTTTTCATTGTGTTGTTACGGCTTGTGTAGTCAAAGAGTTAAGGCTGATGCTGTATGGCTCATGCCCCGGTAATGATTCAAAAAGCAGGCTACCCTGCTCCATCGCCTGCAGTCGCCAGTCGGGCGTGATCAGGCCGCCTGGCCGGATATACCCCGCTTTACGACAGGCGTCACAGAGCAGCCAGTTACGTGCGCCATCCGTCAGGATGACGATGCGCATGTCTTTACGGATCCACAGCCCCACCGCGCGAAAAGGAAAGATAACGCTCTCTACCTTTACCACCGGCGCGGGCGCAGGCGCTTTTGCTACCGGCGCGTTATAGACGGGAAAGAGATCGGCAATCGCGCTGGCATCGTCCGTAATGCGTAGTGGACGATTCGCCTTGCGCGGCGGGCGCGTGTCGTCTGGCGCGGCCTGGCTCATCCCGGCCCCGCTTTCTGAGCCCTGGTCAGTGAATTGCACCCAGGTAAGCAGCCCGGCGGTCAACAGCAGCAAGATTTTCAGGTATCGCGGCAGCTTCATTACGCCTCCAGACCAGATGCAAGGCTCAGCGTTAACTGCAGCGTGATCAGCAGGTGGCCGCTCTCCGGGCTGGCGCGGCTGATGGCGAGCTTGTCGACATGAAATATCAGGCTTTTACTCATGGCGATAAGGGATCGCGTTAAGTTCTTCCACTCGCCCTGTAGCGGAATGGTTAGCGCCAGCGCACGTTGACGCCCTTTTGCGTTGTTGCCGAATTGGTAACGGCTGCCGTCAACCTGCAGGTGATTCTGCTGAAAAATGTCGAAGACCGCTTTCACCTGCTGATACTCGGTATCATTCAGCGTTCGCTGCAGGATCGCCGCGCTATTGTCAGGCCGGTGAGCGAGCCCCAACGGTTTATCTAACTGCAACTCCAGCTGCGCATTCTCAGAGACGAGCTTTCGGTTTTCCGGCGCGAGTACACACTGCCAGTAAGCGACGATCAGCAGTGGCAAGAGCGCCGCCAGCAGCGGCGCCCTGCCCGTTTTTTCCACGAGAGAGGCCAGCGACCAGCGTAGATAGGGTAAAGAGAGGGAAAATCTCATAAGTTCACTTAGAGCCGGGGGTTAAGGGTATAGATAACTATCAGCGTGGCGTTGACCGCCCATTTCTGGCTGAGCTCCTTTGACGGAGTATGGTTTTGCAACTCAACCCGCGCCGGAATTGCCTCCAGCCGGGTGCTGAAATCGAGCAGCGCCTCAAGCGACATCGCTTTGACCTGCAGCCGGACCGTTTTTTTCTCCGGCTCGACGCTGACGTTCATGATCGCCACATCGGGCAGAAGTAATTTCGCCAGCGGATTGAGCATCGCCACCACCTGCATGGCAGCTCTCGCATCCGGCTGATGTTTTTTCATGCGCGCCGACAGACCACGGACAATTTCATCCCGCTTCGCCACCGTCTCCAGGAGCCGTTGATGGTGCCCCTGTAGCGCATCGCGCCGTTGATAGTCGTTCATACTCGCCAGCAGCAGCCCGCCGGTCAGCAGCACTACGCCCGCCATGACGGGCCAGGCGGCGCGTGGTCGATGTTGAAAACAGGGAGCGGCCCAGCCTTTAAAAGCCGATATGGAAAACATCCTTACTCCCCCGGCGCTTTAATAGTGTTAAGAAAGTAGTGCGGAACGGCAGCGTCCAGCCCCATTAATCGCGCGGTCTGAACGACCTGCTGCTGCGGGCTTACGCCCGCGTCATTGTGCAGGCACCACGCCTGCTGCCACTCGCCGCGCTGGCGCGAGACAAAGATCGTCGATGTTTCATCACGCAGGTAGAAGAGCGCATCGGCGGGCAGCGCGCCGCGCCATGCGCGAAGCTTATGGTGCAGCGCGACATGAATGCCGCCGACACGCAGCTTCCATTTACGGGCGGTGAACACCAGGGATTGCCAGAGGGCTTCATCAATGGCCGCCGCCAGCGCCGTTGCGCCAAACTGCACCGAGATAAAGGCGGTTTTACACGCCAGAACGTCGCGCCAGAAAGGTTGCCTGGTAGCCTCGGTGGCGGCGAAGCTGCGTAACTCCTCCGGCGTGCTCAGCCCGGGCTGCCACGGCACGGTAAAGTAGTGAATTCGGCTGCTGCTCAGCGAGAAGCTGAGCTTTCCCCACCAGGGCATCCCTAAGGTGTGGGCGCTTAACAGCTGGTTGAGCGCCTCATCCAGCGCGCACTGCGCGGTTAACGCCTGTTCGCCGAGCACCCGGTCGCCCCGGCGAAGTACCAGCCGTTGCGGGTGAATCTCGCACTGCAATTCAGGCGGGAGGAGTGATAACACGGTTAATCTCCGAAAAAGTGGTTTTGCCCTCCAGCACCGCGCGAATGGCAACGTTATGCAGGGGGACAAAGCCTTCTGCTAAAGCAATTTCGCGCATCTGGCGCACCGAGGCCCGCATCTGGAGCGCCTCTTTCATTCTGTCGCTGAACGGCAATACTTCCGCCAGCGCCAGCCGGCCGCGAAAACCGCTCTGCCGACAGGCCGGGCAGCCGCGCCCTTTACGCCACACGGGCGTCAGCGTATGTAGTGCGCTCTGCCGCCACTGATGAAGATCCTGCTCGCTCGGCTGCGCCTCCTCCAGGCACTGCGGGCAGATGCCGCGTACCAGCCGCTGGGCCAGCACGCCGCGCAGCGCAGAGAGCAGGCTGTTGGCATCGACGTTCATATAGAGAAAGCGCTCCAGCACGCTAAAGACATCGTTGGCGTGTACCGAGGAGAGCACCAGGTGGCCGGTGAGCGCAGCCTGCACGGCGATGCCGGCGGTTTCGCTGTCGCGGATCTCGCCAACCAGGATGGTGTCGGGGTCGTGGCGCAAAATGGCGCGCAGGCCGCGGGCAAAGGTCAGCCCTTTTTTGTCATTGACGGGAATTTGCAGCACATCGTTAAGCTGATACTCCACCGGATCTTCAATGGTGATGATCTTATTGTCGCCGGTGTTGAGCTCGCTCAGTGCTGCGTAAAGAGTGGTCGATTTACCGCTGCCGGTCGGCCCGGTGACCAGCACCATACCGTGCGGCTGGTGGGTTAACAGGCGAATTTCGCGCAGCGTATGATCGTCAAAACCGAGCGTCTCAAGGCTCAGTGTGCTGCTGTGGGACTTGTCGAGTACGCGCAACACGGCATCTTCTCCGTGGATACCCGGCACCACCGAGACACGAAAATCGACCGGTCGCTGATGAATCATCGCCTTGAAGCGCCCATCCTGTGGAATGCGCCGCTCGGAGATATCCATACTGCTCAGTACTTTAATACGCGAAATAATCTGGCCGGACGCCTGAATGCCCGGGCAGTGACGAATGGCGTGAATGACGCCATCGACGCGGTACTTGACCGCCAGGCCATCCGGCGCGGCGCTGAGATGAATATCGCTGGCGCGGCTCTGGATCGCATCATAGAGCGTGGCGTTCACCAGCTTGATAATCGGGTTGCTTTCACTGGCGATATTGCCGGGGGTGATCTCAAGGATCACCTCATCTTCGCCCTCTTCATTTCCCTGCTGTTCAAGCTGATCGAGCGTGCGCTGCTGGCGGGTCAGCGCCTCAAGCTGCGCGCGTAACCAGCCGGGCGAGGCGATGGCAATAGTCACCGGCAGCCGCTGCGCCCACTGACGTAGCGCCAGCGAAAAAGGATCGCTCAGGAGCAACCACGGCTGGTCGCGCCAGCACACTGGCAGGACATGCATCGCCAGCGCTTCATTGAGGGCGACATGCTGAAAATCGACGCTCACCTCCTCTTCCGTCTCCGGCGCAAACAGGGTGATGCCGAGCGCATCAGCCAGCGCGGGCAGCACGGCAGGATCGCTATCAATTTGTTTTTCAAGCGCCTCGCTGCGCTGGGCTTCATCAACCGCCAGCAGGTCATCAATCAGGGCGGAAACTTCCGGCTGCGACATCATCAGGACATACTCCCGGCCATCTCAAAAATGGGCATATAGAGGAGAAACACCACCAGACCGACGATGCCGCCGACGATCATCATCAGTAACGGCTCAAAAATGCGGGTAAACGTATCGATGGCGCGCTCCAGCGCCTCGTCATAAAAGCCCGCGATGCGCTCACACATACCGGCTAACTCGCCGCTGCGTTCGCCCACCTGCAGTAAACGCATCGCTACCGGAGTGGTTAAGTGCTGGCTCTCCAGCGACTCCGAGACGCTTTTTCCCGCCATCACATGCTCCACCACCGTGTTGAGCTGGGAGTGGTGGCTGACCGGGATCACCGACTGAGCAAGGCGTAACGCGTGGGTAACCGGTACGCCGCCTTCAAGCAGCAGGCCGAGCGTGCGATAGAAACGGACCAGAATGGTGAGGAACTGCTGCTGGCGAAGCTGCGGGATTTTCATAGCCGCTCTCAGCAGCAGCTGTTTGGTCACGCTCTGTTTCGCCAGCACAATCAGCGTACCGAGCGTGACAAGGGTGCCCATCAGCAGCTCCGCGCCGGACTGTTTCACCAGCTGTCCCCACCATAAAATCAGTTCAGCGCTGCGGCTGAGGGTGTTAACGCCTTCAAACACCTGTGAAAAGCTCGGCACGATAAAGCCCAGCAGGAAACAGATAATCAGGCCGCCGACCGTCAGTACAATCAGCGGGTAGGTTAAGGTGCCGCGAATACGTTTACGCAGCTGCTCGAGGCGCTGTTCATAGAAGTGATAGCGTTTCAGAGCGTTAGCCAGCTGGCCGGTTTGCTCAGAGGAGGCGACGGTGTTGACTAATAGCGGCGGGAAAATGTCGGGTTGTGCGGCCATCGCCTGCGATAACTGACTTCCGGCGTAGAGTTTCTCCAGCAACCCCTCGAGCATCTCCAGCGCCTGTTCATCGCTGGAGCAGGCGCAGAGGGTCTCAATTGCTTCAGTTACCACCAGCCCGGCATCCAGCAGCGCCATCAGCTCCTGAATAAAGAGCGTCAGCGAGACGCGCTTTGTTGAGTGTTGCGCCTGTTGCGCCACGCGCAGCACTACGTAGCCGGCCTGCTGTAACTGGTGTCTGGCTGAAACGGGCGTATCGGCCTGGGTGCGGATCTTTTTTCGTTTACCCTTTTCTAAATAGGTCACTTCCCAGGTGCTCATTTTTCCCATGCCGCGAACTCCTTATCGTTCTTTTTCAGCCCCTGATAAATACGCGCTACTTTTTGGCTATAGCGCAGGCGTGCTAAATGAGTTTTTCTGTTACGGGCGTTCCCGGCGTTATAAGCGCCAACCGCTTCCCAGTTATAACCAAACTGGCGAATTTGCCCGGCCAGCACCCAGGCACCCGTTATCACGTTCTGGCAAGGGTTATGAATAAGCGAATGCGCGGTGATGTTGTATTGCTTGAGCTGTGCGAAATGCTGGCTGTTTATCTGCATCAGGCCGACATCCGTGGAGCCATTTCGGTTTTTATGCACCACCGTTGGTGATAATCCCGATTCAACGACAGCAATCGCTTTTAATAATGCCGGCTCAATACCGTAACGCGCGCCCGCACGTTGCCAGCAGTGGGCTTCAGCGCCATAAGCTGTCAGCAGGGTGAGTACCAGCATTAGCCGAATCATTATCAGAAGCCGTAGACAATGGCCTTGCCATTATTATCAGTGGTGGAAATATCCACTTCGAATACGCTCTGCGATTGTCGGCTCGGGTTGTGCCACTGATAGGCTTTGCCCCATGGGTCATGAGGAATTTTTTGCGCCAGATAGGGGCCGTTCCAGTTATTAACGTTATCCGGCTTCTCAACCAGTACGTTTAATCCCTCAGCCTCTGAAGGATAATTGCCGGTATCCAGCCGATATTGCGTTAACGCATCCGCAAAGGCGTGCATCTGACGTAATGCGGTTTTCTCTTTTGCCTGATCAACATTAGAAAATAATTTCGGGCCCACGAAGCCGGCCAGCAGCGCAATGATCATTAATACCACCAGCAGTTCGAGCAGTGTAAAACCCTGCTGCTGATTAATCCTAAGGCGTTGTTGATTATTCATGACTCAGTTGCTCGCTTAAAGAATTGCCGTTTACCGTGGCTATTCTCCCCCGATGCTACAGAGACAAAAGCTGATTGCTCCCGCGGCATTCAAGAATGCTCTACCCAGGCAAGGAAATCTCTTTTGGGTAAAAGGCCGCTGATTTTTCTTACTGGTCAGATAGAAATAACATCAGGAACGCCGTATGGTGCTTTTGTACTCTTCATTCCTACAGGACGTTGGGAGGATAATTAATGCCAATTAATATATTGATTGCCGATGAGCATACGATAATACGCCGGGGAATGACCTCGATGATTAATTCTCTGAAAGCCAGTAATATCAACACAGAGAGATTAGATATCGAAGTTGTTGGCGACACACATGAACAAACTGAACTGCTGAATATTCTCGCAAATAAACAAGTTGATCTTCTTTTCCTTGGCTACGGACTGACGACAATAAAAACCGGTAGCCCCTTGTCAGAATTAGATGGTATCGCGCTGGTAAAATGGATTTCAGGCCGTTATCCCAAAACAAAAATCATCTTCTTATCCCCGTATAACAACACTAACCTTATTCGAATCGCCCTCGAGGCCGGTGCAAAAGGGTATATCAGCCGTAATACCAGTGAACGCACATTATGGCGCGCGATGGCCACGGTATTAATGGATGAAGTCTATATTGAGCGCGGCTTAATGGACTCCCTTTTCCGCCGCGATGCCATCACACCGCAGGAGCTCTCGACGCGCGAAAGTGAAGTATTACGCTTGCTCTGCCGCGGCCTCTCGTTAACCACCATCTCCAGACGCATGAATATCAGCATTAAAACGGTGAGCGCCCATAAGCTGCGGGCAATGGCGAAACTAAATGTGCGAACCGACTGCCAGCTCTACTGCCTGCTGTTCCAGACGCGGATGTTTGATATCGCGATGTAACCGCAACGCCAGCCTTTTCCCCCACACCACCACTGCGCAAGCTTGATAAAACAGGGCCATCCACATTGCGGTATGGCCCTGTTTTGTCAGCTATGCGTTACTTCACCTCGCTCCAGACCTCATTCTCGCCAGGCTGATTGCCACGCGTCCACCAGCGCGCCTGGTACACTTTCCCATTCCACGAAGCTTTGTCGCCGCCAACATAGATAGTGTCGTTGTGCCACTGTGCCGGCAGATCGCTCGGCGTATCCTCTTCCGGCGCGGGCGCCGGTGCGTTATGACCGCCGAAATCGACGTCAATCACGTTGTAAAACGTCGCGCCCGTATCGGCAACGTCCCATGCCGCGAGGATCACATGGTAGCCCTGCCGATCGGGAACTGTGCACTCATGCGGCAGATCCGGGCCGGTGCTGGGACGAATGTTTTTGCCATCGATATGGCAAAAAGGTTCTGTTTCAAAGGAGGCGCGCGTCAGCGGCTGCCCGGGGTTCCAGTCGCTTTTGGTCAGGTAGTAGTCCCAGGATTTGGTTTTGTGCGGCGCGGTATAGGTCCAGGTGAAAGCATGCTTACCGGCGCTGATGGGGTGTTTCGCCCACCGCGTTTCGCTCTGCTCATCCAGCCGGCCCATTGAGGCTAACCCCGCGCTGGCGAGATGATTATCCGCAGGCCCTTGATTGGCCGCCGGGAAACCGTCAGGCCCCTCGACGCTTTGCATCTCATACAGCGGACCGCTGCCACACTCTTTATTTTGATAGCCCATATTGGCGTTACACATATATGCGCGTGAAGCCGGGAGAGAGACATAGCCATGCGCCAGTGCGCCGCCAGCCATGCATAATGCCACCACCGCCAGGCCTATTTTCGAATAAGACATACATACTCCGTTTGTTTTGCCAAAGAAATCCACAGCGTTAAGTTAATAACTTATCGCTCCAGCAGTAATATCAACTTTCCTTTATCCCCTCAGAGCCAGCGTAATATTGCGAGGAAAATTCCCAGATGAAATAAATAAAAAAAGCCGCAATGAAAACATTGCGGCTAAAACATCAAAGATTAACTCAACTAGAACTTACTCAACTACCTGCCACACTTCATTCGTTCCGGGCTCATTACTGCGGGTCCACCAACGCGCTTTATATTCCAGCCCTTTCCAGGATGCTCTGTCGCCTCCAACATAAATCTTATCGCTCTTCCACTCATCCGCCCCCACAGGGGTAGCCGGTGCATCCGGGTCAGAGACGCTGCCCTCTTCCGGCACATGCTTAATGGACAACGTTAACGGCAGGGAGTCATGCTCACCATCGTTCACCGTCAGGTTGAAGACCAGCGTCCCCTCTTCTTCCGGCGCATTGAGCGTAAAGCTCGCCTTCTTCTGGTTGGCATTATTCAGCGTCACATGGGGACCCGAAATCTGCGTCCAGCTCCAGCTTAGCGCTGCGCCTTCCGGGTCCGTGGATGCTGAGCCATCAAGCACCACGGTAGCCGCACCGGTCACGGTTTGCGGATAAACGGCTTTCGCCACGGGAATATGATTTTCCACCTGCGGCGCGTCGCCGCCCGCCGACTGTTTCATCTCATTGATATAGCTCACCTGATCGGCAAAGCTCAGTTGAACATTATTAGAGCCCAGCGCCCAGACAAAGACACCGCCATAACCCTGCTCTGCCTGCCAGGCCGCACGGGTCAGGTTATTCTCTTTGGACTCAACATAGCGGCCTTCCGGCCCCCACTGGGAGTTGATGGTATTGCCAAGAATAATCTTCTTCTTATCGCCCACCGCACGCGCATAGTTGGCCATCGCGACGTCATAGCGGAAACGCGGACCGGCGTCATAGGTCATGACATTAAAGAAGTCGAACACATCGCGTCCGCCGGTGAGCAGCGACAGTACTTCACCGTGGTGAGTCGAGCGGGCATCCTCAATAAAGGAGCAGTTTTCCATCACCGATGGGTTGGCGCAGGCTTCAGGATCTGCGCCGACGTGATAGGTGGTCAGGCTCAGCACTTTGCCGCTGTTTGGCCCCAGCAGCGCTTTGACGCGTTTCGCCAGCATCAGCAGGTTTTCATTCTCCTGCGGCGTCAGGCGGGCCACTTTTTCATAATCGAAATCGATGCCGTCCAGCTGAACCGTACCTGCTTGCTGGTAACTCGCCATATTGCAGGTCTTGTCCCAGTTGGTACTCAAACAGCCGCCCACAATCTCTTCCGGCTTCATATCCTTTTTGTAAACCGGGAAGTCGGTGTTCAGCAGTTTAACCAGCCCCTGCGCAATCTTTTCCCGGCTTGCCGCATCGGCGAGGTGAGCCCACATACTTTCATAGGTCTCCCCGCCGAACGCCACCAGCATGCGTTTGGAGGGCGATGCCAGCTTGGTCTGCGTCCAGGATGTATAGGTCGGAGAGACCCAATACGGATCGTACTCAACGGGTTTAATAATGTTGTCAGACGAGGTGATGTCACCATTCTGATCCCAGCCACCAAAGGAGAGGAAGAAGGTGTCAACATTGGACTTCTCTAACTGGGTTGCTGCATCTTGTGGAAGACCCCATGATGTCAGGTAACTCATGGTGCGGTTATTTTCAGCCGCTAACACAGATTGCGTCAGTAATACTGAACCAATCAAGACAGCTAAAGAGAGCTTTTTCAATGTAACCTCCTGTTACAGGGTAAGTAATTATTCTGGCCTCCATATTAATCCCGGCGATAAATAATCCTATTAGCGCTCTCTTTTCCGAATTGAGAAGCGAGAAGCGTGAGCAAGGAAAATTCCTGGCAATAATTAATGCTCTTTTTAACCGCTAATTCACGTCGCGTTTATATTATCCATTTTGCCAGCTCCTGCTGGCTGCAGGGTTTAAATAGACAACCATCCATCCCCGCGTTTTGGCACTGCGCCATAATGTCTGGCTGGGCAATAGCGGTAAAACCCAACAGGGTCGCCGGGGAAATAGCCTGCTGCTGCTCCTGCAGACGAATCATCTTCGCCAGCGTAAAACCATCCATTTGCGGCATATTGCAATCCATCAGAATGTAATCGAACGGCTGCCGGGCATGCCATTTTGTCAGTGCCTCTTCTGCGCTTTGCGCTTGCGTCACCTGATGGCCGAGCCGTTCGAGCTGGTGGCGCAGCAGCAGCAGATTTGGCCGGTAATCATCAACAATCATCACCCGCTTGCCCGCTGCGGTCGCACCTGGCCTCTCTGGCAGGCTTGTCTGCGTCGGGCAACTCTCATGGGACAACGGCAGAGTGAGTTGCAGCGTGACGCGGGTACCTTTGCCGGGTTTGCTGGTGAGGATAAGCTCGCCCGCCATTAATTCGCACAGCGCCCGGCAGATGGCGAGGCCGAGGCCGGAACCTTTTTGCGCGCGATCCTCACAGGGGCCGAACTGGGTAAAAGGGGTGAAAAGCCGCGCCTGGTGCTCTGGCGCAATACCTGGGCCGGTATCGGTGACGGTCAGCGACACCGCAACCCGCTGCGCATCGGTTACGTGATGGGAGAGCGTAATGCGGACCTCCCCTTCGTGCGTGAATTTTATGGCGTTACTCAGCAGATTAGAGAGGATCTGCCGGTAGCGCGAGGGATCAATCAGCACCGGGCAGCGCGCGCCGCCGACAACCGAAAAATGGGTGGCCAGCTGCTTCTGGTCGCTCGCCTCCTCAAAAAGCAGCACCACGGCGCGGGTCAGGCTCACCAGCTCCTGCGCAGAGGGTTCCAGAGGCATATGGCCCGATGCAATGCGCGACAGATCGACAACATCACCGACCAATGCCAGCAGATCTTTTGCCGCATCGTGCGCCACCTCCAGCATCGGCTGGGGGTGTTGCGCCTGCGCATTCTGCTTGATCTGCAACTCCAGGATGCCAAGGATCGCATGAAGCGGCGTGCGGATTTCATGGCCAATCATGGCGAGAAAGTGGTTTTTCATAAGATTTGCCGCTGCCGTCTCGTCGCGCGGCAGGTTGAGCCTGCGCTTTCTGCGCTGGGCGAGCCCGTAAAACAGCAGCAGCAGAAGCACGCCCATACCTATGGCGCTCAGCAAACCCGCATCATGCCAGCGCGCAGAGAGAGCGGCATACGCAGGCAGAGAGAAGAAAAACAGCCCCGGCACACAAGCAAGCCATAAGAGGCGATAAAAAGGAACGCTGCGCACGATCTGCTCCGCTTTAAAGAGATTCATCATCAGGAGAAGGGAGAGCTATTTAACCGCCTGCATCACCTTAACAGGGGGCGGATAACAGCCTCTTACAGTGATGAAGCGACGCAAACAGCACGGAAATAAAATTGATGCGCATCTTTTCGCTCTCCTGCCTGCTTATGGCACCGCTTTCCAGCAGCGCGGGCAGGCGCTCCATAATGATGCAGCTTCGTCTGGCACGGCTGAGGCCCAACAGATGCCAGGAGGATTTCATTCGGTGGGCGATATCAGCGATTGTCGTGAGTGGCGTCGGCGCAGGCAGCGTGGTGAGGTGGCGAATATCCTCTTCGAGCGTCTGAATGAGCACCGGGATCATCGCATCTATAACCGCCTGTTGCTCACCTGCCAGTGCGTTTAGCTCGCGGAGATCCACCGCCTGTGGCACGCGACTGGGCAAGGTTTCGGTGATCGGTAAGGCGAGAAGCCGATCAAAGCCGTTAAGATGCAGCAGAGATTCATTTAAGGTTTCCGGAGTTGCGCTACAGGCCAGCAGCAGCCCCAGCGGTGCGAAGGTGCCCGCCAGTTCGCCCGCCAGCACCCGGTCAATAAGCATCAGGCCCGAAGCGGGTTGATGGGTTAAATCAATGAGTAAGGCGTTCCAGCGGCGGGAGCAGAGCGCACGGATGGCAGACTCACTTGCAGTGACGTCGATCTTATTAAGAACATCCGCCTGGCACTGCTGGGTTAAAAGCCGCTGCTGCGATGCATCAAAGGTAATGAGCAGGTTGACCGGGCTCTTCATCTTTCGGTCAATAATCAGCTGGTCAGCCCAAGCTGTTGCAGCTGTTGATAGAGTTCATACTCGGAAGTAACGCCGAGCTTGCGCATCGCGCTCTTCTTTTGTGCGCTGACGGTCTGTTTAGTGCGATTAAGGCGGGTGCTGATATCACTCACCGTTAAGCCGCGCAGCAGCAGACGCAGCACTTCGCTCTCTTTCGGCGTCAGGCTGATGCCTGTCGAAGCGGGTGCATCGGCGGTGGGTTTGCTGGGTGCAAATGTGCCGCTAAGCCCTTTGATTAAATGCACTAACTCTGTTGAGAGACCCGCTTTGCTGAGCACGCCATGTACGCCGAGCTGCCGTAACGCGCGCTGAATACCAGGGTTGTCGATCATCGTCACCACAATAATCAACAGTGCAGGCCAGCGCCGTTTAATTAACTGAATCAGCGCGAGGCCATCGTTATATTTATCCCCTGGCATACTGAAATCTGTAATCAGCATATCGATATCATAACGTTCAAGTTTGCTTATTACGTCATCGGTGGTGAGCGCCTCGTCAACAATATGATATTGCCCGGCAAGCGGTGAGAGTAATGCGCGCAGCCCCATCAGATAGATGGGGTGATCGTCTGCTATCAGGATCTTTTTTTCCATTACCATGCTTACGCACTTTCAGGTGGCATCGTTATGACGAGAGTGGCGGCTACTCTAGCAAAAAACCTTTCGCTGCAGGATGAATATTTATTAGTAATAGCGGAGGAGAAATAGCCAGAAGCGCGGAACCGATATAAATAACAAATAAAAAAAATTAACCAATAAACTCTCTATATATTTCAGACAAAAAAAACCGCAACATGACGCTGCGGTTTTTTATTATTGCCCGGCTGTTACGGCAGAATGGAAGGCTGATCCGCCCCCTCTTTCTCCACTTTCTGCTGCAGGAGATGCTCACGCTTCATCCCAAGTTTCAGCGCCAGCGCTGAAGCAACATAGATGGAAGAGGCCGTACCGATTGAGACACCAATCAGCATCGTCAGCGAGAAGCCTTTCAGCATCGCGCCACCGAAGAGATAGAGCATCAGGATCACCACCAGCGTCGTGCCAGAGGTGATCAAGGTACGATGCAGCGTCTGCGTCAGTGAGATGTTGAAGATCTCATACGGCGTACCGCGACGGATCTTACGGAAGTTCTCACGGATACGGTCCGATACCACGATACTGTCGTTGAGCGAGTAACCGATCACTGACATCAGCGACGCCACGATGGTCAGATCAACCTCGATCTGGAACAGCGACAGCACACCCATGGTAATGATGACGTCGTGCGCCAGCGCGATAACCACGCCCGCTGCCAGACGCCATTCGAAACGGAAACCGACATAGACAAGGATGCTGATCAGCGCCACCAGCAGCGCCATGCCGCCGGTTTGTGCCAGATCCGCGCCCACACTCGGGCCGACGAACTCAATACGCTTCACGGCGGCATTCTGGCTGGTCGCTTCGTTAATGACGCTAACCACTTTGCTGCCCAGCAGCTGCCCGCCGTTATCGCTCTGCGCAGGCGGCATGCGTACCATGATGTCGCGGCTGCTACCGAAGTTCTGCAGCAGCGGGTCCTGGAAGCCCGCTTTCTCCAGCGCTTCACGCATGACGTCCATATCCGCCGGTTTCTCCAGCGAGATTTCGATAACCGTACCGCCGGTAAAATCCAGGCCCCAGTTAAAGCCGCGAACGCCCATCACAACGATGGAGAGGATCAGCAGCGCGCCGGAAATGATAAAAGCCCAGTTGTCCCAGCGCATAAAGTCCCAGACTTTACGGCCATGGTTCAATTGTTCAACAGTATAATCCTGTGCCACAACGCACTCCTCAGATAGACAGCTTGTTAATGCGTTTGCCGCCGTACAACAGGTTGACGATGGCACGGGTACCGACAATAGCGGTGAACATGGACGTCGCCACACCGATACCGGTGGTGATTGCAAAGCCTTTGATTGAGCCAGTACCGACCGCGTAGAGGATAAGCACTTTGATCAACGTGGTGATGTTGGCATCGAAAATGGATGAGAACGCGCCCTGATAACCTTCGTGAATCGCCTGCTGTACGGATCGCCCGTTGCTCAGCTCTTCTTTAATACGTTCGTTTATCAGTACGTTCGCATCCACCGCCACCGCAAGGGTTAGCACGATCCCCGCAATCCCCGGCATGGTCAGCGTCGCACCCGGCAGCAGGGACATAATGCCGACAATCAGCACCAGGTTCGCCAGCAGCGCCGAGGTCGCGATCAGGCCAAACTTCTTATAGAAGAAGATCATGAAGATGATTGAAACCGCCAGACCGGCCAGACACGCTTCCAGACCCTGAGTGATGTTCTGCGCCCCAAGGGTTGGACCGATGGTACGCTCTTCCACGATCTGAATTGGCGCAATCAACGCGCCCGCGCGCAGCAGCAGTGAAAGCTGACGTGCTTCGTTGGCGTTTTCGATACCGGTAATACGGAAGCTGTTACCAAGGCGAGACTGGATGTTGGCGATGTTGATCACCTCTTCCTGCTTCACCAGCACCGCGCGACCGTTGGCGTCTTTCTTACCGCTGTCTTTGTACTCCACGAACAGGGTCGCCATCGCTTTGTTGATGTTGTCCTTGGTGAAGTTAGACATGATGTTACCGCCCGCGCTGTCCAGTGAAATGTTCACCTGCGGCACGTTGTACTCATCCATGCTGGAGGTTGAGTCGGTAATGTGGTCGCCGGTGAGGATCACGCGTTTGTACAGCACCACTGGCCGCCCATCACGTGTCTCTTTCACTTCGGAATCACCCGGTAAACGGCCATTTGCCGCAGCGGAAGGATCGACATCTTTGTTAACCAGACGGAACTCAAGCGTTGCGGTCGCGCCAAGGATCTCTTTCGCGCGTGCCGTATCCTGAATGCCCGGCAGTTCAACCACTATACGGTCAGCGCCCTGGCGCTGCACCAGCGGCTCGGCAACACCAAGCTGGTTGACACGGTTACGCAGGATGTTGATGTTCTGCTGAACAGCATATTCACGGGCTTCGCTCAGGCGCGCATCGCTCATCACCACGCGCAGCACGTTATCGCCCTGATTAGAGAAGACGAGGTCGCGATGACGGCCGGTCAGGTAGGTATTCGCCCGATCGCGCGCCGCGCTGTCGCGGAACTGAATGCTAAGACCATAGTTATCTTCCTTACGCACGGTGGAGTAAGGAATGCCTTTTTCCCGCAGATCGCTGCGCAGGCTGTCGATATTCTGTTCCTGCAATTTGCCGAGCGCCGTTTGCATATCCACTTCCATCAGGAAGTGAACCCCGCCGCGCAAGTCGAGGCCGAGTTTCATCGGTTCAGCTTTCAGGAGGGCGAGCCAGCGAGGCGTTGCCGGTGCGAGGTTGAGCGCGACAACATACTTGTCGCCTAATGCGCTGAGGAGGACTTCACGCGCGCGCAGCTGGGTGTCGGTCGACTCAAAGCGAGCAAGTACCGTGCCCTCTTCCATCGCTACCGATTTCCAGCTGATCTTTTCTTTTGTTAGTTCGTTCCGGACCTGGATCAGAGTTTGTTCGCTGGCGGCGACACCGCGCGCGCCAGAGATCTGAACAGCCGGATCCTCACCATAGAGGTTGGGAAGTGCGTAAAGCAGGCCGACGATAAGGACGACGACCAGCATGATGTACTTCCACAAAGGATAACGGTTTAACACGGCAGTTCCCTTTGGGAAAAACGAAAATTACAGCGCCTTCATGGTGCCTTTCGGCAGAACGGCAGCTACGAAGTCACGTTTGATTACCACTTCAGTGGTGTCGTTCAGTGCGATAGCAATGTAGCCAGTTTCCGCTACTTTGGTTACGCGCCCAACCAGGCCACCGTTGGTCAGCACTTCATCGCCTTTCGCGATGGAGTCCATCAGCTTTTTATGCTCTTTGGTACGTTTTTGCTGCGGACGCAGGATCATGAAATAGAAGATCAGACCAAATACAACCAGCATCAGGATCAGAGACATCGGGCTGCCCTGCGCCGGTGCGCCTGCTGCCGCTACCGCGTCAGAAATAAAAAAGCTCATTCAAATTCCCTCATTATTAAATTAATCAACGTTCAAAGGTGGAACCGGTCGACCCTGACGCTGGTAAAAATCTGCTACGAAGCTCTCTAATTTACCCTCTTCAATAGCCTTGCGTAAACCAGCCATTAAGCGCTGATAGTAGCGCAGGTTATGAATGGTATTGAGACGCGCGCCCAGTATTTCGTTGCAACGATCGAGATGATGCAAGTAGGCGAGCGAATAATTGCGACAGGTGTAGCAATCACACTCGGCATCGAGCGGGCTGGTGTCGCTTTTATATTTTGCGTTGCGGATTTTCACCACGCCGTTGGTCACGAACAGATGGCCGTTACGCGCATTACGCGTCGGCATCACGCAGTCAAACATATCGATGCCACGACGCACGCCTTCGACCAGATCTTCCGGCTTACCTACGCCCATCAGGTAACGCGGTTTGTCTGCGGGGATCTGCGGACAGACATGCTCCAGAATGCGGTGCATATCCTCTTTCGGTTCGCCCACAGCAAGACCGCCGACAGCGTAGCCATCAAAGCCTATCTCTACCAGACCTTTGACGGAGATATCGCGTAAATCTTCGTAAACACTGCCCTGAATAATGCCGAACAGCGCGTTTTTGTTACCCAGCCCATCAAAGCGATCGCGGCTGCGTTTCGCCCAGCGCAGGGACATCTCCATCGAGCGTTTAGCGTAATCCCAGTCCGCCGGGTATGGCGTACATTCGTCAAAGATCATCACGATATCGGAGCCGAGATCGTACTGAATCTCCATCGATTTTTCCGGATCGAGGAAGATCGGATCACCGTTGATGGGGTTACGGAAGTGAACGCCCGCTTCGGTGATTTTGCGGATATCGCCGAGGCTGAACACCTGAAAACCGCCGGAATCGGTGAGGATTGGCCCTTTCCACTGCATAAAATCGTGCAGATCGCCGTGCAGCTTCATGATCTCCTGCCCCGGGCGCAGCCAGAGGTGGAAGGTGTTACCCAGAATGATCTGCGCGCCGGTGGCTTCGACCTCTTCCGGGGTCATCCCCTTCACGGTGCCGTAGGTGCCAACAGGCATAAACGCCGGCGTTTCAACCACGCCGCGCTCAAACACCAGCCGGCCGCGGCGGGCGCGTCCGTCGGTAGTATCCAGTTCGAATTTCATCTTTTCTCCAACACCAGATAGACAGTCTGATGATTACTCTCTGTTGCGGACTTACTCCACAACCTCGAATTGGCCAATCCGCACGCAGGGCATTATTGGCACAGCCACTCTGGACGCGGGCAATGCCCTGGTCCAGAAGGGCAAGTCAAATAGCCCTGTTAAGGGCGCTCTAAAATCGCCTGCGGATTGTACGTGATAAACATCGCGTCTCCGTAACTAAAAAAGCGATATTTTTCAGCAACTGCGGCGCGGTACGCATTCATGGTGTGTTGATACCCGGCAAAAGCAGAGACCAGCATGATCAGCGTCGATTCCGGCAGGTGGAAATTGGTCACCAGCGCATCAATCACTTTGTATTGATAGCCCGGATAGATAAAGATTTGCGTGTCGCCGAAGAAGGGTGCGATTAGATCCGTTTTTGCCGCCTGCGCTGCGCTCTCCAGCGAACGCACGGAGGTTGTGCCGACTGCGACTACACGATTGCCGCGCGCTTTTGCCGCCAGTACCGCATCAACCACCTCTTGCGGCACTTCGGCATATTCAGAGTGCATGATGTGATCTTCGATGCTATCAACGCGCACCGGCTGGAAGGTTCCGGCACCGACGTGCAGCGTGACAAAAGCCATCTCGATGCCTTTGTTACGCAGGCGCTCCAGCAGCGGCTCATCAAAGTGCAGACCCGCCGTTGGCGCGGCAACGGCACCCGGCTTCTGGCTGTAGACCGTTTGATAGAGTTCGCGGTCGGCCTCTTCATCCGGGCGATCGATATAGGGCGGCAGCGGCATGTGGCCGATGGCGTTCAGGATATCGAGCACCGGGCGCTCATCATGGAACTCCACTTCAAACAGCGCGTCGTGGCGCGCAACCATGGTAGCCTGAATATCTTCCGCGTCGCCCAGCAGCAGCTCGGCACCCGGCTTCGGCGCTTTAGATGCGCGAATATGTGCCAGAATACGTTTGTCGTCGAGCATGCGCTCAACCAGCACTTCAATCTTGCCGCCGCTGGCTTTACGCCCGAAAAGACGCGCCGGAATAACGCGGGTGTTGTTGAACACCAGCAGGTCGCCCGGGTTGAGCTTATCGAGCAGATCGGTGAAAGTACCGTGCGTCAGCGCGCCTGTTGGGCCATCCAGCGACAGTAAGCGACAGCTGCTGCGCTCAGGCTGTGGATAGTGGGCAATCAGGGATTCGGGTAACTCAAAGGAGAAATCGGTAACGCGCATGACACTGACTCGAGACATAAAATAAGAGGCGGGTAGTCTAGTGCCCACGCCCCTTCGCTGCAACCGTTAGCCGCTTTTGGATAAATAATAGAGATGAATTTTTTAGCACACCTGCACCTTGCCCACCTGGCGAACAGCTCCCTTGCCGGCAACCTGCTGGCGGATTTTGTCCGCGGCAACCCGGAAAACCTCTACGCCCCGGAGGTGGTGGCGGGGATCCATATGCATCGCCGTATTGATGTGCTGACCGACAACCTGCCGGAGGTGAAGGTCGCCCGCGAGTGGTTTCGCCCCGAAACGCGACGAGTCGCGCCGATTACGCTGGATGTGATGTGGGATCACTTTCTCTCGCGCCACTGGACGCAGGTCTCGCCCGACATCGGGCTCGCGGATTTTATCCGCTATGCCCATTCGCAGGTGGCGACCATTCTGCCCGATTCACCGCCGCGCTTTGTCAACCTGAACAATTACTTATGGTCGGAGCGCTGGATGGAGCGCTATGGCGAGATGCCGTTTATCCAGAATGTGCTCAACGGCATGGCGAGCCGCCGCCCGCGGCTGGAGGCACTGCGCGACTCCTGGCAGGATCTTGATGCCCATTATCCGGCGCTGGAGACACAGTTTTGGGCGTTTTACCCGCGCATGATGGCGCAGGCGCGCGCGGGGACGTTGTAAACACCGTCACGTTTGGCATTGCCGGATGGCGGCTCGCGCCTTATCCGGCCTACGGGTGGGTGTGGTCTGCATTGCCGGATGGCGGCTCACGCCTTATCCGGCCTACGGGTGGGTGCAACGCAGGTTTTGTAGGCCGGATAAGCGCAGCGCCATCCGGCACGTGTTCAGCATCACCCGTTAACGGCTCTGCGCCTCGCGCCAGATGCGGATCGCCATCCACGCCAGCACCGCAACGCCCAGCACTAATACCCCCCACACCAGCAGCGTCTTCCACATTCCCTGCTGTTCGGCAACGGAGGTCGCCGTCATGCGCGCCTCACCGCCCAGCGTGACGTTTTCTCCCGGCAGCGCAATGGCAATCGACTCGGGGCCAAGCTGCTTACGCAACTCCGGCGGGATCAGCGTATCCGGCGTGACGGCGGCAGGCTGCGCCGCTTTATTTCCCCACGCCAGCATAAATGGCCCTTTCCCCTGCGCGTTAAACACCAGCGCCAGCCGATCGCGGCTGCCGGTGAGCTCAGGGAGTGTGTCGGGCAATCGCGCATCCAGCGTGGTAATGCGTACCGCCTGCACCGGCTCCCCCGCCAGCGCCACCGGCGCAGAGCGCTGCCCGTTACGCTGCCAGAGCACGGTTTTGGTCAGCGGCTGCCACGGCGAGGTGGCCGTGCGGCGAATGGCAATCTCTGCCGGCAGCACCGCATCATCGTTAAAGCCTACGGAGAGCGCGCCAAACAGCTGTGGCTGCGGCCATTGATATTGCGCCTCGGTCGGTGAAATCTGCCGCCCGTTGCCCGTCATCTCCACTTTCTCAAGCGGAGCAGGCTCGCGACCAGCCATGGCTGTCGCCTCGGTGAGGGTTACCGGCAGGTTTGGCGTATCAAATACCAGCAGCAGATAACGACTGCCTTCGGGCAACTGCATCTCCGGGAGCTGGATACGATCGATCTTGAGCTTATCGCTCCCGCTCGCCAGCGCCATTACCGGGGCATCATCCTGCAACGTCTCCCAGCTGCGCATATCGTGGCTCATCAGCACAGAGACGTTGCTGCGCCAGTTCTGGCCATTTTCCTGCCAGCCCAGTTTGATCTCGCCCAACCTGAACGCGTTGGGCAGATCGGGGGGCAGCACCAACAAATAGCTCTTCCCGACCGGTTTGGAGGCGTCCCCTTCAATACGGATCTCCACCCCGGACGGTGCCTGGAGGCGCACAACGTTCTCCTCCTGTGGCGCGCCGCTCGCCGGCGTAGCATCCAGCGGAAAGACGCGCAGCGGCACCGCTTTCGCAGCAGCAGCGTCGGTACGCTGGGTCTCCAGCGTAAACGGCACCCGCTCGCCGTCATGGTTAAACACCCGCACATCGCGCAGATCCGGCCACGCGCTGTGGGCATAGACCGTCTGCGGCAGATTGAGACGATACCAGGAGGCGGGCTGCGGCACTTCCAGCATCACACCGCGGGCATAATCCTGCGGTTTCTCAGGGAGATCTGCGGCGCCCGCCGGGGCGCAAAGCAGCGTACTTAACAGTAATCCGTACAGCCTTTTCATTGTCCTTCTCCCTCGTTCACTTCCCGCGCCGCTTTGGGCGGCAGGGGTGAAAAATAGCCCACGATCAGCACCAGTACCGCCACGCCGATAAAAGCGATGGCGCGCGCCAGCCCGCCGCCGCCCGCGCTGTCAACCAGCATCAGTTTCAACAGCACAACGCCTAACAGCCCCCCACCGACCAGCCACTGCTGGCGGGCCTGCCGGCGCGTCGCGCGGATCATCACCACCAGCGCAATCAGCATCCAGAAGAGCGCAAATGTTGTCTGAATAAGCCGCGATGCCCACAGGCTTTCCGCACTCCACGTCACCTCGCCATAACAGGAGAGCGCGCGCAACAGGGCGCCATTCAACCACCAGAAACCGAGCGCAGCGAGCGCCCACGGGCGAGCACTCCAGAGATCGGGCGCGAAATGCGGATAGTATTTCCAGGCAAATTGGGTATAGAGCCACACGCCGAGCAGCGCGAACGCCGCGCCCTCTTCCAGCGGGTTGAGCAGCGGCAGATAAGGCATACCCATCACCACGCCGTCATGCAGGTTGGCAAATAACAGGGCGATGATAAGCAGCGGCACCAGCGGTGCCAGCGCCTGTGCGCCATAAAGCGCAGGCCAGACGCGGAACGGCCACAGATTACGGCGCACCGCCGCCAGCGTCAGCATAATCACCGCGCCGCCCGCCGCCATCGGCAGCCCCCAGCGCCACGGCGCATTGCCCCACGGCAGCGAGTCTACAAACCACCACAGCTCGCTGCCAGCCGCGATCAACAGCAGCCAGAAAAGGGAGAGGTGCAGCCCCTGCGACAGGCGCGGTAACAGCGCGCTGCCCGCGTTGCGCAGCAGCAGTAGCGCAGAAGGCAGCGCCACGCACCAGACCAGGTTTTGCCAGCCGGAGGCCAGCAGGTGCCCCTGAGCAACCAGACGCTCGCCGAGTAACAGCGCCATCGCTGGCCACAGCAACCACTGGGCAAGCCCAAGTTCCGGCCAGGCAAACCGCAGGCTCCCTGCGCGCCATAGCCACACGGAGAGCGCCACCAGTAGCAGCAGACCAAAGCCCAGCTGCATCGCCCGTGGCAGTATCAGCTCTGCCGCACCCGCCAGCGCGACAATCCAGAAGAGGATACCGCCCGCCAGCAGCAGCCAGCTTCCCTCGCGGCGAATCGTGCGCCACAACCCTGCGCCGACCAACCAGCTTGCGCTGAGTACGGCAAAGATCATTAGTGTGGAGAGCGCATTGATGCCGTCAGCGGCGGCCCACAGCGCACTGAAGAGCGCCAGCAGTAACAGCGCCGTGCCGCTGTAGCTCATGCGGCGCTGCTGTTGCTGCACGCCGAGCCACAATACGCCCAGCCCCTCAAGTGACCAGGCCATCGCCGTCCAGCGCGCAGACAAGGCCAACGGAATGGCAAGCGTAGCGAACGCGCCACCCAGCGCCAGTGCGGCGAGCACCAGCGGTTTACCGGCGGCGGGGAAGCGTTTAAGGGCGACGGCGGCGAGCGCCAGGTAGAAGAGACCAAACCCAAGGGCGCTGAACGCCGGGCCGTAGGTCCAGTGCTGGGTCATGGCGTACTGCATGCCAAACCCCGCCAGCGGCGGTGCAAACAGCAGCACGCCGTCGATAATCCGCTCGCCCCGGCGCTGGGCGCGCAGGGAGAGGCCGACGCTGAAGACGCCGAAAATCAGCAGATTAGCAATCAGGAAGAGCTGGCAGCTGAGGTAATCTTCCGGGCGATAGCTCGCAATGCCCCACAGGGCGGCCACGCCAAAGGTGAAGAACATGCCGAGGATATTCAGCTCGCGCCAGTGCTGCCATACGCTGATGGCGAGAATGCCGACGGAGAGCAGAAGATAGAACGAGAAGAGCGCGATATGGCTCCCGCCGCCGGTAGAGAGCAGGATCGGCGCGAGGTAGCCGCCGAGGCTTGCCAGCAGCGCCAGGCTCAGCGCCCGTTGTAGCACCGCAAGGCCGACGCTGGCCGCGCAGATCACAATCAGCAGCGCAAAGGCGAGCGTCATCGGCAGCATCTGCCAGAGGCGAAACGCGCCAAACACCGTGAGATAGAGTGCGCCTACCGCCCCGCCCTGCAAAATAAGAGCAAAGACCGTCTGTTTATGCCGCAGCCGCCAGCCGAGCACCAGCAACACCAGCGCCACTACCGCTACGGCAACAAGCCGCAGTTCGAGCGGGAAGAGCGCATATTCCACGCTGTAACGCAGCAGGAAAGAGAGACCGATAAAGAGCAGCACCACGCCCAGTTTCGCCAGCGGGTTGCCCTGCATAAACCAGCGCACCAGCGCGGTAACCACGCCCCAGGAGTCGCCATCCGGCGCTTTCGCCTCTGCGTGTTCACGCACCACAGGCGCAGGCGTCGGCTCCGCGGTCGCCGCTTTGCGCCCCCAGACATTGGGTGCGGGTTGCGCTTGTGCGCGGGGAATTTCGCTTGCCGCAACCGGCTGCGGCTCTGGGAGTGGCGGCGCCTCGAGCGGCGCACTTACTGGTGCGCTTACCGTCTCAACGACCGGCTCCTCGCTCGCCGCAGGGGCAACTGCCCGTTGTTCAAGTATGCTGACGCGCTGACGCAGCATTTGCAGCTCGACCTGCGTGGCCAGGCTGCGCCGCCAGGCGCCAATCGCCATTATCGGCACCACGACCAGCGCCAGAATCAGCACGATGACACCGAATATCAGAAGACCATCCATGTACTTTCGCCTTCGCTAAAGGGGAGACGTTACGCCCGCCTCCCCGCGCGCAGGCTCAGGAGGCAGACCAGACAGAAGCGCTGATGGCTGAAAGCGTCAGCACGCCGTCCTGTAGGTTACCTGTACCTTCCAGAAGCCGCCACTGTTTCGCTTGCAGCAGCGGTGAATCTTCCAGCACTACGTCACATGCCTCGCCACGGTTGATAACAATCAGCACCCGTTGCTGGCGGTAAACGCGCAGAAAAACCAGCACATCCTGCCGGGCATAGACAACCAGACAGCCGCCGTGGCGCAGCGCCTGGCTGCGGGCGCGCAGCTTTGTCATCCGCTGATAGAGCGCCAGCAGGTGGTCATCTTGCTGCGTTTTGTCCCACGGGAAGGGCTTGCGGCAGAAGGGATCGTTCGCGCCATCCAGCCCCACTTCATCGCCGTAGTAGATGCAGGGCGTGCCGGGCCAGCAGAAAAGCCACACCACCGCCAGCGGCAGGCGGGCGATATCCTTGCCAAGAATGGTTTTAAAGCGCGGCGTATCGTGGCTGTCGAGCTGGTTAAACATTCGCAACTGCTGCTGGTGGGACAGCGCGGCGCGGTAGTTATCCATCCACGCGGCGCAGGTCTGCGCATCGATACTTTGCGGATCGAGGGAGGTATCGGTATTGGCGAGAAACGCCCACACCGGCAGGGTAAAGCCGCGGTAGTTCATCGCCGCATCTTCCGCATCCGCCTGCAGCCACTGGCGCGCGTCGCCAAAGTGTTCGCCCACCACATAGGCTTGCGGCTGGGTCTCTTTTGCCGCGCGGGTAATGCTGCTGACGTGCTGCAGGTTGTTTCGCGCCCCACCGTTCTCTCCCAGCATATGCACCACGTCAAGCCGCCAGCCGTCCATATTCCACGGTGCTTTAAGCCAGTGGCGCACAATGCTCTCCTCGCCCTGATAGATCTCCTCAATCAGCGACGAAGAGCGGTAGTCGAGTTTCGGCAAGCTGGCATAGCCCAGCCAGTCATGGGCGTAGCCGTTCTCATCAAAATTGTACCAGTTGCGCCAGCGCGAATCGGGGTTGTGGCAGGCTCCGCCGGTGGCGCGGTTATGGCGGTCAAACCAGGCATGGGAGTCGCCGGTATGGTTAAAGACGCCGTCGAGGATCAGCCGCATGCCGTTCTCCTGCGTATTACGCCGCAGACGCAGCAGCGCCTCGTCGCCGCCAAACTGCGGGTCGACGTGGCGGTAATCTTCGGTGTCATATTTATGCACGCTGGGCGCGACAAACACCGGGTTGAGGTAGAGCGCGGTGATGCCGAGCTTTTTCAGGTACGGCAGCTTTTCGCTGATACCGTCCAGATCGCCGCCGTAAAAGGTCGACCCGCCCGCCTCGCCGGTAAGCGGCTCATCCCAGTCACAAAAACGAATTTCGCGCCCTGCGGCGTGGTGCCAGTAACGCTGATCCTGCGGCGCGGTGCGCGCTTCGCTACGGGCAAAGCGATCCGGGAAGATTTGGTAGAAGACCTGATCGGCGACCCACGCTGGGCCTTCATCGGGCGCATCGATGGCAAACTGCTCAAGCCTGGCGGGCGGAAAACGGCTAAACCCCTGCGGGGTAAACCAGATCTGGCGATCGTCCCACAGCAGTTTAAAGCTGTAGCGGCGGCGCGGCTGGCCGTTGCTGATATCAATGGCGGCGCGCCAGAGGGTGACACCATTATTGGCGGTGTTGCGCGCGCGGTGCATTGCAACCGGCGTCTCTTCGTTATCGATCTCAATTCGCAGCGTGACGCGCGACGGTAAATCCGTGCCGCGCAGCCAGAGGTTAATGATTAACTGCTGCTGGTGCGCTTTGACAAACGGCGCGACGGGCAGGTGCCATGCATTCAACATCAACGATCCCCTTAACATATTCAGGATCACTGTAGCTAACGTTCGCACCGGCACGCCTCCTTCTTTCCCTTTTTTTAGGGGGGTGAGAGACGGGGCGCAGAGATAAGAGGAAAAAAAGTGAGAGAAACCGTAGGCCTGATAAGCGCAGCGCCATCAGGCAGAACGCCGGGTGGCGGCCGGCCTACAGAAGCCAGAGCCCGGCACTTGTAGGCCTGATAAGCGTAGCGCCATCAGGCAGAACGCCGGATGGCGAAACAACGCCGGAGATTACGCCCGGCGCTTAAACGCCCAGCCAATCAGCAGCAGCACAATCCATGCAAAGCCGACATAGAGGGAAATGCGGGTTTCCGGGTGCCAGCCAATCAGCGCGATGATAAACACCAGGAAGATCAGTCCGGCAACGGTGGTCGCCACGCCGCCCGGCACTTTAAACTTCAGCGCTTTCACTTCATCCGCCGAGAGGCGACGGCGGAAACCAATCTGTGAAAGCAGGATCATAATCCACACCCACACCGTCGCGAAGGTCGCCAGCGAAGCGATCACCAGGAAGACATTCTCCGGCATGATGTAGTTGAGATAGACCGCCATCAGCAGCGCCAGCGTCATCACCAGCACCGTCACCCACGGAATGCCGCGGCGGGAGGTTTTGGCGAACATCTTCGGCGCACTGCCCTGCTCTGCCATGCCGTGCAGCATACGCCCAACGCCAAACACATCACTGTTAATCGCCGACAGGGAAGCGGTCAGCACAACAAAGTTCAGGATGCTGGCGGCAAAGGTGATGCCCATATGCTGGAAGGTCAGCACAAACGGGCTACCGTTGGTCCCCACCTGGTTCCACGGGTAGATCGACATAATCACGAACAGCGTGCCGACATAAAAGACCAGAATACGCATCGGCACCGAGTTGATAGCACGCGGAATCGACTTCTCTGGCTCTTCCGCTTCCCCGGCGGTGATACCAATAATTTCGATACCGCCGTAGGCGAACATCACCATTTGCAGCGCCATCACCGTGCCCAGCCAGCCGTTGCTGAAGAAACCGCCGTGGCTCCAGAGGTTGCTGATGCCGGTCGGTTGCCCGCCGTTGCCGATACCCCAGATGATGATGCCGAAACCGGCGGCGATCATGATGATAATGGTGGCGACTTTAAAGAAGGAGAACCAGAACTCCAGCTCGCCGAAGACTTTTACGCTCATCAGGTTGATGGCGCAGATCAGCAGCACCACGCTCAGCACCCAGATCCAGTGCGGCACCGTCGGGAACCAGACGCCCATATAGATACCGAAGGCGGTAACATCGGCGATGGCGACAATCAGAATTTCAAAGCAGTAGGTCCAGCCAGTGATATAACCGGCCAGCGGGCCGAGGTTTTCCTGCGCATAGCGTGAGAAGGAGCTGGCGGAGGGGTTGTGCACGGACATCTCGCCCAGCGCACGCATAATGATATACGCCGCGACCCCGCCGATAATGTAGGCCAGCAACACGCTGGGCCCGGCCATTTTGATGGCGTCCGCGGAGCCGTAAAACAGCCCGGTGCCGATCGCTGAACCCAGCGCCATAAAGCGAATGTGGCGGGTACTTAGCCCACGCTTCAGCTTATTCGTACTTTCCATCGTTTCCACTGCCGTTATTCATCACAAAAAATAAAAAACCACGGAGTGCGCTACCCCGTGGTTCAACAAACCGTGCTTGCTGCTGTTAATGCGCGCTGGAAGTCACCTGACGTCCCGCGGCGCGATCCCAGATAGCGGCCAGAACCACCATCACCAGACTTGGCAACAGCCAGGCCAGGCCCTGCTCCGCCAGCGGTAAACGCTGTGTCCAGAGCGGAAGGTGCTCAGCAAACGCGGAGGCTTTCACGCCGTCAAGGATACCAAAAAGCAGACTGATAAACATGGTCGGCGCAATGACGCGGGTGGAACAATGCCAGAAAGAGCGGGTAAAGCTCAAGACCACCAGCACGATACAGGGCGGATAGATCATGGTCAGCACCGGAATCGAAATCTGGATCAGGTGGCTCAGACCGAGGTTTGAGACCGCCATGGAGAAGATGCCGAGGATAAAGACCAGCGTACGGTAAGAGAGCGGCAGGTACTGAGCGAAGAACTCTGCACAGGCGCAGGTCAGGCCAACCGCCGTCACCAGGCAGGCGATGAAAATCAGCGCTGCCAGCAGGAAGCTGCCCGCACCACCAAAGGTGTGCTGAACATAGGCATGCAGGATCGCCGCGCCGTTCACGGACTGATCGACCAGCGTCGCGCTGTCCGAACCGAGGCGGAAGAGCGCCAGATAGAGCAGCGTCAGGCCAACACCGGCCATCAGACCGGCCCAGACGGTGTAGCGGGTCAACAGACGCGCTTCGGTCACGCCGCGCGAGCGGGCGGCATTAACAATAACAATGCCGAAGACCATCGCGCCGAGGGTATCCATCGTCAGGTAGCCATTGACGAAACCGTTAGAGAACGGCGCGGTCTGGTAGGCTTCCAGCGCGTGGCTGATAGGCCCGGCCGGCCACACCAGCGCGGCGATAGCCAGAATCGTCAGGGCGATAATTTTCAGCGGCGCGAGGAAGTTGCCGACGGTATCAAGCAGTTTGCCCGGATAGAGGGAGACCAGGATCACCAGGGCGAAGTAGACCAGGCTGTAGATCAGCAGCGCCATGGAACCGTCGCCGGTCAGCGGCGCGATGCCCACTTCAAAGGAGACGGTTGCGGTACGCGGCGTGGCGAACAGCGGCCCCACGGCCAGATAGCAGACCGTCGCCAGCAGCACGCCGGCAATTTTGCCGATCGGTGTGCTGAGGCTATCAATGCCGCCGCCCACTTTCGCTAACGCAACCACCGTTAGCACCGGCAGGCCCACCGCAGTAATCAGGAAGCCCAGCGCCGCTGTCCAGACGAATTCACCCGCCTGCAAGCCGACCATGGGAGGAAAAATAATATTACCTGCGCCAACAAACAGCGCGAAGGTCATAAAGCCCAGCGCGATGATGTCACGCGGTTTTAAGTGATGGGTCATAATGTTTACTGCCTGTGGATGTGGTGTCGTAAAAATGTTGAATAATTAGCCTCTCCGCACCGGACAATAACGCATCATTAACGCGTTAATCAGCGGGAAATGCTTAATGTGCTGCGTGGCGAAGAATAGTTTTTCGGTTTACCGCGCAAACACAGTCGGTCTGGCAATGCATGGGGCGCAATTTAAACGCTTATAACGTTTAAAGGCAAGTCGGGATCGCAAAACCAGATAGTTATACTAAACAGTAGAATTTAGCCAGTGAAAAACTCTATTTATCAGAAAAACACGTGGCTGATCGTGCGAACAAAAAAGCAACAACCGTACAAACTACGTTGCAGACGCGGGATGAGGTAAGGCAGAGCGGCTCGCCGTAGCGAGCCGCCGGAAAGATAAGCTGACATAGGGGTCAGGCGTGGCTGTTTTTGGCAATCAGGCGTTCCGGCAGGACAAAGCTGAAGCGCGTCCCTTTGCCCGGCGTGCTGCTGATATCAAGACGGCTGTCGTGGTGATTGACCGCATGTTTGACTATCGCCAGCCCCAGCCCGCTGCCGCCGGTCTGGCGCGAGCGCGCTTTATCCACGCGGTAGAAACGCTCGGTGAGGCGCGGAATATGCTCGGCGGCGATCCCCGGCCCATTATCCTCGACGCTGAACTCCGCGCCGTGCGCCACCGGCTGCCAGCGCACAATAATATGCGTCCCGGCAGGAGTGTGATTAACCGCGTTGTAGACCAGGTTGGAGATGGCGCTGCGCAGTTGCTCTTCGCTGCCCAGCACTTTTAAGTGATTGTCGATTTCAAAGCTGAAGCTCTGTTTCTGCTGGCTGAGGGTTTGCGCTTCCCGCTCGACCACGCGCAGCATCATCGGCACATCAATCACCTCATTCGCGCCGTGCGTCGGCGCAGCTTCGATTTTTGACAGGGTGAGAAGCTGGCGCACCAGCCCCTCCATCCGCGAGGTCTGCTCGCGCATGGTGTGTAACGCTTTTTCGCGCGGCGCGCCTTCCAGCGTCTGCTCCTGCATCATCTCAAGGTAGCCTTGCAGCACCGTCAGCGGCGTGCGCAGCTCATGGCTGACGTTGGCGAAGAAGTTGCGCCGCGCCCCTTCCAGCTGGTGCATCTGCGTCACATCGCGCGCCACCATTAGCAGTTGTTGCTCACTGTAGGGCATCACGCGGATCTCTAAGTGGCGACCGTTGTTAAGCACCAGATTGAGCGGTTTGCTGAAGGACTGGCTTTTCAGGTATTGGGTAAATTCGGGGTAGCGCAGCAGGTTGAGGATGTTCTGCCCGTTATCATCGGGCCAGCGCAGCCCCAGCAGCTGTTGCGCAAGGCCGTTACACCAGAAGATCATCCCCTCTTCCGTGGTCAGCACCACCGCATCCGGCAGCGACTCGGCGCCGCTACGAAAGCGTTTAATCAGGTTGCCCAGCTCACGGCGGCGCTTTTTATTGCGCATCTGCATCTGATGCAGGCCATAGAGCAGCGGCTCCCAGCTGCCGGTGCCGGGCGGCGGCGTCATGCTTTTATCAACCCATAACCACCAGGAGAGACGCAGCAGATTCCAGAAGTGCCAGATCAGAAGCCCGGTCACCGCCGCCAGTAAAAACCACGGCAGATAGCCGAACATCGCGCCCAGAATAACGGCGGGGATACAACAAAGGAGGAGCTCCAGCACCAGCCTTTTCCATGACAGCCTTTCCAGCACGCGTCACACTCCTGTCAAATTTCAGAAACGGGTCGAAAAACGATATCCCGTGCCGCGTACCGTCTGCACCATCCGGTCGTGTCCACTCCCTTCCAGCGCTTTACGCAGACGACGAATATGCACGTCTACGGTTCTGTCTTCAACATAGACATTGGTGCCCCAGACGTGGTTCAGCAGCTGTTCGCGGCTGTAAACACGCTCCGGGTGGGTCATAAAGAAGTGTAAGAGTTTAAATTCGGTGGGGCCCATATCGAGGGGGTTTTCGCCGGTCATAACGCGATGTGAGGAGGGATCAAGACTTAAGCCCTGCATCTCAATCACCTCTTCCACCGCCATCGGCGAAATGCGGCGCATCACGGCTTTAATGCGCGCCACCAGCTCTTTCGGCGAAAAAGGCTTAGTAATGTAATCATCTGCGCCCGTCTCAAGCCCGCGAACGCGATCTTCCTCTTCACCGCGCGCGGTGAGCATCATCACCGGAATATCGCGGGTCATCGCTTCACGTTTCAGGTGCTTGATAAATTGAATGCCGGACCCGCCGGGTAACATCCAGTCCAGCAGCACCAGATCCGGCCAGGGTTCATTAAGCTGGTTTACCGCGCTGTCGAAATCTTCCGCTTCAACCGGTTGAAAACCATTTTGTTCGAGCACAAAGCACACCATTTCACGGATCGGTGCTTCGTCTTCCACGACCAGAATTCGTCTCGCCATCATTCGCCCTGTATTAATTAGTCTGCAGTATAAATAGCGTCGCCATTATGCGTCAGTTTTATGACAGATTTATGAATAACATGACCGCTATATGACCCAGCCCGCCCAATTGTGACAACGCAAATTTGCGCCAGGCGATGTCCCTGACCCGCTTAATGTTTATAATCGCCGTTATGCTTTTTCGCCACGGGACCACTATGCGCATTCTTCACACATCGGACTGGCATCTCGGCCAAAACTTCTACAGCAAAAGCCGCGCCGCCGAGCACAGCGCTTTTCTGGACTGGCTGTTAACCACGGCCGGGCAGCAGCAGGTCGACGCCATCGTGGTGGCGGGCGACATTTTCGATACCGGATCGCCGCCAAGTTACGCCCGCGAGCTCTATAACCGCTTTGTGGTCAATTTGCAGCGCACCGGCTGCCAGTTAATTGTACTGGCGGGCAACCATGACTCTGTGGCGACCCTCAATGAATCAAAAGAGATCCTCGCTTATCTCAACACCACCGTGGTTGCCAGCGCCGGCGTTGCGCCGTTTCTGCTCTATCGCCGCGACGGCGAACCCGGTGCGGTCTTCTGCCCGGTGCCCTTTCTGCGCCCGCGCGACATTACCGTCAGCCAGGCGGGGATGTCCGGGCAGCAAAAACAGCAGCACCTGCTGGCAGCCATCACCGACTACTATCAGCAGCAGTATCAGGCCGCCTGCGACCTGCGCGGCGATCGGCCGTTACCGATTATCGCCAGCGGTCATTTGACCACCGTCGGCGCGAGTAAAAGTGACGCGGTGCGTGATATCTATATCGGCACGCTGGATGCGTTTCCTGCACAAAACTTTCCCCCGGCGGATTACATCGCGCTCGGCCATATCCATCGCGCGCAGAAAATCGGCGGCACGGAGCATATTCGCTACTGCGGCTCACCGATCCCACTGAGCTTTGATGAGACGGGAAAAAGCAAAGGGGTCAATCTGGTGACCTTCGCCGATGGCAAGCTGGCAGAAGTCACCACTATTGACGTGCCCGCCACTCAGCCACTGGCAGTGATTAAGGGCGAGTTTGCCGATATCTGCCGCCAGCTTGAGCAGTGGCGCGATGCCCCCGCCACGCCGCCGGTGTGGCTCGATATTGAGATTGTCAGCAGCGATTACCTGGTCGATATGCAGCGCAAAATCCAGCAGGTGACGGAAGATCTGCCCGTCGAAGTGCTGCTGGTGCGCCGCAGCCGCGAACTGCGCGATCGCCTGCTCGCCGGTGAACTGCGTGAAACATTGAGCGAGTTAAAAGTGGAAGAGGTCTTTGACCGCAGGCTGGCGCAGGAGGAGCTCGACGAGATGCAGAGTGCGCGCTTACATACGCTGTTCAGCGAGACCCGTCAGGCGCTGGATGAGGAGAATGACGCATGAAGATCCTCAGTTTACGGCTGAAAAATATCAACTCGCTGAAGGGCGAGTGGAAAATCGACTTTACCGAAGAGCCCTTCGCCAGCAACGGACTATTCGCCATTACCGGGGCCACCGGGGCCGGGAAAACCACCCTGTTGGATGCCATCTGCCTTGCTCTCTATCACGAAACGCCGCGCCTCAGCACCCTGTCACAATCGCAAAACGACCTGATGACCCGCGATACCGCCGAGTGTCTGGCGGAAGTGGAGTTTGAGGTCAAAGGGGTGGCCTATCGCGCTTTCTGGAGCCAGACGCGCGCCCGCGGGCTGGCGGATGGCAATTTGCAGGCGCCGCGCGTCGAGCTGGCACTTTGCGAAACAGGGAAAATCCTCGCCGATAAGGTCAAAGATAAGCTCGATCTCACCGCCTCCCTCACCGGGCTGGATTATGGTCGTTTCACCCGCTCCATGCTGCTCTCGCAGGGGCAGTTCGCCGCATTCCTCAACGCCAAACCGCGCGAGCGCGCCGAACTGCTCGAGGAGCTGACCGGCACCGAGATCTATGGGCAGATTTCGGCGATGGTGTTTGAAAAACATAAAAGCGCCAAAGTTGAGCTGGAACAGCTGCGCGCGCAGGCTGAGGGCGTCGTGCTGCTGGACAACGAGCAGCGGGCGCAGCTTGAGCAACGTTTGCAAGTACTGACTGACGAAGAGCAGACGCTGCTGAGCGCCCAGCGCAGCGCCCAGGCGCAGGCGCAGTGGCTTACGCGCGAAGCGGAACTCCACGCGATGCGCGGGCGGGCAAAAGCGACGCTGGCGCAGGCGCTGCAGGCGCGTAACGACGCCAGGCCGCAGCTTGCGGCTCTTGAACTGGCGCAACCGGCACAGCAGCTGCGCCCGCTGTGGCAGCGGCTTGAGGATCAGCGTAAAACGCTGGCGCGTACCCGCACGCAGAGCGAGGAAGTGAATACTCGCTTACAAGCCACCCTGTTACAGCGTGCGCAGATACGCGCCAGCGCAGCGCAGCAGCAAGCCTCGCTGCTTGCGTCGCGGCAAACCCTGGAGGCGTGGTTACACGAGCATGCCCGCTTCCAGCGCTGGCAGAGTGAGTTAACCGGCTGGCGGGCGCTCTTCAGCCAGTTGGCGGAAGAGAAAAAGCAGTGGCTCGCGGCGCAGCAGCGGGTGCAGAGCCAGCAGGAGCGCCTGCGCACCCTGCCACTCTCCACCCTCGAGATGAGCCTTGAAGAGACGGCGGCAGCGATGGCGCTCTGCGCGCAGAACCGCCCGCTGCGCCAGCAGCTTACCGCCCTGCACGCCCGCTATGCGCCGCTGCGCAAGCAGTTAAGCCAGCGCCAGCAGAGCCTGCTGGATCTGAAAGCGGAGCAGGAGAAACTGACCGCCGAACTGGCGCACAAACGCGAGCTCTATAAAGAGAAGAATCAGTTACTGAGCGAGGTGCGCACCATTTGCGAGCTGGAGAGCCGGATTAAGGATCTCGAAAGCGAGCGCGCGCGCCTTCAGCCCGGTCACCCCTGCCCGCTGTGTGGCGCAACGGAGCACCCGGCGGTCGCCCACTATCAGGCTATCGAGCCGGGCGTAAACCAGACGCGCTTTAACGCACTCGATCTCGAAGTGCGCACGATGAAGGAAGCGGGCGTGGCGCTCGGTGAGCGGCTGAAAGGCCTCGCTGAGCGTTACGAGAAAGATGAACGCGAAGCAAAACTGCTCCAGGAGGAGGAGCGCGGCTGGCTTGAGGCGTGGGCAAAGGCCTGCGCCGCGCTGAACGTCACCCTTGAGCCGCAGCGCGATCTCAACAGCTGGCAAAGCGCGCAGGATGCCTATGAGCATCAGCTTTACCTGCTCAATCAGCGCCTGACTCTGCAACAGCAGATCAATGAGCTGCGCCAGCAGAGCGAGCAGTATCAGCAGGCGGTTGAGCGCCGCCGCGAAAGCCTGGCCGCCACCCTTGCAGAACTCGATCTGGCGCTGCCCGCCGAAGATGATGAAGCATCGTGGCTGGCTGCCCGCGCCGATGAAGCACAGCAGTGGCAGGCGAATCAACAGCAGCTTACCGCGCTCCGGGAGCAGCTGGCGCAGCTTGCGCCAATCCTCGACACTCTGCCCGCAGAAGATATCGCCGTTGGCGAGGCACGGGTGGCGCTGGAGGGGTGGCGCAACGTGCACGACGCCTGCCTGGCGCTGCAAAGCCAGTGGCAAACCCTGCATCAGCAATTGGCGCAGGCGGCGGAGAGCGAGCGTCAATCTGAGCAGGCGTTTAACGATGCGCTGGCGGCGAGCATTTTTGACGATCGCGACGCCTTCCTGCGCGCCCTACTTGATGATGACGAGCATCAACGCCTTGCGCAGCTGCGCCAGACGCTGGAGAGCGATTGCCAGCAGAAACAGGCGCTGGCGGCCAGCGCAGAGCAGGCGCTCACTGACCATCAGCAACAGCGTCCCGCCGGGCTTGCGGCGGATGCCAGCGTGGAGAGCACCGCACCGGCGCTGGAGCAGCTTGCGCGACAGCTGCGTGAGAACACTACCGGCCAGGGCGAGGTGCGCCAGCAGCTGAAACAGGATACGGATAACCGCAAACACCAGCAGACAGTGCTACAGCAGATTGAGCATGCCACCGCCCGCTGCGATGACTGGGGCCATCTGAATGCGCTGATTGGCTCCAAAGAGGGGGATAAGTTCCGCAAATTCGCCCAGGGACTGACGCTGGATAACCTGGTCTGGCTGGCGAATAACCAGCTGACCCGCCTGCACGGACGCTATTTGCTCAAGCGCAAAGTGAGCGACGCGCTGGAGCTTGAGGTCGTCGATACCTGGCAAGCAGATGCGGTGCGTGATACCCGCACGCTCTCCGGCGGCGAAAGCTTCCTGGTGAGCCTTGCGCTGGCGCTGGCGCTCTCCGATTTGGTGAGCCATAAGACGCGTATCGATTCGCTGTTCCTCGATGAGGGCTTCGGCACGCTGGATAGTGAAACGCTGGACACGGCGCTGGATGCGCTTGATGCGTTGAATGCTACCGGGAAGACCATCGGCGTGATAAGCCACGTCGAGGCGATGAAGGAGCGTATTCCGGTGCAGATTAAGGTCAAGAAGATAAACGGGCTTGGCTACAGCAAGCTGGATGGGAAGTATGCGGTGCAGTAGGCCGCAGCACAGTTGTGCTGAAACCGCGTAGGCCGGATAAGCGGTACGCGCCATCCGGCCTACCAAACCGTACCTACAGCCACACCGATATTGCTTTTACCCAAGATCTCACAGCGAGGGGTTGTGTCCCCGCTGAAATCGGCGAACCGAAGCGTGAGTGACAAGGTCTGGACACCATGGATGGCGGACAGAGGCGAACCGAGACAGGGACTCGTTCCAGCATGGAACGAGTAAGTCGAGTCGAGCCGGCCGCCGTCAGGCACGCGGGAGGTGAGCGCAGTGCGCAGCACCGATTTCCTCGCGGGGCCGCGGGGATTGACAAGGGGGAGCGGTCCCCCCCTTGTCCCGTTCACCGCATAAGAGGTCAATGAAACCCCACCACGTATGGTGAACGGAACCCTTCCACCAATGCCATATGCCAGGTTCATTGCCGGATGGCGCGTACCGCTTATCCGCCCTACTCCGTTTCAGCGGATCGATGGGCGCATTACTCCCCCTGCGGCCAGAGCCATGCTGCGCCGCGCACGCCGCTCGAATCCCCGTGCAACGCTTTGCGGATCGGCGTTTCACACTCACCGCCGAACACCCACTTCTGCATCAACCCCGGTACCGTCTGGTACAGACGATCGACATTACTCATCCCACCGCCCAGCACGATCACATCGGGATCGAGGATATTCACCACGTGCGCCAGCGACTTCGCTAGCCGCATCTCATAACGGCTCAACGCCAGCTCGGCGACCGCATCCTGCTCGTTCACCAGGCGAATAATCTCGTTGCCCTTCAAGGCCTGGCCGCTCAGGCGCTGGTAATCGGTGCCAAACCCGGTGCCGGAGATAAAGGTCTCAATGCACCCCTGCTTACCGCAATAGCAGGGCACTTCATTGCGATAACGCAGCTCATCCTCATCCATCCACGGCAGCGGATTGTGCCCCCACTCGCCCGCCGTACCGTTACCGCCGATATGGGAATGGCCGTTGAGCGCAATGCCGGAGCCGCAGCCGGTACCGATAATCACCGCAAACACCGTCTGTGCGCCCGCTGCCGCGCCGTCGACCGCTTCCGACACCGCCAGGCAGTTGGCATCGTTCGCAAGGCGCACTTCACGATTAAGCCGCTGGCTTAAATCTTTATCAAAGGGTTTACCGTTGAGCCACGTGGAGTTGGCGTTCTTCACTACCCCGGTATAAGGCGAGATAGAGCCCGGAATACCCATGCCGACCGTGCCGCGCTGGCCGGTCTCTTTTTCCGCTAAATCGACCAGCGAAGCGATAAGCTCGATGGTCTGCTGATAGTCGCGCGGCGTCGGCTGCCGATGGCGGAACAGCGTCTCGCCGCTCTCGTCCAGTGCAATAATCTCTGTCTTTGTACCACCCAAATCGATACCGATACGCACATCAAACTCCTCGTAGTGGACCACGCATTAGCAATGCAAGCGCGGCGACAATTCGCTATTATGCCCGCTGCATTTAACGACAAGGCCGTGGAAAAAATCATGCTGTGGTTCAAAAATTTAATGGTATACCGTCTCAGCCGCGATGTGGCGCTCCGTGCGGAAGAGATGGAAAAACAGCTCGCCCCGCTCTCGTTTACGCCATGCGGTAGTCAGGATATGGCGAAAACCGGTTGGGTTCCACCGATGGGCTCACACAGCGAAGCGCTGACCCACACCAACAACGGCCAGATTATTATCTGTGCGCGCAAAGAAGAGAAAATCCTGCCGACGCCGGTAGTGAAACAGGCGCTGGAAGCGAAAATCGCCCGCCTCGAAGCCGAGCAGGCGCGCAAACTGAAAAAAACCGAAAAAGATGCGCTGAAAGATGAAGTGCTGCACTCGCTGCTGCCGCGCGCCTTTAGCCGCTACAGCCAGACGATGATGTGGATCGACACCGTCAACGGCCTGATTATGGTCGACTGCGCCAGCGCAAAAAAAGCGGAAGATACGCTGGCGCTGCTGCGTAAAAGCCTCGGCTCTCTCCCGGTGGTACCGCTGACGATGGAAAACCCGATTGAGCTGACGCTGACCGAGTGGGTACGCTCCGGCACCGTCGCGCAAGGGTTCCAGCTGCTGGACGAAGCCGAGCTGAAAGCGATGCTGGAAGATGGCGGCGTGATCCGTGCGAAAAAGCAGGATCTGGTGAGCGACGAAATCGCCGTCCACATTGAAGCTGGCAAAGTGGTGACCAAGCTGGCGCTCGACTGGCAGCAGCGCATTCAGTTTATGATCTGTGATGATGGCTCGGTAAAACGCCTGAAGTTCAGCGATGAGCTGCGCGATCAGAATGAAGATATCGATCGGGAAGATTATGCCCAGCGTTTCGATGCCGACTTTATTCTGATGACCGGCGAGCTGGCGGCACTGATTCAAAATCTGGTGGAGGGCCTCGGCGGCGAAGCCCAGCGCTAACGCTTTGAGCGACTTCTTTCACAGGCCCGGTAAGCGCAGCGCTACCGGGCTTTTTTGTCGCCAGAGGGCGCAAGCGTTACAGATAACGGCAGAGATAGGCACTCGGCTCGGCGACCTGCAGATGGAATTCGCTGTGGCCCGGGACATTGAACACTTCGCCGGCGGCGTGTCTTTTCCATTCGGTTTCGCCTGGCAACAGCACGTTCAGCGCGCCGCTGACCACCGTCATCTCTTCCGGCTGGGCGGTGGAGAAGGTGTACTCCCCCTCCATCATCACGCCGACGCTGGCGCGGCCAGTGCTGCTGCTGGTAAACCCAATGGACTTCACTTTACCGGAAAAGTATTCATTACTTTGAAGCATAAACAGGCCCTTATAGAGAAATGACTGGAAAACCACTATAGAGGCCGGGCTTAAGTGATGTCACGCGAAATTGCGCCGTTCTGCGGCTACACCAGCAGTTCCGAGGCGAGGCGAGCCACCAGCACATTGGAGAGTAAAACCGGGACATCCAGCGCTTTTTGCAGCAGATCGCGATGCAGTTGATGGAAGCCAAGACAGTCGAGCATCAGCACATCGGCCCCGCGTTCCAGCAGCGCTTTTCCCGCGTCAATCAGCTCCGTTTCACTCGCCTGGTAGGGGTGGCAGAGTTCATACAGCGGCTCTTTTTCCAGCACCTGCCACTTCTTCTTCTGCGGTGCCATCAGTTCAGGCACCGGCACAATCACGCCGACCTGGTGACCATCAACAATCGAGGCGACCAGCGGGGGAATGATGCGCTGCGGTTCAATCAGGATGGCGTTGCGCGCATTTAAGCCGCGGATATCGGCGGTGCTCATCAGCAGAATGACGTCATAGGTTCCCTGATTATCGAGCACTTCGATCACGCTTTGCAGATCGCGCTCCACCTTCTGGCGCGAAACCATGCCGAGGCTGTCATCACTCAGACGCGTCGGGATGGCGGTCTCGCCGGGATCAACGCAATAATCGATACGAACTTGTGCCGGGTCCATCTTCCCCAGCAGGCTGACATGGGTGATTTGATCTTCTGAAACATGCTCTGCCAGAAGCGGCAGGATCTCTTTTACCGGCACCACACCTATGGTGAGGATCGCCAACGTCGCACTCATCTTCGCTTTCCGCCTTTCAAAACTGCTTTTAGTTATGATTCTCTGTACAACAACCGACGGAGGATGGATCACCGCCGCCGTGTAAAGAGAATGTGCCACTCCTGTGTTCTAATAAATTCCAGTAACAATGAATATAAACAGTGACTGGCATTAAGCCAGTCAAAAAATGTGATGCAAACGACTTTCTGAAAGGTTCAGGAAATCATGCTGGCGGGATCGCCGGATTAACTTTTATCGGGATCCTCGTAACGCTTTTTCGCATCCAGCGCTTCCTGCTCTGAAGGGTGTTCGCTGATCAATGAGTCCGGCTTCGGATGATCGGCGCGCAGTTCATACCAGGTGACAGTCGCGTCGCTGGGTCCCTTCTCAACAGCTACAACACGGGCTTCACGCGGGTAGGGCGGTTTAGTCGGCATAGCTTATTCTCCTTTTGCGGTTAGAGAGATAAGTATAGTCAAACGTTTCGCTAACTGGCGCGCGCCAGCTGTAAAGCCGCCTCAATTTCTGCCACTACCGCCTGCGGCGGCTGCGCGGCATCCACTACGAAATGCGCCGCATCGCGATAGAGCGCATCGCGGGTGGCGAGCACTTCACTCACCTCTTCGCTGATTGGCTTCCCGGTTAACGTCGGACGCAGCCCCTCTTGCGGAAAAGCTTCAAGCCGCCCTGCCAGCACGTCAACCGGCGCACAGAGATAAACCACGCGCCCATGTTCACGCATAAAACGGCGGTTATAGTCGCTGAGAATAATGCCGCCGCCGGTAGCGACGACCAGAGCGGGTTCGGTCACGGCTTCAAGTGCTGCCGTTTCGCGGGCGCGAAAACCGGCCCACCCCTCCTGCTCTACGATTTGCGCAACGGTCTGCTGCGCCTCTTCCTGCAACCAGCTATCGGTATCGATAAACTGGAAGCCCTGTGACAGCGCCAGCGCCCGGCCAACAGTGGTTTTACCGCAGCCGCGTGCGCCGATGAGAAAGATGGGTAGCGTCATGAGCAGGTTGTTCCTCCAGGCCCCCGGTTGGGGGACAACAATAAGATGGCGATGATAGCACTAAACCTACGGCGCGCGCTGCGTAAGAGTAACGTTACAGAGTCTCAATTTTGCGTATGAGAACGTTCTGGCGCAGCCGTTGGGGCTGTAAAGTTTCTGTGGCATCACCTGTAGCGGCAACCTTACTGGAAGTGATAAAAACTGACAAGCCCGGTTACGGCGTCTGGCGACGCTGGCGCTCAAGCAGCCACTTGTCGAGCTGGGCGGCGAACTGCTGGCGATCGCGCTGCGAGAGCGAGTCCGGACCGCCGGTCTGGATGCCGCTGGCGCGCAACGTATCCATAAAATCGCGCATGGTTAGCCGTTCGCGAATCGTCGCTTCCGTATAGCGCTCGCCGCGCGGGTTGAGCGCCGCCGCCCCTTTTGCGATCACTTCTGCCGCCAGCGGAATATCGGCGGTGATCACCAGATCATCCGGCGCGCAGAGGCGCACGATTTCGTTATCGGCAACGTCAAACCCTGCCGGCACCCTGAGCGCGCGGATCACCCTGGATGGCGGCACGCGCAGATTCTGGTTAGCGACCAGCGTTAACGGCGTCTGCGTCCGCTCCGCGGCGCGAAATAAAATCTCTTTAATCACATTCGGACAGGCGTCCGCATCAACCCATATCGCCATGGTGACTCCTTTTTGTTTCGGCGCATTGTCCCTTTAATTGCCCGCCGGGGAAAGCAGAGATCCTTTCGCCCTCGTCGGAAAAGCGCGTTAAGCTATGAATCACATGCAATAACAAGCAGAGAGGGACGTGATGGAAAAGAAAATCGGTTTTATCGGCTGCGGTAACATGGGTAAGGCGATTGTCGGCGGGCTGATCGCCAGCGGCGAGGTGAAACCGGGGCAGATTTGGATCTATACGCCAACGCCCGATAAGGTCGCCGCCCTGCAACAGGAGTATGGTGTTAACGCCGCGCAGAGCGCACAGGAAGTGGCACAGATCGCCGATATTGTCTTTGGCGCCGTAAAGCCGAACATCATGGTGAAAGTCCTCAGCGATATCGCCTCCAGCCTGAACAAAGAGACACTGGTGGTCTCCATCGCGGCAGGCGTGACGCTCGATCAGCTGGCGCGCGCGCTGGGCCACGATCGCAAAATTATCCGCGTGATGCCGAACACCCCCGCACTGGTTAATGCCGGGATGACCTCTATTACGCCGAATGCGCTGGTAACCTCTGAAGATACCGCCGATGTGCTGACCATTTTCCGCTGCTTTGGCGAAGCGGAAGTGGTGTCTGAAGCGATGATCCACCCGGTAGTGGGTGTCAGCGGCTCCGCCCCGGCGTATGTCTTTATGTTTATCGAAGCGATGGCCGATGCCGCTGTGCTGGGTGGCATGCCGCGCGCGCAGGCCTATAAATTTGCCGCTCAGGCGGTGATGGGCTCGGCGAAGATGGTACTGGAGACCGGCAAACACCCTGCCGAGTTGAAAGATATGGTCTGCTCGCCGGGCGGCACCACCATCGAAGCGGTGAAAGTGCTGGAAGATAAGGGCTTTCGCGCCGCGGTGATGGACGCGATGGCAGCCTGTATGGCGAAGTCAGAAAAACTGAGCGCGTAGAAGGCAGCGCCACGGCGACTAAACCGTGGCGCAAACGTTACGAGAGGAGTTCGCTGGCCGCACGCATGGTCAGCGGCTCCTGCATTTTCAGCACCAGCTCCGCCGTGGCGGTGTTCTCGCCACAGCTCAGCACCGCTTTCAGCATCCCCTCCTGGCCATAGAGCACGGCAAAACGTTTATTCTCAAACGAGCCCAGCATCTTCATGCTGTCCCAGTCGCGGGCATAGCCGAGGTATTCAAACCGCGTCCCGAAGTGGGTAGTCCAGAAAAAGGGCACCCGATCGAAAGGCTGCGTTTCCCCGAGCATATTGAGCGCCGCGATGCGCCCCTGCTGCTGCGCAACACGCCAGTGCTCAATGCGTCGACGCCCCTCCGGTGCCGGATAGGTGGCGATATCGCCGACCGCCCAGATATCGGGCGCGGCGCGCAGATACTCATCCACCGTCAGGCTGCCATCCTCTTCGTGGGGCAGATCGCCCACCAGATCGGTCGAAGGCTCCACGCCGGTAGCAAACACCACCACATGCGCCGGAATGGTGCGACCATCTTTCAGCACCACGCGCTGTACGTGCTTATCGCCCTGCAACTCCGCTGGCTCACCGGTCACAAACTTGACGCCATTCTGCTTATGCAACTGCATAAAGTGGCGGCCAATCTCTTCGCCGAACTGCGGCACAAACGGCAGCGCATGGCGCGAAAGCACGGTGACATCGACATCCTGGTTACGCAGCGCCGCCGCCAGCTCCATGGCGATAAAGCTGTTGCCGACAATCACCAGTTGCTGCTCATCCTCCACTTCACTGAGCAGCGTCTGCGCCTGGTGGATATCACGCAGCACATGCACGCCCGCCAGCTGGTTGCCGCTAATCTCCGGCCAGACTGGGCGTCCACCGGTCGCCAGCAGCAGTTTGTCGAAGGTAATTTCGCGCCCGTCTGCGAGCGTTAGCTGATGTGCTTCGGCATCAAGCTTTGTCACCTCTTGATCAATGTTTTCCACCCCCGGCTGGGCATAAAACGCCTTATCCAGCAGCTGCGGCACTTCGCTGATCTTCATCTTGCCGGAGGGCACGAACTTGCTCAGCGCCGTGCGGTCATAGGGCGCTTCGCTCTCTTTATCGATCAGCATCAGGTGCCCGTTAAACCCGGCGTCGCGCAGCGTCACCGCCGCAGAGCTACCGGCCGCGCCGGTTCCGAGAATCACCACCGTTTGCGGCCCGTCGCCGCGAATGGTGTTGTGGGTAGTCGGCGAGAGCGGGCGCGGGTTAACCAGCACGCGGTTCTGCTCAATATGCACCGGATACTGCTTCAGGTTTTGCAACGCCAGCGGCTCGCACCATTCGCCATTAGTAATATCGAAGTTAGCTTTATGCCACGGGCAGACCAGCCGCCCATCGCAGACCGCGCCCTGCTCAAGCGGCGCACCTGCATGGGGGCAGCGGCTCTGGAACGCGCGCACCTGGGTTAAGGTGCGGATGAGGATAAGCGAGGTGCCATCGACATCGAATTTCACCGGCTGGTTTTCGGGTAGATCGTTCAGGTCAGTAACATATTGATAATTCATTACTCTTGCTCCCGTATTGGTGTGGCAAAACGGGCGTAACGTCTGGCGACGTACACTCGCAAAGGAAAAAAAAGACAATACAGCTCACAAATTAAGCCTGGCAGAGATTAAGCGGGGAGCAACAGAGCGGCAGAAACGCCTTGAGTATGCGGGCGCGATGTACGCCCGCGCGGGAAGGATTACGCCGCTTTTTTCAGGCAGGCGCTCATAAATTTACTGCGGTCATCGCCTTTCAGGGATTGCTGCGTCGCCTGGGCGTTACATTCGCGCATCCGCTGCTGCTGCGGTGTCAGGCTTTTTTGTCCCGGCTCGGTTTTGGTGCTCTTCAGGCAGTCGCTCATGTAGCTCTTGCGCGCATCGCCGCCAAGGTTCTGCGCCTTAGCTTGCTGGTTGCAGAGCGTCATACGTTGTTGTTGCGGAGTCAGTGTTTTCTCGGCGGCGCTTAACGCCGTCATAAACAGCACACCGAAGATAAGAGTAACGAGGAGTGTGATTTTCATAGCGCCATCCTTCTGTCAATGAACCCTTTAAGGATGGTCCTAATTGGCGAAAAAACCACCCGGCAGCAAAGATTTACCGCCGGGCGGCCCTTACTTGAGGCTCAGCGCCGCTTTCATGGTGTAGAAGAGATCGGTCTGATCCGTCAGCCCCACCACGTTCGCTGCATGCGGGCCGTAAGCCGCAATGCGCACCTGTGTGCCGGTATGCTCCATCGACTCCTCTTCCGAGTTGCCGTAGGTCATCGCCATGACCGCACCATCTTTGGTGGTCAGCGCCTGGCTCAGACCCGGTGCTTTGGTATCTACCGGGATGATCTGGCTGGCATGGGCATGGTCTGCGGTGACGATCACCAGCGTATTGCCATCTTTACGCGCAAACTCCAGCGCTTTCTGTACCGCTTCGTCGAGATCGACGGTTTCGCCAATCTGGCCGCACGGATTGGCCGCGTGATCCTGCTTATCAATCGATGCCCCTTCCACTTGCAGGAAGAAGCCCTTCTCGTTTTTGCTCAGTAGCTCAATCGCTTTTTCCGTCATCGCCGCCAGCGTCGGCACGCTGTCGGTGCGTTTCGGGTTTGGCGTACAGGTTACGGCAGGCTTATCGAGGTTGCCATGCAGAGAAGCTTTCGGTCCTTCCCAGCGCACCGGCATATTGCCGTCGGCGAAGAGGCCGAGCAGCGGCTTATCCTGATTCGCCGTACTGATTGCCGCAAGCGACGCGGCATCGCTCACCAGCTGGTAACCGCGCGCCTGCGCCTGCTCGCGCAGGGTTTTGCCCTGCCACTCACCGGCGGTGGCGGTTTCACTGAAAGTTTTTGCCCCGCCGCCAAGCGTCACGTCCGGGCGCGCGTTCAGCAGCTGTTCGGTAATCGAGCCTTTCCCGCCCTTCTCCAGCGCGTTAAGCGCACACTTCTCGCTGGTGACGGTCGGGCCGTAACAGCGGCGAGAGATAACATGGGAGATGAGCGCGGCAGGCGTCGCGTCCTGCAATTCAGCGGTGGAGACGTCGCCCGTCGCCAGACCGGCGGCTTTTGCCATCTCAAGGATGGTCATATGATCTTTATCGTGGATATCGACGCCGAGCGCGCCGTTATAGGTTTTTACGCCGGTGCTCCACGCGGTCGCTGACGCGGCAGAGTCGGTGACGTAATCGGGCTTCCCGCTTTTCTTATCCAGCGAGTAGTGGGTGTACTGCCCGGTGAGCGGCAGCGCATCGATACCTTTAAAGAAACCGCCCGCCCCTTCGGCATAATTTCGCGCGGCGGTAATTTCCGAATCACCCATGCCGTCGCCAATCAGCAGAATAATATTTTTGGCTGGCTTGTCATTCAGGGAATCACGCAGGGCGGCAGTCTGGTCGCCTGTCAAACGGCGCGCGCCACCGGGCGCGGAAATATCGCCGTGAGCTGCGCGGCTTTCAAGAACCGGCGCTACAGATGATTCTGCATAAATAGCAGGCGAGGAAAGCAGGGATAATAGTGCAAGATATAACGCGCTCTGTTTCACTTAATATTCTCCATGTACAAATACTTAAAGAAAATAAAACAGAGCGACTATAGGCAGCCCAGATGACAGTGAGATGACAGATGTTACATGCTAACGCGGGGTCAACTGCGTGGGTGCCTTAAAAGCTTTTTTACGTATTGTTGCAGCAGCTCAGAGTCTCTGGATAAGGCCTCATCGCCCGGCAGAGCCTCTGCCAGCGCGCCTTCGACGCTTAAAATGAGCGACTGTTGTTCGGAGGCCGCCATCTGGCGCAGCAGCGCGGTGACGACGATCTCCAGCGCTTCAACCTGGGCGACCAGCTCCTTCGACTCCTCTTCCTTTTCCGCAAGCTTGACCAATAACTCAGCAATGAGATTTTTCATGGCGCTATTTCCTTTTGAGATGTTGCATGAAGTTAGCACTCGATTTAGTAGTTGCAAAGGAGATGCATCTATTATTTTTGCGCATTAATTCACACAGTGAGTAAGGTCATTCGGGAAATAACGCCCTCGCAGTTTGCGAAGTATATAGAGAACAGGATGCGCAGGCCGGAGATCTATTTCCGGCCTGTGTTTAGCGTGGTTGCCGCACGCGGCGGAATGCGCGTGCCAGCTGTATCAGGTTAATCAGCACGACTACCGCCGTGGCGGCGAAGACCCAGCGAAAGCCAGCCATTGCCGAGACCGAGGCACCCATCAGCGGGCCAGCGACATTACCAAGGTACATAAAGGATTGGTTGTAACCAAAGATGCGCCCGGTGACCTGCTCGCTGGAGTACTTCAGCAGCAGCGTCTGCACGGCGGGGAGCATCGCGCCATCGGCAAAGCCGAGCAGAAAGCGCAGAATGCCAAGCTGCAATGGTGAGGTGACAAACGACATGGCGAAGAAGAGCACAATCGCGCAGGCGAGCGTCGCCAGCAGAATGCGCGAGGTGCCGATGCGATCGCCCAGTTTGCCAAGTCTGGGTGCCGAGAGCAGCGCAGAAACGCCGGGAACAGCGGCGATAAGCCCACTAAGGAAGGCGATATTGGCAGTATCAGGCGACAGCGACTGGACAAAAAGCGCGAGGATCGGGCCTATCGAGCCGTTACAGAGTTGGATCACCATCGTGGTGACAAAGAGGCTGATCACCAGCGCCGGATAAGGCAGCGTCGAGAAGACCGCTTTGCCGCTGAGCCGCTCGCCCTTCTTCACCTTCGGCCTACCCCCCTCTTTAATCAGGAACAGCGTCACAAGGAAGCTCACCATCAGCAGCATCGCAGTGATAATAAACACCGTGCGCAGGCCCAGGTGGTCAGCGAGAAAACCGCCCATCAGCGGGCCGCCGATCACGCCGCTGATCTGCGCCGTGGAGAGGGTGCTGAGTGCCCAGCCGCTGCGCTCGCGCGGCACCTGTGAGGCCACCAGCGCCATGGCGTTAGGAATATACCCGGAGGTGAGCCCCATTACGCCGCGCAGCAGAAGCAGCTGCCAGACATTGGTGGCGAAGGCTTGCAGCAGAATGGCGATCGCCATCCCGAGCGAGGCGCGCAGCAGCATCAGCTTACGCCCTTTGCGGTCCGCCAGGCTGCCCCACATCGGCGAGACGATGGCCGAGATGAGGAACGTGATGCTGAAGGTTAGCCCTGACCACATCGACAGCGCCTCGTGCGAGGTCACTCCCAGTTGCGCCACATAGAGCGGCAGAAACGGCAAAATCTGGCTGATGGCAAGCCCGGTAAAAAAGCAGCCGAACCAGACCGAGATAAGATTGACCTTCCAGGATTCCATAAATACGCGTAATCACTCAGGTTTTGAAAAACGGCGCATAGGGTAACAAGAATGCGCCAGCGATGAGTTACCAGATATGCGCTTAGCCGCACTTTGGCGTTTTATCCCTTAACTACCGCCGAATAACGGCGTTGCAAAGAGAAAAACCGTAAATGCTAAGCGCGATATGCTTAGCGGCAGAGGCCGTAGCCGCGCATGCCGAGATGGAAATGGTCCGCGTGCGCGGCGTTATACTCCGGCCCAAGGCCATTGCCGTAATACCCGCAACTGGCGCTGAGCATTGCCCGCAGCCAGGGCTGAGTACGCGCCTGCCGCCAGCCGCGCAGGACGGAAACCTGCTCACCGCTCGCCAGGCGAAAGGCGCTGATATCAAGCGCTTCCGCGCTGGCATGCTCGCTGCGCCGCGCATCGGCGCGGTTGTAGATATTGCGGCAGGCGTAGCTGCCGACATGGTCGATGCGCGTTAAGGCGCTGCCCATCATCGTTTTGCTTAATGGCCGCGCCTGCTGCTCAACAAACAGCGCTGAGCTGAGCGCCAGCGGGCAGCTCGCCAGAAAACTGCTGCTCAGCTTCACGGCACCGAAATCTTTAACCCGCACCACGTTGGTTAATGGGCAGTCGCCGCCGCTGTCCGCCACCGCCACGGAGGAGATAAGCTGCTGCTGATTCGCCTGCTTCAGCAGCGCGGTACACTCTTCAGGCGTTAAGCGCCGCAGTTTGAACTGGGTGATGCGCCCCGGCGGATCGCTCAGTTGAAGCGGGGCAAAAGGGTTATACCACGCTGGCAGCGCACGGTAGCCCGCATAGACGCCGCCGATAAGAATAGCGATTACGATCAGGCTCTTCCCGCTCACCTCTCCTCCTCATTTTTTCTCCAGACATTATGGCAGAAGGCCGCGAATCGTGCGTTTTGACGTGATATCGTATGGGTTTTCTCATCAGTGTGAGTGATTGTTGAAATGGCAAAACTGCGGGTAGGGGTCGTCTTCGGCGGCAAATCGGCGGAGCATGAAGTGTCGTTACAGTCGGCGAAGAACATTGTCGATGCGATGGATACATCGCGCTTTGAAGTGGTGCTGCTGGGTATTGATAAATCAGGGCAGTGGCATATTAGCGATGCGCAGAACTATCTGCAAAACGCCAGCGATCCGGCGCGTATCGCGCTGAATCCGTCGGACAACAGCGTCGCGCTGGTGCCGGGCGTCGCCGCGCAACAACTGATTGCGGCGGATAATCGCTCGCCGCTGCCGAATGTTGATGTCATTTTCCCGATCGTTCACGGCACGCTCGGCGAAGATGGCTCTTTGCAAGGGATGCTGCGCCTCGCCAACCTGCCGTTTGTCGGCTCCGATGTGCTCGCTTCCGCAGCCTGCATGGATAAAGACGTCACCAAGCGTCTGCTGCGCGACGCCGGTCTGGCCATCGCGCCGTTTATCACCCTGACGCGCGCCAACCGCGACAGCGTCAGCTTTAGCGACGTGACCGCGCAGCTCGGCCTGCCGCTGTTTGTTAAACCCGCCAACCAGGGTTCATCCGTCGGCGTCAGCAAAGTAACCAACGAAGCGCAGTATGCTGACGCGCTGCGTCTGGCCTTTGCTTTCGACAAAAAAGTGGTGGTGGAGAAAGGGATCGTCGGGCGCGAAATCGAGTGCGCGGTGCTGGGCAATGATGAGCCGCAGGCCAGCACCTGCGGTGAAATTGTGCTGAACAGCGAGTTCTACGCTTACGACACCAAATACATCGACGATCAGGGTGCGCAGGTGGTGGTGCCCGCCGCCATCGATCCCGAGACTAACGATAAGATCCGCGCGATCGCCATTGAGGCGTATAAGACGCTGGGCTGCGAAGGGATGGCGCGGGTGGATGTGTTCCTGACGCCGGAGAACGAGGTGGTGATCAATGAGATCAACACCCTGCCCGGTTTTACCAATATCAGCATGTACCCGAAACTGTGGCAGGCGAGCGGTATCAGCTATAGCGCGCTGATCGCTCGCCTGATTGAACTGGCGCTGGAGCGCCACCAGCAAAGCAGCGCGCTGAAGATCTCAATGCAAGAGTAAGCGTTACTCGACGCTTTCCGTCGCCTCATCCTGCACGGGGCGGCGGATAATCAGCCCCGACAGCCAGAACCCTATAAGCCAGGTCACCAGACCGACGGCATAGGTTTGCCACCCTTTTGCTTCAAACCCCAGCAGCCCGACCACGCCATTAAGAATAAAGATCAGGCCGATCGCGAACGCGTAGTAGTGCCAGTCACGGCGGATTTTCTCAGGCAGCTTCATGACAACTCCAGCAGGTAAAGGGCGCATCATCGCACAGCGCGCGGGTTGAGAGTGTGTGCTGTGCGGTAATTCCGAAATGTTACTGAAATAATTAATACGTTACAAAAATGTGATGACTCACAAAAAACGCTTCCCTGGGATCCTTCCCGGTCCGAAATTATCACCATTCTGATGTTGACAAAGCGGGACTGGTGCCAAACTAACCAAGAGTTACGGCTCTGAGCCTATCTTCCCTGAGCGTTTAAAAGTAACGAGTACCGGAGGTCTTATGGCTGACTTTACCCTATCCAAACCCTTTAAGGGCGCGAAAAAACGAGACACCTCCAGACCGGGTAATATTGCTTACGCCGTCTTCGTACTGCTCTGCTTCTGGGCAGGTGCGCAGTTGCTTAACCTGCTGGTTCACGCGCCTGGCGTGTTCGAACACCTGATGCAGTCGCAGGACGTCTCCCGTCCCCACGTTGAAATGGGAATGGGCGTAGGCACGATTTTCGGTCTTGTGCCGTTTATCGCTGGCAGCGCGTTTCTGGGCGTGATCTTCCTGGTCCTGCGCTGGCGTAGCCACAACCTGCGCTAATTGCGCGCCATGCAAGCGGCCCGACGATCGTCAACGCGTTTCGCAAACCATGCCGTGGTTAAGTTACGCGTGATTTTCGGGCTCTCTAACTGAATCCCCGGTAGCATCTCGCGCGGCAGCGCCTTTCCGCTGCGCTTGTCCGCCAGGCGATAAATCTCCCGATAGAGCTTCGTCTCTTCAAACTCCTGGCTGTCGCCACGCTCAAGCTGGCGGCGAATATCCCGATCGCTCATCGCAAGCTGCGCGCCCAGCGTCTGTACCGCACGCTCGGTGGTGCCCGCTTCACGGCTGCCGTAGAGGATCAAGTCGCCATCCAGCGCCAGCTTGATGCCCGTCACTTTGCTCACCGCGTTCTGGAATGCCGCGTTACGGCTGGCGTAGAACCCGGCGTTGTAATCGGCGAAGCGGTAGATTGGCGCGCTGTAGCTGGCCGGGTAGTTAAGCAGATGATAGGTGCCAAACCACAATCCGCCGCGGCGGCTGAAGACCTCCTGGCGCACGGTGCCGGACATCTCCCACGGGTAGCCGTCGGTGTGCTGCTCGGCAAAGGAGACGCTCACCTGCATCGGGCCGCCGGTGTGCACCGGGTTATAAGAGCCAAACAGCGTCTGCCCCATCGGCACCATATTGATCATGTCATCGAAGATCGCGCTCAGCTCGCGCTCGGTGCGCACCTTATCGAGCCGTTCGCTGTAGCTTTTGCCATTGGGCGACGGGATTTTCAGCGCCGTGTGTACCAGCAGCGCAGGGATGTGCAGCTGCCCGGCGCGCTTGTCGATCTCCTTCCAGGCGATCTTATTCAGCCCCGGCACCACCGGATCGGACTGGTAGTTGGACTCCTGCTGCGCCACCGCTAATACGGAGCAGATATTCTCCAGCGTCGGCGGCAGCTTCTGGCTTTTAAAGGTGGTCGCCAGATCTTCAGCCCAGCCGTCGCGATCTTTAACGCTTGCGGGAATGGTGTTACGCACCACGCTTGCGACATCCAGCGCCTTCGCCTTTTTAGGCTCCTTCGCGCCCTCTTTATCAGAGAGCGAGCCCTGCGAACTACACCCGGCGACAATCAGCGCCGCCAGCAACCAGCTAAAACGGGGTACGTAAGACATAACCTTCCTTTGTTAATGGCCGTGAGAGGCGACAGGAACGAACTCCTGATTATCGACCTCACGCTCAAAACTGCGCAAACGTTTATAGATAGACATCAGCTCCACCAGCGTCGTCCACGAGGTGATCAAATACTGGAACGAGCTGCGCACCTGTTCAAAGACGTTGGTGATCTGCTGCATCAACCCGAAGGTAATCGCCCCAGCCGCCAGCGTCGGGAAGAGCATAACCAGGCCAAACACCGCGTCAACCTGGAGATACAGAATGCGCACGACGTTGAAATAGGTGTAGTGGAAATAGAGCCGAAAGTAGTTGCGACGCACGGCGCTAAACAGCTCCGCCACCGTATGTGGTCGCGCGCGTTCGGCATCATCTTCACCATAGACCAGCTCTTTACGGTACGCCGCTTCAACGCGCTGATTTTTAAATTGCAGGCCGGGCAGCTTGATGCCCACCATGCCGAGCACCAGCGTGCCAAACAGCGCCCAGCCGATGGCGGCAAACACCAGCCCGTAGGGAACATGTCCAATAAGCGGCAGCTCCGGCACGTGGGGCGAGAGAACAATCAGCACCGGCAGAAAGGCAAAGAGGGTCATAATGGCATTGATAAAGCTGGTGCCCATATCCTCCAGCGTGCTGGCAAAGCGCATGGTGTCCTCCTGCACACGCTGCGCGGCGCCCTCGATATGGCGCAGCTGCTGCCAGTGCGCCATATAGTATTCGTTCATCGCCGTACGCCAGCGGAAAACATAGTGGCTGACGAAGAAGTTATTCAGCACCGCCACCGTCACACCGATCAGCGCGATGCCCAAAAAGACGCCGCTGCCGCTGTAAAACTTCTCCAGCGGCACGGTATTGGGCGCGGTAAGCGCTTTTTGGATCAGATCATAAAAGGGCTGATACCAGGCGTTGATGGCGACGCTCACCTCCACTTGAAACCAGGTGACAAAGATAATCAGCGCGGTGCCGAGAATCGACCACCGCTGCCAGCGATGGGGCGAGTAGATATACCAGAAGGCGGCGAAGAGGCCGACGCAGAGCGCGTAGTAAGCGTAGAAGAGCAGAAAGTTGGGGCACCAGAAGCGCGCGGCGCTGATTGGCACCTCGCTTGATATGCCGGTCAGGTGTAACAGCCAGCGCTCGCCGCCCGCCAGCCAGAAAACAATGGCGAGAAGCGTCCAGATAAACGCCGAGACAAAAAAGGGCGTCGGTCGGGGGAAAAAGGATCGAAACATGGTGCTCTCCTGGGGCTTTCTTATTCTTTACGACGTATGCTGTGTCATGCTCGCGGCCAGCGACAAAAAAGCGCCGCAGGTGCGGCGCTGGCTCGTTTAATCAGACCTCAGGTTAACCGTTTAGTAGCTTTGCCAGTCATAAACAATTGTATCGACACTTTTCACCTGCACCGGGTTGTCCGGCACGATGAGCGTGCGCCACACCTCGTTGTAGTGGTCGATAAGCGTGGTTGCCTTTGCCGCCGCGCGGTCAGCGGTGGTGTGGGCATCTTCCGCGACGGTAATCGCGAAGCCTTTGCTGGCACCGTTTTTCAGCGTGGTATCGACACAGTAATCCGTTGCACAGCCGCAGATGACAAAGCTTTCAATCGCCCGTTCGCGCAGCAGCGCCTCCAGCCCGGTTTTATAGAAGGCGTCGCAGGCGGTTTTGGTGACGTAAAACGCGTTCGCTGGCTGGGTTAACTCCGGCAGCAGCGCAAAGCCGTCACTCCCCTCCTCCAGCCCGCCCGCTTCGGCGTGCTGAATAAAGATCACGGTCTCTGCCACCGCCGTCAGCTGATTGATCTGCGCGACGCACTGCGCGCGCTGATGACGCGGGATGGCGAACACGCCATTTTGCATATCGACCACCATCACTACCCGTTGAGCAACCATTGCCTGCCTCCTGTTTGGCGAAAAACGGAGCTTATCACAGCCCGCGGCAGCGGCGGTGGGCAGAAAAAAATGCTCTTATTTACCTGGCGTTACGGATTAGGGCGAAACATTCCGCTTTTCGCCCCTTTGCAACGGCGCGCAAGTAGTATAAATACGCTCTATCTTTCCCCGTGATTAATGGATCCTTTCGTTGAAACGTTGTCTGCTTCTCTCCGCGATGTTGTGTGCGCTGGGCCTGACCAGCGTCCGGGCGGCGCAACACTCCCCCGACCCGGTGTTTGCTTCTGAAATCGTCGATCGTTATGCCAACCATATCTTTTATGGCAGCGGCGCGACCGGCATGGCAATGGTGGTGATTGACGGCAACCAGCGCGTCTTTCGCAGTTTCGGCGAAACCCGTCCCGGCAACAATGTGCGCCCGCAGCTCGACTCGGTGGTGCGCATCGCCTCGCTCTCTAAGCTGATGACCAGTGAGATGCTTGTGAAGCTGCTCGATCAGGGCCGCGTCCGCCTTGACGATCCGTTAAGCAAATATGCCCCGCCCGGCGCGCGCGTACCGACTTACCAGGGAACGCCGATCACGCTCGTTAATCTGGCGACGCACACCAGCGCCCTGCCGCGTGAGCAGCCCGGCGGCGCAGCGGTGCGCCCGGTGTTTGTCTGGCCGACGCGCGAGCAGCGCTGGAACTGGCTCGCCACCGCCAAACTGAAAAGCGCGCCGGGCACCCAGGCGGCTTACTCCAACCTGGCCTTTGATCTGCTGGCAGATGCGCTGGCGCGCGCGGCGGGAAAACCCTATCCGCAGCTGTTTGAAGAGCAGATCACCCGCCCGCTGGGCATGAAAGACACCACCTTTACCCCGTCGCCGGATCAGTGCAAGCGGCTGATGGTGGCGGAAAAAGGGGCCAGCCCGTGCAACAACACGCTGGCGGCGATTGGCAGCGGCGGCGTCTACTCCACGCCCGGCGATATGATGCGCTGGATGCAGCAGTTTCTCTCCTCAGACTTTTACCACCGCGATACGCAGGCCGACCGGATGCAGACGCTGATCTACCCGCGCGAACGCCTGACGAAAGTGGTGGGAATGGATGTGCCGGGTAAAGCCGACGCCCTCGGCCTCGGCTGGGTCTATATGGCTCCGAAAGAGGGCCATCCGGGGATTATTCAGAAGACCGGCGGCGGCGGCGGGTTTATCACCTATATGGCGATGGTGCCGCAGCATAACGTTGGCGTGTTCGTGGTGATCACCCGTTCACCGTTGACCAAATTCACCAATATGAGCGACGGCGTGAACGATCTGGTGAGTGAGCTGAGCAACAATAAGCCGGTGGCGATCCCCGCCTCCTGATGAAGTAACAGGCAGGTGCATTGCCGCCTGCCTGTGGCTTAACGGCGATTTTGGTAAAACGGGGGGTTATATTTTCGGCTACAATGCCGCCATCTGTTCCATAAATCTTAGGCATATCATGACCGATTTAATCACCCGTCCTCGCCGCCTGCGTAAAACCCCTGCGCTGCGCGCCCTGTTTGAAGAGACAACCCTGAGCAAAAACGACCTGGTGCTGCCGATCTTCGTTGAAGAAGAGCTAAATGATTACCAGGCGATCTCCGCCATGCCCGGTGTGATGCGCATTCCGGAAAAGTATCTTGCCCGTGAAATTGAGCGCATTGCTAAAGCGGGTATCCGCTCGGTGATGACCTTTGGTATTTCACACCATACCGACGACACCGGCAGCGATGCCTGGCAGGAGAACGGTCTGGTGGCGCGCATGTCGCGCATCTGTAAAGAGACGGTACCGGAGATGATCGTGATGTCCGATACCTGTTTTTGTGAATATACCTCCCACGGCCACTGCGGCGTGCTGTGCGAACACGGCGTCGATAACGACGCAACCCTGCTGAACCTCGGTAAGCAGGCGGTGGTTGCCGCGGCAGCCGGGGCTGATTTTATCGCGCCATCAGCGGCGATGGATGGACAGGTGCAGGCGATCCGCCAGGCGCTGGACGCGGCGGGCTTCAAAGATACCGCCATCATGTCCTACTCCACCAAATTCGCCTCCTCTTTCTACGGCCCGTTCCGTGAAGCGGCGGGCACCGCGCTGAAAGGCGATCGCAAAACCTATCAGATGAACCCGCTGAACCGCCGCGAAGCGATCCGCGAATCGCTGATTGATGAAGCGCAAGGTGCCGACTGCCTGATGGTGAAACCGGCCGGCGCGTACCTCGATATTCTGCGTGATATTCGTGAACGCAGCGAACTGCCGCTGGGCGCATACCAGGTGAGCGGTGAGTACGCGATGATCAAGTTCGCCGCCCAGGCGGGTGCTATCGATGAAGATAAAGTGGTGATGGAGAGCCTCGGCGCCATCAAACGCGCAGGTGCGGATCTGATCTTCAGCTACTTCGCCCTCGATCTCGCCGAACGCGGCCTGATTTGATCCTCAGCGGACGCTCTACCCCGTAGGCCGGATAAGCGCAGCGCCATCCGGCATTTCATCGTACGCACCCCTGCCGGATGGCGGCTTGCAGCCTTATCCGGCCTACATGATTCGTGGCCCGCTTTACCGTACGTACACCTGCCCTGCCTTTGTAGGCCGGATAAGCGCAGCGCCATCCGGCATTTGTGCGGTGTCATGCCGGATGGCGGCTTGCAGCCTTATCCGGCCTACATGATTCGTGGCCCGCTTTACCGTACGTACACCTGCCCTGCCTTTGTAGGCCGGATAAGCGCAGCGCCATCCGGCGTTTTATCGTACGCACCCCTGCCGGATGGCGGCTTGCACCTTATCCGGCCTACATGATTCGTGGCCCGCTTTACCGTACGTACACCTGCCCTGCCTTTGTAGGCCGGATAAGCGCAGCGCCATCCGGCGTTTTATCGTACGCACCCCTGCCGGATGGCGGCTTGCGCCTTATCCGGCCTACAACAAATGCTCATAACGTCATTGTAATGAAATGTAAGCGTCATCTTCTCCCGCTACTGTCAGCGGCAAGACGGGAGGAGAAATCGCCATGTTTAGTCTCGACAATGTACTTGAGGATCTCTGGCCGCAGGCCAGACCGGCACCCTGGCAAAAGAACCTGCTCAGGCGCCTGCTTTACGAACAGGAGTTCCAGCAATTCGCCGCCCAGCACCGCCACCTGAAAGGGCTGGATATGGTGGAACATGTCCTCGACCATCTGCACATTCGCTGTACCATCCCCGCTCACTGCCTCGAACAAATCCCCGAACATGGCCCGCTGGTGATTATCGCCAACCACCCGACCGGTACGCTGGATGGGCTGGCGCTGATGTATGCCGTCTCGCGCGTGCGCCGCGATGTCAAAGTGGTCACTAACCGCCTGCTGAGCCACCTCGAACCCTTAAGCTCGCTCTTTATCGCAGTGGACAATATCGGTGGCCGCACCACCAAAGCCGCCCTGCAACAGATGGAAAACCAGCTGCAATCAGGCGGCGTGCTGATCTTTTTCCCGGCGGGCGAAGTCTCACGCCTGACCCGCAAAGGGATTCGCGATAAACGCTGGCACGCCGGATTTATCAAGCTGGCGAACAAGTTCCGCGCCCCGCTGCTGCCAGCGTGGATCGATGCCCGCAACAGCGCGCTGTTTTATGCCAGCGCCCTGCTCTCAGACACCCTGCCGCTGCTGCTGTTGATGCAGCAGATGTTTCGCCGCCGCAACAGCAGCCTGCCGATCACCCTCGGTCAGCGCATTCCCTGGGAGAACTGGCACACTACCGCCCTCGCGCCGCGCGAGCTGGCCGAGAAGTGTCGTCAGCATCTTTTGCGTCTTGGCAAGGGAGTGCCCGGCACGTTCAAAACTGAATGCGCCATCGCCCGGCCGGAAGACAGAGCCACCCTGCGCCGCGAACTGAACCGCGCCGAGTGCCTTGGTCGCACGCCGGACGGCAAAATGATCTATCTCTGGCAGCGCAACGGCCAGGAGGACGCGCCACTGCTGCGTGAACTGGGGCGGCTGCGCGAGATCGCCTTTCGCGCGGTGGGTGAAGGGAGCGGCAAACGGCGCGATACGGATCGCTACGATGATCACTACCTGCACCTGATCCTCTGGGATGATGCCGATCTGGAGATTGTCGGCGCGTACCGCTTTATGCCCACAGCGCAACTTATTGCCGAGCAGGGGCCGGAGGGGCTCTACAGCCATAGCCTGTTTCACTACGACGCGCGTATGGCAGAGGTGCTGCGAGAAGGTCTTGAACTGGGGCGCAGCTTTATTCAGCCACGCTACTGGGGGCGTCGCGGGCTCGATTATCTCTGGTCGGGAATTGGCGCTTATCTGGCGCGCTACCCGCAGTACCGCTATCTCTTTGGCCCGGTCTCCATCTCCGGCGGCCTGCCGCCTGCGGCGCGCGATCTGCTGATTGCTTTCTATCGCCTCTGGTTCCCCGCTGCCTGGCCGCTGGCATCCTCGCGCCGCCCCTGCCCCGCCACCCTGCCCGAGGTGCTGGCGCAGTTTACCGGCGAGGATTACACCGAAGATCTGACGCGGCTGAAATCGCTGCTGGGTAATCTCGGCTGTGGCATTCCCCCGCTCTATAAACAGTATTCCGAGCTGGGCGAGCCCGGCGGCGTGCAGTTTATCGACTTCGGCAGCGATCCCGATTTCAATAACTGCGTCGATGGCCTGGTGTTGGTGGATTTAACGCGCCTGAAGGCGAACCGCTACGAGCGCTATATTGGCGTACATCAGGTGCAGCAGAAAGCGGGGTAAATTCCGCACTCCCGGTTGCGCGAATCCGTCCTCGATCCCGTAGGCCGGATAAGGCGAAGCCGCCATCCGGCAATGGGAGTTTCATGTTGCACAGGTGGAAGGGTTCCGTTCACCAGGCGTTGGGGAGTTTCATTAATCTCTTATGCGGTGAACGGGATAAGGGAAGCGGCCGCGCTCCCCTTATCAATCCCCGCGGCCCCGCGAGGAAATCGGTGCTGCGCACTACGCTCACCTCCCGCGTGCCTGACTGCGGCCGGCTCGACTCGACTTACTCGTTCCAATCTGGAACGAGTCCATGTCTCGGTTCGCCTCTGTCCGCCATCCATGGCGTCCAGACCTTGTCATTCACGCTTCGGTTCGCCGATTTCAGCGGGGGTCAACACCACCGCTGTGATATCGCAGATAAAGACAATATAGGTGTCGCTGGAACTGCGTTTTGGTAGGCCGGATAAGGCGAAGCCGCCATCCGGCAATCGGTGCGGTGATAATACCGGATGGCGCTACGCTTATCCGGCCTACGCCGTTTCAGCAGCTTCCTTACCGCATGGCCCCCACCTCATCTACACTCTCTTTACGTGGTTTCCACCGACACCGTGGAGGAGAGATGGAGAAGAAGTCGCACCGCTACCCGGTGGCTGACAACCCCTTCTGGCTGCATGTTGAAACAAAGGTGCAGCGCATTGGCTCCGTAATATTGTTTGCGGTAGTGATCGCCGGGCTGCTCGGCCTCTTTTCCCAGGGGTGGCTCAGCGCGCGAAGCGCCCACAGCATTGATGGCAAACTGACGGTGCAATATGACCGTTATGCCCGCCTGCAAAGCGATATCGACATGCAGCTCACCGCCCACGCCTCGAACGAACGCCGCACCGTTTTTATCCTCGGCGGCAACTTTATGCAGGATTTTGAGATCCGCACCCTGCAACCGCAGCCGGAAAAGATGACCAGCCAGAACGGCGAGCTGGTGCTGGAGTATGCCCGTCCTCATCCCGACCAGCCCTTTACCGTCTGGCTTGGGCTGACGCCGCAAACCCCTGGCAGCAGCGAGTTGCGCCTGTCGTTGAATGACACCACCCAACTGGCGGTGAAACAGTTTATCTGGCCCTGAGGAGACGGCGATGGATATGGTGTTACGCGCGGTAGCGATCTATCTGGTGTTGATGGTGGTGTTTAAAATCGCCGGTCGGCGAGCCCTGTTGCAGATGACCTCCTTCGATCTCATTTTGCTGCTGATCATCAGTGAAGCGACGCAGCAGGCGCTGCTCGGCAACGACTTCTCCGTCACGGGCGCGGCGCTGACCATCATCACGCTGGTGGTGGTGGATATTCTGTTTGGCAAGTTGAAGAAGTATGTCAAAGGGGCGGAAAACTTTATCGATGGCACGCCGGTGGTGTTGGTCGAGAACGGCGAAATGCTGCCGGAGAAGATGCGCGAAGCGGATATCTCCCGCGCCGACATTATGCTCTCGGCGCGCAATAACCAGGGCATTGTCGATCTCGCAGAGATTAAGTTCGCCATTCTCGAGCGCAATGGTCACATCTCGATCATTCCGAAAAATTCGCCTTAAAAGCGCGCTGCTATACTTTTGCCAGGCAGAATTTTCTTTCGGATGGAAGGGAGTGATATGAAGAGTGAAACCACTACTGCGTTACAGAGTGAGCGCGTCGCGCCGCTGTTAAAGCTTGAGATTAGCGATCTGGCCGACAGGCTCGGCTCGCTGCTGTGCGATAAAAACCTGCGCATAACCACCGCTGAGTCCTGCACCGGCGGGCAGATCGCCACCGCGCTCTGCGCCTGCGAAAGCACGCCGGAGTTTTACGGCAGCGGGTTTATCACCTTTACCGATGAAGCAAAACAGACGCTATTGCAGGTGAAAAAAGAGACGCTGGCGCGCTGGACGGCGGTTAGCCAGCAGACGGCTTTTGAAATGGCGCAAGGTGCCTGCGACGCCAGTCATGAGCCGGTCAGCATTGCCGTTACCGGCTACACCGGCCCCGACGGCGGCGAAGATGGCACCCCCGCTGGCACCGTGTGGTTTGGCTGGGGCCTGCCCGATAGCGAGCCGGTCACCGTTAAATGCCTCTTCGAAGGCGACACCACAGAGGTGATTGAGCAGGCGGTGAAATATGCCCTCGCAGGCGTGATAACGCTTTTAAGTGATTGATTGCAATTTGCTTCTTGTGTGCGAATGCCGGACGATAGGGTTCGGCTTTTTTATTGCGACACGTTCATGACCGAATGGGGAAAAGATGAAAATAGTTGTGCTGGATGGCGGTCTGCTGAACCCCGGCGATCTTAGCTGGGAGCCACTGCATGCGCTGGGCGAGGTCACGGTTTATGACACCACCCCGGCCGATGAGGCCGCGCTGCGTCTGCGCGATGCGGATATCGCCATTACCAATAAAGTGGCGTTCAGCGAGGATCTGCTCGCCCACTGCCCGCAGCTGAAATGTATCGCCGTGACCGCCACCGGCTACAACATTATCGATCTTGCGGCCGCCCGCGCCCGGCAAATTGTCGTGACGAATGTGCCTACCTACGGCACCGCGACGGTGGCGCAATTTACCACCGCGCTGCTGCTGGCGCTCTGCAACCGCGTCGGCGAACACGACGCCGATGTACACGCCGGCGGCTGGAGCAAGGCAGACAGCTGGTGTTACTGGCTGCAACCAATGGTCGAGCTGGCGGGAAAACGCGTCGGCATTATCGGCTATGGCCGCATCGGCCAGGCATTCGGCGCCATCGCCCAGGCGATGGGCATGACGGTGCTCGCCCACTCTGCCCGTTCGCGTCCGCTGCCGGAGAGCGCGCAGCTACGCTATGTCGATCTCGACACCCTCTACGCCGAGGCGGATGTTATCAGCCTCCACTGCCCGCTGACGCCGCAGACCAAAGGGATGATCAACCGTGACGCGCTGGCGAAGATGAAGCGCAGCGCGCTGCTGCTTAACGCTTCGCGCGGGGATCTGATTAACGAGGCGGATCTTGCCGCCGCCCTTAACGAAGGGCGCATCGCCGGAGCGGCGGTGGATGTGTTGAGCAGCGAACCGCCTGGCGCAGATAACCCGCTGTTGAGTGCGAAAAACTGCATTATCACGCCGCATATCGCCTGGGCATCCGTCGATGCGCGCGGGCGTATTCTCGCCACTACCGTGGAAAACGTGCGGGCGTTTATCAACGGTGATCCACAAAATCGTGTCGATCAGTAGCTTCAGGATGACCAGATCGCACGAAAAGAAGCGACTCACGTCACACTTTTACATGATGAGCTACGCTTGATAAATCATTACAAAAATATTGCGCAAGGAGATGCCAATGACAACGCTACAGGCTCTTTTTCCACCTCGCCTGCCACAGCAAACCTCTGATGAAAACGTCGTTGTAAACTGGGCGAAAAATGCCACGCTGGCACCCGTTCAGGCAGTTGAAACACCGGAAAACGAAGCGCAGTTGCAGCAGATGATTGCTGCTGCACGCGGACGTGTGCGCGTGATGGGTAGCCGCATGTCGCCGGGGAGAATGCTGAATTTAAGCGAGCCGGGCGATACGCTGATTGACCTCTCGCGCCTGTGCGGTGTGCTGGCGGTGACCGACGAGAGCGTCACCTTTGCCGCCGGCACCGTGCTGCATGAGGTGTTTGAAACCCTGACCAGTATGAACCGCATGCTGCACGCCTCTCCGGGCGTGATCGATTCACAAACCCTCGCGGGGGCAGTGTCGACCGGCACCCACGGTCAGGGCATGGGGCAGAGTTCGCTGGCGGATGAAGCGCTCGCTATTCGCCTGATTGATGCCCACGGTGAAGCGCACGACATTCAACGAGACGATGCGGCCTTTGACGCCGCGCAGCAGGCGCTCGGCACCCTCGGCGTGATCACCGCCGTGACGCTGCGCACCCGCCCCTCCACGCTCTACACCTGCTTTAAGAGCGCGGGCAACGCCGATAACCTGGCGGAAGATCTGATTGCCTGGAACGAGGGGTGGACCTTCAGCAAAGCGTGGTGGTTCCCGGATGAGAACAAGGTTCACACCTGGAACGCGCGCGAAGCGACCACCGAGGAGCAGGCGCTGTGGCGCGATAACCACGGCGAGCTGGTCGAGATGGAGGAGACCGACGAGCAGATGAACGCCACGGTGGATAAAACCCTGGCGCAGATGCGTGATGACACCCGCATTGTCGATGAGAACGGTAAACCGTTTCGCACCGTGACGCGTTTTAAAGACTTCACGGATGTGATTGGCGATATCTACCAGGTCTTCTGCCGCGGCATTGCTACCCCGCAGATCAATATTGAGATCGGCATTCCGATGTCGCGCGTCGCGGCGGTGATTGCGCGCATGAAAGCGTGGCATAGCGAGTCGCAGCCGCATATGCACTACCCGATTATTCTGCGCTGCACCGGCGCCTCCAGCGCCTGGCTGAGCCCGGCTGGCGGGGAACCGACCTGCTTCTTCGGTTTTGTCGTTTACTACGCTGAAGATGGCTCGCTATCTGAAGAGGGAACCGCCTTTTTACGTGCCGCAGAACAGTTGCTCGCCGAAGAGGGCGGCAGACCGCACTGGGGCAAATATTTTGACCCGTCGCTCTACAACTGGCCCGCGCTCTACCCGCAGTTTGAAGAGTTTAAAGCCGTACGCCGCCGCTTCGATCCTGACGGCAAGTTTATGAACCGCTTTATGGCAGAGGTGCTGTCATGAGCGCCGCGTTTGCCTGGGTCACGCTGTTAACGCAACCGGGCTACCTTCCCGGCGTGGAAGCATTGCAGCAGTCGCTGCGCGACAGCGGGTCGCCGTGGCCGCTGGTGGTGATGGTAACGGAGGCTATCGATGCCGCCACGCGCCAGCAGTTACAGGCGCAGGGGTGTGAAGTGCGTGAAGTGCCGATCGTCGGCCCGAACCCTGCCCTTGCCCATCGCTACGCGAATGCCCGTTTCGCCGAGGTGTGGAGCAAGCTGGCGGTCTGGACGCTGACGGAGTATCAGCGCGTCGCGTTTCTCGATGCCGATATGCTGGTGGTGCAAAACATGGATGAGGTGTTCGAACTGCCGCTCGCCAAAGGGACGCTTGCCGCCTGCCACGCCTGCCGCTGCAATCCAAACCACATTGCCAGCTATCCCGACAACTGGCAGCCGGATAACTGCTACTACAGCTGGGTTGAGGATGCGCAGATGAACGCCGCGCCGCCTGCTCAGGTCGATAACTACCTGAACGGCGGTTTTCTGGTGCTGACGCCGGACCGCGCCGTTTATGACGCGATGATGGCGAAGCTGGCGGCGAAAGAGGATATCGCCGAGTGGGTTTTCGCCGAGCAGGATTTCCTCAACGAGGTGTTCCACGACCGCTGGCTGCCGCTGCATTATGGTTATAACGCCCTGAAAACCCTGCCGAAGCAGCACCCGCAGATGTGGGATCTCGCGCAGGTGAAGAATATCCATTACATCATCGACAAGCCGTGGGACAAATACCCCGAACCGGGCGATAAGTATTACGATTTGCACAAAATGTGGTGGCAACATGCCCCCGCCGAGGCGTAATTGTTGAGAAATCTCCATGCAGGATAAGCGTCAGCGCCATCCGGCATTATTCCCGCCGCACCCTCGCCGGATGGCGGCTGCGCCTTATCCGGCCTACAAAAACAGAGCCCGCTGAAACGGCGTAGGCCGGATAAGCGTCAGCGCCATCCGGCATTATCCCCGCGGCACCCATCGCCGGATGGCGGCTTTGCCTTATCCGGCCTACGGTAACTGAGCCCCTGAAATGGCGTAGGCCGGATAAGCGCCAGCGCCATCCGGCATTATCCCCGCGGCACCCATCGCCGGATGGCGGCTTTGCCTTATCCGGCCTACAAAAGCGAGCCTACAGCGACGCCGTCTTTGCTTTTATCTGCAATCTGACAGCGACGGGGTTGACCCCCGCTGAAATCGGCGAACCGAAGCGGGAATGACAAGGTCTGGACGCCATGGATGGCGGACAGAGGCGAACCGAGACAGGGACTCGTTCCAGATTGGAACGAGTAAGTCGAGTCGAGCCGGCCGCAGTCAGGCACGCGGGAGGTGAGCGCAGTGCGCAGCACCGATTTCCTCGCGGGGCCGGGGGGATTGACAAGGGGGGAGCGGTCCCCCCCTTGTCCCGTTCACCGCATAAGAGGTCAATGAAACCCCACCACGTATGGTGAACGGAACCCTTCCACCAATGCCATAAGCCAGGCTCATCGCCGGATGGCGGCTGCGCCTTAACCGGCCTACTCAAACCCTAAACGCAGAGAAATATCTGCGGCGTCTGCCCATCCGGATGCGTCGCCACATGCACCTGCGCGCCATACCACCGGGTGATAACCTCCGGTTGCAGCACCTGCACCGGCGTCCCCTGCTCCACTATCTTCCCCTTATGCAACAACACAATGCGATCGGCCCACAGCGCCGCGAGGTTCAGATCGTGCAGCACCACGCAGACATGCAGCCTGGAGCGCTGCGTCAGAGATTTAAGCAGGCGCAGCAGCTGCTGCTGATGATAGAGATCGAGCGCCGAGGTCGGCTCATCGAGAAACAGCCACCCTTCCGGCGCGCCGTTACGCCAGAGCTGCGCCAGGCTACGCGCCAGCTGCACTCGCTGCTGCTCGCCCCCCGACAGGGTGATAAAGCGGCGTCCAATCAGCGTTTCGCAGCCGGTTAAACGCATCACTTTGCGCACGATATCGCACGCATGCCTCTCCCCCCACGGCGCGCGCCCCATAGCTACCACCGCCTCCGCGGCCCACTCCACCCCCATGGCGTGATGTTGCAGCATCACCGCCCGATAGCGCGACAGCGCCTGCGAAGGCCAGGCGGCAAGCGATTTTCCCGCGAGTGAACAGACGCCGCGCGAGGGCGTAAGAAAGCCGGTCAGCAGACGCAGCAGAGTCGATTTTCCCGCGCCGTTGGGGCCAATCAGCGCCACCATTTCACCCGGCGGCAGCGTGAGGGAGATATCATCCACCAGCCGCCGCTGACCAACCGAAAATTGCACCTGGTGGGCAATAAAACCGTTATCCATAGCGCGCACTCCGCTGACGAAAAATCAGCCATAAAAACCACGGCGCACCGAGCAGACTGGTCAGTAAGCCGACCGGCATCTCGGCGGGTGCCACCAGCGTGCGGGCAGCGGTATCGGCCAGCAGCAGCAGGCTTGCCCCCGCCAGCAGCGAGCCGGGGATCTGGTGTTGATGATCGGGGCCTAATCCCATACGTATCAGATGCGGAACGACCAGCCCGACAAAGCCGATGATGCCGCTGATAGCGACAGAAGCCGCCACCAACAGCGCGCTGCAGAGCAACAGCCGCCGCTGCAAGCGCCGCACATCAACGCCCAGATAGTGCGCCTCCTCCTCGCCGAGCTGCAGGAAATTGAGCTGTTTCGCCACCCGCCAGATACCGAGCATGGCGGGCAAGATCAGAGTCGCCGTAACGATCAGCGTCGGCCACTGCGCCTGCCCGAGGCTACCCATACCCCACTGCGAAAGCTGGCGCAGCTGCGTATCGTTGCTGATCCACGCCAGTACACCAACGCCCGCGCCGCACAAGGCGTTGATGGCAATCCCCACCAGTAGCAGCCGCGACAGCGCGCGCTCGCCCGCTTTACTGAGCAAAAAGATCGCCACCATCACCGCCAGGCTACCGATAAACGCGGCGACCAGCGGGGCATAGAGGGCAATCAGCACCGGTACCGACAGCGGCAGCACCAGCCAGCAACCCACCATCAACGCCGCGCCGCTGCTGATGCCAAGTAACCCCGGGTCGGCCAGCGGGTTGCGAAACAGCCCCTGCATCACGCAACCGGCGAGCGCCAGCGCCGCGCCGATAAGCAGCGCCAGCAGCACGCGCGGCAGACGAATAGTGAACCAGACCTGGCGCAGCGCCTCATCATCGCTGCGCCACAGGCTGGCAAGAGAGATATTCATCGCGCCCTGCGTAGAGGCGAAGAGCGTAAGCGCCGCCGTCAGCAGCATGAGGCCCCACAGGACACGGGAAGCGGCACGGGTTATCACGGTAGCTGCTCCGCTTTTTTACGCAGATCCAGCAGCGCCTGCGGGGTGCGTAGCCCAAAGCCCAGCAGCGCAACCTCATCGACAATCAGCAGCTGTTTGTTGCGTCCGGCGGGCGTTTGCGCGAGGCCCGGCAAGTGCCAGATATTCTCCTCCCCGCCCAGGTGCTTCACGCCGGCAGCGGAGATGAGCACCAGATCCGGCTGGCTGGCGATCACCCCCTCCTGCGACATTGCGCGGTAGTGGGAAAAGCCCTGCATCGCATTATTAAGCCCGGCCGCCTGAATGGCGCCATCCGCCGCCGTCTCTCTTCCCGCGACCAGCGTGCCCATGCCGCCATGGCTGAGGATATAGAGCACTTTTTTATCCAGTGGCGAGGTGGGCAGCGCCGCGATCTCCGTTGCCAGCTTTTTGCGTAGCGCCAGGCTCTCTTCGTTTTTGCCGAGGGCGCGGGCGATCACTACCACTTTCTTATCGATCTCTGAGAGCGTATACCCGCCCGGCACCGGCACCATGTAGACATCGTTATCCTGCACGCTTTTCAATACCAGCGAGGGCTGCGCCTGGCTGCCCGCCAGCACGATGGTGGGCTGCAGTGACAAAATGCCCTCCGCATTCAGCTGGCGAACGTAACCTACATTCGGCAACTGCCTGACTTCGGCCGGCCAGATGCTGGTGCTGTCGCGCCCGACCAGTTGGCTCTGCGCGCCGAGACCATAGACAATCTCCGTGACATCGCCGCCCAGGGCGACAACTTTTGGCTCGGCCGCCACCAGCAGAGGCAGCGCCAGCAAGAGCAACGCGGCTCTTTTCATACTTCGGCCCTCCATGGCGTCAGCGCTTTAATCTGCCCGCGCCAGCAAGCCTGCTCGCGATCCCCTTCACTGCGCTGACCATAGAGCTGCGCGATTTGCGTCCCATCTTCGGCAAACAGCTCGAGGCTGGTGACATGCCCTTCCGTGGTCGGCTTGCGCGTGATCCAGCTCTCGTGGATCCCCGCTTCGCGCAGGTGCAGCGTGAAAATTTTGTTCATTACCCTCAGCCAGTCGCCTACCGGCGCGCACTTCTCCAGCGCACCGGTAAAAATCTGTATGCAGCCGCGGTTGCCGACAAAGATCATGATCTCATTGCCCTGCTGCTGCACCTGTTGCAAGAGAGTGGGCAGCGCATCGTTGCTGACCTGACAGGCGAGATCGTCGCCCACCAGCCGAAATGCCTGCTGGCGTGAGATGTTGTGCTTGCGCAGCAGGTTGAAAAACTGGTGTACATCGGTCATTTCGCGCCAGTCGTGATCGACCGCCTCGGCATCGGGCGCGTCATCGTAAAACTTACTCTCGGCCGTGAAAATGGAGAGCGGCACCTGGCGCCGCACGCTAAAGCGCTCCACGATTTCGTCCCACTGGCTGCTATCGGTATAGGGCGTGGCGTAGATTTTCAGCAGCCCATCGCCCTGGTGATCAAAAAACTGGATACTGCGCCGCTCGCCTCGCGGCCCCTGCTCCCGCAGGTAGTAGGCAAAAGCCCACTGGCTCATAAAGAGACGCAGATCGAGGCCGCGTGGGTTGAGCACGACCCCGGCACGATCGCTGATATGTTGATTGGTGAAACATCCGGTCATCTCATGAACGGCATATTCATTACGACAGATGCTTTTGGCTTCGCCGACGCTCTCCAGCGCCTTGAAGATATGGCGCACCGCGCCTTCGAGGCGCACCGCATCGTAGCCAACACGCGACTCGGCCAGCTCCGCTTCGCTTACCGCCAGCTGGAAAGCGATATCTCTGGCGCTTTTTGCCGGTTCAAGCGCTCTGATTAACTGATACTCCTGCCGGATGGCTGGGTAATCTTTTGAAGATACAGGCATATTTTTCACGTCCTTTATGTGACTTAACATCCCCGGCACGTGCGCCGGGGGTAAACGGGCTGCCGGGTCAAAAATCAATATTGATGCCCAGTTGCCAGCTACGCCCCGGCATCACGGCCAGCGCGTTGTCATAGCTATCCTGGAGAGTGCTCGTTTCCTGCGTACGGCTGCTGAGATAATCCCAATATTTGCGGTTGGTAAGGTTGTAAACGCCACCGTTAACCTTTACGTGCTTCGCCACCTGCCACCAGGCGCTCAGATCGACAATCCCGTAACCGGGCACGCGCATATAGCTGCTGCTGGTGGAGGCGATCGGCTCGCCACTGTTCTGATAGGTTTCACGGCTGGTCGCGGTGGCGCGCTTGCCTTTAACAAAGGTGGCGGTCAGCGCGGTGCCGTAACGTTTTGCCGGATCGTCCCAGCCGAGACCGACAATCGCTTTCATCGGCGCAACGCTATCAAGATCGCGGTAAGCGTCGCCCAGATAGCGCGATTTGGCTTTCCCCTCGGCATAGCCGTAAGCGAGCGTGGCATGCAGCCCGTCGACCTCGTCAAGCCAGCGGCCTATATCAAGCGTGGCGCTGATTTCACCGCCATAGATAAACGCTTTATCGCGGTTTTCCGCCTGGTAACTGGTGTAGATATTTGACGGCACGTTGGCGAAGTGGGCCGGGCTGTCGGCGCGGCGATAGCGGGTATAGGCGATGAAGTTTTTGTAACTGTTGTAGAAGAGCGCACTGCGCAGCGTAACGCCCTGCGCCACCTCGCCTTTCAGCCCCCATTCGAGGTTATCGCTGGTTTCGGTTTTTAGCGCCGCGTTGCCGATCAGCGCATACTGCGCGCGCCCGGCATAGCTGGAGCCGAGATTCCAGGAGCCATAACGCTGGCTGGCATTGGCGAACTGCGCTCCGCGGCGATATTGCAGGTAGCTCATTAAACGAGGGGTAAGCGCATACTGGAAGGTGAGCGATGGCAGCCACTCTGTGTCGCTGTTTTTGTGGTACAGCGCGGTGACATCGGTGGTGTTTAGCACCTTGCTGGTGGTCGTCAGGCTGCCGAGGTTCTCCGGCTTCATCGACTGGTGCACCACCCGTATGCCAGGTATAAGGGCAAAGTGGTGGCCTCCAGCAGCGAAATTGATCTGATCCTGCACAAAAGCGCCCAGGATCTCGCGTTTACTGTCCGCTTCAGGCTGCATGATCGCGCTGCGCGTATTCGGTAATGGCTTCTGATGGAACGGGCGCTGCGTTTTACTGGCGCTGGCATTAAAGCCCGCGCGCCAGTCGTGGCGTCCGATGCTCTTCGCCAGTGCATGCTGAATGCCTACCGTATCGGTGTCGTAACTGGAGTAGACGTTGCCCAGCATGCGGGTGGTGCTGTCCGGCATCCGGGTGGCGTCGTGTGCCTGGGTGCGCTGTATATAGATTTTTGTCGAGGCGCTATCGACCCACGCATCGGAGGGCGTCCAGTCATCTTTCAGGCTGATGCCCCAACGCCGGGTGTAACTGCTCTGCTGGGCGTTGCCAATGATGGTGCTGCCATTACGGTTCCAGGCATCAAAATGGGTATGCGTCGTTTTGTTGTAGTATTCCGCCGTATAGGTTCGTTTGTGCGCTTCGGAGGCTTGCAGGATGCCGGAGAGCAGCAGCGCATCGGAGTGCCAGTTTGCCGGGTAAGCCCCGACTCTGTCGCTGTTGTTGCGCGTTTGCTGGCCGTCGCGGCGGCTGTAAACCACAATGCCGCGCACGTGTTCATCGCCTGCCGCCGCCGTTACGCCGTTGTGCCAGCTGCGATCGCTGGAGTCGTAATCGCTCTGGAAACCGGCGTAGTGCTGCTTTGCTTCATACAGATAGTCATCAGCGGATTTTGGCCGGAACGAGACATTGCCGCCGATGGCGGTGTTGGCTTGCTCCGCAGAAGTGGCACCTGGCTGGATCGCTACGTTGCCGTAAAGGTAGGGGTCGATATAGTCGCGACCAATGCCGAAGGTATTAAGCCCGGCACGCCCGGCGTAGCTGCGCCCGGTCGCTTCCGGTTGGGGAATGCCATCAACATCAATGCCGACGCGGTTACTCTCAAGGCCACGAATGTTATAGCCGGTGTAACCACCGCGATCGAAACTGCTCTTACCGTTGCCGGAACCGCCCCCCGCGCCGGTGGCACCGATCAGCGGCTCATAGCGCATGATGGTGCCGAAATCATTCGCGCCTTTGCGTTGCAGGGCATCAGCGTTGATGGCGCGGTCGCTTCCGGCCCTGAGCCGTGGCACAGGGGCAGTAATGACCATCTCTTCGGCGCGATCACGCTCCTCGCGAGGTGCAGTTTCTGCCGCAAACGTCGCGGCGGGCGTAAGTGTTGTCAGGAATGAGGTGGCCAGCACGCGGTTTCTGAAGCGTAGCCGGCAAAAGGGTGTAGTCGCCATAAGTGTGTGTGCCTTTGAATTATTCTCATCAGGCTCACATCAACTCCCAGAAAATCAGCGGAACCGTACACTTGCCGCACGGGGCAGGTATCGGCTCTCTGTTATTGGCAGGATAATAATGATAACCATTATCACTTGCAACGATTTCATAATCTCCCCATATTGCTTACACTTTGTGAACCCATTTCCCTTCTGGTAACGAGATGATGTCCACTAAACCTGCCATCACCCTGCACTACTGTGCGCAGTGCAACTGGATGCTGCGCGCCAGCTGGATGGCGCAGGAGCTGCTCCATACCTTCAATACTGACTTAGGTTCCGTGACGCTTGCCCCCGGCACCGGCGGCATTTTTGTCATCGAAGCCGATGGCAGCGTTATCTGGGATCGCAAGCAGGATGGCGGCTTTCCCGATGCCGCAGAGCTGAAACGTCGCGTGCGCGACTGCTGCTTTCCGGAAAAACCGCTCGGTCATGTTGAGAAGCGCAGCGACTGATCTACTGCACGAAGGCCTGCTTCAGCGCGCGGAACGCCGCCAGCTGCTGAGGAATAAGCTGCTGACGCTCGTCGCGGGCGACGAAAACTTTCAGCATCGCCCTGCCTGCGGCGTTGAAAAAGAGGATGGTGGCGGCGTCCATTGCCATAAACTTGCGCTCTATAAAGGCGATATGGCAGCAGTGATCCGCCTTAATATGTCCTGATACCTGCTCTTTGCCCTGCAGATTAAAGTAACCGTGGCTGTAGAAACCCGCCGGCAGAGCGATGCTGCACTCGAGGATCACATCTTCGGTGTGGATCAGTAACAGCACCGTGCCCCAGGTGGTTACCTCCTGCCACACTTCATCAAAGTGGCTGCCAGCAATCATTTTGCTACCCGGCAGCTGGCGCACTACTTCCAGCAGCGTGGTCTGATAATGGCGGGCGACATGTTCAAGTATGCAATCGGGCTGGGTGTGCAGAAACTCCTGTAAACTCTTTTCGGTCATCTCCATCTCCTTTTGACTTTCCCTTCGCCACCTCTCCACTGCAGCGTCTAATGAGAATTACTATCATTTATCCGTATAAAAAACTACGCGTTAACGCGCAATAAAAAAGGCCGCCGAAGCGACCTTAAGACTATTTTTTAACCGGTTGCGGTTTTTTATCGCCGGATTCCGGCGCTTCGCGTGGATCGTCTTTTTCAATAGTGTGCACAAAACCTCCTTTTGCGAATGTGTGTTTAGTAAATATAGCCAGGCTCACCCCGCTAAACCAGGCGGCAGCGGGTTAAAAATCACTCATTAGCGGAGAAGAAGTAAGCTGAATCGGTTCAAAAAATCGCCCACATAGCTAAAAACCACGTATTTTCAAATATTTATTCATGAAATAATTTATTCGTGAGGAGCGTAAAATTTCATTACAAATGCGCGTTTTAGCAGCCTATGCTGATAGCCAAATTGTGCATAGATCGCCAACTCATTGTTAGTAACGAAGATGCATTTGCATACCCTCAGGCGCAGATCGGATTTCCTGTACCTGAGGGATTTTTTTGTGCATAAATACCGGCAGGAAATAATGAAGTGAGGGGATTAGCTCTATTTGTTGTCATTCATTAATATCCCCAAAAATAATTAAGCGAGCCGTTTCCGACTCGCTGGCGTTTAAAAAGCAAATTTTAAACTTCAGGTTAAAACAGCAACGGCACCACTATTTTTTATTGCTGCTGTTGCTATTCTGTCCGCCTTTCTTACCGGCTTCGGACGCACGCTCTGGGTCGTTTTTGAAGTTCCCACCGCTCTGCTGTCCGCCTTTACGCCCTGCTTCTGAGGCTTTTTCACGATCTTCAGCGAAATTACCGGAACCGCCTCTATGCTCGGCCATGTTATTTCTCCATCTGTCGTTTCAAAAATAATTAATATGACATCAGCGTCATATCAATCGCCTTTCATGATTAAGTCTGGATATAAATATAATTTATGTCAAAGCGCAGCCGTTAATTTTGATGGCATTTAAAAAAACCTCTTTTTGTTAATTTATCTATCTCTCTGGTTAGAGAGGAAAAATAGCGTAGCGTAGCGCTAAATTTATTTTACGGCTGCGTTTAGTGTACTAATCACACACTTTACCCTCTGCCCGCCGCTGGCAGCTCTGCCGGGGGCTGGCATTTGCTTTTGTTATAATATAACATTTCAATATATAACAAACGTAACCAGGGAGTGACACCGATGATGAAGAGAACGGCTTTTGCTTTGGGGATGGGCGCGCTGCTGATGAGCGCACAGGGCTTTGCCCATGGGCATCACCACGGCAAACCACTGACGGAAGTGGAGCGTAAAGCGAGCGAAGGGATTATTGATGATAAAGATGTGAAAGATCGTCCGCTCTCGGACTGGGATGGCGTCTGGCAATCCGTTAACCCTTACCTGCTGAGCGGCGATCTCGATCCGGTGCTGAAGAAAAAGGCGCAGCACGGCGATAAATCGGTCGAGGAGTACCGCGACTATTACAAAAAGGGCTACGCCACGGGTGTCGATATGATCGGCATTGAAAACAACGTGATGGAGTTTCACACCGGCAAAACCGTTAACAGCTGCCGCTATGATTATGCTGGCTACAAGATCCTGACCTACGCATCAGGTAAAAAGGGCGTGCGCTATCTGTTTGAGTGTAAAGACGCCAGCTCAAAAGCGCCGAAGTTTGTGCAGTTCAGCGATCACACCATCGCCCCGCGCCAGTCTCAGCACTTCCACATTTTCATGGGCAATGAATCCCAGGAAACATTGCTAAAAGAGATGGATAACTGGCCGACCTACTACCCCTACAATATGACTAAAGCGCAGATCGTCGACGAGATGCTGCACCACTGATCTCTCTACGGGCGGCCATCGCTGCCGCCCGTTTCTCCCCCGTTTTTCCCGCGCCGATGATTTAGGAGTAATCCTCTCCAGAGTGCCGTCTATGCTTAAGGCTTAAAAAAACGATAACACCGTTATAAGCACACCCCTTTTAATTCACCCGCATTGATGACTGGAGGCCTGGTATGAGCAACCAAGGCAACACCCCGGACGCGCACCGCGCCCCGGAAATGATCCCGCTGTCCTTAACTGTTAACGGCGAGCGCCGACAGCTTGAGGTTGATACCCGCACCACGCTGCTGGATGCGCTGCGTGAAAGTTTACACCTTACCGGCACCAAGAAAGGGTGCGACCACGGCCAGTGCGGTGCCTGCACGGTGATCGTCAACGGGCGACGCATCAACTCCTGCCTTACCCTGGCGGTAATGCAGCAGGATGCCGACGTCACCACTATCGAGGGCCTCGGCTCGCCGGAGGATCTCCATCCGATGCAGGCGGCCTTTGTCAAACACGACGGTTACCAGTGCGGGTACTGCACGCCGGGACAGATCTGCTCCTCCGTTGCCATGCTGAAAGAGATTGAGCAGGGCATTCCCAGCCATGTGACGCTCGATCTTGTCTCGCCACCGGAGATGACGGCAGATGAGATCCGTGAACGCATGAGCGGCAATATTTGCCGCTGCGGCGCCTACGCCAACATGCTGGCGGCGATTAAAGAGACCGCCGGGGAGAAATCATGAAGACCTTTACCTATGAACGGGTCACTACGCCGGCCGAAGCGGCTGCCAGCGCGCAGCGCACAGCGGGGGCGAAATTTATCGCGGGCGGCACTAACCTGCTTGATTTGATGAAGCTGGAGATTGAGACGCCGACCCATCTGATTGATGTCAACGGCCTGGCGCTGGACAGCATTGAAGCGACTGCTGAAGGTGGCCTGCGCATTGGCGCGCTGGTGCGCAACACCGATCTCGCCGCCGATGCTCGTGTGCGCCGCGATTATGCCGTGCTCTCCCGCGCCCTGCTTGCCGGCGCTTCCGGGCAGTTGCGTAACCAGGCAACGACCGCAGGCAACCTGCTGCAACGCACGCGCTGCCCCTACTTCTACGACACCAACCAGCCCTGTAACAAACGCCAGCCGGGCAGCGGCTGCGCGGCGCTGGGCGGTTACAGCCGTCAGCTTGCGGTAGTCGGTGCCAGTGAATCCTGCATTGCCACCCATCCGAGCGATATGGCGGTTGCCATGCAGCTGCTTGATGCGGTGGTTGAGACTGTCAATCCGGACGGCAGTGAACGCCAGATCCCGTTGGCGGAGTTCTATCGCGCACCGGGCGACACGCCGCATCTGGAGACGGTGTTGCAGCCCGGCGAACTGATTGTCGCCGTCACCCTGCCGCCGCCCGCGGGCGGCACGCATATCTACCGTAAAGTGCGCGACCGCGCCTCCTACGCGTTTGCACTGGTCTCCGTGGCGGCGATTGTCCACCCGGACGGCAGCGGGCGCGTCGCCCTCGGCGGCGTTGCCCATAAACCGTGGCGGCTTGCCGAAGCGGATGCGGCGCTGCCGCAGGGGGCGCAGGCAGTGTATGACAAGCTCTTCGCCACCGCGCAGCCCACGGCTGAGAATGCATTTAAATTGACGCTGGCGAAGCGCACGCTCGCCTCGGTGTTGTCGGAAGCGAGGGCGTAAACGATGAAATTTGAGAAACCGGCAGGTGACAACCCGATCGATCAACTGAAAGTGGTCGGTCAGCCCCATGACCGCATCGACGGCCCGCTAAAAGTGAGCGGCCGCGCCCATTACGCTTACGAGTGGCATGATCTGCTGCCCAATGTCGCCTATGGCTACGTCGTCAGCGCGGGCATTGCGAAAGGCAAAATCAGCGAGATTAACTGCGATGCGGCTGGCAACGCGCCGGGCGTGCTGTCAATCATCACCGCCGATAACGCAGGACCGCTGGGCAAAGGCGAGCGCAACGCCGCCACGCTGCTCGGCGGCCCGCAGATTGAGCACTACCACCAGGCCGTTGCGCTGGTGGTGGCTGAAACTTTTGAGCAGGCGCGTGCGGCCGCCGCGCTGGTGGACGTCACTTACCAGCGCGAAAGCGGTGCTTACGATCTGGCGGCGGAGAAACCGGCGGTTAACAGCGCACCGGAGAGCGCGCCGGACAACAATAGCGGCGATTTTGACGCCGCCTGGGCCAGCGCCGAGGTGAAACTCGACGCCACCTACACCACGCCGGATCAGAGCCATATGGCGATGGAGCCGCACGCCTCGATGGCCGTCTGGGAAGGGGACAAGGTGACGGTCTGGACTTCCAACCAGATGGTCGCCTGGTGCCGCACCGATCTGGCCGCCACCCTCAATCTGCCGGAGGAGAACGTGCGCATCATCTCGCCCTACATCGGCGGCGGTTTTGGCGGCAAACTCTTCCTGCGCAGCGATGCGCTGCTGGCTGCCCTCGCCGCTCGCGCCTTGCAGCGCCCGGTGAAAGTGATGCTGCCGCGCCCGATGATCCCCAATAACACCACCCATCGCCCGGCGACTATTCAGCACATCCGTATCGGCACCGATCGGCAGGGGAAAATCACCGCCATCGCGCACGACAGCTGGTCCGGCAACCTGCCGGGCGGGACGCCGGAGACGGCGGTGAACCAGACCGAGCTGCTCTACGCGGGGGCGAATCGCCATACCGGTTTACGGCTGGCGACCCTCAATTTACCCGAGGGCAACGCCATGCGTGCGCCGGGTGAAGCGCCCGGCCTGATGGCGCTGGAGATTGCCATTGATGAGATGGCAGAGCGAGCCGGGATCGATCCGGTTGAGTTCCGCATACTCAACGACACGCAGGTTGATCCGAAGGAACCACAGCGCCCCTTCTCACGCCGCCAGCTGGTAGAGTGCCTGCGTAGCGGCGCGGATCGCTTTGGCTGGTCGCAACGCAATGCCACGCCGGGCCAGACGCGGGACGGAGAGTGGCTGGTGGGCTACGGCGTCGCGGCGGGCTTTCGTAACAACCTGCTCGCCCCGTCCGGCGCGCGCGTGCACCTCGACGACGCAGGCCGGGTGACGGTGGAGACGGATATGACCGATATCGGCACCGGCAGTTACACCATCATTGCCCAGACCGCCGCCGAGATGCTCGGCGTACCGCTCTCCCACGTTGAAGTGCGCCTTGGCGACTCCAGCTTCCCGGTCTCTGCCGGTTCCGGCGGGCAGTGGGGAGCCAACACCTCCACCGCAGGCGTTTACGCTGCCTGCGTCAAGCTGCGTGAAGCCATCGCCAAAAAGCTCGGCTTTGATGCCGCTTCAGCGGTGTTCGCTGATGAGACGATAAGCGTGGGCGATCGCAGCGCACCGCTCAAAGCCGCGGGCGCGCTCAGCGCAGAAGATACCATTGAGTTTGGCGATCTGGATGAGCAGTATCAGCAGTCGACCTTCGCTGGCCACTTTGTTGAGGTCGCCGTCAACGCCGCAACTGGCGAAGTGCGGGTACGCCGCATGCTGGCGGTGTGTGCCGCCGGGCGCATCCTCAACCCGAAAACCGCGCGCAGCCAGGTGATTGGCGCGATGACGATGGGGCTGGGCGGCGCATTGATGGAGGAGCTGGCGGTCGATACGCGCCAGGGTTACTTCGTCAATCACGATATGGCGACCTACGAGGTGCCGGTGCATGCCGACGTGCCTGAGCAGGAGGTGATCTTCCTCGACGACACCGATCCCATCTCCTCGCCGATGAAGGCCAAAGGCGTGGGCGAACTGGGGCTGTGCGGCGTCAGCGCGGCGATTGCCAATGCGATCTACAACGCGACCGGCGTGCGGGTGCGGGATTACCCGGTCACGCTCGATAAGCTGCTCGATGCCTTGCCGGATATTGCCTGAGGAGACGTTATGCAGCAGACCACTCTGGCACCCGACAAGGCAGATGAAGCGCTGCTGACGCCGCAGCAGGCGCTGCTCACCGATGACAGTGAAGAGATTTTGCGCTTCGCCGTCGATGCGCTCGGCGCAGGCATGGAGACAGCGCTGGTGACGCTGACCGGCATTCGCGGCGGCGCAGCTCGCGCGGCGGGCGCGCAGATGGTGGTGCGCGAAGATGGCGGCTATTGCGGCTTCGTCTCCGGCGGCTGCGTGGAGTCTGCCGCCGCCTTTGAAGCGATGGCGGCACTCGCCTGTTTTGAAGATCGCGTGGTGCGCTACGGCGAGGGTTCGCCGTGGTTCGACATTGTGCTCCCCTGCGGCGGCGGAATTACGCTGCATATTCATCGCCTGCGTAGCGCGCAACCGCTGCTGGCGGTGCTAAACCTGCTTGCGCAGCGCCAGCCCGCCGCGCTGCGCTACCATCCCGCCCGGGAGCAGCTTGAGTGCGTAATGAGCGTGACCGAAAGCGGCTGGCATAAGGAGATCTTTACCGTCGCCTACCGCCCGCGCGTGCGGGTGATGGTGTTTGGTCGCTCGATTGAGGCGCAGGCCACCGCCAGCCTCGCCCGCGCATCGGGCTACGACGTGCAGCTTGTCGAGACGCTAACGGATGGCGCACAGATCGATACGCAGACGGCGGTGATCCTGCTGTCGCACGATCTGCACCGGGAACTGCCGGTATTGCAGGCGGCGCTCCGCGCGCAGCCTTTCTACATCGGCGCGCTCGGCAGCTATCGCACCCATCAAAAACGCACGCAGAAGCTGAGTGAACTCGGTTTTGCACCATCCGACATTGCACGGATCAAAGCGCCGATTGGCATTTTCCCGAAAGCGCGCGATGCGCGTTCGCTGGCGCTCTCAGTGCTGGCGGATGTCGCCGCCGCGCAGCTTGCAGTGGACAAAAGCTGATGGCTGCTCCGGTGGTGATCATCCTTGCCGCAGGACGCGGCGAGCGCTTTCTCGCTTCCGGCGCGCAACGCCATAAGCTTGATACGCCGCTCGGTGAGCGCACGTTATTAGAGCACGTTATCCATGCAGTAGCGCGCACCGGACTCAGCTGGCACCTTGTTCGCCCTGCGGGCGGCACGGGCGGGATGGGCGACTCTATCTCACTGGGTGTTAACGCCACTTCGAGCGCCTCTGGCTGGCTGATTCTGCCCGCCGACCTGCCGCTGATCGCCCCCGAATCGTTGCTGTGCGTCGCCGAAGGGTTAGGTGAAAAACCGCTGGTGGTGCCGTGGTATCAGCAGTGCCAGGGCCATCCGGTGGCCTTTTCCCGTTGCTACTTGCCTGCCCTGCGGGCATTAACTGGCGATAGCGGCGCGAAAAGCATTGTGCAGCAGGCAAGAGCGCGCGGAGAGGTGCTGGATCTGCCGCTGACGGATGCGGGAATTATGCAGGATATTGATACGCTGGAGGATTTACGGCGGGCGGAGCGTATCTACGATAACCCTTTACGCATCCAGCGTGCGTAAGTGAGTCGCCACGCCCCAGCGCAGCACCTCGCATTTCTCTTGCGACATCTCTAACACCGCGTAGCTCGCATTGGGCTGCGCATAGCGGGCGAAGTTCTCAAGGCTCCCCTCCTTTAGCAGCGCCAGCAGACCCTGAGTGACGTGCCCATGGCAGACAACGCAGAGGGTTTTATGCGCCGCGCGAGTGTGCTGATGCTGTAAAAACGCCAGCATGCGCTGCACCGCCTGCGCCAGTGATTCACCGCCCGGCGGGCAGAATGCGGCATCGTGCGCGAATAACGCATCTGCTTCAGCCTGCAACTCTTGCGTGGAAAGCCCTTCGTAGCGCCCGAATGACTGCTCCATCAGCGCGGCATCAATCACCAGCGGCGCCTGAAAAAGCGCGGCGAGTTGTTCGCCCATGCTGCGCGCCCGCGCGAGCGGCGAGCTAAAGACAGACTCGGGGGCGTAACCTTCATCTTTTAACGCAGCGAGTAATGCCGCCGTTTCCCGCTCGCCGCGTTCGGTGACTGGGCTGTCCTGCTGGCCCTGAATCATGCCCGCGCGGTTCCACTGCGTTTGTGCGTGGCGTACGAGAATAACTTTCATCTGCCCTGCTCCTCGCCCGGTATATTCGCGGGAAATTTATAATGGGTATGAATGGAAGAAGAATGGCTATCATGTGGCGGGAATACAAGCAAAAAAATAACGCGAAGATGGGTAAGAGATGGTTGAGATAAAAGCGTTTAATGCGGTTTGCGCGAATGTCGCCAACGAAGATGAGGTGCTAACCCTTGGCGTAGGAGACGATGCACACGACCCGCAGCATTTTTTTATCATTGGGAGATTTGATGAAGATGATCTTGCTATTGATGAGTGCATCGGGTTTCAGAGCGACGACACCGCCTATGAACTGGCGGCGGCAATAGAAGCCGTTACGCTAAGCGTGGATACATTGACGATTCGGCTGAACGAGGCTGCGGCGCAGCAGGCATGTTACAGGGAGTATTGCGCGAAGATTTCTGCTGTTCAAAACAGCGGGGAGTTGCAAGCCGCCTTGCGGACGTTATTTGCAGGCAGCAAAGTGCTGCTACAACTTAAATAATGCTGTGGTGTAAATGTGCCAAACAGCCAAGGCTCAGCGTACGCGCTGATACTGGTTCGCCCGGTGGCCCACCGCGATGCATTTCGCCTCGACCATGCTGATGTAGTAATAGCGGGGGTTTGGCAGATGGGTCATCAACCATGGAAGCTCCTTAGAGTATTGGACATCAATGGTGGCGATCATCCACACCGGCTCGCCGTATAAGGTGATGACCATAGCGTGATGGGCGTGCTCATCCCACCCGCGGCGGCTCTGCGCGGCATAGGCTCTGGCGATCTCAATGGCTTCAGCTTGAGTGATCAATACCGCGTCCTGACAGAAAAGTTTTGAGTAAGCTACACGGCTTTGTGACCAGTGGCTATGACGGTTTTTAGCTGAAGGAGTGGGAATAATTTATCTCGTGGATGGCGTTCTAACAGCTGCGGCGAGCAGAAAATCATTTCGCATGTGATGCTTTTGTTTGGGCTTCGTTTTTACATTCTCTTTTCGCCTCAGCTACACTACCCGCTCAATTTTTCTTGCTGAATTCAACAATGTTAAAAAAATTACGCTTTATCCTTCCTCTGCTCGCGCTGGTTGGCGCTGTCGCCTACTGGCTAACGCCGCACTACTCCGAAGAGGAAGAGAGCTATTACCGCGCGGTGTTCTGCACCATCGATCATGACGATCCACAGAATTTTGCCCGTGATATGGAAAACATTATCGAAGGCGGCAACTCCGATTACGCGTTACGTAAAAATCACTACATCTCCGCGCTGGGCGAACGGATGATCGATACCTGGACGTCGCTCAGCGCGCAGCAGCAGGCAGCGATCAAAGAAAGCCAGCAGAAATGCCGCGAGATAATGAGTAACAAACAGCGGTCATAATAAAATTATGAGCTTTGCAGTTGGCCTTCTGGTTTAGCGGCAGGGATTATTTGAGAGTAAGTGATGAGCAAAAAGAGTACCGACACCAGTAAATTCTTAAGTTATAGTTAGATTTTCACGCTCAATACGCTGTGTATACCGCTTGCCAATAATATGTTTTGCCACAGGCAAAGCATCATTGTAAGCCCTGTAGCCATCTGTACACCAAAAAGCTACATTGAATTCCGACAGCAGGATCAACAACTTATAAAGCGTTTTCTTGCTTCGAGAACCGAAAACATGACCGATAATTCGTTTCAATCGTGGCTCCCATGCGTACCACAACCAACGCTGGCGTTTTTAATTACCGATAAACGACCACATTTCATCCAATTCGCAAATGAGTTGAACTTGCACATTATCCAGCGGCAGTGTTGATACATTCCGTGGTGAGCGTTTTTTAAAGTGCGTACAACGGCATTGATACAGATATGTAACGCCCGCGCAGTGTCACGAATACCTGCATTATTCATCGCTAAGTCAACGAATTGAGTTTCATTCCAGGTTGACAGGCGCGACAGGCATAATCGAGCTGGAAATTGCGTTTGCAAGACTGACATCGGTAACTCTGATGCCCAGCTTTGCCATAACCGTGATTCTTTACAGAGTCTGTCCGTTCACAAAATGGGCACTTTACATCAACTTTAGCCACTCTATCCCACATACAAAACCGGGGATTGTACACTGCAATCAACTCATTGAATACTTGACCGATCTCTAATCCAGGACTCAGGCTTTATGCGCTCTCTTCGTATTGCAACTGAATATTTATCGATACGAGGACATCTCTTACCTTAGCTAAAAAATCGACAGCCTCCACTGGTAGAGAATGCTGGAAAAATATTTTGATAACGATATTCCTCCCTCGCGCATTTGGAAAATGGTTGTAAATCTCCCCACTTTCTACTGCAGAAATATAATTATTGATTTTCTCCTGCAGTTTAAACAGATGTTCATTAACATCTGTAACCCAGTCTAAATGGTCGGTTATGACCATAATCGCCTGGGGGGGAGAAATCTCTTCACTTGTAACTGTAAATATGTCGATTTTATTTACATCTTCTATAGACATACATGCCTCTAACCTTTAGGTGTTTCTGGTCTAACTATATCAACTTTCGTTGGCGGTATCCTAGTGCCTTTCTCAAACCCGGGACGCCCCTCCCCAATAATCGTAGCACCACCTTGTTCCAGTTCCGGGAAACCCACTTTTTGATTAGGTGTCAATGGCGCTACTGGTGAACTTTTGCACTCCACGCAGACGATATTTCCTTGCTTATCCTTTGCCATAATATCAACCCTAACTTTCGTACCGCCTGTTGTTTCGAGTGTAACCTCTCTAACAAGGTTCGTTAAATTAGGATCGTTTTTAATCTTATCATAAACAGAACTCTCAAATTCTTTCCCCTTTTGGTAGTTCTGTTGTACTTGAGAACCAGTATTGGGCGATGAAGCCTTAGCTTTCCTGCCATTGTCAAACGTGTAATAAGCACCATTATTGCTGTAAATAGTATTTCCTGCCGCATCAAATTTTCCTGTATTTCTGTAGATACCGCCTTTAGGGCCGGTGATTGAATTTCCTTTCTGCGCGTATCCTACGGGTAAGTTTGATGCCTGAGTTTCTATCGACCCCGCTACGTTTTTGCCTTTAACAATATCATCAATAACCGAGGCTCCAGACGCCCCCACAGGACGAGCGGACGCTCCCTTTCCTGATTTAACACCCGCGCCGCCAACAAACTCTAAAATAGCAGCGGCTGTAACCGCTTTGACATAGTTACGTTGATGTAATGCAGTATCATTAACCACCGGCTCAAGTTGAGAGATAGAGTATTGAGCCAGTTGACGGCACTGCTCTCCGCATTCTGGTGATGTAACTAGCTGCCGGAGTTTTTCCAGCTCAGCTTTCTGATCGTTTACTGAAATCCCCATAGCCAAGGCTTTGTTCTGCCGCTGAACATCAAGGTCATTCAGCTCTGTCCGTAGTTGCTCTCTCTCAGCATCCGTCTTCGCCTTCGCGTACTTTTCGGTGAAGGTAGTGATATCCTTATCACTCAGATAGTTATTTTCAACCGTCGTTTTCCCTGCCTGCGCCGCAGCAACCACACTTGCGCTGCTGTCGCCCACCAGGCCGCCGGCAAGGCCGGATGCCAGCGTTGCCAGTGCGGAAACGGTCTGTTTCTCTTCCTCGCTCAGTTCACCAACGGTTTTATGGTACGCGTCAACGGCAATTATGCCTGCCAGTTCTCCGGTGGCGGCTCCTGCCGCTGCGGTCGCTGCATCTTTTTTGCTCGCCGCCGCCAGCGCGGCATTCACCACAGCGTGGGCCAGCACGCGTGCTTGCCAATCTGTTTCGGGAATTAACCTGGCAATCTCATTCGCCAGGTAAGGTGCGGCGCCACCGGCAATCGCTGATTTGAGGTCGCCTCCCGCCAGCGCCTGCACTGCGGCGGTTGTGGCGGTGATGGCACGCTGAACGCTGCCGCCTGTGCCCTGCTGTGTTTTCGCAAACTCACGGTTATAGAAGGTCTGGTACATCTGGTCACTGATAGCCTCATCAGTAACCGGCTTCCCTGCCTTCTGCAGCACGCTGATGGCTGCCGCGCGGTCTTTCTCATCCGCGTGTTGCATGCTGGCTTTAGCATTTACCGTCGCGGTGATCTTCGCGTCGGTGCGCACAACATCCGAGACCTGGCTGCCAATCTCGCCAATCAGCTGTGCGGTTTGCAGCCGCCGTTGCTCTTTTTCCTTGTTGAATATCGGGTCGATGCTGCCGTTGGCATGTTCCGTGTCGCGGCTCAGCGTACCGACATCCTGCTGCTGATTCGCGGTATCGCGCACAATCACCGTACCGTCAGCCACCGCCGATTGCGTGGTGCCTTCGGCATGCCCGCTACCGCCGAGCCCGGTCAGCATGTTGCTCGCCATATTGCCGATCACGTTGCCGGCAATGCTTCCCCCGGTGCTGAATCCGCCGCCAACGTGTTCGGCTTTGTAATCCGCTTTGTTGGCGATATCCGTGAAGCCAAGCGTACCGGTGTCGAGCCGGTTTTTGTCAGCCTCTGCGCGGCTGGCAAGCACCGCGCCATCCAGCTGCGTATGGTTGCCGACCGTAACATCGAAACCACCCTTGCCAGCGAAGATACCCGTCTGCTCCTGCACCGAGTCGTAGTTGCTCTTCATCTTGTCGCGGCTGTAGCTGAAGCTGCCACCCGCTCCGCTGCCGAAGGTGTAATTCAACCCGCCGCTGACGCTCTGCTGCTTGCTGTTATAGGTGTCGCTGTCCTGCAGGCTGCTCAGCGTCAGGTCTCGGCCAACATCCGCCGTCACCTTGTCGCCATTAACCTGCGCGCCCTGCAACAGGGTGTCGCGCCCGCTGCTCAGGCTGACATTTTGCCCGGCATCGAGCGTGCTCTCCTTCCAGGTGGTGCCGTTACCTTTCTCGCCGCCCTTCGCGGCGTTGCCGCTGGCGGAAACGGTAAACCCTGCACCCTCTTTTCCGGCGGTGATGCCGACGCCAAGGGAGCCGCCTTTACTGGAGTTGCTGCCGCTGGTTTTCTGCGTATCAGCCGCGCCCGTGAGGGTAATATCCCGCGCGGCATCGAGGGTGAGATCTTTCCCGGCTTTCAGCTGGCTGCCCGCAATGGCAATATCGCCGCTGTTCACCGCCTGCCCTTTGCCGCTGGCAGTGATGCTGAGATCGTTTCCGGCGTTAAGGGTGCTGCCGGCATTGGTCTCCTGCTCTGAGTGGGAGGTGGATTTCGACGACTGTCCACCGATGGAGGCCATCACGCCGAACGCACCGTTCTTCGTCATGTCGCCGCCGCTGACAGCGTCTGCCAGGCGGCTCGCCTGCCCGGCCTGAATGCCGGAAAGCGCCGCTTTGGTGGCCTGCAATGCGGCCAGTCGTCCGTCGCTCTGATCTTTGGCTTCCATGGCGGTGGTCGCCGCCGTGTTCACCGCATCGCCGACCGCGCCGGAGAGCGCCACCGTCAGGCCGCTGCTCTTCTGCCTGAACGTCTGGTCACTGACGCGTTTGTCACGACCAGGTTCGACAACCACACTGTCGCCGGAAAGGGAGAGATCCTTTTTCGCCACCAGATCTGCGCCGCCCACGTGCAGTTGCTCGCCCGCGTTAATCGCGACATTGCCACCATTGCTGCCAATGGCGCTCATGCTCTGGCTCTGGGTGGTGCCCTTCTCTTTCAGATCCTGCGTGGTTTTGCTGGTGCCGATGGTGAAACCAATCCCGCCGGAGCCCATCAGGCCGCTCTTTTTCTTCTCTTTGAACTGCCAGTTGGAATCCGTGTTGGTGGCGGCCTCAATATTGACATCGTGACCGGCACTCAGCGCTACATTGCCATCACCCACCACATTCGAGCCTTTCACCAGCAGGTCATTGCCGGATTTGAGGGTGATGTTATCGCCGCTCAGCAACGTGCCGGACTCGCGCGTCGCGCTCTGCTCAGAGATGGTGTGCGTGGTGGTTTTTTTCAGGAACCCTTTCTTGGTTTTGGTTTGCTCCTGGTAGTGGTAATCGCTTTCGGTGGCGGTCGTCAGGTTGATGTCACGCCCGGCCTGCACGCCGATATCGCCCTGCGCTGTCACCTGCGCCGCTTCGGCGTTCATATCGCGCCCGGCGATAATCGTCGTTCCCGCGCCGCTGGCAATCTCTGTACCCTGCTGGCGTACCTGCTCGTTGATAACGGTTTTTTTGCGCGCTTTATAACTGTCGCCCTGCGTCATCTCTGCCGCTTGTAGATCGACATCGCGACCGGCCTGCATCCCGACCTGCTGCTCTGCTGCCAACCCGGCGGCCTGGGAATGGATATCCTGCCCGGCGGTGAGGATCAGGTTACCGCCCGCGCTGACGGTGGTGCGATCAAGCCCGGTGCTGTGATTTTCGCTGTTGCCGTTACGGCTGCTCTGGCTGGTCTGCTGCGCATTCAGGTTGAGATCATTGCCTGCGGCAAGCGAAGCATCTTTTCCTGCGCGAACATCGCTGGCGGTCAGCGTTAAATCTTCGCCTGCCTGCATGGAGAGCGATCCGCCCGCTGTGATGCCGCTGCCCTGATAGCTCACGGTGGACCGGCTGGTCGGTGTTTGTCGCCGGAAGCCGGACTGGCTGTGGGCATCGTTAATTTCAATAGCGTTGACGGCGATATTGCCGCCCGCGTTCATCAGCAGATCGCCGCCTGCCGCCAGGGTAGAGCCGGTGAGCGCGATATCTTTTCCGGCCGTGAGCGATAAGCCATCCAGCGCCGTGATACTGGCGATGCTGCCAAGGGTGGTGTCCTTCAGGCTTATCGTGCCGCCCTTGCCCTGCGCATTGAGCGCAAACTGGTCAGCCAGAGTGATGTTGTTGATGCTGCCGTCGAGGCTCTCAAGCGCTACCGTTTTGCCACTGATGGCAGAGCTGATGTTGTTGATATCGCCAACGGCGCTGAGATCGACCTTGCCGCCCGCTTTCAGCAACGCATCGTTGGTGTTGATAATCTGCGAGGCGCTGTTAACGCTGAGATCGTTGCGCGCCAGCAGCGTACTGCCGCTGTTGGTGACCTTGCCGCCATTAATGGTGACGTTGTTCCCGGCAATAACGCTGCCGTTATTAACGGTGACATCTTTCGGCGAGAGGTAAAGTTTCGGGATCATCACCGTTTCGCCGCCGATGGTCGCGCGCTCCCACCACAGGATGCTGTGGTCCAGCGCCGCAATCTGATCGGCGGTGAGCGCGATACCAAACTGCAGCCCCAGGGATTGCTTCGCGTTGGCGGCGTTATCCATCAGGTAGCGCATCTGCTCCAGATCGGAGCCGATACCGTTCAGGTAGCGGTTACCGGTCTGGTTCAGCATGGCATTGCTGACATAACGGGTATCAAATGCGGCATCACCGAGGAAACGGTAATCGTAATCCGGTTTCAGGTTGATGCGATCCAGCATGTAGGCTGAACCGAGGAACAGCTTCTCGTCGGTATACTTTGGATTGGTCTCGCGCGGCGCAACCAGTGTGGTCATGCCAGCCTTTACGAAGAGCGGGTTACCCGCCAGATCAGGCGTTGATACGCCAGCCCCGGCGATACCGCCAGGCGAACTGACAAGCTTGACGCCCTCTGACGGCGTCATTCCCTGCGGTAGCGACGGACCATTTACCTGGCTCACTGGCGTAATGCCGCCAGGTAAGCCGGAAGAGTTCTGCCCGGTGGGCTTCGCCGCAGGGTTAACCCCGGCCGGCAGGTTCGCGGCGTTATAACCGGGCGCGGAGGCCGAGGGCGACAGCCCCAGCAACGCATTCAGGTCGCCGAACAGTGCCGGATCTAAATCACCCAGCCCGTCCAGTTTTGGGTTGAGGGTAATGAGATAGGGGCTTTTCGGGTTAGCTGACACCACGAAATAGCCGTTATTACCCGTTGGCAGCGGATAGGCGCTGGTATCAACGGTTTTCCCCTGGTGCTGACCGGGGCCGCTGTTAGCGATATTTTTCAGCGCGGCCTGGGTAACATTGGCACCGGCCAGGCTTCCTGCATTACCGAGGCTGGCACTGCCTTTCTGCTGACCGCTGACGGTGCTCAGCGCCGTTCCGGCCGTTGTGCCATTGTCCAGCGAACCGCCGCCGTTAATCTGCTGCAGCGCGTTTTGTAGCTGATCCTGCCACTGCGGCGAGTTGACGGACGCGGAGCCTGCGGCAAGCGCCTGTTTTGCCACGCTACCGCCAATACCGTGGTTGCTCAGGGTATTCAGTGCAGGAGCGGTAATCGTACCACTCACGCCACCCGCGTTGGAGGTGGTAGTTTCGTTACTGATATTGCTACTAAAGTTAGCGGTTACGTTACCACTGGCCTGGATAACGGCGCGTAACGGATTAGAACCTTCAGAATTTACAACTTTCAGGCCGGGCTGCGCCTCATAATAAAATGTCTTGGTATTTCTAGAGAATAGATATTTAAATGTCCTGTATGTGGTCGATTCACCAGGAAACCAAGAACGATTATTTAGGGTACTACCAACTAAATTTGCGTTGGCGGAAGCAATAATAAAACTTGCGTTGTTTTCAAGATCGGCAGCAGTAATATTCACATTTTTTGCTGCCTGGATTCGAGCTGCGCTGCCGTTACTTGTTGCAGTAGCGACTGTTTTACTGACAGCTATATCGAGCGTTCTTGCAGACTCTATAGGTCTGCTATAAAGACTTGACGGGGTATCCGTAACAACCGGAAATCCTGCACGGCAACTGCTCGCAGCACCGCTAGGACAAGGTATCAAGATATATTCAATTTTTTCCGCGCCTAAGTAATCAAGAGGGACATTGGCATTCGTTTCCGTTAACCAAGAATATGTTCCAGTCAGAGCGATGGTGGTAGGTTCACCAATCTGGATACCATCCCGCTGATTCAGCAGATGCCCGGTTCTGATGGTGATATCACCACTCTGCGTCTCAATATTCCCTGACGTGTTAACCACTTCACTATTCGCATTCCCCGCCGCATCACGCTGCATCGACAGGTTATTCCCCGCCAGCATATCGCCGCGCTGGTTGGTGATACTGTTCGCATAGAGCGCCAGGTTATTCGCCGCGTAGAGCAGCGCGGTGTTAACAATGCTTCCCGGCGCGCTGAGCGTCAGGCTGCCGCGGGTGCCGGTAAAGCCGTTTACTGCGATCGCGCCGCGGCTTAACAGTGTCACATCACCGCCGCCCTGCAGGGAGCCATTACCATTCAGCACAATCGTGCTGCCGCTTAGGGTGCTGCTGCCGTTGCCGGTGGTGATTTGCCCGTTGTTCGTCAGCTGCCCGCCTGCGCTCAGGTTGACTGCCTGGCCCTGCATCACAGACTGGTTATCAATTGCGCCATTGCTGCTGATGTTCAGATTCCTGCCCGCCGCCAGCGCCGTTTTACCGGTAAAGGCATCGGCAAGTTGCAGCGTCAGGTTGCCCAGCGCAACCACCTGCCCCAGCGCATTCATCCCGGTTGCGCCAACAAACAGATCGCCGCCGCTGAAGAGCTTGCCGCTGGCGGACTGATTCACTTGAGAAGCATTGACCGTCAACTGGCTGTTCCCAAGCAGCGTGCCGTTGTTGGTGAGCTGGGCGTAATTCAGCGCCAGGTTGTTGGCCTGGGTGGTGCCCTGGTTGGTAAAGGTGTTGCCGGACAGCGTCATCTGGTCGGCAAGCAGCGTCCCGGTGCCTGCATTATTGGCCGCATTGAGGATCAGATTGGTGGCCTGTAACCAGCCCGCGCCGCTGTATTGCGGGGTGGTTAAGGTCAGACGCGCGCCGGAGAGGAGTTTGCCCGCATTTATTGCCTGTGCGGTGCTATCAATGCGCGTTTCGCCCGCACCCTGCATCAGCCCGTAGTTGAACAGCGACGGTGCGGTGAGCGTTAACCCCCTGGCGCTCACCAGTTCGGCCCCCGCATTGTTGGTCAGCGCACTCGCCGTAAGCGTAAGATCTCCGCCCTGGATTTTGCCCTGGTTGCCGACGGTTGCGGCGGTCAGCCCCAGCGTACCGTTGCTGGCAAACGTGCCTCGCGACTGCTGGGTGAATGCGCCGTTGAGCGTCGCGGTCGCACCGTCGCGCCCGCTGATGGCGCCGCTGTTATCGAGTGTGTTGCCCTTCAGCGTAAGGGTGGCTGCCGCCCACTGCCCCTGGTTGGTGAGCGAGAGCGCCTGCAACGCCGCCGCGCCCATGGCGGTAATTTTACTGCCCGCCGTGGAGTTGAGATTGCCCGTAAGCGTCAGGTTCAGCGCCCCGGCGCTCTGCACCGCGCCGCCATTCTCCAGCGACTGGGCCGCCAAAATTACCCGGTTCCCTTGCCAGTTCCCGGCGTTACGCACCGTCCCGGCGGTAATATCCAGCGTGCCCTGAGTGAGTAACGATCCCGTCGCGCCGTTGCTCAGCTCAAGCGCCGGAGCCACCAGCGCCATGCGCGCCAGTGTGGTGATAGCGGGTTGACGATTATCCAGTTGCAGGCCTTTCAGCCCGATCAGTTTGCCGGTGTTGGTGATGCGGCTCTCATGTGCCGCCAGGCTGTTGCCCTGCAGCATACCGGTGTTGGTCAGCGACTGGCCGCTCAGCGTGATATCACCAGCGCTGAGCATCTGCCCGTCGTTATTCAGCGTCTGGGCACGTACATTCATTCCACCCTGGCTGGTTAACGAGCCGGACAAGGCCAGCGTATTGCCGACATTCGCCGTCAGCTCACCCTGGCTCAGCAGCGAGCCACCGAGCGTCCAGTTATCGGCGGCCACATTGACCTGGCTACCCTGCAACGTCCCCAGCGTGGTGAGCGATCCGCTATCCAGCGTCAACGCACCGCCGCTCAGGGTGCGCGATCCTGCGCCGGTGGTCAGCGTGTCGCCGCTCACCGCCAGGCCATTATTGCCCTGCCACAAGCCGTTGTTGTGCAGTTCCGGGCCCGTTAACGTCAGGGTATTGCCGGTGAGGCGTCCGCTGTTCGTCAGGGTTTGCGCGCGTAAATCGGTCGCACCGCCGCTGACCAGTTGCCCGTCATTGATGAGATCTGCGCCATAAACCCCGGTCAGCTCCTGCAGGCCGTTAACCAGACCGCGGTTGTTCAGGCTCGAACCGTTTAACGAGACGGTGCCGCCCTGCACTGTTCCGCCATTTTCCAGCTTGCCCGCCTTGAGCGTCATGGCATCGCCGGAGAGCAAACGGCCGCCCGCATTATTGGTTAGCGTGTCCGCCGTGGCCTGCAGCCCGTGCGCACCCTGCATCAGCCCGCTATTGCTGAGCGCTCTGCCCTCAAGGGTCAGTGACTGCGCGGCGATGTCACCGCTGTTGATCTGTGTATCGCCACGCAGCACCGCGTCCTGATGGGCAAGCAGAGTTCCGCTATTGGTCAGCGTGCCGCGCAGTGTGGCGTCGAGAGCGTCAGACTCCACGCTGCCCCCGTTGACCAGCGTGAGCGCATTCAGGGTCAGCCCGCCGTTCACATAGAGCTGCCCCTGGTTCTCCAGCCGATCGAGATTCAGCGCCAGCGCGTTGCCGCTGACCAGTTGCCCCTTGCTGCCATTCAGCAGGTTAAGGGTGCTGAGCGTCAGGGCATCGTTGCCCTGCAACAGGCCAGTGTTGGTCAGTTCAGGCGCGGTAAGCCGCAGGTTTTTTGCCGCCAGTTTGCCGCCGTTCTGGGTTTGCGCCGTGCGGATATCCGCCGCGCCCTGGCTCAACATCTGCCCCTGGTTATTCAGCTTGCCGCTCAGGGTGGCGTTAAGATCGTCCTGCGCCTGCAGGGTGCCGCCGTTGTGCATATTGTCGGCGGTTGCGGTAACGGTGCGGCCCTGCATCTGCCCCTGGTTATCCAGCGTGCTTCCATTAAGCGTAAAGCCGTTGCCGCTCAGCATCTGCCCACTGGCCGCATTCACCAGCGAGGCTCCATCCCAGGCGAGCGTGTCGCTGCCCTGAATCAACCCGCTGTTGCGCACATCGCCGTGCAGGGCGAGCACTTTAGCCATCAGCGTGCCGTCATTCTCACTGCCTGCCGCCTGGAGCGTCATTGCCTGCTGGCTGATGATGCGCCCCTGGTTTTCCAGTTTGCCGCTAACTTCGGCATTCAGGCCATTTTTGCCCAGTGCGGTGCCGCTGTTGAGCCACTCTCCGGTGGCTAAATCCAGCGTATCGCCCTGCAACTGGCCGGCATTGACCAGGCGACCATTTTTAACGGTGACGACGCCATTGCTCAGCACGACGCCGCCCTGCTCATTGGTCAGGCTGGTGCCGGTTGCCGTCAGGCCGTTCGTGCCCTGCAAGGTTCCACTGTTGGTGATATCGCCCTGCTTCAGCGTCAGGCTGTTACCCGCCATCAGGCCCTGGTTAAGCAGCGTCGGTGCGCTGAACGTCAGCCCGTTCTCGCCGATGATGCGCCCGTTATCGTGGTTTATCGCCTGCCGCGTGAGCGTCAGCAGCAGCGAGGTGGCGGTCAGTTCACCGCGGTTCTCCAGACTCTGCGCCGTCACGCTGCCGGTATCTGCCGAGACCAGCCCGTCATTCACAATATTGGCTGAATTGAAGGTGAGGTTTTTTTCGGCCAGCAGACGCCCGCTGGCGGCATTGGTCAGGTTACGGTAATCACTGGAGAGGCTGACGCCGTTGATCTCGCCGTCATTAACCAGCGTGTTGCCACCAATATGCAGATCGCCATCGGTGGTGATGAGACCGCTGTTGGCTAATTCAGGGATAGCGAGGGTGAAGCCCTGCGTGGAGTAGATTGTCCCGCCGGAGAGGTTATCCAGTTTGCCGGTCTGAAGATCGAGTACGCGGGTGCCCTGCAACAGGCCGCTGTTGCGGATCTGCCCGCCGTTCATCGCGAGGGTGTCGGCAACCAGCGTGCCGCTATTCTCAAGCGCAGTTTGCCCATTTAAATTAATGCCGGTCGCGCTGGACTTGCCGCCATGGCTCAGCGAATTGGCTTTAACAGCCAGCGCGCCTTTGACCGCCTGCGTCCCGTTAAGCGTGACGCTGTCCGCATCGAGGGTCATATCGCCCCCGCTCTGCAACTGCGCCTGTTGCTGGCTGCTCAGCGTCCCGGCGTGAACAGTAAGCGCACCGCCAGCGTTAACCTGCCCGTCGAGATCGGCCCGGGTTTGTGCACGCAGCGCCACATTGCCGATACCGGTAATGGTCGAGCCCGCGCCGCTGGCGAGCGTTCCGGCCTGCACGCGCAGTGCGCCATCGGATGCCAGCGTGCCGCTGTTTTGCACCCGATCGCCCGTGATATTAAGAGCCTGCCCCTGTACCGTACCGGCGTTGTTAAGCGCTGTGACACTGGCGGTGAGCTGGCCTTTTGCCGCCACCGCACCGCTGTTCGTTACCTCTCCGCCGCGGATCTGCGCCGCGCCCGCTGCATTCAGCGTACCGCTGTTTTGTATGGCGTCGCCGCCGATATCCAGCGTCTGGCCCTGCAAGGTGCCGCTGTTGATAAGCGTCTGGCTATCGGCCGTGAGCTGACCTTTTGCCGCCATCGTTGCCCGATTATCCAGCAGCCCGGCGCGCAGTTGCGTATCACCCGCAGACAAGGTTGAGCCGCTGTTGCGCAGCGTATCAGCGGCAATATCCAGCGTCTGGCCTTCAAGCGAGCCGCTGTTATCAAGCGTTGCGCCTTCGGTGGTTAAGCGTCCTTTAGCGGTGATCGCGCCACGGTTTTCCAGCGTGTTGGCACGCAGCAGCGCGTCGGAAGTAAAGGTCAACTTCCCGTCGTTGCGTAACGTATCGCCGGTGAAGCCCAGCGAGAGCGCCTGAAGGGTGCCGAGGTTATTGAGATGCGGAATATTTAACAGCAGGCCCTGCACCGAATAGATCGAGCCGCCGGTCTCGTTATCCAGTTGTCCCGCATTCAGGTTCAGGGCCTGGGTGCCTTGCAGCAGGCCACGGTTGGCGATCTGCCGTGCGTTCAGCGCCAGGCTATCTGAAATCAGCGTGCCGCTGTTGGTCAGCCCATCCTGCGCGGTGAGCACAATGCTTCCCGCACTCGTTCGGCCGCCGTGGTTCAGGGTGTTGGCCTTCACCTCCAGCGTCCCTTTCGCCCACTGTGCGCCGTTAAGCGTGGCGCTGTCGGCGGCGATCGCCATCTTGCCGCCGCTTTGCAACTGGGCGGTGCTGGTCAGCGTGCCGGCCTCAACCTCCAGCGATTTGTCGGCGTTGAGCTGCCCTTGCAGCGAGGCGTCACGTTTAGCTGAAAGCTGGAGGTCACCTTTGCTGTTGAGCGTGGAGTCAGCCGTTGTCGTCAGGGAACCGGCATCGATGCGCAGTGCGTCATCCGCGACCAGCATGCCGCTGTTGCGCACCTGATCGCCTCGCATATCAAGGGTTTTGCCTTGCAGCGTCCCGCTGTTTTCCAGCAAGTCACCAGCAATGCCGAGCGTCAGCCCCTGCATCACTCCCTGGTTGTTCAACCGGCCGCCACTGGCATTCAGGGTGCCTTTTGCCGCCACGTTACCCCGGTTTTCCAGTTGCTGCGCGTTTAGCGCCAGCCCGGTATCGGCAAGCAGCTTGCCCCCGTTTTGCAGCACATCGCTGGTGGCATTAAGTGACAGCCCTTGGATCGTGCCGCTGTTGTGCAGCTGTGGAATGTTGAGGATCAGATCGCGGGCGGTGTAGATCGTGCCGGACGCCTGGTTATCCAGCCGATCGGCCTGCAGATTGAGGGCCTGGGTGCCCTGAATCTGCCCGCTGTTGCTCACCTGCGCGGCATGCAGCGCGAGGTTATCCGCGATCAGCGTCCCGCTGTTGTTGATATTATCTTTCGCCGTCAGGGCGACAGCGGCTCCACTCATCTCTCCGCTGTTGTTGATGCTATCTGTCACCGTCAGAGTGACAGCCGCCGCACTGGTCTGCCCGCTGTGGTTAAGCGTTTTCGCCGTCACGCTCAGCGCGTCCTGCGCGATTTGCGCTCCGCCAAGCGTCGCGTCATCCGCGCTGAGATCCATGCGGCTCTTGCTTTCCAGACGCCCGCGATTATTAAGCTCAGTCGCGCTGGCGGTGAGCTGGCCTTTAGCCGCGATGCTCCCCTGGTTTTCCAGTTGCCGTGCCTTCAACCACAGGCCGGTATCGGCAAGCAGCGTGCCCTCGTTTTGCAGCACATCGCCCGTCGTGCTGAGCGACAGCCCCTGGATGGTGCCGCTGTTGTGCAACTGCGGAATGTTGAGGATCAGATCCCGGGCGGTGTAGATCGTGCCGGTCGCCTGGTTATCCAGCTGATCCGCCTGCAAATTGAGCGCCTGGGTGCCCTGCATCTGCGCGGTGTTGTTAATCTGCGCAGCATGCAGCGCGAGGTTATTCGCCACCAGCGACCCGCTGTTGTTGATGGCATCTGTCGCCGTCAGGGCAACATCAGCCGCGCTGGTCTGCCCGCTGTGGTTAAGCGTTTTCGCCGTCACATTCAGCGCGTCCTGCGCGATTTGCATCCCGCCAAGCGTCACGTTATCCGCGCTGAGATCGACACGCCCCTTGCTTTCCAGACGCCCGCGATTATTAAGCTCAGTCGCGCTGGCGGTGAGCTGGCCTTTAGCCGCGATGCTGCCCTGGTTTTCCAGTTGCCGTGCCTTCAACCACAGGCCGGTATCGGCAAGCAGCGTGCCCTCGTTTTGCAGCACATCGCCGGTGATACGCAGCGACCGCCCCTGCACCGTGCCCTGGTTGTTCAGCTGTGGCAGGGTGAAGTTGAGATCTTTTGCTGAATAGAGCGTGCCGCTGGCCTGGTTATCCAGCAGGCTGGTGTTCAGATTCAGCGCGTCGGTGCCCTGAACCTGCCCGCTGTTGCGGATGTGCGCCGCGCCGAGAGTCAGGTTATTCGCCACCAGCGAACCACTGTTGGTCAGGGTGTCACGGGCATTGAGGTTGATCGCGCTGGCGCTGGATTTTCCGGTGTGCTGGAGCGTGTTCGCGGTAACGTCCAGCGCCCCGTTTGCCTGCTGAGTGCCGTTCAGCACTGCATTATCAGCGCCGAGCCGGATATTACCGTTGCTTTGCAACTGCCCACTCTTGCCATTGTTCAGCCAGCTGGTTTCGGCGGTGAGTTGCTGTTTTGCTGCGATGGTTCCCTGGTTATCCAGTTGCCCGATCTTCAGTTGCGTATTGCTTTCCGACAGCAACGTGCCGCTGTTATGCAGCACATCGCCGGTCAGGTTGAGTGAGCGCCCCTGAACCGTGCCCTGGTTGTTGAGTTGCGGCAGCGTGAGCGTGAGATCCTCGGCGGAGTAAAGCGTGCCGCTCGCCAGGTTATCGAGTTGAGTGGTGTTGAGATTCAGAGCCTGGGTGCCCTGAAGTTTCCCGCTGTTGGTAATGTGCGACGCGCCCAGCACCAGCTCTTTCGCCACCAGCGAGCCGCTGTTGGTAAGCGTGTCCTTGCCGGTCAGCGCGATGCGATTCGCCGTAGAGGTTCCGCTGTGGGTGAGGCTTTTTGCTTTAACCTCCAGCGTCTCTTTTGCCACCTGAGTGCCGTTCAGCGCCACCGCCTGCGTCCCGGCAATGACCATATTGCCGCCGGTCTGATGGTTTCCATTTAGCGTCACGTTCTCGCCGCTCGCGGTTAACGATCCGCTGGCGACACTCTCCCGGATGACCATTTTCCCATTTGCATCAAGCCGGATATCGCCCTGCCGCGCGGCCAGGTTGCCGAGGTTCACCCCGACGCCTTTTTCAGTCGAGACCAGATGAATACGGTTGGCGTACATGCCGCCAAGCGCGCCGGTATCCACCGCCACGACCGGCGCCGTGCCTTCGCCAGCAATCGGCGTCGCGTTTCCGCGGGCATCGACGCGATTAGCGCCTGCGGTTACCGTTAAGGCTTTCGCATGGATCGCGGCGTTCACTTCGGTGGCGCGCGAGATCAGCGACAGCGCATCGCTCGCGCTGGCGTCCAGCCCCTTCCCTTCCACCGTAATGGTGCCTTTTCTCACCTCCAGCGCCGAGAGGTTGCCCGCCGCGTCAAACTGCGGTTTACCGGTCGTCAGCGTTGCATTCGGCGTGTTGATAAAGCCGCAGCCGTTACAGGTGATGCCATACGGGTTGGCGACCATGACATTCGCCGCTTTCCCCGCCACTTCGGTATAGCCCTGCAACTGAGAACGGCTGCCGCCGGTGACTTCGTTGATAATGCCGCGCGCTTCCTGGCCTGCGCGCAGGTTCGGGTTGTTCTGAACAAGCCCGCCCAGTTGCGTCTGCGTAAGCTGACCGGTGGCGTTGTTGAGGATTAATCCCTCAGCACCGACGTTGTAATCTTTGAACTGGTTATGGGAAATACCCGCGCCGTTCGGCGTGGCGATATTAACCACCGGCACGCCATTGGCGGCCTTGTCCATGGTGGCCGGGCCATTCGGCGTGATGGCCGCGGCAAAGGAAGGCGCAACGGGCTGCCAGACCAGCAGGCTGATGATCAGCCAGCTCAGCGCGCGTTGTGAGAGACGAATAGGTTTGACAGTATCCATTGCCTTCTTCCTTAAAATGTCACCGCAACACGCCAGTTAAGCGTCAGATGATCCGGCCCCAGCCAGTCGGGATAGGCGAGCGGCGTCCCTACTGTGATTTGACTGGCGAACCAGCGCCCGGCGCTGCTAAGCGATGCCGCCGTTCCCCACAGCGTGCCCGAGGCAAATTTGTCGAAGCGATCCTTTTCCAGCCAGCCGCCGTCCAGCGCGACGGTGGCGCTGATCTGCCCGAGCACCGGCAGGGTAAACAGCGGGTAGTTGAGTTCGTTACGCCAGTAACCTCCGTTATCGCCGGAGAGATACTGCTCTTTGAAACCTCGAACGGAGCTTTCGCCACCGAGGGTCAGCCGTTCGCTGCCATAAAGTCGATCGGGTGTCCACTGCCCATACAGGCTGGTCAGCCACAGAAGTTGATTGGTTATCGGGCGCTGAAAACTGGCGCTCAGGTTCCACTTACGGAACTCTGCGCGCGGCACGTCGCCGATCTTCTCTTCATCGGTTTCAGCGTTAAACCACGGCATACCGTGGCTGTAACCGGGGTTAAAAGTGGCTACACCGCCGAACATTTTCTGTGTGTGGTTGATACCAAGCTGGAGGCTGGAGAGATTACGGGTGCTGCTTGTCAGCGGCGCATCGTTAAGCCAGTTACGGCTGGAACGCTGGGTTACGCCCGCCGAGAGCGCGGTTTTGATATCGCCATTACGAAACACTACCCATGAGCCATTCAGCCGATGGGTTTTCGTGTCACCTGTGGAAATCCATGGAAACCCTTGGTTCATGATGGTGGTGCGGTAGTTGCTCCAGGCGTAGCTGTAATCCAGCAGGCCGTAGCCATAAGGCACGCTGACGCCGGTCTGGAAACTCTGCGCGTCATATCCGGTGGCAAAGTCACTGCTGCGCCCGCCGCTGACAAACCATTTATCAGCCAGCCCCAGCAGGTTATTCCCACTCAGTGAACCATTTAATTGCTTCTCGCCAGTGCTCTTCTGCCCACTATTATCGAGCGAGAAAGTGGCACTTAACGGAAATTCCGGCGTGGCCGTGAGGTTAACGATGGAATATCCCGGCTCGGTATCCGGCACTATTTCTATCTGCACAGGATTGCTGCGCAAACGGTTTATTTGCTCCATTCCCTGCTCAATATCACGCAGATTTAAAACCTTGCCTTCCAGACCGGGGAAAACCATTTTCAGCATGCGCGGCGATTCACCGTCGAGGCGGATATGACTTAATTTCCCCTCCATTACCACCAGGCGTAATTCACCCTGCGACAGATCTTGCTCAGTAAGAAATGCGCGGCTGGTGATATAGCCGCGGCTGATATACCAGTCAGAAATAGCGGTGGTTAATTCGGTGATTTTTGCCATATCCAGGCATTGATTCAGCCAGGGAGAGATCAGTTTCTGCTGCGCTTTCGCGCTGATGAGCGTGACGCCTGAAAGGGTGATGGTGTGGATGGTAAAACAGGGGCCCTGAGCGTTGCCGTCGGGCGTACGCACCTCCTGACGCGGCAGCGGCGTGCTTCGCTCCAGCTCATCGCGCTGTTGCTGGCTCTGGCGCAACAGCTGTTCCTGCTGTTGGCGCACCGCATCCCGATCAGCCGGCGATAATGGCGCGGCCTGTGCGGCAGAGATAAATAATATAAACACCAATAAATAACGCACTTTTCTCATCCCTGAAGAAAACATAGGTCACCCGACCAATATAATTTTGGTTAAGTTGCTTTTAATAATGATTTCTAAGTATTTTCTTATGGATTAATTAAAAAGGCAATACTCATTAGGGCAAATAGATAATGAGATTTTAAATTTAACTTTAGGTCAGGATATATTCTGGAGAAGATTGAAGTATATCACAGTGGCTTTGAAGATTACGTGATGAGCAGGGTAGTTAATAAGATGCCATTAGCATTTTTGGTAATTGTTAGCATCGATTATTTGGCTACTTAAATTAGTAGGTTAATCGGGAGCTATGGTTATATCAAAGCAGGGATGGGGGTAATAGCCACAGGCTATTATGTTGTCGGGTTCGCCGGGCGCTCTGGCTGATGTAAGCGCGATGCTCTCTTCTGCCTGATTTGCGCTGCTCGCGCTCTTTGGCTAAATCAATGATACTGATGCCGACCATTACCACAGCCAGGAAAAATCAAGGTCTTTACCAGACTATCGTCTGTTAAATCACTATCTAATATGGAATGATTGGCAGACAACTTTAATAAGAAAGGGAGTCAATTTTGCAGCATGAACTATGGTTAGAGCCAGACGGGAGCCAGACCTTTTGCCTCAAAGGTGTTCACGGAAATGCCGCAAGATCGTTATTAGCGCCCGGCGCAGAGCTCGTATGGGAAGTTGAAGCTACGAGCTATTATGAAGCAATGACACTTTATTATAAATATATGGGCTGGGGTCAATATATAACCTCTTTTCCTGACCAGGATTGTAAGACTTATAGTGAGCTGGGTTGGGAGTAAACGCCTTTAAACTCCATGCCTGCTTTGCGATCCCACGTTGCGCGGCTTAGATGCTGAGGAAACGATGCCTAAAATTATTGATAAAAATTTAGTTATGTCTTCTGTACTGTCAGCGGTATTTGGCAGTTTATCTGGCTCATTATTTCTTTTGATATATCTTTACTGGGCAAAAAATAACGATTCCGCTGAGGAGTTGGTATCTGTCATTTTTGTCTATTTGTTTACCGTGATGATAAGTATTTACGGCACTCTGGCAGGGACTTTTATAGTGGGTCTTCCGGTGGTGGTAATAACAAGGCGAATATTCCCTGCCCCTTCATTTAAGGGATGCTTTTTTATACCGTTCACTACGCTCTTCATATGGCTGATTGTACTGGCATGGCCTGTCATCAGCATATTCGACATTACTTACCACGAAATTTTGCTTTTAAGCCCTTATGTTTTTTGCTCAGTTGCTGCACTTACGTATCTGATTTACAGGAAAGGAAGCGAACGGCACAAATCAGGTTCTGCGTAGAAGGTTTGCACTGATAATCCAGGCTTCCTGCCGGGTAAGAGGATATGGTCATGTGCGGGCTGGCTTCATCAGAACGAGTACTGACTGAGATCTAACTCGCCGCCCGGTTGCGGCGAGATTACGGCCCGATGAAAGCAGGATAATCCCCTGCTTTTAACGGTTATTCCGGACGCGGGCTGGAACCTTACATGCTCGTTACCAGCTAATATTGTTACACTTCCTGAATGGTTTAGTAGGAACGATTTTCATCATATGGTTTTTTACCATGCACTGGTTAAAGATTTCAGACCTGAAACCTTCGACGTTTAAGCCCAACAGTGTGGAAGAACGTTTATCTGCATCGTTTTTGATGTAAGCCCCACAATACTCCTTGAAACTGTCAGGGTTATCGCTGTGCGCCACTGACCATTTCAACTGTGATTCGGCTGACTCTTTCTTCGGCATGTTTGCATTCATCATTCCTGAAACTGCTCTGGAATAATGAGGATCGCTGAATATTTTTTCAACGAAGAGGCGGTTCCCGGTATCAAGATGACCTGCTTTGCACAACTGGATATAGGCCGATGAAAGGCGCTCCTTCTCCGCATCAGACTGGGTGTTACACTCCATAACAACCTGCTTGTCACTCTTCAGGGGATTTTTTTTAGTTGACTCCCAGTAACTCTTATCGAATTGCTGAATCTCGCCTTTATGTGCGCCGAAAGGACAGAGTAATTGGTAGTTGGAGGAACAACTGAGCAATAAAAATGACGCTGGTATCAGCACCAGACAGCGGTTGAACCGAAACGATAGCAGGTGCTTAATTTTCATTTTGAGTGGGTTCCAGAAGTTTTATTGTTATTAGTAACATGACACTTGAGCACGCTGAATGCACGCCGCATGTTAGGGTACGTTACTTATACAGCCATTTTCCGGATCTGCCTGAAGAAATCAGCATGTGAATGGAGGGAACCGACAAGCGCGGGCACAGTAACTCACTTACTGAGTGAGCAACATGTAAATATTGAAGGTTAATCCTCGTAATCAGGGGTATGTTGTCAGAGTTGATTATCCGGCCCACGAAACGCGCGCCGCCATTCGCTCGGGCTGACGCTGAACCGCGCTTTAAAACTCTGGCGAAATGAGACAGGAGACTGAAATCCGGACATCGAGGAAACAACTTCGATGCTGTGGTCAGTGGATTCCAGTAATTCCTGGCTGCGCTGCAGGCGCTCAACGTTGAGCCAGTCACCAATAGTCATGCCGGTTGCAGCAAGGAAGTGGCGGGTAAGTGTCCGGCGGCTCATGCTGCAAAACTTTGCCAGGGCGTCAATATTATGTGGCCTTTCCAGGTTTCTGCGCAGGTAGTCTGTCAGCTCGTTGACGGCACTGTCCCGGGTCGTTTCGGGCACCGGCCGTTCGATATACTGCGCCTGTCCCCCTTCACGATAAGGGGGCATAACCATGCGGCGTGCTACCCTGTTAGCGAATGCACTGCCATAATGCGCGCGCACGATATTCAGACAGCAGTCAATGCCTGCTGCCGTACCGGCAGAAGTGATGAGGCGTTCATCGTTAATATACAGAGCGTTCGTATCCAGCCTGACGGCAGGAAAACGGCCGGTAAAATCACGCTCATATTCCCAGTGTGTGGCAGCCCGTCGGTTGTCCAGCAGACCAGCATAAGCCAGTACATAGGTTCCCAGACATAACCCCACCATTTCTGCACCCCGTTGCCAGGCATCAACCAGCGCTTTCAGCAGAGCAGCAGAAGGTTTTTCCTCAGGATGGCTCCAGAAAGGAACGATAATAATGCTGGCGCTCTCCAGCAGTTCAAGTCCGTTTTCAACATTGATTTGCAGCCCGGCCTCAGACGCAACAGTACCGGGGCTTTCGGCACAAATTTTCAGACAGAAACGGTCAGGCTCGGGTAATGCCTGTCCAAATACCATACACGGTACTGAAAAATGGAATGCGCTGACGCCGGCAGTGGCGATAACAGCAACGACGGGTACGCTCACGTTTCGTCTCCGGTTCAGGGCTGACACGGTCTCCTGCATCAAGCACCCTGATAACGAAGGGTGCTTTGCTGAAGCCAGATCATACTCTCTGCGTGTGTTTGTTAACTCTCAGAAAGCCAGCGTTTCACCGTCTTCAGGTACACGGACACTGTTCTGGATCCCTTTCTGCTGAATGAACTCTCTGATTTCACTGCGGGTAAGCAGGCAATGATTGATGGCCTCCAGGTGAGAAGCGACCACCACGGCATCCGGCAGGGCCTGGTGTGTACGCAGGATATCCTCGTTTCCCATGATAATGGCTCCATAGCCGTCAACCTGGGCAAAGCCGGCGTTAATAACGACCACGTCTGGCGTGTGGGCGGCAAGAGTATCTGCATACGCTTTCACCCAGATGGTATCGCCGGCAATGTACAGTACCTTTTCATCAGTGTGGCTGAAGACCAGGCCACATGCGTCACCCAGAAAAGCTGCCATCTCTGGATCAGCATAGGCCGCATCACTCCCGTGCTGCCCGTCGGTCTTGACAATAGTGATACCGTCATAAAGGTTTTCTGCCTGCAGTACCCGCACGTCGCTGAAACCCTGTGCACGAATAAGCGCGGCATCTTCGTCATGTTGAGAGAAGATAGTTTTGTTTTTCGGCATGAGCATCTGTGCGGCTTCATCCCAGTGATCAAGGTGAGTGTGGGTGACGATAACCGCATCGACATTCAGTAATTCATCGACGGACACAGGCAAGTCAACTCGGGGGTTGCGCAGGTGCGAACACGCCGTTCCGGGAAATCCGGGCCATGCTTCTTTCTCAGCCAGAATCGGATCGATCAGAAAACGTTTACTGGCATATTCGAGTACGAGTGTTGCATTGCGAATCTGAGTTAATTTCATAGTTACTCCCTATAAAGTAGTTATTCAACAGGCGCTGATGCCATGTCAGGCACACCTGGCTGACCTGATCAGCGCCCAGTATAGGGAGGGTAAAATGGTGGCGTGAGTAGCCTTCCAGCCAATTAACAATGGAATCGGGTCATAAAGTGTTTGTGATGCCCCCCTTCCGTGACCCGGTGCGCGGAAGCGTATTAAAGACTTGTTCGGACATTAATACTTGTACAGTTTACCAGCAGGCAAATCCTATGCCATTGTGATAAACCTTGAAGAAGGATTTTACAACACCCATAATGCCCGGTTGCATACTTTCCCTTGCTACCAGGCCTTACTACATGAAGCAATCCGCATACACATCGATTCAAGAAAAACGTCTTCAGCCTTGGAAGGGTGAAGAAGAAGTCCGGTTTGCCTGGAACAAGGCCCTAGAAGACGCAACGGGTTTACATCTTTTTGCAGAACGTGATCGTAATGATACTAGTTACAATCACGTCATAATTGAATACAAAGCGCCTGGATATTTTAAAGGCAAGAAAGATAGCCCTGCGTTTCTGAATGCCACAAAAGAGCGGCTACTACCTTATATTGTAAAAAAAGCAACAGAGACAAAAATCCCTGAGTCTGACTTTATCGGTATTGCGATAGATGGAGAACATATTTGTTTTGCCCAAGTCATTAATGGTGAGATCAATACCCAACACTTGATGCCATTTTCTCCCGAATCCGTAGAAATGGTAGTTGATGCTCTTCGATCGGATACTCGTAAAGGACTTACTACAGAAAACTTACTCGCTGATTTTGGTCATGGTTCTACTAACGCGAGAGCCTTCATGCAGCAGCTCTCTGATGGACTCGCTCAGCAACTTGCTATCAGCGGAAATAACAAAATAAAAATGCTCTTTGCCGAATGGCGTACTTTGTACGGCCAGGTTGCTGACCTTTCCATAGTGCAAGCTGAAGCCATTACAAAAGAGCTGAAATTTACTTGGTCTGGATCACCATCAGATTCAATTTCTGCTCGGCTCTTTGTTCTTCATACCTACAACTCAATGCTGATCAAACTGCTGGCAGCTGAGATAATCTCAGCACATGGGCTGACCTCAATAGAACAACCAGCGCAAAGCATGGCAGCATTGAAGAATGACGCTCAGATGCTCGAGTTTCTCGGCTCAGCAATAGAACGCTCCACTCTTTTCCAAGAAGCAGGAATTAATGGCTTCGTTGAGGAGGCCATTTTCAGTTGGTATCTCGATGTTGCCAGCTTGAATACGGTCCCTGAATTGCTACCAACCTTAAGACGCTTACTTTCCGTTTTATCACTTTACCGTCTTGACCAGCTCTCTCAAACACGTGATGTATTACGTGATTTATATCAAGGATTGGTACCAGGTAAATTGCGTCAGAGTTTGGGTGAGTTTTATACACCTGACTGGTTAGTTGACTTCACCTTGAATAAAGTCAGCGAGCCAAGCCTTATGACAAAAAGAGTCCTTGACCCAACTTGTGGGTCAGGAGCTTTTTTATTGGCTGTCATTCGCAAGAAGCGTCAATTGGCTAAAGAGAAAAATCTCAGCGCCAGGGAAACATTGAAACTTATCTGTGACACTGTATGGGGTTTTGATCTCAATCCACTAGCTGTACAGACAGCAAGAGTAAACTTTCTTATTGAAGTCGCTGATTTATTATCGCAATGCCCGGGCCATGAGCTTGAGGTTCCAGTTCTAATGGCTGATGCAATATATTCTCCAGCATCGGCTCCCAAAACATCTGATGCCATCATTCAATATCGTATTGGCAGCCAATTTGCAAAGCTAGATATTCACTTGCCAGCTGCTCTGGCGCTTGATCGCATCAACCTTGATGTCATGTTTAATCGCATGGGTAAAGATGTCGAGCTGGGACTCGATTTTGATGAGTCCATAGATAAAGTTAGGAAAGCACATTACTTTTCTAATGATCAGCTCAAAGAATGGGATGCCCCTCTGCGTTACACATACGATCAAATATTAAATTTGCATCGCCAGAATTGGAATGGAATATGGTTCAGAATTGTCAGAAACTTTTTTTGGTCAGCTACCGCAGGGCAATTCGACTTAGTTATCGGTAATCCGCCGTGGGTGAGATGGTCTAAATTACCAGATTTATATCGTGAGCGCGTAAAACCGACATGTGAGCAATACGGTATTTTCTCAAATACTCGAATGCACGGCGGTAATGAGCTCGATATTTCCGCCATGATCACCTATACAGTCGCAGACAAATGGCTTAACGCCGGTGGGCGTCTGGCATTTGTCATCACAGGCACGTTATTTAAAAACCCATCATCAGCAGGTTTCAGAACATTCAAAATTGAGCCTTCACGCGAGGATTCTTTATACATTCAACCGATATCAGTTGATGATATGAAAGGTCTCAAGCCTTTTGAAGATGCCAGTAACCACACGACGATTGCGGTATTCGAAAAGTCAAAAAATACGCCAGAATACCCCGTATCATATCGAGTTTGGGGTCCTAGTGTCGGTAAAAAACGGGCTATAAAATCTTCACAGACTCTTGAAGAGGTCATGGGCACTATTCAGTATGAAGAAAAAGAGGCCTTTCCTGTTAATAAACCTGGTTCGCCATGGGCAATATTAGCACCAGACCGATTTGAAGCGATAAAATATCTATCTCGTCAATGCTCATGGACCAAGGGCAGGAAAGGAATTACAACCGACCTTAACGGTGTTTTCTTTGTACCTATCCTGAAGGTGAATGAAACTCATGTTCAAATTCGAAGTCGGCCAGAGGCTGGTAAAAAAGATATAGGCCCCGTTAAGCAGGCTTGGGTAGAGGCTACAGATCTTTATCCTCTCATTAAGGGGGCAGGTGATTTTGATGAGTGCTATCTCAAAATCAATGCGCCTGATTTTGACGATAAAGACCGTCTTTTCACATTTGTTCCCAATACTGGGATATCAACTGCCGATTATGCAGAAGCAGAAGAACGCCTAAATAAGCATGAGCTTAGAAAGACTGCAGCTTGGTTCGATTCATTTGAACCAGTTCTGCAAGCACGTTCAACTTATCGCAGACAAATGAAAGGTGCACCTTTCCATGCCGTATACAACGTTGGTGATTACACATTTAAGCCATGGAAGGTCATCTGGCCTGAAATGTCTTCGTCATTCTATGCTGCTGTAGCCGGAAGTGCTGATGTCCCTCTAGTAGGAATACGCCCTTACATACCTGATCATAAGGTCTATTTTTCAGCCTTTGATGACAAAGAAACAGCCTATTATCTGTGTGGACTATTGAATTCTCAAACTGTTCAGGAGTGGATTGATGCACATAATGTTTCAATACAGGTTGCTGACGTGTTTAAGCATTTAAATTTACCTAAATTCCAAAGTGATAACAATCTACATGTTCGTCTCGCTGAACAAGTCATGTCCGCTCACCAAGAGCACAACAAAGACACACGCAAATCTATCATCAGCGAAATCAAAACATTGGCGGAAGATATACTGACAAAATGGAGTAAACAACTTCCGGGATAATCTATAAATCAGTATCTACGGGACAGGAACTATTCAACGCAACTATGATAAGACGCAGCGGATGCGTCTTATCATTTGCCCTCTTCCAACTACTCGCACGCCCTCGCATTACAGATGCCTTCGATTATGTTTAAAAATTCGTAGGCTTTCACTCAAGGATGCTTTTGTTGCTAATTTAGCTAAAACAGCAGCTTTTTTTGTAGTGCCTCCAGCTCGGGTTAGCATGCAACAAAACCAGCTAACTCGAAAAAAATGGCAGAGCATCACTGTAGATAAACGTTGACGAAAATTACTTACACATGCAGTTACACGCAAAAAATCATGATGTAAACAAAGAGGGAGCTTTTACATAACTACTTGATTTAGATGGTGCCGATAATAGGAGTCGAACCTACGACCTTCGCATTACGAATGCGCTGCTCTACCAACTGAGCTATATCGGCCCTGCGAGGTGTTCACGAGCGTGAATCACGGGTTAGAAGGTTAAAACTAAGCGGGTGATGCGTCAATGCCCCTGTGAATCAAACGGCTACTTTTGCATCACCCGACTTTATTTACGCACGAATGGTATCGTCACCAAAACCGATCCACTTATAAGTGGTCAGTGCTTCGAGACCCATCGGGCCGCGCGCGTGCAGCTTCTGCGTGCTGACCGCCACTTCCGCGCCGAGGCCAAACTGGCCGCCGTCGGTAAAGCGCGTCGAAGCGTTCACATACACCGCTGAGGAGTCGACCTCGTTGATAAAGCGGTTAGCGTTGCGCAGGGTGCGGGTGAGGATCGCATCAGAGTGCTGCGTACCGTGCTGGCGAATATGATCGATCGCATCATCGAGATCGGCGACGATCTTCACATTCAGATCCAGCGACAGAAACTCATCGTCATACTGCTCCGCTTTTACCGCTTCAACCTTCGCCGGGCCGCTTTGCAACAGGGCGAGCGACTGCTCGTCCGCGTGCAGCGTCACGCCGCTCTCCGCCATCTGCTGGCTGAGCGCCGGTAAAAAGGTACCGGCAATGCCCTGATGCACCAGCAGCGTCTCAACGGTATTACAGGTGCTCGGACGCTGGGTTTTGGCGTTGACGATAATCTTCAGCGCCGGAGCGATCTCTGCCGTCTCGTCGACCAGAATATGGCAGACGCCGATGCCGCCGGTGATAACCGGGATCGTTGACTGCTCGCGGCAGAGCTTATGCAGCCCTGCCCCGCCGCGCGGGATCAGCATGTCGATATACTTATCCATGCGCAGCATCTCGTTGACCAGCGCGCGATCCGGGCTCTCAATCGCCTGTACCGCACCCGCCGGTAAACCGCACTCCTCCAGCGCCTGCTGAATCACTTTTACCGTCGCGGCGTTGGTACGCCATGTCTCTTTCCCGCCGCGCAGGATCGCGGCGTTGCCGGTTTTCAGGCACAGAGAGGCGACGTCGACGGTGACGTTCGGGCGCGCTTCATAAATCACGCCGATCACGCCCAGCGGCACGCGGCGGCGCTCGATGCGCAGCCCGCTGTCCAGCATGCCGCCATCAATTACCTGGCCGACCGGATCGGCAAGTTTGCACACCTGGCGCACATCGTCGGCAATGCTTTTTAAGCGCGCCGGGTTGAGCGCCAGGCGGTCAAGCAGCGCCTCGCTAAGACCATTGCCGCGCGCTTCCTGCAGATCCTGCTCGTTAGCCAGCAAAATCGCCCCGGACTGCGCCTCTAAATAGTCGGCAATCTTCTCCAGCACGCGGTTTTTTTCCTGGCTTGTGAGCAACGCCAGCTTGTACGACGCAGCTTTCGCCGCGATGCCCATCTGTTCCAGCATACTTCTGCTCCTTAACGGGTAATCATATCGTCGCGGTGCACCGCGACAGGGCCATACTCATAGCCCAGAATCTCATCAATCTGCTGCGAGTGGTGACCGGCAATCCGGCGCAGCGCATCGCTGTTGTAGCGGCTTACGCCGTGGGCGATATCGCGCCCCTGCAGATTACAAATGCGGATCACTTCCCCACGGGAGAAGTTGCCTGTCACGCTCTTGATCCCTTTCGGCAGCAGCGAACTGCCGCGCTCAAGAATGGCGGCGGTTGCCCCTTCATCAACGGAGATCTCACCGGCAGGCGGTGCGCCGAAGATCCAGCGTTTACGGTTCTCCAGCGGCGAAGTCTGGGCATGAAAACGCGTGCCGACCGGCGTGCCGCTCACCACATCGGCAATTACGCCGGGCTTGCCGCCTGCGGCAATAATCGTCTCGATACCGGCGCGGCAGGCGACGTCGGCAGCCTGTAACTTGGTGCCCATGCCGCCGGTGCCGAGGCCGGAAACGCTGTCGCCCGCAATAGCGCGCAGCGCGTCATCAATGCCGTAGACATCTTTAATCAGCTCCGCCTGCGGATTGTTGCGCGGATCGGCGGTAAACAATCCCTGCTGGTCGGTCAGCAGCAGCAGCTTATCGGCTCCGGCCAGAATCGCCGCCAGCGCCGAGAGGTTATCGTTATCGCCAACTTTAATCTCCGTGGTCGCCACAGCGTCGTTCTCGTTAATCACCGGCACGATGTTGTTATCAAGCAGCGCGCGCAGCGTATCGCGTGCGTTGAGGAAACGTTCGCGGTCTTCCATATCGGCGCGGGTCAGCAACATCTGACCAATATGAATGCCGTAAATGGAGAAGAGCTGCTCCCAGAGCTGAATCAAACGGCTCTGGCCGACAGCTGCCAGCAGCTGTTTTGAGGCGATGGTGGCGGGCAGTTCCGGGTAGCCCAGGTGCTCACGCCCGGCGGCGATAGCGCCGGAGGTAACAATTACTATGCGATGCCCGGCGGCGTGCTGCTGCGCGCACTGGCGCACCAGCTCCACAATATGGGCGCGGTTCAGGCGACGGGAACCGCCTGTTAAAACACTGGTGCCGAGTTTTACCACCAGCGTCTGGCTGTCACTCATGATTCTCTGCCGTTTTTAGAAAAAATAAGAAGTTTATTAGTAATCAAACGTTGTAACAGGAGTGAGCGCGCTTGCCAACCGCCAGCGTGAATCGACCACTTTTTTGTTGCGCGGGATCAGCAAGCGTAGCGGCAGAGTTTGACAATTTTATGGCAAACACAAAAAAACATAACTTTTTCAAATTACTCTTACTTTGTCATAAATGTTTCATTTCAGAGCGTTACAACCCTTCCTGTTTTTCACGGGGCGAGAGCCCAGCGAATAGTGGCGCGTTAGTTTAATCAGGAATTCAAAATGAAAAAGAGCACTCTGGCATTAATGGTACTGGGCGTTGTTGCATCGGCTTCTTCTGTTCACGCGGCGGAAGTCTATAACAAGAATGGCAACAAACTGGACGTGTACGGCAAAGTGAAAGCCATGCACTACTTCAGTGATGACAACAACAACGACGGTGACAAAACCTACGTGCGTTTCGGCTTCAAAGGTGAAACCCAGATTAACGACCAGCTGACCGGTTTCGGCCGTTGGGAATCTGAATTCGCCGGTAACAACGACGAAACTACTTCGGGCCAGAAAACCCGTTTGGCCTTTGCCGGTCTGAAAATCAAAGATTTTGGTTCTATCGATTACGGTCGTAACCTCGGCGTGCTCTACGACGTGGCTTCCGTGACCGATATGTTCCCGGAGTTCGGCGGCGACTCGCTGGCCCGTACCGATAACTTTATGACCAAGCGCACCACTGGCGTGGCGACCTACCGCAACACCGACTTCTTCGGCATGGTGGATGGCCTGGACATGACCCTGCAATACCAGGGCAAAAACGAAAATGGCCGTAACAGCATCATCAAGCAGAACGGCGACGGCTGGGGCACCTCTCTGGCCTACGATTTCGGCGGCAGCCCGGTCACGATTATTGGTGCTTACGCCAACTCGGACCGTACCAACGCACAGAACACCGCGCTGGCGCTGGGCCGTGGTCAGAATGCCGAAGCCTGGGCGACCGGCGTGAAATATGACGCCAACAACGTCTACCTGGCGACCTTCTACTCCGTCTCATACAACATGACGCCGGTCTCCTCTTCCCTGGGCTTTGCCAACAAAGCGCAGAACTTTGAAGCCGTCGCGCAGTACCAGTTCGACTTCGGCCTGCGTCCGTCCGTTGGCTACGTGTTGACCAAAGGCAAAGATATGGAAAACGGTATCGGCGACGAAGATCTGGTCAACTACATCGACGTTGGCGCCACTTACTACTTCAACAAAAACTTCTCGGCGATGGTCGATTACAAAATCAACCAGATCAAAGACGACAACAAACTGGGCATTGCTGACGACGACATCGTTGCCGTTGGCGTGACCTACCAGTTCTAAACCCTGTAGTGACCCTCGTTATATGAAATGCCCTCGGTTGAGGGCATTTTTTTCCCGTCTGATGGGAGAAAGCAGGCCAGTGCCTGTTCATGCCCGGCGTGCGAAGAGCAGCCGGGCATTTTTTATCGGGGGTGTTATGCGGGGAGTTTTAACTTCTCTTTGAAGTCATCGGCAGGTTCAAGCTTCAGCTCAAGGGAGGCTAACAGCGTACGCGCGCGCTCGTGGAAGTCGCGCAGCGTTTTTTCCAGACGGTCGACCACTTCCTGGTCTTTGATAGCGGTGGGTTTCCAGTGCCCCTCTTTGTCGAAGAGCCCAAAGTGGTAGCGATAGGTAAAGCGCTTCTCCTGCGCTTCCATTTCCATCCACCATCCCCAAAACTCGCGTTTTTCCGGCGCGGGTTTCACATTCACGCAAACTGCCAGGCAATCAAAGAAAAAACGGTTTTCTTCGCACTGCTCTTCGCGGATATAAGGTCCTAGCGCAGTAAACTTTTTAATCAACCTGCTTCTCGGATGTCCACTTGGTAACGTCATTGCGATCTCCTTTTGTGATGCAACTGTTTTACCAAATCAATGGAATTTCTCAAAGTATTAACCGAGCTGATGGTTGATCCAGTCAACAATCTTCCTGAGCGCAGCGTCAAAATTGCGATAAACCGGGTTAAACGGGATATCGAGCAGCTTTCCATTGCTTGATGAAGAGGTGATTAAACGTGACTCTGCCTCCGGGCTGAAGGGATCGTTTTGCCAGAAACCGGAGAGCATCGGCGTCGGGCAGCGGCGGCCGAGTAACCCCTGCGTTTTTAATGAATAACGGTTAAGTTCAACGCGCAGCGCCTCATCGGAAGCGTCATGCATGCCTAAACGGCTGGCGAGCACATCGAGATACATCTCCGGCACATCGCCCTGGCGCAGCGGCTCGCTGAGCAGGGAATGCACCACCGGCCCGAGGCAGGCCACCGCTTTCAGGCGCGACGCCTCAAGATAGGCCAGCCGCACCGCCACGTTGGCACCAAAACGGAAACCAAAGGCCGCCACGCGGGTGTGATCGATCCATGGAATGTTCGGCAATGCCTGGAGCGCATGCTGATGCAGCAGGCTGGAGTCCTGGGTCAGCTTCCATTTGCTGGAGAAGCCCACCGAGGGCATATCGAGCGTCAGCATGGCAATGCCTTTCGGGGCCAGGTAGCGCTCATAGAGGGTGTAGTAATCGATCTGCAAGCCATCCAGCCCGCCGCACATCAGCACCGTCGGAAAGGGACCTTCGCCTTCCGGCATATGCAGAAAGCCGGTGACCGGCGCGCCGCCGGGAATGGCGAACTCCAGCTCTTTAATGCTGCCCGGCAGGCGCTGCGCGGCCTCTTCATAGGCGCGGTTAGCCAGCGCCTGCGCCTGTTCGGCCAGGCTATCGCCTTTGATGTGCGGATAGGCCGCGATGCTATATAAGTTAGAGGCGTGCAGCCAGTGGCGGCCGCTCAGCGTGCTGTCGGTCTCCTGCATCGCTTTTTGCTGCCAGCTCATCGCCTGGGCGGACCATTCATAAATCCAGTTGCCGTTGCGGTAGCCGACCACCGTATCGAGCAGCTCCGCGTCGGTGCGCTCGGCCTGGCTCATCACAATGCGCGCCTGCACTTCGAGGATCTCGCGCGCGTCGATGCCGCGCCAGATCCACATCAGCCGGTTGATCATCCGGTACCACTGCGGCACGTTTTTGCCATCCAGCGCGGACTGCACGGGCGGCTGCACGCCAGGGTTAAAGCGGCGCACCAGCGTCGAGGTCTCAGGGTATTTAAAGCGGGGTTTGAACAGCGTTTCGCTAAGATTTGACTGGGGCATGGCGCGCAGCTCCTTAAAATTCACCGGAGGGCATTGTAACCCGTGACGCGCCAAAAAGAACAACGCCCGGCAGAACCGGGCGTGTGTACAACAGGGGGGATTAACGACCGCTAATTGGCGGAACGAAGGCGACGCCCATATCCCACGGCTGCTCAATCCAGGTATCCTGCGGGATATCAATCACATAATCGTTCACCAGCGGGCGACCGGCCGGCTTGGCGAAGATAGTGACAAAATGTGCTTTCGGGTACATTTCGCGGATCGCTACGGCGGTGCCGCCGGTATCCACCAGATCGTCAATCACGATAAAGCCTTCGCCGTCGCCTTCCGCGCGCTTCAGTACTTTCAGTTCGCGCTGGTTGTCGTGGTCATAGCTGGAGATACAAACGGTATCGACATGACGAATACCCAGTTCACGCGCCAGCAGCGCGCCTGGAACCAGACCGCCACGGCTTACGGCGATAATGCCTTTCCACTGTTCTGAAGGCATTAAACGGGCAGCAAGTTTGCGGGCGTGAATCTGCAACATGTCCCAGGTGACGACGTATTTTTCGCTCATGTGAAGTGTCCCAGCCTGTGTTTTACGGCTTAAAAAGTGTTCGAGGGGGAAATAGGTTGCGCGAGATTATAGAGATCTGACGCGCTAAAAACCAGTATTACCCGGCATCGCCGCCGCTTTTTCCCCAATCCCGTGCTCGCGCTGTCGCCATAAAGTGGTATTCTCAACCGCATCTCGCAAGAGGGTCTTGCGATTCGTTTATCTAACCCGCGACCTGCACGCAACCTGTTCGCAGGCGCTTTTAAGGAGACTCATCGTGTCTGAACTGTCTCAACTATCTCCGCAGCCGCTGTGGGATATTTTTGCCAAAATCTGCTCAATTCCGCACCCCTCTTACCATGAAGAAGAGCTCGCCGAACACATTATGGGCTGGGCGAAAGAGCAAGGCCTGCACGCAGAGCGCGACCAGGTCGGCAATATCCTGATCCGCAAACCGGCCACCCCCGGGATGGAAAACCGCAAGCCGGTCGTGCTGCAGGCGCACCTCGATATGGTGCCGCAGAAGAACAACGACACAGAACACGACTTCACCAAAGATCCGATTCGCCCCTATGTTGACGGCGAGTGGGTAAAAGCGCGCGGCACTACGCTCGGCGCGGATAACGGCATCGGTATGGCCTCTGCGCTGGCGGTGCTGGCAGACTCCACCGTGCAACACGGCCCGCTGGAAGTGCTGCTGACCATGACCGAAGAAGCGGGCATGGATGGCGCATTCGGCTTACAGGCGAACTGGCTGCAGGCAGATATCCTGATCAACACCGATTCTGAAGAAGAGGGTGAGATCTATATGGGCTGCGCGGGCGGTATCGATTTCATCACTACCCTGCCCCTGACCCGCGAAGCGGTGCCTGCCGGTTTTGAAACCGTCAAACTGACGCTGAAAGGGTTGAAAGGCGGCCACTCCGGCGCGGATATCCATTTAGGTCTGGGCAACGCCAACAAACTGCTGGCGCGCTTCCTCGCCGCGCACGCCGCCGAGCTGGATCTGCGCCTGCTCGACTTCACCGGCGGTACGCTGCGTAACGCCATTCCGCGCGAAGCATTCGCGGTGATCGCCCTGCCGGCCGATAAAGCCGCCCAGCTGAAAAGCCTGGCGGATGAGTACCAGGCGATCCTGAAAAACGAGCTGGAAGCGAAAGAGAAGAATCTGGTGGTGCTGGTCGACAGCGTAAGCAGCGACAAAGCAGCGCTGACCGTCCAGTCGCGCGATGCATTTGTTCGCCTGCTGAATGCCACACCGAACGGCGTGATCCGCAACTCCGACGTCGCCAAAGGCGTGGTGGAAACCTCGCTGAACGTCGGCGTAGTTACTCTGCAGGACGACAGCGCTGAGATCATCTGCCTGATCCGCTCGCTGATCGATAGCGGTAAAGATTACGTGGTAAGCATGCTGGAATCGCTGGGTGCGCTGGCCGGTGCGAAAACCGCGCCGAAGGGCGGCTACCCGGGCTGGCAGCCGGATGCCCAGTCGCCGGTGATGGCGCTGGTGCGTGAAACCTATCAGCGTCTGTTCAACAAGATGCCGAACATTCAGATCATCCACGCGGGTCTGGAGTGTGGTCTGTTCAAAAAACCCTATCCGGAGATGGATATGGTGTCGATTGGGCCGACCATTACCGGCCCGCACTCGCCGGATGAGCAAGTGCATATCGAAAGCGTCGGCCACTACTGGACCCTGCTGACCGAGCTGCTGAAATCTATCCCGGCTAAATAAGCCTGCTGTCCGCGCCGCCCGGCGCGGACATTTTCCTTTCGTTACTGCGCTTTAAACCCTGGCCCCTTAAAGGTGCGCACCGGGTTGCCGCGTTCTATCTGATGATGAAACAGCCTGCGTTCCGACTTCAGCGCCGCGCGCTCGTCATCCTGCGCCTGCTCCAGACGGTGCGAAATCAGCAGCATCGCCAGCCGCTTATTCGCATGCTGACTGCGCTCCGACTGCACTTTCACGCTGATGCCGGTGGCAATATGCGTGGCGCGCACGGCGGAATCGGTTTTATTCACGTGCTGCCCGCCCGGCCCGGATGAGCGCAGCGTCTCAAAGCGAATCGCGCTATCCTGCAAGGCCGTCTGCGGAATAAACTCCGCCACGCCAATAAACCAGTTCTTGCGTGCATGATTGGCGCGATAGGGGCTCGGGCAGATCCACTGCACCGTGCCGCACCAACGCGCACTCAGCGCCTGCGCATTTTCGCCATCGAGTGAGACCAGCACCGAGCGGTAAGCCCCCGGCTGGCGCGCCGCTTCCGTTTCGATCACCGCCAGCGACACCTTTTGCGCCTCAGCCTCTTCCATCAGCCGCGCTAACGCTTTACCCACTGCCAGGCAGCACTCATCAGGCCCCTGCGCGGAGGAGAGTTGCAACAGTCTCATTCGCCCGCCCCTCCGCTCACTTTCAGGGTTAAAACCGGGCGCAACCGCGCAACCGGCGTCACCAGATCGGCCTCGACCAGGCACTCAAGCACGCTCTCAACGGACTTATAGGCTTGCGGCGCTTCTTCATAGATCAACTGACGATCGCGGCAAATCACCCGGCTGCCGAGCGGCGTGCGCGCCAGCTGTGCCGGGGTGAACTTCCCGGACAAACGCCCTTTGCACTCGGTGCGCATCCATTTGCGTCCCGCGCCGTGCGCCAGCGAATAGAGGCTCACCTCGCTCACTTTCGGCATCACCAGCCAGCTGTGATCGCCGCGTGAACCGGGGATCACCACCAGGCCCTGCCCGTCCGGCGTCGCCCCTTTACGATGCAGCCAACCGGCTTCACCGCCCACGCTGCAGGCTTCAACAAAGTTGTGCGCCACATCGAGCAGCGCTTCGCCATCGGCGTTGAGATGATCGAGAATGCGCCGCGCAATCAGCGCCCGGTTGATGCGGGCAAAGTTAAGCGCGTCATTGTGCTCGGTAAGATAGTGGCGAGCCGCGTCGCTCCCCTCCACCAGCCCGGCGTGCGAGAAGGCATCGACGTGACGACGCAAAATCTGCTGCCCCAGCCCGCGTGAACCGCTGTGGGCCAGTAACAGCAGGCGCTGCTCATCGAGGCCGCTTTGCACAAACAGCGCCGCATCGGTCACGCTATCGACCTGTTGCAGCTCGGCAAAGTGGTTGCCGCCGCCAATCGATCCCAGCGCGGCGCGCCAGGGGTGGTTTTGCCACGCATCCGGCACCGCTTCATCCAGCCAGTCGGCAGAGGCGCTATCGCCCAGCGCGCTGAGGCGTTTTTCGACCTTATCGGCGTTATATTTGCGCCGTACCAGGTCGGTCTGCCACAGCGCCATGCCGCAGCCGATATCGTTCCCGACCAGCGCCGGGTAGAAACGCCCGGTGGAGAAAAAGGCCGCGCCAATCGGGTAGCCGCGACCGGGGTGAAGATCCGGCATGCCGACGACGCGCGTCATACCCGGCAGTGCCGCAGTGGTGTGTAATTGCTGGATCGCTGAACCTTCGATCCACAGGTTTTCCGACGCAATATAGGAGATCGCGTCTGAGATATGACAAACAGAATTGCCCATATACCAATCCATATGTAGAGAAATAAAAGGAATTGGCAGACGAAACCAGGGGCAAGTTTTGGAGAAATTAAGCCTGGAGAGGTCTGCAAAGAGAAATCAGGGCATGGTGTGTCATGGTGAACCTCCTTTGCAGTTAACAGGGAATGAATAAACGCCGGGGATAATAAAGAAGCGGACGGGAATTTACCAGCGCAAATTCTGGTAGGGTTACAGCCCCAGCACCAGCTGGCGCTCAAGCTGTGGATCGAGCAGTGTGACGTGCAGGCCGACAAGACGGACGCCGCGCCCGCCGCGTCGCTCATCCCACGCCTGGCGCGCGGTGGCGAGCAGATCCTCTTTATTCAGGCACGGCCAGACATGCTCCTGGGTGGTCTGCTGAAAGTCGTTGAACTTCAGTTTCACCCCCTGGCGGGCGATGCGCAGATCCGGTTTCACCACCGAAAGCCGCCGCTCAAGCTCCGGGTAGAGCCGCTCGATAATCGCTTCGCACTCCTCCCACTGATGTATATCTTCCACCAGCGTGCGCTCGACGCCGACCGATTTTCGCAGCCGCTCGCTGCTGATCTCCCGCTCATCGATCCCCTGGCTGCGCTCCCACAACACGCGGCCAAACTTGCCAAACCGCTTAAGCAGCATGGCGAGATCGCTCTTTTGCACATCTTCACAGGTGCGCAGCCCCAGGGTCTCCAGCTTGGCCGCTGAAACTTTGCCGACGCCGGGGATTTTGCTCAGCGGCAGCGTACGCAGAAAGGCCGGCACTTCCGCCGGGGTGATCACATATTGCCCGTCGGGCTTGTTGAGATCGGAGGCGATTTTAGCGAGGAACTTCACCGGCGCGATGCCTGCCGAGGCGGTAAGCTGCGTCTCATTAAAGATGGTCTGGCGGATCTCTTGCGCCATCAGCGTCGCGGAGCCGTGGCAGTGCGGGCTGTCGGTAACATCAAGATAGGCTTCATCCAGCGACAGGGGTTCAATCAGCGAGGTGTAGCGCGAGAAGATGTCGCGGATCTGGCGGGAGGCTTCTTTATAGGCGTCGAAACGGCCGGGTAACAGTGTGAGGTGCGGGCAGAGTTTTAGCGCCATCCCGGTTGGCATCGCGCTGCGCACGCCATATTTACGCGCCGGGTAGTTGGCGGTGCTGATGACACCGCGCTGCACGCGGCTGCCGCCAATGGCAATCGGAATGTCGCGCAGGGCCGGGTTGTCGCGCATCTCTACCGCCGCGAAAAAGCAGTCCATATCGACATGTATGATTTTGCGCATGCGTACACCCTCACAGAACACTGGATAAGTATACAGCACGTTCCAGCGAAATGAGAAGCCAGCCGAGAAACCACTGAAAAGAGGGCAATCCGCTGTTTAATTCCCGGCATTTACTTCCATAATAGTCGTCGCCAAATCGCGCAGGTGGTTGAAAGGCAAAACAGAACACTTTTCGCGCGATGGCGAAAAGAGAATCAACAGGATCGGCGGGCGCGGAATCACCGCTATTCGGGGCTTGCGAAAAAATGTCGGAGTGCTAAGGTGAGCGCTCAAAACAGAATTGTCCGAATTCTGGGCATCTTTTGCCGTTCTGGCAAAGTCGTATCCGTTTTATCAAGGAAACACGTTGTATGCGCAAAATCGCATTGTTCATTGCGATGCTTCTGATCCCGTGCGTCTCCTTTGCTGGCCTGGTTGGCAGCAACAGTGCCACTAAGCCGGTAAGCAAAGAGTTTAAACAGCAGTTGATGGGGTCGCCGGTCTATATTCAGATCTTCAAAGAAGAGCGCACCCTTGATCTCTACGTCAAGATGGGCGAACAGTATCAGCTGCTCGACAGCTATAAAATTTGCAACTACTCCGGCGGCCTTGGGCCGAAACGCCGTCAGGGCGATTTTAAAAGCCCGGAGGGGTTCTATTCGGTGCAGCGCAGCCAGCTTAAGCCGGACAGCCGTTTCTACAAGGCAATCAATATCGGCTTTCCGAACAACTTTGACCGCGCCCACGGTTATGAAGGCAAATACCTGATGATTCACGGTGCCTGCGTCTCCATCGGCTGCTACGCCATGACGGATACCGGCATTGATGAGATCTTCCAGTTTGTTACCGCAGCGCTGATTTTCGGCCAGCCGAGCGTGCAGGTGAATATCTATCCGTTCCGCATGACCGATGCGAATATGCAGCGTCACAAATATTCGACCTACGCGGATTTCTGGAAGCAGTTGAAGCCGGGGTATGACTACTTCGCGGCCACCCACCAGCCGCCGATTGTCGCGGTGGTGGATGGACGCTACGTGGTCAGCAAGCCGCTGGCGACCTCCGTGCAGCCTCAGCTGGCGTCAAACTATACGCTCACCGAGGCAAAATAACGCCCACTCGCCTGGCATAATCTTGTGCCAGGTTTCGTTCGCCGTTAACGGCTGCGTCGCAATCACGGTGACCACATCATTGGGTGTGGTCTCACGCTGAAAATCGATCTCCACATCCTGATCCAGCAACTTCGCCACGCCAAACGGCGCGCGCCGGGTAATGCAGAAGAGATTGGTGGAGCAGAACGCCATCACATAGCGCCCGTCCGATAGCAGCATATTGAACACGCCCTTCTCACGCAGCTCCAGCGCCAGCGTCGCAATATACTTAAACACCGCTCCCATATTCCCCGGCGTACGCGGGTAGCGCTGCGTCAGCTTGTGCAGCATCCAGCAGAAGGCTTTTTCACTGTCCGTTTCCCCCACCGGGCGGAAGTTGCCGGTCTGCAAAGATTTATAGCCCGTTAATTGACCATTGTGGGCATAGGTCCAGTTACGGCCCCAGAGTTCACGGGTAAAGGGATGGGTGTTTTCCAGCGCCACTTCGCCGCGGTTCGCCTGGCGAATATGGGCAATCACCGAGCAGGATTTAATCGGGTACTCCTGCACCAGCTTAGCGACGGGCGAGTTGTAGCTTGGTTGCGGATCTTTGAAGGTGCGACAGCCTTTGCCTTCGTAGAAGGTGATACCCCAGCCATCTTTATGCGGTCCGGTTCCCCCGCCGCGCTGGACGAGACCGGTAAAACTAAAGCAGATATCGGTCGGCACATTAGCGCTCATCCCGAGCAGTTCGCACATAGTCACCTCCACAACCGCCTCAATCTGAGAAGGCGTTATTGTTGCAGCCCGTCAGGCACGGGCAGCGCCGCGATTAACTGCGAAGTCACGCAGGAACGGTGAGCACTGCCCGAGCTGAACAGGGCAAAAAAAAAGCCTGCTTTACGCCTTATCCATCTCTTTTTCGATCAGCTGAATCAGGATATGGATCACTTTGATATGGATCTCCTGAATGCGATCGGCATAGCCAAAGTGCGGAACGCGAATTTCGATATCCGCAGTCCCGGCCATTTTGCCGCCATCTTTGCCGGTCAGGGTGATCACTTTCATCCCCTTCTCACGCGCCGCAGCAATCGCTTTGATCACGTTGCCAGAGTTACCGGAGGTGGAGATCCCCAGCAGCACGTCGCCTTCGCGGCCAACGGCTTCCACATAGCGGGAGAATACATAGTCGTAACCGAAGTCGTTGCTGACGCAGGAGATATGGCTGACATCAGAGATGGCGATTGCCGGGTAGCCAGGACGGTTTTCACGGTAGCGCCCGGTTAACTCCTCCGCAAAGTGCATCGCATCGCAGTGCGAGCCGCCGTTACCGCAGGACAACACTTTGCCACCGGCTTTAAAGCTGTCGGCCAGCAGCACCGCCGCGCGCTGAATAGCGTGAATATTGGCTTCATCTTTCAAGAAGTTCGCCAGCGTTTCCGCCGCTTCGTTCAGTTCGTTACGAATAAGATCCTGGTACATGAGGATATCCTTCAGCATAAATGTAAATAACACTGCGCAGTGTACCGGATAGCCTTTCAGCCGAGAAGCTAAAGCCATCCCTCCCGCCGCCGTTTTCATTTTCCGTGCGCAAAATGGCCTCAACAATGTGAACCAGGTTGTAATTATTTTGTAAACACATTGCTAAAAGAAATGACATCCACTACAAACAATACATCACAAGTGGTCAGACCTCCTACAAGAAGGGAGCTTTTCGTTATGATGATTTTGAGTATTGTCGCAACGCTCGTTCTGCTCGGTGTGCTCTTCTATCACCGCGTCAATCTGCTGCTCAGCAGCGTGATCCTGCTGGCATGGACCGCAGCCCTCGGGCTGGCGGGCCTCTGGTCTCTCTGGATGCTGGTGCCGGTGGCGCTTATCCTCCTGCCGGTGAACTTCACGCCGATGCGTAAATCCTTTATCTCCGCGCCGGTGTTTCGCGGTTTCCGCAAAGTGATGCCGCCGATGTCGCGCACGGAAAAAGAGGCCATCGACGCAGGCACTACCTGGTGGGAAGGCGATCTGTTTCGCGGTAACCCGGACTGGAAAAAGCTGCACAACTACCCGCAGCCGCGCCTGACCGCAGAAGAGCAGGCCTTTATCGACGGCCCGGTTGAAGAGGCGTGCCGCATGGCGAACGACTTCCAGATCACCCATGAGATGGCGGATCTGCCGCCGGAGCTGTGGGCTTATCTTAAAGAGCACCGCTTCTTCGCGATGATCATCAAAAAAGAGTACGGCGGGCTGGAGTTCTCTGCCTATGCGCAATCCCGCGTGCTGCAAAAACTCTCTGGCGTCTCCGGCATTCTGTCGATCACCGTCGGCGTGCCTAACTCCTTAGGCCCGGGCGAACTGCTGCAACACTACGGCACGCAGGAGCAGAAAGATCACTACCTGCCGCGTCTGGCGCGTGGACAAGAGATCCCCTGCTTTGCGCTGACCAGCCCGGAAGCGGGTTCCGATGCGGGTGCCATTCCCGATACCGGCGTGGTCTGCATGGGCGAGTGGCAGGGCGAGCAGGTGCTCGGCATGCGTCTGACCTGGAACAAGCGCTACATTACGCTGGCGCCGATTGCCACCGTACTTGGCCTGGCGTTCAAACTCTCCGACCCGGACAAACTGCTGGGCGGCGCAGAAGAGCTGGGTATTACCTGTGCGCTGATCCCGACCTCGACGCCGGGCGTGGAGATTGGCCGTCGTCACTTCCCGCTTAACGTTCCGTTCCAGAACGGCCCGACGCGCGGGAAAGATATCTTTGTTCCGATTGATTACATCATCGGTGGCCCGAAAATGGCCGGTCAGGGCTGGCGTATGCTGGTTGAGTGCCTCTCCGTCGGTCGCGGCATCACCCTGCCCTCCAACTCGACGGGCGGCGTGAAATCGGTCGCGCTGGGTATTGGTGCTTACGCCCACATTCGCCGTCAGTTCAAAGTGGCGATTGGCAAGATGGAAGGTATCGAAGAGCCGTTGGCGCGTATTGCCGGTAACGCCTATGTGATGGACGCCGCGGCGTCGCTGATCACCTACGGCATTATGCTCGGCGAAAAACCGGCGGTGCTGTCGGCAATTGTGAAATATCACTGTACCCACCGTGGTCAGCAGGCAATCATTGATGCGATGGATATTGCCGGCGGTAAAGGCATTATGCTCGGCGAAGGTAACTTCCTTGCCCGTGCTTACCAGGGCGCGCCGATCGCCATCACCGTTGAGGGCGCTAACATCCTCACCCGTACGATGATGATCTTCGGTCAGGGGGCAATTCGCTGCCATCCCTATGTGCTGGAAGAGATGGCCGCCGCGCAGAACAACGACGTTGATGCGTTCGATAAGCTGCTGTTTAAACATATCGGCCATGTCGGCAGTAATGAGATGCGCAGCCTGTGGCTCGGCCTGACGCGCGGTTTAACCAGCGCCTCGCCGACCGGAGATGCCACCAAACGTTACTACCAGCACCTGAACCGCCTGAGTGCCAACCTGGCGCTGCTGTCGGATATCTCAATGGCGGTGCTCGGCGGCAGCCTGAAACGCCGCGAACGCATCTCCGCCCGTCTGGGGGATGTGTTAAGCCAGCTGTTCCTCGCCTCGGCGGTGCTGAAGCGCTATGACGACGAAGGTCGCCAGGAAGCGGATCTGCCGCTGGTGCACTGGGGCGTGCAGGATGCGCTCTATCAGGCTGAGCAAGCGATGGTCGACCTGCTGGAGAACTTCCCGAACCGTCTCGTGGCGGGCATGCTGAGCTTTGTCATCTTCCCGACTGGTCGCCACTACCGTGCGCCGTCCGACCGGCTTGACCATAAAGTGGCGAAGATCCTGCAAACGCCCAACGCCACCCGTTCACGCATCGGTCGCGGTCAATACCTGACTCCGAGCGAGCATAACCCGGTTGGGTTGCTGGAAGAGGCGCTGGTTGATGTAATGGCCGCCGACCCGATTCATCAGCGCATCTGTAAATCGCTGGGTAAAAACCTGCCGTTTACCCGTCTGGACGATCTGGCTAACCAGGCGCTGGCAAGCGGGCTGATTAACCAGGATGAAGCGGCGCTGCTGATTAAAGCGGAAGCGAGCCGTCTGCGCACCATCAACGTCGATGACTTTGAGCCGGACGCGCTGGCGACACAACCGGTGATCCACACGCCGGAAAAGCTGCGCAAGCCGGAAGCCGCCTAAGCGCCTGACGGCTCCCCTCCTCCTTCGACAAAACCCGCAACCCTGCGGGTTTTTTTCGTTTTTTGGCGTGCTACAGTGTGCCGATGCTGTCTGAAGGGGAGTCGCGATTGTGCCTGGATTAAAAATTACGCTGTTACAACAACCGCTGGCGTGGATGGATGGCCCGGCGAACTTGCGCCATTTTGATGTGCAACTGGAAGGGATTAGCGGGCGCGATGTGATTGTCCTGCCGGAGATGTTCACCACCGGCTTTGCGATGGAAGCCGCCACGCGGTCGTTATCGCAGGAAGAGGTGGTGAGCTGGATGCGCGACAAGGCGCGGCAGACTAACGCGCTGATCGCTGGCAGCGCGGCGCTGCAAACGGAACGCGGGGCGGTAAACCGCTTTTTGCTGGTTGAGCCGCAGGGCGAGGTGCATTTTTACGACAAGCGCCATCTGTTCCGCATGGCGGATGAGCATCACCACTATCAGCCGGGCGAAGCCCGCGTGATAGTCGAGTGGCGCGGCTGGCGCATTATGCCGCTGGTCTGCTACGACCTGCGTTTTCCGGTCTGGTCGCGCAACCGCGATGAGTACGATCTGCTGCTCTATGTCGCTAACTGGCCTGCGCCGCGCTCCCTGCACTGGCAGTCGCTGCTGCTGGCCCGCGCGATAGAGAATCAGGCCTGGGTGGCAGGCTGTAACCGGGTTGGCAGCGACGGGAATGGTCACCACTATCGCGGCGACAGCCGGGTGATTAGCCCGCAAGGGGAGATCGTCGCCAGCGCCGACGCGCACCTGGCAACGCGCATTGACGCCGAGATGTCACTCACCGCGCTGAAAGAGTACCGCACCCAGTTCCCCGCCTGGCAGGACGCCGATCCCTTTACCTTAGAGTGATGACCTCCCGTAGGCCGGATAAGCGTTTACGCGCCATCCGGCCTACGGGAGCGGAGCCCCCTTAACTCACCAATGCCTGCCCATCTTTGCGGCTCTCGGTGGCGGCAACGTACTGCCCCTCCGGCATCCGGTAAATCACCTGCGCGCCGCCGAAATTGTACCCCGCCTGCGGGTCCTCAACGGTAATCTGATGCCCACGATCGCGCAGCGCAGCGATCACATTGTGCGAGAAGGTCGACTCGACAATCACTTCCCGCCCGCGTACCACGCGCCAGCGCGGGGCATCAATCGCCGCCTGCGGGTTCTGCCCGTGCTGCATAATGCGCAGCGCCATCTGCATATGCCCCTGCGCCTGCATCGGCCCGCCCATCACGCCAAAGGACATCAGCGGTTTGCCGTCTGCCCCCATCGCAAAGCCGGGAATAATGGTGTGGAACGGGCGCTTACTGCCCGCCAGCGCATTCGGGTGTTTCGGATCGAGCACAAAGCCGCAGCCACGGTTTTGCAGGCTGATTCCGGTCTCCGGCACCACCACGCCCGAGCCAAAGCCCATAAAGTTGGACTGAATAAACGACACCATCATGCCGCTGGCATCTGCGGTTGAGAGATAAACCGTGCCGCTCTGCGTCGGCGAACCGTAGACAAAATCGGAGGCTTTATCGGGGTCGATCAGCGCCGCGCGGGTTTTCAGGTAACTGTCGCTGAGCAGCAGGTCAGCGGCGAACTCAAGGTGATCTTCATCGGCGATATAACGATCGAGATCCGCCAGCGCCAGCTTCATCGCCTCAATCGACAGATGCAGCGACTGCACCGAATCGGGATCGTAACGGCCAATATCGCACTGCTCAAGAATGCCAAGGGCAATCAGCGTCGCAATCCCCTGCCCGTTCGGCGGCAGCTCCTGCACCGATCCACCGGCAAAATCGCGCGACAGCAGCGAGACCCAGTTAGCTTCATGATTCGCCAGATCCGCTTCGCTCAGGTGTGCGCCGTGCTGCTTTGCAAAGGCGGCGATCTTCTGCGCCAGCTCGCCGCGATAGAAGGCTTCACCGTTGGTCTCGGCAATCAGCTCCAGCGTGCGCGCCTGCGCCGGGTTACGAAAGATCTCGCCGATTTTCGGCGCCCGGCCTTCAGGGGCAAAACATTCGCTAAAGCCCGGCTGATCTTTCAGCTTGTCATAGCCGCGCTGCCAGAGATGACCAATCAGCGGCGAGACGGGAAAACCGTTACGGGCATACTCAATTGCCGGTTGCGCGAGCGTGGTGAGCGGCAGCGTGCCGAAGCGCTCTGCCAGCGCCACCCAGCCGGAAACCGCGCCGGGCACCGTTACCGCGTCCCAGCCAATCTCCGGTACCGCGTCAAGACCGGCAAAGAGATCCGCATGCCAGCTGGCGGGCGAGCGGCCAGAGGCGTTCAGCCCGTGCAGCTCCTTGCCATCCCAGACGATGGCAAACGCATCGCTGCCTATGCCGCAGCCGGTCGGTTCTACCACCGTTAGCGCCATTGCCGCGGCAATCGCCGCATCCACCGCGTTACCGCCCTGCTGCAACATACGCATTCCGGCCTGTGCTGCCAGCGGCTGCGACGTTGCCACCGCATTTTGCCCAATCATCGGCGCGCGGCGTGAGGCGTAACCGACGCTAAAATCAATCGCTTTAGTCATGCAAACTCCTTAGTCGTGGCGCGGATCGAGCGCGTCGCGCAGCCCGTCGCCGAGTAAATTGAATCCCTGCACGGTGAGGAAGATCGCCACCCCGGGAAAAATCGACATCCACGGCGCCTGCTCGAGGAACCCTTTTGCCGTGTTAAGCATTGCGCCCCACGAGGGGTATGGCGGCTGCTGCCCGAGGCCGAGAAACGAGAGGCTCGCTTCGGTAATGATCGCCGAGGCGATGGCGAGCGTGGCCTGCACCAGAATCGGCGACATCACGTTGGGCAGCACATAGCGCACGATGATCCAGCGATCCGGCAGGCCGATGGCACGCGCGCCGTCGATATACTCTTCATTACGAATGGCGATCACCTGGCCGCGCGTCAGGCGGGCAAAGATCGGCATCGCCGAAAGGCCAATGGCGATCATCGCGTTGGTCAGGCTTGGGCCGAGAAACGCGCCGAGGGCAATCGCCATAATCAGAAACGGGCAGGCGAGCAGCGCTTCAATAACGCGCGAAATCACCCCATCCCACATCCCCTGAAAATAACCGGCCAGCAGACCGAGCGGCACGCCAATCACCACGGCGATCACCACCGAGACACAGCCCGCCAGCAGCGAGGTGCGTGCGCCCCACACCATGCGCGAGAGAATATCGCGCCCCAGCTCATCGGTGCCGAACCAGTGGAGCACCGAGGGGGCTTTACGCACCGCCAGAAAGTCAGCTTTGACCGGATCAAACGGTGCGATCCACGGTGCCAGCAGCGCGATAAGTACAAAGATGCCAACAATCACCGCGCCAAGCACCGCGCTTTTGTTGGCGAGAAATTTCTTTAGCACCCGGTTTTCATTGCGCGGCAGCGCAGCCGCCGCACCGACAGAGGTGAGTTCCGCCATTATTCGCTCCGCATTTTCGGGTTGATCAACACATACAGCACGTCGGCCAGCAGATTGAGGGCGAGAAAACCAATCGCCACTACCAGCACCACGCCCTGCACCACCGCGTAGTCGCGGTTAAAGACGGAATCGACAATCATCTTGCCGAAGCCGGGAATGGTAAACACCTGCTCGGTAAGCACCGCGCCGCCGAGTAACTCGCCGAACAGCAGCGTTGTCAGGGTGATCACCGGCACCAGCGCGTTACGAAAGGCGTGTTTCATGATCACCGCTTTCGGCAGCAGCCCTTTGGCCCGCGCGGTGCGGATGTAATCCGCTTTCAGCACCGCAATCATCGACGCGCGGGTGTGGCGCATCAGCGTCGCCGCAAGGCCGGTGCCGAGCACCAGCGACGGCAGCAGCAGCGTGCGCAGGTTTTGCAGCGGATCTTCCGCAAAGGGCACAAAGCCGGAAGCGGGCAGCCACTGCAAATTGACCGAGAAGATAAGGATTAACAAAATCCCCAGCCAGAAGTGCGGCACCGAAATTCCCGAGATGGCGACGAAGTTGGTGCCGTGATCGATCCAGCTGTTCTTATTCACCGCCGCGAGGATGCCCATGCTGATGCCGACCAGCAGCGCGATGATCATCGCCAGCAGCGACATCTCCAGCGTCACCGGCAGCTTGGCGGCAATCAGATGGGTCACCGGCTCCTGCGTACGTAAGGAGACGCCCAGATCCCCCTGCAACGCGCGGGTCAACCAGTGGAAATACTGCACCGGAATCGGTGCATCCAGGTTCAGCTCCGCGCGCAGCTGAGCGATCACCGCCGGATCGCGCTCCTCGCCGAGCATGGCGGTAAGCGGGTCGCCGGGCAGCAGCTTCTGCAACCCGAACACCATCATGCTCACCAGCAGCAGGGTCGGCACCGCGAGCATCAGGCGTTTGCAAATCAGTTCCAGCATGGTCTCTCCTTACGGCTGACGGGTTATTTGGCGAAGCTCAGACCCGCCAGACGCACAATGCCGTCCGGGTAAGGGGTAAAGCCCTGCACTTTTTTGTTCAGCCCGAACAGGCGCGGCTCAAAGTAGAGGTAGGCAATCGGCATATCCGTCTGCAGCTGTTTCACCACTTTTTCGTACAGCGCCTGGCGGGTGGCGGGATCGTTCTGCGTCCGCGCCTCGGTCAGCCATGTGTCGACCTGAGCGTTGCTGTAACGGCCATCGTTGAGCGCGCCTTTGCTGTGTACAAAGCCAAAGATGCTGCCATCAGGGTCCGGGCGACCAGACCAGCCGGAGAAGCTGAGCTGATAATCACCGCTCTGCTGTCTGTCGAGCAGGGTGGCGAATTCGGTCATCTGCAGGTTGATGTTGAAGCCCGCTTCGGCGGTCATCGCTTGCAGCACCTGGCCCACCTGCTGCGAGGTCGGGTTATTCGGCACCAGCAGCGAGACGGTCAGCGGCGTTTTCACCCCGGCGGCCTGCAACAGCGCTTTCGCTTTCTCCACATCACGCGGCGCAACCGGCAGCTTGACGTGATACGGGCTGACCGGTGAGAAGGCCTGGTTTGCCGGGGTATAAAGCCCTTCGAACACCACCTGATTGAGTGCGTCGCGGTCGATAGCCAGCGAGAAGGCTTCGCGCACGCGCGCATCTTTAAAGGGATCGTTGGCCGGCACTTTACCGTTATTGATATTAAACGTGATGCCCTGATAACCGAGGCCGGTCACCTTCGCCAGTTGCAGCTTGCTGTCGCCCTGCACGGTTTTCACGTCGCTGGCAGCAATGCCTTCCGTCAGATCGAGATCGCCCGCGCGCAGGTTCGCCAGCCGCACGGAGGCATCCGGGATCGGCAGATAGACCACTTTGTCGAAGTGGTACGCGCCTTTGTTCCAGTAGTTATCGGAGCGCGTCAGCACAATGCGATCCTGCGAGACGCGGCTGTCGAATTTATAGGGGCCAGAGCAGACCGGGTGCGCGGCGAAATTGGCTTTCTTCGCCGCTTCCGGTGCCAGCATCGCGCCAGCGCGGTCGGTGAGCTGCATCAGCAGCGCCGAGTCCGGCGTTTTCAGGTGCAGGGCGATCTGCATCGGCCCGGTCACTTCAACAGATTCCACCGAGGAGAGTTCGCTTTTGCGCAGCGAGCCAGGCAGCGTCAGGGCGCGGTCGAGGCTATATTTTGCCGCCGCGGCGTCAAACTTCTCGCCATCGTGGAAGGTGACCCCTTCGCGCAGGGTCATGGTCAGGGTTTTGCCATCTTCGCTCCATGTCCACGCCGTGGCGAGGCCCGGCACCACTTTCAGATTGGCGTCGACATCCACCAGCCGGTCGCAGAGCGAGGCAAAGACAAAGCGCCCGTAGTAGGTGCGCGCCAGATGCGGATCGAGCATATCGGGATCGGCGCCGAGGCCCACTTTCAGCACACTTTCAGCGTGGGTCGGCAGCGCCGCGCCCAGCAACATAACGCTTCCCAGAACGGTCAACAGAGAATTTCGCACAATCATTATTGTTTCCTTTAACGGGACGAGTGAGAGGCTGCCTGTTCAAACAGCGCGCGGCGGCGCAGGAAGGCGGCGGAAGGTGGAGCAATCTGGATAACGCTGCGATCGCGGTTAATCTCCTGCCAACGATGGCAGGCCACCTGGCGACCGCCGTCGAGCAGCTGGTTAATCGGCTCAAGCTGGCGGCACTCATCGCTGACATAGGGGCAGCGGGTGTGAAAACGGCAGCCCTGCGGCGGATTAGCCGGGTTGGGCAGATCGCCCTGCAACAGCGGCGTTTGCCGCTCAAGACCTGGCTGCGTCTGCGGTGCGGAGGCGATGAGCGCCTGGGTGTAGGGGTGCAACGGGGCGTCGAAAATCTCTTCAACCGTTGCCATCTCAACAATCTGCCCGAGATACATCACCGCCACCCGGTCGCTCATATGGCGGATCACCGCCAGACCGTGAGCAACGATAATCATCGTCAGGCCAAACTGCTGTTTGAGGTTCTCCAGCAAATTGACCACCTGCGCCTGCACCGAGACATCGAGCGCCGAGACCGGCTCATCGCCGAGCAGCAGTTTCGGCCCCGAAGCCAGCGCGCGAGCAATGCCGATACGCTGGCGCTGGCCGCCGGAAAACTCATGGGGGTAACGGCGCGCCCAGGCGGCGGGCAACCCGACAGTGGAGAGCAGTTCCGCTACGCGCAGCTGGCGATCGCTTTTGCCCATCTTCTGGTGCAGCCACAGCGGCTCGCCGACGATCTGCTCAACGGTCATGCGCGGGTTGAGAGAGGCAAAAGGGTCCTGAAAGATAATTTGCAGCTCGCGGCGCAGCTGGTTAACACGCGCGCCGCTGGCATGGGTGATCGCCTCACCCTGGTAATACACCTCGCCTTCAGAGGCGGCGAGCAGGCGCAGCAGCAGGCGGCCAAGGGTCGATTTACCGGAGCCGGATTCGCCAACAATCGCCAGCGTTTCGCCGGGGTAAACCGTCAGCGAGACGCGATCGACGGCGGTGACATACCGTTTCGGTGCAAAGAGGCGCGACGGCCCGGCAAAGCGTTTGCTGAGATCGTGGGCTTCAAGGATCGGGGTGCTCATGCGGTTTCTCCCAGCGCGATATGCTGTTCAAGGGGCGCGCGGAAACAGGCTACCAGGTGGCCTGGCCCCTGCGGCTGTAAGGTCGGCTTTTCCTGATGGCAGCGCGTCTGCGCAAAGGGGCAACGGGTGGCGAAGCGGCACCCTTTCGGCATCGCTTCCGGCAGCGGCACCGCGCCGGGAATGGTGGAGAGCGGGCCTTTGCGTGCGCCAAGGGACGGAATCGACCCCATCAGGCCAATGGTGTAGGGGTGCTGCGGATCGGCAAAAATCGCCTCAACGCTCCCCTGCTCTACCACCTGACCGGCGTACATCACTGCCACCTGCTGCGCCACTTCTGCCACCACGCCGAGGTCGTGGGTGATCATCAACACCGCTGTGCCGGTTTCGGCCTTCAGGGTGTTGAGCAGGGTAAGGATCTGCGCCTGGATGGTGACATCGAGCGCGGTGGTCGGTTCGTCGGCAATCAGCAGACGGGGATTATTAATCAGCGCCATAGCGATCATCACGCGCTGGCGCATGCCGCCGGAGAGCTGGTGAGGGTAGGCTTTAAGGCGCATATCCGGGGCGGGGATCTGCACTTTTTCGAGTATTTGTAGCGCCGCCGCCATCGCCTCACTGCGCGAGACGTTCTGGTGGCGCATCACCGCTTCACTGAGCTGATCGCCTAACGTGAACGCCGGGTTAAGGGAGGTCATCGGCTCCTGAAAAATCATCGCCAGCGCGTTGCCGCGCAGATCGGCATAGTCACGCGGGGCAAGCTGGCGCAGATCCTGGTCGCGAAAGTGCATCTCGCCGCTGACAATCTGCGCGCTGGTGGGCAGCAGCCCCATTAACGCCAGCGAGGTAATACTTTTCCCGCAGCCCGATTCGCCCACCAGCGCCAGCGTCTCGCCGCGTTTTACGCTCAGAGAGATGCCATCTAATACGCTGACCGGCGATCCGGCAAACTGCACCTTCAGGTTGGTTATCCGCAGCACCGGCGCGGGATCGTGAAACGGGATCGTCGTCATGGCATATCGTCCTCAATGTGGATGGCCTGGATCAGGGCGTATTGCAGATCGAGCAGGTGCTCGCGCATCGCCATCGCGGCCGCGGCCGGCTTGCGATCGCGGATCGCCTGCATAATGCGGTGATGATGATCGTTGTAGCGGTCGACCTTCGCCGGGGTACGCGCCAGCTCGCGCAGGTGGTGCCAGGCGGGTTCGCGGCGTACGGCGTCGAGGGTGTCGAACAGGCCAAGCAGCAGGCGGTTGCCCGCCGCTTCGGCAATCGCCCGGTGAAAGGCGCTGTCCCACAGTTCATTGAGATCCGGATCTTCAGCGCTGACGTTATCGATGCGCTCAAGCATGCGCTGCATCAGCGCCAGCTGCTCCGGGCTTGCCCGCAGCGCCGCCAGCCGCGCCAGGCCGGGTTCAATCTGTAAGCGCGACTCCATCACTTCCAGCATATTGGTCTGCTGAACCAGCCCTTGTAGCGCAACGGGCGAGGCTGGCGCGGTGGGGCCGGTAAAAGTCCCTTTGCCCTGCTTGCGCCAGATGCGCCCCTCCTCCTCCAGCACGTCGAGGGCGCGGCGGATCTCGCGCCGCCCGACGCCAAACATTTCAGCCAGCTCGCGCTCTGTCGGCAGAGGAGTCCCTGGTGTTGACTCATACTGGTGGATAAGGCCACGAAGCTGTTCAAGCGCTGTGCTGGAGTTCGCCAGATAGCGTGAGGGTTTTTCCATATTGGTTCATCCGCGTTTTGCGTTATCTTTTTATTTCATAACAGCAAGTTATAGTTTTTATGCCTGCTGCCACTCAGGGTTTATTAAGCAATTTGCGAACCAATAGATCATTGGTTCAGTTATATTTTTGAAATATTTGTTAATACCTTGATTTAAAGATATTTATTTTTTGCCAGCAGTGGCGGGAAAAGCAGCGCTTCAGAGGATGAAAAACGGCGAATGCACAGTTTTTGTGCAACATGCGCACCAAAAAAGAGCAAAACGTTCACAAATGCACCGCCCGGTGGTGCGATGCCTGAAAGAGATGAGGGTGTTTGTATTGCCCGATGGCGCTGCGCTTATCGGGCCTACGGGTGCGGTGCCTGGGTGAGCTGGTTTTTGTAGGCCTGATAAGGCGCAGCCGCCATCAGGCAATGGCTGACGGGTGCGCGGTAAGCTGCCCGACCGCAAGGCTAAAGGCGCGCAGCGCCAGGGCGACATCTTCCTCTTTCACGCTCTCCGCCGGATGGTGGCTGATGCCCCCCGCACAACGCACAAAGAGCATCGCTGACGGCCAGCGTTCGGCAATGGCAATCGCATCATGCCCGGCACCGCTCGGCAACAACAGCGCACGCCCCTGCACTTCCCGCACCGCGTCGCTTAACTGCGCACGCAGGGCTTCATCGCAGGGCGTGGCGGCAATGGTATAAAAAATCTCATGGCTAAAACCCACGCCGCGCCGCGCCGCGATCCCCCCGGCCTGATCCAGCAAGCGTTGCAGCAACGCGTCACGCGCCTCATCCTGCGGGCTGCGAATATCGAGCGTCAGGCTTACCGCGCCCGGGATGACATTCACCGCGCCGGGTTCACACTGCAGGGTACCGACGGTGGCAACAATATCCGGCGCGAAGGCCTGGGTGGTCTGCTCAATAAACAGCAGCCATTCGGCGGCGGCGGCCAGCGCATCGCGGCGATGGCGCATCGGCACCGTCCCGGCATGGCCCGCTTCACCAGTAAACCGGGCGTGCAGACGGTGCGCGCCATTAATCGCGCTCACCACGCCGAGGGCGAGATCCTCCTGCTCCAGCACCGGCCCCTGCTCAATATGCAACTCGAGGTAGGCCGAGAAATCCGCCGCCGGTCGCCGGGCGGCAAAAATCGCATCGGCGTTCAGCCCGGCCAGGGCTAACGCCTGCGCCACGCTTATTCCCTGCGCATCTTCGCAGGCGAGCCACGAAGCGGGCCAGCTGCCGGTAAGCCCACGGCTGCCGAGCAGGGCGATATTAAAGCGCGTCCCCTCCTCATCGGCAAAACCGACAATCTCGATCGCCTGCGCCCCGCGAAGCCCGGCACGGTTCAGGGCATCGACCACTTCAATCGCCGCCAGCACGCCGAGCATGCCGTCGTAGCGCCCGGCGTTGCGCACCGTGTCGAGATGGGAGCCGAGCAGCAGCGCCTGCTCGCCCGGCTGCACGGCCTCATAGCGCCCGCAGATATTGCCGACCGCATCCTGCCAGGTGGTCATGCCCGCCTGCTGCATCCACTGCGCGACCAGCGCGTTAGCCTGCAAATGCTCCGACGAGAGATAAATACGGGTCAGCCCCTCTGTGCTTTCGCTTAATTGCGCCAGCGCATCGCAGCGCGCCATTACCCGACCGGCGGCGCAGGCGGCCTCCTCCTGATTCATCATGCGCGTGCTCCTTCATAGACATCCCAGGCTGCCTGCATCGCCGCGCCCTGCACGGTACGAAAACCGAGGCGATTGAGCACCGCTTCCAGCGCGGTGAGGGTTTGCAGGACACAATCTTTGCGCGCGTTATAGCCCATGGTGCCGATGCGCCAAATCTTGCCCTGCAACGGGCCGAAAGAGGTGCCAATCTCAATATGGAAATCGTTCAGCAGCCGCTGGCGCACCTCTTCGCCGTGTACCTCAGGCGGGATCACTACCCCGAGCACGTTATTCATCTTGTGGCGAATGTCGCCAAAGACGCCAAGCCCCATCCCCTGGATACCGGCGAGCAGCGCGCGACCGTGCAGTTCGTGGCGGGCAATCAGGTTATCCATCCCCTCCTCCAGCATAATGCGCGCGCATTCGCGGGCGGCGAAGAGCATGCTGGTGGCTTCGGTGTGGTGGTTCAGGCGCTCCGGCCCCCAGTAATCCATCACCATGCCGAGATCGAAATAGTTGGAGTAGATCATCTCCTCACTGCCATCCTCGTGGGCCTCGGTGCGGATCCCCTGCTCAACGCAGCGGCGGGCGCGGATCGCCGCCTCCATGCGCGGGCTTAAGGTGACCGGCGCGCTGCCGGACGGCCCGCCAAGACACTTCTGCAACCCGGCAGAGACCGCATCCAGCCCCCAGGCATCACTCTCCAGCGCGTTGCCGCCGAGTGACGCCGTGGCATCGGTGTAAAACAGCACATCGTGGCGACGGCAGATCTCGCCCAGCTGATCGAGGGGTTGCAGCATCGTGGTCGAGGTGTCGCCCTGCACCGTCAGCAGCAGGCGCGGCTTAACGCGCTTGATCGCCTCTTCAATCTGATCCGGGGTGAAGACGTCGCCCCACGGCACCTCAATGGTATGCACCTCGGCGCGGCAGCGGCGGGCGATTTCACAGAGCAGATGACCAAAGCGGCCAAACACCGGCACCAGCACGCGGTCGCCGGGGCGAATGGCAGAGACGAGGATCGCCTCAATGCCGGCGCGCGAAGTGCCATCCACCAGCATCGTCCAGCGGTTTTCAGTGCGAAAGACGCCGCGATAGAGCGCCATCACCTCATTCATGTAGCCGGTCATTACTGGATCGTACTGGCCGATAAGCTGGCTCGCCATCGCGCGCAGCACGCGCGGATCGGCATTGATCGGCCCTGGCCCCATCAGCAGGCGTTGAGGCGGGTTGATTTGTGAACTATGGAAGAGATCAAACATTGGCACGTCCTTCATCCGGTCAATGAAACAAAAGGTTCTTATTCGCTATTTCTGCAACTAATGTGCCATAGACGGAGGGGACGTGACTGCGGGGTAAACCACAAAAACAGGGGCACAGCGTGCCCCGTAAGGTGTCATCAGCGTGGTGCGAAAGCACCAAAAAAGTGCATCAGCGCGGCTCGAGTTCGTCGAGATCCTGATAGAGCGCAGCGATAGTGTGAATCCGCTGGCGCCCTTCGCTGAGGGTGGTGTGCAGTAGCGCATTGGCGAGAAGATTCACCAGGCTCATGGCGCTGCTGTAGCTGTCGAACGCCGAAACGCTCTCCAGCGGCAGGCCGATATGCCAGCGGCTAACGGCTTTCAGCCCGCTGGCCTGCGCTTCGCTCAGCACCAGCACCGGCACGCCGCGAGCTTGCAGCGTCTCCAGCAGCGGACGCACGCCGCGCGGACGGCGGCGAAACGCCACCATCACCACCATATCCTCCCCGGTGAGATCGACAATCTCTTCTGCCAGCGTCTGCCCCGGCTGCGGCATCACTGCCACCTGCCCGCGGCTTTGCAATAACTGCTGGCGCAGATGCAGCGCCACCGGCGCGCTGTTGCGAAAGCCGATAATCACCACCCGCCGGGCAGCGCTCAGGGCAGCGATAATGGCGGCAAACTGCGCCGCATCGAGGCTGTTGATCCACTGGGTCAGGTTCGCCATCTCCTGCTTATAGTGGCGCGCCAGCAGTGTGTTGCCCTGCACCGCCTCACGGCTTTCCGCCAGCGGCATTCCGCTCTGGCGCAGGGTGCGCAGCTCATCGCGCATCGCTTTGAAGTTGTCATAACCGAGCCGGCGAAACAGGCGGCTGACGGTCGCTTTCGACACGCCGCTTAAGCGGGCAAGCTCCGCGCTGTTGTAGCTCACCAGGTCGTCGAAGTGGTCGAGAATAAAGGCGGCCACCCGCTGCTCCTGCGGCGAGAGGTGGTCGTAACACGCGCGTAAGCGCATATCGAGCTGCTGCATAACGCCTCCTGCAACTTTTGTTTCAGCTAAAGCTGACACAGTGAAACGTATCGCGTCAATCTGGAACAGCTCTTGCTTAACACTCTGCTATACCCGCAAAAAAGGAAGCGTGACGATGCAGAGTAATATGGCCCCCTCCGGTATGGCGGTAACGCCCCACCACCTTGCCAGCGAGTCGGCGCTCTCGGTGCTGCGCCACGGCGGTGACGCCATTGAAGCGATGGTCGCGGCGGCGGCCACCATTGCGGTGGTCTACCCGCATATGAACGGCATCGGCGGCGACGGCTTCTGGCTGATTGTGCCGCCAAACGGCGAACCGCTGGCGATCGATGCCAGCGGCGCGGCGGGCCAGCACGCGACCACCGCCTTTTATGACGGGCACGCGCATATTCCCCATCGCGGCCCGCTGGCGGCGTTAACCGTGCCCGGCACACTGAGCGGCTGGGAGGAGGCGCTGGCAGTCTCCACCTCCCTCGGCGGCGGGCAGCTTCCGCTTTCACGCCTGCTGGCGGACGCCATTCGCTATGCCGCCGACGGCATTCCCGTCACCCAGTCGCAGGCCAGCGCCACCCAGGCGAAATACACCGAACTGGTTGATGTGCCCGGTTTTGCCGATACCTTTCTTCCAGAGGGTAGCGCGCCCGCGGCGGGGAGCCGCTTTTGCCAGCCGAAACTGGCGCGCACCCTGACCCGGCTTGCCACCGAAGGGCTGGGCACTTTTTATCGCGGCCCGCTGGCAACGATTATCGCCGCTGAAATGGCGGCTTTAGGCCTGCCGGTGACCGCGCAGGATCTCGCCGCTCATCGCGCCCAGCGCCGCGTACCGCTGCGGCTCGCGCACAGCCAGGGCGAGGTGTTCAACATGACGCCGCCCACTCAGGGGCTGGTGTCGCTGGCGATCCTCGGCATTACCGACCACCTGGCGATGGAACAGGCCAGTGAAGTGCAGACCATCCACCGAATTGTCGAAGCGACCAAAAAAGCCTTTGGCCTGCGCGACCGCTATATCACCGATCCGCGCCACGTCACGCTGCCGGTACAGAGCCTGCTGGAGCAGGCACCGCTGGCACAGCTCGCCGCCAGCATTGATGAGCAGCACGCCGCACCCTGGGGCCCAGGCAAAGGGCCGGGCGATACGGTGTGGATGGGCGTGGTGGATAAAAATGGGCTGGCGGTGTCGTTTATCCAGAGCATCTATCACGAGTTTGGCAGCGGCGTGGTGCTGCCGGAGAGTGGCGTGCTGCTGCAAAACCGCGGCGCGGCCTTCAGCCTCGACCCGGAACATCTGCTGGCGCTGATGCCGGGCAAACAGCCGTTCCACACCTTAAACCCGGCGGCGGCGCGGCTTAATGATGGTCGCACCATGGTCTACGGCACGATGGGCGGCGACGGGCAGCCGCAGACCCAGGCGGCGATCTTTACCCGCCATGTGTTGCAAGGGATGGGATTGCAGGAGGCGGTCTGCGCCCCGCGCTGGCTGCTTGGGCGCACCTGGGGGCAGACCTCCGACAGCCTGAAACTGGAGAGCCGCTTTAGCGAAGAGACGGCGCAGGCGCTGCGCACCATGGGGCATGAGGTGGAGTGGCTGCCAGGGTTAAGCGAAGCGACCGGTCATGCCGGTGCGATTGTGCGCCATGCCAACGGCATGCTCGAGGGGGCGTTTGATCCGCGCAGTAATGGCAGCGCGGCGGGTTTCTAAGGAGCGATGATGAACAACGACGTAGTAGAGTGGAAAACGTGGATTCGGCTGATGGCGCAGATACTTGACGTGCCGCTTGATGACGCGCGCCGCGCGGAGCTTGAGGTGCAGCTGGCGCGCATCGCGGCGATGGCGCAGCCGTTAATGCAGTTTCCCCTGCCCCCTCGTCAGGAAGGGGCGGGAGAGTACCGCTTATGAATCTGTCGATTGAGGATATTCAGCGCGGGCTGCGCGAGAAGTGGTTCAGCGCGCACGAACTGGCGCAACAGACGTTGTCGCGCATCGACCAACTTAACCCCGGCATTAATGCCTTTACTGAAATCACCGCTCCGCGCCTGCTTGCCGAGGCGGCGCAGATTGACCGCCAGATTGCCGGAGGTGAGACGCTGCCGCCGCTGGCGGGGGTGCCGTTTGCGGTGAAAAACCTGTTTGATATTGCGGGCGTGACGACGCTGGCTGGCGCAAAGCTGTTCAGCAACGACCCGCCCGCCGCGCAGGATGCCTTTGCCCTGCGCCAGCTCCATCGCGCTGGAGCGCTGCTGGCCGGGGCGCTTAATATGGATGCCTACGCCTATGGCTTCACCACCGAGAACAGCCACTACGGCGCGACGCGCAACCCGCGCGATCGCACCCGCGTGGCGGGCGGCTCCTCCGGCGGCTCGGCGGCGGCGGTCGCGGCGGGGATGGTCAATTTTGCCCTTGGCACCGACACCAACGGCTCGATCCGCGTACCTGCTTCTCTCTGCGGTGTGAATGGCCTGAAACCGACCTTCGGCCGTTTGTCGCGCAGCGGCAGCCACCCTTTTGTGCCAAGCCTTGATCATATCGGCCCGCTGGCGCGCACCGTCGACGATCTGACGCGGGTCTATGACGCCATGCAGGGGCACGATCCGGACGATCGCGCGCAGGCGGATCGCCCGCTTGAGCGAGCGCTTACGCAGCTTACCCGCGACGATCCGCTGCGCTGCGCGGTGCTTGAGGGGTTCTTCACCACCTGGTGTGATAACGATGCCAGGGGCGCCTTAAGCCAGGTGGCGCAAGCGCTGGCCGCGGATCGCGCGATAACACTGCCGCAGGCGGAGCTGGCGCGGTCGGCGGCATTTGTGCTGACCGCCGCCGAAGGGGGAAATGCCTATCTTCCTGCCCTGCGCACGGCGGCGGATAAGTTTGAGCCGAACTCGCGCGAGCGCCTGCTGGCGGGGGCGATGACGCCGTCGGCGTGGTATACGCAGGCGCAGCGCTTCCGGGCCTGGTTTCGTGATGAGACGCTGGCGCTGTTTAAGGATGTCGATCTGCTGCTCGCTCCCGCTACGCCGTGCAGCGCCACGCAGATCGGGGACGCGACGATGCGCATTAACGGCTGCGACCTGCCGGTGAAAGCGAGCATGGGGATGCTGACACAGCCGATTTCGTTTCTCGGCCTGCCGGTGGTGACCGTGGCGCTGAAGAGTGAGCGCGGGCTGCCGATCGGCGTGCAGATTATTGGCGCGCCGTGGCAGGAAGCGCGCTGTTTACAGGCGGCATGGCGGCTGGAGCAGGCCGGGCTTCTTTATCCGCAGGAGGGGGCATGAATCGGGACAATATTGACCGCCCGCTGATCCTCAACGAGGTGACGGCGGCGTTTTATCGCTATGAGCAGGCGTTAATCAGTAATGATGTGGCGGTGCTGGATGAGCTGTTCTGGGATGACGGGCGCACGGTGCGCTACGGGGCGACGGAGAATCTTTACGGCATGGCGGCAATCCGCGATTTTCGCCAGGCGCGCCCGTCGGCAGGGTTAGAGCGGGTGTTACGTAATACCACCATCACCACCTTCGGCGATGAGATGGCGGTGGCAAGCACCGAGTTTACCCGCGAAAACAGCGAGCGCATCGGCCGCCAGATGCAGACATGGGTGAAGTTCCCGTTCGGATGGCGGATTGTCGCCGCCCATGTGAGTGTGATGCAGTAAGTGGTGCGGTTTGATTGCCGGATGGCGGCTGCGCCTTATCCGGCCTACAACACCAGGATCTTCATCGTAGGCCGGATAAGCGTCAGCGCCATCCGGCAGTGTGATGCGATGCGGCCCGAGTGTTACAAAACCACAGCCATCATCGTAGGCTGGATAAGCGTTAGCGCCATCCGGCAGTGTGATGCCGTAAACCGGTGCGGCCTGTTTGCCGGATGGCGGCTACGCCTTATCCGGCCTACAACACCGGCAATGGCGGAAGAGTTACCCTTCGTGCAGCCCGCATTCGCGTTTCAGGCCGAAGAAGCGCGTCTCCTCCTCTGCCATCCCCGGCTCCCATTTGCGGGTGGTGTGGGTGTCGCCGACTGACAGATAACCCTGATCCCACAGCGGATGGTACTTAAGCCCCTGCTTTTGCAGATACTGGTACACCGTGCGGTTATCCCAGTCGATGATCGGCAGCACCTTAAATACACCGCGCTGGATGCCCAGTACCGGCAGCGCTGCGCGGCTACCCGACTGCTCGCGGCGCAGCCCGGCAAACCAGGTTTGCGCATTAAGATCTGCCAGCGCCCGGTTCATCGGCTCGACTTTGTTAATCTGATTGTACTTCTCAATCCCTTCCACGCCCTGCTCCCACAGCTTGCCGTAGCGCGCCTCCTGCCAGGCCGGGCTCTGCTCGGCGCGATAGACCTTGAGGTTTAAGTTGAGCTTCTCCGTCAGCTCATCAATAAACTGGTAGGTCTCCGGGAAGAGATAGCCGGTGTCGGTCAGGATCACCGGGATATTCGGGCAGACCTGGTTGACCAGGTGCAGGCTGACCGCCGCCTGAATACCGAAGCTGGATGAGAGCACATACTCACCCGGCAGGTTCTCCAGCGCCCACGCCACGCGCGCTTCGGCGGTGAAGGTTTCAAGCTGGGCGTTAGTGTCGGCCAGCTGCTGGTCGCGTTCCTCTTTCGCCAGCGCGTTGAGCGCGTTCAGATCGAGTATGGACATAGGTTCCTCACAGTTTTATTGCCGGGTGGCGTGTTCAGTGCCGGATGGCGGCTTTGCCTTATCCGGCCTGCAACGCTTATTCCCAAAAATCGCGCGCCGGATCTAATACCGGGCGGATAATGCCGCTGCGCACGGTGAAATCGCCAAAGCCTTCACCCGCCTCGCGCTCCTGCGCCCAGCGACCGACGAGGGTATCGATCTCGCCTAAGATCTCCGGCTCGGTGATGTTTTCGCGGTACATGCGCGGAATACGCGTGCCGCTGCGGTTGCCGCCGAGGTGCAGGTTGTAGCGACCCGGTGCTTTACCCACCAGGCCAATCTCCGCCAGCATCGCGCGACCGCATCCGTTCGGGCAGCCGGTGACGCGCAGCACGATATGCTCGTCGCCAACGCCATGTTTCACCATCAGCGCTTCCACTTTGTCGACGAAGGATGGCAGGAAACGCTCCGCTTCCGCCATCGCCAGCGGGCAGGTCGGGAAGGAGACGCAGGCCATCGAGTTTTCGCGCTGCGGCGTTACCGCGTCCATCAGACCGTGGCTGCGCGCCAACTGCTCGATCGCCGCTTTCTGGCTCTCCGGCACGCTGGCAATGATCAGATTCTGGTTGGCGGTGATGCGGAACTCGCCCTGGTGGATCTTCGCGATCTCCAGCAGACCAGTCTTCAGCGGGCGCCCCGGATAATCCAGGATGCGGCCGTTTTCAATAAACAGCGTCAGATGCCAGTTATTGTCGATCCCTTTAACCCAGCCGATGCGATCGCCGCGCCCGGTAAACTCATACGGGCGGATCGGCGCAAACTTGATCCCCGCGCGGCGTTCCACTTCCGCTTTGAAGGTCTCAACGCCGACGCGCTCAAGGGTGTATTTGGTTTTGGCGTTTTTACGATCGGTACGGTTACCCCAGTCGCGCTGGGTGGTGACCACCGCTTCCGCCACCGCCAGCGTATGCTCCAGCGGCAGGTAGCCAAACTCACTCGCCGTGCGGGCGTAGGTTTTCTTGTTACCGTGCTCAATGGAGAGCCCGCCGCCGACCAGCAGGTTAAAGCCGACCAGCTTGCCGTTCTCGGCAATCGCCACAAAGTTCATGTCGTTGGCGTGCAGATCGATATCGTTCTGCGGCGGGATCACCACCGTAGTTTTGAACTTACGCGGCAGGTAGGTCTGCCCGAGGATCGGCTCTTCGTCGGTGGTGGCGACCTTCTCCTGATCGAGCCAGATCTCCGCATAGGCGCGGGTGCGCGGCAGCAGATGCTCGGAGATCTTCTTCGCCCACTCGTACGCTTCGGCGTGCAGCTGTGATTCGAACGGGTTCGAGGTGCAGAGCACGTTACGGTTCATGTCGTTGGCGGTCGCCAGCGCATCCAGCCCGACGGAGTGCAGCATCTGGTGCACCGGCTTCACGTTCTTCTTCAGAATGCCGTGAAACTGGAAGGTCTGGCGGTTAGTCAGACGGATGCTGCCGTAAAGGGTGTTGTCATGGGCGAACTTATCGATCGCCTGCCACTGTTTGGTGGTGATGACACCGCCCGGCAGGCGGCAGCGCAGCAGCATTGCGTGGCGCGGCTCCAGCTTCTGCTCGGCGCGCTCGGCGCGAATGTCGCGGTCATCCTGCTGGTACATGCCGTGAAAACGGATCAGCAGGAAGTTGTCGCCGGTAAACCCACCGGTCAGACCGTTATTTAAATCTTCGGCGATGGTGCCGCGCAGATAGTTACTCTCAAGCTTCATGCGCTCGGCATCGGCCAGTTTGCCTTCGACCACCAGAGGGCCGGGATGTTTTTCGCTCATTAGTAGACATCTCGCTGATAACGGCGCTCAACGCGCAGCTCACTTAAAAATTCATCCGCCGCTTCGGTATCCATGCCACCGAATTCGGCAATCACGTCCAGTAAAGCCTGCTCAACGTCTTTCGCCATGCGATTGGCGTCGCCGCAGACATAAATGTGGGCACCCTCATTGATCCAGCGCCACAGCTCTGCGCCCTGTTCGCGCAGTTTGTCTTGTACGTATATTTTCTCTTTTTGATCCCGCGACCAGGCGAGATCGATACGACTCAGCACGCCCTCTTTCACATAGCGCTGCCACTCCACCTGGTAGAGGAAATCCTCGGTAAAGTGCGGGTTGCCAAAAAAGAGCCAGTTTTTGCCAGGTGCTTCATCGGCGGCGCGCTGCTGCATAAAGGCGCGGAACGGCGCAATGCCGGTGCCTGGTCCAATCATAATGACCGGCGTTTCCGGGTTGGCCGGCAGGCGGAAGTGGTCGTTATGCTCGATAAAGACGCGCACTTCGCCCTCCTCTTCCACGCGATCGGCGAGGAAGCTCGACGCACCACCGGCACGCGGACGGCCTTCAATCTCGTAACGCACCACGCCGACGGTGACGTGCACTTCACTCTCCACTTCTGCCTGCGCAGAGGCAATGGAGTAAAGACGCGGCGTTAGCGGACGCAGCAGGCCAATCAGCGCATCGGCATCCAGCTGCGCCGGGGAGAAGCGCACCATGTCGACAATCGGCGTAGTCGCGGCGTAGTGCTGCAACTTCGCTTTATCACCTACCAGCGGCAGCAGCGATTCGCTGCGCGTCAGGGTGGCGTAGTTCTCAACGATATTGGCGGTGTTAACGGTCAGCTCGAAATGCCACTGTAAAGCTTCAGCCAGCGGCAGGGTTTTGCCGTCTACGGTGACCGGCTCATCGCCCTTCAGCCACAGCAGCTCCACCAGCTCTTTCACCAGCGCCGGATCGTTCTGGTACCAGACGCCGAGCGCGTCGCCAGGCTGGTAGCGCAGGCCAGAGTCGCCAAGATCGATTTCGATATGGCGAACATCTTTTTCCGAATTACGCCCGGTGATCTTCTGGTTAACGGAGAGCGTCGCGGCGAGCGGCGCTTCTTTAGTGTAGGGGCTGGAGGTGACTTCATTCACCGCGCCGCTGGCGCTGGCTGCGGTTTGCGCTGGCGTGGCGGCCGGGGCGCGGGATTTCAGCACCTCGACCACGCGTGCGCGCCACTCGGCGGCGGCGGCCTGGTACTCAACATCGGCATCAACGCGGTCGAGCAGACGCTCGGCACCCAGCTCCGCCAGCTTGCTGTCGAAATCTTTCCCCGCCTGGCAGAAGAACTCATAGGAGCTGTCGCCAAGGCCAAACACCGCAAAGGCGGTGTCGGTAAATTTCGGCGCTTTTTTCGAAAAGAGGAATTTATGCAGTGCTACCGCTTCTTCCGGCGCATCCCCCTCGCCCTGCGTCGAGGCAACAATCACCAGCAGCTTCTCGTTGGCAATCTGTTTGAATTTGTAGTCGCCCGCGTTGACCAGGTTGACGCTCAGTTTCGCCGCCAGCAGATCGTCGCGCAGCGCTTCAGCGACGCGGCGCGCATTGCCGGTCTGCGAGGCGGAGATCAGGGTAATCGATGGGGTTTCGGCAACGGGTGCGGCAGTGGCAACGGCCGCCGCGCCGGGCTGCTGATTGAGCACGCCCCAGAAATAGCCGGAAACCCAGGCGAGCTGGGTGGGAGTCAAATCGGTGGTGGCCGCCTGGAGGCGCGCCAGTTGCTCCGGGTTTAACGGGAGCAACGCGGAAGATGGGGCCTGGGTTGTCATGCGTCGTTATGTTCCAGTAGCAAAGCTGTTTTTATGTTTTGAAAAACAGAAGAGAAAGTAAGGTTAACGGCGGGGATAATAACAATTAAAGAAAGGTTGGAAATAATAAATAACCAAAAGGACTAACCTGTTTTAGCTATCATCCTTAACAGTAAAACAGGTTGAATAAGTGGCTGAATATTATCGATAAATCGACTATGTCATTAAGCACATGCAACGGTAACCGTTTTTAGCGGTTTTAGTTAATGCTAAAAAAGGTCATTTCCGCTACCATTCGGCGGTTTTTGTAGCCTGAGAGTGCATTATGTCGACCACCTTGTTTAAAGATTTCACCTTCGAAGCCGCGCACCACCTGCCCCATGTTCCTGAGGGACATAAGTGCGGTCGCCTGCATGGCCACTCCTTTATGGTGCGCCTGGAGATCACCGGCGAGGTGGACCCTTATACCGGCTGGATTATGGATTTCGCCGAGCTGAAAGCGGCGTTTAAACCGCTCTACGACAGACTGGATCACTACTATCTCAACGAGATCCCGGGGCTGGAAAACCCGACCAGCGAAGTGCTGGCGAAATGGATTTGGGATCAGATGAAGCCAGTTGTGCCGCTGTTGAGCGCGGTGATGGTGAAAGAGACCTGTACCGCCGGATGCGTCTACCGCGGCTGATCCTCTGCGTAAAACAACAAACCCGCCGCTGGCGGGTTTGTTTTTTCAGGCAATGTTGAGATATTTGTGCGTCTGCATCGACAGCCGCCAGTTGCGCGCAATGCAGGTTTCAATGCACAGCCGCGTGGCGTCCTCTTTCTGGCTGATCGGTTGCAGGGCGATAACCCGCTGCTTCTGATCGTGCAGCTGCGCCAGCAGTTCATCCAGCGCTTCGATATCACGCATGCGCCCGACCGGGTGCTTGATCTCATCGGCGCGCTCCAGCGCCTGCTGCAGCACATCATACCCGCCGCGCATATTCACCTTCGGCGACACTGTTACCCAGGTCGAGTGGGAAGTGCGCACTTCATGGGTGCCGCTGGTTTCGATCTGGCAGCTAAAGCCATGCTTCTCGAGCAGGGCGGTAAGCGGGATAAGGTCGTGAATGCAGGGTTCGCCGCCGGTGATCACCACGTGGCGCGCCGTCCAGCCCTGGCGCTCGATGATGGCAAGCAGATCTTCACTGCTGGCCGCGCCCCACTTGTCGCTCTCTTTGGTCTTGGCAAGAATGCTGTAGAGCGACACCTCCCGATCCGCGAGCTTATCCCAGGTGTGCTTGGTGTCGCACCAGGCGCAACCAACCGGGCATCCCTGTAAACGAACAAAAATGGCGGGAACGCCGGTGAAGTAACCCTCGCCTTGCAGGGTCTGGAACATCTCGTTAATCGGGTACTGCATGCTGGCTCTTTATCGAAGTGAAAAAAGGGATTATTGCAGATAACACGCCGACGATCATGTGCCATTTGCGCTTTGGCGTAACATCTCCGGCGGGTAGTACGCCATTTATGGCGAATTGTCAGCGGTGAAAGAGTGCCGCTATGATGTGGCGAATCTCCCCCCAGCCCTGCAAGGAAGTTGCTTTATGGCACGCGTAGTCTCTCTATTGCTGCTGTTCGTGAGCATGGCGTTTCAGGCTCATGCGCTACCGGTTCCGTCGATGTTCGGCTTCGTCAACGATCCGCAAGATCTGATCCCTGCCCGTGAAGAGGCCTCGCTTATCGACGAGGTTTCAGCGATGAATAAGCGAACCGGCGCGCAGGTCGCAGTGCTGGTGTTGCCCTCCCTTGAGGGAGAGAACCTCGAAACGTTTGCCACACAAACTTTTAATACCTGGCGGCTGGGCAATGCACAGCGCAATGACGGCGTGCTGATCCTTGTCGCATGGCAGGATCGCCGGGTGCGCGTGGAGGTCGGGCGCGGTCTTGAAACCACTATCAGCGATGCGCTGGCAAGCCAGCTGATCAAAGAGCAGATGCTGCCCTATTTCCGCGAGGGGGATCTGCTCTCCGGCTTACGGCACGGGCTGAAAGGGATTGATGCGCTGCTGAGCGGGCAACCGCTGCCGTCGCCCGCCTCCGCCTCGTGGGCCTGGGTGCGTGGCAAGCTGGTCAATTTCTCTTACTGGCAAGGGGTGCCCTTTCTCGCCGTCGGCCTCTTTTTACTGATCCTCAAGCGCAAAAAGAGAACGGTGCGGGTGCTCTTTTTTGGCTCAGCTTTCTTACTTACGCCAGCGCTGGCAATTACCTCTGAATTCGCCTCCTGGGTGCGACCTTTTGTCTGGCTCAGCTTCTCTATCCCGTTCTTAATCATCTTTGCGGGATTATTCATCTTGTGGGTCTATCCCCAGCGCCTGTTTGCAGGAAACGGGAGCGGGATGCGCGATGACAGCGCCACCTGGACCTCGACCACCACCAGCCATCTTCACCACCATTCGGGCGGCGATAGCGGCAGCCACAGCAGCAGTGATAGCTCAAGCTCCGGCGACGGTGGCTCCAGCGACGGCGGCGGCTCGTCAGACAGCTGGTGAACTTATTGCGTCGGTAAAACGGCGCGTAATCTGCTGCGGGCGGGTGATCGCCCCACCCACTACCACCGCATGGGCACCGAGCGTCAGGCAACGCGCAGCGCGCTCGGGGGTATCAACATTCCCTTCGGCAATCACCGGAATGGCGACCGCCGCCAGCACCGCTTTGAGCAGGGCAAAATCACCCTCCGGCAGCGTATGGCCTTTTGTCTGCGCCGTATAACCGTAGAGCGTGGTGCCGACGCAGTCGAAACCAAGCTGCTCTGCTATCACTGCCTCTTCAACGCTTGCGATATCCGCCATTAATAACAGCCCGGGCCAGCGGGCACGAACCCCGGCGATCAACTGCGCGAGAGTTTCTCCACCGGGTCGCAGACGGGCGGTGGCATCAAGCGCAATCATCTCCGGCGCGGCGGCCATTAACTCTTCCACTTCGCGCAACGTAGGCGTGATAAACACCTCACAGCCGGGGTAGCCGCGCTTTAAAAGACCGATCACCGGCAGCGCGACCTGCTGTTTGATAGCTTCAATATCGACCACACTGTTAGCGCGAATTCCCGCCGCGCCACCCTCGGCGGCCGCCAGCGCCATTCTCGCCATAATAAACGGGCTGTGCAGCGGCTCATTTTCCAGCGCCTGGCATGAAACCACCAGCCTGCCTTTTATTTGCTCTAACATCGTCGGCCTCCCTTTCTCGTTTTAGCGTTATGTTTATTATTGCCGTTAACAGCGAAAGCGCCCGCCTGCGATTAACGTATGCGAATCATCTACCAGGATTTTTGTAGGGGAAAAAGGATGTAACCAGAGATTATTTGTTTTACATATGGAAATAATTTGCGCTTTTATTTCACGCTGATGAAAGACAATTAAAAATAAACAAAATCAGCGATATAGATAATTTATTTTTCTTACCTGGATTTTTTAACCGGCGTCGCTGTCCTATAAAAATCCCCCGCGACACTTTCCTTAAATTAAGCTTAATTTTCGCCTTTTCACGCCGCGCGTTTATTTATCTGGCGTTTACTTTTCTGCTCCTACAATCCGCCCATTCAACCATAATGGGATAGCACGCATGACCACACTATTAATAACGGGCGCAACGGGTTTTCTGGGCGGAGCAGTAGTAGAAAAAATCCTGCAGCGTAATGAAAAGGTCAATTTACTCTTGCTGGTGCGCGCCGCCGATCGCGAAAGCGGGCTGGCGCGCATTGTCACCAATATGCGCAAATTTAATCTCAGCGAAGCGCAGCTTGCCGCGCTTAATACCGGACAGATCCTCTGCGGTGATTTGGGCGAGCCGGAGAGCTTTCTCAACGATCCGCGCCTTGAGCAGGTTACCCATGTGGTCAACTGCGCGGCGGTGGCCTCCTTTGGCAGCAATCCGCTGATCTGGAAAGTGAACGTGGAAGGTACCCTCGCCTTCGCGCGCCGGATGGCGCAGGTAACAGGCTTGCAGCGTTTCCTGCATGTCGGCACGGCGATGTCGTGTACCCCGGAGCCGGATTCGCTGGTGGCGGAGAGCGCAGAGTTCCGTGAAAACGCGGAGCACCTCGTAGCGTATACCCACTCCAAATCGACCATTGAACAGCTGATGCGCCAGCACTGCCCGCAGCTGCCGCTGGTTATTGCCCGCCCCTCTATTGTTGTTGGACACACCTGCCACGGCTGCCAGCCGTCGACCAGCATTTTCTGGGTCTTCAGTATGGGGCTGATGCTGCAAAAATTTATGTGCTCGCTGGAGGATCGCGTGGATGTGATCCCGGTTGATTACTGTGCTGATGCCCTGCTGATGCTGCTGGAAAAAGAGATGGCGCACGGGGAAGTGGTGCATATCTCTGCCGGGGAGGAGAACAGCGTACGCTTTGCGGATATCGATAGCGCGATGGCGCAGGCGCTAGAGAAAGCCCCGATTGCCGATAACTACGCGCAGGTAAGCTATGAGACGCTGGTGAAGATGCGCCGCGAGCTGAAGGATATCTTCGGGCCGTGCAATGAGCGGCTGATGCTGAAAGCGATGCGGTTATATGGCGCCTTCGCTACGCTCAACGTGCGTTTCAGTAATGATAAGTTGCTGAGCCTCGGCATGCCGAAACCGCCGCGCTTTACCGACTATATCGCCCGCTGTGTGCAGACGACGCGCGGTTTGACCATTCCGCAGCAGATGGAAGTCGATTTTAAGTAAAAAAAAATGCCAGTCATTCGACTGGCATTTCTCTAAGACAAACGCGCAGGGATTATGCCTGGCCTTTGATCTCTTTACGACCGTTGTACGGTGCTTTTTCACCCAGCGCTTCTTCGATACGAATCAGCTGGTTGTATTTAGCAACGCGGTCAGAACGGCTCATGGAACCGGTTTTGATCTGGCCAGCTGCAGTACCTACCGCCAGGTCAGCGATGGTTGCGTCTTCAGTTTCGCCAGAGCGGTGAGAGATAACGGCAGTGTAGCCCGCATCTTTCGCCATCTTGATTGCAGCCAGGGTTTCGGTCAGGGAACCGATCTGGTTGAATTTGATCAGGATGGAGTTAGCGATACCTTTGTCGATACCTTCTTTCAGGATCTTGGTGTTGGTTACGAACAGGTCGTCGCCCACCAGCTGGATTTTGTCGCCCAGCACTTTGGTCTGGTATGCAAAGCCGTCCCAGTCAGATTCGTCCAGGCCATCTTCGATGGAGACGATCGGGTACTGTTTGGTCAGCTCTTCCAGGAAGTGAGTGAACTCTTCAGAAGAGAAGGCTTTGTTGCCTTCGCCAGCCAGCACATATTTGCCGTCTTTGTAGAATTCAGATGCAGCGCAGTCCATCGCCAGGGTGATGTCTTTGCCCAGCTCGTAGCCTGCTGCTTTTACCGCTTCAGCGATAACAGCCAGCGCTTCGGCGTTGGAGCCCAGGTTCGGCGCATAGCCACCTTCGTCACCCACAGCGGTGTTCATGCCTTTAGACTTCAGCACTTTCGCCAGGTGATGGAACACTTCAGAACCCATGCGGATCGCTTCTTTGACGCTGGAAGCGCCAACCGGCTGGATCATGAATTCCTGGATGTCGACGTTGTTATCAGCGTGCTCGCCGCCGTTGATGATGTTCATCATCGGAACCGGCATAGAGTATTTGCCCGGGGTGCCGTTCAGTTCAGCGATGTGCTCGTACAGCGGCTGGCCTTTAGAGGCAGCAGCAGCTTTCGCAGCAGCCAGGGAGACCGCGAGGATTGCGTTGGCGCCGAAGTTAGATTTGTTCTCAGTACCGTCCAGATCGATCATGATCTTATCGATGCCAGCCTGGTCTTTGGCATCTTTGCCAAGGAGCGCCTGAGCAATCGGGCCGTTAACCGCGCCAATCGCTTTGGTTACGCCTTTACCCAGGAAACGGGATTTGTCGCCATCGCGCAGTTCCAGCGCTTCGCGGGAACCAGTGGAAGCACCTGACGGAGCGGCAGCCAGACCAACGAAACCACCTTCCAGGTGAACTTCTGCTTCAACAGTCGGGTTACCACGGGAGTCGATGATTTCACGACCGATGACTTTAACGATTTTGGACATTAGGTTTTCCTCAGTACAAGTTAAACTAAAACTCCAGACAACAATGCACCCGTCGGGGTGCACTGTCTTTGTATATTTTACTTCGCCTGGCGCTTTTGATACTCGCTGGCGGCTTTCACAAAGCCGGCAAACAGCGGATGTCCGTCACGCGGCGTAGAAGTAAACTCCGGGTGGAACTGGCAAGCAACAAACCACGGATGGTTCGGCACTTCGATGATCTCGACCAACTGATCATCCCCGGAACGGCCCGCAACGCGCAGGCCCGCAGCTTCAATCTGTTTCAGCAGCATGTTGTTGACTTCGTAGCGATGGCGATGGCGCTCAACAATCGTTTCTGAGCCATACAGCTGGCGAACCAGGCTCTCATCGCTAAGCTGGCACTGCTGCGCGCCGAGGCGCATGGTGCCGCCGAGATCGCTCTTCTCAGAACGCTGCTCAACGTTGCCCTCTTCGTCACGCCACTCGGTGATCAGCGCCACAACCGGGTACTTACAGTCTGGCACAAATTCCGTGGAGTTGGCGTTCTCCATCCCGACAACGTGGCGCGCATACTCAATCAACGCAACCTGCATACCCAGGCAGATGCCAAGGTAAGGAATATTGTTTTCACGCGCAAAACGTGCGGTGGCGATCTTGCCTTCTACGCCACGGTAGCCGAAGCCGCCCGGGATCAGAATGGCATCGAGGCCTTTGAGGATCTCAACGCCGCGCGTCTCAACATCCTGCGAATCAATCAGCTTGATGTTGACGGTTACGCGGTTTTTCAGACCACCATGTTTCAGCGCTTCAATCACCGATTTATAGGCATCCGGCAGCTCAATATACTTGCCGACCATACCAATCGTGACTTCACCTGACGGATTCGCTTCCTGGTAAATCACCTGCTCCCATTCGGCGAGATTCGCCTCCGGGCAGTTCAAGCTGAATCGTTTACAAATATAATCGTCCAGCCCCTGAGATTTCAACAGGCCCGGGATTTTATAAATAGAATCGACATCTTTCAGAGAAATCACTGCTTTTTCTGGAACGTTACAGAACAAAGCAATTTTCGCTCTTTCGTTGGCCGGAACGGCGCGATCGGAGCGGCAAATCAGGATATCTGGCTGAATACCGATGGAGAGCAGCTCTTTCACAGAGTGCTGAGTCGGCTTGGTTTTTACTTCACCGGAAGCGGCCATGTACGGCACCAGCGTCAGATGCATGTAGAGGGTGCGCTCGCGGCCCACTTCTACCGCCATCTGGCGGATCGCTTCGAGGAATGGCAGGGATTCAATATCACCCACGGTACCGCCGATCTCAACCAGCGCAACGTCGTGGCCTTCGCCGCCGGCAATAATGCGCTCTTTGATGGCGTTGGTGATATGGGGGATTACCTGCACGGTCGCACCAAGATAGTCGCCGCGGCGCTCTTTACGCAGCACCTCGGAGTAGATACGACCGGTGGTGAAGTTGTTGCGACGGGTCATCTTGGTGCGGATGAAACGCTCGTAGTGACCCAAATCAAGATCGGTTTCTGCGCCATCTTCGGTAACGAACACTTCACCATGCTGGATAGGGCTCATTGTGCCCGGATCGACGTTGATGTACGGATCCAGTTTCATCATGGTGACCTTGAGGCCACGGGCTTCAAGAATAGCTGCCAGGGAGGCTGCGGCAATGCCTTTACCCAGAGAGGATACGACCCCGCCGGTCACAAAAATATAGTTCGTTGTCATGCTGAACCTGAGAAGTTAGGTTTAAAAGACGGTGGAATAACCAGGACGGGAAAGCAGTATACCGGATGATGAGTTGCGCCACAAACTTTCATTCCCTCTCCCCTTCTCTCTTCAGGCCGCATTAGCGTTAGCTTTCTTTGCTGACGCCGCTTGTACAACAATTCTTAACGACCGCTGATTCGTGCTGTTGCCGCCCGGAAGTCCTCTGGAGGAGCCGAAGCGGCGTTAGCGGAAACGTTTCAACAAACGTAATGAGTGTGAAAATAGCCCCTTTCCAGCAAATGTTTTTGACGCAAATCAAGCGCTTGCTATTTAAAAAATCACACAAATCGCGCTTGTTACCACAAATGCCTTAAAGATCATGTTCCTGGCGCTTTACCTGCTGCCAGATAGTTTCCATTGTTTCCAGATCTACGCCGGTCATTTCCAGGCCACGCTCCTGAACCAGGCGTTCGACTTCGCGAAAGCGGCGCTCAAATTTGAGGTTCGCTTTTTGCAGCGCCACTTCCGCTTTAACGCCCAGGTGACGAGAGAGATTCACCGTCGCGAAGAGCAGATCGCCCATCTCCTCCTCCACGCGCGCTTGATCGACAACCGCCTGTTTGGCTTCGTCCATCACTTCATCGATCTCTTCATACACTTTGTCGAGCACCGGGCCGATGGTGGTCCAGTCAAAGCCAACGGTTGAGCAGCGCTTCTGGATTTTGTGGGCGCGCATCAGCGCCGGCAGGCTGTGGGGTATATCATCCAGCGCCGAGTGCTGCGCTTTCTCCGCCCGCTCGGCGGTTTTGATCTGCTCCCAGCGCTCAAGCACTTCCGCGCTGTTGCCCGCCTGCGCGTCGCCAAAGATATGCGGATGGCGGCGCTCCAGCTTGTCGCTGATGGCAGCACAAATATCGTTGAAATCAAAACGCCCCTCTTCCTGCGCCATCTGCGCGTAGAAAACGACCTGGAAGAGCAGATCGCCCAGCTCGCCGCGCAGATCGTCGAAGTCTTCGCGCGAAATAGCGTCGAGCACTTCGTAAGTCTCTTCCAGCGTATAGGGTGCGATGGTGGCGTAAGTCTGCTCTTTGTCCCACGGGCAGCCGGTTTGCGGGTCGCGCAGCCGTTGCATGATCCCGAGCAGACGATCGATTTGTGTCATGAAAAATCCTTGCTAAAAAGCGATCCTCCCAGGACGTGAGAGGATCGGGTGAAGAGACGATCAGCCGCCGTGCAGGCGGCGGGCGTCGATAACGTCAGGCACCTGATTCAGTTTGCCAAGCACGCGGCCCAGCACCTGCAGGTTGTAGATTTCGATATTCATATCGATAGTCGCCAGCTGCTCGCGGGTATCACTGCGGCTGGCAACGCCCAGCACGTTGACCTTTTCGTTGGCGAGAATGGTGGTGATATCACGCAGCAGCCCGCTGCGATCGTTTGCCGTGACGCGCACCACCAGCGAGTAGCCCGCCGAGTAGCTTTCGCCCCAGACGGCATCGACGATGCGCTCCGGCGCAACGTTGCGCAGCTCTTCCAGCTGATCGCAGTCGGCGCGGTGAATCGAGATGCCGCGCCCCTGGGTGATAAAGCCGACGATTTCGTCGCCCGGGATCGGCTGGCAGCAGCGCGCAATATGGTGCATCAGGTTGCCGACCCCTTCGACCACCACGCGCCCGTTATCTTTGCTGCGGTTCTGCGGCGCATAGGTCTTCTGCTGCAACTGCTTGAGCGCAGCGGCATCCTGCTCTTCGGCGCTCGGCTTGTTGAACTGCGCCTGCAGGAAGTTGACCATCTGGTTGAGGCGAATATCGCCGCCGCCAATCGCCGCCAGCAGTTCGTCCAGCTCGTTGAAGTTGTAGCGCGGCAGCAGGTGCTTCTCCGCCTCTTTCAGGCTGATGCCGAGGTGCGCCAGTTCATCGTCGAGGATCTGGCGACCGGCAAGAATGTTCTTGTCGCGATCCTGCTTGCGGAACCAGGCGTGAATTTTCGAGCGCCCGCGGCTAGTGGTGACATAGCCGAGGTTCGGGTTGAGCCAGTCGCGGCTCGGGTTCGGCTGCTTCTGGGTGATGATCTCAATCTGATCGCCCATCTGCAGCTGATAGGTAAAGGGCACGATGCGCCCGCTGATTTTCGCGCCGATGCAGCGGTGGCCGACATCGCTGTGAATATGGTACGCGAAGTCCAGCGGCGTGGAGCCGGCAGGCAGATCCACCACATCCCCTTTTGGCGTAAAGACGTAGACCCGGTCGTCGAAGACCTGGCTGCGCACCTCGTCGAGCATCTCGCCGGAGTCCGCCATCTCTTCCTGCCAGGCAATCAGCTTACGCAGCCAGGCGATGCGATCTTCATGGGCGGAACGTGCGCCAGTCGCCGTCGCGGTGCCCTCTTTGTACTTCCAGTGCGCGGCCACGCCCAGCTCGGCATCTTCGTGCATCTGGCGGGTGCGGATCTGGATCTCAACGGTTTTCCCGCCCGGCCCGAGCACCACCGTATGGATGGACTGGTAGCCGTTCGGTTTCGGGTTGGCGACATAGTCGTCGAACTCATCCGGCAGGTGGCGATAGTGGGTATGCACAATCCCCAGCGCGGCGTAGCAATCCTGCAACCGCTCGGCAACAATGCGCACGGCGCGGACATCAAACAGCTCGTCGAACGCGAGGTGCTTTTTCTGCATCTTGCGCCAGATGCTGTAGATATGTTTCGGCCGGCCATACACTTCGGCTTTTACGCCTTCGGTCTTCATCTCGGCGCGCAGGTGTCCGACAAACTCATCGATGTAGTGTTCGCGATCGATACGGCGCTCGTGCAGCAGTTTGGCGATGCGTTTGTACTCTTCCGGGTGCAGGTAGCGGAAGCAGTAATCCTCCAGCTCCCACTTCAGCTGGCCGATGCCCAGGCGGTTCGCCAGCGGCGCGTAGATGTTGGTACACTCTTTCGCCGCCAGCACGCGCTCATCTTCCGGCGCGTCTTTCACTTCGCGCAGATGGGCGATGCGTTCAGCGAGCTTGATGACCACGCAGCGGAAATCATCCACCATTGCCAGCAGCATGCGGCGGACGTTATCCACCTGCTCGGAGGAGACGGAATCGGTATGGGTCGCTTTTAACTGGCGGATGGCGGCCATGTCGCGCACGCCGTGGATCAGCTCAACCACCGCTTGACCGACGTTCTCGCGCAGCACCTCTTCGCTGACCACTTCCGCATCGGCGAGCGGGAAGAGCAGCGCGGCGCGCAGCGTGTCGGTATCCATACTCAGCATCGAGAGGATCTCCACCATCTCGATACCGCGTGAAAGCAGGATCTCCGCCTGCGGATGCCCTTGAGTTTGACGCAGACAATAAGCCCAGGTTTCGGTTAAGCGTTCACACGACGGCTGACTGGTAATGCCCAGACTGGCGATCCATTTGGCCGGATCGAATTCACCCGCTTTGTTCAAATGCGCACTGCGTACCGCAACCATTGTCCTCTCCTTTCAGGGACCGGGCCTGCCGAATTCGGCAAGCCGAAATTAATCATTTGTGTTTCACAAACAACACCATCGATTCCAGGTGACCAGTGTGCGGGAACATGTCCAGCATCGCTAGCCGCTCAATCTGGTATCCCGCACTCAGCAGCGCTTCACTGTCGCGTGCAAGCGTGGCGGGATTACAGGAGACGTAGACCACCCGGCCCGGCGACAATTTTATAATATGCTGCATGACACCCGCCGCGCCCGCGCGCGCAGGGTCGAGTAAAACTTTGTCAAACCCACGGCTCGCCCACGGCTGCTTTGTAACATCTTCCTCCAGATTTTCATGAAAGAATGTCACATTGTGCAAACCATTCTGTTGCGCGTTCTCCTGCCCTTTTGCCACCAGCTCGGCAACGCCCTCCACGCCAACCACTTCCGCCGCGCGTTTCGCCAGCGGCAGCGTGAAGTTCCCCATCCCACAGAAGAGATCGAGAATGCGGTCCTGCGGCTGCACATCGAGCCACGCCAGCGCTCGGGCGACCATCTGCTGATTTACGCCATCATTGACCTGGATAAAATCCCGCGGGCTGAAGTGTAAGGGTAGCCCGTCAGAAGCGTAGCAGGGAGTCTGACCAGTGATCTGCTCAACAATATCGCTTTGCGGCGCGAGATAAAGCGCAAGATGATGGGAATGCGAAAAGCGTTCCAGTTTTGCTCTGTCTGCGGCGTTTAACGGCGCGGTATGACGCAGCACCATCAGCGGGCCATTATCCGCCTCGACCAGTTCGACATGCCCCAACTGGCGAACGCCGCTTAATTCCGCCAGGCAGTCGCGCAGCGGAGTAAGCAGTGCTTCAAGAGGGGGCACCAGTACCGGGCATTGTGTGACATTGACGATATCGCTCTCGCCCGCTTTGCGAAACCCCATCTCAAGACGTTGCGTTTTCGGCTGCCAGCTCAGGCTTAAGCGCGCGCGACGGCGATATCCCCACGGCTCACCGGCAATGACATCGTCGACCTCCTGCTTCATCAGACGTGCCAGCGCGGCGCGTTTGCTGCGCTGTTGCAGCTCAACGCTGGCATGCTGTTGCTGGCAGCCGCCGCAGACGCCAAAGTGCGGGCAGCGCGGCGCTACGCGCTCCGGGCTGTCGTTCAGGCGGCGGCTCACTTCGCCGCGGGCATACTGACGCTTCTCCTCTTTGAGGATAATCTCCGCCGTCTCTGCGGGTAACAAACCGGGAATAAACAGCGCTTTACCATTATGACGCGCTACCCCCTGCCCAAACGGGTCAAGGTCGTTTACTGTTACGGTTATTTTTTGACGAGTCGTCACGCGTCGTTTTGCAGAGTAGAATTGCGCCATTGCGGTGAAAAATCTCAATTACTGATCAATGGCCCCATTCTCCCATAACGGAATTCCATGACCAACTACAGCTTGCGCGCACGCATGATGATTCTGATTCTGGCGCCCACCGTACTTATCGGTGTGCTGCTCAGCGTCTTTTTTGTCGTCCATCGCTATAACGATTTGCAGCGTCAACTGGAAGACGCCGGTGCCAGCATTATTGAGCCGCTGGCGGTCTCCAGCGAATACAGCATGACGTTGCAGGATAAAGACGCCATCGGCCAGCTGATTAGCGTCCTGCATCGCCGCCACTCCGATATCGTGCGGGCCATCTCGATCTACGACAATAAGAACACCCTCTTCGTCTCGTCGAACCTGCAACTGGAGGGCGACTCCCTCAAGCTGCCCGCCAACCAGCCCTTCCCGCGCAAACTGAGCGTCACCCGGCGCGGCGATGTGATGATCCTGCGCACACCGATCCTCACCGAAGGGTTTGCGCCCGCCAGCTCCTCGCTGCCGGCGGATAAGATCACCGGCAATCTGCTCGGCTATGTGGCGCTGGAGCTCGATCTCAAATCGGTGCGTTTACAGCAGTACAAAGAGATCTTTATCTCCAGCCTGATGATCCTCTTCTGTATCGGCATCGCGCTGATTTTCGGCTGGCGGTTGATGCGCGATGTCACCAGCCCCATTCGCAATATGGTCAATACCGTCGACCGCATTCGCCGCGGCCAGCTCGATAGCCGCGTTGAAGGCTTTATGCTCGGCGAGCTGGATATGCTGAAAAACGGTATTAACTCGATGGCGATGTCGCTGGCGGCCTATCACGAAGAGATGCAGCACAACATCGACCAGTCCACCTCCGATCTGCGCGAAACGCTGGAGCAGATGGAGATCCAGAACGTCGAACTGGATCTGGCGAAAAAGCGCGCCCAGGAAGCGGCGCGCATCAAATCCGAGTTCCTCGCCAATATGTCCCACGAGCTGCGTACGCCGCTTAATGGCGTGATTGGCTTTACCCGCCTGACGCTGAAATCGGAGCTCAATCCCACTCAGCGTGACCACCTGCTGACTATTGAGCGTTCCGCCAATAACCTGCTGGCGATCATCAATGACGTGCTCGACTTCTCCAAGCTGGAAGCGGGCAAACTGATTCTGGAGAGTATCCCCTTCCCGCTGCGCAGCACGCTGGATGAGGTGGTGACGCTGCTGGCACATTCGGCCCATGATAAGGGGCTGGAGCTGACGCTGAGTATCAAAAACGATGTGCCGGATAACGTCATCGGCGATCCGCTACGCCTGCAGCAGGTGATCACCAACCTGGTTGGCAACGCCATCAAGTTTACGGAGAACGGCAATATCGACGTGGTGGTGGAGAAGCGCGCCATCAGCAATAACAAAGTGCAGGTGGAGATGCAGATCCGCGATACCGGCATCGGCATTCCCGAGCGCGATCAGTCCCGGCTCTTCCAGGCATTTCGTCAGGCGGACGCCAGCATTTCGCGCCGCCACGGCGGCACCGGGCTGGGGCTGGTGATCACCCAGCGGCTGGTCAATGAGATGGGCGGCGATATCTCTTTCCACAGCCAGCCCAATCGCGGGTCGACCTTCTGGTTCCATATCAATCTTGATCTTAATCCGAACGCTATCAGCGAGATGCAGCCGACCCGCTGCCTGGTGGGCAAACGCCTGGCCTACGTGGAGCCAAATGCGACGGCGGCGCAGTGTACGCTCGATGTGCTGAGCGAAACACCGCTGGAAGTGATCTACAGCCCGTCGTTTTCCGCGCTGCCGCAGGAACACTACGACATGCTGCTGATGGCGATCCCGGTGACCGTGCGCGAGCCGCTGAGTATGCAGCATGACCGCCTGGCGCGTGCCGCGGCGATGACCGACTATCTGCTGCTGGCGCTGCCGTGCCACGCGCAGGTTGACGCCGAATCGCTCAAACAGGATGGCGCGGCGGCCTGTCTGCTTAAACCGCTCACCTCGACGCGCCTGCTGCCTGCGTTAACCGAATATTGCCGCATCACGCGGCTGGCGGAGCTGCCCGCGCCGGATGAGAGCAAATTACCGATGTCGGTGATGGCGGTGGATGATAACCCCGCCAACCTGAAGCTGATTGGCGCGCTGCTGGAGGATCAGGTTCAGCAGGTGGAGCTGTGTGAAAGCGGCCAGCAAGCCCTTGAGCGGGCGAAGCAGATGCAGTTCGATCTGGTGCTGATGGATATTCAGATGCCGGAGATGGACGGCATTCGCGCCTGCGAATTGATCCGCCAGTTGCCGCACCAGCAGCAGACGCCGGTGGTCGCCGTCACCGCCCATGCGATGGCCGGGCAGAAAGAGAAGCTGCTCAGCGCCGGGATGAATGACTACCTGGCGAAGCCGATTGAGGAGGAGAAGCTGCGTAACCTGCTGCTGCGCTACAAGCCCGGCCACAGCGTCGGCGCGTGGTTGACACCGCTGGAGCCGGAAACAGAGCAGACACCGCCGGTTATTACCGTAGATGATGACACGACGCTCGACTGGCAGTTAGCCCTGCGCCAGGCGGCGGGGAAATCGGATTTGGCGCGCGATATGCTGCATATGCTGGTCGAGTTCCTGCCGGAGATCCGCAATATGGTTGAAGAGCAGCTGGTCGGCGAAGCGCCCGGCGGGCTGGCGGAGGGGATCCATAAGCTGCACGGTAGCTGCGGTTATAGCGGCGTACCGCGCCTGAAAAAGCTTTGTCATTTGATTGAGCACCAGTTGCGCAGCGGCGTGCCCGCCGAGGATCTGGAGCCGGAGCTTCTCGAATTGCTCGACGAGATGGATAACGTAGCGCGCGAAGCGCACCGGTTGATTGGTTAAGCGCCGGTTCAGTGCCGGATGGCGGCTGCGCCTTATCCGGCCTACGCGCTTTCAGCAGCTCCGTGACCGTAGGCCGGATAAGGCGCAGCCGCCATCCGGCACAACCACCCCACAGGCATATCGCACCCGTAGGCCGGATAAGGCGTAGCCGCCATCCGGCAAAACAACCACCCCGGCATATCGCACCCGCAGACCGGATAAGGCGCAGCCGCCATCCGGCACAACCACCCCACAGGCATATCGCACCCGTAGGCCGGATAAGGCGCAGCCGCCATCCGGCACAACCACCCCACAGGCATATCGCACCCGTAGGCCGGATAAGGCGCAGCCGCCATCCGGCAAAACAACCACCCCGGCATATCGCACCCGTAGGCCGGATAAGGCGTAACCGCCTCCGGCACAACCAACCATCAGGCATTCGGCAATCCTTACCGCAACGTCTGCCCCGCTTTTAACACCGCCGCCACGTTGCGGGCGGTGAGGCGCACATTCTCCCCGGCGTTGGCTAATGCCTCGTCGAGGGAACAAATGGTGTAAATCACGCTGAACACCGCGTCGATACCGTGCTCATGCACCACGCCGACATCGGCGGTCAGGCTACCGGCAATGCCGATCACCGGAATATCATACCGCCTGGCAACCTTCGCCACGCCAACCGGCACTTTACCATGCACGGTCTGGCTGTCGATTCGCCCTTCGCCAGTGATCACCAGATCCGCATCGGCCACATGCTTATCCAGCGCCAGCGCATCGGTCACAATCTCAATCCCCTGGCGCAGCTCGGCGCCGCAAAACGCATATAACGCCGCCCCCATGCCACCCGCCGCGCCGCCGCCGGAGAGCGTTAACACATCGCAATCGAGATCGCGGGCGATGACCTGCGCGTAGTGCGCCAGCGCCTTATCCAGCCGCGCGATCATCTCCGGCGTCGCCCCTTTTTGCGGGCCAAACACCGCTGAAGCGCCCTCTTTACCGGTAAGCGGATTGGTGACATCGCAGGCGACATCAATTCGGCACTGCGCCAGGCGACGATCCAGCTCGCTAATATCAATGCGCGCCAGGCGCTCCAGCGCTGCGCCGCCTGCGGCAATCTGCTCTCCCTGCTCATCCAGCAGCTTTGCGCCCAGCGCCTGCACCATGCCCGCGCCGCCATCATTGGTGGCGCTACCGCCAATGCCAATAATGATATGTTTCACACCGGCATCCAGCGCATGGCGGATCAGCTCCCCGGTCCCCCATGAGGTGGTAATTAACGGATCGCGCTTCGCCGTCGGCACGCGCTCCAGCCCGCTTGCCGCCGCCATTTCGATAAAGGCCGATTGCTCATCGCCGGAGAGGCCATAAAAGGCGTCGGCCTCCTCGCCAAGCGGCCCTTTGACCACCACCTTCACCACGCGCCCTTGCGTGGCGGCGACCATCGCTTCTACCGTCCCTTCCCCGCCGTCCGCCACCGGGATTTTCACATACTCAGCGTTGGGGTACACCTCGCGAAACCCCGCTTCAATGGCGGTCGCCACCTCCAGGGCCGTTAAACTCTCTTTGTAGGAGTCGGGTGCGATGACAATTTTCATAAGCCGTCCTTACGCATATTCACCACGGTAAGCATACACCTTGCCGGCAGCGGGAAATGCCAGCCCCCGCAAGGAGTGGCAATTTCATTAACGCACCATGCAGGGACGCTTGTTATCAAACTTCCAGTCGGGGATCAGGTACTGCATGCCCATCGCATCGTCGCGCGCGCCGAGCCCATGCTTCTGGTACAACGCGTTGGCCTTCATCACCTGATCCATATCCAGCTCAACGCCAAGGCCCGGCGTGGTGGGCACCTGCACCATCCCGCCTTTGATCTCAAACGGCGCTTTGGTCAGACGCTGGTTGCCCTCCTGCCAGATCCAGTGGGTGTCGATGGCGGTGATCTTGCCCGGCGCGGCGGCGGCGACATGGGTAAACATCGCCAGTGAGATATCGAAATGGTTGTTGGAGTGCGAACCCCAGGTGAGGCCAAACTCATGGCACATCTGCGCCACGCGCACTGAGCCCTGCATGGTCCAGAAGTGCGGGTCGGCCAGCGGAATATCGACCGATTGCAGCGACAGGGTGTGGCCCATCTGCCGCCAGTCGGTGGCGATCATATTGGTAGCGGTAGGTAACCCGGTGGCGCGGCGGAACTCTGCCATCACTTCACGCCCGGAGAAACCCTGCTCGGCACCGCACGGATCTTCGGCGTAGGCGAGCACGCCCTTCAGCTGCTTGCCGATAGCAATTGCCTCATCGAGCGACCACGCGCCGTTCGGATCGAGGGTCACGCGCGCCTGCGGGAAACGTTTTGCCAGCGCGGCAATCGCTTCTGCCTCTTCCATACCGGCCAGCACGCCGCCCTTCAGTTTGAAGTCGTTAAAGCCATATTTCTCATAAGCCGCTTCTGCCAGGCGCACCACGCGATCCGGCGTCATCGCCTCTTCATGGCGGATGCGATACCAGTCGCACGCATCATCTGGCTGGCTCTGGTACGGCAGCGGCGTCTTTTTGGCATCGCCGACAAAGAAGAGGTAACCGAGCATCTCTACTTCGCTGCGCTGCTGGCCTTCGCCGAGCAGGGAAGCGACGTTGACGCCAAGGTGCTGACCGAGGAGATCGAGCATCGCCGCTTCGATACCGGTCACCACGTGAATAGTGGTGCGCAGATCGAAGGTCTGTAGCCCGCGCCCGCTGGCATCGCGGTCGGCAAAGGTATTGCGCACGCTGTTGAGCACATTTTTGTACTCGCCCAGTGTCTTACCGACCACCAGCGCGGCGGCCTCCTCCAGCGTCTGGCGGATCTTCTCCCCGCCGGGAATTTCGCCGACCCCGGTATGACCGGCGTTATCTTTAATGATCACGATATTGCGGGTGAAGAAAGGCGCGTGCGCCCCGCTCAGGTTCATCAACATGCTGTCGTGACCGGCAACGGGAATAACCTGCATCGATGCCACAACGGGCGTGGAACTATAAGTACTCATAATGGTGTCCTTTTGCTCTTTTAATGCCGTCCAAAAACGGGGCGTTTTTTATCAAACGTCCAGCCAGGAATGAGGTACTGCATCGGGCCTGCGTCATTGCGCGCGCCGCCCGGCAAGGTTTTATAGAGTGCGTGCGCTTTCTCAATTTGCGCCCAGTCCAGCTCAACGCCAAGCCCCGGCGCGTCCGGCACAGCGATTTTGCCCTCGTAGATCTGCAAAGGCTGCTTCGTCAGGCGCGCGTCGCCCTCCTGCCAGATCCAGTGGGTATCAATCGCCGTTGGCGTGCCCGGTGCAGCGGCGGCGACGTGGGTAAACATCGCCAGCGAAATATCGAAATGGTTGTTGGAGTGGCAGCCCCAGGTTAAGCCCCAGTCATCGCACAGCTGCGCGACGCGCACCGCGCCGGAGAGGGTCCAGAAGTGCGGATCTGCAAGCGGAATATCGACCGCGTTGAGCATTACCGCGTGGCCCATCTCCCGCCAGTTGGTGGCGATCATATTGGTGGCGACCGGCAGACCGGTAGCGCGGCGAAACTCCGCCATCACTTCGCGCCCGGAGAAGCCCTGCTCTGCGCCGCAGGGATCTTCCGCGTAGGTCAGCACATCGTTCAGCCCTTTACAGAGGCGGATGGCTTCGTCGAGCAGCCACGCGCCGTTAGGATCGACGGTGATGCGCGCATCGGGGAAGCGTTTTTTCAGCGCGCGCACGGTATCGATCTCCTGCTCGCCCGGCAGCACACCGCCCTTCAGTTTAAAATCTTTAAAGCCGTAACGATCCTGCGACGCTTCAGCCAGGCGCACCACCGCTTCGCTGCTCATCGCCTCCTGATGGCGCAGCCGGTACCACTCGTGGCTGCCCGGCGTCGCGTCCAGATAGGGCAAATCGGTTTTGGTGCGATCGCCGACATAGAAGAGGTAGCCGAGCACGGTAACGGCATCGCGCTGTTTGCCCGGCCCCAGCAGTTCGCACACCGGGACATGGAGGGTTTTGCCGAGCAGATCGAGCAGCGCCGCCTCCAGCGCCGCGACCGCGTTGACGCGCAGTTCAAAGGTCCACGCGCCGTTGCCGAAGGTGTCGAAATCCGCCGCCTGGTTGCCTTTGTGCACCCGCTGCACCACGTTGTTCAGCCGGGCGATCTCTTGTCCCACCACCATTGGCGTGGCATCGACCAGTGTTTGATAGATCACCTCGCCCCCCGGCGCTTCACCTACGCCGGTATGCCCGGCGCTGTCCGTCAGCACCACGATATTGCGGGTGAAGTAAGCGTTATGCGCGCCGCCGATATTCATCAACATGCTGTCGTGCCCGGCAACCGGGATCACCTTCATGTCGGTGATGACGGGCGTGGCTTGTGTATTCATCATTCGCGTCCTGTTACGGGTTTAAGTTCGATGCGTTTGATATTGCCCACCAGCACCAGGTAACTGAGCACCGCCACCAGCGCATGAACGCCAACGTAGATCAGCGCGCCGTTAAACGAGCCGGTGGTGCCGACGATGTAGCCAATCGCAATCGGCGTGACGATGCCGGAGATATTGCCGAACATATTGAACAGGCCGCCGCTCAGGCCGCTGATCTCTTTCGGCGCGGTATCCGCCATCACCGCCCAGCCGAGCGCGCCGATGCCTTTGCCGAAGAAGGCCAGCGCCATAAAGGCGATGATTAAGGTTTCCGAATCGGTGTAGTTACAGAACACCATACTCATCGAGAGCAGCATGCCCAGCACGATCGGCGTTTTACGCGCCACGTTCAGCGATCCGTAGCGGCGCATTAACCAGTCGGAGATCACTCCGCCAAGCACGCCGCCGACAAAGCCGCAGATCGCCGGGATCGAGGCGACAAAGCCCGCTTTCAGGATCGACATGCCGCGCGCCTGCACCAAATAGACCGGGAACCAGGTGATAAAGAAGTAGGTTAAGGCGTTAATGCAGTACTGCCCGAGGTAAACACCGATCATCATGCGCGAGGCGAGCAGCTGTTTGACCTGGCCCCACTTCTGCGCAAAGGGCACCTTCTGCTGATGGTTCTTCTGATCCATGTTGATCAGCGCCCCGCCCTCGGCGATGTACTCCAGCTCCTTTTTGTTGACGCCCGGATGCTGGTTCGGCTCGTGGATCATTTTCAGCCACAGGAAGCTGATGAAGATCCCAAGCCCGCCCATAAAGAAGAAGACGTGCGACCAGCCCACTTCATGGGTCAGCCAGCCCATGATCGGCGCGAAGATCACCGTGGCGAAGTACTGCGCGGAGTTGAAGATAGCGACAGCCGTGCCGCGCTCCTGCGCCGGGAACCAGGCGGCAACAATGCGGCTGTTGCCCGGAAACGAGGGGGCTTCTGCCAGGCCGACCATAAAGCGCAGGGTAAAGAGCGCGATGATGATGCCAAAGCCGCTGAAGAGATCGACGAACCCTTGCAGCAGAGTAAAGAGAGACCAGGTGAAGATGGACCAGAAGTAGACGCGTTTCGAGCCGAAGCGGTCAAGCAGCCAGCCGCCCGGGATCTGGCCAATCACATAGGCCCAGGAGAAGGCGGAGAAGACATAGCCCATACCGACAGGATCAAGGCCGATGGCCTTAGACATTTCAGAGCCAGCAATCGATAGCGTAGCGCGATCGCCGTAGTTGAAGGATGTGACGATAAATAGCATCACCACGATCCAGTAGCGGGCGTTGGTGCGCTTTTCAGCGCCGCTCGCCGCCTGGCTTAATGCACTCATGGTTGTACTCCCGAAGCATAGATGTTCTTTTCAACATGCATCCTGTACGGCGCAACCTGTAGGGGAAGACAGAACGCTGTCGCTCTTTTTATGCCGCGGCCCGACGCGTTTTCACTTCACGGCGGGCGGCTTTATTAACTGGCTCAAGGAGTATAAAAAGCGGCCTGGGAACTCTCACCGTGCATCGACACAACATTCGGCGGCAGGTCGTCGCGGGTTTGGGGCATTAGCCCAGGGCGATGGGGGGTATTTCACGAAAATTGAAACGGACGATAAACGGCGGGGTAAAAACGCGGGTCAGGTGCGAAGAGTGTGAATGGCGTCGCTTGACGGGGGGTAAAACGAGGCTAACCCTCCCGCGCGCGGGAGGGAGACGGGCCTATTTCAGCAGGCTTGCCCACTGCTCAACCCACGGATTAGAGACGCTTTCCGGCTCCGGATCTTCGCTGGCGTCAATCAACAGCACCTCGCCAATGCGCTGCGCGCCCTGCTCCTGCAACAGCGCATCAAATTTTTTGCCGCCGCCGCAGAAGTGGCTATAGGTGCTGTCGCCGAGCGCAATCACGCCGTAGCGCAGTTCAGGCTGATAGCCGACAGTGTCGCGCAGGTAGTGAAACAGCGGCGCGATGCTGTCCGGCAGATCGCCCTGGCCGGTGGTTGAGGTGACCACCAGCGCGTAGTTGCCTTTGTTGCTCTCCCACTGCGCCGCTTCGGGATCTTCATACACCTTTGCCGTGTGGCCCTGGGCTTCTAAAATCGCCTGCGCTTCTTCCGCTACCAGCAGCGAATTGCCGTACATCGTGCCGACAAAAATGCCTATATTCGCCATGCTTATCACTCCTTGCGTGATTCGAGATTGTCCTCATCCTGACCGCTGAGCCCGCTAAACTCAACCCTTTCATTCTCAGGGAGAAGGCCGCGCCAGCCGAACTGATCCAGCGCCTGCATCCACACCGCATCGAAGCCGGCGCGCAGGGTGAGCACCTCGCCGGTAAAGGGATGCGTAAGGCTTAACTGGCTGGCGTGCAGCATCAGGCGGTTGAGGCCAAAATGCGCCGCCGCGCTGCGGTTTTGCCGCAAATCGCCATGCTTGCTGTCGCCAATAATCGGGTGGCGCAGATGGGAGAGATGGCGGCGAAGCTGATGTTTACGTCCGGTTTTCGGCTCCAGTTCGACTAGCCCATAGCGCGTGGAGGGAAACTTACTGATCGCGACCGGCAGCTCGGTCGTGGCAAGGCCGCGATAGTGGGTCACGGCAGGCTGCGGATCTTTGTCGGTGCGGGCAAATTTGTCCGCTACTTTGTCCAGCTCTTCGACTAACGGATAGTCGAGCAGCGCCTCCTCCATCAGCCAGCCGCGCACGATGGCGTGGTAGCGCTTCTGCATCTGGTGCTGCTCAAACTGCTGGGATAAACGCCGCCCTGCTTCGCTGGAAAGCCCCATCAGCAGGACGCCGGAAGTGGGCCTGTCGAGGCGATGGGCGGTAAAGACATGCTGACCAATCTGGTCGCGCACGGTCTGCATCACCACCACTTTTTCGTCGCGGTCGAGCCAGCTGCGGTGCACCAGCCAGCCGGAGGGTTTGTTAACGGCAACCAGCCACTCATCCTGGTAGATTATCTCAAGCATTAGCGGTTTTCGTCGCTAAACAGCGCGTCAAGCTGCTGGAGATGAACCAGCATTACATCGCGGGAGGGGTGTGTCGCCTCGAGGGCCATTTCGTAATAGGGTGCGATGGCAAACGCCTGCGGCAGCGCCTGCTTGCTGTCGAGCAGCGCGTGCATACGTGGGATCAGCACCCACTGCAGCCACTCAAAGGGCGCGAGGGTATCCATGCAGAAGGGTTGCGTGCTTTCAAAGGCGCTCAGCGCCGGGGCAGTGGTTTGCCAGAGATCGTGCTCGCGCAGCTGCGCTTCAATCAGCTGCAGCTGCTGGCGCACGCGTTGATGTTGAGTCATAAAGGCCCCCGTTTAATCAGACTGGCGCGCAGCATAGCAAAGAGCGGGAGAAATAAAAAAAGGGAGCACTGTAAAAACAGTGCTCCCGGTTCGTTTCGCAGCTATCCGGCTACCCGTGTGCTCCCTGCTCATCCATGAAAACTTTTCCTGCGGTCTCCTGACCCGTTCATCCTTAAACAACGCATCATGCTCACACCACCCCGATGTGACCTGGCCTTATCCTTAAAGCGTGTCCTGGATCCTCCTGATCTACCGTCCATCCTGACCGGCTCTCATTCTCCGTCCTGGAGGTGTCCTTTAACGCACTCCGGCGATATCCTCTCACTTCGTCCTGAAGTCTGTCCGTGAAGCACCTTCCCGGTGTGTCCAGAGACAACATCATCCTGATGTACGTCTCTTAGTCAGACTCCGTGTCGACAGGAGATAGAATTACGTATTCCGGCCGGTCTTACAAGGAGACTTAACGACAAAGCTATGCCGTAATCGGCCATTAACCCCAGGGATTATCGTATTAACATTATGATTTCTAATTGTTTAAATAAAGATAACTCACGTGAGTTATAGAATACGAACAGCCGATCTCCTACAGGCTCTGTAAGAGATCTCTCACACGGGATGTAGGCTATGGGCTTACAAGAGGGGGGCGAGCTGGGTGAGGAATTCGGGCAAATCGCTGGCAAGAGGCGTGCGTTTACGCGTACCGAGCGTCTCCTGTACCACTTCGCCGCTGAGGTTACACACCGAGATGACGTCCAGCTCGCTCTCAAGCGTGGCAATAAAAAGTGTAGGCGATAATTTGAGCCTTTTCTGCGTCACCAGGTGCCCAATCAGATTTTCCTGTACCCGGACAAAATCCGCTTCGCTCCAGGTTTGCAGCAGCGTCAGGCTGATATTGCCCAGCCGCGCGCGCATATCACCGGCAAACTGCGTGGTATAGAACGCATGAATCGGCGGTTGTACCACAATCTCCATCGCCTGTTCAACGGGGTGGACGTTCTGCTGCGCCGTAAAGGGCTGCGGCTGCCAGAACACCGCCTCCTCGGTGGATGAGATGATGCAGGGCGAAGGAACGCCATACAGCTCTTCACTCTGCGGCCAACTGCCGTGCGCCGCATGCCACGCATCGCAATAACGTTCCGTAAAGGCTTTCAGCGCCTGAGCCGTCTCTTTTTCCACCGATTTCTCTCTTTACTTAAGCCAGGATAAACTTGCGCCATAGTTTACCTGCAAAATGGCGATGAAACATGTCTTCTTATGATAACCACCAGGCGCTATCGGGCCTGACGCTGGGCAAAACCACCGACTACCGCGACACCTATGATGCCAGCCTGCTGCAAGGCGTGCCGCGCTTGCTTAACCGCGATCCTCTTGGGCTGAAAGTCGATAACCTGCCGTTTCACGGCGCAGATATCTGGACGCTGTATGAGCTCTCCTGGCTCAATGCCAACGGATTGCCGCAGGTCGCGGTCGGGCAGGTAGAACTGGATTACGCCAGCCTCAATCTGGTGGAGTCTAAAAGTTTTAAACTCTATCTCAACAGCTTTAACCAGACCCGTTTCGCCAGTTGGGATGAGGTGCGCAGCACCCTGCAACGCGATCTCAGCGCTTGCGCGCAGGGTGCGGTAAGCGTCACGCTCTACCGCGTTGATGAGCTGGAAGGCGAGCCGGTTGCCCGCTTCGCGGGTCTCTGCATTGACGATCAGGATATCGCTATTGATAACTATGAGTTTGATGCCGCGCTGTTGACTGACGCCGCGCGTGGCGAGGTGGTGGAAGAGACGCTGGTAAGCCATCTGCTGAAATCGAACTGCCTGATAACCCACCAGCCGGACTGGGGTTCGGTGCAGATCCAGTATCGCGGGAGTCAAATCGATCGGGAAAAATTGCTGCGCTATCTGGTCTCATTCCGCCATCACAATGAGTTTCACGAGCAGTGCGTTGAGCGCATCTTTACGGATATTCAGCGATTCTGCCAGCCGGAATCCCTCAGCGTGTACGCGCGCTACACCCGACGCGGCGGCCTCGATATCAACCCGTGGCGCAGCAACACCAGCTTCGTTCCGGCAACCGGGCGGCTGGCGCGCCAGTAAAACATGCGTTGGCAGGTTGTTAAACGTCATAAGCCAGGGCTATTGTAATCAGCAGGGAAGATAAAATTTTCGTCCCGTAAGGAGTTCACTTGATTACACATATTAGCCCGCTTGGCTCGATGGATATGTTGTCGCAGCTGGAAGTCGATATGCTTAAACGCACGGCCAGCAGCGACCTGTATCAACTGTTTCGCAACTGTTCGCTCGCTGTACTGAACTCAGGGAGCCAGACTGACAGCAGCAAAGAGCTGCTCTCCCGTAACGAAAGTTTTGATATCAACGTTTTGCGCCGTGAACGCGGCGTCAAGCTGGAGTTGATTAACCCACCTGAAGAGGCGTTTGTCGACGGGCGTCTGATCCGCGCGCTGCAGGCCAACCTCTTTGCCGTGCTGCGCGATATCCTGTTTGTGAACGGCCAGATCCATAACGCCAGTCGTTTTCAGCATCTTGATGTGGAGAGTTCGACCCATATCACCAACCTGGTCTTCTCGATTCTGCGTAACGCCCGTGCGCTGCACGTCGGCGAAGCGCCGAGCATGGTGGTCTGCTGGGGCGGCCACTCGATAAACGAAACCGAGTACCTCTACGCACGCCGCGTCGGCACCCAGCTTGGCCTGCGCGAGCTGAATATCTGCACCGGCTGCGGGCCGGGCGCGATGGAAGCGCCGATGAAGGGCGCGGCGGTCGGCCACGCGCAGCAGCGTTATAAAGAGGGGCGTTTTATCGGCATGACCGAGCCGTCGATCATCGCCGCAGAGCCGCCAAACCCGCTGGTTAACGAGCTGATTATCATGCCGGACATTGAAAAACGTCTGGAAGCGTTTGTGCGTATCGCCCACGGCATCATTATTTTCCCGGGCGGCGTTGGCACGGCGGAAGAGCTGCTCTACCTGCTGGGTATTCTGATGAACCCGGCGAACAAAAATCAGGTGCTGCCGCTGATCCTCACCGGGCCGAAAGAGAGCGCTGACTACTTCCGCGTGCTGGATGAGTTTATCGTCAACACGCTGGGCGAAGCCGCGCGCCGCCACTACACCATCATCATCAACGATGCGGCCGAAGTGGCGCGCCAGATGAAAAAGGCGATGCCGCAGGTAAAAGAGAATCGTCGCGAAACCGGCGATGCCTACAGCTTCAACTGGTCGATTCGTATTGCGCCGGATCTGCAGGTGCCGTTCGAGCCGACCCATGAAAATATGGCCAACCTGAAGCTCTACCCGGATCAACCCGTCGAAGTGCTGGCAGCGGATCTGCGTCGCGCCTTCTCCGGGATTGTGGCGGGCAACGTCAAAGAGCACGGCATTCGTGCGATTGAAGCGTTCGGCCCTTACAAAATTCATGGCGACAGCGACATGATGCGCCGGATGGACGATCTGCTACAGGGCTTTGTTGCCCAGCACCGTATGAAACTCCCCGGCTCGGCCTATATCCCCTGCTACGAAATCTGCGCCTGATCCTCGTTTTTTACCGGGCGGCCATAAGCCGCCCTTATACCTTCCCTCTTTTCACACCGCAATGCCCCTACCCTGCACAAGGTAATGATCCACTTCAGTTGGCTTAAAAGTCGATAAATCACTGCTAATGGGATGATCCGCAGCGCTTTTATCGTCTTTCGCCGCTGTGAGTTTGATCGCATATCTGGTGGGTGATAGCCTTCGCGCCCATAAATCTCAGATGATTTTGGATAAGCAGACAGATGGTCTAAATATGCCCACTTAAGAAGTGGATTATTGCAATTGCGATCCTGATCACTGATAGAGTCATAACATACATGTATCTTTCCGCCGCAAATAATTGCGGTAAGAAATTATAAAAATAGCCGCGATCAACCGGATAAAATATTACCGCTGGCGTGAATGGCAATCGATTTGTCTAAATGGCAGCTTTTTGATTTTCCCAGGAGATTTACCAATGGAAACGACTCAAACCAGTAATCTGGCTTCAACCGGAACGCGGAGCGCATGGCGTAAGACCGACACCATGTGGATGCTAGGCCTCTACGGTACCGCGATTGGCGCTGGCGTACTGTTCCTGCCCATCAACGCTGGCGTAGGCGGACTGATTCCGCTGATCATCATGGCGATCCTCGCCTTCCCCATGACCTACTTCGCACACCGCGGCCTGACCCGCTTTGTGCTTTCCGGTAAAAACCCCGGCGAAGATATCACTGAAGTGGTGGAAGAACATTTCGGTATCGGTGCAGGTAAGCTGATCACCCTGCTCTACTTCTTCGCCATCTACCCGATTCTGCTGGTATATAGCGTGGCGATCACCAACACCGTCGACAGCTTTATGACCCACCAGTTGGGCATGACGCCGCCGCCGCGCGCTATTCTCTCCCTGATCCTTATCGTCGGTATGATGACTATCGTGCGCTTCGGCGAGCAGATGATCGTTAAAGCGATGAGTATTCTGGTCTTCCCGTTTGTTATCGCCCTGATGCTGCTGGCGGTCTACCTGATCCCGCAGTGGAACGGCGCGGTGCTGGAAACCCTCTCTTTTGACACGGCTTCCGCCACCGGCAATGGCCTGTGGATGACCCTGTGGCTGGCGATCCCGGTGATGGTGTTCTCCTTTAACCACTCACCGATCATCTCCTCCTTCGCCGTGGCGAAACGTGAAGAGTACGGCGCAGAAGCAGAACGTAAATGCTCGCGCATTCTGGCCTTCGCCCACATCATGATGGTGCTGACGGTGATGTTCTTTGTCTTCAGCTGCGTGCTGAGCCTGGCTCCGGCCGATCTGGCGTCGGCGAAAGAGCAGAACATCTCGATTCTCTCCTACCTGGCTAACCACTTTAATGCGCCGATCATCGCCTGGATGGCACCGATCATCGCGATGATTGCTATCACCAAATCCTTCCTCGGCCACTACCTCGGCGCGCGTGAAGGTTTCAACGGTATGGTGATTAAATCCCTGCGCGGCAAAGGCAAAACCATCGAGATCAACAAGCTGAACCGCATTACCGCGCTGTTTATGCTGCTGACCACCTGGGCTGTTGCCACCTGGAACCCGAGCATCCTCGGCATGATCGAAACGCTGGGCGGCCCGATTATCGCCATGATCCTCTTCCTGATGCCGATGTACGCCATTGCCCGCGTTCCGGCGATGCGTAAATACAGCGGTCACATCAGCAACGTCTTCATTGTGATTATGGGTCTTATCGCTATCTCCGCGATTTTCTACTCCCTGTTCAGCTAATCTCTGCGCGCCGTCCAGCCGGGCGGCGCGATCCCTCTTTGTCATGGATAACGCGTTATGATCAGCGTATTCGATATTTTTAAGATCGGTATCGGTCCCTCCAGCTCGCACACCGTCGGCCCCATGAAAGCCGGCAAACAGTTCACCGATGATTTGATTGCCCGCGGCCTGCTGCGCGATGTCACCCGCGTGGTGGTCGATGTTTACGGCTCGCTCTCCCTGACCGGCAAAGGCCACCACACGGATATCGCCATTATTATGGGGCTGGCCGGCAACCTGCCGGATAGCGTCGATATTGATGCGATCCCGGGCTTTATTCAGGATGTGAATACGCACGGCCGCCTGCTGCTGGCCAACGGCGAGCACGAAGTGGAGTTCCCGGTCGATCACTGCATGAACTTCCATGCCGATAACCTCTCGCTGCATGAGAACGGTATGCGCATCACCGCGCTGGCGGGCGAAACGGTGCTCTACAGCCAGACCTACTACTCGATTGGCGGCGGCTTTATTGTCGACGAAGCGCACTTCGGCCAGACCACCAGCGCGCCGGTTGAGGTGCCTTACCCCTATAAAAACGCAGCCGATTTGCAGCGTCACTGCCAGGAAAGCGGGCTTTCTCTCTCCGGCCTGATGATGAAAAACGAGCTGGCGCTGCACAGTAAAGAAGAACTGGAGCAGCACCTGGCGCGCGTGTGGGAAGTAATGCATGGCGGCATTGAGCGCGGTATCAACACCGAAGGCGTGCTGCCGGGCCGACTGCGCGTTCCGCGTCGTGCCGCTGCACTGCGCCGCATGCTGGTCAGCAGTGATAAAACCACCACCGATCCGATGGCGGTTGTCGACTGGATCAATATGTTCGCGCTGGCGGTCAATGAAGAGAACGCTGCCGGTGGCCGCGTGGTGACCGCGCCAACCAACGGTGCCTGCGGCATTGTCCCGGCGGTGCTGGCCTATTACGACAAGTTTATCCGCGAAGTGAACGCTAACTCGCTGGCTCGCTATCTGCTGGTCGCCAGCGCCATTGGCTCGCTCTATAAGATGAACGCCTCCATCTCCGGCGCGGAAGTGGGCTGCCAGGGCGAAGTGGGTGTCGCCTGCTCGATGGCCGCTGCGGGTCTGGCTGAGCTGCTCGGCGCCAGCCCGGCGCAGGTGTGCATTGCGGCGGAAATCGGTATGGAGCACAACCTCGGTCTGACCTGCGACCCGGTCGCCGGCCAGGTGCAGGTTCCCTGTATTGAGCGTAACGCCATAGCCTCGGTGAAAGCGGTCAACGCCGCGCGTATGGCGCTGCGCCGCACCAGCGAGCCGCGCGTCTGCCTCGATAAGGTGATCGAGACGATGTACGAAACCGGGAAAGATATGAACGCCAAGTACCGCGAAACCTCCCGCGGCGGGCTGGCGATGAAGGTCGTTACCTGCGATTAACCTGCCTGACAGATGCCTCGTTTTGCGAGGCATCTTCCTGAATAGCCACCGTTTCATAGCCTCAAAAAGCGGGCAATGTTACCCTTAGCGCTCGCTTACAAGGAGGGTATCCGTGGCTCATCTGCTTATTGTCGACGCACTCAATCTGATTCGCCGTATTCATGCAGTGCAGGGTTCACCCTGCGCGGAGACCTGCCTGCACGCGCTGGAGCAACTGATTGTGCATAGCAAGCCAACCCATGCGGTGGCGGTGTTCGATGATGAAGCGCGCAATCAGGGCTGGCGACACCAGCTGTTGCCGGACTATAAAGCGGGCCGACCGCCGATGCCGGAGCCGCTGCATCAGGAGATGCCCGCCCTGCGCGCGGCGTTTGAGCAGCGCGGTATTCGCTGCTGGGCAACGCCGGGCAATGAAGCCGACGATCTCGCCGCCACGCTGGCGGTGAAAATGGCGCAGGCGGGGCAAGAGGCAACGATTGTCTCGACGGACAAAGGCTACTGCCAGCTGCTCTCGCCCACCATCCGCATCCGCGACTACTTCCAGAAACGCTGGCTCGATGCGCCGTTTATCGACCAGGTGTATGGCGTCACGCCGCAGCAGCTGCCGGACTACTGGGGGCTGGCGGGTATCAGCAGTTCAAAAGTGCCGGGCGTCGCCGGGATCGGGCCGAAAAGCGCCACCCAGTTGCTCAGCACCTTTCCCACCCTGGAAGCGCTGTATGACAATCTTGCCGAGGTGCCTGAGAAGTGGCGGCAGAAGCTGGAGACGCACCGCGAGATGGCCTTTATCTGCCGGGATGTGGCGCGTCTGCAAACGGATCTACAGCTTGATGGCAACCTGCAGCAGCTGCGCCTGACGCGCTAACCTTCGCCCGCGCGCTGGCGGGCAGCAGGCCGGTTACGCTTTATAGGGGTGATGTTTCAGCCAGTGCTCGGCGATCTCCTGGCGGCGGCAGATCCACACCTTGTCGTGGCTCTGCACGTAATCAAGAAAACGTTGCAGGGCACGAAACCGCCCCGGTCGCCCCAGCAGACGGCAGTGCATGCCAATCGACATCATCTTCGGTGCCGTTTCGCCCTCGGCATAGAGCACATCGAAGCTATCTTTCAGGTAGGTATAAAACTGCTCGGCGGTGTTAAAGCCCTGGGCGGTGGCAAAGCGCATGTCGTTGGCATCCAGCGTGTAGGGCACAATCAGATGCGGTTTCTCGCCGACGGTGGTCCAGAAGGGCAGATCGTCGCCGTAGTAGTCGCTGTCATAGAGAAAATCACCCTGCTCCACCACCAGCGCGCGAGTATTTGGGCTGTCGCGCCCGGTATACCAGCCGAGCGGGCGTTTGCCGAACAGCGTTTGCAGGATCTCAACCGCCTGCTGCATATGCTGGCGCTCGGTCTGGATATCGAGATCCTGATAGTGGATCCAGCGCCAGCCGTGGCTCACCACGTCATAATCTGCCGCCTTGATCGCCTCGACGATTGCCGGGTTGCGCGCAAGCGCCATCGCCACGCCAAACACCGTTAACGGCAGGCCGCGCTGCTGAAACGCCTGATGGATGCGCCAGAAACCGGCGCGCGAACCGTACTCATAGAGGGAGTCCATCGACATATGGCGCGCCGGGTAGCTGGCCGCGCCGATGATGTCGGAGAGAAACTGCTCCGAGCCGCTGTCGCCGTGCAGAACGTGGTTCTCGCCGCCCTCTTCAAAATTAAGCACAAACTGCACGGCGATGCGCGCGCCGCCCGGCCACTGTGCGTGCGGCGGCTTGCCGGCGTAGCCCGCCATATCGCGCGGGTAGTCGGCAGTAAAGTGCCAGAAGGGAGTCTCGGTTGCTGCTTGCATGCTGATTCGACCTCTTAACCGGGGCCGCCTTCAGCTGAGCATATCGAAGCATCCTGAAAGCGGCTTTTTATTGGGATACGCGAGATCGCCATATTTACTAGTGCCAAAACCGAGGGCGAGCAGGGATTCAACCATTTTGACCGCCGCCGTTACGCCGTCGATCACCGGAATGCCCAGCTCCTGCGTCAGCTCACTGGCAAGATTCGCCATACCGCCGCACCCCAGCACAATCGCCCCGCTTCCATCCTCACGTTTGGCTTGTATACAACGCTCGCGTACCTTTTGCTGAGCAAGACCCGTGCCATCTTCCAGCGCCAGCACGGGTAAATCGATGGCGTGCAGCGCGGCGCAGTGATGTTCAAAGCCATACTGGCGCAGTAAATGGCGGGCGATGATCACCGTGCGCGGCAGCGTAGTGACAATCGAAAAGCGTGTCGCCACCAGCGTCGCCATATGCATCGCCGCTTCGGCAATGCCGATAACCGGGCCGCTCGCCAGTTCCCGTGCCGCCAGCAATCCCGGGTCGCCAAAGCAGGCGATTACGTGTCCCTGCGCGCCCTGTGCTTTGCCCTGCTTTACCTGCTCCAGCACGCCGATGGCGGCAATCGCTTCGTCGAAATGCCCCTCAATGGATTCCACGCCCTGCGTCGGGCAGCTGGCGAGGATAGTTGTGCCCAGCGAGGCGATGCGGCGCGCGGCGCTGGCTATGGTTTCGGTCATTTCCGGGCTGGTATTTGGGTTGATGACTTGTATACAAAATGCGCTCATTGCGGCTCTCCTCGGGTGCCAAACAGGCGGGTAAAATCGGGCAGCGTTTCGCCGCTGCGCTCAAAGCGCAGACTGGAAACAATGTGGTCAAAGTGGTGCGCCATGGCGTGCTCAAGACCCGCCAGATCTTTATTACGTAAGAGTTCGATTAACGCATCGTGATCGTGACAGCGGCAGCCCTGCTGCCACGGCGCGCCCCAGGCGGCAATCACCAGTGAGGAGCGCTGTGTCAGAGTAGTGATGATATCGGTCACCACCGCATTGCCCGATATCGCCTGCAACTGAATGTGGAAAGCTGCCGAATGGCGAATGGCCGCCGCGCCGTCATGCTGCTGGTGCGCCGCTTCCTCCTCGGCAATGATCGCCTCCAGCGCTGCCAGATGAGGCGGTTGCAGATGCGCCAGCACCTGCGGCAGGTTGCCACACTCGATCATTTTGCGCGTGGCGAAGATCTCTTTTGACTCGTCGATACCCGGATTCGCGACAAATGCACCGCGCCTGGGCGCGATGGTGATCATTTGCACCGTTGCAAGGCGTGTGAGCACTTTACGAATGCCGGTGCGGCTGACGCCAAATACTTCCGCCAGCGCCTCTTCCGGCAGCTTACTGCCCGGCGGCAACTGGTGCTCAACAATGGCCGTTAATAGCGATTGCCAGATGAAATGCTCTCTCTCTTCGCGATCCGCAGGCGCCTGTAGCCCGGTGTAATGGTTCATAACCTGATTCCTGTATGACGCAGCATTGTCTTTTTTGTATACGTTTTTTATCCATCTTGTATACAAAAAATCCAAACCTGGCCTGGTTAATGCAATAGCCGATAGCAGACCTGTGAACGCTATCGCTATTTAAAGGAGCAGAATCCATGCCAAACCCTGAACCGCAGTACGATGCTCGTTATAGCCCAAGATTGACCAACGAGGACCTCGCCCCGACTCGCGAGCAGAACTGGACCTGGTACAACATCTTCTCGTTCTGGATGTCCGATGTGCACAGCATGGGCGGCTATGTGGTCGCCGCCAGCTTCTTTGCCTTAGGGCTCGCCAGCTGGCAGGTGCTGCTCTGCCTGTTGGTGGGGATCTGTATTGTGCAGCTCTGTGCAAACCTGGTGGCAAAACCGAGCCAGATGACCGGCGTGCCCTATGCAGTGATTTGCCGTCAGGCATTTGGCGTGTTCGGTGCCAATATTCCGGCGGTGATCCGCGGGCTCATCGCCTTCGCCTGGTACGGTATTCAAACTTATCTCGCCGCCAATGCCCTGATGCTGGTGGCGCTGAAATTCTGGCCTTCGCTGGGCGCGCTGACAAGCAGCCACTTTCTGGGGCTGTCGACGCTGGGCTGGATCTGCTTCGGCATTATGTGGGCGCTACAGGCGCTGGTTTTCTGGCACGGAATGAACGCGATCAAACGCTTTATTGATGTCGCCGGACCGGCGGTCTATGTCGTGATGATGGCGCTGGCGGGCTGGATCCTCTACCAGACCGGTTATGACGGCATCTCCTTTACCCTTGCCAGCAAAACGCTGACCCCCGGCGAGCAGGCGTGGCAGATGATCACCGCCACGGCGCTGGTAGTCTCCTACTTCTCCGGGCCGCTGCTCAACTTTGGCGACTTCTCCCGCTACGGTAAAAGCATGCAGGCGATCCGCCGCGGCAACCGCTGGGGATTGCCCTTTAACTTCCTGCTCTTCTCGATTGTGACAGTAGTGATTGTCTCGGGAACGCAATCGCTGTTTGGCAAAATGATCACCGATCCAATTGAAACCGTCAGCCACGTCGGCAGCGATCTGGCGATGGCGATTGGCCTGCTGACCATGATCACTGCAACCATCGGCATTAATATTGTCGCGAACTTCGTCTCGCCAGCGTTTGATTTCTCTAACTGCGCACCGCAGAAGATCAGCTTCCGTACCGGGGGGATGATTGCCGCGGTCGGCTCTGTGCTGCTGACGCCGTGGAACCTGTTCCAGTCGCCGGAGTTGATCCACTACACGCTGGATGTGCTCGGTGCCTGCATTGGCCCGCTGTTTGGCATTCTGTTGGCGGACTTCTACCTGATTAAACGCGGCAAGGTGTTTGTCGACGATCTCTTTACCGTCTCCCCGAACGGCCGTTACTGGTACAAAAACGGCTTTAACCCCAAAGCGATTGCTGCGCTGCTACCGTCGGTGATGGTAGGCCTGGTGATCAGCTTTATTCCGGCGCTGCATGAAGTGGCAAACTTCAGCTGGTTTATCGGCGTCTTTCTCGGTGCAGGTTGCTACTGCTGGCTGGCGCGTCATGAGCGCGCGGGCGTGGAGAGCGGATTTATCGCGCAGCGCGCGGTGGTGAAGGAGTAGAAACGACGAAGGCCTGAATCATTGCTGATTCAGGCCTTCTGAATAGTGGCGGAACGGACGGGACTCGAACCCGCGACCCCCTGCGTGACAGGCAGGTATTCTAACCGACTGAACTAC